>BNJU01005015.1_pt1 | contig 866964 bp, 1341 predicted proteins | sample 8539281 | NCBI WGS metagenome assembly BNJU01 (sample SAMD00202456, study PRJDB9452) | human saliva metagenome | isolation source: human saliva | place: Japan
GGAAGTTACGATGCATATTTACAAACTATTTAAACATAGCTGACAGTGGCTGAAGTATTCGGGACTTTACTTAATATTCCAGTCGGTAGATAACATAACCAGTGGTATTTACAAACCGGAACATCCTCTAGGTTTCTATGATTTTGAAACACCAGTAGTTTCCTCAACAGGCCGATGTATTTTTATCTCTCAGTAATGGTCTGAGTGAGGTAGTAATTTATCAATTAAGACATACCGAATAAGACCAACGATGTCAAGACTAGGAAGATAAACCATGAGAATGCCAAAAACGAGCGATAGTGGTCATTTTCTGAGAGATTACAATGGCTTTCGATCAGGTTTTAGGTCAACTGGTTGGTGGGCAGCTCTTCTTGGAGTGAATCTGTTGAGGCTTCGATTTTCTGGTGTTTGGCAATCAAACAAGCTGGAGAGCATCACCGGGACACCAAGTGAAGTCTGCGACAAAAACTTTCAAAATTTACCTTCAGGTTTTAGCATCCTTGCTTGTTTTATACAGTTCAAAGGTGCATTGGCAATGGCTGTTGAGCGAGCTGATTTGTTAGAGTTTGACTACTAGAATTGTTGGCCTGAGAAAACCATTTCTCACAAATGGATTGTTGTAGTCAGTTTATAAACGGGATTATTCGGTTACGAGGTTGGCATTTGTTTGGTGATGTGTGACTGATTGGTGCTGCTACAAAAGTTACGCCACTGATGCAGAAGGAGTTTTAATTAAGGAAGCTTAAAGTATTTTTTCTTTGATCCACAAAAACCCTTATTCTTAATTATTATAATAAAATACTATTTTTTTTGGGTGGAAGAGACAGGATGACCATAATTCGAAGAATGATGAACTTTGTTCGCCAGTTGACCTAGTGTGAACACGAGCTGGTCAGCTATGTGTTAACAACGGCCGCGCTGATGAAGACCAGTAATGAACCCGGCCTGCTTATAAAAGTATTCTGTAAAATATCGTGTCCAGTCTGCATGATTTCTGAGTTTTTAGATGAGTACTAGCAGTTTTTCCGCTAATCGATTGCCAGGACGATGATATTCTGCTTCCACTTATCTGAGTGAACGGGTTCGTGAGTGGAAGTCGAGATAGTTTCATTTTGTTCAATACTCCTTTTGTGCCGTCACACTGTAAATAAAAAACGAAGATGACTCTCTGGCTGGTGAGGCTGGAAAACAAGAACGCCCCATTCAATTATAATCGTATTCTGGCTCGATATATTCTCGGCAGATCCATACACCCGGACCCAGAAGCACACAAAAATCACAGTACGAGAGACTGACTTTTGTCGTCGTGAGTAAAATAATAAGCTGATAGAGTGAAGTTGGCGAAGCGATTTCTTCAATACCAAAACCCTGGGCAAGAACTCAGTGACAGTGGTTTTGCCGGGCACCGACGCCAACCAGCCAATGACAGAGGAAAACTAAGAGTCTGCTGAGCTTTTTGCCAAAATCAATCATCTTCGTTTTGTAGTTGGTACTTTTATAATATATTATATAATGACGAGAAAAATATAAAATTGTTAAGTATAATCCTGAAGCTACGAGACGCAAAATCGAAATAAACGAGAATTATAAGCTTATTAATTGTGATTACTATGTGATTGCAGCTGGTGGCGCTGGTTTCTGTGCGTAAAAATATTATGTTATGCCGGCTGGGAAATGCGAAATCGGGAGAGCTGGCGCGATTACCGCAAAATGATTTTATAAACGTTTTATTAAACGCGTGGTAAACGAGATGAGAAAGACCCGGCAAATATTTTTACAGATGGGGTTTTCACCGTGAAGCATTAAAAAACTACCGACTACAGCGAACGAACTAACAAAAGATAGGAAGAAATATTTTGAGCATGAGAAATGAAGTTGGTGATACTAATGGTTCTTATGTGATTGGGTCAGTTGCGCTGTTTAAAAGTGAAGGATTATGGAAAGCGCTTAAGTTGCAAAAGAGGACAGAATCAGCGACGAAGAGGATGAGCCGCGATTTTCATTAAGGACTGTCTTTTCTCAGCATCTGGACTGGTTTTCCTGACTTTTTCTGCATTTTTAATTCTACATGAAAAATACAAATTTCTGTTAGAATAGATTACTATGTTTTGCATGGTCTCTAGTATACGTTAGTACAATGGGTTTTATCCCAACGGGTCTGACCCCGCAGAGATCACTTATTTTAATTTGAGCCGGATGGCTTTTGTTTTAAATTTGATTTAAGATTGATTACATTTACATTTTCGTTTCGTTTTAATTAATAATAGCACATTGTCCAATGCATCATCAACACAGAAACTCGTAAATTTAATGTTGGCTGATATTTTATTGAGCTAGTAGTAAGTGATAACTCCATTTCGACACCATGCAATTTACGTGATTTCATCAGTGCTAAATTCTTCCAGAGTTCACGGTACCGCACGGTTGTCCAGATTTTTCCAAGAGAATAAAATCCATTTCTTAATAAAATATTGTAAATTTTAAAAGTATAATTCATTGGATTTCTGGATCTCATCGCTTCGGTAAGCAGTGATAGCTATACCCTCTCACGACATGCGTAAGGTAGTGGGAGACTGTATTTTGATAATATTCTTATCAAGTTCCGCATGTACCAAATGTTACAATTTATTAATTTACCTGCAATTGGTTAATTTATATCATATATAGCACTAGTGGCGCCTTATGGTTGGGACTAGAAGAATCTTTTCTCCCATTAACATCAATATATCGACATGGCGAAACTGACGAATCAAAGACATTTGGTCACGGGAAATGTTTCCAGATTTTGACTGTTATACAAGATCCTCCCAGGATTTCATCGTCAAAACAACAACATTTACGGAGATCCCTCTATTTGTACAAATGGGTCAGATGGACCAAAGACTGTTTCTTCTTCTGAATCGTATTAATCATTTGCCGTAATTATGATCACAATCGACACGTCGAAAGTTCACAGTGACGTAACATGCTTAGATTGAAATACGCGATTGATCAACATTCAAAGCGAGCACGCACACTATATTTCCATGATGATCATACTGATTTGCTACCGTTTCATCCACCTAATCATACCCGAACCAGCATCCCAGGAGACCACACATCCATGACAGCACACTTCGCGCCAAAGTTGTCGAACTGTGAAGATCAATCCTGAGAAACCATCCTTATTTGAAGAGCCGGCCAATGGTGAACGCCGAGGATTGAATGGACTTTGAGCCGTGATGGACACACGGCGAAAGGCTCAATGCACACCCCACGTGGCACTGCCCCGACGGGATTATCTATCCTTCATTCCAGCCCTTTGCTTTAGTCTGTTTTCTTCCAGCCTGTCGCTTTATTTCTCTCAGTTGCTGCTTCAGTTTTTGTCAGTGACTTTATTCACTGAAGGACCCAGTGGCTACTGCTTGAATACACACATGCCTACCACTGCTGGCACTTGGTGGACTACTAAAATTGAGTTAGTACTGATTAGATCTTATTCCAGTCCGTAGATGTCACTGCGTGACGGACCACGAAAACACGAACGTATCAACTGACACCAAGCCCTGATTGGTCTTAGTATCGCGTCTCATCTATTGATCCAGTCACTGGTACAAATTCGTTACTTAGTTACCATTATTCTGCCATGCCAGAACCAAGGCAAACTAGGCTTACATTACTACAAGATTACAGATCATCTATGACTATTCCCACCATTATGTAATTAGGTACGATCTGATTGGTATAAGACCATCATTATTATGGCTCATGTTATGACAAACTGTACCACACTCTTGTGGAGCAGGTGGCTGCTTTGGCGCAAAAGAAATTTAGATAATTTCTATGACGAAAAGAAGCCACCGATTACCCGAAAAACCTTTAGAGGCAAAATCCTCGGCCCTTCTCCGGAAAATCTGCACATTGCTTTTAGAAAAGGTTCATCACACCGGCTTCGCCTTTCTTCATTATTTGTTTTGCTGCCTTTACCGCCGCAATGTGGAATGTTTTAGCTGACAGTATGACAAACTCTGTGGCGGCTACATGCAGGAGCTCAATCGCTCCCGGCACCGACGGTTTCGCATGGGTGATATTATTCTCGCCACCGTCGCCGGTGCTACTACTACCATCTTCCTAAGAAAGTTAGCCAGAATGTCGCAAATGCCCACAGAAATCGGATGAAGTCTCAAGTTTCTGTAGAAGAACAGAAACTTCTTGCTTCCTCCTCAATCAGAGTTTTATCTGGCAAACACTCACGATGCAGCTGAACTAGGCCACAGAGAGACATCAATTGTTTTCCAGCGAGCATTACTGCTGTACTTTCACCAAGTTTCTTCGCGGAGGCTTTACAGCATCTCTGGGCTCATGATTCATCTATGGGGCTTCCAGAAAGTCCAGGAAGATAGTTCGGCTGCTGGTGATCAATTTAAATCTGGCTGAACTGTTACGCCAGGAGGTTATCGAAAAGTTTTGCTAGTCAAAACTCTTCCTCACCAAAAATTAAGAAAGCTTTTCTTGAAAGAACTAGACCCAGAAACTGATCTCACTAGCCAAAATTAGCTTCGCCTTTCCTCGATGGCGGGTGACTCTACACCTTCAATTAAAAACCAGCCTCGCGCCTCGTCGAATCAAAAATGCAAGCCAGGTAGCATCATTATTGTCCATGATTATAATAACCCAGAACCCAGGTTTCCGTGCGCCACTCGATGAATGGCTAAAACACATGCAGCAAAAAGTTGCAAAATTTAAAACCCAGGAAACTCGTGCACTATAGAAATTAAATAGTTAGCAGGACATCAAAGATCTAGCTTTTTCATGGTCAGATTTATTTTCATGCCCGCACTCCGGTATCTGCATTTTTATCCAGCGCATGGTTTAAACCTTGACAACCATGCTTCCTACAAAAACATATCCCAATCTCTCTGGAGGACTTAGTTCTGCCAAAACCGTCTGGGTTATGCTGACCGGTCATCTCGGTCCCATGTCAACTAGGTCACTGACGGCTGTCATGCACCATCATCCTCCATCATGGCCTTATCAATATTGTATTGAATATTCTATTAAATCCATTTATGACTCGCCATCTATAAAAACTATTCCCCAAAAGCATCTATAAAATAAATCCACCCTTTGGAACGCTTTCGCAAGTTCGCAAATTATAGTTAATATACGACCACCAAGTGGTCTTTTTAGAATGGTATGTTCTGCTTTGTAAAAACACTCAACTGCGTCGGTTCGGTATAGACAGTCATACTTTCTTTTTTCTCCTCCTGATTGGTCGGGGCGACAAGACTCGAACTTGCGACCAGCGTCCCAAACGCCGTGCGCTACAACTGTGCCACGCCCCGCTACTGTTAAATTTACCACACATACCCCAAAAATGCAATGATATGTTAATATAATTATATCTGTACGTGCCGCCCAAGCACCAAACTAACCAGTCTCAACCAGAACTAATAGCTACATAAGTCATCCTTGGAGCACTGTAAGATATAGTACTTCATTTCAAGACCAATTTTAAGGAGTTTAATGAACACGCAAAAATTCTACAGGGAATAAATCAAAAACCAAGCTCGGGCAAAAGTACCAAGTCAAACACCATCCGCTCAGTTATCTTTACAATCCTTTCATTCTTTTTATCGTCTACTGTCTAAATCTTTTTAGCTCTCACAATTTGAAGATTAGAAGTTCCACTTTCTGATGTTATCGCTCGCCAATGATGAAAACAGCAACATTAAGAAAATCACCGTCTCTGGTAGTGAACTGTGAATTACCCTCAAAGATAAAGACATTTCCAACCGAGGTTTCCAGAAAAGATGCATCGGCATCTCTCTATGAACAAGGACTCATCAACCACTGCGCTAATAAATCCGGTGAAGATGAAAAATGCTAAGAGCATTACCCAGTTATTAATTACGTCGAGCCAATCAATTATTCTGAACTTTTCATTAGTATCCTGACCATCGCAGTCCGATTGTCGCCATCTTCTTGCTTTAGCCGACTCCTGGATCAAGCTCAAAGCATACGAATAAGGAAAATATGGGTTTTGGTAAGGCTCAGTGCAAAACCATATGGCCCAGAACAAAAAACGCGTTCTCTTCACCGATGTTGCTGTGGCAATGAAGCTGCAAAAGCAGGACCTTGCGAAGTTGTTGATTTCTTGAAAACCCGATATGAAAAACTTGGCTGCAAAAATCCCACGTGGCGTACTTCTCGCCGGTGATCCAGTACTGGTAAAACTTTGATAGCTCGTGCAGTTGCTCAGCGAAGCTAATGTTCCATTCTTTTAGTATTTCTGTTCTGAATTTGCTGAAATGTTTGTGGGTGTTGGTGCTTCTCGTGTTCGTGACCTCTTTAGTAAGGCAAAAAGAATTCCCACATCATCTTTATCGATGATTGACGCTGTCGCTCATAAACGTGATGCTAGGTGGTGCAGGTCATCGAGGACGAACAGACCTCAATCAGATCCTCGTCGAGATGGATGGTTTTTGATAATGAATCTAGCGTAATTGTTATCGCCGCTACCAACCGTGTTGATATGTCGATAAAGGCACTCCTTCGTCGCAGGTCGTTTTGATCGTCATGTTGACGTCACGTCCAGAACACCAAGATCGTCTTGAAATTCTGAGGTCCATTTCAAAAATAAACCAACTGGTAATCTGATGACCTTGAGGCCCTTGCTGCCAAAACTGCTCGGCTCCTCTGGTGCTGACTTTGCTATGTGCCAATAGGCTGCTATACCCTTTGCTGAAGGCCACAGGAAAGTCACTAGTGCTGACGTTACCGAGGCTTTTTGAGCGCGTTGCGATCGGGCCTGAGCGCAAATCAAAAGTTATGAACGAACAGGAACGCAAAATTACCGCCTATCACGAAGCTGGTCACGCTGTGGTTGGCCACGTTCTTCAGATTCTGACCCCTGTCCATAAGATTTTCGATTATTCCTCGTGGTCACAGCCCGGTGGCGTCACTTGGTTCTCCTCCCTCCCGAAGACCGCAGCTATAAGGTATTTATGAACTTAAAGATGTGGCTCGTGCCATAGGGCGGTCGTATCGCAGATCATTTTCTCGAGTCGATAACGTCACCACCGCGCCTCTCCGACCTAAAAACATGTAGCTGAGCTCAACAAGAGATGATCACTCGTGAAGGTGTGGGAAATAAAACCAGGAGTCTTGTCTTCCCAGCTGAAGAGACCGGCTATATACAATTAGTACTGGTAAAACGCATATTCGGAAAAACTGCTGAATTAATTGATGAGGAAATCGGTGCATTCACACCGAGGCTCGCAAGCGTGTAGATAGTTCTTCAGGCTAATCGCAAAGTTCTCGACCGTATTTGCGAACGCGCTTCTCGAGAATCTCTTGAAGCAGAGGATCTAAAAGATATCTTTGATGGTGCCACTCTCCCGGATCGCGCCAAGCTTCATGATTAACTGGTCCGCTCCTAAAATAATCATAAAACTCCCCGTACTTCAATAAAATACCCCAATCAGGGTATAATAGATATAAAAGATTTAAAAGACTTAAAATTAAATAATCACGGGATAAAATTGCGCCTCTTTAGAATTGATACCAGACTCGCACCTTCAGGTTTGAGGTGACTTCTTGCTATTACGCAAACCTTGTCGGCCAGCACCACAATCCAGCTCTCCCTGATATTTTGGCATCACAATACTAATAGGGAACATATGGGCCTGAATAATATCAATCGCATTCAGCTTAGAAATTCTTTTTCGCATTATCATAAAGCAATTAATGGATGTAAAGTAAACACGTGCTTTTTGGCATTGCCGTCTTATCGTGCCAGTCATATAAGAAAAATCATGTAGTAAAGCGCCACGTATCAGGGATACCTTGTCAACCTTAGCTCGCAAAAATCTGTGCAACCACAAGGCTCATTCTTGCCACATTTACAGAGTGTTCATAAGTAGAAACATTGGCATGCTGAATAAAGCGTTTCTCGCTTGCATATTCTCAGATTTTTAGAATCTCATCCCCGATTTTTATAAACTAAAGTGAGATTTTGTATTCTCACTCATATATTATACAATATTACGTCGCAATTTTAAAATCCCCCGCTCATGCTTTATCATGTATAATAATAATTAATGAAGAAGTTTCAGTTTCGATCAGTCGTGGCTATGGCTAATAGTAAGCTAAGTGTGAAATATGCCGCAATATTATTAAGCTTCAGCACTCTCATCTCGGCCCTGCTCGGTATCTTCCGCGACCGTCTCTTGAATTCACACTATCTTGATACTTATCCAACCGGTATTGACGCTTATACTGCCGCCTTCACCATTCCGGATTTCATGTTCTTCGTATTAACCTCTGGGGCGCTCGCCGTCAGTTTTATTCCGGTCTTCAACCAACGTCTGGTTGCTGGTAATAAAAAATCCGCCTGGGAACTTAGCTCTTCAATTCTCAATCTCATGGCCATCGTTACTCTAATCTCCAGTATTCTCATTATGATCTTCGCCGATCCACTCGTTCGCTATATCGTCGGCCCAGGTCTCGATGAATCCGGTACCACTCTCGCCATCAACATGATGCGCGTTATCGCCATTAATCCATTTCTTTTTAGTATCGCCACCGTTCTAAACTCCATCCAGCAGGCCGTCGGTCGTTTCGTCTTCTACTCCCTTGCTCCAGCTCTTTATAATGTCGGTATTCTTATCGGCATTACGGTCTTCACGAATGGCATCAATATTTTTGGCCTCCAACTTTTTGAAGGTGGCATTATGGGTGTCGCCATTGGTGTGAGTAGCGCCGTTCTACAAATTTTTATCAGCCTCATCGGTCTCTTTGGCCTCGGTTTTGATTATCAATTCAAAATCTATTGGAAAAATCTTTAGCTTCAAAACCGTCTTAAAACTTCTTCTTCCGCCCGTTCGCTCGACCAGGAATCGACTACGTTTATTCCATCCTCGCTACCAACCTCTCTTCACGCATGGGTCAAAGGCGCACTACGTTCATTTCAGCAGGCCAACAGTCTCCATCAGATGCCAGTCAACCTAATTGGTGCTGCTATCTCTGCTGCATTCTTCCCAAAAGCTCACCGAGGAAACTAATAGTGGTGACACCACTAAATTTGATGATGTCTTCCGTCGTGCTCTCCGTATGATTGTTTGGATCTCTCTCCGGTTTCCGTGTACGCCTATTTCGCTTCGCGGTTATGTTGTTAGCTTTGTCAAGAATGGCGCACAGCCAGTCATCGCCAGTATTCTCGGTTTCTCTCGTCCTTGCCATTTTTGCTCAGTCCATTTTTCACATCGCCTCACGTGGTTTTATGCCAGACAAGACACCAAAAACTCCGTTTATCGTCAGTATTATTGCCGTTGGTTTTACGATGGTTCTCTCTCTATTTTTAGTATCATCGGCCTCGGCCCAGACGGCCCTAGGTTGGGGCTCCAGTCCATCGGCGCTATCCTTGAAAATCTTTATTCTTCTCTTCATTTTGCAGAAAAATCCCGCCAGAACCTCCTAAATAAAGACTTCTGGTCTGCATTCTTCAGGATGCTCATCGCCACTGTCGTTACTTCCGTTTCCGCCTATATTTTAACTAAACTTCTCCCGCTCCGCTCTACTGACATCACTGTTTTTGTTACCATTCCAAAATTCCTCGCCATTTCCTTGGCTCCATGGCGATCTATTTTGCTGCGAGCTTTCTCCTGAGACCTGGAAGAAGTCCAGCCGTTCTTTGAGAAAACTCAATAAAATCCTCTTCCGAAATCTCAAACCAAAAGACAAGTAGCTCAAACCAAAAAGACAAATAGTTTATCACAAAACCAAGGGCTGTAATCCAAAAGATAAATAAAGCCGCGCCTCTCGTGTTATAATCATTACCATGACAGAGGCAAAACAAGAAAAGTCGTTTCCGATTATAACGGCTATGATTACAAAAATCTTCTGGGAAGATGCAGACCGTAAATACGAAGATATGGCAGATCGTCTCGCCATCCGTAGACTCCTCCAGCCAAAATGGATACTTTCGTTGACATCGCTGGTGAGTTGCGACCGTCTCGCTAGAAGAATATCTTGATCGCGCCAAAAGTTGCCACTCTCTTTGATTATTCGCAGACTGAGCTAGACCAGGCTAAGGAAGAATTTGGTGATCGCATTCGTACTGTTCAGGGTGACATCTATCACACTCCATTCAAGGATGATGAATTTTCTGCATCTTAATGGTTCGCGCAACTCACCACTTTGCAGATCTCACAGCCGTCATCAGGAGACTTCATCGTATTCTTGAGCCGGGCGGTGTTGCCGTGATTGAGGTCGCCAACAAGCGCACTCTCCCAAAAATGTTCCGCTACTGGTTTAAAAATCTAAGGTCAATCCATTCGACAAGAAACCTTCCAATCTTAAAAACATTGATAAGGATGGTTTCTATAATTACCACCAACCTATGTCGAAGATCTCTTCAGAAAAATCCGGTTTCGAAATTGATAATATTCTTTCAGTTTCAGACTTCAGAGCAAACCATGAAGAAAATCTTTAAAACCAAAGCTCTTGTTGCTCTTGAGAAAAACTTCAGAAGCTACTTGCCAGCCTATCGCTTTGCTCAAGTATCTACTATCGCCTAATCAAAAATAATCGATGAAAACTATTCCGACTCAGTACCTACCGTCTTTTTGCCCTGAGTTTTTGCACCTACAAAAAGTCTGATCCGTTCAAGGTCATGGTTATGTCGGATCTTCATTTTAGTTATCAAGTTACAAACCAGAAGCTCCAGGCCATCATCAAAGCGGGCAAAACTCTGCACCAGATTATATTCTTATGCAGGTGACCTCATCGACACTCTAGATATGGTTGATGAAAAATTCTGAACGTCAGCGCCTCCTCAATTTTCTCAAAAAGCTCGAGCCAGCAAGCCAAGGTGATTCTTAGTGTCGCATAGCCACGATATGTATCGCAAAGCCAACTGAAGGTCAGACTGGCTGCGGTCGAGTTGCGTCAAAACTTTTTGACGAAAATTCGCGCTTTCCGACAATGTATTTCTCCTCGATAATCAGGTCTATGAGAGATGAAAATATCTATTGTCTTGGTTATAGCTCAGTGCCAAAGTATTATCGTGCAGACAAGGGAATCGTCGAGGATGTGCGGTTCTGCTCTCTGAACTCGAATCTCTGCCAGAAAAATATTGCACATCTTCCTGAAAAAGAAGCAAATTTGCTCTCATCCACTCGCCAGTCTATCTCAATCAGCCTGAGGGTGAAATATCTTCTTCGTGAATTCGATTATTTTATCTCCGGCCACATGCATAACAGGTTATGCGCCAGATCCTCGATGAATTAATCAATAGCTCTCGCGGCCTCATCTCCCCAACCAAAAATGACTCGGAAAATTCCAGGAATACTCTCAGGACCTATGCTGATAGAGCTATTAGTAGTCAGCGCTCTCACCACTTTTCGCCGAATGTATCAAAGCCATTTCAATAAACTTAACGCCTTCTTTCCATCCTATATGGCACTCATAGAATTCACCAATACTTAGCTAGAAAGCCCTACATCAAGCACACCTATAAAAATTGGTAAAAGTATAAAACAAAAAGGATGATTAAAACAATCATCTTTTTGCGGAATAAATGCACAATTTGGTAGCGCCAGTAGGGTTCGAACCACGACCTTGAGCTTAAGGTCTCCTGCTCTATCCAGCTGAGCTATGGCGCCAAAGTACCTCTTCTAACTATACCACAAAAATTATTCGATGCATATATTATTTATAACTAACAAGGTGTCATATTATGATTAGCAAAAAGACTGCAGGTTGAGAAAATCGAAAAAGATCAAGAAGAAATTAGCGTGCTTAAAAAGACAGGCTAGCTCTAGAAAACAACGCAATGACCTCTCTAAATTCAAAAAGAATTGACGGAATCAGCGGAATCACATTATTCCAGAATAGAGTTGTTGGATCCGGCCGAACCTTAAGTCTTGACTCTGAAATCTCTGCAAAAGTTGAAACCAGTGGTCAAGTATCCTACTCTGCATGAAAATGAGTGGCGGCGGATCTCGACCTACCCTAACTAGAATCGCGCTTGGAGCAGCAGTAGCGGGCCCTTTGGGTGCTGTCGTTGGTGGTGCAGCACAAAAGAAAAGAAGATTAAATCTGCGACTATTCAGCGCGACGACCGTGTACTTAGAATCGTTATATCGAGCGACGAGGAATTATTGATGCCAACATTAATCCAACCTCAGAATCTCGCGCAGAGAGAATTTGCTCGCAATGTCTTAAACGCAAGGAGCGGATTATCCTAAACTCAAAAAGAATTGGAAAAAGAAAAGAAAAGACTAGACAAAGAGATAGAAGATTTAGAACTAATAGTCCGATAGATAAAAGAAAAAGAGCTGGAATCTTTATTGTCTGAAATGAGTGATGATGATAGGCGTACTCTTAAAAAGATAGAAAAGGAAACAAAGCTATGTTTCTTTTGTAAGCATATTATCTCTAGTTTTATTTTTGGTTTCCGATTGGTCTACTATTCTCTCTATACTTTCCGTTATTGAATCCAGAAGAATCAGAAATATGGTTTATATGAGAAGAAAATAAAATTAACGAAGAGGCTGGGTATTATCAGGCACCATCCTGAGTGTCATCACTTTTTGGCTATAGTTTTATATAACCCAAATAAAAATTTTGACATCAATGGGCAGAAGGCTGAGCTTGTTTGTAAAATAATGTCTGCACTAGTTTAGATAATTACGGAGATAAAAATGCAACTAGATTACTGGCAGAAATTGGCGATTCGATCGACAAAATAGAAAAATCAACTAATGGCGTGATTGCAAAATGTTTATGAAAATGAAACATCTACGGACGGAATAAAGATCCCAATCAATATACTACTCCAATTTTAGTAAAGTCACGCAAAATTGTAAGCGGTGAGGCAGGTAATGTTGTATATTATTCAAGCGATCCAGCCGCACAGATCGTACCTTTTTCCATCGTTAGACAAAATCACTGAAAGAAAAGCAAAAGCGAAGAAGAAAAAGAAAGCAGCTGAAGAGAGGCAAAAGCGACAGGCTGCGGAAGAAGCAAGACTGAAAAGCTGAAAGCGGAAGCTAAGGCAGCTGAAGATGCTGGATATCCATCGGAAGGCGGTACCCGTGGGAGTGTGCGACCAGGCCTTTCATAAAATGTATCCATATCGCGGCTCAAAAGTCCATTCAATCCTCGGCGTTCACGCCATTGGCAGAAAGCGGCACAAATAAGATGGTTTATAAAGTTGATGTTTACAGTTCAAAACGCTTTTTGGCGCAGAGTATAGCGCTGTCTATGGAATGTGTAGTCTCTAGGGATGCTGGTTCAAATATAATTAGAGTAGATAGCTTAATCTTATATTAAATCAAGTGTGATCATCATAGGAAATAGCAAAGTATTAAGTATAAAACTTTTGAATATATTTGATCATCGATATTTTGAATCTAAAGCATATTACATGCTGTAGACTTATCGCTTTATTGTCATATGATGATATAATGCAACAAATGATTAAATACGATTCAGAAAGAAAAACAGTCTTTGGTCCATCTGACCTTAGAATTAGAGGATCTCCATCAAAAATGTTTTATTTATTTTTGACGATGAAATCTGGGAGGATCTTATACTAACGAATCAAAATCTGGAAACATTTTCCGTGACAAATGTCTTTGGTCGTCAGTTTAATGACGTATCGTTATATTGATGTTAATGGAGAAAGATTCTTCTAGTCTATCCAACCATAGGCGCCGCAGGTGCTGTATGTGATATGGAATTATTGATTGCGAGTGGAATTAGTACGATTGTAGCATTTGGTACATGCGGAGACTTTGATAAGAATATTACTCAAAAATACTATAATTCTCCTACCGCGCATATCGTGAGGGGGTCGCTATCACTACTTACCAGAAAGCGATGAGGATCGGAAATTGATAGTTATGCTTTTTAAAATTTGCAATGATATTTTTAATAAAAATGGATTTGTAACTGTCTCTGGAAAACATCTGGACAAAGCCGATGCGGTATACCGTGAGACTCCTGGAAAAAGTTGCACTGATGAAATCACATGGGTGCGTAGGTGTCGAAATGGAGTTGTCAGCACTACTAGCTCTATCAAAATATCGTAACATTAAATATACCGAGTTTCTTATTGGTGATGATGCGGTGGACGGTAATGCTGTTGACCCAATTAAAGCGCAGAAACGAAGATATATTGAAATTAGCAATCGAAATCTTAAATCAAATTTAAAACACAAAAGAGCCATCCGGCTCAAATTTCATAAAAGTGATGATCTCTGCGGGAGTCGAACCCGCGTTGACGGGATGAAAACCCGTTGTACTAACCGTTATACTAAGAGACCATACAAGCTTGTAATAATCCTATTCTAACAGAAATTTAATATTTTTTCAATAACAGAATTAAAAATGCAGGGAAAATCAGGAAAACCAGTCCAGATGCCCCTAGAAAAAGACAATCCTTAATGAAAATCCCGCGGCTCCATCCCTCTTCGTCGCGATTCTATCCTCTTTGCAACTAAAGCGCTTTTTCAGCTCGTAATCCTTCCGCACCAAACAGCCTTTGGCTTAATAATCACACTAAGAACCATTGGTATCGCAACTAAATTTCTCATGCTCAAAATATTTCTTCATATCTTTGTTAGTTCGTTCGCTATAGTCGAGTAGTTTTCGTAGCTTCACGGGTGAAAACCCCATCTGTGTATATTTTTCAAAATATTGCCCGAGTCTTTCTCATCCTCGTTTACCGCATGGTCCCTAATAAAACGTTTATAAAAATCATTTTCATAGTAATCGCGCGCCAACTCTCCGAATTTCTGTTCAATCAGCTTGCTACTTGTACATATTTTTACGCACAAACAGCGCCGCAACTACAATAATCACGCAAGTAATCACAATTAATAAACTGATAATTTCTCATTAATTTTACATTTCTAGTTGCCGCATCTCATAGCTGAATTATACCATAACAATTTTATATTTTTTCTCGTCATTATATAATATGACTATGCAAAAATTTTCTTCTGAAGCAGAGATGATTGATTTTTGGCGAAAGCTCACAAGACTCTTAGTTTTCCTGCTGTCATTGAGCTAATGGCGACGTCGGTGCCGGCAAAACCACTATCACTAAAGGTCTTGCCAAGGGTTTTGTATTGAAGAAGAAATCACTGCCAACCTTCACTCTGTCAAAACATTATTTCTACTCACGACGACAAGAATCGATCTCTCGTACACTATGATTTTTATCGCCTTCAAGATCGGGCATTATGTCTGAGGATCTACTTGAGAATATATCAGACCAGAATACGATTACCCGTAATTGAATGGGGGCGATTCTGTTGCCGACCTCTTGCCAGCCGGTCATCTTCGTTTTATTACAATTAATGACGACGGCACAAGGAGTATTGAACAAAATGAAACTCTATCTCGACACTTCCACTCACACAGACCATTCTCAGACTCGATGAAACAGAATATCGCATCGATCTCGGCAATCAGTTAGCGGAAAAACTTCTTCAGTACTCCATCAAAAACTCAGGAAAAATCATGCAGACTGGACTGATATTTCTGAAAATAACTTTTATGGCCGGGCCGGGTTCCTTCACTGGTCTTCGCATCAGGCGGCGTTATATAACACCTATAGCTGACCAGCTCGATATTCCTCTTTTCAGGTCAACTGGCGAACAAGTTCCCGTCATTCTTCCAGATTATGGTCGTCCCGCCAATATAACACCACCCAAAAATAGTATTTTTGTTATAATAACTTAAGAATAAGGGTTTTTGCATGGATCAGATACTTTTAGCTTCAACAATTTAAATAACTCAACTCACCATCGGTGGCGTAACTTTTAGCGGCGGCACCAATCAGTCACACATCCTGCGGCTGCCGCAAACCAACCTCCGCCAGCTTCAAATAATCCGTTTATGGCTTCAGCTTCTAGCAGTCCATTTGGCGAAAATGGATTTTTCTCAGGCCGCCAATTCTGGTAATCCAAACTCTAACAATCAGCTCACTCAACAGGCCATTGCAATGCTGCTGAACTAGCCGCAAAACAAGCCAAGGATGCTAAAACCCAGAGAACCAGAATTTTGAAAATTTTGTCCGCTAGACTTCACTTAGTGTCCCAGTGGTCTCTCTCAACCCATTTTTGATTTTTTCAAACACAAGAAAATCCAAGCCTCAACCAGATTCCTCAAGAAGAGCTGCCGCAAACCAGTTGACCCTGAAAACTGATCCAAAGGCCATTGCTCTTAAATCTCTCAAGAAAATGACCACTATGTCACTCGTTTTTGGCATTCTCATGGTTATCTTCCTAGTCTTGAGCATCGTTGGTCTTGTATTCGGTATGTCGCAAGGTGATAAAATTCCACCCTCACTCAGACCGTTGCCGCGAAGGATAAAATCATCAAAGCTGTTGAGGAAACTACTGGTGTTTTCAAAAATCATAAAACCTGAAGATGTTCCGGTTTATAAAGCCACCACTGGTTATATCTTATCTCACCGACTGGAATATTAAAATCAAAGTCCCGAATACTTTCAACCACTGTCAGCTATGTTTTTAAATAGTTATGAATTCGAAATTCCATCTGCTTTAATGCTGTTCAAAAGGGCGTGCAGTACAAGCCAGCTTTTTGCTGACCCGGGTAAAATCTTGGCCGCCAGGGGTTGCTTACAGGCGCGTTCCAGTCTCCGACAGTGATTTCGATACTCAGTCCGGTCTCCGCTTTGGCACTAAAGTTTTCACCTATAAAGACTACAGTTATTTCTGTCGACCCAACCATGTACAGCACCGATGGCGCTGAACAAGGTCTTGAAAAACACTGTCAACCAGCTCATTCGTAACATGTTGACCGACAACATCGAGCCACACGAATAAATAAAAATAAAATAATATGTTACAATAAAAATATCCGGGAATTTTTATCAAAAGTGAATTATTATATATTTTTCATTAATCGGTCAATATCAGGAAAATATTGACGCTTCCAAAAACTAACAAAAGAAAGAGGAATATGGAGTTGGTCCTGGATTATCGCCGCAGATGGTTGGGCTTGGCGCTGGTGCTGGAGTGGTTTTTGCTTACGACAAAAGAATGAAAATAGCGGAAAAATCGTGCTGACGATCTAGTACGCGAAAGGCAAAAACGAGGCATCGGACATTATTTTGAAAGCTAGAAAAGGGCCGCCGATCTAGCAAAAAATCAAAAATGAAAGAAGACAATAGGCGTAAAGACTGAGCAAACCGAAAAACGTTTGAGGTGAGCGCGAACTTTCTCTCGATAATAAATTTGACCAAATTGAAAAAACGTTCGAACGTCTTTCTCGCCAGGAGAGAGATTGAAGAACTCAAATCTGAAATCCATAGCATCCGTGACAAGCAACAGGAAAAACTAGAAAAGATTGCTGGTCTTTCAAAAACTGATGCCGAAAGAGAAACTCATCGCCATGACCGAGAGGGATAGTAAAAGAGACGATCTCGCTAATCTCGTGGTTAAACAACAGCGCGCAAATCAAACGCGATATTGATGAGACTGCCCAGGCACTTCTCGTTACCGCCATGGAACGATCGTCCTCCAGAGGTTACGGCCGATCGTACTGTTACGGCTTTTGAAGCTTCCCGACGATGAAATGAAGGGCGCATCATTGGTAAGGGAAGGTCGTAATATTCAGGCTCTTCAGCGTGCCACCGGTGTTGATATCATGGTTGACGATACTCCAGGCATGGTCGTCCTCTCCTCTTTCGATCCTATTCGTCGCCAGGTTGCAAGATATGCCTTGGGCGCTTAATGAAAGACGGCCGCATTAATCCGGCTGGTATCGAAGAGGCTGTTAGTAAAGCTGAACGTGAAATTGAAAAAAAGTCACGCGTGCTGGTGAAGACGCTGCTCGTGAAGTTGGTATTATCGGTATCCCACACGAAATGTTCACCTCTTGGGTGAACTAAAGTTCATGCCTCCTATGGTCAAAATGTTTCTCACTCTATTGAAATGGCCCACATGGCTGGTATGATCGCCGAAGAAATTGGTGCCGATATTCGTATTGCTAAGACTGCTACTCTTCTCCATGATGTTGGTAAGGCGGTCACTCACAAGATTGAGAGGTAAACATGCTGAAATCGGCGCTGAATTAGCCAAAAATATGGTAGTGTCTGATCCCTATCGTTCATGCTGTTGCTGCTCACTCATAATGATATTGAACCAACCACCCCAGAGAGCTATTATCGTCAAAATCGTTGATGCCATCTCTGCTGCTCGTCCAGGCGCCCGTAATATTTCTGCGGAAAACTTTGCCGAACGCATGAAGGAGCTTGAAAATATTGCTACTAGTTTCCCAAGGTATTGATAAAGACTATACTATCTCCCTGGCCGTGAAATCCGTGTTGTGAGTTGAACCAAAACAGGTCGATGATCTTACTGCTTTGAAGCTTGCTCGCGATATCGCAAATAAAATTGAAGCCACGATGAGTTATCCAGGTATCATCAGGTCAATGTTATCCGTGAAACCCGCGCCGTTGAGTACGCAAAATAATATAAAGGTTAAACTTTTAAAGTAAACTAAAATAATCTTCCACTAAAAAGACGCAAAGCGGTGTCTTTTTAAAATCTTCCATGGTCTGGGCGACCAGATTTGAACTAGCGTTTACCCCTTAGGGACGTTCCGCCAGTTACTCGGAAGGATATTTTTATTGGAATGAAACACCTGAAAATTTCAGTAAGTGGTCTGGGCGACCAGATTTGAACTGGCGACCTCGCAGTCCCGAACCGCGCGCGCTACCAGCTACGCCACGCCCAGATATTTTTATCTTATCACGATTTTTCCTATCTTGTTCGATATTTAATGGTTCATTCATTAAAAATATTAATAAGTATTAAAATCTCAAAGTGATAAAATAAATATAGAATGAAGCAAAAACACATCTCAAAATCTCTCACTTCTTATCGCTTGCTGGTCTCCTCATCTATTTTTCTACTCTGATTCTCAATTTATTCTCAGCAAGTTTCAAACACCGAAGCTGCCAACTATCTAAACTTCTTCCAGAGTCCCCACTAGTGGCCAAGCTTTAGTCAGGCCTCATCACAACTCCACAAAATATTTATTTTTAGTTCACTAAACGTTTGGACGCAGATTTTGGCAATACCTCACCTCGGTTCGTTCTTTTTCTGTATTTTGCGGTGCAGGTATTATTCTCATCCTCTTTTTATCCTTAAAAATAAACTGGATACAAAAAACACATTCTCCATTATTTCAATTAGCACCCTAAATCCCATCTTCATTTATTTTGCCACCGAGTTTGATTCAGTTGTGCACTGCTTCTTGGTATGTCCATTATCTATTCGAGCCATTTTTGTTACTTTATCAACTGAAGCTTAAAGAGCTGATCAGTTTTAGGCATCGTCGACATTTAATTAACTGGCGCTCGATCATCCTGGAGAGCGCACCCCCATCCCGAGCAAAAACTTTTTCACACTAATCTCGTCTATTTTTGCTATTATCATCATTATCAGTACTCTCCTTGTTGGCCTCAAACAAGATGTTTCCCCATTCGTAAAATCTTCACCGCAATATATCAATCCGATCGTAGTGAACAGATTGAAGTCTCCCAACCCTAACCAAGCGAACCAGTTTAACCAAAGCAAATCAGTCTGAAAAATCTACTCCCGCGGTTTATATTATGCAAACCCTTCAACGTCCATCTATGTCGAAAATCTGCTTGTCGCAAAAGAACTTAATCAAACTCCAATTACCCTCAGTTGGCAAGATACTTTAGACAGATCTATAAACACAAAAATCTACCAACAAAGTTCTGGATCGTAAGTTTCAAAAGATCAGCAAATAGACGACATCCAGAAGTCTCTTTCAAACCAAAATTCTTTGCAAAACAGAATCAGCAAAGAAAGACCAAGCTTTGTATCAGAAATCGAGATCGTTAAAAATTGATGATATTTCAACAAAATATTTCAAAAATTACGAAAAGGGGTAAAATAATTACTCTATAAATATGATATAATATCTCAGATATGAGTAGATTATTTAAAAGAACAAAAATCTTGGCACGGTAGAGCCTTCTGTCTTCTCAGAAGAAAAATTACTGAATTAATCATGGCTGGCGCTAATGGTTCTGCCTTAACTTCTCCCACGGTAGCTACGAAAACGCGACCAGCAAATCCAGTGGATTCGTAATGCTGCTGCAAAGAAAGGTCGTTCAGTTGCAATCTTGCAAGATCTTCAGGGCCCAAAAATCCGTCTCCCGGTATTTTTAAAGGACAATCGCTCTCGACGTTAAAACTGGCGATGAGCTCATTCTTGACTATGCCGTCAAAAGAACACGATGGTTCAAACGTCCTTCCAGTTCAATACAATCTTGCTGAACGCATGAAAGTTGGTGAGCCTCTCTTCATGTTCGACGGTAAAATTCGTTCTCAGGTTATCGAGATTGTTAGCGACACCGCTATCCGCGTTCGCATTGAAAATGACGGTTTTATTATGAGCCGCAAGGGTCTCAATCTTCCTGACACTGACTTCGGTGGTGATGTCATTACGAAAAAGATATGGCTGACATCGAATTTGGTGCCACTCGCGATTTTGACTTTGTCGCCATGAGCTTCATTCAGAGTGCAGAAGATGTCGAAAACTTCGCCAGAATTCTTCTTTCACGGTTCAGCCGCACCGATCGTTGCAAAAATCGAGACTAAAAAGCTATCAAACTGATGAAAAAACTTGAAGCCATCGTTAAGGCTACCGATGCCATTATGGTCGCCCGTGGTGACATGGCAGTTGAAGCCGGCAACGAAGTCGTTCCTATCGTTCAGCGCAAACTAGTCAATCTTTGCCGCAAACACGGTAAGCTTTGTATTGTCGCAACTCAGATGCTTGGCTCCATGGTAGATAATCCTGAACCTTCACGTGCTGAGGGTTTCCGATGTCGCCAGCGCCGTTATCCAGGGTGCCGACGCTGTAATGCTTTCAGATGAAACCGCTCGGGGTAAATATCCAGTTGAAGCTGTTAAACAGATGAAGAAAATCATTCTTTCACCCAGAATCATGTTGGTGTAACCCACTTGATACTGATCCAAGAGTGATAATGAAAAGCTATAATGCAGTTGCTAGCGCCGCTGTTAAACTTGCCGAAAAATCAATGCGGACGTCATCATTTGCGAAAACTGCCTCTGGTGCTACTGCCGACTCAATCGCTACCGAGCGCCCAACTCTCCCAATTATCTCTGTTACTAGCAGCCACGCGTTGCCGGACAGCTCGCTTTGACCTATGCTAACGCTGCCTTTGTCCGTCCATACTCTGATAATTGTGGCGTTGAACTCGTAAAAGAACTTAAGTCTTCTGGTTATGTTGTTTCCAAAGGAAGGTGCCAGCCAGATTCTCGCAGTTATCGTCTCTGGACAGCCAAACACCGTTTCCGGTACCGACACTATTCAGATCCGCAATATCTAATTGCGACATGCATTTGAGTTTATAAAATAATACCCGCACGGGTATTATTTTTACTCATCTTGAATATTCTGCTCATCTGTTAAATAATATTCATATGAAATATATTGTTGTCTATAATATCAAAAATTTTGAATCCGCTTGTTGCTTTGATTCGATTTCTGCCGCTAATCATTATATTAATGAGTGCTCTGAGTTTCTCGGTAAAGACTTGACTCAAGAAAATTAATGATTATGAGTTTGAGATGCAAAGTGAGACAGTTTGAACAAAAAAATTTTCATCAAGATCTTAGAATGTGAAAGACTCAGAGTGTTGGCTTCGAGCTCTCAATTTCTGAAGGTGAAAAATCAGAAACCAAACAATTTGAAAGTCGAAGAAGCGTCCAATTTTGTCAAAAACTGGCAAAATTTGAAGAAAAAAAGCTGAGGAAAGCGAAGACGCAAACAGGATTGGTCAGTCATTAAAGACCGTGAGGTAACTCATCAATACATTCTCCTTGTAGTTCTCAAAAATCAAAAATCTGACTCAGGCGAAACAACCAAACGCTATGCAAGATTCAATATGAGTTATTTCCTCAAGCAACGCAAAGACAGCGTAATCAGATTGCCATAAAACGACAAAGCTGCTGCCAGGTCCGGCGGTGTTAGCAGTATCCTTGTTGGTCTCGCCATGGCCATAATTGGTGGCGCACTCACCATCCTTTCGTATTCCACCACGCGTGCTGGTGGCAAAGTATTTATCTTCACCGGTCTGATTGTTATGGTATCGCTTTCCGGTTCTCGCCGGCATCGTCCAACTTATCCGAGAAATAGATTTGGGTATATCTATTAATATGTTTGCAAAACCACTATCAAAGATGTTCAACAGAAAACAAAAATATCTTAATTCGTACCAGACTTTAACGTTCCGATCAAAGATGGTCACGTGCAAAGTGATTTTACACTTGCAGGCTGCCATTCCTACTCTAAAATATATCCTCTCTGAGTCACCTAATCGTCAGTGATTGTCTCTCATCTCGGCCGCTGAACGGTAAGATCGATCCAGCCTCTCTCTCGCTCCTGTGCAGCAGCACTCTCCAAGCTACTTAACCAACCTGTAAGTTTATTCCAAAAACGAGTTGTGCAAGAGGTTCAAAACTGAAATCAGAGGCTATGCCAAAAGCTCTATTGTTCTCCTTGAAAATTTGCGCTTCTCGCCCGATGAGGAAGGAATAGTCTCGATTTTGCCAGGCAAATCGTTGAAAGATACTGGTTCCGAACTCTTTGTACAGGATGGTTTTGCTGTAATCCACCACGCTCATGCTTCACCTTCTAAAAATTCCTTTACTTCCAACCGTCTCTATGGTCTCTCATAGAAAAGAAATTAAAACCTCCAAAAAGTTCTCAGATCCCAGCTCATCCCGTTACATTTCATTATCGGTGGGGCTAAAAATCTCCGACAAAGAAGCCGCTGATTGATCGTTTTTCTTCCACTCATCGACCCATCATCGTCGTAGGGAAAATCGCTGCCGATGGTTTTCTTCTGATAATCCAAAAATCTATGTCGCGGAAGATTTTTCGGTGAGACGCATCTGGCAATAAATTAGATATCGGTGATCTGTCGCTTCTTAAAAATTTTACCGCTCATCAAAAGCCAAACTATCATCTGGAACGGCACTGCCGAAAGACCGAGGAACAGGGCTTTGATCTCTCTTCAAGAAAAATCACTCGAGCTATCGGTCTCAAAAAGCTGACACTACCCAATCTGTTATTCTGGGTGGAATACGGCTGGCTATGTTGAAAAACTTCTTGAAAAACACTCCAACTCACTTCACTTTACTCTAGTCTCCACCGGTGGTGGCGCCGAGCCTCGAGTTTCTGCTCGGTCTTCCGCTCCCAGGTCTCGATGCGATAAATTAGCACTCGCTACTCGACAGTGCTAGTTTTTCCTTTACAATAGAACTATACAAGATGATTTTACAGAAATTATGAATAATTTGACCGAGAACGCCCGTTTGCACTCCCAAAAATCTGAGTTATTATGCCAAAAGATATAATAACGGTTACATGAGTACAGAGGCACCTCCTTCTCGGCATCCTCTCTCAGGATACTAGCACCGGTGCCCGCTTCTTAGCGGATGAAGATGTCAATCTTGAGTCGGTTGAAAAGACTATTAATCACACCGCCGTTGAGGTTCCTGGTTCTCAGATGGCCGCTGATGTCACTTTCCGAGGCTGCTGTCCTTACGCTGTCATATGGCCCGCTAACTTCACTAAGGAGCAAGGAATTAAATTAATTGGCACCGAACATATCCTTTATGCGCTTTTACGTCAGCCAAACTCGCGCGCCAGCCTCATTCTGCAAGGCGCTTAAAGTTGATCTCAATAATCTGACGAATACCATTGAGAATACACCAGCAGGCAGAAGACGCTAAAATCGACCAGAAAAAGCTGGGATTTTACTCGCAAAGCTCCACTCAAATGGCTCAACCAAGTATGGTCCGAGGATCTACACCGAGATGGCAAAGCAAAGGTAAAAGCTTGATACTGTTATCGGTCGTGATCAAAGAGATTGAACGCACTATCACCGTGCTTTGTCGTCGCACAAAAGTCAAAACCCAGTCCTCATCGGTGAGGCTGGTGTTAGTAAAACCGCGCATCGTTGAAGGTCGCGCCACGCGTATTGCTAAAAACGAGGGTTCACAGGCAGCCTCATCGGCGAGAAATTTACCAAAGTCGATCTTGAGTTCAGTTGTAGCTGGTCTAAATTCCGTGGTAATTCGAGGGAGCGTAATGAGAATTATTGACGAAGCCGCTGGCAATAAGGACCTGATTCTCTTTATTGATGAAATTCACTCTCCTCTCTGGTGCAGGATCTGGTGAGGGCCTCAGTGCAGCCAATATCTTGACCGGCTCTGGCCGAGGTCAAATTCGCCTTATCAGCGCCTCAGCTATGGATGAATATCGTAAAAACTATTGAGAGGGATAAAATCTCTCGTCGTTTCAGACCGTCATTGTCGAAGAGCCATCTGACACTGTTATATTTACGAATGAGGGCATCAAATCCCGTACGAAAAACATCATGGCGTGAGTCATCCCTGAGTGAAATTCTTGAACTGCCGTTAATATGTCGAAACGCTGCATTAATGACCGCTTCATGCCGAGACAAAGTTGATTGATGTTATCGATGAGGCCAGTGCGATCGCAAAAGGTTGCCGCTGATAAAAAGGTGGCGGTGAATATGAAATTAAAAATCGAACGTGAAGACCTCGAGAAAATTGAGGAAACTGCCGAAGCGGAAGATTTTTGAAAAAGCAGCACTACAAAACTCGCGTTGCCAAAATTGATGAAGAAATTGAAAAAGCTAGAAAGCTGGACTGGTGACGTATTGCTCCGGTTCTCGCTGAAGAAGTCTCGCTACCGCCATCAGTCTGAAGACTGGTATTCCAGTTTCTAGGTCCATGGCTCCGGAAAATGAAGATGTTGACCGATCTTGAAGACACCTCGACAAAGCCATTATTGGACGGGATGATGCCATTAAAGGCTGTCGCTTCAAAGCAGTCGTCGTGGTCAGCTCCGGCATCGGTGATCCAAAACGTCAATCGGTTCCTTCCTCTTTATGGGACCAACTGCGTCGGTAAGACCGAGGCTTGCTGAGTGATCGCGTGAAGTTTTTAGCGGCGACAATGCATTGATTAAGATTGACATGTCTGGTTGGCGAAAAACATAATGTCTCTCGTCTGGTTGGTGCGCCTGCTGGTTATGTTGGTTATGATGATGGCGGAAAAACTCACTGGCCGTGCGTCGTCATCCATATTCCGTGTCGTCCTCTTTGACGAGTTGAAAAAGCTCATGAGTCTTTGATATGCTTCTTCAGATTTCTCCCGAAGCGGCGTCTTAACGGATGGCCAGAACACACATTAAATTTAATAACACCATTATTATTCTTACCTCAAACCTTGGCACGATAGAGATGTATGATGATACTGGATTTGGCTTTTGGCACTAAAGATAAAAAGGTGACAAAGTTGTCGAAGAAAGAATATGAAGCGAGTAAAACGCTGCCATGAAGGCCCTCAAAGAAATCCATGCGTCCAGAACTCATCAACCGTCTTGACGCCATCAGGGTCTTCCATGCTCTTACCAAAAGCAGGTCGAACAAATCTTTGACAATATGATCTCCAGACCTCAAAAACGTCTCGCTTTCGTCAAGTCGTTCGGTCTCAAACTCACCAAGCTTCCGACTTTCTTATTGAAAAGGCTGATCAAAAATGGCGCCCGTCCACTTCGTCGTGCCATCGAGGATTACTGAATCCATTCTTTCCGAGGCCATCATTTTCTGGACAAATCAAAAATTGAGATCATCGCTAGTCGACCAAAAGGCGACAAGCTATCCTAGATATATTGAAGAAAGAAAAATAATGAAGCAGAAAAGAGGGTTTAGTTCGTTTCTCATCTGGCTAGCTATCGTGCGCCATCCTCTTTTTCACCTATTCTGCCTCGAGAGATGAATTTAAAAGTAGGAGTTTTATCCTCACGGGTGATCTTTCAAGTGTCTACTAGATTAAACTAACTGGCCGTGCGACACGATTCTCCGCGCCACCCATCCTGGGCTTCAGCAAAAAGATGCGTTTAACGAGTTATGCCATAGTCACAGCCAGGAGCTCCGTCTTGAGTTGTTATCGTGAGGACCAGGACGTCTCTATGTCTATAATGTCGACTCAGAGACCTTCCTGGTGTTCGTGGTGACAACTGCACATGAAAATGCTGCGCTGCTTATCATCGCCTCTGGCTCGGGAGAAAGCTGACCTCGACAAGGAACTAAAACAAGTTTATGAGTCAGCTTCCGCAGATTCCCGAGCTTCGGCTTCTATGCGGTCCTATCGAGCCTCTGAATTCTGCAGACGAGTTGCGCTCCGTCTCGCTTCGAGATCGCTGACCTCCCCGCCTCTCTTGAAAATTACTGAAGCGTGTATTTTACGGATCGCCAACGTATTGTTGAATATAATACAAAGTATCATGCCGTCTTCACCAAATTGAAAGACGAAACTGAGCGGCTCCAAAAAGTCTATTGAGTCAAAGCAAGCTATCGAAAACTCGCACGAAGAACTATCAAAACTCCCAGCAAGCTCTCGGTCTCGATGTTAACCAGTTTAATAATAATGCCAACAATGGGAATTTCATATCTCAGGCTGATTTTACCAACCAAAAGGCAAACTCTCATCGATCGCATCCGTAACCAGAATACTGAGTATGAGTTACAAAAAGACGTCGAAAAGTCTCAATGCCGATATCATAAAATATAATCAGAATTCTGTACAATAACAGCTGATCAACAAATTAACTCAATTCTATCCTAAAGCCGAATCAGGTTTAACGAAAATTAATAAATAAAAGGAGCAATATGACCAGACAATTACAAATGATTGTCGTCCAACCGTAATCGAAACCACCAACCGTGGTGAACGTTCATACGACATCTACTCTCGTCTCTTGAACGACCGCATCATCTTCTCTCGGCGAAGATGTTACTTACCGCCCCTAATCTCGAATTGCGCAGCTACTCTTCCCTCGCGCATGATCCAAAGAAAAGATATCAAACTCTACATTAACTCCTGGTGGTTCGTTTATGACGGTCTCGCCATTATTGATACCGGATTCTATATCGAACGGATGTTGAAACGATTGGTATTGGTCTGAGCTTCTATGGGTGCCTATGCTCTTAAGTTGCATGGTGCGAAGAGCATGTTTTGCTCTTAAACTCCCGCATCATGATTCACCACCAAGTTCTGGCACTGAAGGTAAAAATCACCGACCAGGAAATCATGCTCCGCGAAGGTATCTTCTTGAAAGCGTCTCGTGAAATCTGGCTAAGAACACCGGTAAATCTGTCGATCAAATCATTAAGGATATGGATCGCGACAACTGGATGTCTGCCGCAAAGAAGCCAAAAGAAATGCAGCATCATCGACCAGGTGATTGATAAGTAAAATAACAAAATAGCCATTTCAGATCAGAAATAATCAGAAAGATTAATGAATACTTGAGACAATTAAAAATATCCACTGCGTCAGTGGATATTTTAATATTAACATTTTCTTGATGTAAAAGTATCTTCCTTTTCACTTGCCTTAAAGTATATTCTTTTGCATTCGTATTACAGTTGCCGCTTCATAATGTATAATCATCTGTCTTCTTGGCCGAGGTTAATGCCGCTTGGGTCGGTAAAACAGACTTGGATCCATCACTGTAAATTCTCTTCAGAAATATTTTCCGGATGATATCCATTCTTCGCATGAAATCCTTCTTCAAAGCGCATAGTACATCGCATTGATCGCCTCTTTGCGTTGCTCGTCGCGATGCATCGCATCGAGTTGATTTTGTCAAAAGAATAAAAATCAAGCAGCAGAAGCGAAAAAATCACTACCACCAGCTCCAGGATTGTAAACCGCGCTCGTTTCATTTTCTGTCATCGCACTCATACATATGCGATGATTTTGCTAAGAAGTTTTGCACCTTAGAAGATATTTTCTTAAAGTTGGTGAGCTCTATAAAAACCTCAGGGATCGATCCATCGAAACCCATTTGATTCATTCTGGTCAATCTTAATCTCTTTAATACAATCTGACACAAAAGGTATCCAAAATCATGGTGCATATGTGCGCCTTCGTGTTTTACTATTTTCTGGAATTGAATGTGAATCAACCTAAAAGGAACTAAATAATTCTCAGGGTCTACTTGGATATATATAAAATTATCCAGGATTCTGGCCAGTCTCTTCTTTTTAACTCATGAGTGCTGCATCTAATGGGTTTTATCGTACTCCTCAATATGGCCACAGGCTGTAATGTTTAGTGACTTATGTTCTATGCTAGAATCTTTTTCTTTAGGACAAATAATGAAAGACGATGCAGTAAAATGTCCAGTAAAGTTTTTACGATTAGTATTTCTAGGGTCAGAAACTCATTTCTTGATTTGCTAAATTTATCGCATCTTTAAGATCTTCTACTTCATCTGGAAAAATCCTAAATATCCATCAAGTAATTCTTTAATCATAAAAACCATTTTATCATTAAACCCTGCTATAATTTTCTTATGGGAAAGATTTCGAGGTCAGTTTGTCTGTCAGAATTGTGGTGCCAAATATTCGAAGTGGGCCGGTCATTTGTAGTAATTGTAGTGCCTGGAATAGTATCGTGGAGGACCTTGCTATAGCAGAGTCTACAGGGAAAGAATACGATTTCTCAAGCCAAAACCAGCGGCAAGATTTTGAAGTTCACAAAATCAACGAAATCGTAGTTGACAATGATAAAGAGCGTTTAAAAACTGAATTTCCAGGCTAAAATGAAGTTTTGGGCGGTGGTATCTTGCGTGGCTCAGTCACTCTTCTTGCTGGCCAGCCTGGCATCGGTAAATCTACCATCCTTATGCAAAATTTGCGCCGAAGTTGCAAAAACAACATCATGTCCTCTATGTTTCCGGTGAGGAATCTGCTAGCCAGGTTAAAAATGCGCGCCGCACGTCTAGGTGCTGACTCTGAAAAACTTGTCTTTACTGGTTCCACTTCCGGCAACGATATTGCCAAGACCATCTCGAGTGGGGAGTTTGATCTAGTAATCGTAGATTCCATCCAAACTCTCGCAATCAGCAAATCTCCTGCACCCGGTACCGTCTCACAAATCACTAATGCCGGTAATCTTATTATTCAAGCTGCTAAGTCTACGGATACTGCTGTTATCATTGTTGGTCATGTGACTAAAGAGGGTACTCTCGCTGGACCTAAAGTTCTAGAGCACCTAGTCGATGTTGTGGTTAATTTTGAAGGTGATCGTTACGGCGGCTTTAAGACTATTCGTGCCGTCAAAAACCGTTTTGGTCCTACCTCTGAGGCTGCCATTTTTGAAATGAATGAAAAAGGCCTGAGCGAGGTGCAAAACCCTTCTGCTGCCCTCCTTTCCGAACGTCAAAATACCGATGGCTCGATCATTCTTGCCACCCTTGAAGGTACGCGCCCGCTTCTAGTCGAAATTCAGGCGCTCTGCACGCCAACCAATTTTGGTTATCCAAAGCGCGCCGCCTCCGGTTTTGACCTTAATCGTCTCAATCTTCTTATTGCCGTTATCGAGCAGCGCACCAAGCTTAACCTCAGTGATAAGGATATTTTCTTGAACGTCGTTGGTGGCATTAAAATTAAAGATTCGGCTGCCGACGCTTGCCGTCTGTCTTGCCATCGCCTCTGCTGCCGCTGGCCATGCAAACTTTCCGAAGAATATGTTGTTTTTGGTGAAGTTGGTCTTGGAGGTGAAATTCGCTCTGCTTTTCGTCCAGATCAACGCATCAGTGAAACCGAGCTAGGCTTCAAGCACGCCATCATCCTGCCACTATCCGCGACTCATTCGTTATTCAGTCAAAGATTTACGCACCACATTAATCAAATATGTTAATGAATAAATATATCACCAGATGAATATTGTATCCGCAAAAATATCCACTATAAAATCAAGTCAATCCGTAAATATGCGAGGGAATTGTCTGTGAAAATCCTCGGCATTGACCCAGGTACTGGTATTTGCGGCTTTGGTGTCATCGATGTAAAAACCCAAAACGGTCGCGCAACTGGCCCGTGCTAAGATGTTAGATAACGGTGTAATCACTACGCCAGCCCACACTCCTCTTCAGGAGCGTCTTCTTGATATTTATGAATCACTCCACGAAATCATCAAACTCAATCAACCAGACTGTGTTAGTATTGAAAAACTCTTCTTTACAAAAAATATCACCACAGGTATATCTGTGGCAGAAGCCCATGGTGTAGTCCTCTATTGGTTTTGTGAGCAACATAACCTCCCGACTTTTGAATATCACCAAATGAAATCAAGAAAACCATGACCGGATATGGTGGTGCCGATAAGAAACTAAATACGGGAAATGGTCAAACTCCATCTTAACCTCAAAGATGTTCCAAAGCCCGACGATGCTCGACGCCCTTGCTGCTGCCATCACTCACTCTCGCATGAATCTCGGAAAATAAAAATAGACTCAATAGGAGCCTATATTCTATAATGCGGTATTAATTTATCAAATGGTATTAATTTATTAAATCGCATCAATTTCAAGTGATAACTTTTAGTAATTAATTGCGCGAATCTCGAGAAAAGCCTGAGGGTGTGAACAAACTGGACAAACTTCAGGAGCTTCCTCGCATACAAAAGTGTAGCCACAGTTACGACACTTCAAACAGTAACTTTTTCAGATTTGAACACCATCATCGTCAATATTTTTATCAACTTTTGGTAGCGCTCCTCGTGCTCCTTTTCAATAACTGCCACACCCTCGAGATTTTTGCAGCAATCTCATGGAATCCCTCTTCATGCGCAATTCTTGCGAACTCAGCATACATATCAGTCCATTCATAATCCTCCTGGCAGCTTCTGATCTCAAAGATTAGTCCTAGTGTCAGCAACTCTTGCCACCATTGAGGTATTTGTACCACAATTTAGCGTGTTCTTTTTCATTGTCAGAGTCTCGGTAAAAATTGCTGAAATCTGTTCAAAAGCCGTCCTTCTTGGCTGTGAAGCAAAGAATTGGTACTTCACGCGAGCCTGTGACTCACCTGAAAGCAGTCTGCAAGTTTTCATAAGTCTTACTGGACTTAAAGTTCTCATTATCAATATCGGACATAAACCTCCTCTTAATTAAACATAAATGATACAATATAATTATATAACAAAACGAGGTAATATAGCGAGGTATTTAAAACTGATATGCCTCACTGCTTAATCGAATATCCCAATAAGTCTGTATTGAAAGAAGTAAAATGGCAATTGAACGCGTAATTGATAATGTCTCACACGAGGACGATACCGAAGAGCAGGTTATTGAGGTCAGTCTTCGCCCAACCAGTTTTCAGGAATATGTTGGCCAGGGCGCCTCAAGCGCAATCTTTAAGTGCCATCGATGCAGTCAAAAACGCGCCGATGGCACCTCTCTAGATCACGTCCTTCTCTATGGTCCTCCAGGTCTTGGCAAAACCACCATGGCAAATGTAATTGCGCATGAGTTGGGCGCCAATCTCCGTGTCACCTCTGGTCCTGCCATCGAGCGTGCCGGCGATCTCGCCTCTATCCTCACAAATCTTCAAGATGGCGACGTGCTTTTTATTGACGAAATCCACCGCCTACGTCGTGCCGTCGAGGAGATCCTTTATTCTGCCATGGAAGACTACAAGCTTGATATTGTAATTGGCAAAGGTCAGCCCGCTCGCTCGGTTCGTCTCGATCTCCCACATTTTTACAGTCATCGGCGCCACCACTCGCACCGGCTCCCTCGCCGGTCCACTCCGTAATCGCTTTGGCATTACCCATCGTCTTGAATATTACAAAGTCCCTGAAATCGAACAAATCGTTGCTCGCACCGCCGCAATTTTAAATACCGAAATCAAGCCTGAGGCCACTGCTCTCCTCGCCACCCGTTCTCGTCTCACCCCCCGCATTGCCAACCGTCTCACTAAGCGCGTCCGTGATTTTGCTGATGTGAACGGAAATGGAATTATCGACGCCCCAACCGCCACGCGCTCTCGCTCTCGCCTTGAAATCGATGACCTCGGTCTTGACCGCCGATCGTAATATGCTCGAACTCATGCTCGAAAACTCATGACGACCGCCCTGTCCGGGCTCACTACCATTGCTGCTCTCACCGGTGATGAAACTACCACTATCGAAGATTATTATGAGCCATATCTCATCAGCTTGGCTTCATTGAAAAGACTCCACGCGGTCGCCGCGTCACTGAAAAAGCAAAAAAGCATCTCAATGCTTTTAAAGAATCAGGATTAGTTTAGTCTAAAATTTGCAAAAACCTCTCTAAAATGCTATAATAATACAAATTAATTGGGACAGATATGGCAAAAACTCCAAAAATCAGTTACCAGGCATCGCCCTAGAAAAAGGAACACCTTGTTCTCGTCATTAAACGATTCAAAACTTGTCCCAGTTGGCTTTTGGGCTGGTGCTTTTTGTGTTCCGCCGTCCTCATTGCGGCAAGCATTCTAGTTAACGGTGGCAGCTCGCTCCTCTTTAATATGGATGCCGCCTCTCACTCATTCTTCCTCATGATTATTCTTGTTGTCCTTGGTACTATCTGGTTGCCACTCTCATTTCCACCCATGTCTATCTCGACAACTGCCTCTATATCACCATAACGCCTTATTCAGAACACCGTCAATTCCTCTTTTCCAGTTCCACTAACGTAATCGACCTCGTAGCTGTTGAGGATGTTAGCTTCAAGCAAGCTAGTATTTTCGAGCATTTCTTTAACATCGGTACCCTCCGCATGTCAACCATCGGCTCTGAAACAACCTATACTTTCTCTCATGTCGACACTCCAACAGATGAGCTCGAGACCATCACGCATCTCGTCCATCGAAAAAGGCGGGGCCTCTGACGCTTGCCCAACCGACAGTCTCACGGCTGAAATGCTGGACGCGTTGATTCGTTCTGCCGCACAAATAATGCAGGGAATACTCAGCAAGCAAAACAAAAAATCTTGAAGGCGCCACTATCGTCGCAGCTAATACCGCAGTATTAACCCAGCTGCTGGTACTGTGTCTGTAGAGCCATCTATGAGACCCCTACTACGAAATAATGCTCCAGACACTAGTAGCACACGTTTTAATACTCAAATACCTTATCTTAGTCTAAACTAAGTCGGAACCTAAGTCTAAGCTAAGCCGGAATTAAAATTAGCGCCACTAAGCACTAATTTTTATAATCAATATTCGATCAACATAAGACTCAGACAGGCACTCTATCTCTGTTTTAAAAACGAAAGACATTCTTTCTTCAACACTAAGATTTGCGTCAACTTTTGCCTTAGCGCTTCGCTGCCTCTTTCAGTGGGAATCCTAAAAGGCCATCAAAAGCGTCAACGCCTCGTCATCTTCTGGCACAATAGTGGTTTTCACTTCTGTCGCGCCATATTTTGTAGGGAGCCCCACCTTGTCTTTTAAATCAACAATCACGCGTTCCGCGGACTTTTTTCCAACCCCCGAGGCCTTACTCACGAAAGCTGCATCCGCATTTGCAGTGCGTTACGTGCCTCTTCTGCGTGGCTAAGGATAAAATTGCCATCGCCGCTTTAGATCCAACTCCGTTGAGCAAATCAACAGTTCAAAAATCTTCTTTTGCCATCAAACTAGAGAACCCATAAAGATCTTCCGCGTTTTTCCCGAATCGCATGATAAGTATAAAATTTCTTCCTCTCACCCACATTTGTCCTTCCGCGTCAATTTGCAGCCAATCTCATAACCAACGCCATGAACATCAACAATAATCGAATTTAGGAATTTCTCGAAACTTCAGCCTTTAATATGTGCAATCATATATTAATTTTAACATAAAATAACGAACTTCTTCGTTACTCTATCAATAATCTGGTAGCACCAACTGGGATCGAACCAGTGACCTTGAGGCTTATGGTCTACGCTCTAACCAGCTGAGCTATGGTGCCACTTGGCGGAAGGACAGGATTCGAGACCTGCAGAAGCGATTAACACTGGTTTTCAAGACCAGTGCCATCAACCACTCAGCCGCCCCTTCCGCTAACTATTTTAACAGATTATTCTGCGTTCCGTAAATACGTTTGTTACGTCGTCGAGGTCATCGGTGCGTTTAGCAACTTATCAACCATCATCTTTACTCACTCACTGGAACAGAGTATTAGCAATGTAACGAGCTCGGCATTTCTACTGTCAAACCAGCATCAATCAGTGCCTGCCTGGTTTTCATCAAATCGGCTACGCTACTGATCTCAATACCCATCCTCATTCTCGTTTGCATCTTCCGCACCGCAATCAAGTGCAGTCAGCAGTGCCTCTTCGCCTTTCAGAATCTCAAATTACGCCCTTTTCTTGCAAACTGGAACATCACGCTTCCAGGGTCTGCCATGCGTCCGCCATTCTTAGCAGAGCGTTTCGCACCTCTGGCATCGTACGGTTTTATTATCGTTGCAATCTCGATGATGATACCAATCCCAGCCGGACATAAACTTCATAGGTTTCTTCAATCATTGCTGCAGCAGTTATCAGTGACATGCAATCGCGCTTGCTCAATATTTGCCCTTGCATGTTGGCCTTACGAGCCTTCTCAAAGCACCATCGCAGAGTTGGGTTCATAGTCAGGTCACCACCACTCCTCGCCATCAATCGCAATTTGGTTTTGCAATCTTCGTGACCGCCCCACGCTTGGCGTCGACGATAGCTTTTGACGTTTGGTTGTCTTCATTGTATACTGGCCTTTATTACTTCCTGTTTTATAATTTCTTCTCTATATTATACCATTAAAGCCCTATAAAATCTCTACAATCACCGCAATTTTATCTTTTGGCAAGTTAAATTTTTGTTTCGTGCCATAAGTCCTAATCTCAGAAAATCTTTCAGCTGCACTCGTCCAAATTCACTAATCTTCTCACAAATAAATCGTAAAAATTTCTTCAACGGTCTCCTCTGTATAATTTTCTTATTTCCCAGAAAATTTCCCAGATCTTTTGCAGTATTTTCTCTATCACCTAGAGCCTCACTTTCCATACGAAAAACAAACGTAAAGTCTGTACCGCTATGTGAGTCTACATCCTTTTCATCTCATCAGAAAATTTTTAGTTAATAAAAATTAAGTAAAGGGATTCACAAAGTTCTTCAATTTCATGTCTAATAATAGCCTGTCTTTCTACAAAAATCAGTCAGCCCTTTCCTTCTCCGCTCATTGGCATAATAAATAACTAATCTCACCCGATTCATGATATCATCAGTCGGTTTGTAGAGTCTTCTCAAAATAACACTTATTTTCGGCAACAAATCATAAAATATCTGTCTTATAAAACCCGCCTCTCGATAAATGGTCAGTGGATCAGAGTTGTCCGAAAAAGGGTCAATCCTCGCCATCCTGTTCCTCGAGATTGGGTTGATTGCAATCGATTCAATCAAAATCATCTAGGTGATGGGACTGACAAATCTCCTATATTTATTCGCTTCGTGATATAAAGAAAGTCATATCGTTTTTGACGCGCCAGTTCCTCGAAACCCCTCTCCCAGCATAATTTTCATCATTTCAAATAGCACTTTCAGCTCTTACATCTTGACAAACTGCTCGTGCAAATCCGCCGATAGTCCTCGTCCCGTGATTAAAAATGCGCCGCCGCGATATTTTTCTGAGCTCAGCCCTACCTCTCCAGAAGCACCATCAATCAATCCCCAGAAACTGCCAAAATTTTCTTCACACTCTGATTAGCTATCCACCATCTCCTCTCCTAAATCGTCACACTATAAATCCTCCATCTCCTCTCTAAATCGTCACGCTTCATAAATCCTCCCCTCTTCTCTGAGTGTCAGACAGCTTCATCGTAAATCACCATTCTTTCTCCCATACCATATCTGTTATAATATCTCTATGAATTCAGATCACATTCATAATTTCTGTATTATTGCTCACATCGTACAGCAGAGTCTACGCTTGCCGATCGCATGATCACCCGACACGGTAGAAGCGACAGATGAAGTCACAACTTCTTGATTCCGTAGACTTGACGACAAAGGGCATTCATCAAGCTCACCCTGTACAGATACACTATCACGAGGTTGAATTGGATCATCGACACCCCAGGCCACGTCGATTTTTCCTATAAGTCTCTCGTTCACTTCAGAGCCGTCAGGTCAGCCATCCTCGTCGTTGATGCCCTCGAGGGTATTCAGGCCCAGACTCTGGCTAATGTCTATCTTGCCTCGAGCAGGTTTGACTATTATTCCGGTGGTCAACAAAATCGATCTTCCGGCCGCCGATGTCGAAAGGTTTTCCTAATGAAAATCATCAATCTCTGGGTTGCAAAAAGGAAATCATCCCAGTCTCTACTAAGACCGGCCTCAATGTCAAGCGGTTCTTGAAGCAATTATAAAAAGCTCCAAGTCCAAAAACTCCAGTCGATCTTGAAGCCACCGCCGCTCCAGTAAAACTCGTGCCTCAGTTTTTTGACTCCTATTTCGATGACTATCGCGGTGTTGTTCTCTCGTCCGCATCTTTAATGACAAATTAAAGAGACAATATCCATGGTAGCATCAAAAATTAATGGCATCGCACTGAGTTGAGCGTCTCACTCCTGGTATACTATCAAAGTGATCTCTCTGAGAGGTGAAGTCGGCTATATCTCGTTGAACTTAAGAAACCACTCGCGAGCCAAAAGTCGGTGATACTGTGCAGCTTACTAAAAGCCTGCCGCCACCCTTCAGGTTACAGCGATTTTTGCCTTTTTCGTCTATGCCGGTTTTCTTCCCAGTTTCAACGATCAGTACAAAGTCTCAAAGGGGCGATTGAAAACTCTCCCTCAGTGACTCTGCCTCCGTTTTTGAACCGAAAAATGAGTCAGTCTTAGGTTTTCGGCTTCGCAGTGGCTTCCTCGGTCTGCTTCACATGGATATCATCAAAGAAGCGCCTCGAACAATGGGTCAAACTCGATCTAGTCGTCACCAACCCATCCACCAACTATCAGGTCCTTCTCAATTCTGGTGAGAAATTGAAATCAAGTCCCGCCTCTAACCTCCCCGGACACTAGCTCTGTTCTGAAATCCACGAACCTTGGGTTAAGGGTGAAATTATTGCCAGTCTCTATGATTGGTAACGTCTTGACGCTCATTGTCGAGAGAAACGTGGTTGCGAAGAAGAATATCTCTATCTCGAAGATCGCTGTGATCTGATTTGAAGCTCCCAATGGCCAACTATCCTTACTGACTTCACGACCAGCTCAAATCCTCACCTCTGGTTATGCTAGCTTTAACTATGAGATCTCAATTATCGCGCCGAGGATCTGGATGCGTGTTCGATTTTTCTAGTCGGTGGCGAACGAATTGATGCGTTGGCTCTTATGTGCCACCGCTCTGAATCTGAAGACCATCGGCGCTCCATTACTAAGAAGTTGAAGGAGAGGTTATTCCAGAGGCAGAACTTTGAGGTAGCTTTGCAGGCAGCCATTGGCGCGAGATTATTTCTCGTGAGACTATCGGCGCTTTCCGTAGATGTGACAGTAAAAATCCACACCGGTGACCGTGATCGTAAAGCAAAGACTGCTTGAAAAACAGAAGCGTGGTGAGGCTGGATGAAACGCTTTGGTAAGATTGATATCCATCTGAGGCTTTCACTGTTATGCTAAAACGCGATTAAAATTAAGGGTGATATTTATTTTTTCCAGCACGCTCGAGGACGCTCGCCCAAGCCTATGGCTTCAGAAAAACAAATACCCGCCCCCATAATTTGTTCTCTGGGACCATAAACCTGGACGAGTTTGTCTGTAGACGTAGCGTATATTCTTTTCCTGAGACTATATGCTTGTCGAATTTATTAGATTAGCGTGGCATATATTCATCTTCTGAGACCATAAGCTTGGGCGGAGTTTTGTCTGTAAACGTGGCGTATGTTCTTTTTCTGAGACTATGCTTGGCCCAAACGGCCTTGAGTGCGTCGAAGGAAAAGAATATCTCTTTTACTAATAAACTCAGCAGCTTATCAATTACAGATAAATAAACTATCGCGACTTCCATCAGCCAGCACTCTGTCAACAGTTTTGCTCATCATAGTGATTAAACACTGGTAGGATTTTTCATTCTGTTCACGAGTCACTCGTCTCAAAAATCTCTAAATTAGCATCGTCAGCCGCTCACGATCATTCGTTCTGCCGCCTCAAAACGAGTTCTTCGTCTGCCTCTGTTACATCAGAGTAGAACTACTGCCTTAATCTCATGTCCACCATGCAGCCTCCATAGTCTTATCTTCTTCACGCCCAGCGCTTACACTCGACAATCAGGAATCATTCTTCATTTTCTTCTCACGCGAAAAATAAAGCACAAAATTATATCATAAAAGGTGATTTGTCGGAATCATTTGTCACTACCAGTCATGTTCTGAGTTTTGCTCTGCTTCAAATGCGCGAATAATAATTCCCGAAGACAAAAATTTTGCATAGAATCTTTTGACTAGTCCGCTCGCCCACGGTATCTTTTCCGCTCATCAGCAAGCCAAAAACGTCAAAGCTTCGTTTCCGAGCCACGACGATCATTGCAATTTGCTCATCAGATTCTGTTCTGTACACCGTAATTTAGTCTACCACGAATTTAATCCAGGAATTATATATGTTATAATATAACCATGAGAGAGTATCGGTCTTATGCAAATCCAAAAGCTACTGATTTTTCTCCACACACAGCTACAGGTCTTCTTGCGCGAGTTTTCGCATCTGCCTCACATCATAAGTATAGCTTCATTCTCTTAACTTCCAATAACTCACACTTTCGCTGCCCCAGGTGCTGGCGGCACCCAAACGACGGATCCTTTTCTGGATGCTTCCAAATGTTGATTTTCATTTTACTCCAGCGAGAAACTTTCCTGCCTCGACGTTTTAAACGTGAGTGTCGATGCTATACTCCATTAGTACCAACAATTCCCACAGGCTTCACTTTTTATGTTTTCTAGTATCGACGAGGATACGAACTTAAATCATACTGATGATTGCATCTGCTGTAACTAAAATCGCACATCCATTACCTCTCCTCTAGTCAGATCCAGTTTGTACTCCAGTCACATGGGGCTATTCCGCGGATGGTGTTAACTTCAAACCAATCCCAAAAAGCAAGTGTCCCAGATACTGTTCTCACACAACTAACTCTCCACTGGTCAACGTGCCAGGGTTGATTTTGGCGTCAAAAGCGCTCCCAGACCTCAGCACTCTGGGACTTTACCTCGAGACAAGTGTTGTTACTGCAACCGCCTAATTACGTTCCCAAAGGCTACATTTTGCCAGGACCCAGAATTTAAAAATAAAATAAGAAGTCTTTTTAGCAGTATGACATTGATCAGAAAGCATTAAATTTTATCTCGGTTGTCACTAATACGCTAATAAAGTTATTGTCTCGACTTCTAGATTCTGTATCGTTTCCCTGTACGCGTGGTATGACGCAGTGAAAACAATTTATTGGTGGTCTGATGCACGAATACGTCTTATATGAACGAGATGCTACCACTGAGATGTTTGCTGAGTTGTTATGGCTCGAGCACCGGTCGCCACCACATAACCTTGGTGTTGACCTTTCTGGAATCGACTCTTCCAAAACAAAAGAATATGACGAGGACTTTTGCGTCCCCTTGGGCCGATAAAAAGCTTATAATAAAGCCACTCTTGATACTGGAAGCAGTCAGAATATGTCTTTTTATGTTTACAGGTTTAAAACAGCGAAGAAAGAAACCAATCTATCTAATCTATAAAATGTTATATGTGTGTGTCTAACTCAAGTTTTAAAAATCTCGACTTAAAGGCGTTTTGGATGTGAGCAGACAGTGATAGCGTACCATGGTAACGAGTGTGCTGCAAACCTGAGATCTGTTAATCTCGCTATGGACTAGGTGTTCGTCATACCAGTTAGCGAAAGAGATGTTCGGAGGATGTTCCTGCAGACTTGAAACGGTTGATATGTCAGGGTTAGCAGACGACTCTCTCAATTCCCTAAATGATTTTATTCGAAGACCTACGAAAACAAGTAGTATCAACCTACGTTTACAGCTAATAATGTTAACGACAGTATCGAACTTGTGTTCCCGACTTTTAATAATGCCCTAACATCCACTAGAATGTGAGCAACTTCGATACTTCATGTGACTAATATGAGACTATATGTTTCTCTGGATTGCTGGCTCTCGAGACGACTTGCAGCTACTGTCTAATTTTGACACTCGTAATGTTGTAACGAGTGGATCCGGATGTTCGATGCCTAAGCTAAAGAGTCTCAATATTTAACTTCATTTGATACGTCGCACGTAACTGAGCCTGCTATATGGTTTATTTAAAGGATTCCATAGAGACGATTCTGAAGATAATATGCACTAGATTTATCGAGTTTGTAATACTCAGAATGCAAACTATTATGTCAGAGATGTTTTCCGGTTGTTGCAAAACTAAAGAACTTAAATATCTTCTGGTTTAATACTGCATAAGTGTCCGCTACTATGCAGATGCTGTGTTTAAGATATCGCAATCTATCGAAGAAATCTAAATCTATCAAACTTTAACCACTAATAAAGTAACCGATATGAGTAAAAGATGACTTTGCGCGAAAAGCACATTTTCAGATCTGAATGTGCAAGCTTTGAGCAGACGAGTTGCCTGGCGGTAGTATGTTTGAGGCGCTATGTTGGTTTCCCGAAAATAGTACATTAGACCTATCTGGTTTTTATGCGCACAGCTGCAGTGAGTCGCGAGCGAATGTTTGCAAAGTACAAAGATTAAACTATTTGCATCTTCAACACAGTGTGACCATCCTGCTTTTCAACTGGAAATGTTTGATGGCATAGCAAACAACAGGTGACGCAGATAGACAAGGTGTACGTCGGCTGGTACTAGATAACCACTTACGCTCGCATCGACGCGGCACCCCCGACTACTTCACTCTCGAAGCCATAATTTACAGATGTCCCACACAATTCTCGCTGACGAGCCATCCTCATCGTCGTATTGTCCATCAAAATCCGCATCGCTCCAGACGTAATCTGCTCACTCTCGCGTTTGAGGGTGCAGCTACGCGGTCATTCAAAGCAGAGAAAGCCACTGAAAACGGAAAATAACTCAAAAATTCAACTCACGAATCAGTACCATCCTGCGCGTCGTTGAGAATACGACTGAGATGAGCATACCCGAGTTGGTAGCGTGACTGTCATAAACTCCTTTGACGTTTCGAAGCGCACAATTCGCGCCCGAAATAAGCGCTGAAGGCTCCGAAAGAAACTCGGACTCGTCGCCTCTCCACACACTTCTGCGGGACATGTGGAGCCGACGCATGGCTATCGCCTCTATATGTTAACTCCCTCGTCTCTCGTGAAATGACCTTGAGCTTGCGTTTGGAAACGGAAGATTTGAGGAGACTAACGACACTGCAAAGCAGATTGACGATTTTGAAAGTTTCATCGCGAGCGCTACGATGAAGTCAACCTAAAGACCCATATTTCCAAAAATTCTGTCTGACACGCTGCTCTCCAGGGCAAGATGGTAAAACCGTGGCCTTTCATGCTCTTGGTCAGCAGTCGGCTCATGAGGTCTAGCCAGAATGCTATCCGCCTTTTGCCGTTGATGTGCTGAGTCAGGAGACTTTCGATGATCTCACCTTTGTGCCACCATCGTCATCAGCTCTATCATTCCTAGCGTGCATCTCAGACTCTTTCTCGCAGCAAGAATTCACGGATTGTCAGCGTGTCAAAATGTCTCCAAAAGCTCCTCCGATAATCTCAGAGCCACATGGCTCCGCGAGGCACGCCCAGAGCGAACCGCTCCAGCTCTATCTGTCGGCGCGGTCAAAACTGATCAGCGTAACTGCGACGATACTCTCATCATCAGCAAATTCCGCTCTCGCTTATTCTGGCTCCAGCTCCATTGGCATCCTCGAGCGACTCATGAAAACTGCACTTCGGGTCATGGGAGGCTCGTTTCAATCACGCCGGCAAATATCTTTGGTAGTATATGTGAAAGTATAGAATGTTTTCACAATCAAATCTGATATCTAGTCACAGCGAGCAGTCGCAAACACGAGGCGAGCGATAGCTGAGTCGAGTTCTTAGCCATACTTTTGAGGATCCTGAATTTAAACCAGATATTGAAGAAGGAAACCCAAAACATTCCCGGCATAGCTCAACCACGACTCCGCAAAGCAGACCTGGGAAAGAAATTGCCATTAGCACGTCCAAAAGGCTGAACTGATCGGCGACGCAGCGCACCGTGCGGATTTTGAGCTTCCGTAAACAGTTGGCTGCTGAGAGACAACCAGAAACAATCACTTAAAGACTGCCTTCCGCATAAACAAGGATCCTCCCCTGATCGACGAACATGTCGTGCTCGCATCAAAGGCTCATCCTGACCTCCTCGCGGTCCAGAAAACCCTCGACAAAACCCTCAAAGGCCTCAATCTCACCCCAATTGGTCCAATCCCGGGTACCGTGTTTAAATCCTGAATTTCGCCTAATGCCATCACTATGGAAGAGGGTGTGACGGCGACAAAGAGAAGTCATCGCCGAAGCATCATCCCGGGCTATCTTTACGAGAGTGATGTGCGCGCTGCCATGGTTCGCGTCAAAGCGCAATAACTCCTCACTTCGCACTCTGTTGGCTATAGTAAAAGCATGCAATATGAAAACAATAGTGAGGTCTCGTCAGCCCAGCCGCACAAACGTATCCGCGTCGAATTACCTCCACAGTCGCAGCTTTTCTTTAAAAAGCAATTTTCTCCTCGAGAAACCTCTGTCCTTTTGAGCGAGCATCGATATCGGCATCCTCAGGCACTGGGCACCCGTGCTGGCATTAACCTCGTTGCAGCTGACATGCGAACAGGTGTACGTCAGTAAAGCTAACACTGGGTACTGGAAGTCCTCGGCGAGGTGCGTAGCTCCAGCTCCTCCAGAGTAATCTCTCTTCTACGTGGCGATCTCGCCGCGGTCGATGACCTCAAGCACGCTATGCTGGTCTTGCCAGTCAACCTCTTTTCACTATCCCGTATTGGCGGCTTGCATCCACGCCAGCCCTTCCGCCTGAGGCGTTGCTCTGCGAAGGTGGCGAACTCGGTTATTCTCTCGCTACCGCTTATGGATTCTGTCTCGTGAGCATCTGGACACGCGTGTCGTTCTCCATCGGTGACGAGATTTGGAAACCGCGCTCTTGCACCAACCCTCGACTAGCTGAGCGCTCCTCAGTTCTCCAAATAACGTAAGGTCGTCCCGGTCCTCCATCTCCAGTGGCTATTACAAGATTTCCGCCCAACCGTTGCTGGCCAGATCGCTCCGAGCAATCAGCAATGATCTAATTCGTGGTTTTGGCTATACTCCAATCCGCATCGAAGAACGATCTCGGCGCTTCTTCCAAGGCTAGCTGGAGCTCTACTCTGACAGAGTCTCGTTGATCGGTCGAATCCCAGTGTCTGCTGATGGTGATGATTTACTGCGCCTGCAATGCTCTGAGCAGGTTGAGCTGAAAATATTACCGCAGCTTAGCCGAAGAAGAGCGGAGCGATAGAGGCAAAACACTCGGAACGATCGCCTACGCGCAGAAAATCTGAGAATCAGACCGACATCATCATGCGATCTCATTTTGGATGCATCGAAAGCTGCCTTGAATTTTGCAGAAAAACAGTAGTCGATCGATTGTCTTCATTCGTCCGAAACCGAGGTCTACTCTGGCACACTCATTACCCGACGACACCAGGGTCCGCGGCAACTTCAGACCCACTACCAATCCCTCTGCAAAAGCGATCCGATCTCGCCGAGCTCCGGCTCTCATCTCTTCCTGGCTCCACTCCTATCATTTCCAGAAGAATTATTGTGACAAAGAAGGAAGGTTTTCTCCATGACTAATCTAAAATCCATCCTCCAAGGTGTTTGGCGCCAAACTCAAAATCCAGGCTGAAAAAGGTCCGTCTACTTTCTGCTAGAGCCCAGACGAGGACCACCAGTAATAAACTGGAGTGAAAATCTATCAAATCCACACCAGTCGTACCTGGGGCAATCGACTCGAGAAGCGCGAGATGGGACGCTTTCCTGGATCCGAGAACGTAGCCGCAGCGTCGAGCTACTCGCTGAAAACGTTCTGTCTGCTGTGCTGTTGCACTACTCTCTGGCGAGCCTGCCATGATGACCAGCTATGGTAGCACTCTTCATCCTTGCATCGCGTGTTTCTGGCACCTCAAATTTCTCAGAACAGTGCAGAGAGAAGTCGCGCGCCCAAAATGTCATTTCAGATCAGTCTCCCTAAACTTTCCATGCACTTGTTCGGCGCCAGGATCACTGTAGTCTCACCAGTCTGCAGTTAATTTCCTCGCTCCCTCGTCCTGGCAAAGCACGTCGCCTGTCTCTTTCCCGGTTGATGCTAAACATAGTGGATCGTGTTTAGATCTCTCTGATCATCAAAACCAGGTCCAATCTTGTTACGCTGATACATCGACGAGCCAGTCTGGCTTGGGACGAGGCCGTCATGAAACTTTACGAACAGGGCTGCGGTCTTTTGATTTATTTCACAACAATCAGGAAGGCGATTTCGACTCACCTCTTTGTAGCTGCCAGCGATGTGCCACTCGCGTAAAGCAGTCAAGGCGATCGATTCTAAAGACCCAAAGATCTCCGGACTTCATCTCCGGACTGTTAATATTTCCGCCCTCACCCTGCGGCGCCATCGATCAGCAGTAAATCCTCTGACGTCAGCCGGTTTCGACCAGCTCTGGCCAAACCGCTCCCATCATCGCCCAGCTTCCGCTGGCTGTCCAGATCGCTGGTTCGTATCGCCAGCAACTATGCACCAGCGAGAATCGAGATCTCAATGGCCATGGCTCGAGAACGAGGAAGCACCGTTACGCCGTGCCATGCTGGCCATAGACCACGCCTCCGCCTTGTACCTCGCACTGGAATGCCGTAAAATGGTGCGGCCGTCAGGACGCGATCAAAGAAAAATATGAGCGGCAGCTTGCGACTATGAAGGCTTCGCCCTCGAACACGGCACCGATTATCCTGAGCTGTTATTATTGATCATCGGTATGATGTTCATGTGGTGGATAAACTCATCTATGTACCTCCCGCGAGCCAAAAGCCATCCCAGTCCGCGGTTGTATTTTCTCGATTTCAAAACTCGAGATTTGGTTTTAATTTTTCCTTGGCCCTCTGCTCGAAATCGCCGCTCGGCTTCCTGGTCTGGGTTGCGACGTGCAGTATGTCGTCCTTGAGATTGGTTTGCAAAAACTTCACGAGTCGATCTCCCACAATCTCCCCGACCAGTGTTGCGGCCTCGATCCCACCACCACCATGATGCCGTCGGCAGATACCCCACGCCTTACGACTTTTGGATTGCTGCCCAGTGCCGTAATTTTAATTCGCATCCACTCACCCATGGACAGTGGTCGCTCATAGTTCAATCGCTAAATCATTCGTTTAGCACATCGATATCCGTCGTTTTGCCTGCATCCCAGATTATGAGTCGGTGGTCAAGAATCGTCCCGCGGTTTCTTTCACTGCCAGTACGGCGTTGTCAGCGTATGGTCTAACGCGTCGGGTAATATTTCCACTTCATTATGCACCACGCGCTCAAGTTCATTTCACCACGTCAAGCCCAAACCTTACTCGCGCTCAATTTTTCGATATCCTTTCCGTCCGCCAAAAAGCTGCATCATTCAAGACACTATGTGGAGACGTTAGTATCAAAGCCAGTCTTTTGCAGCAGCAGAATCCTCCATCCATTAAACTTGAAACATTGGCGTATGTCAGAGTAGTTATTGCACTCTGAAAGACGCTTTTGGGCTGGTTTCGATAAATATCAGTCCCAGATAGTCGTCGTTTCGCCACTGTGTTTGTCGTCTGGTAAAAAAAATCAGGCCTTCTGCAGTTGTTCATTATTAATAGTTGACTATGGGGCCCCACAGATTATAGCGTTCACCAGGATAAGTTGCATACGAGATACGTATAGAACCATCGTGTCCATCATGCAAACACAGCGATAGTGGAGAAATATTTATGTCATGTTAATTTCTGGTAAATCCATGATTGCTAGTGCTGATCACTGCCTTTGGGCGTAGTTGACCAGGTGCGCTGGTGTTTGTACGACAAACCCACCAGTCCATCCACCACCAGCACCAGGACGACCTTGCATCTGATGAATTTTGCGGGTTGTTCAAAGTCGTTGTGAATCATCGAGACGCGGGCGAAGCACCAAAGCCATAGCCAGCACCGCTTGTCTGAGTTGCCCCGGCAGAAGTATGAGTGCAGCAAAAGGCGGGGATGGAATGGGTAAGGTGCCACCATGATCCTCATGCCGCCAGCAGCAATCAGTGGCCATATCCCACCCCAACAATTATGATGTGTAACATAAATCTTCAGACTCTTGTGATTGGTGTTGACGCCGGTGCTGGCTGGCTGGCGTCGTATGTAAAATGGGCAGAGATAAAATTGCCTGTTTCTGTGAATATACGTTGCAGGTTGCTTATCTGCACAAATTTAGTCATAATATGCCACTGCCCTCCGTCGATCGGAATCCCTCGACCTCAAATGCGGCCTGGTATACACCGTCGGTGCTGGTCTTCATTAGAAAGCGGCCAGACGAACCTGGCATATGCAGTTGCTTGTTATTTGTTATTGCATAATCCATGTCGCTCACCCAGAATATCGGTTCCGCCGCCACACTCCTTTTAGACATGGTTTTGGATGAGGCATAACGAAGTTACGCTTCCATTGCCACCACCATTAAAACGCGCGTGAATTATGTTTGGATTAACACCTTCATCAGAGATGATTCACCTCTGCACTCCGATAAATAATGCAACTCTCCACTTGTTAAAGTCTTTGTATCCTGAAGCATATCCGCCAAGTCCAGGATTAAGTCCAGTTGCGGATTTCAATGAGGCCTCATGCAGGTGTTAATTATAACATCTTATTCTTGATTTTCATCACCGGAAGAAGTGAATTCTTGCAGTGTGCCCAGTGTGCAAAATCCCATGAATTCGCAATTGAATGGCATCCCGTTTGAATAAATATATCCATGAATATATCTACCACCAAACTCAGCTTCTGCCCAACCTGAAATAGTGATTACTTATTAAAATCAACCACAATCAAACGAAATCTCACAGTCGTCTTCTGAAAAGTCGTCGGATCGATCGAACACAAACCACCTGCACTCGCTTTAAACTTCTATAACATAGCTCTCGACATTAAAATCACGCTCAATCATCGGATTTTATCACTTATCTTTTGCTCTGACCAACCATTCATCACAACAATAATCGGATCAAGGCACAACCGAAGGCCTCACCTCTAATCTTAAGCAACAGATCCAGAATGATTACCGCAGTCAACACCAAAAACTTTGAAAACAGGTCCCAGGTTTCAGACATATCATAGGTTCCATAATTAATAATGCAGCTAAGATGCCAATAGAACTTTCAAATTTACAATTTTCAGTTTATTATCATTTACACAAAGATGAATAATATATCGGTTCCAGTCTTACAGAATAAAATAACCTATCACGCAGAAAAATAGATTGCTGAAGAAATTCGTAACCAGATTTTCACACGGAATCTCTGCATTCCATCACTTGTCTTTAGACTAGTCTCGATGACGACATATAAACTTAAACCCAGATTGAGAATTAGCACCTGAATATTTGCATTAACTCATTGTAGTATTCAGGTTAATTATTATTATTAAATGTAGTAGGTTGGGTAGGTTAAATCTATTATAACGATGGTTTGAAGCTTGGCAAAGTTATTCATCTTTTTGTGATGTAGGCACTCCCAGCAACAGCATAGCTACTCAGGGTATCCTAAAAAGAATAATCGCAAAAACAAACAGCTTCCAAGAAGCAGATAATTAGCGCCGTTTCTTTTTAAGTATTGGTAATTCTTTTGATCGCTCTATAATCCTATCTTTCTAACCGTTAATATTATCATTACTACTATATACGTCTTCGCGTCTACAGTCCACACAAAATCATAAGAATTTTCGACATTTTATAAAATATTGCTATTTGTGGCGGGGTATAATTATATAAAATTGTACACGATAAAACGGAGGATAAATTGGTTAATACAAGCAAGGAAAAGACAAAACCGCTGTAAACAGAAAAATAGTCAAACTGGCGGCACAGAACGTGCACAAATTGCTTCTATCAAGCACAATGCAGAGCTCACTTCAGCGCTCAGAGCCAGGCTGGCCTGAAGCTCGTGCGCAATCCAGGGCCTATCAGAGGCAAAACTCAATGTGCTCGAAAGCTGTCGGACCACCATCGCAAAGGCCTGGATCAAGTAATTCAATAGTAATCTGAAACCATAAAATCCGAAGCAATTAAACTGAAAACGAGCAATCTGAAATAGCAAAATCTGAAAAATCTCCAAACCAAACATTTTAAAATCCCAGCGCTCCGTCCGCTCTCTTTTCAGAAAAAGATCAAAAATGGTCTCTCTTCCTCCCTCGTTTTATCGTTCACGCCGAGAAGCTGGGAGGGCCAGGAAAGGCGAACTTTCCAGCTTCCAAAGAACCGGTCAAACGCTTCTTTGCTAGACTCCATCCAAAGCGCGTCTTCCGCTATCTTCTCCAAAAAGGCCTCTTTTTCTTCCTCAAGGCCTCAGCGGTCATGTTCGCTGCCGTTATCACGCCATCGGTGGTCTCTTTCTTTTCTGAGGCCTTGATGAAATCGTCTATTCAGATGAAAGTTTCCGGAACCGGTCAGCCTATCTCGATCGTAATGGTCAGGTCCTCTGGGAAGATAAGGTGACGGTGACTATCGTCAGGTTGTTGAAGGTGAAAATATCGCTTATATGCGTCAGGCCACAGTTTATGAGATCGCGAATTCTATAACCACCCAGGTGTTAACTTTTGCCCTCATCCGCCAGTCTTTCCACTCTCGGGTCACGTGTTCCAGGGTGTCTACCTTAACTCAGCAGCTGATCAACCCAGTTTAACTCTGATGAGGGTGGCAAACTGACACCGGTCTTCATCTTGAGATCAGAGTGATTCTCGCTCTCGAGCTCGAGAAGTACTCTGAGACGGTTGTCTATGTATCTGCCAGGTCTCATGCCAGCGGCGCCGTAAATGGTGTAGAAAGTGCAGGCTGCTGAAATCCATAAGGATCTCACTCTAGCTGAGTCTACTCTCCTTGCCTCCATTCCAAACAACCCATCTATCTCAGTCCATACAATGCCGCCATAATAAAGCTCTCGTGCCAGACAGCAAAAGACTCTCGACGTCATGGAAAAATGGGCTACATCACCGCCGAACAGGCTGACTAAAAAGTTAATATTGCCGGCGAGATTCAACCTGGTCAGCCGCTTCACCAATATCAAAGCCCCTCACTGCATGCGGTGGCTTAACGGGGCAAAAGTAACTGGTGTCAAACTATCTTTCGCGCTGGTGGCCTCGATCACAATTCTTCGCGCCCAGGAATATGCCGAAGCCGCCGTCGCTGTGGCGTCAAGCTCATGCGCGTACTGGTAGTGACAACATCTCGCTCTCCTCAGTTGATGTAAGTGGTTGAATGTCGCCATGGTTGGCTCCGCCGATTGGAATCTTGGCGCCAGTTTATGGCGGTGCGCTGCGCTACTGCCCTGCGCTGACTGGTTCCACCATCAAGCCAATTCTCATTCGCCCCTCTCTTTTTGCTCAACGTGGGGTGTGGTGCTGGCAATCGTTCGAAGACGAGAACATCGATAAATACTACGCTGACTGCTGGCGCACCAACTCGAAACTACGCGCCTTCTATGGCGGTATCCCGTCGTCTCGCCAACTCCCTCAGCAATCAGCGTAAAGCCTCTATATGCGTGTCGAAAATAGTTTGAAGGTCACTTTTGACCTCGGCGATCTCTACTGTACTGATACATCAGGTATCCCGTTGCCGTGAGTTTGGTTGTAACGTTCGCCCGTGAACGCTGACGCTACACTCTATCGCTCGGTAGTCACGCAAACCTCTCACCTATATCCTCGAAGTCAGAATACCTGGTGATACCGTCAAGATACCGCCGGTAAACGTAACCCTCGACGCTCAGGCCGCCGCAGTCACCGATATTCTCTTGGCGTGCTTGTCGTTCAGGGTTCTCTCGCCCGCTCTGCGGGTTTCATTCTCGATGGTTCTTACTCAAAACTGGTACCACCACCACCTCCAACTCTGCAATTACCGGGGTTCTCCGTGGCCTCTTATTCATTATATATGCTGGGACATGATCGTTGGACTGGAATAGCTCAAATACCATTGTCCGCACCGTCATTAATTCTGCGGTTAGTTCATGCCAGTTTATGCTGCCGAGGGTAAATGGAAGCCAGGTGACAAATGTCAGCGGCATGCAGACTCTCACGGTCAGTGTGACTGATATTTAGCTGGTTCAATAGCAAAAGCGTGAAGATCTATCAAATTTATTGATTCACGAAGAGGCTGATACCGACTGTAACACTCTCTCTCCAGCCTCTGTTGAGTCGAGTAAGCTATACTATTGTTGATCTCCAAGAATAAACCTACGCCACACCTGACCCTAATGGTTTATGATCCAAACTTCGAAGACTGTTCTTATATACTCACCGTCTCCTTCAATACCATCACGCATCAAACATAATTCATCCTCCAAGGCTGTTGGCCTCAGTCCTTTACACTTTCCGTTGATGGTACAGTGTGGTTAAATCCGGTTCAATCAGCTCTGAATTCTCAGTCCAAACTATGACTTCACCAGCTCTGAGTCGACTATCACCGTCACTGTTACTGATATTGGGTGCAAGCCACCGATACCACTTCACGGTCCATAGCTAAACTAAGACCTCCTTGAAATATAATCAATTCTGTCTTATTTTCAAATAAGTCTTCTCAGCAAAAAGAAGAGTCACTCCCTTCTTTTCTATATCAATCAAAATCTCGCTAATATCATATTTGCCGTCCGCCTACGATCACCTTCTTCTTTTTTTTTTGGGTCTCTCTATAATATGACAAAATAAACCTATGAAATTATCCGAAGAATTAGCCTGGCATGGTTTTGTCATAGAAAATACCATCAAAACCCTGAGAACTTGATAATCATAAGGTCAAGAAATTCTGTTAAATTTTAGCCCATCCACATGATTCTCTAACCATCAGCAATCTCGCTCTCTCTCATGATGTGCGCTTGTTTTGTCGCCATGGCTACCAGCCATATCTCTCATCGTGGTGGCGCCACTGGTCAAAGTCGTGACCCAGAAAATGGTGAACGTGATCTCAAAACTATAAAGCTGAAGTCAGGCACTGTTTCGAGGCCTGCATCAAAACAAATCGAAATCCGTCATCCAGTCTGGACGGTGCCGCCATATTCTCTCGGTGATGGCGAGTCGACCAATGGAGTCATTACGAACTCACCATGGTCGATAACTACGACTGGTTCAAACAAACATGCTCATCTCGAGCTTCCTTCTTTTTACTGTCGGAAAAGCTTATTTTCTATGACTCAGCTTCTCGACCGCAAATTTGTCCAAAATCGCATCGGTGAAATTGGTTTCATGGTATCTCTTATGCTGAATTTCTCTTACTCTCTTGCCCAGGACTATGACTTTGCTCCACCTCTATCGCACCTATGCGTCGATCTTCCAACTTTGATAGCGCACGTCAGTTTGTGGCGCTCCTCCACCGGCGTTCACCTCATCAGACGCCTAGAAAACGCAGCGCCGACGTTTGAGTCCACTCCGCTCGTATCGGCCCGGTCACTGGTCGCAGTTTGTGTGAAATCGCAGAAACGTCGGTCTGGCTTACCCAGCACTCGACAATAGCTCTGACACGCTTTACTTTAGCTTTGATGTCAATTCTGGCTCCAACCAAGCTGACGAGATCTGTCGAGTATCTCATCAAAATCTATTCCGTTCTCGATACCCATTGATAAAATCCTTTGGAGAACATCGTGCATCCTGAGCAGCGCTCCTCAGCTCTCACAAAAAGCGTCACTGGAAATCGTGCATGGCAAAAGTCTGCCGCCGCTGCCATCCTTCTCACTGACCTTCTCTTTGCGACCGTCGTATTGAAACTCTTTCTGAATCCGACATTGAATCTCTCGCCCTTCTTCTTCCAACGATCAGACTTTCTGAAAAAATGGCGATCCTCTCTCATCGACGCGCTTGTCGAAACCTCCCTCTGTTCTTCACGTTCTGGTTTCGCCTTCATTGTGTTGCCGACAATGGTGAAAGATGCCGATGTGTCACACAGAAATTAATGCGCTCGCTGTCTTCGAAGCGTGGTAAAAACAAATTCACCTAGTTAAATAATCGCCTCCCACATATATCCAAGAATTATTTTAGTTGAATACACGACCGTTTTCGATCTCCGTGAATTTCAATAATCATCGCGTCTTATGTGAAAAACTTCAGCTATACTTGTAACTAAGAGGCAAAGTGGGTTTCTATTCTGCAGAAGATCATTTGTTGCAGGTCAAAATAATTAATTCAAAAGGACAAATATGTGCAAAAGAACCAAAAAGACACCAAAGAAACTGCACTGTACGAATGCATAAATCTGAAGCATTGAACTCGCCATCACAAATCTTAAACAATTCGGCAACCGATGACTCGGCAACCCGTCGTGAACTCGAACTTCATCAGTTCGCCTCATTGCGCTGACGCCTGGTGTATCGAGATCTGGACCTGAATCTTTCCAGGTAAGACTACTCTGGCATGCGCTATCGCGGTTCAAAACTGGTGATTGAAACAACATCGTTGCCAAAACGCCTCAGTCTTCGGTCAATAATCGTGAACAACGGTGAACAAGCCTCAGAAATCTGTGAGACTCGTCGCTCGTACCGTGGTCTGTATTCGTTGCCCTCACTCAAAGGCCGGAATTGACGGTGATATGGGTGATGCTCAGGTGGTGTGGCTATATATGTCTCAGAAGCGCCGCGGCTTGCTACCATCATCTCAAGTCTAAAGCAACCGTTATCTTTATTCATCAGTTCTTTTGACAAGTATGTTTGGAAACCCACAAACTATATGGTGGTAACGCGCTAAAATTCTATGCTTCAGTTCGATGATGACATTCGTCGCATCAATGAATCTAAAGAACGGCGAAGATATTATCGGTAACCGCACCAAAATCAAGGTTGTCAAAAACAAGATTGCCGCTCCATTTCGCACTGCTGAGTTTGACATCATGTGCAACGAAGGTATCTCCAAAGTTGGTGATGTGCTCGATCTTTTGCCGTCAATATGGCGTACTCGACACCAGAAATATAATGGCGGGAAACCATTGGCCAGGCCGTGAAGCTGTCAAGCGCAAAGTCTTTGAAAAGAAAATCCTGAACTCTTTGACTGAGATTGAAGAAAAAGTTCGCGCCAAGGCGACTACTCAGAAATAGTCAGAAATGGTCAGAAATAATATCAAATGTACCTAAACTTTCTGTAACGGCAAGAATTAAATAATTCTAAATGAGGCTGAGTGAAAAATGTGCCAATAATTACCAGTCTTCGCGGCGCCATGCGCGATGCAAATCAGAATGTCGATCTTGATGGTGAAATTCGGTTTTTCCCTCACCATCTCTGCTAGCCGATGCCAAGCTCAGTCAAGGGTCAAACACTGTGTCGGGCAGGTCGAGGTCAGCACTCAAAATCTCAGTCAGGTACTGGCAAACTCTGCAAGCAAACTCTTGGTATTGTTTTCGAGACCTCACTCCAAAAAGAGGAGTCATCGATTTTCTCGAGCGCAAAGAGACAGCGTCGCGAGCCTGGCCTGGAAGCGTTTCGAGTCTCATCTCCGAAAGCTGAGCGACGCTGCCGTGCCGAAGAGGTTAAACAGATTCGCTCAAACCACCAGGAAGAGGGCGAAAAATCCGCGAAACTGAGTTTGCGAAAATAACGCCTGCGAGTATCGCTTGGCTCCGCCAAAGCAATCTCCCGTCAAAGCCTCGGACCGCATCACGGATGTTATGATCGAGCAAGTAATGTCTCCGTCTCAGAAGCCCAAAAAGTCATCTGATTGACGCTTCTTCACGCGTTTCTATATTGAGAATCGCCATCGGTCAAAAGGTATCCAGTCAGCGCCGCCTTTGTTCAGGGGCTGACAGCAGAGAATCTCTGATGATCTACATTTCTGACCTGTGGTTTCCAGACACTACTGGCGAGCTAGTTCGACGACGGTGACGAGCTGGATGCTCAGCAGCTCGAAAAACCACCGACCGCCAGAAACTTATCGGTTATCTCGCCCGCGCGAAACTACTCCTGTATGATCCTCGTCAAATCCGAAGTCGACTCTGCTCTCGCACTGGTCTCGATTCAGCCGCTGACGACTATTCTTTGAAAGCTGTTTCGATCAATATCGCCAAATTAATAATCAGCGATAAATATCGCGAAATGAATATCACCTAATCACGTTTTTAAGATCTCCAGATTCTATCTCCCCAGAATCTATCTCAGACTCTATTCCGTGGTCGAATTCTCGCTATGCGCGATATATTTTCAAATCGTAAATGGATTCACAGGTTTGGTACAAAAATCAGAGACTTCCAGATTTTTCCATCGCCGCATGTTTCATCACTCTTAATCACAATCTCGGTATCATTAATCTCTTGCACTTCCGAACGGTCCAATCACGAGTTCCGGATCAATCAAAGCCTTATAGATAGGCCTCTTCGCAATCGTGCATGATCTGAAAAGGTATCCGTCACCACGGTAAAATCTTGCACGTGTCCGAGCAGGGCTGTCTTTTCTGCTGCAGCTAGTGCATATTGAATTAGCCCCAAACGCAGCTGTCTAATTTCGTTCAGTTTGATAATATCCTGTTCGACAAACTCTTCATCGGAGATCAATAATTATTTCACAGCAGAAGATTCTCGAATACTATTAACATGTCAAAAGTAGACGTTTGCGTGAGTTTGTTGCTACTACTCAAAAGCCACGATTTTCAAATAATTTGGGTCAACCACCAGCGCCTTCACGCGCACGATCTGTCGCCGTAATATGTAAAGCTAAGAATAGGGTGATTTAAGAGTCTTGGACCTTCGATGTAACATAAACATATTATACCATAATATGATCATAGAGACTCTAGAGTGATCTACAAAATTTCTAGATTCCCTAAGTGACCTACGAAATCTGTAGTCCTCTAAAAGTAACTACAAGATTCCCAGAATCGCAAATGCAAACTCGATTGTCCTCGTGGTTTCGTGCGTAATCGTTTCGATCATCTCCATCGCTGGAGTGATCATTGCCACCTGGTTTGACGATCATGCTCCTTGGTGCAAAATATCTTCTTTCAGACGCAAGCTCCTCCATTAGGTACTGCGCTGCCAAATGCCCTTATTCATTCCCGGTTTCACTGCAGTGATACTGGTTGTCCTGCGATTTCTGAAAAGTAAATCCGGGTGCTGGCTTGCAAAGGCTCGCTCACAATCTTTTTGCCTTCTCACGATCTGGATTCCCAAGCGTATTTTTCCTCTCGGTCCCGCCGCACTGTCCCAGTGCGAAAAATGTCACTGGGACAAAGCGATTCTCATTAATTTCATCGCCATGGTTTCCAGTTTATCACTCTCCCGAAGCCCAACTCCTTCGCCGCCTGCTCAATCGCCCCTGAAATCTTCGTCACCTCGATTCGGTCAGTGGGAAAACCTACGAGCCAGCTCCCAGTTCCTCTCATCATATTCCGCCCATCGTTTTGTTCACCATCGGCGCGTAGCAATGTCACTACGTCCCCTGCGCCACAAATAAATTAAATGCAGTGTGTGTGCTGGCGTCACTTTTGCCACCTCAATCAGTCTATTCACGTCGATCCAAAAGCTGGTCAAACCTGTCACGAAAATCGGACGGACCTCAAAGTATTCAAACACTCCGCCAAAATTTCTGCCATCATCTGAATCTGGGTGGTGTCCTTTCGCCACATTTAAAGTTTGATCAATATCAAATGCGAGAATCTTTTCATCTGCCTCACTTTTCAGCGTAATCATGCCGACAGTGCCCGCAAAATTCCATAGCAAATAAACTTATAAGTAATCATGCTGCAGTCCACTCTTTTAAATAGCCTCCAGATATCACGCCGATGCTATATGGCCGATCTATGAAAACTTGCGGCAGTGGGCAACTGGAAAATGAACTGACTGTTGAGTTCCTCAATTTATCTCCAAAGGTTCACTAAAGAAAATCAAACCTACGCGCAGCATCGAAATCATCATCGCGCCCGAGGCTTTATCTCTCTCGCCTCCTTATCCTCTTCTTGGGCGCAGGTAGATCTGAAAATCAAACTCGCCGCTCAAAATTTCTACGAGATTTGGCCTTCTGCCAGTATGAGTGCTACCATCGCCCAGCTTCGTATGGTGTTGTCGCCTATACCTGTAATTGTCCTCTGAACGCCGTTTTGATGGCGAGCAATCGTGACGTAGTCAAAGTTTGCCGCCCGCTGTCGCAAACAACATCACCCCAATTCTCTGTATCATGTGAAACCGAAGGCAGCACCATTTTGAAAGCGAAACGATAGATGTCTTATACGCGACGAGGCTCCTCAGTGGTCTCTGGAAATCGATACGGAGAGTGTGAAGAAATGTATTGTCTGCCTACAGAGCAGTCCTGGGCCATCTCCACCGCAAGCAGTACCCGCTCAGCACTGATGAAAATCGCCGCCTCCATCAAGATTATTCAGAACAACTTATCAGTATCTGGTAGCTACGCAGATGAAAGTCCCAATTCTCTACGGTGGTAGCGTCAGCCCCAAATAATGCCGGTGCTGTTGACAGTCCAGGTGTTAATGGTGTGCTAGTCGGCGAGTCCAGCCTCATTTCGGATAATTTTAATGAAATTATCGAGACCGCAAAACGCGTCCGCAGTAATCCTCATTAAAAGCAAAACCGTAAGTAGCTAAAACCAATCTATCGTAAATAAAACTTTTAGACAATAAACCCAATCATGTCAAATAAAACTCTAGACAATAAATTTCGATCTACCGTAAAAACTCTGAGCAATAAATCGATCTACCGTAAAATAAAATCCTCACCACCTACCAAAATAAACCGCTCATGCAAATTTTCAAAATTTAATCGAGTATAATATAAAAGAAAACAATAAGTTTATGCAGGACGAATCAAGAACTCAAGGCCAACCATTAGGCAATATCAGCTGCGCGAAGGCGCGCGGATTTTGCGCCTGTACGTAGTGCTGGTCGTACTGCTGCTCCACTTCCAACCGACCGTGAACTTGAGCGCCGAAAGCTTGCGCGCCAGGAAATGGCTCGTCGTGAAGCTATCAAACATCAAATCGAAGAGCAAAATCGTCTCAAAAACCTGAATCAGCGCCGTATCGAAGCCCGCAAAACAGAGCTATCGAGAATATCGAAGCCGCTGAGGAGGCCAGAAATCGCGCTCTTGAAGGTGAGCGTCAGCGTGTTTTCGAATACAACGCCAGACTCAGCGCAGAAGCTGCCGAACAGATGGCCGCTCGCCGCAAAGCCATGAACTTGAAGCAAAAAAGCGTATTCAGGGCCGAACCAGTCCGCAAACAGCAGCTCTTCAGGAAATGCAGCGCCGCGAAGAGGCCACCAAAGATTGCCGCCTCAAACGTGCCACGCTAAAACCACTAAACCACTCCATTTTTGCCCCAAGTTCTGCCGCAGGTTCCGCAACTAGCTCTGTCACGAGTTCTGCCGCAAGCTCACTGCAGACTCCAGTCTGAGTTTGCCACCCAAAAGCCACACCGCTCCGAGCTCCACTGTCTCAAACAATCCACCTCTCTTCGCCCAGCTGGCGATGCTAAAGTTTCGGCGTCTTCCGTATTCAGGTCATCGCCTCTCTACCCGCAAACTCTTTGGCCGTATTCGTCCAGCCGGCCCTACTCGCCAAGCTCAATCTGAATCTCAGCCAAATTTCCAGCCAAGCAACCAGCTAAACTCCGTCGCCTTGACCCTCAGGCGGCCCGCCGTTAGCAAAACCCTTGCAGATCTTGATGATGATCTTTTGAGGACCAACTGAATCGAAATTCAGCTCCTCAATCAATGTCTCGCCACTCTCAGTCGAGCCGCGCCAGCAGGTTATTAAAGATGATTCTGATGATCTAGAAGATCTTTTCTAATGAGCGCCTTCGACGAGCCATCTGAAAAGAAACCCGAAAGCACTACAGCTATCCAGTAAAAACGCCCAGTAGGCGATCGATCTAGTGAAAATCAGCAAACAATACGCACTGCACAAAATACTGCACAAAAACTGCGCTAGGAGTACACTAAAAATCTCAGAGCAACCTTCAGAAAAACCTCGCAAAAACTCGATTCCACCCCTGATACATCCGAAAATCAATATGAATTACATCCTCGGCGGCCGCTCCTCATGATACTGACAAAAATCATCAAGCGCCCTCTCCGACTCGACTGCGAAAATGCGCTCGCCTCGATGATCAAAATGAAGAGGAGCCGTCATCTCCAGTCAGGCCACGCAGAACGTCTATGAAAAGCGCGATCATAGTAAAATCAGCTAAAAGACCACAACCATGATCGTCAAGACCGTCCGAAGGAATTGGTATCTCTCTAGCCATCGCCATCACACTCATGATTATCTTCGGCACCATCGTCGGCGCCTTTCATCTATTTTGCCTTCTTCCAATAGAGCATTTAAATTGTGTTAATTTCAAACGGCAGTCTTTGAATTAAAAACCCTAAATAAATCTTATAAAAACCTTCTGAATAAAACTTTGAATTAAACTCCTGAATAATTATTTTTGAATCTAAGTTTTATATAAAAACATAAAATGTATAAAACGCATATGTATAAAAAGAAATCATAAATGCTTCTTTCACCAAATCTGTTTGTTGGGTGCGAGTGGAGAGAATCGAACTCGTCCCAAGTTTGGAAAAACTTGTATACCAACCGTTGTACTACACTCGTATATCTTAATTCTCCGCAACCCGGAGGAATTATAGGGTGGAAATCAGAATTGAACCGACGACCTTCTGGACCACAATCAGACGCTCTAACCAACTGAGCTATTCCACCATTTTGTAAAAATACAAACTAGACTGACTTGCGACTGCGTCAAGCATCCTCGAATCTAGTACTGCCATTATATCAAACCACTCTATTCTTTACAAGAATTCTACTCTACTTTGAGCCCAAATTTCATACCAAAATTGTTGGTGAACTGCTGTGTGTTGCTGATTGCAGAGTTTAATCCTGCCTGCCCAGTCCTCCCACTTCCCGCCTTTGTCCAGCTCCATAAATTTATTTCCACCTCCATAGTTTTGTCCGCTCCCTCATAACCCTGGCCTCCGCCATAATTTCGCTCAACGCTCCCCCAAAGTTTGGTGCAAACCACGCCCACTACTCGCACCGCTACCATATCCACCAGCCCTCCGCCATAGATACCGTCACGCGCCCCGTATCCACCCCGTAACTTCCAGCATTCCCGCCAGAATTCCGCCACGCCGCATCATTTCTGTTTCGCCATCGCCGCGTAGTCCCTTATAGTTATTGGCTCTGTCGCCTTGCTCGGTCATCACTATAGCGGTAGCCACCGTGCTACCCCAGTCTCACTCCAGCATTCCGCCACTCAAACCACTTACCTCACTCATGCCACGAGGACTACCTGGATCTACATACTACCAGCACCATTACCGCCGACAGAAAAACCATTCCCACCGTTTCGGCACCCTCCCGCGCTCGTACATGAAATATTCGCTCGCTCACTTGTGCCGCCAGGCTCGCATTCTCATATCCATGCACAAACTTTCGATTTTCCGGCAGCTCCTGGCGCTCCTCCACTGTCATCCCACGCGAGGCCGCCCCAATTCTCCCCTCATCTCTGCGCCCCCATAGCAGAACTGTGAAGTCATCTCGATCCTCGTCTCGCACCGAAAAACGAATATGCCAGACTCCTGATCATTCATCGCAAAGTTGTTTCCATACTCTTATCTTAACATAACCAGCTTAATATCGCTAATATCAATATCGCTAATCAAAATTGCTAGCAAGAGTGCAAAGGTTATACGAATTTAAAAAGCAGAAATAAATTAAAGATAAAAATATCACAGTATAAATAAAATAGGACAATTGAAAACGATATTAAATAACAAAGTAATAATTTTCATGTTGAGCGAAATACGGTCCTCAAGTTCTATGCTTGACAAAATGCTTATAATATAGTATAATCACATCACTGTTGAATAGCTCAACAGTCGCTCTTTACTAGAGTGAAAACCAGCATTTTTGGGCTAGAAGGCCCCAGGAGGGAAAAATGGCAATTATGGATTTAGTTAACAGCTTCATGAACTCTGTCAAACTTGATGTCGACGACGACTCGAAGAGCAAGAAGGGAACCAAGAGCAATTCCGGTTCTCAGAAGCCCATCAAGGTCGTTCGCAAGAACGGTGACTCCGATGATCTCGACATCCTCAGCGATGAGACAAGAGATGCGTTACTGGAGTACGTGAATCACAGAGATTCTGGAATCGACCTTGAGAATCTGATTCTCAAAGGGGAATTCTCCCAGAAGCTCGCCAGCTTGCTCACGTTTGCATTTGCAAACAACCCGGACCTGATCAATCAGTTCCTGGATGCAGCTAAGGTGACCAAGGACGTCGAAGTGGTTGATGATTCATCCCTACGCACGGCGACGACGTTTACTGCTTCTTAACGGAGAAGGAATTAAATTCCGCAGCAAGTAAGCGCATGTTGGCGAGCAAAGGAACGTCCATCACCATGAAGGTTGAGGAAGGTCTGATCGCGGTCGAAACCGGCAAGGATGGTAAGAAGACTCTGCGTCTTCCCACCAACAGCGAACGCGCTAAGTACTACAAGAGCCTTGACGATGCACTAACAATTTTCACTCTGGAAACCCCCGAGCAATCGGGGGTTTTCGCCAGGTAAAAAGATTAATAAAACAGATTAAAATTCAAGCATATAAACATATGCAGAATATATGATATAACCATTGACAAAAATATACTAAATATAGTATAATCAAAACAGTCTGAGGAACGGCGTAAGACCCGTATCCAACAATGACGACCATTAAAAACCGAATCATCCCAGGTTCTGAATGAACCTGTAAATATAGATGTGAATCGATGCATCAAAAACCCCAGATTCTCGTTTGAATCTGTTAAATATAGATGTAACTCGACGCCAACTAAGATTCTGTGGCGCCTAACCCAACTGGGAGGCGTCGCGCCTCCCTAACCCGACATCCTACAAATAGCAATAGTAGGAGGAAGAATACGGAGGTAAAGAAAATGTTAGGATACTTGTTTGGTCTTCTGGTTGTGATCTGCTCTGCTTATGCACTGCAGATTGGTACGGTAAGAGTAGTCAAAGCTACAGGCGGCGACTACAAAGCGCTTTATAAACATCTCCACGCTGTGCAGTTCCTTCTGCCCGAACTCTCTTCTTGGTAATTCCGACCATCATGGTGATGGATGGAAGCACTGAGAACAAGTTCGCGCTTTGGGTCACACTCGCAGGATTGATCGTTTTTCAACGTTTCTTATCTGCTACACTACCGTCACACGGCATTCTTTATTGGTTTTCTGATGTACACAGCGTTAGCACTGAGAAGCGCTTACAAAATGTACTTTCCGCAGAACCTTGACAAGTTTGCTTTGATCGCTTTTTGTGGCATTCATCTGCCTCGCTCTTTCGATCTTCTGCAATTTCTTTTCAGAAAAAGCGGATTTAAGAACGGCAGCGAAAGTACCTGTTCCGACGATGTAAGTGAATATATCGATGAATGAACCGAGCTGTTAACATTACCTTGTTCAACTCTCCTGTATTTGAAGCAGCTATTGCAGCTGTGATCAATTTACTTCAGTTACTCGGCAAACTGTGACACGTCACAAAATGACAAAAAGGAGGAACAAAAAATGAGAAACTCTAACAACAACCAGAATCTTGTGAAGGCAAGAAGAATTGGTGCTGCAATGCTTGCTGCAACGCTTGTTGCGACCGCGGCTTTGACCGTGGCTCGCCCTGCAATTGCGCGCAACTCGCAGAACACCACAGCAACCTCAATCGATGATGCTGCTTTTTGCAGCAGAAGTTAGTGCTGCGAAAGAGAAACTCACGATACCGTTTGAGCAGTGTGTTATGGATGAAGCGTTTCCGGATGTTGACTGGACCGTTTCCCATAATAGCCTTGCAGATACCCTCGTTGAGCGTAATGAGCAGGCAGGTTTTGATACCGCCCTCAGCTTCCCGTATACTGGCGTAAGTCAGGATGATGGACAGCACTACTCCAGCGAGCAGATCCGTGCAATGAGAAGTGAGGATGAAAAGGAAAGACTTAAAAACCTCCAATTACTCTATGCGGATCTTGAGTCGTATAAATATGCTAAGATTCTTGATGGTACTACTATTCAGGATCTTAATTCTTCTTGGGTTGAAGCTGGCCTGAAGATGTTTGAAGACGCATATTTACATGGCAACGGTATTGCTGACCTCATCGAGGAAACGGATCCTGGTCACTATGAGGTGGCGGAAAAAGTCCGTCCTTATGCTAGAGCAAATGCTCTTCTCAGAAGAGCATTCAGCGAGGCAGAGGTTCGGAGAGTTTATTCCGAAAAGCATTGGGGTTTAAACCACGTTGGTCTCGCAGCTGAGGTTGCGCAGAACCATCCCGAGGTTAGTGAAAACCCTGATCGTCTTAGTGCTCTACACCAAGGCCACCACCTTTGAGGGACCGGAAAAATAGAGATGCTTTTTGAGTTCTTAGATTCGTTTCCAAGAACGGCACCACTCATTGCTGAGATTGCAGATAATGTGCATGACAAGCGTCCGATGATCCCCGGTAAGCAGCCGAAGCCTGAGAAGGAGACCACTCTGACTAAAGACACCTTCGACTAATCCGACTCCGCAGGAGACTACTCCAGGAAACTACGGCTCCGGAAAACCAAGACTCCGGTTGTTAATCAGAGACTACCACTCCTAGAAAGACCCCGAAGAAGAAGCCGGATCCGAAGAGAACTACTGAGGAGACTACTCCGCAGGAAACTCCGCAGGCAACCAAGCCTCGTGAGACCAAGCCCAGCGAAACTCCTTCTCGTGAAGATCGTGAAGATAACAACAAGAAGAGAAACGTTGCGCCGTTGAATCATGACGGTGAAAAAGGCTGGTGGTTCTTCCAAGAGAACTGGTACTGATCCTGTCGAGTACAACGATCACAAGAACGAGACTGGCAAGGGCCATGGCGATCCTGCAAAGGAAACCATGGTTGCACCGACCACCGAGGCTCCCTATCAGGATGTTGAAGTGAAGCAAAAATCACGAAAACAGAATGAATCAGGAGACTAAGACGGCCGAGTCAGCTGCTAATCGTCTTACTGACGATAAGAGCGGCAAGCAGCTTCAGATCAACGGCGATGCTAATCAGGCTGCAAAAGATGGCGCATCTGTCATCTCGAATTACGTCGGTGATTTTTGAAGACCACGATTAATCAGCCAGTATCGACGACATCTATCGCACCTTTTTCCGGCGGTCTCACCCGAGACCGCTGGATTCCCTGTTATTCTGAATTTGAGATGATTCGGTTTTGCGTGGTAGACGAAAATTAACAATTCGGCTAGCAAAAAACGGTGAAAAAGTTTCACCACCCTTAGCAAAAACCAACATTATATGATATAAGATATTATAAAGACAATGACTATTTACAAAATAAGAAAGGAGCTTTTTATGAAAAAGCACTTAAGATCGTATCCGTAGCTACTCTTTCTGTAGCTGCTGGTATTGCTGCCGTCTCAACCGTCTATGGTTGGGGTGACAACGCTGGCGGTCGTCCAACTTACTCTATTGCGGACATCAACGCTGGCAAACTTGGCGACAAAATCGTCATGAACTCTATTAAAGACGACGACTCTTCACTTACTGAAGCAGAACGTCAAGCTGGAATCACTACTCCATTAACCGATGAACGTGGATTTATCGGTATTCGTGATGCCGCAACTGGTAATCAGGGCAAAAACAACGTTTGGAGCATCGGTGATGTTAATATTGAAGAGGGCAAGACCTACATCGTTCGTATGTATGTCCACAACAACAGCCCTAAAGGCTTTAAATGCAGTTGCTAAGGATGTTACCGCTCAGGTCGACCTCCCAAACCTAGTTTCTAGCGAAGCTCGTATCACTGGTTTTATTAACGCCAGCAATGCTACTCCATCTCGCTACTGGGATTCACTAAATCTTAAGAGCGCCGACGGTCGTCGTTTCTTTCTCGATTATATTGAAGGTTCTGCCCTCTTTGAGAACAATGTTTGGAAAAATGGCATCACCCTTTCAGATAGCTTTAGTTACTAGTGCCGGCGTTAAACTCGGTTACGACAAAGCTGATGGTAACCTTCCTGGTTGTTATCAATATTCTGGCGTAGTTACCTTCAAGATCAAACCAGTCTTCGAAAACACTTCAATCATCAAACAGGTTCGTATGAAAGGTGATAAAGACTGGAAAAAGGCTATTGATGCTAAGGTCGGTGATACTGTCGAATATCGAATTCACTACAAGAACCTAAACGATGGTAACGTTGCAAACGTAGTTGTCAATGACTCTCTTCCAAACAATATGGAATATGTCAAGGGTACTACAAGGCTCATTCGTGCAGATATTCCTAACGGTGCAACTTATAATGAAGATAAACTTCTTACCGACGGTGTAAACATTGGTAACTACGCTGTCCGTGGTGACGGTTATGTTCGCTTCTTTGCTAAGGTTGTTGATAAAAACCTGCTTGTGGTAACAACCGTTTAATTAACTGGGCTAAAGGCAAGTGCAAATGGTTTCGCTATTCAAGACAACGCTGATGTTTATGTCAACAAGGTCTGTAACGAGACTCCAACCCCAACTCCAAAGCCAACCCCAACCCCAGAACCAACTCCAACTCCAAAGGAACTTCCAAAGACTGGTCCTGAAACCGTAATCACCGGTGTTGTTGGTCTTGGTGCCATCATTACCTCTGCTGGATACTATATTGCTAGCCGCAAACAACTTCGCTAATTGACCGCTCCGAAGTATAAACTCTCGGACGTCAATCGAAGTCCATCGCTTCAAGACGAATAAATAACCTATCTATATATCTCTTCTAGGATAAAAACCTAAAAGCAAACATTGTCGCGAAGCACGCAAAAAAGAACTAGAGAAATCTGGTTCTTTTTTGTTGTCCTAAAATACCATTTGATATTATCGGATGCTGTAGAGCATTTTTAGAAAACTATCATGCTTGAAGTAAATGTAGTAGCATTGTATATAACCTTAGAGGGGTCAGCAGCTTTGCAACATTTGGATAGGAGTCATTCTTAAGGTTGTATGTATTCTAGCATAGTTATAGTAGATAAGATATTCTCTTATGCTTTTAGATATTTCTTCTAGGCCTCTTCCAGTATATGGTCCAATTAACTCATCACGCATGGTTCTATTAAAACGTTCTATATGTGCGTTATCGTTAGGTCTACGAACTCGAGTATGGCGAATTTGGATATCATTCTTATCTAAAAAGCATTTTTAAATCTTTCACCAAATTCTCGTCCATTATCGCATTGAACCATCTTAAATTTGAAGTTAAAACATTTTTTGCGCTCTAGTACGGTCTGTGCTGTGCTGGTTTGGCTATACGTATAATCTACACGAGAATGAGTCATTCTCGTGTAGACATCAATACATTGGTAATATAAAGATTCTGCCCACCAAAATGGTTCATTAAGAACACCGTATCCACCTCCACTAGCTCTCCTGGAGCGTTAGCTAGTGGCCGTCTTGGGTTATTCTTAGCCCAATATTTCTTTCCATAAAGACGGACATTTTTGAAGTTTATGTTTGCGGACAATTCTACGACACTAGAAAAACTTACCTCTACATTTTTCATTTTTGGAGGGTTAGCCAAACGATGAAGTTACTCCGTTTTTAATTCAAGTTTAGTCTTAACAATATATGCCACTAGCTTTTCATCTAAGGCATTTGGATGAGTTTTAGAGCGGATGAACGCGTTAATATGCGCCACTTAGAGATTCTAAACGAAACTTCTTTTCCAGGATCTCTATTTGGTCTACCATAATTTCTAAAGTCTGGATAATTATTAATTTCTCTCCATCTTTTAATCCATCTATATAAAGTACTTCTGTTTCTCCCAGAAACGTCTCGCCACTTGCGCAACGCTTCTTCCTTCAAGAAAAATCTCTTTTAGCGCTTTACTACGTTGAATTTCTATAGATTTGGCTATACAATATGCCATAGGTAGATCTCTATTTACGTTTGTTGTTATTCTTAAGTATGGATCTACCTATTTTTATTGGCAATACTTATTGCCTTTTTTTGTTGCAAAGGTCCTGGACCTTAACGTATAACTTGACAAAATAAAAAGCCTTATGCTATAATAACATCGTCTCACCAATTGTAGAGTACATTAATATTTAGTACTCTAGCTCTCTCACAAAGGAGGAAAATGTGATGAGAAAGAATCTTGTTGTTATTGCTGCTGTTGTCACCACTGTCGTCCCTGCTACTGGTTGTGGCCAGAAGGCTACCGCAAGAAAGACTCCTGAGGCGACGCCGATCGAGACTACTTGCAACAGGGCAGACAACCCGGAAGATAAGAGCGACTCTCTTGTCGGCTCTGGACAGACAGTTGGTTCCGACCATGCGGAATATCTCAGCGAGTATGCAGTTGAATTTGAGGATCCTGATGATGCTTATGAGGGCTACCAAGCCGACACCGAAAGCTGAGACTCTCAAGTTGACGCCCGAGGTTGAGGACCATGGGAACACTAAAGTGTTACCCAAGCCTCGCAAGGTTTCCGAGAAGTCTGAGGAAACAAAGCCTCAGGAAGTCCCGGAGACAAGCAACACCCTTAAAGAAGCAAAACCGGTTGCAGGTGTTCCGCAATATGAGAACCCCTTACCGCCGGCGGCTGCTTCGGTTGATTTCGAGAGCGTCCTGAAAGGTATGGGCGCAACTGAGATCGACATAATCACTCGCAGCAAAGCGATGGGTAACACCTCGCTGGTCGCAAGATTCGGAAACGGCATCGTTGCCGATTTCTACTTCGACACTCCTGTGAGTGGACAGGGCATTGCCTTGACTAGCTTTTCGGTCTATGCCGCAGACGACGCATTCAGCCTCACTGGCGAATCCGACTACGGCATGTCCAGCTGGTCTATGAGCTATGACATCGATAACGCAGGTGCACGTGATTTATACTACGTGCTTAGCCCGTCCGATCGCTACTTTAGCGACACGGATCACGGCAAGGAAAACCTTCTTCTGCCCATGGAGATCACTGATCTCTTGGACAAGGATGTTGCTCCTTATCTGCAGGTTAAAGATGTTTCGCTTGAAAGCGAACCCAAGATCTAAGCTAGAGGAATAAAGGTCTCTTCGGAGCCTTTTTCCATGTCAAAAATACGCAAAGCCAATATAATCTAATCTATCCTTTCGAATGAAATATCTTGAGAGGTTAGTTTTATGCTATAGCTTAGAGGGGTCAGCAGCTTTGCAACATTTGGATAGGAGTCATTCTTAAGGTTGTATGTATTCTAGCATAGTTATAGTAGATAAGATATTCTCTTATGCTTTTTAGATATTTCTTCTAGGCCTCTTCCAGTATATGGTCCAATTAACTCATCACGCATGGTTCTATTAAAACGTTCTATATGTGCGTTATCGTTAGGTCTGCTGAACTCGAGTATGGCGAATTTGGATATCATTCTTATCTAAAAAGCATTTTTAAATCTTTCACCAAATTCTCGTCCATTATCGCATTGAACCATCTTAAATTTGAAGTTAAACATTTTTTGCGCCTCTAGTACGGTCTGTGCTGTGCTGGTTTGGCTATACGCATAATCTACACGAGAATGAGTCATTCTCGTGTAGACATCAATTACATTGGTAATATAAAGATTCTGCCCACCAAAATGGTTCATTAAGAACACTGTATCCACCTCCACTAGCTCTCCTGGAGCGTTAGCTAGTGGCCGTCTTGGGTTATTCTTAGCCCAATATTTCTTTTCCATAAAGACGGACATTTTGAAGTTTATGTTTGCGGACAATTCTACGCACACTAGAAAAAAACTTACCTCTACATTTTCATTTTGGAGGGTTAGCCAAACGATGAAGTTACTCCGTTTTAATTCAAGTTTAGTCTTAACAATATATGCCACTAGCTTTTCATCTAAGGCATTTGGATGAGTTTTAGGAGCGGATGAACGCGTTAATATGCGCCACTTTAGAGATTCTAAACGAAACTTCTTTCCAGGATCTCTATTTGGTCTACCATAATTTCTAAAGTCTGGATAATTATTAATTTCTCTCCATCTTTTAATCCATCTATATAAAAGTACTTCTGTTTCTCCCGAAACGTCTCGCCACTTGCGCAACGCTTCTTCCTTCAAGAAAAATCTCTTTTTAGCGCTTTACTACGTTGAATTTCTATAGATTTGGCTATACAATATGCCATAGGTAGATCTCCTATTTACGTTTGTTGTTATTCTTAAGTATGGATCTACCCTATTTTTATTGGCAATACTTATTGCCTTTTTGTTGCAAAGGTCCTGGACCTTAACGCTATAGTTGACTAATCATACTGTTTATGCTATAATAAAAATGTCTACTAATCGTAGAGTACTTTAATTCTTAGTACTCTAGCTTTTATCACAAAGGAGGAAATTGTGATGAAGAAGCGTTTTACTATTTCTGCTGCTGTTCTTTCTGCGCTGTTTATTGGTGGCCTTGCGATGGCTCTTGCAGGGAGCTTATCAGCAGAACCTTGAACGGAAACAGCAGGAACTGACCTTGAGGCTAAGGCAACTGCTTCTCTCGATAGGTGGCGTAATCAGAAGAAGATTACACCATATCAGACCGAAAGGATTGCAGACGAGCTCTATGCAAGAGCTTTCGAGCATAGTGCCTCTTTAGATGATGAGTGGCGTAATCAAGAAAAGATTACCCCTGATCAGCTCGAAAGAGTTGCAGACACGCTCTACGGGACAGCTTCCGAGTATGGTGCCGCTGAGGATGTCAAGTACGCGGAAGAATTTCGCGATGCAGTCAACTCGGCTTTTGTCACCACGACAAACCAGACCTCGGCGTCGAAGCAGATGATCAGATTCAATAGGTCTGGAACATTACTTCAAGCGCATCTCTTGAGACGATTCTCAAGAGACATGGTGCGACCGAGGTCAGCATCAACAATCGTCTTGACAGTGTAGACAGAGATGTCTGCGTCTATGCTAGTTACCCGAACGGAATCATTTCTGAGTTCCGCTTTGGTATTGCTAGTGAAGAAGACGATCTTCTGCTAAATAGAGTTCGGTTTTATGCTGGACATCTGAGTAGAAAAAGTTTCACCCCCATTATGGATTCCAAGTGGGACAAGAAATATAGCTTCGATGGGGTAATGACTGATCCGGACGAGAATGGCAGCTATGACGTCATTGAGTGTGAGGATATTCCGATTTATACACACGAAAATGGCTGTCATGGCAAGACAAAAAGGTACCGCATCTTCATCCCTCAGACTTTCGAGAGTGTCATTATGAAACAGCTGGTTGACCGTTATGTCAATCTTGAAAATGTTTCACTCGAAAGCGCCCCTGAGATTTAAGCTAGAGGAAATAAAGGCTCTCTTCGGAGAGCCTTTTTCCTTGTTAAATCTTTTGCGCTTATTCTTGCAAAAGATGCTAATTTATATGATAATTTTTATCTAATCAACGGACTAGTGTACTTTATATAACTAGTCTTTCTGTATAGGGGGATTTTATGAGGAGAAGAAGATATTGGCTGTCCATTGTCAGAATCAAGCGGAGTCTTCGTCGGATGTCCGCATCACAGAGCCGTAAGTTTGCTGGCTATCTTATGTTGCTGGCCTTAGTAATCTCTGGCTGCAGTCTCAATGGCTCGATGAATCATGCTACCTCACAGGCGAAGCTCGAGTCTTATCTGTCGCAACAGAGTCAGACGGCGGAGGATAATATCATCGCTAGCTTTGACCTGTATCAGTATCTGCTTGATCGAGGCGCCGTAGACATTTGGCGGATTCAGGATTCCAATCCGAAAGATGCTGATGTTGCAGTACGCTTCAAGAACGATATCGTTGCGATTTTCTATTTTAGTAACGAGGTTGGCAAGGGAAGCAATTACGGCAAGCTGATGGGGATTAGTGTCTTTGCAGCCGACCCGGACTACCGTCCGGAATCCTGGGATCCGTCCGCGACGATTATGAAGTCATCGTCACGCTCGGAGTGGAGCCGGTGGTTTAATACCACTAGTCCCGATGATTTTGTCAACGACACGACGTATAAAGAAAAGAATGAGGTCGATCATTTTTATTCGGTCTCACCCAATAAAATCTTTTATACCATTAACTCGGCTGGCAAGACGGTCTTGGTCTCAGTGCCACAGTATTTTGGCGCAGGGTTCGAGGCAACGGTGGGCGCTATCTTCAGCTGTCCGAGCCGTCGTTTATCGTCGATCCGCTCGATGGGACTAATATCGGTGGTGAGACCAACTAAAGCTCTCAAGGATTTGAAATACTAGTTTTAAACTCCCCGTATTTGGGGAGTTTTTATGTATATTTAAAGGAATTCTGAATTCTAGGGTGCTACTCTAATCCATCAAGTGCAACACCTTGAGATGTTAGTTCAGGGGTCGTACTTGCAGAAAAGAAAAATATGTTATAATACAAACAACTAATCAAATGACTAGAGCTCCTTAAAACTCTAGTCTTATTCTTTTAGAAGGGGGTAACATCATGAAGAAACTGTATCTCGCAATTGCAATTCTGGCACTCGCTGCAACACTTGTAACTGGCTGCGGAAATAATGCTGGGGCTACCAGAGCCGATTGCTATGATTCATCTAAGGAGTACAATTCTGGTGACGAGAACGGGAGTTATGTTCCGCCCAAGGTGGGTGGTTCTCGTGATAAGAGTGGGCCCAATTTAGCAGAGATTTTTAAAGGTAAACCGAAAGTCGACGTCGAGGATTATATAAGATACTCTTATAGTCAGGAGGATATCAATAAGGAGAATCCGAGGAGAGGGTATTTTAATCTCGAGGGATATCTGTACGCTTATGGGGCAACTGAAATTAAGTATCTTGGTGTAAGCAAGGGTGGAATGGCTTACGGTGTTAGATTTAAAAATGGCATTATCTTGGGAATGCTTTTCTATCAGAATCAAACATTTGATGAACATTATAGGGACTACTACCTTTATTATTTTGCTGTTTCTGCAGGTTCACCGAAGTATGAATTTACTAATTATGACTCTATCGACTATGCTGAGACAGAAGGCACCGAAGGACAGGCATCGTGGTCGAGACTGTTCTATGTAGATAATATGAGACCAGTTGACCTGGACTATAGCCAGACTCACAATAGATTTACGGTTCTTATTGTTGATAAGACTGTCAAGTGTGAATCATTTTATACTATCGGATCCACAACAGTTGATGGTTATTTTTATTTTACCTCACAGTTCGATGAGGTTTTTTAGAAGATGCGTGGTTCCGTACCTGAGTCTGAATAATCCTCCTCTCACAAAAGATCAGTTCAGTGATGAATATTTTCAGTAAACATAAGAGTAAGGCAGAAAGACTCTCCTTCTTGGGGGTCTTTTTATTTATTAGAAATATTAATAGGATTTCTTTTTACAAAGATTAATAGCTATTTGAAATAATGTATAATTATTATTACAATACTAGACAAAAATAGATATATTATGTTATAATACAAACAACTAATCAAATGACTAGAGCTCTTTAACCTCTAGTCTTATTTCTTTTTAGAAGGGGTATCTCAATGTTTAAGAAGTTTGTCGCTATTGCTCTTGCTGCACTTGTCGCTGCATCTGTTGTCACTGGTTGTGGAAACAACGCTGGTAAGAAAGACTCGAAAATCAAGATTGAGAATTTTGCTAGGCGAGTATATATGGATGATGATACAAATAGAACTGGTAAATACAGAGTCTCCGTAGACTTGAGGGGTATCTAAATGCCTATGGCGCAACTGAAATAATGCCAGTAGTCTACTATACGTACCTCGGTGATTCGAGCATACGTAGTTAAGTTTTAAAAACGGGACAGTTTTGGGACTTGCTTTTGAGAATATTTCAGATGGAGATAAGTGTTATCAACTTAGTAAAATAACGATTGCAGGGTGCACTCCTGAATTTAAATGTTCATATTATGATATGCTTGTTTTCCCATTTGAAACAAGAGACTACCAGGCGCATTGGAATAGGGAACTCTATATGTCTTGGGATAAAAATACTAAAGATGATTTCTTTGGTAAACCTGAATCAATTCTTATAGACAGAAGAATGGATACTATTTTTATCCATCTTTTCCAGATGCGTCCGAGCTTCGTCTGCCGATCAGTTTTTATAAGGCTTTTCAAGTCAACTGTCGTTCCCTATCTCGAATTGGACAATGTTCCACTTGATAAAGACCCATTCAAAAGAAGATAAAAATATGCTCAGGGAGTCCCATGAATGGGAATGGTAATAAATTCAGTGAAGACTAGAAGACTCGTGGGATCTCCATGGAGTTCTTTTTGTTAAAACCAAAAACTAGTTTTTTATTTTAAAGACCTTATGCTATAATGAAACCTAAGATGGGTCCATAAACAAAACAATATTCAATCAAGCTTGAATAGTTCAATGCCTACAAATGAGCAGCTCGGCATTGTCTCAAATATCCAACAATCGAAAATGAATATCCACTATTTCTTGATTGGATGTATTGGGATTGGTCTACTATTGGTAATTACACTAATTATTTCCGGCGGTATTAGAGCAAAGAAAACTGGCTCAGGAAAAACAGAAGATCTAATCCAATTCATGAAATTATATCAATATGGCGATCCAGCTTATAAAAAAAGATATTAACCTTAACCTTCCGGCAGCAGCAGTCATATGCATACAGTAAATTGACTGGAACGGATAATTCAATCAATAAGGCAAAATATGGTGAGTCGTTTTACGAGGCATATACGAAATATGCCGCACAAAATGAAACAGCGGAGCTTGTCTTTCTCTATAAAAATCTAATACAAGTCGGGGAAAAATACTAAAGATCTGCGTGAATCCTATTTGAAACATAATGAAGAATCAGCAAGAAAAATCATAGAGAAAAATCACAAAAGATTTTTTTCTTCAGTAAAAATAAACAAGCAAATGAAGGTCTGCAAAGAATTAAGAACTACTATGATGGTGAGCTGAAATATCTTCAGGAATTACAGAAGATGGGATGCATTAACGATCAGGAAATTACTTATGACTGTGAAGTAAAGGTATACCAGGAACCTAGTAGCCATACGGAAGCATATAATGCGGCAAATATAGTAATATCTAATGAAAAGCAGAATTCAAAAAGAGTCTGAAGAGCTTATTAGGAATATTAATAATTTAATCAACGAAGATTATAAAACTAAGGTTATGAATAAGGACTTAAAAATGAAAAGAAAAATAAAACTAGCATAAGATTAGTCTCGCTTATGGTTGTTGCCGTACTTCTTGGATCAATGTTCCTTTCCATAACGAAAATCTTCAACCAGCATGATATCGCTTACGCAGAAGGGCTATCTCCAGCTGATAGTCTTTTGTTAAAAACTCTTAGACAAGGAATGCAGCTATGTTTTGATAGTGGTATCATCAGGGGTTCAGAAGTTAAGGCTTCTAATAGTTATCAAAGCGCAGATATATTTCTGACTGATTCACCAAAATATACACATGATGGTACGGTTATGCTTCCATTTAAGTATGGAGTAGGAAATACTGTTAAGGATGGAAATATATCCTGCGAACAATTGCTAGAAGGATATAAAGATGGCAATAATAATTCGTTTGATACTTTTGAAAAACTTGAGCAAGGAGGACTCCGCCATATACAGGTGATGCTTATTCTCAGACAGATATATCACAGAAAAATAAATTTCTAGAATTGGTCGGATATAAATCATCTGGAACAGTTGCTAGTGGCGCAGCGTGCGCTGTTATGACATATACAGCATCAATTAATTATCAAACCTCAGGATACCAAACTAATAGAATTTGTATAAATCCAGTAGAAGCAAACAAGCAGGGCATTTTCCAGGTTGAAAATGGTACAAATAGAATAAAAGACGAAGGTGGTGAAAGTAACGATAGTCTTAAATTGGCGTACGATCCTTCATCCGACAAGATTCTATTACAGGTTAAGACTAAGTCTGTTAATGGTAAATGTGATACTGAACCAACAAAATTGCAGAAACAAAAATCGGCGCTTCACTTAAAACTGGTAAAACCCCAAAAGAGATATTTGAGGAGTTTTGGTAGTGAAATCTCGTCGAATCCAGATTTATTGAATCAAGCGACCCTCATTTGGTCAAAAAGAAACTAATGATGCTGATTATAAAATATGTAATGGTAAAAATCTGAAAGACTCATTAGGTGCTACAAATATAAGTTTTAGAGATATAAACATAACACCATTGAATAATCAAGGAGGAAATGAGAGCGAGATAATTCATAAAAAGAATATAAGCGCTCAGCTGAAGCAACTGTGGATATTCCTGGCCTCATGAACTTCTATGTTCCATCATATGTCAACGAACCGATTACTATGGTAGAGAAAGCTTATTTCTGGTATTACCTGTTAAAAGACGTGTATCAAGGATTATCGGTCGATACAACTTTGGCAAACCCCTGCGTTGAGGATATTGGTGCAGCCGGACAGAATTATCTTCCATATTATAATATTCAAAAGAAAAAGGATGGTGAGGATCCTATAAAGGTTCAGTATTGTATTCTCGACAATGCAACCCTAACCCATCGATCAGGTGAAAAAATTATGGATAAAGCGTCGGAAGGACTAGTTAGCGGTATTACCTCATCCGATAGCATGGGATTACTTAATGTTAATGACGTACTTGGTTTTCTCCAAAAATTAGATCTAGATCTCCCAAGTCTATGCAATCAGGATAAAAACTTCCCTCTTTGTAAGGCCAACCCAGTTGAATGTGCCGAAAACCCAGATCAGCTAGGATGTAAAGAATTGGCTGGCAATGCATCTGCTAATGATAAAGAAGAAAAAGAAGGTGATCAGGCTGCTTGTGCGCGAAACGCTGGTTCGCTGGGGTGGATGATCTGCCCATTATTATTCGGTCTTCGTGACACTGCTAATGGTATCTTTGAGCATGCCGTAACACCGATGTTGGCAGTAAACGAGTCGATTGTTAAAGGATTATCAAAGACAAGTGGGGAAGACTCTACTCTATATCAGACATGGTCGTTCTTTAGAAATGTCGCGAATATTCTCTTTGTTATCGCAATGCTGTTTGTGATTTTTTCACAGATTACTGGCTTTGGTATCGATAATTATGGAATCAAAAAGATTCTACCTAAACTTATCGTCACTGCCATCATTGTCAACTTCTCGTATATTATATGTGGGATTATTGTCGATGTTTCAAATATGGCCGGAGATGCACTAAGGGGGATCTTTGAAAATATCGCACACAATACTACTGGTACCCCTGATCGCCAAACTATTACTCAGAGTGCCATGGAAATCATTACGTCGATCGCTGCCGTTGCCGCGGGTGGTGCAGCGATTGTATTGCCATTACTTTCTGGAGCGCAAGCCATAGCAGGTGGCTCATTCCTGGCATTTATTTTTCCTATTTTAGCATTTGTGGGATCCGCTGCGCTTGCCGGTGTCTTTGCTATGCTCATGCTTGGTCTCCGTCAGGCGTTAATTATCATTATGATCTCAATTTCGCCAGTTGCTTTTTGTCCTGTATGCGATTCCAAATACTAATGGCATGTTTAAAAATGGTTCTCTCTGTTTAAGACGCTCCTTATACTTTATCCAGTATTCTGTTTTATGGTTGGAGGCGGTTTTCTAGTGTCGACCATTATCATAAAATCAAGTAATGAATTTTATATGAAGTTTATTGCTGGCTTGCTCAGTATCATGCCATATTTTACCGTTCCATCTATGACAAAAAATGCATTAAAAGGTTTTGATGGTCTCGCTGGCGGAATTGCTAATCTTCAACAAAGGGCTGGTCGCGCCGGTGATTCGCTTAATAGACGAGTTATGGGCTCAGATTTGATGAGGACTCAGCAGCAAAAAGCGCAGACTCACAGTTGCAGCAAATTGTTGGAAAAATATAAAGATATGGATAAGTCAAAAATGAAGCCTTGGCAACAGAGAAGACTCGCCGCGGCCGTTGGTGCACTTAATAAAGATGAGCATAACAGAGCTGGGCTTGACGCTGCAATGAGGGAGTATGAATACAATACAGACCCTCGAAATGCTGCAAATATAAATCGCTCAGCAATGCGTAGACTGAATGATACAATTCAAAATGATATGATGGGCGAATTTAAGTCTAAAAATATGAGTGTAGATGATGCACTGAGAGAATTGAATGATGCACAGGCATATGAATATGATAAAGGAACTGCCGAGGATAATCGTGCGAATGATAATAGAGTTGGTGCGCTAACCTCATATCTAGCTTCAACCAAAGAGGGGCAAAAGGCATTCGATAAATACGTAAAAGGCAAATACATTGATCAAAATGATACAGTGTTACAACCAGGAAAATCTTCTGATCGTGCAATGGCCGTTATTCGACAAACAATGCAAGATAAACACTCGGATCTAAGAGATAAATATCATACAACATTCGAACAATTAGATACCAAGAGAGCAACTCAGGATATCGAAAGTATGACGGGTCCAACCCAAGATGCAAACAGATTAAGTAGTGGTATGCCTGCAACGAGACGTAAAGTGGCACGAGAGTTGGATTTCGATGATTATTCTAAGATGGGTAAGCAGGACTTTGAACAATTCTACAAGGCAAACAAAGACGCTAATGGCACACCTGATGGCACCTATAGTGCTGAATATGGAGCGGGCACCCCAGAATATAATCATCTAAACGAACTAGCCAATTCGCGCGTTAAGCAATTAAAATCAGATCCATCGCTCATTTCTACATTATCAGATCAAGAAAAACGATTCATTTCAGCCTATAGTACCGGTAATGTTGATGTTAATACGATCAGTAACGTCCTCATATATGAAGGACGCGAGCGGTACGGTCACTGGCACTATTGAACAGCAGTAATATTCGACTGAATAGACATCTGTCCATCTGATCAGCATAAAATAATACCCCACATGAGGTATTATTTTATTTAACTTGACTAGATTTTAAAAATAATCTCAGATCACCTCTACTTCTTACTCGCAGCGGCTAAGACATTTTCGAATCAACACCCCACAGTCAATGGGCCAACTCCGCCAAGTTTTGGCATCATTGCCGAAATGTCGCTTCGTTCGCGGATTTCGTCCGAAATGTCGCCAACTAGCTTCCCGCCCTCGCTTGCTGTTCCTGCATCGACAATTACCGCTCCTGAACGAACCATCTCGGAGGTGATCAAATCTGGCACACCAGTTGCCGTCACGATAATTTCATATTCTTTCAGCTTTGAAAAATCTGAGCCGCGGTGAAAAACCTCGACCCGAGGCCAGAATTTCGCCACATTGAAATTAGTGGCCTCCCCACCAATTTTCCGCGCCCCACCACCGCAATTTTTACCAACAAGGTCAATATTGTATCCAGTAAGTAACCAGTTAATTGCCGTGGCCGTCGCACTATCAAACTTTCCGTGTCCAGATAAGCCATCAACGTCTTTCTCAGGCTGAATCAGCGAGACTACCTCTTCAGTAAGCTCGCGGTCGACAAGTGGCAGCTGCACACAATTCCAGACACCGTTTTATCTAGATTGGCCTTAGTTACAGCCGCAACTAGCGCCTCGCGTGTTGGCTCGACCTTGCATCGACCACCTCGACACCAATATCCTCTCCGTATTGACGCTTCAATTTCACATATTTTTTCAATCACTGGATTATCCGAATCACGAATAATCACCAGCTTCGCTCGCTTCTTATTGCTGCGCAAAATCTGCACCAGGTGCGCCTGTCTCTTTAACAAACCCCACCAGTTCTCGTCCGTTCAGTTTTTACCATTTATTCTCCACTTCGTCTGGCTCTTGTTCAATCCTAAAACCAAACTCTCAAACACAATACTCGTACATTTCTTCGCGTGCCGCTGCAAGATCAGCATAGGTTTTCGCATCCTCATTGATTAAAATCAGGCCGCTTTCTCGCTCACTTTCATGCCGTGGAAGACCCTACCTAAGCCCCCGCCTCTTCAAGAAGCCAACCAGAGTTCACCAAATTAGTACGTTTTTCTGGGAGAGTCTGGCCCTCACCTCTTTGCGTTGCTGCCAAACCTGGATCTCATGAGCCTCTGCCTCGTCTGCTTCCTCATCAGTTAGGTAAACATTCTTGAAAAAGCTACCAGCACTCGCAATCTTTTTCAGGATCAGGCAACTGTTATTTCGCACTTCTTTCACCATACGAGCAATATTTAGTGGTGAAAATCCGTCTCGTGATGTTCGTCAACATAGGCCTGCAGGGAACGATAAAACGGAGGATTGAGCTGCCCTTTCTTCACACGTACAGTTGTTGCGTAAATAAAATAGCGTCCGACATTTTCTCCAGAGTTAAAAATCGACTTGCGGTAACTCATCTTCATTTCACTAGCTGGAATTACCACGAATTCACCGGTTTTCGTGTCATAAGCATCAACAGAAACAATCACCTGTGTCACTTCCCTGGCCATATGCGCCAATATTTTGTACTGGTGCAGCACCTGCAGTGCCTGGAATTCCCGCCATTGCTTCGATTCCAGAATATCCACGCTCGGAAACATACGTCACAAGGTCGTCCCATTGCTCGCCGCCATAAGCCTTAAAGTAAGCTATGTCGCCATCTTTAGAGCTTTCACCCTCGGAGTTTTTACCATCGGAGCTTTTGTCCTCAGGGTTTTCACCCCCGGAGATTTTGTCATCAGAACTTTCAACTTCAGGTTTCTCGACTTCAGAGATTCCCATAATGCGGTCAAGAATAATCACTCCGTCAAATCCCTCGTCTTTAGCAAAAGTATTCGCGCCGCCACCGAGCACGCAGACTGGTAAATTACGTTCCTTAGCAAACTGATAAGCCTCCGGAATTTCTTCCTTTGAAGTTACAGTAATCACAAAGCGTGCTGGCCCACCAATTCTCATGGTTACAAGATTTCGGATCGGCACATTTTCTTCAATTTTCAACATTTTTCCTCCTCTTTTGTGAGTTATAATATCTAATTTTAACATACATTGACAAAAAGCATATTACATTGTATAATAATAATGCTTAGATACACTACCTAGGTGTGCTACGTACATTTTAGGTAGTCTTTTTGTATCTTGTCAGAGTATGAGGAAACCTCATCGCAAGCCACGGGCTCTGACGTAGGAAAGGGGAAGATATGGAATACAAGGCATCGAAAGTCAATGGCAAGAAGTACATCATGCAGGAAAATGGTGAGATCATCGGCCTCTACCTGACTGGTAGAAGAAAGACCTATGGTCTGAACGACACTGTCGAGATTAAATCGATAGCGATACCTGAATCGGAGGAAGCTGCAGATAACTCAAACGATTCCTTAGGTACGGTTAATCCGGACGGTACGGTCACTCTGGGGAAGGCATTAGGCTCCACCACTCAGCTTCAAGGCTCCATTATTCAGATTCTCGGTGATGACGACAGCGCAGACTTGATTGTCCGCACCAAAGACAATAAGCTCCACAGTTTTAAGACTGAAGAAGTCCATCTGGCTGGTGTCAGTAATGCCACCTTCAATGCTCGGCGCAGATTATTTAAGTCGGAACAGGAATGGATCGACGACCTCGGATGTCTGCCGGAAGTTTGATGACCTGAACAGAAACAAGCATTGGTCGGAATCGTATCCCGTGGATGAAATCGTTGAAATTTATGGTGTTATGCAGCGACTCAGGAAAAAGGATTATGGTCAGTGGGAAGACAGCGCCATTAAGGCACGTTTCAACGCGGTCTGGACTGAACTTCGCACCGCCTACAGTAACATCCTGATCAATGACCGCGACGATGATTCTAAGGATGTGAATCTCGACGATTCAGAATCCTGACGACTCAGAATCGGACGACTAAAGCTATATATCTTAACGGCTAGGTCGCAGCATCTGGTGTCTGAATCACTTAGTCCAAACTCCAAAAGTTATCCAGAGTCCCCAGCGTCTTGCTGAGATTTTTCTCTCAAAAGATTTTTACCCTAGTCAGTACCAGGGAATTATGTTAAAATATAACAGATAAAGAAAGGCACAAATAGCAGTTAAGAAAAAGAAGATTGTGATTTCAAAACTTAATCGTAAATAATAATCACAAACACAGCGAGAAAACCAAACGCACTAGTAATTAAAAGTTCCCCTAGGAACTTTTTAGAATTAAAATCGAAATTATTTACTTCATATGGTTTACTTTATAGAGATAAAAACGAGTGATAGAGCTTTTCGTATTTTACGCCCGGAATGTCAAATGCGTTGGAAATAAAATACAATTCCTTGCCAAGTCTGGTCGCCTCTTGTTGAACTTTTTTGAAAAATCTTTCCACGTCACGCGAGTCGCTAAACGTATATACGACGGTCGTATTTTCCGGGAACTTATAATTTAGGTAATTTTGGCAAACCACCTTCGGCAATGGCCTTATCTTGCGAAGGCGAATCCTGGAGAGGAAGGAAAGAACTGGATGTAACTCAATGCCAAGCGTCTGTGCTCCCATCTCAGCTCCAACTTTCAATACCACCCGTCCTCGACCCCATATCGATCAATAAATCTTTCTTACTGAGCGGATATAATTTCTTAAACATTTTGCGAATCTCCGCCTCCAAACTCGGTACGTATGAGCCCCAAAAATACGGTAATCCCAAATATAAACGCCAGTCCCATAATTATTAAGGACAAAAATATGTATAATCTGAAAAGTTAGAGGAAAAAGTGGCTCATAAAATTATTCAGGAAATCGTTCATAACTCTATTGTATCCCAGAAAAACCCATGAAATTATCTATAATCTACATACTATATAATCTACATACAGTTTTTAATCTCAAACGGCTCTTAAAAGCGCGCCACGTGGATTCATGAAATCGAAAAATCGCGCAATATAAGCTAAACTAAAGATGTTGCACCCGTAGCTCAGTGGATTAGAGCATCTGTCTTCGGAACAGAGGGTCGGGGTCTGAATCCTCCGGGTATACTACTAGCGGCGGGAAGCCGTTTTTTGTGTGATGGAGAAAAATAATCTGATTTTATAGACAAAACTACTAAAAAGTGGTACTATATCTACGAGTCGGGCCGGTAGCTCAGCTGGTTAGAGCACGAGCCTCTTAAGCTTTGGTGTCGTGGGTCTCAAGTCCCACCCGGCTCACCACAATAAAATCTGGTCACATATTGGCCTCGAAATCAGAATTTGATGTAGTCCTTGCGTAGAGGGCTTTTTGTTAATTTTGAGGTTTAAAAATATTTTTGCTAACAAAGCGTTAAATGTTGTAGACAATAAAAATCATCATAAAGGAGGAACCTCATATGTCTACAGAAAAAGAGACGATTGAAGCAAAAAGGCTTTTGCTATTCAAATTTATACTGAAGACTTTAAAACGACTATATAAGTCTAACGGATATTGCAAGATACAAAAAGTGCATGAACCCTAAAGATGTTGTTAAAAACTGGCTAAGAGTAAGAGATACATTGAATTCCTTTGGTCTCTGGGAGACTATCCACAATCCTAATTTTAAAGGGTCGAATTCGACTCCTTTAGAAAGGAAGCAGGAACAAATGCATTTACCTTATCCCCTCAAAGGTGGATTGAAAATACAAATGCGATTGGTGTTATTTCTAAACTCTGGGCGAGGAGGAGGAGCATTTGTTCATCCCTGATATCGCTATGGAATTTGCTTCATGGATTTCAGCAGAGTTTAAGCTCTATTTAATCCAAGATTACAAAAGACTAAAAGGAGACGAGAATTCTAAGCTATCATTGGGTTGGAATCTTCATCGAGAAATTTCCAAGATTAACTATAAAATTCATACAGATGCAATCAAAGAATATCTCTTAAAAGATCTTACCAACGAACAGTTGTCTTCACAAGCACGCAAGTGAAGCAGATATGCTAAGTGTTGCCTTGTTTAACAAGAGAGCTAAACAGTGGCGCGAAGAAAATCCTGAGTTAAATGGTAATAAGAGATTATGCAAGTCTGAATGAATTACTTGTTCTTGCAAATATGGGAAAACTATAATGCAATTCTTATCGGTAAAGGTATGGATCAAAAAGAAAGAATGATAGAACTGAGAAAGCTTGCCAAAACTCAGCTGATATCAATTGAAAAATTGAACAATGCAGGAATTAAGAGTTTAGAAGATATATAGGTAACGAAGCATTGTGCTACAATACCCCCTATGGAAGACGTGAAAAAGGCTATAGTGAAATTTACCAAAGATAGAGATTGGGATCAGTTTCATTCGCCTCGCCAATTTAGCTAAATCAATAGCTATTGAATCGGGGAGTCCTCGAATGTTTTCAATGGAATGATAATTTTAATAAAGAAGATGTATGCGAGGAATTGGCTGACGTCATAATTTATGCAATCCTGTTAGCTGATAAGCTTTGATGTGAATCTCGAGGAAATTATTATGCAAAAATGGAGAAAAATTCTAAGAAATATCCCATTGAAAAAGCAAAGGGAAATAGTAAAAATATACGGAATTATAGAAATGGCAGAAAAATCCTTTTGAGATTAGAAATTATTCTTTTAACCAACGTTCTATTAACAATTTGGCTGTAGAAGATCACCTGGAGGAAAACTGGCCAGTTGTATATCAAATCTATAATAATAATGAAATTCTACATTGGTGAAAACAACCAATCTTAAAAATCGGATTAGTCAACATATGGCAAAACGACGAAAAATCTAGTCTAAGAAATGGCTCAATTAAAGTTGTTTTTGACGAAACTTTTAATAAAAGCGCCGCACTAGATTTAGAATCGTATCTTATCCAATATTTTAGTGGTGATGGGAAATTTAAGGTCCTAAACCGTAATGATGGTATGTGTGATCGTGATTATTACGATAGGATTAATTACCGTAAAACCTTTGAAGAGATTTGGAGAACGACTACGAGAATTAAAAATTGCAGATAAAACTATTTCTGAAATTAATAATTCCGAGCTTTTTAAATTCTCACCATATAAGAATCTGAATTTTGAGCAATTAAATGTTGTAACCGAAGTAATGTAAAATCTCGACGAGGCTATAAATGAAAAATAAAAGAGCCTCTCTATAATCGATGAGCGATGCTGGTACTGGTAAAACTATTATTATTACTTATCTCACTAAGCTTCTTGCTGATCTTCAGTCGTTTGATAATAAAAATGATGACATTGATGACGAATCTAATTTTAGTATCTTCTTTGAATTTGAGCATATTAATCAAAATTTTAAAAATAAAAATATTGCACTAGTAGTTTCCTCAGTCAGTCACTTCGTGGACGAATCTCTAAAATTTTAAAAATTAATTTAGGCGATGCGAAGGTTAAGAATCTTTCACCGATTTCATTTGAAATTGCAGGAGAATTTTTGATATTACACTAGTTGACGAAGCGCATCTTCTAAAAAGTTGGTGCCTCCGGTCAGACCGCTAAGCTGGTTCATGAGATCGATCAAAAATTTTTGGTAATACTAAAATTCATACTGAGTTAGACTGGATTATGGCTAAATCTAAAAATGTTGTACCACTTTTTAGTGATAAACAGCGCATTCGTCCAACTAATATTTGTAAATCTGATATTTTAAAATATTCTGACGAGTTTGACATGCATGAATATTACTTAAAAACACAGATGCGTTCACGTGGCGGTAAGAAGTATATTGATTATATCAATGGTATTTTTGTCGAATAGATTTAGACCAGAACAAAAAGAATATTTTGATGGTTTTGAGGCAAAAATTTTTGATAATATTAAAGATTTTTCTGACACTATTAAGAAACGTGAATTTGAGTATGGTTTAGCTCGCATGGTCGCTGGATTTGCTTGGAAGTGGAAGTCTAAGAAAGATAAAAACTCATATGATATTAAAATTGACGGCATGGAGTTTCGCTGGAATAGTACCCAAGACAACTGGATTGGCTCTAAGGAATCAGTTAATGAAGTTGGTAGTATTTATACTGTTCAGGGTGACGATTTAGAATTATGTTGGAATTATTATTGGGAACGATTTGATTTATCGTAACGGAAAGCTCATCTTTTAACCGTGATGCTTAGCAGACTCTGGTGCCATGAAACGTAGTCAGCGCCAAGTAGCTAATAAAGAAGAGATCATTGAGGAAGATATCCTTGATCAGGTATTGAGAACTTATAGAATTCTCATGAATCGCGCCGTAAAGGTATTTATATATATGCTTACGATAAAGAACTTCGTGAATATCTCGAAAAATATTTTGATAAATAATTAAGATATATATTCGTGCTCAAAGACTCAAACGACTCTCAACGATAATTAGTAAAGCTGAACCGCTTCAGAAGTATGAGGCTTTCCAAATTGCTTTATGAATCTCAGCAACTTTTTACGCATAATTAACAGTATTTTTCCTTCTGATATAATAAAACCACAAAAGGTATAGGAGGTATTTATGTTCAAACAAAAATTAATCGCGTTGTCGGATCTATTGGAGCTTTTATCGGAATCATTGTCTTTATTGCATATATTCCACAAATTATCGCTAACTTACAAGGAAATAAAGCTCAACCATTCCAACCACTATTCGCAGCAGCTTCTTGTTTAATTTGGGTAATCTATGGTTGGACAAAAGAACCTAAAAAGACTGGATCCTCATCATCCCCAATGCAGTGGGAGTGATATTGGGTGGTTTAACTTTTATTACTTCTTTATAAAAAGGTCGGCTCATTTTTGCTATAAATCGTTTTGGCAGTATAATGACTTTAAATAAGAAATCACTAAAGAAGGTCCATTATGACAAAAGACTCCATGGCTAAATCAAAATCCCATTTGCCAATTTTTGGGGTTGGTCCCATTTATGTCCTTAGTATTGTCTTATTAAGCAGCCTCTCCATCTTTGTTGACACAATCCTCATTCATCTCCCGCGCCCCACCTCCGCTTTTCTCGAAACACTTCTATGTATTCTTGGTTTTTATTTATCTTATCTGGTCTACTCATTTATTTTCTTGCGATCAAAGCCAAAATCACTAGCTCAATCAAAGAAAAACACCCTCGTTACTCAAGGCATCTACGCCGTGGTTCGTAATCCCATTTATTCCGCCTGGCTTTTTATCTGCACAGGCGCCCTTCTTCTTACGGTAATCTTATTCTCGCACTCATTCTTTTTCTTGTTTTTCTGGCTCTCCTCACTATTCTTATGAAGCGTACTGAGGAAAAATGGCTCACCAAACTTTATGGCGAAGTTTACCTTGAATATTGTCAGAAAGTCAATCGCTGCCTTCCATGGTTCAAAAAGCCATAATTTAATATTTCCAAAATCCATAATCCGCCATATCTCGTTTATGCTATAATAAGCTCAATGAACGAGCAACAAATTCAAGAACAACGTCGAGCAAATGAAGAGCAGACCGCCCTCGTCGCGCGCCATGACTCTGGGCTGCCATATCTTGACACGCGCCCAATCGAAGAGACGTTGCCGCTACTTTTTTAATCTAATCGACATCCAAAAAGATGCACTCTGACTACGTCTTGCCGCTCCAAAAAGGTGGCAATGAACCATATCAATTCATGGTCACTAGCCAGACTCCACGTAGTACCATCAAAGAGTTGAGCGAAAAGTTTAACGTCAACGGTGATGGCGTAGATTTCTTCCTTATCTCAAACAGCGCCTACCAGGTGATGATGCTTCGTTATGATCCACCAAAACAGGTCCACTACGATGATATTCGCATCGCCAGCGACGGTGATTCCGAAACTCTTGCCCTCAGTTTCACAGACCCTCAACTCGGTCGGTACCGACAAAGTTTTCTGACTTTCTCTCGACCAGGCAGATAAGCTCGGCGCCTCTGATATTCATATCGAAAATCTCCGTGAATCCATTCGTATCCGTATGCGTGTCGATGGTATTCTTCACCCAGTCGCCAATCTTGAACGTGATCGCTATCGTGTCTTCATGGGCGAACCTGGCTCGCGCTGGTATTTCTTCTGCCGCCAAAACTCCACAATCTGGCCACATGCAAAAAGATATTTTCCGCAACGGTTCCTCGCACCTCTTAAATATCCGTGTCGAAAACTGTGCCGACTATGTATGGTCAGGATGCTGTCATGCGTCTATTTAACTTTGATGAGTCTTTGTTTAACTTGAATCTCCTCGGTCTTTCTGATCGCGAACTTGCCGAGATCAATGAAGTAATTTCTCATCCTCGCGGTCTCGTTCTTATGGTTGGTCCTACTGGTTCTGGTAAGTCCACTACTCTTTATTCTATGATTAACGCACTTAATACTACTGACCGCAAAATCATCACGCTTGAGGACCCGATCGAGTACGGCATTTCTGGAATTTCTCAGATCCCAGTTAATACGACTGATGGCGGTTCCTTTGCTGACGGCCTCCGCTCTATTCTCCGTCTTGATCCGGACGTCGTGATGGTTGGTGAGATTCGTGACGGCGATACGGCAAAAACCGCCATTCAGGCCTCCATCACCGGCCACCTCGTGCTGAGTTCCTTCCACGCCAACTCTACTGCGGCGGCTTTTTCTCGTATGATCGACCTTATCGGTACCAACCCGATTTTCTCTAGCTCCATCCGTATGGTGATGGCTCAGCGTCTCGTGCGTAGTCTTTCCGAAAATAAACGTGAATTCACCCCTGATGGAGCCACTCGTCAATTCATTTTGTCTAAGCTTGAAGGACTTCCTGATGAGATTATCGCCGAGCAGCTCGGCTTTTACGCTCGATCGAGATAATTTTACTTTGTATGATCCAGTCCCAACTGGCCAGGATGATCCGTTTGGATACAAGGGGCGCAAGGTTATCATGGAACAGCTTAATGTCACTGAGGATATTCAGAGATTTATTCGCGGCGATGTTGAGGATATTAATACTACCGCTATTGAAAAAGCCGCCAGGAAAGCTGGCCTGATTACTCTGGAGCAAAAAGGTATTCTTGCCTGCCTCCGCGGTGAAACTACATTGGATGAAATATCAAGGGTGATATAAAGAGAGGAAAAATGGACAATAATTTCGAAAAACACAAAAATTTAAACTCAGAAGACTTAGGGCCACCCAGACACAGGTGTTGAGTGCCGAACCAGTAGACGCGAAGTTACAGGATGTAACTCCAGCTACTGATCTTGCCGCTATGGATTTAAAACTAGACGATGCAGCTCGTGAAAATCAAGCAATAGCCGAAAATACTCCTGCTGAAGATATCTCCACCGAAAGCTCAAACCTTGATGGCGCCATTGACAACCCAGTCGAGAGCCCAATCGACAATCCTGTTGAGGCACCCGCTGGAAACCTTTTCGATTATCCTACAGATGAAAGCTCTACATATAGCAATTCCACAAACGATAACACCACATATGATAATTCTGCTGAACTCAAAAACATAAAAATTCCTGGCGCACCACTGGAATTATCGCCATTACTACCTCTGTTATTCTCGCTATTCTACTTGCTGTCATGTATTTTTATAGTAATCAGAAAATTGCCGAAGGCACTCAAGCAGATCAAGCAATATCAACGCGATCTCACGAATAGTAAAACTGTAATTGCTGAATATGAAGCCGCCACACAAACCAAGGTGGTCGATCCAAAGGATCAATCTGAAGCTAAAAGCGATGATAAGACAGACGATAAGAAGGCCGACAAGCAAATCGTTAAATGGAATGATCTGAATATTAATTTTGCGCAGCTCACCACTCTCATTGGCGACGACTATCGCATCACTGGCGGTCGTATTGTCACGAATGAGGATGGCACCAAGGTTGTCGCAAAAATCAGTGTCTCCAAGATGGAAAAAGTGGTTGATCCAAACGGTCTTGCCATGCCAAGATATGTCGATCACGGTATGGCTGGCAAACTAATGTCTATACTAGAAAGCTTCCTAGCGGTTCCTGGCAATATGTCGGCGTCTATGGCGCTAATGGTATGGGTGTTATTCAATGTAAAGAAGTTTCCGAAGAAATGCGCGCCGCTGTTACGGTTCTAAATAAATACGAACCGGATGCAAATATGAAATATTCTTGCGTTACTTTTAAGAACGACAATCCTGCCGAGGGTACCGAAAAACAGTCTTTAGTCTCTCGAGGTTACCCTTCCATTTTCTATAAAAACTATGTTAAAATAGGTCAAGTTTTTAAGTAATAAAAGGTAAAATATGAGTTTTCTAGTGTTGAAAAATTGGTGACGCCCAGAAAAAGAAAGCCATCGTTGATGTTCGCTCTGGTGATACCGTCAAGGTAACTCAGAAAATCAAGGAAGGCGAAAAATTCCCGTCTTCAGGGTTTTCGAAGGTGTCGTAATTCGTGTGGACCGCAAAGAGTCTCACACTGCACGCATCGTTGTGCGCAAAATTGCTTCCGGTATTGGCGTTGAGAAATCTTTCTTAATGCACAGCCCATTAGCTCGAAAAAGTTGAAATCGTTAAACGTGCTAAGGGTTCGCCGCAACAATCTTTCATACCTCCGCAACCGTTCTGGTAAATCTGCCCGTCTCGTTGCTGAGGACTTTGATCGCGCCGCTGTGAATACTTTAGCTGAAGACAACGAAGAAGCTGAAGCTCCAGCCGAAGCTGCTGAAAAACTGAAGAAGTTGCAGCATAATCTAACTTAGAAAAACTCGAAAAATAGACCTTCAAGAGGTCTATTTTTATATTTAAGGTTGATATATGAAAAATAAATTTGACGGAAAAATATCTGTTTAGTGCTGGTCTCATTCTGTCAACAAAAACCATTCATCTAAAACAAAAATCACCATTCACGCTAGCTACTGCGAGGTGGGGAATCAGCCTAGAGAATTCAGCATGTGTATGCAAAAATGCCTTCACTGCAAATTCCATCTGTTTATATTTCTTCTGGTCAATAAACTCTAGCGGCTCCCCATATTGATTATTCTTGCGATATTTCACCTCTGTAAAATAAATCTGATCATTATTTTTCGACACAAGATCAATCTCATACTGCTTGGCTTTTGAAGTTTCTAAATAAAATTTCATGCCCCAGCTTTTTCTAGATAATCTGACACCACACTTTCACCACGACTCCCCAGCTCAGAAGTAGTCAGTTTATTCTTTTGGTTTTTAAGTCGGAGACTGAATGGGGCTTCTTTCTTCATCTCCTCTCATCCAAATTTCCTGCACAGGACGAAAAGATTTGCGATGTTCTGGTGTTAGCCCAGCTCCTCCATCATTTTTGATGCAAACCGGTGCCGTACCCCATATGTTTTTCAAAGCCATACCCAGGATATTTTTCGAAAGCTCAATCATGTAACGATCTCGTTCGACCTTGGCAATGATACTGGCGGCCGAAATTTCTTTCACCAGAAGGTCGCCCTTCTTCAAAGTTGATACGTATTTTTCAAGTGGCGTCCCTACCAAAAAATTCATTGTTCCATCAATAATGATTTCAGAAAGAAAGGCACCTTCGCTTCCTGAATTTGTTTTACCGCCCGTCGGCAGGCCAGCCTCAGGCTTTCAGATATTCAATCTCATCGATCTCAGTACTAGTTACCCAACCAGTAGCCGAAGCTAGTGCGCCTTGCTTGATCTTATCATATAAACTCTCACGTTTTGCCGCCGTTAATTTCTTTGAATCAGTTAACTGAAAGAACCAAGCGTATTTTTCAGGCTCCCGCTCCGCAATTTCCGCACTCGGTAAAATACAGCACCAATTACCAGCGGCCCCGCATATGGTCCGCGCCCACCCTCGTCGATTCCTAAAATCATCAAAACCTCCTCAAGAAATATCGGTCAAATAATTAAATCTATGGTACTTCTGCAAAAAATCAAACTCTTATTTCGACACGTTAAAACGAAAATTCCACAATGTCGCCATCCTGCATAATGTAGGTCTTCCCAACTGTAGCAAGTTTTCCTGCGGCCTTTACGGCAGCCTCGGATCCGAGCGCCACTAAATCATCATACTTCATTACTTCCGCGGCAATAAATCCACGTTCAAAATCAGTATGAATCGTGCCAGCCGCCTCTGGTGCGAGTCGCGCCTTTTTGATCGTCCAAGCACGCACTTCTTTTTGCCAGCCGTTAAGAAAAGATTGTAAACCTAAAGTATCGTAAAGCTGCCTTCACGAGCTCACCCAAAGCATCTTCTTCCACGCCATAACTCTTCAAAAACTCCATTTTCTCATCCAGACTCATGCCGGTCATCTCTTCCTCGAGTTTTGCATTCACAAACACTGCGCGTGCTGGCTTCACGAGTTCTCGAAGATCATTTTTAAAGCCTCGTTCGTCAACTCGTTCTCGTCCACATTGAACATATAAATCACTGGCTTCTCTGTCAAATATGGAATTTTTCCTCATTCGCATCTTTGTTTTTTTCTTACGTTTTGCTTCAACTTTTTTCACGCGTCTCAAAATCAGCAAGCTCCAGCTCGGTCTGAATAATTTCAATATCCGCTTTTTGGATCCACAGCTGCAGGTGTGTTTGCATTTACAGAAACGTGCATGATATCGTCGTTTTTAAACACGCGTACCACATGGCAAATAATCTGACATTCACGAATATGGGCTAAGAATTTATTGCCCAGTCCTTCACCCTTTGAAGCTCCTTCAACCAGTCCAGCAATATCCACAAACTCCACGGTTGCCGGAATTTTTCTTCTCGGCCGCATACATTTTTTTCAAGCACATCCAGCCGCTCATCCGGCACGGGCACGATTCCTACGTTCGGCTCGATCGTTGCAAAAGGATAATTCGCCGCCAAAGCATGTGCATTTGTCAATGCGTTAAATAGCGTCGATTTCCCCACATTCGGCAATCCAACAATTCCAATTTTTAGATTCAAGGCAAGTCTCAATCTTATTTATCTCTTAAATTATAGCATAATATCTGTAGGCGTTTCTTGTATGCTATATTTAATATAACAAATCAAGAAGAGGTATAAGAATGGGTATGGAATCGTTACCAAATAATAATGGTGAAAAATATGGAGAAGAAATTGGATCCTCGAGTCGAGTCGCTAGCTATTCCTTTGGCAAGAGATTATGCGAGAAGAACTATCCAAAAATGGAAGATGGAACTTTTCAGCCAGCATGGCGCGGCGTAAACAGTGAAAAATCGCTAAAAATAAATCACCAGAGGACTTGATGGCAGAGGGGTATAGCGAGCTTGCTGCACATAAATCTGTAATTGACATTGCGAATGAATCGTATGCTAATTATTCAGATTATTGGAAGGAACAAAAATCGTGGGGGAGCAGAGTATCTCATCGGCTTTAATGGATGAGCGTGGCGCCGATTCTTTACTTGGTCTAAATCTTGACGATGAAGAGACTCGCAATGAATATGGTAGCTTGATTCATGAAAATTGGATTTCTCGCAATGAATGGGTTAAGGATCCAAATTGTGGTGACCCAAAGTTGGCATGTAGTTTTTCTGAGCTATCCCCAGAGGAGCAGCAAAAAGATATTGATCAGCTTGGTGTCTTGCAAAAATGGATTAGCGATCAAAAGTAAAAACTATATAGGAGCTGGCAAGAAAAACTATAGTAGCTTTTGAAGTTATTTTTGAATTGAACTATTAGTTCATGATAGTATATAGATATGAATCAAGAAGAACTACTTAGCAAAAAGCGCGCCCTCGAGTTGTATGAAACCAGAAAAATTATGGATTTTTGAGGTAGGGTACAACTGCTGGACTTCAGCAGATTCATCAATATTTATTTCAGGATATTTTTGATTTTGCAGGACAAATTCGCACCGTGAATATTGCGAAAGGGAATATGCGCTTGCTCCAGTTCTCTTTCTCGAACAAAACCTAAAAACCATCGACACTCTTCCGGAAACAACTTTTGAAGAAATTATTACAAAATATGTTGAGATGAATATTGCTCATCCATTCGCGAGGGGAATGGTCGCGCGACGCGCATTTGGCTGAGACCAAATTCTCAAAAATCTCTCAAAAATGTATCGACTGGTCCAAGATTGATAAATCTGAATATCTTTCCGCAATGGAACGCTCTCCAGTGAATCAGCTTGAAATTCAGGAGCTACTCCGTCACAATCTTACCGACCAAATCGAGGACCGCGAGGTTTATATGAAGGGTATTCAAGCTTCATATCAGTATGAAGATATGGACGATTATGATGTCCACACATTGTAGTCTTGAAGTATGTAATCTGTAGAAAGCTGAAGCCGCGGGTCTTAAGTTTAATACGTCCTCTGCTCAGGACAGCCCGCAAGGATTTGCGACATTGCATTTTTCTCAGCCTCCGTCACCCAAAGCTCGTATTTAAATTTCACTGAAATCTGTCTCGCCACATACTGGCAGCGAAAACTTTTATTGTGTGGTAGCCAGGTTGCCGCATCGCCGTCAGATTTCTGTTGATTTCGCCGCCTGCACCGCTATCAAGTTTAATGGATCCGTGGCAATCTGGTATCTCACCTCACTCGTTTTTGTATTGCGCACCTTTTTGCCAGGCATCAGAAAGCGCTACCACGTGGTCAATTTGCACACCTTTTGAGATTTCTTTACGTGTGTGAAATTCCATCACCTCGCCGGTGTAGGGCTCGTAAAATTTCCCAGCGACCACATTACATTTCTCGTCGGTCACCGCCGTCTCGCCAAAATCACGCTTCAAGATTCGTTGTCTTAAATTGCATCCATCAATATCCGGCCAGCCGTTATAAAACTCAGTGCGTTTATAGCCAGTTTTTGGTGCTCTACCTTTCACTTCTAGTTTTGCTAAAACCTCACTAGCTAAAGGAGTATTCTCTGCAGTGTCGCTATTCTCTGCAGCGTCGCTATTCGTTTTTTCGATTACCGTCTCACTTGCTCCGGCAGACACACTCTCAGGCTGTATTTTATTTTGGTAATTATTCGGATTCGCCAGAACCGTTAAAGCTACAAGCCCACTGCAAATCAGTGCAGCAACCGCTCGTCTTTTTTTGTGAATCGTATTTAGGCTCATTTAATTTCTTTCTTTTTATCTTAAAAAAATAATTGTTTTTATAAAATATCTCGGCTAACTCATTAAAGCTCAGCCACTGATTTTAATTACGTCGTCAAGCGTGTATTCTGGTGATTTCGCGAGCATGCTTTACGACAGACATCAGGTCCTGATCCTGGTCAAAATCCGTCTCCGGTAATTCTCCGGCAATCATTGAAATCAATTTCTTGAAACTCATCACACCAGTCACTCGGCCGTGGTCGTCCACAACCACAAAGAAATGGCAACTCGTGCGTGCAAAAGCCGCCAGCGCTTCTTTTCAAAGTGTAATTTTTCGCTCATATAATAAACATTCTTGTCAAGAAAAGCAGAGGCGCGATCGGTTTCTTTGACGCTTAGACTAAACAAAGTCCTCGTGTGGATCCAGCCCACAATTTCACCACGCGACCCCACCACAGGGAAGTGAGTTAAGCCAGATTTATAAAGCCTCGACAAGGTGAGCGGCCCCATAAAATCATTTTCGTGGATGATAATCACCTCTTCTTTTGGTGTCATCACTTCTTTTACGAGTTTAGCGTCGAAAGACATCGCCGCACCAATCGTCTGTTTCTGTTCTTTTGTAAGGACATCCTCAGGGAGCTTCTTGATCAACCAAACTAAATCTTCCGGAGTTTCAGGATAGAAAATCTCTGGCAGCTGTGCGCTAGTTTTATAGCTATTCTTCTTATCTTCGCTCCCATGAATGTCCACCATGCTGCGTTCGGCCATATTGTGTATAGGTCCAAATTCAGCCTCTTTTTCCTTTTCGGGCTCGTCACTAACAGCAGTCTCCTCGCCAGAAATCTCATCCATTGTCGCTTCATGTCTCACTAGGTTTGACGCTTCTTTTTCATCAGTAAAAATATTGTGGTCCATTGGCCCCACAAAATCTGAATCCTCTTCAATAGTTTTCTTTACAAAAATTTTCGATATCGCACTAGAAAGTTTAGCAAAAATCCCTGTATCCCCCTTTTAAAATTCTCAAAAAGCCTTTTTTCTCCTCGCCAAAAATTCCTGATGGCTGATTGAGATCCGCATTTTGCTCGTCCATTATTTACCTCCGTTTTTGTCGCACCGCCCACAAACACGCTAAAATATGCTAATATCTATATTATACAAAAATTATGGAAATAATCGAGATTTCCTAGGAGGTTTATGAGAAAAGTGCCTATCATTGCCATTAGCGCATTAGTAATTGCTTTTTCTTTCTTTATGTTTTTATTCATTCAACCAAAACCAGGCCTACGACCAGTGGATCGCTAGCCTCGATCGCTCAAAATATATTGAAAAAGATGAGCGTAACGGCAATATCGGCGATAATTTTGAAGTCGCCAAGGACGCGAAGGTGATGATTATTGAATATGCAGACTATCAGTGTCCGGGCTGCGCCACCACCTTTCCATTCCTCTCTGATGTAGTTAAAGAATATAAAGGTAAAGTCGGCCTCATCTTCCGCAGCTTCATTTTGAGTTACCATAAAAACGGCACCGCCGCCGCTTACGCTGCTAACGCTGCCGCTCTCCAAGGGTATTGGCAGCCTTTTGCTACTTTACTTTTTAAGAATCAATCTGAATGGGAAGACCTTAATTCGGATAAACGTGATCAAAAATTCAAGACCTATTTCGAGGAAGCTTCTGGTAAGAAGGGTAACACTGAACAGTTCTTCAAAGATATGAATAGTGAAGCTGTCAAGAAAAAAGTCAAATCCGACATGGCGGTCGCTAGACTTGTCAAGATCTCTGAAACTCCAACCATTTTTGTAAATGGTCAGAAATTCTCCACCAATTCTGTCAATGAGGCTGATTTTAAAAAGAATCTCAAAAACCTGATTGATGAAGAGTTGAAGAAGAATGAACAAAAATAAAACTCCAAAAATTGATTTTGTTGTTACCTGGGTTGACGGTAGTGATGAGGAATGGCTCGCTGAGAAGCGAGCCTTCGCCGAAGGTCATTCTTTTATCGAAAAACCATCCTCAGCTGAAAAGCGAGCCTTTGCCGAAAATCAGCCTTCTACCAAAAATCAGCCTTCAATCGTAGGTCGGCCTTCTCTCGAAAAACCCAGATTTGACTCAAGCGATCTACGTTTTCGCAACGATTTTGATTTTCTTAAGTATTGGTTTCGTGGCGTCGAAAAATTTGCCCCATGGGTTAATCGCATCTTCTTCGTCACGGCCGGACATCTCCCCAGACTGGCTAAATCCTGACCATCCGAAACTGAAAATTATTCACCACAGTGATTTTTTATTCCCAGGAATTTTTACCGACCTTCAATTCTCATACCATCGAAAATAACCTCCATAGAATTGCAGAGCTTTCGGAAAAACTTCGTCTATTTTTAATGATGATTTTTTTATCTTCTAAAGAAAACTCGCCCTGAAGATTTCTTCAAAGAAGGTCAATATCAGGGGAAAAACTTGGCTGCTTCCACGAGCTTTCTTCGCTGAAAATATCCTCATAAATAATCCGTCTCGTGATATATTTCCATATATTCAGATGAATAATATGGCACTAATTAACCAGGATTACGATAAGCGTAGCTTCTATAAGCTTCATAAATCCAAGGCATATAATATCAAGTATGGTATATTTAACCTAAGGAATTTTCTCCTCAAACCATGGCGCGAATTCTCACTTCTCTATGATCCACATTGTGCGATCTCTTATAAAAAATCAACTTTTGAAACTGTCTGGCGAAAACACGAAGAGATATTGAAAGAAACTTCATTGCATCGTTTCCGCTCGGACCGCGATGTCTCGCATTTAATCTTTTTACTACACACAACTACTTGAAGGTAAATTTATCCCAAGAAGCGCAAAATTTTCGCATCACACCATGCTAAATAAGGATGAAAATCAAAACCTACAAATCATCCGCATGGTCGAGTCTCAAAAATATCACATCCTTTGCATTAATGATGGGGAGGTGAAAGACCCCGTAAAAACCAGGGTCGCCCTTACTGCCGCATTCGATAAAATTCTCCCCAAAAAGCATATTCGAGAAGTAACGCTACTCTAATCCCTCAAGGCATTGCACTTGAGATGTTAGTTTATGGGGCAACATTGACGTAATGCACAAAATGTTGTATAATATAAGTTGCTATCTGCAAGGTACTTTAAAAACTCATGCTTGCAGACAAATTGTTCTCGAAAGGGAAGAAAATGAAGAACCTGAATGTTACGAAGGAAGTTGTTAATCGTTTTGCTGAGGCGGCTGAGACCATTATCGTCGCAAAGTCTAAAGCTCAGCAAAGAGCTGACCAGATTCATCCAGGATCACCGATCCATGATTGAGGCTGACGCAAGAAAGCAGAATCCTTGCGCAGTTGAAAATCTGGAGACCACTATTCGCTGGGTGGAGTTTTTGTCAAGTAAACCTTGATCACCTTGTTGACATTTCGTCAAACGAGGACGGGGTTTATAAGATCATAGCCCCAGACACCATGAAGAGCTTGAACGCTCAGATTGAATATATCGACGGCACCTTAAGGGAGTTTCTTGAGGAGTACGAATCGCATATTCACTTCGTCCAAGTTTTGATCGCTCGACACATGGTGTCTAAAGCTTCTCAGGGAGAAGATTGAAAAATCTCCGGAATGGTGCAAACAGCTGGACGATCTCTACTCTGAAATCAATCAGGCTACATTTGACTTGATTAATCTATCGAGTAAACACCGGTTCAGCATTGAACCTCTTGATCGGAGTGTCGACCTCTGCGTAAAAGGTGGAAGAATTGGGCGTCTTGGCACCTGGGAGTGAAAAATATTTAACAATATCCCAGGAGAAAAAGACAACATTCACCGATCTGCTGCTGCAGTACCTTTCGCGCTTTGCATGAGTTTCAAGGAAGAGATTTTTTCTCCTCTTTTGCTTTTGACATTACTGCTACACCCTTCTCTTGACAAACAGAGAAAATATCGTATGATATAGGCGTTACCTAGCATGGTGAAGATCTTTAAAACACTCATGCTAAAACCGCAGTTAACTTTAGTCGTTCAATATGGAATAGGAGGGGGAATATGGAATCTCTTTTTGAGAAGTTACAGTCGAACATCGGAAACTTATGGTCGTATATCAGGAAGTTATGGCCATTCAGCAGGAAAAAAACGCAGTCAAGCTGAGCCCAGAAATGGTAGCATTTCAGGAGACCCACAAGCTGGCGATGGATTTCGCCACCAACATTGTCGGACTCACGGATTTTTGTTATCCGCGTCGCCACCGCTCAGTGCGGTTATTACACGGATATTGTCTACGAAATTCTTAAGAAAGAAGAAGAGGCGCTAGAGCTTGATATTAAGAAAAACCAGCATCGTCAACGAACTCGTAAAAAGCGAGGTTCTTGTTACGACATGCAAAATTCTTATTATGACACACTAGATTACATGCGAGATTATTATTGTATGAAAAGGAAATACCAGGATTTTAAATCGGTATACGGTAAGTTTCGGGAGAGTCTCAGAGTACTTCTTTCAATCAAGCAGTCTATTAGGATTACTCAAAATCTGTATGATGGTAAAAACATCGCGGAAGAACTGCTGCCCTATAGCGTCGCATTTCGAAAATTTTTATACTAAAGAAGCCGACATTATGCGACTTGCAAAAAGACTTGATATGGAAGCGAAAGTTCAGATTTTTCCAATATGCTATCCGAGTTGAAACAGATAACTATTGTAAACAAATCTGGGATGCAAAAATGCAGTGGGTCTATGTTGATATTTTACCGTCATCTAAATATGATGCTCGGCTTCGTCGAATTAGCTCAAATCGGTTTTCCGATCCGGAAGTCGTCGAAAAATGATCGTAGCCTATTCAACTTTCCGCAGACGTATCTATCTCTTATTTTTACGCGCCGACTCGCGGCTACTCTAACCCCTCAGAGTGCAACACCTTGAGATGCTAATTCAGGGCGGCATTTGACAAAAACACAAGCACAATGGTATAATATAGCAGTCACTTGCATGAGTGATGCACCTTAAAACACTCATGCTAACTCACCGTCACATTCGTGACGACCATTTTTCTCAAAGGAGGGAAATATGGGAAAGGTTACACGTTCTAAGGCAGCACGGAAGGCATATGAGTCGAGAGTACAGCTGTTTCTCAGCTTGGTCACTCTCAACAATAAAGCGCCTCGCGGACAACAGCATCGAGATTCTGAGTGGCATGCAGACCTTCTACAAGGATGTATACTTTCAGCCTTGCAACCTGTGGTTGCACGGAAACTCGACTGGCTATTGACCCGCACGACGACTCGTCCGAGCAGCCCGATCGCTTCGAGCAGCTCGAACAGAAGCTCATTGAGCTTCGTCGCTCGCTGGGATCATTGAGAGACTGGAGACGGACTCTCAACTTAGTCGGCAACGACTATGAACCCCCGCGAACCGTGGCTGAATTCAGCCGCATGTCTGAGATATACGGCAGTTTCTGAAGTACGAAAAGGAAACCTGCAAGATTGTCTCCGACATCTGGAACCTGGTTCAGGTGCTCGATGCGTCCAGCCTGATCGACCATGACGACTATTCTACCATGTCAAATCTTTATGAGAAAAATCGAGGGTGGTTTGACATCCGCAACGATTTCTCTAAAGATGACCTGTATGGGAATTAAAATCGCTGGCCGAAAAAGGCGGTTGCAAAGGCAACCTATCTTTGTGAAGGGCTTGAAATAGCCTCTCGCAGACCGGTTACGCCGCGTGCGCTGATTGAACGAGTTGGCTATGCCTTTAGGACAGCCTAACGTTCAAGACGATTCGAGTCGCATGAGTTTCCAAGAAAGGAGGAGTTTTTACTCTCCTTTTTCCATGGTGAATTATACTCGCAACAGAAAAATTCGTGAGAATAAAATCAGGCACCACGTCGGAATAGATTCTCACCACCCTGTACAGCATTGACAATATATGAATACGTTATATAATATGAACGTTGCTATTCGCAAGGTTCTTTAAAACCCACAGGAAAACCTTGCAAAAACTTATTCATAGAAAAGGGGAAAACATGGATAACGCAGTTAAGGCAATGGGAATGGAAGTTGAGCGCAACTTCTTCACTACTGTAAACACACTTCTGCACGAGAAGCTTGTCTTTGCGGAAACGATGATCAAGCATCTGCGCTTCATCGGCGAACTGGTTGATGAGAAGGAGGCCTCGATCCTGGGTGTCACCTATGGCAAGGAGTCCATCTACATCAAGTCAATCGTCACTGACGAGGCAAACGTCGGATCGGAGCCTGACAGCAACGAGGAATCCACCTTCGTTAAGGCCCAGATCGGTAATCTGGATTTTGAGGGTGTCACCTCTATCGAGAAGCTCTTCTTTGACCAGTGCTATGGGCGGATCTACAAGCTTTATGTATCTCTCTGCGAGATGCCGGAAGTCAAGATGATCGAATTTTGCGCCAAGCATCCGAACATTGAGGTGGCCGAGGCAACCCAGCAAATGTTCTGCAGTTTCTGCGACAAAGAAAAGAGCTTGTCACTGCATATGGCAAGCTGATCCACAGTCCGGAAATCTTTGAGTTTACCTATAAGTTCGAATATCTTGCGAGCTTGAGGTCCTCTGAAGGAGACAACAGCTATGAGTCTCTCATCTTCAATAACCAGATCCGCAAGATCGACAGAATTAAGAAGATCTTTCTGGATGACTTACTCTTGTTGGAGGAAAACAGCAAGACTTTTCTGGATGACTTGCTCTCGGTGGAGGAAGACAGTAAGACAGTTGCAGACTCAAGCATGAAGTCGCTTGTCTATCTCTACGGTATTTATTACCGTAGGTGGCAAAGGCCTGCGATATGAGTAGTGAGGAAGACATAATCCTTACGCCGTCGTATCGCAATATGCTCAGTCGTCTTGAAAAAGATGGCACTCTTGCTATGTGGATGAAGCAGGTCAGATAAGAAACAACATTTCCTGTGGATGGAACAGGTCAGATAACTGGCAGCATTTCCTGTGGGTGGAAGAGGAGATTTTCTCCCTCTTTTTCATGAATTGACAATATATTAATACATTATATAATATACAAGTTGCAACCGCAAAGACCTTTAAAACTCACAGGGAAGGACACTGGCGGAAAACTAATTTCTAAGGGGGAAACATGAACAATAACTTGAATTGTGAAAACTATGTAGAGACAGTTGGCAAGAACTATTTCGGAGGCATCGATAATCTCATGAAAGCCAAACTGGATTTTATGGAGACGGTTATCGACTTCTTACAACTGGTCAGAATCACCGTCGCAGACAGTGAGGCATACTCCAATCTTGCGACTATCTATGCCAAAGAGATTAATCAGGCCCGCTCGGCTATAACCACTGGGGAGCCCAAGACTCTGTCGGAAGTTAAGCAGTATATCGAAGATGGTTATGGCGAGATCTTCAAGCTCTTTGTTGCCACCCGCATGATGCCCGAAATTGGTCTGATCGAATACTATAATCAGAACGAGCCGGATATGATGGCAGCCTATGTAGTGCAGGAAGCATTTTCTCACTTCTGTAATAAGGAGAGAAAATTTATCAGTGCCTGCAGTGATCTGCTTTTCAATGAAGATGTTCTGCCGATCCTGGCTAGACTCGCAAATGTGCGGAGATCGCATGGTAGCTGTATTGATGATACATCAAGGTTACTGGCTGCTGGAGAAGTAAGTATGAACATCAAAAAGAACTTAGTGATGGGGCGCATAAATTAACATCCTCAGAGAAGTTCGGACGAGACCTCGGTGAAGCAGAGGAGTTTACTAATAAGTCCGAGGATCGAGATTCAGTACTTCACGTCTATTTCCGCTACTTCAATCCTGGCAAAAGATTCTTGACGCATGCGCCACAAGTGATGAAATGGGGACTTTATTTCCGCCAAGAACTAGAAGACTCTTCGTGTAGGCAAGTAAAATCATCAACTTCTGATCGCTAGTCAGGCTAACATTTCGAGACCCAATTTTTAACGTCAGATCAAAATTCCCAATATCTGATTTTATTTTTACAACCTGTGAGTAAAGAGGAGATTTTCTCCCTCTTTTATCTTATCCTTGTTCTCATCATTAAATATGATTTAATATAATGTGTTGCTATCTGCAAGGTAATTTAAAACTTATGGAACCTTGCAGTTTTCTTATGAAAGGGGCAGAGATGAACGAGAATAATGCAACTGTGATGTACGAGAAGCGCTTTTTAAGATAGTCGGTAAAATCGTCAAAAAGAAGGTGGAATTGGTCGGCAATTTTGCTAATCTGTTTCAAATCGTCAAGTGTCGGATCCCGCTGCTGGTTATGATGGGGGATAAGGACGAGGGCTTATGATATTGAGCGCAGTCTCAATGCTATGCTTAGTGCCCATCAGGCCTTCAATTTCATGCCGGAAATCAAGTTATTAAAAGCTAGTAGAGTCTCCGAACATCTCGGCCGGCGACTGTGTCACTACCTCTTTTATTCATTTTACAAATGAGGAGGTGAGTTTTTTTAATTTTGTGGTCGAACTTCTGAATATGCCACTTTTCTGGATAACTATTTTTCAGTATTGCAACCAGAATCGGAAGGAGGCTAGGAAATTATTATTTGACGTCTACACGGAATTGGTCCAGTTTACAAGGAGTTTGAGAGTATTCTGAAAGCCTGGAGGAGGGATTCGGCTGCCTGGGGTTGGTTTTGAGATCGATCGCCATCTTTATACGAACGCAAAGCGGATTCTCGAGGCTTGCAAGACAAGCGATGAAGTCGACGTGATCCGGCGCGCTAATGGCGAGGTCGGACCTGATTATGCCTATGTTGTCCGGGTCAGAAATGGCACTGGTCAGGCCATAGAGTTGACGAGGCGCTGGCAGATGATCTGTTTTCGGCTGAGGAAAATCTTGATGCAGACGACCCCCAGATTCGAAGGGACGACGAAGACGAAGGCGGCGCGGACGTCGAAGACTCTGAAGATGAAGATGACGAAGAGGACGGCGACGAAGATCGTGAAGACGACGAGGATGATGCCGGTGGAGTAATGGCAGCAGTTCTGGTAATAATAATGCTGGCGGCAATAATGCTGGCGGGAAAAATACTGGCGGTCCCGGTGATTCCGGCGGAAATAACACTGGCGGAAATAACACCGGCGGTCCCGGCCGCAACAACGGTAAATCCGGCGGAAATAATGCTGGCGGTAATCCGAACGGCAAATCTGGCAAATGGTTTCATAAGTCTCAAGAGGAGCAAGGACTCCCTCTTTTTATCTAAACCACTACCACAGTAAATTGACAAAATGTCAAAATAAGGTATGATAGGTGAAGTTATTTGAGAGATAAAGGCGAAAAAGGTGAGTAAAAGAAGTACAGACCAATCATTGTTGCCCAGATTATGGGTAAATGGGTTGAGTGGTGGCGTTGAGTCAGTCATTATGAACTATTATCGTCATCTCGACCACTCAAAGGTTCAGTTTGATTTTATTTGCGACGAAGATTCCACTCGTATTCCGTATGATGAAATTAAAAAGCTCGGCGACCGAGTTTTCTTGTTCCAAAAATACCAGAATCTTCCAAAATATTTAAAGGCCTTAGAGAGTTATTTAAGGAAAAATCAATATCGCATTGTTCATTCGAACATTAATACTCTCTGTTTTTTTCCATTATATGCCGCCAAGAAAGCTGGTGTACCAATCCGTATTTCACATAGTCACTCGACCAGCAATCCAAAAAGAATGGAAGCGTAATTTAATCAAGAATATTTTGCGTCCATTTAGTAAACGTTATGCTACGGATTATTTTTGCCTGTTCTGAGCTTGCGGGCCGCTACCTTTTTGGTAATAACGCTTTTGATCAGGGTAAAGTGAAAATTATTCATAATGCTATTGATATTGATAAATTTAAATTTGATGAAGTGGCTCGAAAGAAGCTGCGCAAGAATTTGGAATTAAAGATAGCACGATCATAATTGGCCATGTTGGCCGTTTCGTCCAAACCAAAAATCATACATTTCTTGTTGATGTCTTTAAAAATACCACAAAAACCCAGACTCAAAACTTTTTACTTGTCGGCTCTGGTCCACTGGAGGATAAAATTAAGAAGAAAGTTGAAAGACTCGACCTTGAAGACTCTGTACTTTTTCTCGGTCAGCGTGATGATGTTGCTAAGATATATTCAGTGATGGATATTTTTCTGTCTTCAAGCCTGTATGAGGGGATGGGCATGGTTTCATTGGAGGCAGTCATAAACGGATTAAGTGTTATACTTAGTAGCGGATTACCAGTTGTCGTAAATAGAAAAATAATATTATTTCATCGGTATCATTAAATGTAGCTAAATGGAACAAAAACCATAGATAAAAACCTTAATAAGAAGAATGATCTCAATATTCAGAGTAGAGATATTATAGCTCCAAGACAGTATGATATAACAAAAGAGCACACTAAATTATAGCTAGAATATATAAAAACTAATTAATGAGGAATAATATGTTAGGTAAAATAAAATATATTAGGATTGGTGACATTCTCGGCATTGTTGAATATATCGTATTGATTATACCTTCTTTATTATTAAAAACTACTTCTAATTATTTCAAATAGTGTGGTTAATATCAAATTAAAAGACACATGTAGAGATAATGGGTATCATTTTTAAATATGTCAAAGAAAAACACCCAGAGCAGATATGTTTTCTATGCGATAGATAGAAAAAGCAGAGGATTATGATAAAATCAAGCACTTTAGTGGTGTAGTACAGTTTGGTAGTATAGTGTATTGGCTATTATATCTATCCGCAGACAAAAATATTGTAACAGATAAAGGATCTGACCCATGCTACATGCTTTTTCTATTTTTACATAAGTTGGGCCTGTATGATAATGTCGTGTTTTCTTCAACATGGTATTATTTCAAATATAATACCAATGTTTTTCTATAAAAATACACACTTTAGGCTAATGATGAGTGGTTCGAAGCTTGAATACGATTTGCTTCGTAGTCAATATTATGGATATCCAGAAAAATAGATTAAAGTATACCGGTCTTGCAAGATACGATAATCTTATGCATTATAATAAGAAAGAGAATCAGATTCTAATTATGCCTACATGGAGACGTTGGATTGGACGAGAATCTAATATATTAGAAAAAGAAACCTTTTACAGAGTCTTGTTACTATAAAAAGTGGTCTCATTTATTAAATAATAAAGAGTTTATTAAATACATAGAGCAAAATAATCTCATAATAAAAATTCTTCCCACATCATCAGATGCAAAATTTCTTGAATCCTTCAAAACTACAAGTAAGAATATAGGCATACTAAGTGAAAAAGATAATAACGTACAAACATTACTTAAAGAATCAGCATTACTTATTACAGATTATTCTAGTGTAGTTTATGATTTTTGCGTATATAGAAAGCCAGTTTTATACTACCAGTTTGATTTTGACGAATTTATGTCAAAAACATTTTCAGGATGATCGGATTGATTATATAAAAATGGGTATGGAGATGTTTGTAAAACCGAAGAAGATTTAATAAGACATATCATAAATTTTAATGAGGATTTTTAAACTCTCAGAAAAATACAAAAAGGATTAATGCAGCTTTTATTTCATGACAACAAGAACTGTGAAAGAATCTTTAATGAAATAATGAAAATATGATACGAAAAATTTAACAATAATTTAAAACTATCACAAAGAAAAAAAGTATTTTTTTGATTTTGCTACTCATTCCTGTTAGTCTATTGTGTAAAAGTATTCCAATATTCCGTACTTTCAGAAAAATATTTTATTGATTCAAATAAAATAAAAATCCTAATGGAGGGGTATGGCATTGATAGGGGGACATCTTATATGTTTACAGCCAATTTTTTAAGGCTATTAATGTCTTTCTATTACGACGTTATTGGAATGGAGTTTTATGATTACTATAATTTTTATAGTGATCATCTGTTTTATGCTCAATAAATATAAAACAATTACTATTAATGATTTTATTTTTTATATTTCTCAGTGATAATACTTAGTATTTTTGGTTTTTAATCTTAGTAAAAAGAGGTGATACAATTACTGTTTTTTCTTTACTATTTATTCAGTACTTATTAGTAATTCTAAGAGAAAGAACTAGGATAATACTAATAAATCTTGTTTTAGCTATAGAAACGATTCTATTTAGAATATTATATCTTGCTATTATTGATTTTTAATATTTCAGTTGTAGTTTTTATTTTTAGATTCAAAAATATTACCAGTAAGATTATTACAATATTTCTTCTATTATATTTATGTTTTTGTTTCAGTATAATATTTCCAAAATATTATTATCAAATAGTTTCCGTTAGGGAAATCACTGAAAAGAAGTCTTTTTAGGAACAAATACGCTGATAAAAATATTTTCGGAAACAGTAAAACTTTTTATTTTTGTTCTATTACATAGCAATTTTATAAGAATAATGCTTCCAATAGAAATTATAAATAAAGGCGTTATCCAATTACTATTTTTTATATATCAAACATATTTATCAATTCTATTGTTTAAGGCTTTGAAAAATAAGGACATAAATCATAATTTGTAGTTATATTTTATAAAGCTATCAAATCGCATCAACTGCATTCGAGCCTGATTTTTGGGTCGGTTGTACGGCATGGATCAACATTATTCTTCATGTATATTGATATGAAAATTAGAGATAAAGATAAGTATAAGTATGAGGAAAAATACATGAGCAATAAAAGGGACTGTTTTTAAAAATACAGCTGTAATTTTTGCAAGTCAAATAGTTAGTCAATTTTCAAATTTTTATTCTTATTCCCCTGGCTACAAATGTAGTAACAACTAAAGAGTATGGTGAAATTGATTTAATTCAAATCTATATATCACTTTTTCTTCCTGTGTTTATATTAAGGATAGATAGTGCATTTTTCAGATTTCTTATCGAAAAAGAGAGACTGTGAATCCACATCGAAAATTATACGCAGCGGATTGTATTTTTATATTATCGTTAATTATATGTACGACGTTAGTTGGTGTAATAATCATAATATTATTAAACAACGTTTTGCAAATTGGATCATATTAAATTTAGTGTCAATGATGGTTTCGACTTGCATGTTGCAAATCCTGAGAGGAATCGGGAAACAAAAATTTGCAATTATAACAATAATTGGCTCAATATTAAAATATATTACTTAATACACTACTTTTTATATTTTTCTAAAGATTGGAGTTATAAGTATATTAATATCGTCAGCCATTTCAAATGCGATTATATCTGTATTGACTATTCTTAAAGTCAGACATTTAAGGATTGCAAAAACAGGAAAAAGTCTCCATAATAAAAATAATCAAAAGAAATGCTTATCTATTCTATACCTTTAATCCCTGACTACTTATCAGGATGGATAGTAATGTTTCTGATAGAAACTAATATCAATCATCTTAGGGCTACAAGCCAGCGGGTGTATTCAGTTACTAGTAAAATTTCTAACATCCTCAATAGTGTTTTTGTTATATACAACACTTCATGGCATGAAATAGCCGTATTGTAGCGCAAAGAAGAAAAATAGTGCTAGTTTATATTCAAAAGTCATAAATGAAAAGTATTTTCTTCTTTTCTAACTAGGTATTTTTGTTCCTGCCATTCATTTCAATAATTTTTCCATTTATAGTTGGAAAGAGCTTCAGGGAAGCATATATCTACATTCCGATATTAGTATATTCAAATATATGGAAGTAGTAGTCGGATTAATGATGGGTATATATATGCGTATAAAAAGCAAAGAAGTCTTTCTTACCACAATGGTTTCTGCAATTATAAAACATTGTAATCAATGTTGCGCTAATTGGTATATTGGTTTATATGCAGCATGTATTTCACCTTAATAGCTATACGCAGTTACTGGCAATCTACAGGCTAATTGAATGTAGGAAGATAGTAGATATAAAATTTGATATAAGAAGGTTTGTTATTGTGAATGCCATATTTTTATAACGTCTGTGCTTACTATATCAATAACTTTTTATCTTAATTTATTATCTTTACTTCTAGTTGGTATATATTTATCCTTACGAGTAGAAAATATATTAAAGAAGCTTCATGTCTATTAAAAAGAAAACACGTAATCCTATGCAGTAACGACATGCAATATATGTCACAAAAGTAGAATCATGTCCCGATTTATGATAGTATTATAAACATAGGAGACACGATTGTATGACAAAACGTTTTAAATTTAATAAGATATCACGTAGAAAGGAATGAAAAATCATTTAAAAAATGAGGCAATAGCAGTCACAGATATTTTTGACAGCATCGGCGATTATCAGCTGGCAGAATATATTATGGACTAATATCTGAATCAAATATATATTCGCCGCAAAACAGTGAATTTGAAAGTGATTTTTAAGACAAGTAGAAATAAAAAAATCTAGAATCATTATATCTTCCACTAGAAATAATGGAAGACATAAAAAGGCATTATTAATGCGGTAAAACATGATGTTGGGATAAATAAGTTTATATTTGAGGGGTTTGCCGGGTAGTGGGAAAACAGAAGCGGCAAAAATGTGCAAGATTATTAGATAGATCTCTATATGTGGTAGATTTTGAAAGTTTAATAGATAGTAAATTAGGGGCAGACTAATAAAAAATATTGTAAAGGTTTTTAAAAAATAAACATACTTCCAAGTGCAAATAAATCAGTGGTTTTTATTTGATGAAATTGATGTTATTGCTCTGGACAGAATCAATTCTAATGATATTAGAGAAATGGGAAGAGTAACATCTACGATCATAAGAGAACTGGATAGACTTACGGGCTCAATAAGGAAATAGTGATTGTGCGACTACTAATTTATATTCAAATTTTGACAAAGCACTGATCCGTAGATTTGATGCGACTATTAATTTTTAATAGGTATAGTAATGAAGACTTGATAGAAGTTGCTGAATCTACTTCTCTTCATTTGTCAAGAATTTTAAGAATATATCGAGGATACTAGACTATTCAAAAATATTAAAAACAGCAGATAAAAATACCTTATCAGGAGAATTAAAAACATTATAAAAACATCACTTGCGTTTAGTAAATTCGACTCCGAGTACGATTATTTAGAGACTATATATATAATTTTGAGGAACCTGAATCAAAAAGATATCAATCAATTGTATGAGGAAGGTTTTACGGTAAGAGAAATCGAAAAACAAAGGGAGAATCCAAAAAGCGCCGTATCTAGAAAATTAAAAAGAGGAAGTAGAAAAATGAATAATGTTTTTGGAATTAAAGGGAAAACGTTTTATACAAAGCTAGAAAAATAATATAAGTGGCGGTGTAGCAATGAATGGAAAGGTCGAAGTCACAACAGAACATCTATTGAGATTAAAATCTCGAATTAAATCAAATTAAAGATTTTTGGGATAAAGAGGCAAGACCATTTGATGGATTATTGATCAGTGTCTATTATAATAAAATCGTTGCAAAAAGTAACCGCATCGCAGGCCTCTTTAAGGGACAGATTCAAATAATTCGATTGTGGGCGCAAAGTTTAATACAGATAAAAATAAACACATAATATCTACTTTCTTGACGTAGAGGATTTAGTAAAAGTATAAATTAATTTCAAACACTTCAGATATTCTATCTAAGAAATTTGCAGGAAAGCTTTATAAATAAGAAAAGTTTGAAGATAAAGAGATATCAATCCAATAGTATTTAACGGACTACCAATAAGCATGTCTTTATTTAAACAGGTCATTGCCGATACTTCTTATATTGAGTCGTTTCAGATAGAAAAACCAACAGCTGAATTTAAGCAGAGTATCGCACTCTTTATGACGTAAAAAGAGACAAAAACTTTGGCAAAAACTAGGAATAGATATATTGAGCACCAGAATTTTGGATAACCAAACTGTATATTTAGACGAAAAACAGGTGGAGCTGCTTTTTGAAAAAGCACCATATCTTGTTTCCATGGCAACAGGGTAATTTATCAGTGTTATCGCCAGACGAATTTAGTAATGATAGTCAAGTAGAAATAATGACTATACCAGATCCAACTAATGAACCAGTAATTGGAGTTATTGACACCTTGTTGACGAGATAGTGTATTTTAATAAATGGGTAGAGTATCATGATTTAGTTTCAAAAGATATATATAAAGGGCCAAATGATTATAATCATGGGACAGCAGTTTTCTTCTATTATTGTCGATGGTATAAAATTAAATCCTTGGTTAGATGATGGCTGCGGAAGATTTAGGAGTTAGGCATTTTGGAGTCGCTGTCGGTGCTGAATTCTCCTCCTTTTCAATTATAAAACAAATTAAAAGTATCGTGGCTGGTAACCAAGACATAAAGGTATGGAATATATCACTTGGCAGCAATCAGGAGATAAATGACAATTTTATTTCTGCCGAGGCTTCAATTTTAGACCGAATTCAATCCGAGAATGATGTAATATTTGTTGTGGAGGAACGAATAAACCAGAATGCAGATATTTTAAAAATTGGGTCACCCGTTTGACTCCATTAATAGTATGGTTGTAAATGCAGTCACGAAAAGTGGACTACAGACTGAAAGTATACTCGAAGAGGATTAGTATTATCTTTTTTTGCAAAACCTGATGTTAGTTATTATGGCGGAAGCGAAGAACAGTATATAAGAGTTTGCGAACCTTTAGGCGCCGCAAGTGTTGCTGGTACATCTTATGCCGCTCCCTGGATTGCAAGAAAGTTAGCTTATTTAATAAATGTATTAGGATTTAACAGAAAGTAGCAAAAAGCCATGATTATTGATGCTGCAAGGGATGGAATGAAAAAGCCAACTCCTGAAGAAGTTTTGACCGTATATGGGCACGGTATTGTGCCAATTCATATTAACGATATCGTCCAAGCAAAAGACGATGAGATTAAATTTATAGTATCTGATGTTAGCGAAAAATGGAATACATATAGCTATAACTTCTCAATTCCCTTAAAGGATGAAATATCCATATATTGCAAAAAGCAACTATGTATGTTATTTTTCCACTATGCGACAGATCACAAGGTGTCGATTATACAAATACTGAATTGAATTTGCATTTTGGTCGTATAGGAAATGATAATAAAATCAAAGATATTAGGGTGATAGACAAAATATTGATGAGTCGCTTGAGATGATGAGGACTATATTTTTAGAAAGGGAGCTAGAAGACGGTTTAGAAAATGGGATAATGTAAAAATATATTACAGAAAGTGCAGTTGAGAGATGATTCGAAAGGACTCTTACAAAAACAAGAACTGGGGTATGGAAATTAAGACAAATAATCGTTTTAGACCCTAGGGATGGTATAGGGAATCAGATTTGGCGTAGTTGTAACACTCAAAGAGATGAACGGCATAAATAGGATTGATGAATTTATAAAAACTGCACCTTAAATGGATGGTTAGTTAATTCGATTGATATTGCTAGTAGAGTTGATATCCATCAAAAGGTTAATGAAGAAATTGAGTTTGAACAGTAGTATCCTAAAAAGTGGTTATTTTTAGATAAGAATATAGTGAAAAGAATAGACTCGTCTTTATAATAATCCTTTTTAAAAATAAATTTTACAAAAACGATAGTTTTTAATTACGACAAGCAGTTTATGTGGAAAAATGAACTAATGCAAAGGAATTACGTAAAGGCAAAAAAATATGATTTGATAAAGAGTTTAGATGATTTGATTCCTCTTTATATCAGACTCGAAGGATGGTGAATCCTCTTGGCTTGAATTCAAAGCTATAAAAACAGGTTTTTGAAAAGGAGAGGAGTTTTTAAGGCATCAAAAATCTCTCTTAGCTAAAAGAAATTTGTGCTTATTTAAATACTTCAGATGGAATTATTGCATGGGGTATTAGTACTCAGGCTGATGGGGTTAAAATATCTAATGAATATAATGGAAGTCTATACGAATTATTAGATTCATGCCATCCAGACAATCGTTGAGACCTACTCCGGCTGGAATTGATTTTAAAATTATAGAAGAAAACCATAAGAGTGCTCTATTGATTTTTATTCCAAAAAGTAATATTATGCCACATCGTGTTTGGGGTGAGGCGGACAGCTCGTATGAGACGTAACTATTATGTGAGGTCTGGCACAAATAGCGTTTCACTTAATGAAAATACGGTTTCGGGCATTGTATCGTTCTGATGGTTATATTCAAGAAATTTCTATTTTTACTGAACCAAGAATCATATCTGATAATTGTTTATCTTTAGACGCATTTGCTGATCCTGACAGTATCACTATGTTGACCGATATTATGATAAAGAGGAGTTTATATTGCTAGATAATTCTGGCAATACTTTTCAAAGATATTAAAGACATGAAACAGTGGAATGAGTTAATGAAAAATCGGTCCAGCAATCTAATTATACTATTTATCCATCTGTCGATCCGGTCCTTCTTTTTGATAGAAAAATTAAAATAATCGCTCCATGCGAAAAATCGCAGTTTTATGGCGGGTTGACTAACTATGGTAATGGAATCTTGGATGGCGATATAGATTTGGCTGAAAATGATTATAACAAAAATAAAATTTATCATTACTAGATCATCTTTCGCCTGTGATAAAGTATCACTAACTATTGATAAAAGATTATATATCCTCAATACTCCTCCATACATAAAAATACTAATTGACGCTGGAATACTTCTATTTTAGTAGAAAAAGGTTTTTGAGAAAATGAGAAGATTATAATATTAAAATCTATATTCTTAATATATATGAAGACGGAGACATTATAGATGATTATGATAATAGAGCTACGGAACCTTGCAATAATGGAAAAATTCCCATTAGTTTCTTGAGATATGTCTTAATAATATTGAAAAATTTATAGGTAAGTCATCAGCCTATCTAGTAAATATAAAAACGGCTTTACATAAAAGTCTGAATATTAAAAATACGACTTGTGCTTGTGCAATTTCTGGTTTGTCTGGATCGCCATTTTTGAGCTATAAGATAACAGGTGTACTTGGGTAGCTCGAAATCCACAACAGTACGTTCTGCACCTTTTTCCAGCCCGTATCATTTTTCCCACTTGGCGAAAATGATCATTTATGTTAATAATATTTTGTTATTTTTACTTTACTGGATTATTAAAACTGTAGATAACGAAAAATACATATAATAAAAAGATGTGGGAAAACCTACTTTTTGTCTACATATTTCACTTACCTTAATCAGTAAATTTACGTCCGAAGATATCCTACTAGTGATTCTCAGGACTTCTGTGTCAGTGCTAAAATATGTAAAAGAGGTCATTCGCTATGGTTTAGTCCTAGGATAAGAGGAACTCTTTTTATCGAAATACCGCTAGTGCCATTCGAGAGTTTTGACCAATTTTTCCCGCTTGGCGAAAATGGTCATTTATGTTGTAATATGTTAACCGTACTTTTTATTTTTGACATTAACGCTCAAAAACTACTGCCTATCCTTAAAGAATTCTTTCCAATAGGGGTTTTCTTTGTCAAAAATCTCCTTTTTCATGCTGATTTAAAGCCCATGGATAATCTCGAAAAAGCCAGTATACTTTCTTTTTATCAAAGAAAACACATGATCACCAAAACCCGTAGCGTCATTGAGATCGCTATTAGAAACTCTTCCAGATTTGATATCGTCTTCTGAAATACCTAATAGACTGTCCCCCACCAAATCTGATCACTCTGATTTTTCTTTGTTCCATTCTATATAAATATTTTTCTCCATGTTTTCCATGATATTAATATTATATTATACCACACCTCAAACCATACCACCACCTCAAACCAGCGCCCGGACGCCCCTCATCGCGATTATTTGTTATATTGTCACCAAGAGTCTATCTAGTTCCTCTTTAAAAATCGCTTTAAAGTCTCAAAAGATGTATAATTACTCTATGAAACAAGAAAAAAATCCGAAAGAAAATCCGAGAAAATCCACTCCCATCCGCGCTCTTTTTCAGCTGCTCGCTCTTCTCTCGACCTGTTCGGTTCTCTACTTTTTATACCGGCCCAGCTCTTACCAATCCGTCTCTTCGGTTTTTCTCGCCATCAGGGGTTCTTCTTATCCTCGCCCTCCTCATCACTCTCAGTAAACGCTATATTTTTGTCGTCATTCTTTTTAATTCTCGACACCATCATCAATCTCGCGCTCAGCTTTCGTTTTTATAAATACAACGACTATTTTTTTCACAATTCGGCACTCACGCCAATTATCACGAAAAATACAGCCTCGTCACCCTCGCCGATTCTGAACTTGCAAAAAAACTGGTTCTGGAGAAATCACTTACCTCGGCCTGCTCGAAAGTGACCCTATCTTAAAACAGTAGAACAATCACAAAGCCGATCAATCCACTCGCACTGGTCTCCTCGCATGCTCTCTCCGCTTCCGACCTTGTGCGTTATGAAAATCTTCTCACCTTAACCACTAGCCCTAATTAATAAAGCCTCCGTGAATTCGGCAACCTAAAAACCATGTTGATAGGTGAGTCCTATCTTGAATCTCTCAAAGAGAATATCAAGAAATCTTCGCCAAAGCTCCATGTTTTGCAAGATATCGAACTCGCTGTCACACCAAAGACAGTTGAGGTCACCAAAAATGACTCGCTCGACTCTCCGTTCACGGTCTATATCAGCGGCATCGACAATCGCGACCACACTCTGCCGTTTGCCGCCCGCTCTGATGTTAATCTCATCATGGTCTTTCAATCCCAAAAACATAAAATCCTCATTTTGAATACCCCTCGCGATTTTTTATGTCCCGCTCGCCATGAATGGCAAGCTCGATAAACTCACGCATGCCGGACTTTATGGTGTCAACGAGTCGATTCACTACTCGAAAACTTCTATGGCATCAAATTTAATTACTATGCCCGCATCAATTTTGACGCTACTTCTTCTGTAATTGATCAGCTTGGTGGCGTCGACGTCACGATTCCATATGTCGTCAATACCTATCACGGCAGGCGCCATTATGAGCCAGGCACATACCATCTAAACGGCGATCAGGCTCTCGATTTTGCTAGGGAACGCGTTTCGATTAGTTGGGCTGGTGGTGACCGCGAACGTGGCCGCAACCAGGAAAAATTCTTTCCGCAATGCTTCATAAATTACAAAACCGGTCCAAATGACCTCAACCGCATTGATCAGATTTTTGCCTCCATCGCCAGAACATCCAGACCAACTTCACTAGCGACGATCTCAAATATCTCGTCCAGCGCCAGCTTACCACGCTCGCCAGCTGGCAAAACTGAATTAATCGACGTTGACGGTAAGGCTGACATCACTTCCACCTTCACTTATCCTGAGCCAAAGCACTTTGTCTGGCACCCATACCAAGATTCTGTCGACCGCGCCAAGGCCAAGCTCCAGGAATATCTTCAAAACTAAATATCAAAAATCCATTAATATCAAAAAAATTATTCATAAAAATTATTCATAAAAAAATAATCTAAAAATAATCTTAAAAAAATCCTATCATCAAACATGACCTCAAAAATACACCAAAAGTCATTCAAAAACCGCAATCATCCTTTTTGGCGCTCCTGATTTTTTTCAAATGCTTTTTATTTTTGCCATGTCGTCTTTCGGTCCAGATTCTTCAAAACGCGCAAAAGTAATTTCTTTGTCAATCTAATTTCCGGACTCGTACCAGATCTTAAAACTAGCACGTCGGCGTCAGCCTTTGATCTCAAAACCCTCATCTTCTTCGTCCGTAAAACCGCCCACTTTACCGAATACGCCATTTTTAGGTCTCCTCTTCTACCTTAATCTAAAACATCACTCAAATAAAAACAATCACTAAATCATCACTCAAGCCAAAAACAATCGCCAAAGCTCTTTGCCCTGGCCGTTCTTTTTAGTGCCCTCTATGCTTGCACCGACGAATTCCATCAACTTTTCGTTCCCGGTCGCACCGGACAAATCTTTGACGTCTTTGTTGATACACTCGGCGCCACTTTTGGCTGCCTCATCGTTCTTGTCGTGCAAAAAATCAAAGGACGTCTTGCCCCTCTAAACAAAAATCAGAACGCGTCTTACTCCTCGTCATCAGTAATCCGTAGATCAGACAATCAGAACCCAGCTAGCTCTTCGCCGTTCTTAATCATCTTGCGATAGTACTCTTCGCCAGCGTATTTTCAAAAATCTTCTTCTGTGCTTTCTCAAATTTCAAAAACAGGAACCGTCTGCTCGGTGAATATCCGTGCCAAGATAGGAAATCAAGTGTCGCTTCAATAAGATCTTTAACGTCCTTTTTGCCTTGCCGCCATACTGTCCGACAATGCTCCCGAAATTCCCCTGCAATTTTACCCCCAGCTTAACTAGGTCCACTGCGGCGTCTGGATTTTTTTGCAAGAATAAATAACGCTCCGGATGTGCCAAAATCAGTGTAATCCACGTGCCTTCAGTTCAAAAATCATGTCACGCAAAAACGGCACTTCCGCATAAAACGGCAGCTCAAACAGAATCTGATAACGAACGCCTTTCTTGTCTTCAAAATCGCCGCCGAGTGCAGACGATTTTCTTGCCACCAGGTGGTCAACCATTTTTGGATCGATATAGATTTCGTTTGCCAGGCAGTAAAATAAACTTCACGCCGGCCCGATCAAGCTCCTTCTGTAGTTTCTCACGAAGTAATTTTTTCTTCTGATTATCAGCCGCCTGCTCGCTATCGGCAATGAAATGTGACGTACAGAAACCACCACGAAATCCTAGTGCGACTAGTTTTCTCGCCATCTCGACACTCTCTTGCATCGAGCGGCTGCCGTCGTCAATGCCAGGGCAGGATATGTAAGTGTAAATCAATCATAGTCTAATTATATCCCACCCGCATCAATCTAGTAGCTGTAGTATTTGTTGTAGTAGTCGCCGCGACGTTCATCTACGGTACGGTTCAAGACAACACCGGAAACCTTCACGTCAATCGCCTCAAGCGCCTTCTTTGAGTTTTGCAAATCTTCAATCGTGGTGATATTTGCAGAACAGACAACCACAGTGCGGTCGGTTTTTCTTGGCCAAAATCAAGAGTCTGAAAGTCCGTCAAGTGGCGTGCCGTCAAGGATGATGTAATCATATTTTTCTTTCGCCTCGTTCAGCAATTCTTCCATGTCGCTGGAGTCTAGCAATTCACTTGGGTTTGGTGGCACCACACCACGCGTAATCACATTCAAATTCTTCACGGTAGTTTTCTGTACATATTTTTCATATGTCTTAGCTTCATTCTCAGCTAGCAAGTTGGAAAGACCAGCCTTGTTTGAGAGGGCAAAGATTTCGTGTTGACGACCAAGACGCATGTCACGAGTCGATCAAAAGTACTTTCTTCTGAGTCTTAGCAAAAGCCACGGCAAGGTTTGACGCGATGAAACTCTTACCTTCGTTTGGTGTTGAGCTGGTGATTAATACAGTATTTGACTTTCTTATTATTCAAAGAGAAGTAAAGACTGGTACGAATCGTGCAAATCCTCACTCACCTTTTGATTTTCGGATTGTCGCGAAGTACAAGCTCAGAATCTTCATCAATCTCGTCGGTCTCAGTCTCGTCGATCTCAGCTTCTTCAGCCTCTTTTTCAGCCGCTAATTTCTCCTGAAGCGCCTTCTCTTCAGCAATAATCTTTCTACCAACTGCCTTAATCTCCACCCACTTTTTCACTGGAGCTTCTTCAGTTTTTCTTCCGTCTCACTCTCTGTCTCGTCAGATTCTTCCGATTCGGTTTCCTCAGCCTCAAGATCTAAGGCCTTCTTTTGCTTCCTCGCGTGCAAGCTTCTTTGCTAGCTTTTCTTGCTGCTTCTCAAGCTTCATAGCTTGCTTAGCTTCTTTCTTAGCACGTTTCTCAGCTTCTTTTTTGCGTTTTTCCTTCTGTTTTTCAGTCTCTAACTTTCGCACCTTACCAAAAATTGGCAGCTTAAATAATTGCTCAATCTGTTCAGTAGTTTTTAACCGTACGATCAAAATAGAACATGAGGAAGATAATTGCGGTAGCGAGCACCACGCCAGCAGCAAGATAAATTGCCTCTTGTTTCACCACATCCACATTGTATGGCTTCTGTGGCTCGACTGCGCGGTCCAGCACGTTGACGCTTTTATCGTTATAGATTAAACCGATTTCGGAAGTAAATACCTCAGCAATACTATTTGCAAGTTCAAAAGCATGGTAATGGTTGGCATCCACCACAGAAATACTAATAATCTCGGTGTCTTTAAGGGAAGAAACATTAATCTTTTTACTAGCTGCTCATAAGAGTCGTCAATCAACATCTCACGCTTCACGCGATCAAGCACGCGGTGGGATTTTACCACCTCGGTATAAAGTATCAATCAAGTTTTTGTTGGCGTTAATTTCATTTTGCACGGTATTTTTCGACTTATCCGAGCTCAAAATTACGGTTGCCTGAGCCTTATATTCTGGTTTCTGCACAAAAATAGTATAAAAAGTACCGCCAGCGACAACGAGTACCTACAAAAGTTACAAAACAAGATCAAATGCTTCTTAAAAATAAGCAAAAGATCTCTCAAATTAATTTCTTCCATATCTCATATTATAACATAAAACAACCGGTATTGTAAAGAGTTACCATATCAAAAACAGAAATAATGCAATAAGGATAAAGCTGTATCTGTAAAATGGACATTTACTATAAATACCGGTCTAGTCCCACCCTGTAAAGCTTGCATTTTTAATGTTTCTGCTAAAATCTCAGGTATTGCTCTTTTCCACAAGTCATTCTAGAGTATTTTTGACTTACGAGGTGGGTCGGTCGCGAGCAATAGAATTAAACGGAGTAAGAATTTTACTTATGCGTGAGACTTAAACGTGAATCTTCGCGCAAAAAGTCGAAAATTCCTCCTGCCCCATGGCAAGAGTTCATTATTTACTAATCAGAAGGGTCAAACTTCCTTGAAGATTCAGCCTGAGAGCTAAAAACGCAAATCTTCAAGCACGATTATTAAATAAGAAAATATCACCCCAAAAGGTGATATTTTTTTGTGATTCTAACCGCAAAAGGTGATATTTTTATAATCCTAATCGCAAAAGGTGATATTTTTTTGATTTTATCTCACTAACTAGTACAATACTTTTAGGTTTCCCCTATTCTCTAAGATGTGGTATTATATGAGAATATTGTCTGGAGAATTGAAAACGAAATTAAATCAAACCGTAACTGTTGCCGGTTGGGTTAATTCCCGCCGTGACCATGGTGGCCTCATTTTTATCGATTTACGCGACCATCAGGGGATTATTCAGTTAGTCATCACTCCAGAAAATAATCAGGCTTTCACCTCGCCGAATCTTTGCGCGATGAGTTTGTTATCTCCGCAACTGGCCTCATCCGCGAGCGCGCCGCCGATCTTAAAAACCCAAACATCGAGACTGGCGACATTGAACTCGTGGTCGAAAGCATTGAGCTCTTAAACCGCTCCGACACTCCTCCAGTTAATACCCACGACGATGGCCCTGAATCCAGCGAGGAGCTTCGCCTCAAATATCGTTATCTTGATTTGCGTCGTCCAAGCATGCAAAAGACCTTGAAGCGCCGCGCCAGGTTCTATTCCTATCTCAGAAATTACATGGACCAGCACGACTTTATCGAGGTCACCACGCCAATTCTCGCTAACTCCAGCCCTGAAGGTGCTCGTGACTTCCTCGTGCCATCCCGTCTGAAACCAGGTCTCTTCTATGCACTTCCTCAGGCTCCTCAGCAGTTTAAGCAGCTCCTCATGGTTGGCGGCCTGCCACGTTATTATCAGATTGCCCCATGTTTCCGTGATGAGGATCCACGTGCCGACCGTCTTTATGGTGATTTTTATCAGCTAGACTGTGAGATGTCCTTCGTTGATAAGGGTGAAACTGTCAGACAGACTGTCGAGCCACTCATCAAGTCTCTCGTCACTGATTTTGCCGGCAAAAAACTTTTCTCTGAAGAAATCCCACGCATTTCATACCAGGAATCAATGGAAAAATACGGTGTCGATAAAACCAGACCTTCGCTACGGTATGGAAATGATTGAGCTTACGGAAATCTTGAAAGACACTAGCTTCAAAGGTCTTCCAGAGTCCATGTGTTAAAGCTATCTGTGTCGAAAATGGTGCTAGCCTCACTCGTTCCCAGATCGACCAGTTTACTGAAAAAGCCAGAAAAGCTTGGCGCTTCCGGTCTTGCCTACATCATGTATGAAAACTGGTACCGAAAAAGTCCGATCGCTAAATTCTTGCAACCTGAAGAACTTGCCAAAATCAAAGGAAGCCACTGGCGCTAAGATGGCGACGCTGTCTTCTTCTGCTCTGATGATCGCGCCAAGGTGAACAAAATCCTCGAGCCAGCTTCGTATCGCTTTTGCCGACCACTTCAACCTTAAAGATGACTCTATCGTTGCGCTTTGCTGGATTGTCGACTTCCCATTCTACGAATGGAATGATGGCGAACGTAAAATCGACTTCGGTCACAGCCCATTCTCGATGCAAAAGGCGGCCTCGCTGCTCTTGAAGCTGCAGAAACCGATGAAGAAAAAAACTTGCCATCGTCGCTGACCAGTATGACATGGTGATGAATGGCTATGAAATCTGTTCTGGCGCCGTCAGGAATCACAACCCTGAAATTATGTACAAAGTCTTCGATATTCTTGGCTATGGTCATGAATACGTCGAGAAACGCTTTGGTGGTATGCTCAATGCCTTCAAATTTGGTGCACCCTCCACACGCTGGCTGCGCCTTCGGTATCGAGCGAATCTTCATGGTCTTAAATGACACAAAGAATATCCGCGACATCGTGGCCTTCCCAAAGAACGGCTCCGGTATCGACCTTATGATGAGTTCTCCATCCTCCGTTGATGAATATCAGCTAAAGGATGCACATATCCAAATCATTGAAGACGAGGAATAATAGACTCTAGGCTGGGTTTTGGAAAATATCAAAGACCTAGCCTAGGTTTTTAAAAAATAAAACGTTAACCTAAAAGTCTAGTTACAAAAATCTACACCGCAGTGTAGATTTTTAATCAAGTTTTAAGCGAAGATCACAATACCAAGCAACACACAGGCGAGCAGAACTCGGTAGTAGCCAAAGGCTGGGATTGAATTTTCCTTCTTGAAAAACTTCATCACCACCTTCAAAGCGATTAGGCCAGAGATAAAAGCGACCAAATTAGAAAGTAGCAGCATCTGCCAGTTTGCAGCAATATAAAGCGCGACTTGAACTTGAAAGCAGTGACTTGCCGCACACTGCCGTCATGATTGGGAGAGAAGCAAGGAAGGAATATTTTGCAGCTGAAGCAGAGTTCATTCCCATCACACGACCGGCAATAATCGTTGATCCAGAACGAGAAACACCCGGGATCAAAGCAAATACCTGTGCAAGGCCAATTACAAGCGCCCTTTTATGAGGTAATTTATTTTTCGTCAGTCTCGGATTTGTGTGGCAAGCGATTTACGAAAATCATCAAAAGCCCCACGGTGCCCATTGCGATTGCAATCGTTGTCAGAGCGGAGAAGAAGCTATGCTGCTCAATAAATTTTGATAAGACTAGCCCAATCAGACCAGCAGGAATTGAAGTGATCAAAAGATTCATCGCCATATGCACATCACGTTTTACAAATACCTGTTTTAAAATCTTCAAAAATTTCCTTACGATAATAGATTAAAAGTGCAAACAAAGTGCCGAAATTAATCAGCTCCAAAAAGAAATGAAAATCGTCCGCGCGACTCCCGGCGCCTAATAATTTTTGGACAAGTTCCAAATGTCCGGAAGAAGACACTGGAATAAACTCGGTCAAACCTTGTGTCAAAACCTAAAACAAGTGATTCAATTACATTCATACTAGCATTATAGCGAATAATCTGTTTTCTTTACAATCTTGAAATATCATGTATAATATGTCAAAAGAATATTATTAAAAATCACAGGAATTAAATTAATGCCGATTATCAAATCTGCAAAAAGGCAGCACGCCAAAGCAGTCAAACGCACTGCGCAGAATCAACAAATTAAAAAGTTCATTAAGGCCGCTCTCAAAAGCTTTCAAGGCTGAACCAACTCCTGAAAATCTTTCAAAAGCTCAGTCTGAATATGACAAAGCTGCAAAGAAGGGTCTTTTGAAGAAAAAAATACCGCTTCTCGCCCAAAGCAAACTTAGTTAAAATCGCTAAAGGCTGCAAAAGCTGAAGTTAAAAAGCTCCAAAGACTGTGAAAAAAGCTGTTGCAAAGAAACCAGCTGCTAAGAAAAACCGCTGCAAAAAGGCAACCACTAAAAAGCAACTACCAAAAAGCTTAAATAGTCGCCAAGAAGCTTTAGTCAATCTTTAAAATAGGGCCCAGCGCCTATTTTTTTGTCTGATAATTCAAGCAAAAAGTTTCCAGCAAAAGCCAAGGCTCTTTCGAAAAAAACTAGTTTGTTTTAGCATCATATCAATTTCGGCGAGCTTCTTCACGATGCGTTTCTCGCGTTCACCATTTGGTCTGGCCGTCAGTAAATCCACTGCCTTCTTGGTCCAGGACCCCACTGTTAAATACGGACTATTATTCTCCTCAGCCTCACGCAGCAGTTTTACCGCCCTCTTTCCGTCAGTCAAGGCAATATCAAACACGCGAAAAAGTTAAGAATTTGTCTACCTCTTCAGTAATCTTAAATTCATCAATCTTCACCTGCTGAGGGATTTTTTCTTCGCTACGGCAGCTAGTTCCTTATAGACAGCATTTCTCTTGTCGATCTTCTGTTCTAAAATCACAATCCTATGTTCAGTCTCAAGATATTTTTGGCAGCTCTGCGAATAATTCTTTCTTTGCCCCAAATCCTTGATTAAGATTTTTCTCGTTTCAAAAACAACGTCGTACCCTGGAAAATCGACACCTAAATCTGCCTTTTCCAGACTCTCTGCATCAATCACTTCATAGTTTTCACCCAAAAATCCTTAGCTTTTCGATTCGGCTTTTTGGCGATCGTCTCCATCAATCAGATAAATCATAGATTCTTCTTTTGGCAATGTGGGCAAAGATGCGTACCGCGACCTGCCACCTTTATTTTTAATAATTTCCGTTCCGCAGCGATTGCAAGGCTCCCCTTCTCGGCGAAATACCTGTGCAAATTTCTGTAGATAATCCCCACGCGTGCCATCCGCCTTCACGTAAGTTGCCATCGTACTCCCGCCAGAATCAATCGAGGCTTGCATCACCGATTTTGCCGCCTCCAATAAGTCGAAAATCTCTGCTTCACTCAGCGATCCGGTCAATCTTTCCGGGTGGATTTTAGCTGAAAAACAGTGCCTCATCCGCGTAAATATTACCAAGTCCGGCAATCACTGTCTGATCGAGGATAGTCGGTTTTATCTCCGCGTTCTTGTGCCGCGCCAGGTTTTTAGAAAACTCCGCCACGCTCATTTGCCAAGGTTCTTTGGCTAGTTTCTTAATAAAACTATCCTGCATCACCTCGCTAGTCTCTAGAATCTTACAAAACCCAAACTTTCGCTGGTCGTTAAAATATAAAGTTCCATTCTCGAGGGTAAACGATACGCGAGTCTGTTTGTTTGGTAGCTCCGAGAAGAAGCTATCCGTCGGATGGCCGCCAGCAAAACTTTTTTTCGTCATAAAAGCGAGGTCTTAAAATCACCAGCTTCAATCATCTCTCGATAATCTTTGCCGGATTCCTCGCCGAAAAGCCCGGAAAAATTAGCTGTCGGTCATTCTCAGATGCACCATCATCGAAACCCCGTTTGCAAAATCAAAAATCAACGCTTTTCCAAAACGGCGAATAGCAATAATTTCTTGTCCCTCTATCAACTCTTTTGGGCCGATAAAGATTTATCACAAAAACCTGCACAGTCTGCACGTGTTTTCGCAAAATAAACTGATCTAACCCCCGACGAATTGTTTCAACTTCCGGTAACTCTGGCATGGCTCTATTTTTATCCTAAATTCCGCAAACTCTCCACATTAAAAAAAGGCGCAGGTCTCAGCGCGGATCTATGGTTAGACAAATCAAAAATATGCAAACCTCTTAAATAGAAATCACAAGATTCATCAAGCTTATGCTTGACTATAATTATAAAATATTGTAGAATCGCGGCAACTACGGGGAAGGTCCCCGAGGGTTCTTTGAAAGGAGTGTAACATGAAAAAGCAGAATTTGTTACCGTTGGCAACCGTTGTTGCACTTTGCATGAGTGCAACGTCTATCACTGTCCCGCTTGGCGCGCTCAATTTTGGCGCACAGACGGTTTATGCAGGTGTTGTAAAACGCAGCGCTTCCAGTAAGACTGCCGGCACGACATCCGCCGCAACTACCGACGCATCTTCGGATGCAAACACCACTAAGCAGGAAACCTCGATCGGCACTGCAGCTTTCAGCGACGGCAAGACCTACACCGAAGTTGATTCGAATGGTCAGGTCGTCATTCAGCGTGATTTGCAGGACGGCGCTTCGAAATACGCCATCCCCACCTATCGCGGGAATTTATTCTCAAGTGATTTTCACCAGTGTCTCTGGTGGCTACATCGAAGATGAGAAAAATTGTTAATACGCTCATCAATAGCGATGGAAGCCGCCGCAGAATGAAGGAACCGAAAATGTATCCGGAGGAAGTGTATAAGTCGAGCGATTGGTTGCTTCCGAATGGGGTTGCAAAGACACCGAGTTATCTTGGCGCAGAGCTTGAAATCGAAACGGCCAGTTTTGATGACAGGATACACTATCCTGTAGTGCCAGAACCGGATGGATCTGCACATATGTCGCCGGGGATATCTATTTCACCAAGACCACTTCCGAGAATCATCCTTGGCCTGCAATCAATCCGATAACCAATAGGCCGTTATGGGATACTCAGCCGTTCTGGAGAAGCGACAATAGTTTTGATCTGTATGGATACCTGAAGCAGTTTACTCCAGAACAGAAAAATAGCTACGCATACATGTTCGCAGATCCAGGCTCCCCCAGCAAGAAGGTTTTGGAAAAAGAAGATGTACGGAAGTGGACTATACTTAATCCATGATCATAAGATTCAATTCGATAACGACCCGGATGCTGGCGCCGTGCTCTACCTGGATATTGCCCTTGCTAACTCTGTATGGTTCGATAATGACAAAACATGGTAGCGCGTATGGTGGGGTAATGTTTAACGCAACCTGTAGATTATCTGACGGTACAAGAGTAAATGCAAATGGTCAGGCTCGAATTAAGCCCGGCTATGAAGGTCAGAAAATTCGAATCACCGGAACAAATGACGCTTATATCAATGAAGCAGTGCTTAAAAGCCTCGAAATGATTATGCGTTATTATACGGAGACCATACCCTCGTCAAAGAACTTGGGGAGATACTTTTTGGAAAGAAAATGCCCATCCCCGGGGTTGATAAGGAAAATGCAAAAGTCATACTATTTGCAGAACGTTATAAGGTATCAAATTGAGACAGTAATATTGTCTGCTACTCTTCTTGTTCGTCTCCTGGCGCCTGGAATTTTTCAGGCGCCTTCCCATTTGATTTATTCTGCTTTTGGTTATATACTCTTTAAAAGGTATTTTTAATTAATTTTGAATATATGACTTCAAGAAGCACTAACATAAAGATTCTCGGAATTATGGTAATTTTGGCCTGGGCATTTATATTTTCAGCAAAATGTTTTGCCGTCGATCCTCCACAAAATCCTGGCGGAAAACAAGGAGGGGATTCTCAATCTGCAGGAGCATGTCCTAAGTCATCGGATGGAACTTGCTACAACAGTTTTAATCGCAATGGTGAAGATAATGGTACGGGTGGTGGTGGAGAATGGTTAAAAATACCTAAAGAAGAAATCAAAACCGACGTGAATAGGATTACATATAATTGGCTAAGGGGTAAATTTGGCATAAGTATAAATAGTGGACAGGGGGCAATATTTCGTGGAAGGGTGATCCCCAGGTTATCACCGGTTGTGGTGATGCTGATAATATATATGTATTTATCGGCCATATATTTCAAAATCAACCACCATACCAAGCAATTGGCAAAGGTTATGGTCCCCATAAATTTCATTATTTCTGGGATGGAAATAGAAACGTTCCACCTGAAAAGGGATACGTTAATCGATCTGATCATCATGCTGATTATAATGAGGCAAAAAGCGAATATTTTAAATACCTAAAGCGTACTAATCAGACCGATAATGAGGAGGCTGCTGAAAAAAGGTGGCAAGAGGGTCAATTCTCTTGGTTCTGCTCCTGGGATGCAGATAAGAAACCCGATTGTGATCCAAATGATCCGACTTGTAATGATAAAATTATCCCGCCGACCCCAACGGCTGGCAGTCTCAACTGTGGTCGCGATCTCCCTGGCGTTTCCACTTCGCCATACAAAGGCAATACTGTCGCCGACTCTGGCGTCGTCAATCTCTCCTATACCGGTACCCTAGATTTTCGTAACTGGCAAAATACTACAAAAGGGAAGAATTATGTTCTAGCTCGGCCGGGAGACTCAGTCCGTTTCAAACACTCCATGTGTTATACCGCACAAGCAGTTGGCCGCACTCTGCAGGGTCGCCCAACTCCAGACAAAGAAAATCATTTTCAAATTTATGCAAAACGCAACGGCAGCGAGGATAGTCGTTATCTTTTCGGTCAGTCCGAGTTGCTCGATGGTAATCAGCGTACTGTCCATGCTCATACTCAGCACCAAATCCGTGGCAACGGTATTGTTTCTGCTGACTACGGCTTCACTACGGAATCTCCAACTGGTAACCCAAACCCAGATTATCTCTGTAATTCACCAATTTTCACAATCAATAATAACCGCGGCGTGCAGAATGGTTTCCAGATTCCAGGCTTCGCTACGGGCATTACTAATTGTAATTCCGCCAGCCGCACCACTAACAACTCTGAAGTTGGTAGTGTAATTTCACAAGGTCTGCGCTACGACGATATCCGCACCTGGGTTTCCTACACCACTCAGTTTGTCGCTAACTGTGGCTGTGACCGCGATGAGGCATATGAGAATCATTTTAAGCAGACTTCATATGATACTGCCGGTACCTCAAGTAGTCCAAGGACCGAATGGGGCCAAAACTACGTCTCTTGTCGCGCCAGTGGTACCTGCCATAAAGGGGAAGACACAAGATACAAGCCAACCTATACATATGAGTTTCCGCTCACCACTGAAAAACCGCGGCACCAAAGAAACTGAGTCCAAGGTCTATGTCCCATATAATTTCAATACCTACGTTACTAGCTTCATCGATGCCGAGGATATTGCTTTTACCGGTGAGCAGGTTGACATCGGTGGTTCCTACCATATTCTGCCAAGGCAAAATGATGTTGTCGCAAAGAATGCCTACGCAACTGTTACTTCCAGCAAGGAAACCTTCCGCATTTATGAAATGATTCTCCCAATCTATGCCAATCCAAACACCTTCTCTGGCAACGAACGCTCTGCTCAAGACGTCTGTCAGTACTACGGTATTTCAACTGTAATCTCGTTAATACTATCAATGGTCCAATGAACGCCAGTGGTAACTACAGTGGTGAAAGTAAAAACACCGGCACCTACTCCCGCACTATCCCAGACAATGAAGAATATGTTGGCTTTAAATACTGTACTGCTACCTCGATCTGGCCAGCTTTCCTCTCATGTCGGTACCACCAATACAGTAGATGAAAACATCAGTGGTCCAGCCATGAACGGTGGTGACGAAAGCAAAATATAACGTCTCTGATCTTTCCTGTATCACTATTGCCAAGAAACCAAACTTCCAAGTTTGGGGTGGCGGTATGTACACCAACGGTAGCATCGAGACTTCCGTCAGTAAAAAGTGCCAGGCAGCGGCTTCAATCCTTATCCAAATGGCACTGAAAAGATTTTCGGCTCATGGGATGAATATCACGTAATTGCTGGCAGCAATGTTTCCGGCTTTGGCTCTGGTGCCTCCTTGGTTATGAAAAGGGGCTATCGCTTTGATGTTCCAACTGGCGGCGCCAATCTTAATGACAGTCGCAATAATCTCACTGTCGCAAGTCGCGGCCGCACTGGTTACTCTGGTGTGCCAGGTCTTCCATCAAGCCTCTTAGCCCGTCTCAAGGCAAGATACCGTGATAATATTGAAAAAATCAGTCGCCTCAAAATCACCACACACGACACTGGCTTGCAGAATGCTTATATCAAAGGTGATGTCAATCTCTCGCAAATTAGTCTTCCAGATTATAATCCAAACGCCGCCAGTACACTTGGCGTGATGAAAAATAGTCTCTACAAAACTCTTTCCGCGGATGATTCAAAGAATAACACTCTCGTTCTCTATGTCGACGGTACCCTCAATATCGATCAGAATATCTGTTATGCCACCTCTGGATATTACTGTGAAGGTACCTCTTCCACCATACAGAATAATTATGCCGATATAGCTACAAACTCCATCACTAAGCTCCCTCAAATTCTCATTTTTGCCAAACAAATCAACGTGTCAGATCAGGTGACTCGTATTGACGCCTGGCTCATTCTCGATGAAGATAATGCACCAAACAATCTCAATACTTGTTCAACCTATGCTGAACCTTCAGCTCTCGTCTGCTCGAAAACTCTCGTCTTTAATGGTCCTGTCTTTGCCAAGAGTCTCACCTTGAGACGCACTGGCGGCGCCAACCATGGTGGCGGTATAGCAACTCGTGACAATGCAGGTTCTCGTGAACTCGGCACCTCCTTCAGGCATCTCCCAGGCGATACTTATTATTTCACCGCCAATGATGGTTCAGTTGCGCCAGGTGAAATCTTCAACCTCCGCTCCGATGCTTTACTACTGGGGCATGGGACAGGCTCAGCGTTCCGGTATTGCAGAAGTTGTCTACCAGCGTGAACTTGCACCACGATACTAAAACTAAAATGGGTCCACGCCGAACGCGTGGACTCTTGATTAAAAACCAAAGCCAAAGGTCCAAAAATTACATTAAAGTTTGCTAAAGCAAGATAGATGTCTCGCCTTCAAACTTGTCAAAACAAAACTCTTATGCTAAATTTATATAAAATAGGTCAACACAAAAAATGGATTCTGGAATGCAAAATAATCAACCAAAAACACCTGCTTCAAGCACCGTAGATGCTGCCATGAAGGCACCACATCCGGGCGGTGGCTCTGATTTTGGTCTGAATCCAGAAGACGCCGTCTCAAAGGTTGCCGATAAAATCCAGCATGCCACCAATATCCTGATTGCTCTCTCAAGGATCCGAATGTTGATGAGATTTCTGCTGCCATCGCCCTAGCCTTTGTTCTAGACCAGCAGAAAAAAACACGTCACAGCCATCTATTCCGGCCAGACTCCAAACGCGCTTGAATTTTTTTGCGCCCTGAAGAAACCTTCCAAAAAGATATTAGTAGCTTTACAAGATTTTTATTATCGCCCTCAATAAGTCGAAGGCCGACCATCTTATCTATCAGGTTGAAGGCGATTATGTCAAAATCCTTATTACTCCATATAAGGGTCAAATCAAAAAAAGAGGATCTCGAATATTCTTACAGTGACTATAATGTTGATCTCGTGATTGTCTTCAACGTTAATTCCGGTAGCGAAATCGACTCCGCCCTCTCTGAATATGGACGTATCATGCATGATGCCATGGCGATTAATATTACCTCCAGCGTGCCGGGTCGCTTTGCGGATCTTGAATGGAGTGATCCATCAAAATCTTCCGTTTGTGAAATGGTCTATGACTTACTTGGTGAGCTTGAAATTGACAACACTCCACAAGAAGTTGCCACTGCCCTGCTTACCGGTATTCTTTCTGCCACCGAACGTTTTTCGAATAATCGCACCAAGCCAACCACTATGGCGGTCGCCTCAAAACTCATGGAAGCCGGCGCCGACCAGCAGCTAATCTCCTCCAATATCTTAAAAGCTGAGGCTCCAGCTGCAGTTGCCGAAAACCCTTTTGCTACCCAATCCCCAACCACGAATGAAACACCAGCAGCCCCGGCAGCCAAAGAAACGCCAGCAGCTCCAGTAGCTCAGGAATCCCCGGCAGCCACAGCAGCCACGCCAGAAGTCCCAGCCGTTTCGCAGGATTCCGCTGAGACACCACAACTCACTCCCGAACAAGAACTTGAACGTATGTTTGAGCAGAATCAGGCTCCCAGTCTCAGGCCCCTACCTCAGGTAATTCACTCCCGGAAACCCTATGGTTGCCGCCTCAAGCGTAATGGACGACTTAGCTCGCCTCACCGACTCAATGCTGAGCGCAGAGTCTCCAGCAGTACCAAATGTTACTCCAGTTGCCCCTGTTGAGCCTATAGCTCCAAATATCCCAGCGGTACCAGAAAATATCCCAACAGCCCCAGAAGCACCAGTGGTGACTCCAACTATTCCTGTTGCATCAGAAAATACCCCAGTCGCGCCAGAAAATCCTCCAACTCCAAACATTCCCGTCACTCCAGAAACTCCAACTATTCCAGCATCCCCAGCACAGCCTCAGTATATTCAACCACAACCGATGCAATACCAATCAGCACAACCGCAGCCAGTGCAATATCAACCACTGCAACCTCAATCTGTGCAACCTCAACCAGAACAGATTCAGCCAATACCTCAAATGCAGGCCAAATATCAGCCGACTCCTCAATTTGTCCAGCCTGCTCCTCAGCCAGCTCAGTCTGCTCCTCAACCAGTCCAGCCAGCCTTTCCGTCCTCAACCAGCTTCAAACCCTGAAATTTATGGTCACACCATCGCCGAACCGGTCATAGATTCCGGTGAGGACATGAGTCGTCTGATGGATGAAGCTCTCGCTGAGCCTTCTCCGATTCAGAATCCAATCGGTTACCAGGGAATGATCAATCAAACCAACTACATCAATCAGTCTCTTAATCAAAATACTACGTCAAATTATCCGCTTGCTGTTGGTCAGCAACTGGTTACAGAATTACCAGCAGGGGCCAAAATCTTGCAACGCTTTCCGCACCTGCCTTTGCCACAAATGCCACAAAATCAGGCCTATCCCAAATCCTGAATATTCAAATGTGGTTCCCTGAGTACCAAACTCCAGCTATGCCGGTTCTCCCTGAGGATCCATCACAGCCTGCTCCACAGCCTATCCCACAGCCTGCTCCACAACCAGTTCAACCTACTCCACAGCCTATCCCACAGCCTGCTCCTCAGCCAGTCCAGCCAGCTCAACCACAAATGCAGGTTCCAGCTCAGCCTGCCCCAGAGCCAAATTCAGTCACAGCAGCCAATGGATAGCTACATTCAGGCCACTCCCCAGCCACCAGCACGCCAATCCCGGATTTTCTTCAGCCCGAATCATTCCCTGCCGCCAGCTCCAGCCCCAGTAATTATCGATCAGGCCGCGCTCCATTCATGCCACCAGCTATGCCAGCCCCACAGCCTATCTCACAGCCTACTCCACAACCTGCTCCTCAGCCTATTCAGCCAGCTCAACCACAAATGCAAGCTCCAGCTCAGCCTATCCCAGCTCCAGCTCAACCACAAATGCAAACTCCAGTCCAGCCAACCCCACAGCCAACTCAGCCGCAGACCCCAGCCGATCCGGCCGCTAATCCAGTCAAGGCCGATCCATCCGCCTTTCATATCCCAGGCAGCTACTGGTTTTGACATTGCAGAAAAATCCACTATGATGGTAGGAAATGACAGAAAATAATCCCAAAACCCCAAATTTAGTAGTCAGTCATGAAAAATGGCTAATATTGAAGCCGAAGTCAGTCCAAGTGACATCATTTTGATAGATAAACCAGACGGCCTCAGCTCCTTTGGCGTGGTCGCTCGTGTTCGTCGTGCTTTCGAAAAGGCTGGCAAGAAAGTTAAAGTCAGCCATACCGGTACGCTCGACCCCTTTGCCACTGGTCTTCTGATTTTTACTCGCCAATAAAGCCACTAAACTTTCCAATCAATTTCTTAAACTCGACAAGTGGTATGAGGGCCACAATTCATCTCGGCCAAATTAGCACCACAGGTGATCCCGAAGGTGAAATCACCGATTTTGTATCTGAAACTCCAGAGAAAGCCTCCCGGATCGCAACGAAATTGAGAAGGTGATTGAAAAATTTATCGGCCAGATTCAGCAAACTGTTCCGAGTTTTTCTGCCGTCAAAATCAACGGCCAGCGCGCATATCAACTTGCCCGTCGTGGTAAAACCGTAGAAATGCCAACCCGCACCGTCGAAATTTACGCCATCGAAATCCTCAACTACCATTATCCAGATCTCGTGATTCGCACGCATGTTTCTAGTGGCACCTATATCCGCACCCTTGGTGAAGATATCGGCAAAGCCTTGAATACTGGCGCCTATCTCACCACCCTTCGTCGCACCAAGATCGGCGACTTCGACATTGCTGCCGCCACTAAGCTCGCTGATTTTATGAGTGTAGAAGAAATTCATCAAACATGAACTCTTGTAGAAACTCCTACTCCGTGGTATAATCTCTCCAATATGATTACAAAAGAGAATAAAGCTAAGGCAATTGCTGCTACTGCCCGTGATAAAAAGGACGTCGGTTCTCCAGAGGTTCAGGTTTCTATTTTAACTGAGCGTATCAAAGAAGTAACTGAGCACGTTAAGGCTAACAAGCACGATTTCATGGCTCGCCGTGGACTTATGCAGATGGTTGGTCGCCGCAAAGCGTCTTCTAAAAGTATCTTGAGAAAACCGACTTCGAACTCTACAAAGGTACAGTCGCAAAAACTCGGACTTAGGAAATAATCACGAAATCCCCGCGCAAGTAGGGGATTTTTAGTACTAAAAATCATAAGTCAAGAAATCATCAGAGTTAAAAACTCAAAGATCTAAAGGTATTTAGAATTACAAAAGACCCTACAGTAGGGTCCCAGGTTCCATTAGAACAGTTTGTCGAAATCTTCGACCCGCAGGCTTCGTCTTTAACTCCTTTGAGCCCCAGGTTCCATCAGAACAGGCCATCAAAGTCTTCGACCAGCATTCCGAGTATCTCAACCACTTGCGGTCTTTCACTCTCGCCATTAAAGTATTCTTCACTGAAGGCATCAATCTCATCTCTGAAAGCGAGTTGCCGCCATTGCGATACTGACTTGAATTTCATGCTGGGGTCGGTTTTCTGACCTTGCGGTAGAAAGTGCGGATCTTTGCCGGATCAGCGAGACTTTCTGTGCTCCATCTGGTGGAAATCTTCGCGCGGCATTTATCGTAATCCGGTCGATGTAAATATCTCATCCTTACCTTAGACACATCTTGCAAAACGTCGTAGATATCGCCCACTGCCCCCTCTCTGCGCTCAATCGCCTGGTAGAGTGCGTCATCTTCCTGGAAGAAATAATCTTCCGCCATGTTTTGCACCAACGAAATTCCAGAAATTCCCCTCGTCCTGCTCGATGAAGAAGAATACGTAGTCGACGTTCAAAGTCGAGGCGAATCTGTTTTCTGAGTGGCACCAGTCTCTCCTCGAGGAGTCTATTGCGAAACAAATCTCGCGCCTTCTGAATCTCGGTCTCATCCTCACCCGTGAAACCATCCATCTTGATCAAAAGAAAGTGATTGTCTCTCTGTATCTGCTGTTCCATATAATGGTCCTTTCTTAATGTGCGTGAATTATCGGTTCAATTTGTTCTAAGGCCGCTCCCCTCCTTTCGGTCTTCAATAATAGACATCTTAGAACATCTTATATTATAACATAGAAACCATAATCTGTAAAATATACGCCTAAACTAACATTAGAGGTGCAACAGTAACCAACAAAAAGGCTTTTCATGATACAATTAATCCATAACAATAAAAGGGAAGACGGCGGATAAGTCTTCTAGACCAAACTTTTCTAGAGTAGTTATCTGGTGTTTTCCCAAGAAAGGAATCAATGGAAATAATCAATCCAACCGGCAAGCACACGTTCAGTGTGTCAACCGATTTTTGTGGTCGTGAATTGAAACTTGAAGTCAATCGCGTTGGTTTTCGCACCACTTCATCTGTTTTAGTTACTTATGGCGACACCGTCGTTCTCGGCTCGGTCGTTGTCAGTGAAAAAGCCTGTCGTGCAGGATTTCTTCCCATCTCAATCGACTATGAAGAAAAATTCTATGCCGCCGGCAAAATCTCTGGCTCAAAAATTCATCAAGCGTGAAGGCAAACCTGCTGATGAGGCAGTATTAATCGGTCGCCTTATCGATCGCCCAATTCGCCCACTTTTCCTAAAGGATATCGTCAGAAGTTCAAGTTGTCACTACCGTCCTCTCGATGGACCCAAGTTTCCGTCCTGATGTTGTGGCGATGATTGCCGCTTCCTCAGCTCTTTAAACGCTGGCGTGCCATTTGACGGACCCAGTCGCAGGGCCTCCGTATTGGTCGTGTGAACGGTGAGTTTAAGGCCTTCCCTCACTAAGGAAGAACGTGAAGCTTCGATCTTGACCTCGTGGTTGCTGTAAAAAGACCAAAAAAAGTTGTCATGGTTGAAGCTGGTGCTAATGAGGTTCCAGAACAGGTCATCATTGATGCGATGCGTTGGGCCGTTGAAATGGCACAACCTGCCCTCACTCTCCAGAGAGAATTGAAGGAAAAACTCAATGTGGTTGAAAAACCTTATGAACTCAGCCTCCCAGATGCAACGGTTGCTGAAAAAGTTGAAAACTGGACCCGTGAACACTTTAAGGGCGAAGATGGCAAGACCGGCACTAAAATCCGCGGTAACGTACTTGATCGTAAGCGCATCGCCGATGAATTAAGAGATCAGATGGATGCTGAATTTGCACTCGAGCTTGGTGAAGGTGAAACTGACGAGGAAAAATTGCAGATTACGACGCGCGTTTGAAAACTGAATACCACAATGCTTTATGAATTAGCTATCCATCACGAAGTCCGCCGTGCCATCGTAGAAGATAACGTTCGTCCTGATGGCCGCAAACTTAATGAGGTTCGTCCTCTTAGCTCTCAGGTTGCTATCTTGCCACGCGTACATGGCTCCTCTCTTCACTCGCGGTCTCACTCAGGCCATGAATATCGTCACCCTTGCTCCTCTTTCATATGCTCAGATTGTCGACACTATGGAAGTCACCGATGGTGAACGCCGCCATGCACCACTATAATGCACCCTAGCTACACCGTTGGTGAAACTGGTCGTATCGGTTCTCCAGGTCGTCGGGAAATCGGCCACGGCTATCTTGCCGAGCGCGCCCTTCTCCCAGTTCTTCCATCCAAGGAAGACTTCCCATACGCCATTCGTTCCGTCACCGAAATTATGTCTCAAAACGGTTCCACTTCAATGGCTGCCACTTGTTCATCCTGTCTTGCTCTTATGGACGCCGGCGTTCCACTTAGGAGCCTGTCTCTGTGTTGCTATGGGATTGATGCTTGATGGCGAAACCCCACACGTTCTAACCGACCTCATGGATGCTGAGGATTTTGCTGGTGATATGGACTTCAAAGGTTACTGGTACTAAGAACGGTATCACTGCCCTCCAGATGGATATGAAGGTTCACGGTCTTCCAGTCGACATTCTCGAAAAAGCGATTCAGCAATCTCACGAAGGTCGTATGTTCATTCTCGGTCACATGCTTTCCGTACTTTCTGCTCCACGTGCTGAGCTCTCACCATACGCTCCACGCATCGAAAAACTCATGGTTAAACCTGAGAAGATTGGTGCCGTGATCGGTAAGGGTGGTGAGATGATCAACAAAATCACCTCTGAAACTGGCGCTGAAGTTGATATTGACGACTCTGGTCTCATCACTGTTTCTGGTACTGACGCCGAGAAAATTAAGCGTGCCATCGACTGGATTCGCAGTCTCGTTGAAGAACCTGAAGTTGGCAAAATCTATCGCGGCAAAGTAGTAAATATTAAAGACTTTGGTGCTTTCGTGAATATTCTTCCAGGCATCGACGGTATGCTCCACATTTCTCAAATTTCTGAGAAACGTCTTGATAAGGTTGAAGATGCACTCCACCTCGGCGACGAAGTGAATGTACGTCTCGACTCGATTGATGATAAGGGCCGTCTCTCCCTCAGCATGCGCCGCGTCGAACAATAGATCGCGCTAAGCGTCGTTTCATGCGCCGCTTTACCGCTTCAATGAAAAAAGATTGGTCGTATGGCCAATCTTTTTTATTCTAAAGCCTTAATTCTAAATCAAGTTAAATCAAGTTAAATCAAGTTAAAACAAGTCAAATCAAGTCAGGATAAGTTAGGATAGGGCTCATTTCCAGGCTTATAAGTCAACGAAGCCGTTATTTTCTTTAACCTTTTCATCGCGGCAAGTCATGGCTGGATTACCATTTGGATCTTTCACTCCGCGGTAAACTTCCTTTACTTCAGGAGAAAGATTTTCGCAAAGATCTGAGGCCTGTCCGGCGGTTGCAAATTTCCACTCACCATTTGGTAATGCACGATAATACATTGCAAGATGACCACCACCGGCACCTTCGACGCGGGTTGCGCCTGTTGTTGGGTTAGTTATTACTTCGTAATTCATATGTTCGCTGGCCACTGCAAATAGATAGGTTGCGTCTTTGTTAGTGTAAAGTCTAGTTAAATCTACGATTGGCCAACTATCCTTAATCTCAAAACCTTCGTCATTCTTGCCAGACATCTTTTGAGTCCTAGCCTTAATAAAATTCATAAGATCGCCGATCCGAGTATCCATTGCTATTGGCTTTAACAATCTCAGTTACCTTCGCATTCTCGACATTCTCCACTGCCTTCGTACCTGTGGCGAGCTCATACTTTGAAATCACCTCGTTTGCCTTAGTGAGTGCTTCCTTCGAGCTTTTTACTTCACTTTCCAGTTTATTCTTCTGGTCATTAATCCGAATTGTAGTATAAACTAGGCCGCCAAGACAAGCCAGCGCCATCAAACAAAAAACCGCAGCTAATTTTTTATTGCCACGGCCCGCTCGAGAATCTCGCTCTTCACTACTGATATTTATAATATTGTCTGTATCGTTTCGATCCATATATCTCCTTTAATCAACTATAACATAAACAATTTTTTCGCTAGTCCCTCGCCCTATCTATAATTATTATGCTATAATCTGTCTATGGTTAAACGAAAAAAAGGTCGACGCAAATCTTCCCGTGAGGTAGTTCCAGAACACGAATTGCCAGGCGGCTTTTTGGCGTCAAGTCTCAGCAGTTCTTATGATTGCCATCTCTATCGTCCTCGTGATGACTTGGTTTGGTAGTGGCGGCACTCTTCTTAACGATTTTTCATAAATTCGGCCTCTGGTTGATTGGCTATGCCACTTTTGCCATCCCCGTGATTCTGGTTTATCTTGCCGTGAAAATCTTCCGCACCACCGATAATCGACTTCCTGCCGTCATCTGGGTCGTTTCGTTCTTAATGATTTTCTGGCTCTCTGGACTCTTTGGTCTGCCAACTTATGGTAACTCTGCTACACAAACTGGTGGTATCCTTGGGGTTTGGTTAAATAGTATGGTCACACAAATTCTCAACCCAAGTGTCGCCGCCTTTATTTATCTTGTTTTAATCTTTATCACCGCAATTTTCATCCTCCAGCTTTCTCCAGCCGCCGTCTTTTCGTGATATTGCCAACATTTTCAAAACCACCAAGCGTGATGAAGATGCTGAAAATGCTCGCATTGCCCGCCGCGCTCAGGCTGAGGATGCCGTAAATTCCGGAGCTCTGGGTCCTCTTAAGATCAAAGCTAATGGCGTCGAAGTTACTGCCGAAGAACTAAAAGCCGCACCAAAAATCGAAGTAAAAACCGGTTGCTGCCGCCCCTGTTGAGGCTGAACCTGAACGCGCTCTCATTGCTGTCTCTGATCCAAACTGGAAAAATGCCAAGCACTGACCTGCTTTCGAAAAACAGAATCCGCCAGATGGAGGTAATATTCAGCAGAATGCCTTCATTATCAACTCCACTTTTGCCGACTTTGGTATTGAGGTGAAACTTGATGGCGCTAATGTTGGGCCACGTGTTACTCAGTACACAATTCAGCCGCCAACCGGTGTGGTGCTATCCAAGATCGCTGCTCGTGACAAGGAGCTAGCCCTAAATCTGCCGTTGATAAGGTACGTATCGAGGCCCCGATTCCTGGTACTCGCCTCGTTGGTATCGAGATTCCAAACGTCCGTCCGGCAGATGTTACTCGCGTTCAATTCTCGAGAGTAATGAATGGAAGAAGGAAACTAATCCGCTTTCTTTTTGCGGTTGGTAAAGATATTTCTGGTAATCCAGTCATCGCCAATCTTGCCAAAATGCCACACCTCCTGATCGCCGGTACTACTGGTTCTGGTAAGTCTGTCATGACTAATACTCTTATCTCTTCTTTACTTTACCGTAATGCTCCAAGCGACATGAAGCTGATCATTGTCGACCCGAAGCAGGTGGAAATGGTGCAATATAATGACATTCACATCTCTTAACTCAATTATCAACTCCACTGAAAAAAATCGCTTTCCGCCATGAAGTGGGCTGTTAATGAGATGGAGCGCCGATATACTCTTATGGCTGAAGAGAAGGTTAAGAAAATTGAAGACTACAACGAAAAGCTTCATAAAAAATCTGCCACCATCGCCGATGAAGATAATAACGAGCAACAGCATGATGGCGGCAAGATGCCATACATCGTCATCGTGATCGACGAGATGGCCGACTTAATGATGCAAGCGGGGAAAGACCTCGAGCAACTCATTGTTCGTATCGCACAGAAAGGTCGTGCCCTGGTATTCATCTCGTACTCGCAACCCAGCGTCCTGAGGTTAAGGTGATTACCGGTCTGATCAAGGCTAACGTCCCAGGCCGTATTGCCTTCGCCGTGAATAATAATACCGACTCTCGCATTATGCTTGATATGGGTGGTGCTGAGAAGCTGCTTGGAAAAGGTGATATGCTAATGCTAACCACTGAGATGATGGGTAAGCCTCGTCGTATCCAGGGTGCTTATGCTTCCGATAGTGATGTTGAAAAGCTCACCAACTTCCTCCGTGAACAACGTGCTCCTGAATATAATAACGAAGTAATTTCTCGCCGTCCAAATCAAGGGTATCGGTCCAACCGATGGTGGTGGCTTTGGCGACCCTCGGTCGTAAATATGATCCACGATCCGGTCGTCCGAAAGGCCATCGAAATTACTCTCACCAAAGGTAAATTCTCAACCGCCATGCTGCAGACTTATCTCGGCAAAGGTCACGGTTTCGTCTCTGGTCTCGCTATCTGGCTGGAAGAGATCGGTGTTATCGGCCCGGCCAATGGCAACAAGCCACGCGACGTGATGATTAAAAACCTAGACGAATTCGACCAGCTCGCCGGTGGATAGATAAAAATATAGTCTGAAAAAGACTATATTTTTATTCCGTTTATGTTAAAATAAACACACTAACAAGGTACATATCATGAAACAAACACAAAACCTCAGGCAATTTCGCCTGCAAAATTTTCAACATGCCCAAGTTTTTGCGCGCCCTCAAAAAATTTCATAAGAAAAACGCGCAAGAGTAATCACTACAATGTTCGCATTTTTGCATCACTCCTTTCTCTATGCTTCTACAGAATCCTAACTTCGCCAGTCTCCTCCGCACTCCAGCCACCTACTTAAATATCTCCACCCTCCACCCCAAATGTCGATTTTTCAGTTCAACCAGTCCGAACTCTCCGCCTCTGCATTCAAAAACAAATAATGTCACCGTCAATATTCAGACTGATAACGCCACTGGTGCTACCACCCTATATTTCGAGCGTCGATGAGGCTACCAGTCTAGTTCATGCTCGATTCTGGTGTATCTGATAGTATTGCCACATTTCCACCCCACCCTCTCGACTCGCCTTTCACTGGTAAAAACATGGGGCTACCGCGTTGGTCTCTCGCCACCACAGCTTTTTAATCCAATCCCAAAAGCCAGCGCCCTGCTGAGATTTTAAACACCACCTCCGCTACTTCAGCATCGAATAATCTTAATATTGATTTTGGCGTCAAGGTCTCCCCAGATCTATCCTCTGGAACTTATTCTAAAGCAAATCTTGTTCACTACCACTACAAATTACGTACAGACCAATACGAAATTCTTACCTGGTCCTGCTTTTAATGCTATTCTCACGGGATTAAAGTTCAAAGCAATGATACTGATTATTTTAAAACATTCTGCCTGGCACCAGCTAATCTTGCCACTGCTCAAATCGTTTCAGTGGCTGGATCAGAGTATCCGATTTATCTATGGTATGAAGCTACGGATAAGACAATTTATTGGTGGAGTGCCGCTGATGTTGTTTATATGAATGAAGATGCTTCCTATATGTTTTCTATATTAATTATGGCGCGTATTATATGATAGGAAGTAGATGCGAGTGGCATTGATACCAGTAAAACTACAAACATGAGCCATCTTTTTTACTATGACAAACCTGGTGGTCTTGGTCTACAAGGTGTAAAAACTGACGGGTTCAACACAAGTAACGTGACGGATATGAGCTACATGTTCTCAATGAATAATTATATAGGGCGATCAGTCTAATTCACCTGATCTTAGTACCTTTGATACTAGTAAGGTCACCAATATGGAACATATGTTCGACGGTTCAAACTTCTATCATATTGACGTATCGACCTTTGACACAAGCAACGTGACGAATATGGACGGGATGTTTTCATCTAATCATAGAACATTAACCATTAATGTTGATAATTTTGATACCAAGAAAGTAACAAGTATGGCAAGAATGTTTTTTAATTGTCAAGCCATATCCACTCTTAGATGTATCTAGTTTTAGGAATAATCTAGTTACTAATATGTCTGGAATGTTTTGAGACTAACAGATCTCTCACTTCATTAAATCTAACAGGTTTTAATACAGAACATGTTACAGATATGACTAAGATGTTCGATCGGAATGGAGAGTATTTCTAATTTAGACCTAACGGGCTTCGATACAAGCCAAGTAACAGATATGACTCAAATGTTCGCTAATATGAAGACTATTAAGAATTTAAATCTCTCGTCATTTGATACTTCAAAAAGTCACCACGATGGCAACTATGTTTGCTGAATGTATAAAATTGAAAATCTAAATTTGTCATCATTCGATACTAGAAATGTCACAAATATGAAATATATGTTTAGCTATATTATGAGAGATGTAGCAAACGGAGTTTTGGATCTTTCAAGCTTCAATACCCAAAGCCTTAATAATAGTATTAGTATGTTCAATGTGGCAAAAGTAAAAACAATCTATGTTTCACCATCTTTTACCAATACTTCTATTGGTGCCTCGACTTATATGTTCAGTAATGCTACTAATCTTGTCGGTGGTAACGGTACAACTTATTCTCCAAGCAATCCTAGAGATAAAACCTACGCTCGCATCGATGCCCCAGGCACCCCAGGCTACTTCACTCAAAAGCCATAACCCATAATCTATAACCCATAGTTCATAACTCATAACCCATCGCGCTTCGCTTGAGATTTTTTCCACAGTCTGCTATAATCACAGCATTATTAGCTCAGCAAGCGACTATGAGGTGTGCTTGCTTTAACCAAAGGAGTGCAAAGTGAAACAGTATGAACTTACTGTGTTGATTCATCCTGATTTGGAAATGAATCTAACACCAGCCCTAGACAAAATTAAGAAATTAATTGAGTCACAAGACGGTAAAATCGTAAAAAGAGACCAACGAAGGTAAAAAGCGCCTTGCTTATACTATCAATAAGCAAGATTACGCTGTTTATTACTTCTACGAGCTCGAGCTTCCTGCTCAGGCCCCAGCAAAGATCTCTTCTACCTTGAATATTACCGATGAGGTTCTACGTTATCTCTTAGTCACTGTCGACGAACGCAAGGCAAAATTTGAAGCTAAGCGCAAGGCTCGTGCAGAAAAAACTAAGAATACTGAAGAGTCAGCAGAATAAATAATTTAGGAGGTTTTATGGCGCGGGGATTTAGTAAGGCAATCATTACAGGGAACGTCGTTCGCGATCCTGAACTCAGAGCTACTTCTGGTGGCACTCAGGTCTGTTCCTTCTCTGTAGCAGTAAATTACAATTACGTACAAAACGGTGAGAAAAAAGAACAAGTTTCTTACATCAGCTGTTCTGCATGGGGCAAGGCTGGCGAGGTAATTGCTCAGTACGCCAAAAAAGGTACTGGCATTCTCGTTTCCGGACGTCTTTCTCAGCGTGCTTTTGAAGATAAGACCGGCGCAAAAGCGTTCAGCTACTGAAATCGTCGTTGAAGATTTTAACTTCCTCGGTGGTGCCAGTGAAGGATCCTCTTCAAGAAGCTTCGCCAGTTCCAGTAATGATGAATCTGCCGATATCATCCCAGATGATATTCCAGATGAGCCTATCGACCCTCAGTGAGGTTCCATTCTAAACAATAATTAAGAGAGTTTTGAGAGAAATGAAAAGAATTAAAAATGATCCAAATCTTTACTTCGACTATCGCGATGTAAAAGACTATGCAACGTTACATTGACGTTTATGGTCGCATTGAACCAATTTCAAAAACCGGTCTTTCTGCTAAACAGCAAAGACAATTAGCTGTCGCTATCAAGCGTGCACGTCATCTTGCATTGCTTCCATTTGTGTCTGCCAACTAATTTAGGAGAAAAACCATGTACGGTCCAACCGATTTAAAGAAAAACGTACTAATCACCTTAGATGGCCAGCCATACAAAGTCATTGAATATTCCCAAAAAGTTATGGGACGTGGTGGCTCCATCGTCAACGTACGTGTCAAAAACTTAATCACTGGTGCATTAATTCCAAAAGACTTTCAAAGGTCAGGAAAAAATTGAACCAGCCGAAGTTACCACCAAAAAAGTTCAGTATCTCTATAAAGATGAAGATAAGTTCTATTTTATGGATCCTTCAACTTTTGAGCAATATGAACTATCAAACGACCTTGTCGGTGATTCCAAAGACTTTATGAAAGATGGTGATGAGATGGAAATCCAGTTCTACAACGGTTCCGCCATCAACCTTACTCTTCCAAAAAATCTTTGGCTTGAGGTTACCTATACTGAAAACGCTGTTAAGGGCGATACTTCTACATCAGTCATGAAAGACGCCACCCTTGAGACTGGTGTCGTAGTTAAGGTTCCAGCCTTCATTAAAACTGGTGATGTAATTTCTGTTGATACGGAAACTTATGCCTACCGTGAACGTCAAAAATAAGATGCGTTCATCGCGTGATCGAGATCTAAATACGCATACTAGCATGCAAACTGTGCATACTGGTATGCCAGTGTCACGTGCAGAGAATAAGCTTGCGGGGGCGGCGCAGGCTTTTTCTTATGATTTTCGTGGTAAAACCGTGCTCGACATAGGCTCCAGTACTGGTGGCTTTCACCGAATACGCACTGCTTCGTGGTGCCAAGAAAGTCATTGCAGTAGAAAAAGGGGACTAAGCAGATGAAAGCACCTCTTCGTTTTGATCCGCGTATCGATTTGCGAGAAAAGACGGATATTTTTTCCGTGACTCGTAGTTCGTTGTCGAGAGATCAAAACGAATCTAATGAAAATAAATCTAAGATAGATATGTAATCGACACTATCCTTGCTGACGTCTCATTCATCTCCCTAAAACAGGTGCTACTTCATGCTAAAAAAACAGCTTGCCACCCCTCAGACAGATTTTTCTTGTCATGCTAAAGCCTCAATTTGAAGCCAGACCATTTCAACTGAAGAATGGTGTTGTTAAAAACGAAACTATTCGTCGCGACATCATCAAAGATTTTTGAAAGCTTGGCTCAAAAATAACGGCTTCTTGTTTGTGAATAAACGCGACAATACTCTTTGCTGGCAAAAAAATGGTAATCTTGAGCGATTTTATTTTTCTTAAATTGGCTGCAATATCCCATAAAAACAGGTGATACACTGGCATATTCTTGTCAAAGTATTCATAATTTGCTATAATACCAATTAGTTAATCTTACTTATTTTTCAAACAGAACAGAATTCAAGCGAAAAATCTTTTTGTTTGCAAACTTTGTAGATCTTATTATTTAAAAAGGAAAATCATGAATAAACAAGAACAAGAAAGACGTGCCAGACTCATGAAAATGCAGGCTGAGCGCTTGCCAGAAATCAAACGCCGTTTCGAAGAAAATCAGAATCGTGCGAAACTTGCCGAAACTCCTGCTCCTGTTGAGACTGGTGCAGCAGTAATTTTTGAACAGGCCCAGAAGCGTAATTTTCAACAGTAACTTCAAGCCAGGCGGCAAGGACTATGCGGCTCGTTCAAAGAGAAAAATAACTTCTCTGGCGATAATTCCGATGCTCGCGCGAATAAAAGCTGCCGATCAGTCCAAGAATAAAAAGCTCCCAAAAAGCCAAAGCTCCAAAGACTGTCAAAAATACTAAAAGCACTGAAGCCGACGAGCGTAAGGTCAATCTTTCCGTCTCTACGAGGCGTGGCGACATGGTTCATCACCAGCGCATGCTTTCCCAGGACGTAAACGCTCAGGCTACCCAGCACATCATCGGTATTCCAGTTAATAAATCCCGCTTCAATGGTTATGACGGCGCCCAGGTCACCAACGCACAGCTCAAGTCGGCCCGTCCTGACCACGAGGCTGTTCGCATTATTCCAATCGGTGGTGTTGGTGAATTTGGTATTGGTAAAAACATGACCGCCATCGAGTATAAAGGTGAAATTATCGTTATCGATATGGGTGTACTTTTTGCCAGTGAAGATTACCCTGGCGTCAACTACATGGTTCCAGATATTAAATATCTCGAAGATAATATGGATAAGGTGAAGGCGATCCTCTTTACGCACGCACACCTTGACCACATCGGTGCTTGCCGCCATCTACTTCCAAAATTCAATCCACTCACCCCGATCTACGCCACTGATTTTTACTATTGGCATGATCAAGAAACAGATGAGTGAGCTTGAAGATGTTCCCAGAGATGAACTACCAGGTTGTTGATCCATTCAAGCACTGAAAAACTCAGGTTTCTGAACACCTAAGCGTTGAGTTTATTCACACTCTCCACTCCATTCCAGGTAACTGTGCCATCATCATTCGCACCCCAAATGGCGTCATCTACTTCTCAGGTGACTGGCGCGCCGAAGCTAACCCAATCGAAAAACAGACTGACTTTGAGCGCATTGATGAAATCGTCAAAAACGAGGGAATCACCTTGATGCTCAACGAGTCTACTAATATCGACTCACCAGGCCATCATCCTCACTCTGAATATGACGTTGGTGACAATATCGGTAAGGTAATGGATCATTACGCTAATGGCCGTGTGATCATCTCCTGCTTCTCTTCACAGATTAACCGTATTGGCATGATTCTCGAGCAGGCCTACCAGCGTGGACGCAAAGTTGCCTTTGCTGGCTTCTCAATGATTAATAATATCGAGGTCGCCCTCCGCGCTAAAATGTATCAGGTGCCAAAAAGATACTGTCATGAAGATGGAAGATATTATCAAGCTTCCTGATGATAAAATCACTATCGTCTGTACCGGTTCCCAGGGTGAACTCAATGCCGTGCTTAATCGCATGGTTAGTGGTGCACATAAATACATCAAGATTAAGGCCTCCGACACTATCGTCTTCAGTTCAAACCCAATCCCGGGTAATGAACCACACGTTGTTAATACTGTTGACGGACTCTTGCGTGAGGGTGCTCAGGTTATTCAAAACGGCAAGACTCATCTCACCAACATCGGTCCACTCCACCTTTCAGGTCACGCATATTACGAAGATCATGTCGATTTTGTCACTCGCCTGCAACCAAAGAACTATATGCCATACCACGGTGAGTTCTTCATGATGGAACATAATGCCGAGATGGCTGAGAACGTGGTTGGTATCCCGCACGAGAACATCCTCATTGCCGACGATGGTGACGTTGTTGAATTGATGCCAGATCACACTATTCGCAAAAATGGCCGCATTCATGTTGGTAATAAACTTTACGATGATGCCGATAAGCCGGTTCATGAAGCAGTCGTAAAAGACCGTATCCACATCTCTCGCGAAGGTATCTTCATGATCGTTCTAACCCTCAGTAAGAAAAACCGGTCGCCTCATTAAGACCCTCAGATATCGTCTCCCGTGCCTTCATTTATCTTGATAATTCTGAAGAATTAATCGGTAAAATTCGCCACTATCTCCGCGTCAAAACTGAAAAGTCCATCTCTTCCGACCCAGAGCTAAAGGTCTTAAAAGATGAAATCAAAGAAGATATCACCCGTATTCTCTTTGACGCTACTGGTCATACTCCAATCGTTATTCCGGTCATCAATAAGGTTTAGTATTCTTAGTAATATCCAGGCCTTCAATAAGGTTTAGAGTTTTTACTAACAATATCCAGGCCTTCAATAAAGGTCTCAGTATCTTTAGCAATATCCAGGCTACCAATAAGCTCCGCTAGAGCTTTATTGTTTTTTTGTCTGTACTCGAAGCGCAGGTATGTACTGAAGCACGGTTTAGAGTATAATAAAGCCTAATGTTTTTTTAAATCCTTAGGCATCGTCGCCGAACGTCCACTCCCCTGAACTCCTTGCCTATCTTTTTCTCCTCTTCATTCTATATTCATTTGGCGGCTGGATTGTTGAATGTATCTGGACTTTAATCACGAAGCGCCGACTAGAGAACCGCGGCTTCCTTTTTGGCCCAATCTGTCCAATCTATGGTGTCGGCTCATTACTCTGTGTGCTTTTTTTCTCGCTGCTCAACTTTGTCCTGGCTGGCCACATTTTTTTACGATGGTCATCCTCTGTGATGTTATAGAATACGTTACCTCGGTCGTGCTTGAGAAAATCTACCACGTTCGCTGGTGGGATTACACTACCGGTTCACTTCTGCACCTAAACGGCCGTATTTTCGCTTGAAAACCTCCATCGGGTTTGGGGTCGGTGGCATTGCTATTCTTCATCTCGTTCAGCCAATTTTTACTAACTTTCTCGCATATTTTTCTCCTCTAACACTTCTCGTTGTTGCCATCATCCTAGCTATTATCTTCATTGCGGATATCATCTTCTCCACCATCGCCATCGCCAATGTTACTGATCGTATGACCGGTGGCACTATTGACTTAACAGCTGAAATCAAAAATTTAGCATTAATTATTACAAGAAGGCTTCACGTCTCAGCCGCAAGATTGCGCGCTCTGCACTTTCTCAGGTTGAGAAAGCTCAAAAAGAAGCTAAAGCGTCGCGTCCAGAATACTTTTTGGTCCTAAAGATTCTAGTGATAAATAATTCACTTCATTCATTCACTCATTTACTTTGTTAATCCAAAAAAATAGGTCTTCAAATCACTATTCTCGCGTAGCTCTAAAATGAATGGCGACTCTTTATCCTTTCACCGTGAGAAATAAAACTTTCTTTCGTGCACGTGTCATTGCTACATAAAATAACCTCCTTTCTTCTGAAAATGCAAAGTCTGAGTCGCTAAGCTTTTCTCCTCCTTAAAAATCCCTGAGAAATTGAAACCTTCCTCCAGTATCTTTATTATTTGAAAGTTTGATTATGGCCAGCTCTACGTACGAGTCCTGCTAATTCATCTTCTTCCACTCGACTTGGAAAATCCTAATGTTGCATCGCGACAATTTATGATAAAAACATAATCCGCCTGTAGACCCTTAGATTTGTGCGCACTTAAGAAGCTAATTCTCAGATCTGGTCTTTCGTGCATAGAGATTAATATTTTCCCTCGGTTTATTTCAAAAGATAAAATATTCGCAACGTGATATTTTTAATATCAAAATTATAACGTCCGATTAGAAAACACTAGCATGTTCTGGCATATTTAAAAAGAAAAATAATAAAGGGAATTAAGGTCGGTTCTCTCGGATGGTCCGTTAATCTCGACAATCTGGTCGTCTTCATCTAGCCTTTTTTTCCACGAATTTGCTTCATCAGTTGCGCCGTATTTTGCATAATAAAACTCCCTGATAATTCCGCCAGCTTTTTCGGGGAAACGATAGGTTCTTTCAATTTTGAAAACCTTAGTCTCTCCCTCAACATTTTTCAAAATTCAAAATCAGACTAATCTCACTTCCGGCAAACTGATATATCGTCTGCCAGTCATCCCCACACAAAACAACTTGAAACAGTGAATCTCACGTAATCTCTTTATTAATAAATATTCGAGTGGTGATATATCTTGATATTCATCTATAATTACGTAATCGTAGGCATATATGGGATCAGTGTAATTCGTGGCTTCTTCCAGGAGTCCAGCAAAAATCAATACTGTGATTTTTCTTCAGATACCCTTCATATTGACTAACAAGATTTTCTAATTCATCTAATTGGGCAAGATTTTGTTTCAAATCCTCCTTTTGCCAAAAATGACGAAACCTCTTTCGTAGGCTCTCGCTAATTTCTGCAAAATTGACCCGATAGTTACGCATTAATGAGTATAGATGATCTATATTATCAATTTTTCTTCCGGCAAGTTAGAGTACGATAATTTTAAAAACGATTCAAAGCCAGACTCTTCAAGCCTAGAGTCGTGTTTTGTCGTTTTTACTATTTTGAGAGCTAAACTATGAAAAGTCTCCACCTTAAGAAAATCCTTCGGGTGATATATTTTAAATATTGAATCATCGCATAGAATTTCAGCTAAGATACGTCTCTTCCAGCTCATTGCTGGAGGCATAGGGTAAATGACACTACTCAAAATTTGAGGCGGTGGTTTACTAATATTTCTCAGCTTTCCATTTTGCTAAAATCCACTTTATTTTTCCAATAATTGTAGTAGTTTTACCGGTTCCCTGCTCCTGCTATCACAAGAGTATTCATCGAATTATTTTCGATACAAGAGATCTGTTGTATATCTAAAATATATCCTCCACATTCTTATAATCTAATTTATTTCTCATCATACTTTTGTAAACTTTTCTTATTCATCAATTTACCTCCATTATTAACAAAAATAAACACAGATTGCATTCTATTAGTTCTGTGTTCTTCTATAATATCTTGTAGCACGACTTCTGCGGTGTCGTTAGAACCTATTCTAGCACAATTTTTTGTCTAAATCTTCTAGTAACTCAAAAATCCAGCTTCCATATTAGATTGTCATAATTGGTAGGCCGGCGCTGGACACATGCGATACTTTATATCAGAGAGTGGTACAATATCAATTGATGTCTGTTATTGTAAAGGAATATTCCTCAAAACTTATCGAGCGTTTTTGCACAAGAGAAATGTCGCTTGTCTAAAACTTTTGCCCTGCTGATATAAAAATTGAACATGTCGGTAGTAGCCTGTTTTTATTGGTGGCAAAAATATAATCGATATTCTTATCGGAGTCCCAAAACGCAAAGATATGATTTCTATAAAAATATTTTTGACAAAAATGGATATTTTGAAGGATCTGACAATCATGAGGATCGAATTTTCTTAGCAAGTACTAAAGAAGAAACGGGTGATGGTGATTTTTCATATTCATATTTGTCCGATTAAAGAAGAATCTTATGAGAATTTTTATTACTTTTACGTAATTTTCTTAAAAATAACCCAGAAAAAGCACAAGAATATTTAAAGAAAAAAATACGAATTTGCAAAAGAAGCTAATTTTGATCGTAAAAAAATACAAAAACCCTGAAATCAGCCTACGTATCAAAAAACTATTAGTTGAAGCAAAAATAGGCCTCAACTGAGACCCTATTGGCGTAGTTTTTTGTTGAAGTATTTGGATTTCTCGTTGCAGCATGCCATATCTTTGTAAAAACTATATGCAATCTTCTCCAAGTTTGTTTTTCAAGATTATCGATCTTTCAAACGCTAATTCAAAAATCCCTGTATTTTTGGTGCCTGAGACAGGACTTGAACCTGCACTCTAGGAACTAGACTAGCACCTGAAGCAAGGCGCGCTGCCAGTTTCGCACTGGCCGATGTAACTCTAGGAGGAATTTATTGCTGGTGGGATGTTAGCTGGTAAAACATATAACAATATATCATCAGAACTTAAAACGTTTCAATTATAGACGATTAGAATAATTAGCAATGAGACCTCACTATATTATTAATGTTCTCGACGATTTTAATGCGATTTGTAACGACCTAAAATCATTGTAAGTTTTTTAGCCGAAAAACCTTACATTTAAAAACGTCTCATATTTCACAAAACTATAAGAACGAAAAATATCAAAATCGTTCATATATCTATTGGACATTAAAGGAGTTAGCATGTTAAAGTTAGGATAACAGATATGAACCTATTCTAGCAAAACGTCTCGTATCGGAAAGGTATATGAACACATAATAATCGGACAACATGTCACTCAACTAGAAGGCTGACAAAAGCTTTTACTCCGATGCCTTTCCGGAAGATAAAATTCAGTTTTCCAACAAAATCATAAATAAATGCACTCGAGGCTACTCGTCTCACCGGTAAACTTGACGGCTACAGAACTCACGCCAGATAAAGATCAGTTCCCTAGAATGTTTATTCGTAAGGACGCTTCCTCATCGGGCCAAATCGAGGGAACAAAACGGATCTATGGAAGATTCTATCGAAAAGAGAACGTCGAACCGAGTAATAATCTTTCCTCAGGACGTCGACGACATTCTCTCACCATAGATGCATTGAACTACGGCCTCAGATCGCATGCCGAATTTTTGTGTTCAATCTACGTTTTATTCGCGAACTACATGAAAAATTAATGACGCAGCCCGCTCCACGCAACTTTCGTATCCTGGAGAGTTTCGAACCAGCCAAAACTGATATCAGGGACGAGCCCCAAGCACGCTAATGCTAGTATGTGCCACACAGCTGTACCAGATATGAAAATGCGTTATCAGACTTAGAAAAATTTATTAATACTCGATGATTCTTATCTACCACCACTAGTAGGCGCTAATTCATGCACAATTTGAAACGATTCACCCGTTTAATGACGGAAATGGTCAGTACTGACGTATGCTTTATTACCATGTTCTTATGGGATAGAAGATTATTGAGATGCTGATTCTGATCTTTCGTCATATTTTAAGAAACATCAAAAATATTACTATGAAATGCTCGATGGTTATCACGATGGAAAAATTGAGCAAACTGGGTTGAGTTCTTTTTGGACGGTGTAGCGGAAACGGCAAACTCTTCGATCAAAACTTGCGCCGAAATTACGAAACTACGAGAAGATGATTTGATGAAAATCCAGAGGCTAAATCGAGTAGCCTCTGCAGTGAGTCAAAAGATATTGATAGAACTATACAAAATGCCTATCGTAGGTATCGGAGACATTAAAATGGACTGATATACTCGAGCGAGGTTGCTATAAAGCAATCGAAAGGATGGAGAAACTTGGAATACTCGAACCAGTCAAAAAAGGCGATAATGTTTATGCACAAAAATGGGCCTACCATAAATACTCTTGATCTTTTTAATGAGAAAAATTAATGAGTAAATACAACCTTTGTCAACATTCGTAAAATTCAATCGATGAGAAAAACTCTATCAAAAACTCTGTCGGATACAAAAATCGGAGTGATTGAGTGCAGGAAATTCAAAATTGATATCGAAAAATCGGCTCACTATCAGATATAGAGAGCCGTTCAATCCTACTTTGGGAGCATGGAAACCGTTTAAATACTTTTTGGTGCCTGAGACAGGACTTGAAACCTGCACACCCTAGGAACTAGACTAGCACCTGAAGCTAGCGCGTCTGCCAGTTTCGCCACTCGGGCCTGTACAGATTATAGCACACCGCATGGATTGAGAGATATTTTATCGCACTTTTCACAGCGTTTATTTTATAAGATGAAAGAATCATAAATAAAATAAAAATAGAGTAAAATTAGAATAGCATTGTAAATAAAAGAGGAAACATGGCTGTCGAAATTGAAGGTAGAATCCCAAATATTAAATCCGGAAGAAGTAAAAGCTAAACTTCTTGCCATTGGTGCTAAACCACTTGGCTTTCTAGCAATTTTTCGGCGTTACGTTTTTGATCCAACCATCGGCGCCCCTCATCGTTGGTTACGACTGCGCACTGATGGTAATAAAGACCACTCTCACCTTCAAAGAAATTTAGTAATGATTCCTTTCTCCGGCACTGAAGAGTGGGAGTTGAGGTCTCTAGATTTTGAGACTACTTTAGAGATCTTAGAAAAAACCGGCATTAAACACCGTAGTTATCAAGAGAATACCCGTGATGAGTATGAATATCATGGCGCCAAGCTCTCCATCGACCACTGCCAAAACTCGGATATTTTCTAGAAATAGAAGTTGAAAAAGAAGAAGATATTTACGAGATCACTAGTAAGCTCGGCTTTTAAACTCACAGGATGTTATCTCAACCAACTTTACGCTGGGATCTATATCAAAATATCGGTATCGATGTCAATAAATGTGACGTCCTGAAATTTTAGTCACCTCAATAGTCTAAAGACCCCTTTCAGTACTATCCAGAATCCCTCTACTCTAACTCTCTTATGCTATACTAAATACCCATGAATAATTTACACTATGACGGTCCAATTACTCTCGTTGTGCTTGATGGCGTCGGCTCTCAGGGATGATGAATATGGTAACGCCGTTTTACAATCACATTCCGAATTTATTGATCAACTTTTTGAAAAATATCCATGGGTTTCTCTTTTAGAAGCTTCGGGGGAAGCAGTCGGTATTCTAAAAAGGGACAGATGGGTAACTCTGAAGTTGGACATAATGCTCTCGGTGCTGGGCAAATCATCAAACAGGGTATCGCTAAAATCGAAGACGACTTTAAGACTGGCGCGATCTGGCAAACTGAAGCTTGGCGCGGTGCCATCGAAAATGTCAAAAATCATAACTCCACCTTACATTTTTCCGGTATCTTCTCTGATGGTGGCGTACATAGTTCTCTTGATCAACTACTTAAAATGCTCGAACAGGCCAAGAATGAGGGAATTACAAAAATCCGTATTCACCTTATCTTAGATGGCCGCGACGTCCACCTCAATCTGCCGACACTTTCTGTCAAGCTTCTCGAAGATAAAATTGACGAGCTCAAAAAACAGGCAGAATTTCCGCTCGATTATCGTATCGCTTGTGGCGGCGGCCGCATGCTTTTTCTTGCCGATCGTTACGAAGCTGACTGGAATATTGTCAAAACTGGCTGGAATGCCATGGTTTATGGTAAAGCAGATCAATATTTTTACCTCTGCCATGCAGGCTATTGAAGAAAAATCGAAAACTTAGTCCAGGCTTGCAAGATCAGTATTTCCCAAGTTTTGTAATCACTGAGCCAGGTGCTGATGGTCAGGCTGACCTACTCGTCCGGTTGGTCTCTGTTCAGGATGGCGATAGTTTTATCTTCTACAGCTTCCGCGCTGATCGCGCCATCGAAACTGCCAAAGCCTTTCACCGAGCAGGATTTTCATGGCTTCGATCGTGGCACTGAAAAACAATCGTCCACTCAATGTCTTTTTTGCCGGTATGACCGAATACGACTCTGATCTGCATATTCCAGAACACTGTCTCGTCACCCCAATCACCATCAAGAATCCACTCAATCAACTTCTAGCAGCACATCATGTCAACCAGCTTGCGGTCGCCGAAACTGTAAAGTTTGGTCACATTACCTACTATTTCAATGGTAATAGTTATGACAAGGCGGAAGGTGAGGATTTTGTTGAAATCAAATCTGATACTCAGCCGTTTAATGAGCGTCCATGGATGAAGGCTGCGGAAATCACTGACGCTGTTCTTGAAAAGATGTCCGAAGTAGACGAAGCTGGCAAACCAAAGTATCAATTTATCCGCATAAATTATGCAGGTGGTGATATGGTCGGTCACTTTGGCGAACTTGAACCAACCATCACTGCTATGGAGGCCATTGATATACAGCTGGCGCGCCTAGCCAAGAAGATCGACGAGCTTGGTGGTATGATGATTATCACAGCAGATCATGGTAACGCCGAAGAGGTGTCAGATCCGGTCACCAAGAAGCCAAAAACTTCCCACACCACCAATCCTGTTCCATGTTGGTTCTATGACAATACGAAAAATGCCGCACTCTACCAGCCAAAACAGCTAGAGGATGCCGGTCTATCCAATGTCGCTCCAACTATTGCTAAACTATTCGGTATTTCAAATCTTCCAGAATCCTGGCGTCAACCACTAATTTAGTAAAAAATCAGAGATGTTTCTTCAAAAACGTCTAGAAAAATATACCACCTGTGATATAATCTGTGTAGAAAAATGACAATTTTTGGTGGGAAATAAAGGAGCTATTATGCAAAAAGATTACGAAAGCAATCATTCCAGTAGCTGGTTGGGGCACTCGTCGCCTTCCAATTACGAAAATTATTGAAAAATCAATGCTTCCTGTCGGCAATCGTCCGCTTGTTGATTATTCGGTACAAGAGTTAATTAAGGCCGGTATTACCGATATTTATATGGTTATTAGTAATGTCGAACCTTGTCAGGTGCAGGAGTTCTATCGTGATAACCACGCTCTTAATGACTATCTAGTTGAGCGCGGTAAAGCTGATCGTCTTGCTCTCGCCAAAACTTTACCAGATCACGTCAAAATTCATTACACTACTCAGGACCCAGCCGGACGCTATGGCACTGCAGTGCCAATTGCTCTTGTGGTTGAAGAATATAATATTGACGAACCAGTCTTAGTCTTCATGGGTGATGACTTTTGTCTGGAATCCAGATGGTGAATCCGCCGCAGAATCTCTAATCCATTCTCTACAAAATGCCGACGAATCTGCTATTTTGGGTGTCGAAATTCCAAAAAGGAAAAAGTCGATAAATACGGTGTTCTCAGTATCAAAGACGGCAAATTAACCGGTGTAGTCGAAAAACCAAGCGTAGAAGAAGCTCCATCCAACATGATTAATGTTAGCAAATACATTATGTCAAAAGACCTACTCCGTCGCATTGTTAATTACGTTAAGTCCCACGATTTTTGGCCCACTTGATCAAGAATATCTCGTCACCGACCCAATCGATGAATACATCAACGAGGGTGGCGTGATGCGTGTCGCTCCAACCACCGGTGAATATCTGGATGGTGGTTCTGTTGAAGGTTGGGTGCACGCCAATAACGTCGTTACAAGCTACAAAAAGCTAAATAATCTAGGGCAAACCACACTTTTTGTTAGTAAGTTTTGTTATTAAGGTATTTCGTTTGGATATATCACCAGATGAATAAAAAAATAAGGAGGATTATGGCAAAAACACGCACCTATCAGGAGGAAATTGGTCTGTTGTTGCGACAATGCGCAAAGAAAAAGGGACTCACTCAGGCCCAGCTTGCAAAATATGCTTGGCACTTCACAGTCCGCGATTCATCGTATTGAGAAAGGCGATCAAAACACTTCGCTTGAAATGATCAAAAAAAGTCTCCACCGCGCTTGGTGGTCAAATCTCTCTATTAACGACCCTCCTCACAGTCTTTTTCGTGTCAATGGCGGCCGCACTTTGAGCGGCACCATCACCATCAATACCTCAAAAAACGCTGCTGTTGGTCTGCTCTGCGCTAGTCTCTTAAACCGCGGTCGCACTGTCTTGCATCATGTAGCACGTATTGAGGAAGTCTTCCGCATTATTGAAGTTCTAGAGTCCATTGGTGTTAAATGTCGTTGGTTTAATCGCCGTAAAGATCTTGAAATTATCACACCACGCGAATTAAAAATGGATGAACTTGACCTTGATGCTGCCAGAAAAAAACTCGCTCCATCATCATGTTCCTCGGTCCACTCCTTCATCGCTATGAAAATTTCAAACTTCCATATGCTGGCGGTTGTTCTCTCGGTACTCGCACGGTTGATCCACATCTCAAAGCTCTCTCCGCCTTTGGTCTTGAAGTTGACGCTAAATGTAACGCTGGATTTTATGAAGCCAGTGTCAATCAGGCCGAACTAAAAAGTCAAGACAATAAGCGTATCGTTCTGATCGAACGTGGGGATACTGTGACTGAAAACGTCTTAATGGCTGCCGCCCTCTTCCCAGGCAAAACCACCATTATTGGCGCTTCACCAAACTACATGGTTCAGGATGTTTGTTTCTTCTTACAAAAACTTGGTGTTAAAATCAACGGAATCGGTTCCACTACTCTTGAGATTGAGGGGCTTGAAAAAATCGACGAGGATGTTGAATATTATCCAAGTGAAGATCCGATCGAGGCAATGTCTTTCATCGCTGCTGCCCTTGTCACCAAATCTGAAATCACGATCAGTCGCGCTCCTATCGAATTTCTTGAAATCGAACTTGAGGTGCTTCGCTCCATGCATGCAAAAATCGACCGCTCTGAGGAATATAAATCTTATAACGGCGAGACTAGGCTGGTCGACCTCACAATCCATCGCGCCGACCTTGTCGCGCCAACTGATAAGATTCACCTGATGCCTTTCCCAGGCCCTCAATATCGACAACCTTCCATTCTTCAGCGTAATTGCCGCCACCGCAACTGGCCGCACCCTTTGATCCACGACTGGGTATTTGAAAATCGGGCAATCTACTCAACTTATCTCTCAAATCTCAATGCAAAAAATTGAGTGCTTGATGCTCATCGAGTTTACGTTGAGGGGTCCAACCAACTGGCATTCTGCTGAGCTCGTTGCGCCTCCAGCTTTGCGTCCCTGCCGTGGTCGTACTAATCGCCATGCTAGCCGCCCCTGGTGTTTCTATCCTACGCAACGTCTACTCCATCAACCGTGGTTATCAGAATTTTGCCAAGCGCCTCAACCATCTCGGTGCCGACATTCGTCCGCTCTCAGGTATCTAATTACTTATGCTATAATCAGCATATGCTACAGTTTCTAAAAACCAAGAATTTTGACGAAGTCGTCTCTGATATCAAAAATTTCCAAAGTTGTTTTTACCTGTATTATGCTGATTATGGCAATTTTTGCTGGCATCTCATGCCAAATTAATCAGACCGAGCAGAACGCTGCCTATGTCAAAAATATCTAGCTAGTAAAAAAGGTTATTATAGTAACCTAGTCTCAAATATGCGTCGTGCCGCCACTGAAAAATACTATGGCAGCTCCAGTAAAACTGAAGACTTTTCAGAATCCTTCAAAAGCTCTTTTTCAATCTATCTTGAGCCAGAAATCCCAGACACAACCTAAAAAGAAGGTGTTGTTTTTATGCAGCTCAAATATCTCAATGATTATTTTTCAGAAATTCTCGATCAGACCATTAGTCAAGAAACCACTGAAAGTCAACTCAACCGTTTCCTTGATCTCAGATTTGCCGCTGAGTCTAACTTAGAGACTAAATCTAGTGCTGGCTCTAACTCTAATCTCGACTCTAACTCTAATCTTAACTCTAGCTCTAACCTCGACTCTAATCTTGAAACGCAAGCTGCATTTGCAAGTCCCAAAACTCAGATCTTAAATACCGCTGCAGCCAAAATCGATCAGCTCATGATCGCCGAACGTCTCACCATCGACCCCGCCATTCTTGAGGCTTTTTCTCACCCCACTTGTTGACGTTTATTATAACCAGCTCATTACGATCAGTTTTTCAAAAGCCAGTGGCCGCCAAAATAATCCAGTCCTACGTTTTCTAATCATTAATCTGCCGATTCTCATCCTTCTCGTCATGCTTATTTTTGGCTATTTTTTCTATACCAGTATCGGCGGTCGTCTCGCGATTTTCTGCCTCGTCCTCTCCCTCTTTTTTGTCGCCTTCAATCTTCAGGCGCCCGCTTCGAATCACAACATCGATCTCACCTACAACCAGCTCAGTCTCTTCGCGGATTAGTGCTATAATTGACACATGGAAATTTTTACGGAGGGACTCAACCCTGCTCAAAAAAAGAAGCAGTGGAAACATTGGCTGGACCAGTTCTGATTTTAGCTGGAGCTGGCTCTGGCAAAACCAAAACTTTAACTCATCGCATCGCTAATCTCATCGCCCATGGAATTCCAGGCGACCGGATGCTGGCTGTGACCTTTACTAATAAGGCAGCAAAAGAGATGCGCGATCGTCTTTGGCGTTTATTGCAGCAGGCTCGCTCTGACGCTCGTCTTACCCCGAGTTTTTAAGGATGATGTTTTTCGCTGATAATGCCGCCATGCTTGCTACTGACGGCACACTAGGTCGCGACATTGATAGTGATGGCTTCACTAATCCTCCTCGTAATTTTATGCCTTACATGGGCACCTTCCACGGCATTTGTGTGCGGATCTTGCGTATCGAATACCAGGCCGCTGGACTTGATCGTACTTTCGTGATCTATGATACTGATGATCAAATTTCTCTAATCAAACAAGCCATGAAGGACTTGAAAATTGACGACAAAACCCTCCGTCCAAAATCAGTGCAAAGTACAATTTCTCATTGCAAAAACACCGGTCAAACTCCAGAGGAATATGAGGAAGAAGCTTTATTATCCAAACCAGGTGAAGACTGCCAAAATTTTTGCTCGCTATGAAAAGCTCAAGCGGGAATCTTTTGCCCTCGATTTTTGATGATCTCCTACTTGAAGTGACCAAACTATTTGAAAATAATAAGACAATTCGCGAGAAATGGCAGAATCGTTTTGAGCATATTTTGATTGATGAGTATCAGGATACTAACCATATCCAGTATCGCCTAGTTAAGGCTCTAGTCAATCAAGATCGCAATATCTGTGTGGTTGGTGACGACTGGCAGTCGATCTATTCATGGCGTGGCGCCGACTTTTACGAATATTTTAAACTTTGAACGCGATTTTCCTGGCGCCAAGACGATTAAGCTGGAGCAGAATTATCGAAGCACCGGCAACATCCTGACCGCCAGTCAAAAAAATCATTAATCAAAATAAAACTCGTACCGATAAGGAATTATTCACCACCTCTGGTGAAGGAGAACCAATCGAAATTCAGTCGCTAATGGATGAAACCGCCGAAGCCAGTTTTGTCGCTATGAAAATCATCAATCTCCTAGCCAACTCAAAGGCCGTCATACAAAAACGGTGAGCTGGTTAAGGATTTTACGAGCTACTCAGATTTTTGCTGTCCTCTATCGTACTAACGCACAGTCATACGCTATTGAAAAGGCATTTATCTCTCACCAGATCCCATATAAAAATCATCGGCGGCGTACGCTTCTATGATCGCAAAGAGGTCAAAGATGTTCTCGCCATTCTCAAACTAATTGTTAATTTTCATGATCGCATCAGCCTGGATCGTATCTGTCGCAACGTGCTTTCTGGTATTGGTCCGGCCAGCCTCGAAAAGGTTCACACCTTCCTTAACCAGTCTGAAAATTATGACGCCACGGCACAGGGAAGACAGAACGCACTCCTGGATGCTGGACTGCTCGACGCACTTTCTGGTAAGGCCAAGAATAATTTTGCGAGATTACAGAATTTCTTACGTGATCTTGATATAACTTTAAAGCCTGCTGAAATCATCGAAAAAGTAATTCATTATTTTTGGCCTAGCTGAGTTGGTTCAGGACGGCACACCTAGTGGTGATGAGCGCGCGGAGAACCTGAATACTATGATCGGCAATGCTGCTGAGTTCGAATCTCTTGATGATTTTCTCGCTGAGGCTACCCTAATGTCTTCTGCTGATGAACAAACTTCAACCAACTTCGTCACCCTCATGACCATCCACGCTGCTAAAGGTCTAGAGTTTCCAGCCGTCTTTCCTCGTGGGACTTGAGGAAGGTCTCTTTCCAAGTTCTCGCTCCGATGACGAAGATTCAATCGAGGAGGAGCGCCGTCTCGCCTATGTCGGTATGACCAGGGCTAGAAAACTCCTCATTCTCACCTATGCCGGCTCACGTTTTTCGAATGGCCAAAGAAGCTACAATATGCCGTCCCGTTTTCTCATGGAACTCGACTATGACCCCTATGGCTCCACTAATCTAAATAATAGTACCAGTAATAATTTTGGTTTCAACTCTCAATCTCGAAACCATAGTCGTAGTTTTGACCCTTTCAATGATGACATTGAATATGATGATGTTGATCCGTTTGAAGACAACCCCGACCCCTTTCAGGACGATACCGAAAATTACTACGAATAGCGGCCCCTCTTCATAAAAGAATGCAGTTATGCTATAATTGCTAGGATGAAAATCAAATCACCGCTTTTCTACAGGCTTTTCTGTGGGTTCAGCGCCAGTATATTTGTTTTAACACTCCTCTTCGGTGTATTTTTAGCATGCACCCAACCCTACGCCGAATCCAAAGATTCCGATAATGGCGTAGTTTCTGATGCGCATTTTGTAACTTTTCATGATGATACAAAATCTCTTACGATCAAAACTACCGCAAAGACCGTGGCAGAAGCTCTTGAGCGTGCCAAAATACAATATCATGCCTCTGATCATGTTGAGCCAGCCCTCACAGAGTCTATAAATTCCGACAATTTTCACATCAATATCTACCGTGCGCGCCCAGTGATCATTAAGAATGGCTCAATTAGTAAGTTTGTCATGACCGCCAGTGTCGACCCTAAAGAGATTGCCCAGGCTGCCGGTATCACAATTTACGATGGCGACGAGCTATCTCTAGTTTCTAATCAGAATATTTTTTGGAATCGGGAGTTGCCACCGTTTATCAACTAACCCTGAAATGGCGGCCGCACTATTACCGTCGAAGAAGATATTCCGTTTAATGATAAATCCGTCAGTGATACATCTTTACCAACTGGCCAAACCAATCTACGTCAAGTAGGTGAACTCGGTCGCAAATCTTCTGTTTATCAGGTTAACTTTGTAGATGGTAAAGAGGTTTCTCGTGAACTTATTAGTACTAATATTATTAAAAATCCAGTCGATCGCATTACTGCTGTAGGTATGAAAAAATCTGTCCCACCAGAATGGGAGACCTGTGCTTCTTATGCTCGCGCCGCCGGCGTCTCTGAAGCGGATATTTATGTTGCCCTCACCCTTATCTATCGTGAGTCTGGCTGTCGTTTTGACGCTACTAATGCCGGCAGCGGTGCCTATGGTATTCCGCAGGCCCTTCCTGGTTCAAAAATGGCTAGCGCTGGTGCGGACTGGCAAACCAACCCAGTTACTCAGATCCGTTGGATGATTGGCTACGTAACTGGCCGCTATGGTGGTTGGAGTCAAGCTTGGAACTTCTGGCAAACCCGTCACTGGTATTAAATAAGACCCATATTAAAATAAGACCCATATTAATATTAAAACCTTAGGGCAAAAGACTAAATAACACATATTAATAAAGAATTCGGATAAGATTAAAATGTTGCAGAATAAAAAGTCATTAGGTCAGAACTGGTTGAAGAACCGTCCAATTCTAGAAGAGCTTGCAGAAAGTGCCATGTTGCCACTTGATGACCAATCTCAGCCACTCTGCCTCGAAATTGGTCCGGGCCTTGGTACGCTAACCAGCTCGCTCCTGCGACGTTTCCCAAAAGTCCTCGCTATTGAGTATGATGAAAAACTAGCTAAAAATCTGCCGAATTCATTTCCTGGCAAAAACCTGGAAGTTAAGCACCAGGATTTTTTGCAATTTGACCTCGACACCATTAAAGAACCCTATGTTGTTGCTGGTAATATTCCATACTACATCACTAGCCCGATCATTCAGCGATTAATTTCCGCCAAAAACGCACCAAGACGCATTGTCTTACTAATGCAGAAAGAGGTAGCGGATCGTCTTTTGCTTGGGCAGGGGAAAAATATACTTATCTAACACTTGCCGTTTCTGAATTTTGCCGATGTTTTTTCCCGGAGTCTATGTCGACCGAAGCCTCTTCACCCCGCCTCCAAAAAGTTGATTCAGCCTCAGTCATACTAGTGCCACGCAAAAACCAATTGTCGATGAAAAAGTCCTCAAATTTATTAAAGCAATGTTTTTGCCAATCCTAGGAAAAACTCATCACCTGCCTGCCTCTGATTACTAATCAATCTCGTGATCAGATTAAGGAAATTTATCGGAAACTTAATTTTGATGAGAATTTTCGTCCAGCCGATCTCAATCTTTCCGACTGGCAGAATCTTTATGATTTGCTCTAATTATGTTAAGATAAACATAAGCGCAATGCTAATTTTTTAGCGTACAAAATTTTTTTGCAAAAAGAACTAATTATAAGGGAAAAATGGATCCAACTTTTCAGCCTCAAAATCAAAATGACACACCAAATGAAATAGGTCTCGATGTCTCAGCTACTCCAACTAGTCCAGCCACTCCAGCCACTTCAGCTACTCCAGTCACCCAACTACCCCCAACTACTGACTCAACTATCCCGACCACCCCAACTACTGGCTCAACTATCCCTGACCACCCCAGCTGCCGACCCAACTATCTCAACCACTCCAGCTGACCAAACCACCTCAGCTGTCTCAAGTGATTCAGCGATGGGTGGCTCTGAACTCGATAGTCTCATGAGTGAGCTAAATAACTATCGACCAGAAAAATGACACTACACTCGGTTCGACAGAGTGCCCCTGCCAATGCTTCAACTTCCGCTACTTCTAACACCTCTTCCGACTCTAATACTTTCTGATCGTCCACAATTTTTCTCCGTCTGAAAACCTCGCACAAACCGCCACGGTCTCTGCCTCCATGCAAGGTTCGGATTTGAATGCCACAAGCTTTAACAGATAATTCATTTGACCAGGCTCCTACCACACAAACCTCAGCTACTCCAGCACAAGAAGCCACCGAGTCAGATGAGGAAGAAGATGAGGATAAGCCACTCACCGCTGCCGCTCCAGTTCCAGGCTCGATCGGAAGCGCTGTTTCTATGCTGATGTTGAGAAGAAACAGGCCGAAGAAGCCGCTAAAGCAAGCCAAGAATCAGAATAAAGCCAAAAATTAAACTCTCCAGCACTGCCATCCTTGCGATTATCGTCGGTAGCCTCTTTGTTATTACCGGCATCATTTTTGCTATTATTATGCTCAGCTCACCAAAGAAGGCTCCCGCTGAAGCCTCTGGGAAAAATAAAGTTGCTCAGGCTGAATCAAAATCCCTCACTTGTGTCCGTCCACTTTCGACCAATGAAACTGCAGAGATTGGCGCCGCTTACGGAAATTTTGAACGTCAATTTGAATTCAAAAATGACAACCTAGAATCAATCAGTGAAAATTATGTCTATCAATTCAATAGTGCCGAAGCTGCCACTGCTGCAAAAACATCGATTGATTCAAATAACTCCAACGCCAACTCGACCACTGTTGTCAATGTCAATCAGTTAAAGAAAACTACAAAAATTTCCACCGAAAATCTTGATTCTTACATTAAGGGCATAGCTGAGCTAAATTCTGCTGCAGGACATGATCTAAATAGTCTCCTTATCGCCGAGAATCAAACCGGTCTCTCTTGCTCGACGGTTGAATAAACGCCAGCCTCACCTTAGCGACTCTTTTGTAGTATAATAATTCTGATTATTGATAAAAATAAAGGAATCGCATGTCTCAAAAACTTATATCACGACTGCCATTCCGTATGTCAACGGCGCGCCACATATCGGACATGCGGAAGATTATCTACTGGCTGATATTTTTTTGCTCGCTATAAAAACCATGCAGGGTGCGAAAGTTCGCTTTCAAGCCGGCACAGACGAGCATGGTAATAAGATTGAAAAAGAAGGCCCAAAAGCTCTAATATTGACATTAAAGCAATATGTTGACCAGAATTCACAGAAGTTCCGCGACTTTCTCGCCAAATTCAATATCGGTTACACTGATTTTATTCGTACAACCGACGAAGATCATATCAAGCGCGTACAAGCAATTTGGCAACGTCTAGAAAAACATATTTACTCTGCCAGCTACAACGGTTGGTATTGTGAAGGTTGTGAAAGATTTGTCACTCAAAAAGAATATGATGAAAATCAGGGTTCATGCCCAGATCATCAGACGCCATATCAGCACCTCACTGAATCTAATTATTATTTCCGTGTTTCGGACTTTTAAGGATCAGATCCGCGAGGCTATCGAAAAAAATGAGATGCAAATTCTACCGGAATTTCGTAAAATGAAATTTTGAGGCTACTTGAAGACACTCCTGATGTCTCAATCTCACGTCCAGTCGCTCATCTCACTTGGGGGATTCCAGTTCCAGGTGATGAGTCTCAGGTCATGTATGTCTGGATGGACGCTCTCACAAACTATATTACAGTGCTTGGTTACCCTGATCAGGACATCTCTGATTTTTGGCCAGCTGATCTCCAGGTCGTTGGTAAAGATATTTTACGCTTCCACGCGATTTTATGGCCTGCCATCTTGCTAGGTCTCGGTCTTTCGCTTCCGAAAAACCATTCTCTCTCACGGTTTTATCCTGACTGATGGTCAGAAAAATTAGTAAGTCTCTCGGCAACGTCGTCGATCCAGTCGAGGTTCTCGAAAAACACGGCATTGACGCCTTCCGTTACTACTTTACTAGGCACGTAGATACCTTCCTCGATGCCGATTTCACCTGGGAGAAATTTGAGAACGCCTATCGTAATGAGCTTGCCAATGATTATGGCAACCTTGTCCAGCGTCTTTCGGTGCTCTGCCAGAAAAATGGTGCCCCAAAAATCGATTTCAAGCCAAGCCTGAATGGCGCCTATACTGCATTGATGGATCAGTTTGAGTTTACCAATGCCATTAATTTTTGCCTGGAGTATGGTGCAAGACGTTAATCGCCACATTGAAGAGCAGAAGCCATGGCAAATCGCCAAGACCGATATCGCTGAAGCAAAGGTGGTTCTAACTAATTTGGTTGAAGAATTATTGATCGCTAACCATCACCTCAAGCCATTCCTTCCAATCGCCGAAACGGTTGAGCAGATCTTTGCTGGTAGTGGCGAGATCCTTCCACCAAAGACTCCACTCTTTCCAAAAGACTAATATTTATAAAAATAGCTTTATAAAAAAATAGCTTTCGCGGGGCTATTTTTTTCATGAAGTCAGTTTGCTTACTTGCAGCACTTGTGTCGCAGCATTTGTCATCGCAACACTTAGTGTCGCAACAGTCGTCTTTGCAGCAATTATCATCGCAGCAAGCTTCATTATCATCAGACAATGCAGTTGCAACATCACCGAGGAAGAATGCTAGAATACCAGCAATTACTGGGGTGAGAATGTAGACGAGAATTTCAAGACCAACCTTGCTAATCAAAGCACCAAAGTTCTCAGCAGAAGTTGGGAAAATCTGGTACATAATGGCAATAGCTGGGTTCAAGATAAAGTTGTTGGAAATCTTGAGGAAGTTGCTTGAGATGACGATTGCAAAAGAGTACTGCAAGGGTCATACCACCACCGATGATTGCAGCGTAGGTGAAAGCGTTGCGGCGGGTTTTGTATTCCTGTGCGCGATTGAAGAAGAAAGCAAAGGTGAATACACCAAGGAATTCAATGGCAGCAAGTGACCACATTGCGCTTGCTTCAACAGGACTCAATGCAGGTAGGTCAACCTTAGTTTCACCAGCCATGCGGAAGGCATTGATGATGATAAGGCCGAGCCATGCACCAATCACCTGAGCGACCATGTAAAGTACGCCACGGATAGCTGAAATGCGACGAGTTGCCATCATACCAGCAGTAATAGCAGGGTTAAGTTGTGCACCTGAAAGTGAGAAAACTGCAAGAGTCACACCAATCACGCCAAAGAGCACATAAAGTGGTTGATAAATGCCTAGAGTCAAAAGTAGCATGGTGAGGAACATGGTTCCGAGTAATTCACCAGCTACAGCGCCCCAGATCTTTGGTGATTTAAAAATAGTTAAGATATTTTCGTTTGATCGCCTTTTTAGCAAAGAAACCTGCAAAATGCATTTGCCATTCTTGCAGCTCTTGCATTCCTTGGCTCCGAAGGTTTTGACTTCTTCAGCCTTGACTCTTCAGTTACAGTTGTTTCTGGTTCGGCATTTTCAGCTACGGTCACTACTTCTTCGACGACGGTAACTTCAGCCTTCTTGTTAGTATTTTGGCTTGTCAGCAGACTTCTTTAGCCTTCTTGGACTTACTTGTTGCCATTATACCTCCTTAAATAATATTGAGAAAAATTATATCACATCTGTGGTAAAATACTTAAAGTTTAAATCAAAAATGAAAGGTATAGGATGGGAGTCATCGTTCATAAAGAACAGGAAAGAAATACAGAATTAAGTCGTCGCATTGCTGCAGACTTAAAAATTAAGGCGAGCAAACAGCCAAGGGTTCCGATCCAGATCTCGTGAACGACTCTGATTATCTAAAAAGGCTCCAAAACTACTGGTCGTTATGGCTGGTTTTGGCTTGTTCTAATTGGTCTTGCCATCCTCTCACTCATCCTCATTGTTGTCATCTAGTCTAGCTAGTTTTTACTCTGATTCCCGTAAAACAGGTTATAATAGAAGGGAATATGAAACTTACAGACTTAAAACAGGCATTAAAAGACCTAAGCCTTGAATACAGTAAAATCAAAGACCTCCCACAAGAGGAGCGTAAGGCTTTTTGGTCAGGAAATTAATCGCAAAAAGCTGGCCATCCTTGCTGAAATCGAGGCAGAAGAGGCTAGACTTGAAACAGTCGACATTAAACCGATTGATCTCACGGCCCCAATGGCAGAGAATGTCGAGGTTAAATCAGAAAAGCATGGCAGCAAGCACCCACTCATGGTTGAGCTTGACAAAGTAATAGATATATATTCTAATATGGGATTCGAGGTCATGGAGTCCACTCAGCTTGACGATGAATTTCCATATGTTTGAGTCACTCAACTTCCCTGAAGGTCACCCAGCCCGTGACGGCTATGATACCTTCCGCACCAAGGAAGGCTTCATTCCTCCAGCTCACACCTCCACGATGCAATACCGCGCCCTCACTTCTCGTCTTGACCAGCTTGAACAAGATGGTCAAATTGCGGTGGTGATTCCTGGGCGTGTCTTCCGCAATGAAGATGTCGACGCCACTCATGAGCATACTTTCTATCAGTGTGAAGGTGTCTTTTGTCTCAAAAACCGCCACAATGGGACAGATGCTCGGTGTGCTCAAGAATTTCTTTGAGACCTATTATGGCCAATCTCTTAACACGAAAACTCAGCCAGGTTATTTCCCATTCACTGAGCCATCTCTTGAGTTTCAAATCGAAAAACCAAAGGCTCTTGGCGGCAAAGGTGATGGCTGGCTTGAGATGATGGGTTGCGGCATGATTCACCCTAATGTTCTCAAGACCGCTGGCATCGACCCGACTATCTATAAGGGTTTTGCCTGGGGTGGCGGCATTGACCGTTTGGTTATTCTCAAGTATCAGCTTGACGATATTCGCTTCTTTGAATCTGGTAAACTTAATTTCTTGGAGGAATTCTAATGTTTATTTTCGCTAAACGCCATTAAACGTTATGTCAATATCCCAGATTCAATCTCAAATTCCGACCCTGATGAAGTTGATTGGCTCTCGCCTGGTCGAAGTTGAAGGTACTGAATCTTTAGCGGAAAAATACCAAAATATCTACATCGCAAAAGTTGTTAAATGCACCGACATTGAAGGCACTCATCTTCATCTCTGTGAAATCGACGCCGGTATCCGCAACGCTGAGTTTAGTACACTGGAAAGCGGTCTGATTCAGGTCGTCTGTGGTGCACCAAATGTCCGCGCTGGTATTCTGGTGGCCTGGCTTGCTCCTGGTGCCATCGTTCCGTCCACTTTTGGCACCGAAAATTTCCAACTCTCTGTTCGCAAACTCCGTGGCTATGAAAGCTACGGCATGATCGCCGGTCCTGACGAATTAGGGATTTGCAATGAACATAAATATATTGCTGAAATCGCACCAGATCTTGCCAATCCTGGCGACACCTTCTCCAGTGTCTTTGGTCTCGACGATCTAATTATTGATATTGAAAATAAATCTCTCACTCATCGCCCTGACACCTTTGGTATTATTGGTTTTGCTAGGGAAGTAGCTGGTATTCTTGGCCAGAAATTTGACGAGCCAAAGATCTATCAAGGTGACTTTAGGTCTCAAACAGAGGTCTTTACCCGCAAAAATAACGAGTTGTCTATCGAAATTACTGATCCAAAACTCTGCCCACGCTATTCCTGTGTAGTGCTAGAGCAGTCTGATTTTACTAAAGAGCCAACCCCAGAGGTTCCAGACAATCGTCCTCTCACAAAAGATAGCATCTTCTCTATAAGACAGGGTATGCGTCCCTGTCTCTCAAATCGTCAACGCCACTAATCTCACGATGCTTGAGACTGGTCAGCCACTTCATGCTTTCGATTACGATAAATTTCATCGCCGTCGGTGGTAGTAACCAGCCAAAAATCCTAGTTCGTCGCGCTAAAGAAGGCGAAAAACTCACTCTCCTTGATGATACGGTGGTGGAGCTAAACGAGAATGATATTGTATTACCTCGAATGACGTTCCAGTTGCCCTAGCCGGCGCCATGGGCGGGAAGAATACGGAAATTGATGAAAATACTAAGCGTATTCTCCTTGAATCAGCCACTTTAGTCTCTATAATCTTCGAAAAACTCAGATGGCTCATGGTATTTTCTCTGAAGCCATCACGCGTTTTACGAAGGGTCAGCCAGCTTTTTGGTACCGTCCCAGCTCTTGAGCTTTGCCTTGAAAAAAACTCGGTGTCAAAAATCTGGACCAAGTTACCTTTACGGACCAAAAACTCGGTCGAAAAATCAGCCCTAATTCCGACAAGTCTCTCATCGTCATCTCCCTTTCTGATCTCAATCAAACTCTCGGTGCAAAATTTCACTGTCACCGAAGTAAAGCAGACACTCGAGAATGTTGGATTTATTGTCGACACCAATGCCGAACAGCTTGTTGTTCAGGCTCCACTCTGGCGCACTGATATTTATATTAAGGAAGATATTTATGAAGAGATGGGTCGCCTCACTGGTTTTGATAATATTCCAAAAACCTTGCCAACTCGATCATTTAAGGGCAGTCCAAAAATCCACTTTTCGCGCTCAAGTCCGAGATTCGCAATATCCTATCTGATGTCATTGGTGGAAGTGAGCTCCTAACCTATAGTTTTTGTCTCCAAGGCGCTTCAACAAAAAGTTGGTGAAAAATATCGAAGACAGTTATGAAATTGTCAATTCGATTTCACCAGAGCTCCAGTGCTTCCGTCAGTCCATCATCCCAAGTCTGCTTGAAAAACCTATGAAAATCAGAAAGCCGGCTTTTAAGGATTTTTGTACTCTATGAGATGAACCAGGTCGCCAAAAAGAGCCTCGGTATGCAGGCCGACCAGACGCCAAGTCTAGAATCGCACCTCGCCATCTGTCTTGAAGGTGACTATTACCAAATCAAACAGATTTGTGAGACACTCGATCGCCGCCTCGGCTTCGATTTTAAATTTACAGACTTCAAATCCGCCCAATATCCATATTTTGAACCACTCCACTCTGTCGATATTAAAGTCGGCCAAACTGTGATTGGTGCTCTTGGTGAAATAAAGCACGCTGTCTTAAAAAGGTATGAAGCTAAAAATATCGCCGCCCTCGAAATTAATCTCGTCCCATTACTCTCCTCACCCCAATTCTTCGTGGAGCACAAAAAAATTAGTCGTTTCCCATCTGTTACCCGCGATCTTACCGTAAAAACACCTGATCAGGTCTCGTTTGCAACTCTAAATCAGACAATCGAAAAAGCCTTGAAACGCGACAATTTTGTCTACGAAATTGAGCCAGTTTCTATCTATCGTCAGACGGAAAAATAGTGAAACCAGAAACTGTAGCTTCCATCTCAGCTTTGCCAGTACCGTAAAAACTATGAGTGCGGACGAAATCTCTGATATAATGAAGCAAATCGCACAAAATATTACAGAACTTGGCGCTGAGATTATTTAATCCCACGTCCAGACTTTTTTTCCAAGGAGGTATATGCAAGAAAAAGAACTTAAAAACCAGCCCTAAGCCAGCGCATCATTATCGGTATTATCGCCGTATTACTCTTCGCTTCGACCATCGCCATCTATGCTCTAATCGTGTTAAATGGTGAGAAAAATAAGGCCACTAGCTCCGTTAAAAAAGAAGAGCTTGCCGCCGTGACTAAGGAATTAACCGAAAAGCAAAAACAATTAAAAACCGCTTCTGAGAAGATGTCAAAGCAGTATTTTAACACTCTCAACTCTTTTTAGAAGTAAAGTCAAAGCTTTATAATGCTGAATCCGTCCAAAAACGCCGGCCTTAAGGTTTATGATCTCAAGTCCAGCGACGGCGCTGAGATCACCGACGCCACAAAGTCTTACTACGCCTACTATATCGGTTGGTGCCCAGACGAGTCTGTCTTCGATTCATCTTTTGATGACCCAAAGAAGCCGACCGCACTCAAAGAACCTCTTGCCGTCACTAATCCAGCCAGCCTCATCGCCGGTTGGTCTGAGGGAATCAAGGGCATGAAAATCGGCGCAGTACGTGAAGTCGACATTCCAGGTGCGCTCGCTTATGGTAATGATCGTGAAATCTGTGGCGCCAAAAACTCCCCTCTCAAGTTCATCATTCTTCCAATCAGTGTAACCGATGAATATAAAACTCTAAACTCTGAATACAGTAAACTCTATAATAAATATCAGAAAATTCAGCCGAAATTAACGGCCTCGAGCGTTAGAAGAAATACTCCTGGAGATCCCAGGAGTATTTTTAACATAAAGCCTATTGACAAAAAAACCAGAAGTATTATATAATAAAAATGTCCTGTGACGAGTGCTCACAGGAAGTGTTATTCTCAAACAAAGGGGGAAAAATTATGTTTGCTTCTAGTTTTTAACAAGTTTGTTGCTATTTGGTTGCTTTCTGCTTCCGTTCCTTTTTGGCTTCTTTTGATTGCACTGGTAAACCGGTCATCGTGGGAGAGCCGAGAAGACTTGAGATGAGATACAGAGCGCGCTTCCCGCAGGCATTGCGCAGACGTTTTTGACCATGCAGTCTTGCTGGCAAACACCGTCATCGCAATACTCGGTTGGATGAGATACTGGGACGCATACAGAATACCGTCTGTTATGTCCTTAGGCTGGTCCGTGGTTTGCATATGGATCTTTCTGGTCCTCTTAGTTGCGTTTCTGACTCGTTACATAATGGGGCAGTTATATCTCTATGGATCATCTTTGAAGATGTTCATTATGGAGAGATTCGCAAAGTTTAACAAACATCACTATAAAATCGACAGAACTGGTACTTACATTATTCTTCCGATAGATGAATATCTTGGAAGAAAAGTACGTAAGTACAGAAAAAGTCGAAAAAGGTGAAGGATCTAATGTTGTAGATATTCAGTCTAGAAAGACTGGACGTCGCACTTCAGACCGTGAAGCAAAGTAATTTTCTTCTTCACAAAAAGCCCCACTTCGGTGGGGCTTCACCTTTTATGCGCTCGTCTTTTTCGCTAATTATCCTATACCATTCGCGTAGCTTCTCTAAAATCACTGATCGATCGGCCTTCCATCGGCCGTTTTTTGTCCTTCTTTCGCTAGGGTTTCAGATTATTCAAACTAGCAAAGAAGCGTCCACTTTGATTTTTTTGATCCGCTCCATGCGGTCGGCTTCCCAGAGTAAAAGTTCTGCAGCCGACAATGATTCCTTAAAATTGCGGCCTTTATAATGTAAAAATAGCTTCGGTAGTCGCTCATCGACAAACTCGGGATGAAGATCACTTAGGCCATTAATATCAGACGCTTGAATCTTACGGCAAATCCGTCTATCTCCATCTGGCAAAAAGCCATCATATAATCCCGCCTCCACGTTAAGAGATTTTCGGAAAATCACTCTTCTTCTCATATAAACTGCGCATCCTTTCGGCAAAATCAGGATGTGCTAATAAAATCCGCAAGTTCTTTTCGTATCAATTCTTTTTGTTAAACCAATTTTCTCCCAACCGGAAGTCGCCCGAGGGTGCGGCGCCACAGGATCGCTTGATGCCTCCTCCGACACTGCGTCAAGGACAGAGGTCGAAGCTACCGCCGGACATTTATTAAAAACATAATTCCTTCACCGCCTCACCGAAATCAAACCAGGTCTGATATTCCTTACCGGCGCGACTGATTTTAGTCTCTGGCACAAAATTCTTTTTCCGCCTCCAGCAATTCCTCGAGATTATATCTTAAATTAAAAACCAAAATATTACCATTTTTGCTAGGTGCGAAAGGAAAGGCCACGGAAGTATTCAAAAATCTGAACTATATCGGCCAGAGGTATAAACAAATGGCTCAGGGTTTTGTAAAGTTCACTAGTTTTTGCACCGCTTTTTTATCGCGCATTTTTAAAAGATAATTAAAAACTTTGCGGCTGCTTTATCACGAGTAAGCGCGAGTGAAATTAGGGCCTCCACATCCGAAAGTGCATCGTGGGCCTTTTCGTGCGTAATTTTATTTAATTTCGAGAGGAGCTCTAGTTTATTTACCGCCTTCTTTGCCCCAGTTTCAGGATCAACCTTGACCGGCCAAACAATACCTTCCGGCCTTAAAGCCCGCACCATTCTCACCACGTCGAGAAGGTCCCAGCGGCTACGCCCATCCTTCCATTGCCACTCGTATGGATCATAGAAATTCCGCCAGAATAAATATCGCATATGTTCATCGTCAAAGCGCACTGAGTTGTAACCGCAAACAATCGTGTTTGGCGTAAAAATCTCCTCTGAAACTACTTTGCAAAATTCCGCCTCAGAAAGTCCCGAAGCGACTGTCTCTTGTGGCAAAATATGAGTTACCATAATCGCATCTGGACTAGGCAAAGTATCATCGTTTAATTTAATCAAAAGATTCACAGGTTCGCCAACTGGTTCCAAGTTGAAATTTGTGCGCTGTCCCGCAAATTGCATAATCCGATCTTCCCGCGGGCTAATGCCAGATGTCTCAAGATCATAAAAGAAAAAATCCGGCTCACTTTCTCTGTCAAAACCAGCTCCTCTTCCGTTATCTACCTGATAATATGCTGCCTGATCCGGATCAAAACGTGAATTCATGACTCTATTATAGCAATAAATAAAATATCCAAAACTATGCTATTATTCAATTATCAGATCGGCATTAAAATTAAAGATGCCGAAAATAAATAGAGAGGATCGTATGCGCAGAACCAAGAAGACTCCGGAATATCAAGCCACAATAAGACGGAGTTTGCACTATTTTTTTGAGGTAAATAAAAAATACAAGTGGTATAATCTTGCCATTTTGGCTTTAGTCCCGATTATTACTTTAATAAAATCTACAATCGCGCCACTCATTATTGCTAATATTGTTGAAGTACTTTCGACTTCTCGTGCGGAAGATTTTATTAATCCAGGTAACCTACTTCAGATACCAATTGTTCAAAAAATTCTCCCTCAAGGCCTCCTAATCCTTGCGCTCGAAATCATCGGTCCGATAATTTTGGGTAATTTGCAAATGTATCTTATCTGGAAAATGGAGCTACTTGCCACAAACGATCTTACTTCGAAATGTTTTGATGTTATTAATAATCAATCAATGCAATTCCATTCCGAGCGTTTTTCAGGTTCACTCGCTTCTCAGGTTTCTAGATTTGCTAATGCTTACGAACGATTCATGAATAGTACGATTATGAATATATTGCCACTTATAATCTCCCTAGTCTCCATCTTTGCGGTCCTATTTATGCGAACCCCAATCTTTGCAGGTATTCTCCTAGCTATTTTTGATCTTCTTTACATTTATCTCTATCTCGTAAAATGGATAAAATCGCTGAATACAATAAGGCCTGGTCAAAGGCCATCAGTGACCGCGAAGGTCAGTTTGCCGATTCTGTTACTAATATTATGACAGTTAAATCTTATTCTCAGGAGAAATATGAGCGCAAACGTTATAACGAATATCAAGAAAAAAATTTTTCACTACTGGTAGACAAGCTACGTTAAAGCGTTGTCGAACGTAACCTGGTTTTTCATGGCTTTATTTTTATCAATCAATATCTTGATGCTTTGGTTTTATTATCTTTGGTGTACCACTTTTCTTCTCTTTCGATTTCTACTATTTTATTAATCTTCCAATATACGCAAACTATTCAAGGTAAGCTCTGGAATATTAGTGGTATTTTTCGAAGTTTCATGCGTGTCTTCGGCGACGCCCATGAGATGACCGTGATTCTAGATACCGTCGATACTGTTGTCGATGAGAAGGGCGCCAAAAACTGATCGTGGGTAATGGCTCCATTCATTTCGATCACATCAACTTCAAGCATGCCGATGCTAAAGAGGACATCTTCAACGATTTCGATCTTAAAATCAAACCAGGCGAACGCGTCGGACTAGCTGGTCTTTCTGGTTCCGGCAAAACCACTCTCACCAAACTCCTCTTACGCTTTGCCGATGTCGACGCCGGCGCCATCAAGATAGACGACCAAAATATCAGAAAAGTTACCCAGCATAGCCTCAGAAAAAATATTGCCTATGTTCCTCAGGAAGCTTCACTCTTCCACCGTACTATTGCTGAAAATATCGCTTATGCTAAACCAGATGCCACGATGCAAGAAATTGAACATGCCGCGAAACTTGCCAATGCCGCTGAGTTCATCGAAAAACTCCCAAACGGCTATGAAACCATGGTCGGTGAACGCGGCATTAAACTTTCTGGTGGCCAACGCCAGCGTATTGCTATCGCGAGAGCTATCTTTAAAAGACGCTCCAATCCTAGTCCTTGATGAGGCCACCTCTGCTCTTGATTCTGAATCTGAATCTCTTATCCAAGAAGCCCTCCTTCGTTTGATGCATGGCCGCACCTCCATCGTAGTAGCGCATCGTCTCTCCACCATCTCCAGCCTCGACCGCATCGTGGTGTTAGATAACGGCAAGATCATCGAGCAAGGCTCTCATGATGAACTGCTTAAGCTAAAAGATGGACAGTATAAGAAATTATGGGATTTACAATCTCATAGATAATTGCAATTACCTGAAAAAGCACAAATCCAATATCATTTAGTGATATCTAAGGTAGGTAGAATTTTGAATAAAATATATTATAATAATTGCAATGAATAAGATAAATATATTACTCACCGAAGCCAACGGAAATCTCTCCAATAAGAAAGAGATGATAGAAAAAGCAGTAAAAGTAGCTGAGGAATATGTTTTCCCGAAACTTAAAATAGACTGGGATATTGATGTTTTGGTTACCAACCGACTGTATGACATTCTAATCCCAGAAGATGGCGTGGGCGGACTTACAAGAACCGCTGACTTTATTGAGTTTGCTGTGAATCAGGAAAAGGCCACTGAAAATCTCATTTCCGAAATGTTAGTCCATGAACTCTGTCATGCGGCGCGCTGGGGCAAAAATAATGAATGGATGATGACCTCACTATTTGACGGTATAATTAGCGAAGGTATCGCGACCTACTTTGAGGCGGAATTCATAAAAAATAGAAACGAGAGAACAATTTTTATTAAAACAATCCTTGGCCGCTCTGATGAAGAAAACGAAAAAATATTAGATCAGCTTCGTGATAGACTAGACTCCAACGAATACGATTACAATGCGATCTTCTTCACTGGCAACAACAAGCTGCCGCGTTGGTCTGGCTACTCTCTAGGCTTCTATCTCGTCAAGAAGTACCTTGAAAAAAACCGGCAAGACAATCGAAGAAGCATTTGCCGACAACTATGTAGATTTTAAAGCTATCTTATAAAATAAAGAATACGCAGTCGGATCCTTAAAGACCAGTGTTGCACTTGAGTGGTTAGAGTGGCGTCATACTTGTATAATTAAATAATTATGTTATAATATATATAACTAATCAAACGACTAGAGTACTTTTTAATTCTAGTCCTATTCTTGTAAGGGGGTAACTTCATGAAGAAACTGTATTTAGCACTTGTGACAATGGCGCTCGCTGCAACACTTGCAACCGGCTGTGGCAATATCACCGCAGGGAACACCGACGACGCTACATCCGAGAGCCGTGTGGACTTGCTGGCACCTTTTGGTAGTAGTAAAGCTGCCAGAAAAGAGTCGGGAGTCAGGCTGGATGATTACATCACACCGTATAGCTCGAATGATGGCTCTACGAGATACAAGCTCTCGCTTCAGGGCTATCTCAACGATTATGGAGTGCGCGAGGTTCAGATCTTCAATAATGATGATCAGAACATTTGTTTTGGTCTCAGATTCTTGAATGACACCATTGTTGGTCTGTCCTTCAGTCGTCAGCCTTATATTTTGGATGACGCTTATGAACTCACTGAAGTCGTTGTCACTACAGGTAAGCCGGATTACAAGTTTACGAGTTACGACGCATTAAAAAAATGCTTCAAGCTCAAAGACAAAGAATCTGGCGAGATGGTCAAGGACGTTTGACTATCATAATATACCTGGGGATGCCAATGAGAAATATCTCGGCCAAGGGCGGTTCGGGCAATGAATATTTCCCTGTTCCTTCTGGATTATAAAAACCAGGCATTCTATTTCTTCAACAGCAACCCGCTCTTTTCTGCCGCTTTCCTTCGACTCTGAATTCAAGAAGACGGTAGTCCCGTATCTGGACCTCGACAAGATCTCGCTGAAAAAGGATCCGTTCAAGGATGCAGACTTCAACTAAGGACTAGTACTAGAATCAGAGGCTCTCTCGGAGAGCCTTTTGGTATTTAAAATGCTCTTTTTAGCCTCCGTAGTGTCAGGCGTACTAGTGTCAGCTATGCCGATCTTAAATTGTGCCAAGCTAACATCCTCCCCTCTAATCCGCTGGCTTTTTTGGCCAAAATATGCTAGAATATACCAACTTTGAGATATTAACTTTGAAAATAATAACTTCAAGAAAAAAACTTTGAGAGAGGCTAATTTTAGAAAGGGAATGATGAACGAAGAACATAAGGGTTTATTGTCTGAAGGGGGAATCAAAATGCAGGGCGGATCCGCCGATAATTGCATTAAGGTGCGCGGAGCCAGGCAGCATAACCTGAAAAATATCGACCTCGACATACCACGCGATAAGCTTGTTGTCATCACTGGTCTTTCCGGTTCTGGTAAATCCAGTCTTGCCTTTGACACCATCTATGCCGAAGGACAGAGGCGCTACGTTGAATCTCTCCTCTTATGCCAGGATGTTCCTCGGCGTAATGGATAAGCCAGACTTTGACACCATCACCGGCCTCTCCAGCTATTTCGATCGACCAAAAATCCACCTCAAGAAACCCTCGTTCCACCGTCGCCACCGTCACTGAAGTTTACGATTACCTTCGTCTCCTCTTTGCGCGTGTTGGTGTACCACATTGTCCAATTTGTCATCGTGAAGTTTCTCGCCGTTCGGTTGAGGATATTGTTAATGAAGTTATGAAGCTGCCGCTTGGTTCCAAATTAATGCTACTCGCTCCCCTAGTCCAGCAGAAAAAAGGTGAGTTCCAACATATTTCTGAGCAATATCTCCAAAAAGGCTTTTCTCGCGTGCGTGTTGATGGCATTGTTTATGCACTTGATGAGTTTCCAGAACTTGAAAAACAGGAGCGTCACAACATTGAACTCGTCGTCGACCGTTTTATCCTTAGCACTGAACTTTATTCTCGTATTTCCAGCTCGATTGAGCAGGCCCTAGATCTTGGCCAGGGAATTATTCAACTTCTCAAGATCAACGATAATAGCTCAACCATCGAAGGTAAATCTCTAGGTACTCAAAATACGGAGGTCCTCACCTACTCTCAGCGTTACGCCTGTCCAGTTCACCCAGATGAATTAATCCCAGAGCTTGAACCAAGACTTTTTTCCTTCAATGCCCCACAAGGCGCCTGTCCAACCTGTACTGGTCTCGGCACACGCATGGAAATTGATCCAAATCTCGTTTTTTTAATAATAATCTCACGATCGCCGAGGGAGGCATCCGTCCTTTCAATCGCGTTCAGAGTGATTCATGGTGGCTAAAACGCCTCACTGCCGTTGCCAATCGTCACGGTTTCTCTGTTCATACTCCGATTGGCGAACTCACTGAAGCCCAGAAACATCTCATTCTCTATGGCACAGGAGACGAAAAATACCAGATTAAAATATCTGGTTCCGGCAAGTGGCAGGAAGGTGCAACTTATGAATCAGTGTATGAAGGTGTGATTCCGACTCTTGAACGCCGTCATCGCGAAACGGACTCTGATTTTATGCGCAAAGACATTGAGCGTTTTATGCTGTGCGTGAGTGTCAGACCTGTCATGGTGCTAGATTAAAGCCAGTAGTACTCGCCATCACGATTCACGGCTTGAATATTGTCGATATGTGTAATCTCGATGTTGATTCAACCATTGAGGTACTTTCTCAGGATCTCGGCTTTTTCGGAAGCTGAAGCTCTCATCGCGAAACCAATTCTTAAAGTCATCAAAGAACGTGTCAAATTCATGCAGGATGTCGGTCTCGGTTATCTCGAGCTTGGTCGTTCCGCCAATACGCTTTCTGGTGGTGAGGCGCAGCGCATCCGTCTGGCCACTCAAATCGGTTCTGGTTTGCAAGGTGTTTTTATATGTGCTGGATGAGCCATCAATCGGTCTTCATCAGCGTGACAATGATAAATTAATTGCCACCTTAAAACATCTTCGTGATCTCAAAAATACCGTGTTAGTAGTCGAGCATGACGAGGATACAATGTTGAATTCAGACTACCTCATCGATATTGGTCCAGGCGCTGGTTCACGTGGCGGTAATGTTGTTGCGGCTGGTACACCAGAGGAGATCATGCAGGATCAAAACTCTTTGACCGGCCAGTATCTCAGTGGTAAAAAGAAAATTAGTGTACCGAAAAACGTCGTCAACCAAAAGTCGGCAAGGAACTCGTTGTGGTGGGTGCTAGGGAAAACAACCTTAAAAATATTAATGTGCATTTTCCACTTGGCGTGATGACTGTAGTTTCCGGAGTTTCCGGTTCTGGCAAATCCACTCTCGTAAACGAAATTCTCGCCAATGAGCTACTTGCCAGACTTCACCGTGCTCAAACTGTTCCAGGTGAACATACCCGCATTGATGGCATTGAAAATCTGGATAAATGTATTGTGATCGACCAGAGTCCAATCGGTCGCACCCTCGCTCAAACCCAGCCACCTATACTGGTGTCTTCACTGCCATCCGTGAACTTTTTGCCGCCCAACCTGAGGCTGAAATTCGGGGCTATAAGGCTGGACGTTTTAGTTTTAATGTCAAAGGTGGGCGCTGTGAGACCTGCCAGGGTGATGGTGTCAATAAAATCGAGATGCATTTTCTTCCGGATGTTTATGTTACCTGTCCAACCTGTCATGGTAAGCGCTATAATCGTGAAGCACTAGAGGTCAAATATAAAGGCAAGGATATTTCCGACGTTCTCAATATGACCATTGATGAGGCGGTCGAGTTTTTTGAAAATATCCCAGCCATCGTGAATAAATTAAAAACTATTCAGGAGGTTGGCCTAGGCTACATTCGTCTCGCCAGCCGCTACTACCTTCTCCGGCGGTGAGGCACAGCGCATCAAAAATTGCTACCGAGCTCGCTCGTCGCAGTACTGGTAAAACTCTCTACATCCTCGATGAGCCAACCACTGGTTTGTACACCGATGACGTTAAACGTCTCTTTGCAAATTCTTAGCCGTCTAGTTGACGGTGGTAATACTATGATTATTATCGAGCATAATCTTCATGATTAAGTCTGCCGACTGGGTAATTGATATGGGTCGGAAGGTGGTCAGCATGGTGGTTTAGTGATCGCTGAGGGTACGCCAGAACAACTAGCTAAGCGCGACGACACGCCAACTGGCAAATTCCTCCGTGAGGCTCTTAAAGAATTTTTAACTTTCCTAAGAATTCTTAGCTCGAATTCCCTAGCTCGACTTTGAAAATCTTCTACTTCATTGCTTCACAGGTTTCTTGCAGTCTCGAATCTAGGATTGCCTTGCAGCCTGAATGTTTTTATCGTCGCACTTCACGCTACTAGCGCTGGGTCGGCCAGTGCTCGCCCAAAAAGAGAACGATAAGTGAAATTGTCCATGATTCAATCTCATAATTTCGCGTAGATTCTCTGTGGCCTGCTTTTGGGGTTTGTCCACCAGATAGAAAAACTACTCCACCAATTTCTGCTGGCACAGCCTCTTCAAAAAGCTGCAGCGTATATTTTGCAGTTTCAGAAGGCAAGTTTGTTTTATCATAAATCATGTTGATTTTCAGAATCACATTTTTAATATCAATACCTGATTTTTCTAAATTTAGAAAATAATGCCACTAGGACCTTCTTTAGTATTCAAAAATACTGTGATATTTTTGCATCTTCATTAAATAAAACTTCTGGCTCCACAATCGGTATCATTCTGTGGTTTAATATAATTTCGGCATATTTCACTAAATCACTTGTGTTTTGTTCAACCACCGCATCCGGCACTTTCTTCGCCGTTAATTGTTTGAAAAATCGTACGCCATTTTGTAAAACGCAACCCCTTGCTCGAAATAACTTTTTGCCCCTACATTCTAAGTCATCAAGTCCACGCGTACTGAATTGATTCTTAAATCAGGAATTTCAATAAGTCCAAGGTCAGCCTTCACTCCAGGTAATGCCCTTGCGCAGCTAAGAATTTCGGGATAGTCTGTCCGTTTGGTAGCTTCTGCAGGATAGTTTCTTGCGATAAGATTACTCCGTTCAAAAACTTTTGCCAAATTTGGAGTTGTCACCAAAAATCTCACGATATTTTTCGCTCGTCGCTATTGAATCAGGGAAGACCTAACTTCAGAAGTTTCTTCTCATAGTCTTTTTCGATTCGTCAATCGCTAAGATTCCTCGTCCATCAGCCGATAACGATTTTGCAAGTAACGTTAATTCGTCTTCTATTCTCAGAGATCTCTGTAATTTCTTATATAATTGGTCAAGATCAAGGTTTTTTCCCAAACCAGCATACTGGAGATTCAGTTTTGCCATTCGCATTGCTCGTTCAAGATTCCAGCCAGTCGAAAAGTGCCATCAAAATTGTAGCCACCGCTCCGGAATAAATTGATAAGTGTGTGAAAAATGTTTCTGATTTATCTCGAGTCTCATAACCTGAGATTTGTCTCTCCCGAAATTTCAAGATATTTTCATCCAGTGGGTTGACTGTCTCCGCCTCAATTAATTCAGGTGTCACCCGAACCACGAGCTCTAATCTTATCCCTTCCGGCGTTTTCAGACCGTCAAGTGTTTGTCCACTAAAGAATAAAATATTTGCACGTTGTACTAACTCGTCGAGTAGTTGATGGGCACTAAAATCGTCACGTCTAGCTAGAAGCTTCTCGAATTGAACGCCCATAAAGATTGCTACCTTAACACTAGGATTCATTTTCTAGCTAGGTCAATATTTGTTTTAGGTTTGACGTATTTAATCTGGCCGAGCGGTCAATAAACAACCAATCCGGTGTAGTCTCAGGCTTTAAAAATACACTAGGTCTAGCATATTTAGACGTTAAATATTTGACTGACTTTCCGCTCTTTATAATATATCGAGTATCGGCCACATCCCCGGCGAATTCAGTTTGAATTCTAAAATTCCGAAAAACCTCTTCCGCAATACTTGCCCCTGCTTCGTACTGTCGTGTGGTTTTTATAGAAAAAGTGATTCCTCATCAAGCGTGGCTTTCCAAAACTTTTTGCTGGTTCCGGTCCGTTTCAAATAAATTTGCTTCAAAATCAAGGTAAATATCTTTAATTATATTGCCCACGATCAATATATTCATAGACTCATTTTAGCATAAAAAATAGGTCCTTCGCGGGACCTATTTTACTTAACTTCTTAGCGAACTTCTACGCGAACACGTGGTAATGAACGACCAGAGAAATGAGTTTTCTAGTCTTCACAAAAGTGACTACACCATCTTTTGCAGCGTGAATAGTGAAGTTGCGGGAGATGTGTACCTTCACTGGCGATTTTAGTGCTACCAGTTTGGCGAACCAAAACTTCACCACAGCGTACTTTTTGACCACCAAAGCGTTTTACACCAAGGCGTTGGCCAGCGTTATTGTGGACATTTTTCGCGGTTCCACCAGCTTTAACATGTGACATATTTTAGCCTATCTTTTCCTTATTACTATTATTTCTCGAGCCACAATCTGACCTTCCCGATAGTAGAGTAAATCCGATTGACTCAAGTCTTGAAACTTTTTCAAAAATTATATCCCATCTCTTGAATTTCGTCAAGAATGTTTAGTCCGGCGTATTTGCCATTCTCTCTCAGCCAGGCTGGAAGCGCCATCACTACTGGTGTTCCTGATTTTATTTGCGGGGTGATATTTTTTAAAAATCCCATCGCAATCTCTCTACATTTCGCTTTTTCAGTCTTGAATTTAATATCTACCGGCGGCTTAGACATTGGTGCACCGAGATAGCCTTCAAAAAGCTACGGCGTAATCTCGCCCTCCCAAGTAAAAATTAGTGGCATCTCCCACTGAAATCGACTCAATAATCTGGTCCTTTTTCTGGATCAGGTCTGGAAGAATCTTAAAACGTTTCTGATTGCGCTCATTAAATAACCAGCTCAGGTTCTTTTTCGAATACTCTACCATGCGCTCATTCAGATCCGTTCCGTATGGTACATATCCCATGATGGCCGCCTCTTGTAATACCACGCCAGTTCCACAAAAATGGATCAAGTACTCTTGCCTCTTCCGGTAATTTACCGCATAGATTAATTAAGATCTGGGCAAGCTTTGGTGGCAGCATCCCAACTTTTGGCGTCTCTGGCTGGTCGCGCCTGATCGCGCTCGGTGTAGGCAGTGATATTTTGTGTACCGAGACTCAGGTATATCTCGCGGTCGATTAAGAAAATTTCAAAACACCCAGCCTTTTCACCTAATTGATTATGATGTGCGGTTGCAGAAGAAATCTCCGGCTCATTACTCGTGATTACCCTTACACTCCGCCCCACTCTAGCTAAACTACGTTTTAGCTCCATACTTTTGTTTGGCTAGTCCGGACTTTTTCTGTTTAGAAAAATCTGAAATACCTAAAGTGATTTTACCTTCCGGATGCGTGGTAGCTAAAAAATTTTAGCTAATTTACTAAAATCTGTATTAAAAACCTACCAAGTTTCAGGCTACCACCGAGACGATTGATGTCCGGCGATATATTTTCTTCACCATCTTCGTTAATTTCAAAAGAAAACTAGCTTCTTGCCGACTAGTCTCGCCGCTTTGTCATAAAGTGCCTGGATTTCAGCCAGGGAAATTAAAGGTTGACGTCCTGTAATTGCTACATATTTCATATATCAATTATATCAAACAAACCACTATCTAATAAAACACTTGTGTCGCAAAAATCGTATGCTATAATATTAGGGATATGTTTAAAAATTCTTAGTCTAATCACACTCGCCTCGTGGCTTTTGTCGTCTGGGGCGCCTGGGACCAAATCACTGCTGCTGCCAACTGTATTTTTTGGAGGACACTGTATTGAAGGCGGCGAGTTTAGTATCAACCTCTTTATTGTCGTTCTGCTCATCCCAGAACAACTCTTCATGTACTACTGTGCTGGTAAGATCTTCTTTGCTTACATGGCTGGCAAACAGAAAGCTGAAGGTAAAAAGAGGGAAAAAGAAGTCCAGAAAATCTCAACCTGGGAGCTGGCTCGTATCTCTTTTGAACTCAACTTCGTTAATCACGCCATTCCATCCGGCGGTGTTTCTGGTCTTGGTTACATCACTTGGCGTCTAAAAACTATGGTGCCACCGCTGGTCAGGTGAGCTTCATGTATCTTTTACGCTACTTCATCACCATCCTCGCAAATCAGACTCAGACGATTCTTGCAATCATCTTCCTTCTAGTCACTGGCAGTGTGCCAAATGGTGCGCACTGGATGGTCTGGGCCGTCGGTGCTATGAGTGTTGGTATTATTGCCGCCATGGCTATTTCTAACCGCCATCGTTTCAAGCAAGAAAAATGATCAAATGGGCTGCCAAGAAAATTACCTCAATTACGAATGGCATTGTCAGGCGTGTCACCTTCGGTAAAAAGAGAAAGTTCTCGATTTTTGATAAGGTCAATCAGTACTTCCTCGATCTTCATGATGATTTTATTACCGCCAAAAGGACAAAAACTACTTGTCCAGCCTTTAATTTGGGGGCTTCCTTTATAACTTCCTTGAGATTGCTACTTACGAGATCGTCGCGCTCTCGCTCGGGCATGGTGAAATCTTCCCACAAATCATGGTCGCCGAAGCACTCGGCTCTCTAATCGGTGCTGTTCTTCCTACCCCTGGTGGTGTTGGTGGATATGAGGGTTCAATGATCACCGTTATGTGTGTTCTTGGTACTAACCTTGCAGTCGCCAGTACCGTGGTCATCGTCACACGTGTGATCGTGCTACTCAAATACTATTGTCTCAGGTTACGGCTTCTACCAAAACGCCATCTCTAAGATTGGCAAAGCTGACAAGCAAAAGTTTTTGAAGCTGCCACCAAAGAAGAGAAATAATGTCAGAAGCTCCAAAATTCACCGTTAGCCAGTTTGTTGCCGTCACCAACCAGGTGCTAGAAACTGGCCTCGGTGATGTGGTGGTTTATGGTGAGGTCAGTAGCTTTAAAATAAACCAGGGCAAGTGGATTTTTCTTCGATCTTAAAGACGCCGAGTCATCGGTCGGATGCTTCATGACCGTCTATCAGCTAGAAATTTTTCCTCTTGAGGATGGCATGAAAAATCGCCATCCAGGCTACTCAAAAACTCACTAATTTTGGTAAATTCAGTCTAACTGTCAAACGCTTTTCATCCACTTGGTGAAGGTAGTCTCAAAAAGCTTTCGAATTACTTAAAGGCCAGTTGCAGAAAGAGGGCTCTTTCGATCAGGCGAAAAAGCGTCCAATCTTGCGAACTTTTGAGCGCATTGGTGTATTTCTTCCACCCAGGCCGCCGGTTATGCTGATTTTATTAAAATTATTAACGAGCGTTGGGGAGAACTAAAGATCCAGGTTGCTCACACTCAGGTGCAAGGGCTACCGGCGGTGGACCAAATTATTCGCGCTATAGAATATATGAATCAGTTCACCGATTGCCAGGTTATCGCACTGATTCGTGGTGGTGGCTCCAAGGATGATCTTGCGATTTTTAACGATGAAAAAGCTTGTCCGCGCTGTGGCGGCCAGCCGCATTCCAATTATCACTGGGAATCGCCATGAAATCGACGAATCCCTTAGCTGATCTTGCCGCAGATTTTGCCGCCTCTACTCCAAGTAACGCTGCTCAATTTCTTTAACGCGTGACCGTCAGGGCCGAAATTCATTCTTTGAAACTTCAAATCAATCGCATCAATCAGCAAATTAAGAATAAAAATTCAGCTAAAAAGAACAAGGACTAAAGGAACAGTTAGTATCAGTTCGCACTAAATTGAATAACATGATTGAGCTTGAGCTCCAGAAAATTAGACAAAAAGCACAAGTGATCGAGAATCTCAATCCAGCCATCATTTTAAAACGTGGTTATGCTATAATTCGCGGCAATATCAAGCCAGATTCGATAATTAATATTGAAACCAAATCAGAAAATGTGGAAGCAAAAATTCTAAAAATTACTGAAAAAGCAAGAAGTACAGAATCTAAAAATATTAAAGAATCTAAAGATATCAAAAGAATCATAAAGCGAGGAAGATATGAAAAAGGAAAAGACTAGCACAGAAAAACTAACTATCAATCAGAAACTTGAGCAACTTGACCAGCAGATTGAGTGGTTTTTATGGAGAAGATTTTTCTCTAGAACAGGCCGCCGAGAAATACCAAGCCGCAGCTACTGCCGCCAAGGAAATTGAGTCTGATCTTAGTGAAATCAAGAATCAAATTGAAATTATTGACCGCGATTTTTAGTAAGGAATAAAGGTCTTTGCTGTAAAAACTTTACATAATCATAAGTAAAATAGAGATATATGGATAATCAGGGTTCGAATAATTTTTAATAATAATCAAGGTGGGGTTGCGCACGACGCAAATTTTTGGAACCCAAATCCGGGAACTCAGTCTCAAGGTTTTTCAGTTTCAAGGCACACAACCACAGGGATTCCAGGCGCAAGGTTATCAGTCCCAAGAAGCCTTACAATCTCAATCCTCACAATATCAAACTTCACAATCTCAAGCTTTTTCAACCTCAGAATTTTCAACCTCAGAATTTTCAGTCATTAGCACAATCAAATAGTTTTCAAACTACTCCAATTAATAATTTCCAGTCTTCAGCCAGCGCCAACACAAATAATCTCTTGAATAAAGATTTTAACATGATGACCGACGAGGAGAAGAAGGAAGCTGAGCGCATTGCGCGCCAAAAAACCGTGTCGATCTCTTTAAAAACCATTGGTCTCATCGTCGTTTCTCTCCTTGCCATCCTCTTCATCGGTCTCTTCATTTGGATGACTCTCAAATGGAGTGAGGCTAGCACTAATGTCCAGGGAAAAATTGATGTTGCGGTAGCAGAAGCGAAGAATCAATTGCAGGCAAAACTTGAGAACGAGTTTGCTGAAAAAGAACAATATCCTTTCCTGACCTTTTTCTGGTCCTGCCGACTTTGGTTCACTTACTTTCGAATACCCAAAAAAACTGGAGTGTTTATATTCCTGATGATGCCAGCCGTGGTGGTGAATTTAACGCTTTATCTCAATCCTGGTCAGGTCAACGTCGTTTCCGATACTACAATCATGGCCTCCGAGTCTCCATCCGCACCGAACAAATTGATAGCGTACTTGAGGATTACAACCGTAAAGTACAAGATGGTGAAATGACCGTCGCGTCTAAGGTGGTTAATAAGATTAACGTTAATGTCTTCACCGGGAAACTCGACAACGACTATCAGGGGAATTGTTTGTATCTTCAAAATCCGCGACAAAAACCGCTATCTTACGCACCGATTCCAGCAACGTCTTCCGCGAAAACTTGAGAAAATTCTCTCAACCATCCGCTTCAATAGCTAATCTAATCAACCCGGCTGCGACGGCGAAATCTTAGGGCACAAAAATATTAAAACTCCGACTTCTCTGCTATAATTTAATTATGTTAAGTGAGGTCGGAGGTTTAGCTATTGCTGCGCATGAGCTGAAAAGCCCTCTTGCTGTGATGCGCCAACTTGCGCTCTCGATGGATTTTTGCTGAAGATTCGCGGCTTGAACTCGAACAGACTCGTGATGAACTTGTAACAATCTCTGAGCGTGCCCTTCGTCAGGTAAATGATCTCACTAAGGTCGCTAGACTCGAGGATGGGCTTTTTCTCCATGGAGCCTGTCTCGGTGCGTCACGTCTGTGACCATGTCCTCACTGAGCTTCGTCCATATTTTTGCAAGCAACCAGCGCAATCTTCAAGCAGTTTATAAAAGTCGAACTGACTTAGTTATTGCTAATCCGGATCTATTATTTAGTATTATTTACAATTTTTGCACCAACGCTGTGCATTATTCCACCCCGAGACTGAATCGAAACTTTCAATTTCTGATTGTGGTGAGATGGTCGAGGTGGCGGTACGTGATTTTTGGTCCGGCACTCCCAACGAAGGTCTGGCAAGAAATTCGAGACGGACTGAATCAGCCGACCCACATCAGTATGCGTCCAGGAAGTTCCGGCCTCGGTCTCTATATTGCCTCAAAATTCTCTAAATACATGCAGGCAGAAATGCTTTGCCGTGCGCCACCGCGATGGTACAAGTTTTAAAATCCGCATCCCAGCCTCCCGTCAGGTCGCCTTCAGTTTTTTAATACGAGATTGTTATGCAGATTGAACCCTTCCTTAAACTTCAGCCAGAAACTAAAAGCGAATCACTTGAATTTTTTATTCTCGAAGATGACCCAATCTTTGCCAGACTCTTCTCAAAAAGTCTTCACCGAGCCTTCCCAAATTCTACCGTTAGTACCTTCGAAAACGCCATTGACGCCATTAATGCATTGCCAGATGATTGCACGCCACCCTCTGTTATTATTCTCGACGTCCTTCTAACCGGTCCGGACGGCTTCACTTTTCTAAATGAAATCGCTTCTTATTCGGACCTTTCGTTTGTCCCAATTATCATCGTTTCGTCACTAAATTTTCCCATGCAAACTCTTGAAAGTTATAACGTAAAGAAGATTCTAAATAAGGCCACCATGACACCACAGGATTTACCGGCAGCAATTTCAAAAATCCTCTCTGTTAAGATTGCAAATAGTCAAAAGAGTAACCCTACCAAAAACCGCTCCGCCGACCGCACTAAAAAGGACTCCACTAAGGCGCCTCAAGAAGAGAAAACTGATCATGTCCGATATCAAAACCGAAGCCATCGTTCTGAAGCGAGTTAATTACAATGAAAGTGATCGTATTGTGACTTTTTTAACGCCAGACGGTCGCGTTTCTGGTATTGCTAAGGGGCGCGTCGAGAGAAATCAAAATTGGCTGGTGGTATTGAAATGTTTTTGTTTATCAAAAATCGTCGTCCATCAGCGTGATACGAAAAACGTTGAGACCGAATCCGAACAATTTGGCGTCCTCACTTCTGCCAAGGCTATCGAATTTTATCAAAACATTATTTCCGATCTAGAGACTTTAGAGCTTGCCTCAAACTTCCTCAAACAAATCAGTCGAATTACTCACCACATCAGTTCTGCTGAATTTTTACTCACCCGCCAAACGCTCTATTACCTCAATCAATTCTACCTCGATCAAAAATAGGCGCCAACTCATTGCGATTTATTTTAAGCTAAATCTCGCCAAAATCAGTGGGGAAGAAATCAATGTATTTTATGACAGCAATAATCAAAAACTTGAGTCAACCGCCACATATGACTGGGATGATTTTGAAAAAGTCTTTGTCAAGCGACCGGACCAGTCCGGCAGTATCGACCAAAAATGTCATTAAAATTCTGCGACTCATTCTTAGCACTAATCTCGGTGTCGTCCTCAAAAATCAAGAACCTTACACCTTTTCTTCCGATGCTATCCCATATTGCTGCCTGAAATGCTATAATAGACAGAAATAACAGGAGCAAAATATGGCAAAACTCGAAGATATCGTTAGTCTATGTAAACGTCGCGGATTTATTTTTCAGGGCTCCGATGTTTATGGTGGTATGGCAGGTACTTGGGATTTTGGCCCACTCGGTGTCGCTCTTAAACGCAAAATTATGCAAACTTGGTGGAAATACTGGGTTGATGATCGTGAAGATATGCTCGGTGTTGACGCTGCTATTATTATGAATCCAAAAACTTGGGTAGCTTCCGGACATGCTGCAACTTTCTCTGACCCTCTAGTCGAATGTAATGAATGCCATGGTCGCTTCCGCGCTGATAAATTAGCTAAGACCGCCGAAGGCCACGATCTTTCGACCAATATTACGCGGGATGAGTTGATGAAGGCCGGCATTAAGTGTCCGACCTGTGGCAAAATTAACTGGGGCGAGGTTAAAGCAATTCAATATGATGTTCGAAACTCATGTCGGTGCAGTTTCCGATGAGACCTCTGTCGCCTACCTCCGTCCTGAGACCGCCCAGGGAATCTTCACTAATTATAAAAATGTCGTCGACAATATCTATCCAGACCTACCTTTTGGTCTTGCTCAGCAAGGTAAGGCTTTTCGTAATGAGATTTCTCCACGCGACTTTATCTTCCGCTGTCGTGAACTTGAGCAGATGGAGATTGAGTACTTTGTCCATCCAAACGACTGGGAACGCATCTTTGAAGATCTACTTAAAGATATTCATGTCTTTCTTGAAAAAGTGATGCAGCTTCCTGAATACATGATCCATGAATACGAAGTCCCAGCCGAGGATCGCGCACACTATTCAAAGCGCACAGTTGATGTCGAATTTGATTTTTCCAATCGGAACCGAGGAGTTGATGGGTCTAGCTTTATCGTACTGATTTTGATCTTCAAAATGTCGCTCGCGCCTCTGGTAAAAACATGGAATACCGCGATAAGAAAACCGGTGAAAGTTTTGTACCACATGTCATCGAACCATCCTTTGGTGTGGAGCGTCTTGTGATGGCTGTTCTTTCTGCCGCCTACCATGAAGATGAAGTGAATGGCGAAAAGCGTGTCTTTCTGAAACTCCCTGAAGATTTCGCGCCATTCCGATTCTGTGTTTCACCACTCCTAAAAGAACAAACCAGAGCTAGTTGAGAAGGCTCAGCAGGTATACCAAACCTTGCGCAAGAAGTATGGCAATGTTACTTGGGATGACTCTGGTAATATTGGTAAGCGTTACCGCAAACAGGACGAAATTGGTACTCCAAAATGCGTAGTAATCGATTTTGATACGCTCGAAGATGACACTGTGACTGTCCGAAATCGTGATACCTTAGAGCAAGTTCGTGTAAAAATCGCTGATTTATAAGATGGCGGATTTTTGATGGAAAATACTCCCAGTAAATTTCTTAAATTAAAAAAAAGCAGGCCCAGAAAAACTTAAACATACAAAACAACAATTTTTTTCTGCGCCCTCCATGTTCTACCAAGACTCTTTGTCAGACGAAATTTCCTAGTCCCATTTCTTTTTATGTTTCTTCATCTTTGGGTTCCTACTTAATTTTTTTCGCCTCTGGTACTGCAAACTGGCAACTTTTTCAGCTCTCCAACCTCCGCGGCAAATTAGTTTTGATCCTCGATACGTTTCTTGCTGTAGTGGGGGTCGGTCGAACTTGGCCCGATTTTTTTCTATCTTACCAGTCTCAATCTTGTGCAGTCCACGCTGGTTGGTCTCCTCTTCTTTATTCTAAATTTCCGCAAACAATCTCTTCCAGATGAGCTCCAGCGCACCGGTATTATCGCCAGTTTCTTCCTCCCTAAGTTCCGGCTGTCCAACCTGTGGCACCGCCCTGCTTGCTCCTGTTATTATTTCCATCCTTGGTTCCTCTGGACTTGCTCTAGTTGGCACAATTTCCGCCGTCTTAAATTCTATCTCTCTCCTACTCGCCTTTTTTTCGTCTTTAAGAAAAATCGGTTACGAGGCTTTATATTATCGTCGAAGATGAAAAATACCGTACAAAATCTCAGGAAAAGCTAAAAAAACAGCAAGGAGGCAAATGAATAGCTCAATCAAAACCGATTTTTTTCTGGATCCGATTTTTCTGATCCTAAAAAGTTTCGCAGCCGGCTCCACTAATAGTCTCCTTGGCCGTCTCGTTCGTTTCTCTGTAATCTTTATTATCGTCATCCTCTTTCTTTCCATCGCACTCACTTCTGCTCCCAAAAACCAAGACCTGAGCGGCATTCGTGATGAACGCACGATCTTGGGTAATAAAAAGCTAAAAATCATTACATCATGATGACCGACATCATGTGTCCATATTGCGACGTTTTCTCTCGTCTTGCCATGGAAAATCAGGAAAAATTTGATAAATACTTAAAGGATCATGATATTGTCTTTGAGGTTCGCGTCACGGATTTTCTTTATGAGAACAATATGGATAAGCGCGGCTTTTCAAGGATGGGTGCTGAGGCTATCGCCTGTGCCACCGATCAAAACCGTTTCTGGGACTATTACCATCAGGCCATTCGTCGTCTCTGGCAGGATTACCACAGCAAGGGAATTGGTTCTTCAAAAATGCTCCCGCCATCAAAAATCTCACTCCCGCCTACTGGGAGAGTATCGCAAGTGATGTGAAGCTTGATAACTCTTTTTAAATCTTGTCTTTCTGAACATAAAATGCTCGAGACGGTCAAGCAAAATACCGCGGATGCCACCACCTTAATGTTGCGTCATAATCTTGGTGGCATGCCAAGTTTTAAGTTTAATAATTTCACATCTTCAGGCTTTGATACTAACTGGGATTATAGCTACGTCGAGCGTTACCTCGCTGCCGGGCTGGACAAAAATCTCAAATAAGATATTCTAGAGAATAATCTTCTAGATAAGATCTTCTAGAGAATAATCTTTTTAGCTTCAAACAATACAGTCGGCACCTTTGGTGGTGGCGTGAAGTCTGTGGGCTTCAGTGGCAGACGAATTCTCGTCGCATAGTCGTCTGAGAGTAATCGCCCCAGCTGACTCGTATAATGCCTCTCAGTAATAATCAACTTTAGTGCCAGTTGTTTTTGTAGAATCAAATAAATGGCCTCTGGACGGCGTGGCGCTTCGTCTTCTTTTTGCAAATTTTTTTCCATCCAGATTCTCTAAATTGAAGTTTATAAAAAAACTTCGGCCGATAGGAAAACGGGGATTAGCAAAAACTTTGTATGGTTCGTCCGAAGCTTCATTTCATGAAAATCTCCTTCAAAAACCTCAACATTGGTAATATTTTGCTTTGCAAGATTTTTCTCTTAGTCGTTTTGCAGTCTCCGCATCTTTTTTTCAACCGCAATTACTTTTTTGCAACGCTTTAGCCAGCGCAGAGGTAATCACCCCTGAACCTGCCCCGATATCAATCACTAGATCACGCTTCTTAATATTTGAATGCCCAATCAGAAATAATGCCAGCTTCGGACTCCTTAGAAAATTCTGGTCTAAACGAAAATTACGCATCGGTTACTTTTTTTCTTTTTGTCTAAAAAGTTTTATTAAATTTTACTAGCAACTCATTCTGTTCAATCTGGGAGCGAATTAAAGACTCGCCAAGTTTTCTCCAAACCTCAGAAATCACTTTCTTCTTTTCTTTTGGTGCATTCATAAATTCTTTTTAAAATCTTTGGTCCAAAATGCTTCCATTCACGCATTAACTCGATCGGATTGTTCAGCTTGACTGAAGCAAAGATCTCAAACATCCCATTAATAAAAATCTTAATCTCATCCTGATTAGCCGTCTGCATCCATTTATTAATCGTACGATTAATCATATCGCTACGCTTAGTAGTTTTAGAGCGCACAAATTTATTACCATTCACCTGCCAGGAATAAATATCATGTTGGTATAGATTTTTTTGCGATACTTAAAACGATTGTCAAACCTTCGCGGTGTTCAAATAAACGCCCAATCACCGATTCTTGTGGGACAAAACTATGGATTTTTTTCAAGCACCTGCACCGGTCCAGTATCTTGGTCGACTAAATCCTTGCGTATTCCCGGGCCGTCATAGTTATAGACTGCCTGGATTTTTTTCCTGGATCCCATCAGAGGCATGGATGGCTGCAAAAATTGCAACGTTTCCGCCCTTCGAATGGCCACCAAGGTATAGTTTTTTTCCAGAAAAACCTGCGGCTGATCCTCTTTAAATACTCTAGAGCTTCAATCTGGGCTGGAATTTTATCTAAAACGGCCATATTAAAATCTTCTTTCCAGCCGGTAATCGAGCTATCGGTGCCAAAAAATGACAGATATGCTCGCTGAAAATTCATATGAATGGTAATGGCGGAAAACTGTTTTTCAAGGTCCTTGTCGTCATTGCGTATGTAGTGGCTGACCCGCATTTTTGCAAAACGCTTTGTTTGTCCAAGTAGCTTAATATACTCCTCGTCATCCGGCCAGCAGAAATCCTCGCTAGATAAAAAGACTCATTTTTTTAGCAATCGAACCGATCGTCTCAAAAGCTCCTATCTTGATCTTAGGGAACGGCAAATATGAAAAACGCGCCAAAATTAATTGGTCTACCTCCGAAAAAGGCGCCTCCTTTGAGATCTTTCTTTCCCCATGTTCCCTTAAATAATCGCAAATATTTGCCATAACTATATTTATATTATATCAAAAAGTTTTTCCCTAGAAATCTCAAAAGATAGAAGACCAAGATAAGACTAAAAAAAGATGACCAAGAGAAGATTAAAATAAGACCAAAGAAAACCAAAGAAAAACCCGCCGAAGCGGGTAGATTGTGTTCTTTATCAGTATTATTTGTGATTATATAGTATTGCCTGCGATGTCTTAGATGATTTTCTGAGTATCAGTTCTTCTCACGTAATCCAGAAGACTTATGAAATTCTCGTCATCTTGATACAGACTTTTGTCCCATTCGTACCAGATGTCAAAAGCGGTTTCAGCGCCACTTCTCACCATCTCCTGAACCTTGGAGCTTCGAAAAACTACATTGCCTTCCTGCTCGTCGAGCGGGTGTTGGCATCCCATATCTTGATAAACCTTAGCCTGAATGTCAGCCTCAAGTTTGTCGCAATGGTAGGCAAAAACCGCCTCTTTCGTCTTCTTCTGGTCAAACTCCTTCAGGAGATCGTAATACACCTCATTTTTCTGCAAGTCACCGAGAACTTCTCGAATTGCCTTAAACTCTATCTCGATCTTCTGTTCTCTGGGGATATTATCAAAAGGCGTAATATCTCCGATCAAAACCTCACCAAGCTCATGAAGTACTAGCATCATGATAACTTTTTTTCAAGATCAAGATCTGTCTTAAACTCAGAATCCAGGGCGATTGCCAAAAATACAGGTGCCATAGATATGTTCGGCGATACTCGCGCCTCTCGCCGGAAATATTCCAGTGAGTGCCGTCCCATCCGCTTCGGATCTTATACTTGAGTTGTGTCGCTAAGACGTAGAAGCGTAAGGTGTTTTCTAATTTTTTTCCTCCATTTTACCCCTCCTATGAATGGTATTTTTGCACCAATATCTGTAAAAGAACACCTATATATTATAACATGAAAATTTAGATTTACAAACGAGCTAAAACCATAGAAGTTCTTTTATGTTGTAATATATTCCTACCACAATAACTTCTTTTTGAGTCGATTAACACCTTAGAAATATAGGAAAGACTTGTGTTTTCATGCTATAATTAAGGCGTCCAATCTTAACATTTTAATTTACAGCAGAAGAAGCGCAGAGCGTAATGTTTTCTGTGTCGAGATGAATATAAATTTGGGTGTCTCGGCGCAATGGAGATATTCGTCTCTGCTGTAAAAAGATTGGACGTCTGCCGAGCGCCCAAACTTATGACTATTGATTGATTTTAGTAAGGACGCAATGCGGCGTCCACTTTTTTATACATCTTTCTGCTAGAAAGAAAGTTCAGCAGAGATGCCTAAATTATCTGACCAAGAGCAGCGTCAGGGCCGCCAAAGAATTCTACGAACAATGGAAGGACCGCTCCGACGAGAAAAAAAGGATACACAATCTTTCTGGCTCGATTTATTGAGAATGATCTATGGATAGAAAATCCGTCGCAATTTATCAGCTTTGAAAAAACTGTTCAATTTGAAAAGACAAAGAAATTTGCAGACGGCTATATTGCGAAGACAAAGGTTCTTATCGAGCAAAAGAGTGGCAACATTAATCTCGCAAAAGGTGAATTACAATCTGATGGCGCAATTCTTCGTCCAGACCAGCAGGCTCGTCGCTATGCCAATAATCTCCCTTATGATGAGAAACCTAAATATATTATCACTTCGAATTTTAAGGAAATCTGGGTTTATGACGAGAATCGTCCGCATTCTGATCCAGAGAAGATTCTTCTTAAAAGATCTGCAAAGGGAATACTACCGCCTACAATTCATTGTCGATACTGGAAATAGTCATGTTAAGAAGGAGATGGAACTTTCTATCAAAGCTGGCGAAATCATTGGTGAATTCTATAATGCACTTCATGGCCAATATCATAATCCTGACGACTCAGAAAGTCTTAAAAAGTTTAAATAAGCTATGTGTGCGCCTAGTATTCTGTTTGTATGCCGAAGATGCCGGTCTATTTGGCCATAAAGGCGCATTCCACGATTACTTAGCTCATTATGATGTTGAGGATTGTCGAGAAGCGATTCGCCGCCTATTTAATGTTCTTAAACAAAAACCAGAAGAGCGAGATCCGTATCTAAAAGAAGATTTGGCTGCATTTCCATATGTAAACGGTGGTCTTTTTGATGGAGACGATATTGAAATCCCGCATTTTACTAACGAAATACGAGATTTAATCCTTGAGAAGGCTTCTGATGATTTTGATTGGAGTGAAATTAGCCCAACAATCTTTGGCGCCGTATTTGAATCTACATTGAACCCAGAAACCCGTCGTAAGGGCGGCATGCACTACACGAGTATTGAGAATATACACAAAGTTATTGACCCATTATTCTACGACGAACTATGTATAGAATTTGAAAAAATCAAAGAAATTAAGATAGTAAAAACACGTAACCAAAAACTTGAAGACTTTAGAGATAAACTAGCAAGTCTAACTTTTTTTAGATCCAGCTTGCGGTTCTGGTAATTTTCTTACAGAAACCTATCTCTCCCTTCGTCGCCCTAGAAAACGAGGCAGTTGAGCTATTGCAGGGTGGAAGGGTTGCATTTAGCTTACTTAATCCAATTAAGGTCCAAATTAGCCAATTCTATGGCATCGAGATTAATGATTTTGCGGTGACTGTTGCAAAAACCGCATTATGGATTGCAGAGGCACAAATGATGCAAAAGACGGCACAAATAATGTACCAGAACCTGGAATTCTTCCCACTAAAAACCTATACAAATATCGTAGAAGGCAATGCGCTTTAGGGTAGACTGGAGTGATGTTATTTCGGCCAAGAAACTTAGCTATATTATGGGTAACCCGCCTTTTATCGGTGGGAAAATGATGGATGCTTCTCAAAAAGAGGACATGCTTTTCATATTCGGTAAGAAGTGGAAAAACCTTGGCAATATGGATTATGTATGCTGTTGGTATAAGAAAGCAGCCGACTATATGAAGGATACCGAGATAGAATGCGCATTAGTTTCAACAAATTCAATTACATAAGGTCAAGCCGTAGCAAGCCTACTCGGATTAATGTTTAATGATGGAATAAAGATAAATTTTTGCATGGAAGACATTCTGTTGGGATAGTGAAGCAAATCTAAAAGCCCATGTTCACTGCGTCATTATTGGCTTTAGCTATAAAGACCGACGCACTAAGATAATCTTCGATAATAAACCCAAAAAGCTAAGAATATCAACGGTTTCTTGATTGATGCGGAGAATATCATTATAGACAATAGAGCAAAGCCAATATCTAATGTACCGGAGATGGATTTTGGTAATATGCCGAACGACGGTGGAAATTTTTTTAATGACAATAGATGAAAAAGATGAAATTCTTAAAAAAGAGCCAAACCTTTCAAAGTACATTCGGCCCTATCTCGGTTCAATAGAATTCATTAATCGAAAGGAAAGATACTGTTTTTGGCTCAAAGATGTAAACCCATCTGATATCCGTAATAGTGCTATACTTAAACACCGCATTGAAAATGTCCGACAATTACGCCTTAGCAGCTCAGCTGCTCCAACAAGGAAAAAGGCAAATACTCCGTATCTATTCTTTTATGCACCACATCCGGAGGATACTTATCTATTAGTTCCACGTGTCTCCTCGGAACGCAGACGATATATACCGATGGGGTTCATGAACAAAAATACAATTGCTAGCGACGCAGCACTTATTGTTCCTAACGCAACGCTTTTATCATTTTGGTGTTATGCAATCAAATGTTCATATGTCCTGGGTTCGAGTTATAAGTGGGAGACTAAAGAGCGATTATCGCTATTCAAATAAGGTCGTTTATAATAATTTTCCTTGGCCTAATCCTACTAACAATCAGAAAGAGAAGATTAAACAAACTGCGCAAGCAATTCTTGATGCTAGAGCAAAATATCCATATGCTTCACTTGCCGATCTATATGACGACGCAATCATGCCGCCAGAACTCAGAAAAGCGCATCAACTCAATGATAGGGCTGTCATGGAGGCATATGGATTCTGGGGGAGACTCAACTCCGAGACCGAATGTGTAGCCGAACTCATGAAGATATATCAAGAATTAACCAAATCATGAAATCTGATATCTTTTCTACAGAAGTAAAAGAGGGTATTGTCGAATCTGCGGTAAGTTTGATAGGTTAACTAGAGAGCACGTTATCCCAAAAAAACGCTGGTGGTGGTGTGGGAGTAAAATTATATAGTCCAATAGATTTACTTAAAGACAAAGATTCCTCTCATTATATTTTAAAGCAAGATGGATTAACTGCCCGAACCTTGTGTGCTGACTGTAATAATTTGATTGGACGAGAATATGATGAAGACTTTGGGGTATTTTTACAAGACTGTAAATTATGCAGTTTTTGTGAAATAAAAGAAAAATAAATAATGGCGAAATTAGAAAAAGAGACAGATTTGATAGGCGGTAGTGCCGGGTTTATTATAAAAAAATATAAAACCATTTAATATTGCTAAACGAGTACTAGCGTCATTCTGCTCTATAGAATACGAAAGCATAACGAAGAGAATCCCAAAAATCCAAAGAGCAATTATTGAGCCAAGTTATATCCCAGATATAAAAGATTTTTTCATTATATTTCACTTTTAAAAACTTGGAGGCGACTCTTTTTCTGCAGCAATAGCTGCGAGGGAGGATGGATGGTAAGATTGAAGTATATTCAGTTATTGAATCAGGTTATACTGGCTTTTTACCTAAAAAGAAACTAAAAAAATAATGCAGATTTTTCAGATTCTCTTGGTGAGACTATTAATATAACTAATTGGTTGACAGACTATGTACATAATAAAGAGTATGATATGCATTTTATGGTCCCCCTTATCTCAAATATGGGGCTTTCGGTAAACATGCCAGCAGAATAGTTAATATGGAAATTTTGAATAAGAGAAAATCTAGTGTATAAAAATGGTGGTTCCGACTGGACTTGAACCAGTGACACAAGGCTCTTCAGGCCTCTGCTCTACCAACTGAGCTACAGAACCACTTTAAAAGAGTATAGCACAACATGTGCTATAATAAAAGTATTATGAAAAGAATTAATACATCCGCAATTTCTGGGATGCAGGAACTTCTTCCGAATACCCAGATTATCTTCAATACTATCAAAGACCAGATTGCTAGGATGTATCATCTCCACGGCTATCAGTATATTGAGACTCCAACCATCGAGCGTACTGATATTCTTTTAGCAAAGGCCGGCGGTGACACCGAAAAACAGATCTACAAGGTGGTAAAAACTGCTGAAACTGCCGACGAGGCTGACCAGGCATTACGTTTTGACCACACTGTGCCTCTCGCTCGCTATATAGTTGAACACGAAAGTGACCTAACTTTTCCATTCAAGGTTACCCAGATCGGCCGCAATTTCCGCGGTGAGCGTTCTCAAAAAGGACGCTTCCGTGAATTCTATCAGCTTGACGTTGACGTGATCGGCCGCAATACCTTATCTATCGCCCTATGATGCTGATGTTGTAGAGACGGCTTTATGCTGCTCTAAAGACCTTTATCAAGCCAAAGATGCTTTATCCGCATCAGCAACCGCAAAATCCTATCTGGCTTCCTCGAGGCTCTCGATCTTGCAGAGATTTCGAAAGACATTTTTGATGTAATTGATCACGCCGAAAAGGTGACGGCAGAGCAGACCAAGTCGGCTCTAGAAGAATTGAAGATCTCTGCCGACAAAATTGCTAAGATTCTCGATTTTATCAAAATCAATGGCAAACGTGAGACAGCCGTAGCGGCCCTTCGCGCTCTTGAGATCAAAAAAACGCCCAGTTTGAAGCTGGCGTAGCAGAAATCGACTTTGTGCTTAAAACTCTTGAACAGCACGGCCTCACCGGAGTTGCCATTGCCGACATGTTGATTATCCGCGGGCTTGATTATTACACCGGTACGGTATTTGAAACCATTCTTCCTGAATATAAAGGCATTGGTTCAATCTGTTCTGGCGGCCGTTATGAAAAATCTCGCCAGCAACTATACCGACCAATCCTTCCCGGGTGTCGGCATTTCGATCGGCCTCACTCGTCTATTTTTATATTCTCGAGAGTAATCAGATGCTCGGTGAATTTCAGTCTACTTCAGTCGATTATGTACTCATTCCACTTTCTGACGCGGAATATGGTTTCACTAGCCAGGTCGCAGAGACCCTCCGTAAGAAAAGGAAAAAGCGTCGATATTCTTTATTCCGACAAAAAGCTGGGGGACAAGATGAAATATGCTGGCAAAAACGCAAGGTATGTCGGTGTTATCGGCGAAAAACGAGGCTGAAAGCCGTAGTGTTGAATTCAAGCAACTAATCACCGGCGAAAAAAAGAAACTGTTCAGTTTGCCTAAAAGTTTATAATCCTGAGCATGATTTAAAACTGCTCAGGATTACAAAAATTAAGGATAGGAATAAAACAAGATTTCAATCGATAAAAATAATAAAATTTTAAATAAAAAGATGGCTAAGACCATCTTTTTTTGTGTCTATTCTATAGACACTCCAAATACTACCTCTGTAAAACCGAACAAAAATCCAAAACCGAACACTATTTTCAAAAATCCGAACAAACTACTCTAAATACCACGACATAAAAACACGAATATTGCAACTTATAAAATACAACTATTAAGACATAATATTCATTAAAAAAACAAGGTTGACGAATAATCCACTCATGCTAAACTATATATAGAACTTGGGCGAAGTTGAGAGACGCCGAAGTTCAAAGGGTGGAGTGTGAAGTAATTTGGCTAGATTGCTTGCATCTTTACTGCAGATCTAGGAATAAGAGATTCTACCCAAAAATTACAGAGTAATTAAAAAAATACACCCGCAAGGTGTATTTTTTTATTTCTTTCTATGCTAAAATTAAAGCCATGGCACTGTGGCGGAGTGGTTACGCAGCGGTCTGCAAAACCGTGTACACCGGTTCAATTCCGGTCGGTGCCTCCAAAACTCAAACGCATTAACTTAAACAAGTATTTTATTAAAACGTGAAGAACGACCACAACAAAAATCTTCTTATCTGTTATTATTCCTTCATATAATGAAGCTAAAAATTTTCAACGTGGTTGCCTAAAAGACCTCCTACCGTTTCTTGAGCAACAAGGATACGCGTATGAGGTCATTTTTTCTGACGACGGCTCCACTGATGAGACTGTGAAATTGCTATCCGATTACCGTGACGCCTGGCAATCACGTCTCCAGAATGGGGAATTAATCGTATTGAAAAATCAGCATGGTGGCAAGGCAGCCACGGTTTGTGCTGGCATGAAGCAGGCGCGCGGAGCATGGCGACTCTTTACCGACTTTGACCAGAGCACGCCAATTTCTGAGGTCAGGAAGCTACTAAAATATCAGGATTCTTTTGATATTATCTTTGGTTCGCGCAAAATCGATACTAAATCAGTCCAGGCTAAGTGGTACCGTAAATTTATCGGTGATACCTTTAATTTGATCACCCGCTCTCTCACCGGTCTCAAGATTCGTGATACTCAATGTGGTTTCAAGCTCTTCAATGAAAAAGCAAGCGTGATTTTTTTGATCAACTTTATGTCTATAATCCAGAGCGAACTAACGAGGCTGGTGCTTTCACGGGAGCTTTCGATGTCGAATTATTTGTAATTGCAAAACAACTCGGGCTTAAGGCAAAAGAAGTGCCAATCCGCTGGCAGCATTTCGCCACCGACCGCGTCAATATCGTCAAGGATTCCTGGCGCATGTTTAAGGATATTTTAAAAATCCGCAAAGCCAAAATACAGGGGCGTTATCAAGGCTCTAAAGATTAAGGCTTTAAAGGTTAAGGCTCCAAAGATCAAGGTCCTAAAGATTAAGGCTCTAAAGATTCATAGTTAGAAATAGCCGGTTATTTTTCGGCAAAAGTCGCTATATTTCAGGGCATGCTCAGTGTCCTGATTTTTTTGTCTTAGAAAAACCAGCGTCTTCTAATATTGTTGTCATTTTTGCATCATAATAGACATAGCGCACGCACTTAAATTTCTTCAAATCCTGCTCGTTAAAAATCTTAAATTCACTCTTATTAAAGCGGTGCATATCCGCCCCCTAACTCCTCATATGGTGCATAGAAATAGATTTTATTATTAGGTAAATAATACCCGAGCTCAATTGCCTCATATGGTGAATCTGTCAGAATTGGCAGCTCTGTTAAAGTAGCCTGGTCACGCTTATCTTCTTTTTATCGGTAGCAGAAATCCTTGTCGCCATTTCACGAACGTCTGGCTTCTGCATCCTCTGAAAATTAAAGTTACCGACCTGTTGAAGGTTAAAGATTCCAAATCCCACCAGCGCAAACAGGTAAACCATCGAGAAATAGCGTTGCTTTAGATCGCGCTTCGAATACTAAATAGGCAATCAAAGTAATCAAAAACGGTGCCGAATAAACCAGATACCTCTCAACATACATCGGCTTAATTAGGCAGATTAAAATCTCCACGAGAAGTGGCCCCGCTGCCATAAAAATCAAGAAGCTAGTGTTTTTCTGTTTGTTTTTTATTTTTTTAGCGAGCAATACTCCAAACAGGGTGATGAAGCCCAGAATTAATAGCCCAAAAATCTGGTCAAGCTGCCAAATCGGTCTATATAGTAAATTAAAAGAGAAGACCCCAAGTAGGTTATTTACCGTCATTGGTTCTGAAATTTGCGCTAGCGCACCGTTGGTAAATTGCTTTATCGCGACAAACAGCCATGGTGTAAATAATAGAACGGCAAGGATGTACATTAACCAAAAATTCTTGGCGCAGGATCGGCTTCTTGTTCTTTACTGTCTGCCAAATTAGATATGCAAAATGCGTCAGCCAAATCACAATTGTATAATATAAGGTCAGCATCCCCAGCGCCACGAGTGCTGCATAAGCAAATTGCAATAAATGGCGTCGCTTTGCGTTTTTCTCGGCTTCAATTAGGACTAGAACGATGGTTGCGAGTACCGCCAACATGGTTGCCATGGCGTACATTCTGATTTCAAAGCCGTAGCGGATTAACATTGGGGAAAGACAGAGTAATAAGGTTGCAAACCCAGCAAAAGGTTTATTAAATAAACGTTTTAGGAGTATCGCCATCAGAATAATTGCAAAAAACATAGGGATTACACTGGATAACCTGAGACTTAACTCGCCGAACCCGAATAATCCACCCCAAAAATGTAGGAACAAATAATAGACTGGCGGATGCACGTCGATTGCTGTTAGATGAACTAACTCGCCAATAGGTCTTTTTGCTAGAGTGATCGAATAAAGCCTCATCAAACCAGACGCTTTGACTCATACCAATCGATAGAGAAATTACCGCAAAAAAATTAGCGCAAATCCAACAACCAGGAGTAAAAAGTGCTTCTCAAATAGCGCGCCAAGTTTTACTCTAAGGCTTTTTACTGACAATATATCTTTTTCTAAGGTATCTTTTTTTACCATATTTTCTGATTTACGAGTTCCCATATGCTCATTTTACCACGTATTATATGGTAAAACCTTGGCAACTGTACTATAATACAGCTATGCCCGAATGGCGGAATTGGTATACGCGTTCGACTTAAAATCGAATGGAGAAATCCATATGGGTTCAAGTCCCATTTCGGGCACCAAATCGAAGCTAAATCCTCTGAGTAGTCAGAGGATTTTTACACCTAAAATCCTAGCCATTGACAATACATACTACTTATGTTATAATAAACAAGTTAGCACAGTGTTAACTACTACATTGCTCGAAGAGAGCACGCACAAAGGAGGAATATTATGAATATTGTCGACGTCAAGAAGGGCCCGTCCATGGAGGAGTTTGTGAAGGCATTTGCTACCAGACACACCATCAACGAGACTAAGGTGAAATTCATCACCGAAGACGATCAGACAGTGAAGCTGGCAATCGACTCGCTCGATCATGAGGACACCACCGGCACTCACATTAACTTTGATGGTCGTACCATCGAAGGTGTGAGGGTCCAGGGATTCTTCAAGATTGATCAGAGTTACGGCGAAATCAGATTCGTTGATATTTAAGCCAACTTCCACAATCAACATCAACCAGTTCCACCGCTTTTACCCCACACCAAATGGTGTGGGTTTTCATTTGACAAAATAAATAATATATTGCATAATGTCTTTCATCAGCAACAGGGCTGACAATACCGCTATATGCGAGTACCTTAGGAGGAAAAACATGAAGAAACAAGCTACATCAACCTGGATCATCAAGAAAGGCCCGAGCAAAGATGACTTCTTCCAGAGTCTCTATGATCGTGGCACCAACGATGAGCACCGCGTCACCTTCACCACTGAGGGACGATCACTTTCTCTCGGGGAACATCTCCTCGATTGAAGATGATAATTGCTTTGGTGAAGTTTATTGGTTTACCGGCGAGTTCAATGAGATGAAGCTTTGCGGTCACTATGACGTTGAGCATCAGACTGGCTGGATTGAGGCCAGAACACCGACTTCCTGGCATTAATCAAAAGCTTAGTATGATTGAAAGCCATTTTCGCTCAACAAACCCCGCAATTATTGCGGGGTTATTTCTAGATTTTTCTTGACATTTATTTTACACTGGGATAAAATAAATCCAGTGCATATCGCACACGGCTTGCGAGCTTAGCTCAGTTGTTTAGAGCGCTTCCTTGCCAAGGAAGAGGTCGAGAGTTAGAGTCTCTTAGCTCGCACCATTATCATAATCTATTTAAAAGATTGTGGTAGGAATTCCCCACTGAAACCCCCCTTTCAGTGGGGAATTTTTGCTCTTAGAGTATTGCAGAAAAAAACCATAGACTCTTATAATAGAGTTATATAAAAAGGAGAAACAATGCCAAAATCTATTTACAATCGGAATGATCTGTTTAGGTCTCGTGGTAGTATTGATTATCTATCTTATCTCGACCTACAACTCCCTCATTCGTCTCAATGAGCGCGTAAAAGAAGCTTGGTCTGGTATTACTGTCATCTTGAAACTTCGTGGTGACCTGATCCCAAACCTTGTTGCCACCGTTCAGGGTTACGCAAAACACGAAAAAGAAACTTTTGAAGAAGTCACCAAGGCTCGCAGCGCCGTGATGTCTGCTAAGACTGTAGACGAAACTGCTGCTGAAAAAAATCCCTTCAAGGCGCGCTTTAGCAAAAGTTTTTGCCATCGCTGAGGCTTACCCAGAGCTCAAGGCCAACGAAAACTTCTTGAAGCTTCAAGATCAGCTCGTTGATACTGAGGAAAAACTTCAAGCTTCCCGTCGTTTTTTTATAACGCAGGCGCAAGGGACTTTAATACCCGCATTATTCAGTTCCCAGTCAACATTCTCTTCGGCACTCGTTTTGAGAAATACACCTACTTCACTGTAGATGAAGAAGAAATGAAGAAATTGGATAAGGCTCCAAAAGTCGAGTTCTAATCAATACTTAAAGGATATAGAAAAGAGGGATTAATTCTCTCTTTTTCTTCAAACCAACTATGTATAAACAGATTGATGAAAATAAACGCAACACAGTTCTAATCTTTTTAGGCTTTATTATTTTAATTTCATTTCTTGGTGGTGGTATCGCCTACTTAAATAATGACCCAACCATCGCTATCACGACAACTATTGTTGCTTTAATTTATGCCGCGGTGCAATATTTTTTTCTCGACCCAGCTGGCAATCATGATGACAGGCGCAAAAAAAGGCTAATCGTCGCGACCATCGTCGTCTATATAATATTGTTGAAAAACCTAACCATCACCGCTGGCATGCCAATGCCTGAGGTTTATATTATTAATGATCCGGCGCCAAATGCCTTCGCTACCGGACGCGACCCAGACCATGCTGTCGTCGCTGCCACTACAGGCTTTAATCGATATCATGGATGATAAGGAATTGACCGCTGTTATGGCTCATGAATTATCCCACGTCCGCAACTATGATATCCGTGTATCCGCTATTGCTTTTTTCTCTCGTCTGTATTATCGGATTTCTCTCTGATGTTGGTATTCGCATGACACGATACTCAAGGAAAAATGACGAAGAAAAATAGCCCAGTTGGACTTTTAATGATTATTTTAGGTTCCGTTTTTGCTCCACTTGTCGCCAGTGTTGCACAGATGGCTGTCTCGCGTGAGCGTGAATATCTTGCTGATGTTAGTGCCGTCGAGTTAACCCGTTTTCCGGAGGGATGATTTCCGCCCTTAAAAAGTTAGAGGAACATTCAAGGCCGATGACTAGACAAAACGCCGCCACAGAGGCAATGTTTATTAATTCACCGCTCAAAAACAAGCTGTCAATCTCTTTAGCACCCATCCGCCAATCGAAAAAGAGAATCGAACGTCTCGAGCACGCAAAAATATAGTTTCTAATAATTTCTAAAAATCAAAAGTGGAGGTAAAAGTGGTAAAAATAATAAAACGGAGAAAAATTCTGGGCGCATCAAATTACACCGTTCGTTCAGACGTTCATATCGCGAGGATTATGAGCGAAAAACTGAGACTCAGGACTAATGGCGCATGCCGCGGCCGCTCTGAGGATTATCCGTAAAAACTGGAAAATCTTTTTACCACTCATCGGTCTAGTGGTCTTACTCTACATTATCCTGGTTGGTCTGATGGCCGAATCCACCTTTGTTGAATTTAAAGAATCTGTCGAAAACCACCAATAAAGAACTCGTCAAAGGTCGTCTTGGCAATCTCGGACGCGCTGGCCTCACTCTCATAGGCACCGTCACGACTGGTGGGCTAACAAACATGAATGATGCTCAGAAAATCTTTTGCCATCCTCCTCTTTCTCATCACTTGGCTAGTTTCCATCTATCTCACTCGCCATCTTCTCGCTGGCCATAAGCCAAAAATGCGCGATGGTCTCTATAACGCCTTGTCGCCGCTAGTCTCCACTTTCTTCGTCGGCCTGATTGTCTTCATCGAGCTTATCCCAATTATGCTTGTCATTATCACCTACCAGGCTGCCATCTCAACCGAGTTTCTCAAAACTCCATTTTATGCGCTGGTCTATTTTATTTTTCGCCAGCCTCATGACTTTGCTCAGTGTCTATCTTACCTCTAGCTCCATCATGGGTCTAATTGCAGTTTCCGCTCCGGGGGCTCTATCCGCTCACCGCCATTGAAACCGCCAGAAACCTAGTAGCCGGTCGCCGAATTCGCTTCCTCATCCGTATCATCTATCTCATTTTCTGCCTTGCGTTCTGGTATGTCGTCATCGTTCTTCCTGCTATTCTACTCGACATTCTAATCAAGGGTGCCTTCCCAGTTCTCAAAGATCTCAATATTCCATTTGTTCCGTTTGTCCTTCTTGTTGTCACCGTTTTTCTCTTTGTCTTCATCTCAATCTATTTCTATCTTTTTCTATCGCCAACTCCTTGATTATAAAGATGATTTTTTATCCAGCGAAGATCGAGTCAAAGAATAATCAAAAGAAGACTGAATCAGAGTTAAAACAAAAGAAAACTAAAACAGAAGCTGACCAGAATAAAGTCGAACCAGAATCAGATTCCAAGAAGCCAAAAATTTAGTTTGAAGAAATTTAGGTTTAAAAAGAAGGCGTCAAAAAAATGAATAATACTAACCAATCCGAAGTACATGAAGAAAATCAAACCGAGCATCGCGCCCCAGCTCTACATAAAGCCCATTTGAATAAGGCTGAAGCCAAGGAGCGCATTGAAAAGCTCCGTGAACTTATCAATGACTATCGCTATCACTATCACGTCCTCGACCAGTCTATCATGTCTGAATCAGCTGCCGACTCCCTCAAACATGAACTAACTTTGCTCGAGGAAGCTTTTTCCGGAATTAATTACCCCAGACTCACCAACTCAGCGCGTCGCCGGCAAGCCACTTGATAAATTTCAAAAAGTTACCCATCAGTCCAGGATGATTTCTTTAGCCGATGTTTTTTTCTGAATCCGAAGTGCGCGACTGGGTGGCAAGAAACTATAAATTAGTTAGTCCAGATACCAAGTTTACTTATTTCACCGACATTAAGATGGATGGTTTGGCCATGTCTCTGCATTATCGACATGGAATTTTTAGAGCAGGCGGTTACTCGGGGAGACGGTCTGGTTGGCGAGGATGTTACGATGAATGTCCGAACTATTGCCAATGTTCCACTTAAGTTAAAAGGGGACCCGAAGGAAATACCAGAAGAGGTCGAAGTGCGTGGTGAGGTGATTATTTTTAAAGACGATTTTGCCAAAATTAATCAGCGCCAAATCGAAAAAAAGGAGAAAACTTTTGCCAATCCGAGAAACCTTGCTGCCGGCTCAATTCGTCAGCTTGACCCTAAGATTGCAGCCTCAAGGCCGCTGCGCTTTATGGCTTACGATTTAGTTACGCCAAATCTCGCCACCAATCAGTTAGCTTATCAAACAATTCGCGAGTTTGGTTTCCAAACGTCAATGCAGGACCGCACTTTTGATTCGCTCGACCAGGGTGATAGCCGAAATTCATCATCTCGGTGAAATTCGCGCCAGTCTACCCTTTGGTACCGACGGTATGGTGATTAAAATCAATGATCGCAAAATCTATCAAGACCTCGGCATTATCGGCAAGACCCCACGCGCTGCGGTAGCTTTATAAATATCCAGCCGAAGAAGCCACCACCAAGGTTCGTGACATCGTTATTTCGATCGGTCGCACTGGCGCCGCAACTCCAGTCGCCATCTTTGATCCAGTTGAAGTGGCTGGAAGTATAGTCCGTCATGCCACTCTCCATAATGCCGACGAAATTGACCGACTCGGTCTTCGCATCGGTGATACCGTTATTATCTATAAAGCTGGTGACATTATTCCTCAGATTAAAGAAGTTCTCACTATGCTTCGCAGTGAGGATTCAGTAGAATTTAATTACGAAGAGGCCCTAAAATCACAATACCCAGAATTAGAATTTGAACGCCCAGCTGGAGAGGTGGTTTATCGAGTGAAAGGGCTTGATTCAAATCTAATTTTTGAAACGCTCCATTGAATATTACGCCAGTAAACCAGCCCTCAATATTGAAGGGTTGGGTGAGAAAAAAACGTCAATCTTCTTGTTGATTCTAAATTAGTAAATAATCTCTGATCTTTACCGTCTTGACGTCACACAAATCGCTAAACTCGATCGTTTTGGCGAGCTTTCCGCAAAAAAAGCTGATAGATGCAATTGAAAAATCAAAAATCAATGCCACTGAGTAAATTTATTACCGCCCTTGGCATTCGTCATGTTGAGGGTGCAGACCTCAATTTCGCTCGCCAATTATTTCAAGACCCTAGATGCATTAGTTGACGCTACGGCCGATGACTTACTTTCGGTTCCAGACATTGGTCAAGTGGTTGCAGAGTCCATTCTGGCTTATTTTGCTGATGAGGATAATCTCGCGCAGCTCAAAATGATGCAAGAATTAGGGTGTGAAACCATATTTTGAAGATAAAACTGGCCAACCACTCGCTGGAAAAAGTTATGTTGTTTCTGGTACACTTTCTTCAATGGGACGCGAGGAAGCGGAAGAGAAACTGCGCGCTCTCGGTGCCACAGTCACTGGCTCGGTTACGAAAACCACTACCGCACTCATTGTTGGGGAAAAGCCAGGTGCCAGTAAAACCACCAAGGCGGAAAAATTGGGCATTCCAGTCTTGCAAGAAGAGGGCTTTTTGGAATTAATCGAAATTAATCTATATTTTGATAAAAAAATTGGAGATTCCTTTACAAATATGCTCTTACGTGCTATTATTTAAGTGACTATTTAAAAAGGAGTTAATAAATATGCGGCAAGGTATTCTTAAATAAACTGTCAATTTGATAGCGGGAACAAATAATTAGATGTCCTTTTTAGGAGGGCTTAGTTTTTTTGTACCCAGTTTAAGAATACCTTTATCATGTGATTCTAAAGTATCCAGAGAATATCTGTATGCTTTTGTATACCTATGGTTATGCATAAAAAAATCCCAGTGATAAAAGTATTTATCACTGGGATTTTTATGCTCTTTCTGAGTTTTTGAATGGAGGAAAATCACATGAAAATTATTAATATTGGAGTTTTAGCTCATGTTGATGCAGGAAAAAAACTACCTTAACAGAAAAGCTTTATTATATAACAGTGGAGCGATTACAGAATTAGGAAGCGTGGACAAAGGTACAACGAGGACGGATAATACGCTTTTAGAACGTCAGAGAGGAATTACAATTCAGACAGGAATAACCTCTTTTCAGTGGGAAAATACGAAGGTGAACATCATAGACACGCCAGGACATATGGATTTCTTAGCAGAAGTATATCGTTCATTATCAGTTTTAGATGGGGCAATTCTACTGATTTCTGCAAAAGATGGCGTACAAGCACAAACTCGTATATTATTTCATGCACTTAGGAAAATGGGGATTCCCACAATCTTTTTTATCAATAAGATTGACCAAAAATGGAATTGATTTATCAACGGTTTATCAGGATATTAAAGAGAAACTTTCTGCCGAAATTGTAATCAAACAGAAGGTAGAACTGTATCCTAATATGTGTGTGACGAACTTTACCGAATCTGAACAATGGGATACGGTAATAGAGGGAAACGATGACCTTTTAGAGAAATATATGTCCGGTAAATCATTAGAAGCATTGGAACTCGAACAAGAGGAAAGCATAAGATTTCATAATTGTTCCCTGTTCCCTGTTTATCACGGAAGTGCAAAAAACAATATAGGGATTGATAACCTTATAGAAGTGATTACGAATAAATTTTTATTCATCAACACATCGAGGTCCGTCTGAACTTTTGCGGAAATGTTTTCAAAATTGAATATACAAAAAAGACAACGTCTTGCATATATACGCCTTTATAGTGGAGTACTACATTTACGAGATTCGGTTAGAGTATCAGAAAAAAAGAAAAAAATAAAAAGTTACAGAAATGTATACTTCAATAAATGGTGAATTATGTAAGATTGATAGAGCTTATTCTGGAGAAATTGTTATTTTGCAAAATGAGTTTTTGAAGTTAAATAGTGTTCTTGGAGATACAAAACTATTGCCACAGAGAAAAAAGATTGAAAATCCGCACCCTCTACTACAAACAACTGTTGAACCGAGTAAACCTGAACAGAGAAATGTTGCTTGATGCCCTTTTGGAAATCTCAGATAGTGATCCGCTTCTACGATATTACGTGGATTCTACGACACATGAAATTATACTTTCTTTCTTAGGGAAAGTACAAATGGAAGTGATTAGTGCACTGTTGCAAGAAAAGTATCATGTGGAGATAGAACTAAAAGAGCCTACAGTCATTTATATGGAGAGACCGTTAAAAAATGCAGAATATACCATTACATCGAAGTGCCGCCAAATCCTTTCTGGGCTTCCATTGGTTTATCTGTATCACCGCTTCCGTTGGGAAGTGGAATGCAGTATGAGAGCTCGGTTTCTCTTGGATACTTAAATCAATCATTTCAAAATGCAGTTATGGAAGGGATACGCTATGGTTGCGAACAAGGATTATATGGTTGGAATGTGACGGATTGTAAAATCTGTTTTAAGTATGGCTTATACTATAGCCCTGTTAGTACCCCAGCAGATTTTCGGATGCTTGCTCTATTGTATTGGAACAAGTCTTAAAAAAAGCTGGAACAGAATTGTTAGAGCCATATCTTAGTTTTAAAATTTATGCGCCACAGGAATATCTTTCACGAGCATACAACGATGCTCCTAAATATTGTGCGAACATCGTAGACACTCAATTGAAAAATAATGAGGTCATTCTTAGTGGAGAAATCCCTGCTCGGTGTATTCAAGAATATCGTAGTGATTTAACTTTCTTTACAAATGGACGTAGTGTTTGTTTAACAGAGTTAAAAGGGTACCATGTTACTACCGGTGAACCTGTTTGCCAGCCCCGTCGTCCAAATAGTCGGATAGATAAAGTACGATATATGTTCAATAAAATAACTTAGTGTATTTTTATGTTGTTATATAAATATGGTTTCTTGTTAAATAAGATGAAATATTTTTTAATAAAAAAATACATCCTAAGTCCTAATCTAGAAACATATCCTAATTCCTAATCTAAAAACGCCCTAAACCCTTAATCTAAGAAATATATCTTAATTCTTAATTTAAGAAACAATAGGTTATCAAAAAAAGTCACCCAGTAGGGTGACTTTTTGATACTAGTAATAACTCTAAAGCTTAATTATTAGAAAGTTCTAGTTATTAAACGGATTTGCAAGGCTGAGATCTGGGTTCTCCTCTGCAATGCGCATCAATTCATTGTATTTAGCGATGCGCTCTGAACGTGAAAGGGAACCAGTCTTGATTTGTCCAGCGCCAAGACCCACTGCAAGGTGAGCGATTGAAGTATCTTCAGTTTCACCGGAGCGGTGAGAAATGATTGTATTAAATCCATTTTTCTTAGCCATCATAACAGCGTCAATTGTTTCAGAAAGTGAACCAATCTGGTTTGGCTTAATCAAAATTGCGTTGCCAGCTTTTTCTTCAATACCACGGCGCAAAAAGTTTAGTATTTGTGACAAAAAGATCATCACCAACTAATTGTACACGGTCGCCCAACTTCTTGGTCAGAAGTTTCCAGCCTTCCCAGTCGTTTTTCAGCGAGACCATCCTCGATTGAGACTACTGGATAATTATCGAGAATCCAGCCATACCAATCGATCATCTCTTCAGAAGTTTTAGTTTCATTTGAGGTTTTAATCTGGTAACGACCATCTTTGTAGAACTCGGAAGAAGCAATGTCCATCGCAATTGCAATATCTTCACCAGGTTTGTAGCCAGCAGCTTCGATAGCGAGTTTAATACATTCAAGTGGTTCGTTGTTGCCGTCTTTCACGCGTGGGGCATAACCACCTTCATCACCAACCGTGGTAACATAACCGCGTTCTTTTAATACTATCTTTAAGGCATGGAAAGTTTCTGCACCCATACGTACTGCGTCAAAAATATTGGTTGCGCCAAGTGGCATGAGCATATATTCCTGAAAATCAGTACTCCAGTCCGCGTGTGCGCCACCATTCATGACGTTCATCATTGGCATTGGTAGCGACATAATCTCTTGTGTACCAGCGAGACTTGCTACATATTCATAAAAATGGATACGTTTTGCGCGAGCCATCGCCTTTGCAGTTGCCATCGAGACTGCGAGAATTGCGTTCGCACCAAGATTTGATTTATTTTCGGTGCCATCAAGGTCAATCATCATCTGATCAACGGTATTTTGCTCAGCCGTGTTGCCAACTAGGTGATCACGAATCTGGTGATTAATATTATGAACCGCCTTCAAAACACCCTTGCCGTTATAGTAATTAGAGTCGCCATCGCGAAGTTCCAAAGCCTCACCTGAGCCAGTCGAAGCACCAGAAGGCACCATTGCGCGACCGACGCTACCGTCAGAGAGGAAAACGTCCGCCTCAACGGTTTGGATTGCCGCGGCTATCTAGAATTTGTCTTGCTTTAATTTCTTTGATTGTTAGATTATCCATAAAGCTCATTATAGCATTTATTAAATCACTTATGGTATGATGGACTAAAGAAATTTCTAATAATGAAAGGTGTATGATGCCAGAAGAAAAAAATATGGCGACATAGATGTGAATCCGATTGAAACTCAACTAGATGAGGATTTGGATTCAAAAATAACAACCTCTCAGGAAGCGCCAGTAACTTCTGATGAAGAGCCAGAATTAGATAACGTAGTTCCTGAAGTAGTGGTAGTAGATGAGGTGGCTGAGTAGTAGTCGATCCTAAACTTCTCGAAGAGCCAGCTGAAGTAGTGGCCGATCCTAAACTTCTTGAAAAGCCAGCTGATGAGGAAACTGTTTTGCTGGAGGCTACGACAGTTCAGGAAGATAAAAAAGCTCAATCGAAAAAGCCAAAAGAGTAAAAGGGGATTATTTTTGGAGCTATAGCTTTGACTGTGGTTGCTGGCTGTGGTGTCGCTGCCTATTTTTATAGTTTGCCAGAAAAAGTTGCTGCTGATGCTATTACTGGCTACATCAAACAGGCAAATAAACAAATGCACATGTCTGGTAGCATAGAGATTAAACCACATCAGAATAACGAGTTGGCCAGTCTTCTTCAAAATATCCGCCTTGATTTTAAGTCCGACACGAATCACTTTAATAACAATGTCAGCGTGAATTTTAATCTGGCTATGCAGGGCGGCCAGAACATTAACTTCAGCCTTAATGCTTATGTCCAAGAGAATGGCGTTATTTATCTCAACGTCGACAAACTAAAAGATGCTTTTAATAAAGCCACAAGCTTCATGCCAATCGTTCCAGATGGACAAAATGGGACACCGTCAATTCTTGGGCTCTTGCAAAAAGCCATCGGTACTATAGAGGGAAATGGTGGCGCATTAATGTCAACGAAACTGTTAATGCAGTTGGCGACAATGGGCAAAAAATGGATCAAAAAGAGAAGGAAAAGGTTGTCTCAAGATATAACTGTTTTGTTCGTGAAGTCAAGAAGGATCTCGAGCAGACAGATAAAGTTGCTGACAGCTATCGCAAATCCCCATTCCTTGCCGTCAAGCCAGCAAACGCAGATGATCTTAAAAATAACAGTACCGCAAACCGCGTCAAAGAGACCGGTATGCTCTATCGAGCCAGTATTGATTCGAATAAACTTTTTGAGTTCATACAACATAAAAAACAGCTTGCTGAAAAAAGTGGCATCTCTAGCTGTTTTGAAGAGGAGAATAGTCAGAACGAGGATCCATCACTTGACAGTTCTAGGGACTCATATAAAACAAAAGAAGATCATAAAGCATAATGAAGAAGAAGTTAAGAAACTTGCGAGAGTTTGAAAAATGTCTACCTTGGTGTTGATTTCTTCACTCACCAGTTAAAGAGCTTCTTTATCTATAACTCTGATAAAAACTATGAGTTCAGTGGTGCGATTAGCTTTGATCAAAACAAGGCCTTCGCCTTCAACGCCCCAAGCAATTCACGACCAATTACTGACCTTGTGAATGATTTGGCGAAAGACCTTGGCCAAGATATCGATAATCTTCTTCATGGGATTACTAAAGAGCAGTCAGAGCTCTTTGGTAACTTCGGTACTGATGCCGAGGATGCTACAAATCAGCTTTAGTGCTACAATTATTGCGTGATTTCAGAAGAACTTAAAAGCCAAACTAAAAACCTTGCCCTCTGCACCTGGGTATATTTCCATAAAAACCAGCAGGGCGAGGTTATTTATGTTAGGGAAAGCAGCGGTTTTTAAAAAAATCGCGTACGCCAGTACTTTCAAAACACCGAAAAAGACCCCAAAACCGAGGCGCTAGTTTCCGAAATTTTTGATACCGACTGGATCGTCGTGGATACAGAAATGGATGCGCTCTTCCTTGAATCGGAAATGATTAAGCGCTACATGCCGCAATGGAATATTCTGCTAAGAGACGACAAAACCGTTAGCTATGTTCGTATCGATATGAAAAGTGAGGTGCCATATGTCACAGCTACTCGTAATCCACTTGACGATGGGGACCGTCTACGTCGGTCCGTTTTATGCTAAAAATACAATTATCAAAGCCCTCCGGGTACTTGCAAAATTTTCCCATTCTATGAAAAAGCCTTACGATGGTAAGAAAAATTTGAACACCGACCTGGACTCACGCCTGGTATTGAAATTGGCAGAACTACGCCGAAAGATTATAAAAGAACTTGCGATTTCTTATCAGATATCTCAATGGCGACCGCGAAAAACTAATTTTTAGACCTTGAAAAGCAGATGAAAACTGCTGCTTCTCTGGGTGATTTTTGAGGAAGCGCAAAAGTACGCGATGAATATTTTTGGCTTAAAGGGGTTGAAGCGCAAAATCATCTTCTCTGATAAAGAATTTATGGATCTATCTTCTGATAAAGCACTTTCTGAACTTCAGAAGCTTCTCAGTCTCAAAGAGCCTCCACGCCGCATTGAGGGGTATGATATTTCACATATATCCGGCACCAATACCGTTGCTAGTATGGTAGTTTTTCAAAATGGCGCCTCTGATCGCACTGCCTATCGCAAATTTAAAATCAGAAGTAGTAAAAACGATGATACTGCCAGTATGTATGAAGTAATTTTTCGTCGTCTTAAACATCCGGAATGGCCGTTCCCGGATCTAGTCCTGCTTGATGGAAGCACTCAGCAATTAAATGCGGTTCTCCCACTTCTATCCGCCGCCAATATCCCGGTGCTTGGGCGGAATAAATCTGGTGACCATACGAGAAACGCTGATGTTAACTTGATTGTCCCCATCAGGGAACCAAGCGGTGAGTTTCGTTTCGAGTCAAAACTTTATTCAAATGATTCGCATCTTGCCAAACTCATCACTAGGATCGATGAAGAATCTCATCGTTTTGCCATCACTTATCATCGTCAGCTCCGCAGCAAGGACCTATTCAAACGTTAAGTTTGTGCTATAATTCGATTATGATTAAAAAACAACTTTCCATCTTTCTCTTCCGTTGGCTAGTTTCTTCCGCAGGTATGTGGCTCTGTATCAACGCCTTCGGCAGTATTGATCAAGGCGCTAATAGTTTTTGGCTCTACCTCTCGGCTGGACTTGTGATGTCTCTAGTTAATGCCGTGGTTAAGCCAATCGCCACTCTCCTAAGTCTCCCCTAATTATCTTTTCCATGAGAATTTTTACGCTCATCCTAAATATCCTAATGATCGCCCTAGTCGTCTGGCTCGTGCCACATGTTCATATGGGAACGATAGGGGTAATTCTATCTTGGCTTCTGATGAGCGGGATAAATAGTCTTGTGAATTTTCTAGTCCCATCATATAATTAATCTATGAATATTGGAAATCTTTTTAGAAACCTCGACACTCGTTTCTGCTGTACTTTGTATTTTATTGATTCTTTTGCAACAACGTGGCGCCTCGCTTGGTGCTGGCTTTGGCGCTTCCGGTGAACTCTATACTACTCGCCGTGGCCTTGACCGCTCTCTCTTTAATGTTACAATCTTCTTCTCGTTGGTCTTCGTATTCTCAATCCTAGGATTGCTTTTGATTCCATCATAATTTTGTATCATGAATAAAATTTTCAAAAAGAGTGGGCGCAAAATAGCAAAGAAAATCTCCCTTTTTTCTAAAAAGGTTAATGAAGATGGCCGTGAACACATTAAAGAAAATCTAATTGGCCACATTTCGCATATCAAAAATGTCCGACTTTATATTGTCGAGTGGCTCCTGATGGTCTCTGTGGTAATACTACTCTCCATCGCTCAGGCGTATTGGTATCTAAATACTTTTGCTGTAGAGACTTATACTAGTGGCGGCACTTATACCGAGGCGACTCTAGGGAAAATCAATTCCTTCAATCCACTTTTCACCTCTACTAGCTCCGAGGAAACGCTTTCTCGTCTCCTTTTTGCCACCCTCAGTGCCACGGATTATTCTGGACACACCGGATTGGGGCTAGCTGAGTCCATCCATGCAAACGATACTGGTGATGTTTGGACTGTTAAGCTCCGGAAAAAAATCTTAAGTGGTCGGATGGTGAACCGATTACTAATAAGGATATTTTATATACCATTAAAAACCATCCAGAGTCCTCGTATCAAGACTAATTTTGCTTCCAAGCTTGTCGGTGTTACGGCTGCAGAAAATGAGCAGGGGGAAATTGTCTTTACTCTCACTTCTCCAAACGCTTTCTTTGAGAGCTCACTTGATCTACCAATCCTTCCGTCGCATATTCTCGGTGATGTGGCACCTGAGCTCCTACTCGAAAAATAAATTCTCCAGCCGTCCAGTCACTTCTGGCGCCTTTACTGTGAACGCAACCCAGAATATTGGTAATGAAGGTGAGAAAATTGTCTACCTCACAGCCAATCCAAAATATTATAAAATAAACCGCTGCTCGACAGTTTTTCTATTCATGCATTCCTAAATCTGACGGATATCAAGAACGCCGTTAAGAATGGTACGGTTACTGCTACAGCTGATCTGCCATCAAAATTTGCCACCGAGGTAAGTTCGAGTAATGTCAATGAGTATCAAAGTTCCGTGAATTATGGTGTGTTTGCCTTCTTTAATACTGAGAGTAGCCTCTTAAAAGACAAGGCTTTACGTCAGGCCATTCGTCTAGGTCTCAATTTAAACAATCTCCGTACTGGTCTCAGTGGGAATTGCCACTTGACTATCCGATTCTAGAGTCTCAAATTGAATCCATTACTTTCCCAAGTATTCCAAAAACCGATGTCACGACCGCCAAGGCCGAAATTGAGAAGCTTAAGGCCGCAAACTCCGCACTCACAACAGAAAAGATCAAGATTATTACTATTAAAGGCGACAATTATCTTGAAGAATTTGCTAATCGCATCGCTTCTCAGCTGGAAAGCCTCGGTCTCGGTGCTACGGTTTCAGTCTATGATTCCAACCAGGACTTTAGGCTCAACATTCTGCGTCCTCGTGCCTATGATCTATTAATTTATGAAATCGGCCTTGGCCCAGATCCTGACGTTATTGCTTATTATCATAGTCTTGAGGCTAGCGAAAATGGCCATAATCTTAGTAATTATAAAAACTCGGTGGTGAACGACCTTCTCCTCAGTGCCCGCTCAAATATGGATGCCGGACTGCGTGCTGCTAAGTATCAAAAAGTTCCTCGAGCGCTGGGTGGATGACGTGCCAGCCATCGGTTTATATCAGACTACCTTGCCATATTTTTGTCAATCGCAACGTACGCGCCTTTTCTCAGGAAAACCGCTTTAGTTACATCTACTGATCGTTTTGTCGATATCGAAAACTGGGCCACCAAAAAGACCGTCAAAAACCGCACACCATAGTAATGAAATTATATCTTGCATCATATGCCATGGTTTCTATGGCAAAAATCATCAAACACGAGGGGTGTGATTTTGCTGGAAAGAAAAGCAATTTTATTCCAATCGCCGGTGATCCATATGATAACAAGGATTTTGTTGAGGCTGACAGAATTGCGCTCGAAAAAAATATGGCCTTGATGTTATCGAGATGGATATAAAAATAAAAATGTAGAAGAAATTCGAAAAGCTATTGTTGGTGCCAAAATCGTCTTGGTCGCGGGCAGGGGATACATTTTATTTGATGGAAAAACTTAAAAGAAAGTGGAGCGGATAAGATTATAAAAAGAATTCGTAGCAAGTGATGGAATATATATTGGTTCCAACGCTGGTTCCATTATTTGCTGTTCAACTATCGAGGGGCAGGAGAATTTGATAATCCAAGTCTGGCACCAAAAATTAGATAATTTTTAATGGGCTGGGAATTTTTTTAGAATGTGATAATTCCACATGCACAGAAAGAAAAAAATATTTTTGAGCGCATAAGAAGGGCAACTGAACGATTGGAGTCTAAGGGCTTTAAAGTATATCCTTTAACCGATGATGATGTCCTATTTTTGACGGACATTCTTATATAATCTTGTAAGACTCTAGGTACAAAAGGAAAAAAATAAATATTTTATATGGTGCACCTGTTTGCCCTTGGGACGCTCCAGGTGCATAAAAGAACTCCGTTAGGAGTTAACTTTATATGGTGCACCTGTTTGCCCCTTAGGGACGCTCCAGGTGCATAAAAAGAACTCCGTTAGGAGTTAACTTTATATGGTGCACCTGACTGAGACTCGAACTAGCACACCTGAAGGCACTACCACCTCAAGGTAGCGTGTATACCAATTTCACCACAGGTGCATACCTGAATTATACCACAAAACCGCGCTGAATCAATGCTGGAATTTTAAAAAAGTGGATAAAAACTTAAAATCAAAAATATCCCTAAATCCTGATATATATTGCAGTGTATCAATAACGACGCTGTATACACTATGCGGTATGAGGTTAGGGTAAAAAAATAACAGGGGTAAAATCGTAGTAAATATTACTATAAAAAAACATAAACAATTTAATGAAAATGTGTTGACTAAACTGCTTTTGTTTAATATACTTATACCAACTTGAGGTCATATAAAATTCAGGTTAACAAAAATAAAAAAACATAAAAAGAAAAGGAAATTTATGTCAAAAATATGCAAAAAAATCGTAGCAACTCTCGGTGTTATCACTGGTTTAGGTATTGCTTCTCTCCCAGTCGCAACCTTCGCTGCCCCAATCGCTCTTGATGGTTCAGTCCCAGCAACCCAGAACGTTGTAGTTCAGCTTACTGTTGGTGACGCTGTTGCTGTTTCAGCTGACAATGGTGTCGCTAATGGTGGTAACGCAGCTCCAAACCAGGCAAAGAACGCTACTTCAGGCATTTCCTATGCAACCAACGCTGCTAACGGTATGGTTGTCAACGTTAAGGATGTCGACGAAGATACCAACATGACTGCTGGCCACGCTGGCACTGTCACTGGTACTGATGTCATCGCTGCTGGTACTACTGGTGCAACTGCTGGTTCTGGTACCTGGAGCATCAAAGGTGGTCTCCTTACCGCTGACACCGCTATGGTAAAGCAAAGTGAAACCGCTCTCAAAGTTGCCGAAACAACTGGTCCTGTCAACGCTTCTCTTAACATGACTTACAACATCGCAACTGGTGGTTCTCAGCTTCCTGGTACCTACCAAGACACTATCGTCTACACTGTTGTCGCTAAATAATTGAGTATAGTAGACAGAAATAGCCGCAATCAGCGGCTATTTTTTTATCAAACTCTTATACAATTCAAGATGCCAAAAAAACCTAAAATATACGATTAAGATTCACTAAAAATCAACCACAACGTTAGCCACAATGTCGACCATAGTATTAAAGCATAATCATTACAAAAATGATTGACATATGCATTAGCTTTTAACTATAATATAAAGCACAAAAGGTTATATCAATAAAACAAAAAGGAGACTTATGTCCAAGATTAAAAGCGTCGTGTTGGGATTAGGCTAACCACCGCCCTCGGCATCGCTTCGCTCCCAGTAGCGACTTTTGCTGCAACTAGCAGCCAGAGTGTTGCCGTCAAGGTAAATGTTAGCTCAGTTATCGCACTTTCAGCTGACAACCTTTCAACTGAAGTCACCATGACTCCAAGTGCTCTTGACACTACCACCCTAAAAACTAAATTAACAGTTGCAACCAACAGCAAAAACGGTTACAAGCTCACCGTTAAAGACGCCGATCCAACTACTGCGATGACTTCTGCCGATACTACTGAGACTATCCCAGCTCAAGCCGGCAACCTCGTTGCTGGTACTGCAGGCTGGAATCTCTCTGGCGGTGACCTAACTAAGGCCGCAATTGCTACAACCGACCAGGTAGTTAAAACCAATCCAAACACTGCCCACACTGGTATTCAGGAAGACATTCAGATGACCTACGGCGTTGCAACTGGTACTGCACAGGCTCAGGGCACCTACATGGATACAATCGTCTATACCGCAACCACTCTCTAATTTGTGACCTCGAATTAGAAGTCAAAAAGCCGCCCGAATCAGGGCGGTTTTTGCTGTCATTTTGATTTTGCTTGTGTATAATATTATCTAGATAAAAAGGAGGTTAATGACTAAAAACATAATATTTTAATGGAGATTTTTGCGTGTGCGCTATTCTCAGTTTGTGCGCTTCTGCTTTCCTCGAACCAAACCTTTGCAGTTGAGCGTCAGAAGACATTCTTGCAGGTTTCTCCATCAAAACAACAGCTCGGTGGTCTTGAGCCAGGCGAAGTAAGGGGAAGGAAGCTTCAAGGTTCAAAACATCGGTACCGGTGCTTTTGATTTTAAAGTCTATGCCTCTTCTTATGAAGTTAAGGGCGAAAACTACGATCCAGTCTTTGACGGCTCTAAGGATGGACTTAAAATCGCTAACTGGTTTACTTTTAGTCAGGATACTGGTCATCTCGAATCCGATACTGAAGTGACCATAAACTATACCATCCGTGTTCCGCAAAATGCTCCAGGTGGCGGTCAGTATGGCGCTATTATGGTTGAAACTGTGAAGGAAAACGATGATAAGTCAAATATTCAGGCTATCTCACGCGTCGGAATGGTCATCTATTCACACGTTAATGGTGAAAATTAATCGTTGTACTAGGATTTTTAGAGAATAAATTACCATCATTCCTCTTTAATCCTCCAATCTTTGGTGAAAGTCGTGTTGAAAACTGTGGTAACGTCGACGCCGAACTAAGCGTAAGTCTTAAGGTTTATCCATTCTTCTCAAACGAAGAAATCTATACGAACGAAGAGAAGCCAAACGTCCTAAACACCTTACCCTGCCACTAAAGCGCTATCATAAAGAGCTTTGGACTAACTCACCAGCCATTGGTATTTTCAATGTTGAGCAAATTATTAAATACGGTTCGGAGACTAAAACTGAGCGCAAACTAGTTATCGTCTGTCCAGTCTGGCTCATTGTACTTATTGTTCTCTTCATTCTGTCTGTTATTTTTCTGGCTTGTTGCAAGAAATCGCGAGCGTAAAAATAATTCACGTGCTTAATATTAATAGGAAAAACCGGGATAAATCATATTAGCAAAATCTAAAATTACTTCAACCCAAAAGAATTTTACTCGTTTCTTAAACAAAGCAATAGCTGTCTGTCTCCTGGCTGTCGGAGTAATTGCAGGTGCCACATTTTTATCCCAGAAACCTCTACTGTTCATGCCGAAGAGACCGAAAAACCAGCCATGCGCATTCAGGTCTCTCCGACTGATAACCGCGTTGCGTTAAATAAGGGCGAGACTAATGAATATTCATTTAATGTCGATAACACTGGTACTGACTCCTATGATTTTAAGGTCTATGTCACTCCTTATTCCGTTACTAACGAAAAATACAGTCCAAACTTCTCCAATGAGACAAGTCACACGATGCTTCGTCGCTGGATTGATTTCAAAAATGAAGCAGGCGAATATGTAAAAGAAAATACTTACACGGTTCAGCCTGGCCAGCGCAAAGAAGTCCATTATCGCATCACTGTTCCAGCCGACATTCCTGGCGGTGGTCAGTATGCTATGATCTTTGTTGAAGCAATTCCAAAAACCGACAATAACACTGGTGGAATTCGCACGATTTCTAGGCTTGGCTACCGCGTCTTCGGCCGCACCAATGGCGAAACCAAAGAATCAGCAGAGATCCTGAACCATAATATGGATAGTTTTTATACTTCCGGCAAAGTCAAGATGACTGGCTCTGTAAAAAAATGACGGCAACGCAGATTTTAATGCTATCTTTAAAAATTAAAGTTGAAAAAATCTTTGGTGGCGTCGTCTATGAAGATAGCAAAGGCTATGACGTACTTCCAGAGACCACTCGCACCATTGAAATGCTTTTGGGAGGATACACCAGCCTTCGGAATTTACCGCATTACATCCAGTATGAACGCACTAGATAAATCGAGTAGTACAACAAAAATTGTTCTCATTATCCCGATCTTTATGATTGTAATCCTGCTTATGCTATTGACAATCACAATTGCCTGGTTTATAATTCTCTACAGAAAGCGACAAGCCCAGAAATCAAAGCTTATTATCTAATCGCGAGGATAATAAATCGAGAAGAAGGGGACGATGCGAGTCGTCAAGCGTTCAAAATAAAAATAAAAAAGCGAGTGTGAAAAATGAAGAAAAAAGGAATAATCGGACTATTCGGTTTAGCCTCCTTGGTTATGGCCGGATTGACCGTTCAGGCTGCATTACCTACCTATGCAGCAAATAGTACTAATGTTACCGTCCAGCTAACGGTGCTTCCAAGCGGTGAAGCTCTCCAGATTGAGCTCCCAACGGATGGAAATGCCTTTACCTCAGACAAGGTGACCGTCAGGCAACAGTATGCCGAAGCTAAGGATATAGAGTGGCGCATTGTCTATAAAGATGATGCAGGCACTGAAACTACCTATCCAATGCCTCAGATCTCCGTGGCTGATCCACACGGTAATGCTACTTCTGGTACTCACGAAGACCAAGTTGGCCTTACCGCATTAAACGGTGGAAAATATGGCTCATACAAAATCATTTCAATGATTAACAACAAGCCGTCAACCGAAGATGTTGTGACTTTTGAATATCGTGCATTAAAAATCAAAGACAACGGAACTGATCAAAATAACAATAATCCTCAGGTAATTATTGATCACGGTCCAAATGTCGATCATGTCAATGTTCAGATCTATGATCAGAATGGTAAACCCAGTTCTCCCAGCTCCAATCAATGTTCCAACTACAGACACCACTGGTGGACACGGTGGTTCAACCAACTGGACTGTACCAGTTACAGAGAACAATCTTAAAGATGGTCACTACTGTGTAGTCTTTACCGCCTATGATAATTTAGGTAATATTCTCGATCGTAACGCCAAGTACTGTTTTGACTACATCTCAAAAAAGCTCCGCTCGTACCAGATACTGGTGGATCAATCTTCGCTGGTACAAACTTTACTAACGCAGATTACATCTCAACTTCACTCGCCGTCTTCTTTGTCGCAGCATTCTTCGCGCTTTATGGTATTAAAGCGCAATCGCAAAAGCAAAAACGTCGCTAAAAACATCAAGAGAATAAAAACACGCGCTACCAGAGCGAAAGCTCAAAAATAGACTCAGATGGGTCTATTTTTTTATTTTTAAGAACCAAATCTAGTGTGCTGTTTTTCTACTCAAAAACCTTTTTCTACTCCAAAACCTATTTTTCTTGTATATTTTAAAAATCATGCTAAGATAAAATTACTGGACGATTAGCTCAGTTGGCTAGAGCGCGTCTTTGACGTAGAACGAGGTCAGAGGTTCGAGGTCCTCTATCGTCCACCAGTATAGAACATCCGACAGGATGTTTTTGTTTTTGTCATTATGCTACAATACTAATAATTAAACAAAAGGGAAATATGAGAGACTTCACAAATAAAATCAATAACTTTCTAAATGCTGCAATCAACACTACGATTTTGATGATTGCAATCGGAACTTTTCTAGCCTTTTTCCCGACCTTGAGCCTCGAAATTACTAGATGGATTTTTATTATTGCTTTAGTCTCTGCCGGACTTAGTATGATTACTGCGGATCTCACTGGTAAAAACGTGGCGGCATTATTTCCGGTACCGTGCTCGGTTCCTTTAATTTACTTCTCGGTCTCATAATCCTTATTAACCCTGAGGTCCTCAGCATTATTCCGATTGCTGTCGGTTTCTATGTCGTAATCTCAAGCTTAATAAAATTACGTATGACATTAGCTCTTAAAGAAATCTCAAATTCTGCCTTCACAGCCTCTATTCTCATGAATATCATCTCCGTAGTTTCCGGCATTATCATTATTTTTCAACCTATCACCTCAACAGCTATAGCCGTAATGTTGCTTGGCACCATGCTCATTATTTATGGTGTCTCTGATCTTATCAACATTATTATTCTCAAAGCGCACGTTCAAGAATTCTCAAAAAGATGAAATCAGCAAAAAAAGTATCTTACGGATGATATTCAAGAAGCTGAGGTTATTGATCAGAAGAAAAAAATAATTTAACTTACGAGTAAGTGCAAAAAGACGTTTACAAACTTATTTAAGCACTAGCTATTTATAAAATCCTATGTATAATGTGTACAATACATTTATATGTAGTGGAGTTAAATAAAGTGAAAAAAGATAAAGGACTAAAACAGTCTGGTCTTCGAGTGTGGCCAGAAATGCTAGCCCGGGGCTCAAGGTGGATCTTTGGCTTATTATGGGCACTCCCAGTATTTGCATCCATGGCTTTTGGTAGCCCAGTTTATGCAGCTCCCACTATTAGTTTGACCGTGCCGGCTACTTCCGTAGAACTTGACTTTTCTATGGCTGAAGTGCGAGCCTCGGCCTTCAAGAAAAGCACTGCTATTCAGCCGGTCGTCACCACCGATAATCCGCAAGGTTATAGCCTTTACATCTCAAGTATTGATGAGAACACTTCGTTAGATAACGGCACCTATGACCATATTAACTCGATTTCCTCTAGTCTCAATGAAACCGCCTTTACGGCAAAAACATGGGGATATTCACTTGACAATACAAATTTTAAACCCAATTCCAAAAAGCCAGTAATCCTGACAAAATCGCCGAATCTCAGCTTCCGGCTACGGTCTCTAGTCTTGCTTCCGTAGCTTTTGGCGTCAAGGTCTCACCAAATCTTTATGAAGGCACCTATCAGAAAGAGATTGTTTTTACTGCAATTACCAATACTATAAAAACTGTTAGTTATATGGATAATGGCTGGAATACAATAACCCGCTTGCAATGGCTGGCGAACGCTAATGCTGGTCACGATATTACAATCAAGCGCGGAAATTCCATCCCGTACCCAGGCTTTTGTGGAGCTCATGAATATGAAAATAAGTGTTTTAACCATGCGGACTTAGGAACTACCGCAGATCCTAGTGAGATTCTTCTCTGGACCGATACCGATACTCATACCATCTATTTTTTACAGCGAAAAAGACATCATCTATGTAAATGAGAATGCACAGGGCATGTTTAATAACATAATGGAACACGCCGGTTCTGGTAATCTCACTATTGATCTTACAGGGCTTGATTTTTCCAAGGCAAAAAATCTAAAAAACTTGTTTGCAAAAGATAAGATCAAGTCCATAGAGTGGGGTAATTTTAATATCGAGAGCGCTGAGACAGTCGAAGGAATGTTCCGTGATATGAAATTGACTGATCCAGATAATTTCTCTATAGATTTTACAAAATTCAATACCCGAAACGCTACGGATTTTTCCTATATGTTTAGCGGCTCAAATTTATCCTCGCTTAATTTATCTGGCATCGACACCAGAAATGCTACAAACATGTCCGGTATGTTTTCTAGTATGATTAACCTCTCTACATTAGATGTCGCGCCGCTTAATACGTCTAATGTCACGGATATGTCAAAGATGTTTGCAAGTATGAATATCCTTACCAATCTTCAAAACCTTTCAAGCTTAGATACCTCAAAAGTAGAGAATATGTCGAGTATGTTCTCAGATATGGGCAGTATAACTAGTCTTGATCTCTCTCACCTCAATACCTCTTTGGTAACTGATATGTCATATATGTTTTCCTCTTCTGTAGCAATTACAGATTTGGATCTTACGAGCTTTGATACACATGCAGTAGGAAATATGTCGGGGATGTTTTATGGTATGTCAAATCTTGCTAATCTCAATATGTCAGGCTTTGATACTTCTAGTGTAACTGATATGTCATCTATGTTTTTTGGTCTTGATGGAATGACAACCATAGATTTGAGCCCCCTTAATACTTCTTCTGTAACTGATATGACTTCAATGTTTCAGGACTCACATAATCTCACCCATCTTGATTTGTCAGGTTTTGACACGACTCAGGTTGGAAATTTTATGAGTATGTTTGAAGGCAACAGCAGTATAACTACTCTTGATCTTACTAGTTTCCATACACCTCAAGCAATGGACATGTCTAATATGTTTAAGGATATGTCGTCGCTCACAAATCTAATAATGCCAAATTTTGATACTTCCAATGTTACTAATATGTCGTATATGTTTAATGGCCTTACTAGCATGACAAGCCTAAATCTTTCCCACTTTAATACCAGTTCAGTCGATAACATGGGTTCAATGTTCCAAAACACCCCACAACTTTCAAATCTCAATCTCAGTTCATTCAACACCTCACAAGTCACAGATATGTCTTCGATGTTTGAGGATGCTATGACAGATAATAGTACGCTGGATTTATCAAGTTTTGATACTTCACGAGTAATTTCTATCTACAATATGTTTGGCAATACTCGATCTCGCACTATCTATGCTTCTAATACATTTGTCCTTGATAACATTGATGAAGCTGACGAATTATTCAATAACAACAATAATCTTGTTGGGGGCAACAGTACTGCTTTCTCCGGCAGCAATCCAACTAATAAAACTTACGCTCGTATCGACGCCCCAGGTACTCCAGGCTACTTTACTCAAAAAAACCGTAATTAGCCTAGCGTTAGAAAAATTATTGCCAAAAAAACCAGTTTGGCGTTATAATGAGAAAGACTTCTGGGTCGGTAGCTCAGTTGGTTAGAGCACGGGCCTTTTAAGCCCCGGTGTCGAGGGTTCGAGCCCCTCCCGACTCACCAGAATTTTTGAAAAACACAGCCGCGAGGCTGTTTTTTTGTGCTAAATTCCGCTCATCCTATCGAAAAACCGTAAAAATATGCTATGATAAATCAAATTTAATATTAATATTCTTATCACAAACTGAAATTTAAGTTGATATTTTGTGGTAATAAAAGGGCGAATCTATGGAGAATAAGGAACAAATTCGCAACGTTGCGATTATTGCGCACGTTGACCACGGTAAAACAACACTGGTTGATGCTTTACTAAAACAATCAAACACCTTCCGTGACAACCAGGCGGAAATGAATCAGACCCTCATTATGGACTCTGGCGATCAGGAACACGAGCGCGGTATTACTATTACCGCCAAGCAGACTTCCGTGCACTATAATGGCTATAAAATCAATATTATCGATACCCCAGGCCACGCCGACTTTTCTGGTGAAGTCGAACGTACTCTCAATATGGCTGACGGCGTGCTTCTTATAGTTGATGCTCAGGAAGGTCCAATGCCACAGACTAAATTCGTTCTAAAAAAGGCACTCGATCTCAAATTAAAGCCAGTTGTTATCATTAATAAAATTGATAAGCCAGCTGCTCGCATTGAGGAAGTTAAGGACGAGATTTCTGATCTCTTCTTGGAGCTTGCAACAGATGAGTCTCAGCTTAACTACCCAATCTATTACGCCGTTGCCCGTGATGGTAAAGCTGGAAAGACTACCGATCTTGATGACAATCTCCATGTCATCTTCGACTCCATTATCAATGATATGCCATCTCCAAAAATCGATGACGACGAGAGTAAGGGCTTGCAACTTCTTGTTGCCTCTCTTGCTGCCGATAATTACCTCGGTAAATATGCCATCGGTAAAATCCATCGTGGCAAAAATCAAACACGGTCAGTCCGTGAAGGTAATGAAGACTACCTTTGAAAATGGTGAGCCAAAAGTCACTTCTGAAAATGCTAAAATTGACCGTCTCTATGTCTATCGTGGCCTCGGCAAGGAAGAAGTTCAGGAAGCTTTTGCTGGTGATATTGTTGCCGTCACTGGTATTGCTGACGCCAACATCGGCGACACTATTGCTACCGGTGACACACCAGAGGCTCTCCCAACCATCGAACTCGAGACCACCAACTCTCAGCATTTATATTGGCCCAAATACCAGTCCTCTCAAGGGTAAGAGGGGAGTTCACCACCTCCAGGCAAATTTCCGACCGTCTTCACAAAGAACTTGAGACCAATATCGCGCTTAAAATTGCTCAGGATGGTCTTGGTTATAAGGTCTCCGGCCGCGGCGAGTTACACCTTTCAGTTTTTGATTGAAACTATGCGTCGTGAAGGTTACGAGCTTGAAGCTGGTCGTCCAGAAGTTGTCTATAAAGAAATTGATGGTAAAAAATGTGAACCATTTGAAGATCTTACGATCGAAGTCTCTCCAGAATACGTGGGCGCTGTTTCTCAGGAATTAGGAATTCGCAAAAGCAGAACTAATCAGTCAGGAGCTTACTTCTACTGGTGCCACTCGCTTCACTTATGAAATCTCCACCGCTGCACTGATTGGTCTTCGTAACCAGTTGATGACCGCCACAAAGGGAACAGTCTTGATGTCTTCTATTCCCAAAAAGGCTATCGTGAGATTGAAAGTAAATATAAACCAGAACGTAATGGTGTGTTGATTTCTTTTGAGTCTGGCACTTCTACTGCCTATGCACTAGATATGGCACAGGCTCGTGGCATCCTCTTTATCCCTCCACAGGTCCCAGTCTACCAGGGAATGATTGTTGGCCTTTCTAACAAGAAAGATGATATTGATCTCAATGTTTGTCGTGAAAAACAGCTCACCAATATGCGCACTCACGCTTCCGATGGTGCCATCCAGCTCACTCCATACACCAACCTTAGTCTCGAGCAATGTCTTGACTTCCTTCGACGATGAGCTGCTGAGTTACTCCAAAGAGTCTACGTTTAAGAAGCGTCAGCTTGACCCATTAAGCGCAAACGCGAAGCTAAATCTAACTAGGAAAAACCGTGGTGGAACAGGCATATCTTATTGATTCACACTGTCATCTACATGATCAAGACTTTTTTGCGCCAGAAAAGCAGTCCGAGCTTCTTCAAAAAGCAGTCGAAAATCAGGTGCAGAAAATTGTCTGTATCGGCACTGACCACCAGGATTCCTTAAACGCCGCAGAGTTTGTATTGCAAAAATCCAAGCTACCAGCTTTTCTGGTCCTATGGCATCCATCCATCCGAATGTGAAAAAGCAAGGCCAGTTGTAGATTTTTCAAAGCTAGAAAAAACACCAATTGCTATTGGTGAAGTTGGTCTGGATTATCATTACGGACGGGATGCGCGCGACGCTCAAATTAAATTACTCGAAGAAATGCTCGATCTTGCAAACCGCTCTCATCTTCCGCTAATTTTTCCATGTGCGCGAGGCCTTTGATGACTTTTTTGCTATTTTAGATAACTTCAGCAACCAGGAAATTCGTGGTGTAGTTCACTCATTTACCGATAATAAAAAGAATTTAAAAAAATCTCTCGATCGCGGTTTCTATATTGGCGTGAATGGTATCGCAACTTATTCCACCCTTCCGATGCCTCCGCTAGACCGTATCCTACTCGAAACTGACGCCCCATTTTTTTAGCACCGGTTCCATTCCGTGGCGAAACTAATGATCCTAGTCATATTAAAGACATTGCAAACTGGCTAGCGAAAAAAATAAATCTTCCTCAAAGCTGAAGTTGCCAAAATCACCTCAGCCAACACGGAGACCTTATTTGGTATCTAAATAGTTAGAAGATAAATTTAAAAATGGAAAAACATTATGGAATTAAACTTTAGAAAATACTCCCAAACAGATGAAGCAAATCTATCTTGATTATGCTGCCACTACTCCCAGTCGATACTCGGGTACTTTCTGCCATGCAACCATATTTTACAGAAAAGGTTCTATAATCCCTCCGCCTCCTATCTTCCAGCCAAACATATTAGAGAAGAATATGAAGCAAGAAAAGCCGTCCTAGCTAATTCCATCGGTGCCAAATCTCCAGATCTAGTCATTACTGCCGGCGCCACAGAATCAATTAATCTTGCCTTCACGGTCTTGCGAAATTTTCAGTCCGCCCATTGTCTAATTCTTGAAACCGAGCATGCAGCTGTGCGTGAATCTGCCAAAAATCTCTCAGTGACTATGAGAAAATAAAAAGTTGATCGTTCTGGCTTGATTGATCTAGGAGATCTTAAATCAAAAATCAAAGATAATACTGTTCTGGTTTCTGTTGCTCTAGCCAATAATGAACTGGGGACCATTCAGCCACTCTCGGATATTAGCCGCATTTTGCAAGAGGTTCGCGACCAGCGTCTAAAAACTAAAAATCTCACCCCAATCTATCTTCACTCCGATGCCTCTCAGGCAATGAGCTTAATTGACCTCTCTGTTGCTAGGCTCGGCGTTGATCTATTAACAACCAATGCTGCAAAGGTTTATGGGCCAAAAGGGAATCAGGGCGCTCTATGTCGCGCTGGAATTAGACTCTCTCCCATCACTTTTGGCGGTGGACAGGAAATGGGGCTCCGTTCCGGTACTGAGAATGTGCCAAATCTCGTCGGCTTCTCGGTCGCCAGTGAACTCGCAAAAAAGCATCTCGTAAGTAGTCGTAAACAGTATCAAGTCCTAGCTAAAACTTTTCGTGAAATTATTGAACAAAAATCCAAAATTACTCCACTCTGGCTGGGGAATCCGAAACACCAACTGCAAACTTCATTCCAGTCTGCTTTGATGGGCTTGATGCTGAGCGTTTAATTTTTTTAAATTAGAGGACCGTGGTATTTATGTTTCCACCGAGTGCCGCCTGTGCAGCCTCAAGGGCAAAAATCTCACGTCCTTTCAGCTATTGGACTGTCGGATTCAGAGTGCTGGTTCTCTCCGTATTACTCTCGGTAAAGACACTACCCTCGACGATATTAAAACGGCCGCTGATAATCTTGCTGAAGTAGTCAACTTGGAGGCAGGACGCCTGAAGCTAATAGATTAAAAGTGAATATTTAAAACCTAAAAATAGATAAAACTTAAGAAAGGAAAGTATGCAGGAATATGCCGAAGCCGAAAAACAGGAGAATGCCAAAAAGACAGTCTTTGTTGGTATGTCTGGCGGTGTGATTCCTCTGTTTCAGCCCTTCTTCTCAAAAATGCAGGCTTTTAATGTGGTTGGCGTCTACATGAAAAACTGGTCGCGCAACCTCCCTGGCATGAAGTGCCCATGGGCGGAAGATCTCGCTGATGCAAAACAGGGTGGCTACTAAGCTTGATCTCGACTTTCGGATCTTCGATTTTGAGGAAGAATACCACCAGAAAGTTGTAGACTATATGCTTTCTGAATTTAAAAAAAGGCAATACTCCAAATCCAGACATTATGTGCAATCAGGAAATTAAATTTAAATTATTTTTATGAGGTTGCTAAGGAGCAGGGGGCTGATCTTATTGCCACCGACACTACGCTCGTACTGATTCAAAAATCTCTTGAAGGCAGTTGACGAAAATAAAGATCAGACCTATTTTCTCTATCGTATTTCCGAAGACGCGGTGCAACACACGATTTTTCCACTTGGAAATTTCCTAAAAACCAGATGTCAAAAAAATGGCTGCCGCTGGCCAGCTAGACAATGCCTATAAAAAGAGTCGATGGGGTTTGTTTTGTTGGTGAGGTGGGAATACGTGATTTTCTTAAAGAATATTTTAAAGTTAATCCTGGCGAAATCGTAGACCGTGAAACGCAGGAAGTGGTTGGCACTCACGAGGGTGTGATTTTCTATACAATTGGTCAGAGGCATGGTCTAAGTCTTAGTGGTGGTCTGCCATATTATATTGTTGATAAAGATATGGATAAAAACATCGTCTATGTTTCACGCAATATCAATAATCCGGATCTCTGGACTAAAGAGCTAAAACTTAAAGATGTATTTTTGCGTCCTCTTTTTGATCAGTCAGGAGATAATTAATTTACCAAGTCACGTCGATGTGCGTATTCGTCATCGCGCTAGTCTGCAAACTGCCCTACTAAAAATTGACTATACAACTAAAAATTGCCACCCTCATCTTTGACACCGAATTCAAGCGTCCAGCCGCCGGTCAATCTGCAGTATTTTATGTTGGAGACGCCTGTGTGGGTGGTAGTATTGAATAATTCCGTCAGAAAAAGTCGCTAACGTAAAACTACAAAGTAAAACAATAAAGTAAAAGTAAAAGTTAAGGTAAAACCTACCTTTTTGAAGCAGGTTCCACCTTTGTGGATTTCAAAATCGTGGGTAAAATCTTCGATAAAACGCATTACTCCCACCTTTTCGATTTTTCATCAATCCCCTCAACTACATAATCCGAACCATCCTGACGCTTGGCAGAAATCGCCGTGTCACTAGTCGGGTCAAATTTTAAGGTAATTGTACCCTCTCCATTTTTACAGATTAAAGTTAATCGAACCATCACCAGTGATGGCCTTTTTAACATCAGAATCGCAATTATGCCGAGTACTCCAATTATAAATAGGGTTATTAATTTTCTCATTTTTCTCCTTTGACTTATGGATATTTATAATTGTGAAGACTCGCCAGTCGCTATAAACTAATCCCAACATACCATCACAATTATGGTTATGTCTATATTTTACTGAAGCCACTTGATACTTGATTGACAATTAAAAATAATTATGTATAACATAAGGATTATAGATCAAATGGAAATTATACAGTTAAAAACATTACTAAAAAAATATAAAGATAAGGTTATTTTTAGTGATGTCAATCTACTATCCCAAGCAGTTCATTTACGGTATTGATGGGTGAAAGTGGTTCTGGTAAAACACATTACTAAATATTATGGGCGGATTAGAACCTCAAACTTCAGCGAAGTAATTATTGAACATCAAAATATTAAAAATTTCAGTGCACGGCAACGTGCAGATTTTTTTATCGTCATGAAGTTGGCCTAATTTTTCAGGGTTCATATCTGCAACCACAACTTACTCTTTTTGAAAATATAAGTTTACGGGTGTTTTTGCTAAAAATGCCCTAGAGCGGAACGCGATCAGCGTGTTATGGAATTAGCTAAAGATCTAGGCATTTCAGAAGTATTGAATAATCTACCGAGTCAAGTTTCTGGCAGGGCAGGCCGAACGAGCTTGCATTGCACGCGCATTGCTATTAAATCCAAAAATAATTTTGGCTGACGAACCAACTAGCAATCTTGACGAAAAAAATGCCAATATTATTTTTACAGCTACTAAATAACATTAGGTTGCAGCGTGGGATCACCGTGGTAGTTTCAAGCCATAGCCAACTTGTGGCTAGTTTTGCCACTCAGCTTGTCGCTGTTAAAAATGGAACCATCTATGTTCAGTGAACTCACTAGGATTTCTCATCGATTATTTGTCTCCAATCTAATCAAAAGTCTTACCACAATTGTTTCGATCGGCATTCTCTACTCTGTGATTGCCGCACTGATTTTTATTATGAATGGTCTTGCGCAAACGCTTTAAGAACTATTCCAATGAAATCAATGATGGTGAGGTTTATTTACTCTCGGAATATGAAGGGGAAGATGATGATTTAATAGAAAGACGAGCCAAAAAAATATCATGGCGAAAAAGATTGAATTATCTCAGTCTCAACTAGATAGATATGGAATTACCGTGAATGACTCTGCAATTATTTTTAAAGTTTATAAATATCGCGCAGGCTGAACAATATTATAACTGTAAGGATACTAGGAATTTGGTTATGCTAGTGACGAGTATCACATAACGGAGTTGTTTAGTCGGAAAATTAGTGCCAAACAAACACTGGAAGATACGAAAAATGAAAAGATCATTCCTATTATTATCATCTTAATCATCGCCTCGATGTTGATTTTTGTATTCATCATCTCACATATAGTTTCTAGTGATGACAAAATAATCTTCATGTATCGTTCACTCGGTGCCACCAAAAACAGATCTTTTTATCTATTTTAGCTATATACAAGAAATCTGCTTTCTATATCATAGTCATGATGTTAGTTGTCGGAGGCATCATGGCAGGTTTGTCAAAAATTTGGATTGAACCATACTTCACGGACTGGCTTTTTGTCATATTTTTCCTGGTGGTACTAATCCCAAAGTTAGTACTTTTTGGGTTCAATAAAGACTTCATATACTTATTTATTTCTCTTTTTGCCTCGTCTTTTTCTATCGTTTCTTCTGTGTATTGATCAATTCTTCACCAAGAAAAATTTCACAGCGCATAAAAGGAGCATAGATGTACTTTTACGGATGTTTTTAAAAATTAAGTTTTCGAAAAATTTATTAGGCAGTTTCGTCGCAGCTATAAACTCGTCGTTGCTATGTCTATATTATTTTTGTCTCATTTTTACAATAAATCTCTTTTTACTGGACTTAGGAACTCTCACATTAAATTTTTCAGGCAAAAGTTGGTGACCAAGTTATAATTTCCGCAAAATAACCTCAGTCCATATATTAGCTAAAAAGAAACAAAAAGACGAAAAGAAATTAGTAGCGCTGAGATGATTCAAGATATTGAAAAATTTGGTGGGAAGATCCTCAAAAACACCCGATCCGTTACTATATATAATATCCCAGTTCTGTCAAAATCCTCTGTCCAGAATTTAATCGAAGTTGATCCATCAAATGCACCAAAAAGATGCTATTCCGATTCTTACTACCACATCCTTTGGTGAATTATTATTGGGTCAATATGATAATAAAAATAAATAAACTCACTGCTGTCGAATATCTCTCAAATATCAGGATTATCGAGAAAAAGTGCTAGGGAAAACTTTTGAAACCGATAATGGTGCGAAGTTTTTGTTGTTGAGCTATTGCCAGGTAGTTATCATCTATCCAACTATTCATTTTACACACTAGAACGAGATGTCGATACGACACTCCTAAATCAATTACTTGATGATATTCCGCTGCAAGGTTTTGAGCCAATTGCGGTCGATAATGGCAATCAAGATTCCTGGCAGACTGGACAAAATGTTAAACAAAATGTTAAATACGAAATGGTTTATGCGGTCTTTGACAATCAAAAAGACGCCCGCCATTATCTCGAACAGGGAAAGCTAGCTTTCGAATGGTTACACTAGACGACAGAAGCTATAATGCAAATGTGATACTCGGTTTATCTCCAGAAATTACCTTTATCTTCAATTTCTTCCAGATTATAATCAGAATCATCTCTTTCGTATTATTTATTGTCGCTACAGTCGTTATTCTCTCCACAAATACTAGGTTAATTGCACAAGATGAAGAAGAAATTGCACTCTATCGTAGTCTCGGTGCCACAAAGTCTCAGCTAAAAAATATTTTACGGTATTTATTTCTTCATCTTGATCATCAGTGCGCTCATCTTTGCTTATTTCATTGCTTCGTTTATCCTCATTCTCTTTCATCTAATTCGTGGTCAGTTAATTAATATTCAAGCCGCACTAGCCTTTTTAGCTTGAAAGATGTCCCGCAAGTTTTTTGGTATGGCGTTAATTCTGACATCCTTGTTATTATTGTCGCGGCACTGCTTCTTGCTCCACTCTCTACTCTCTTGAATTCCAGAAAGTTCTCCTCTCGCGTGGTATAATATTTGCTATGAATGCAAGTGAAATCCGTCAAAAATTTCTTGAATATCAGCAAAAAAACTCGGCCACCAGGTAATTGCTCCGGCTAGGTTAGTACTGGAAAATGACCCTACCACCCTGTTTACGGGTTCTGGTATGCAGCCGCTTTTGCCTTTTCTACTTGGCGAGCCGCATCCAGCTGGCAAACGACTTTCTGATTCTCAACCATGCTTGCGTCTTCAGGATATCGAAGATGTTGGTGACCCAAGACACACCACGGTTTTTTTGAAATGCTTGGTAACTGGTCGCTTGGTGATTACTTCAAGCAGCACAAATTACGGCCTTCTTCAAATTTTTTGACTGAAGTGGTTGGACTTGACCCACATAAAATTTATGTCACTTGCTTTATTGGTAGTGAAAAATATGGTATTCCAAAAGACACGGAAGCGGCTGAAATTTGGCAGCAAGTTTTCAAAGAGGCCGGTGTCGATGCTAAAATTGCCGAAATTGGTAGCGCAGAAAATGGAGCAGAGCGTGGAATTTTTGACGGTGAACATATCTTCTTTTATGACGACCATGAAAACTGGTGGAGCCGTGGCGGTGGTGTAGAGACTACTCCAATTGGTGATCCGTGTGGTCCAGATTCTGAAGTCTTCTATGATTTCGGTGAAGATAAACAGGATGTCGCGAAGTATGGTAAAGTCTCATCCAGCCTCTGATGGTGCACGCTTCATGGAAATCGGCAATCAAGTCTTTATGCAGTATAAGCGTAATGAAGATGGTAGCTTCTCTGAACTTAAGTACAAGAATATTGACTTTGGTGGCGGACTTGAACGTATCGCGGCGGCTGCCATTGATTCCTTCGATGTTTTTGAAACCTCGCTCTTACGTCCCCTAATCAAAAACTTGAAGAAATTTCTGGTAAAAACCTACAAAGAAAATATGTCTGATATGCGCATTATCGCCGACCATTTACGCGGCGCTTATCTCTTAGCCGCCCAGGGACTTACGCCAAGTAATCGTAAACAAGGTTACGCTATGCGTCGCCTGATTCGTCGTGCCATTCTTAAAGCTCTCAATCTTGGCATTGAGCAGGATTTTTCTTGCCCAGCTGATCCCGTTAATTGAAGTGAATTATGCTGACCTCTCTGATGAAATTCTTGACAACAGAAAAGATGCTCTCGCTGTTCTTATCCGTGAAGAGCAGGCCTTCCGTAGAACTTTAAATCGCGGACTTAAAGAACTCAACAAGATGAAAGTTTCCGGCTTGACTGGCAAGGAATTATTTATGCTGCAGGATACCTATGGTTTTCCACTTGAATTATCCGTAGAGGAAGCTCAGCGAGAAAATATTCAACTTAGCGAAAACTGGCAGGTAGAATTCGAGCAGTGTCTTGCCGAGCAACGTGCACGCTCTAAGACGGCTTCCGAAGGTATGTTTAAGGGCGAGCCTTGAAGACCATAGTGAAATGTCTACCAAATATCATACCGCAACACACCTTCTTCTTGCCGCTTTGCAGAAGCTCATCGATAAAAATATTGGCCAGTCTGGCTCCAATATCACCTCCGAACGTCTGCGTTTCGACTTTAACCTTGACCGCAAGCTAACTCCAGAGGAGATTAAGTCCCTTGAAGATCAGGGTCAATCTCTGGATCTCAGAAGATTATCCAGTGGTATTCGCTGAGTATGATAAAGAGTACGCAAAAAACACCCTAAAAGCTCATGGTCAGTTCTGGGAAAAATATCCAGAAAAAGTTAAAGTCTATACAATTGGTAACTTCAATCAGCCAGTCTCGCGTGAAATCTGTGGCGGCCCACACGTTGAACATACCGGTTTGCTCGGTAAATTCAAAATCAAGAAAGAAGAATCTTCCGCTGCGGGCATTCGCCGCATCAAGGCTGTCTTAGAATAAATAATTAAACTAAAAGTGGAGGCATATGGAACGACTAATTGAATATCTCATTCCTGAAAATTATCAACTTGAACTACGTGTTAATAAACAAACTGAAGAAGTGCAAGGGCGTGTAGTCATAAAAGGGCAGGCGGTCAAACCAAGCCTCAAATTGCATGCCAGGGAATTAAAAATCACGAAGATTACAATTAACGACCAACCAGTCGGTTTCCATCTCGATCAGGAAAACCAATTACTTCTACTTGATTCGGAAAAAAATCCTAACTGTAGCTAGTTCCAAAAAATCTGTTTCGGAATCTACTGTTCCCGAGGAGAATAATTCCAAAAACGCAAATTCTAGTCAAATCTCCATAGATAATTCTAGCCAAATCTCCATAGATATTCGCTATAGCTTCAAACTCAGCCATAGCATGATCGGCATGTACCTCTCGACCTATCAGTATCAAGGAAAAGAAGAGCGTATTGTTTCCACTCAGTTCGAGTCGCATTATGCCAGAATGATGTTTCCATGTGTCGATGAGCCAGAAGCTAAGGCCACTTTTGACGTTAAGGTCATCGATACTGATATTGAAGATACGATCCTTAGTAATATGCCAGTAGATGCAGAACGAGTCTTAACTTATACCTCTGTCAATGCAGACCTTAACCCTAAAGATGATGCAAACGCTTTTAAATCTAATACAGAGGTTTCGCGTAAAATCGTCACCTTCAAGACCACGCCAAAGATGTCAACTTATCTTTTGGCTATTTGTATCGGTAAATTTAACAAAGTTTCTGGAAAAATCAGCATAGCATTGAAGTAACAACCTATGCAGCTCTCAATCAACCAAAAGAGCGTCTCGAATTCTCTAATCAAATCGCCATGGAGTCTCTTGATTTTTTTATGATCAACTCTTCAGTTTCCCATATCCTCTACCAAAACTGGACCAGGTTGCTATCCCGGATTTTGATGCTGGTGCTATGGAAAACTGGGGTCTTGTTGCCTATCGCGAATCTTGTCTTCTTGCCGACAAAAACACTCCAAAAACCACCAAAGAATATATTGCCACTGTAGTTACTCATGAACTCTCACATCAGTGGTTTGGTAATCTCGTGACCATGAAGTGGTGGGATAATCTCTGGCTTAACGAGAGTTTTTGCCAATATGATGCAATTTTTACTCAGTTGATCACCTCCGTCCGGATTGGCAAAATCTGGCAGGATTATTTTACGGAAGACTGTCTCATGCCCTGCGACGAGACTCTTTGAAAAATGTTCAGGCTGTTCAGCAGCCGGTTTCTGATCCTGCCGAGATTGATACGCTTTTTGATGGCGCCATCGTTTATGCAAAGGGTTCACATCTAATGTTCATGTTGATGCGCCTAATGTCTGAGAAGCAATTCTTTTAATGGCTTAAAAGGACTATTTTTAAAAAAATATCAATATCAGAATACCACCGGTGACGATCTCTGGGCTTGCTTTACAAAAATATGCTGACTTCGACGTAAAAAGATGATGGATTCCTGGATTTTTGCAACCAGGTTTCCCAATGATTAATGGCAAAAACAGCAACGCTTCTAGCGGATGGTTCAACCGATGAAACCACTTGGCTTTTACCAAAAATCACCGACGACATGTCTGGCCATTATTTAATCCAGCTTTCCGATGCAGAATTCAAGTCAAAAATCGCTAATTTCAAGAATCTCAGTTTCGAACAAAAGCTCCGACTTCTGATTGATCGCAGCCCTAATGATGCATACCCCATATATTAATACTAGTAGTATTCTCGATCTTCTCCCTGAATTTAAAAACGAGAAGCTAGAATCGATCTGGCAACTAGTGGTGACTTTGATTGCGAATCTTAAAATCTTCTTTCCACCAGATTCTCCACACTATGCCAAATTTCAGCAATACGTAATGCAATTGGCGGAAAAATAATCTCCAAAGGTTGGGGCTTTCTCCAGCAGAAAATGATACGACTGACGATCTTAAACTTCGTCCTCTCATCTTGAACTTTGCTATCTATGCAGATAATTCAGAAATCATAAGGCAGCTGGCTGACCTCTATGATCAGAAAATTGGTATAAAACAAGATTTTTCAATGGTCTCACCAGAGCTTGTCGACGTAATTATGAATGCCAAGTTTAGATTTAGTAGAGAAGAGAGTTTTTTTCTGAGCTCCTCGCGCGATACCAAACTGAGTCTAATCCAAATTATAAATCCATTATTCTTGACACGATCACAGATAGCCGTGAGCAAAAAGCACATCGGAAAGCTTTATCGCATTACTTGAAAAGCAGGATGTCGTGCGTTTGCAGGATCATGTATCTCTCTGGCTAGCCTTCTATCAAATTTCTGGTCCAAGCGGGCAGCCTTAGACTGGTTCTACGGCCACTGGGACTACATTAAGGAAATCACTGATGGTAAATCTATCGACGACTACATACGCGTTGTTGGAGCTAGGATATCCACTGAAGTTGAGGTTAAAGAATTTAAGGCATTCTGTAAAGCGAATAGAAAATGATCCTGCCGTGGCGCGCGCGATCAAAATTGCTGAATTTGGTATCGATCTAACCTTGAAATGGAAAGAGCGAGAATCTAACAATATATATAGTAAATTGTCTGAAATTTGTAACTGAATTCATATATATCTGCAATTAAAATCATATATATAATAGGATTTTTAAATATCCTTAAAATTTGGCGTATAAAGTATAAAAATATATATAGATAATACATAAATGATGCATAGATAATGCATAGATACTGCATAAATAATGCCAGGAAGCTAGAAAAACATTAAAAAAACACGACTAACAGGGTGAAACATTTAAAAATCAGACAAGGGAAAGCCGAAAAAAACTAAGAAATTTGAAGAAAATTAAAAAAATCTTAAAAAAATCTTTCAAAAACCCCTTGCAAACTTTCAAAAAGCTGTACTACAATACTAAACAAGTTCAGCAAGTCAACAAGTTGACCACTGCCATGAAGAGAAAAACTGCGAGGTAATCTCCTTGGAAAAAAATCCAAGCGAAGATTTCTAAGGGTTATCGAATTGATAATCCGTTCATTGCAGAGTTTCAATTAACAATTTGGACAACGATGAAAAATAAAAATAGACTTGCATCGTATTTATCCAAATAAATCCCTTCTCGGGTTTAGGAAGATAGATACAGAACTAGTAATTGAACTTCGATTACTAGTTAAGTCAATGCATAAAAAGGTAAATAAGGGCACTAATAGTGGATGCCTTGACAATCAATACCGATGAAGGACGTAGAACTCTGCGATAAGTCTTGGGGAGCTGAGAGCAAGCTTTGATCCAGGAATCTCCGAATGGGGCAACCTAATACGAGTCATGTCGTATTGCAATTACTTGAACACATAGAGTAATTAGACGGGAACCAGCCGAACTGAATCATCTTAGTAGGTTGAGGAAAAGAGAATAAACAATGATTCCGAAAGTAGTGGCGAGCGAAATTGGAACAGCCCAAACCTTAACATAACCATACGGTTTAACGGCCAGAGTTATGAAAAGGGGTTGAGAAATTAGATAATTTTTATGTATAGCAGTTGAATAAAATCGAAGCCTACTCACTTTTAAGGACTATCAGCTTGGGCAAACGCCCTTGAGTGCGTCCGAAAAAGTGAGTAGGCGACGATTCGACAGTTATACATAAAAACCAACATCGTTAAATGAGTGGATAATGATAAAATCCTTTAGATCATAGCAGAAGTGTTTGAATGGCACACCAAAGAAGGTGAGAGTCCTGTACGCGAAATGGTCTTAGGCATTATATATCTTTTTTTCAAGTAGGACGGGGCACGAGAAACCCTGTTTGAATCCGGCAGGACCACCTGCCAAGGCTAAATATATTGATTGATCGATAGCGAACTAGTACAGTGATGGAAAGGTGAAAAGAACCCCGGGAGGGGAGTGAAATAGAACCTGAAACTTAGTGCCTACAAGGTGTCGGAGCAGCTTCGGCTGTGACGGCGTGCTTTTTGTAGAACGATCCAGCGAGTTAATGTTGTCGGCGAGGCTAAGTCAAATGATGGAGCCACAGTGAAAGCGAGCCTTAACAGGGCGAACAGTCGGCAGTATTAGACCCGAAACCGGGTGACCCTAACCATGTGCAGGTTGAAGCTGCGGTAACACGCAGTGGAGGACCGAACCAGGACACGCAGTAAAGTGCTTTGGATGACATGTGGTTAGCGGTGAAATGCCAATCGAACTCGGAGATAGCTGGTTCTCCTCGAAATAGCTTTAGGGCTAGCGTTGTGTTAGTAATCATCAGGGGTAGAGCTCTGAAAAGGTTCGGGGCCGGCAACGGTACCCACCCTTATCAAACTACGAATACTGGTGGTGTAACCACAGCAGTCAGAACGGCGGGGCTAAGCTCGTCGCTCAAAAGGGAAACAGCCCAGATCATCGTCTAAGGTCCCTAATTAACACTAAGTGGGAAACAAAGTGAAATTTCTTAAACAGCTAGGATGTTGGCTTAGAAGCAGCCATTCATTTAAAGAGTGCGTAACAGCTCACTAGTCAAGAGATTTTGCGTGGAAAATGTAACGGGGCTAAAGTGTTAAACCGAAGACATGGACTTCTGCTTATGCAGGAGTGGTAGAGGAGCGTTGATATCGCAGTGAAGTCAGATTGTAAAGTCTGGTGGAGCGTTATCAAGTGAGAATGCTGGAATCAGTAACCTTAAGACAGGTGAGAATCCTGTCGGTCGTAAGAGCAAGGTTTCCAGGGCCACAGTAATTGTCCCTGGGTTAGTCGGTCCTAAGCCGAGGCGTATCAGCGTAGGCGATGGACAACAGGTTAATATTCCTGTACAGGTAGTAGTTGTGAACAGTTCACGGTGAATGACCGGAGCGGATTAATGGTTTATCCGTCCAAGTCTCTAGGGAACTAGAGATGAGTGAAAGGTAATCTTCGGATTATTAATTCCGGGTGAAGCACTGGCTAGAAAAGCTGGTTCACTTATGCTGCTGCCTACCGTACCGCAAACCAACACCGGTGCTCGGGTCGAGTAGACCAAGACCTACGTGAGAACCTTCGCTAAGGAACTCGGCAAAAAAGCGTCCGTAACTTCGGAATAAGGACTGCCCTCTCATTAAGATGAGGATTTGCTAGAAACTCAGCAGAAGATTCAGCTTTATAATGTTTGGTTATTTAAAATTACATTTTTTTGAGACCATAAGCATGGGTGAGCGCCCTTGAGCGCGTCGAAAAAAATGTAATTAAATATTTACCTTAATACTGAATTTTTTTCGTTGAGACAGAACACAAATCAGGATTTGTTTTAGCAAATTCGTGTCTTTTCTAGTAGTCTAATCGTCATTTTTGATGAGAGGGCCGCAGCTAAAGAGCCCACGGAACTGTTTACCAAAAACATAGGTCTCTGCTAACGCGAAAGCGGATGTATAGGGGCTGACTCCTGCCCGGTGTCGGAAGGTTAAGGGGAGAGCTTTACGGTTCGAACTGAAGCCCCGATGAACGGCGGCGATAACTATGATCGTCCTAAGGTAGCGAAATTCCTTGTCTGGTAAGTTCAGACCCGCACGAATGGAGTAATCATGTGGGCACTGTCTCGGCGAAGGCCACGGTGAACGTGCATTGGCGGTAAAGATGCCGTCTGATCATGCCAGGACGAGAAGACCCCATGGAGCTTTACTACAACTTTGCATTGATTATTGGGACATTTTGTGTAGAATAGGTGGAAGACTTTGAAGCAGATACGCTAGTATTTGTGGAGTCGAAATGTGAAATACCACCCTGAATGTTTTAGTAATCTCACTTTTGACCTGATCGGCCAAAAGGACCGTGCATGGCGGGTAGTTTAACTGGGGCGGTTGCCTCCTAAAGAGTAGCGGAGGCGTTCAAAGGTTGGCTAGCTACGGATGGAAATCGTAGCGATAGTGTATGCGCAAAAGCCAGCTTGACTGTGAGGGCCACAACCCAATCAGACACGAAAGTGGGAGCAAATGACCCGCTGTACAGAACTTCGGTTCAATTTACGTGGGAAAGACAGCGCACACGGATAAAAGTTACCCTGGGGATAACAGGCTGATCGCGCCCAATAGTTCACATAGACGGCGCGGTTTGGCACCTCGATGTCGGCTCATCACATCCTGGAGGGGGAGCACCTTCCAAGGGTCCGGCTGTTCGCCGGTTAAAGTGGTACGCGAGCTGGGTTCAGAACGTCGTGAGACAGTTCGGTTTATATCCGGCATGATCGTTAGGAATTTTGAGGAGATCTACCCTTAGTACGAGAGGACCGGGGCGGACGAATCTCTAGTGTATCGGTTGTGACCACCTGTTGCATCGCCGAGTAGCTATGTTCGGAAGAGATAAGCGCTGAAAGCATATTAAGCGCGAAGCCCACTCCAAGATTAGAATTCCCTATGAGATCCCAGAGAGAAGATCTGGTTGATAGGCGCAAGATGGAAGTACCGCAAGGTATGGAGTCGAAGCGTACTAATAGATCCATCGCTTTTTATGTTCAAACTATCAGGGTTTATTTAAAATAGACGCAGATAGTTTGATAGACTTAACTAGTAATCGGTGCTCGATCAGAACACCGCAAGTTTATTAATTCATCACACCTAATGGACATCAATCAGCGCACATTGAATATTTCAATAAGCGAAATTGGTGCCCATAGCACTGAGGAAATACCTGTTCCCATTCCGAACACAGAAGTCAAGCTCAGCGGCGGCGAGAATACTGCAACAGCGGGAAGGTAGCAAGGTGCCAAATTATGCGGAATAACCACCCCAACGGGTGGTTTTCTGTTGTCTAAACATATAATTATGAGTTAATAATATCTATAAGAGTATAATCACAAAATAATTAAACAGATAATATTAAATCTGTCATAATTAATTCTGTATTAATTAGTTCTGTAATAACTTTGCTAGTTTAGCGCGCAGTCCAGCTGGCTCATCTGTACCCGCAAGTGTATCAATCGCAACGCGAAGTAAACCAAATGCGGTAATGAAAGAATAATCAAGATCTTCAGTGGTTGCATTCTCGATACCTGGGATATCAACATCATCAAGTAGATGCACGAGTGGGCGACGAGAAAAAGGTAGATCTGTGTACCAATCAGAGGTAGCTAGTGCCTCCTGTAACGAAGCTAGTCCGGCACCACCTCCACAGAGTAGAATTCTAGTAGGAAGGGCTTCAACTAGCGGGAAATCCTCGAGAGCTACCGCAACTCCACCTAGCCAGACCTCGATATTATCAGAAATCGCTGTATTGATTTTCTTGGCCCGCTCAGGTGTGGCTAAAATTTGCTGAATCTCATTCTTTTTCTCAGCCTCCGCCACTGTTTCTTCCTTATGTTTCAGTGTCAACTGGTCCAGTGATACTCCACCAAGTTGTAGTTTTACGGCTTCGGCAGTGTCATAATCTAGTCCAGTGCGTGTCGCAATCTGATGGGTAAAACTACGCCCGCCAATCCCAAACATCTTCGTCCCTTCGACGCCACCATCATCAACTACTGCAATATCAGTTGTCCCACCACCAATATCCATCACAATAGCAGAAAAATTCGATTCGAGTTCATTGCCAAGACAAGCGCGACAAACCGCAAACGGTTCTACTGCCACCGCTAATAAATCAAGATTTAGCTCTGCACAAACCTTCTCGATCGCCGAAATATGCACAAGTGGTGCAAAAAGCCGTATAAAACTGGATCATCAAATCTGATCCCTTGAATCCAATCGGATTCGACACTTTATATCCATCAATCGACAGGGAAACAATTGCAGAATTAATTAGGCGCACTTCAACTTCAGGGTTGTCAGTCTCAAGTGCAATTTCGTGTAGCCTGCTCGCCAGCCTTATCCTGTACCCGCTGAATAATCAGCTGCATTTCTTGGTCAGAAATTGGCTTTATTACTGTCCTTGCGACGATATCTCACGGTTCGCGTATTACCTTTAATTAGTTCACCAGCAATTCCCACTACGCAAGTCTTCGAAATCACACCAGCCATCCCTCAGCATTCGAAAGCGCCTTCTCACAAGTCGAAACTACGGCCGGGATATCAGCAATCGCACCAGCATACATATTGCCCATATTCTGATGTTCTTTACCAACCCTCGATCACAATCAGATTGTCATCCCTCGGTTCGCTCAGCAATCACTGCCTTCACAAACTCCGTACCAATATCAAGCGCCAAAATCACGTTCTCAGGTTTAATTTTGCGCGGTTTTTCGTTTTCTAAATTAATCTCGGACATATTGTATAAGCTTATTTATAACTATTATATCACAGACTTTTCTCATAAGGTTGTTGCTATTTTATATATAGCTTGCTATAATATAAACATACTTGATACTTGAATCATCCGGCCGAAAGGTCGGATATTTTAGACTCAATTCAAGCTTTAGTTTAAATATAAATTTTCATAGAAAGGAAATATGGAAGGTTTAGACCCTAAAACAAATGTCCTCAATGGTTAAGGTGATCGTTGAGGAAAAAGGACTTCCAGAAGAGTCCGTCCTTAATATTATTGAAAACTGCCATTGCTGCTGCCTGGCGCAAGGAAAATGGTGATAAAGACATGAATGTCCGCGCCGTACTGAATCTTGACAACGGTGAAGCTGAGGTTTTTGTTGCTAAAGAAGTGATCGAAGATGGTTTAGCCTATAATCCAGCCACAGAAATTCCAGCTGACCTCGCCGGCGGTAAAGAAATCGGTGAGATTGTTGAGGAATCCCATAAGGTAACTTCCTTTGGTCGCGTTGCGTCAATGACTGCCAAGCAGGTGATTGTTCAGCGTCTCCGTGAGGCAGAACATGAGGCAATCCTCACTGTTTACGAAGATAAAATCAATACCATCGTTAATGGCACTATCGCTCGTGTTGAGCCAAAACTAGTTCGTGTTGACCTCGGTAAGGCCACTGGTATCATGCTAAAACAAGACCAAATTGAGGGTGAATTTTATAAAGTTGGTTCACGTATCAAGTTTTTGATCAAAGCAATTGAACGCAATGAACGTGGTGCTGATCTCCTAGTTTCTCGTGGGTCTGCTGAATTTATCAAACAGCTCTTTGTCCAGGAGGTCCCTGAAATTGAAAATGGTACTGTTGAAATCCATGCCATTGCCCGCGAAGCTGGTCGTCGTACTAAGATCGCTGTTTCTTCCACCGTGCCAGGTGTTGATCCAGTTGGTACTTTTTGTTGGTGGTCGTGGTATCCGTGTTCAGGCCGTCATGAACGAAATTGGTGATCGTGAGAAAAATCGATATTGTCAACTGGAGCGATAATATGTCTGAATATATTCGCGAAGCCTTGAGCCCAGCCGAAATCGTGAAGGTTGAACTTGAAGAAAAAGCGCGCTAAGGTCTACGTCACTGAGGATCAGCAATCTGTTGCTATTGGTCGTCAGGGACAAAACGTCCGCCTTGCTTCCAAGCTTTACTGGCATTGAGCTCGACATTGAACTCGCTGAAGCTCCAAAGAAGAAAAACGTGGCAACGCCGAGGACTCACTTCTTTCTGCTCTTGAAGATAACTCTGAAGACGAAGCCTAGTTCTCATTATAAAAATAGACCTCCAAGAGGTCTATTTTTTTGATGTTACTAAATTAGTTTTTGAACTTTCTCAAATTTTTCCACGTTCTAGCTCGCCCTAATTTGTAATGGCCAAATTCAATACGGTCAAGGTCGGTCACTTCATATCCTAGCGCTGCAAATGTTCGACGAATCTGTCGATTTCTCCCTCGCTCATCTCAACTTGCAAACGTTTTTCCAGAAATCTCGCCATTTTTTTATCAGCTAATTTTTGTAATAAAAAGCTTTACTTTAGGCCATCCGGTAAAGTAATCCCAATATCCGAAATCATCTGCTGATGTAGAGGCGCGAGTGGTTTATCTAGTTCCACAATATAAGTTTTAATTTTGAAAAAAATTTTGGGTGCGTCATCCGGAAGGCGAAATCGCCATCGTCAGTCAGAAGGATCAGGCCAGAACTTTCCTTATCTAATCGCCCCACGGTCTTTTAAGGTTTGTAGATTCTTTGGTAAGAGTTCATATAAGGTTGGCGTATCTCCCTGGCGTCTCCTCGAAGAGACATAGCCGCGAGGTTTATTTAACATCAAGTATGTATAGTTATGCGAAAAAGCCACATTCTTTTTGTCGACCAATACTTCCGTATTGTCATCGATTTGCATACCAAATTCCGCATTCTTACCGTCCACGGTTACGCGGCCACTAGCAATTAAGTCGTCGGCCTCACGTCGCGATATTCCAATTCTCTCAGCTAAAAACTTATTTAAACGCATATTATAAATATATCATATATGAGATATTCTAAACCGTTCCCATACCGCCCTAAAATTTGATCCATTTGGTCCTTAATATTCATACCGGAATCGTCTGTAACGGAATTTATTGAGTATGAGTCATTAGTAAGATTTGATCCTATAGTTTGACTAGTCTGAGTCGGCTGAGTTGGCTGAATAGGTTGATCTGGCTGCACGGGCTGCTGTATAGGTTCAACCGGCTGCATAGGCTGAATAGTTTCAGCTGGCTGCATATTTTGCATATTCTGAACCGGCTGGGCTGTCTGTATAGTCTGTTCGGCTTGAACCGTTTGAACCGGCTGGACCGGCTGAACCGTTTGAATCGGCTGGATCGTTTGAATTTGCTGAGCTGGTTGGATAGGTTGGACAGATTGAATCGGCTGAGTCTCAGGAGTACTTTGGTTCATTGGCATCGCAGTACCAGGTTGAATAAAGTCAGCTTGATTTACAGCGGTGTTCTCTGGTTTAGCATCCAATACCTCATGTACCGCATTAACCACATCTTCAATACCAACTTGTGATTTTACGAGAAAACGGTCAGCACGAGAGCTTCTCCACGCTCTTTTGGATCCTCAGAGGAAAGCGGTCATCATAATCACCTTAATATCTTTAGTTTCAGGAGTAGACCTTAAAATGTCCAACATATCAAAACCAGAAATCTTTTGGCATCATAACATCAGAAATAATCAAATCCGGTTTTTCCTTGACCGCAAGTGCTAGTGCCTGTTCGCCGTCGCCAGCCGGTACAATCTCATAACCCTCGGCCGTCAAGCGAATTCCATAAATTTCTCTTAAACTCTGGTCGTCCTCGACGAGTAATATTTTTGCCATATCATTCCTTTTTAATTATTTAATGGTGGTACTTGATTAAAATTGTTAACGCTTGGGGTGTTGTCTGACTTAAGTTTTGCGGAGTCTGTGGAGCTACTGGCTGATTATTAATCATTGACTGGGAATTGATATTCTGCTGAGCGCTGTTTACTGGTTGTTGGGCTGGAGTTGTGATAAATTGTTGCCCTGAGTTGGTAACTGGTTGCTGTGTCGTTGTTGCGGGTGTTTGCTGGGTCGTAAGTGGTTGCTGAGTTGCCATTACGTTAGGATACACTCGTCGGCATTGCAATAGGTTGCTGAGCTTCTATTACAGTAGGTTGTACTGTCGGTACTACAACAGGCTGCGGCGTTGGTGTTGTGACGGATTGTTGAGCTGGTTCTATAGCTGGCGACTGTGCTTCGGAATTTGCTGGCGCTGCAGGCGCTACGGATACTGCAGGTGTTGTAGTTGCAGCAGGCACTGCGGGCGCGGTGGATACCACTGGTGTTGCAGTAGTCACAGGCGCGGCGGATACTGCAGGTGTGACTGCTGCCGTAAATGTATTAGGAGTTACGGGCACCACAGGATTCACGGGTGCGTCAACCGTCTCAGAGGCATTAGTCGTAGTAGGCGCGACCGGTGTATCGGCTGGACTGGCCGCGATAGGGTTCTGTGGTGCTTGAGTTTTCAGCTTGTGGCACAGTTGGGGTTGCTTGTTTTTGTGTACTCATTGCTTCGATGTTTGAAGCGATTTGTTTACGCCTCTGGTATTCCTCTGCGGTAATGCGAGGAACGATAGATAGAAAGTTGATCCTTCACCAAACGAACTCTCCGCCCAAACTTTTCCGCCCATAGCTTCAACGCGCTGTTTTACCAGGTAAAGCCCCAGACCAGTCCCACCAACGGTACGTGTTTGTGAGTTATCTGCACGGTAAAACTTTTGAAATACATGCTTCAGGTCATCAGGAGAGATTCCAATCCCGGTATCCGTCACGTTAATTAAAAACGCGATCATCATCTCCACGTACATTTACCCAAATTCCACCACCCTCGGCAGTATATTTGATTGCATTTTCTACTAGATTGTTTACTGCCTCGCGCAAAAATCAATATCCACGCTGGCATAAACTTCCTGGTTTAAAAACCTACCATTTCCACTCGTACTGGTCCCGTTCGAGCCAAAAGTATAGTGAATCCCTTTTTCGCTCATTTGTGGCACTTGACCATTGGCGATCGAGCGTACGGTAGAAGTCATCTCAACAGGTGAAAGTTGTACGCGAATTTTTATCATCCAGTTTTGTCACATCGAGCAGATCTTTAAATAGACGCCCCAAATGTTTTGAAGAGGTATGTGCTTCCTCGAGATATTTACGAGCGCGTTCATCGATGGTTGCAGTTTTTGGGTTAAGTGCGAGTCCCAAGTATCCCTCAATCGAGGCTACGGGGGTCCTCATTTCATGAGAAGCTGTAGAAATGAATTCGGTTTGCTCACCCTCCTCTTCTAGCTCACGCGAGATGTCTCTCAAGGTAATAATTCTTTCATTCTGCCCAGAATTTGTGCCCACAACACTAATTGCCACAGGTTTTCTCTGTTCAATTAAATTCACTAATACAAAATCGCGTGTGGAGTATTTTTCACCGGAATTTATCGCCAAAAGTACCGGGTTTACACTATCTTCAAGTTTCATTCCTTCGCCATTTTCGAGTCTCAAGAGCGAGCTTATTTGGACGTTCAAAATAGCTGAAGTATCATTTACGCCGAGCATTCGCATAGCTGCCGGGTTAGATAGTAGTACCACTCCCGAAGGATGTACAATAATCACACCTTCCTCAATTGAATTTAAGACAAGATTAGCTAGTTCCGTCGTATTGCCATTGCTAGGCTCCGCTGGATTTCTTACCTCTTTTTTCTTTGCAAAGCTAAAAATACTCATCCTCTAAATTTTAACATAAAAGTTTTGTAATGTGGTAAAATCGGTGCATGAATAAGGACATCTACTACATTGAGCCAGAAGATGATATTACCGATATTATCAATCATCTTAAGGGCTCCAAGCAAAAAGTCGTCGCTCTCGTTCCGCCAAAAAAACTTAGCGTCTTACGTAGTGCGATTAATCTAAAGTTGATCGCCAAAACAGCCAAAAATCTTGATAAGGCCGTTGTAATTATTACATTAGATCCTGTATTGATGAAACTTTCTGCTGCCTCTGGTCTGCCATTTTCAAAAAAATCTACAATCACGACCGGTGTTGCCAGAGTGAATATAAAAGATTCTGCTGCCATTCATAAAACCGTGGCTGCCTCACAATCGATTAGCGAGTTGAGTGAAGATTCCTCTGATGTCCAGGAAGAAGCCATTCAAGCCACTGAGTCCACCTCAAATAATAAAAAGGAAAAATATTCCTAAAGATTCGGCTGCAAAAGAAAATATTAAAAAAACCAGATACTTCAGGCAAAACTAATAACATTAGGCAAACCCCAACTGATGCCGAAGCGGCTACTATGCATCTTGATGCGAATGAAGTAGAAGAAGAATCTGATGGTGAAGAGAAAGCGGTTAAAAAGATCCCTAATTTTGACAAATTACGTAAAATGGCTTGTTCTCGGTGTGGCAGGCCTAATTGTCTGTATTGTAGGGTGGTGTTTGGGCCTTTGTCTTTGCACCTGCTGCCAAGATTTCAGTCAAAATCAAGACCACGCCAGATAATTTTTCGGAGAATATCACCTTCGCAAGTGCGGCTGATCAGGCTTCAAACAAAGATGGCAAGATTCTACTCGAGACTGAAACTCTGGAAAAAGAAAGTTCTGTTGAATTTGACGCAACGGGTGAGCGAAATGATGGTAATAAAGCAACTGGCCGCCTCACTCTCACAGCAAACTTCAGTTTCTCTACTTCAAGCGCCACTCCTAGTGCACCAGATCGCATCACCGTCCCAATCGGTAGCGCTTTTGCGAAGGGAAATCTCAATTATCTAACTGTAGTTACTACTGAATTTAGTTGGGATGGCTCCACAACCAGTTGCACCGTCCGCACTACAAACACTTGTCAAATCCGTAAAACCGTAGATGTTGTTGCCTTTTGAAGGTGGTACTCGTTTTAATATCGATCCAATCGCCCTCAGGCTGGCAGTCATCCGTTGAACATGTCGATGCTTTTAATTCTACTGCGTTCACTGGTGGTACTGATAAGGTTGTCAAAATCGTCACCGCCGCCGATGTCGAGAAAGCCAAAGTAGCACTCTCGCAGCTTGATGAAGGAAAAAGACGATCTATTTGCCAAAGTCAAAGATTCAGATTTGCGCATTGACGCAAGCTACAAAGAAAACTCCAGGCGAAGCCTACTTCTAGTCCAGCTATTGGCGAAGTTGCAAACGGTGGCAAAAGCAAAATTAACTGCCAAGATAAAATACACTGTCAATATTTTGGATAAATCTGCTGTCGAAGAGTATATTAAAACCATCGTTAGTAGTCGACTCGGCAGTGACCAAAAATCTATGAAATTAGTTCACTCTTCATCGAGCGTTTTCAAGAAAATAATGCCGCTTCAGCTAAGTTAAAAGCGGTCGTAAAGACTGGTCCGGAAGTTTCCGAAAAAAACCGTACTTGATAAATCTCTTGGCAAGAAAATTGGTGAAGTTACCACCTTGATTAAGTCAATCAACGGCGTGAGTGAGGTTAAAGTTGACACCTCCTTCCCATGGGTTCGCAGTATTCCGGAGGATATTAATAAAGTTAGCGTCAATATTACAATAGAAGAAAATAACTAGGGTGATTATGAAAATTATTGGACCTCGATGTAGGTACAGTGAGGATTGGCGTGGCGCGCGCTGATACCGCCACAAAAATTGCTATTCCAGATGGTTTTATTAATGTTAATGGACAGGAAATTTCTGAAATCCAGCGCAAACTCAGGCTATATAATTCAAATATTCTAGTTATGGGATGCTGCGTAGCAATAACGGTAATCAAACTGCTCAATCTGAATTCGTTAAGCAATTTGCAAGACAAGTGGCTGCCACTATTCCAGGTCTCAAAATCTATTTTCAAGACGAATCACTTACTTCTGTTGAAGCTGAGCGTCGATTGAAGGCTCGTAAAAATAACTACTAAAGGCGAAATTGATGCCGAATCAGCATCAATTATCTTGCAGGATTTTATTGAGCGGATGCAGGTGGCTCTAAGCAATCAACAATCACTCGCTCCCGCCTCTTTGGGGAAGCAACAATAATTCAGATAACCAAAAATCCTGCCTCGAATTTTGCTAAGGAGGAAGAAGTGGCTAGCTCAAAAAGTTCCAAAAAACAACCAAAAAAGAAGTCGTTTATGAAAAAAATAATAATCGCTCTGGTTATTTTATTAAACATAGCTGGCTTTGGTGTTTTTGGTGCTTATACCTGGTATGAAAAACAATTAGCTGCTCCTAAAAAACTTTAGTTGTAAGTTTAATTCACCAGCCGCAGCCGCCACTAGTGAAGGTAGCGAAGAAAATCCCTGACTGTCACTACCAAAAAGTTTGAAATTAAGACCAATCAAACCATAGGCGATATTGCTGAAAATCTCAAAAAGCTGGCTTTAATCAGATCCGATTTTGCCTTTCAAAACTTATTTAAAATTATCAAGTAAATCAGCCAAGATTAAGGCTGGCACCTATAGTCTTCGCGCCAATCTTTCCGCCAAGGAAATCGTGGAACAGATGGAAAAAGGTGTCGCCTCAAGCGAAGTTTTTAATCTCACTATCTTACCCTGGTGAAACTTTTAAAGGAAATTTGACAGAAGTTGATTAAACTTGGATATTTATCTGAGCAAATCGATACGGCTCTGCTAAAAATACGATAGTCCAGTTCTTAGGGACTTTATGATAGTGAAGGCAAGCTGACTAATCCCGCACAACCAGCGAACGTTGCTCTCGAGGGGTATCTCTATGGCGAAACCTATCAATTCTACAAAGGTGAAACCGTCGAACATATTTTTGAGACCATGATCAATCAATTAAATAGTGTAGTTGTCGCCAATCATATCGAAGAAAAATTTCAAAAACGTGGCTTTTCGTTGCGTGAGGGGCTAATTTTGGCCTCGATTATTCAAAAAGAGGCTCATTCTGAGGATATGCCAGGTGTTTCGATGGTTTTTCAAAAACCGCCTCAAGGTTGGCATGACGCTTGGGTCTGACGTGACAGCCACCTATGCTGCCGACCTAGTTAATCCGAACCGCGACCGGAATGATCCGAACAATAATCTTCGCGTACTAGAAACGGATAATCTTTATAATACGAGAAAGCATACTGGACTCACTCCTGGCCCAATTTGTAGCCCCGGAATTACCGCAATCTTGGCCGTTGCAGAACCGGATGAGAATAAGAGGTCGATGCGCTATTTCTTGACAGGAGACGATGGAAAGATGTATTATAGTGTAACCGATACTGAGCACACAGAAGATCCGCGACTACTGCCAGAAACTCTGTAGTGTAGGGCTCTAGGTGGATTATCGGCATATTATGACAGCAAGAAAAAATCACAAACGATCATTTATTAAGCGAAACCTCAAGGTTTTGCCATATCTATTTATCTTTTCTCGCCGTGCTTTGGCGTCGTTAATTATGGCTCAAAAATAAGCACGTCGATGAAGCAACTAATAATCTTAATCTTCAGTCGATTGCTAAGAAGGATTACGCCGTCTCAACCGACCAACTTTCTGAGTTTTATGTCGTATCCGAGCTAGCTAGTAACATGAGCTTTAGCCTCCTCAGAAGTTGTAAACGTTAATTATAACTCCCTCACCACTTTGCGCGACTCCGGTCAGGTCTCTTCTGAGAAGATGGAGAAGCCAATTGCTCCACTTTCCACGAACTGTCTCAAAGTTGGTGCCATTTCTTATACGGTGCTCGAGGGAGAGACCATCGCCTCAATTGCTGCTAAATATGCTGCCTGTGGTGTAACCGATACGATGGTCCGCTGGTCAAATAACTTTAAAAATACCTATGAACCTAAGGCTGGTGATAAAATCTATCTCCCATCTCGTGCCGGATTTGTTTATAAAATCAAAAATAACGACACGATTGAATCTGTGGCAGCCAAATATGGTTCAAAATCAGATGAAATCATTGCAGCAAATAACCTCGAATTAAATCAGAACCTGGTTGCTGGTGAATATATTCTCTTGCCGGATGGCAATCTTCCAGAAGCCGAACGCCCGGATTACGTGGCCCCTCGTTACACCAACTCTCAGTCTCAAAGCTATACTCAATCTGTTTATTATCGCACTTTATTGGACCCTCAGCAAACCAGATGCCATGGGGCTGGTGTACCTGGTATGCCTGGCAGCGTCGTTACGAACTTGGTGGTGGCTATGTGCTTCCTGGTGGTCTTGGCAACGCCAACACTTGGGATAATGCGCTCGTAAAATAGTTTTTCCTTCAAGCCGCGGTTCCAACCCACAGGCTGGCGATGTCTTCCAGACTGATGTTGGTTGGTATGGCCACGTCGGTATTGTGGACTCAGTTAATGACGACGGCACGATCACTATTTCAGATATGAACGGTATCGCCGGTTGGGGTCACGTTGGTCGAAAAACTATCCCACAAAGTGTCTGGTCCAGTTACCTCTTTATTCATAGCCGTTAAAATGGTAAAATATACCTAATATGTTTTGTGATACTGCAAAAGTTAGTCTTAAGGCGGGAAAAGGCGGTGATGGTGCCGTTTCTTTTCGCCGTGAAATTTACATCAATAAAGGTGGTCCAGACGGTGGCAATGGCGGCAAAGGCGGTTCCATTATTTTTGTCGCGGATAAAGATACTAATACACTAATCGATTTTCGCTTCAATCCAATCCTGACAGCAGAAGACGGCGGTAATGGCTCTGGAACTCGCAGTGCTGGTCGTTCTGGCAAAAACCTCATCGTCGAAGTTCCGATCGGAACCGTGGTTAAGCGCGACGGCAAAATAATTGCTGACCTCACTCACGACCGTGAGGAAGCGGTTATTGCAAAGGGTGGCGATGGTGGCTTTGGCAATGCTCATTTCAAATCAAGTGTTCGTCAAACCCCAATTGTTGCCGAAGTCGGTGAACCAGGTGAAGAATTTGAGGCTGAATTAGAATTAAAAGCTCCTAGCTGACGTTGGTCTCGTTGGTTTACCAAACGCCGGTAAGTCTACATTTCTCTCCATCGTGAGCAACGCCAAGCCAGAGATTGCCGACTATCCTTTCACTACCCTCACGCCAAATCTCGGAGTTGCTACCATTGATCGTCACGACATCTTAATCGCCGACATTCCTGGTCTCATTGAAGGCGCCGCTGAGGGGCGCGGTCTCGGTCATGCATTCTGCGTCATGTTGATCGCACTGCAGTTTTGCTCCATCTTGTCGATGTTTACAATAATGATGCCGGTGAAGCCTATCGCATTATTCGCAACGAACTTGATAAATATTCAGATCTCAAAGATCGTCCAGAAATTGTGGCTCTCACAAAATGTGAAGGTGTTGATAATGAAATTATTGAGATGCAGTCACAGGCCATTCGTGAGGTAAATCCAAACGCCTACATTTATAGTATTTCTGCCGTATCTAAAAAGGCGTAGAGGAGCTTCTTCGCGACTTTGGCAGGATATTAAAGTTGCAAAGAGAAGCAACAAAAAACAAGAGCAGGAAAAACTCTACTGCAGATATAATTATCGAAGATGACGCAAACACTAAACATCAAATCACCCAGGATGGTATAAAAGGTGTTCCAGTTATTTCTCTAAGTTCACATGAACTAAAAATACCTGGACTGTTACGCGTGGTGACGACGGCGTATTTCATGTCACCGGTGAGAAGATTGAAAAATTTGCTCGTCGCACGGATATGGGAAACTATGCTTTCGGTCAACCGTCTGCGCGACATTTTTAAAGAAGCTCGGGATTCGAGCTGAACTCACTAACCAAGGTGCTACGCAGGATTCCATTATAGAAATCTCCGGCAAAACCTTTACTCTTGTTGAACAATACTAGTCGGATTTTGAAAAACAAACTAAAAAGCCAGTATAGAATAGGCGGATTTTTAAAAATAAACTAGAAATAAACTAGTATAGTAAAATGAATTACACTAAAAAAATACTCCGAAAGGAGTATTTTTGCGCTGATGCGCGCCCACCCTGAGGGCACATTGTTTTGTTTTTAATTCGCTTTTTGTTTTTAATGAAATCTCCACACTCCACTATTTTTTGATAAAGCGGAACCCCTTGAAGCGTATCAGCTTATGCTTAATATATCCTATGAAAGGTGTGATGTCAAGCATCTTTCTAAAATCACATAAAAAAATCATATATGATATAATATTTCAAATGGCAAAAGTCAAATTCACTATTATTACGCTTTTTAAAGACGCGCTATTGCCTTATCTGTCAACTTCCATGATGTGGAAAGCGGACGATAAGGGAATCGCTGAGTTTGATTTTGTCGACCTACGTGAGTTCGGTCTTGGTCCGCATAAATCCGTTGATGATACTCCCTATGGAGGCGGCGACGGTATGCTGCTTCGCTGTGAGCCGGTTTTTGCAGCAATTGAAAAAGTTAAGCAAGAAGACCCAAACGCAAAGGTTATCTTACCAACTCCAGCTGGTCGCATCTGGTCACAACAAATTGTCCGTGAATTTGCTGAAAAAATCGAGACACAGGCTGAAAATCACTTCATCATCCTCTGTCCTCACTATGAAGGTTACGATGAACGCATTTTAACCATTGTGGATTATCAAATTAGTCTCGGTCAGTTCGTCTTGACCGGTGGGGAATTGCCGGCACTGATTATGATTGATAGTATCGTACGGGTTTTACCAGGTGTTCTAGGTGGAGAAAACTCTGCAATTATTGAAAGCTTTTTCCGAAGGAAATACAATAGAGTATCCTCAATACACTAAAGCCAGCTGAGTTTCGCGGCATGAAAGTACCTGAAATTCTGCTATCAGGCCACCACGCCAAAATCAAAGAATGGCGTGACGCCCATCAGCGTCCCTCGCTCTAGTTCTTAAAATCACCACCCTAGTCTCCAACCAATCTCCGTCTAATCTCCACTCTAGAGATCTTCTAGCATCACCACATGCTATAATTTATCCAATGGATATTACTGCAAGATTGGAGGTAATTAAAGGGTGTTGGCCCAAAAACTGCCGAGGCGCTTGAAAAGCGTGGCTTTGCACTCTCAAGGATCTACTATATTATTTTCCTCGCAGCTATGAAGACTATCAATCTCAGACTAATATCGTCGATATTAGCCAGGCCGCGTTATCATCCGCGGGAAAAATTCGTAATTTAAAAACCTCCACACCCGTCGTCGTAATTTTGTAATCACGCAAGGGAAATCTATGATGAAACCGGAGCGGTTCGAGTGGTTTGGTATAATCAGCCATATCGCATCAAGAATTTTGATGAAAAACTACTTATTATTTCACGGGACAATATGATTTTAAGTACAATCGTTATCAAATCACAGCGCCAACCGCAGCCGCGGCAGATGAAATCGAGCAAAAAGTAGATGGCTTCCAGCCAATTTATTCAGCCAAAGGAAGTTTCAATTCCGCCTGGTTCAAAAAGCTCTTTGAAAAGATTAAGCCCTCATTTTCTACTTCAGTACCCTGACCTCTTGCCCCTAGACTCGGCTCCAACCTATATCAAAAAGGCTCAAGAAATCAGGCGCTTTTCAATATCCATTTTCCTAAACAAAAAGAAGATGTGGATCAGGCAAAAAGATATCTCAGCTATGAGGAAATTCTTGAGCTAATTCTCGCCAGTCAACTCAATCGACAAGAAAATCAAAAGCTCCGCGCTAAACCTCTGGCCTTTAATCTGGACTCGACTAAAGAATTCCTTGCCTCCCTACCATTTGAATTAACTCCTGCGCAAAAAACTGCTGCCTGGGAAATTATGCAGGATCTCACAAAAACCACGCCAATGAATCGTCTCTTGCAGGGCGATGTTGGTTCCGGTAAGACTGTTGTCTCGGCCCCTAGCCATTTTTTCAAGCGGTCAAGAATGGGAGCCCAAGTGGCACTACTCGCCCCAACTGCCATCTTAGCTTCCCAGCACGCTGAAGGTCTGGCTAAAATTCTTGCTCCTTTTGGCATTAAAACCGGTCTCCTTATCGGCGCCACTAAGCAAAAAGATCAACTAAAAACTCAAATAAAAAAATGGTGAAATCGATCTCATTATTGGTACTCACGCTCTCCTTACCGACGATACGATTTTTCACAATCTCGCCCTGGTGATTATCGACGAGCAGCATCGTTTTTGCGTAGCACAGCGACAAAAACTGCTTGAAAAAAAGTTGCTCTCAATCAATTAAGTGAAAAATATACCGCACCGCACTTTCTGGCTATGACCGCCACACCGATTCCGCGCTCTTCAGCTCACTATCTTTGGTGATCTTGATGTGTCGATCATTAATCAGATGCCAAAAGGCCGTCAGCCGATTCTAACCAAAATTATTAATGAGACCAATATGCGCGAGATGCTATATCCAGAAATCACCAAGCATCTCGAAGCGAAAGAGCAAGTTTACTGGATTTGTCGTCTGATTGAACAAGATGAAGATGACCCACTCGAAAAAGATCAGCACACGGTAACGGAAGAGGCTAAAGCGTCTTAAGAAAATTTTTCCCAAATATCGAATTGGCATTTTGCATGGTCGAATGAAGGCACAAGAAAAAGATCAGGTGATGGAGGAATTCAAAAATCATCAGCTTGATATTTTGGTTTCCACAACTGTGGTTGAGGTTGGCGTCGATGTCCCTAATGCCACCCAGATTGTCATTATGAATGCTGATCGCTTTGGCTTTAGCCCAGGCACATCAGTTGCGTGGCCGTGTAGGTCGTGGACAGAAAGCCTCTCAGTGCTTCCTTATTACAACTGGCGACAATCCGCCCACCACGCGTTTACGTGAACTCGAAAAATCAAATAATGGTTTTTATCTTGCTGAAGTTGATCTCAAATTGCGCGGCCCAGGTGAGGTTTATGGCTCCATGCAACACGGTGAATTAAACCTAAAAATTGCCAATCTAGCAGATACAGAATTAATCAAAGACGCCAGAGCGCAAGCAGTAAAAATTCGCTGCCAACCCTGCAAAATATGCTAAAATATAAAAGAGCTCAGCCAGTCTATCAGTAAATTCCAACAGCTGACAACTTTAAACTAGATCAGAAAGAACATATGTATTCAACCCTTGCTTTAACTAATAGTAAAAAATCGGGGAATATTGTCGGTACACATCAAAAACTTGATAAAATAGCCCGCAAAATCCTCCAAAAAGCCCTCCATAGCAACGTTTATTTTTCCAGATATTAAGGATATTTTGTTATTTGAAGGTATGGGCGGACCAGATGGTTTAAAACGCAAAAAGTCCAGGCGTGGATGAGCTGATGCATTTTATTATCCCAGGCAATGATGATGGCAAATTAATCCAAATGATTTTAGACCATCAGTATAATCTTAAAAAAGCCCTTGAAAGTGACAACAAAGTGCGTGCCGCCTTTGAGGCTGGCTGGATGGCACATGCGGTCACCGATGGCCTCACTCCGGCACATCATTTTCCACTCACCGAAGCACAGGGTGAGTTAATGACCGAAAAAGAGTTTATCAAGGTTTTTGGCATTCCAGTGAAAGGAATTATGCATGGTCGGAATTTCTCGAAACACTTCGCAATAACTGGCTTTTATTGGGGAGTAAATGGCTATATGAGTAAACATGTCGCCTTCGAGTATGGCGTCGCTATCACTATGACCGCACTTCCAGAACGCGTGGTTACGCCAAAAATTGATAAGAAAGAGCTCCATCATGTCGACATTAAGGAGGCCTTCTATCAATCACTCGACCGCATTGCCGCCCTTAATATGTATAACCGTTTCTAGAGCAAGGTTGGACCACTGAACTGGCGCTTGAGACCAAAAATATTCTTCTTCCAGAAATTTCTAAGGCAATCGCCCTCTGTTGGGCTGCCTCAATCCCAGAACTATGCTAAAATAAGGATAAAAGGAATCATATGAAGAGTGCACGCGAAATTTTTCACCACGGTAAATTCACTAATGTTAAAATCACCTCTGGAATTTTTCGGGGACGAGAATTAAAAGCTCCACAAAATGGCGTCACCCATCCAATGGGCTCGCGCGAAAAGCTGGCCCTCTTTAACTCCTTGGGCAACAAAATCGAAGGAAAGATCATCCTTGATGTATTTGCTGGCACCGGCGCTTTAGGATTTGAGGCTCGCTCTCGTGGCGCCAACCACGTAACTTTTATTGAAGCAGATAAGCGTGCTGCAGAAATCCTTAAACAAAATGCCATCGTACTTGGCGTGATGGATAATATCCGTATGTATAATACCAAAGTCGAGAAAATCGCTTTTGATAGTCCTTTCGACGTCGTAATTGCAGACCCGCCATACGAGTATTTTTCACGACCTACCTCTGTCGGTGCTTGATCGTCTTGCCAATACCGCCAGTGAGTATTTTGTTTTGTCCCATCCATCAGATTTTGACCCACACGTTATTGATGCCGAATTACTCTCCACGAAGGCCTATGCCGGATCGCGTATTACGATTTTTGCCCCAAAAGGCTGCTAGATGTACTTTACATTCAGCCTGAAATATCGTATAATATATTGAATTAATTGTTTAAAAATCTCGAGGTGGTGTCGGGGATAAAGTGGAGAAAAATCACGACTAATCAGGACGCCAACCGCCCACAGCGCATCAAAATTATCATCATCAGCATCATTGCTGCCATACTTGTTTTTATTATTGGCGCATGGCTCATTACTTCAGCTATTAAGAGTGTTGAGAAAAAAGCAGTCTGAAACAAAAAAACCAGTGAACAGACTTCTTCAAAGGACGAGAATAAAACCTCTCAAATGAGGCTAAAAATAACGCAAACACCGGTTCAAACAGCAGCTCAAATGCTACTAGTGGCTCAAATTCTGCAAATAACACTAATAGCAAGACTACCGATACTTCAAATACCGGAACGGTGAATTCTCCAGCTGCTCAGTATAACAATTCTGCTGCCAAGAACTCCAGGTACCGTTGTTTCACAGAAATCAAATATGCCAAATACTGGACCAGAAGAACTTCTTCCAACTGCCATCCCTAATTGGCGCCGCCAGCTACCTTTTCTTTAAGAATCGCGAATATAAAGCTCGCGCAGTTGAAAAATCGCGCTTTAATTTAGACAAAAAGACTGGGAAAGTCCGAACTGGTATTATAATTAATAAAAAGGATACCTATGTTAGAAAACCAATCAGAAAATAAAACAAAAAAATCTTACTGCAGTAGTAATACTGCAAAAATTGCAGACTTTACCGTCTTTTTAGGTGATCATTTTGAAATTGTGACTCCAACCATGCTCGGAATTGAGGTTGAGGTGCCAGAGGAATCACCTCCATTGAAGATAATGCTATGGCAAAGGCAAAAACTTATGTCGAAAAACTGGCCTACTCACCATTGGTGACGATACTGGTCTATTTATTGAGGAATTAAATGGCGAACCTGGTGTTGCGCTTTAGGCGTTGGGGTGGACAACTATCGGACAGTGCCACTAATGAAGAATTCTGGGCATATCTCCAGGAAAAAGTTAAAAACTTAAAAAAATACTAAATGCTATTTTTAAGCAATGCGTTGCCGTTGTCTCTCCAAATGGCAAGTCAAAATTTGTTTATAATTACAATCACGGCACAATCAATCAGGAAAAAGTGAAACTCCCATACAATGGCACCGGTTTTTCCAATGGCAACAGCCTTTGAGGCAGAAAACCGTGGTAAAACTAGGGTTGAGATGAGTGATGACGAAAAACGCGCTGTCTCAAAAACAGTTTATTGATGAATTAAATACTGCAATTAGGAAGTTGCTGAATAAAATCGATAAACCCTGTGATATAATAATCACAGGCCCGAGTGGTGAAATTGGTATACACGTATGCCTTAGGAGCATATGCCTCGTGCGTGCTGGTTCGAGTCCAGTCTCGGGCACCAAAAATCGATTCTTATGATAGCCTATATAAAAATATAGGCATTTTTTTGTACCCAGATATTAGTATATAATATTAATATATTGTACTAAACATGGAGAATATACAATGTCGACCAAAACCTTCAATAAATGACATCGCGGCATTAGCTAAGCGTAGGGGATTTATTTTTAATAGTAGTGATATTTATGGTGGTTTTGGTGGAATATATGATTACGGTCCTTATGGTGTTGAATTAGTTAAAAACCTAAAAAAACGCCTGGTGGTACTACATGGTTCAGATTCGACCAGATATAGTTGGTTTGGACAGTAGTATTTTTATGTCTCCAGAAATTTGGAAAAGCTAGTGGACATGTAGACGGTTTTTCGACCCATTGGCAGAATGTAAAGAATGTCACACCCGTATACAGAGTGGATCATATATTGGAAGATATTGGGGTATTTGCCGATGAAAAAATGAGTTCGGAAGAAATTAATAAATTATTTCAAGAAAAACATTGAAAAAAATAAAATGCCCTAAATGTAATAAAAATAATTTCACAGAGGCAAGGAAATTTAATCTACTTGTTAAGTCTAATCTTGGGAATTTCTCAGAAGATTGGAGCTGTGATCCAGCATATCTACGCGGAGAAACTTGTCAAGGGATTTATGTAAACTATCTAAATGTACTTCAATCCTCAAGAGTAAAAATACCTTTTGAATTGCTCAAATTGGAAAAAGCTTTTTCGCAATGAGATTAGCCCAAGGCAATTTATTTTTTAGGACTAGAGAGTTCGAGCAAATGGAGATGCAGTACTTTTACGCGCCCAGAAACTGAGCTAGAGGAATATGAAAAATTGCGTGATATAGGTGGGACTTCTTCACTAAGTTTCTTGGGTTTTCTGAAGAGAATATTAGGTGGCATAAACACGAAAAATTTAGTATTTTATGCAAAAAAGCCTCACGATATTGAATACAATTTTCCATTTGGATCTAAAGAATTAGAGGGGTGCATGCTCGAGGTGATTATGATCTAACACAACACCAGAAGGGTAGTGGAAAGAAATTAGACTACCTAGATCCAATCACTAATGAACGATATATTCACATATAATAGAATCCTCAATAGGGGTTGGGCCGTCTTGTCCCTAGCCACATTAACTGAGTCGTATAGTATAATTAGTGATGGCGAAGGAGAGCGGTTTGTCTTAAAATTACACCCACTTATTGCTCCAGTTAAAGCTGCGATATTTCCACTTTAAAAAAATAAGCCACAGCTAGTTGAGAAAGCGGAGCAGCTTTATAAAAACTATCAAAGAAATTCATGTGTGAGTATGACGATAATGGCAATATTGGTAAGAGATACCGACGTCAGGACGAGATCGGTACTCCATATTGTATAACGGTTGATTTTCAGACCCTTTGAAGATAATACCGTCACATTGAGGGATCGTGATACCGCTGAACAAAAACGTATTCCTATTGATGAAATCATCCATACAATAAATATAGAAAAAAATGGTCCTAGTTATATTAGGTAAATAAATTAGACTTTTTAGTACCATCTCTAGATCGTGGCACATAAAACCGTTCTTCTTATAGACCGCTATAGCGTGCTCATTATCAGAAAGAACTAATAGACGAATACTGGTGCATTTTTGTCTTAAAATAATTTATCATTTTATCCAGTAGTTTTGTCCGATACCACCTCCTCTGTATTTAGTCTTTACATATAACAAACCAATCCAGCCTTCTTTTGAAGGATTGTGGGATAGATCGTAAATCTCATCATCGCCCTTGTTATGTTCAATTATCACCCCTTGGATAAAACCGACAATATGATTATTTTCTTCCGCAACATAGATCTTCCCATTCATGTTTTTTTACATCATCTATCATTTTTTGTATATAACGATGGGCGTCGTCGATATTTTTTTATAGGGCAACGATTCGTGTGTTTTGTCAATTTCTGAAAAATATTTTTTTGAAGCTCAAATTGCATTTCATCAATATCTTTTAGGTCGGTTATACTCATTTCTCTAATCATATTTTGTCCACTTATTTCACTAATACTCAAAAATATTCTTGTATAAAATTCTATCTGAATCCTCATTAAATAGAATTATATATCATATAAATGCACAGGTGTATATGTTTAAGAGCCTCTTGTACTAAACTCCGTTAGAGAGTTTTTTGTTTAATGTTATAATAAGCCTATGCCTGCATTTGAGTTACAGAGTAAATTTGCCCCGACTGGCGACCAGCCAGCTGCCATTAAGCAACTGACGGATGGTCTCAAAAAAGGAATCCGGGAGCAAACCCTACTTGGCGTTACTGGTTCTGGAAAAACTTTCACGATGGCAAACATCATCCAGAATATCCAGAAGCCAACCTTAATTTTAGCGCACAATAAAACTCTGGCCGCGCAGCTCTACTCTGAATTTCGGGAATTTTTCCCCAAAAATGAAGTCCACTACTTTGTCTCTTACTTCGACTACTACCAGCCAGAAGCCTATATTGCCAGCACTGATACTTACATTGAGAAGGACTCGGCAATCAATGATGAAATTGATCGACTTCGTCATGCTGCCACGGTTGCGCTCCTGACTCGTCCGGATACGATCATCGTTGCCTCTGTTTCCTGTATTTATGGTATTGGTTCTCCAGACCACTATGTAGAAATGTCACTCCCACTCATTAAAAAGCAGGGGGTTTGGCAAATTATGGCTCTAAGTGAACTAGCTAAAAACTCACTCGGTCGCCTTCACTCGCCATCTCTCGTTAATACTTCCACCAAAGTACCAGCTCTCTCAATCAGACGAATTTCATGATCTATCTCATTGCCATGCAATACCATCGCAATGACCTCGCTTTTGAACGCGGCAATTTTCGGGTAAAAGGCGATACGATTGACTTATTCCCAGCCTCAGGTGAAGTAGCGTATCGCTTTGAGTTTGATTTTGACACGCTTGAATCCGTTAAAATTATTGATCCGCTCACCGCTGAAATTCTTGAAAAACCAGAGCAGATTCATATCTTCCCGAATACCCACTATGCCACCCCTCGCGATCAGCTTTCTGCGCCATAGATACAATTAAGGTCGAGTTTGACAATCGTCTCAAAAATATTTCGAGGCAGAACATAAATATCTTGAAGCGCAACGCTTGTCTCAGCGCACCAAATACGATCTCGAGATGCTTGAGGAAACTGGCTTTGTTAAGGCATCGAAAAACTACTCAAGACACTTGGATGGCCGTAAAGCTGGTGAGCCACCTGCAACTCTGCTCGATTTCTTCCCGGATGATTTTTCTGTTACTTGTCGACGAGTCGCACATGACCTTGCCGCAAGTACGCGGTATGTATAACGGTGATCATGCCAGAAAAACCACTCTCGTTGACTATGGCTTCCGTTTGCCAAGCGCCCTGGATAATCGTCCACTCACCTTCGATGAATTTGAAACCCATATCCGTCGTGCTATTTATGTTTCCGCCACGCCAGGTAAATATGAACTCGAAGTCTCTCCAGCTCCAGCTCAGCAGGTGATTCGCCCAACTGGTCTCTTAGATCCAGAAATTGAAGTTAGAAAAACCGAAGGTCAAATTGATGATTTAATGCAAGAAATTGAAGAGCGTATTACAAAAAAACCAACGCGTAATTGTTACAACCTTAACTAAACGCATGGCTGAGGATCTTTCAGAACATCTCAAGGACCACGGAATTAAGACTGCCTACATCCATTCAGAAATTGATACTCTGGAACGTGGTGATATTTTACGCGATCTCCGCACTGGCGTCTATGACGTCCTGGTCGGCATTAATCTTTACGTGAAGGACTGGATCTTCCGGAGGTCTCCCTAGTTGCAATTTTTAGATGCCGACAAGGAAGGTTTTTGCGTTCTGAATCGGCTCTTATCCAGACCATTGGTCGTGCTGCTCGCCATGAGGAAGGACATGTCATTATGTATGCGGATAATATTACCGAAAGCATGGAGCGCGCCATTACTGAGACTGATCGTCGTCGTGATATTCAGATGAATTATAATAAAGGAGCACGGTATTACTCCTCATAGTATTAAAAAGGAAATTTCTTTGGGTCTTCGTGCTATTATTCCCTGAAAAGGAAAAGAAATAAAGCTAGATCTAAAGAAGGTGCCAAAATCTGAATTTAAGGTCTTAATTAAAGAATTATCAGAACAGATGCAGCTTGCGGCAGCTAATCTTGAATATGAAAAAGCTGTTGAAATCCGCGACATGATTCAAAAATCAAAGACGAAGAAGAAAAAGGAAAAGCTAATGTCCAAAAATCTTAATCATCGAGGATGATGAGGGGATCAGGGAAGGTCTCTCAGCGCTTCTTTTTAACCTCAAACTACTTTACCGTTAGTTTTAGATCTGAACTATATTTCAGTGGAGAAAATTCAAGAATTATCGCCAGACCTCATCCTGTTAGATATTAATCTGCCAAATATTAACGGCCGTGATTTTGTGCGCGAAATCAGAAAAAGTCTCAATACTCCGATTATTATGGTTACTAGCCACAACACCGAAATGGATGAAGCACTTGCTATCAGTTATGGCGCGGATGATTTTATTGCTAAACCCTACAATCCCACAATTTTATTGCTCCGTATTGCAGCAATTTTGAGACGCTCTAACCTCGCTTCAGAAATCAAAACTTATCGGGGTTTGCAAATTGATCTAAAAAAAGGCACGATTTCTTCGGTAAAGAAGCCTGGCAAAATTATTGAACTCACAAAAAATGAATTATTAATTTTTCGCACCCTTCTTTTTAATCAAGAACGTATTGTCTCTCGTAATGAATTGATGACTGAGCTTTGGGATAATTGTGAATATATTAATGACAACGCCCTTACTGTCAATATCAGTCGTCTGCGTGATAAATTAGAAAAGTTAGGTGAAAAAGATACAATTGAGACTCGTAAAGGGCTTGGCTATATCTTGAATTAGGGAAAGATATGAAATTTCGAGAATATTTAGCAGATCATATTAGCATTATTCTTATATTTCTTTTTATTATTATTCTATCTGAATGTTCGTTCTTGATTTTTAATATTACATTTGAGTTGAACGTTTTTATCTTAGCTATAGATATTGTAGGTTTTTTTGTTTTGTTTTTATTTTTCTTATTTTTAAAAAGCGACCTTTTTGCGTGAACTTCAAAACGTACCGAATTACTAGACCAAAAAATTTTTGGTACACGAACTTCTTTCTACACCAGAAACTCACGAAGAACAGAGACTTTGTCAAGTAATCTCGGAGATTAACCGTTCGATGATAGACCATATTAATCAGTATAAATATAATTTTCACGATTTTTAAGGAGTATTTGGAACTTTGGGTGCATGAAATAAAATTACCAATTGCTTCACTTTAGATTAATTTTGGAACATGAACCAAAAAAGCAGAAAGTATCCTCCAGTTAGATCGATTAGATAGCTATGTAAAATCAAATTTTATATTTTGCTAGGTCCGAACATGTTGAAAAAGACTATCAGATCTCTGAATGTAGTTTAGCTAAAATAGTCAAGAATGTCGCTCTCAAAAAAATCAGGATATTATTTTAAATTCACAAATTAAGTTTCAGGTAGAAAATTTGATAAAATCGTTGAAACAGACCCCAAATGGCTAGAATTTATTTTTGGATCAGTTGCTGGCTAATTGTATTAAATATCGCAAAAATAAAATATCCAGAAATTAGAATTTATACCGAAGAACAGGATAAGTTTTTAGCTCTTCATGTATATGATAATGGCATTGAATACCATTATCAGATCAGTCACGTATTTTTCCAAAAACTTTTACTGGTCAAAACGGACGTATTCTAGAACAAGATCAGGAAAAAGCTAAACTTCTAGCCGAAAACTAAATATCTCAAAAAGTACTGGAATGGGCCTTTATATCGTCAAGAAACTAATTAAAAAAACTTGGACATCGAATTTCTGTTAGCTCGACTGAGAATGAGTATACAGATATTGTTATCTATTTTGCAAAAAAACGATTATTACAAAAATGTAAGAAATCGTAATATTCAAAACACGACAAAACCATAGAGCCTTAGTAAGATAGACTTTAATAAGAGAATCTTATTAGAAAGGAAAATTATGAAAAATATTTTAGAAATTGACAAAAATTGAGAAATACTATGGCAGTCGTGCTAATATTACTAAAAGCTGTTGATAGCATCTCATTTGAAGTCCAAAGTGGGGAATTTGTCGCTATTATGGGCGCCAGTGGTTCTGGTAAAACTACGTTATTAAATCTTATCTCAACAATCGACAAAAGTTACTGCCGGACATATCTATGTCGCCGGCACGGATATTACAAAAATTAAAAGGAAATGAGCTAAACCGTTTTTCGTCGTGAAGAGTTAGGTTTTATTTTTCAAGATTTTAATCTTCTAGACAATCTAACTGCTTTACGAAAATATTGCATTAGCACTTTTCTATCCAAAACGTTAATAGCGCAGAAATAGAACATAGAGTTAAGAAAAGTCGCTGAAGATTTAGATATTCAAAATATCTTGCAAAAATATCCATATCAAATGTCTGGTGGACAAAAACAGCGTGTAGCATCCGCTCGAGCTATTATTACCAACCCTAAATTAGTCCCTTGCTGATGAGCCAACGGGTGCACTTGATTCAAAAATCTTCAAGAATGCTACTTGAGAGACTTGATTATCTTAATCAGGAACTTGGTGCTACCATTCTTATGGTTACTCACGATGCCTTTACGGCTAGCTATTCTTCACGCGTAATCTTCATTAAAGATGGTAAAATTTTTAATGAAATCAATCGAGGCAAAGATTCTAGGAAAGAATTCTTTGATAAAATCATCGATGTGATGACTTTGCTTGGAGGAGACCTCGGCGATGCTCTTTTAAATTATCTGTTCGTAATATTTTTACGTAGTATTAAAGACTATGCTATATATTTCTTCACTTTAATATTGGGTGTTGTTATCTTCTATGTCTTTAATGCTATTGGCACACAGTCTTCCACGATGCAACTCAGTTCTTCATCAAGGAAGTTGTTAAAGCTTCTAATTAATGTTTTTGTCCGGTGTAAGTGTTTTGGTGGCTGGTATTTTGGGCTATTTAATAATTTATGCCTCGCGTTTCTTGATTAAACGGCGCAATAAAGAATTCGCTATTTATTTAACTCTAGGCATGAGTAAACAAAAAATCTCGCTACTACTATTTCTTGAGACGTTATTCATTGGTATCTTCTCTCTTGTTTCTGGTCTAGTAATCGGTGTGTTCTTGTCCCAACTAATGAGCGCCCTCGTGGCTAGTCTCTTTGAGGCTGACATGTCGAAATTCCAATTTGTATTTTTCCAGTGAAGCCTGTCTGAAGACCATCCTCTATTTTGGTGTCATCTATTTCGTAGTGATTATATTTAATACCTTCATGGTTAATAAATTAAAAATCATCGACCTCATACAATCAAGCCGTAAATCAGAGAAGACACGTCTTAAAAACCCAATAATCTGTAGTTTTATCTTTTTAATTGCTGCCGCTGCTCTAGGGTTTGCATACTTTGAAGCAACAACTAACTACATGAAGATCCTTAGCAATGTTAATTTACTATTCCTATATTTCGCAATCGGTGCTATCTCTACATTCTTTATTTTTTGGTCTCTCTCCGGTTTAATCATGAGACTCGTTACTATCCGTAAAAAGCTATACTATCATGGACTAAATAGCTTCACATTTCGTCAGATTAGTAGCAAAATTAATACCACTGTTGCTTCAATGACTGTAATTTGCATAATGTTATTTTTAACTATCTGTATGCTTTCAAGTTGTCTTTCAATTCGCGAAGCAACGAAAAACAACCAGCTTTATGCCACGCCCGTAGATGTGATTATAAAATATGATAATAATAAAACTTCTTCGCACGAGCTAGAAGATGAGCAAGATTCGGATGATGAACAAGATCCAAGTAATAATCATTCAGATCATTCTAGCAAAACAGATGCTCAAAATAAAAATCCACGGAGAAAAACCTAGGCAACCCCAAGTTCTAGAGAATATGGATCAAAAAGAAAAAAGTAGAGGATCTCATAAAAGAAAATCCCAGCGTTTGGGCACAATTAAAAAGATCAACAATCAGTTTCTACTTATAATTTATCAAATACATTTGAAAAAGACTCACACTCTCACAAGTTGTCAGTAATAATGCACTCAAGAAATATAATGAAATCACTCAGGGTACTGGTGATAGCAGTTACGCAAGTCTCGATGTCTTATCCTTAACTGACTACAATAAACTTGCAAACTCTACCATCTAGACCAAATCAAAAATGGCAGAAGATCAGTATTTCATCTTTGCAGATTTTTTTCTAAGGTGTATCCAATTTATAGCACTTCACTAAAAGAAGGTTTTTCAGATTAAACTAAACAATAGAACTCTTTCTCCTAAGTTCGACCACGTAGTGAGGGTGCACTCGAGCCAACTTCTCCGAAATCTAATTTCGGTATCATCGTTAGTCTCAGATAACATGATTAAGGGTCTAGTACAGCAGAACAATTACTTAATTGCGAATTATAAAGCTAATTCTCGTAAAGATCGAGAGCAAATTGATCAAGCATTGCAAAAATGATTGTTGGTAACACGAATGATTTTATGCGATTTACAAATAATCGCATATATACTCTAAAGACCAAAAAGTTATGTCATTTCTCTATCGGTTGGTCTGCAAGCGATCGCTCACTTTCCTGGGGCTTTATCTCGGTATTATCTTCCTTATTTCCAGTGCAGCTATCCTTGCATTAAAAGAGCTTTCCGAGTCGTCCGATAATCGTGAAAAATATATGGTCCTAAGACGTTTAGGTGCAGACGAAAAAATGATTAAACAAGCACTATTCAGACAAATTGCCATTTTCTTCAGCACTCCACTATTGCTTGCCATTATTCATTCAGTTTTTGGTTTGACATTCGCCCTTAACATTCTTAGCTATATTGGTACTGACGGACTATCATCTTCAATCATTATGACAGTTGTTCTTCTAGCAGTCATTTACGGCGGTTACTCCTACTCACCTACTTCAGTAGTAAGCGCATTATTTCAGAGAAGCAATTACGCCGCGATTAATACAGCTTTCAGCAAACAATATCTGTAGAGAAAATAGAATTAATAAAGAATCACGGATAAAAACAGATAGTGAAACATCTAGCCCCTCATAGGAGGGGCTTTTGTTATACTAATTCTATGAAGTATCAAATTATTCTCGCAAAAATATAAAATATTCCGATATCCGATCAGAAAACAAAATTATATTTTTATTGGATAGTAAAAATCAACTTCCTACTTTCAACTCCCAGGGAGGTGTAAGGCGGCAATTTGAAGAGCTTTTTAAAGCAAAAATTCGTTTCGGCAGTATTTTTTTCCAAGCAAAAAAATAAAAATGCTATTTTTGCATCAGCAAAGATAAAAAGTTTCCAAAAAAATTGGCACTATGTCCCATACTCAAAGCTAACTAAGGATAACTGTCAAGATTTTGGCGTAATATATCGTGCTATGCAGAAGCTCGGCTATATCTCCGATTTTCTGGTATAATTGTCTCATGAAAAATACACGCGAGGATATCTTGCATTTAGCAAAGCTTTCCAATCTATCCCTCGAAGAGTCAGAAATTGAAAGTTTGCAGCGAGATTTAGATAATATTGTTGGCTACATTTCACAGCTAGACGAATTAAATACTGAAGGTATTGAACCAACCTATCAGGTTTTTTTGAAATGGAAAAATATTTGGCGTGAGGACGAGATTAAACCTCAAGACGCTACCCGTGAGGAGTTTCTTGAATCTAGCACCTGCCGCAAGACAAGACATGATTCAAGTGCCAAAAGTGCTCTAAAATATAAAGCTATAATAAAAGAAACCTAATTCATCAAAAATACTGAAAAATATTAAAGGAAGACCAAAATGAAGATTGCAAATAAAGAACTTTCTGCCGTCAGCTTGGTAAAGGCAGCTTTTGAAAAAGCTCGTCAGTTTGCTAAGTATAATATCTTTGTCTCTCTCGCAGATGAGGAAAAAGGCAATCAAAAAAAGCTGAAGAGATCGATAAAAAATCGCCGCCGGGGAAGAGGTTGGTCCTCTCGCTGGCGTTCCGTATGCCTTGAAGGACAATTTCTTGAGTAAAGAAGGTCATACCACGGCCTCTGCCAAAATTCTCGAACCGTTCCAGTCGCCAATCGACTCCACAACCGTTAAAAAACTCGAAGACGCTGGCGCTATCATGATTGGTCGCACCAATCTTGACGCCTTTGCACAGTTCTTCCACAGAGAACTCTTACTTTGGGCCAACCCATAACTCCAAAGATTTTGACCGCGTTCCTGGTGGTTCTTCCGGTGGTTCTGCTGTTGCTGTTGCGCTTGATATCGTTGAATTTGCGACTGGCACCGATACTGGTGGGTCTATTCGCCAACCAGCCTCCTTTAACGGCGTCTATGGACTAAAGCCAACCCTATGGTACGATCTCTCGCTACGGAGTAGTCGCCATGGCTTCCAGCACGGACTGTATTGGCTTCTTCACAAAAAAATGCAGAAGACATGGACCTTCTGATGTCGATTTGTGCCGGTCGTGACGAAAAAGACCCTAACCAGCCTCCCAAGCTATTATAATGACGAGTCTCAAAAATATTTTGTACCAAAAATTGACCCTAAAACTGCTAAAATCGGCATCATCAAGGATTTTAGAAATGACTCAATCGACCCAGAGGTCCAGCGCGTACTTGACGAAACAGTTGAAAAACTAAAATCAACCGGCCATGAAGTCGTTGAACTCTCAATGCCTGCCCTAAAAATATGCCCTTGCCGTATATTACATTGTTGTGCCAGCGGAAGTTGCTTCAAATCTTTCCCGTTACGATGGTATCCGTTATGGCTACCGCTCGGACCGCGCCAAAAACCTCGGTGAAGTCTTTGGCCTTTCTCGCAATGAAGGTTTCATGCCAGAAAATAAGCGTCGTATTATGATTGGAAAATTTTTGTCCTAAGTTCCGGTTTTTATGACGCCTATTTCAAAAAAGCCGAACAGGCTCGTACCTTGATTATTCAGGAATATCAAAAAGCCTTTGAAAAGTGCGACTTTTTACTCACTCCAGTTTCGCCATCGCCAGCTTTTAAACTAGGCGAAAAGGTGAGTGACCCGGTTGCCATGTATTTTGAGGATGTAATGAGTGTGCCAATCAACCTAGCTGGCCTACCAAGCCTTGCAATTCCTGCAGGAGAAACTAAAGATTCTAAAGCTGCCAATCGGTCTTCAAATTATTGGGCCAAGACGTAGCGATAAAAAGCATTCTTAGTTTTGCGAAAATCCTAAAAGAGGAGACTAACTAATGCCAACTTCCACGCTTATTCTTTTGATTGCCATCCTCATTGTCGGAATCTTTGTTTTTATCGCCATCTCAACGACGGGGCGTCGCGCTCATAATTTTGACGTTGAAGAATATCAGACTAGGGTTTCTAAAAAATTGAGAACTCTCTCACTCGTGAAAATAAATTATCCTATAATGTCTCAGTTATTGAAGCAGATAAATTACTTGATCAGTGCCCTAATGGAACTTGGCGTGCCTGGTAAGACTATGGGCGAACGACTCAAAAGCTTCCAGTGGCCGTTTCTCGCAGCTCAACTCGGTTTGGTATGCCCATAAACAGCGTAATCAAATTGCACACGAACAAGATTTTAGTCTAGATTATAATCAAGCAAAACATGCACTCGCCACCTTTCGTCAAGCTTTAAAGGATCTCGGGGCAATCTAATCGGAGGAATTTATGACAGAACCAAAATATGAAATCACCGTCGGTATCGAATGTCACGTGCAGCTCGCTACCAAAAACAAAACTTTTTTCAGAGGTCGACAATGATGCGCGTGGCAAAGAGCCAAACTCATGCGTTTCACCTGTAGAATATGCACTTCCAGGTATGCTGCCTCGCTTAAATCGTCAAGCTGTAATGATGGCAATCCGTGCTGGTCACGCCCTCAATTCAGAAATCAATCTTTTGTCGCGCTTTGATCGTAAACACTATTTTTATCCAGATTCACCAAAGGGCTATCAAATTACCCAGATGTATCAGCCAATTATTGGGGCTGGTTTCGTGGAGCTTCCGAGTGGTAAAAAAGTTCGTATCGAGCATGCCCACCTTGAGGGCGATGCAGGTAAGCTCACGCATTTTGATAATTATTCACTCGTTGACTTAAATCGCGCCGACACACCGCTAATTGAAATCGTTTCAATGCCAGATATCCACTCGGCTCGCGACGCTCATGACTATTGTAAGGAACTTTGGCGCTTAATGACTTTCGCAGGCGTCTGTTTTTGGCGATCTCTATAATGGCAACATGCGTTTTGATGTAAATATTTCACTTGCTGAAAAAGGTAGTAAAACCCTCGGTAAGCGTGCAGAAATCAAGAACCTCAATTCCTTTCGATCAGTTGAGCGTGCCATCGAGTACGAATATGAACGACAGAGTAAAATGCTAGATAATGGCGAAGTGATCGTTCAGGAAACTCGTGGTTGGAATGATGCCACCGGCAAGACCACTTCCCAACGTTCCAAAGAGGAAGCACAGGACTATCGCTATATGCCGGAACCTGATCTTCCACCAATTCGCCCTAACTGCAGAGCAGGTAAAGAAAGAACAGGAGAATATGCCATTACTTCCAGCCGACTATCGCGCCACTCTTGGTATGATAGTGCCTCAGGATATCTTGGAAATCCTCCTCGACTATAAAGCAACTCGTCGATAAGTTGGCTGAGCTTTAAGACTGAATACGATATTCAGGGAGTCAGTAAGGAAGTCAGTAAAAACTCGATTCTCAAGATTTCCAACCTCTTCACTTCTGTGCTTTTGTCTGAAGAAAATAGTAGCCTCCTAAATGACCCACTACCAAGCGCCAAGCAGCTAATCGACCTCTGTAATATGATTGCGAAAAAAATGAGCTTTCAAGCACCAGTGTCAAAAGAGGTCTTCCTCTGTTTCTTCGATCAAGAAATGCGTTTTAAAGACACCCGCACGATCGCTAAGGAGCTGAATCTGATTCAGGAAAACGACCTTGGTGCCGTTGAGAAAATCGTTGATGATGTACTCGCCGATCCTAACAATGCGCAAGCTGTCGCTGATTTTAAGGCTGGTTCAGAGAAAGTCCTCGGATTCCTTGTTGGACAAGTTATGAAAGCTTCACGTGGCAAGGCAAACCCAGGTATGGCACAAGAAATTCTCCGCAAAAAAACTCGCCTAAACCATAAGAGTTATGCTAGAATAGTAATACAAAAATTCAAGACCACAAGAAAGAATAAAATGAAACTATATACAAATGAAATTGTTTTTCGTGGTCATCCTGATAAAGTTTGTGACCAAATCAGCGACGCACTTCTTGATGCATTTTTGGCGGGCGATAAAACTTCCCGTTGTGGCATCGAAGTAATGGGCGGCAAGGGAAAAATCTTTATCACCGGTGAAGTTACCACGAGTTCTGAAGTAAATGTTGAAGAAGTTGTCAGGCGCGTACTTAAAGATGTCGGCTATATTGACCAGAATAACCGGGCGATCAATGTTGTTGAATCTGGTAATCCCGATGAGATTGAAATCGTCAACAATCTTGGTAAACAGAGCCACGATATTGCGCTGGGTACTAACGACGAGGTTGGTGGTGCTGGCGATCAGGGAATGATGTTTGGTTTTGCTTTGCGATGAAACTTCCGACTATAAACCAATCGCCATGCAATTACTCCAAGACTTTTTCCAGGTTTTTACGATGAGCTTCGCCAGAAAGATACGCGATTCCTTCCAGACGGCAAGACCCAAATTACTGGTATATATGATTCCAATATGCACCTTTGTAAAAATCAAAGATTGGACCATCAGCTACCAAAATACTGAAGAGGATCGCGAAGCAACAGATAAAAATTCTGATGGACCAGGCTAGGAAATTGGCAAAAGCAATATAATCTAGAAGTCGAAAAAAATTCCTTTGTCAATCCAACCGGAAAATTCCTCATCGGTGGCTTCCAGGGTGATGCTGGTCTCACTGGTCGTAAGATTGTAGTCGATAGTTATCAATCATTCGCTCCAGTAGGCGGCGGTGCCTTTTCTGGCAAGGATCCATCAAAAGTTGATCGCTCTGGTGCGTACAAAGCTCGCGAAATTGCTATTCGCTATCTTAAGGAATATCAGCTAGCACGCTGTGAGGTACAACTTTCTTATGCTATTGGAATTGCCGAGCCACTAGCTATTTACATTGTCGGTGATGGCAAAAATATTGACCCAAAGCCAGAACTTTATGCTGAATGTACGCCAAAGCAGATGATTTCTGATTTAGATTTACTAAATAAACACTTTGAAGAGACGGCTAAATTCGGCCATTTCTAATATTCCATGCTACAATAACCATATACACTATATCTAAACAGTCAATATAAAGGGAACTTTTATGCCAAACTTTTCACCAAAATCATCTCAACTCTGCCCCCAAACATGGATAATAATCAAAAATGAGATCCTATCAGACAAACAACGTCTCGCTCGTCTCCAGAATGAAATCGGCTCTAAAGTCCTTACCCTCGTTGGTTTTGAATCAAGAAATAAAGACATCGTTAACTCTTCCTTCGAAAAAGCTAGAAAACAGAACGAAAAAAACTTCCTGGGAAAAACAATGAACGTAGAAACTTCGCCTATCTTTCTCGTCTCGATAATATGGTCGAAAAACATGGTGATGCATTAGAACAAAAGCTCTGGGCAGCCTCTGCCGAAAAATCTCGTCATGGACTATGAAGATATTCCAGATGTCTATTGGAAACAACAAGAACAAATCTTAAGAGACAACGGTCAAGGTAGAGAATTAAAGCAGAGATGAAAAAGAAACTCTAGCTGAAGATCTCATCGAAAAACAACGTGAGTCTATCAATACCTGGTCTAACTACCCTAGGCGATAAAGACTGTCCTTATCCTCTCTGGTTCAAAGTCTATGCTTTTGATGGTGTTTCTAAGATGGGACTCATCAACAAAAGAAAACCAAAGAATTTGAGAAACGTGATAAAAAGTACCGTTGCAAGTTTCCCAACTCTTAACCCTGAGGTCTTAGCCAAAGTCTATCGCAATATTAACGAATTCTATGGCGTAGATAAAGAAGACTGGCTAGCGCAGCATCCAGATGACGAAAACTAGTTTTCTCTAGTAAAATCTGGTAACTTCCCCAAACTCTACGCTAAGGAACTCTTTGAAACTAAGACCATCATCAAAAACTCCCGAGAAAACCAGAAGATATCGAAGGTGATTGGTTTACATATCAACTTGGAGACGAAGATGAACTTGCTAATGTCGCTGAAGGTACTGGTTGGTGTATTGCCGATCCAAATGTTGCACATAATTATCTTGAATACGGCAATTATGGATATTCCAGAAATGAAGAAGCAGATGAAGAATCTAACTCTAAAGCCAAGTTCATTATCTTTAAACTAAAAGCTCCAAATTCCCCAGACGGTTATTCCACTAACGGGGTTGCCTCCATTCGCCTCGATCCAGATGGTAAAGTCACTGAAGTTTCAGGATTAAATGAGGGGCAGGCTATTGAGGATTCTTTGATCCCCACCGTAAAAGAAAAAGTCTTATCTTTGCCAGGTGGCAAAGAGTTCCTTCAAAAAGTTCGAAGATAAACAAACTCTCATTAAAGCTAGACCATAAAATGCAAAATGGCGAAGACTTAACCAAAGAAGAACTCAGTTTCCTCATGAGCTAGATCGCCCAATTGCTACCCCTAGACACATATAATGATGAAGATCCTAGGATAACAGAATTAAAAGAAAAGTATGGCATAGAATATGCTCTTGAAAAAGGAATAGATGCCAATAAATTAGTCTCGAACCTAGCACGATATGCTATCGTTGATAATCTAGACACTCTCCTAGAATACGGTGCAGATATTGATGTCAACAAATTAGTCTCGAACCTAGACCCAGAATATATCGTTTATGCACTAAACACTCTCCTCAGAAATGGTGCAGATATTAATGTTAACGAATTAGTCTCGAATATAGGATCAGGCCATATCGCTTTTTTTATCTAGACGATCTCCTCAGAAATGGTGCAGATATTAATAACGTAATTAAAAAAATGGATAAAGAAGACATTGAAGACAATATTGATCTTCTTCGAGAATACGGAGCAAAAACTCGATACATACTAAGAAAACAATTAATACTTAAATTCAAAAAGCAACTTTATTTTTGACAGAGAGCATGGTAAAAATATCACCAACGTCTTTTTGCCGTATTTTTAATTAATAAAATATGGTAATACACCGCAAGGAGACAAATAATACTAACTAAATAAGGAAATTCATGGCTACTGAAAATCATGATTTAGCAAAGCTTCGCAATATCGGTATTATTGCCCATATTGACGCAGGTAAGACCACGACCTCCGAGGCAATTCTTTACCGTACAGGTTTGAAACATAAAATCGACCTCGTTAAGGGTGATACTGGTGGTGCAACTACTGACTGGATGGAACAGGAAAAGGAACGCGGTATTACTATTACTTCCGCAGCTGTCACTGCCCACTGGAAAGGCTACAAGATTAACATTATCGATACCCCAGGTCACATCGACTTCACCGCTGAGGTGGAACGTTCTCTTCGTGTTCTTGATGGTGCCATCACCGTTTTTCGACGGTAAGATGGGTGTCGAGGCTCAGTCTGAAACCGTTTGGCGCCAGGCTACTAAATATGGTGTCCCACGCATCTGTTTTATTAATAAAATCAACCAGATCGGTGGCGATTTTTACAAATCTCTTGAATCAATTCACAAACGTCTTTCAAAAAATGCCGTAGCAATTCATTTGCCAATCGGTTTCGAAAAAGACATCTGCGGTGTTGTTGATCTTGTCGACATGAAGGCTTACACCTACAAGGAATATGCTGACCACTCACTCACTGTTGGCGAAAATTCCAGCTGACATGCTCGACAAAAGCAAAGAAGGCTCGTGCTATTCTCGTTGAGGAAGCCGTCTCTGCTGATGAAGAACTGATGAATAAGTACTTCAACCAAGGTGAAGAAGCTATTACTGAGGCTGAACTCAAGGCTGCTCTTCGCAAACGCGTTCTTGATGGTGACTTCTTCCTTGTTACTGGTGGTGATGGTCGTGGTGTGATCGTTGAAAAGGTTCTCGACCTCTGTGTTGACTATCTTCCATCCCCACTCGATCGTGACCTTGGCCAAACCGTTGGTACTGATCCAAAAAAACTGGCGACCAGGTAATTCGTAAAGCTGACGTTTCTCAGCCACTCACCGCTCTTGCTTTTCAAGATTGCTTCCGACCCATTTGTTGGTAAAGCTTGTCTTCGTACGTGTTTACTCAGGTATCCTAAAAATCAGGTTCCTACATCTATAATGCTACTACTGGAAACAAAGAGCGCGTTGGTCGTCTTGTCCGTATGTTCGCTGATAAACGTGAAGAAATTACTGAAGTTGCTGCAGGTGATATTGCCGCCATCGTCGGTCTCAAGGAAACCACTACTGGTACCACTCTCTGTGATCCAGCCCACCCAATTCTTCTCGAATCTATTGAGTTCCCAGAACCTCCAGTCTCCATCGCTGTCGAGCCAAAAACCAAGGCCGATCAGGAAAAAATGGGCCTCGGTCTCGCTAAGCTTGCTGAGGAGGATCCAACCTTCCGTGTTCACACCGATGAAGAAACCGGCCAGACTATCATTTCTGGTATGGGTGAGTTACACCTTGAAATCATCATCGACCGCTTGAAACGTGAGCACAACGTTGAGGCAAATACCGGTGCTCCACAGGTTGCCTACCGTGAAACTATTCGTGGCACCGCTGAAGCTCAGGGTAAACACATTAAGCAGTCTGGTGGTCGTGGTCAGTACGGTGACGTTTGGATTAAGTTTGAGCCAAATGAGCCAGGTAAGGGCTTCGAGTTTATCGACATGATTAAAGGTGGTGTGGTCCCTCAGGAATACCGCAAACCAGTTCAGCAAGGTGTCGAGGAGACTCTTAACGGTGGTGTTATCGCTGGCTATCCAGTAGTTGATGTTAAGGCTACTCTCTATGATGGTTCCTACCACGATGTCGACTCTTCCGAGCTCGCCTTCAAACTTGCTGGTAGCCTTGCAACTCGTGAAGGTATTAAAGCGTGCCAAACCAGTGCTTCTCGAGCCAGTCATGAAACTTGAAGTAACCACTCCTGAAGAATTCATGGGCGATGTCATTGGTGATGTCAACTCCGCCGTGGTCGCATTGAATCTATGGAAGATCTCCAGGGTGGCGCAAAAGCTCATTACTGCTTTTGCTCCTCTTGCTAACCTCTTTGGTTACACCTCTGATCTCCGTTCAATGAGCCAGGGTCGTGCTGCATCCTCCATGGAGCTCTCACAATACGAGGAGGTTCCACCTAACGTTGCACAAGAGATTATCGAAAAAAACGTAACAGTTCTAAATAATCTGAAAGCTAAAAAGAGACTAGTTTCGCTAGTCTCTTTTTGTTCGAAAAAGAAGTAATATAATGGCACTAAGCATAAACAAGGAGTAATGATATGCAAACCACTTTTCTCTGGTTTAAGTCAGATCCATATGGTGTCTACTTTTATCTCTGTGATCAGATTGAACTGATTGTATTCACTACAATAGGGACTAATCACAATATTTATTAGTCTATTGCTGCTCATTGTTGGAGAGAAACAAAAAGCACTAAAACAGTTTTTGGTAGGATCACTCGCAGTTATATTGCCAATCATTTTTAGTAATGAAGCACACCACGTAATGCTTGAACCAATTCGTAATATTCTCTGGTATCATGGCACTCACGGAGCGGCGGTGGTTGTAGTTCTCTGTCTTATACCTCTATTTATCTTTGTTCCGTACACTGCATATATGACAATAGTGGCCATAAAGAAAAATAATCAAAAACCGTCGTCATAATAAAAACTAGAACAGTATTTTACTCTTTACTTTAGCTAGAGTTTCGTCTAAAATATAAGATATAGACTTTTGGGCTGGTTAATATTAGTGCCTAAAAGAAATTAATATTAAAGGAGAAAAATTTAGAATGGCAAATTTCGACCGTTCCAAGCCACACATCAACGTTGGTACCATGGGTCACGTTGATCACGGTAAAGACAACTCTTACTGCTGCTATCACAACAGTTCTATCAAAGCGTCTTCCATCAGATGTAAACAAATCTGTCGCTTATGATCAGATCGATAACGCTCCAGAAGAAAAAAAGCACGTGGTATTACCATTGCTACTTCTCACCAGGAGTACGAATCCGAAAAAGCGTCACTACGCTCACGTTGATATGCCAGGCCACGCCGACTACATCAAGAACATGATTACCGGTGCTGCTCAGATTGATGGTGCTATCCTCGTTGTTGCTGCTAACGATGGTCCACTTCCACAGACTCGTGAGCACGTTCTTCTTGCTCACCAGGTGAACGTTCCAAAAATCATCGTCTTCCTCAACAAGATGGACCTTGCTGATCCAGAACTCGTTGAGCTCGTTGAGATGGATGTCCGTGAACTTCTTAATAAATACGGCTTCGATGGTGACAACGCTCCAATCATCAAGGGTTCTGCTCTTAAGGCCCTTGAAGGCGACACCGAAATGGAAGATCGTATCATGGATCTCGTCCACGCTATGGATGAATACTTTGATATCCCAGAACACGATCTTGACAAACCATTCCTCATGCCTATCGAAGACGTCTTCTCCATCAAGGGTCGTGGTACTGTTGCCACTGGTCGTATCGAACAGGGTGTAGTCAAACTTAACGACGAAGTTGAAATCGTTGGTATTCACCCAACCCAGAAATCAGTTGTTACTGGTATCGAGGCTTTCCACAAGACCCTTAACGAAGGTGAAGCTGGTGATAATGCTGGTCTTCTTCTCCGTGGTATTGAGCGTGATCAAATTGAACGTGGTCAGGTTATTGCTAAACCAGGTTCAATCACCCCACACACTGAATTTGAGGCTCAGGTTTACATCCTTAAGAAAGAAGAAGGTGGTCGCCACTCCCATTCTCAAAGGGTTACAAACCACAGTTCTACTTCCGTACCACCGATGTTACTGGTGAAGTCGAACTTCCAGAAGGTAAAGAAATCGTCATGCCTGGTGATACTGTTACCTTCACCGTTAAACTTCTTGCAGCTATCGCTATGAACAACAACGACCGTTTCGCTATCCGCGAAGGTGGCCGTACCGTTGGTTCTGGTGTTGTTACCAAGATTGTTAAATAATTAAATACTAAGTTATTTAAACAGAAAAATTGGACTAGGGACTAGTCAATTTTTTTATTCTCTCTGACGTTGTAGAAAAAAATATATTATGATTCAAATATATAAATTAATTGAGCTCTAAAAACTCATCGACACACTGTCTGGGTGTATCTGAAGTTATAGGGCTAGAAAGGAAACAAATGGTTGAAGCCAAAAATGAAGGTCTCAAGATCCGTATTCGTCTTAAGGCCTACGATCATCGTGTGATTGATCAAAGCGCAAAACAAATCGTTGACACCGCCATCCGTACCGGCGCTAATGTTTCAGGTCCAGTACCTCTTCCAACTAAAGCGCAGTACCTTTTACTGTCGTCAAATCCCCCACGTCTACAAGACCGGTGGTGAAGCTTTCGAAATGAAAATCCACAAGCGCTTAATCGATATCACTAGCGCAACCCCAAAGACCATTGATGCATTGCAGAATCTTTCACTTCCTGCAGGTGTTGATGCAGAAATCAAGATGTAATCATCTAAAATTAAAATAATAGCCTTCGGGCTATTATTTTTACTCGAAAAAGGCACCTATTTATCACCTAGAAACATCCTTAGGTTTTCTATTTACAGAAAATCGCTTATGTAAATTATAGAAAAGTTGTATACTAGAAGTATGAAAAAGGGCGGCCAAAAATACATAAAATAATCTCAATTTTTTTAAAGCCTACTTTATTTTGGCGCCGTCTCCTGGATGTTTTATGATATTATGCACCGTGAAACTGTCGTTTCACACAATGCTAACGTTTTTAGTAATGGGCACTAACGCAACTTTCAAACCGTTTGAATATAAAGAGGGAGATAAAGTTGTCGGTTTTGATGTTGAACTAGCCTCTGAAATTGCCAAAGAGATGGGGGCAGAGCTGAAAATCGAAGATATGTCATTTGATGGACTATTGCCAGCTCTTGAAAGTGGCCAAATTGACCTAGCGGTGGCTGGCATGTCGGTCACCGAAGAACGTGCCAAAAATGCACTCTTTTCAGACTCATATTATGTGGCCTCTCAGCAGATCATCGTAAAAGAAGAAAGCCTCATTCGTAACCGTTATGAATTGGTTGGTAAGAAGATCGGCGTTCAGCTTGGCACGACTGGCGATCAGATGGCGCAACAAATCAATGGTGCAAAAAGTGATTCAGTTTCCAACCGCACCAAGTGTCCTGCAGGAACTAGTGTCAGGTCGCGTGGATGCTGCTATTCTTGATAATGCTCCGGCCGCACAATATGTTGCCAGTTTTTCAAACCTAAAAAAATCCTCAGTAGTCCACTGAGTCGTGAACCCTATGCTATCGCTATGAAAAAAAGAAATCAAAAAAACTTCAGAAGCCGTTAATAATACTATCGCAAAGATGAAAGAAGATGGTCGTATGCAAAAAAACTACTGATGAAGCATTTTGGCACCACGGAGGACAAATCTAATGGACTTTTTGAGTAATTTTTGGCAACGGTCGCTGGGTCTATTTCTGGCACGGCTTTGAGGTAACTATGGTACTCACCACTATTGCGGTTATCGCTGGCCTGATCTTAGGACTCTACTTGCTCTTTTGCGCACCTCTATTTCAAAACCATTTAAACTCCTCAAGAAATTACCAAAATATACAAAATCCAAGTTTCTGCAAAAAGCTCGCCGATTTTAATCCACTTCAGGCTTTTGCTAAAGCTCTATATTGGCATCATCCGCGGTACGCCAGCTCTCGTGCAACTCCTTATTATGTACTATGTAGTATTTGGCTCCATCCGTACTATGCCAAAACTTATCGTTGCCGCAATTGCTTTTGCAATTAATAGTTCAGCCTACATTGCAGAGATTATTCGCGGTGGCATTGAGAGCGTTGATAAAGGTCAACTTGAGGCGGCTCGCTCTCTTGGCTTTTCACATTTTTAAAGCAATGTATTACGTCGTTCTGCCGCAAGCAATGAAAAATGCCATGCCAGGACTAATCGGCGAAGGTTACCCTGTTTAGAAAACCTCCATCGTTGGCTGGATCGGACTTGGTGATATTATGCGCAGAGCCGATGATATTCGCTCACTTACCGCCACTGCCTTCCAATCGCTCTTTGCCGCCGCTATTTTATATCTCGTCATCACAACCGTCTTTTCCAATCTGATGTTTCGTCTTGAAAAGAAAATTAGCAAGGAGGAAAATTGATGTCGATTGAAGCAAAAAAATATCTATAAAACCTTCGATAATATGCATGTCCCTAAAAGGGTATTAATCTCAAAAGTAAATGATGGTGAGGTGGTAGTTCTAGTAGGGGCTAGTGGATCCGGTAAGTCAACCTTTCTGAGATGTCTAAATCTTCTCGCTGCACCAACTTCAGGTAGCGTCCTTATTGATGGCGTAGATATCACGGATCCGTCAGTTGATCTAAATCAAATCCGTCGCAAAGTTGGTATGGTCTTTCAGAGTTTTAATTTATTTGAGAATATGACGGTCATTGAAAATATTAAATTAGCCCCGAAAAAACTGTTACACATAAAGCGATGCGGCAGCCGAAAAGAGGCGAGACAATTATTGAAGCGGGTTGGCTTATTAGATAAAGCCGATATGATGCCAAAATATCTCTCAGGTGGCCAAAAACAGCGCATCGCTATTGCCAGGGCACTAGCTATGCATCCGGAAGCTATACTTTTTGATGAGCCGACTTCTGCGCTAGATCCGGAAATGATTGGTGAGGTACTTGACGTAATCCGCGACCTGGCAAAGACGGTCTCACCATGGTAATCGTTACTCACGAAATGAGTTTTGCTAGAGAGGTTGGCACGCGCATGATCTTCTTGGACCATGGAAAAATTATTGAAGATGGCACACCAAAACAGGTCATGGATCATCCAAAAACTGAACGCGCCGCACGCTTTTTTGCTATGGCAAAATAATATAACGCCATCTAAAAATCCTCCAAACGTACCAAAAGTCCCTCAGTCTATAATCTGTTCTAAAAAATTTCTATCACTATCTATTCGCTTTATGTTAAAATTAAGGTATGACTCCAGTGATGAAATTTAAGAAAAAAATTCTATTTTATTGTCGCCTCTTACTTTCGCTTCTTCGCTAACTTTGCGTTTTCGTCGCTGGCATCCTCGCGTAATTGCAATTACCGGATCAGTTGGTAAAAACAACGATGTTAAATCTCGTTGAAAGCACCCTAGGGGACAAAGCACACTACTCTCATGATGCTAATTCCGCCTATGGTATTGCCTTTGACATGGTTAATCTACGTGGTGTCACCGGTCTCGAAACTTCGTTGGTTCTATTTATTTCCTGGCCGTTCCAATAAAGTCGCTTTTTCTATAGACACAAAAGAGGAGTTTTATATTGTTGGAAATTGATGGTGAAAAGACCACATGAAGCTGAATTTTTTTAGCCTCCTGGCTAAGGCCTGAAGTCACACTCTGGGTCTCACTTGGTCTTTCTCATGCCTGTCAATTTTGAGCAGCAGGTGAAAGATGGTCTGTTTTCAAGTCTTGATAAGGCAATTACTCATGAATTCGCCATAGCTTCCGCAATATACTCAAAAAAATAGTAATCATTGATGGTGATGTTGAGCTGATGAACCGTGCACTTGAAAGTATTAAACAAAACATCTTACCGAAAGCAACTGTTATAAAATGTTATAAAGATGCCGTAAAGACCTATAAAGTTGAACCAAATCATACTAGTTTCCTCTTACAAAAGAATGCAGATGGTGCTATTCATGAATACGAATTCAACCGACCAATGTCTAAAGATCTAGCCATCCAGTTAACCATGCTGGAAACATTGGTGGATTATTTAAAAATTAAACCACGCTATGATTTTTCTAACCTCAAATTAGCTCCAGGTCGTAACTCATACTTTGATGGGAAAAAAATGGTTTGAAGATTATCGATAGTAGCTATAACGCACATCTTATTTCCGTAAAGTCTATCCTAGAAATGTATAAAGCCATGCATGTCCCGCATAAGTGGCTGGTGATTGGCGATATTGTTGACCAGGGAAGTATAGAGGGGCAAGAACACGCAAAGCTAGCTGATGAAATTATTAAGGTTAAACCTGAGCAAGTCATCCCTAATTGGTCGGCGCACTAAGAAATATACCGCGCCAATACTAGAAAAAGCCGGGCTGAATATCTACACGACACTTGACCCGCGTGAAGCACTTAAATTTCTAGAACAGAACCTCACTGGCCAGGAAACACTACTCTTTAAAGGATCGCAATATCTTGAATGGCTAATTGAAAAACTTCTAAAAATCCTGAAGAAGCAAAAATATCTACCAAGACGTGAAAAAAAGCTGCAATAAAACGAAGACAGAAGCGAGGATTAAACTAATGACTAAAAACTTTATACATCATTCATGGCTGGACTTACTCAACTGAGCCATGGGTGAAAACCATTAAACTACTTAATGATAAATATCACATTAAAGTGGAAATGCTAAATGTGCCGGGCCTTACTGATCCAAGCAAAATCTGGAATATTAAAGAATATGTAAAATGGGCAGATTCCTTAATCCCAGACGGCGCGATTGCACTTGGGCATAGTAACGGGGGACGTATTTTGATGAATCTCCTTGTTAAGAAACCGGAAAAACTCTCTCACCTAATTTTTACTTGACGCAGCAGGTGTTTATGAACCATCAAGAAAGCGCGATATCCTAAAGAAACTCAGTCGAATCTTGTCGCCACTAAAACAAATCAGACCCCTCCGAAAAATTCTTCACAAAATAATTGGCGCTTCTGATTATGAACGCGCTCCTGAAAATATGAAGAAAACACTCTCAAACATGTTGGAGTCGGATAAGGATCTCGATTATACAAAAATCGAGGTTAAAACAGATATCTTATGGGGTGAAATGGATAAGATTACTCCAGTCAGGCAGGCAAAAGAAGCTTCATGCTGGAATTAAGGGAAGCCGCATCAAGATTTTCCCAAACTGGACTCATGCCCCATATATCGCTGATCCAGAAGGCCTCGCCCGCGCCATAAGTCAAGTCCTAAAGGATAAAAAAATAGTGAAAAAAACATTATTTTCTAGGTCAAAGCCGCAAGCTTCCGTGTTAAAAAAACTTTTCGTTTCCTCTTTAGTTTTGGTACACGCCAGGATTTTGATGAACTAAAACAAGACCTAGCAGAAAAATATCAAGTCAAAAATCGCAAGTTTATTTATTCCACTCAGGACGCACTGCCATTACTCTTGCCCTACTTTCACAGATTCCAAAAGAGTTAAAACAGGATTCAAAAAAATCCCAAAGAACAACCAGCGGTTGCCATCACCTCGCTCACTTGCTTTGCTGTGGTGCAGGCTGTAAAAACTGCTGGATATCAGCCAGTTTTTCTTGATATTGATCCAAAAACCTTACATTTTAACGCGGCAACACTTGAAAAATGCGCTGAAGAAATATCCAAATATTCAGGCTGTCATCGTACAGAATAACCTCGGCCTGCCATGCGATATGAAGAATATTCAGGCGGTCGCAAAAGGCGCATAAAATATTCCTGATTGAGGATCTCGCGCACTCGCTAGACATTGAATATTCGGACGGTTGTACAGCTGGTAGCCTCGGTGATGCGGTCGTCCTTTCGTTCGGAAAGGGAAAAATCGCTTGATGCTAGTTCTGGCGGCGCCTTGATTTTACGAAAAATCCAGTAAAAATCAGCTCCTATCGGATCCTCAAATTGGAAGTTCGCGCCCGAAACTGTCAGATTCCCTTAGAGATCGTTTCTATCCATTTTTTGGTCTCCTTTCTCGCACTTTGTCGTATCTTCCGGCGGGAAAATATAATCTCGGACAGCGCCTAATGGGTGTATTAGTGAAATTAAATTTTGTGCATCGCTCCGCTGATGCCGAACTCGACTTCTATCACCGCATGACTTGTGGCAGGCGAAATATATTCGCCAGAACTAAAAACTTTCACGCTCCGCGCGAACTTCTTCGGGTGCCGTACTTTGTCCAAGATCAACAAGGACCCTTCATAAATTACAAAAGCCGGATTCTATTTTGATGAGGTTTGGTATGATACCCTGTTGCTCCAAAGCGTCATTTTAACAAATCTGGCTTCAATCCAGCAGATTGTCCGGTTGCTATGGTCGTCGCAAAACATCTTGTTAACCTGCCAGTCTATTATTCAATGCAGGAGCTGAGTCTCGCCGTCAAATTATTTATCAAGATGAAGTGGATATTAAATTAGACAAAAAAATGCAGCCACAGGTTACTAAAATTGAACAGCTGACTCAAAAATCCATCTCAATCTACAGCATGGCAGGACGATTGGAATCTGGCCATCAAAAAATTCGAGCTAGCGAATTTTCTTCAGTCATCAAAAATGGCAAAAAAATTCAATGAAATGCTTGGACGAAAAACCCTCCACCAAACAATTAACAATGAGGCGCAAGTATTGATGGTAGTTCGTGATGCTAAACGTGGCCGGTTCCTGGAAATCTCTAATGGCCCTCTCCTTGATTGGTCAAACACCGAGCTTTAGTCAATCTGGTCTTTTCTGAAATTTACAAAGCCGCGATTAAATTTAAATGCGTGTTCATTCGTTTTCGTCCAGCCATAGAAGATTCGGCAGAGAATCGAGCAATTATGCAAAAGACTAGGGTGCGATCAAGGCTTCCTTCCATCTCAATGCAGAGCATACTGTTATGATTGATCTAGCAAAAACCGAAGAAGAACTTTTTGGCAGATTTTTCGTGAGACAAACTAGATATGAGGTGCGTCGAGCTGAAAAACTCAAAATCAAAGTTATTGACGAGACAAATTCTCCTAATATTATTCAAGAATTTCATAATGTGCAGCTGCAAACCGCAAAAAGACAAAACTTTATTCCTCCAACCTTGCGTGAACTAGAAGCGCTAAAACAAAGCTTCGGTAATGATTTTAAGATTTACACAGCCTATGATGTAGAAAATAATGCAATTGCCTATGGATTGATTCTCATTGATGGTAAAGAAGCAGACTACTATGAAGCTGCCAGTACGCCCCTAAATCGCAAATTACCTGGCGCCTATGCTTTGCAATGGCAAGTCATGCGTGATCTCAAAAAACTTGGCGTCAAACGCTATAATCTATGGGGTATCGCGCCTGAAGATCAGACCAATCATCGCTACTCAGGTGTCACCACCTTCAAAACCGGTTTTTCTAGTGAACGATTTACCTATGTCAGTGCACAGGATATTCCAATTCGCAAATTCCGCTATAAAATCAATCGTATCATTGAGAACTTACGCAAAAAAACACCGACATTTAAAGCTAAAAAAATATCAATAAAAACCATATACGAAATAATAAACAATTGAGGAGTTTTAAATGACTAATGAAGCGAAATATCAAATTCTCGATGCCGATACTAAAGAAGAATGGGATGAATTTGTCACTAAACATAAGGATTCAAACTTTCTTCAATCTTGGGATTTCTATGTTTTCTACCAAGACCTTGGTCGACAAGTTGTCAGACGCGTCATAAAACAGAATGGTAAGATCGTTGCAGCTTTATGCAGGCGAGGTTGAACCGGCTAAGCGTGGTCGTCATCTAGCTATTGCCGGTGGGCCAACCCTGGACTGGCAAAACCAAAAATTAGTCAAGCTAATATTCGAAGATATGGCAAAAGTCGGCAAAAAACTTCACTGTGTCTTTGTGCGTGTTCGTCCGCAACTCGAATTAAAGCAATGAGTCTGAGCAGATTTTTAAGAACGCTGGTTTTAGAAAAAGCTCCCAATGTATCTTTCCGTAGAGTTTGCTGGTGTTTTGGACCTAATAAATCGAAGATGAAATTCTTGCCGGTATGAGACAGCGTCTTCGTCGCGCCCTCAGAAAAGCTGAGAAGAATGAAATTACCATTGAAAAATCCACCGATCCTTCCGCAATTAAAGATTTTTATGAAATTGAACTACAAACCGCCAAGCGGCACTCCTTCTTTGCTTTTTCCAAAAAAATTTCTCACCAAGCAGTTTGCCGCCTTTGCCAAAAATAATGAAGCGGTACTCTATATCGCAAAGAAAGACGGTGAAATTCTAGCCGAAAATTTCATGATTTTTACGGCAATGAAGCTTCATATCATTATAGCGTCTCCTCTGAGCTCTGGTACGAAATACTCAGGTGCTCCTCTGCTTCACATGGAAGCTATGCGAGATGCGAAAGCGTGGTATCACGCGCTATAACTTCTGGGGTATCGTCGGCGAAGAAGAAACCAAGCATCGCTTCTATGGCGTCTCAGTTTTTAAACGCGGTTTTTGGTGTTACAGAGCTAAAATATCTTCCAGCACAGGATCTAGTTCTCGATAAAATTAAGTACTACACTACAACTTTTTCCGATCGAATCTTTGCGCCGCAAAATTCGACACGTCTAAATAATATTCATTAAAAATTCATGTATTAAAAATCAAAATGTAGTATAATCATAACCAGAATGGATGAGAATATTGGTCGACCAGGAGAAAATAGCTTTGGTAATCAAGCTTTTTCTGACTCAAGCAATAATTCTTCACCAATAAATTCTAATGCTTCGGGAATGAATTCTGAGGATGCCTGGGGAAATAACTCAGGCCAAGAAGATTGAAGATCAAAAAGCTGCACAAAAAGAGGCACATGAAGCTGAATCCGCCGCCACCGAAAAATGGCACAAATCCAAATAATGCTCAAGCCGCGGAACAAAACCCTAATGCCATAGAGTCCCTCTATAAAAAGGGCGATTCTAAAGATAAAAAGAAGAAAAAAATATTAAGGCAAAAAAATTAAAAAGCTAAAATAGTTGGTGCAGCCCTAGGTGTTATTGTCTCAATGCTGGTTGCCTTTTTCAGCTTCTACTCCACTAGCGCCGTTTGCACTCCTAGCTAACGGCCTCGAGGCTTTATAATACGCTTCGTTACAGTATGAATGCGCGCTCAAAGTATCAAATTCCACGATTATTAAATGGTAAGCTTAATCATAATATTGTAAATAGGAGTATATTGCGAGGCGAAGAGAAGTTTAAGCTTAAGCACGCCACTGGCCTCAAGAAGCGTCTCCAAAAACAGGGTATCACTTACGTTGAAACCACCGGTACTGATGGTCAACCTCTCAACTTATTGGTATATGAGGATGGCCCAAACAGTAAAGCCAATGGCTGTTACAGCTTATGAGGGCGACAAGGCAAGGATTCCGGCTAGTGTTGAATTGACAGGTCTGGATGCTTCTGGAAATCAAGTACCAAGGACTATTGATATTGATTCAGATAATCATTTTTCGTATAAAGAAGCAACTACAAGTAAGATTACTAGTGGCTTTTGCTGACGCCGAAGATAAGGCTACAAGGACACTAAGGGGGCATATTGCTGGCTGGTTTGATTCGTCCGCTGAGTTAAACGACAAGAAATTAAACAACCACGGTCGTAATCGTCAGGGCGATACTCGGATGACCCATCCGATGAAGAGATTCAGAAAAATGCTGAAAAAGGATGGTATTAAAGAAGAGGCTGAATCCACCCAGGGAGATGTTAAGGCAGATTCTACTAACGAGCTTGATCCAGATGAACCGGACCCGACACCAGTTGGTGAAGGGGATGACTCTCTGAAGGCTGGCATGACGGCGGAAGCTGCAGAAAGTGCGCTAACCAAGCGTGCTGAGAAGGCTGCTGCGTCAATCGGAAGAGCTTCTCAATTAGCTACTATCGCAAACTATACTTGTTCCGCTATGAAGATCATTAATACCTTAGCTCAAACCGTTGGAGCTTTAATGAAGGCCAAGATTTTGAATTTTGGTACCAACTTCTTTGAGGCAGTTGATAAGGCAAAGGCGGGAGATAGTAAAAAAGAGCTTCACTACTACATGAATGGTATGACCACGCCGGGCCCAACCAAAAGATCGTCTCGGTAACGTTATCACGGGCAAAGAACAATCCACCGCCATGGGTAGCGTAGCTATTCAGCAGTTCTTTAGTAATGGTCAGTATATGATTAGCCCGCGCGACCCAGTGGTCGAGAAGTATAACCCGGAAGCGCCACTTTATCAAGCTGTCTATAATAGTGACAATGTTGAATCAAAAGATATGTACGGTAATGCCACCAAGCTCGGCAACCTCCTTGCTCAAGCTTCAGGTAGTCTCAACGTCTACAAAGCCTGCGTATTCGTTTCTATGAGTGCAGATCTTCTTAACCTCTTTGGCGATGTGGCTGGCTTCATCCTTACCGGAGGTTTAAGTAAAATTGCAAAACAATTAATCAATGGCTTTATTACGGTCGCGCAAACTGCCGCCCTTACAGCAAACCGTCGGCGGCATCATCTCCTTCCTGGTCCCAACAGTCGCTCAGGCTGCTACTAGGAACTTCCTAAATAAAGATCAAATGAAGGGTGAAGATACTGGATACGTTACTGCTAGTGCTTTAAAAATGTATACCACGATGCAAGCACGTATTAGTTCTGGTCTCCCAACTACCACTGAGAATGCCGCAGCTGGTTATGATGTTCGTAAAGAAGTTATCGCCAGCGAGGTAAGGTTCACTAGAAGTACCATGAGTCCGTTCGATCCAAGCTCTCCATATACCTTCATGGGAAGCCTCATCAAAGCTACTATGCCACTAGCTTCAATTATGTCTACTCCACTCCAGGTTATGTCGAAAATTGGTAGCATTACAAAAAGCTCGTTCAATAGTTTGTTGCCATCCGCCTCCGCTGAAGATCTTGGTAGGGACCTTAGCGATGTTAATAAAAACTGTCCGTCTTCCAATGCTGGTTCACAAACCACCATCATGGACGCCTTTTGTAATGGCTCAGTCACAACCGACTATGCCACAATTAATAAGCCAATCGAAGAAAAAATCGATGAATTGGGTCCAGAAAATCTGGATCTTGAAGGAGATGATCCTATCAACGCACCTCCAAAAGATAATTCTGATTATGCAAAATGGCATGTTGCCTGTGCGAATCGTGAATCGCAAATCAATGTTGCCGATTCAAATATCGCAAACGCCTTTAAGGAAGATACCGGTTTCGGTACTGGTTTAATAAAACAAGCCTCAAGTGCAATTATCGGTGCAACGCCAATTATCGGTTCGTTCTTACAGGTAAGGGACAACGCGGCCGAAGCGGCTAATATGAAATTTATTACAGGCGAATTCTGTTATTCTGACGAAGCAAAGAAATTCTCTAGCTATACCGAAGACCTGCGAGTTCTAGAATCAGCCGGTGTTATCGAAAAATCTGCCTCCGTTGCCTATATGGAAAATTATTACAAAAAACATCCTCTCGACTATAGTGATTCTGGTATCGTTGCTCGCTACACTGGTATGACAAAAGATCAGGCTGAGATCGCTCTCGGACTCCTTGAATACAATACCTATCTCGCAAACTACCATCCAAAAGAAAAGGTCCGAAGTTGCCAACCAAAATTGAGGATTATCAATATGAATCGTCCTCTGTTATTGCTGAAGTTCTTTCCAAGCAGTCTCATTACTCAGTTTGCTAAGTTCAGTGAACAGCGCCTCGTCACAGCAACAGCCTAAACTTCGTCAATAGTCAAAAATGTGATAAAATAAAGCATAAGGATAATAAAAAAGGAGTAATAATGTCCACAAAACTAAAATATATTGATAGCCACTGGGGCGTCTTCGCCCTGCAAGGTGTAGTTGCGTTACTATTTGGTTGGTTTGCATTATTTACTGGCTCCAGCGACGTTCAAACTCTTGTCGTCATTGTTGGCTCGTCCTCCTATCCCTCGGCATTATTGAGTTATTCAATCTCCTCATCCGTACCAGAACTCGTAACACTTGGGGTATCTCACTCCTCATGGCTATTCTAGAAATTGGTGCCGCGCTCTCGCTTCTCTTTACCTACGAGCAAAAATGTCGCCTGGCATCTCGTCGTCGTTGCTTCCTACACTATCTTCCGGGGTATTTTTGAACTAATTCTAGGTCTTCGCTCAATCGATGACCTCACTGATAAATTTAGCTGGGTTCTTACCGGTATCTGTGGCTGTATTATGGGTATCGTCATCTTAAACAGTGGCCGCCTTGGTACCACTCATTTTATTAAATATTTCGGATCCTACATGATGGTCTTTGGCATCGTCAATCTAATCTATTCAATCCATAATCATGAACAATCCAAGGATTACCAGGCTGAAAAAAAGTTGCCGCGAAAAAAAGCTAAGGCTGCGGTAAAAAAACTCAGCAAAAGAACTTTTTGAAAGTTGTTGAGGGCTCCGTCCCGCAAAAATTTCTGCAAAAATCCGTTAAAACCACAATTAAACACAAAACCAGCAGCAAATCGACCAAAAAGTCTAAATAGCCTAAATAGTCTAAATAGCTACTAAGCTGTCCTGATGGCTTTAAAAACTGAGATAATATGCTATAATATGATCTCAAGGAGATGATATGAAATATAAGATGCCAACCAAGGCTATCATAACTGACGCTGGTTTTGCTAGTCGATTTTACCTATCACAAAAACAATCCCGAAGGCGATGCTTCCCTTGAAAACCGTCCGATTATGCAATTTAGTTGTGGACGAGTGTATTGCCGCAGGAATTACAGAGATTATTATTGTAGCCACCCCGGAGAATGGCCAATCTATGAAGATTACTTCAATAATGCCGTTAACCGCATTAGAAAACAGCTCGCCTCTCAAGGTAAACACGATCGTTATGCCCCAATCCAGGAGATCCTCGATTATCCAAAAATTACCGTGATCGAACAGGATCAATCCTATCCTTACGGTAATGGCTCGCCAATTGCTTCAGCCCGTAAATTTATCCGCGATGACGAAGCTTTTATCGTCGCCTACTCTGATGATGTTGTCTTTGCCGCCTCTGATGTTAAAACCCTAAAAGACTCTTTTTGCAAAGCACGAAGATGCCAAGGCTATTATTATCGCTCAAGAGATGCCAAAAGAAGTTCTCAATAAATATGGTATCATCCGCCTCCAAGATGAACAGAAAATGACTCTTCATGACATTGTGAGAAGCCAAAAATTGAAGAGGCCCCATCAAATCTCACTTCATACGGTCGCTATCTGTTGACACCGGATGTCTTCCAGTATCTTGATCCAAAAAACATCGGTCTAGATAATGAGCTTTTGGACTGTTGACGCGATTACTCGCATGGTGAAAGGATGGCAATGTCTATGTTGAAAAAAACTCAAGGGCAGTGGATGACCACCGGCGATCCAAAGAACTATTTCCTCACGGGTCTTTACTATGCTAAACATTATGAAGATTTTTGGCAAAAGATCTCGAAAGCGCAATTAAGAACTTCTAGGTTATCGATCAAGAACTTCGGTATTTGGTCTAAAGTCAACAATCAATTACCTTTTTAGTATTTGATAAAAAAATCAGAAAGCCTAACTTAAAATCTACCATTTCAGGTAGATTTTTTTGTGATTACTAAGAAATAGCGCTTATACTATAATAAAAACCATTAAGGTTATAAATGGAGCTTTTCATGAATCTCGCTGAATGGATTTTTAGTAATGTTTTTATCAGTAGCCCTGCTGATTTTTTTCTTATCGTTGGCATTATTTGTATCGTCAAGTTCACTAGTCTCCTCTCCGAGATTGAAATTATGGTTCAGACTGGCCAGTCAATCTTTGATAAGGCGGATGACGTCGCAGACAATATTAAGGATCTTACCTCTGTTGGGCCACTGGCTCGCGGCTTCGTCAAAGAATATATCGGTCGAAAACTTTTTAGTTTATTAAAAATCGATAAAAACCTAAAAAAATCGGTTTTTGACGAATTCGAAGAAGGAGGACAATGATGAAGAGCAGGAGTCCGGTAAAAAGCTCTACTAGAACCAGCGCAAAAAAATACCACAAAAACTCATCGCGACCTCCAAAGACGGGCTAAAACTGCTGCTTCAAAAGCTGAGAAAATAAGTTGAGAAAATAAGTTGAAAAAAATAAGTTGAGAAAATAAATAAAATCATACGAGAGATATACAAAAATAATCTAAAGAAAAAGTTTCAGGTTTTGGTATATCTCTTTTTAGAGATTCCTCTATAATAAAGACAGAAATTTAAAACAGGAGTCCAAAATGAAAAAGATAATAAATTCTTCCTCGGCATGATTCTCGGCGCAGCCTGCCAGTGTTGTCGCTGGAGTTTTTCTAGCACCAAAATCAGGCAAAAGAAATCCGTGAAGATCTGAAAAACAGGGAAAAGAGGCTATTGAAACCACTAAAAAGTTAGTAAAAAGCTTTATCTCGGTGCCAAAACTGAAGGTCAGAAATTCTTTGATAAGGTCTTTCGTAAGAAAAAAATGAGTTAGAAGCTGAAGAACTCGGCAAAATCGAAGACATGAAAGATGCCGCAGATGAAGCTAAAAGAAGCTGCAGAGTCTGCTATTGAAACCGCAGTTGAATCAATCGACGAATAAGTTCAACAGATTGAAAAAAAGTTAGTGGAAATTAATAATCAATTAAAAATCAATCTAAAAATCCCACTGTTCGCCCATCTCGCATTGTTTATGCTAAAATATAAGTATGTGTTGTGAGGTAGACCAAGAAGCGGCCGAATTGGCCCACGAGCAAAAAATATCAGGAATTTTGCCAGCAAATCGACTCCCCAGATCATGAGATCGGGCCGAGTGATTTTGTCCACCTTCACAACCACACTCACTACAGCCTCCTAGATGGCCTAACAAAGGTCCCAGACCCTAATTAATTATGTTAAGAGTCAAGGTATGGAGGCTGTTGCCGTGACTGACCACGGCACTATGTCTAGTCTGATTGAGCTTTACAAAGAGGCAAAAAGCCGCCGAAAATAAAAGCCGATTCTAGGCCTTGAGGCCTATGTAGCACGCGTTCTCGCTTTAGACCGCGATCCTGCTTATGATAAAGTCAGGTACCATATTACGCTGCTCGCCATGAATGATAAGGGCTTTGAAAACCTCTGTCGTTTAGCAACTGAAGCCGAAGTTAACGGAAAATATTACAAACCTCGTATCGACCATGAAATCATGGAAAAATATAACGAGGGGATTATTTGTCTCTCTGGCTGTGCTAGTTCTGAGATCTCTGTCCGACTCAAGAATGGTGACATGGAAGGCGCCGAGAAACTTGTTGAATGGTATAAAAAAATGTCTACAAGGACCGATTTTTATCTGGAAATGCAGGACCACAGCCATCCTGATTCACCAACTCACTGGGATGTCCAGAATCGTATTAATCAGGGTTTGCAAGAAATTGCCAAAAAAACCGGTTTTACCTCTAGTAGTTACCTGTGATGGTCATTATCTTAAACATGAGGATCAAGATGCGCATGAAATCCTCCTCTGTATTGGCACGGCCTCCAATCTTTCCGACCCCAACCGTATGACCCTGAAGGATTTTTCAGCTCCACGTCATTCCACCTCAAGAAATTATTGATCGCTGGAGTAAAGATTTTCCCGATGCTATTAAAAACACTCGTAAAATTGCCGAACGCTGTCATACTGAGATTCAGCTCGGTCGTATTTTGATTCCAAAATTCCCAATTCCAGATGGAGATTCCGAAAAGAGCTACCTCGACAAACTAGTGTTTCGAGGCCCTCAGCCTTCCGTTATGGAGGCGTTACGCAGGGAAGAAGCTGCTAAACTCTCGATCGAGGAGTGTCGCAAACTACTCTCTGAGAAAAATCCTCGAACGTATCGACTATGAGCTTTCAGTCGTCGACAAAATGGGCTACAACGGCTACTTCTTAATCGTCCAAGACTTCATTATGTGGGGAAAAAAACCCGCCGTATTATTTATGGCCCAGGCCGTGGCTCCGCTGCTGGCTCTATTCTGGCCTACGCTCTCCGTATCACCGAGCTTGACCCAATGAAATACGACCTTCTCTTTGAGCGTTTCTTAAACCCGGATCGTATCTCGATGCCAGATATCGATACCGATATTCAGGATACTCGCCGCGACGAGGTAATTGAGTACTGTACTGATAAATATGGCAAGGCGCGTGTCGCCAACATTGTTACCTTTGGTAAGATGATGGCAAAAAACGCCGTGCGCGACGTGGCTCGCGTGCTCGAAGTGCCTTATGCCGAGGCTGATCGTATTGCCAAACTTGTTCCGGACCCAGTTCAGGGCCACCATGTTAAACTCACTGATGCTATCGTCAATACCCCAGACCTCAAATATGAATATGAACACAACCCAACCGCCAAACGCGTAATTGACTATGCTTCCAAGCTCGAGGGTACCATCCGTTCTCACGGTGTACATGCTTGTGGTATCGTGATTGCCCCAGATGATCTAGTTAAATTCCTTCCTCTCGAAGTTTCCGCCAAAGGTCCACTCGCCACCCAGTACCCGTCCACTCAGGTCGAGGAGCTAGGCCTTCTTAAGATGGACTTCTTGGGTCTTTCCAACCTCTCTGTGATTAATAATGCTCTACGTATGATTCGTAAGGTTTACCACGACGATATTGACCTCTATAACGTCCCACTTGATGACCCGCTCGCCTATCAGCTCCTCCAAAACGCCGAAACTACTGGAGTCTTCCAGCTTGAATCTGCCGGTATGAAACGCTATCTCAAAGACCTGAAGGCTTCCAGTTTTGAAGATATTATCGCTATGGTGGCTCTCTATCGCCCTGGACCAATGCAGTTTATTGACTCATTTATTCGCAGAAAACACGGCGAGGAGCCAATCACTTACCTCCATCCAGGGCTAGAAAATGCTCTAAAGTCCACTTATGGCATCTTGATTTATCAGGAACAGTTCATGCAGATCTCCAGGAGTGGTGCGGCTTTACCGGTGGTCAGGCAGATACCTTGCGTAAAGCAGTGGGTAAGAAGAAAGTAGCGCTGATGAATAAGGTGAAACCTGAGTTTATCAAGGGAGCACAGGAGGTTGGTGGCGCCACAGAGGAACAGGCTGAAACTTTCTGGAATCAGCTACTTGAATTTGCGAATTATTGTTTTAATAAGTCACACGCTGCGTGCTATGGCCTGGTTGCGTATTGGACGGCATATCTGAAGGCTCATTACCCAGATGCCTTTATGGCGGCTCTAATGACCTCAGACATGCGTTGGACGGACCGTCTTGCTATCGAAATCGCTGAATGTAAAGCGTATTGGCATCAAGGTACTTGGCCCTGATATTAATCAGTCTTATGCTGACTTCGGTATTGTCGGTGGCGAAAAACCATCCGCTTCGGTCTAGCGGCAATCAAGAGTATGGGAAAGGCCCTGATCGAAGAAATCGTCATCCCTGAACGCGACAAAAATGGCCCATTCAAATCCGTCTGTGATTTTGCTTCGCGCGTTGATAATACCAAATTTAATAAAAAAATCCTGAGAATCCGCCATCAAAAACTGGTGCCTTCGATCGTTTTGCCTCTCGTACTGACCTTCTCTTCAATCTTGAGGATATTCAGGCTTATGGAGTGAGGTTCAAAAGACCGCGCTTCCGGCCAAACGGACCTCTTTGGCCTGATGGGCGACGCCAGCGCGGTTCCAGAACCAGAAATTAAACCATCCCCAAGCAAAGTTAGTGAAAAAGAGCAATTACTCTGGGAGCGTGACCTCATGGGACTCTATCTCTCTGCCCACCCGCTCGATAAATATGATATCTATTTCGAAGAAAATACCCACCCATTCTCAGTTGTTTCCGCCGAAAATGATGGCAAGCAAGTCATCGTTGGTGGCATTGTGACCGAATTCGTACCATCTTGACTAAATCTAACACCAAAATGGCCTTTGTGAAGATTGAAAGTAAGACCTCAGAAACCGAGTTTATCGTGTTTCCTTCACTTTATGAGCAGGAAGGTTCAAAATTAGCCGTTGATAATATTATCAAGGTGACAGGTCGCGTCAACGCCCGCGATAAAGACAGGGAATATTACCTCTGAGGTTAAAATTATTGCGGACTCCTTCTCCATTGTTTCGGATGACAAACTTGAAAAATTACCAGTCCACTGGCGCCCGTCTAGACGACCCGAAAGAAGCTCCCAAAAAGGAATTTAGACGCAAGAAAACTGCCTCCGTACCTGAAAAATATTGCCGCCAGATTATCTGGAAGTCAAAAAAATCAGATGACAAAAATACAGAGAAAAAGGAGCCTAATACCGAAAAATCTGATGAAAGGGCGGGAAAAACTGACAGTAAAGCAAATAAACCGGAAAGCGAAAAAGGCACCACAAACACTTCAGCTGTCACAGGTACTACAACTGCCACAAAAACTTCAGCAGCTACAAATACTTCAAATGCCACAAAAAAACCTCAACTGCCACTTCCGAGGAGCCAGTTCGCCGCGTCATTACTCCGCCAGCCGACCCCCGTTCACAGAGATTGTATGTCTTGATCGAAGATCCTGAAGATACCGCAAAACTCACGCGTATCCGTAAATTATGTGATGATAATCCGGGTTTTCAGGAAATTATTCTCGTACTTAAGGATGAAGGTGGTAAAAAACCAATGCGCATGCCGTTCAAAATTGACGCCTCGAGTGAACTAATCGATCCGCTTAAGGCTCTGGTTGGTGATTCTAGTGTTGTTCTAAAATGATGGCCCTAAAATAGTGTTTTTAAAATCTTTATGCTAAAAATAATTGAAAAGAAGGTGGGAAGTGAATAAAAATAGCAAAGTTTCTGAATGCACGTATTTCTGGTTTTTGTAACAGACAAGCCAGAGATTTTTGGCGGCCTACTCTCGTGATGCCAGCATCCCTGCAAATCATGCCAAAACTGCTTTTTTTACCTAACAACATCGAAGATATTCAGTATGTGTTACGTTTTACAAATGAACTAGCAAAAAAGGGTTATCAACTACCAATTGCCGTACGTGGTTCGGGACTCGATCAAAGCGGAGCCGATCTTACAGAAGGCATGGTTCTTTCGACTGAAAAAAATGAATCAAATCCAGGAAATTGATGAGCGCGGCCGCCTTGTCCGGGTGCAGGCTGGGGTAACTCTCGGACAGTTAAATTCCGCCCTCACACTTTTTGGTCTTTATCTTCCGGTCGAAGCCGACCCTAGAGAAACTATCGGCGGTTTAATCTCCAATTTCTATACTGACCGTATCGCCAAAAAATATGGCAGCATCTATTATTATGTCGATCGTCTCGAAGCGGTGCTTGCAAACGGCGAACTTTTTCAGTCACAGACCCTTACTCAGCTAGGCCTTCGTAATGCCAAAACTCGAGACGGTTTGGTCGGAAAAATCTATCAAAAAAACCCATAAGATAATTGAGCAAAACCAGAGGCAGCTGCAGGAAATCAAACAAAATGACCATTCGCGCATCGGTTATCGTATGCTTACAGAGGTCTATTCAAAAAATAATGAATTCGACCTCGCTCCACTATTCTTTGGTGCTCAAGGCAGCCTCGGTGTGATTACGGAGTTAATTTTAAAAGTGGCGCCAATCCCGCGTCCCACCAAAAAGGCTCTCTTCCTCTATGATGACCTAGATTCCGCCATCGATCTTATGGAGCGGCTCAAAAACTTGAACCAGTCCGTATTGATTTTTTATGACACCAGGATATTTGGCCAAAGTTCTCTAGAATCCGTAAATACCCAAAACGTTCACAGATCCGAGGATACTAAAGCCATGCAAGCCTCGAAAAACACAGAAAATTCAAATTCAATTTTTTACAAGTGCTAAATATCTCATTTCAACCGAGCTTGAGGACTCTTTCTTTAAAAACCATAAACATATCAAAAAGATGCGACAACTTTCGGAGGGGGATACAAAACAATTATCGACCAAAAAGACATCGTCTCTCAGTTTGAAAAACTTACAAAAACTCCTGGAGGCCTATCGTAATGATGCAGGAGTTCTCGAACGCGTTTGTCTGGTCGACCGCTCATATATTCCAGCCGCAGAATTAAATTCAGTGATCGGGAGTTTAGCTGCGCTCGAAGAGATTTTCGGCCAACCACTGCCACTTTTCGGCTCTTTTTGCTACCAACCTCTATTCCATACGTCCCGCCTTTGACCTCTCAAGCGTTAATGATCGCAAGCAACTGCTCCGTTTTATCAACATTTTGGAAAGCTCCTTTCTGACTCAAATGGCACGCTCTGTGGTGGCTCCGCTGAAGGTCAGGTCCAGGCCCTCATTGTCAATCAGGAAATTCCCACCAAAACTCGTGCTCTCTATCATGAAATTAAACAGTTATTCGACTCAATAATATCCTAGCTCCAAAAAAATCAAGCAGCATGCCTCTCTCGCAAACGTAGTTCGTTTCATGCGCACCTCCCCACAAATTGGCTTGATTCGTCGCGACTAAATACGGATTTTAGACGATTTGAAACCTTAATTAAGGCAAAAACCACCATAAAACAGTTCACCCTTCGCGTGAATCAGCTTGTCATGATATAATCGTCCTATGAAAGTTACTACAAAGAAATTATCCGACACCAAGGTCGAAGTCACTGTCACCCTTGACCAGAAGGATCTTCAAATTGCTGAAGAACAGGCGATTCTCCGTCTTTCCAAAGAAATCAAGGTTCAGGGCTTTCGTCCAGGCAAAGTTCCAGCCGAAATTGCAAAGAAAAACATTAATCCAAACGACCTCGCCAGTACCACTGCCGACATCGCTGTTCGTCGCACCGTCCCACAGGCTTTCGAAGAGGCCAAGAATATTCCTCTCGTCATTCCTAATGTTGACATTGTCAAATACGTTCCAGGTGAAACCCTCGAATATAAAGCTGTAGCTGACATCGTCCCAGAAATTAAACTCGGCGACTACAAGAATCTCAAAGTTAAACGCGAAGAATTTAAAAGCTAAACCAGCTGACATCGACGATGTCCTCGCGCGCGTTCGCAACGCCTATGCTGAAAAAGCAAGTTGTAAAACGTGAAGCTAAAATGGATGATGAAGTTGTCATTGATTTTTGAAGGTAGCCTCGATGGTGAAAAAAATTTGAAGGTGGCGCTGCCAAAGATTTCAAGCTTAAAGCTTGGCTCACATCAGTTTATCCCAGGTTTTTGAAGAAGGTATTGTCGGTCATTCGGCAGGCGATCGTTTTGATCTCGAACTTACCTTCCCTAAGGACTACCACGCTGAAAAAAACTTGCCGGTAAGAAAACTGTCTTTAATGTGCTTTTTGAAACAGGTTAGTGAATTTGTTCTCCCAGAGTTAAATGACGAGTTTGCGAAGAAATGTGGTCCGTTCAAGACTCTCGAGGAACTCAAACTCGATATTGAAAACAACCTCACCGAGCAAAAATAAAGTAAAATCAGACGAGAAGTTTAAAGACGACCTCGTTAACGAACTAATCAAAAGAGCAAAAATTTCTGCTCCTGAGATTCTCGTCGAGGACCAAATCCGCTTCATCAAGCAAGACATTGAAGCTAATGCCAATGCTCAAGGTCTCAACTTTGAGGACTACCTCAAGCAAACTGGTCAGACTGAAGAGGATTGGAAGAAGCAGATTAAGGAACTTGCTGAGACTCGTGTCAAAGCTTCTCTCGCCCTCAGATGCTAGCTCGTGAAGAAAAAAATTGACGTTGACAATGAAATTGTTGATGCTAAACTAAATGAACTTCATGAAGTTTATAAGAAATCTAAAGAAGCTCTTGCCAGCCTCAAAGATAATAATGTTCGCCAGGATATCAAAAACCGCATGGTAATTGAGAAAAACCTTGAACTTCCTCGTCAAGCTAAACTCCAAAGACGAAGCTGACGATAAAAAGCTAAATAATAAAAAAAGGAGCCATACGGCTCCTTTTTAGTTTAAACTTGATAAATACCAAAAATATGTTAATATATAATTATGTCACAACCCTAGTTTATTGTCTTTCATAAAACAGTTATATAAAAGAGAAAAGGAACTCACTATTCTTGAGATCACCTATCTAATCATTGCAGGTATCTCTTTTTCTCGTTTCGGCGGTCATAGCTCTACTTAATCAGGCTCTCGGCGTGGGTCTTCTCATTATCCCATTTATCGCATTTTTAGCGTTTTCCGCCAATCTAATTGTCTGGGCACTTGTAAAAATGCTACTAGAAGAGTCCATTAAAAATCAAGGATCGAACCTCAAAGAGTCAAAAAGACGCCATTATCTCTTCCAGCTAAAGTGAAAAAGCCAGTTGTCAGGTCAAAAACAAGCCAAAAAGTCTTAATTGACGAACTGAGCTCAAGGTAGTATAATAAAGCCAAGAGTTTCGTGCCAAATCCAATTGCTGTAACGGAGGCGGCTGAGGTTAAAAACCCTAGGTTCAAAAGATTTTTTTGAGCCAAATATTAATTTGAAATTAAATAAGAGGAAAAATGCCAACAATCAATCAATTGATTAGGAAACCACGCAAGGTGGCTGCAAGGAAGTCAAAATCTCCTGCCTTAGGTAGCATTGTCAACACTTTGAAGACGCGTTACTACGATCAGCCAGCTCCATTGAAGCGCGGTGTTTGTATCAAAGTTACCACCAAAACTCCAAAGAAACCCTAACTCCGCTCTACGTAAAGTAGCTCGTGTTCGCCTCACCAATGGCCAGGAAGTCTGGGCTTATATCGGTGGTGAAGGTCACAACCTCCAGGAGCACGCAGTAGTTCTCGTCCGTGGTGGACGTGTCCCGGATCTTCCAGGTGTCCGCTACCACATCGTCCGTGGTACCCTTGATCTTCAGGGTGTCAATGGTCGCAAGCAGGGTCGTTCTAAATACGGCGCTAAGAAGGAGGTAAGTAATTATGCCACGTAAAACCACTAAATCACTTGAACGCAAAGTTAATCCAGATCGTCGCTATCAGTCAATTCTTGTTCAGCGCTTGATCAACAAGTCTATGCTTGATGGTAAGAAACAGGTTGCCGAACGTGCAGTTTACTCTGCAATCGAAGGTGCCGCAAAGAAGCTTGGTTCTGAGAACCCAGTTGAAGTACTTGAGAAAGCAATTACCAACGTTTCTCCAGATTTTTGAAGTTAAGTCCCGCCGTGTTGGTGGTGCTAACTACCAGATTCCATTCCCAATTTCTGGTCACCGTCAGATGCACTTTGCCTTCTCATGGCTAGTCGTTGCTGCTCGTGCTCGTAAAGGGTATGCCATACGAACGTCGTCTTGAATCTGAAATCGTTGATGCCTTTAATGGCACCGGCGCTGCTTTCAAGAAGAAAGAGGATACTCACCGCATGGCAGAAGCGAACCGTGCATTCGCTCACTTCGCAAGAGGTTAGTCTTAAAGACAAAAACACTATCAGAAATGGTAGTGTTTTTGTGTGCCCATTTTAGATATGCTATAATTATCTAAAATCAGGAGGTAAAATGATAAAAACTCGCAATTAATGGCTTTGGCCGCATCGGTCGCAACGCCTTCAAGATTGCTTTTTGAACGCCGTGACGTTAAAATTGTTGCAATTAATGACTTAACCGACACTAAGACCCTAGCTCATCTATTGAAGCATGATTCAAGCTATGGCACCTATGATCGAGATGTAAAGTTTGACGAAGAGAATCTCATCGTTGATGGTGAAAAAAATCCGTGTTTTCTCCGAAAAAGGAGCCAAAATCTCCCATGGGGGTGAATATCAGGTTGATGTCGTAATTGAATCAACTGGTTTCTTTACTGATCCTAAGAAGGCGGCAGACCATCTTGAAGCTGGCGCCCGCAAAGTGGATTATTTCTGCACCAGCCAAGGGTGAAGGCGCTAAGACTATCGTGATTGGCGTCAATGAAGATACTGTAACTGAAGACGATAAAATCCTCTCCAATGCATCCTGCACTACAAACTGTATCGCCCCTGTTATGAAAGTGCTTGAGGATAATTTTGGTATTGAGAAGGCCTTAATGACTACAGTTCACTCCTACACCGCCTCACAGCGCATCCTAGACGCCCCAGCCAAGGACCTGCGTGAAGCACGCGCCGCCGCAGAAAACATCGTCCCAACCTCAACTGGCGCCTCAAAAGCTGCAGCCTTGACAATTCCTGCCCTCAAAGGCAAATTTGACGGACTCTCGATTCGCGTTCCGACCCCAGTCGTTTCTCTCTCAGATATTACTGCCGTCTTAAAACGAGATACGACCATTGAAGAACTTCAAGAAATCTTCAAAAAGGCCGCCAAAGAACCATTTTATGAAGGAATCCTCGGGGTTTCTGAGGAGCCACTCGTTTCCATCGATTATCGTGGCAATTCTCACTCCAGTATCGTTGACCTTCCTCTCATCAACGTGGTCGGTGGCAATCTGGTAAAAATTGTGGCTTGGTATGACAATGAATGGGGTTATTCTAACCGCTTAGTCGAACTAGCCTCTGATTTTGGGAAAAATTAATATGCCAAGGATTTTTTTAGGTTCTGATCACCGTGGATTTGTTGCCAAACAGCGTATTTTGGCCACTCTATCTAAGTCGGAATGGGCAGAAAATTACGAAATTGTTGACCTTGGCCCTGAAACTATGCGCCCAGATGATGATTTTAACGATTATGCTATTGCGGTCTCTCGTGCAGTACGTGAAACGGAAGGCTCCCGCGGTATCTTGATCTGTGGTTCCGCTCACGGTATCTCTATGCAGGCCAATCGCTTCAAGGGTATTCGCGCCATCTGTGGCTACACTCCAGAACTCGTTCGGCTCGGACGACTCCATAATGACGCCAATGTTCTCTGTCTTTCGTCTGATTTTATGGATGATCAAAATATTGACCAAGCAATTGATATGTTCCTTCGTGGTAATTTCTTGCCGGAGGAGCGTTATATTCGACGCAATCGTCGTCTAGATGAAGAAACAATTTATTAAGGAATAACTATGGGTGAGGATGTCAAAAATAGTACCAACAATCTTAACGGCGGATCCGCAAGTTTTTGCGATGCAGCTAGACGCGTATCAAAAGTTCTCGAGGCGTGTGCAGTTAGATGTTATGGATGGCACCTTCACCGCCGACAAAAGTATTTCTGAGGCCGCAATCTGCGCAGCTCCCGCCAAATCTCGCAGTTGATATCCATCTGATGTCCGCGAGACCTAGCGATCACCTAGCAAATATTTTACGCCTCAAACCATCTCTCTGTATTCTGCGCAGAGGCTAATGAGAATCTCTTGCCATTCTTCAGTGAATTTAAGAAAGCGGGGAATAAAATGTGGCGTCGCTCTACTACCTGGAACCTATCCAGAACTCGTTAAACCATACATTGATGTAGCCGATCACGTTTTGATTTTTGCCGGCAGTCTCGGCAAACAGGGAGGCGAAGCTGATCTACTCCAGATTGAAAAAATCAAAATTGTCCGAAAATTAAAGTCGGATCTTGAAATTGGCTGGGATGGCGGCGCTAATCTGACAAATATTAGAGCTCTCGCGCATGCTGACCTTAACGTTATTAACGTTGGATCTGCCATCTCAAAGGCAGAAAATCCCGCCGATGCCTACAATAATTTAGTAGAAGAGTCGAAAAAAACGAGGAGTACTCTAATGGTAGGGCGTATAAAATCTGCAAAAATACCAATCCCTTGCTGGATCAACCGATTTCGCGCGTCGTTTGCTTTAGGTCATGCCACTCAGGAAATCTACCTAGTCGACCACGATGATTTTATTGTCAAAAAGATAGTATTTCAGTTGGTGAAAAGGTCTACATCGATCAAGTCTCCTATCAGGTTGGTGGTGGTGGTACTAACGCTGCTGTCACTTTTGCAAGACACGGCCATCAGTCCATTCTGATCAGTAATCTCGGTACTGATTCTGCAGCCGAGGCTATTATAGATTTTTCTAATCGATGAAAATGTGGATACAAGTTATTTAAACCAGCTAGATGGTCAGACTGGCACCCTCTGTTATCATGTTAGATTCAAAAAACCGCCAGTGCTACCACGATGACTTGTTTAGGTGTTGCTGCAAAATATAAAAACCTTACCGCCTCCGACCTTTCGCTAGCTAACCCCGACTGGCTATATGTCACTAGTTTGAGTGGTGATATGGAGAAACTACTCGAATTTGTCGAATATGCTAAAGAAAAATCGGATACAAATCATGTGGAGCCCAGGTAAAGAAGAACTTTCGCAGAAGAAAAGTCTTAGGCCTACTTTTCTGATATCGATATTCTAATTCTCAACCAAAAAGAGGCAAAACAGCTGGTTCAGGGGAGAGATTCTGGAGGAATTACTTGCGCCTCTCTCCTTACGTTAAGACTCTCATCATAACCGATGGCGCTAATGGTGCAATTGCCACTAATGGCCAGGAATCATACCGTCTCGCCCAATACGAGCCAAAAAAAGCCCGTAGATTTTTAGTGGTGCAGGTGACGCCTTTGGGGCTGGCTTCCTAGCCGGCCTCCTGGATGGACTAGATTTTTAAAATAGCTTAATCAGCAGCCGCCGCTAACTCTACCTCTGTTATATCTAAAATTGGTCCAAAAACTGGGATTCTCTCCGCCAACGAAAAAAATTTCACCCAATGCCGATCCAGAAACTTGAAATATAATAAAAAGAGGCTCATTCGGCCTCTTTTTAATTCTTAAGCAGATTTGAAATGATTATAAATATTATCGTTGATATTGATGTGCCCAATCTTATTGGCTGCCATTACTACCTCTGTAATATCATCCGTCAACACAAACAAATCGAGATCTTTTTCCTTAATCATGTGATTCTTTAGCATTGTGGTTTTCATAAATTTGACCAGTGGTTTCCAGTAGGTCTTCCCAATCAAAAACACCGGCATTTTTGGCATTTTATTGGTTTGCATTAAGATTAGAACCTCGGAAAGTTCATCAAGTGTACCAATTCCACCAGGGAAGAACACATAGGCCTTACTTGCCATCACTAGCATTAATTTACGGGCAAAGAAGTACCCTAAATTCCATTCCATCAGTGATATATGGATTTGGATGCTGCTCGAAAGGCAGAGTAATATTTAGCCCCATACTGCGGCCGCCATATTCATAAGCACCACGATTCGCTGCTTCCATAATGCCAGGTCCACCACCGGTAATCACCGGGTGGCCATTTTCCGCCAGAAGTCGGCCGAGTTCACGTGCCTTAATGTAATATTTTTCGGTTTCTTGCGTTCTGGCTGATCCGAAAACTGAAACCCCCTGTGCACACTTACGAATCGTCGAAAGACCACTAAAAATGTCCTTAGCATAGGCCATCGAGCGTTCAATATCAGCCTCGGAGAGCTTGTCGGTAGTAATTTCACTGATCCATTTTTCTATCATTTTTTCCATAAGCATATTATATCAGAAACAGGGGAGAATCACTAATCCATGATAGAATATAATCATGCAAAACCGGGAAATTATCATAATTCTACATAATATCCGTTCGACCTATAATGTCGGATCAATCTTGCGTACCGCCGACGGTTTTGGGGTCAACAGGGTAATTTATTCCGGCTACACGCCAACTCCTCTCCCGTATTCAAAACTTCTGCCTCATCTCGCGACAAAACTTACTGATCAAATTCATAAAACCGCTCTTGGTGCCGAACAGACTCTAAAATCTAGTATTACTGATGACATAAGACGAACTCTAAATGATCTAAAAAAATAGTGGATTTCAGATCATCGGCCTCGAAAATAATCTCTCGGGTAAAATCACACATCTCATAAACGATCCAGAGACAAAAACTTATCTAAAAGATAAGGTTGCCATCCCTACTTAGCGAAGAGGTCCTTGGCATTCCCAAAGAATTGCATTCCCTGGTTGATCTCTTTCTAGAAATCCTGATGTATGGGAAAAAGAATCCTTCAATGTCTCAATCGCTACTGCCATCCTACTTTTTACCTCCGTTGTCTCTAAAAAATCCGGCAAATCTCTGAAATTTGATATAATAAGATAGATTAGGGAGTTTTTTATGGAAAGATATAATCCGATTAAAATTGAAGAAAAGTGGCAAAAAGATCTGGGAAAAAGAACAGACTTTTAAGGCGAAAGAAGATTCAAAAGAGAAAATGTTTCTCGCCGAAATGTTCCCATACCCATCCGGTGCTGGTCTCCATGTTGGCCACGTACGTAATTTTTCGATCGTTGACGTGCTTGCTCGTTTTTACTCCTAAAACGGCAAAATGTCCTCAGGCCATTGGTTACGACACATTTGACTGCCAGCCGAAAATTATGCTATTAAAACCGGTATTTCTCAAAAGCTGCTACAAAAACCAATATCGAAAAACTTCCGTAAACAAGCTAAGCGCCTCGGCTATTTTATTGACTGGACTAGAGAGCTAAACACCTCTGACCCTGAATATTATCGTTGGACTCAGTGGTGCTTTTTGCAGCTCTTCAAAAAAGGCTTGGCTTATCAAAAAGAGAGCTATCAGTGGTGGTGTCCAAATGATCAGACTGTTCTTGCTAACGAACAGGTAGAAAATGGTCATTGTTGGCGTTGTGGGGCAGAGGTTGAAAAGAAAAAGATGAAGCAATGGTTCTTTAAGATTACTGCCTATGCTGACGAATTATTGGCAGAAATCGATAGTCTCAACTGGCCTGAAAAATCAAAACTATGCAGAAAAAAACTGGATTGGTCGCTCTGAAGGTGCCAATGTTAAGTTTGAAGTGGCAGGAAAAGATCTTAAAATCGATATTTTTACCACACGTATTGATACGATCTGTGGCGCCACTTTTTCTCGTTTTAGCTCCAGAGCATGCCTTAATTCCAGAACTTACCACCCTGAAACTCAGGCACAAGTTGCAGAATACTGTGCAAACGCTATTAAAAAGTCTGAAATTGAGCGTCAAGAAAATAAAGAAAAAACCGGCGTCTTCACCGGAAGTTTTCGCCATCAACCCGCTAACAAAAGAACAAACCTCAATCTGGATCTCAGATTACGTCCTTATTAATTATGGCGATGGTGCAGTGATGGCCGTCCCAGCACACGATGAACGTGACTTTGCTTTTTGCTAAAAATACCAGCTCAATATTAAAGCCCAGTAATTGAGAATCCAACTGAAGAACCTTGCTTCCACGGTGAAGGTAAACCACTAATTCTGGAGAATTTAACGGCTACTCTTCAGAAGAGGCTCGTGCTAAAATTCTTGAAAAACTCGGAGGTGAAATTGCAGAGAAAAAGTCACCTATCGTATGCGCGACTGGCTAATTTCTCGTCAGCGTTACTGGGGCTGTCCAATTCCAATCGCCTATGATAAAAAACGGTGAACCTCATGCCATACCTGAGGAGCAACTTCCGGTGGTTCTTCCAGAGGTTTCTGATTTTAGACCTGATAAAACTGGCCGTTCCGCCTTGGCTAAGGCTAAAGACTGGCTAAAAGTTACCATTAATGGCGAAGAAAATGACCCGTGAAACTGATACTCTTTGACGGCTACGCCTGTTCTTCTTGGTATCTCTGGCGCTATGCTTCACCACGACAAAAATGCCGCCTGGGACCAGGAGGCCATCAAATACGGGAACCGCTCGATATCTATTGTGGTGGTGACCATGCCGTTGCGCACTTATTGTATGTCCGCTTCTGGTGTAAATTCTTTGCTGATGAGGGTATTTACCATTCCGTGAGCCAGTCAAAAAACTACTCTATAACGGCTATATCAACGCACCGGATGGAAAAAAGATGTCTAAATCCAAGGGGAATGTGATTGATCCACTTGACGTGATTGACTCAGGTTATGGCGCTGACACTTTGCGCACTTATGAGCTATTCATTGGCCCTTATAATGAAGATGCAGCCTGGAGCACTACCGCTATCGGTGGCGTCTATCGCTTCTTGAATCGCTACTTTAATCTCGCCTTCAATCAATCTGAGCGCCTACCGTCTGATAATCAGACCGCGCAAGTCCGTCATAAAACCATCAAAAAAGTCACCCAAGACATTGAAAGTAATAATTTTAATACCGCAGTGGCAGCTCTGATGGAATATGTTAATGACCTCTATAAAATCGGCGTTCACAAAACTGATATCGTGGTACTCGCAAAGCTCTTAAAGCCATTTGCGCCACACTTAGCCTCCGAAATCTCGAATCTGAACAGGAAAAATGATACCTGGCCTACATACGATGAAAAATGCTAGTCTCAGATTCAGTCCAATTGATCGTACAGGTTAATGGTAGGGTCCGTGCTAAGGTTAGAAATCGCCGCAACTGATCTTCAAGATGAAGAGAAGATTAAAGGGTCTCGCACAGCCGAAGAAAATGTTAAAAAAAGTATCTTGCAGGTGAACCAAAGAAGATTATTATTCCAAAAGGCGCCAAACTCATTAATATCGTGGCTTAAAACAAAACTTAATCTTGAAAAACCGATTTTTTGACGTATAATTAGCTAAATTATTGTCAATATACTAATAAGGAGCATTTAATGCCTGAACCTAAAAACAAAAGCAGCCCAAGAAAGACTGGTCTTCGCTGAAGCCACCTACGTCTTGTTTTGGCTCGTGCTGTTAACAAGAAATCACCTGTTAAGGCTTTTGAGACTGCAAAAAGACCCCAAACCTTAAGGTAAAAAACTGTAAAAACTGCAAAAGTTGTAAGTAAAGCAAAAGAAAAGCGAAAAATAATGGCAAGTAATCAGCACCTCGGTAGAATCATTGCATTACAAAGCTTGTATGAATACGAGTTTCGGGCAAAGGCGGGCGATGCTACAGCCGAAATCGAGTCCATCATCGCAAAAATATTGAACCATATTCCAAAAGCTCTCGGAGATACTGAGTTTGTTTTTAGTATCGGGAGAGGTGTAGTGAAAAATCAAGACAAAGCTTTGATCGTGAACTACAACCACTCGCTCCGGAATGGCCATTAGATACTATTGCAGCCATCGATCGCAATATTTTTGCGTATCGGTCTTTATGAACTTGAAACAAGAGTTGTTCCTCCAAAAGTTGTGATTAACGAAGCCGTCGAGCTTGCAAAAAGCTTTTCGGCTCCGATAACTCTTCAAAGTTCATCAATGGTGTTCTAGGTACGGCCTACAAGCAACTTGGATTGAATAATGAAGAGAAAGAACATGAAGGATCAGAATCGTAAGTTGAGTCCCAACCAGTCGCATCCGACAAATAGAACGAAACCCAAAGATTCTACAACTCATAACTTTGTAAAAAAATCGTCAAAACTTACGTAATTCTCGGTCAAATACCACAAAGGTAGGTGCCGAGAAGTCATTTAAAAAGAAACCAGCCATCAAAGAGATTGTGCGCGAGCCGACCTCTGGTGGAATCGTCTTTCGCTACAATAGGCAGAAGAATGATATAGAAATTCTTCTTATCCAGGATTCAAAAAAATCGCTGGACGATTCCTAAAAAGGGCCATATCGAGGCCGGCGAAACTGCTAAACAAACCGCTATTCGCGAAATCGGTGAAGAAGCGGGGCTGAATCACATTAAAGTCCTTTCCTGGCTAGGCAAAAATCCATTTTAAGTATCGCCGCGTTGATAAATTAGTCCTCATGACTACCCAGATTTATCTCGTCCGCGCTATGGATGGTAACGAAAGACCAACCAAGGAAAAAAATGGATGAACGGCATCAAATGGTTTTCTTTTTAGAGACGCACTCAATGCGATTGAGTATGACGACATTGAAAAGTTAATGCTAATCGCCAAAAAAACGCATTCGCACTGGTGAGTTGTAAAGAAAAAGTAATTCGTACTTATAATAATTAAAATTCGAGGTTTCACCAGACACTAGATGATTCTAGTGTCAAAAATGAACTCACGAAAAGGATTTATGAAATCACCACTAGAAAAATATCATATCGACATCGACCTCATTAAAAAGCATATCGAGGAGGCGTCTGTCAAAAACAGCAGGATAAAAAGTCTGCCACCTGAAACCTTTTACCAAGGACACTCTTGATGTCTATTCTGATTTTGCAAAGTCAAAAAAATGGGCATTGAATTTAAGGACGTCACACTTTTTATCACCGCACTGACTCACCGAAGTTACGTTAACGAACATCGCAAGGCAGAAGTTGAACATAACGAACGCCTAGAGTTTCTCGGTGACGCCATCCTGGAGCTTGTGGTTTCTGATTTCTTGTTTGACAACTTTGATGAACCGGAGGGCATTATGACCGCTTAGCGCTCCGCTCTGGTCCGTACCGAATCAATTGGTGCAGCCTCTTATGAAATTGGTTATATTCACCTGATTCGTCTATCCAAAGGTGAAAAGCTTGGTAATAGTCGTACTCATGCCTCCATTATTGCTGACTGTTTTGAGGCTGTCACTGGCGCAATCTATCTTGATCAGGGTTTTGAAGCCGCCAAAGACTTCATTTATCAACATATTATCACTAAAATGGATGAGGTCATCCTATCAGAATCATGGCGTGATGCCAAAAAGCTATCTCCAGGAGCTTGCTCAAAAGTTTGAAAATAGCACTCCGCAGTATCATGTGACTAAAGAAGAGGGTCCGGATCATGATCGTCTCTTTACCATTGATGTGGTGGTAGCAGGACACAAGCGTGGCACCGGTACGGGTCATAGCAAACAAGAGGCTCAATCCGCTGCTGCCAGCGAAGGCATTAAATACTATAAAAAAAGCAGAATAATACCCAGAAGATGGTCACCGGCAAACTATCTCTAGTTAAATAATTCTTCATTCCCAATCAACAAGGATCAGCTGTAATTCCAATAATAGAGCCCAAGAGACTCTATTTGACGTTTCTTCATCTTATGATGTTAGAGCTTTACTTTCTTAACAAAATATGTTATTATATGTATGTTTCTAATGTGACATTTAAAAATGTCAGAAAGTTCTTTTACTAGGAGGAAAAACCATGAAGATGGCATACACGAAGGATCAGGTCAAGGAATTGATTAGCAAGAAGGCGATGGAGAAAAACTAAAGCCCATCAAGTATTCGAGAGAATACATTGAACGGATTATTCGGTACTACGTCCGTCTGCTGCGCTGGCTTTTATCAAGTGGGGCAAAATATTTCCACTAAGTATCTGCTCAAGTCGTTAGAGATATGGGGAGAGGAAGGTATTGACCCCGAACAGTTAGAGGCCTATCGTAAGTATTATGGCGGTAACATGGACACTCTTAAGGCTAAAAATTCAGGAGCTAAAAAGAGCGAAATGAAGGAGCTGAACCAGATCCTGGCACACTCAAGTGAGATAAATGTGGAACAGTATCTCTACTTGATAGATTCAAGCGGTAGAGCAGCAAAGAATAGTCTGTTCGATGACGATAGTAACCCTAAGACATCCACGGAGTTTAATCTCTATTACGTGAAAAAAACTATCTGTACGTTCTATTCTAAAAAGAGCGTTGAAGGCAAGGGATCGCCGCAAGGAAGCTCGTATCTTGATCAAAGATACATTGGCTAAGTTCTATCGTGCTATCGATCCTGATTTTGATTTGCGTACCAACAATTTGGATGCAACAGCGCTGGGTAAAATCTTCACTGAAGAGAATATTGAGCGTATTGCAGACATGGTTTTCTTTAAAAGTTTAATTATTTTTGAGCTGCAAGAAGTAGAAGAGTATGTTTTTATACGATTGGATTAAACGACGTGTCGAAAAAGTGATCACATTTCGCTTTATCGAAAAAGTATTCCTCGACAACCAGGCACGAATGCAAGAAGCAAGAAATGCAAAAATACAATCTGCCTGCTAAGCCCTCCTCTGGAGGGCTTCTTTTGTCTTGAAAAAACCCTACAAAATAGTATAGAATAAATCAATAAATAAATTTAAGGAGAAAACATGCTCGCGATTCGTATGCAGCGTAATGGTCGAACTCACTACCCAACCTTTCGACTAGTCGTCCAAGAATCCCAGCGTCATCCACTTTTCTGGACGCGTTGTGGCTGAGGTCGGCAATTACAACCCAGAAACCAAGAAAACCACTTTAGACAAAGAAAAAGTTGAGTTTTACCTTAAAAATGGTGCACAACCATCTTCACGTGTGGCCTTCATCTTTAAGAAAGAAGGCGTCAAAGCTTCCTGAATGGTATAAAGAGGCAGCTCCAAAGACCAAAAAGCTAAACACGCCGACAAGCTCCGCAAGAACCAGCCAAAAGAAGAAGCTGAAGTAGCAGAGTAAAATACGAAAATAAGATATCGCGAGATATCTTATTTTTTTCATGTATCAAACCGCAAACCATTATGATATAATGCTAATAACAAAATTAACTTGGAGAACCTATGTCAACCATTGACCAACAATTCGTAGAATATATCGTAAAAACTCTAGTAAATAACCCTGACAAAGTTAGCATCGACCGTGCCATTGATGAAAAAGGTGTTTTTGCTTTCCCTAGTGTTGACCCTGAAGATGTTGGGACGTGTCATTGGTCGCCGTGGTGCCACCGCTCAGTCCATCCGTGCCCTTCTTCGCGCACTCGGCACCAAGAACGACGCCCGCTATAATTTGAAAAATTGTTAACACTGACGATAATGGCAATGTCGAAACAACCGGTGAGCCAACCGCCGCTCGTACTGTTGAGGACTATGATGAAAATAGTAATGATTCTAACCTCACTAAGAATACCCGCGCCGAACTTGCTGATTTAGACGATCTGGATATTTAATTAGCAAAATTGTTTTATTAAAAATTCCGAAAACTACAGGTTACAAGAGACTACACAGGGTAAGGGTCTGACGGGAGGGTGTCCACCCGTCAGATTTTTCATGTGATATTCAAGCTGTCGCTTGTTGCGGCAATGGTGGAAAGAAAGTGCGTGAGGGAATTAATAATGCAGAAAGAAGAATTAATGGTTAATATTCAGACTACAACGGGACTTCAAGATATTAGAGATAACGACCGTATACTGGTACATGAACATGTTTTTTAATCGATATCCTTTTAGGCAACAAGAGAAGATGGAAGACTATGTATTAAATGAGCTTGATAAGGCCTATAGACAGGGATAACAATAATTTGCGACCATACAACATTCAGAACCTATGCAACATTTCAGCTGGAGTTCTATACCCTAATCCTAAATGTATACGTTTATAGTTATAAAAGTCAATATAGCTAAGGACTTTATTATCTAATTTCTTTAATGGTTCACTCTCTAAATAATAATTTCCAGTACATTCTTCTTGTATTGTACGATTAAACCTCTCTATATGTGCATTATCATTAGGTCTACCTAACCTCGTATGGCGAATCTTAATTCCTCTACTTTCTAATCTCGTCTCAAAATATCTCGCAAATTCTAAACCATTATCGCTCTGTACTGTCTTAAACTTAAAACCAAAGTATTGTTCTGCTTCTGTTATGGTGTCTATAGAATGTCCTGGCTTCAAATCCTTATAAACCCTAGCATATGCCATTCTAGTGTATAAATCTATCACGGTATACATATAACGCTTTTTGTTTACTAATTGGATTAAACAGATGAATTGTATCAATCTCAACTAAATCACCAGGATTAAGTATTTTTGGTCTAGGAATACTCTTGTACCTCTGATTACGATGATATTTCGGTTTAACCATTCTGTGGTGGCGTTTCAATATTCTACGCACACTAGACAGGCTTATATTGATGCAAAGAATCTTGTTGATATGATGCCACACCACTTCAGCACAACGCTTAATCTGGTCTCTAACATCGAGTACTAATTGAATTAAGTCTTCCGCTAACGTATGTGGGTGTTTAGGCGAGGATGATTCACTCTCTATCCTCCATTTACAGATTTCATACTTATACGGAGAAACTCCAAGATACTGTCTTCTCACCGCATTAGTGAGCTCTATATGATTATTTATCTTTTTCCACTTTTGATACCATCTCCAGATGGTACTTCTATGCACGCCAAAACGATCCGCTACTGCTCCACTGGTTTTTCTCTATAACCAGCATTTTTTTATAGCTTTACCTCTTGCAATTTCTATGTTCTTACCAGTACAATATGACATAGGTAGATTCTCCTTATTTAAGTGATGTTAATTTAAGTATAGAATCTACCTTTTTGATGGCAACAACTTTACCATTTTATGTTGCAAAGGTTGTGAGTTAATACGTGCGACCTGACAGCATACACGAAACCTTATAATTATTATAGAATTATTGAGAATAGTCCAGTTAAAATTGTAAAGCTGCTTGGGATTCTATACCAATCGATATATTCCAGCACATCAAAAAGACAGGATGCAGATGAGATAATTAGATCATACAGTAAAGTGATTGAAAAGGGTATGGGTACAAGAAATGTGAAGCCAGGAATCTTGAAAGTTGCTGCACAATCTTATCGCTTAAGTCCGTTGGAAGAAAAAAACTTTTTCGGTTATAGCTTTTTCTGAGCAAAAGAGTACGAATTGCCCATTGCGTTACATGCACCAAAAAGGTACTTATAGTCATGTTCTCAGTTTGATATCGGCTGGCGCAAAACCTGAAAAGATATTTGTGGCGCATATTGAAAACGGTATTCAATCAGAGAAAGAGTATGACAAACGACTAACGGAAGCAACTCAAATTTTTATCTTTAGGTTCATATGTTCAGCTTGCCGATTTTGGTTGTACGATTACTTCAAAAATGTATAACTGGGATAGCTTTTTTAATGACTTGATTAAGAGAGGATATCTTAACAATCTGTTGCTTTTCGGCCGATAGCTGTTGGCGTTGGAAAAATGAATTTGTTGTAAAAGAGTACAATTACGGAAATGGAAAACCTTACACATATACAAAAAGAGTTTTCCTTGCCCAAGCTTCAACAAGAGGTCAATACTACTTTAGATTTAGAACAGGTGTTACTTTGCGACAACCCTAAACGTTTTTTTGCCAAGTGAGGTAATTAAAACTGTGGTTATTTTTATAAAAAGCCTTGACATTACGTCCTAAAAATTCTTATACTAAACACAGTTCATGTTGAACTAAAGCTAACTGCGAGTCAGCTTACATAAAGTTGAGAGCTTTATATGTTCAAAAAAATACCACCATCTCCCGGTGGTTTTTGGTGTAAAATCGGAACTTCTCATTGAAAAATCTCGATATTTATGATAAAATCGAGCACAAGAAGTATGTGTCAATTGGCCGCGAGGGTGTTTTGATCTGGCGACTCAAAATATCGTCAATTGGCAGTAATCTTCGGCGCTAAAGATTATTAACACTAATATAGAGGAAACGTGAGTACTAAAAATATCAGTACAAGTGGTAAGCGCGTCTTTTTACGGACGGCGACCATCTTGAAATCCCAGATCTGACCGCACATCAGAAAGATTCTTGGGAGGAATTTATCAAATCTGGACTCCGTGAAGTTTTCACCGAATTGAACCCAATCGATGACTACACCGGACAGAAACTTTCATTAAGGTTTAAGGATTACGAATTTAAGGCTCCAAAAACGCACCGTTGAAGAGGCAAAATACAATCTTGAGACCTATGAAGCTCCACTTTACGTCAAAAGCTGAGCTTTACCAATAAAGTGACCGGCGAAATCAAAGAACAGACTATCTACTTTGGTGACTATCCATGGATGACCGACCGTGCTACCTTCATTATTAACGGTACTGAGCGCGTCATCGTCTCACAGCTCATTCGTTCAGCTGGTGTATTTTTTACTGCTGACAGCTTCAACGGTAAACGCTTCTATGGCGCTAAGGTTATTCCAGGTCGTGGTGCATGGCTTGAGTTTGAGACTGCAACCAATGGTTCAATCAACGTGAAGATTGATCGTCGTCGTAAGATTCCAGTCACTACCTTCCTTCGTGCTCTTGGTATCGCGAAGAATTCTGAAATTAAAAGAGCTTTTTGCTGACGTCGACAATGGTCCAATCAACTACATCGACAGCACTATCGATAAGGATACTACCACCAGCCAGGCTGCAGCTCTTCTTGAGGTTTATCGCCGTCTTCGCCCAGGTGATCTTGCTACCGTCGAAAACGCTCGCTCCATGGTTGAACGCACCTTCTTCGACTACAAACGCTATGACTATTCACGCGTTGGCCGCTTCAAGATTAATCAGCGCCTAGGCTTTTGATACTCCAAATGACAGTGCTCACCGCACTCTTCAAATGGAAGATGTTATTGCTATCATTCGCGAGATTATTCGTTTGAATAATACTCAGGAACCAGCTGATGATATCGACTCTCTTGCAAACCGCCGCGTCAAAATGGTTGGCGAGTTAATCCAGCGCCAATTCCGTCTTGGCATGCTTCGCTTGCAGCGTAATATTTTAGACCGCATGTCAATGGCTAACCCAGAAGAAGCCACTCCAGCTCAGCTTTTAAACTCTCGCCCAGTCGTGGCTGCCGTTAAGAATTCTTCAGTAGCTCTCAGCTTTCACAGCTTTATGGATTCTTACAACCCATTCTCAGAACTTTCACACAAGCGCCGTCTGAGCTCCATGGGTCCTGGTGGTCTAACTCGTGAACGCGCCGGCTTCGATGTCCGTGATACTCACCCAACTCACTACGGTCGTATCTGTACTGTAGAAACCCCTGAAGGTGGTAACGTCGGTCTCGTGTTTAACCTTGCTACCTATGCCCGTATCAACGAATATAGGCTTCATCGAGGCTCCATATCGCGTCGTTAAAGACGGCAAGGTAACTGATGAAGTTATCTATGTTGACGCCAGCCAAGAAAAAGACATGGTTATTGCTGATACTTCCGCCAAGCTCGACAAAGATGGTCGTTTTGTTGACGAACGTGTCTCTGCTCGTATTAATGGTCAGCCAGCCCAGGTTGAATCTGCCCGTGTTACTCATGTTGATGCCGCACATAAGGAAATTCTTGGTGCTTCCGCCTCACTTATTCCATTTGTTGAGAAGAACCGTGTTGACCGTGCGCTCATGGGTTGCGCCATGCAGAAACAGGCAGTTCCACTTCTAAAGAATACCGCACCAACCGTTGGTACTGGTGTTGAGTCTGATATTGCTAAATATACTTCTCAACTCATTACTGCCGACATGGATGGCGTCGTAAAGAAAGCTGACGGTATCTCAATTATTGTCGATTATGTAAATGGTACTTCACGCGAATATAAAATCGCCCATTTCGAACAGACTAACTCTGATCAGTGTTACAACCAACGCTGTATGGTTAAAGCGTACTAGAAAAGTCAAAGCTGGTGACATTCTAATCGAGGGTGCCTCCATTGAAGACGGTGAAATTGCTCTCGGTCGCAATCTTCTAGTTGCCTTCATGCCATGGCGTGGTTACAACATGGATGATGCTATCGTGATTTCTCGCAAACTTGTTGAAGATGATACTTTAACCTCTATCAATATCAAAGACTTCGATGTTGAAGTTCGTGAGACTAAACTTGGTCCTGAGCAAGTTACTCGCGATATTCCAAACGTTTCTGAACACGCTCTCCGTCACCTCGGTGAAGACGGTATCGTTACCGTTGGTTCTGAAGTTTCAACCGGTGATATTCTCGTCGGTAAAATTACACCAAAGGGTGAACAAGAGCTCAGCTCTGAGGAACGCCTTCTTCGCGCCATCTTCGGTGAAAAAGCTAAAGACGTCCGCGATACCTCAGTCCGCATGACTGGTGGTACCTCCGGTAAGGTTATCGGTATCCGTGTCTATACCCGTGAGCAAGGTCACGAACTTAAGGCCGGTGTCTTGATGCAAATCAAAATCTTCGTTGCTGAAATGCGTAAGGTTCAAATCGGTGACAAGATGGCTGGTCGTTACGGTAACAAGGGTGTGGTTTCTCGCGTCCTTCCAGTTGAAGATATGCCATTTATGGCTGACGGTACTCCAATCGATGTCGTACTTTCCCCAATGGGTGTGCCTTCTCGTATGAACCTCGGTCAGCTCTTTGAAATCCACATCGGTATGGCTGCTCGCATCCTTGGTTACAAGGTCGCAACCCCTTCCTTCAACGGTATTCCAGATGAAGTTATCTCTGAGGAGCTCGCTAAGGCTGGAATTGACCATAACGGTCGTATTCAGCTCTTTGATGGTCTCACCGGTGAACCATTTAACGAAAAGACTTCTGTTGGTGTCATGCACATGATCAAACTTCACCACATGGTCGAAGACAAGATTCACGCTCGTTCAACCGGTCCTTACACTATGGTTACCCAACAGCCACTTGGTGGTAAGGCGCAAAACGGTGGTCAGCGTTTCGGAGAAATGGAGGTCTGGGCCCTCGAAGCCTACGGTGCATCCAGTATCTTGCAGGAAATGCTCACCATCAAGTCTGATGATGTTTACGGTCGTGCTAAGGCCTATGAATCTATTATTAAGAATGAGACCAATCCAAGGTCCAAAACTCCCTGAAGGTTTCAACGTTCTCGTTAAGGAACTCAAGGTCTCGGTCTTAAGGTTGATCTTCTTGATAATGGTGAGGCAAGAGACGCAGATCGCGTAATTGAGAAAAACTTCTAGAGAAATCGAAAAATCTCAGGACGACCGCCTAATCTACGCAAAAGCATAATGTACATATGAATGACGACGACAACGATTTAATCGACCTCTCAGACGAAGAGATCGAGGAATCGCTTGACGCGCAGGGAATTACAATAAAGAAGGAGACAATGACGAAAAACATTGATCTCGGAGAGGAGTTCTAATGGCTTGGATGGACAATTACATTTTCAGCCAGTGACTTCGACTCAATTCGTCTCAGTATTGCAAGTGCTGAAGATATCTTGAGTTGGAGCTATGGCGAAGTATTGAGCCAGAAACAATCAACTATCGTACTCAGAAAGCCTGAGCGTGATGGTCTATTCTGTGAACGTATTTTTCGGTCCAGTGAAAGATATCAATCCACACGATAGTAAACTAAAAGGTGTCCGCTCACGCGAAGCTGCTGTTGACAAGGAAGGTAATCTTGTCACCAAGTCAATCGCTCGCCGTGAACGTATGGGTCATATCAAACTTGCAGCTCCAGTAGCACATATCTGGTTCATGCGTGGTACCCCATCAGCCCTCAGTCTACTTCTTGACCTCACTGTCAAGAATATTGAAAAGGTCGTTTACTTTGCATCATATCTTATTATCGATGCTAAAGATGCTGAAATTGAGCAGACGCTAAATGATCTTAAGGCACAACATGAAGCTAGTCTCCAGGCTATTAAGATCCGTTATGGTGAAGCCGCCAAAGAAGCTGGTGCTAACCCAGAAAAACTTGCCAACGAACAGGCTAAAGAGGTTGAAGAAGTCGAAAAAGATTTCTTAAGCCGCAAGAGTACTCTCGAAGGACTCAAAAAAGGTGCTGTGATTTCTGAAATCGACTTTAGGAATCTTCCTGAAGAATATGAAGAACTCATCACTGCTGAAATGGGTGCCGGTGCCATCAAGAAAATCCTTGATGAAATCGACATGGATCAAATGATTGCAGATTTAAGCGAGCAAGCTAAAGAGGCAAAAGGTCAAAAAGGAGCGCAAACTAATCAAGCGCATCAAGGTGCTTGAGGGTATGAAGAATGCTGGCATCAAGCCAACCGACCTCATCCTTACGGTTATTCCAGTTATCCCACCAGATCTGCGTCCTATGATCTCTCCCTGGCGGTCGCTTTGCTACCTCCGACCTAAACGACCTTTATCGTCGTGTAATCAACCGTAACAACTGTTTGAAGAAACTTCTTGACCTTAATGCTCCAGAAGTGATCGTTCACAACGAAATGCGTATGCTCCAAGAGGCCATCGACTCTCTTATCGACAATAATGCCTCCACGGACGTCTTGCCAGCTCACAGAATGGTCGTCGCAAACTTAAATCCCTCTCTGATCTCCTCAAAAGGTAAAGCAGGGTCGTTTTCCGTCAGAACCTTCTCGGTAAAGCGTGTTGACTACTCTGGCCGCTCCGTCATCGTGGTAGGCCCAGATCTAAAGCTCAACGAGTGTGGTCTTCCAAAAGCTCATGGCACTAGAACTCTTCAAGCCATTCGTCATCTCTTGGCTACTTCTCCATGAATATGCACCAAACTCTCGCGCCGCTTCACGTATGATTGAAGCTCACGAATCTATCGTTTGGGATGCACTTGACGAAGTAATTAAGGGTCGCTATGTTCTTTTGAACCGTGCTCCATCTCTTCACCGTCTTTTCAATTCAGGCTTTCCAGCCAAAACTGATCGATGGTATGGCAATTCAGCTTCACCCACTCGTCGCTTCGGGTTTTCAACGCCGACTACGATGGTGACCAGATGGCTATTCACCTCCACTATCAGCTGAAGCTCAGAAAGAAGCTCAAGAATTGATGACCGCTCAGCACAACCTCTTAAAACCTGCTGACGGATCCCCAGTGCTCGCTATCTATCAGGACGTTGTACTCGGTAGCTACTACCTAACCTACGATAAACCTGGTACTGAATCCGATAAGCCACTTGCCTTCAGTTCAGTTTATGAAGCAGAAATGGCCTATGACCGTGGCGATATTGCCCTTCAGACTCCAATTCGCGTCTTCACTAAGAAAGAGATTCGCGACACCACACTTGGCCGTGTTATCTTCAATGAGATTCTCCCAGTAGATTACCCATACGATAACGGCGTCCAGACTTCAAAACACTTGAAGAAAGTTATGGCTAATATCTTTAATGACTATGGCTCCAAGGTAACAGTCGAAGTTGCAGATAAATTAAAAGACTTGGCCTTTGAATATGAGACCATCGCTTCCATCTCTACCTGTAAGGACGACTATCCAACCTATCCAGAGATTGCTGACTTCATCGCTAAAGGTGATGCAAAAACTGCTCTTATCCAAGATCAGTACAATCAGGGCTTACTCACTGATACTGAACGTTACAACCTAACCGTTGCTAACTGGCGTGAAATCGACGGTGAAATCTCTAGCTTCCTCAAGCAAAAGCTTGCTACTATGGATACCGACATTGCCGTGATGACCAACTCCGGTGCTCGTGGTTCCGTTTCTGGTATTAAAGCTTGCCTCTGCAGCTATTGGTATCATGGTCGACATTAACAACAAGGAAATCGAGCTTCCAGTCAAGTCCAGCTACAAGAATGGTCTTAACACCCTCGAATCCTTCATTGCAACTCGTGGTGCTCGTCAGGGTCAGGTTTCTACCGCTCTTCGTACTGCCGACTCTGGTTATCTTACCCGTCGTCTCGTCGATGTTGCTCAAGACGTCTTCACCACTGATAAAGATGCTGAAGATCCAGGCTTTGAGGTCTTCAAATCTGAAACTCAGCAAACTGGTATCGAGTTCGTCCAGCGTATTGCCGGCCGCTATACCGCTGCGCCGATTCCACGCTATCTCGAAAAACGACCAGCTCATTACCCGTGAATGGCCGAGCAGATTGCTGCCGATGAAGATATTAAATCTGTCCGCATCCAATCTGTACTTACTACCAAGTCTGTCGATGGTATCCCACAGAAAGCCTATGGTGTCGACATGGCTACCCGTCAACTCGTTGAACCAAATCAACCAGTTGGTGTCATCGCTGCGCAATCCCCTAGGTGAGCTTGGTACTCAGCTTTACTCTCGATACTAAACACTCATCCGGTGTTGCAGGTTCTGGTGCTATCTCCCGTGGTCTTCCTCGTGTAGAAGAGCTTCTCGAAGCTAGAAATCCTAAAGGTCAAGCTTGGATTGCTCCAGTTTCTGGTCTCTGTGAAGTTTGGGAGGATGGTAATCACTTTGTGGTCCAAATCACCCCATCTTCAGGCAAGACTGAACGCATCGAAGTGACCGATGGTCGTAAAAATCATGGTTAAAGATGGTGCTTCCGTCAAGACTGGCGACGTCATCGCTGCCAAGTCTAAAGGTATGGAACCAATCATCGCTCCATTTGATGGTAACGCTCAGATCGTCGATGGTGCCGTTCTCATCACCGAAGGTGCTGGCGGTCCAGTCCGTGTCGAAATTCCAAATGACGCTGAAATGCTCGTTAAGAGTAATGATACTGTCGAGGCTGGTGATCGTCTCACTACTGGTTCTCTAAATCTTCAGGATCAGCTCAAGTACAAGGGTGTAGAAGCAACTGCTCGTTATATCATGAATGATATTATGGCAGTCTACGCCGCCAACGGTAATGATGTCTCCGCAAAACACCTTGAGGTGATTGTGCGCCAGATGTTTAGCCGTGTCATGATTGAAGATGCCGGTGACACTAACTTTGTTGCTGGTGATATTACCTCAGTCAACGCCGTCGAAGAAGCCAATCGTGAATGTATCGCCTCTGGTCGTACTCCAGCTGAATACACTCAGCTTCTTCTCGGTATTACCAAGGTTTCAATCTGGTCAGACTCCTTCCTTTCAGCTGCATCCTTCCAGGATACAACCCGCGTTCTTATTAATGCCGCCATCAATGGTCGCGTCGATAAAGCTTCACGGCTTGAAGGAAAACGTCATTATCGGCCGCAAAGATTCCAGTAGGTACCGGTGTACGTAAATTAGAAGACTCTGAAGAGAAACTGAAGGTAACTTCGGCGACTTCAAAATCGTCAAAGATGAAGACGCAGACTTCTAAAACCTAAACGACTAAAAATAGCTCCCCAGTGGAGCTATTTTTTATTAGAAAACAATATATAATATAAGTATGCATTCATATATAGACGCAATTCAGCAAGCCTCCGTTATTTTTTTCCGGCCACTGCTGTGGTCTTCTCAGTGCCATATCTAATCTATAACTACAAAAAAATATGGCTCCATCATGAGCTTGCGCGTCTGGATTATCTACTCTTTTTATTCTTTTATCTCCTCTGTACTTATTGTTTAATTATTTTGCCACTCCCCTCAGCAGAAAAAGCACAATCCCTGCATGGCTACCACATGCAGCTCAATCCGTTCAATTTTATATTTGACATCGCAAAAACATACACATATTAATCTTCAGGACCCAAAATCCTTCCTCACTATCTTTTAAAAACTGGGGCTTCCTTACGACTGTCTTTAATATCTTCATGACTCTGCCTTTTTGGTTTTATCTTCGCTATTATTTCCGTAACAATTTTTAAACAAGTAGTCGTCAAGTCCTTCCTCCTCTCCTTATTCTTTGAGCTGACTCAGCTCAGCGGACTCTACTTTATCTACGCTGGCAATTACCGCCTCTTCGATGTTGATGATCTTATTACAAATACTCTTGGTGGCATCTTCGGCTTTTATTCTTGCCAATCTCTTAGCTAAATTCCTACCGACTCGTGAGGAAATTGATCTTAAAAGTTATGATCGCAGCAAGAAAAATCTCATTCTTAAGGCGACTCGTGGCTCTCGTCTTTGATGCAATCGGCTCCGTTGCCTTTCTCCTAACCCTCGCCCCATTTATTATGAAAATCCTCCGTCTTGAATTCTCAATTTTAACTGCTTTCATTTCTGTCATTCTTTATCTCACTCTTAGCACCATAATTTTTCCGTGGTTATACTTTTTGGTTTCTTTATGACCAATCTAAAAGTCAAGCTAATTGACGAAACAGCTTCAACTTCAATCTTTAATAAATTTCTCCACTTATTTATTCGTTTTGCAGCCTTCTTTCTTCCAATTCGCCATCATTCCGGCCATTCCTTTTTTTCCTCATTCAACTACTCAACTTCAATAATATAATTGACGAAAACGCTACCGCAGTTCTTACCATCGCTTACGTAACTACCTGTCTAATCTATTTCTTTGTATTATCAATTATGATTGCGATCAGAAAAACCACTCTTTTATGAAAAAAATCTCCAAAACTGAATTAATCAGTACCGCCAAAAAGATAGGTACCAAAACTGACGAAGAAAAAGTTGACTAGAAAAACTCCCCTTGAAGAAACACTAGTTTTGTGCTAAAAATACGCATGTAAGTTTATCAAGGTGACATTTGACTAACTAGACCAAAGAAAAAGCCGTTCGTTTCCGACTGCAATAATTTTTAGAAAATTATAGGCCAAGCAGAGAAACAAACTGGAACTCCTCTTAGTCTAGCTATTAGAGTGTCGTCATTAAAGGAAAGGAAAAAGATGAAAGTCATCCTCGGCACCAAAATTGGTATGACCCAGATCATCGGCGAAGACGGATTAGTAACTCCAGTTACCATCCTTCAAGCCGGACCAGCCACAGTGACTCAGATAAAGACCGTCGACACCGATGGTTATAATGCTGTGCAGCTTGGATACGGTCAGGGTAAGAATCTGAGCAAGTCGGTATCAGCTCACGTCAAAAAGCTGACGAAACATTAAGTCCTAAAATCTTGAAGGAATTTCGTACGGATTCCACTCCAGAGCTCAAACTCGGTGATGTCCTCACTGTAGAAAGCTTCGAACTTGGAGACAAGGTGGCAGTTACTGGTATTTCGAAAGGCAAAAGGATTCGCTGGTACTGTCAAGCGTTGGAACTTCCAAGAATCACGCAACACCCACGGCTTCAAGGGCGATATTAGGAAAGTCGGTTCAATCGGCTCAATGTATCCTCAAAAAGTTTTTCAAAGAGTAAGCGTATGCCAGGTCGTATGGGCCATGACCAAGTTACCGTAAAGAACTTAGTCGTAGCTTACATCGACAAAGAAAATAACATCTTAGGCCTAAAGGGTGCAGTCCCAGGTCCTAAGAAAGGAATTGTAACCGTGGAGGGAAAGGAGTAATATGGCAGATTTAAATCCAGCAATCTTCGATCTCGAAGTTACAAATCACGAATTAGTTAAAGCTTGCATATGATGCATATCTTGCTAATTCTCGCAGCTCACACGCAAAAAAACCTTAAGGCGTGGTGAAGTTCGCGGTGGTGGTAAAAAGCCATGGAAACAGAAAGGAACTGGTCGTGCTCGTTTTGGTTCTACCCTGTAACCCCTATCTGGCGCCACGGTGGTATTGCCGGCGGTCGTACTGGTGAAGAAAACTTTACCAAGAAACTCAGCAAAAACGCCAAACGCGTTGCAGTCATGCAAGCACTCTCGATGAAGAATACAGCAAAAGCTATCCACGTCATTGATACACTTGGTATTAAGGACGGCAAGGTCAAAGAGGTTGTCAAAACCTTGAATGATCAGAAGATTGCTCCAAAGAATGTTCTCATCGTTGTTTCAGAAAAGGATCCACTAACTTTACGTGCAACTAACAATATTGCTTTTGCTAAGGTGGTTCGCCCAACCTTCCTTAACGTCTTTGATGTTATGAATGCAGACTCTATTGTTATCGTAAAAGACGCCATTTCTGCTCTAGATAACTGGCTCATCGGAAAGGAGAATGCTTAATGTTAGTTATTCCACGTGCTACCGAAAAAGCCTACAATGAACAAACTAAGAATACTTATATCTTTTATGTTCCAGCCGATGCTACTAAGCAAGAAGTTGCAAAAACCATCGCTGAACAATACAATGTCACCGTTAAAGATATTCGCATCTTAATCCGTAAAGGTAAAGCAACTCGCTTTTCAAAAGGCAAACACGCTTACCCAGGTAAAACATTCCGCCGCGACCGCAAAGTAGCTTATGTTACCTTAGCCGCTGGCGACAAAATCCGTATTTTCGACGAAGAAAAAGTTGAGGAAGGAGATAATAAATAATGAGCATTAAAGCTTATCGTCCTACCACTCCTGCTCAGCGTCAGAAGACTACTCAGGATTTCGACCAAATCACCACTCGAAAACCTCTCAAGTCTCTGTTAAAAAGCCAAAAAGCAGAATGCTGGTAAAAACAGTCAAGGACGCATTACTGTTCGCCATCGTGGTGGTGGTGTCAAGCGTCACTATCGCTTTAGTTACCCATAATCTTCCAAAGAATATGACTTTTTGAAGTTATGGAAATTGAGTACGATCCAAACCGTAGTGCTCGTATCGCTCGTATCAAAGATACCAACAATACTTTCTACTACGTCATTGCCGACACCAAGATGTTCAAGGGTAAAACCTTCCAGACTGGTGAAGAGGCTCCAATCGAAGAATCCAACCGTCTTCCACTTAGCAACATCCCTGTGGGTACCATGGTTTATGCCATCGAATTAACCCCAGGCCGTGGTGCGCAAATGGTTCGTTCTGCTGGTAGCTCCGCTCAGCTTTATGGCTAAAGAGGGTGACTATGCCACTCTACGTATGCCTTCAGGCGAAGTTCGCAAAAGTACTTGCAACTTGTGAAGCTTCCATCGGTACAGTTGGAAACATGCAGCATCAAAACATCAAAATCGGTTCCGCTGGTCGTGTTCGCCGTAAAGGCATCCGCCCAACCGTCCGTGGTGTTGTGATGAACGCTACAGACCACCCACACGGTGGTGGTGACGGTGGCCGTCACGGTACTGGTAAAAGCACCTCGTACTCCATGGGGGTCAGCTCACTCTTGGTTTCCGTACTCGCCACAATAAGAAAACTAATAAAATGATCGTGCGCAGTCGTCACGAAGGAAAGAGGAAATAGTCTATGGGAAGAAGCCTCAAAAAGGTCCTTTCGTGGATTTTAAACTAGAAAAGAAAAATCAAAGCTCTTTCTGCCGAAGATCGCACCGTAATCAAAACTTGGGCACGCTACTCAACAATCTTCCCAGAGATGGTTGGTCGCACTGTCATAAAGTCCACAACGGTAAAGTTCACGTCCCAGTTTTCGTCTCAGAAAATATGGTCGGTCACAAACTTGGCGAATTTGCCCCAACCCGCAAATTTAAAACGCCACGGTGGTAAGAAAAGCCGCTGAAGCTGCAAAGCGAGGAGGTAAATAATGTCTACTCATTTTGCACACGCATATATTAAAGGTGTTGACTCAATGCCACGCAAAACTAGCATCGTTGCCAGCCTAGTTCGCGATCGTTACGTTGCTGACGCAATCGTAATCCTCGAGAACACTCCTCGCCGCGCTGCTCGCCCAGTCTTAAAAGCTATCGATTCAGCCAAAGCTAACTTATTAAACTCTGGCGTCTCAATCGATCCAAAGACTATTCGTATTGCACGCATTTCAGTCACTGCAGGTACACGCATCCGTCGTTTTCGTTCCTGCATCTCGTGGTCGCGCTCTTCCATTTGAGAAAGTCTCCAGCAACATCTTTGTTGAAGTAGCTGGTGAAGAGAAAGCTAAAAAAGCTGAAGCGACTAAGAAGGAGGACAAGTAATGGGACAAAAAGTTAACCCAGTCTCTTATCGTCTTCAGGTCAGCAAAGACTGGTCATCCAAATGGTTCACCAGAAACACTGACTTCAAAAAATGGTTGATTGAAGATGTTAAGATTCGCGAGGCTATTGAAAATCGTTTCAAGTCTCGTCCAACCATCGCTCGTATTGATATCGAACGTACTGACAACCTTACTACTATCACTATCCGTACCGCTAAAAGCTGGTGCCGTGATTGGTAAACAGGGTGCAGGTATCAACGAAATCAAGAAAGAGCTTGAGAAGTTCGCTTCCCAACCAATTCGCATCAATGTTGAAGAAGTTAAGAAACCTGAGCTTTCTGCAAAATTAGTTGCTGAAAATATCGGTTTCCAACTTGGAAAACGTGTGAACTTCCGCCGTGCCGTCAAAATGGCCAGCCAGTCAACAATGACCGCCGGAGCTAAAGGTGTTCGCATCGAGGTCTCAGGTCGTCTTAATGGTGCCGAAATGTCACGCCGTGAGAAGTTTATTGAAGGATCCGTCCCTCTACATACTCTTCGCGCTGATATTGATTTCTACTGTCATCACGCTCCAACCATCGCTGGTATTGTCGGCGTCAAGGTTTGGATCTATAAGGGAGAGAAATAATTATGGCTATTTTACTTCCAAGTCGCGTTGCTCATCGTAAAAGTCCGAAAAGGTAAAAACGATGGCGTAGCAACTCGCTGTAACACTGTTGCCTTCGGTGAATATGGTCTCATGTCACTCGACAACGAGCGTATCAACTCACGTCAAATTGAGGCTGCTCGTCAGGCAATTACCCGTTACATCAAACGCGGTGGTAAAATTTGGATTCGAATTTTCCCACACACACCTGTTACCAAAAAACCTCTTGATGTAAAGATGGGTTCTGGTAAAGGTGAACCACAATTTACGTAGCTAAAAGTTAAGACCGGCACCGTGATGTTTTGAAATGGCAGATGTCACCGAAGAGCAGGCCAAAGAAGCTCTCCGTCTTGCTTCACACAGCTTCCAGTCCGCTGTAAGTTTGTTAGGAAAGGAGATCAGTAATCATGGCTGATAAAAAGACAGAGAAAAAGCTGAGAAAGTTATCAAACCTTTAGCAGATCTTTCAAAAAGAATTACTTGAAGCTCGCCGTGGACTTATCGAAGGCACTCTTCAAAACCCACACAAAATCAAGGCTTTAAGAAAAAGAAATTGCAAGGTCAAAAACTTTAACTAATCAAGGAAAGGGAGCCTAAGTATGGCACAAACACTTCAAGGAGTAGTAACTTCCGACAAACGTGATAAAACCATTACCGTCTCCATTACTAACCGCGAAACTCATCCACTCTACCGCAAGCAGTATTCTCACACTCGTAAGTACACTGCTCACGACGAGAATAATGAAGCAAAGTTAGGGGACAAAGTTGAAATCACCGCTTGCCGTCCATATTCCAAGACCTGTACCTACAAACTCGTCAAGATTCTTGAACGTTCACATGGTACTGTCGAATTAAAGGATGATGTTAAGAATGTACTACCTGAAGATGAAACTACAGGGGAGGAAAATTAATTATGATTCAACAGGAAACTAGATTGCATGTAGCCGACAACAGTGGCGCCAAGGAACTTGGAGTAATCCGTGTCCTCGGCGGTACTCGCGCTCGTTACGCTCGTGTCGGTGACATTGTCACCGCCAGCGTAAAAAGACGCATCACCTACAGGCAACATTAAAAAGAAAGCCGTGGTTCGCGCCGTCATCGTCCGCACCCGCGGCCAAATCCGTCGTCCAGATGGTTCAACCATCCGCTTTGACGACAACGCAGCCGTTATTATCAATGATGATAAAAAAATCCAAAAAGGCACCCGTGTCTTTGGACCAGTCCCACGAGAACTTCGTGAACTCGGCTTCAACAAGATTATCAGCTTTAGCTCCGGAGGTACTATAATATGGCACAGAATCTCAAATCTGGCGATGTAGTTACCATTATCGCTGGTGATAATAAAGGTAAATCTGGCAAAAATCGTCAAGATGGACCTCAAAAATCACAAAGCTATGATCGAAGGTATTGGAATCCGTGAACGCCATATGCGCGCCACTCAGTTCAATCCAAAAGGCGGCAAGAAAGATATCCACGTTGGTATCGATCTCTCTAATCTCAAGAAAGAAGGGAAATAATTATGGCAGATAAATATATTCCTCGTCTTAAAGCTCTCTACAATGACAAAATTGTCAAAGACTTAGAGAAAGAACTCGAGATTAAGAATGTTAACCAATTACCAAAAACTCGAGAAAGTAGTTGTTTCTTGTGGTGTTGGTAAGAAGCGTGAAGACAAGCACTTCACTGAGACTGTTGCTTTGACTCTTGAGAAAATCACTGGTCAAGCTCCAACCTCACGTCTTGCTAAAAAATCAATTGCAACCTTTAAAATTCGTAAAGGTATGGGCGCCCCAGTTGGCTACCTTGTTACCTTACGTAATGACAAGATGTATGAATTTGTCGATCGTCTAATCAGCATTGCACTGCCACACGTTCGTGACTTCCACGGCGTTCCAACCGGTTCATTTGATGCACAAGGTAACTATTCACTAGGGCCTTTAAAGAGCAGACCGTCTTCCCAGAAATCACCTTCGAAGATGCTTCCGTTCTTCACGGTCTTGAAATTACTTTTCATTATCAAAAATGGTACCAAAGCTGGTAGCCGCAAACTATTAGAGGCATTCGGTATGCCTTTCGAAAAGAAGGAGAGCAAATAATATGGCGAAAAATCAGCAGTCCTTCGTGACCTCAAACGCCAGAAAATGTTTGACAAATACAAAGCCAAAACGCGCTGAATTAAAAGCAGCTGGCGACCTTGAAGGTCTTCAAAAATTACCAAAAAAATTCTAGCCCAACCCGCTTAAAAAAATCGCGATATGTGACGGCCGTCCACGTGGCTACATGCGCCGCTTCGGACTTAGCCGTATTAGCTTCCGTGAAAAGGCAAGCAAGGGCGAAATCCCAGGTGTAACAAAGAGTAGTTGGTAAGGAAAGGAGTAAGTTATGTCATTACAATCAACAGATCAAATCGCAGACCTTATCACCCGCATCCGCAACGCTATCATGGTTAACAAAAATGAAATCGTTGTACCAGCTTCCAAGCTTAAGATTGCAGTTCTTGAAGGTCTAAAGCGCACCAATTTTATCGCCGATTACAGCATCATTGAGCTACTCCACGTAACTCAATCAATGTAATCATTAATCAAATCAATGAAGCTCCACGCATTAACGAGATCACCAAAGTTTCAAAACCAGGTCGTCGTGTTTATGCTGGTGTTGATGAACTTCAAAGATTAAGTCTGGCCGTGGTATCGTCCTCATTTCTACCTCAAAAGGTGTGATGACTGGCGACGAAGCCAAAAAGGCTCGTCTTGGCGGTGAAATCCTCGTCAAGGTTTGGTAATCGATAAACCTAAAAATAGAGCAGCCAAACTGCTCTATTTTTTTGTTCAACCCGTCGTCCTCCTTGCTTTTTACCATCAGATATGGTAAAATCTCGAGGATAATATTAATTGAAAGGAAGATATGAGTCGTATCGGAAAACAACCTGTCCAGATTCCTGCAGGAGTGACAATCACGGTCGGCGAACAGATGATCACTGTCGCTGGACCCTAAAAAGGTTCACTCGAGGTTCCTGTTCAGGAAAAACGTTGTTACCACCATCGAGGACGGCATGGCAGTTATCACCCGCAAGGATGACGAACCAAAATCCCGTGCATGGCATGGTTTACAGCGCGCACTTCTAAATAATGCCGTTATCGGTGTTACTCAGGGTTTTGAAAAGAAACTCGAAATCAATGGTGTTGGTTTTTCGTCTCTCAGGCGGACCAAAAGAAATTGAGATGTCTCTCGGTTTTTCACATCCAGTTAAATATTCTGCACCAGAAGGCGTAGAACTTAAAACTAACAAGATGGAAATTATCGTTTCAGGCATCGATAAACAAAAAGTTGGTCAGACCGCCGCTGAAATTCGTGCTTTTCAAGAAACCAGAACCATACAAGGGTAAAGGTATTAAGTACTCTGACGAAGTAATTCTCCGCAAAGGCAGGAAAGGCAGGAAAGAAATAATGAATAAGATTTTTTTCGCGCAAACCGCACCCGTGCTAAGATTCACGGCACAGCTGAGCGTCCTCGCCTCACTGTTCACATTAGCAACCTCAATATCACTGCTCAGGTTATTGATGATGACAAACAAGCAACCTTAGCTTTACGCTACTACTGTTGGCAAAAAGCTTAAAGGTACTAAATCTGAAAAAAAGCTGCCGAAATCGGTGCTGAAATCGCAAAAGCAGCAAAGAAAGCAAATATTAATAAAAGTTGTCTTCGACCGTGGCTCAAAGCTTTATGCTGGACGTATGTCTGCTCTAGCTGAGGCTGCTCGTAAGGAAGGATTGGAGTTCTAATATGGCTGATGCAAATACAACTGCTCCAAAGCAACCAAAGGTAGTCAACAAATCAGGCACCCTAAAGATGACTGATGAAGTAGCTGCAACTAAACAAACTCGCGACATGGCTGGTCGTCCAATGCGTAAAAATACCCGCCGTGACCGTGTTAAAGCTGAGAATACCCCAAAGGAGTTCGAGGAAATCACTATCAATATTGACCGTGTTTCTCGTACCGTAAAAGGTGGTCGCCGCATGCGCTTCAAAGCTCTTGTTGCTGTTGGTAATAAGAAAAACAAAGTCGGCGTTGGTGTCGCTAAAGGTGGTGATGTCACTACTGCAGTCCAAAAAGCCGCACGTGTTGCAAAAGAAAAATATGATTACTTTCAACATGAATGAAGAAACCATTTGTCACGAAGTTGAAACCAAAACCACCGGTGCTCACGTTTTAATGAAACCTGCCGCTCCAGGTACCGGTATTATCGCTGGCGGTATCGTTCGTTCAATCATTGGCTTGACTGGTGTAAAGAACCTAATTTCTAAATCTCTAGGTTCCACCAACAAGGTCAACATTGCTTACGCTGTTATCGAAGGTTTGAGACAGCAAGTTCCTCGTGCAAAATGGAATACTACTATCGAAAAAGCTAAAACCTCCAAAAAGGAGAATAAGTAATGAAATACAACGACTTAATCGTTGAGCGTAATGCTCGTCCCTACCAGGGCTGGTCGCGGTATTGCAGCCGGTCGCAGTAAAACCGCTGGTCGTGGTACTAAGGGTCAAAAAGCTCGTACTGGCCACAAGAAAAATGCCAGCAACCTTCATGGGTGGTCAGCGTGCTCTAATGCAGGCTGTACCAAAGCTTAAAGGTTTTAAGTCACTTCACAAAAAGGCTGAACTTGTCTACACCGACAACCTCAATGGCCTCACCGGTATTGTTGACAACTTCATCTTGGCTGAAGCTAACTTAATTACCACCCCATACACCAAGGTTAAAATCATCACTCGTGGTGATCTTGATGCAAAAATTGAACTCAAAACTCAATTTGCCAGCAAAACTGCTATTGAAATGATCAAAAAGCAGGTGGTAGCTTCGCTAAAGCTAAAATCCCAGCTCGTCCAAAAGCTGAAGATAAAGCTGAATAAATCGAAGTAAAATAAAAATAACCCCACAAGGGGTTATTTTTATATGTAGATATGATAATATAGATTAGTAATACAAGAGAGGTCCTAATGCATTTCAAGACAATTTTCAAATCCCTAAAGAATAAAAGACATGTTAAAAGCGCATCGCCATTGTTTTTGGTATCATCATCGCCTATCGACTTTTTGGCCCATATTCCAGTGCCAATGGGTGATGCAAAAACTTTTAAAGATGCTGTCACAAACCTAATTTCAAAATCTGACTTCTCTGGCTTCTTGAACCTTATCTCCGGTGGTGGCCTTGCCTCATTTTCAATCATCCTTGTTGGCCTCTCTCCATATATCACCGCCTCTATTATTTTTTTCAGCTACTCTCAAAAGCTATCCCGAGCCTTGAGGAACTCTCTGAAGATGGTGAAACCGGTCGTCGCAAGATTAACCAGTGGACTCGCATGTTGACCGTACCTCTTGCCATCGTACAGTCGATTGCATATATTTATATCCTCTATCAGTCAGTCGCCTCCACCAATACCGTATCCTTTGTTCCGACTACTCGCGACTGGATCCTTTCCGTTACTACAATGACTGCCGGTTCTATTATTCTGATGTGGATGGGAGAGCTCATCACTGAACAGGGCGTTGGCAACGGTATCTCTACTATTATTTTTGCCAGTATCATCTCTCAGTTCCCAACCACCACGCATCTCTATCCCGAAGCCTATTCGAGACTAAATATGGCACCCTCAGCCTCTTTGGCTGGCTTAACCTTCCAGTCAATCCAGTTGTTTTCTGGACTCTCCTCATCATGGCTCTCGCAATTATAATTGTCCTCTATTGGCTCGTTAAATTAAATGAAGCTCAGCGTATTATAACCGTCAATTATGCAAAAGCGCGTCCATGGTAACAGTGCTTATGGCGATATTAAGTCTATTCTGCCAATCAAACTCATTGCTGCCGGTGTGGTCCCAGTTATTTTCGCTACCGCCTTCCTCTCACTTCCATCACTTATCGGTCAATTAATCACTACTCTAAACCCTGGTAATCAGCTTGGCTCCACTCTCACTTCTCTCTTTACTGCACCAAACGCCCAAAACTTTAGCCGTCTCTATCCAAACGGTATAACTGCTCAGTGGTTCATTTATCCAGCACTTTACTTTGCTCTTGTAGTCCTCTTTTACTTACTTCTACACTTCTATCATCTTCAACACCAATGAGATTGCCGACAACCTTCAAAAGCAAGGTGGCTTCATTGAAGGTGTCCGTCCTGGCAAAACCACAGCTAAATATCTCGAGAATACAGTTAATCGCCTCAACCTATTCGGTTCACTCTCGCTTGGCCTGATTGCCATGCTTCCATTCATCACTGACTACATTTTTATCATTCTAACCGGCGCTCCAATGGGATTGTCTCTCTCCGGAACCGGACTCCTTATCGTAGTCACTGTTGCACTCGAAAATCTCCGCCAGGTAGACTCTCGTGCACTCATGGTAACTTACGACGATTTTAAATAAATAGAAAAGGGTGGACATATGGCATTATCAACTCCAAATCCCTAAACCACGTGCTGGTACGATCTTTAAAATAATTCTTCTCATTTTCATCGTCAGCATCGCAGCCCGAATTACGACCTGGGAAAATCAATATTATAAGACTGAGGAAGGCAAAGAACGCATTGCGCCACGTTCAGCAGGTGATATTTCAACTGATAGTACCGATGTTGATGAAACTGTTATTCCTCAAGAAGAGGTTGCCGCATATACAGTAGCGGCGGACAAGCCAAGGTATTTGACAATCGAAAAAATTAGCGTCCATAATGCCAGAATTCTCCCAGTTAATATCGATATTAGGGTGCCATGCAGGTTCCACGCAGTATTTTTTTGATGTAGGATGGTATATCAAATCTGCAGCACCTGGTACCAAAGGTACATCTATTCTTGATGGGCATAATGGTGGTCCAACCATGCAAGGAGTCTTCAAGAACCTTAATCTACTCGAAAAAGGAGATCATATTACTATAGAGATGGGCGATGGCACTAAGTATACCTATCAAGTTTAGTGAGAATATTACCGTTCCTCTTGCTGAGGCTAATCAAAAATGAGCTCACTAGCGGTTTCTCCAGTCTCCGGTATTGAATCAATCAGTCTGATTACTTGTACGGGCGAATGGTCTGATCTGCAAAAAACCTATCTTTCAAGACAATTCTTACGCGCCGTCCGTATTTAGTCTATTTACAAAAGTAAACCTTTTTGATATAATTTCCTAGTAATTTATGGTTAGTCAAAAAGGAAGTAATTAAACTCGGCGGCACCATCGTCGACGCATTACCAAACACTCAATTCCGAGTGGAACTTGAGAATGGCCATATTATTATTGCGCACATGAGCGGAAAAATGCGCAAAAACTTTTCATCCGTCTTGTGCCAGGTGACAAGGTAGAGGTTGAACTCACCCTTACGATCTAACTAAGGGTCGAATCAGCTTCCGCCTGAAATAATATCAAAATTGCTATCTTGGCGAAACTTTTTAGCCACTTTCCGCTAGTGAACTATCGGAGTACCCTAAGAATAGCCTAATTAAGGAAAGGATTTTTACACAAATGAAAGTACGTGCAAGTGTAAAGAAAATCTCCCCTGATGACATCTATGTCCGCCGCAAAGGTGTACTTCGTGTTATCAACAAGAAAAACCCTAAGAATAAAGCAAAGGCAGGGTTAAGAATGGCAAGAATTGCTAGCGTTGTCATCCCTTCCGAAAAAGCAGGTTTGGATTGCTCTAACCTACGTTTTTGGTATCGGACGCACAACCTCAAAAGCCATCCTTGCGGAGGCCAAAATTGAGCCTACCACTCGGGTGAAAAGATCTCACCGAGGCTGAAGAACAGAAAATCAACGACATTATTTCTAGTAAATATCAGGTCGAAGGTGATCTGCGTCGCCTCGTAACAAAACAATATCAAACGAATTAAGGATATCAATTCATACAAAGGTATCCGCCACAAGGCTGGGCTTCCAGTCAACGGCCAGCGTACTCGTACGAACGCACGTACACGTAAGGGTAAGGCGATCGCGGTCGGTGGAACACAACCAAAAGCAGCAAGTAAGACTTAGAGGTAAATAAAATGGCAGAAGAAACAAAGCAAACCAAAAGAGACCGTCAAGGTCAAAGGTAAAAAAGGCAAACGCATTGTGACCTCAGGTCAGGTGCATATTAAAGCTACTTTTAACAACACTATCATCAGTGTATCAGACAAAAAAGGACAAGTTCTTTCTCAATCATCCGCTGGCGCCAACGGCTTCCGTGGATCTAAGAAAGGTACTGCCTATGCAGCACAAATTGCCGCTGAAAAAGCTGGCGAAATTGCCAAAAGGATCACGGTCTTAACTCCGTCGACGTTTACGTCAAAGGTATCGGCCTTGGTCGCGACAGTGCAATTCGCGCATTTTTCAAGTCTTGGTATTAAAATTGATAGCATAACCGATCAAACACCTATCGCTCATGGTGGTGTTCGACCAAAGGAGAGGAAACCGTAATGGCACTGAGATAAATCTCCAATTGTCAAACAAAGTCGTCGCGAAGGTTTTGCCCTCGCACCAAAAAGCCCATAAGATTATGGCAAAAATCTGGTATTCCAGGTCAGCATGGTGATATGCGCGTCCGTGGTGGTAGCCTCTACCTCACACAGCTACGTGAAAAACAGAAAGTTCGACGCCTATATGGTCTTCTTGAGAAGCAATTCGCTAAACTCATGAAAAGAAGCCCAAAAGAGCAGAAGGTCTTTCTGGTCAGAACCTCCTCGAGTTCCTCGAGCGCCGCGCTGATAACGTCGTCTTCCGTGCAGGTTTTGCCCTCACAAGACGCCAAGCTCGTCAGCTCGTCTCTCACGGACACTTCCTATTAAACGGCCGCCGTATTGATATTCCATCAATCCGCCTAAAAAGCAGGTGACGTTCTAGAAGTTCGTGAAAAAGTCAGCCAAGTCAGAATACTTCAAAAATCTTGAGAATACTGTAGCCGCTTCAGGTGTACAACCACTCAGCTGGTTGAAAGCCGACGCTAAGAAAATGAAAATTGAAATCACCGGCAATCCAAAAGCGCGAAGAAGCTGAAGCCGGAATTAACGAACAATTAATCGTTGAGTATTACTCACGCTAAGGAGGACAATGACAACAAAAGTAATTCACGAAGCAAATCTTGCAGAAGTCAACGAATTGTCTGCCACTAGCGCCTCATTTGTGATCAAGCCACTTTACCATGGCTATGGCCACACTTTAGGAAACTCGCTACGCCGTGTTCTACTCTCAAGCATCAAAGGTGCTGCGATTACTTCATTTAGTATCGAAGGCACCACTCACGAATTTACCGCAATCGAGGGCATTCGCGAAGACGTCATCGACATCATGTTGAACCTTAAGAATATTCGTTTTAAGTGTCACACTGATGCCCCAGTCGAGCTTTCTCTCGAGGTTAAAGGTAGTAATCAATCCGAAAAAGATGGTGACGCTCGCGTAGTTGCAGGCGACATCAAACTAACCGGTGATGTTGAAATTGCTAACCCAAATCAGGTAATTTGTCACATCGACGAGTCCAAACTACACCTTAAAGATGCACTTTGTCGTCGAATCAGGTCGTGGTTACCTTCCAATCGAAGCTTCCAGCGAAGAACGCATCCACAGCGACATGATCGCTCTCGATGCTGTCTTTACTCCAGTACTTCGTGTTCGTTTTGACGTGGATAAGACTCGTGTCGGTCAGGATACAAACCTTGATCAGCTCACTCTTACCATCGACACTGACGGCACCATTACTCCAAGAGAAGCCTTTGAGGAAGCTGCTGCTATCCTACTTAATCAATACAAAGCTTTTGCCGGAAGCACAGTTGTTGAAACAGCTCCAGCTCAGGTTCAAAAGAAGAAACGGAAGACGCCGGCTTAATGCTCCCAATTGAGGAACTCGGTCTCTCCGCTCGTACCGCCAACGCGCTCATTAATAACGAAATCCGCACCGTCCGCGATCTCGTGGTCTTATCAGACACCGACCTCAAGGAACTTAAAGGTTTCGGTCAGAAGGCGCTTGACGAAGTTAAACAAAAGTTAACGGAGTTAAATAATTAAATGCACCGCCACGGATACAAAGGTCGTAAATTCGGCCGTGAAACCGACCAGAGAAGGGCTCTACTACGTGGGCTGATGTGTTCTCTGATCAAATATCAAGCAATCACCGTTACGCTTGCCCGCGCCAAAAGAAATGCGCCGCGGTACTGAAAAAGCTAGTTACAATCGCTAAGAAAGGTGGCCTCGCTAATCGTCGCCTCCTCATCTCCCGCCTCGACAACCTCGAAGTGGCAGATCTCTTGATGGATGTAATCGCTCCACAAATCAAGCGCAACTCTGGTTATTTAAGAATCAGAACGCACCGGTTTCAGAAAAGGTGATCACGCTGAAATGGCTACCATCTCCTTCGTTGATTCCATCAATCTCGATCTCAAAAAGGAGGCTAAGTAATGAAAAACTTTTAGCCAAAAACTGCAGAAATCAAACGCGAATGGTTTATTATCGACGCCAGCACTTTACCACTTGGTAAACTTGCAGTCGTCATTGCAGACAAATTAATGGGTAAATCAAAAGTTACCTACACCCCACACGTTGACAATGGTGACTATGTCGTCGTTATTAACGCCAAGAATATCCAGGTCACTGGCAACAAAATGGTTGATAAGAAATACTATCGCCACAGTGGTTTCCCAGGTGGATTAAAAGAATTGAGACTTGAGGAAGTTATTGAAAAAGATCCTTCCTACGCTCTCAAAGAAGCTGTCAAAGGCATGATGCCAAAAAATAAGCTTGCAGCAGACCGTTTAGCTCGTCTCCGCGTCTTCAATGGCGCTGAGCACGCTCACACTGCTCAGAATCCAAAGGAGATCAAATAATGCCTACTAAATATTCTTACGGTCTTGGCCGCCGCAAAGCCGCCACTGCACGCGCTCGTCTATACAAAGGCAAAGGTGAGATCACAATTAACAACAAAGTTGCTCTTGACTATCTTTCAGGCAACAAGTCACTCCTCGCTGAGGTAACTGACCCATTAGCTCTTGCTGGCAAACAGAAAGAGTTTGACGTCACTATCTTAGTTTCAGGTGGTGGTCTCTCAGGTCAGGTTGATGCTATTAAACTAGCACATTTCTAAGGCTCTTACCCTAGAATTCCCAGACCTACGCCCAGTTCTTAAGAAAGCAGGACTTATCAAACGTGATCCACGCGAGAAAGAACGCAAAAAATACGGTCTTCGCTCAGCCAGGAAACGCGAACAGTTCTCCAAGCGTTAAACAAACAGAAAATACCTCTTCGGGGGTATTTTTGTTGCAACAAAAAAATGATGTATAATAAGGTCATGTTAAATGATTTGAAAAAAGCACTAACTTCGAAAGAAGAATTCAAAGTCTTCCTCAAAAAATACTCTGAAGTCATAGCCTATCTCTTCTTTGGTGCCATGACTACCTTAATTAATCTTGTTACTTTTTGGATCCTTTCAACCGTCTTCCATCTAGAAACCATTACCGCTACTGTCATCGCCTGGAGTTATTGCCGTAATTTTTGCCTTCGTTACTAATAAAATTTGGGTTTTCAAGAGTAAATCAAAAAATACCCAGGAAACCACCAAGGAAGCAGTAACGTTTATGATCGTCAGATTAGTTACTCTCGGCGTTGAAGTTTTTCCTAATGTGGCTTATGGTCGACAACTTCAAGCAAGATAAACTCATCTGGAAACTACTTTGTAGTGTAGTAACAACAGTCTTGAACTATATCTTTTCCAAACTAATCGTTTTTTAAAGAAAAGAAGACTAAATAAACCTTTTTCAAAAATAAAATAATAACTCAGCAAAATAATTTTTAAAACAGTAAAATAAAAACAGCGAAATATTTTTTTGCTGCGGCTTCTAGTCCCAAAACGAGAATTCGTCAATCCGATATTTCTCGCCACATGTAGCACATTTTTTCTGTTCCAACTCCTGATATGTAATCTGAGTCATAGCATTATGGCATCTAGAACAAAGATGAGGGAACCGATAAATCAGCTCCACATCATCCTCGTCGCAATCTTCAATATACATACTTGGATAATACTGAGGATTCTGCAAAAACTTTGCTTTTTTCCTCTTCAGCCGCGCCATGTAGTTGTTTCATAATCAAACCAACCGGATCTTTTTGGTTTATAAATATCTAGCACATAGTTGGCTTCAAAGTGTCCGCACTTCTCACACCAATAAATCTCCCTCGATGCATTAATTACCACTGGAAAATTTTGCTCAATCGCCTCCTGAAGCTCACGACCAAACCTACCACTGCGTGCTTTTTCCATCACCTCGTCACATTCATAATAGAACATCATTCCAACCCCCAGCCGCATACCCCTTCTCTGACATTTGCAAGATGCTTTTACTATCTCGCCCATAAAACCTCCATGCCTCACCCCTTTATATCTATATTTTTACCTATATTAATATCACAAAATCAATTTTCACACAAAAACTCGCCTGTTTCCAAGCGAGATTTCTAAAAACAATAAATGGTGGAGCATATGAGACTCGAACTCATGACCTCTTCAATGCCATTGAAGCGCTCTAGCCAACTGAGCTAATGCCCCGACAGACATATTATATCACATATAGAATAAAAAGGGGACATTTTGTCCCCTAACTTCCGAGAATCTCAGACCACTCATCGTCCGACGGTTCCTCACAAGGTACCTCAAAACCGCATGTTTTTGAATACATATAGATAGTTCCACGAAAAATCTCACGCAGACCGCTGATTTGATCCGCAAACTCAGGCCAGATCGACTTCGCCTTGTGTAGTAACGGCATCAAGAAAAATTCCGTCTCATACACATTCTTGATGATTGCCTCGCGCGAAAGATCACACAATGTCCAGATATTGTTACGCGATCATATGCCTTGCAGAGCAATGCATATTTACTATTCAAAAGCCCCGCATAATATCGACGTTTAGCCTGCAATTTCGTCTCTCCATCACAACGACGAAAAGTCATCAATTCCACCGCATGTTTCACTTCGTCATTGCAAGGCAATTCAGTCACCGGCGTGAACGTATCCTCTGGCACATCGTGTAACAAAATTGCCGCCAGAAGAACATCATCCTTCATTCCACAAGAAATCGCATAAGTCGTCGCCTTTAACGGATGTAAGATAAACGGCTTCCCATTCTTGCGAAACTGTCCCGCGTGTTTCCGTGTCGCATAACCAAGTGCCGATAGAATCTGTACATATCCTCCCGCGCTAGCAAAAGCCACGCAGAAAAAGTACTTGTCATTTTTACTTCTTCACGATCTTCCAAAGACATTTCTTTTTCCAACATAACCACCTCCATATTTGTAAAGATCCATAAGTTAAAACATATTCTAAAATTAAACAGCCTATTTTGCAAGCACAAGCACGAAACCGCAAATGGTTGCCTAAATTAGTATATAGTTCTATAATACCGATAATATTAAGACTGGATTGCCCGGTCTTTATTAATAGTACATTAGGAGGTTAAACATGAGTCAAAGATGCTTCAACTACTCAGGCCGCACTTACCAAGTGAAGTCGGAGTACACCAGGACGGTCAGGCTGGATTGTCCGGCTGCAGACCTGATTGAGGTGAATGTATTTTCCGTAACTAATTTAGAGAGCAAACAAGAAGAAAAGGGGGCTGCGACTATGATGTATTCTGATAACTACAAGGATGCTTCTTGCCACATTTGGCAGACCTATGCCAACACCAGAAAACAGGATTATATACTGCGTGTCGGCTTCACCAACTATGGCTGCCATAGTGACGACAGTCATGCTGAGGACTATTCGAGAGCGGAGTCAGTGACTGAACACACACTTGGCACTATGACCCTGATCGAGCTGATGGAAATGTTCTATCCAGATGAAGGATCACCGAAGATTTATGCGAGATGCAGGAGATTAATGCGTTTTCACGACCTTGGAGAAACGGCTGCCGGCGACACACCCGATAATGGCACAAAGAGACAAAGCGGCCATCAATCTGGCCGAATACACTTGTCTGAACGAAAATATCTCACATCTCCCCGATGAAGTAAAAGAAGCCGTCTTAAATGACTTCGATTTCTTTAACGGGTCACCCTAAAGGAATTAACGGGTGAAGACTTGAAAGTGCATGAACTTTGCAAACTTGCCGATAAAACAGACGCAATCCTGCGCGGACTTGTCTATGAACAGCATCACCACTGCGGGCATTACGCAAATGTCCCGGAAGGCACCGGATCCAAACGCGAATCTGAATACGAAAAGGTCATGAACAGCGATAAACTGGTCGACATTTTTCTTTGCAGGTTTCATTAAGGATTATCATCAGTACAGCTATTTTCCGATTTTTCCTTGACGTTATCCGCGCCGCCATCATCGATGTCCGCAGAAAATGGTACGACAACTGGGAGGAAATTGTCACAAAACTTGGCATTTCGGATAAAGAGTACGACCTGCATACGTTCCAGAAGAAATGAACTCATCATACCTCTAAGCTCCAGTTTTATGCTGGGGCTTTTTAAATATCACTAGAAGTATGCTATACTTAACCAAAATGGAGGTCTATGAGTAAGTTTGACGAACAATACCTAACGCTATGCCAAAAAATTCTCACTACCGGAGAAAGAGTTACCACGAATCCAAAGGTTCTGGAAAAATCGACTGGAGAGTCTTCTAAATTGAATTTTCCGAATCACTTAGCTCAAACAATAAAACCGACCACCACCATCAGGCTTCCTCATCAAATTCTCCAATTTGACTTATCGGAAGAATTTCCCATCCTTACCACCAAATTTGTTGCCTTTAAGTCCGCCGTCCTCGAAATGCTTTGGTTTTATCAAGCACAAAGTAATGACGTGCGCTGGCTCCAGGAACGTGGTATTAAAATTTGGGATCAGTGGGAGATTGATGCAGAGGGGAATTATCAAGGCAAACATTTTGGCAAGGAATTTGCCCACACAATCGGTACCGCTTATGGCTGGATCGTTAATCATTATCAACTCACTCAAGGTCTCATCGAAACCATCAAAACTGATCCAACCAACCGCCGCATGATCATGTCACTCTGGCAGAATGAATGGTTAAAGACCGCCGCTCTACCTTCCTGTGTCTGGAATACTCAGTGGAGCGTCTCTGAAAATAAAAAACTAAACGTCATTGTTACGGTCCGCTCAAACGACGTGCCACTCGGTATGCCGTTTAATGTTACACAGTACGCAGTGCTCTGCCATCTAATCGCCAAAGTCTGTAACCTGGAGCCAGGCCTCATGACTTATGTCATCAATGATGCTCATATCTATGAAAATCAAATCCCCGGCATAGAAGAGCAGCTCCGCCGTCGTGACGAAAAACTTAAAAAAGACGGCGCACTCTTTAAAGCCCCGAAACTTTATATTAATCCTGAGATCACCGATTTTTTCAAATTCGATAATTCAAAAGAACTAAAAGATACTCAGTTGATTGATTATAAACATCAGGGCCGCATTATGATGCCAGTCACCGAATAGTTGCGTCAAGGCCTTAACAGCAGAATGTGCTAACCACTCAGAAGAATACATTGATTAACCAAAATAATATTAAGTCCAAACAGGAGTCACATGAGTTTTAGTATCATCGCCGCCATCGGCAAAAAACCGCGAATTAGGTAAAAAGGAGGCCTAGTCTTTCAAATTCCTGGCGACCTCAAATTTTTAAACAAACCACATTAGGTTTTTCCCTGTCGTCATGGGGCGCACCACTTTAAACCTCCCCAAAATGTTACCAGGTCGCAAGCATTATGTATTGTCACCAGACGAAGAGCCAACCTTCCCAAAAGAAGTCACCGTTCTACATAACCTCCAAGATTTTATTAAGGAGCATAAAAACGATGAGCAGGAATATTTTTGTTATCGGCGGCGGCTCAATTTATCAGCAATTTTACCATACTGCAATAAACTTTATCTAACGGAAGTGGATGGAGAAGATAAAGAGGCCGATGTTTACTTCCCTAGAATTCGACAAAAATAAATATCAAGTAACTGAACTTGGCAAAAACAGTGATATAGTAGATACAAAGAAAGGTCAATATGTACTAAATTATACTCATAACTTATATCAAAAATTAAATAATCAGAAAAGGTAAAGTTATAGAAAATACTAAAAATCAGTACAAGACCCTGTTTTTAATCTAATTGAGCAAGAAAAAGAAGCGTCAAATTGAAGGACCTCGAACTCATCCCAAGTGAAAATTACGTTTCCGAAAATGTTTTACGAGCTATGGGGGCCGTCCTTACCAATAAATACTCTGAAGGATACCCTTCTTTTGATGGCTTAGATTGGCAAGAGTCCGAAGTCAAAAATCGTAATCCACATTCAGATTTTGACTGGGAGAAGACAAAAATTGAGGAAACTATCCTCCCGAATTATCGGTACTATGGTGGGCAGACCAATGTTGATCGTGTTGAGCGTCTTGCGATCTCTCGCGCCATGAAACTCTTTCCATGCCGACCACGCTAACGTCCAACCGCACTCTGGTGCTAATGCCAATGAAGCGGTTTATTTTGCCTGGTGCCAGCCTGGTGATAAAAATTCTCGCCATGAACCTCGGTCATGGCGGTCATCTCACTCATGGTTCTCCAGTCACTCGCTCAGCCAAAATCTATAATTTCATTTTCTTACGGCACTACCGAATCTGGTGATCTTGATTACGACGAAATTGAACGCCTAGCTGAGACTGAAAAACCAAAGATTATCCTCGTTGGCTATTCCGCCTTCATGAAAATCCCAGATTTCGCACGTATCGCCAAAATTGGTCAAAAAATCGGTGCGCTTCTTATGGCCGATATGGCTCACGTTGCTGGCCTCATCGCTGGTGGCGCTCACCCCAAATCCGCTTTGATTTTTGGCTTCACGTCATGACTACCACCACCCACAAAACCCTTCGCGGCCCTCGTGGAGGACTCATCCTCTCAAATGGCAATGTTGCGTCTCCACTCAAAAAACCTGAACACACCCTAGAAAATATTCCGATCCTGATCGATCGCGCTGTCTTTCCAGGCACCCAAGGTGGTCCGCTCGAACATGTAATTGCCGCCAAAGCTATAGCCTTCCTGGAGGCTCTTCAACCAGAATTTAAAGACTATGCTAATCAAATTGTCAGCAATGCCAAAGCTCTCGCCAAAGCGATGAAAGATAACGGCTTTCATTCTTCAAGGTGGCGGCACAGAAAACCATCTCATCCTGCCAATGTCAAAAGATAGTTTCGGCATCGATGGCAAATTCTTCGAACGCGCTCTCGACATGGTCGGACTCCACTTTAAATGCCAATGCTGTCCCTGGCGACAAGGGTGGCGCCTTCCGTCCTTCTGGTGTACGTCTTGGTACTCCAGCCATTACCACTCGTGGTATGAAAGAAAACGAGATGGAGCAGATTGCCGATTGGATGAAGCAGGTGATGAAAATCTGTCAAAAGGCCAAAACCGAAGAGGCCTTAGAAGAACCAGAATTTAAATCTGAACTAGATAAAAATTCATCGAGAAGTCATCACATTATCAAAACAATTTAAGGTTCCCGGTTTAAAATTAAGGAGTAACATGAAATTAGAGTTTAAAAATATCAAAAACTTTTCGGCAAGAAAGTTGCCCTAAACGACATTAGTTTCACCGCCAAAAGTGGTCGCGCCTTCGGCTTGCTTTGGCCGCAACGGTGCCGGAAAAACCACGACAATTCGCATCCTCATGAATGTTTTTAAGGCCAATGGTGGTGAAGTGCTATTAGATGGTGAGCCTCTGGATTATAAAACCGTAAGTTTCAGTTATCTCCCCGAAGAGCGTGGACTTTATCCTAAGGAAAAGATTTTTAACCAACTAGTTTATCTCGCTACTTTGAAAGGCATGGAGAAAAAAGCAGCAGAAGAATCCGTTAATTACTGGCTTGACTTCCTCAATATGGCAGAATATAAGACCAAACAACTCGACACACTTTCAAAAGGGAATCAGCAAAAAAATTCAGCTCATCTCAAGCATCGCCCTATAACCCGGATATTGTAGTTTTTGACGAACCGTTCACCGGCCTCGATCCAGTCAATGCCAAATTACTCGAAAGTGTTGTAAAAGAACAAATCAAACAAGATAAAATTGTGATTTTTCTCCAGCCATCAAATGAATTACATCGAAAGTTCTGTGATGATATCCTAATTATGAAAAATGGTGAAATCATGATTACGGGCAATATTAAACAAATCAAACAAAGTTATCAGCGTGACAAGCTTTAAAATCGAATCCAAAAGACGCCAAAAAGATTAAAGCTGACTATAAAGATCAAACTGAATTACAAGATAGCACGAATCTAGTCTTCAAGATGGAATCCGCTGATCAAAAAAACAAAAGTCATGCAAAAACTAGTCAAAGAATATGATATAGATAGCATCGGCGTGTTAGAACCAACTTTAAACGACATCTTTGTTGAATATGCCGGTGACGAAAAGGAAATTGCAGAAATTGAAAAACTAAAAGAGGAAGAAAAGGGCCTAACATGAAGCAGTTTTTACAATTTTTAAACATGAACTCGCACAATATTTCAAAAAAATAAGGTGTTTGTCATCACGACTCTTATCCTGATTCTTGCGGTCTCCGGTTTTCTATTTGCTCCACGCATCGGCGAGATCATCAATAAATCAAAAATGCCGAATCAAGCGAAGAGAAAAAGTCTGAGGTTCTAGTCAAATCCGATAACGCTGACCCTGAAAAAGCTCCTCCCGGCCATCGCCGCAAGTTTTCCACAGCAAAATGTCAAAAATTACAAACAGATTCCGTTGATGAAATCAAAACAGATCAAGGAGCAGTCTGTCGAGTTCGCCTTCGTCCTATCATCAGATTTAAAATCCTATACATACCTAGCCAATGTCTCGGCTTTACAAGATCCAAACCTGAACACAATGGATAATCTCCTCAAAACACTCTATTCACACGCCTATCTTAAAAAACATGGTCTAAACGATACCCAGATTGCCGAAGTTCAAAACCCAAACATCACTCATACTATCGAAAGCATCAGTGAAGATGGCACAAAAAATTTCTGGTACGCCTATGTCATGGTCTTTGTTCTCTACATGGTGATTATGATGTTTGGCCAGAAAGTAGCCATGAGCGTTGTAACCGAAAAAACTTCTCGTGCTATGGAGGTACTGATCACCAGTGCTAGTCCAGTCGCCCTAATGTTTGGAAAGATCTTAGCCTCCAGTGTCGCCGGCATCTTCCAAATTACCGCCATTTTCGGATCCGCCTTCATTTCCTACAATATTAATAAGTCCTATTTCGAGACCAACGCCGTCATCAACACTCTTTTCAACTTCCCAGCCTCACTCGTCGGCTACCTACTTATCTTCTTCCTCCTAGGATTTCTCATCTATTCCTTCCTCTTTGGTGCCATGGCTTCCACCGTCTCTAAAATTGAAGACCTTTCATCAGTCGTCATGCTAATCCAAATCATCTTTGTTGCTGGGTTCGTAGTCTCCACCAACGCTATGACAAGTGGCGACGTTAACTCCGAGCTCATGAAAGGACTCTCCCTCTTCCGCTTACCTCTCCAATGGCCATGTTCACCCGCATTGCGATGAGTGAAGTTCCAGGCCTCGAAATCCTGCTTTCGGTCGCCTTCCTCATTATCGCCACTATACTTATTGGCTACATTGCCGCCAAAATCTACCGCGTCGGTGTATTAATGTACGGCACCAAACCAACTCTCGCAAAAATCATTAAAAGCCATCCGCGAAAAATTAAAATATATAAAATTAAAATATATAGTATACTTAAGATGTTGGGGTATTAGCTCAGCTGATAGAGCGCGTCATTCGCATTGACGAGGTCAAGGGTTTGAATCACTTATACTCCACCATTCTAGGGTAAATCACAGGACACTCAACTAAAGAGTGTCTTTTTTGTGCTATACTCCTAGAAGGTGGGAGTACATTAAGGAGGAAAAGCATGGCAGTAAAACTTATCGCAAGTGTTTATGTACCTGCAGAGTGTGTCGGCGGCTTTAAATATCGTCTCGAAAGTCTCGGCGCTTATTGCAAAGTCATCAGCAAGCCGAACAGCAACTATAACTTCGAGGTTTCCTTCCAAGGAGACGAAGCGCCTGCAGATGCAATCAAGGAACACATTGATCAGTATGAACATCATTACGAGCTCGACTACGATGAAGATTTCTTTATCTTCAAAAACCAACGAGAAATACCAGAAATAAAGCACTTTTCACTCCGCCTTCAAGGTCCCATTTGGGAGGGCCTTTTTAAAATCTTAGTCGCCATGTAGATCCTAATTTATTTTTACATAACCAGGATGTTGATTGGAAAAATTTTTGAATGTCGATCTTAATTCACTTTGCATAACCCCTATTTTTGAAGTATAATTTTACTATGAAAACAATTCTTACAGGCATTCTGCACTCACACCGAAATCACCCTCGGTAACTTCCTAGGTGCGCTTCTCCCAATGGTCCGCCTCGCCAATAAATATTCAAAAACCCATCACATTAATATTTTTATTCCAGACCTCCACTCAATTATTAGCGAGGTTGAAGGTAATCTCGAGCAAAACACCATTCGTGAGCTCAAATACTATCTTGCGGCTGGACTCGAACTAAATCCCAATGTTCATAGTTTATCGTCAATCCTATATTCCGGCTCACTCTGAACTCTGCTGGATCCTCGATTGTCACACTTCCATGGGGAAGCCCTTCGCATGACTCAATACAAGGAAAAAGCCATGACGGCGACAGTTCTACCAACGTTGGTATTTTTAATTATCCAATCCTCATGGCTGCCGACATCTTGCTTTATAGTGCAAACTATATCCCAGTCGGTGAAGATCAGTTCCAACATATTGAATTAACTCGCAACATTGCTGAACGCTTTAATCGCAAATATGGCGAAATCTTTGTTGTTCCAGAAAAACTAGTGAACAAGTCAAATTCATGGAAACTCTCAATAACACCTTCAGCGATAAGGATAAAAACGCACCATCTGGCCTAAGAATTCGTGATCTCCAGGATCCAACCAAGAAAATGAGTAAATCCGCCGCTGCCGAAAATAGCAAGATCATGATGTCCGATACTCCAGCTCAAGCCGCCAAGAAAATTATGTCCGCCACCACTGATTCATTTGCCAAAATTCAGTTCGACATGTTCAATCAACCAGGTATCTCCAATCTACTCCAGATCGAATCACTTCTTTCAAATCAGCCACTTCAGGAAGTCATTGCTACCTGGGCTGGCGAAAATCGTTATGGTGATTTCAAGAAACACGTTGCGCCACAGTTTCAGATTTTTCTCACAATTTTTCAAGAAAAAGCCAATGCTATCCCGGACAAAACGGTACGCGAGCTTCTAAGTGAAGGTGAGAACTATGCAAATCTAGTCGCCAAAGCGAAACTATTCGAAAGCTCAAAAAGCAGTAGGGTCTAAGATAATCAAGATTATCCTCGAATAAAAACTCGCCTCGACTGGAAAAATAAGAAAATATATTATAATATAATAAATGTTAAGAACTGGATTTAGTAAACCATCACTCTCTCGCGTCATCAACGGCGATGTAATTTTTGAACGAAAAATCCGAAAAACAACCCCGATTCGCCTCGACCACACCCTTGTTAAACTCCATCCTGAATATAATCGCAACACACTGCAAAACTTTATTAAGCTTGGCTATGTTCTTGTTGATGGCCAAGTTGCCACTAAAACCAAATACTCCACTAAGTGAAGAATCAAAAATCGAACTTAAACTTCCGGAGGCCTTGACTAATCCAGAGACAAAAATGGAAGAGGCGAAAAAAGTTAAACCAGACACAATCTATGAGGATGAAAATGTCGTAGTCTTCAACAAGCCAGCTGGCCTCCTAAGTATGGCTAAAGGAGACTACTGTCTCGAAATCCAACCCTCGAGGATTACGGACTTCTCGTACATCGTCTTGATCGTGACACGAGCGGCATCGTACTTTGGCTAAAAATCCAGAAACCCAAACCCTCCTAAGAAAGCAGTTCCAGGATCGCAAAACCCATAAAACTTATTATGCCATCGTTGAAGGTCGTCCAAAAACTCGACAATGCGGTAATCAATCTCCCTATCGCACGCAATCTCAAACATCCGACCACTTTCATCATTGAAGCTGGCGGTAAAGAATCTGAAAACTTATTACCAAGTTTTGAAAACTCAAAAGTTTACCCATCAAGACGTTCAAAGAATCCGTAAAGCCCTTGAAAACAGGGTTCACTGGCACTGAGTTTAAGGAAGGTAAAACTTATTCGCTAATTGAGTTGAAGCCAACCACCGGTCGCACGCATCAGCTCCGCGTCCATCTCAAATATCTCGGCACCCCTATTGTAGGAGATCGCGTCTATGGCTCTGCCAAACCAGATTCCACCGATCGTCTCTATCTCCACGCTAAGGCGCTTGAAATCACCATTCCTAAAAAGTGACCGTCGAACTTTTGAAGCTCCTCTCCCTCCAGAGTTTAATATCTTTGAAGATTAAGAGGAAAATATGTTCCTCGAAAGTCTCACAAATCTAAAAACATCATCGACACCTTCTCCACTACAATTTTTGTAATCGATCCCGAAACTGAGCTGAGCCTAAGTCCAGCTATTAAAATTGCCCCAGAAACTCCGAGTTCTCTCATTTCTATCGACGATGTCAGGGAGATGATCGCCCCTAACCGGCACAAAACAAACTAAGGAGCTCTATTTTATTATTAAATATGCAGAGCAACTCACCGATTCTGCCAGCAATGCCATTCTCAAAACCGCTGAAGAACCGAAATCATATCCACATCATCATGCTCACCACCCATCCGTCCTGTCTTCTGCCCACTATTCGCTCTCGTTCCATGCTTTTTCACATCAAAAAGACCAACTCTCTTTCCACTCCACCGTCCGTCTCCCCAGAAATAATGGACTATGCTAAAAACTTTTTAGTCGCAGATAAATCTACTCTTCTCACTCTCGCAGAGGAGCTGTCACAAAGAAAAAGCTAAAAACCGACGGTGAAACTGACTCCGATAAATCCTATATCTTAAAAGTCATCGAAAAACCACCATTGAACTTGCCTATAAGTCCCTACTTCAAAACCAAAAACCAGCAGTTCCTTAAAAATCAACGGCCTCAGTACCGCCTATGATAACATCAAAAACGGCAACAAAAACTCCAACTAGTCGCAAACCTCATCTAAAAACCTCATCTAAATACTATTTTTCAATCCCTCCGAAATATGGTAAAATAAATCAATATGTTAGGCGCATTACTAATTCTAGGTTTTGCAATTTTTCCTCGCTTTCTTCGAGCCAGTTCTTGCTTCTAGAAAATTGTTGAATAAAGATAATACATACGACGCAGAAATCAAAAACTTTGGACCATCGCCAAGGATAGTATGAATAGCCGTAAAACTTTGCGTGCCGAAAAAGCCCTGCTCACCATCTTGAAGCTTGATGAAACTAATGCAGCGGCCTACAACCGTCTCGGTATTCTTTATGCTAAAGCCCAAAATTACGATGAAGCTATCGAATGTTTTGAAATTGCGCAATCACTCGACAATAATCCAATGTCATTACATAACGTTGGTCTGATTTATCTTGAAAACTGGTGCCTTTGAAAAGGCTACCATGGCCTTTCAACAAGCCTTAAAACTTGATAGCTCTGTCCCTGCTCGCTTTCTTGCGCTCGCAAAAGCTGAAGAAAAACTTGGTCACAAAAAATCCGCCATCGAAGCTCTTGAATCTGCTTTATAACCTCGATAAATCAACCACCACTTTAAGACAGATTCTCACAATTTATGAAGAAGCCGGCGATCAAGAAAATATCGAAATTACCACCGCTCGCATTGAGCAGCAAATTGCCGCCGACGCACTCAAAAAGCAGAGCTAGAAAAAGCCAAGAAGCGAGAAAAGAAGATTAAAGAGCTCGCCCGGTCCGCATGTCCAGGCCGCAACCAAAAATCATTTATCCTCGCGCCAACACCCCAATCAAGGCGCTAAAGAAAGCTGCCATAAACTCATTAAGTAAAAACCTCTAATCCTGCTACTGCAAAAACAAAAACACCAACCACTAGACCCGCAATTGCCGCCAATCAATCTGCAATTATTAAACAACCTACTATCGTCAAAGATCAAAGGCAATAGCCTAAACAATACCACTTCGCGCGACAAAAAACTCAGCACCACAACCTCGTCCTCTCGTCACACCAACAAGCGCCCACGCATGATTCAATAAACACATAGGACTTGCGCGTCGTTTTTATTTCTGATAGAATAAACCAGTAAACCGTGTTAGCTCAGTTAGTAGAGCAGCCGCCTTGTAAGCGGCAGGTCGTCGGGGCAGAGCCGACACACGGCTCCATGAGTGAAAGAACAAAATAGAACATTTATGTTCTATTTTTTACGTTGTTCTGGATTTTCGTATTTTACGATTTGCTCACCAGGCCACAGGAGACTAGTGTAACCCATTTTGCGTCCGTAAACCGCATTTCTTTCTTGCTCAATCTCGTCTATAGACTCCCCCCACTCTCCTGCATAAAAGCTTATTTCTCCGACGGTAACTTCGGCACCTATCCGATTAGCAAGTTCTCTCAATGACACCAACTGATAATCAAAACTGGCATAGGCCTTATATGCGATACACTTATCTATTTCTTCGCTAGATAGTCCAACGACCGCAGCTTTTTCTTCCACGGATAAATCACTAAGTATCGCTCGCCTGATTTCATCTTTTTTATCGTCGCTAAGAGATTCCCGGTATTCTATGGATCTGTCTTTAATTTCCGCCTCGCCAATACTTTTACCAGTATGCATAAATGGAGTAGGACTTTCAACAGTTTTTCTATATGGATGAAAACTAATTACATCAATAAGTTTAATGTCTTTATGTGATCCGTCTGAATCTTTTCTGGTTTGAATTAGATCGATAACTTGTTTCGTGAAATCGTAGTCGTAAAATGCAGTACCGGCAAGTGATAGTTTGACATCAGGGAAAAAGAAGCTTTTAGAGCTTTCGCGGTTTTCAAAATAAAAGCTTGCGTAAACCTCGGTATCTACCGTTTCAGCAAAGGCTTCAGAATTAAACGAAGCCCCGTCACTTTCATGGCTCATATTGCATTCATTTCCAAGCTCTAAAAACTAATCCTTTTCCAGCTTGTTCCGAATATCCGCTTTGTTCTACAAAACTTTTGCATAAAGCAATATAATCCATTGGATTACTTGGGATGTTGCTAGTCAGCCTACCACCCTCATCTTTTGCGTAATTGATTTATGACCACCATCAATTCTGAGTCAGCAGTTTTCTTTCTAATTTTTCTAACTTGCGCCATTACGTCACTATTAATGTGAAATCTGATTTCACCATTTTCATCCATGGTTCTTTCTGAATTTGCTACCGAAAATACTGATTGTGGAGCATAAGGATTAATTCTGAATTTTACCCCTCTGGCAATTTAGATAGAGTATCATCTAATAGCTCGTCTTTTTGAAAAGTACTTCACTTATCGCTTCTTGAATTAGCTCCGCGGGTTGTCCAAATTTCTCCGATAGCACAGCTATATCTCCACCAGAATCTAAAAACTCTTTAGCTTTTTACAGCTCGTGCTCGTCTTTCTGGCCAGATGATGAGCTTACTGTCGATATTATAACCCTAAAACATCGGGGTTTTTCAGCTACTATGCCAACCTCGCAGTTATGTATTTGTTCTAGATTCTTCATCTCCGTAAATCTAGGTGGTTTTCGAAACTATGACCAATAAACGGAGGGCCTTATCTGCCATTCTGGCCCATTGATCTCCATCCTTAGCGGCAGATTCTTTTTCTCCGCTACTCGTTGATAAAACCTCCATATTTTCGCATATTTTTACTTCGTTTATAGTTTTATAGTCTATGTATACATTATAGTATATTTTGTCCTCACGCTCCATGAGTGATAGAATAAAAATCACTTACATCATTTTCTATGCTAAAATTATATAAACAACTGGAGGTGGTCATGGTTAAATCAAATACCGATAATAAACAGTCTGAAACAATTTCAGAAATTTCATTGAGGCTCAAACAAAAATCCGCAAAAATCGCAAAATCCGAGTGCGACTCACGCACCCGTTCAAGCGCCCAACCCATTTTACGACTCATTTCATGTTTTTCCTTCTGGTTCTCGTATCGCTCATTTTTAGTTTAGCCTACCTCAGCAGTCGTGGCGAAAATACAGACCTAATCGCAACCACGAAAAGCCTTATCTCAGACCAGAAAAACCTACGAGAAAGATTTCACATCCTCAGAGTTCGATATTGAAAATCCAAATATCATCCTGAATCCATACAAAAATTCACCACTCACCGCACTTTTTTTATTTTTGAAACCGAAAACGAAGTTTCTCCAATCGTCACAATAAAAGGTCGAGACAAAAAGACCACCATTTCCCACCAGTTTGACAAGACAAGAAAGCATTTCCTTCCAATTTACGGATTATATCCAGATACCGAAAACATAATTCACATTGCCTATGAGGAGCCAATTGAGAAAAAACTAGATTCAAATCTCTCAGAAGAGGATAGAATAACTCTAAAGAGTCTAGTCAAAACAGTTGATCGTGAATTCAAAATCAAGACTGATCCACTTCCAGCTGGCCTACCCCAAGCAAGCATCAGCAACCTAGACAAAAGCTGAACTAAATTCTGATTTTTATTTCTTCAGCCCAGCCACCAAAAATAATAAGATGATCGCTTATGACATCAATGGCGACGTTCGCTGGTATTTAACCACCCCAGCACTCTGGCAAAACGCAAGACTAAATAATGGCCATCTCCTAGTCAGCACGGAGCGCCTTTTCAGCGCGCCATATTATATGACCGGCCTTTATGAAATAGATTTACTTGGTAAAAATCTATGCTGAATATTCACTCTGGCGGCTATCACCACGATTATTTCGAACTACAAAACGGCAATCTCATCGTCGCCACCAATAATTTTGAAAATTCCAATGACACTGTCGAAGACTACGTAGTAGAACTTGATCGCAAAACTGGCACTATCGTAAAAACCATCGATTTGAAAAAAAATTCTCAAAACCGATGATGGCAAAAAGTGAAAATTGGACGAAACAAGACTGGTTCCACAATAACTCAGTTTATTATGATCGGCACACCAATTCACTCTATCCTCTCTGGTCAGCCATCAGGACATTGTCGCCAACATCGATTACGCAACAGAGAAAATCAATTGGTTACTCGGCAATCCAACCAACTGGTCATCCGAATATCAAAAATATTTCTTAAAAACCTGTCGGAGATAACTTTGAATACCAATGGTCTCAACACGCCGCAAACTTTACCCTCAGAAGGATACTCTTCCTCTTTGATAATGGCACTAATAAATCAAAAGATCCAGGCGCCTATATTCAGGCAGCAAACTCCTATTCTCGCGGAGTACTCTACAAAATAAATGCCGATCAGAAAACGGTTGAACAAATCTGGCAATTCGGCAAAGAACGTGGCAGCGACTTATTCACCCTATATTTCTGATGTCGACTATCTTGGCAAAGATCATTACCTCATCCACTCTGGCGGTATTGTCAAATCGGATGGCAAACCATCCAATCAGCCAGCCGGACTCACTGAAGGAAGGTCACACTACTTTCTGACACTGTCGAGATTAAAGATGGCAAAATAATTTTTGAGATAAAAACACCAACCAATAACTACCAGTGTCGAAAAATGGATCTCTATACCGGTGTTGATTTTTCCCTCACCGACGCTAAACATCTCGGCACCTTTGAGCGTCACCGAAGTCTCTGGCAAAAACAAGGTGTCATCACCGATACCGATATTGACTCAAGAATTCCTAAAATCTCGCAAAATCTCGCTAACAAACGAAGAGGACCGCCTCGTCTTCTCTGGGCAATTCAAGCGTGAAGACCAGGTTAAAATCGCTCTCTATCGTAATTTCAATACTAATTTCTATAATCTTAAGATCAGCAGAATCCTCTCACCGCACTTTGCGTCGATGTTCTCACCGAGGACGAAGATCAAAACAGCATCATGGTCACAAAATACATCAATAAAGACGGACTTCGCGGAAATTATTCTGTCTATATCGAGTATAATGGTAAATTATATAATACAGGTAAGTACTTCAATGCAAACTAATCAGCCAAAAATCAAAGTCGACATCAAAACCCCGAATGCTGCAAAAACCAAAAGCGCCTGATTTTTTGCCGTCACCAGCTGCAGTTTTCTGCATCATTTGCGGCATGCTCTATTCGCTCAGTCTTAATTTTAAGCAAGAAAAATAATTCAAGTAACAAAAGCACCCACGCACAGACCGCCAAGAACTCCAATCAAAATTCGAAGAACTCCAATCAAAATTCCCAAAATTCAAACGCCAATAACTCAGAAACTGAAGAGTCAGAAAACTCTAGTTTTAAGTTTGCCAAAAATACCGAAGCCGACATTAAATCCTCAAAAGATAAACTCAATATCTATATCTTCTGGGGAGACGGATGCCCACATTGCAAACATCTCGCAGAATTCCTCGGCGAGAAACAATCCGAGATTGGCGATAAGATCTCACTCTATACTTTTGAAGTCTGGAAAGACAAAAATAACCTAGCTTTTCTCAAAAGTTTTGGGAAATTCCTCGGCGAAAACCCAAAAGGTGTTCCATATATAATTATTGGCAACAAAACCTACTCAGGGTTTTCCGAAACTGACGAAGAAACTAAGCAGGAAATCATCAATCTCATCAAAACTGAAGCAAGTAAGGCCGACAAAATTGACAAATATCAAGAATACAAAAGTCCAAATAAATCTTGATAATCCCACCTATCCTTGTTATAATAAACCTGTTCACGATATGCTTGGCGCAGCCAGTATCAGAATGCGCTAGAGCAAAGTGCGAACAATCACCTAGCAATGCTGGAGTAGTCTGGGCAATGACAAGAGACTGTAAATCTCTCGGGTTACACCTTCGTAGGTTCGAGTCCTACCTCCAGCACCATAAGTTCATTAAAATCCCCAGTCAAAACGATGTGGGAATTTTTATATGCCGCCTTAGCTCAGTGGTAGAGCACTTCCATAGTAAGGAAGGGTCTCGAGTTCAAATCTCGAAGGCGGCTCCATGAGGAAAGTAACAAAATAAAACCCCAGGGGTTTATTTTTATTTTTCGACGAATGGAGTAACCGCGAAAGCCAGGCGTGCACCATGAGAGAAAAGTAATCATTCATTAGAACTCTATTTTTATTTCGACGAATCCAGACGCCTGTGTACTGAAGTACACTAGGCGGATTAATATATTTGAAAGCTAGTGGTTAGCATTAAAAACGGCAATGAGATCCTTGTTGCAATTAACTAACGTGCATCCACATTGCAACATAAACGAAATGGATTGAGAAGAAAAATTGAACTCAGAATATTCTGCTTTACAAAGTTGTATGACAGAAATGTATTGACAGAAGTAAATCAGTTTGATACTATGAGGGTAAGTTCGAAACATAATACATTAAAAATAATAGTAACGAAAGGATAAAAATATGGGAGATTCAAAGTTTAATTTACCTACTCCACAAATATTAATTAAAAAGCTAAGGAAGAGACTATACCGGTTTCTTTGCGAGGTAGAGAGTACTATTTGCTGCTTTTTGACGACAAAATGGCAAAAAGAAGCTGGCGTAAATCGTGGCGCAATGATGAATGCGTGGCTGAGACTTCTACGCTCAAAACCAAAGTTCTTCCTCCGAAGATAACTCGAAAGATATTATGATTAGCTATCTTAACTCGCCTGAGATTTTGGAATACTATTCCAAGCTTGGTGCGGAGAATTGATTTTCCGCTTAGGGAGATTTAGAAGAGTTTAATTACTTGGCCTGACGCCGTGTATTCATACGAAAATAAAAGATTACGATATGCTTTATGTAGAGATGTATACAGTGACATTGACCATTATATTAGTGTAGGAATAGATTCTAATATCAGATTCGAAGATCAGACTATCAGAATGATGAGCTATATGTTACGCTGGAACAATGGCCACTAGTCTCAGTTTTATTAACTGAGTACGATAAGAAGTACAAACGTTTGTTCCCAGGCCGACATTATGGTTTGACACCTAGCATACTTAAAAGATTGCGGATGAATGTAAAAAGTACGCTAAGCTAGATAATTTAAATGATGCAGGGTGTCTTGCTACCACGCGATTAAAAGGCCATCTGCTCGATTATGTGGAGAAACAAGATGATTAAGCTGAGTGATCATTATAAGACACGCTACAAAGAACGAGTGTCTAAAAGTAGCATGCAAGCGATGGCTGATGAGGCATTTGAATTCGGCACAGACTTAAATGACATAGAAATAGCAAGATAGGAAAAATCTCAGCAATAAAAGCTAGAGATGAAAGACCATGGGTGAAGTGCGAAAATTTATCGTGGATACGTGTGGTGGTTTTTCTGAACAACTTGATCCTAACTGGTATATGCGCTGCCAGTTATCGAGATCGGCTTGTAAGAATTAATTTCAAAATCCTGATAATAGAGGCTGATTGCCTCTCTATTTTTTATTTAATTATGCGCAATATACTCATTACATCATCCTTTGGATTAACGCTGAGTCAGGTCTCTCTGCTTGGGCCATACATCCGCCGCCGGAGAAGTTATAAGCTCCGTTTGGAGTCCAGATTGTATTTCCCGAAGACGTTACGGTTCCATTTTTCGTCCACATGGTATTACCGCTTTTTGTTGCCATAGAGTCACCATCACAGATTACATTGTCTGTTTTGTTTGTGTACTGCCATCTCCACCAGTTTTATTCTTTTTGCTATTATTGACCTTTCTGCGACAATTGACATCTCAAGATGCAACACTAAAGCAACAAAAAGAGACATCAATCGTTCTTAGTCCTGTTAAAATTAAATTTGTAACACTAACTTAAACAAGGATAGAGGTTGATGCCTAAATAAATGTTGTAGATGAAGATTTTCATCAAATTCATTGCTGAACTACAGTGATCCGCGCTTCATAACTTTAAATAATGCGAAATCGCAACTTTTAAATAATACCTCCGTTACGATAGTGTCTTAACTTTAAAAAGTTCAATAAAAAGCACGGGTTCTTATCCGTGCTTTTTATTTATAAAATAATCTTAAAATCTGCATATTTATCAGTGAAAGCATCTTCGATTCTCTTATTAGTTTTTCAAGATACTTTTTGACAAGATATTACCCAACTGAATAAACCAGCCCAACAGGGCAAATTAATGTTTCCGTTGAAAAAGATTTCATCATAGTTATATTCATTTGAATCAGTTTGTCTTGAAGTAAATCTAAGATCTTTTTATTTTCATCATCAGTACGCTCAAGTATAGTTTTAATAAATAAAGATTTCTCGGATTTATCTTCCACGAACTCGGCTTCGAGTACACAAGCGAGCCCTTCGAAGATTAAACCATCAAAGAGAGTTTTTAGCCCACTCATCGTCTCTTACAGTGAGCCGCATGGCAAAGGTTCATGGACGACATTTTCAGAAATCAAATTTTTAGTCGCCTTCTTATCGTCGATATTAATACGAATAAAATCAGCAGAAAAAGTGAAGCCGCCAGCACCATTTTCTGGAATTATCATAGGTATTCTATTGGTGACTAGGACATCAATATCCCAATCAATTTTAGTTTTTGGAAACTGCATATCCTCGGCAGCTTTAATAGTATCTATGATCATCTCTCTACTATTAGAAAGATTACCATTGGCTTCTGTAAGTAATACATTTACCTTATTCATAAAGAGTGGTTATATTATATTTTTAGCATTAAAAATCAGTATTTTAGCTCAGTTAGTAATATGTTTGAGAGCTGTCTCATTTTGTACAATATTTTATTTACCAGGTTTGTGAGCTAATACGGTACACTTGACAAATAGCACAATATCTGCCTAATATAGAAATACGAAAATCGTATAGATTAGATAAGGGGGAATTACTTATGGCACATTTAGAAAACATGGACACGAAAAGCAAAGTTCGTGCTGGCGTAATCGGCCATGCGATAGGTGACGCGTTGGGAGTTCCTGTGGAATTCACAAGCCGTAGTCAGTTAGCGCATCATCCACCTCGTGATATGAAAGGTTTTGGCACACATGGTATGCCAGCCGGCACGTGGTCTGACGACACTTCGATGGAGATTGCTTTAGTGCAGTCGTTAATCGATAAAGGAAGTTTTGACTACAAAGATATCATGGATAATTTCTGTAAGTGGTGGTATGATATGATGAGTTTACCGCTACTGGCAGAACATTTGACATTGGTGGCACCTGCGCCGGAGCAATCAACAATTTCCGTATGGGAATGAGCCCATCGGAGTGCGGCGAAAAAGGTAAACGTAGTAATGGCAACGGTTCATTGATGCGTATTTTGCCGGTAGCATACGTCTGTTATGATAATTCCATAGTAGGGAATGACAGATATGAATTGGTGCGCAAAGTCTCATCTCTTACTCATGCACACGAAATAAGCGTGCTGGGATGTTTCTACTACATCAATTTCGTTTGTTGTCTGCTAAACGGCGATAACCCGGCAGTAGCTTATCGAAAAGCACAACAAGAGGATTATTCAATGTTCTCAGATTCTGCTCATGAAGCTTATCATCGTATACTTACCGATGATATTACCAGCTACAACGAAGATGATATTTCTTCGAGCGGTTATGTTCTGAGTAGCCTCGAGGCATCACTTTGGTGTTTACTGACTACCAGAAAATTACAAGGAGCCGTACTCAAGCGGTTAATCTCGGAAGTGATACTGACACCGTAGGTGCTATCACTGGCTCAATGGCGGGCATCTATTATGGATATGATGCCATCCCTTGTGAATGGGTTGAAAAACTCCAACGATCCGAGTATCTACTGAACCTCTGTGACCAGTTTGCATCGACAAAAATCGAGGTGTAAACCTTTGTGGCTCTTTGTCCCAGACATTTAGAACAAACCCCCGATTACTCGGGGGTTTAGCCAGTCTAAACTTCATCTTCAGTTGTCGCTAGGAATGCCTTTATTAAATCTTCGTTATTTGTAAAGTCAGATCCTGCAGCTAGGTGCTTAACTTTATTATTGTAAATCTCTAAATTCATTGGCGTAAAATAATATACCCCACCACCCTTCCTGATCTACCCGCTTAAAAGGCAAAAAGTCGTCCTTATGCCTTGTTTCTGATGCTGTCATAATGCGCTCATGCAGTATCATACCATCTAACTATAGAGATTTTCTTGCTCAGCCGTTCTATCATGATTTATAGTTACATTTATGCCAACTAAGACCGTATCGTCATTGGGAGATTCAATATAGTAAACTGGCTTTGGCAATTTTTCCATAGAATCAACCTTTTTCACATTATTATCTTTACCATTAATATTCTCATTATCTGAGTGCGTCATGATACTTTCAAATGATCTCATCTTTTTCTCTATATTATGTTAATATTATACCCTACATCCAATCATCAACCGATTTCGATGGCTGGTTCAGGAGTCAGAGTTGATTCTGAGCTGTGAGGCTAAAGCTTCTTGGTAGAGTACACTGTAATCTATACCCAGTGTGCTTTTGTAGGTATGAAAATATTTCCATATCATCATCTGAAAAAGCCATCAGGTGCTTCACCCGATGCCAGTGCTTTAAGTTCGTCTAATTTCATTTCTTTTTAAGATATTCGTCCATATCAATCGATAACTGTACTTTTTCACCATGCGCCACCACCGATTCGATCATTGATTTAAATGAGGAATTAAAAATCATCTCCTGCGTTTGCGAGGTCAGCCATTTCGTCAATCGATGCATAAGATTCCTCTCCACTAATCAAAGCTTGCATTTTCGCCTGCTTTTAGCTTGTTCTAGTTTCTGTGTTTTCCGCATATTCTTCTGGCGACTGGCTTAATACATCCAAATTACCCGTAGAATCTGAAGCAGCCTCTTGAGGTGCATCCTTGTGTAATATAACAACTCTCTTCTATGGGCCTGCCGTTTATTTCTTCTAGCCCCATAGATCGTAATTCTGCAATTATTCCATCCGTGAACTGGAAGTCTACTTCTATGATTCAATAAACCCAGCACCGATACCAGTTCTAAACATCTGTTCATTTTTAACTAAATAACGACCGTTAGGATCTGTAAGCTTAGCAAAGATAGCGTCCGGAGAGAGTCGTTCAGCAAATGAATCATCATCCGTTGAGCCAAATTTGTCATAACTATAGGAATACCAATCTGTGCGATCGAAAAACTTCGGGCTTAAATACTACCACTGCACCTTTCATTTTTTCTCTTGATCTTCATTGGCAATTCTCAGTAAAAACACTGTCTGCCCCACCAGTATACATATCGCTAGTGGACGACATACCGTCTATCATGACACCTCTAGAATATCGTTCGGTCGTACACATCAAACCTTGCGTTAATATTTGGTAGATTGATTTAGCACTTCCGTTATATAACCAATGGATTGCGCGTATATCTTCGCCATATCTTCCAAGGTATTCCTCATGTTTGCCTCTCTCTACGAGTGTTGTATAACCAGGAAGACCTCTTCGCGATGTAACTTTTCCGCTTGATCCATCTGCTCAGGAGTTAAATCACCAGTAATTACATGTTGCCATTTATAGCGAGCCATCTTATATTCTCTTTCCGCTTCTTCAGTAACTTCGCCAAGCGCATCTGGAATGCCTAAGTCTTTTTCTAAAATTTCTCCCAAAAATTTGTTCCGTAGCTTCAGGGTCCATTTCAGATGGAACTTCAACCTTAACTAAACCCATAGCAGTTCGGATCAAGACCTCTACGGCTGATAGATACGCCGTTTTTAAATGATGGATCTGCAATGAATACTCTTACTCCGTCTTTTTCAAAAACAGATGCATCACATAATTCATATAAACTGTCGGAAGAAGCTCCTTCATAAGTAATTTCTCCTCGTCGCAAAACTGCGCCACTCAGAGTGTTGACTTCAGTTTGTCCATCTTTACCTTCGCCTTCTGGCTTGAGTTGCCAATGCAGCCATTACTTCGGTTGGAGCCCGTAGTTTAAATCTAAATTCCATCGTACCGCGATCGCTTTTGTTTATTACATCGATTTTTGCCCTTCGATATGATCATGGTCGCATACAATTTCGGTTCGAGGGACGAACTACTGTTTCCCCTAGAACGTTCCATCTCTTGAGCGCTAAACATTCTGATTGTTTCACTTACCCTCCTTCTCGGTCTACGCTCTCTAGATTCTGGATTTGATGGTTCCTCTGATTCTCCATAAGTCTTAGCCAAATATTCACGACGACCTAGTAATCCGGTCAATATCCTATCACGATCTTCGCCTTCTAGGCCAGACTCATCTACGATAGCTCTTATATCTTCGGGGCTCAAATTGCTAACTAGTTTACGCGCCTGTCGTAATCTCATCTTCTGTTATACCTGCAAAAACTTCTCCCGGTAGGGCGTCCAGGTACGCGCATCGACTGTAGCTCTGGTACAGAATCCGGCGAGTAAGCCTTGTCCCCACCTTGTGCTCGGAAGATCAAAGAACCACCATTATCTATACGATAAAAACCGTCCTTTCCTTGAACTATATTATCGTAGACTAGACCTACAACATCCCAGTTGGCCAGAAATGCATCAGCAACAAAACCTTTTTGAACATCCTCACTCTCACCTTGAGCTTCTCTGCTAGCCGGTGTAGCCTCTGGTACGGCTGGTGAAGCAATAGCTTCACGACCATCCAATTGGATGATTTCAGAATGTACCGCTTTAATTCCAAGCTTCGCGTAAACAGCATTGGCCACAAATTCGGCTTGTCCTTGGCTAGGATTTTCATAAAACTTAACATAAAATCTTTCGCCATTCGGTTTCTCATACCAACCGCCCTCGTTAGAGCCTAGTTGACCACTTATCTTTGTTAACTCCCACTTTTTATCACGTTCAATAGTGCGCGTAGCTAGTCCAGCAATACTTTCTCCATCAGACAACGTTGCAGCTTCTCCGCGTAATGTTTCTATAGAAGCCATCAAATCAGATTGAGCATCACCTTGATTGAGCTCCAAGATAGGATTTTTTCCAGTAGACTGTTCCATACCAGCTTCTTCCATAGCACCTTGTACTACTACAGATGAAACAGCCTCCTCAATCTCTGCAACTTCTGCGTCGGTGCGAAACCCATCTTCGTCGGCAGCGGCAATTGCCTTTTCGCATCATAAACAAGTGCATAATCTGTCATTTCTACTAGCTTTTTCACTATTTTGTATTCCGAACTTGTTTTTAATATAATCTTTGAAGCCTTTAATCTTCCCAAGTAGTTTTTCCATTTTACTAATAGGTTTTTCTTGAACTTCTGAACTAGTTGGCTAGCAACAGCTTCATGACCTATCGTGGAGCCTGAAGTTTTACCTCCTTGAAACTCAACACCTTTTCATCGCCTTTTTGCCATTGAACATAGCTACTATTTGGCTGGTTATCATTTTCGCTATCATGATTTGGTTGATATAAATTATGATTCATTTTAGTTCTTCACACCTAATAAAAATACAACTATTTACCTACTCGCTAAACTATAGTAATCCCTTGTGAAGAATCACCAATGTAAATAACCTCCGTTTAATCCCTGCAAGGAGGAATTCAACTAAATGATTGCAATTAACGCTTTCATTATAGTATTTTTCGCACAAAAACATATATCCATTCTAAATTAACATCTCAAAGCTCAATATTTTTTTAACAAAAACATTATAATAGTAAGTATAAAAAGTATTATACCGGAAGGTTAAAGTTTTTAAATGGTAGAGCAATCTTTAGCAAAAAATTGATAAGGTCCGTGGTTCCATGATGGGTGGAGCGGTTGGGGATGCTCTCGGATACCAGATAGAGTTTCATCGAGGAGTAACCCCCAAAGATGATTACGCGTTTCAATAATGAGCTTGGTGTTATTTCAGATGATACACAAATGACACTTTTTACCGCTTGCGGATTATTATGAGAGAAACAAGGTATTACTTACGTGGTATTGCGATGCGACCACCAGAGCAATTTATCTTGCGTATCTTGATTGGTTGGAGACACAGCAAAGAGTTAAAGAACATATTTCCATATCTTGGATTAAGGATATTCCGGAACTGAATGTTTTGCGCGATCCGGGAATAACTTGCCTTGAAGCGCTCGGTTCTGGTAAAGGCCGGTACATTAGGAGAACCAATAAATAACAGTAAAGGGTGTGGTGGTATTATGCGTATCGCTCCGATTGCTTTATGTCTCAATGAAGACGTTATTGGTGATTTCTCAGCTAAATCTTGTGCTTTAACACATGGCCATCCTCTAGCGATTCTTTCTGCATATACATTGGGATACATCATTTTACTATGCACTGTCTGACTATCCAATGGAGAAAGCCATCGAAACTGCCATACAGAAAATGAATGATTGGACTGCCGAGGGGAGTAGATAAGGATCAGAAGCCTATTAAGATTCAATATAAAAATGAAAAGGTTGAGCTTTACTGGATTATTTAATAAAAGCAATCAGGCTGGCGGAATCTGATATCGAAGATCAGAATGCGATTCGCCAACTAGGTATGGGATGGGTTGCCGATGAAGCAGTGCAATTGCTATCTACTGCTCGCTAAAGTATAAAGACAATTTTTGAGGATGCGATTATTGCAGCAGCTAACCACGATGGAGATTCCGACTCTACGGCGGCGATAACCGGCAATATTGTTAGCGCTCGTGTTGGCTATAAAAATATACCAGATTATTACAAGAACAATGTTGAATTGAAAGATGTTATTTTGGAACTATCAGATGACTTAGCTAATGGTATTTCAATTAAGAAGGACGAGAAACGGACACACTTATCCATCCGATGAGTGGCTAGATAAATATGTTTATTTAAAGCATACCTCTAGGGTATAATTGCTGACACATCTTTTTCTAGAAAAGGCAAAAGGCAGCTCCGAAAAAGCTGCCTTGGTAGGTTTTAGCATTGAGTCTACCACTCAAGTCTGATTACTCGTCTCTGGTTACCGATGTCACTCTGCGACCAGGTTCTTCGACCATGCTTTTAGCGTGTTCTTTGTTGTGCGCAAGCACGGTCGTAAAGCCGATTCGGGAGTTACATACGGATCAAAAGCCGACTTAAAATCTTCGTACTCCACCCAGTACCTTCTCATTGGTTGTCTCCTCTTAGTCATTTTACTTCCTCCTCCATTATGCGTTCCAGTTTTCTCCGAGAACTTCGTCCGCAAGCCCGTAGGCCGCGAAGTCATTCTCACTCAGGATGTAGCGGTCGCCATCTGCGAGGTTGTCAGGATCTTCCTTGTAGTAAGGAGCGCAAAAGTAGCATTTTTGCGTCACCATTCTGCGGACCGCCCCAAGGCGCTTCAATCTCCACATCTTCGCCGGTATCATTCTGGATAATCCTGCCATACCTTTGGCGCGATATACGCCAGGCTCCTCAGTGGGCTCATAGCGCTTGTGGAATGTTGCATCCGGAATAACGTAGTTGTTGTCGTGATCGGTCTCCCAAGCTTTTAGGGATTGGTAGCGATCCACTCGCCAACTTCAACAGGACGCGTGTCCTCAAGCTCAGCGCTGCGAATGTAGAATGTGCCCTCAACGAAATTCTCGCGCATCACATAAGTGTCGATTACATACTGGCCTTTCTCGTTGTCAAAGCGAATGTCCTTGTCGACATATTCGCCAGCTTTGAGTCCGTCCTCAGTAATCTGCACAGCCTTAATGACGCCTTTCTTAGCGTAGATGGCCGCTGCTGCGAACTGGTTGGTGTACTCCTCGGTGTTCAGATTGATCTTCTTCATGGTAGTGTCCCCTTTCTATGGATACAAAATTTTTTTGAAAAATGCCATAGCACTACTTACGAGTAATTCAGATTTGTAAGGTACTATTGTAAGATTAAGCATTTTTCAATCAAACATTTACATTATAACATACTTAACGAAGATGTCAATATACTATAACATATTTTTGTAAAAATAAAAATGCTTCCCTAAGTTAAAATCTCAGTGCAACACTTCGTAACAAAAAGAGACATCAATTCTTCAATCTTGTTAAAATTAGGTTTATACTTTATATATTATCATGATTCATAAAAATTCTATTACAAGATTATAAATAAAAACCTTGGCAGGGAACGAATCCAGACCAAGGCGCTGTAATTTGATAATACACCACTTGGGTCTAAAAAGTCAATACTAAAGATTATTGGCACCCTTATAAAGCATTCACTATTTCATCATCTCTGAGGGCTTGGGTTTGCATCACATTCATCAACTAAAGGCTCTAGTCAATCTTTCACTAAAACCAACATAGGTTACATTTTTGCCGGCCCGCTTCGCACACAAAACAGCAGGCAACAGATCAGTATCAGAACTGACAAGAATAATACGATCTACAGTATTCATCAACGCATCTTCCACCATACTGACTGCAACACCAACGTCAACACCTTTTTCCTGATATCGATAGTCTTTACTACCACAATTCTTACAGATGTCACTGTCACGGATTTTTAATTTTTCCGGCTTCAATGTAGGTGATATCTTGTTTAGATGAGACTATTGCGGAAGCGGCGAAGATTGTCAGAAAATTTAATAGATTTATCTAAAATTTCTTGACCAAAAATCGGAGCGACGCTTTAATTTTTGCTACTCCGAAGAAACGAATTTCAAGTTCTTCATTAGGAATAGTTTTTTCGAATAGCGAGCGGATGTCGATAGCGTTTAATTCTTGTTTATCATTAACGAGACCATGCTTAACTAAAATTTCTGACACCTTGTAGAGGAAGTTCTGACCGTCAATATAAACAATTTTTCTCATGACTTTTATTATATCATAGAAAGAATACCACCCACTCGACAAAAGCAAAACCGTCAAATGATAGTTCTGCAAGTTCCGAGCAATTTTGATTGGTGTTTGAAACCGTAATTATCGGTGATAAATATCCATGTTTTATTAGCAGTGCTGCGGCAACAATCAATTAGGACAAGATTAAAGGATGCGTTATAATACTATTGCTTTAAAATCTGCGTATTTATCAGCAAAAGCGTTTTCGAATTTGTGCCAGTTTTTCTTAAGATATTTTTCACTAAATAATACCCTAGTGAATAACCGGCCCAGCGAAGTTCATTGCTTTCATTGAAGAAGATTGCGCCATAATCATAATAATTTGAATCCAGCTGGCTACGAAGTTTTTCAAGAATTTTTTCATTTTCCTCATCACTTCGTTCCAAAATAGTTTTAATGAACACTGTTTTTCAGTCCGATCCTTAACAAACTCTGCCTCAAGATAAGTTGCGATACCTTCACTAATCATTCCATCAAATAGCGAGTTGATCTCCTCGTCGTTTTTACCCCAGCGAGCTGCATGACAAAGTTCATGCACTAAGATCTCGGAAATCAGGCTTTCAGTTGCTTTTCTTTCATCTATCGCAAACTCAATAAAGTCACTAGCTCGCGTGCGTCCGCCAACTCCATCTTCAGGAATAATGACGTCATATAGGCGATTTGTCACAAGCAAATCAATATCCCAATCTATTATTAACCTTTGAAAGACATATTACTCAGCTTCTTTGACGGCTTTTTGCTATGGTTTCTACTTTGCCATCTAGATTTCCATTAGCGCGAGTGATCAATCCGTTTTTATTCATTTTTAGTTTTATCTATAATCTCGAGAGAATCAGGACCTATTACTATTTTGGGCTCACCATTTTCTATAACTATAAAAGTTGGATATCCAATATACATCGGTTTATCACTTTTAATAATAAATTCATAAACATCATTTTTGCCTATCGTTCCAGCAAATACGATGTCATTATAACCATCTAAATAATTTAAATAATTATTCTCTTTTTGCCCAAGATATTAATTCTTCTTTTATCATATAGTTATCTACTGATTAAATCCGAATAAATCGCCTTTTACGGAACTTTCTTCTATGCCAAGATCTCTCAACACGGCGTAGCTGTGTTCGATGTCCATATTAAGAAAACAGTTGTCGTCTTTTCAGCTTTTCACAAATTAATTCGAACTTTTTCTTTCTCGTTCATCGTTAGCATTTTTGTTGCAATAATTGGACTGCTTTTTCGCGTAGTACATTTAATTTATCCATTTTATTCTCCTTTTTCCTTCATCCGGTTCAACCGTTCCAGGTATTTTTGGATCTTTGCGTTCAATATATTCAAAGGTTCCATCATCTAGCTTTGCTTTTAATATCTTCGAGGTAAGAGATGTCAACTCACGTTCACTTGATAAATAGTAGTAGCTCGTATTTCCATCTCTGTTATCAAGGTTAGATCCACTCATTGCAATTACTGCGCCTGCCTCTAGCTTCAGGGCCATCCCCGTTAACTGCATTATGCGTAGAACAACGATCGAAACATTATCTTTTTCTTTCTTGCTCGCTAAAAGAGTGTCTTTTCTGAGTTGCAAAGCATAACTCATCGCGTCTATACCACGCAAATTCGTTGATTTTAATCTATCTAATAAAATTGTCTTCTTTTCGTCGAATTCTACGGGATGTAGGTTTTCGGTTAGCGAATCATATTCATTCCAAGGGTCATTATCGCGTTCTTGAGATTGTACTAGCTCATACATAGCACTAACTTTATCTTGGAATTCTTTCTGGGTGCGCAGATTGGGACTTTCACACTCAAAACCAGTCAGTGGTAAACCAAGTTTTGCTCTTGCAATGTCTCCGCCTAGTATGCTAGCTACCGAATCTGCACGTACAATAAACTTTCCATCTCTGAACTCTAGATTAGCATGGCCATCACCATAATCTTCCCCGATCAAGTTTTTATATTCACTCTTAAAATGCAACCCCTGCTCATCGAGGCATTTTTCGCGTAAATCATATTAAATTCGAAAGCAAACTACCTCATTATTATCGGGTGAAATTTGACCTACATAGTCCAAGCTCTTATGTTTCTCAGCAGCTTCACCTTTTTGGTTTGCAGCCATGAACTTATTGTCATATGTCAGCATCGTACACATTTTAGCGTAGATATAAACTGCTTTCTCTAGTTCAGAAACCCCCTCAGGCATTTGCGCAACTATAGCATCATGGAGATCTGGATTAAACTCTACTTTTTCATATAGAGTATCCTCGGTTTTTAGTAGTTTATTCGCTGCGCTAAAATCTATATATTGTCCACTAGTTAGAGAATTAATTCGTCTTTCTATGTTATCAGAAAACACATAGTTTTCAGTGATTTTTGTTTTTCTTTAAATATTCGCTTGCCGCATAAACAAATTCGGTTTTAGAAAGTTGTCCTATTTTTACCATCGGGATCAGTAATGCAAATATCTTTTTAAATTTTCTGGAGAAAGACTTAAGAATCTAACTATATTATCTACTGGCAATATATACTTTTTACCATCAATCTGCGTTTCGTATATTGTGTCTCGTATTTTTTCCACAAATGATTGAGGGGAAGTAATTTCCCTAAACTCAGCTAGACGCTGTTTTTTTCAGTATCATGCAACTCACCTAGTGCACCATTTTCTTCTAGCTGATTTAAACCACGGACCAGATCGCTCTTGCTAGGAATACTTGCTCCACCACCACCATCTATTCTACCGCCTTTTATGTCGTCTTCACTTTGATAAAATAACCGTATAGCGCTAATAATACTTCCACGTGGATTATCCTCATGCATATGTTTTTGAAGCTAAAAGTATAATAAAGCATCCACTGACAAACAACGTTTCAAAAGCTCGACGGAAACAATATTATTTTTAGATAGCTCAATTTTTCACTTTCGTACAAAAAGGATGCATCTTCTGGTGTAGTAATTATTTCGTCTTCGATTACATGACCAAGATAACCTTCAGTCGGCAGTAGGCTCGCATTTGGGTCAAGAATCAGATTACCATTTTGATTTTGTGGAATATTGTCGGATTCATAAAATGAGCGTAGAGTTCTCTCAGTATCGTTTTTAGACCTTTCCTTTGTCGCTACTACCAAATTCACCCACTTTTTGAGCCATTTTTTCAAACTGATTTAATTCTTGGCTTTCGGGCGAGTGTCTTCTCCGGTATTATGTGTGCTTTTTCCATATAAGTATTCCTCAAATTATCTACTTTTTAATTATACTCCCGATTGAATTCAAGGCCTTTATAAAATTCCAACAACAACAGATCTCTTTTACATACAACATTTAGAATCTTATACGACTAGTTGTCGGCTTGTATTTGTCGGTGATATAAGACTTTTGGTTCAAAGCTTCGCATAGACCAAAACTTATCCAGTGTATCCCTGCAATAACTTCTTTTTGCACCATATTCCATTAGTTTGTCAAAATCACGACATTCATAATAACGCTTGAAATTCTGGATAACTTGCATCTGGCAAAGTCATAATTGGCTTCCAAGATTCATCAAGCAGTGCCGTCAAAAGATTCCTTTAATATATAGTATTCGTCCTCAGATAGTGTAGAAATTATTGAATTTGGATTCTCTCTATAATAATTAGTCTGAAAATGCATCAGTTCGTGCAAGACTCCATCGAGTGGCATACCCCATAATTCATTATCAAAAACCGCTCAGGAGCCATCTCAACTCTAGTATTTCTTTCATTGAGGTAGGGAATTAGGATTTTTCGCTTCCGAAAAATTTAGCCCCCTCGATCTAAGTAGCGATTTTAACATCTTTTGGGTCTCTTATTTTTTTCATTCCACCAAAATTATTTATGGAATTAAACCAGTTATAGGCGTCTTGCGTAATGTCGTAAATTATTTTATAGGTAATCATATTTTTTTATTATAAAAATTATAGGTTTGATTAGCTCATAACGTCTTTATCGGTAAAATTCTCGAAACTACAGAAAAACTGGCTCATTCATGCCTCTCTTCATATATAGAAATTCACCTTGTTTGAGGATTTACCGCATCAGGTGAGGATATTAATCTTTCAGACTCTACTTCATCTAGACAGTGAAAAATCATTCTGGTATCCATATAGTTTAGATCAAGTGTAGTAATAAATTCTTTTTCACGTCTTTGCGTCGAGAGTATTATGTGGGTATTCGTATATCTGCTGAGTTTTACAAACTTTAGCAGGAATAAAAACATATCTTTTGTCTCAAACACCCCTCTTTTGAATAGATAGGAGTATTCATCAATTACGAAAATAATAGCAGGGAAATTCTCGATCGCTTTTTTCTTATCATCACTTTCTTTAATAATGGCGACCCTACGTTCGTTTTCTGCCAAAATCCAGTCCATCGCTTCACGGATTTCTTCCGGCTTAGTTAGAGGATCTTTTATTAGACATGGCAAGCCTTTGTAGCTATTAAAAGATATTCCTATTGTATCGGCGAGAATAAATTGAATTCCGTCAGAAGAATATTTCGTAATAAGTTGCGTAAGCATTCGATTAATTAACACTGAGCGCCCATTACCGCAAGTTCCAGCCATAAGAGCAACCGCTTCTCTTGGACCAAATGTATGAGTTATTTCTTTGCCGTCCTTGCCAAGACCTAAGACAACTGACGGATACTTGTTTTGGCTAGCATTCTTCTCAGAGTAGTACTTGATTGTGTCATCATCAACATAGAATCCCTGTAACCTTAAACACTTATTTTCGCAAGAAAAAAACATATCACCACTTCCTAATAGGTATTTACCGCATCTTCGTTAATTAATTTTTGAATCATAAGACATATGAAATATAACTTTAGTCTTGAAAAGTTTATTCAATGTTTTTATAGCTTTAAATCGTCATGGTCTTTGTGGTTATCATAAATGAAGTAGCAAGGGTTTTTGCGACGACATAATAATATAGACATTGAAAAGCAGGCCCGTTTTCTGCAATAAACTCTATTTGAGTATGAAAAGTTTTATTACTGATTGCACAGTCAGCAAATTCATCAATTACAACTAAGATAGGCTTATGTTTTACCTGCTCATTAGTCTTTCGATTAGATATTACACTTATTACCCATGTAAGTGCATCATCAGCTTTATCTATTGAGTTCGCAAAGGGAAATACCAAATGTTTAAGGTCTTTAAATGAGTCGAGTTCAACTGCTTTTTGGATCAATTAACACTAGCCCCAACTCTTCTGGCTTGTAATTAAAAATCACTGAACAAAGAATCTGATTAATAAACATCGATTTGCCAGAACCAGAACTACCGCATATTAGAATATTTGAGGTTTTATCCAGAGACGAGTAAAAAATTTTTCTATCAATATCCATCCCTATGGGTAAAGGAATCCGATCTTTATTATTAGCTTTGTTATTTGCTCCATTATTTTGTAAGATATTGCTTAAAATTCGGATACAAACGTTTTTATATGCGGAACCACTATCGCTAGCTTCTTATCCGTACGAGTGCATCTTATAGCAGAGCCGCGTAGCAATTCGTTTGCGAGCATTTCTTCAAAACTCGCCAGAATACCATCATCAAATAAATCGTCAAGAATCGTAAATTCAAATTCGGTAAACGTAGGACCAATACTCGCGCCAACAGCTTCAATATTGACACCCTAATGTTCTAGCAATGGTTAAAATTTGAGTTGCAACATGAGAAACATCTCCTGGGTCAACCATTTGTTCAGATCGCTCACTGTGTTTAGGGATTGTTCACTAGTCTTAATCTCCTTTACATTCCTCATGAAATCAAATTTTACCCCCTCACAAGCTTCAGCAACTTCTCGTAAGAATTACATACACCATAAATACAGTCACCATTGCTAATTTTTGCAAAATGCTTCCTGGCGCACTCGATCTTCGCTTTTTCAATGCCTTTTAAGTGTATATCTAGCTGCCCCTCGTTCACGCCTTTGGTCTCTGCTACAAAGTAGATATGCTTCACCCCAGCATCATCTTTAAATGCAATCGCCCAATCTGAGTTATAATGACCCATCGGCGTATCAATATAAAACTTCCTCGGAAGCTTCACGTACACTTCAACCGCTTCACTTTTATCCAGCTCCTCCGCAAAATTCTTCTCGACATCCGAATCATAACGAAGCTTATCATACAAATGATGATTTGGCGTATCAATCAGATTATTTCCATATACACCACTAATATCGCTGTTAATAAAAAAATCTCGCCGCCATCCCACTTTTCGTTCAACTTATCATACTGAATATGCTCAACGACAGTTGACGCTTTTTGTTCATTAATAAGTTGAATCGCATTATGGATAAACTCTTCTGGGTTCGTCTTAAAGAGGTTAAATACGATTGGTCTCGATTCCGGTAAGGATGTCCGCAATAGCTTTGCGCGTCAAGCTTGTACCGCCGTCGTTTTGCGACTTGATAGCTCGGAGAGTAGGTCGTACTGGATCCTGTCGTTCACTAACTCAGAGATAGCGATTGGCGTGCCAATTCTATTCTTATACATCTCAAGTTTATCTTTGCCAGCAGTTTTCAAAAGACCCTCAGTAATAATAACCTCAGTCTTAGTCACTCGTAAATTCCTATTCAGGGAATTAATACATCTCTCAACCAGTTCACTCTCGTCAAATTCAACCGTATAATAAGTTTTCTCACTAATCCGGTTCCATAATTCCTTAAACTTCTTTGAAGCAAACTTTTCTGGGTTAAGATTAAGTTTCTCAGGACGACGTGCATTAGTTACAAGCTGCCCCTCTTTGGATCATAAATAGAAGCAAGAATATTCTCAATATTCTCCGCATATGGCGCATACAATTCACCAACCGCCTCGCGAATCTTCTGTACCTTCATCTCATCATTTAGTGCGTGATAATCTTCCGTTAATTGTTTAGAAATCCTATCAACAAGTCCAGCCATTACTAGCCCAGCATAAATATCGGCTGCTACATTATCATCAATAACAGCAGACCTGGCGCCACTCTCATCCTGTAAAACCCTTCCGATAAATAGCGAGGCAGAAGCGTCTTTAGGACGTTTCGCGATAATCTCATTAAATTCATTCTGCAAACTATTTGCAAAACTTTCGTAGCTTTCTATTAGCAATTACTGTCAAAATATTTATATCATGCACCAGACTCTCACCGAGTACCTCTGCGTCTTGACGAATACCGTTCTGATCTACGCAAAGCCGAAGACCACGCCCAATCTCTTGACGCTTCTTAATTTCGGCATTCGATTCACGAAGTGTACAGATTTGGAATACGTTCGGGTTATCCCAACCCTCACGGAGAGCAGAGTGAGAAAAGATGAAGCGAACCGGTTCTTTGAAATCAGTAGGCGCTCTTTATTCTTCATAATAAGGTCATAGGCCCGAAACATCATCTGAGCCACCCTCACGCCCCTCTTTACTGTTGATAGCTTGACCTTTGTTGTCGATTGAGAAGTACCCGGCATGAATTTCTGAGGGGAAGAATTTCGCTAAATAACTGCGGAAGTCGGCATCTTCTTCAAATTGTAGTTGCTGATTCAAGTAAATATCGACGGCCTTTTGAAATTCATCTTCAAATATTTTTCGCATAAGTGCCTTTTTGCTCGCCGTTTTCGTCGTAGTATTTGTATTTAGCGACTTCATCAATAAAGAAGAGCGACAAAAACCTTAATGCCTTTCTTATAGAGTTTTTCGCTCTGTTTCAAGATGCGACATGATTGTTTCGCGAATTTGAATGCGGCGTAAATCATCTGCACTAGTTTCACCGATAACTTCGCCCTCGTGAATACGAATGCCGTTTACGAAGTCGACATAGCCTTCCTCGTCACGAGCATTAATCTCTGAGATTTTGTATCCGTCATGATAAGCTTCAAGCTCACCAGAGTGGACGTAAATATCATCGCCTAGAACAAGCGTTTTAGTTTTTGCGAAGGATTCCGCCACCTGTTTTTGTGCCAAACTCGAACACGACAGTTGCGGTCGGCTTCTTGTTTGGATAAGTATTAATCTTTTGGAGATAGAGATATCCATTAGTTGCAGTTCCACCCCTAACAGTAATACCTTTGACAGTAATCTTTTTGACGAGTTGTTTCTGATATGCATCTACTGCATCAAGGCGATAGACCTTATTGAAGTCTTCACGATGCGTAGCGGAATAATTCAAGAAGAATAGTGGATTGAATTTTGCAATGCTTTCGCGAGTTACGTTTGCACTTCTATCTGCACCGAGCACACTTTGCGGCTCATCAACGATAATGATTGGCTTTGTCGCCGCAACTACATCGATTGGTTTGCGAGAGCGGAACGAATCGAGTTGCATATAGATACGACGAGCGTCGGCGCCACGAGCGTTGAATGCTTGTGTGTTGATAATCATCACATTAATGTTGGAATCTTCGGAGAACTGCTCGAGTTCGCTTAGTTTAGAAGAGTTGTAGATAAAAAAACGAATGCGCTTACCATAATCTTCGGCGAAATGATCTGCTGTTGTCTGGAAGGTTTTATAGACGCCCTCGCGAATCGCAATACTCGGTACCACGACGATAAACTTGCACCAGCCGTACTGTTTATTGAGCTCATACATTGTCTTGATATAGGTATAGGTTTTACCCGTACCAGTTTCCATCTCGATCGTAAATACCGGTCGACCATTTAGGCGTTCTATCTTAGTATTGCGAGAGATATTCTGCAATCCTTGGACTTCATGGAGATTTTTAATCAACTGCGCGTCTTGCAGGGAAATATCTGCGTTACCAAAACCTGCTCGTTCAAGTTGAGCTAACAGAGCGCCGTCGGTGTCGCCTTGATCCATGAGGAGGCGATGATCTGTTTTAATTTGACCAGTGAAGATATCACAAGTAGCTTTAACGGCATCCTCCTGAAATCTTTGATGTTTAAATCTTAGCTTCATCTTTGCCTCCTCCTATGCGCTTCGCTTCTTTAGTTAATTCCTCTACTGCACGGTCAAAATCGCTTTCGTAATTCTCAAATTCTCTTTGTCGATACTTGTCATATTCAGTATCGGCTTTTTTTGATTGCCTCTTCGTGAGAAATTTTGCCGTTGTCTGGTAGAATTTCGCGACCAACAGACTTTAGCTCCATATCTAGTCGCTCCTTCCAGTCGTTCATCGTCATAACTTTTTCGGAGATCGCTTGAAGTTCGGCATAGTCAAGAAAACGACTGACGAGCAAGTTTAGGATATTTAGCTCATCTTCTTTAAGATAGTTCTTTGCAATATGTGTATCAGCTTTTGTAATATAATCACCTTTTAAAATTGGTCATACCGATCATTGGTTTTTCGCTATTGACACGATTATAAATAACTTCAGCGGCGGTTTGTTTATGGACGGCATAGTGCATTTTGTTTTGAACCGCGGCAAAAGAATTTCTTTGTTGTTTCAGAATTTTTGTCATAGTCAATTGAAGTAGCATAAATATCGGTTACTTGTTGCCAAAGGTTACGTTCACTACTTCTAATATCGCGGACTCTCTGCAAGAGCTCTTTGAAATAGCGGCCACCGTTTTTGTTTTGAGACGCTCATCGTCTAAGGTAAAACCTTTAATGATATATTCCTTGAGCCTTAAAGTCGCCCATTGACGAAAAGCGGTAGCAATTTTCGAGTTGATACGGTAGCCGAGAGATAATTACATCGAGATTATAAAACTCGATATTTCTCGACACCTCTCGCTCTCCTTCATTTTGAACTGTCAAAAATTCTTTTGACAGTTGCGTCTTTCTGCAAGCTCTTTCTCATCGAAAAATATTCTTCAAATGATAACTGATAAGTTGCTTGGTTGTCTGGAACAACTCAGCTAGCTGCGTTTGGTTTAGCCAGACCGTTTCATCTTTAATGAATGCTTTGATACGAAGACTTTTATCTTCCCCTCATAAAATATGATCTCACTATTTTTTTATCACTATTCATTAGATTACCTTGACTTTCGTATCAGGACTAATAATACGGAAGTGTTCAGAAAAGATTAATCTTTGCGGCAGAACTAGTAAATGACGAATCTTTGAATGCGGCGGTCAGTGCTTTGAGTTGCGATTTCTTTGATTGTTTCTTCTGGGATATTGTCGTCAAAAACAAGCTACAAGACCGGTACCCTCATCGAGGTAGCCATAAAGATATACTGTATTCTCACCAATCTTGCGCGTTTCGAGTTTAAGGTCAAACGGAAGAGCGGAGACGTAAACGATGCCAAACAATAAGTCCAGTGGCGTGCGGTCTTTTTAATATTATCAATAGAATTAAAAAAATATCTGTCTGCCCAATTTTTACTTAATGGTTTTACGTATGCCGTCTTTTTCATTATTGCTATCTATACGCAATACACGGAAACCTGTATCTATATCAGCGCGTGGGTGCTCTTGCATGATCTTATCGCCTGCACGACGTAGACGCTCCGCAGTTATTTGGTCGATTCTTACAAAACCATTTTTCTAGCATCGAAATTTCTGGCGTCGACTCATCAAGTTGAACCATGATAAATTTCCTATTACCATTATCTGTTGAATTTGCAGAAATGACACTTTTCTCCTATTGAGCCAGATCCAGCAAAGAAGTCAAGAATGATTGAATCATTATTTGCACCAATCTCTACAAACCTCTGCATTAATTTTATCGGTTTTGGAAAAGAAAACACGTTTTTCCGACGCTTTCTGCAACCTCTTTTGTGCCGTCGACGCTAGTAATATCGTCAATAATAGTTCTAAATTTAAGTTCTCGATCTATTTTATTACCATCTCTATCGACCTTTTGGTACTCTTTTGCGTAAACCCCCACTTACCAGCTTTATTCTTCAGGATTTTCTATAAAACCATTTTTAATACCAGCTTCTAATCTTTCCCTAGACCATCGCCATTGCCAATCATTAGTGTGATTCGTGTTTGTCTGCTGTCGTTTCTGCCAACCGTCATAATCTACACCTCCAGGGTATATTTTTATACCATCTGGAGCGTCGATTGGGTAGTCTAAATTTGACCTATAGCCAAGAGTCGCGAGATCAAGTTTACAAGAGCATATCCGCCACGCTCCTCATAATATTCGTCGCGATTCTTATATTTTTCCGGATTAATTGATGACCATGAATGGTTAGATATTCTATACTTTTAGCATATGCAAGAATATATTCATGCTCGGGAACTATATATGGATTATCGTTACCACCCTGTGGTTTTGATTTCCAAATAAAATCGCAAACAAAGTTATCTTCTCCAAATACTTCATCACATAGCTTCTTTAGATTTGCCTGTTCATTATCATCGATAGATATGAAAGTTATTCCGTCGTCGGTAAGCAGGTTCCTCGCCAGCTTCAATCTCGGATACATCATCGACAACCAGTCTGAATGGAACCTACCATTTGCCTTTGAGTTTTCAGTGTACTCGTCTTCAGAGATAATTACATTGCCATCAGAATCCGTAGAATCGTCCTCAAAGTCGGCTTTTTTAACTGTAAAGTTGTCGTGATATACAAAATCATGGCCGGTGTTATATGGCGGATCAATATAAATGATTTTTATTTTGCCGAGATATGATTCTTGGAGGAGTTTTAGTGCGTCAAGGTTGTCTCCAACGATGAGCATGTTCTTTGTATTGTCAAAATCTTTGGAGGCTTCCACGTCTGGACGAAGAATCTTATTAATCAGTGCATCAGCTTCAATAATGGACTTTCGCTTACCAACCCAGGTAAAATTATACGACTCGTCCTTGCCGTCCAATTTATTTAATGCTTCGCCTAATGATTCGAAAAATTCACGACTACTTTTCCAGTCTACGTGATCTAGGTTAACTTTCTCGACGTCATCCATAGTATTTCCTCCACATTAACTTATAAAACCCTTACTATAAGTTATATCACGAAAACATGTTTTAAGTGGTGAAGTGATATAATTATAGATATGGGTAGCTCTAATATGCAGTATTACTACAATAGAGGAATAAAAGCCGCTGTTCGATGAAATTATTCAAAAGGTTAACTCCACTAAAGATAACCTTGCAAAAGAGTTTACCAAAATCGCTCTCTTTTGCATTTTGTAGAAACACTATGTCACTACTTGAGATAATAAATAAAGACAATTGTACTGATTCATTTGCGGCGACCATGAGGGCTACTTATGGAAATTTCGGCCGATGTAGAATTTATTTCGAAAAACCCATCTAATCTAATCAGAGTTGGCTGACGGGATCGAAAAATAAACAAGCGAATTGACGCCGATAACTTAACTCTTGTCGAAGCAGCAAAAATGGCTAACGGCTTACGTTTAACTAAAGCTGACGGAAAAGAATCAAAAACAATTGAACGCATTAATGAAGCCTATGGCAATGAAGGATGTAGTGAGCTCTATGTTTATTACTGCTGTTATTCACATTTTAATGTAGCGGCAACAATTTGGACGGCAACCAGAAAAACAGCTTGGCGGCGACAAGGTTATTGCTCATTCACTATATTTTTTTAGCTTTTACGCTGATATTTTTGATAAAGCTAGTAAAAAGCTATTGGTACTATTATTAATAACAATGAGCTTTAAAAACTATGATCGAGGAAGAATTAATGAAGTCGTAAAGTGTCTCTAAATTCCAATACGAAAAATTAAACGAGTAATTGCTTTTAACTTATATCTTTCTTCAGCCAACTCTTGCTTCTTTCCGAGCGATGGCTCCGCATTTATCTTGCGCGTTAGAATATCAATCTGTTTCTGAATCTTCTCTCGTTCTTTGAGTTTCTCGATATCTTCTTTAACTGTCTTCGGTGTATCTATAGATTCTGCGAATGTTAACTTATCTCCTGCAATCTGGCGAACAAAGTTACTAAATACCGCATCAATGTCTAATCCATCGATTTTAATATTGTCTAGTTTTGGATCATTCCATTCGGTAGAGAAATACGTATCCACCTTCGCGAAGTTTTCGTCTTTTTGGCTTTTGTTCCTTATAAAGCTATTACAACCTTTTTGCGGCACCTTTTTTTCTATCAAGAAGAGGATTGGATATGGAATTGCCGAATCAATAGTCTTAAAGCACTTTTTCCGAAGCTTCGCTATTTTTAAAGAGTGATTCGGAATACTTCTATCTCCTGCCATTTCTTGGCCGGCAAATTAATCGTATTCGGCGCCAGTTTATATTCCCATACAACGCGCAATATCTCATTCTGGAAAAGATTCTTCGTCGCGGTATCGATATTGCCGTAAAAATTTTCCTTTGCAACAATTCGGCCAACTCTCGCATGCTCAGGAAAAATTCATAGCTATTTCACCACCAAGAAATTAATGAGTTCAAAAATCATCCAGCCCTGAAATCTTGTTCGTGAGCGCCGTTGTACCGCCAGCCCTAAACAAACTCGCCACATCCTTTTTCATCTTTCACGGTCACAATGTACGAATTGCACTAGAAAGCAGCCTTGAATATTTATCCATCCTCTTACCACTCTCCGTTTCATAGTTAAACTCAGAAACCAATACCTTGATTGGCGCATCAACATCCTTGCAAAGCAGCCTCATCTTATCGAGCAAGACCTTTGGATTCAAATGATCCACAAACACCTCGCCATCATCTTTTAATATATACGAGATAGAACGGGTGTAATCGATTTTGTTTATCAATATTCACATTCGAGTTAATATTCTTCAAGACATATATCACGCCAGCTGGTGCCTCATCCTTAATTGCGCCAGCCGCAGCACTAATTCAAATGGAATATGGTCCACATCCCCGTATTTCTTATGCAGTTCCTGCAAGTCCATATGGAATTCATTGAGCCCAAGATCCATGATCGAAACCCCACTATTCATCTCCTCAAGATCCACCACTTCCTGCTGCAACCTTTTCAGTTGCTCCTTGCGATACTCTAATTCCGGATCAGTGTTCTCCAATACGTCACCGCCAGCACCCGTAATCGAAATTAATTTCGTGCGATTTTCCACGCGCGCCTTCAAGTTTATATACTCATCCAGTGTCACATTTGGCCAAAAATTCACTAACTGAATCTGTTTATTACTTGAACCAATACGGTCAATACGTCCAAACCGCTGAATAATTCGTACCGGATTCCAGTGAATATCATAATTAATCAAATAATCACAATCCTGCAAGTTCTGACCTTCGGAAATACAATCGGTCGCGATTAATACATCAATATCCTTATTCAAAAACGCCGAACCAAACGCCTCCCTGATTTTTGACTTTGGACTAAAGCAAGTCAGAATACTATTAAAATCTTTTTGGCACCCCCGCGCAGTTCGTTTCCGGGTTTTTACTACCAGTAATCACTCCAGTTTTTAACCCATACTCTTCTTCCAAAATCGGTGCAATCTCACCATAAAGATAGTCCGCTGTATCCGCAAACGCCGTGAAGATAATAATTTTCTTATTATTTTCATTAATAGGCTTTTCTATCTTCTGTTTAATCACTCTCTCAAGTTCAAGCAGCTTCAAATCATGTTCCGGTGTAATTAATCGAATTCTTTCCAGCAGCTCCTCAAGCACTTGGTGATCCTCGTGCAACTTCTGACGCCACGAAATCCTATCCATATCACCAAGCTCGATTTTCAAATCCTTACCAACGGTGTAATCTGAATCATTGTCATCATCATCAATCTCGTTAATCTGCTCCATGATTTGCCCAAAACTAAAATTCGTCGAGCGTCCTTGTTCGAAACGATCAATATTATTCATCGTATCGACAATTAGATTATCGAGTCGTTCCACAGTCTCACGAAATGCATAAATCGAACTTTCCGCTCGCTTTAGGAGATTTGTAATCATCAGAACATTGCGGCCAGTCTCACGGTTCTCCCAAGTCTTTCCTTGAGAAGAGTCCAAGTCAACATATTTTATAAGCCTAGATTTCTGGACAAACTTAAGTGGTGTATAAATCTGAAGATTGAGTTTATCTATATATTCAAATAAGGTATTAAAATCAATATCCTCAAGATTTGTTAGATCAGGACGATAACTTTTTGGCGCTAACCTCTCTGGGAACGACCCGAGATTCACTTCGTTATAATATTTTTCAATATGTTTTCTTGATCGCGCAATCGTTACGCTATCAAGCAGGGTCAAAGAAACTAAAATTCAGCATCTCGAGCAGCCCTATCTGTCGTCCGCTGTTTTGGCTCAAGTTCAGACCAAGTCCTAAAAGCTATATTCGCGTCCTGAAAAAAATCTTACTCAAAGGACTGCTCGCCTTCAACTTGCCAGATAATTCATACTCATCACCGCCACTCGCAATCATTAGCTGATTCTTCAGGTCCGTAAAATCAATATTCACCGGCGTCGCCGACAACATCAGTACTTTCGTGTTAACTCCCGACTTGATAATCTTACGAATCAATTTCTTATATCGGTTTTCATAGTTTTTCATCACCCCTATGTGTACTACGTTCGCCATTACGGAAATTATGCGACTCATCAATCACCACGAGATCATAATTGCCCCAATTTATTAAACTCAAATCTATACCATTGGATTCTCCGCGTTCTCGTCCCAAATCTGTATGATACAGAACATCATAATTCAGTCGGTCGTCCGCCAGTGGATTATTTTTATAGTTACCTTTAAATGTGTTCCAGTTGTCACTCAGGCGTTTTGGACATAGAACCAAAACTCGCTGGTTGCGCGATTCAAAATACTTAATCACCCCGAGCGCTGAAAAAGTTTTACCGAGACCAACCGAATCCGCCAGAATACATCCACCGTATCGATTAAAGCTTCGTGATACAACCAACTACCGCGTCGCGTTGGAAGTTATAAAGCATATTCCATACTTTCGACTGCTTAAATCCAACTGCCTCGTTTGGCAGGGAAGCATCGTCGATATCTGCAAGAAATTCACTAAAGATATTGTATAGCGCAATAAAATAAATAAATTCAGGTGAGTTTTCTTTATATGCTGCAGTAATATTCTCAAGCACCGTATCCGTCACATCGGAAAGTCTCTCGTCATCATTCCAGACCTGATTAAACATATTGAGATATTGTCCGGTTAATGGCGCATAAACCTTCATCGTCGTAGAATATGCATTATTGCCGCGATCCTCGCCAAGTTCAGCTGTGGTAAAATTCGCAAACGGATTATATGTGATATCTTCTTCCGGGTTCTCAACATTCATGAATGGCATCATTGTCGCGCCAGAGATATTAGAGCGAAAATGTGCCTTTTGCGAATCCAGTCCGCGCATTCCTTTGCAATCGCCTGCTGATTTAATTCATTACGAAGCCTCACTTCAAAATTCGTACCATAAAGCGAACGTTCTCGATCCAACCTCGGGATATAAAACTCACGCGCCTCTTTTTGGTATTTTTTTCTTTTGGTGAATGTATCGCCAGTAAAAAGAAAACGGAGCTCATCCACATTCTTAAGTTCCTTTTTCAAAGCCTCAAAAGCATAGATCGAAAACGAAGCAGCAGCAATCGAAACCCGACTACCCTTCCTAATAGTCTGCCGCAAGTCATCAATTACCTTATGATTAACATTATCAAGTATCTCCGGCGCTTTAGGCGTTGACGCTGAAACTCCCCTGCTAAATAGGGCCCATTTACTCTCTCCGCAATTAATCTATAAAATCCTTATCATAATCATATCATAAAAAGCATATTTTTTAGTTTTTGACAACTCCCATATTTCATTGTATAATATACATATCGGGTATTTTCCCACAACATAAGGAGGGGTTTATGAGCACTTTAAAGATTAACCTAGCGAATTTCTTCGCAAAACAGTCCTGTTCTGCCTGGCAGCGCAACCGGGTCATCCGGAAAATCTGCCGCGACACCTATCGTCTCATCATGGAGACCGGCGCCACAAACTATCCGTACGCAAACTCTGATTTTGCAGACTGGCCGGAATCCGATGGCGATTCCTACACACTCGTCACCGATTCATGCAACTTTGTTATCCGTCACAGTGCCAGCTACATCGCCTGGATGATGAAAATCCATTGTGGCGGCTGGCCGAAATTGCCGGTCCCCGGCGAACGCCAACCTGGCGAACATAATTTCGACGCCAAGCACTGGGATGAAGTCCTTGAATTCAATGGCTGGCAGGAATTATCCGAGGCTGAATGGCCGGAAATGGCAGACTTGTACAATGACGCTCACTACATCGGCATCATGCCTGGCGAAGGAGAATTTGGCCAGCTCGTCTGGCTTGTCGACGCCTCTGAAGGCGACAACAATACGCCGGCCGAGTGGTATGTCTGGACTTATCAGGATCTCAGGAAGCAGAATCTCACACTAAAAGCATCAGCAGATACTGGTGTCATCTGGTATCGTCAACCCAGCCACGACAAGAAAGAGTCCTAACCAAGCTAAACTCGAGCCAAGAGCACAATATAAATTCAAGTCAAACTCGCGAAATTCGCTCAGCACCCCTCTCCGGAGGGTGTTTCTTCTTCAAAACCGCAAAAACCATCACGAGTAAGATCCAATCCCAGTATTTTTAGATACAAAAAAACCAAACCTTCATCGATCCGCAAAAAACTAAAACCCAGACTTTCGTCTGGGTTTAGAAATATACAACTGAAACGAGATCTGACCCTCGTGCGTTTTTGTGTTATAAAACGCTCTGAACGAGCAAGTCGTCCTCCCATTTAGGCTGTTCGAGAACTTGGCTATGCAGTAGCCATCGACAATAAACCTTACACCCGAACCATCCTCATGCGAAATGCCGCAGATACTAGTCACATCCATTTCCAGTGCCGTGTAATCACAAATGGGACCATTCAGCGGCGCCGTATAGCTCTCGGCAACAGCAAAGAAGATCAGGGATCACCGCATCCTTGTCGTATGCGTACTTGCACGCATCAAACAGGGTGTCTCTGTTTGGGCCACCGAAAATCAGGTACTCGTAACTCGTGGTTTCGCTACTGCTGTTGGTATTCATACGAATACTCCTTTCAAAAGATCTAGCCAAATACATACGTATTTTTGGCTTTACCATATCAACCCGCTATTGAGTTAACTTATATATTCTAACATATTTATGTCAAAAATCAACTTTCGTTAAACTATCTCAACTCAATAAACTGACTATAAATTCTCACGCTTATCTATTATAATAACCATATGAATAAACCAGAACTCGATCAGGAAGCCAAACTCAACCAGCGCCTCTCCATTATCAAAAAAATATTACGATCTCGACGCCCTCCTCGCGCACGGCACCAAACAGCAGGACATCGCAAAATACTACAGAAAGTCCGATTTTTTTCTATAATCACGTCCACTCTGGCGGCGGTGGTAATATTCATATGGCTATCTCTAGCGACCACACCTTCAATCGAGCCGATTTCGTAAGACAAGCTGAGTATGTCGCAAAAATTCATCAAAAGTGGCAACAAAGTTCTCGAGGTTGGTGCCGGCCAGCTCAGTAATACTCGGTACCTCGCTGAACATTTTTCCAGATGTCTCATTCACTGCTCTCGACATCCCAAATCGCAACTTTCTCAAGAATAAAGTTCCAGAAAACGTCACTCTCATCGAAGGCGACTATCACAACCTCAAAAATCTCGAAGATAATTCTTTTGACGTAATTTTTGGCGTCGAAACTATTTGCTATAGTCAGAACAAACAGCTCGTCGTCAGTGAAATTATGAAAAAAGCTTAAACCAGGCGGCACTTTTATCACGTTTGACGTTTTTGAACCAAAACCGAGATCCGAGATGTCCGATTTTGAAAAAGAATTTCCAGCATTACCCTGGCCGGCATGCGTTACCGATCTCGACCAGTACATTGGTGATTTTAAAAAATATCTCAAAGAAGCAGGCGCCAAAGATATTGAGATCACCGACCTCACAGAAAATATCATGCCAAATTTAAAGCGCCTCGCCAAAATCTCCCGCCTCTATTACACCCATCCGCTCCTTCTCAGAGTTCTCAAAACCGTCCTCGCCGAAGATGTCACGATAAATAGCGTCACGGGCTTCCTCATGGACCTGACTTTTGATGGCAAAAACATTCACGCCTACTATCGCGTCACTGCCAAAAAAATAAAAACCAAACTAGGCCGCGCCACAGACAACATCCACAAACGGAATCAACAAACAATATACTCTTTCAAGATCATTAATAAAAAGCATGAAAAAAAGCCCCGACAGTTGTCAGGGGCAGCAGGAAATTTCGTCTTTGCTCTTTGAAGGTGCTTTGAGATGAAGATTGTTGGTGGTGAGGCAACGTAATACTCAAGTGTGTTCTGGAGATTTTTCGACAGTTTTGCTCTAGGAGTGGGGTTCCGTAGCATAGCTAGTGATGCAACCAACTTGGAGGGAGGTTGACTAGTCAAACTGTTTTGCCGACCGAATTCACACGGCCCCAAGCTAAGTCTTTCAAGCCCATACGTAAAAACATAAGTGACTTATACTCTTCCTGGACTACGCTTTTTCAGCAGCAATTCTAGCAAAGACGAATGCGTCAAGACGCTTCCTGCAACCTGGTGAAAAGATTCTTCCGCCAAGTCGCTGCTTATTATATTGTATAAAATGCCTAATGTCAAACATAAAGCAAAAATAATATCATTCATAGACAATATTAAAAACAGCAGCTACTAAAAACGACTATTATCTAAAAATATTAAGGTCCTGGGCCTTAACGCTAAAATTGACTAATAATAATTTTATGATTTAATAATAAAAAGGATTTTTATGACAAAAGAAACACATCTGGAGAATCAAAAAGAATTTATTTTGATCAGCTAAAGAGCAGCGAAAAAGACACTCGAGATCCGCGTTGGCTATCCGCAAATCAAGAAAGCCCAAAAGGTGACATTATTACGTTTGAAAACTACGGTTTTAATGAGTTTGACATAAAAGATGTCAGGATCTATCAAACTATTGCGGAAATGCTAGACGCTGAAGGTGTAGAAAAAAAGTCCTTCCAGGTTTTGACCCGCAGTGCTGCTCTACATACTCTCCAAAAATCTATCCGAAAGACAGGAAAAAAACTCGGTGTTTATGTCCTAGAATTAATTTTTCAGAACAAATCACTTTAGACCTGAAAAATATAAACGCTTAAAATCTCCCTCAACCAAAAACAAAGAAGAGCCATAAACTCTTCTTTTTCACTCCAGAAAATTCTAGTTTTTTCCCCAACAGATACGGGTACTTATATCTATAACCTTTAAGTAGCTAAACTATATCACGTTTCAAAAATTTGGAATAGTTTTTTAAAAAAATAACTACATGCCCTTAGTGCGTGCTTTATATTTCGCATAGCGAATCAAAACCGCCGCGACCACCGCCACACAGGTGATTACCCCGGTCATCAAATAGTTTGTCGACTGAGGGCTGGCGCCTCCTCTCTGCTGTCCTGCAGGTCTCCTCCTTGCTATCCTGCAAAGGTCTCCTCCCCGCCATCCTGCAGGGTCTCCTCACGTGTCTCATCATTTTCATTCATATTTTCATTATATCACACAAACATTCTCTAATTTTCACCGAGCCCCACCTCTGTAAAATTCAAAAAATTCAGATTCTTAAAAATCTATCATGCTCATGTTTTACATTTTTAAAAATCCGTTGTACAATCCAGTCAGATAGATAATTATGAGCCCCCATCATAACAATCTATCAGATGTAGTAAAACCTATTCTTTTACTACATCAAAAAACTTATTCGTTGAAAGGAACAGACTCCGAAAAGGAGTCTGTTCTATTTTCTATCAAACGCTACTCAAACTCCTCAAGTGCAACACCTTAAAACGTTAGTTTAGAGAACCTATTTGTTATTTTTAAAGAACCTGTTATAATATCCCGCATAGCAACATATTGTCATGTTGCAGCACTCTACACACCAGTTGCATCCCAAAGGAGGAGACCATGAAGATTCTTATCAAAGATACACTGCAAAACAAAGAAACACTGTACCTGCAGAAATGCGACGTTCGTTACCTGCTTGAACACCCGGATATCATCCGTGGTCCGAAAAATCAAGCCTGGCAGCCCCAAGGCAATCGAGCTCGACGAGATCGAAAGTCATGGATACGAAAGTTTCCTCAGGGAAACTCTAAACGACGAGGCCAACAGACTTATATTCGAAAGCGACCTCTGCAGCGATTATGACTTCCGCATTACCTACAGAGACACCGCAAGTATCGGATGGATCAATTCTCACAAGTGGATTTACGATTATGAAGAATATATCGTCGAGATCCATCGATAGACTCACGCGTGATCTTAAAAATCAATAAGTCTATTGAAGTTAAATTAGCAGAACTAGATGACGCAGAGTATGAATATCAGACACAAGCTGAACGCGCCAATCGTTCTCACAATCCCAATATCGCAAGCCCCACTGCCACAAACACTGAAGCTACCATTTCATACGAAGATATTCTGCACAGGGAACATCGTCAGTATGATCTTGCAGAAATCGAGGTCCTCAAACGAAAAAGAAGCCCTCAGATCCATGATTCAGTACCATGAAAGTGATATTGAATTTACTTTTCCCCACAGAATTCCGCGGCTTAGTACGAAATACCAGCCTCAGTCAGCGCATGAAAGACGCCTTAAGTAGCCCCACCCGCAAGATGAAGAACTAAAGCAAAAGGCACCCGCAAGGGTGCCTTTTTTTAAGGTTAATCGTAAGTATCCTGCGAAAGATCACAAAACGTCATCTGTCTCGATCCATCCTCCCCTGAAGAACTGCGGTCAAAGAATACAATCACACCAGTATGTTCCTCAACATTATACTGTGCATGAAAGTCTTTGACCTCATACTTCCATTTCTTGTCCTTATGGTCGCGATATTTTAAATCCACTTCACATACACCAGACACATGGAATAAATGCGGTTTTCCAACAGTATTCTGAAGCCCCAGTATTTTCCATCTGCGAGTCGGTACTGCTCCGAGCCTCAAATTGATGCCTGGTTTATTGACCTTTTCACTCTGAAGCACCTCAAATCTTACTGCCGCCTTTCTAACATCATCACTCTGCGCAAACTTACACGCCGCAAACAACTTATTGATGTTAGGGCCCTATAACAATATTATAGCCGCCGCGTACACTGAAATCCTCAAGCGTAAAATTTGTTACGCTTGATCCATGCAGTTTCTTGATACTCATACGTATCTCCTTCCTAAAGAACACCCCAAATTCGAGGCAAAGCCAGCCCACTATTAGACTAGTATCTACTATTATATAATAAATACCTCACTCTGTCAAAGCTAAAAAAATCACAATATCAAACCCAGGATCCCCAACCTCAAAACTAGAGCCAATAGCTTCAAAGCTAGGACCATCTACTATAGGCCACTTCGCTCTCGGCTGAAATAATCTTTTTTACTTTATCCCCCTGAGCATAAAGCATCGCCTCCCGTTCATGCTCATTAGTCTTCGCTTTACTTTCCGCCATCTCCAGTGCCCCAGAAAAATATTCTCTCATCGCTGCAATCTGTTTCTTCGCCTCTGCCAGCTCTTTTTTGTTCATATTTTCCGTCATCGATTCTGGCAAACGATCCACCATCGCCGCAATCTGCTTCGCCTGTTCTGCACACTCCATCAATGTACACCACTTCGCTCGCTTCTCCGCCATCAAATAATCTCGTCGGCGCCTCAAATACTCCCTGTTCACCATATTTTTCCTTAATCTCAGCCGCTGGACTCCCCTTTGCCAGCACATCCGCAAGATCAGCCGAATACCCAATCACAAAACGTGGCATCACCGGGATCCGCCCCTTCTTACGAATCGGATACCAAGGATCATTCATATCCTCAAAGTATTTCGCTGAAGCAAAACCTGGAATCTTCAAACCGTCTTTTTGTATTGAAGGTGTCGGATAAATTCGCACATATTCTTCACCATTCGCACGACGCCTCACTTCCGGCACGCCAAATTCCGAAATCTCAGCATTGTCACGACTCGCGCTGTTCCCATATTCATGCGCCCAAGAAAATTTCTTCTGCAACTTCTCCTGCGTTGTGTTATAAGTCATATCCACTGCAAATGGCACCACTTCACCTCCCGTCGTCTTATTCTGGATCATCCCAATCACATCAATATGATTAAACATATCATCTACCTCTGAAGTTGGAAGAGTTCTTAAGGCCTCATATTTTTCATCCTCAGCAAATCGATCAGCCTCAGAGAACCAGTCACCCGTCTCCACCATTGAGGTGAAAGTCACCTCTAAAATTTTCGCATCACTCCGCTCCTCGCCCTTACGAAAATCCGGCGTACTTTTCTCAGCTTTCACCATCCTAAGGTCCGCGCGAATTTCTTCAGGCTTTATACACCGAATTAAACGTCTCCGGCCTTGGCGTCAAGCTCTCGAGTGTCTTCTCCATTCTTTCATAATGTGTCAATTTATTCTTATTTCCCACAAAACTACCTCCAATCTGTATCTAGTCGCATTATATCACACAAAATAAGGCCCGCCTTTCGACGAGCCTAGAAGCAAGGCGCCTTTCTAAGCTACCTGCCCCGTGGTTTGGCTGTTTCCAGCCATGAGTTCGACGAGCCCTTCCAGGTCAGCTAAACTAACCAACTCTGTCAAGGTCATCAACTCCATTAAAACTGTGAAATCTGTAGCTTCCATTACTCCTCCTTTGTCTCTTCGTGTTCTATTGTGAAGAATTTCGAACTAATCCAGTCCAAAATCCCATACACCATGTCATTCCTATAGTTACTTGCGAGTGTTGCCACTTTGATCTCGATAATGCCGTTTTCAAACAAACGCTCATCATCCGTCACAAACAAAGTCCGATGTGAATGTATCTCAATATACTCACAAAATCTCTCAAAGTTCACCGCATCACACAGCTCCATAAACTTCGAGCGCGAAAACCGCACTTCAATCTGTACCGGCCGACCAATCATTGTATCGTCAATCAAAGCAAACTTCAGTTCATTATGTCTCCGGTTCCAAGTATAAACAAAGTTTTTCAGATTAGCAGTGCCTTCAATCAGAAGCTTCTGCCCCAGGCTACCGCCAGAACTTCTCTTCTTTCTCGGCGCCACATCCTTACGAAAACTATTCATCACAGCTCCCCCTTTCTAAGGTACCCTTTTGTATCAATATTCAACATCTGAAACAAATAGCACCTTTTATTATAATATATAATTCTGTTTATGTCAATATCGTCGCTAAGGTCCTGGACCTTAACGGGAGTGAAGCGAAAAAGCGAAAAATGTGACATAATTAACCTATGAACAATCAAGCTTTTATTGACGGGCAGAATCTGAAAGTCAGCACCATGAACGCGAGGCCGTCCTGGACAGTTGACCTAAAACGATTCAGGGTGTTTTTATTAGAGAAATACAAAGTTAACGAAGCGTACTACTTTATCGGAGCATACAATCCGAAAAATTCGACAAGATCGTATTAGTTTCCGGCGACGGCGACTATTGGCGAATGGTAGATTATCTCATTAAGAAAGAAAAGTTTGAGAAGCTACTAGTTCCGAATAAGCACACTTTATCGTCACTTTACCGTTTAAGGACGCCAGACATTTATCGTTCATACCTCGACGATTCCGCAGTGAAGAAGAAACTTGCTTTCAAGAAGTAAAAGTAAATCAAAAAGCAGGTTCGCCTTAGGTATCTCTCCGTTCGGTGCATCCCTGCGTCGGAATATGTTTTAATTATATCACACGATTCCGAAAAATACAATAGATTCGCTAAGGTCCTGGACCTTAACGGTATCTTTGACTTTTTAAAGCATATATGTTATAAATATTAAGTTTTGTACCTTATGAGGAAAGGAGGATAGAGGTAGAACCTCACTGGCAACCTGTTGGACTAAATCTAGAGGGTCAATCTTTATACTAAATAGATTTGCATTTTCTAGAACATCTATCAAACTTGGAGGGAACATGTTTATCAGTAACATCAGAACACATCAACCGTTAATTCAGAATTGGGAGCTACATTTCCCGATGGGATATGGCGAGGGAACCGCCAGAAGGCAGTCAAAGCCTTTCACGCCATTTGGAGTAAATCCGAAGTTGAAAAAGTTAATTTTTCGATCAAAGTATTGAAGGTCCGATTCGTAAACAAATTTCCGATAACAGATATCGGATCACCACGAGCGGAGAACTTGAGATCGTTGGCACCATCTATGGCTACAGCGGTCACATCCAAGGTTTTTCCATTTTGATCGACAAAATTACCTCGATTGCCCGTATCAAAGATGTGAATGGTAACTACGATTGGTCATCTCGCTACTCATTACCACCAGAGATGGTAAACAGTACCGCATTTACGCCAAGGATTGCACTGATAAAAACAGGACGCGAACTTAGCGACATTACAATGTTTGGAGAAGTCAAGACCAGAACAGACTATTAACTACATCCCAGTATGAAACACAAAGGATATCTGTAACCTATACTCCAATCTTCAAAGCCTCCGCCCGTCAGGGGCTTTTTCATTGACTTTTTATTCCATTTCATACTGCGGATCGTTGGAGAAACGGCTTTTTTATATTAAAATTAGATCCAATATGACCATTAAATATCTCGAAACTCCAATTACTCAAAAATAATCTGCCATTAACATATACTATTGTGTCAGCAGGGACCCTGGAACTATCGGATGAGGACAAAAACCAAGACTGGGCGTCTATACCATATTCAAGTAAATGACGAATGGCGCGATTATTATGTTCTCTATATAGGGCCTCTTAATGACAGCAAGATGCCATCTTTACAAGAAATAACTTCCAATAAAGATATAATAATCCGTATTGACTCTGGATGTCTTACTGGCATGGTTTTTGGTGACCGCACCTGCGATTGTCATGAGCAATTACAGATTGCCGTAAATACTGCATTAGAAAATGGAGTTGGCTTCATAATTCATATACCAAGTCAGGATGGTCGCGGTATGGGAATTGATTTTTAAACTAAAGACCCTCGATGAACAGTATTATAATAATCTAAATACGGTTGAAAGTGCAAAAACTGTGTCAGGACTAAATAATATTGATCGCCGCACATACCATGGCGCGGTTGGATGCCCTAAAAGTTCTGGGTGTAGAAACGTCTATGTCTCTCAATATTGCAACTAACAACCCCGATAAGATAAACGCCTTTAAATCAGCCGGCTTTTACAAAACTAAACACCACTAGAGTTTTTGCTACACATGTTTCCGATGAAGTCAAAAAACACCTATCTGCAAAACAAGAATTTCTCAGGCACCTAAAGTAACCAGTTCTTACCGCAACCAAAGCCTCCGACTGCCGGGGGCTTTTTGATTGACTTTTATTCCATTTATGGTATAAATAATATATTGAGTTTCACTCAACCACTCATAAAACTATAAGTTTTGTGCTCGACATATCGGCAACATAACAAATTCTTTTGCGTGCACATTACCAAGAAAGGAGGTTTCGGTTTCACGAACGTAACTGTTCAATTTCATTTTTCCACAAAGGAGAGGAACAAACATGAGTAAGAATTTACACCGAGAAACCGAGCAGGTAAGCCCACATATCTTGGGGGAAGCAAAGAGCCAACCTTTTACCCAGAATCGAGGGCTGGAATATCATTTCCTGCTCCTGGGGAAGACGCAGAGCACTTTGAAGAGACTCTCAAGACCTTTGTCGCTTTCTTTGACGACAGTGATGAAGAAGGTAGCGTCGAGATGACCGCCCCCTTCTACTTCACCGGCAAGCTCATCATGTCCGATGAGAGAAGAAAGGATGCTAAGGAAATTACCCTGGACGACATTGTAAAATTTGAAAAGATTTTACGCCCTTACAGCAGTGATCTCGTACGCATCCATACCGGTTCTGGTAAAATATACTATTTTTCACTTTCAGTGCTGGTCGGATGACGGGAGGCAGAAAGTAAAAAATATTCGAAAAGAATGTTTCTCTACTCAAGCAGCATAGCGACCCGCAAGCAAACCGAACTGAGAGGACGTGAGTATAAAGTCTATCGACCCGTTTTCAACCTTATTGGCGGTAAAGGAATCGACATGACTTGATCCATGACCTACCTTTCAAAAAGTCCCCGGCAGCCAGCCGGGGCTTTTTGCATTCTAAAATCCAAGTAACCCGCCACCGATTGCTTTTTCTATACTGGTTATGTCATAATCAGGACAGAGTATTACTCGTGCGTAAAACGTGTACCTTACAAGATTAGCTTATACCTTCAAATCAATCAGTACCTTCAAGTTCACCCCTAAGATCGTAAATGCCTTTCGTGATTTTCAGATGCAATTCGTGATTTCAGCCGCCAATTAACCAGTCTACAAAGGAGAGTCAAATGAGACAGTGCAATATGTTGAAAAACTGGGGTTTCTGTTGCCTGAACAAGCATGGCAATCTCAACCGCGAGATTATTGCTGATTCGTTCGACTCTTTTCTGAGCCAAAAATCCAGCAATCGCCTGCGTGTCCCTGGTAAATGTGTCCTCAAAGGCATCATTTATAAGGGCAACGAAGCTTTAGATGGGAAAAGAAATTTCCACCGAGGAGATCCGTTTCATTGATCGTGTTGATAAAGAACTCAGAGAAAAACTACAGTGTCAGCCCGAGATCATCTCGCCGCAGCACCGCCTCTATCGCGCCACCACCACCAACGGCTCCGAATTTTTCTTCTACTCCGATGAGCATGCCGACGAAATCTATCAGATGGTTGAACGTATCTAGCTATTCTCACCCCGGCACTCGTCGGGGTTTTCTTTGACAACATTAGTTTTTATGGTATAATAGACCAGTCTTGTTTCCTTGTAGACAAAATGCACCTTGAAAGGAGATGATTAGTTTATTTTTCAGTGTAACTTGTAGGAGTTTTTCAACTAGGGTTTCCAACCACGGAAGCCAAGCTTCCACACCCAAGGAGGGGAATCATGGAAAGTACCACACAGAGAGTCCAGTATTGTCGCAAAAAAATCGTCTTGAGGGATGGATCCTTCTGTTCTATGCCAAGAACGAGCGTAAAGCACCCTGGCACCCGTTTGGATGTCATGCGAGAAATTGCTGGCTTCTGGTACGACAAGAAAAACCGAAGAAGATGAGCATTAGGGGAAAATGCCGTCTCTATGGTGAGGGCCGTACCCCGTTCTATTCTCGGATGCGAGGAAAGACTTACTTCCATGCAAGTCGGTGGGATAAATACCTCCGCCGACTTAAAGACCATTGAGCGCGTTGAAAAGAACGAGTTCGGAATGCCCGAAGCGGATCTCTTCTGCCTCACCGATTCGTCCGGCGACAAGTTTTTATGTCCACAGGGACAACTACTTGCCGGATATGTTCAGGTTGATTTCAGACGCCCAAAGAGCGCAAACTCAACGCTAAGAAGCATTACTACCTTCCGAGCGAAATCAAAAACAGCCCGAACGCCGATCAGTACTTGTGAATCAAGCCCCCAGCGCTTGCTGGGGGTATCTCTTTTTCAGCACCCAAGGAGGGGGAACCATGGAAAGCACTACACAAAAGGTTCGGCGTTGCCGCAAAATCCGTCTCGAAAGATGGACTCTACTCTTTTTAACAAAACAGAGCGAGAGCATCCCGGGACTCGTCTTGAAGTCATGCTAAAAGTCGCTGACTTTTGGAAAGACGAGAAGAATAAACGGAAAAATCAGGAAAAGCTTGAGATGCAGAAAAACGGTATACCCATCAGTGGTAGATGTGTCGTTAACGGCATTTCGATCCCCACCTCAATTATTGGTTTTAACAAAACTGAACATACCTCTGCACCATTGAAGCTGATCAAACGCGTCAAACACAACGAGCGCGGAAAAGTCGAAGCGGATCTCTTTTGTCTTATTGACAGCCAGGGTGATGAATACTACATCAGTAAGAACCAGTGTACTGCTGGTATGCTACAGATGATTGAAGACACCCTGGCATGCAGCGAGCTTAACAAAGAAAGGTACTATTATCTTTCCAGTAAGCATCAGAGACCAGTCTACATCTAAGATGGATCAACCACACCCAAGGAGGGGGAAAATGAAGGATTTCAAAAATTTGGGGAGAGCTGAACAGATCAGAGAGGCCAACACAAAAAAACGTTGGTGTCTGCTGTTTCTGGATAAAGGTCAGAATGATAAGGTCAACAACCGAAAGAGAATTGCTCAGCGCTTTGCGGACCTCTGGTATAACGACGAGAGAATATGATCACCATAAACGGCGATTGTTACCTCGGATGGTTTACCAGAAGCGAGCATAACACTTCTGAAGTGCCACACACCTCAAAGGAAGTGGTCACCAAGATTCGCTTCATTACGCGCAGCAGTTGTGGTAGCTACTTCGATAATCTACTCGAAGTTGAGACAAAAGACGGGAAATTATATTACGTCTATTCAAATTCAGTGTCTGAACGCTTCCGCTCCATGATTGCCGCCTACAGAAAACTCAGCACACTTAATCCTGAGCCTGGCTTCTATCTCGAGCCTGAATTTAAAGGTTCTATCTATCTTTAATTCAAACTCATCATCTCCATTAAAAAGCCGACAGTAATGTCGGCTTTTACCCTTTTTAGGTTAGCTAGGGTATATCGGTGCTTGATCTCTTCATAAACCTTCCGCAGTCTCTCGAATTCATCATGAAAAGCATTACGCTTCTCTCGAAGCCCATTAATCTCCTGACTCAATTCCGCAGCCTGGGCCTTTGCTGCCTCCAATGCGGCAACTGCTTTCTTCAGCGTCGGACCACCACCTGCAGTCTGTCTCTTCGTATCGACGAATAACTTATTACGCTCTTCTATTTTTGGATCAATCAGTATCGTCAATTCATCACGACTAATCTCCAGCTTCTGCACTTCAACAGCATATTCATCCGCCTGGGAGATTCTGCCACGCTTGCGCTTCTCATGCTCTTTCTTCTGATTCTTTTTGATCTTTTCCTCGATATTTTTACGCTTCTTCAGCATGTCATGAATCTCGGAATACATTTTATCGCGTTTACGCTGAGTCTCATCCCAGATACCATCAACCTCGATTTTATCTCCGGCTCTTGCGGTTTTAACCTCATAGTCGAGGCGCTGGATATCCTTTTTGACACTCTTCAGCTCCGCATCTTTCTGATTAACCAGATCCCGTGCCTTCAGATACTTTGCATAAAGCTGCCTGCTTGGCCGTAAATGCCTTCTTTTCTTCCTGCTGGCAAGCTTCCCATTTTTGCTTCATAATTCTGCCCCTTTCAAAAATACAACCGCAAATATTGTTGCTCTGCCGTCTGGTATTCTTGTGTCGTCAACAAACGATCAAGTTCCTGCCTGACGGCCTTATGCTGTAAATACAGAGTAAAAAACTTCACAAAAGCTTCATACACGAGACTCTTATATTTATAGTAACCGCGTATCGCGGCTGCTGCTCGTCTACTCGACTTCTTATAAAGCTTCTCGATCTGAATAAACTGCCTCTCGATTCTTCGAGTTTTTGCCGGAGTCAGATCTTTCATCACATCGTGATACAATGTGGCGTGTCTCTGTTTCGCTAAAATCGCATTTTTTTCTTGCGATCTCTGTAAATACAACCAGTAAACGACTTCGACAAATACGGCTCGATCTGAAATTCCTTAGAATCTTGGCTCGTATCACTTTCTAAAGCTTCTTTCGATACCAATTCAGTGTCCGAGATTTCATCCAGAGATCCAAAGCCAGCAATTGAGGATTCATCTCTAAAACTCGACAAAATCCTATATTTAGACTTTAGCTGCGCCTTCTTTTTTCTTTCCTTCTTGGCCCAATATGCATGTTGCAAAGTATTGGATTCCGGAAAAAGGATGCCTATTTTCTCCTCACAAATGATAATCTCCTCTAGAATATCTCGAATACAAAGATCATTTGCAAAACGAAACAGATCAATCTGCCTCTGCGCCTCATCACGTGCCATGTAAGCATACTGACGCTCAAAATACTTCATATCCATGCGCTCCTGAAGCGTCAAGCTCCATAAAGACATCACGCGAGTGATCCGTTCCGACCGCTCAAAAGTCTGATACACCTGCTTATAGCAAGCCAAAGCCTCATTAACATGCAAAAACAACTGGTGTTCCTGCTTCAAAAGTTCGTAGGTTCTGTTCATCTCGTACCAACCTTTCAAAGTGTAAATGTACATCCACGGCAAAAGCCTAGTCAACATACATATTATACCATAAAAATAAAGCATTTTTGGCAATAAAAAACACTGGGAAGTTCATCCCAGTGTTAGTTGAAAAGATACACAATGAGTTACAAAATCATGCCTTAGCCAGAGTATAGCTTCCGTTCTGTTCCGTCGGCTTCCGATCATAAATTTTCTGACCATATTCGTCAATTATGATGTGTCCGTGGTCCTGACCGTCACTGCATTCCTGTCCGCCATAATAAATATGCGTGACACCGTCCGGCTTGATGGAGACCTTCACATCTTTCCAAAGCTTTGAGCTCATTCCAGCCTTCTTCAGCGCGTCTTTCTTTCTCTCCGTGTACAGAAGTTCTCGCTTTTCACTCAAGTCCTTGTAGAGCTGTCCTAATTCGTCATCGCACTTCTTAAAATCCGACACGACTTCTCTGTAATTTGCGTCCGCCTCCTGCTCTTTCGCCTGCGCCTTCCGCAAGCTTTCTTCCATGACTTTCATCTGTTTTTCCGTCGACTCAACCAGTCCGCACGCCAGTGAGTAATCAAAAGTCCCCACTCGCGGCATACGCTCTCTCTTGCTAGCTTCCGCATCAGAGAGTTCTTGGGAAATTCGCCGCATTTCACGCTTATAATCGTTGATATTGTATCGACAATTATAAGCCTGCTTAAAATATTCCCGCGCGGTTAATTCATTTTCACTGTGACTAGGCGCTTCAGAATCTCCGTCTTCACCGTCTTCGCCCCCTTCGAAATCATCGAAAGGATCTTCGCCGGCAGACTTCAAGGCCCCTAGCCTTCTGAAAGCATTCTTCCATCATTTGAGTTTCCTCGTTGACTTTCTCGGTTAACACTTTCTGGCGTTCGCGCAAGCTAATTTAATCTCTTCAAATCTACGCAAAACTTCCTCAGACTCGGCCATGATTTCATCATAAAATTTCTTTTCACGATTCATTCTCAGAACCGCATCATCATAGTCTTCACGAACTGACTTTAATGCCGATTCACAAATCCGTACATTTATCTGCGCCTCCTTGCGCTCGTACCATAAAGTCTTCTTGCTTCGGTTCAAATCACTCTTACGAACCTTCAATTTGTCGCATCTTACCTGCATCGTATCAATTTCTGACTTCATTGCATCAAGTTTCGAGATTCGTCCCATCACTGTCCTACCTTTTCCAAATTGATAAAGAACGTCATCTGCTGGCCTATTCCAGCATAACGACTATTATACCATAAAATATAATGTTTTTACAACTCGCCACCCCTGTGCTACAATAAATCTAACGTATTGGAGACCAAACATAAAAAGGGGGTATTATGTCAACCAAGAAACTCGTTCGCTATCTTGAAGAAACGAACGCAATGTTCAACCAAGAGGATCTCAAAATCACGCATCAAATTATCAATGATGAGGTTCGGATTCTCAAGTTAAGATCCAATAACACATTAGGATTTCCGACAAAAAGACAAGGTGACCTACGCCAAGTTAGTAGGGATCCGCTCGAGTGGTTGCATGCATCTGGAATATGCAGAGGATGGCCTAATCATGCTCTCCATCAATCCTGGCCATCGAAACTACAAAACGGCACTTGTCAAAGACACTATTGAAAGCATCATTATTGTTCTTAGCATTGCTAAGAAAGAAAAGAGGCTTAAAAAGTAGAGGTGATCCCATGTCCCGCCCTAGCTGGCAGGATTTTTTTATTAAACTTATCTCATGAAGCAGCTTTTTACAATCGACTCCAAAGATTATGACTCAAATTGGAAGAAATTCTATCGCCCATCCGTGCGTGGTATTATTCTTAACAAGAACCATGAAATCGCCTTAATTTATAGTCAGAAATTCCACATTTATAAATTCCCGGGCGGCGGCATCGAACCAGGTGAAGATCACCTCACTGCTCTCGCTCGCGAAATCAACGAAGAGACTGGTATGACCCTCATCCCAGAATCCGTTCAAGAATTTGGTGAAGTCTTAAGGATTCAGGGTAGCGGCAAACTTAAAGATACTATTCTTATCCAAGAAAATTATTATTATCTCTGTCAGACTACTGGTGAAATCCATGAGCAACATCTCGACGAATCCGAAAAAGCTGCTGATTTCATTCTAAAATTTGTTACACTCGACGAGGCAATCGCCGCCAATTCAGATCCAAACATCAACCTTGGTCCTTTCGACCAGGGAATTGTCGACCGCGAACGCCGCGTCCTTGAGTTAGTCCGAGATTCAATAGATCACCAGCAGACTTCAAAGCTCTAAAAAAATAAAAATAGTAATAAATTAAAATAATAAAAATTAAAAAAATAGTAAAAATCAAAAATTAGCTGGAGACTAGCTCCAGCTATAAGAAAGAAATCACAAAGTTAAAGCGCTCTAAAAAACACCGGGGCTCAGGGCTCACTTATTGCAAGGTTAGCCATCCGGATCGCATCCTCTCGCGTCTTTGCACCAGCAATATAACCGTTAGAATGACAGAATATTGCAGTCTCGACTCCAGTAATCTTCACCAGCTTCTGGCCAGAAAGCCCCCACCATGCTTTCGGAAACGGCTTTTTCTTATTTTCGCATCCGATCCTGTGCCGGCAGGGATTGCCTGTGCCATCCACTCACCAAAAAGACCGGGATATACTCCAAAATAAAACTGAGCCGCCTTCAGATTCAGGGTCACTAAAACGTTAACAATCCAGTTACCGCCGATAAACTCCCGGCATCACTAAGATTCTCCCCTCACAAAGCCCAATTAGCTCGCTGATTTTAGTTTTCGCCTTAAAGATCGCTACTGTCCGCTTAATTTTTTTCTAGACAAAATCTCTTGTGCAAACTTCACCGCCTTCAAAAACGCTTCGTCCACGTCCTGTTTCTCATCCCAGTTTGGATTAAACAGGTCAATCATTGTCGAAATAGATGTATCTTTACTAATTTTTATCAAATGCGAAATTAACCTTTTTTATAGCTGAATCCGATTGGTTATTCATGATACCATTTTTAGAACGATCCTGAATCTCAGAAAGCAATTCGTTTTTACAACTAAAATCGCTTCGTCCACCCACTCAGCTGGGCATTCAAATTTAAAGCAAAATCTTCGAACCTTTTTCCCCCAGATTTTTCTTGCCGATAAACCATATTTATCTCTTATATCATAAATCCGAATCTCGCGTCTCAATCGAGTCGCATTTGCAATCGTCTCCGCATCGTCGGTTCTTAAAACTCTAACTTCACCCAAGAAAGATAGTATTGCAATCACAAAAACTTCATCTGCCTGATGTGGTGCTAGATGCGTCACCATATTCGCCAACCTCAGGTCATGCACAACTGCCACCCGATTCAACTTTTTCATGTTTTCTCTCCTCTCAATGTGCGACAAAGACCCTAATTTTAAATTATGCCCCGTATGTAAGTTCTTATATTATAATATTTTTTTAGTATTTTTCAAGAGAATCCCTGAGTTAACATCTCAAGTGCAACACTAACCAACAAAAAGAGACATCAACTATTCTTAGTCCTGTTAAAATTAAATTTGTAACACTAACTTAAACAAGGATAGACGTCGATGTCTCTAAATAAGTATACACAACTTTCGTATGAAGAACGAGTATAATTATCGTTTATGATCTGCCATTTCTAAACCAGTATGATCTTGGCCGTCTATAAGGTTTACTGGTTGCCCTGTATTTTTATCAATAGCTTAAATACCTTGAACGTCATCTTTTGTGACGTACCCTCTTTCACGCAGCCTTCTTCGCTTGAATAACCAAATCGGCTTTTTCGCGTTTCCCACTGTCACCATCGTTTCCAATATACTCCGGCACCACTTGTGCCAAAACCAAGCTTGCCCGGCATATCTAAAGCGTCAGCAGCCTCACGCTTATTCCTTACGAACCCCTGGATCATCAGGTCGACAACCGCAGATGATCCCACATAGCGATATACACTATCGTCGCTCATTGGTAAATTACCACTCCCAAAGAATAGCCCTTTGCCGTGTATGTTCGGGTTTCCATTTTTCAGTTGCCTCTCTTAAAGGCTTCTTGGTTTATCTCTACATCACCCCACTCAGCGGTCAACTCAATTAACTCATCGTCAGGTAGACGCAACCGATCAACTCTTTCAAGGGCGGCTAGACGATCAGTCTCAGAGGTCTTTTCCATCCTATTATTACCATGATAAGCATTTGGGACTTGTTCGCGTGCGTCAGAAACCGCCTGTTCGTGTGATGCCTGATTAGCATGAGAGAAGTCACCAATTGTATTTGAGAACGATGCTGTTCTAGTTTTTCATCATTGCCCTGTACACTCTCGGCTGTATCATCTATACCAGGCAAATCGTCAATTAAAGATTTTAATTGTCCCATTTTATCTTTTAGCGTAGCAATATCATTCCAAGTAGTTCCGCTGCCATGTTTGCGAGTTTCAATATTATTACGATCATCTGACACATGAGCTTGATCTATTCCACGATTATGCGAACGTTCCATACTTCTCATAATTTTAATTTTATCACAATTCTCAATATGTCTAGGGCGACACTGCTTCTCTAACCCCTAAAGTGGGACACCACTTTAATTTTTATGGTTAAATATAAAGCATATGCAACGCACCCTATATTGCCATTGACCTCAAATCTTTCTATGCCTCAGTCGAGGTGCGTTGCGCGCGGACTCGATCCCCTGAAGGCCAAGCTTGTTGTTGCCGACGCCCACACGTACTGACAAAACTGTTTGCCTCGCCGTCTCCCCAGCTCTTAAGGCCCTGGGCGTCGGTGGCCGTGATCGCCTTTTTCAAGTTCTCAAAAAGTTCCAAGAGGCTCTTTCATTGTTGCGCCCCCACGTATGCAAAAAGTATATTGAAGTTAGCTCTGCTATTTTTTGCCATTTATGCTCGCTACATCGCCCCTGAAGACATCCATGTTTACTCCATCGATGAAGCTTTTCTTGACGTCACTAGTTATCTCAATACCTACGAAATGTCCGCCCACCAACTCGCCCGCACCATCGTCAAAGATGTTTTAGGACACACTGGTATCACTGCCACGGTGGGAATCGGCGAAAATCTATACCTCGCTAAAGTTGCCATGGATATTGTTGCCAAGCACCTACCTGGCGATTCTGATGGTGTCCGCATCGCCGAACTAGATGAATTTTTCCTACCGCGAAAAACTTTTGGGCCCACACTCCACTCACCGATTTTTGGCGCATCGGCCAAGGCTACGCCAAGCGTCTCCATGATCTAGGTATTCATAACATGGGTGAACTTGCTAGATATTCACTCACTGGTTATGAAAAACTATACCGCATTTTCGGAGTCAATGCCGAACTACTGATCGACCATGCCTGGGGATATGAACCCACCACAATCTCAGACATAAAAACACTATCACGCCAAAAATCACTGTCTCTGTTCTGGACAGGTGCTTCACCGCGCCTATTCAAAAACTGAAGCCTATACTATCATCACCGAGATGGCAGACGGCCCTAGCGCTCGAACTCACTGAAAAACATCTTCTCACCGATCAAATCATCCTCGATATCGGTGTCAGCTCAGAGCATTCAAACCGACTCCACGGTTCATTTAATTTATCAGATTTTACTTCAAATTCCGCCGAGATCATTTCTGCCTTCCAAAATCTCTTCAATCGTCTCGCCTCGCCCAATATTAAAATCAGAAAACTCAGTCTCAGCGCCAACCATCTTCTTCCAAACACTGAAAATGTTGAAAAACCCTTGCGCCAGCTAGATCTTTTCACGAATACCCAAAAAAACCGAACAACAAACCGAACAAAATTTACGCTTGCAACAAGCAACTCTAGAAATTCAAAGACGCTACGGCAAAAACGCCTTATTAAAAGGCACTAATTTTCGATCAGGCGCCACCACTATCGAACGCAATTCACAAATCGGAGGCCACCGTGCCTAAAATACAAAATCCAATACCGGAAAGTTTCGAATTTCAAGATATTCTACATCTACCACATTTTCATGCGCCAAACAAACCTTTTTCTTTCCCAGGAGAAGCGCGCCGCCCAGTTTATGCCGTTCAAATCTCTCGATGTCTATGAAGACACCATTGAGAAAAAAATTCCAAATTCTCGAGAACCAATCCCTCGATCCCATCATCGACTATTCCGACAACCAAGAAAATGATCTATTTTTATGAATTATAGAATTCTTCTTAATGAAAATATATATGGAAAAAGTATCATACTTCTTAGTTTCAAAAAAATAATCATTGTTAAACTTCACTCGCTCAAGTGCTATGATATTCAACTCCATATCCAATATTCTTTTCTTCAGCCTCACTGTCATCAAGCCTATAATCTCGACAAATCAAAATATAGTTATCGCCTATTGTATTCATCATCTCATAAATTTTACAATCTGGCTCATAATTAATAAATTTAACAAAACTAAGATTTAAACCAACATTAAACGAGTTAGCAATCTTCTCAACATCTTCTTTTCGGTAATATATTCATAGATTTAAATAAGTTATCTTTATAATTTTCCACCTCTTTCAAGGCATCTTCCGCATGAGAAATAATCGCCGCATATACAGCTTTTTGGTCTCACAATTCCATCATTATTCTAACTATTTCAGCATATAATTCAGTCGTCAGTGGAAAGTCTTTTCGGAACTCGCCAAAACCAGACTTCTCCCACTCATAGATAAACGCACCCTCAAATTATCCCCATCATAATCATCAGCATAACCATCAAGACTATAGACAAAAATCTCCTGGTCTTTTCTGAGTTAATATTCTCAAGCTCTTTCAGGATCTTGTTCAAGATATCTATTCTATTCATGTCAATAATTATACTCCATAAAAACCTTATCTAACTTGTCATATCAAGATTCATATTAAAAAGCTAACCATGCTATATTATTCATATGAACAGGGAAGAGAAGATAATAAAAAGCAATCCATGATGGCCGCGATATTGCAGATAAGATTCTTAAAGCCAATACAATGATAGCACTTCAATCGCTCATTCCAGAAATTGAAACCTATTCCGATTTTTGTCAATCAAGAATTTGGAGACCTTGATGAATTTTCAGAAGACTCATTAGAAAAAAATACAGTGAGCTTACTTTTTTATTGCCATATGACACTCGAAGAAAAAGACTGATCACCTCAAATACTATGCAGAACATCCAGAAGAGATTAGCCAAGGCGTATCTGATTTTTAGACTATCTAGATTCAAGAAAATGGATATAAAAACGCCGATTAGAAAAATAATCGGCGTACATTAAGATAGTCAATGTCCTGGTCTAGTATAATAGTGGTCAATTCGAAAATCAAGAAAAAAATATTTTATAGAAGAACAACATTATCTCAATAAGAGACACTTCAAACAAAAATAACCTAATCTAAAATACTCTGACTTTTAAATATATATATAATTACAAATAAGATGGATGATATGTACTATATGGATGACGATAGGTTGGCAAAAATTATTTCCAAATTTGATATGCCAATAGAAAAAAATACAGCATTAAGAAAAAAATGGCGAATTTGACGAAAGTGAAGTTTATTAGGTCATACAAAACCAAAATAACTCCGCCCAGTATTTACTAGTAAATACTTATTGGCATCCTGGACTAAAAACTGAAATAGATTTTTATAAAAAGAGGATTCAATATTAATAAGCCAATTCAAAGACGAACAGAAACTCTTGAAGTTCCAGAAGATAAAAATGATCCCTATCAGAAAAATATTTATATTATGATCTATATGCTATATTTTTTAATTCAATGACAAAAAGGCAGGATAAAATTCCTGCCTTTTTTCTTTTAGAAGTAGATATTTAAATAAGTTTTTCTTTATAATTTTTACTTCCACCAAAAGCATCTTTCGCATGGGAAATAATCGCCGCGTATACAGCTTTTTGGTCTTACAATTCCATCATTATTTCTAACTAATTCAGAATACAATTCAGTCGTCAGCGGAAAGTCTTTTCGAAACTCGCCGAATCCAGATTTCTCCACTCATAGATAAACGCACCTAAATTATCCCCATCATAATCATCAGCATAACCATCAAGTCTACAAATAAAACTCCTGGTCTTTCTGAGTTAATATTTTCCAAGCTCTTTCAGGATCTTGTTCAAGATATCTATTCTAGTCATGGATATATTATATATCTATCAAAGAAAAAGACCACTTATATTAAGTGGTCTTAATAATGAAAGGAGGTTAATCTTTTTGGCTTCTTGTGATAATCTGGATGCCAATTCGGTAGACGCTCATCGGTCCAATGAATATTTTCTTCATGCATTCCATCTCTTGTGTCTCTCGAGACTCTAACACCGTCTGCATAGAACTGAGTTGAATGACCAATAACACCGGGCTTTTTCCTGGATACCAATCTTGGCCCTCACCTCCAAGAGAACTATTTTCCCTAAGCTTAATACCCCCATGAATACCTTTTACCTCATGACCAGGTCTAGCATTTCGATCATAGATTAAAATACCACCCTGTTTTTCTTCTTCATGGCCGGGTCTAGCATTTCGATCATAGGTTAAAGTGTCACTCTGTTTTCCTTCTTGATGGTCCGTATGATTCTGCGCACTATGAGATTCAAAGGCATCACGATCATAGGCTAAAATACCACCCTGTTTTTCTTTCTTCATGGTCCGTATAATTCTGCGCACCATGAGATTCAAAGGCATCACGATCATAGGTTATTACACCAGATTGATCGATAGCAGTGTGACCATGCCCAAATCCATCACCGGGACCGAAGCCACCATGATAGACCTGAATCGTCCCATCTGCTTTCTTCACTATCTTAGCGTCAGCGCGCTCTGCTCCGGTGATTCCAGCCTTGTCAAGAATTCTGTCGCGTTCCTGCTGGTTTTTTCGCCTTAACTTCCGCAAGTTTTTCTGGAATTCTTCTTTATATTGAAGAAAACGCTTCTGTGCAGTGTCAAATTCAGCCTTAAGTCTGTCTCTCTCTGCTTTTTAGCCTATTAAACTCAGCCTGAGCAGATTCATGGCAACTCTTCGCCTCATTGAATGCACTCTTTGCGCTACGGAAGGCTGAACTATCTGTCTTCGGCGCGCGAGATTCAGCATTCATCTTTGCACTCCGAATCTCATAACTAAGACTCGAGACTTCCGCATTGATTGAATCTCGGCGTTCCTTATGACTACGCCCCTCGGCAGAAAGAGCTAGAAGCCTCAGCCTTATCACCAGACGTATAGGCAAAGCTAGCACGCTCAAAACAATCCTGCATCATTCGATGCTCATAATCGGAATCAGAGCGAAGTCGTTGAATTCGTGCATTATTATCATCACGAATCCTTGAATACTCAGCCCAAACCTCACGATAATTCGAGTTTGATGCCTGCATCGCCTCATATTCAGAGTTCATCACTTCACGAGCCGAGCAGCGATCGTTCCACGTGGATTGCATATTTATATATGCAGAATTTGTAAGTTTTTTTCGCCTCCTCATATCTCTGATATGCTGCCTGTTTCTGACGAAACGCCTCCTGTTCCTTTGCCTTGAGAGAATCAAGTTCGCCGTTTCTAGACATGGTATTTACCAACCTCCTAATATAAAAGTACGAGCTCAACCTTTGAGCTAGTCGTCCCGTAATTATATGACAATATCACTACATTTGCAATATTAAATTATTATGGTGTAGTATATATTTCTTTTTCTTAACTCAACTCTTAGCTTTATATAAATTCTACGCTAACCCGCCTCATCCTCGAACATATTTACAAATCAGACTTTACATGCTAAAAATATCCCTAATTATGTCAAAGAAGAGTAATACAAAACGCAAACTCGTTGGTCTCGTATCTGAAGAGTCTAGTATCCGTGCCTATTACACCAAGAAAAATACCATGAATACCCCTGACAAGCTCAGTTTGAAGAAATATGACCCAATTCTTAGAAAACACGTAGTTTTCGTAGAGACAAAGAAGAATCTCGGTCGTAACGAAGTCAAAGAGAAGAAACGTTAATCCATCCAAAATCCTCCTACACTGGGAGGATTTTTCTATGCTATAATAGTTTAAATGAAAAAGGGAACAAGCCCAGCTTTGGAGGTCATTGTCGCCACGCACAAAATGTATGTCATGCCTGACGACTCTCTTTATCAGCCGCTCCTTGTTGGTTCGGACTTCTTTTTAGACCAACAAAAAGGCGTTACTCTCCTAAAAATCTTATTTTTAGACAATACCGGCGCCCACATCTCTTCCAAAAATCATAATTATTCAGAACTCACTGGCCTCTATTGGCTCTGGCAAAATACCGTCAAAAAAGATCCGAATCCCAATTCTTTTTACGGACTCGTGCATTACCGCCGTTTCTTATCGATAAAGGATAAGAAGTCTCCACTCACCAAAACCGAACTACAAAAATCTCCTTAATCTCAAATATGAGATAATTCTCCCCAAAAAACGCAATTATTACATCGAAAATCTCTATAGTCATTACGCCCACACCCTCCATATTGGCCCGCTCGACCGTACTCGTGAAATTATTAAAGAAAAATACCCAGATTTTCTGCCTGAATTCGATCGTTTAAAAACTCGCCGTTCTGCCCACATGTTCAATATTTTTATCCTCAAAAAACCGTTATTCGAAGAATACTGTGAGTTTCTTTTCAATACACTTTTCACCCTTGAATCTTCTCTCACCGAAGAAGAACTTACAAAATATGACGGCTTCCATGCTCGTTTCTTCGGCCGTATCTCAGAACTCCTTCTTGATGTCTTTCTATACACTAAATTCCCAGACCTCGACAAACGTTCAGACGTTTTAGAGCTACAGGTTCTCGAGCTCGAGCCAGTCAACTGGATTGAGAAGATTAGCAACTTCCTCCTCGCCAAATTTTTCGGCAAAAAATACAAGAAGAGCTGCTAAAGCAAAGTGTTATAAGATAATGAAAACACCACAAAAAGCACAACTTCGCTTTACAGAGAATCAACCAGAGATCCAACCAGAAGATCAATCAGAAATTCAGTCAGAATTCAACAAGAAAATCAGCCAGAAACTCAATCAGAAATTCAGTCAGAAATTCAACAAGAAATTCAGCTTAAAAATCAGCCGTCAGCACTTCCACTCATTTCTATCATTATTCCTGTTTATAATGCAGCAAAATTCCTAGACCAGACCATCACCTCCTGTCTCAAACAAGACTATCCTCATCTTGAAATCATCCTCATCAACGATGGCTCAACTGATGATTCAAAAAACATTTGTGAAAAATATCAAAAAGCCTCAGCCACCACTCTCTCAGCCTCCATTCTATTTTTGACCGCCCACATCAAAAGTGTCAGTGCCACCAGAAATTTCGGTCTCGATCATTTTTTCTGGTGAATATTTTTCTTTCCTTGACGCTGACGATCTCTTGCGGATAATTTTTATTTCCACCCTTTATGCTTTAGCTAAGGAAAATGATCTCAACTACATCACCTCTGGTTATCAACGTTTTGTTGGAAATTTTCCTACATCAGAACCTCAAAATCCAGCATCCGCAAAATCAAGCAAGGAAAAACCTCGAAAGCCAAAATCCACAAAATCAAGCAGGGAATCACTACGAATCTACGACAAATCAGATTTCTATAAACAACTACTTGATCTCAATTCTGGCTATAATTTCTGCCATATGAAGATTATGAGCAAATCACTTCGCCACATTCGCTTCGACGAATCGCTCCAGTGTTGCCGAGGATGCGCTCTATAATTTTAAAATACTCAACGAACTAAATTCTTTTGGCGCCACCCCTGCTCCACTATATCTCTACCGCGTCCATCAAAATTCCACCGTCCGCACTTTTTTTCCGAAGACTATATTGAAAAATACCGTATCGCCCTCCAAAAATTGGAAATTACCTTCAAGAAAATCAAGGCGGTTTATATCAAAAATACCAAAACTATTTTTACACCTTTGTCGCTACTCATCTCTTTTTCATTCTGACCAATTTCTGTTGTCATAAAGATAATAAAAACCAGCTAAAATCCATCAAATCCTCTATAAAATTCCACTTTTTTTCTCGCGCTATTTACCTAGCACCATTCCGCCTGTTCCCACCGCAAAAGCCTTCGTCCTCCTTTTGCTTTTAAATTCAAACTTATCCTCTTCTTACGTCTCATCGGTCGTCTACATGTGCCAAACAAAACTCCAAATAATTAAAATTTCGAGTAAAATATAGATATGAAGGAAAAATTTGGCCTCAAAAGCTCCTCGCCATGCGCTTCTTTAAAACTCTCGCTCATCCCGCGACAGATTTTTGTTTTTCCTCGCAGCTACAACCCTACCTTTTGAAAACCTCTTTTTGCACCGTCTTCCGGCTGGGCAACTGTCACACCGTTAATTCTTTTTCTTTATGCCATTCTAAATCTTCACTATCTCCGCCCGCATTTTCCCTCATCAAAAAGATTTTTTCTTCTTCCTCGGGTTCAGTATTCTCGGCACCCTTTACCATGCTCTTCTTTCACGGTCGCTTTGATGACTATATTGCAGCTTTTGTTCCACTAACTCTCGGATTCACCTGCCTCCTTAGCTTTCTCGAGTTTTACACCAAACAAGGCTCTAAATTTAAACAAAAATTAAACCTTCTCACCTCTATTATTATTGCCAGCTATTTAATTAGTCTCCTGATTGGCCTTGCCGAATATTTCGCCTTAAAATATAACCTCCCAGCATTTCCGACGCTCTAGGTTTTCTTTTCAAACGTAACTATCTCGTCAAAAATCGAGTCCAATTTTTCTTCACCGAGCCATCTTTTTATCGGTATGCATCTTTTTGGCATCCTCTTACCGCTTTTTGGCTCACAAAAGCGCCACGCTCTGCTTTTTCTTATCATCCTCTATTCTTATTCCTGCCATCCTTTTTTGGTGCCGGCGTTCGCATTATTCTCGACATCTTCCTTATCGCCATTATCTTAAGTTTTTATTACTTAAGAAAGGTAAAAGATAAAGCTTTTTATCCCCTCGGCATTGTCGCAATTATCCTTTTTATCACCAGTGTCTCTGCCGTTAATGGTCGTTTTCATAAAAATCTTTTTCGGATTCCTAAATAGTCCAGGAATCAGCCTCGACTGCGAACTAGAAGAGAATCAAAATACTGAAGAATGTCTCGCCCTTCTTCGAAAATCCGGCATCAACTCCGACGGATCCTTTGCTAGTCGCGTTTTTCGCATCAAGAGTACCATTTTTGGTTACACAAAATCACCTATCGGTTTTCTAACTGGATACGGTCTTGGTAATTCAATTCACCCAGCCAGACTCGGTCACGCCCAGGCCAAAAAGATTACAAAAAGTAGTTATATGAAAGAAGTCAACGACCTCCCAATCCAGAATACCACGACGACAGTGTCTCCTATTGTCTTTACACTCGCATCATCAGTGAGTTTGGCATATTCGCTCTCCTTCTTGGATTATTTTTTTCCTCTATAATCTCGCCAGAAAATCCACATTGGATTACAAATATCACTATCTTTTAATCCTCCTTTACCTCTATCTTCAGTTTGAATCACTCAGTTTTTATGCCATTTGGCTCTATATTGCCATCATGTATCTTAATACCTCAAAGAGGGAACTAAGTGTCTAATTTATCCCAGATCAAAAAGAATACCTTTTGGTTAGTTGTCTTTCAGCTCGCTAAAATGGTTTTTCCATTTTTGATCCTACCCGTTCTCACTAGACGACTTTCAGTCGAAGTCTATGGCGATCTCACCTATGTCAAAACCGTCATGAATTTTATGCAAATCTTTGTCGATTTTGGCTTCATGCTTCCGCCACCAAGGAACTCGCAAAAATTAATCAACAGAAATTAAACACTCGAAAAACTATTCAAGAAGCAGCCGCACGGAAATCAACCGTACAGGAAGCAACCGCACAGAAATCAACCGCACAAGAATCAGCCGCACAAAAACCAACCACGCAAAAATCAAACGAAAAATTCGAACAAGTCATCACTAATACTCTTTTTGCTCGCATCCTCCTCGGCCTCACGGGGCTATTTATTACTCTTATTCTCTGTATTTTTATTCCAATTCTACATAGAAACCTCCTTTTCACCTTACTTTCTTATCTTGCCGTCTTTCTCTCAATCTTTCTCTTTGACTTTCTCTTTAGGGGACTTGAAATCATCCACATCATGACCATTCGTTTCATCCTCATGAAAATAGTTTCCACACTCCTCACTATTTTCTTTGTTAAACAAGATAACCAACTCCTTTATATCCCTGCTCTTTGATATTTTTTTCCTCCATTCTCGCCATTCTTCTGGTCTTATTTGAGCTCAAAAAGCTTAGCCTCAAATTTCAGCGCCCAAATCTAAAAAGCCAGTCTCGCTCTCTAAAGACCAGCTTTATTTATTTTCTTTCAGACATCTCCGCCACCGCCTTTAATGCCATCAGCACCATCATTATTGGTCTCGTTTTTTTCATCCTCAGAAGTCGCCTTTTTGGTCTCTCCATCCAAATTATTGGCGCCATCCAGTCACTCCTCGGTCAGTTATCTAGCGGCATCTACCCAGAAATGGTCCGTCAAAAAAGCTACCAATTTGTTAGTCAAATCTTTCGAAAAACCTTCATCTACGTTTTAATCTTTACCATAGCCGTCATCCTCCTTAGTCCGCTCGGTTTTACAGATTCTTGTTGGCAACAAATACCTCACCGCCATACCAATCATTCAAATCCTCGCCATCACCATCAGCTATTGCAATACGCTCCTTGGCTGGCCAACTCTTGGCGTAATCAATCATCAAGCTGAAGTTACCACCTCCACTGTCGCTTCAACCATCTTTAATCTCGCCGCACTCCTCGCAATGTTTTTCCTAGATCAACTTTCTCTGATCTCCGTTGCTATCATTCGCGTCATCACGGAATTTATCCTTTTTCTTATCCGGTTCCATTATTTCCGCAAATTCCGCCAAGAATTTAATAAATAATCCAAACATCCTATCATAAAAAGAACGCACCATACGTTCCTATATAAACTTTTATCTAGACAAGCGGTAATTTACCTAGAACAAATTACCATAGTGGCAGGGCGCACGGAATCGAACCATGATCTACGGTTTTGGAGACCGCTATACTAACCGTTGTACTACGCCCCTATCCTCCTCATTATATCATACCAAAAAGCTAAACTACATTTTTCTTCTCAAATCAGTTATACTTAATCTATTCATGAATAGCCCCATTCACACCTCGCTCCTACGCCGTGTCCTCTCCAGCCTCAGCTTCTGGATTACTCTCTGGGCGCTGATGTTTGTCTATTTCTTCATTATTGGCCTGCTTCATCTTCTCTTTGGCTCAAAGCTCATCCCCCGAACCGCTACTTTTTCGACAACCATCGTTAAGGTCTCCACCATCCTCACCTGTTTCATCTATTCCTGCTTCTTCTCCCCCAAGGACTACCTCCCTAAAAAGCGCCCTCCTCTTCACCTTTCTCGCCGACATCGTCCTAGCTATCAATAATATCTCCACTACTGGCGTCATCCTCTTCTGCTTCGCCCAATATTTTTCACACCGCCCTACGCCGACCTCAGTCCCTTTTTCTTTATTACCTGGACCCTCTTTTCGTCCTCCTCTTTACTTTTTGTTAGCTTCTATCAAGTCCCGCTCGTAATCGGCGCCGGTTTCGCCTACGCTAGTACACTCATTCTTAACCTCGCCCTCGCTACCAAAATGGCTCAAACGCAAAACCCCAGAAGTACGCCGCGCCTGCATCTGTAATTTTCTAGGTTTCATCTTCTTCATCTGCTGCGACCTTACCGTCCTCATCTCCTATTTTTCCCGTGCACATCCTGCCACCCTTCTTCTATAATCCCGCCAATTTCATCTGTTGGCTCTTCTACTTTTCCATCCCAAATTCTCCTCGCCAACTCCTCGATTCTCACCATCAGGACTATGCGCCCTTCGATTCCAAACTCAAATCTCTTGCCACCAAGTCCAAACTTATTGATCAACTGTAATTTTTATTTGATACATAGATTACTCATGATACAATATCTGCAATATGGAAGATCGAAAAGAAAACAAAAACCGCGCGCTATTCTGGTTTTTGGTGCACCATGCAGTGGTAAGACGACTTTCTGTGAAAAGTTTTCTTTACGTTTTAAAGCTCCTTATTATAATTTGCAGTCATTACGCGAAGAAGCCGATTTCACCGAAAAACAAATTCACGTGGTCCTAGAAGCAATCTCTAAAACAGGACAAAACATCGTCATTGAAGGTGGCCTTGATACTGAAAACGAACGCAACGCGGTGCGCAAACTTCTTAAAGTCTGCGGTTATAACCCAACTCTCGTCTGGATTCAGACCGATATTAATACTATCAAAGCTCGCCTCAAGCTCAAATTCCGCTCTGTCGCTCGTGCTAAGGAAGAATACGAATCCCGCATCCGCGCCATGGAAGCTCCCGCCGAAACCGAAAAGCCAATCATTCTCTCCGGCAAACACACCTTCGAGACTCAGCTTTCCCATGTCCCTCTCAGCTCTCTTAAGTTTCTTCAAGCTCTCTAAGTACACTTTATCAATCTTCTAATATGTTAAACGACCCTGAATTTGGTGAGGTAATTATTAAAAACGCACGTAGTCGCACGGTAAGTTTTTCAATTTCCACTTCTGGCCGCCTGCAAAGCTACTGTCCCTAGTTTCACCTCTGAGCGCACCGTCAAAAATACTTTTAGATAAGCTCCGCGATCAGATTCGTGACAAACTCAAAGTTAAAGATCCAAGTACTCAACGTGCCCGCGATGCCAAGAAAAAACTCCTGATGAAACAGGCCAAAGAGTATCTGCCTTATCGCCTCGAATATTTCGCCAAACGCTACGGCTATCATTACGACAAAGTCGTCTTTTTCTCATGCCAGTAGTCGCTGGGGTTCCTGCACTCACCGCAAAACTTCCATTCTCGCTCCCACCACTATCACCATTTCACTCAATATCGGCCTCATGCAAGTCCCCGAAGCTCAGCGCGACTATGTGATCTTGCACGAATTAGCCCACATTAATCACCCAGATCATTCCAAGGAATTCTGGGCCGAAGTTGAATCCCACGACCCAAATTATCGAGCTCACCGCGAGCTCCTCAATACCCCACCCCAGGCGTCTAAAATTTAATTTAAAAACGCAAAGTCCAGCCGCAAATTTAATTAAACAAAAACGCAAAGTCCAGCCGCAAATTTAATTAACAAAACGCAAAGTCCAGCTGCAAATACTCAAAAGCCCAGCCGCAATCGCTCAAAAAGCCCAGCCGCAATCGCCCAAAAAGCCCAGCCGCAATCGCCCAAAAAACCGCACTCTATTATCCCAGCTAACGCCATTTATGATATAATCGTTTTATGAAAGAGAACCAAGATTTTCTCAAACTCCTTGACCTAAACAAGATTCACACTTCGGTGTTTGAACGTAAGTTTATGTATCTTTCTGATGTGATTGACCCAATTTATCGTGAATACGTCATTCGCCTCGAGCGCGCCGGCTATACTCTCGACCTTGATGTTCTTCGACCGAAACATCAAGTTGAAAACTTTCTACCTCTAACAAAGATTATCGTCACCTACCTTAATCAGGTTCTCAAGAACCCTAGCAAAGGGAACATCGTGATCTCCATGAATTCTGCCGGTGATTCACTTGCCGATATCCGTCCGATCTCAAATTTCATCACTATTAAAGACGATTCTTCAATCATCACTGTTGAGCAGCGCGAGCAATATGCCATACTTGGCGCAAAAGTCAAGTCACGTCTTGGCTTTGGTACCACCATCCAAATCCCTATTAGCGAGCCATACGACAAACTATAGCCCTCTTGCAAAATAATAAGTTTTATTGTATAATATATTAACTATTTTTTAGAGTACCTTAATGTACTCTATCTTTTTCAGGAGGAAACCATGAGAAAGCAGATTTTTGTCGCAACTGTCGCAACTGTCACCGCAGCAACTGTCCTTTTTTCCGGATGCGGAAGCAAGAGCAAGAAGACCGCAAATGCTACCGTCATCGACCTGGCAGACACCGAAGGTAAGACCATCCCTCACCCCCGGTGGATCCAACACGGATGAAGAATCCGAGTCCTCACTCGAGGAATCTGGCGCAATCATCACGGAAGCCGAAAGTAACACAGGGTCGATCAAGGAATCCGAAACAACACAGATACAGCCAAGGAGTCCGTAAATACTACGGATACGATCAAGGAGACTGTAAAGATTCTGGAAACGATCAAAGAATCCGTAAAAACTCGGAAACGATCAAAGAATCAGCGAAGACTACGGAAACACCTGCAGGTGGAGCCGGAGCAGCTGCAAAACAGCCCGAAGCCACCACAGACAACAGCAAGAACGCGCCGGAAAATAACGGCAACACTGAGAGTACTGGCGGCCAGGCCAAGCAGAATACGGACACTGGCTTTCCGGAAGGGTCAGAACCCTACCAGCAGTACCTGTCGAGAACTAACGATCCCGATCCGACCAACATCCAGTACAATATGGATTTTGAGCGGTTCTTAAGAGATCATGGGGCCACTGAAATTGTCTATGGTGGCGATTTCGATGGCGGCGTCAATGCTTTACGTCAGCTACAAGAACAACATCATCGTGAAACTCGAATTTCACGAGCGCATCCCCTATACTATGCATTATGCGTGAGCGGCGGAGTGATCTTCGCAAACAGCCGTGGGCCCTTTACCACAATGGGTGACGGCTACGGTGAATCAGATTGGGGAAAAACGTACTCCATGGATCGCCGGCCTTATGATGAAATGGACTACAATGACTATTTCCAGATCAGCCCCGATGATGCTTTCTACACTACATGGGAGGAAGGTTCTAGCACGCCAACCGGCATAAATAGGCCGCCGCTGTCCCTGGAGAGACGTTTCTACGAGAACTACATGAAATACATTGATCCGTATGCCACGCTCAGTAGCTATTCCATGCAGACCGATCCGCTGAATTAAGGAGAAAAATCATGAAACACGTCAAGCTTAGCATTGCCTTAGCTGCTACATCCATTGCGATTCTGCTTGCAGGCTGTGGCGCAACTTCAAGCGCAAAGTCTACTGCGTCCAACGCAAAAGTAGAAGCCACCACAGAAGCTACGGATACGTCGATCGAATCCACCAAAGAGGCAGCAGAAGTCTCTGAAGCAACAATCGAGACTATTGCAGAGGGTAATTCTACAGAGGAGACATCGAACAGTGTCGAAACAACCGAAGTTGCCCACAACTCCGAGAGTTCCAAGACCTACGTCTCTGAAGGCAGCAGCTACCCCAATACTGCAAACTTTGATTTCGCCGCTTTCTTGCGCCGCAAAGGTGCTATCGAGATCAAACAGGTAGCATATGGCAACCCGTTAGAAGGTGCGGTAGTCTATGCTAGGTTCAAAAATGGTCTGATTGCCGAATTTGACTTTTTCTATCCGCAGGATGACCGTTTTGCTTTGAATTGCATTAATTGCTTTCCTGCGCCGCTAGACTATCCGATTGATGGAGATTACCCCTATGAGAATGGGTGGTATGTTCACAGCATCCGGGGACAACTTGATCCCGATGAATATTTCGCGTTCAAGCTCCAGGGCGATATCGTCCGGCCGGATGGCGGTGATAACACAGCTCGACTCCTCATTTATAAAAACCTCGAGGAGGTTCGACTACAGTTTCAGCGTCTATTTAAAGCCGGAAGTCCTCTCCATCGACCACAGACCTTTGGATGTTAATTAATAGAGTACAAGAAAGACCCCACCCGGGGTCTTTTTTTAATGAAAATCAAAAACCATAACCTTAGATTATTTTTAATAAATTTAAAACTGCCGTCTAGAAATCTTTTTCTCAGTTGTATTTTTATAAAAAAATATTATATAATTATATTGCAGGTTCAAGTTCACTCGTTGTCACCGTCAACCTAGATCTTTTTCAGAAAAGGAGAAAAATGAAATCTAGAACGAATCATTCACGAAGCCCCATTTTTCTCAGCCCGGACTACCAGCCGTCCACAGCTCAGAGCGTCCTCCTCATTGCCGGATGCATGATGCTTTTCCTGCTTTTTCTCGTTTCCTTCACTTTTCCGTTCAGTACCACACCGACCCCCAGACCGACTCCAACTTCAGCGTTGAGCTGAACACGCAGTCCCCCTACATCCACCCCGCAAAGACAAAGAGACATAAGAAAACCACCGTCAAGCAGAATAAGCACACCAGTGAAACAGCAAGTTCCCAAGAAAACTGCAAGCACCAAGAAAACCTCTGAAACGATCCTCAAAGTCGAGCCCGCACCTATCAGTGCAGAAGCTATTCATGCAGAAACCGACGTCAAAGTCGTCCAGCCGGCTGAGCCTATCAACCAGGCTCCCAAGATTGATTACGACATCGAGAATTTTGTCATCCCCCAGGTCTTTGATCTGAAGAATTACATGATGCAATTCGTTGCGCAGAATCCTGACTACACTATCGAGTTTGACTCCCAGCATCATTTTATGCGCCTTCAGAGAGATTCCTCTCTTGAAAAATCAGGCCGGAGTGCAGTCTATGATGATTTCGTTTCGTGACGATCTCGAAACGAACAATCCCAACCCTATCTCGATTTCCATCCGCGGCGTCTGCTCCAGTGAAAACCCCAGTCTGAAATACAGACGAGATTTTTACATGCCCACAGTTTGGGGTGAGCTGATCCGTATCGATGGTTGCGATGAATATTTCTATACCGCTCAGGCCGTCGTCTTAAAAGACGTTTTTGGCCGCCATGGTTGAGCATCCGACCGGAGACGACATTACCGAAAGCGGCACCAGTCCGCTCTATTCCAGTCTTCGTTCTTCAAAAATTTCAGGAATAATTAACCGCAAGGACCACAAATCCGACGCGATTAATCCACTCCTTTTTATATAGCGCGCCCCTCTCTGGGGCGCTCTAGGCTATCATCACTAATTGAGTTTTATATAAAATCATCATCACCCGCACCATTTTTTTCATCCAGCTTTATGCTATAATATAGCCACAAAAGGTCGTTGGGAATTAATGATATGCAACCATCAAAAGGCATTTTTCGCATATTTTTCATAACCATACTCTGCATGGTTTTTCTTGCTGGGTTTCTCTATTTTGGCATGCAGCCACAAACTGTTGAGGCAAAACTCCAGCCTGATTCTTGAAGCCCCTACAATCAGTCTCACCTCCCGATTCGCGTCATCGAGATTAAACGAGTGACTACACTTTAACTTCCCCAGATCGCATCACTGGACTCTACAAGGCCGCCACAAATAATACCTTCCTGATTGGCCACTCGACCACTATTTTTCGAATCTCAAGAATCTTAAAATTGGCGACCGCCTCACACTTGATAATAAAAATTATGTGATAAAAACCTACAAAATCCAAAAAGAAATCCGAGATTAGTATGTCAAAAGTCCTTGAGGCAAAGCTCACCCCAACTCTCACGCTCATGACCCTGTCACGGCGAAAAATTTCTGGGCACGATTACACTGAACGCATCATTATCACTGCGGAACTTGAAAACTAACCCCGCTAGCATTCACGTTGCTTGTGATATTCACGTCGCTAGTGGATAAAGATTAATTCAATTATTTTCTCGTCACTATAAAAACTATCCCGCTAGTATCCGCGCACCAAGCGAATCGCAAATCCACCACCCGCGGCCAGCCAAATATCCAGAAGCTCCGTCTTATCAATCACACGTTTCTCAACTTCAATATCTAATGGATTCTCTCGATAATCCGCCGCCCCACCATCGCGATAAATGTAAACGGTATATTTAATGCCATCCTCCAAAAATTCTAGGTTCAAATTCACGCGCCTCGCAAATTCGTTTGTTACCCCGCCAATATACCAATCTGAAGAATCTCGGTCTTGTCTGCCACAACAAAATACTCACCAATCTTACCTAAAAGTGGAATTGTGGTCTGCCAATTCACCGGCACTTCTTTCAAAAATTCAAAAACCTTAGGGTATTTATCATAAACTTCTGGCCTGTCTGCTAGCATTTGCATGCCAGAATAAAAAATTACATAGAACGCTAACTGTCTTGCAAGGGTCGTATATCCCGTTTTGCCGGATTATTTAGATCAAAAATACCTGGGGTATAATCAAATGCCCCCGCCAGCATTCTTGTGAAAGGCAGAATCGTTGCATGATTCAAACGAATTTTTCCGCCCTCATATTCCTGCCCTTCGCCCTTCGCGCGTCAAGATATTTGGATAGGTACGCTCGATTCCGGTACCCTTAATTGGCTCGTGAATATTCAGCATAATCTGGTAGCGTGCCGCCATCTCGACAGTCTTTTGATAATGCAATACTCCAACCTGGGAATGATGATATTCTTGCTTGCCTGCAATCATCATTTTTGATCCCGTATAACCAGTTTTTACATAATGAATACCATTACTCACCAGATATGAAAATGCACTTTCAAGCTGCCGTTCATAATTATCAATTTGCCCCACCGTCTCATGTTGCGCGATTAACTCTACATTACTTGTTCGGGCTTTTTCCGCCACTTGTTCCATCTCAAAATCCGCAACTGGATGCAAGAAACTCCGTATATTTTCCATTCAAAGACCACTCGCCGCTCCAGCCATTATTCCACCCTCAACCAAAAAGTCCAGACACCCCAAGCTTCATACACCAATCAATATATTCTTTTGCATGCTCAGTTGTGGCACCATGTTTTTTACCCTCTGCCCAGGTCCACTCTCCCACATACATCGCCCACCAAATCCCCAAAAATTTCAGTGGTTTCACCCAAGAAAAATCTTCCCTGGCCGGCTCATTCAAACAAAGCAACATTCAGGTTCACGGTCAACTCAATCGCCGAGTCTGCCACGTAAATCACGCGCCATGGGGAATTAAACGGTAAATCGACATAGGCTTTCACCCCATCAGACAGTGGCGTAATATCCGCCTGCAAACGCTTGTCTTGATTTAGCTTTAAAGTCATCGACCCGTAATTATAAAGCGCCGCCTCATGAATCGCCAAATATTTATTAGTGTTTGTCTCAATCGTCAGTGGCGTGTGAACAGCATCGCGCAGCTCATAAACTAGCCATCTTTCATAATTCAATTCATATTTTGTTGCCTGGTAGGCAGAATTCTCCACGCCTGACCGTTTAAATCAACATTAAATTCAGTTAGCTCGTCCTCAATAATAATTCGCTGAAAGCTCGGTTGTGGTGGCACCTCATATCGAAAAGCCACACCGTCATTAAAAACGCGAAATCGCAAAGAAAATAGACGCTTTTTCTCGCTCTCTTCCGCTACATAGACCGCCATTTCATTATAGTTGTTGCGTACTTCTTTTTGTTCGCCAACAATCGTCTCGAAAAACTTCATTACAAGTTTTTCTGTGTACGCACAAGGTTCAAGTTGACTCCAAGTTCACTTTCGCCTCGAAGCAAAAATCCCAATTTCGACTCTCGCACCAAAATCGTGTTCTCTTTTTTCACTTCATAAAAAATCCGGCCGTCCCGCATCTTTATCGTACAAACCACCTTCTTGTTTGGTGACTCAATATCAAACTGGCGCTTTGAGAATCGTTTTTGAAGATTTTTATGTTAAAACTCATGCTTAAATTATACCGCATCTTCAACTTATGTTAAAAATAAAACTAGTATTTTAAAGCAGAAAATCATGACACAAAAATCAAGCAGCTTTATTTTAAAAAAACAAACAATATCTAATAGTTCTCGTCGCAGCAGCTTTCGCCACAAATTACCACTTTTTAAGCCTTTTTCTGGTCTTCATTTTTATCTCACTCACTACCATCGCCATTATTAAAAACCTTACACCTAAAAATAAACTTTATTCACTCACTGAAGAAACCTGTTTAAACAACTTGGAACTGAAAAGTTTTGAAAAACAAAATCTGTGAACATCTCTGTAGGAAATATCCATTTCTCTGATTTCAAAATTAGCGAGCAAATTGTTTATGGAGTCAAGGATGACGATTTTTATTGTTAAATTGGAACTTCCAGTTACCGATTTTTTTATAGTGCACTCACCGATATTCCGGTAGAAAAAGTCACTGACTCCGATTTTCTCGCACAAAACCAAATATCTTTTATCGACGCAGACGCACTTTCTGCCGACAAAAAAATTATTAAGTATCAGCGGAAATTATTATCTTGACACCCCTCTTGCCGGAGCTCGCTTCACTAAACTTAATTTTTGAGACCAAAAATATTGATCAATTAGACACCCTAAAAAGAAGCACTAAAATCCATTCGACTCACCCCAAAAATAATTTCACCTCCTTCGCTGAAACTGGCGTTACCGCCCTCACTCGACGCATTACATTGAAGCTTTAACCAAGTTGGAAATGGTGCCTATTTTGGTGAAGAAATTGCTGACTTTCTTAAAAACAAACCTTTACCCATATTAGTAATGAGGTAAGTTTTAAGGATAATTGCCAGGGCGGTTATCAGTCCATGATTTTATGTGCTGACTGGCGCACCCTCGATACTATTACTACTATTGGCACCGATATTGTTGAATTAACAGGGAATCACAACAACGACACTGGTGCGAAAATAACCTCAAAACCATTGCCAAATACCGTGAACTTGGCCTAAAAACCGTTGGTGGTGGAGAAAATCTAGCTGAAGCCAGAAAACCACTTGATGTAAACGACTCCATTCGCCTGCTAGCCTACAATCAGTCAACCAGCAGTGTCGCCAACGGTCAACTTGCTACTGACACTACCCCAGGCGCAAATCCATACAGCGAGGAACAAGTCAAACTTGATCTTACAAAAGCCAAAAAGCGAAAACAAATTTACCATAATCAATCTGCAATATTTTTGAATGTTATGCATATCCGGATTCACCTGTTGCCTATCCGGCCTGCGACAAACCAATCCCTAATCAGCAAGAATTCTTCAGACACTTAATTGACCTCGGCGCCGACATGGTAGTCGGTACCTCCGCCCATCAGCCACAAACCTACGAGCTCTACCACGGCAAACCGATTTTCTATGGCCTTGGCAACTCTCTTCTTCGATCAAATCTATTGGCCCAGACACTAGACGCAGCCTCATCATTACCATTATTTCGACGGGCAAAAATACCTACAAACTCGCATTAGTCCAACTGTCTGTGATGAAACACTAAAAACCCGCTTGCTTTAACACCGCCGAAACCCAAGATTTTCTCAATCGCCTCCTCCAAAGCTTCACCAAGGGAAATTATATTGTAATCTAAAACCATAAGAGGAAAAACTATGCCACCAAACTATCCAAACCAAGGTCAAAACCAAGGCAAAAATCCAGCCCAAGGTCAAAGTCCAAACCAAGGTCAAAATCAAGCCCAATACCCAAATCAATACCCACATCAATATCCAAATTCAAGCCCGAGTCAAATCCCAGTCAATCACGAGCTCACTCCAAACGAATTTGCCAAACATAGCATGCCAAAAATTCGGAAAAATCTTCGCCATTATTCTCTTTACCACCGCTGGTGTTATCCTCCTCTCTTTTGGCATCGTTTATCTCATGAAATACCTCAATGAAAAGACTGCAAAAACTCCAGAAACTACAGCAGAATCCACGAAGCTATCCTCCATCAATCTCCAACCAGCCATCGATCAATGGCTATCTACTCAGGTTAATAAGAAAAATAATAGCATTCTAGTCTATGATCTCAAAAACCAGGAAATTATTGGCTGTAACAATGATTTTTACGCAAAAATAACAGCCAGGGCGTCGAAAAATCTCTTCTTAGTCTATCTAGCGAATCTGCTTTTTTTAAACAGGGAAACCTGGAAAAAGAGGATCTAATTAAAGTTGGCGAGGAATCTTTCACCAAAGAAACCTGCCTCATTCGTATTATTCAAGAAAATCATGCCGGCTGCAAAGAAGCCATTATTTCCGAACTCGGCGCTGACCAACTAAAGCAATTCTTAAAAGATCAATCCTATGAAAATACCAACCTAACCGCCCATCTCTCCAACACTTCTGACCTCTTAAGTCTCGCCAAGCGTTTTTATAATCACCCAGATTTTTCTAACGACGTTTGGGAAGATCTAAAATTAAAACTCGACCCAAAAGCTAATGTCATAGCTAGCACCAATCCGCTTCTTTCAGGTTTCCAAAAACTTTACACCATACGGTATTTTTGGTGCCGCCTCTGAAACCAGCTCCAATTATTCATACATCAACAATCTTTATTTTATCGAAACTGCCGAGGAGGATCCTGCACGCCGCCGCACCATAGTTTTTAATCTATCTCGCTACAGACACCGATGCAGCCTCTGTCATTGACCTCGCCAAAGTTATTGAGAAAAAGTCTAATATAAGACATTTTTCAATAGTCTAATCACTAAAAATACAATCAACAATAAAATAACTCACCAAAAATAAATCCCACATTTGCAGGATTTATTTTTATATCTTTAGTTTTTCGAACTACTTGGCGTCGTTCAGCGTTTGATAGCGTCTTTGATCACTTTCTTTGCAGATTCAAGACCTTCAAAAAGCTTTCACGGTAGTGGTGCCAGGTTTCTTTAAGTCCTTGTAGTGATTAAGTGAATTCAATTTGCTTTAATCAACTGCTTTGGAAGATCTTCGAGAGTCTGATATTTGTCACCATTATTGCGATCATCAGCAGGCACACAAATAATCTTATCATCAACCTCGTCAGAGTCCACAAATTTCATCACGCCAAGCACGCGAGCTTTTTGTATAAATACCGGTAGTGAGTGGCTGATCGGTAACCATCAAGACATCGAGCTCATCGCCATCCTCATCAAGAGTCTGTGGAATAAAAACCATAGTTACATGGTTTTGCAAAAAGTGATTGGCTCCACACGGTCAAGCATAAAGCAAAGCATTTTTTGCGGTCCCATTCAATTTTGTGATTTGATCCAGTAGGGGATTTCAATCACCACATTAATTTCACCATCTTCATAGTTTCCTGGGGTCAAGATTTTTATTAAAATCTGCCATTTTCTAAAACTCCTTTTTATATTTATGCTCATTATATCACGAACCCTGTCCATCACGCTCAATCTGTGGTAAAATAAAAACGTATTATGTGATTCTCTAGGGCTTGCAGCCCACAATCACCACTTATCAAACTCTATTAACAACTTAAAAGAAAGGCATTTTATGCTCAGACAACCAAAAGCAGCCAAAGAAAAAAGCCAAAATACCAGTCAACCATCAAGCGTACGCTTCAGTATTTCCTTAAAGCAAACTGGAAATATAAATGGTACGCCATTGCGCTTCTAATCGTCACCCCTAATTGTGATTTTTGTCCGCCAGATTCTCTCCCCACTCGTCATCGCTAACGTGATTGGTATTCTTTCAAGTGCTGGCCCTGAAGATTTTATTAATAATGGCAATATTTTTCCAGATCCCCCTAGTTCAAAAATCCTTCCTCAAGGTATTTTTCTCTTCCTCTGTCAACTAGTCGGCTCTGCTATTTTTGGCAACCTCCGCGTTTATCTCGTCTGGAAAATGGAGCTACTCACCATTAACGATCTCTCCATTCAGTGCTTCGACACCATCAATAATCAGTCCATGCAATTCCCACTCTGACCGCTTCTCCGGATCTCTCACTGCTCAAGTTGGCCGCTTCACTCGCGCCTACGAACGTCTAACCGATCAATTCATTTTTAATATCGTTCCACTAGTTATCACCTTCTCTCTATCTTCATTATTCTCATGAATCGCGCTCCGATGTTTGCCATTGGCCTCATGTTCTTCTCTACAGTTTTTCGCCATTGTCTCTTCTCGTAGCTTCAAGAAAATTGGCAAAATGCAATGAAAGGGAAGCCGCCGCGCAAACTCGCCAAACTGGCCAACTTACCGATTCTATTACCAATATTCTCTCTGTAAAATCCTATGCACAAGAAAAATTTTTGAACGTGCAAGGTATACCAAATATCAAGCGAGACCTCGCGGCTGGTGAAAGCCTCCATGCGCGCCACCATTCAGCGCGATGTACTTTTTGACTCCATCTTCCCTGCTAATTGATGTGCTTATGATTGGCTTTATCGTCATTGGTGCACCAGTTTTCGCCCTACCAGTCGCCACTGTTATTCTTATTTTCCAATACTCACAGACTATCTTAGTAAACCTCTGGGATGTTAGTAGTATTTTCAAAAATTTTACTCGTGTCTTCGGCGACGCCCATGAGATGACCGTGATTCTCGACACCGTCGATACTGTCGTCGATGAGAAAGGTGCCAAAAAACTGATCGTGAGATAAAGGTTCTATTTATTTTGATCACATCAATTTCAAACACGCCGACGCTAAAGAGGACATCTTTAACGATTTCGATCTAAAATCAAACCAGGCGAACGTGTCGGTCTGGCTGGATTGTCAGTTCTGGCAAAACCACTCTCACAAAACTCCTCTTGCGCTTTGCTGATGTTGATGCCAGCGCCATCAAGATAGACGACCAAAATATTAGAAAAGTTACCCAACATAGCCTCAGAAAGAATATTGCCTATGTTCCTCAGGAAGCTTCACTCTTCCACCGTACTATTGCTGAAAATATCGCTTATGCTAAACCAGATGCTACAATGGAAGAAATTAAGCATGCTGCAAAACTTGCCAACGCCGCTGAATTTATTGAAAAAGCTCCCAAATGGTTATGAAACCATGGTTGGCGAACGTGGTATCAAGCTTTCCGGTGGCCAGCGCCAACGTATCGCCATCGCGAGAGCCATCTTAAAAGATGCCCCAATTCTAGTTCTTGATGAAGCTACTTCTGCTCTCGATTCTGAATCTGAAGCTCTTATCCAGGAGGCTCTCCTTCGTTTGATGCACGGCCGCACCTCCATCGTAGTGGCACATCGTCTCTCCACTATCTCTAGTCTCGACCGCATTGTAGTGCTAGACAACGGCAAGATCATTGAGCAAGGCTCTCATGATGAATTGCTTAAGCTAAAAGAAGGGCAATATAAGAAACTTTGGAATCGTCAATCCGGTGCTTTTATTGAAGAATCAAAATCTGCTGTAAAATAGAATCATGGATGATTTCAATATTAAGAGACAGCCTCTCGCCGAGCGCATGCGCCCCTCAAATCTAGAAGAGGTGATCGGGCAAAATAACATCGTTGGCGATGGTAAAATTCTCACTGAAATCGTTAAAAAGAAAGAGCCAGTCAATCTCATTTTTGGGGACCTCCGGGACCGGCAAAACTACCTTAGCTCGCATTCTTGCAAAAAGAACTCGATGCCGATTTTATCGAACTATCCGCCGTCACTGCCCATAAAAGCGACGTCAAGCTGTGGTTGAGCGTGCCAGGCAAAACTGGAATCTTAAAATCCGCACTCTACTTTTTGTGGATGAGATTCATCGATTTAATAAGGCTCAACAGGATGCCTTCTTGCCTCATGTTGAATCTGGCCTCATTACTCTCATCGGTGCCACCACGGAGAATCCTAGTTTTGAGGTAATCCCGGCCCTTATTTCAAGGTCTCGTGTTGTTGTCCTAAAATCCCTAGATAAAGCTGCAATTTTAAAAATTCTCCATCGCGCGGTGGAATCCGAAAAAGCTGAAGCTAGGATCTCCAAAGAAGCCATCGAACTAATCGCCGACCTATCAAATGGCGACGCACGCTCTGCTCTGGGCGACCTCGAAATTTCCTTTATCTCTCGGCAAAAATTACCCCCAGAACTTGTCCTTGAGGCAGTTGGCAAAAAGATTATTAATTACGACAAGGATGGCGACTATCATTACGACACCATCTCTGCCTTTATTAAATCCATGCGCGGCAGCGACGTTGATGCTACCTTATATTATCTTGCTCGCATGCTTGAAGGTGGGGAAGATCCAAAATTCATCGCTCGCCGCATGGTGATTTTTGCCTCTGAAGATATTGGTCTTGCCGGCAACGGTGCCCTTGGACTTGCCGTCTCTGCTTTTCAGGCCGTTGAGCGTATTGGCATGCCAGAAAGTGGAATTATCCTATCCCATATTGCCGTAGCTCTTGCTAAGTCAAAGAAAGACAGAAGTAGTTATGACGCCTGGAATCGCGCCAAAGAATTAGCCGCAAAAACTCGCAACCTCCCTGATTCCGCTTGGTCATCCGCAATGCACCAACCAAACTTATGGAAGATCTCGGCTACGCCAAGGGCTATAAATGGGAAGCTGGCTTTCCATCACGACGTTAGCTATCTTCCAGATGAGATAAAAAGATCAGAAACTCTATTTCCCAAATAATCCCTTTTATCCCCAAATAGTCATTCTAGCTAAGAATCTCACTAACTTTTTCCTTAAAACCAGCACCACTTCTTTAAGGGAACCAGGGATTCTTTGCCTGCCAACGAAAAATTCAATGGACTAGGATGCACAATTGGAAAATATTTTGGCAAATACTCTGAAAACACCTCACGGTTTCCGTTAAATTTTTCTTTTTCGTATCCTTCAAATAATATTTAATCGCGTATTCACCCAATCAAAATTATTAATTTCACATTTGGCATCAAGGCTAGTAGTTTTTTCATGGTACTCTTCAGCGATAAATTTACGTGGTGGCAAAATCTCAGTCTTACCTTTTTCCGGGAAAATAAAAATCCATCAGCATAATTGCAATCTTTTTGAATAAAAAGTCGCCTCATCCACCCCCATCCAGTCGCGCAATTTCTCACCAGATTTATCCATGAACGGAATACCATTTTTTCCACCTTCGCCCCTGGAGCCTGTCCAATAATCAAAATCCGCGCCGTATCCACTTGATAAATCGGCATCACCCGCGTTTTGTATATTCACTATTTCGTTTGTCAGAAACTAGTGCCTCCTTGATTCTTGCAAAATTACTACAATTTTCAACCATACTATCACTATTACTGTTACTACTATCGCTATCGCTTTTTACTATTACTATTTGTAACTTTTATTCATATTTTACCTCACCATTATTTTACTCCCCCTAGCTTTTTAGGGAAATTTGATACTATGAAGATATTAAATAAGGAGTCTTATGGGAACAGGTATTTTTAGTATTAGTATTATTTTTCTTCTAATTATCATTCCAGGTGTTCGCATTATTAATCAATATGAACGCGGCGTCGTTCAGCGCCTTGGTCGCTTCCGCAAAATCCTCGATCCAGGACTTCATGTCATCATCCCATACATCGACACTATGCGAAATGTTGACGTTCGCACCACGCCGATGGACGTTCCAAAACAAGAAGTGATCACCAAAGACAACGTCACTGTCAATGTTGACGCTGTTGTTTATTTCCGCGTGATTGACGCTAAAAAGCCGTCTTTGAAACCACTAATTACGCCTATGCCACTTCCACTTTTGCCCAAAACCGCACTCCGTGACGTCACTGGTAACTTCGATCTTGATGATTACTCTCAAAACGTGACGAAATTTCTAGAAAAATCAAAGGAAATCGTCGACGCTCAAGCTGACAAATGGGGAATCGATATCGAGAGTGTTAAGCTGCAAAACATCGAACTTCCTTCTGATATGAAACGCGCCATGGCGAAACAAGCCGAAGCAGAACGCGAACGCCGTGCTGCCATTATCTCAGCCGAAGGTGAAAAAGCTTCCGCCGCCGCCGTTGCCGAAAGCCGCTGAACTACTTCACAAAACTCCTGGTGGTCTCAATATCCGTACCCTACAAACCCTTGAAAAGATTAGCACTGACCCATCCCAGAAAACTGTTATTCTTCTTCCAACCGACCTCGCCGGCGGACTTAAGAATCTGATCAAATAGTTTTAGCTATAAAGAGAAATTAAATGAGCGAACAACCTATAATTAAAATACAACAAGATTCAACAAAACAAGTTAGTCAATACAAACTAGCTTGCATTCCAATATTAATTCTAGTTTTTCTAGCTATATTCATAATTCACGGAATTATTAATCTAATAAATACATCAATTGAAGAACATCGAATTTATGCCATAAATATTCCAGAAGAACATATTTTTAATTGTAATGCGACTTGGAATGAGAGTAATCACTCCATCAAAATGTCCTGAACAGAAAATTAATGGTACCTATTCAAAATATCATAAAAACCGAATTACGAGTTGGATATTCAGATGTAGACACTAAAGATGATCATTTCACAAAAAGAAATATCAGGCTATACTATTGATCCATCGCTCTATATTACAGAAAACTATGATGAAGAAAAAGTAAAAATACTAATCTCGAAAACATCTATCACATTTTCTCTCTACAACACCTATTTAAGTCGGACTATGATCGAGAAAACCGTTCATATTCGTTATAAACTCACTGAGGAGGACCTCAAGCTTATCAGTGATAGAAATATTGAATGGAAGAAGCAAGAGGCGGAACGTAAAGCTCTTCAGGAAAAAATTGAAGCAGAGAAAAAGCCGAAGCTGAAAGAAAAGCCGCAGAAGAAGCTAGAGAACGCGCAGCAAAGGAGGCTAAAGAACGCGCCGCGGCAGAAGAAAGAAGGCGCGCTAGTCAGCAGCAAACACAAAAATATACCCCAGCTCCAGCGTACTCCGGTGGATCAAGTACACCAAATCGCTCTGATAGCTATTCACCTAGCACCGGCACTAATACTGATGTTAGTGGATATTGCAACGACGGCACCTATGTCACTGGTAACCCATCCGCCAGAGGTAAAGCCAACCCCTGTTATGGTCATAAAGGCTGGCGAGATTATTAAAATTGCCCCACAACAAATCCTTAAATTCACATCAAACAAAGAATAGTTTTATGCAAAAACCCCATCATCGAAAAATATTCTAAATAAAACCTCTCAAAAATACCCTGAGATAGACACAATCTTACTATTCGGTTCTGCCTTGAATCCAGGTTGGACCGAAGAATCCGACATTGATCTCTATTTTATCGGCAATAATATAAATGATGGTCGAATTGATCTTGAAATCGATAGTGTAAAAGTTGAAATTCAAACAGATAGTTTTAACGAACTAAAAACCTACATAGAAGACGAGTCCGGAAAACTTCTAAATCGTAATGTCTCAACCATGCTCGCAAATTCAGAAATTCTCAAAACTGAGTCTAAAGAACAAATAGAAAGTCTCATTACTCTTGCTAAAAACGCTCAAAACGCCAGTAGACTCACACCGCAGAAGACGTCAAAATGTGGAAATACTCCGTTAATGATTATCTAGAAAAATCTATCAAAGATGTAGAGCGTGGCAATATTGTAGCATTCTATTTCGATGCACATTTTGTAATCCAAAATGCAACCGAATTAATTCTTGCAACCAATAATCACTATTTCCCCACAACCAAAAATCTCACTCATATTCTAGAAATAATCTCACCAGAATTTCTCAAAAATATTGAAGGATACGAGCTCGCGACTAGTCTAAACGATAAACTACTTTTCTCTTCAAAAAAATTGCAAAGCTCTGCAATCTTAAATAAATAGATAGAAAAATAGATTCTTATCAAAAATACAAAGAACTTTCATTTCTAGAGTGCTTTTTCATTTACAAAACAATCTTGAATTCTGCGTATTTGTCAGCGAGAAAGCATCCTGAATTTTTGTTGGTTTTTCTGAGATATTTTTAACTAGATAATATCGAGTGAATACCCCCGACCAGCGTGGTAGCTCATCATTGCCATTAAAGAAAATCTCATTATAGTTATATTCATTAGCATCTAATTTATTTTTGGATTAGGTTTAGAATCTTTTTGTTCTCATCATCAGAGTGTTCGAGGACAGTTTTTAATAAACAAGGATTTTTCAGATTTATTTTTACAAAATCAGCTTCGAGTGTGATGCCAGCTCTTCGAAAAATCAAGCCATCGAAGAGGAGTTTCCCATTCGTCATTTTTACCCCAGCGAGCCGCGTGGCAAAAATTCGTGGACCAACGTTTCTGAAATCAGATTTTTGGTTGCTTTTTTGTCATCAATATTAATGCGAATAAAATCAGCAGAAAATGTATACCACCAGCACCATTTTCTCAGGTATAATCATCGGAACTCGATTAGTAAATTCTAAGACATCAATATCCCAGTCTATCTTTAATTTTGGAAAAGCATATTCTTCGGCAGCTTTAACGGCATCCATAATCATTTCTCTCTTATCTGAGAGATTACCATTAGCTTCTGTGAGTAATATATTTACCTTATTCATGTAGTAATTATATAGTATCGAAACAAATTTTGGCGAATCCAGAAAAATGGTGGATTTGGACGCAAAACCACTCTCGAACCTTTTTAGAGCGTGAAAAATACCCATAAACCTTGATTTTTCACGCTTATTTTTGATACAATATAACTATGAACCAGATTATTAAATCCAGAATTGAAAAATTATCTAAAACATATCGTGAGCTCACAAAAAGCAATCGGAACGCGATTAAAGAGTTTTGCTGCCGAACTTTCCAGAAATGGTTTTACAACTCAAACGCCATCGAAAAATTCAACTCTTACACTTGAGGATACTGAGATATTCTTATCCATAACATGATTCGCACGGACCACGAAATCCGCGAAATTTACGAGGCGAAAAATCTTGCTAAGGCTATTGAGTATCTAGATAATAACTCCAGACGAGCCATTTACGGCCGAACTTATTCTAAAACTTCATAAAATCCTGCTTTACAGATATTAACGACAATGCAGCTGGCCGTTTTCGTTCTGGTGATGAATGGGTGCGCGTTGGCACGCATATTGGTGCTAATCCAGATTTCGTGAATGAGCTGATTATGATCTCGTAAAAAGACTATAATAACAACAAAGAAAGCTACTTTATCGAGAAAATAGCGCATTTTCATGCAGAATTTGAAAACATCCACCCGTTCATAGACGGCAATGGTCGTATTGGGCGCTTGCTTCTGAATCGCCAGCTAAAAATGGAAGGTCTACCACCAATAATTATCGTAAACAAAACCAAGACCACCGAATACTATCCTTTGCTCGCAAAATACGAAAAGAACGGAACAGTAGATGACTTCGTTGATCTAATAGCTGGTCTGGTTATAGAATCACTCTATCGTCGCATCGCAAAAGTTGACCGCAAAGAAAAATCATTCCTCTCACAGATTGGGCAAAAGCTCGCGAGCTTAACATTCAGGCTGTTTCGAACAAAGCACTTAGAGGCACCATTCCAGCTTTTTCGTATTAACGATCATTGGATGATTGATGCAGCGTTTGAGGAAGCGGAATAATTCACTATTATACGTAAAGAAAGCAAGATAAAAAAAGACTCGTCGGTCTTCTACTATCGAACCTACGAGTTCTTAGAAATTTACTCGAATTAACACCGAAAGAACCGCTCGCTAAGCTTCTTTTGGACGCAAAGCGACTTATATGGCTGGGGATGAGGGATTCGAACCCCGAATGGTGGGACCAGAACCCACTGCCTTACCACTTGGCGAATCCCCATTCTTTGGTACCTCTATCATATCATATTTTTCAGAAAATGAACCCTTAATTTTAAAAATCCCTTTACAAAAACAAAAATCCTCGCTATACTACTATTGACAGTCTGGTATCAGACTATTTTTTTATGGAAGGAGCAAATGGCAAATATCACTCGCATCAAAGCTGGCGATTCAAGGGTAAAACCGAAGAACAGAATCAGCCAACCAAGATTCATCAAGAGACAAAACCGCTATTTCAAAGCAGCCAATAAAAACTACCAAGTTAGAAAAGGCGCAGCAGAAATACGAAAAAGCAACTCAAAAGCAGCAAAATTAGGCAAAAAGCTAGCAAGAAGCCTCTACCAAAGGTTCTCCGTATTCTCACTGCTCCATTCCGCAAAAATCGGTAGTTACATCCATGCCTCCTGGCAAGAACTTCGCCAAGTTCTGCTGGCCAAACCGCAAAATGACCTGGAAACTTGTTTCCGCCGTCATTATTTACACAGTCCTCTTCAGCGTAGTTATCATGCTACTTGACGCAGGGTTTCACTTTATTATTTAATAATCTATTGAAATAGGGAAATAGGAGAAAATTATGGCAGTAAAACCGTTACGACGACACACTCGCATGGTACACTATCAGCACTTATAAGCAGCTATGAAGACAAAGTCGCCGAATCAATCAAACAGCGTCTTGATCGTCCTGAGTTCCAGGATAAAATTCTTGATGCCATCGTACCAAAAGAAAAACAAATCGAAATCAAGAACGGCAAACGCAAAATCGTTGACCGTAAGATATTCCAGGGCTATGTCCTTGTTCAGATGCGCCTCTCTGATGAAACATGGTACATCATTAGAAACACTCCAGGTGTCACCGGCTTTGTCGGCACAGGTACTCAACCAACCCCAGTTTCCGAAAAAGAAATCGCCAAAATCAAGAAGCGTATGGGTGTCGAAGATCCAAAATACTCCGTCAACTATGCACTCAATGAAGTTGTCTCCATCACTGACGGTCCTTTCAAAGGCTTTTGAAGGCACGATTGCTGAAATCGATTCCACTAAAGGCAAGCTCAAAGTCATGGTCTCCATGTTTGGCACGGAAACGCCAGTCGAGCTCGACGCTCTCCAGGTTAAAAAGATTAGCTAAAAAACTAATACCAACAATCTATTACATTATAAAATAACGAGTCTTAGCGGCTCGTTATTTTTAGATTCTTTTTCCAGCTTAAAATTCCATACGCTTTTTCACCGCCAACACTTATTCTCGCTTTATGCTATAATAAAATGTAAAAAGTCCATCAAATAAACGGAGACAATAATGGAACCACCAATTCAAGTCAATTCTGAGATTGGGCGCCTTAAAACCGTTCTCCTGCATCGCCCAGGTGCAGAGCTCGAGGCCCTCACTCCAGATTACATGGCACGCATGTTATTCGATGATGTGCCTTATTTAAAGGTCGCTCAACAAGAACATGACGCTTTTGCTAATGTTTTACGCGAGAACGGCGTTGAGGTACTTTACTCTCGACAAGCTAGCCGCCGAGGCCCTTGCGATTCAAGAAGTTCGTGAAAAATTCATCATGGAAATGGTACGTGCTTCAAAAACAGGAAGATTCCTATTCAACCTACGCCATCGTCAACTATCTCCAGAGCCTTGAACCTCTCCAGATGGTTCGTAAAGTCATGGCAGGCATCAAAAAGAGCGACGTAGAAGTTATGGAGCCAGCCAACAAGCAGCTTCATCACTTCATGATTGACGACTATCCATTCTATCTCGACCCAATGCCAAACCTTTACTTCACTAGGGACCCGGCAGCCTCAATCGGCAATGGTCTTACCATCAACAAGATGCACTGGCCAGCTCGCCGACGTGAATCCCTATTCATGGAATACATCATCAAATACCATCCACGCTTCATGAAATACAATATTCCAGTTTGGTACGATCGTAACAACCGCTTCTCAGTTGAAGGTGGTGATGAGTTGGTATTAAGTAAAGACACCTTAGCCATTGGTATTTCCGAGCGTACCGAAGTTGAAGCCATCGAACGTATTGCCTCAAAATTATTCCATGGTTCAAACTTTACTCGCGTTATGGCGTTAAAGATCCCAAACAAGCGTGCCTTCATGCACCTTGATACGGTTTTCACCATGATTGACCACGATAAATTCTCAGTTCATCCAGAAATCCTCACCGGTGAAGGGGAACTCGATATCTATCTGCTTGAAAAAGCCAATACTCATGTTGGATATGAGATCAAACATCGTCGAAGCTCAAAGGAAACCTTACGAGAGGTTCTCGGTTTATACGAAATTCAACTAATTCAGTGTGGCAACGGTGATCCAATCGCCGCCGCCAGAGAACAATGGAATGACGGCTCAAACACTCTCGCCATTGCGCCAGGCGTCGTAATCACTTACGATCGTAACTATGTCACCAACGAAGCTCTTCGCAAAGCCGGCCTCAAAGTTATCGAAATTTCTGGTGCCGAACTCGGACGCGGACGCGGCGGTCCACGTTGTATCGTCAATGCCAATTTTTAGAGAGGAGATCTAATGTTAAATCTTAAAGGACGTTCATTCCTAACCTCAAAGGACTTCACCCCACGCGAAGTTCAAACCATGCTTGAAACCGCCAAGCAACTTAAAAACAATAAACTAACTGGTGTACCTAATCGTAATCACGAAGGTAAAACTATTGCGCTTCTTTTTCGAGAAGAACTCAACCAGGACCCGTTGTGCTTTCAGTCGCGGCGCCCGTGATCTCGGTATGCACGCTGAATTCCTCGGTAAAGATGACATTCAGCTCGGCAAAAAGAATCAGTCCGTGATACCGCACTCGTGCTTGGACGTATGTTTGACGGCATCAATTCCGCGGTTTCGCTCACGAAACCGTTGAGGAACTCGCAAAATATGCAGGTGTACCAGTCTGGAATGGTCTTACTGACAAATTCCACCCAACCCAAGGTCTTGCCGATATGCTCACCATCAAAGAACACGTTGGCAGCCTCCGCGGCACTTATCTTGCCTATGTTGGCGACGGTCGCAATAACGTGGCAAACACTTTGATGATTGCCTCAGCCTCCTCGGTCTACATTTCTCAATTGCACCCCAAAAAGAGCTCTTCCCAGATCCAGAACTCGTTGAAGAGTGTCGCGCTCTTGCAAAACAATATCAAACCGGTGCGACTATTCGCGTACTCGAAAATCCATACGAAGCCGTCGCTGATGCCGATGCTATCTACACCGACGTTTGGGTTTCCATGGGTGAGGAAGACAAGTTCGAAGAACGCATTAACCTCTTGAAGGCCTACCAGGTCAACCGTGACCTCATGCTTGCTACCCGCAAGAATAACACCATCTTCCTTCACTGTCTCCCCAGCCTTCCACGACAAAAACACCAAGATTGGTAAAGAAATTCTTGAGAAATACAATCTTGATGCCATGGAAGTTACCGATGAAGTCTTCTACAGCAAAAATAGCGTTGTCTTTGATCAGGCCGAAAACCGTGTTTACACCATTGAAGCTGTCATGGACTTGACTCTATAAACTAGGGAATCTTCCATAAAATAAATCCCGTAACTGGGATTTATTTTTATATGCTATACTTAAACCATAAGTACTATTAATAATTTAATTAGTTCTATAGAAGGAACAATATGGTCGACAAACCAACCGCCGAAGACACAAAGGCTCCGGCGAGACAAACCAAAAATGCAAAACGCAATCGCAAGCATATAAAAAAATGCTTTCCGCCTTTGCAGTTTTGTTCGGCATCATTGCAATGATGGCCTGTTTAACTAGGGTTATTCCATCTGGAAAATACAATTTAGTTTCCGATCCAAATAATCCATCCGAAACCATCCGTGAGGCTGGCACTTATCAAGAAATACCAAAAATCGAAACCGTCCTAAACGACGAAACCGGCGAGACTAGCACCATTGACCATCGTCAAGGTCTTTGGGATATTTTCATGGCCCCAATCAAAGGCATGTCCGACCGTCTTGACGTCATCGTCTTCGTTCTCATCCTTGGTGGCTTCCTTGGCGTCGTCATGAAGACCGGCGCACTCGATGCCGCCCTTGGTGGGTTACTGAAGAAAATGAATGGTAAGGAAAAATGGCTAATTCCAATCCTGATGACACTCTTTGCTATCGGTGGTACCACTTATGGTATGCAGGAAGAAGCCGTTGCTTTCTATGCATTAATCGTTCCAGTAATGATTGCCGCAGGTTACAACGCCATGACCGCCGTCCTCATCATCGTCCTCGGTGGTGGTGTTGGCGTCTTAGCTTCAACCGTCAACCCATTCTCAACCGGTATTGCCGCCCGCACTGCCAACGTTCAGCTTGGTAGTATCCTCTGATTCAAGCGCTTGTGCTCATTGCGATGCTTATTATCGCTATCATCTTCACCATGCGCTATGCTGCAAAAGTCAAAGCCGGCAAATACAAAGAAGATTCTTCTCTTGCCTCAACCTTCAAGGCTCTCGACCTCGAAGCAGTTCCTGAATACACCAAAAACGCAAAGCCATCATGGGAATCTTTTGCTCTTACCTTCATTATCATGATCATCTCCCTCATCCCATGGACCAATTTTCATATCACAATCTTTGAAGACTTTCATGCTTGGCTAGCTAGCATTCCACTCTTTAGTGCCATCATCGGAGCCGAACACAATGTCGCTCTCGGTTCCTGGTATTTCAATGAGATTTCCGCTCTCTTCCTAATTTCGGCCCTCATCATTGCCTTCATCTACCGTCAAAAGATTTTCATGGTAAAAATTCATCCATCACCGACATCTTCATCGATGGCGCAGAACAGCTTCTCAGCGTTGCCGTAATTATCGCCGTCGCTGCAGCCGTCTCTATCGTCATGCGCAATGGTGGCATTGAAGACACCATCATTCACTGGGGTGAAACTGGACTTGAAAAACTCAACGGTGGTGTAGTTGGTATCCTGTTTATCTCTTCATTTTCACCACTTTCCTTCAGTATCCCAAGCTCCTCTGGACTTGCTGCAGCCTCAATGCCAATCATCGCTCCTGTTGCCGACCTCGTCGGATCCACCAAGGAAACCATGGTGGTCGCCTTTGCCACTGCTAATGGTCTTCTCAATATGATTGCCCCAACCATCGCTTCTTTTGATAGCCGGTCTCACTCTTGCTGGTGTCTCCTATAAGACTTGGGTCAAGCGCGTTCTACCAGTCATGTTTATCTTTGTAGTCATCAGCCTTGTCGCCGTCTTCGTCATGGGAGTCATCTAATATGGCAAAAATCGTAGTTGCGTTAGGTGGTAATGCCTTATCAAGAGATGGTAAGGCAACAGCCGCTGATCAGCTCGCCGTCGCTAATGAGACGGCGGCGGAGCTGGTTAAATTAATTGCTGCCGGCCACACTCTTGCCATCGTACACGGCAATGGTCCACAAATTGGTAACATTATTCTTCACGAAGAAGCCATCAATACCGAAAAGACCCCTAACTATGCCTGTGGATGTAGCTGGTGCCACGAGTCAAGGACAAATCGACTACTGGCTTCAAAAATGCTTTTGAGAAACCAACTTGAACAAACTGGCATCAAAAAACCGATCGCCCTCAATCATTACCCAGGTACTTGTCTCTAAAGACGACCCAGCCTTTCAAGAATCCAAGCAAAACCAATTGGCCCATTCTATACCGAAGAAGAGGCTAAAAAGAATCTCAAAGCCCGCGGTGTTACCCGTAAAAAGAAGATGCTGGTCGTGGTTGGCGCAAAGTCGTACCATCCCCAATGCCACTTTCCATTATCGAATCCGACTTAATCAAAATCGCCATCGGTAACGGCGCCATTGTGGTCGCCAGTGGTGGTGGCGGTATTCCAGTTTATTATGACGAGTACGGCCGTCTCACTGGCCTTGAAGCCGTCATTGACAAAGATTTTGCCGCCGAAAAAGCTCGCTGAAACCATTGATGCCGACATGCTGTTAATTTCACTGCCGTTGACTCCGTCAAGATTAACTACAAAACAACCAAACGAGCAGTCAATTGATCAAATCACCGTTGGAGATGCGCTTTAGCTAATCGCCCAAGGTCAATTCGCCGCCGGTAGTATGCTCCCTAAGGTTGAAGCTGAATCAATTTCGTAGCTGGCGCCAACAAACGCGTTTGTATTATTACTTCACCAGATAAAAGCCTCCCAGGCAGTTGAAGGTAAAGGCTGGCATCAGAATTATTGCCGGATAGATCACTTATCTTTTACTTTTCTCTATAAATCTAGTATAATAACCCCGTTACGCGCTCTAATTAGGAGTAAAAAATATTATGGCAAAAAAAGTAATTGGTAACTTGAAGTTACGCATCCCTGGTGGCAAGGCCACCGCAGGACCTCCAGTTGGTTCAACTCTTGGTCAATGGGGTCTCAATATGATGGATTTCATTAATCCATTCAACGAGAAAACCAAAGATTTTAACGGTAAAAGCGTTATTGTCCACTTTCAGGTTTTCGAAGATCGCACTTTCGCTTGGACCTGCCTCGGACAGCCTGTCGACGATTTGATTCGTGAAGAACTCAAAATCCAGAAAGGCTCTGGTCGCCCAAACACCGAGAAAGTCGGTAAAGATCACCCGCGAACAACTCGAAAAATCGCAAACATCAAGATGGAAACAGCTTTAACGCTATCGATCTTGAAGGTGCAGTTAAAGTTATTGCAGGTACCGCCCGTTCAATGGGTATCGAAATCGCTGACAATTTATTTATTCAAAATATTAATTGTTGGGAGGGTTAGACGAAAGTCTAACCGTTACCCTACCAGAAAGGAAATCATCATGACTGAAGATAAAGGTCAGAACAACGAAGAAGTTGTCGCTATCAGAGACTGTAGAAGTTTCTGAAAAATTTGCCAAAGCTGGTAAAAGTCCAAAAAGCACGTTGAGGAAGTTAAAGCTGAAGAAGAGCGCAAAGCTCAGTGCAGCTGAAAACAAACTCGCAGAGCTTGAAGTTAAGCCAAAAGGTGAAAAAGCCAGTCACTCGTCCAGTCTTAGAGCGCCGTGAAAGAAATACCAAGCTGCTTTACAAAGACATCGATCGCACTAAGCTATACAGCCTCGCTGAAGCAATCGCGCTTTGCTGTAAAAACCAACCCAGCCAAATTTGCAGCTACCCTTGAAATCCACGCCCGTCTCGGCGTCGACCCAAGACAAGCTGATCAAAAACATTCGTACCACCCTCGTTCTCCCTCGCGGTAACGGTAAAGAAGTACGTGTTGCAGTTTTCGCTCCTGAAGATGAGTGCAAAAAAGCAAAAGCCGCTGGTGCTGACATCGCTGAAGACGCAGAGTTCATCAAACAACTCGAAAAGGGAACCATCAACTTCGATATTCTCATTTCCACTCCAGCCTACATGCCAAAACTTGGTAAATTTGCCCGTCTCTTAGGGTCCTAAAGGTCTCATGCCAAATCCAAAAGCTGGCACCGTGACTAACGACATCGAGAAAGCCGTCAAAGAATCCAAAGCTGGTAAAGTTGAATACCGTGTCGACAAACAAGCTATCGTCCACATTGGTGTTGGTAAGACCAACTTCGCCGAAGCACAGCTTCTTGAGAATGCTACCGCCTTCCTTGAACTCCCCTCAAAATCAATGAAGCCAGCTTCTCTAAAAGGTCAATACATTAAGAGTATCTTCATTTTCTACAACCATGGGTCCATCCATCGCTGTTGAAATATCTACAACTAATTAGATCCTATAAAAATATACCGCCAAAACCGGTATATATATTTTAAAAAATCACTAGCATTTTATTTTTATATGCTACTATGGATTTAACGAGTTATATTTTAATATCCCGTAATTGCTAAATTTTTAATTATTTAAAAATGACAAAATTAAATACAAAACTTAAAAATTTTTCAATTCGACTAGCTCTTCTACTAGCCCTCGGTCCTTAGCTTGCCGTTATTTTTCTTGCCCATACCCATAATACCTATGCCGCCACTGCGTCCATCGCCATTAGTGGCAACGCCAATATTGTCTACAACCATCCAGTGCCTACAGGCACTAATTTTTTAAGAGCCCTAAATATCAGCGTTAAAACCGATAGCCCTGACTGGCTATAACCTCTATCTCTAGCGATAAAGAAGAAACCGGACTTGTCAGCCTCGACGCTTCCAATCCATATCGTATCGAGGTCAGTTAGTGGATATAATAACTCCCATCGAAACTGACATGGAAAATTCTTATGGCTATAATACCGAAAAATCGACAACAAGCTCTACCATGCCATTCCAGGTCTTAATGGTCCTGTTAATATTCGTGCCGTTGAAGAGGAAATTGAGGAAGATTTTAATTTTAATCTCGGTTTCCGTCTGAATGATAAAATCCTCAGCAGGCTAATATCAACGCAAGCTAGTTTTCACGATGATGGTACTTGATCAGGCAGGGTCAACCATCGTTTCCGGCAGAGAATTCAATGCTGCCCTCAAGAAATCCCTTACCGTCACCGATCCTAGCTATTTTGCCGATCTTTCCAAAACCACTCCAGCTGTCAATGAGCACTGGCCAGAACTCGCCATCGACATTGGTCGCAAGAAATGTAGTAACGAAATCACTGAAGCTCTGCACTGTCAAAATCTCCACACCGACTCCGACACCCCAATCTATCTCGGGAGTTACAGTCAAGGTGAGGAAGAGTGGAACAAAGGTTTGCATCTGGACTCGTGCTACTGAAATTAACTTTAATGAAGACCTCTCCTATATGTTCGCCGGCCTGGGCGGCACAAGTTACACTCTAAAATTCGTACCACAGGATGGCATAACCGATTCAATGCTAAAATTTGATAAAGTCAAAAATCTTGCCCACTTCTTCCATAACAGTGAGGTATACCATAGAGGAAGAATCGACGTTACACCCTTCCTTTACAATCTAAGAAATAATGATATTGAAGATATTGAATCGATTTTTGAAGACTCCGATGTCGCAAATGTGGGGGATATGTCCTTCGCAAAGCATGCAAAACACATTGCACGCGCCTTCAAAAATACCCCATATCTCACTGATGCAAATGTTTCATACTGGGAAATTTCCGATGCCACCGACCTCACCTCAGTCTTTGAAAACACCGGAATTTCAACCATCGATCTTGCCGGCTCAGATTTCAAGAACGCCACACTCACTACCAATATGTTTAAAAATTCGCAGGCCTCGTATATCTACCTTAACAAGGCAAAGTTTAATAATGTCACCAATGCCGCCCATATGTTTGATGGTGCAAATCAAGTCTCGTCTCTAGATCTTGCCCATACCAACTTCCGTGAAGTTACCGATATTACTTCCATGTTCAATAATTGTACCGCCTCAGTTTTTGATCTAAAAGAATAGCAAATTTGAGAAAAATTAAAGACTTCTCGAACATGTTCAATAACACAACCTCTGCTTCCAAAAATCGACCTCTCATCACTGCAGTTCACTGCCGCCGAAGACCTTTCCAATATGTTGAAAAACACCTATGCCTCAGAAATAATTATTAATACTAATAACAATATCGGTGGCACTCATATTACTAACATGTCGGAAATGTTCAATGGCGCCCAGAATGTCACTTCTCTAAACCTAGGTAACATCATAACCGGCGAGCTTACCTCAATTAAATACATGTTTAGAGATAATAGTCGGCTCACTAGCCTTACTCTCCCACGCGTCTTTAATACTAGCCAGGTCGAGGATTTTAGCTGGCTATTCGCTTATACTATAAATCTTGAAGAAATCGGTAATATCTCTCAACTTAATACGATTTCAGCCCGTGATATGAATCACATGCTTTACGATACAAGAGCAAAGGTTAGCCAAATTGTTCCGATTCTCAAAACCAACCACGTTACTGATCTTTCCTATATGCTTAGTGAATCCTCCATTGATGGCGACATCATTTTCTCAAGCGACTTTCATACTGGCGAAGTAACCAACATGGAAGGTATGTTTGCACAAGCAACCTATTATACTGCTGATATTTCACATTTTGATTTTAGTAGCGTAGAGAATATGTCAAAAATGTTTATGGGTGGCACCACAGAAGTAAGTTATGGAGCCTGTCCACATGGTCTAGGAATGTCCGATGTTATCTGGCCAGCCAATATTCAAACCACTCCAGTAAAGACCATGGCTTATCTCTTCACCAGCAATTGTAACATCAAGAAAATTAAGGCACCAAAAATTATTGCCCCGAACCTCAAAGACACTAGATATGCCTTTGCTGGCTTGAAGGAAGTTACAAGTATCGATCTAGATAATTTTGACACCAGTAGTGTAGAGAATATGGAAGGAATGTTCTCCTTTAATGACACCGATTTTATGAAGGATCAACATATAAAAATCAGTCTTAATACCAGTAACGTTAAAAAAACATGTCCAAGCTTTTTCACTATGTTTATGTCTCGTATCTAGATGTCAGTGATTTTTAATGTTAGTAAAGTCACCAATTTTTCCAATACATTCGGCTACACCTGGCTTTACGGAGCTCGACCCTCACTGGCTGGAACACCATCAGCGCAACTGATATGACCTCGATGTTTGAGGATTCAAACTGGCTTCAAAAATCTATGCCTCCGATAGTTTTTGTCACCACGAACGTAGTCGCCAGCGACAATATCTTCTATAGCTTGCCAGAAGCCCATTATCGCGGCGGCGCCGGATCATACATCCAGAACAATATCAGATATGCCCACATCGACGGCGGTACCGCTAATCCTGGCGCTTTCTGGCGTAAGCCCTAAGGCTTCGCCTTACAGTAACCTCTAAGACCAGGCTTACCAATCCTTGCGTAAGCCGCATCTACATTTGCTGCACTATAGGACCAGTTAGCGCCGCCAACAAGATGGCTACAATTTCCAAACATATTAGTCGAAATTGAAAGATTTGTTCTATCAAATTCTCTGGCCCATAAATTGTTTTTGAGCCGACTATTCGAATAAAACATCATACTCATATCAGTTACATTCTTCGTATTAAAACCAGACACATCAATAGTTTCGACATAAGACATAGCCATAAACATTCCATTCATATCTGTTACATTTTCAGTATTAAAACTTGACGCATCAATACTTTTTGTTGCAGCTAAATTCCTAAACATATCCTTCATATTAGTAACAGCACCAGTATTAAGGCTTGAAAGAGACAAATTCAGTGGCCCCTTAAACATATAGAACATTTTCTCCATTGTTGTCACATTGCCGCCCTTTAGGTTAGAGAAATCTGCATTAGCATCTGCTGTTGCCTTATAGAATGTATGCATAAAGCTCGTGGCATTCTCAAAGGTTACCTTAGACAGATCAAGTCCCCTTAGATTAGTATATGCAAAAGCTGCCTCCGCATTTTTTGCAGTATTAATATTTTCGAGGTGTAAAATTTTTAAATTTGGGCTCGTACTAAGCAATGCATAAGTATCTTGGGAGAATATTGAATCAATCTTCTCGGTCTTCGAAAAATCAATCCCGTCAAGGTCAATTTCACCAAAGCAGGACGTATTATTTCCTTTAAAACTAGCCTCCCTACTTAACCACAAGGTTGCATCTTCTGGCGCATACACAATATCCGCCTCAGAATACCAATATACATAATTCTTCCCGTCTTTGGAATCATTCCATACATAAATAGGGAGATCTGAGCCAGTTTCAGCTTCGTTAAGAATACTACCAATACCAGCTTTCAGCTGATTAGCTCTCTGAAAGGTGTATAGAGTAGTAGGGCATCGCAAAAAAGGTGGGCGATAATTATTACCTCCACTATACAAAGGCGTATTATGCACTATTTTTCTTAAACGTCGCCGTTTTTAAGACTGGATTCGTAATCACAGTTATCAAGATATTACCGCTATAAGTATCTTCGATTAAGTCACCACCAGCGCGTACTCCAACACTAATTTTTGGAATCCCCTGCACCCGAACTATCACCAACCCCAGGCACCACTTGCTGCAGCCTTATTTACCACCAACATTGGTGAACTACTGCCCGGAAGTGCTGAAAAGTTCGTCTGATCAATCGACACACCCCATTCCTTCTCGTTAAAAATTTACAAAGGGTCTTACTGGCGCTAAGTGGCATAATTTTTACCAGTATTATCAGACTGACTTGGTTTAAGAATCGAGTCTACTCCAGCACTAGATATCATCACCTTATATCCCGAACGATTATCCGTTCGAACGTTCATCAAATATCCCGCGCCTTAGCCGACTCAGTGTGCGCCCTTATCAAATTCAAAATTTAATTCATTTCCCGCATCCACACCGCCCAAGGACAACGAAAGAGTCTCCGCAAAAAAACGTTGTGATTATTACAAAGAAAAACAAATAGGAGGAAGAAGATTAAGCCACTAATCTTCTTTAAATAGTTTATTTTATAGATGTTTTTACTTTTTAATGTCACGGCTACCTTTACTACCACAAGCATATTTGTAAAGCAAACCCTTTAATATAAATATTACAACGCTATTTTTACAACGTTTATGTTAATTTATCGACAAAATCAACGTACGGCCTACATCTTAGTAACAAAAATAACCTACATCTCAACAACAACTGTCCTACATCTCTAGCAACAAAAATACCCCTGAAGGGTATTTTTGATAAATTCGTAGACTCGGTTTTTAATTAAAGCTAATTCAACAGTAGCGCCGGCTTCTTCAAGAGTTTTCTTTGAGAGCTTCAGCTTCGTCTTTCTTAACTTTTTCCTTGACAGTTGCAGGAGCACCATCAACGATAGCTTTTGCTTCACCAAGACCGAGACCAGTAGCCTCTTTAACAGCCTTGATTAGCAGCGATTTTTCTGAGCACTCAGCGTCTTTAAGAACGACGTTGAATTCAGATTTGCCTTCTTCTTCAGCGGCAGCAGCATGAGCAGCAGCAACAGCAACAGCGGCAGCAGCAGGCTCAATGCCATATTCATCTTTAAGAGTGTTTTTGAGTTCATTAACTTCAAGAACGGTAAGGTTTACGAGTTCTTCAGCTAATTTTTTAATATCAGCCATGTTAGACCTTTCTATAAATTAATTTAGTATCTCATCCCGAAGGATAAAACATTGATTGTCTTTTCTAATAAAACTTTAGACTATGCTTCCAACTTTGCTTCCAAACCAGAAACAATGCCAGAAAGTCCACCAGCGAGACCAGAGATAGAATCGTTGACTGGTGAAAGCAGTTAGCAACCACCCTGTGCCACCAATTCGTTCTTGGATGGGAGAGCGGCAAGCGATTAATCTCAGCGGTGTCGATCATACGACCACCATCGCTACAAACCACCAACCAGCTCGAGAGCTTTGTGGGTCTTACCAAACTCAGCCAAAAACTTTAGCTGGAGCAACTTCGTCAGAATCGGAAATTGCGTAAACAAGTTGTCCGGTCAAATGAGTAGTGTCAGTATCTTTATACTGCAATCTCATTCATCGCCACGCGAACCAAGCGGTTCTTGACGATTTTAATGCGGACACCCTGTTCGCGAGCAGCATGACGCAATTCTTCGAGTTCAGCGACAGTGAGTCCCCTGATAGTTTGCGTAAGCTGTCAATTTTTGCACTTTGAAAGTAGCTCAGTTAAATCAGCAACCAATGTATTCTTTTTATCTTTTGAAATTGCCATAAAAAGTATTCCTTGATTGTTAAGAAGTCTCACGAATTTTTAAACTTCGTTACCAAGTTATAAGATTTTTCCTCGGTGACCTAATTAAGATTTTTGAAGTTCGTGCAAATTAATATTAAATTACACCCCTTGACCAAAAATCCGTCACTGTCTTTTGGTAACTGTTTCTAGTCTAGCAGAAAACAGGGAAAAATGCAAGAATCGATAATCCAAAATAGTTTTATCAGAATGTAAAGTATCCAGGAAGTCCGGCAACATCCTGCCTTGCATAGGTCTTGTCTTGTGGGAAAGAAGCATTGTAGTGGGTTCCACTTCCACCAACTAGATGTACGGCATCCATAAACATTCGGCTAGAATCAATTACGCTATTTGTAGTAAACAGCGCAGAAGCTTTAATTGTCACAGCACCAGTTAGTCTGAACATATCCTGCATGTTCTGTACATTAGCAGTATTAAAGTTTGCAATATTGATTACGGACATCCCATATGTCTTAAAGAACATACCAGCCATATTAGTCACCGAAGACGTATTAAAACTCGACAGATTCACACTATTAAGTAAGACACTACTGCCAAACATATTAGACATATCAACAACTCGGCTTGTATCAAAACTTGATAAATCCAAGTTTCCCGTCAAGTTAGTCCCGTCAAACATCATATACATTGCGGTCGCTTTAGAAGTATTAAAACTACGAACATCCAAGGTTTGATTTCCAATCACGATTCCACGGAACATCTCACCAAAATCCGTCACATTACTAGTATCAAATGAAGCAAAATTCAAAGATGAGATTCTAGACATCTGTTTGAACATTGAATGCATATTCGTCACACTACTCGTGTTTAGTTGAGTTAAATCTAAGTTCGGCAACGCAGATAGATAGAACATACCAAACATATTCTTTACTTTTGAGGTATCCATACCAGTCATATCTAGCGATTGCAACGTTACTGTCCCCTCAAACATTCGCGAAGTATCAAGTAGCTTGTGGCTATTCCAGCCTGCAAGATTAATATGTTCAATCTGAGTTGATGCAAACATCAAATGTGAACCTGCAAGATTTGATACATCCCAGCCACGCAAATCTATATTTTTGGCCTTAATTACTCCGCAGAACATGCAGCCCATATATTTCACGTTTTTCGTATTAAAACTACGGACATCAATTGTCGTAAAATTACTTCTCTGGAACATATTCGACATATCAATTGCGCTACTAGTATCCAGTTTTGAAAAATCTACTGGAGCCTTATCGACCCCTGGCTGCAAAGGCCCCGCAAACATACCTGAAAAATCCCAAACCCCACTAGTATTAATACCATCGATATTATAATTTTTGACACTCTTAGTCCCATCACAGAAGAAATTATGCATCGTATTTGTATATCGAGTATCCATTCCACGAATATCGATTAAATCCATGTCTGCTACACCACGATTAAAGTCTTCGAACATCTGATTCGCATTAGTATTTACATACGCCACATCTGCATCTGTCCACCAATATACGGTGCGGTCTGGAGCATTAAACCAGGCATAAATCGGACGCCCTGAATCTGCGGTCGAAACTACGGACGCAGAAGCCAAATTGGCTGGTGGTGTATTTGAGCGTTTAAATACATTAACTGTGTGAGTAGAATCTAAATTTGCTACAATATCATTAAACTGTTTACCTGGTAAAAATGTAGCTGAAGGAGTAAATTCTTTTTGTGATTGTAGTAAATAAGACCTTCTTTGAATAGGTACCAGGGGTTAAATTTGGTGAGACCCTTACGACAAAAATATATAGCATAAACATCCGTAATAACATATCCATACTTGGTTCTAGTGAAACCGAGAGCTGAATTATATATATCCGGCGGTGAATATATCACCGACGGATGACTTCTGGTGCAATTGGTTTGCAATTATCGAGGTCTTGATCGCAATAGCCCCATGTATTTTCCGGAATATTATTATATAAAGTCGCTGGTGAAAATGGCGTAATCTTATCAGTTACCGTTGGATCAGTATGATTTAAATTAACATCCTCGTCTATACTTGAAATATAATTCGTATATTCAGTTGGATTGTTCGTCTGAACCGTATAATGCATATATCCAGTATCCTTCTTTTGATTGTTGAGCATCAGAACCAGAAAACGCAATATTAACCTCATTATCCGAAAGAGCGGTCCGCAAATAAATTTCACTACGACTCGGAACTGGTGCTGCAAAAGTTTTCACTCTCGCACCAGAAAGCAGTATGGCACAGAAAAATTAAGCATACAAAACCAAAACTAATGAGCGGAAAAAGAAATACTCAGCGATTCAAAGAGAACATGTCGCCTTTGCACTTTGCACTTTGCACTTTGCACTTTGCACTTTGCACTTTGCACTTTGCACTTTGCACTTTGCACTTTGCACTTTGCACTTTAAATATTTTCTCAGATCCTTCATAATTCTATGCTTTAATTATACCATAATCGGAATCAGAGAGAATACCAAAAATTAATAAATTCTTAAAACGTAAAGTATCCAGGAAGGCCAGCAACATCTTGTCTTGCATAGGTCTTGTCTTGTGGGAAAGAAGCATTATAGTGTGTCCCATTTCCGCCAATCAAAAACGGAGAATCTGCGAACATAAGACCCGAATCTACAACGTTATTCGTATTAAATAGCAATGATGCTTTAATCGTAATAACACCAGAACTCCTGAACATATTCTGCATATCCCTGAACATTGCTTGTATTAAAGTTTGAAACGTTAATCACTTGCATGCCCACTGTTCTATTAAACATTCCAGCCATATTGGTTACTGCACTAGTATTAAAACTTGACACATTTACACTACTCAAGAAGACGCTATTGGAAAACATATATGCCATATTGACTACTTTGCTTGTATCGAAGTTTGTTAGATTAAGATCACCAATAAGATTAGTTCCGTCAAACATCATATACATCGTAACCGCATTCGATGTATTAAAGTTCGAGACATTAATAGTCCCTATCTGCAACCACAATCCCCTAAACATTTCACCAAAATCCGTTACATTAGAGGTATTAAAATTGAAATATTTAATGTGGTAAGTGCCCCATACCTCTAAAACATTGCATTCATATTAGTAACTTTACTTGTATCAAAAGAAAAAGGTTAAGGTTCGGAACTACAGAAGTAGCAAAACATCCCAGACATATTAGTTACATTAGACGTATTAAATCCATCCAAATTTAAAGTCTGCAGTGCATAAGTATCAAGAAACATTTCTGAAGTATCTGTCAGCTGATTACTATTCCAGCCAGATAGATTAATGTGTTCTGTCCCAGCTGACGCAAACATTTTATTGGTCCTAGTAGGCTTTCTTACATCCCACGACGATAAATCAATATTCTTTGGTTTAATTGCGCCACTGAATAAACCATCAACATATTTTAGTCTCTTAGTATCCCAGCTCGAAAGGTCAATACTAGAAAAATTACTTCTAAAGAACATGTATGATATATCCGTAACCTTACTAACATTAATCTTTGAAAAATCAATCGGATTTTTAGGAGTTGTGCCGGAATCCTGACAGGCGAACATCCCCGCCATATACCAGACATTACTCGTATCAATCCCATCAATATTAAGATTTCTTACAGACTTTGCACCATCTACAAAAATTCGTGCATCACCTCAGTTCTACTTGTATTTATTCCACGAATATCAATTAACTCCATCTCATTAGCATCGCGGTTGATATTCTTAAACATCTCGTTACCGTTCACATTAGAATACGCCACATCCGCATCCGTCCACCAATATACGGTGCGGTCTGAAGTATTAAACCAGGCATAAATCGGACGTTCTGAATCAGTAGTTGAAACCACCGTTGCAGCACCAATATTCGCCGGCGCGACACTCGATCTCTTAAATACATTAACATTATGTGTCGAGTCAAGATTCGAAATCAGAGCGTTAAACTGTTGGCCAGGCAAGAAAGTCGCTTCCGTCGGTACGTAATTAGTAATCGTTGTAAAAACAATTTCATTAGAATAAAGACCTGGCTCCAGATCCGGCCCCGCCTTTACACCAAAATCCAATGCTAGCGTGTGACTAGTTGTCGTACCTATGATAGGGCCACTAGTAGAAGAATGAATCTCATCTGGCGTACTATGTTTTGGTATTGGTTTATATAGCTGACTTGGATGATAAACACCGTGTTCTTTTACAAGATACCCCCAGTTTTTGGGTAAAAAATTACCAGCTGTCTTGTCGGAATTAATCGAAGTAAACTTAGTAGTTGCTGAAGCATCCGTATTATTCAAATTCGTGTCTTCGCTAACGCTTGAGACATAGGATTTATAGCCAGTTTTATTATTAGTGGTTACAGTATATAAAATCGCATAGTGTTTAAATTCAGAGTTAGCTGCTTCTGTCGCACTGAATTGAAAAATCCAGGGAAGAATACGACAAACTAGTTGTTAAAACCGAAGGAGTAGCTCCACCTGGTGCCGCAAAAGTCTTCACTTCTGCACCAGAAAGCAGCATGGCGCAGAAAAATTAAACATACAAAAACCAAAACTAACGAGCGGAAAAGAAATATTCGGCGTTTTAACGAGAACATGTCGCCTTTTGCACTTTGCACTTTGCACTTTGCACTTTGCACTTTGCACTTTGCACTTTGCACTTTGCACTTTGCACTTTAAATATTTTCTCAGATCCTTCATAATTCTATGCTTTAATTATACCATAATCATAATCACAAAAACTAGTCAGATTCTATGGTTTTTAAAACTAAAATACCCCGGTACACCAGCCGCGTCCAATCTCGCGTAGGTTTTATCTTTCGGATTAGATTCACTATACGAAGTCCCGTTTCCACCCACAAGATTTGTATTATCCTTAAACATATCCTGTGAATTTGCCATCGCTGTATTTATGAAATTTACCGAAGCATAAATCGTCTTCACCTTAGTATACGCAAACATACTGCTAGTCTCCGTTACATTTCGCGTATCAAAACTTGAAAGGTCAAGCACTGAATTCTCCGGATCCTGCAAAGATCGATAGAACATAAACGCCATATCCGTCACTAATCTCGTATCAAACGAAGAAACATTAAGGTTCGCCAGTTTCGCCATCCCCTGCAACATCGAACGCATATTTGTCACCTTACTTGTATCAAACCGCGATAAATCAAGGCTGGTTACGTTTTCCATATTCAAAAACATTCCAGACATATCCGTTACCTTTGGCGTCCTGAAGCTTGAGATATTAAGATTAATCAAAGCCTTCATATGTGCAAACATTGAGCGCATATTTGTCACCTCTCTCGTATCAAAACTCGAAAGATCAAGGCTTGTCACCGCACTTGCATACCTGAACATATTCTTCATGTCTTTCACATTACTGGTATTAAAACTACTTAGGGTTCACCGTTGTTAGATTCTTTGTCTTCGCAAACATTTCTGACATATCTTCAACACTGCTAGTGTCAAAGCTCGCTAGGTTCAAAACTTGTGAAAAGTTTCCTTCAAACATGTGTCGCATAAATCGCACCTTGGAAGTTTTAAATTTCGAAAAATCAATTTCCGAAGTTGGACTACCAGAAGAACTATTCGAGGCAAACATATAACTCATATCTTCCACATTCTCAGAATTAAAATCACCAAGAATAATATTTTTTGTATAGATAATTTCCCGAGTGGAACATATAGCTCGCATTTTTAGTCTTACTCATGTCGATTCCACTCACGTCAACTGAATTAAAATGCCCATGTCCATCAGATAGATTCGAGAACATCTCATGTGCATCTTCATTTGCATAAACAATATCCGCTTCACTCCACCAGTACACTGTTTTATCCGCTGATTCATACCAAACATAAATCGGATAATCCGAATCAGCCGTTGACACCACTTTGACTGAAGAAAAGATTCGCCGGCTGGCTACTAGCACGTTTAAAAATTTTTCCGTATTATAAACAGGATTAATTTTTCTTTACCAAAAATTAAAGTTTGGACCTGGCAGGAAAGTAGCAGTTTTTGGCACAAAATTTGTCACAGCTGTAAATACGATATCTTTTTATATGTGCCAGAAATTAAATTCGCCGCCACCTTTGCACTCAAAAGAAATCCCAACTACATATGGACTACCAGTGGCGTTGGGGTGGAAAAATTGTATCCGGGGCGCTAGCTTTTGGAATTGGCAAAAGTCAGAACCAGGCGGTGCTGGAGTCGTTACTCGATATCCCCAATTATTATCCGAAAATGCCGTAGCCGCCGCTGTACTAGAAATTGAAGAAAGTTTTTGCGCAATCGTCGCGTCAGTGTGCTTCAAATCTGTGTTCTCATCTATACTAGCCACATAAGTCGTAACGCCAGTTCGATTATCAGTCTGGATTGTTAGATTCGCACCAGATTCAATAAATTGCGCCGCGGAACCAGTCGGCGTAAAGTCCAAATCCACCGAAGGTGTGCTTATCGACATCGAGAGTGTCGATGCGCCGGCGAGTGGTGCCGCATAGGAATTCGGCGTCGAATAGTCGAAAAGAAAAATTGAACGAAAAGAATAATAAATAGATAACTAGTCCAACCGGACCAAACAAGAGGAAATCAGAAATTCGAGTGCCATTTTTAAGTCTCTGGCCCACACGAATTTTATTACCGAGCTTGAAGGCTCCCGTATTTTTGATTCCCAATTTTAACACTTATATCAGTATAGCATAAACACTATCACAAACAAATATATTCTATTTTTACTCATGATAATATTTCCCACCGGACGTCGCATTATTTTACTCGTGATAATATTTCCCACCGGACGTCGCATTATTTTACTCGTGATGATATTTTCCACCGGACGCAATCTCTTGTGCTCGATAAATTTGCTCCACCAACATCACGCGTACTAGTTGATGGGGGAAAAACTAGTCTCGAAAGACTCCAAATCAAATTAGATTTCTGCCTAACCTCTTCACTCACCCCGAAGGCACCGCCAATAATAATCACCACTTCCTTACTATTTACAAACTGTCGTGACAAGGTCTCAGAAAGTTCTGGTGACGATAAGTTTTTCCTCGCTCATCAAGCAAAATCACATACTGCTGCCCCTGCAAATGGCTCATTTTCGCAAGAAATTGATTCAGTTTTTCTTCCTCAATCAATTCCCCAAACCACGTCAAAAGGCTTCTTTAATCGCTTTTTCATACTCAAAAACCGCCTCCTCGACCCACTTCAAATGTTTTCTACCACCAGCAATAATCTTAATCATTGTAATAATTATATAACATCCAATAAAATCCTCACATTTTGTCTGTATTTATTACAACATTTATAGCCAAATCCTGTTAGGTCTCAGGAAATCTTTGTATAAATAATTTATACAGATTTTTGTTGACAATTTTACAAGACTAGCATAATATAATATCAATATTATATTAAACAGACAGGATGCGAGGTGATGTCTGAATTACCAGAAAAACAAATAAAACGACCTGCTCGCTAATTCAAGAAGCGAAACCAATCTAGCAGCTGCCAGAGAACTTTTAAAATTCTGTCGTCGGCGATGGTGATATTGTTACCACTCCGAGAGAAGTTATCGTTTCCGCACCTGAGGGCAAAATTATCGAAGGTGTTTTTGACGGCCAAATCATGATTGACCAAGACGGTAAAAACTACCCAGTCCCAACCAACTATGCCAGTAAGTCCAAACTAGTTGAAGGTGACATTATGAAACTTACCATCACACCAGAAGGAAAGTTCCTCTACAAGCAAATTGGACCAGTCGAGCGCAAAACCGTAATTGGTACCCTCACTCACCATGATGATAAATATTTCGTCGAAGTAAGTGGCCGCGAATACGAAATTCTTTACGCTTCTGTAACCTATTTCCGCCTTTCGTGAAGGCGCGCAAGTTTCCGTTGTTATTCCAGCCAACAACGATCAGGCCAACTGGGCTGCCGTCGAAGCTGCACTCTAGAAGAATAATTTTTCTAGGAGAAATAATCCAAAAGAATAGACCCATAAAAATAGGTCTATTTCGTGCTACAATATTTTTAATGAAGGCTCTGTATCGAAAATATAGACCGCTCCATTTATCCGAAGTTATTAGGGCAGGATAAAACTATCGAGCAATTACAAGGCGCCTTAATCAAGGGTAAAAATTTCTCATGCCTACCTCTTTGTTGGTCCACGCGGCTGCGGCAAAACCTCTGTTGCTCGTGATTTTTGCCCACGAAATTAACCATTTCGACTATCAACTTGAAGACTCTATATTGACATCATTGAAAATCGATGCCGCCACCTTCACTAGTGTCGACAATATCCGCGAACTTCGTGAAAAAGCTATGATCATGCCGACTCTTGGCAAATACAAAGTCTACATCATCGACGAAGTTCACATGCTTTTCAAATAGTGCCTTTAATGCTCTCCTTAAAATTCTCGAAGAACCACCAGAACACGTGATTTTTATCATGGCCACCACTAACCCAGAAAAAAATCCCCGCCACCATTATCTCTCGCACTCAAATTTATCGCTTCAATCTAGCTGAGCCAAAAAGTCATGCAAGATGCGTTCAGTCTGCGACAAGGAGGAATTAAAATTTCTGACGATGCACTCAAAATCATCACCGAACGGGGTGGCGGATCTTTTCGTGATTCACTTTCCATCCTCAACCAGATTGGCACGGTCAATCTTTCCGAAAAACTATCGAGGCCAGCGACGTTTCAGCTGCTCTCGGCATTCCAGAACATCAAGAAATTCAAAAACCTCATCAACTTCTACGAAAAATTCCGACACGGAAAAATATCACAAATACTCTTGCCGCCCTTTTAAATTATGGCATTACCGCCGAATCGATCACCTTAGAATTAATCAATCAAATTCTAAAGAATCCAACCCCAAGATCACTCCAACTCGTCAACCAGCTTTTTAATGTAACTGGAAGTTTCCTCAAGCTAAACTTACTGTTGCCTTAATCTCGAGTAACTCACTACCCCCGCCACTGTAACCTCCACGGCTTCCCATAACACCAGTTGTCTCACCACAGCCAGCCGCTCTACCGCCTCAACAGCCGCTCCAACCCCGCATTCGGCAACCACTAATCCGCAACCCTCAACACAGTCTACGTCAACCCCAGGCGCTAAGCAAGTCCCTTCGCTGAGCTCCGTGAGCAGCTAGCCAAAAATGCCAAAAACCATAAAGCTGAACGCGCATTGCCACCGAAAGATCCTGAAGAGATGATTCAAGAAGCACCGCCAACTCTACCAGAAGCCGTGGTTAGCTCGTCTGGTGACTTTAATTTCAATGGCTTTTGTCGCCAACGTCACCAACGTCAACCCAACTCTAATGACTGCCCTCAAAAGTCCTTCTTCGTCATCGATGGCAAAAATTTTGATATCTATCCGGAAAAGGCCGTCTACTGGCGTATCTTAGGACAAAAAAATAACCTAGAAATTTTGCGTGGCGCCACCAACTCTATCGAATTAACCGTCAGAAACCCCGACATTGAAGTCATCCCTAAAACCGCCGTCTCTTTTTGAACAGGCAGCAGCTGGTCAAACCAAAAAGGAAGTTACGGTTTCCCCAAAAATTGAGTCCTCTCTGCTATAATGGGAGATATCCAGGAGGTAAACGAAAATCCATTTTAGGATTTTTGAGGTGTAATTATGGTAGAAACAAAAGACGATTCCGAAAAGAAGCCTAGAAAAAAGACCATTTCTCAAAATGATCCAGAATTGTTTGGTGGCTTCATTTCCGCCCCTAAGATATTGAAGCCGAACGCTCTCTGCTTGGCGCAATTTTGCTTGACGATTCTGCTTTTCCGGATATTCTTGAGAAGATTAAACCGATTGATTTTTACGAAAAGAAACACGGCGCCATATATCGCGGCATGATGTCGCTTTACGAGCATAACCAGCCGATCGATCTTTTGACTCTTACTTCTGAACTTCGCAATCTAAAACTTCTCAAAGATATCGGTGGCGCATCTTATCTCACTGAACTTACTAATGTCGTACCTACCGCCGCTCACGTTTTATCCTACTCAAAACTTGTTGAACAAGCCTCCATCCGTCGCCGACTCATTCGCGCGGGTACCGAAATCACTAATCAAGCTTACGATAGTGCAACGGATGTTTCCGCCATGCTGGCGCTGCTGAAAAAGGAGCTTTTTGCCGTCTCCGATCAAACCACCAAAACCGAATATGCAGCCCTTGAGGATCTTTCTAGTCGACGCTTTTTGACCGCATGGAGCGCTCACATACCAATAAGGGCTCTATGCGTGGCCTAAAAACTGGCTTCCGTGATCTCGATAATAAAACTGCAGGATTCCAGCGCGGCGATCTCATCATCATCGGCGCCCGCCCAGCCATGGGTAAAAACCACTTTCGCTCAAAACCCTAGCCTATAATATTGCTGGCATCAATAAACGTGGCGTCCTCTTCTTCTCTATGGAGATGGCAAAAATGAAATTGTTGACCGTATGATTGCTACCACCTCTGGTGTTGACTCTTGGCATATCCGTACCGGCAACATTTCATCCGACGACTTTTGCGAAAAGTGGTGACGCACTTGGTGAAATGAGCGAAATTCCACTATCTTGACGACACCAGCTCCATGACCGTGCTTGAACTTCGCAACAAAGCCCGCCGCGCCGCTCACGATCACGATATTGGTCTGATTATCGTCGACTACCTTCAGCTAATTTCCGGTTCTGACCGTTACGCCGGTAACCGCGTGCAAGAGGTTACCGAAAATTTCTCGTGGCCTCAAAACTCTCGCACGTGAACTCGAAATTTCCCGTCATTGCCTTGGCTCAGCTTTCTCGTGGCGTCACCGGCCGTGACGATCCTCGTCCGGTCCTATCCGACCTTCGTGAATCCGGTTCCATCGAGCAGGGACGCCGACCTTGTAATGTTCTTACACCGCCCCGACTATTACCACCAAGAAGAAGGCTATGAGCCAACCAATGTTACTGAACTTCGATGGCTAAACACCGTCATGGGCCTATCGGTAAAATCGAACTCTACTTCCACCCTGAGCTTTTTGCGTTTCATGTCACTCGACAAGACCAGGGAATAAAAGCTTTTTAAATAGCGTTATTTGTTTTTCCATGATAAAATAAAACTGTGGGTAAATTAAATCCAAATAAATATTTTCTTTACAAAAACGCTTTATCATTGGCTACATTCTTCTAGCCATTAGCTTTTCTTGGTCTTATTCTTCTGGTCCCAAAACTTGCGCCAGTTGGACTTTTCTAATGCCGAGATGAACTCCGCCATCACCAGTCAAAATCTCGACGTCCACTCAGTCTTTAGCGGCAATCTCATCGACCTCCCCTATCATCTCTTGCAAAAAATTATCTTTAAACTCTTCGGTATCACCAGCTACACCATTCGTATTCCAAGTATTATCATGGGCGGTCTTCTCGGATTCCTCGTCGTTCTCCTCCTCAACCGTTGGTTCAAAAACAACACTGCCATCATCGCCAGTATCATCACCGTTCTTTCTTCCAGCTTTCTTTTTCTCGTCAGCAACGGCACCCCGCTTATCATGATCGTCTTCTGGCCAACTCTTTTACTTTGGGTTGGTTCCAAGGTTCAGGGAGTCAAACGCCCCGACCCAATTTGGTGTTTTATTTTTGCCATCGCGCTCTTCCTCTCCAGCTTCACTCCCTATATGCTCTATCTTGTCATTCTTATCTTAATCTATACCGTCTGGCATCCACACCTTCGCTTCACTATCAAAAAGCTCCCAAGGCTGCCGTTTTTCCTCGTCTCCGCCATTATCCTCACTGGCTTCGGTTTTATGGGCTACATCTTACTCAATCACCCGGACATCATTCAGCCACTCCTCTTTTTCTGGTAATTTTAAAAATCTCAGCTATTTCAATAATCTCAGACAAACCTTTTTTTACCATTTTTCTCTTGGCATGGCGTCATCGAAAGCATTTTCCTCGCACCACAAATCAGCCTCCCCGCCACCATTATTGCCATCATCGGCCTCATTTCCACCTTCAAAGGCTTCTTCGCTAGCCGCAATTCCATCGCCATCTTTCTCATCCTCTTTACTATCGTCATCTCAGGATTCAACACCGACTATGCCGCGCTTCTTCTTTTACCTTTCGCCATCCTAATCGCTCACGGCTTCCGCTATATTATTAATAAATGGTTCGATCTCTTCCCAGAAAAACCCCTACGCCAAACTCTTTGGCGTGATTCCAATCACTTTCTTCCTCTTTACCATGATTACTTCCGACCTCTCACACTTCATCTCCGGATACCGCTACGCCGCACCTGTGGCTAACCAGTTTAATAGCGATTTCACCATTACTCTATCAAATCTCAAGCCGGGCGATAGTATTCTAATCGATAAAGAAAATGAATCTACAAAACCAGTTGCAGAACTTGTTCTTGCCGCCAATAACGTGAAGCCGATTTTTCCGCCCTAGCCCTCAAATACAACATCATCGAACCAACACACGCCTTCGTAGCTGGAAAAACTTTTTACGCCCTCGACAAAATCGGATCTAAAGAGAATACCAATTTTGCAATCCAAAAATTATCACCTCTTCAAAATCCCAAAATGCCGACCGCCCTATATCTTTATACTGTCGAGTAATCTGTTATAATATTTCTATAATTATTTAAGGAGAGATTTCATGGGTGCTACCTTTGACCAAATGAAAATGATTAATAACTTACGCAAAAGCCCAAAAAGACTTGAAGAACGAAATTGTTGAAGTTGAAGCTGGTGATGGCGCTGTTGTAGTCCAAATTACTAGCGAACTTAAAGTCAAAAAAAGTCACTATCGATCCATCTCGCGTTGATCTTGACGATATCTCAGAACTTGAGCGCTGGATTGAGAACTGCTTCCGTGACGGTTATGCTAAAAGCACAGAAATTGCAACCGACAAAATGAAGCCTCTGATGAGCCAACTTGGCGGTCTTTCTGGTCTCGGCATGTAATAAATCTATCTAGCCAAATTATCATTAAATTCAATTTAGATTAATATCAGATTAAACTTAGCTTATGCTGCCAAAAAGCACTCGAAAACACCATTGAAGCACTGGGGAATCTCCTGGAGTTGGTCCACGCACTGCTGAGGCGCTACGCGACCTATCTTTTCGTGTTGACCCTAAAAATCTCTGAAACTATTATTGACGCCCTAACACATCTTCATACCGATGTTAAAATCTGCCCAGTAACTTTTGCTTTAATTAATCACGATGAACAGGTTTCACCACTCTACAGCGACGAAGAACGTGACAAGAAGACTATTCTAGTCGTTGAGGAACCGCTTGATATTTATGCCATTGAACAAACTAAGCAATATCATGGCACCTATCATGTACTAGGCGGCGCCATCTCACCCATCGATGGAATCACTCCCGACAAACTCCACATTGAAGAGTTGATTTCTCGTGTCAAAAATGACGCAGCCGAAGAAATTATTATTGCCACTAACCCTAGTGTAGAAGGTGAAAGCACCGCTCTTCTTCTTCAAAGACTACTTTCAGGTAAATACCCTGAGTTAAGAATTACTAGGTTAGCCGTGGACTTCCACTCGGTGTTGATCTCTCCTTTGCTGATCAAATCACCCTCGGTGCCGCCCTTACCAACCGCACTAAAGCTCTAGCCTACCCCTACCCCTCCAGAATCCAGACCCCAGACTCCAGATTCCAGACTCCAGATTCCAGATTTCAGGCTCCAGATTCCAGACTCCAAACTCAGACCCAGACTTTATCTTGAAGCATACTTTTCAAATCCATAATCTCAAACTAATTATGTTTTTATGCTAAAAATCAGATTATGTCATCTAAGGAGGTCCATGGAACAATCTAATCTTTTATATTTAATTTTTGTTTTTTTAATCTAGTCTTATTAATTATTGTTTTTATTTTTAACGCTAAAAATCGCAGCAACAAGAGACAAGAATTACTGCAAAATTCCATCGAAATGATGGCAAAAATAGCGATCAAATCGTTGAAGCCTCAAAAATCTCAATGATCGCATGGTTCGTGTTGAGGCTATCGTCGGCACCATCACCAAAAGGCGTTCACGATGGCTTCCGTGACAACCGCCATGAAATCGCCACCAATCTCCAAACCATTCAAAAACCATGGATAATAGAGTTCGCGATTTGCAAAACGATAACGCCAAAAAACTTGAAGAAATGCGCCTAACTGTTGACGAAAAACTCCAGGCCTCAGTTGAAAAAAGATTCAATGAAAGCTTCAAAACTATTTCCGAACAACTCACAAGTGTTTATAAGGGTCTCGGCGAAATGAAAAATCTAGCCACCGGTGTTGGCGATCTCAAAAAGTCATGGAGGGCGTTAAAACGCGGGAATTTACGGCGAGGTTCAACTCAGTAGTATTATTTCCGACATCTTAAGTCCAAATCAATATTGTGAAAATATTAGCACAAAACCGGGCTCCGCTGATCGCGTTGAATTTGCCGTCAAAATGCCAGGTCGTGATGAGAATCATGAAACCTTCCTCCCAATCGACTCTAAATTCCCGGTCGAAAACTATTCAAGACTAATTGCCGCCTACGACCTTGGCAATAAAGCCGATATTCTCACTTATCAAAAAGCCCTTGCCACCGATGTCAAAAGAACAAGCTAAGAAAATTTTTCACCAAATACATCGAACCACCATATACTACCGATTTTGGCATGATGTTTGTCCCAACTGAGTCACTCTATGCTGAAATTTTTACGCATCCCAGGTCTCTGACGAGATCCGCCAAAAATACAACATCAGCATCACCTCCCCATCCACCCTGCCAGTAACTTTATCTGGCCTACTTATGGGCTTCCGCACCGTTGCCATTGAAAAACGCAGTAGTGAAGTTTGGCAAGTTCTTGGCGCAGTTAAAACCCAGTTCAGTAAATTCGGTGACCTCCTTGAAGCCACCAAGAAAAAAACTTCAAGAATCTGCCAACAAAATTGACGCCGCTGCCACTACTTCTCGTCAAATCGAGCGACGCTTGAAAGAAGTCGAAAGTCTTCCAGCTAGCGAAAGCACTAAACTCATTGGTGACGTTGACGTCTAATATATCGACACCTATTTAACGTCAAATTCCCATCTAATTAACCCCTAGTTTCGTCTAATTAACTCTGCCATCTGTTATAATAAAATCAATGTACGACAATTTTCAACAGTTTATCTCAAATAAATCTCGCCTCTGCATTATCCAGGCGGAAAATCCAGATGGCGACTCACTCGGCTCTGCGCTCGCGCTAGAAGCTTTACTTTCTGATAAGCAAATTTCCCAGTATTGTCCAGTCAATATCCCAAAATACCTTCGTTACTATACTAATTGGTCAAAAGTCCAAAGTGAAATCGATTATCAGGCCGATGGATATGTTATTGTCGACACTGCCGCACAAATTTTACTCAGTAAACTGACAGATGACCTCACTATTCGAAATCTTCTCTATACCAAACCAGTCTTTGTTTTTGATCACCATGAAACCCCAGACGACCTCGATTTTCCACATCAGTTCATCATTGAGCATCTCCCATCCTGCACCAATCTTATCTATAAGGTCGCCAAGGAGCTCAACTTAAATATCAATAAGGCCGCCGCAGAATATATTTTTCAGGGGCTTCTTTCTGACACTCTCGGTCTCACCTCAGCCGGTGTAACTAGTGAAACTTTTCGTCTAGCCGCCGAACTTGAAGATCTCGGCGCTGATATTACTGAACTTGAAGAACGCCGTAAAGAATTTATGAAAAAATCTCAGCGCATTCTCGCCTACAAAGCTGAGCTGATTAATCGTATCGACTATTCACTTGATGGACAGCTCTCCACAATTCATATCCCATGGGATGAAATTCAAGAATATTCCGACGAATATAATCCAAATGTGCTCATTCTGGAAGAAATGAAGATGGTGGAAGGTGTCAAAATCGCCGTTGCCATCAAAACATACCCAGATGGTAAATTAACTGGCAAAATCCGCACTTCCATCCCAGTCGCCGATAAAATCGCTGGCTTCTTCGGTGGTGGCGGACACCCATACGCTGCTGGCTTCCGTATTTATGATACAAATTATCAAGATACTCTCCGCGAACTCGTCGGCTGTTCAATTAAATTAATTGAGGAATACGAGAAAGAGTCCGTTGATCAAGAAACCACTTTTTATTGGGAGTTTTTAAATGAAACTATACAACACTCTAACGAGAAAAATCGAAGATTTTTACTCCGCAAGACCCTAAAAATCTTAAAATTTACACCTGTGGACCTACCGTATACAGCTTTGCGCATATTGGCAACTTCGCAAGTTATATTTACTGGGACCTACTCGTTCGCACTCTCACACTAAATCAATGGACAGTCAATCGTGTGATGAATATCACAGACGTTGGCCATCTCACCTCTGACGGCGACGAAGGGGACGACAAGCTAGAAAAAGGCGCTAAACGTGAAAATAAAACCGTTTGGGAAATTGCTGATTTTTACACTGAGGCTTTCCTTAAAGATTTTTACGCACTTAATCTCATTAAGCCAAACAAAATTGCTCGCGCCACAGACTATATCAAGGAAGATATCGCTATCGTTGAAGATCTCATTAAAAAGGCTACACCTATGAGACTTCCGATGGTATTTATTTCGATACTAGTAAATTTGTTCACTATGCAGACTTTGCCAAACTCGATTTAGAACACCTAAAAACCGGTGCTCGCGTCGAATTTAATCCAGAGAAACACAATGCATCTGACTTTTGCAGTCTGGAAATTTATTCAGGCTGGGGAAGACCACGCCATGCGTTGGGATTTTCTAGGCCGCCCAGGTTATCCCGGTTGGCATCTTGAATGTTCAACCATCTCACATACTGAACTTGGTGAACCACTCGATATCCATACTGGCGGTATCGATCATATCCCGAGTCCACCACACTAACGAAATCGCTCAGTCCGAGCTGCTTTCGGAAAAACCATGAGTCGCTTCTGGCTCCACTGTAATTTCATCACCATCGACGGCCAAAAATTAGCAAATCACTCGGCAATACCTACACTCTTGCCGACCTCTCTGCTCGTGGTTTTTGCCAGCCGACTATAAGACCTGGATTTTTGCAAGGCCATTATCAATCTGAGCGTAATTTTTACTTTCACCGACCTTTGCCGGCGCCAAAAATCGCCGCCTCAAATGGAAAAATCAAATCGCCAGGTTATTACAAGAACAACCTGAAATAGCCACACAAAAAACTCCTCAAGAACTACAAGATTTTCTCAGTAATTTATTAAACTCTGAAACTATCTCAAAGACCGATCTCACAAAGCAAGTCTATGAGAGTACATCCAACAATCTTAACTCCGCCGAAGCTTTTTCCATTATCGATCAGAACACACCAACTCTAGCAGAGTGGGCGTTCATCGAAAAATCTGTTTTAGCCTCAAGCTCTTTTCCGAACAAATCCTCCCATCAGTAGAAGTGCTCCAGCTAATTGAATCTCGCCAAGCTGCTCGCAAGGCAAAAAACTACCAACTTTCCGATGAGCTTCGCGACAAAATCGCAGAAAAAGGCTTCACCGTATCTGACGGCGCCACCCCTGATTTGGCAATACCTAAATTAGCTTTATTTCTTTTTCTACTAAACTCGGATATACTTAATAAAAAAATAAAAGGAGGTTCATGTCACGCACTATCGAGGTCGATACCAAGACGTTTATCCGTTTTTGGCTAGTTATTATCGCCTTTGCTGGACTCGGCTACTTAATTCTTAAGGCCGCCAGCGGTTTTAATTATCATTTTTATCTCAGCTTTTTTTGGCTATCGCCCTAAAACCACTCGCCAAATTAATTGACAAAATCGACAAAAAGAAAAGAACGACCGCAACTCGCCACCATCATCGCCGTACTCGTCGTCGTGCTTGGTTTTTCTATTATTCTCGCTGTAATTGGCCCGGTCATCATTTCGCAAGTTTCCGTTTTTCTTTCCACGGCACCGCAAAAATTGCTGCAGTCACAGGTGAAATCGACATTGATAAATTCGGTAATTATTTTTGGCATCCCAGATCTCCAGCTCCAAATCACCTCCGCAGCTAAAAAAACTTTAGTAATACCTTATTAAATAATATTAGCAACATTGCCATCACCGGTGTCGGCGCTATTGGCACCATCATCACCAACACCATCCCTAACCATCGTCCTCACCATTCTCTTCATGCTTGAAGGTCCACAATTGGTCGAAGATTTCTGGCGCTATTTCACCACGCGATTCTCAGGCCACTCGCGTTTGGCACCGTGTCACCTCAAAAATGAGCACCGTTGTCGCCAAATATGTCTCCGTCCAGGTATTAATTGCCCTACTTGATGGCATCGTCACCGCCTCCGTAGTCTTCATTCTTTGTCTTATTTTTTTAATGTCTCTGGCAGTATCGTCGTCCCCCTCGGCCTCATCGCCTTCCTCTTCTACCTCATTCCAATGTTTGGCCCGGTCATCACCTGTATAATCAACTCAATCTTGCTTTTCGTTAACTCGCCATGGGCCGCCCTTAGCTTCTTCCTCTTCTATATCATTTATCAACAAATTGAAAACAACGTCATCAGTCCGCGTGTTCAGGAAAAGGTCTTGGCTTGCCACCAGTCATCATCCTTATTTCCATCATCATCGGTATGTATGCCTTTGGCTTGATTGGCTGTCTCATTGCCATCCCAATTGCTGGCTGTATCAAAGTCATCATCGACGAGTATGCCGCTATTCGTAAAGTGATGGATAATTAGATTAAATTAAATTCAATCAAATAGACTATTTTTGGCTCGCTATGCCATAATATTATAGGTATTTAAATAGATCAGATCATCAATATTTTTAAACTATTGGTCTTTCGGTCTACCAAAAATATATTAAAATTAGATTTTTAAAATAAGGAGTTAACATTATGGAACAAGTTTTACCATTTCTCGAAGGCATTTTTCTTATTGCCACCACTGACGGCGATCAGCCACATCTTCGTCCATTTGATGCCGCCGGCGTTCTCGATGGCAAACTTTATATTGGTACCAAAAAAATAACAAAAAAGTCTACAGCCAGATTAAAAATAATCCAAAAAGTAGAAATCTATGCCACCAATGACACTCTTGGTGCCCTCCGTATTCAAGCTGAAGCCTATCCTGCCGCAGCTGAGATTAATCAAGCTGCCTACGAATCAACTCAAAAAGACTACACTGGTGAAACTTAGCAGCAATTGAACTCAAAAATGTCCACGGTACTATTTCAAACAAACTTGGTGAAACAATCGATGTCAACTTCTAATTCCGTAAAAAACAATACCGAAATTCGCAAAACAACCCTGATTTATCTCACCGCTATTTCAGCCGGCATTCTTCTCATTTCCAATCTTGCCGCTACCAAACTTTGGGATATGTTTGGCATTGCCGTAGATGGTGGAGTGATCTGTTTTCCAATTTCCTACATCCTCGGCGACATCATTATTGAATTCTATGGTAAGAAAACCGCCAAATCAGTTATTCTTTCCAGTCTTCTGCTTAATATTCTTGCCGCCATTGTTTTTTGGATCGTTTGCATCCTGCCACCATTCGCTGGCACCGAAGAAATGCACACCGCCATCTCTTCTGTTCTTGGCTTTTGCACCACGCATCATCATCGGCTCGCTCGCTGGCTACCTCTTCTCCCAGTTTTTCCAACAACTTCATCTTTGAGAAAAATCAAGAAAAAGACTGGTTCAAAATTATTCCTCGTTCGCGCTCTCGGATCCTCTCTGATTGCCCACCTTCTCGACACCTTAGTCTTCGAGACTATTGCCTTCCTTGGCGTCTTACCATTCAATGATTTCCTTAACCAGGCAATCTTCGCCTATCTCATTGGTCTTGGTTTCGAGTTCATCCTGTCTCCAATCGAGTTACTCATTGTTTCCAAGGTCCGTCCATACTTAGACGACTCTGAGATAAAGAATTCAGAATCAAAATCGAAAGTTCAGAATAAAGCCACATCAAAAGGTTCTGAGTCAAAAACTCAAAAAGAGAATTAATATGACCACGGCCGACCCCTACAATTTTCATTTTTTGAAATTACTCATAAAAATTCCTGGTAAACTTGGCCGAGCTGGAGTTATTCATACTCCACACGGCAAAATCAAGACTCCAGCCTTTATGACGGTCGGCACTCAAGGTTATGTCCGCTTCGTCTCTAGCGAACAGCTTCAAGAAATTGGCGCTCAGGCAATGCTAAGTAACAGCTACCATCTTCGTCGCAAGTCATACAAAAATCGCCGAAGAAGGTGGACTTTCAAAATGGTCTGGTTGGCACGGCCCTACCCTCACCGATTCTGGTGGCTTCCAGGTCATGTCTCTCGGATCCGGACTTGGTAAAGTCGTCTCTATGGACAAAGACCGCGGCGTCACCAATACCGCCCATAAAGAACGCCTTGCCCATGTCACAGAGCAAGGTGTTAACTTCACAGACCCTTTTGACGGACAACCAGATTTTTATCGGTCCAGAAGAATCCATGCAAATCCAGTGTCGCATTGGCGCTGATATTCATATGGCTTTCGACGAGCTCACCTCACTTGCTGACGATTATGACTATAACGTTGAAGCCTTTAGCTCGCACCGAACGCTGGGCAAAACGCAGCCTTGATGAACATATGAAGCTGCGCGACACGCTCGGCTATCGTCAAAGTCTCTATGGCGTCTTACAAGGTGGACGTTGGGAAGATTTAAGACGCAGCACTGCAAAAAAACTCGGCGAGATGTCTTTTGATGGTTACGGTCTTGGTGGTGCCTTCCTCAAAGAAGACTTATCCGAAATCTTGCGCTGGTGCAACGAAGAACTGCCAGAAAATAAACCACGCCACTTACTCGGGTTGTCCCATCCTGACGACATTTTAAATGGCGCAGAAATGGGCGCCGATACTTTCGACTGTGTAGCACCAACCAGGGAAGCACGTCATGGCAAAATTTATACCAAATATGGTGACATTAACCTCCGCAAATTCAAAGATTCTAGCCTCCTACTTGATGAAGACTGTGATTGTCCAACCTGCAAAAGCAGGATATACCCGCGGTGAGCTCCGCGACCTTTTGGCGATCCGGCGACGGGGAATTAAAAAGTAAATTCTACACCCTCGCCTCAATCCATAATCTGCGTTTCATCATTCGCCCTAACTGAACAAATTCGCGAAGCCATCCAAAACGACACTTTCATAGAATTCAAACAGGAATTCCTAAAAACTACTATCAAAAAGTAAAACCAACGTTTTTATAAATCCAACATTATTTTTATGGTAAAAATTATAAGGTGGATAATCAAAATTCTTTTTCAAACAACGACACCCATTACTGAAGGACATTCTGAGCCTAGTCACCTTTATCATTTTTGTCATCCTTGGCACACTTTTTAAATACCTATGTCATGCGCTCATATAACGTAGTTGGTGCCTCCATGGAAAATACCCTACATGGCCAGGATCGCCTCATCGTCAATCGCGCCGCGGTTTTCTCTTTCACACTTTTGGTAAGCCCTATGTACCAAAAACGTGGACAAGTTATTGTTTTTAAATGGCGATGCGTCCGGTCCACTCACTTGCGGTCTCGAAACTTCTATCCGCGATCAATATATCATTAAACGCGTCATCGCTTTTCCTGGCGAACGTGTCACGGTAAAAGACGGCGTATTGACAGTTTATAATAACGAACATCCTGATGGCTTCCATCCAGATGACGAGACCAGAAAGTCCGACAATGATGGACCAAAAGCCCAGACCTCTGGCGAAGTTGATATTATTGTTCCAGAAAATGAAATTTTTGTGGCTGGCGACAATCGCGAAGGCACCCATTCATATGATTCAAGATACGGACTTGGCACTATTCCATATTGCCGCATCGTCGGCCCAGTCCTCTTGAGGCTCTATCCATTTAACAAAAATCCGCCTATTTTTAGGTATAATATTGCTATGTCAGATTATATTTTTTGATTCGTAAAAGGCCGTAATATCGTAAGTGCTTTTTGCACGCCTTTTTCAACTTGTTGCTTGGACTTGGCTCTGTATTTATCACATTTAGCACTGCTAGCTGGATCCCTGGCTCACTGCTAGTCGTCATTTCCAAGTGGCGCATGTTTGCCGTCCGTCCCGCTACCTTTTTCTCAACCTCAAATCAAACCTTGTCGACCTCATCGTTGGTTTTTTCTCGTCTTTATCACTTACGCCTCTGGGTCCCGACTCTTCTTCCAATCCATTTCATCCTGCCATTCTTTACTCGGCCTGGCTCATCGTTTTAAAGCCGATGTCGACTGAACGCGCCTCTGGTATTCAGGCTCTACTCGCCGTTTTTCTAGGTACCACCGCGACAACCTTAATGTCCGCCAGCGCTAACGCAGCTTTCCCAGTTATCTTCAACTTTCTCATCGGTTTTGCTGCCGCCAGACATGTCCTCGTACAAGGTGATGATCCAGATTTCTCCTTCCTCTCGCTTTTGATGGGTTTAATTTTTGCTGAATTTGCCTGGCTCTGCCAATCTTGGCTCATCGTCTACACTTTCAAAGAGATCGGTTTTCTCCTTCCGCAATCCGCCATCATTCTCACCACGATAGTCTTTCTTGTCGGCAATATTTTTTTAACAAAAATCTCCAGTGACGAAGAATTTAACTTCAAAAATCGCCACTCCAACTATTTTTCTCGCTTGCTCTCATTCTGATTATCGTGCTTTGGTTTAGCAAACCATTATTTAATGTCTAAAGGAGGTAAATTTATGACAGAAAAAACCGTTTCTTCTCAAACTGAAGAAAGTGATTTTGAATCAAGCAGCAAAATTAACAGCTCAGTCGAGAAAGCCGAGGAAGTCAAGGAAGCTAAGGAAGCTGAGAAAGTCGAGGAGACTAAAGAGACTAAAAAGGTTAAATCATCCAGCAATAAACTACCAGTTTTTCTCAGTTCTTGCACTCGCCTGCAGTATTTATAATCTCAGCCTAACTAGAAATCTTACTGGCAATAATTTCGGCAATCCAGGCCAAATCAGTCGGATAGCAACTCGCCAACTTTACGGAAGGCTCGATTACTAGCATCGCCAATGCCGTCTCAAAAAGCGTCGTCTCTATCGTTACAAGCACTGATCAAAAATCATTCTTCAGTAATGAAACTACCAGTCAGACTGCTGCCGGAACCGGCTTCATTCTCAGTAGTGATGGCTATATTGCCAGCAATAAACATGTTGTTTCGGGAGCTAGCAAAATTGGCGTTATTCTAGATGATGGCACTGCTTACGAAGATGTTGAACTTGTCGGCACCGATCCGCTCAACGACTTTGCTATCATCAAAATTAACAATGTCAACAATCTTTCACCAGTTAAACTTGGTGACTCGAAAACTACTTCCGCTGGCCAACAGGTTGTCGCCATTGGCAATGCTCTTGGCGCCTACCAGAACTCTGTGACCTCTGGAATTATCTCTGGCAAGGGCCGCAGTCTCACCGCTACTGATTCTGGGCGCACTCAGTATGAAACACTTTCAGACATGATTCAAACCGATGCCGCCATTAACGGAGGAAACTCAGGTGGTCCGCTCGTCAATGCCGCCGGTGAAGTAATTGGTATCAACACCGCCTATGCCAGTCAAGGTAATAACGTCGGTTTTGCCATCCCAATTTCAAGCGTGAAGGGAATTATCAAAAACGTTCTCAGTGGCAAAGGTTTTGAACGTGCCGTGATTGGTGTCCGTTATATTAATCTCACCCCAACCATCGCCAAAGAGAAAAATCTCTCCGTTACTCGTGGTGCTTTAATTGCCTCAAGTAAGAACAATAAGGCCATTATTTCAGGTAGTGCAGGCGATAAGGCAGGCTTAAAAGAGAATGACATTATTACCGCCGTTAACGGTACTGAAATTGGAAGTTCCGGCTCACTTTCAAGCTTAATTGGTGAATATTCTGTCGGTGATACCGTAAAAATCACAGTCGTAAGAGGTGGTAAAACTGAAACCCTCGAACTTACTCTCGCAGCCTACAAGCAGTAGAAATCTAGTCTAAAAAGAAATATCCCCAAATTTCTCGGGGATATTTTCTCTGTGATTTTTTCAGTCATTTTTCAAAGACCAGTTCTAATAACTTTAGTATTCGAAGCAGGTGATTAGACCCTGCTTTTTTACCAACGAAAACCCAGAACGCCTAGCATAACGAATGATCCTCTCCTGCTGACTAATATCTGATTCTAGTACCAAAAATTTCTGATGATTTCTCTTCTTATCTTCAAATAAAGCTGGCCATTTTTGTTTAATCTGACGCATTAACTTATAGATCAAAGCCAGTCCATTCCTCTCCGCAAACAAAGCAATACTTGGCTCTGTATTCAATTTCAGGTGAGCTCCATTCCCAATCGCGATCCACGTATGGTAGATTAGCCATGATAATATCAGGCACTGGCGCGGAATCTGAAATCCGATCAAGTAAATCACTAAGAGCAAACACCACATTTTCCGCCTTTAGTTTTGCCTTATTTTCACGCGCAACTTTTTAATGCCGGCTCCGAAATATCTAACGCCAAAAACCTGCGCATGAGCACATTCCAACCCCACCGAAATTGCCGCACACCCAGAACCAGTACCCACGTCAAAAATCATCACTGGAGATAAAATCTCTTCCTTGATTTTTTCCAACTCTTCTTTCACGTTCGGATTATCTGGCCAACTCGGCTCAATCACACCAATCCTCGCCTTCACTGCTTCTTCATACCTGATCACAATCCTTGTGGCATATTATATAAGTCAATTGTTGTTTCCACCATCTGTTCGGTTTCCGGTCTAGGAATCAAAACATCCGGAGTTACTTTAAATTTACGTCCATAAAACCATTTCTCGCTTGTAATATAGGCTAATGGTACCTTCACCGCACGCAGTGTTAGCATCTTATCTGCCACCTGTCTTTCTCGGCGGATAAAATCTTTTCACTATGACTAACCAAAAAGTCCGATCCGATGCCTTAAAAACATTCGCTAAAAATCAACTCTGCGTCCAGTGGATTGACCAAAGTTTTTGCCTGCGTCAGCCATTTTTTATCGTTAACGCCATAAAAAACCTATCCTATTATGCCGTTTTCGTCACGAATTGCTTGAATCTCAAATTTCTTAAGCTCAGCCAAGATATCATCAATATCGCCATCCATCACAGCCCCAATATTTGAGCGAGAATAATGAATGCGGTGGTCAGTAACTCGATCCTGTGGGAAATTATAGGTACGGATTTTTTCCGAACGATCGCCAGTACCAATCAAAGACTTACGTGCCGCCGAAGCATTTGCAGCCTCTTCTGACGGCGCATATCGTTAGAGACGAGTACGCAATACCATCATTGCTTTTTTCCTTATTCTGACGAAGCGATCTTTCATCCTGCTAGCCACTACTAACCCAGATGGATAGTGTGTAATACGAATCGCTGAATTGGTCGTGTTAACCGACTGACCACCATGGCTACCAGAATGATAAATATCAATCCTTAAGTCCTTCTCATCAATCTCAATTTCCGATTCTTTCACTTCTGTAAAGCTACCACAGTAGCAGTCGAAGTGTGAATTCTACCCTGAGACTCAGTGGCTGGAACACGTTGCACGCGATGCACGCCACCTTCAAACTTCAAACTGCCATACGGCCTTTCACCAGAAATTTTAATCACAGCCTCTTTAATTCCACCAGCCTCATTGGCATTTTCAGACATCAGTTCAACCTTCAAGCCATGTTTTTCAGCAAAACGCAAAATACATACGATAAAGCTCGGCTGCAAAACAGAAGCTTCATCCCCACCAGCACCAGCACGAATCTCCATAATCACCGGCTTATCATCATCCGGATCGCGTGGCACTAATTTTTCCTCAAGACTAGAAGTCAATTTTTCAATTTCACTTTGCGCATGGTCAATATCCGACTTTTGCAATTTCCGCAAAATCCGCATCGTCCAGCAGCTGCTCAGCCTCCATGATATTTTGCTTTAGCTGTGTGATTTTTTCATCGATTTCAATAATTTCATTAATCTCTGCCAGGCGTTTTGATTTGGAAGCAAAATCCTCGCTCATATAAAGCGTTCAGGGTCCGCCAAAAAAGCGTAATTTCTTCCGCCTCCTTTTTTTCAAACTCTTGATTTTTCCTTCCATCTATTCTCCTCCACAAAACCTGATTCTATTTACTTATATTTCAGAAAAAAATTAACATTGTATAAACGTATTTTAACATATTTTAATCAGTAAAAATATACCTCCGTAACATCCAAGCATTCTAATATAGTTAACTTGGTGGGGCTCAATTAACCAGGTTTTAACAGAATACAGCAGTGAAAACTTATGGAAAAGTTGTGAGTTGATGCTATAATACTTAATATGAAACCAGAAAAACACAAAATAATATACCTAAAAAGCAATTAGTAAACCAAATGTTGTTAGTCTTATCTATTTTATAATCATTGTGATAATTTGGGTACCACATACGTTGTCAATTGTTACAAATACAGCAAGTATGCAGGATATTGTCGCTATTTTTCCTTGCTCCACTTGCAATTGTGGGATTATTCTTAGCCTATAATTCTGGCATTGCATTAGCCAAATACAACTATGGTCAGGGTTGTAAAGGTAATCTGTTTTTGCCATACCTTATATTAGCAGCTGTCCATATTGGATGCGTAGGAGGATGCCTAATTCGTGAGTTGAATTTGGTAGGCTATCCGTTTAAGTTGTGTTTTTGATTTTTGCCAGCAGATTAAAATGACAACAGCCGTTATGGCGTATTCTATAGTTTCGACTGTACTATTTTTACCAGCTTTATTGCGCTATATACCGTTATCGTAGATGGGTGGTAAAGTATAATCTCCTAACCCAGTTTAGATTATTTGCAGTTGATTGGGGATTTAACAGACAAAAATTATAGAGGCAAATTGCGATTTTTGGCACGTATTTGTCGTAAAAATGGCATAAAAAAATAGCCCTCTATTTTTAATAAAGGGATTTAACAGACACTTATAGATTGCAGAATAGATAAAAATTATTATATAAACCGTTTGGTGGGTCTTACTGGGCCTCGAACCAGTGACCTTACGAATGTGAATCGTACGCTCTAGCCAACTGAGCTAAAGACCCGCCTACTCTTTTATTATAGCAGGGAATTAGCAAAAATAAAGATAGTTTTCGCTATCTTTATTTTAGATTTCTGATTAGTCTTCCTAGCGGCTTTCTTCTCAGCTTCTTTTTCAGCTTTTCTTGCCTTATTAGCAAGAGCTGCCTTACGTTCCTCAGCCTTCTTAGCACGAGCCTTGAAGCGGTCAACACGACCCTCAGTATCGATAATCTTCTCTTCACCAGTAAAGAATGGATGAGAAGCTGAAGAAATTTGCATCTTCACTAATGGATATTCATTACCATCAGTCCACTTTACAGTTTCGTCGCTTTTTGCAGTTGATTTAGTTAGAAAAGAAAAAATTCGCTGCCTCATCTGTAAAGACCACAAAACGGTAATCTTTTTGGTTGTAATTCTTTTTACTCATAATTACCCAAAAATAATATCAGATTATCCTCAAATTGTAAAAGTTATTAAAAGGTTGGGTTCACCCTAAACAAATCAATTCTATAATGAAGATAACTACTTAAAAAAATAGTTTGTTTTGAATTGTTTAGGTAAAAACCTAAAGCTTTTGCGGTTGCTAGGGTTTTTTTAGTGTTTTGTGATAGCATATAGAATATGAGCGAGTATTATTTGGACACGATCATAGATCCAGAAAAGAAAAATCTTAGAGCTGCAAGAGCTGATTTTAAATGAAAGTTTAAACTTCTATAAAAACATAACATGCATTGGCTTTTCTGCCCCAGTTACTACTGGGGCTATTTCGAGTCCCATGGGGTTAGAGAGCGATTCTAAACCTGTGCAAGTTACGATAGATAATAAAAAGGTATATCTCTGCAGATTCGATGCAGTTTTTATTAGAATATGGTTGCAGGATATTTAATAATGGATGTTGGTATATCATGCCAACTTTTCGTGGGAGTCGGTCGATAAACGACACCTAAAACAATTTTTTCATAGTGAAGCAGAAGTACCTGGTGACCTGGAGAATGTGATGGCTCTGGTTGATGAATACGTCAAGCATTTATTACTAGAAATTCAGGTGATGATTGGCGAAAAGAAACATCTAACAAAAGTAGTCGATTGTGATATACCACGGATTACTTTTGATGATGCGGAAAAAATTTTAGGAAAGAATAACGTAGAGCACCATAGTTTCGGGAGGACTTTAAGCAATGAAAATGAAAGAACATTGATTAACTACTTCGGTGGTCCAGTATGGGTAACTAATTACGACCAGATGACTGTGCCTTTTTATCAAAAGAGTATTAATGGGGTAGCTAGAAATGCTGACTTGTTGATGGGTATAGGTGAAACTGTAGGTTGCGGTGAGAGATGGTCGAACGGAGATGAGGTTTTGAATGCTTTAAAAGGCTACAGAATACCAACTGAGGAGTATAACTGGTATACAAAAATGAAACAGAAGTTTCCACTACAGACATCGGGGTTTGGAATGGGATTGAGAGGTTTTTGCTATTCGTATTAAAGCAAGACGATATTCGAAATATGCAAATTTTTAGAAGGTTTAATGATGGAAAGGACATTGTGTAATGGAAAAAGACAAATTTGATAGTTTTTTTCAAGCTACATTCCGAAAACGTAGATAATGCTAATAGCCAGGGTTCTGGAAACTATCTGACGAAATAGTAAAGAGTTTTCTTTTTAGAAGTAATCGACAATAGAAAGAGGGTAACCATTGTGGATTTTGGTGGCGGAACAGGAAAATGGGCTAAAATACTTGATGATTTCCTGGTTGAATCTGAAATTATAATTGTAGATTTATCAAAGGACATGCTCGGAGTAGCGGAAACAAAAATAAAGGCCGGACTATATAAAAATAAGATTAGTTTAATTAATGCAGATATGACCAATGTTAAAGAATTGGGAAACAATATAGCTGATTATATTATTAGCACCTACAATCCTCTGAGTTTTGTAGATAATCCTCAATCTGTAATAGATGAAGCTTATCGCATAGTAAAACCTGGTGGAAAAGTTACAATTACGGTACAGGCTTACTACAATGCACTGTATTCAAAAATTTACAATTATCAAGCGCCAGTTGAGGAATTGCATCAAATACGAGAAAAGAAGAAGTTATTTTGGAACGACTTTGTACCTGAAACCTGGCAACTATCACAGCAAGATATGGAAGAAATGTTTAGACAGGCAGGTTTTAATGAGATAGAATCTAGGGGTATAGCTTGCATTACACAACCTCAAGACGAGGATTGGGATCAAACTAATACTAAAATTGGCAAATTATCGAAAAAGCTTTAATACCGATGAAGCCTTCTTCAAAGCCAGTACTTGAATCAGAGCTGATTGCCGGTAAAGACCAATATGCAGTTAATCGGGAATGAATATAATGACGATAGGGAAAAAAATAATGGAAAACGTCGTGCGTCGTTATGATTTTTACAAAAAGGTAAATACAGTAGAAGAATATGTATCACCAGACTATTACAATAATTTATTAAAACCGTATGTTTTTCGGGGGAGAACCGACCTAGAGATTTTTGAAAACTATTTAGATAAAGTGAGAATCCAGAAATATATTAGAGTTTTGTTCTGGAAGTGGAAGAGTATCCGAGATTGCGTTGAGAACTTTTTCCGAATGCGAATTTTGTCTTGAGCGACCTGAGCCAGAGAATGCTAGATTATACGAAAAATAAATTTAGAATATGCAAAACGTTCAGTATTTGCAAAGTGATGCTGTAAATCTGATGGGAGAACTAAATGGTCAATACGACCTAATCTATACGTTATGGGATTTTACACTCAGTACATCAACATATTCATAATGAGGGGTAGAAAAACAAAAATAAAAAGTCAAAAGCTATTTGAAAAATGCTGGACAAAAATATGCTCAACGGAAGTAAATTCTATTTAGTACATTTTGACTCAATGTCAGACGAGCAAAAGATTTTAATGCGTCAATGGCAACGAGTTTATCCGACCTTTTCAGATATTTTCCAAAACAAAGCCCTTCAAAAATAATGTTAGATGAAATATTTCACGAATTAGATGATAAGAACAAGATAATTTTAACTGAAAAAACATTTAGTCGGCGATCCAATTTTTATACGAAAACGAAGAAATACTGTTAGAGATATTCTTGAATTTTTCATTTGGAGACGTATTTTAATCAATCAAATTTGTTGCCCGTGGTAATTAACGATATTAAAAAAATGCGCGAGACAATACAAGAGCCAGGACGGTACATTTGCAATTAAAACCGGTTGTTATATTTATGAAATAGAAAAGAGGTAAAAATGAGTGACCTGATAGTCCCCCAAAGCTAGAATTAGGTGATACGGTTGGCATCATTTGCCCTTCAGCTGGGGTTAATCCAAAAGCTAAACATAGAATCAAGAATGCTTCGAAATGTTTAGAGCGAATGGGTTATAAAGTAAAATTAGGAAAAATGTTTAATATCGAATGACTATGTCGCTGGTTCCGTTGAGCAAAGAATCATGGATATACATGAAATGTTTGCAGACAAAGAGGTAAAAGCTATAATTACCGCAATTGGCGGAAACCATTGTAATCATTTGTTGTGTTTTATAGATTATGACTTGATACGTCAGAATCCTAAAATATTTTCGGGATATTCGGACATTACGGTCTTACATTATGCGATACAGATGAAAGCGAATCTCGCAACTTATTATGGACCTTGTGCAGCAACACAATTTGCGGAATTTCCAGATATCCTAGATTACACCAAAAAAGGTTTTTTAGAAGCAGTCGCTGTTAGACCTAGTGAACGAAAAGTTATTCCGTCTAGTACTTGGACGGATGAGTTCTTAGATTGGTTTCAGAAATTAGACCTAACTCGTGCAAGAAAGCAGAATGGAGGTTATCTCTGGCTGAAAAAGGGGTAGGCATTGGACCCTGTGCTCCCAGCCTGTAATTTTTCAGTAAATAGACTAGCCGGTACTGAATTTTGGATTAACCCAAATTCGAAAGTAGTCTTTCTTGACTTGGTTTTAGATTCGCTGGACTATAAACTATTAGATGCTAGCTTAACAGATCTATTCAACATGGGATTTTTGACAACTTAAATGGCTTGGTGTTGGGGCGACCAAGTGACTTCAAAAGACGAAATTGTAAAAACTTATACTAAAATTTTGAGTTCGCAAAGAATAAAGCATATCCGATTGTGGCCGAGTTTAATTTAGGACATACTGACCCAATAAATACTATTAGATATGGACAACAAGTTAAAATTGACTCTAGAAATGACGAAATAATTTTATACGAGAAAAACCGCCCCTAGTCGGACGGTTTTTGATGATTGAAAAAATGTTTTTGGACAGATTGTAGCTTTTTGAAGTCGAAATAAAACTGTCCTGGAGTAACAGACTTAGGCAAAAATCCATTAACGCTTCTTCAAACGAATAATACGGTTTTTCGGAATTACCAGTAATAGTTCCATAAAGATAGCTACGGATAGCCTGAATAGAAATGCCTGTCGCCATGAGATCGATGATCTTGGGTAGAGGATGGCCACTTAACATGATTTTTGTGTACAAATACTGCGGTAAAGTGAAGCCAAGGACACGATTTAGGATTGTTTGGGGGACTTGATTGTCAATCTTATCGTTAGCCCTGATAATATGTGTTACATCGAAGGCATTATCGTCTATGACACTTGCAAAGTGCCAAAGGAATCTCCGACCATTATCGACGGCGATTGGAAAATATAACTGCGGTAACGATTTTGTAATCGAACCGGAGCGATGGGGTTTACTCTGATATGGAAGATCGATAAGATCTCCATACAGCTCGATATATTTCTTTTGTGTCAAAATAGATCGCGCCGGCTTCAGTGAATTAGGAACTCATGCTCTTGCAAGATATTTAGGTATTTACGATAGAGTTCGAATCTTTGCGATTCAAAGATTGCTGGAATAGAATCGCTTCCGACATAATATATACCAGTTTCGCTATTTCTTGGACTGTCAAGCAAAGACGGTTCGATTATTTGGGTTAAATCATCGATCAGCGCATCAATATTTGCCTGATGGCGTGGGTTAGTGTCGTCAATTCTCAAAAATGTCTCGCCGTTAAAATGCTTAGCAATAAATACACTTACGAGAAACGACCTATATACACCAAGATGTTGCTGAGCTGAAAATGGAGAAATTCCAATCCTAGTAACAACTCTCTCTAACACATCAATCACATCCTTTCGTGGTAATGATACTATAAAGTTAAACTTTATCATCGCAACGATAACAATAAAATGTATTATTGTCAAGTTTCTCGTTAAGGTCCAGGACCTCAACGGATAACTATACAAAAATCAAAAATATAGTATAATAAACACATTATTAAATTAATGAAACAACTTCGCACGTTTTCCTGTAAACAAAAAGCGAAGTGAAGAGAAAGGAAAACATGTCAATCAAGATCGACATGAAAGAGCTCCTCGAAGCTGGAGCACACTTTGGTCATAAGACCTCACGCTGGCACCCTAAGATGGCTGAATACATCCATAGCAAAACGCCAGGATACCCATATCATTAACCTCGAAAAAGACTGTTGAAGGCATTGAACGCGCCTCCCAGTTATTGAAAAAAAGTTGTCAAAGATGGCAAAAATCCTCTTTGTTGGCACCCAAAAAAACAGCTCAAAGCAATTGTTAAAGAAGTTGCTGAATCTGTCGAAATGCCATACGTCACTGAACGTTGGGTAGGGTGGTACTCTCACTAACGTCGAGACCGTCAACCGTCAGATTAAGAAGCTCAAAGACCTCGAACGCCGCATGAAATCTGGTGAACTCGAAGCTCGTTATTCAAAACTTGAAGTACAGCGCTTCCAGGAAGAGATTGAAACCCTTAACATCCGCTATGGTGGTATCAAAGAAATGACCGATCAGCCAAGCCTCGTCATTGTCACCGATGCCTGTGAAGATAAGAATGCTATCAAGGAAGCAAAAACTTTAAACATTCCTGTCATTGCAATCTGTGACACTAATGTTGATCCATCTGACATTGACTTCGTCATTCCAGCTAACGACGACTCCACCAAGACTGAAAAACTCATCCTTGGCTACTTCGTTGAAGCAATCAAGCAAGCTAAAAAAATAAATTAAATTAGGAGTATAAAATGGCAGAAATTACCATTGATGCAATCAAAAACTCAAAAGAGCTTTCGGGCGTTGGTCTTACCGATGCGAAAAAAGCCCTCGTCGAAGCCGCCGGTGATTTTGATAAGGCTCTCAAAAGCAATGCGCGAAAAAGGCCTTTACCAAAGCTGAAAAACGTGGTGACCGCGAGACTCGTGAAGGCATCGTTGCATCCTACATCCACGACAACCGTCTTGGTGCCATCGTTGAAGTCAACTGTGAAACTAGCTTCGTTGCTAACACTGATGAATTCAAGGAGCTTGCACTACTAAATTAGCTATGCAAATCGCTTCCATGAACCCACTTTATGTTTCTGAAGCCGATATTCCAGAAGCTGCCCGCCAAGAAAAAGCTGCAGAATTTGAAGCCAACTTCAAGGGACCTGAAAACATGAAAGAGCAAATCATTAACGGCCAAATTAAAAAGGCTTTCTCTGACAAGGTTCTCATGCTTCAGCCATACATCCTTGACGACACAAAGACCGTTGCCGAATTCATCAAAGAGATGATTGCCAAAACCGGTGAAAATATTACCGTCCGCCAGTTTAAGCGCATCGAGCTTGGCGTTAACGAATAATTCGTCTATTAAAAAATAAGCCTCCAAGCGGGGGTTTATTTTTTTTAAGTAAAGATTATGCTAATATACTAGTATGAATTTAGTTTTTGGAATAATTGTCGGCTTCCTGGTTCTCACCACCCTAGTCGTACTTCACGAGCTTGGCCATTTCTTTATGGCTAAGAAAATGGCGTCAAAGTAAACGAATTTTGGCATCGGCTTTTCCACCGCGCGCCATCGCTTGGATTCATTTGTACAAAAAAATCAAGTCGATGACTTCATTAAAAACCTACCAGAAGAAGAACAGAACAAACTACCTCTATCAAAAAATTCGCCAAAAAGCTCGAAAAATACTAAATCAAATTATCTTTGGGTGCGTTTTTCCAAAAATCTGAATATGAAAAACCGCAAAAAAATACCCTAATTTTTAGTCTCAATTATCTACCAATTGGTGGCTTCTGCGCTATGGATGGCGAATCGCGGCCGACACCAAAAAGGGAACTTTTGCGCGACTAATTTCTGGCAAAAACTCAGATTCTCTTTTGGTGGCGTATTATGAACTGGCTCACCGCCATCTTCATCTTCACTATTCTAGCTTGGACCGGCATGCCACAATTCCTCCCAAACCAGTTTACCGTCAAAGACGATGCCAAGATGAAAATCCAGCCGGTTATTATTCAAGAAGTCATTAGATTCTCCAGCAGAAAAAAAGCTGGCATTAAATCTCAGTCTCAAATCCTTCGGATCTCCGAAAAATAAAGATCTCAGCAATGCTATCGATGTACTTCCCCAAACACTGTCATAGAGTTTAATAATACTCACCGTGGTAAATCCGCCACCTATGAGCTGATCACACCGACGAGCGAAAAATACCTTGCCACAGCAACGCTTTAATCCAGAAGGCAGTACCCAACCATCACTTGGCGTCTCCATGAAAGGTAGTAATAATCAATTTCTTATTCACTATACCTGGTCAGCACCATTAGTCGGACTCGGAACAACCGCTCAACTCACCAAAGAGACCTTCTCTGGCATCGGTCAACTCGTTGCAAATATTTTTCAGGGTGTTACTCGTCAGTTTAGTAGTGACAATCATCTTAAGGAAGAAGGTAAACAACAAATTAATAAAGTCAGTGAATCAGCTTTCCGGCCCTGTCGGCATCATTGGTAATCTCTTTCCGGCCTTCACCAGTGCTGGCCCAACCAACCCTAGCCTTCCTCGCCGCCGTCATTTCCATTTCACTAGCTTGTATGAACGTTTTACCAATTCCGGCCCTCGATGGTGGTCGCTGGCTTCTTATTGGTGTCTATAAACTAAGAAAGAAAAATTAAAAAGGAAACTGAAGAAAAAAATCGTTGGTCGTGCTTTTCTCGCGCTACCGCGCTTAGTCTATTTATTACTATCCTTGATATTCTAAAATTTACTAAATAACTAGAGAAAAAGAAATCAAATGTCAACTCCCCTGTAAATCAAAAATTCCAGCTAAAAAAACTCCTACTCATTGCCAATTACACCATTTCAATTTTGCAATTAGTTACGGCGCTGAACTCGCCGTTGGCTATCCGATGATTCTTTTAATCGGTTTTACTGCCTTTAGGACCCCGCTTTTTAGTGCAATCTATTCTGGACTAACCTATGCCCTTGCTGTCTCTATCTTAATCTTTATCCATACTTCGCGATTAAACTTAGCAAGAAATACAAAAACTATATTTTTTACAAAAATCTTTAACCCTTGGGCGAACTAATCGTAAAGAATTGGGACTTGAGGGACTTCAACCTTCACAGATATTACCCTAAACATTATCGGCTTCGCCATCTATATCATCATCTCCGGTGTCCTCCTCAAAATCTTTTGAATTATTCCCTGGTTCCAGGCCAATCAGACTCAAGATGTCGGGTTTTTCACATTACCTAGTTGGTGTCGATCGCGCCCTAGCCTTCGTTGTTCTTGTTATTTTTGCTCCAGTTTTTCGAAGAGATCCCTTTCGTGGCTGGCTCTTTGGTCACCTCAAAACACTACCGGAAAGAAACTTGCCATATTTTTTTAACTTCAATTATTTTTGGCATCGCTCACGGCCAGTGGAATGTCGGCATCAATGTTTTCTGCCTCAGTCTCATCCTTTGTTGTCTTCGCGATCTCACCGACTCCATCTACGCCAGCATTCTACTCATATGATTAAAAACGGTGTCTCTTTTTACCTCATGTACGTCATTAGTTTTGCATAAATATCATCACCCTTCAACTATTTCTCAGTAGATTCACAAAAATAATGCCGAATGTGGCATTATTTTTTTCTAGATTAATCTTTTCTATTCAATCGCGAGAATTTCACCCTCATTGCCATTTGGAAGCACATATTTGTCGCCAACCTTTTTTCCCATAATGGCTTTTCCAATTGGTGAAATATCAGAAATGCGTCCATTCAAAGGATCGGCTTCAACTTCGCCCACAATCGTGTATTCATGTTCCTTGCCAAGCATTTTGATTTTTATCTCTAGCCCCAACTGATACTTTTTCAAAAGAACCAGTCTCAATTACTTTGGCATTTTTTTAGGATTTCTTCAATCTCTAAGATTCTGGTTTCGATCTGGCGTTGCTCCGCGCGTGCGTCAGTATACTCCTGATTTTCTTTCAAATCACCGAATGACCTTGCATAAGCGAGACGATCAGCAACTTGTGGACGCTCGGCAATTCAAGGCCTTTAACTCTTTTTCGAGCTCGGCTTTTACCGTCTTTTGTCAGGTTCACAATTTTTCATGTCTTATAAAATACACGTAAGTATTATAAATGTCAAGCTCTATGCTATAATCTATTAAATATCATTTTTAAAGAGAAAGGCAAGGGATGAAATTAAGTCAATCTTTTATCAAAACCTTCCCGTGAAGTAGGGAAGGAAGAGACCTCAAGAAACGCACAGCTATTGATCCGTGCAGGTTTCATTCACAAAGAAATGGCCGGAGTTTACGATTTTCTCCCGCTCGGTTTAATTACCTTAAACAAAATCCAAGACATTATTCGTGACGAGCTCGACCAAATTGGCTGTCAAGAGCTGCAAATGACCGCCTTACAAAAATCCAGACCCATGGATAAAAACTGATCGTTGGGACGATAAGGTTATCGACGTCTGGTTCAAAACAAAACTCAACGCTGGTGGCGAATTGGGTCTTGCTCCAACTCATGAAGAGCCACTCACTAATCTAATGGTAAAATTCATCTCTTCCTACAAAGATCTGCCAGTCTACGTCTATCAATTCCAGAATAAATTCCGTAATGAACTTCGCGCCAAATCTGGTATCTTGCGTACTCGTGAGTTCTTAATGAAAGATCTCTATAGTTTTTGTGCCGACGAAGAAACTCACAACAAATTCTACGATGAAGTTGACAAAGCCTACATGCGTATCTATCAGCGTCTTGGTCTTGGTGATTGCACTTATAAAACCTATGCTTCTGGCGGTGCCTTTTGCTAAATATAGCCATGAATTTCAGACCTTAACACCAATTGGTGAGGATACAATCTATCTTAATCAAGACAAAACCATCGCCATTAATGAAGAGGTGATGAACGATGAGGTTCTTGCGGATCTCGGTGCCAAGCGTGAAGATTTCACTCCTACCACCGCCGCAGAAGTTGGTAATATTTTTTTACCTTGCGCTATAAATTTTCCGAGCCAATCGGTCTCAAATTTGATGACCAAGATGGCGTCAAAAAGACCGTGTTTATGGGAAGTTACGGTATCGGCGTTTCTCGCGTAATGGGTGTTATTGCCGAAAAATTTGCTGACGAAAAAGGTTTAGTCTGGCCAGAAAATATCGCCCCATTCAAATACTATGTCATCGGTATCGGTGATCAAGGCGAAGCACTAGCGCTCGATCTTCATAACTCTTTCCGTAAACAAATCCTGCTTGACGACCGAAAACTCAGGCCAGGCGAGAAGTTTGCCGACGCTGAACTTATGGGTATCCCATATCGCGTTGTCATTTCAAACAAAACTCTTGAGAATCAAACCGTAGAAATCACCAATCGTAAAACCGGCGAAGTGCGCACTATTTCAGTCGACGAGTTCAAGAAAGAACTTTCCTCTTCTAAGTAAATCGCCCCCAATCAAAGTTGATCTCACCTCAATGTGATATGATAATAATAAGAATCTAATTCAAGGAAAAATATGTTCGACCACTCAGAATACCAACAAGCCATGGAAAACGTTATTGAACGTTTCAAATCCGAAATGCAAAAAGTTCGCACTGGCCGCGCACATCCAGACATGCTTGCCGGTGTCAAAGTTGAAGCTTATGGCCAATACATGCCGCTCAATCAGGTAGCTAATATCACCGCAGGCGACGCCACAATGCTACTAATTACACCTTTTGACCCATCAACTATTCAATCCATCGCCTCCGCCATCCGCGCAGACCAAACTCTCGGTCTAAACCCAGCCGATGACGGACGTGTTATTCGTGTTCCAGTTCCACCACTCACCGAAGAGCGCCGTAAGGAAATCGTCAAAAGACGGCGTCCACTAAAGTTGAAGAAGGCAAAGTCGCACTCCGCAAGATTCGCGATGACGCCAGAAAAGAACTCAAAGCCGCTGAAGATCTCTCTGAAGACGTTAAAAACGTGGCGAAAAAGAAGTTGATGAACCAATTAAAAACTTCTCAGGCAAGATTGACGAACTCTTCAAAGCCAAAGAATCTGAAATCATGAAAATTTAATAAACAGGATAATACTAAAAATATGACTACCATAAGCGATTACCGAGATGAGCGACTCCGTAAACTCGCTGAGCTAAAAAGAACTCGGTATTAACCCTTATCCTGCATCACTCCAATCGCAATACTAAAATTTCTGACATCCTAGAACATTTTTGATCAATACGATCAAAAACCGTCATCATCGCCGGCCGTATTGTCGCAATTCGTAGTTTTGGTAAATTAGCCTTTTGTTAAAGCTACGCGACTATTTTTGGCGAGGTTCAGCTCTTCATGAAACAAGAGGGTGAAGTTGCTGAAGGACTCATTTCCGTCAAAAACCTCAAGCTACTCGATCTTGGTGATTTTTGTTGAAGCCGAAGGTATGGTCGGAAAAATCACAAACTGGCGAAATTTCCGTCTTCACCAATGCTGTGCGCCTACTCACTAAAATCACTCCGTCCGCTCCCCTGGACGCGACGGTTTTACCAATAAAGAAGAACGTTATCGTAGACGCTATGTCGATATGAATGTGAATCCAGAAGTCCGCGAACGTCTTGTCCGTCGCAGTATCTTCTGGCAGGCCACACGTGACTTCATGAATCAGCATGGCTTCATCGAGATTAACACCCCAATCCTCGAACATACCACCGGAGGCGCCGACGCTACTCCTTTCGTTACCCATATGGATGCACTTGATGAAGATTTTTATCTCCGTATTTCACAAGAATTACCCTCAAACGTCTACTTGGCGCGGGTTTTGAAAAAGGTTTATGACATCGGTCCACGCTTCCGTAATGAAGGTGTCGATGACGAACATCTTCCAGAGCATATCGCCTTTGAATCCTATTCTGCCTTTGAAGATTACAATGACGGCATGGATTTTTACGAAGAAATGATCAAATATGTCGCAAAACGCACCTGGGGGACTCCTCAAATTTAATGTTGGTGGTTTCGAGATTGACTTAGACCAAAAATGGCCACGCATTAAATATGCTGATCTTATCAAGCAACATTTTGATATCGATGTTTTCCAACCAGATCGCACGAAAATTGAGCAAATTTTAAAGAGTAACGGTGTCGAAATTAAACCAAACCAGTCCACACCAAGGTTAATTGATAACCTCTGGAAGTTAATCCGTAAAAAATCCGGTGGACCCTTCTGGCTTATTGAAGAGCCTCTCAGCCTCTCGCCACTGGCTAAGATTTCACCAGAGAACCCGCTCGTCACAGAACGCTTCCACCCTATCATTGCTGGTACGGAAATGGGGAACGGTTACTCCGAGCTAAACGATCCCTTAGATCAGCTAGCCCGTTTTGAAGAACAACAATCGATGCGAGACCAAGGCGACAGTGAAGCACAAATGCTCGATACAGACTTTGTTGAAATGCTCGAGTATGGTATGCCACCAGCCTGTGGTTGGGGCAACTCCGAACGCAATTTCTGGCTGCTCGAAGGCGTCTCCGGCCGCGAGGCCGTACCGTTCCCAATCATCAAGCGCAAAACCGATAATTAATCAAAGAAAAGAGGTAAAAAATGCTAGATATCAACTTCATCCGAGCCAACCGTGAGTTAGTTCAGCATTCCATTACAGAAAAAAATGTATAAAAACGTCGATCTCGACAAACTTCTTGCGCTCGACGATACCAGAAAAGCCACATTACAGCAGGTCGAAAAATCTCCGCAAAGAACGTAACCAGAATACCGACAGTATGAAGGGAAGCAAGCCAACCGAGGAACAGATTGCCCGTGGTAAGGAATTAAAGGAACAGCTTTGCAGAGCTTGAAGCAAAATTAGAGGTTGAAGACAAAGAATTCGCGACCTACTAAAAACCGTACCAAACATTATCTTCGAGGATGTCCCGCTTGGTGATGAAAAGTGCCAGTGTTGAAGTAAAAACTTGGGGAGGCCAAAAAGCCGAAGGTGTTGACCATCTCGATTATGCCATCTCTCGTGACTGGGTTGATTTCGAACGTGGTGCCAAAGTTGCCGGCGCCAAAATTCTACTACGTCAAAGGTGGCCTTGCTCTTCTTGAAAAATGCCCTAGTCCAATTTGGTATTAAAAAAGTTACCGAACACGGCTTCACTCTCATGGATGTGCCTGATATGGTCAATTCCGTGTTCTCGAAGGCACTGGATTTGCACCAAGAAGCTCTGAACAGAGTGATGAATACTACATTGAAGGTGAAGATCTCGCCATGATTGCAACCGCCGAAATGCCAATTACCGGCTACCACATGGATGAAATCATCGACGAAGATAAGCTTCCACTCTTTTACGCAGGTTTTTCTGCCTGTTTCCGTAAGGAAGCTGGTGCTCTGGCAAACATACCCGTGGCCTCTTCCGCGTCCACCAGTTTAACAAACTAGAAATGTATTCATTCTGTCTTCCAGAGCAAAGCAAAGAAATCCACGAAAAAATCCGCGCCATTGAAGAAGAGATCTGGCAAGAAATTGGTATTCCATACCACGTCATCAATATTGCAGCAGGCGATCTTGGCGCCCCAGCTGCCAAAAAATACGACATTGAATACTGGTCTCCAGTTGATCAAAAATATCGTGAATTAACCAGCTGTTCTAACTGTACCGACTTCCAGGCTAAGGGTCTCAATATCCGCGTCCGCCGCAAAGATGGTACTATCGAAACCCTTACATACCCTTAATGGCACCGCAATCTCACTCGCTCGCACCATGGTTGCAGTTATTGAAAACTTTGCAGAAAAAGATGAGTAAGCTCAAGGTTCCTGCCGTCTTACAACCATACCTCGGCGTTTCCGAACTTTAAGGTGATTTATTATTTATATCGTTATGTTAAAATAGGCTTAAGGAGAATTTATGATCGAAAAAAATTGATATCAGTGGCAGTAATTATAAAGTCGAAGAAAGTTTCCAGAAATACGCAACTAAGCGCATTGGCAAACTTGACCGCTACCTACCTCGCGGCAACAAAAAAAGACGTTGTTGCAAAAATCGTCGTCACCGAAGTCAACCGTTCTCACGGTAATAAATACGAAATTTCTGTAGCTATGGAAATTCCTGGCGGTAAAGTTATCGCTGCTAAAGATGAATGCTCAAACGTCTTTGCAGGAATCGATATTCTTGAAGCAAAAACTTACCGGCCAAATCCGTCGCTACAAAATTGAATCAAATCCACATCTTCGTAAAAACCCATTTATGCGCCTATTTCACCGAGATAAGTAATTAAATTTGAAGAAAATCTCGAAATAAAGAGAAAAACTAAAAGATTAAACTGCATGAATCACACTTCATGCAGTTTTTATGATAAAATACACTCATAAATAATATTCTGTTTTTGGAGGTTTTGACTGACTATGTCGAAAAAGTAAAAAGAAAAAAAGCCGACCGACAAATTGGCTGATAAGACCCTTACTACAAAAAGTACTTCAAGGTATTTTTACGACCCAGAAAAAGCGCGAGTTAAAGCGCATGGAAAAATCGTACAGGGAATCAACAAGCTTGAGCCAAAAATATCAAGCTATGTCCGACGACGAGCTAAAAGACCAAACAAATCTCCTCAAAAACAGCTACTTGAGCTTCGTAAAAGCTGACGCAAAAAATTGCACTCGAAAAACAAAAATTAGAGAAGGAATCTAGCAAAAAGCCAAGAAGACTTCCGCCAAAACCATCGATACTAAAAAGGCTGAAGACAAAATCCTAGATCAACTCCTCCCAGATGCCTTTGCTCTTGTCCGTGAAGCTACATTTCGTATTCTCGGAATGCGACATTTTGATGTACAAATGATTGGTGGTATTGCACTTCACGAAGGTAATGTTGCCGAGATGAAAACCGGTGAAGGTAAAACCCTAGTCGCTCTGCTTCCTTCCTACCTCAATGCCCTCACCGAACGCGGTGTTCACGTTGTCACTGTTAATGACTATCTTGCTCAACGTGACGCCGGTTGGAATGCCCCAGTCTTTCACTTCCTCGGTCTCAGTGTAGGTGTGATTATTGCCGACGCCAGCTTCCTTTATGATCCAGAATACATCAACGAAGAACACGCCGACGAACGTATGCAACACCTAAAACCATGCACCAGAAAACAGGCCTACGCTGCCGATGTTACTTATGGTACCAATAACGAATTTGGTTTCGACTACCTTCGCGACAATATGGTTAACGAAGTAGATTTTCTCCGACAACGCGAGCTCAATTTTGCCATCGTCGATGAAGTCGACTCCATTTTGATCGATGAAGCTCGTACTCCACTAATCATTTCTGCTCCAGCTGGTGATAACCCGGATTCCTACTATCAATTCGCTAAAGTTGTTTCTAAACTCACTCCTGAAGATTACGTACTTGATGAAAAACATAAGTCCGTCACCCTTACTGATCAGGGAATTGAAAAAGTTCAACTTCTCCTCGGCATCGATAATCTCTACTCCGCAGAAAACTCACGTCTCGTCTACCACCTAGACCAAGCCCTTCGTGCTCAGGTTGTCTTCAACCGCGATCGTGACTATGTTGTCACTAATTCTGGTGAAGTAATCATTGTAGATGAGCATACCGGACGCTTAATGCATGGTCGTCGCTACAATGAGGGTCTCCACCAGGCTATTGAGGCAAAAAGAAGGTGTTGCAGTTAAAGAAGAATCCATGACTCTTGCTACCATTTCTTTCCAGAACTTTTTTTCCGTCTCTATCGAAAACTTTCTGGTATGACAGGTACTGCCTTTACCGAAGCTGAAGAATTTCAACAGATCTACGCCCTTAATGTAATTCAAATTCCACAAACCGCCCAATCAAACGTATCGACAAGGACGACTTAATTCTTTCCGCACAGAAGCCGGTAAACTCCGTGCTATTGTTCGCACGATCCAGGAATATCATGCCAAAGGCCAACCAATCCTTGTTGGCTCAGCAAGCATCGTCAAAAACGAGCTAATCGCTAAGTATCTTGATGAAGCTAAATTACCATATGAAATCCTCAACGCAAAAAACAACGAACGTGAGGCTGCCATTGTTGCTAAAGCTGGTGAGAAGGGCGCGATTACCCTTGCAACCAACATGGCAGGTCGTGGTACTGACATTAAACTTCCTGAAGAAGTAAAGAAACTAGGGCGGCCTCGTAGTTATCGGTTCCGAACGCCACGATTCAAGGCGTGTCGACAATCAGCTCCGTGGTCGTGGTGGACGCCAAGGTGATCCTGGTATTACTCAGTTCTTTGTCTCTTGTGAAGACGACCTAATGCGAATTTTTCCAAGGCAATCAGCTCGCAAACATCCTTAGATTTGTTGGTCTTGATGAAGACACTCCAATCCACAATCGCGCTGTTACCAAAAATCTGGAAGCCGCACAACGTCGTATTGAGGGATTCAATTTCGACTCTCGTAAAAATGTAGTTCAATACGATAATGTCATCAACCGTCATCGTCGCGTCGTCTATCTTATGCGCCGCAAAATTCTTGAAGGAGAAAACATCTCTCAAGAAATTAAACGCCTCATGAAGGAAGCAACAGTTGATCTCACTATTGAAAGCTCACGCATAAACAAGAAATTTAAACAAAATTTCCTTCAGGTCTTTAATATTGATCCCGGCCTCGTTGAAACCATTGGCGCTATGCGAAAAACCAGAAGACCGCGCCAAGCTAGCACTTACCGCAGTTTCCGAAGCATATGCAAATCAAGAACTCGAATTTGGACCTGAGGTCATGCGTCGCATTGAACGCGAAGTCTACCTCAAAGTTCTTGACGCTCTCTGGATGCAACACCTTGAAAATATGCAGCACCTCCGTGAAGGTATTCACTGGCGCTCCATTGGGCAGCGTGACCCACTGTAGAGTATCGTACAGAGTCACAAAAAGCTCTTTTGAGGGCTTTACAGAAAAAATCTCCGCGAAGAAGTTCTCAAAAATCCTCCTCAGCGTCACTAAGCAAGAAGCAGTTGCCACTGATATTGTGAGACGGTGAGGAATATGATACTGAGCTCACTCAAATGGCGGAGACTGCCACGAATAAAGGCGTAAATACTATTGATTCTGGCGTAAAAACCTCGATAACGAATTCAAATCCGGATCCAGCAAAAAGACCGATGTTAATCGCGAGCGTAATACCGCAAGAAAGTCTAAAAAGAAGCAACGTCAGAACAAAAAACACAGTAAACGCTAGTATGAAACATTTTGTTGAAGAAATCGAGCTAAAGAATGGCGCGAGGGGACTTCTTATTGACGTCCCCGGCGCCTCTGTTATGAACATCAAAGTTCAATTCCGCGGCGGCATGCGTTTTGCTAAAAGTCCTGACCTCTATGAGATTGCCCACGTAGTCGAACATCTTAGCTTTGGCGCTAATTCTGTTTTTCCAGATGAACAAGCCTACGAGGCTGATTTTACCAAAAACGGCGCCTACCACAACGCCTGGACCTCCGACTATTCAGTCTGCTATGAAGCCGAATGTGCCGATTTTGAATGGGAAAGAATCCTAAATCTTGAGCGCATCGCAATTACCTCACCAATGTTTAATGAGGAAGAGCTAAAAAGCGAGAAGGGAAACGTTAAGGCCGAGCTCACTGGCTATATGAATGACTACGCCAGACTCCTTTGGCCAAGGTTACAAAAAGCCATCGGAGAAGAGGTCCCCAACCTCAAAGAGCGTCTTGCCACTATCAATAATATTGAATTAAAAGATATTCGCGAGCATTACCGTCGCACACATACCGCTAAGAATATGCGTTTCATCATTGCCGGACAAATTAAACACCGCAAGAAAGAAATTTTACGCAATCTTGAAGATTGGGACCTAAAAGAGGGGCGTCGTTTTGAGATTCCAAAAGACAACTCCATTCTTCACCAGCCGTCCTCGTCAAACGCAAGGATGCTAGCAATATCACATTCGGTTTTTCCATGGTCACCCCAAGGCGTTTATCTATCCAAGAAACTCAGGCCATGGGTGCGCTCAATCATATTCTAAATGGCACCATGAGTAGTCGAATTTTTGGTCAAGCCAGAAAACGCGGCCTTGTTTATGGCATGGGTAGCGGTATTAATAGTAGCAAGCACTATTCATCTTGGGATTTTGACGGTGAGGTTAACCTGGAGACCGCCGATGAACTTTTTTCACTTATCCAAGTTGAGATGGTTCGCGCTCTCAATGGGGAGATATCTGATGAAGAGATTGAGGCCGTCAAAACTTATGCACAAGGTCGCTATCAGATGGGTGCTCAAACCGTCAGCCAAATCTCCGATTATTACACCGATGACTATTTTATGACCGAAAAAGTTGAACTCTATGATGATTTTTCCGCAAGTCATTAAAGAAATCAATAAACCATCCATCGTTGAACTCGCTCGCGAGTTTGCTGGCTCTGGTATTCATGCCTTCGTCGCCGTTGGTTCTGTCGAAAAAGCCATCATCAATCAGCTTGCAGAGTCTCTCAATTTTTAAAATCCCAAAAATCATAAATTACGCAAAAAAATATAAATCCCCACAAATTCACAAAGTTACTCAAATATAAATCCTTCATCAGTAAACTTGAGTAATTTTTAGTTCGCGCCATCTCAAAATGGCGTATAATAAAATTATGAAAATCGCAGTTCTCGGCCACGGTCTTGAAGGCAACGCCATTGAATCTTATTTCAAAGACCATCTTCTTGACGATCAGCCAAATCAATTCACCTTTTTTTGATCATTTCACGGATTCCGAAATCCCAAGGTTTGAACTTGAAAAAAATACGACCTAGTTTTTCGTAGTCCATCAGTCCGCCCACAGTTCGCACTAAAACCAGAAGATCGGGGCAAGTCCAAGGACTGGACCTCAATCACAAACTATTTCTTTGAACACTGCAAAGCCCCAATCATCGGTGTTACCGGCACAAAAAGGCAAGGGCACAACCTGCTCAATTATCACTAATATTCTCCGTCAATTCACCGAGCGCTTTGCAAAAATTCACCTCGTCGGCAACATAGGTACGCCAGCCATCTTAGAGCTTGATGATATCGAAGAAAATGACCTCGTAGTTTATGAAATGAGTAGCTTCCAGTGTTGGGACCTTAAAAATCCCCACATATCTCCGTAATATTACGCATTGAGCCAGATCATCTCGATCGTCACTTAGATTTCGATGATTATGTCGCTGCTAAAGGCAATATCATAAAACACCAAAACCACAGCAGATTACTGTATTTATTATGCCAACAACGCCATTAGTACCAAACTTGGCGAGCAGGCTCCTGGCAAAAAAATCTACCTATCCAATTTTAAGCTATCAAACCGAACTGAAAACTCTTCTTGATTTTTCTCCATTCCAGGCGAGCATAACCGGGAAAATGCCGAAGCAGCCATCCTTGCAGTACTAGATATTCTCGGATTTACGCTCGATGACTTATTTACCTCACAGGATTCTGAACTTTACCTCAAAAATCAAACAAGGACTTTCCACCTTCAAAGGCCTACCTCACCGCATTCAGTTCATCAGGAACTAAACCATGTTCGTTATTATGATGATAATTATTCATCCGCCTTTCCTGCCTCTGATGTAGCGATTTGCACCTTTGAAGATTACCCAACCATCCTAATCGCCGGCGGCAAAGGGACCGTCATCTTGATCTCACTGAGATGAAAAAAACGCTTCTTTACTGCCAAAAACCTCAAAAAAATTATCCTCATCGGCGAAACACGTTTTTATGTTATCCGAAGGCGAGGATCCAGAGAAATTCACTCTTTGTGATACCCTCGAGGAAGCCGTCAATCTCGCTCGTCAACTTGCCGAAAAAAATACGCTGCCGACCTCGATTCAAATTATGATCTCTGTATTCCATCCACTAACGAAGCTAGGATTAATCAGTCCGCAAAGCCAGCTATTGTATTGATGAGTCCAGGCGCCGCCAGTTTTGATATGTTTAAAAACTTCAGTGACCGCGGCGAACAATTCCAACAACTCGTTAACGCTTTTTAATGGTAAAATAATATTAATGATCCCATCAAATATTACATCGATTTTTAGATTCGTTCAGCAAAAAAATCAGCTCAGCCTACTTCAGTCCACCCCACTCACAAGGCCGGTCGTGCCATCCAGTGATGCGGTTTTTCCGATTTCTGAGTTATTATTTTGACCGTTCTACTCTGTATCGCCTCATTTGTTTACCAGGAATTGATAATGTTATTTTCACAGAAAAAATTTATTTTGCCCCAAAACCTGGCAGTGAAACCAGCATTTTTAATGTTCTTGATGATCCAGAATTAAATCAACTCCTCGATCAGGCGATGTTTCTCGCTTTCATCTTGATCGGTACAAGTTATTATAAGGCGCACCCAACCGCCAATATTCGACTCGATCGACCACTTGATGATTTTCAAGCACATTTCTTTTCAACCGTCTATCAAGAAGGTCTTAGTCAATACGCCTTTGAAAATCGACTTGATCGCTCCAAGCTTGCAACTTTTCGCGCCACCAATGGCTTCCAAAATAAACCAGCCGTCAATTATCGTGGAAATGGCATCCTAGCATTACAGTCCGGTGGTAAAGATAGTCTCCTGGTGGCCGAACTTCTCAATGAGAGAAGCATTAGCTTTACACCATGGTATATCTCTAGTAGCCCTGATCACAGTCATCCAAACGTAATTGATCACCTAGATGATAATTTTAACCATCAAAAAGCCAGTATCGTTTATCGACAAATCGATCGCCAACATCTCCAGCTTTCTGGTGGATTAAATGGTCACGTACCGGTTACTTTTATTGTCGAGTCTCTCGCAATTATTCAGGCTATTTTAAACCACCAGAACATCGTTATGACCAGTATTGGTCGCGAAGGTGAAGAACCACATGCCATGATTGGCGACTTACCAGTTAATCACCAGTGGTCAAAAAAACTTGGCAGGCCGAACAGTTAATGACTGAATATATTAATCGATACCTTTTCCCAGATCTCCATGTCGGATCTCCAATCCGCCATCTTAGTGAACTTCGCGTGGCAGATCTCTTCGTACAAAAATGTTGGCAAAAATACGGGTATAGTTTTAGCTCTTGCAACGAAGCAAACTACAAGCAAAATAACCACAACAGTACCCTCAAATGGTGCGGACACTGTCCAAAATGTGCGAATTCCTATCTATTATTTTGTCCATTTATTCCACCACAGTATCTCCAGTCACTCTTTAACGACGTCGACCTCTTCCTTGATCCAAATCTCACCAAAAACCTTCAAAGGGCTCCTTGGTGTCGATGGAGAAATGAAGCCATTTGAATGCGTAGGTAGCACTGAAGAATTACGCGCCGCCTATCATCACCGCATGACAGTTCCGCCAATTGCAATCCCACAAAATCCTCAAATCAAAAATTCTCCAGTTACCTATTGGCAGCCAGTTTATGCCAATTTGCCATTCACGGTCCCACTTAGTAACTTCAATTACCTTGCCGAGTCTGAAAATCAAGAATACTTTAAAAACTTTTTCGAAAACTATAACAAAAAACCAACCGAGCAAGACGAAGCTTTCCTCACACCTTCTGAGTTACAACAACAAAATAATCAAAAAGCTGACCGAGTTCTGGCCATGATTGAACGTCGTAAAAGCAACTCGAAAAAAACTCCGCCGCAGTAGCAAGCAAAGACAGCGTGACTTTTAAAACTTACCGAATATTTTAATTCTTTTCCTACGCTTTTAAAATTAGTAAATAAGAAGTCCTTAAGTCTTAAACTTTACTTTTATTCTAGGTCGCGCTAGAATAAACATAAGAATTAATAGAATAAACATTATGGCAAAAACAATTACTAAAAATCAAGCAAATCTACCACAAAAACTCCAGCAAAGACTACCGCAAAATCCCCAGTAAAGACCACAAAACCCCTCGCAAAGACCAGTAGTAAGGAAGTCACCAAAAAACAAAAAAATAGAGATGTAAAAATATCAAAAACGATAATTCAATGACCTACTTCTGGGGTGGTCTTGGTATCGTCCTTTGCGCGGCAGGTGCCCTCATTGTTCTCCTCTGGGGCATTGGAGCAATGTTAAATAAATAGTAGAAGTTAATAGTTACGGTGGGTCAATGAAATTTTATGTAGTAAGACACGGACAAACAAGTTGGAATACTCTTGGTATCAACCAGGGGTGGTCTGACATTGAACTAAATACTACCGGAAAATTTCAGGCACTCAAAGCTCGCGAAGAGCTAAAAAACGTCCACTTCAATATTGCCTATTCCTCACCATTACAGCGAGCCGCCAAAACCTGTCAAATTATCCTCGGTCGCTCAATTCCGGACAAGTCAATTTTTAGTGATCTTAGCCTTGAAGATTCCATTGAGTTAAGTCACATCTACCTCGACAAAGAACAGCCCAACGCCAATTGTTTTATTCGCTATTCAGAGGATCTCATCGAGCGTGGACTTGGGTATTTGAGGGAAAAAGAAGGTTCTCGCATTCATGAAATTAGCTGGAAAGACGGTTTTAATGCCGATCGCTTCAAGATGGAATCTGTACCACACATGTTCCAGCGCATCGACCGCATTCTAAAAATATATTCAAACTGATGCCTTAGAAAATTATGGGGAAGATGCAAAAATCCTCATCGTTGCCCATGCTGGTATTATTCGTATGATCGACTACGTACTTCGTGGAGGAACCGAACAAGGACTCTTCTATTCAGCACTCTATGACAGCGCGATTGAGACTCGTCTCAAAAACTGTGGCATTCAAGTTTACGACCGCTAAAATCTGTGATAAAATAATAATCATATTAATGGACCTTCGCCAAGTGGTAAGGCAACGGGTTTTGGTCCCGTCATTCGCAGGTTCGAATCCTGCAGGTCCAGCCAATTTGAATTTTTAAAATAGACCCCTATGGGTCTATTTTTTATTCCTCTATATCCCCCCATAAAATCTGCCTCGCCGATAACTGTAGCTTTATTCCTCCATAAAGTCTGCGTCCATCGCCACCTGTAATTCATATCCAGGAAACGCCTTCTTAACATCCTCGACCGCCGCCCGGAAAGCTTCCTCGCGATTTTTCAGCATCAAAACTCACTACTAAATCAAATCGCATCCTTTTTGCTCCTTCATTAAGTAAAAAGCCATGCACCTGTCGTATATATTTATGTGCTAACGCTATTTCTTTCACCTTCTTCTGTGCTGCCACCACTTCTTTATCTTTTGTATTTACAGAATACACCCCTATCGCAGTCAAGAGAACCTGATGCGTCCGAATCACCTTAATCGCAATTTCCCTCAATAACTGGTCTAGATCTGCTACTGCCAGAGTATCTGGCACTTCAATATGCAACGACCCATTCCAACGATTTGGTCCATAATTATTTAGAACCAAATCATATACCCCTAAAACATTTGGAAATTGCATAACAGTTTTCTGGATCTTCTTCGCAATCTCTATATCACTTTGCTCACCCAAAAGCTGAGAAATTGTACTTTTTCAACATTGAAATACCCGATTTCAAAATTACAACCGAAATAATTGCGCCAAGTATCGCCTCAAGCGAAATCTGAAAGAATAAAAATATACCTGCTGCCACTAAGGTCAAAAACGAGATGACCGCATCAAGAGTCGCATCTTCACCAGAATTAATTAAAGAATCCGAGTTAACCTTTTTTCCAACCCGTTTAACATAAAATCCTAGTACGATCTTCACCACGACTGCCACTCCAATGATAATGAGTGACACTGGATTATACTCGGGTGTCTCAGGGCGAATAATTTGTTTTCCCGATTCAAATAGGGACGTAATGCCTGCATACAAGATAATTACCGCAATCAACATTGCACTTAAATATTCGATTCGACCATGTCCAAAAGGATGTTTTTTATCTGGCTCTTTTCCAGCTAATTTGTCCCCACAATCGTAATCAAAGAACTTGCCACATCCGACAAGTTATTTACCGCGTCGAAAGTACAATTGCAATCGAGTTCGACAAAAAGACCAATTGTAGTTTTAAAAAAATTACCAGAAAAATATTCGCAACAATCCCAATCATACTCGTGCGTACGATAATCTTTTTCGCGTAATACGCCCTCTTGATTGGTTTGTCTAATTTCACTAAAGTCGTCATAATATTTGTTTATCTTACCATAAATTATAGACTCGCGTCAGTGCCACTTTTTGATATAATAATCACATGAATGATCTCGAAAAACGACTTTCCATCCTCAAGTCAGACCTTACTACTACCTGGCAGAAGCTTCAAATTACGCAAAAATCGCAAAACTCGAAGATCTTGAACGCCAAATCTCTGAACCAGAGCTCTGGCAAAAATCCTGAAAAATGCCAAAAAGTAAATACTAGTTTTAGCCGCCTCAAGTCCGAAGTCGAACCTTGGCAGATGCTAGAAATGCAAACCTCTGACCTCCAGGAAATTCTCGAACTTCAAGAACCAGATTTAATTTCAGAGATCAACGATCAGCTCACCTCAATGGAGCAGACTCTTGCTGGCCTAAAAAGCTCTTCGTTTCACTAATCAGTATGACGAAAAAAATGCCATTATACGAATTACCGCCGGAGTTGGTGGCACCGAAGCCATGGACTGGGCTGGCATGCTTGAGCGTATGTATTTGCGTTTTTTGAAAAAAATAATTACTCCGTAGAGCTTATCGAACGAACCGCTGGGGAAGAAGCTGGTATAAAAACCGCAGTTTATGAAGTTTACGGAAATTACCCTTATGGTAATCTTAAATCCGAGCATGGCGTGCATCGTCTTGTCCGACTTTTCACCTTTTAATGCTGATAATTTACGCCAAAACCTCTTTCTCGCTTGTTGAAATTCTCCCTATTCTTGATAGTGAAGACGATTTAAAAATCGATGAAAAAGATCTCCGTATTGATACCTATCATGCTGGTGGCCACGGCGGTCAATCCGTTAATACTACTAACTCAGCCATCCGCATTACTCATCTTCCGACTAATACGGTTGTTGCAATCCAGAATGAAAGATCCCAACTACAAAATCGTGAAAAGGCGATGGAAATTTTTACGCGGAAAAATTAATCCAGATGCAACAAGAACAGCAGGCGGAATCAATTAATCAACTTCGTGCCGGCGAATCTGCAAAAGTGGGGTCAACAAATCCCGAAATTACGTACTCCAACCATACAAACTTGTCAAAGATACTCGCACGAAATACGAAGAGACCGACGCCGACGCCGTCCTTAATGGTAAAATTGACGGTTTTATTGACGCCTATCTTGAATCACAAATCGGTGAAAACTAATTTATAAAATTCCTAAAGCTTTTACTCACAATGCGTTTATGTTAAAAATATTGGTATGATATTGTTCGACCATGTCACCAAACATTATCACGGCGACAGCCAGCCTGCCCTTGATAATATTTCCATGCATATTGCAGCCAACGAATTTGTTTTTCTCGTCGGAAAATCTGGTGCAGGCAAGTCGACACTTCTCAAAATGATCACCAAAGAAGAAAATTCCCGATTCCGGTAAAATCGTAATTGGCGGTATTGATCTCGATTATGTTAAGAAAAAGCATATCCCAAATTACCGACGCCGCATCGGTGTGGTTTTTTTCAGGACTATAAATTACTCCCAACCCGCACGGTTTACGAAAACGTTGCCTTTTGCTCTAGAAATTGCTGGCATGAGCAATCACGAAATCGAAAAATACGGTTCCAAAAAGTTCTCGACCTAGTTGGACTATCTGATAAAGCCTACCGTTTTCCAGATAATCTTTCAGGTGGTGAGAGGCAACGCGTCTCGATCGCACGTTCCGTAGCACTGACAGCCAAAAATCCTCATTGCCGATGAGCCAACTGGTAACCTTGATGTCTTAACCTCAAAGGAAATTATCGATTTACTGCAGAAAATTAATGATTACGGCACAACGGTTTTAGTCACCACTCACGACGCCAGTATCGTGAATCTCCTCAAGAAGCGTGTTATTACCATGAAAGATGGCAAGATTGTTTCCGACCAAAAAGAGCATGGCATTTATCGTCTCGATGGCAATAATGATGGGATCTCAAGATTACCTCACCCAGGTTATATGCGTGCCACATCATACCTATCGCCTGAAGAAAACCCACTAGCTCACAAAAATCAGTTATCGAAGTTAATATTAATCAAAACGAAAATAATAATGAATTAACTGAACACAAAACGCCAAAGCGTAGGCGCTTAATTCAATAGGAGACAGAGAATCATGAAACAAAAAAAGCAAAAATACCACAATCGATCGTCTAAAAACCATGTCAAAAATAGTCGCGGTAACCTTATGCGCAATAACTTACGCATTTTTGAAATACGGCGTCATCGGTTATGGTCGCAATATCTGGCTCTCATTACCTCAACATTTGTCATGACCCTGACTTTGATTCTCCTTTTTTTGTCACCGTAATTGCTAGTATCATTCTTTTCATCAACCGCTGATCGAATGCGCGATAAAATCGATATCACTATTTTTCTTTAAAGCCTGGCACCGAAACTTCTGTCCTCCAGGAAATGACTGACATTATTAAGAAAGACGCCAATGTCAAATCTGCAGAATATTCCACCTCCGAACAGGAATACGCAAAATTTACGGAAGAGACTAAAAAGCTGGCGACGTCGCACTTCTTGCTACGCTAAACGATGATGACATGAAGGAGCTGATGCTAAAATCCATGCAGTCCACACTTCGTGTAAAAGTTTATAACGCCGACAGACTCGACAATATTAAAGAAATTGTGAATACCGATACTACCTTCCGCGACAATATTGATCCTAAAAAGAGCCGACCTATAACACCAACGATACTGCCATTGAAACTATTGCTTCTTGGGCTAATATTGCAAAAACAGGAGGTTTTGCACTCTCTGGCATCTTCCTCATCATCTCGATTCTCGTCATTTTCAATACCATCCGTATGGCAATCTACTCTCGTAGTGAGGAGATTTATATGGAAAAAGCTAGTCGGTGCTGACAATCATTTTGTGCGCGGCCCATTTTCTTGTTGAAGCTATGATTTCAGGAATACTAGCCGGTATTTTCTCCACAATTTTAGGATTCATCTTCTTTGGCTTCGCCGCACCAAAGCTCGCTTCTTACGACATCGACGTGAGTGAAATTAGTAGATACATTTATTCTCCAAGCATGGGCTTAATAGCGCTCACACTTATCAGTCTAGGTCTTATTATTGCCTTCGCCTCATCACGTCTTGCCGTCTCCAAATATCTGAAACGTGTTTAACTAGCTCTCTACACAAAAAATTCAAAGAATCGACACACAAATATTATTTGCCCCAGTAAAAATCAACTCACCCTTTCAAATAATTTGACTCTATATACTTCTTATGCTAAAATCTATCCACAAAAGCTAACATTCCGAAAGGAGGTTACAATATGACAAAAAGAAAAAAACAAGCCAAAAAACAATCGAATCGCACGTCCTTATCTAAACTAAAAAGACTGTTTATTTTTGTCACCGTCCTCGTTCTTGGCTTCAATTTTCTACCAAATCTTTTTGACAATCCAAAGCAAGCTTTTAGCCATTGAAAACGAAGCCTATTGTACCTCAAATGCTTGTCGTGCCGCAAAAAAAGCAGAAAACGAAGCTACTGTCAAGGCCAACGAAGCCTCCAAAGCTGCCACTACTCTTGAAGGAGAAGTCGAACGCTTTACAGCAAGAAATCACCATGTATGAGGCGCGTATTAAGGCCAATGAAGCTGAAGCCGAAGACCTAAAGCTAAAAGTTGAAGAAACTACCAAAAAGTTAAAAACTTCAACAACAAGCTCTTGCTAATATGCTAATCAATCTCCATTTTGAAGACGACGGTGATGCCATCATGATTCTTGCTGGCTCCAGCTCGATCTCAGATTTCGCTGAGCGCCAAACCCGTGTAGACACCGCAAAAAAACCAGGTCACTCTCTCCGCTCAAACCGTCAAAACCATGAAACAGGACTTGGAGAAGCAAAAAAACAGAAGTAGAACGTGTTATTGCGGATCAACAAATTCAGCGTAAAGCCGTTGAAGATAAAAAAATTGAACAACAAGAACTAATCCTAAAAGTATCGTGACAATGCGGCTGCCTTTGCACTCGAGGCCGCCACTTCTCGTGAAGAAAAAGATTAAATTAATTAATCAAGAATATAGCGATCACCTGCAAAAGAATGCGCAATGGCGGAGGATTCGGTACTGTCGCAAATGGTTACAACAGTTACGAATCATTCATTGGCAATTATGGTTTTGCCTGTCCACGCGATAATATCCGCGGCATCCTTGATTCATACTACACTTGCCAGTGTACCAGCTATGCCGCCTACAAGGCTGTAGAATACTGGGGCCCACACATTCGTGTTACCGGATGGGAAATGCTTATAGCTGGGCTGCAGCCGCCAGATCACTCGGCTATCGTGTCGACCGCACACCAAGTGCTCACTCAATTGCCCAAACCGCTCCGGCGCCTGGGGTCACGTGATGTGGGTTGAATCAGTCAACGCCAATGGCACTATGAATGTCTCTGAATATAACAATCTCTATTCCTCACGTTCAGGACAATGGGGTGACTTCGGTTACCGCGTTGGCGTAAGTCCTTCTGGATATTACTTCATCCATTTTTGATTAGTAAACCATACCGCTTCTTAAGCCATACCGCTTCTGCTATGTTATAATCTAATACATGAAGAATACGGAAAAAAGTAGGCAAGTCAGTCTCGGCGCAACCACTGTCTTAAGCTTTGTTACCCTAATTGTCGGCGCTTTTATCGGTGCAAACTGGAATAATCTATATTTACAATTTTCACCATACATCAATTTAAACCAAAAAGTTTCTACACCCAGTCAAATGGGAAGAACTAAACGAAGTCTATTCTCAAATTTCAGCAAACTACGATGGAAGTATCGACAAGGCTGCCATGATCGAAGGGCAAAAAAGGATTGACCGCCTCACTTGGGGATCCTTATACTGTCTATTTCGATGCCAAAGAAGCTGTCGACTTTAAATCTAGTCTTAATGGCGAGATTAAAGAGGCTGGGGTAGGAATCGAAATGATGAAGCAAGGGGATTACGTTGTAGTCACCAGAACCCTCCCAGATAATCCAGCTAGAAAAGCCGGGGTTCATGCTGGTGATGTCATCTTTGCAATTAACGACGAAGAAGTTTGGGACAAGGATACTGATATCATAGCTAGTAAACTTCGCGGCAAGTCTGGAGAAAAAGTTAAACTAACAGTCGCTCGCGAAAAACAGAAGCTTGATTTTGAACTCATTCGCGAAAAAATAAATAACGTCTCTGCAGATGTGACTTATCAAGACAAAACTGCAATTATTTCCGTCTACCGTTTTAGCGAAGACACTGGCACACTAGTGGAGTCATTCGCAAAAGATTTTTAAGAAAAAGGTATTAATAAAGTCATCTTAGATTTAAGAAATAACGGCGGTGGCTTCGTCAAAGCTGCACGCGATCTTCTCTCGCTCTGGCTCGATGGCGACAAGATCCTTATCCAAAAATCCACCACCTCAGGACAAACTATCACCTACGCAAAAACGCGGTGAAGCCGTCCTAAAAGACACTAAAACCATTGTGCTCGTCAATAACGCCACCGCTTCAGCTTCAGAAATTGTCGCTGGTGCTCTCAAAGATTACAAAAAGCCACCATTGTTGGTACAAAAACCTACGGCAAAGGCGTCGTCCAAACTATGCTTGAACTCTCCGGCGGTGCACTACTCAAAGTTACTACTGCCCACTGGTATACGCCAGATAACCAAAACCATCAACAAGACTGGAATCTCTCCAGATATTGAAGTTGAACGTACCTACAACGACATAAACAGCGGCAAGGATCCTCAGCTCGACAAGGCAAAAACTCTTTAATTCGACAAATTCTACTACAATTGCTATAATATACTTATTATGATTAAAGTTTATACCACCCTACTTGTATTTATTGCCATGCTCTTATGAACTGGCTTTAATGAAGAAGGAATTGATTTTCAAGAATTGACGCAAACACCGTTCCAGGTATCACTGCTGTCCCAGTAACTGTTATTTCAGATAAAGATAACAAAAACCCTATCCAAATTATCGGCTTCGATCGTGACGGCATTACCGAAACTATCGAAAAAATATGGTCTTCGCACAAAATAATCATTAAAACGGAGGTATTCTATGACCACCAAAAAGGAGAAGCCAGCCCTGCTTTTTGTCCACGGTTTTCATGGCAATCATTTTTGGTCTCGAAGAAGTTATAACAAATTTTAAAGATCTCGGATACCCTGTTCATGCACCGGATATTCCCCCTGCTTTCAATACACAATCCGAAAAACTACCGACTCTAAAAAAATTTTTACCGCTGAGGGATATGCAACCTGGATTGCAGATTATATTTTAGACAATAATCTCGACCGGCCGATCTTGATCGGTCATTCAATAGGGATCGATCATTGCTGCAGCCACTGCCGAAAAATACCCAAACCTAATCAATGAAAAGATTTTTCCTTTCACCAATCTCAGAACATACACCAAAAATTTATTTCCACAATTATTCCTCTGATCGCCTTCATTCCAAATAAATTAATTAGCTTTATTGTTACAAAATATCTAATTGGGACAATGGGAAAGCCCCACTTTAAACAGATTCTTGATACCACGATGCTTTGTGCAAAAAGTTTACTAGTATTAGTGATGAAATCAAGGCAGCCAAATTCTCTGTTAAACACGCAATCTCGATTTTAATTTTACAAAAACTTGCTTTTTTTATTGCAGGAAGGAAGACCAGCTAAATCATCCAATGAAAAACCAAAAAGTTGCTGAGAAGTTTAACGGCAAAGCTACTTTTATCCAAAAATCTGGTCACTTAATCAACTATGAAGTTCCTGATGAATTGTTTGCATTAATTAATCAAGATCTCTAAGTATTTTTATTTTACCCATTTCACTAAAGCTCTGATATTCATCTGAGTCTTTGTCATAGCTGTCTAGAATATCTTCAATATAAGTTTTTACCATTGGTAATATTTAATGTCTCTACGTCAGGGCAAGCCACTAATAATCGGATAATAGCTTCGTCAGTAGCGATATTTGTCATTGATTTTTCTCACCACTTCGATAAGATCCAACCCTGAGTTCCTTATAGACAAAACGTTTAATTCCAGCTTGCAAACAATATTTTAAACAATTTTCACAAGTCGCCATCTTATTATAAAGTGTACAGCCCGTCACATCGCGTCCCGCAAAAAGTAACGCATTCATTTCTGAATGAATAGCAAAATAATACTTCATCGGACGTTCACTTAAAGTCATCTTTGATTCATCCGCACCTTGAATCGTCCCGTTATATCCAAAAGAAACTGGGCGTTTCCTTGAATCAACAATCACACAGCCATTCTGTGACGAAGGATCTTTTTGAACGCTTTAGCCACCTCCTCAGCAATCCCCATAAAATAAGCATCCCATTCAGGCACTTCTCTATTATTCGTATCTTGATTCATTAACACTCCTTTTCAAAAACTCTATATCACTCATCCACATCTGTCAATCAGTATGCAACTTCGATTCCATCCACAAACTTATCTATATACCTATCAAAAGTATTAATCCGTCAATAGAGCTATCAATAGAGCTATCGGTAGAGCTATCGGTAAAGCTATCAATATCTTGCTTATGCTAAGTCTATTTTACAACACATACAGGGATAAAAAGCAACAAAAGTCCAAAAACCGTCTTTTTTACTTGCATCTTCCATCAAAGTAGCCCATACTTAAGTTAACCTTTTTCCAAACCTAAAATCTATCTTTTAGGCTCTTGTTTATGCTACGACTTAGAAGATTTTTGATGTACTGTTTTTCTTTGCTACTCTGTATCCTTTTTCACATTTCAATTCACCAATAACCAATGCGGCCTCGTCGTGCTCAGATTTTTACGTAATTTTTGCACGCGGTTCCGGCCAGGGGCTTAATGATATTGACCACCAAAGCTTCTCAAGTGCCATTAAAGATATTTTCAACCGCCTAGATGGTCTCACTTATAGCTAGCTATCAACTCGGCGAGTCAAACCGATACGGTACCCAATATCCTGCTATTGGCATCGAGCAACCTAAGATTATCTCTGGAGCAATTTTTAAACGGTGGACAATCTTTTGAGTTTGGTCAAAGTATTCAAGCCGGCATGCAAGAATTAAAAAATCTCTACCATAGAGTATCTTCAAGCTGCCCAAACACTCGTTTCATTCTCGCCGGCTACTCACAGGGTGCCATGGTGATAAGCCAAACTTTGTCAAAATTTAATTCCCGTAAAATCTTTTACTACGCTAGTTTTGGTGATCCAAAACTATATCTTCCCGAAGGCTTTGGACTTTTGCCACCAGCCTGCCGTAATAAAAATTTTTCACCCTATCGGCAAAACGTTCCAGATTGCTACGTTGAGCAAGGTCTTCTAGGTGGACTTCACCCTATATCAAACAAAAGTTTTAATCAGAAAGTTGGAGCTTGGTGCAATATTGCCGATTTTATCTGTGGAAGCAGTATCGACCCATGGGGTTTCACTGATGCCACACAATCCCCTAATAGCTCCATGTTAGCACGAATTTTTAATGGACATGTTTCATATTCACGCTTTGGCGCTTATAGGGAAGCGGCTGAAATAATCTACCGCAAACTCATTAAAGAACAAAAATTATCAAATCTCAAACTCAAACCATTAAAACCGAAGAATAAACAACACTTGGTTTATTATTTTTCAGCAGAATGACTTAAAGATGACAAAAAGATCAAGCTAGAATACTCAAATCAAGCCTACTTGAAAAACAATCTCCGCAAGATCCTAATAAGAATTCTCTAGATTTAACTACCAGCCAAAATACAGATGATCAACCCAAAGATCTTCATATCATGATTCCAAATCTGATCTCTTATCATGAGGACTCCAGAATTCAATTACTCATCAATAAAATCGTCAATGCAGCATATCAAAATAACTGCAAATCCGTTACCTTCTATTCCTATGGATTCTTTAGTCAAGCCGAAATTGATAAATATAATTTATTTCATCCACAAAATTCACAACCGATAAAACCTATCCATTTGCCAAAAAGTCCAGACAAAAAAGAGGGAATCATGATAAGACTTAGCCTCTATACTGAGACCCTCACCCCATTTAGGGCTAGCAGTATTATTGGCTCGTACATGAAAGAGCAGAGCAACATAAATGACATTAATGTTCCAAAAATTAATCAATTCATCCATCCAAAATATAATTAAATATGGCTTTATGGGAGAAAGAACCATAAACACCTACTGTTTATAGTTACTCCAAACTATCAAGAGACTCATACGTTTGACAGTCCAGATAGTAACCAAGTTAAGGAATTGAACAAACTAATAAACCAAAAATTGATTTCCGTCTCTTTCTATAATACAAATCAGATGCTTATTCCATTTGAGAAAAAGTTATCGACAAAATCTATCTTCTTACAACATCAATCTGACGAAGAAATAATCAATAATTTTTCCAACCCGATACACGCGAACAGAAAAAAATGCTTTTGGAATACAAAAAAATACTTTTAGAATACATTCTGAAAGCCCAGTTTTGATTCCATTCATCTCAATCTGAGCACATATCCAAAATCCAAAATCCAAAAATAAATATTTAATGAGCTCGCCTCTTGAGCTCATCCTCTTAAGTTCATCCTCATCTAATGTCCTTCCACGAGCTCGCCTTGCACGCTCCCCTCGCCTAGGAACAAAGAATATCGAGTGGAATATCATACAAAATAACAAGATTCAATCAATCAACACGGTAGATAAAAGCATTGATATTCCAATACATTCCATCTCCCACACTCAAATCACTGTCAAAGAAAACGGAATGGATGATCAGGATTTTGATCTATATTTCCTGCCCAAACCAGAAAAAGCGCAAGATACAACTCTTTTTCCATATCGCCTAATAATCATTGACGACTACATAGCTGGATTCACTAATCAAAATCATCTGTCTATTACTGATCTTAGCCGCGACACAGACCATCAAATAAAAAGTTATTAGCTACAGTATTTTAGGGTCGTAAGGTATCTGAAAAGATAACCAAAATCTCCAAAAATCAACAGCCAGACCTTGAATCGAAACAAGTACACTCAAAGCATTGATCAGCTAGGTCATACGTATCCCCAAACCCTTATATCGCTAAGGTCACCCAAACTCCTTTAGTACCAGATTGTGGCATAAAATATGTTAGCCCCCTCCGACAAACCCTTTATTACACTCAATACTTTTATTAGGTACGCTGATTAATAATAAAAATTTAATTAGATAATAATCTAATTAAAAATAATAACTCTATTAGATACGGCCAGAATTCTTCTCAAAAATGATTGGATGAGAGATGCCAATGGTTACCATATTCACATTTATAAACCGAAAGTTCTGGTGCGCCATAGTCATAAGCTGCCACCTGCGCCGCAACCTCCGCCTCCTCGCGCGTTTCATAACAAATCTTCTGGCCATCACCAACCCAGCAGCGTTTTGGTTCAAATTTTCCAAAAGTTTTATTCATTTTCATACTCTGTATATTATACTCCCATCCCTGTAAAATCTGTGTATAAAATACAACAAAATATAAGCTTTTTCTATTGACGCACTACATATAGTGTCATAGAATAATTGCAGACACTAAATGTAGCGTCACAAATATTACACTAATAACAAAAATTTAATCAAAAACTTTGAAAGAAAATTTGGACACAATCAAGGAGGTAATTTTTTTATGTTCAAAAATCGTCAAACGTGATGGTAAAATCGTAGATTTCGACCAGAGAAGATCACTGACGCCATCGCTAAGGCAGGAGCAGTCACCGAAGAATTCAAGCACGACCGCGCCGCTCAATTGGCAGAAAAAGTAGTAAAAACTTGCTGGTGAAACCATTAAAGAACGCACTCCATCCGTTGAGCAAATCCAAGACCTAGTTGAGAAGGTTCTCATGGATTCAAGCTTCAAACGCACAGCTAAAAGCTTATATCACTTATCGCCAAGAACGCAACACAACCCGTAATGCAAAATCAAACCTTATGGGTATCTATAAAAACCATCGCTATTGCTGACGCTTCAGAAGACTCTGATGTCAAACGTAGCAACGCTAACGTAGATGGTAACTCAGCAATGGGTAAAATGTTACAATTCGGCGCTGAAGGATCTAAGGTCTTTGCCAAAACCGTACTCATGGACCCACGTTTTGCAAAAGCCCATGACAATGGCGACATCCACATTCACGACCTTGACTTCTACGCTACCGGTACCTTAACTTGCTGTCAAACCGACCCACTCAAGCTCTTCGCAAATGGTGGCTTCAATACTGGTCACGGCCATCTCCGCACTCCAAACTCAATCGCCTCCTACGCTGCCCTTGCTGCCATTATCCTCCAAGCAAACCAGAACGAACAGCACGGTGGTCAGTCAATTCCAAACTTTGACTACGCTATGGCTCCAGGTGTAAATAAATCCTTCAAGAAAGCTCTTCGCTCCAACCTTGAAAAAAATACAATAAATACTCTGGCAAAAAAAGTTGACATCAAGATTCCAGACGACATTACTTATGGTGACAACGAAACCCTCAAGAAACTTAAAATTCCTGAAACTGTTATTGAAACCTCAAATGAAGATGTTGAGAAACAAACTTTCCAAGCTATGGAAGGCTTCATCCACAACCTTAACACTATGCATTCCCGCGCCGGTGCTCAAGTTCCATTCACTTCAATCAACTTTGGAACTGACACAACTCCAGCAGGTCGTCTAGTCTCCAAGAACCTACTTGACGCAACCGAAAAAGGTCTTGGTCACGGTGAAACCCCAATCTTCCCAATCTCCATCTTCAAAGTCAAGGAGGTGTCAGTTACAACCCAGAAGATCCAAACTATGACCTCTTCAAGCGCTCTATGGAAGTTTCTTCCAAGCGCCTCTTCCCAAACTTTACCTTCATCGACGCACCTTTCAATATTAAGTACTACAAAAAAGGTGACTACTAATACCGAAATTGCAACCATGGGTTGCCGCACTCGCGTCTTCTCATCTGTCTTCCCAGAATCTGATGAGTATCGTCACTGGTCGTGGTAATAATTCATTCACCACTATCAACCTAGTACGACCAGGTATCAAGCACGGTATCGCTCTCAAGGAGCGCAAAGAAGCCGACTGGACCGGATTCTACAAAGAACTCGACAGTCTCATGGATCTCTGTAAAGACCAACTTCTCGAACGTTACGAATTCCAAGCCAACCAACACGTCCGCAACTTCCCATTCCTCATGGGTGAAGGTAACTGGTTTGGTAGCGAAAAACTCAAACCAAATGACACTCTTCGCGATGTCATTAAACACGGTTCACTTTCAATCGGCTTCATCGGCCTTGCTGAAACTCTCGTTGCTATGATCGGCAAACACCACGGTGAATCTGAGGAAGCTAGGGAATTAGGTCTTGATATTATCACTCACATGAGCAAACGCTGTGATGATTACTCAAAGAAATACCACCTCAACTTCGGTGTTATTGGTACCCCAGCTGAAGGTCTCTCTGGTCGCTTCACCAAAATCGACCGCAAAGAATACGGCACCATCAAGGCGTGACCGACCGTGACTACTACACCAACTCCTTCCACGTCCCAGTCTACTACCCAATCTCAGCATTTGAGAAAAATCGAAATTGAAGCTCCTTACCATGCACTCTGTCCAGCAGGGCATATCTCCCTACATCGAGCTTGATGGCGATCCTTCACAGAATATTGACGCCTTTTGAAGCAGTCATCCGTAAAATGCACGACTCAGGTATCGGCTACGGATCCGTCAACCACCCTGTTGACCGAGACCCAGTCTGTGGCTTCTCTGGCATCATCGCCGGCGACCGCTGCCCATCATGTGGACGCGTCGAAGACGACGTTCCTTTCGAGAGACTTCGCCGCATTACTGGCTACCTCGTTGGCTCACTAGAACGCTGGAATGATGGCAAGAAGGCTGAAGAGCACGACCGTGTCAAACACAACGTTACTGGTACTTACACCAAAGCTCAAAAAGCAGCTCGCGAATCCGCTAAAGCAAATGCAGCTTCTGCTCTTGGAAAAAGAATAATTTCTAGTCAGTCACTAAAAGTTAGAGTACCTCCTAACTTTTAGTTATAACGAAAAGGGAATTACAAAAAGGATTTTTATATGACAACAGATTTTTAAATCACCCGTACCAGGATCCGACAGTCAACACATTAGGCTCTCAGGTCCCAATCGAGCATGACAGTATCGTGAATGGATATGGCCTTCGCGCAGTTATTTGGACTCAAGGATGTTTTATTCACTGCAAAGGATGTCAAAACCAGGAGACTTGGGATCCAGAAGGTGGAGTCCTAGTTGACGTTGAAGATATCAAAGAAGAGCTTTAGACAACTCAAAGGACAAACCGGTCTCACCTTCTGTGGTGGTGAACCATCAATTCAAGCCGCAGCTTGAATCGAAATCGCCAAATTTGCAAAAGAAGAACTTGGCTGGAATTTCTGGTCTTTTTCTGGCTATACTTATGACGAAATAAAAGAAAAGAATAACTTACAATGGGAGTTCTTTAAGACTCTTGATGCTCTAATTGATGGACCTTTTGTTCTTTCCGAACGAGACCTTACCCTTAAATTCCGTGGATCCAGAAATCAACGCCTTATCCATCTCAAAAATGGCGAAATTACCTCTATCGAATAGAAGTAATTTTCTAAGAAATATATACTCAAAAATCTAGAAGCCCTGCTTCTATTTTTTTGTTCAGCAAATCAAAAGCACGCATAATCATTTCGTCAGACTCATCCGTCTTAATTACGAATATTGGTTTCGAATTTTCTGCGCCACATTATTCATTCGCCCATCAATACCCTTAGCATTTTTCTCTTTATCCAAGTTAAATCCCAAGCACGATAGTGACTCACTCACCAGCCTACGGATCTCATCCGATCTCTCGCCAATCGTTGCCGTAAAGACAATCGCATCAACCCTCGCCATACTTTGCCGCCATCTGGCCAATCGCGCGTCTCAAAGTCAACACATAAAGTTCACGGGCCAATTTTGCACGCGATCCCCCTCATTGCACCCTTTTGATAACTTCTCGCATATCATCCGATTTACCAAAAACGCCAAGTAGACCACACTTTTTATTTAAATATTTCTCAAGTTCACCATCAGATTTTAGCCCAAGTTCACGTTTAATCGCTAGTGCCGCAGCCACATCTATCGAGCCTGCACGAGTAGCCATCATTAAACCTTCTAGCGGCGAATATCCATAGTCGTATCAACAGATTTGCCGTTTTCAACCGCCGTAATTGAGGCTCCCGATCCAATATGACAAACAATCATTTTCTCTGGAAGAACATTTTCTTTCTTCAAAAATCGTACGATCGAGCCAACCGATAATCCATGATAACCCCAGCGTTGAATATCAAATTTCTGTGCAAGCTCGGTATCAATCGCGTAAGATTTTGCAACCTCCGAACGGTCGTTATGAAAGGCTGAGTCAGAAATCGCAATAATTAACGTTTCTTTGAAAACTTTTCTCAGTTGCTCTATTTCACTAGCAATTACAGGAGCATGTAGCGGCGCCCTTTCTTTTGCAATGTCGAGCTGTTTTAAACATTCCTCATCAACAATATGGTCGGTCGCAAAATAACTACCAGGTGCTGCCACCCGAGCTAAAATCGCATCCAATTTTGTTGCCCTTCTAAATAACCCCTCACGAGCTAAAATCTCCTCCAAATTATTTACTACAAAAGATAGGTCTTTTAATTTAGTTTCTCTTTTTCTTTTTGAGCCGTCTAGCTTTTTAAGGTATAGATTACTTTTTACCCTCAAATTCAAAGTGTAGTGAACACAAGAAGTCGTTTCCTCGATATAAAGCATATTTTCTCGAACTACTACCTGGATTTATAATCAGAATTAGTCGATCTTTATTCATCGTATACTCCTCGTTTATAACCTCATTATAACTTAAATAATTATTTTTTTGTACAAAATCTTTTAGCACTCTTGCATTTTTGAGTGCTAAAACACTATAATTATCGTCAGTTATGGCTACACAAAGAGATTATTATGAAATTTTAGGCGTCTCCAAAAACGCATCCGATGATGAAATTAAAAAGCTTTATCGAAAACTTGCGCTTTAAGTATCATCCGGATCGTAATCCTGGAGATAAAGAAGCTGAAGCTAAATTTAAAGAGGCTTCTGAGGCAAATGAGGTGCTCTCAGATAAGCAAAAACGCGCACGCTACGATCAATTCGGCCATGCGGGTGTTGGTGGAAACGCATCTTCAGGTGGCAATCCATTTGGAGGTGGCGGATATTCCTTCAATGGCCAAAGTTTTAACTTTTGATTTTGGTGGCGGAGAAGGTGGTTTTGATGATATTTTCAGCACGCTTTTCGGCTTTGGTAATGGCGGTAGGACACAAAGACGACGTGGCGCAGATTATCGCACTGTTCTCTCCATCTCCTTTGAAGATGCGGTTTTTGGTACTACAAAAACCGTTCAAATTGATGGGTCCGAGATAAAACTCAAAATCCCTGCCGGTATCGATGATGGCCAATCCATCCGACTACGCGGTCGCGGCGGCCCCGCCCCAGACAAAACTGGTGAAGCCGGCGACCTTCTTGTGCAGATCCGTGTTCGTCCACACAAGACACTTACTCGTGAAGGCTACATTATTCTCTCTGAACAGCATATTTCAATGATCGACGCCGCCCTTGGCTGTGAAGTCGAAGTTGAAACTGTCGATGGAAAGATCACTATGAAGGTTCCAGCCGGCACTCAGTCTGGCACTCCTTTTAAGCTATCTGGACATGGTATACCAATGCGCGAGAAGAACGTGGGACCACATATTGTAAATATTATCGTTGATACTCCGACCAATCTCTCCAAAACAAAAGAACTATTGGAAGAGTTCCGCAATGCAAAAAACGCGGTTTCTGGAGTTAATAGTTTTTTAAAAACTATTAGCTTTTCTCAACTTAGATATCTTATCTTAGATATCTTGGCTTGAATATTTTCTAAAACAAAAAGTAATCCTAAAACGAAATAAATAAGCTATTAGTCCACTACTCCTTAACTTGCATATGCTATAATTAACACAAGTAATGTTTAGTACACCACAAAAAAACATCATCCAGCAGACTTAGCTTTCTATTTTTGCAACTTTCTGCTGCCTACTTCTAGCGTTTTTTCCACCACGCAGACAATCTTCCTATCACACCCAGTCTATGCCGAAGATGATATCCTCAAAAATATCACCCATCGCAAATTAAATGACACTGAACGTGGCAATATTTCTATGAATTGCGCATCCATCCAAAACCAGTCTTAAGAATGTACAGAGGAACGATTCAAAAACCCGTGTCATTCTAGGAACTAATTACCAGACACTACTCTCGAATTACATATCACCACTCAATGTACGTCTGATCAAGAATAACCTGCCAGACTCTACATTAATCTCCATTCAATCCGAGACTATCACTTCTAGAAATAGTTTTACCAATCTTTTTGTGACATACAGTCAGCGTCTTGAGTCATTAATTTCTATTGATTGCAAAAATCAGCCCGACACTTTTTATAGTGAGTTAGAAAATGTACGCTTCTTACGTAGTCAATTAGAGGAATCGGTCAACAAAGTAAATACAGCACTTTCAAACCACCTCAAGACCGTTAATCAACTTAGAGAAAAGTTATCCAATAATTCCCACCGACTCAACCCCAACATCAACATCAACATCAACTTCAACTTCAACTTCCACTAAAAGCAATACCTCTGAAGGCTCTTCAACAACGCAAACAAATATTACATCTAGTCAAAAACGAGGAAAAATCAAGATGATAAAATTTAATCTACGCGGTAACACCTCAAGCGGTGGCAAAGCTTTTAATTCGCCTTGGCATCCTGGCTACTATTATTGCTATCATTACTACTGGTATTTCTCTTTATTTTTATCACGCCAGTGGAGATATTTATATCGACCGATCTCGTCCTGGCTTTCTACCAGAAAAACATGAGAACTCTCTAGATGGATGAAAACCTCACCTATCGTTTTTTCCGAAGATGGTTCTATTTCTGCGAAAAGATCTCGAAGAGTATTTACAAAATATCAAACCAGTCATTAACAATATTAATGACGTCAAAAAGCCTTTTCGCAAAAGATAGCTTTATCCGATCAATCATTAGGTATTGCAAAATAATTAAATTCTCCAGTTCCATACTTTTACAAAAGTAATATTTTTATTTTAGAATATTACAAATCTAGTAATATTTTTTTGAGCAAGGAGAATAATTTTAATGGCAACGCTACGAGAAGCGCTACTCAAAAACGGCGTATTTTATTTTAATAACAACGGAACCCAATACACCATCGAGGGTGGGGCGGGGAATTATATGGTGGCTCGTGACTCTAGTGGTATTGTTCGCTATCGTATTGAAGGTTCCGAACTTTCCTCAAATCTCATCGTTCGCGATATTTCATCAGGTCTCGTCGCCTTTCACCGTTAGCCCATCCGCGCTCTTTCTAATTTTTCTAATAAACAAGCACTTCTTTTAGTAGAATAGCTTGTAAAAATCGTCCCTATTCAGCTCAAAAAAATCAAACTAAAAACATAGAGTCTCCAAAAATCATTCGTTTATATTTTCTTCAAAAAAATCATCCACTCATATTTTTTCTCCTTCTTCATTTAAATTCACTTACTCTAATTTATTTTTGTCCGCCCCAACACTTCTAGATATTTTGATATAATACAATTATGGTTATTCTAATTATTGAGATAATATTATTCCTTATCTTCACCTCACAAAGCGTCATCTTGGACCATCTATTCTAGCCACCCTTGCAGGTACAATTACCAATAATCTTTTTAACACAGATATTACCAATTTCATATCTAATCTTCTGCCAAATATTCCAAGAAATTACATTGAGTTCACGGTCCTCGCATTCTTTATCTTCCTCCTTCCACTATCACTTTATTTCAAGCAATCACATAGTGGATCATCCACCATTTTTCATATTGTTAGGTGCTTCTGCTACGCTACTGTGATTTTTCTGATTCTTGCACCGCAGCTGCAACTGTTTCTCCCACTCGACAAGATAAGTGCCGATTTTCTGCATTTCATTTCTCCTTTCAATAGATTCGTCCTGCTCACAAGTATTATTCTTGGCTATCTGGATATTCTTTTTTCGCAAAAAGAAGTATAAATAGAGCACCGAAAGATAAAGTAATAAAAATTCAATCCTCCCTTTAGGTATATGTATCGCAAAATACTGCCAGTCCGAAATTAAATTGATAATTCTAAGCTGTATTTTAATTAATCCAACTCCACCTACTAAATAAACTCCCACATAACGGTACAGCGTCAGAGGCATTATTCCCACAAATATTATTGATACCAATATAACTGGAAGCATCGGCGATAAAAACTCAAGGTTGCAAGAAAAGATAATATAGAGAAATAACCAAAGACAAATAATGTAATCGGTATCGTCAGTAGATTTACGGCTAGCGACATTAATACTCCAGTACGTAAATCAAAGATCATATCTTCCCGTTTCTTCCTGCAAATTTTTCGCCAAATACTATTCTTATTTTTTCTCCCTACACTTCTTTTTATATTACCTTTTCCAAACAAGAAGCTCTCTATCATTGGGTAAAAAATTAAGATACCAGTATAGGCCATCATTGAAAGCTGCCACCCAACATTGATTAGGTTATCCGGATTAATAATGAGCGACAGGGAAGCTACCACTCACTAATATCCTTGACGCCAGATACTTTTCTTCCAAAAATAAGACGCAAAAAGGTGGCAAAAATCACAATCGTTGCACGGAGAAGCGATGGAGTTAGACCGATCATCTCCACATACAACAACACGAATGCAACACAGAAATATGTCTTAAGAAGTTTTGAAGACGCCTTAAGGCTTTTAATTACAATCCCAACAAGTATCGCTAAATGCATTCCTGAGATTGCAATTAGATGAGAGACCCCAACTTCTTGAATTTTTCTCCTTTGTCACATTTGTTAATTCATTTTTGTCACCCAAAAGATATGCAATCGCCAGACCCTTTTCTTCATAATCAAGCCTTTGATAGAAGATTCTGACGGATATTTTGGTAAAAATCGTTGTGATACAAACCAGAGCCTGATTCTCGCCAGATTCTTAGACCTCTCGCGATAGTAATCGGCTCTCAGTAGGCAAAGAGTCAAAAACAGAATTTCAGGAGAATCACTCTCCTGTTGCATTTTTTTGCTGCATTTCATTTCTAGGTGGATATTTTTCTTTGGTCAAAATTTGGTGAACGACAACAAACTCTAATACAAGCCACTATAACCAGCCAGTATATTATTGTTTTTCCGATTTTATGCATCTTTAAACCTCATTTAATTTCTAACCCCAACTTACCTTGTCTTCATTAGTTTTTCAAGCATTTTTCATCAAATTAGTCAAATAACAGATGAAAAAATCTTAAGCATAAGCAAGATATCAAGTATTTTCTTACAACAGTTTATCTTAACGACGTCTTGCCACGCTTGCAATCTACTATCGCCCGAGATATGCTAGATGTAATGACAAAAAGAACCTAGAATCGCAACCCCAGCCACCCCAATCAAAATCACCAACTTTGCCACTACTGGGCAGGGAATTGGACTTATTGAATCAGATGTCGAAATCAACTCGCAGATTTTTACCGGATTATCTGGTATTAAAGTTTTTCTTTGGAACGCTATTCCTGGCGAAACTGTATCAAAATTTCAAATTACCACACAGAAGCCACACCTGATTGAAGGCATTGCCCTCACATTTGAAACCACCTCAAGTTCACGCATCGAGCCAAAGGATCAGCAATATCTCTCGACTTCTCCATGGCAAATCCTCACCGATGAAGCTGAGTTGGAAAGCAAAATCAAACATCCTAACCTCTTTTTAGACACCTAGCAACATCTACCGACATCAACAATTCGATAATTGAAAAATTAAAATCCATGAGTCTCCGAAAACTTATTTTTATCGCAATAAGATGGAATACTCCTCTATTATGACCACGATACCGAAAAATCTATCCGGCCATGCATCTTCGCGGAACTCATAAAAATACCTATTGCCTCTTTCGTCCATTGAGCTACCCGCAATTTTTGAACGTGCTAAAGCAATTATTGATGGCCTAAATAACAGTCAAGAGGATGCCAGAAAATACCAATCCCTACTACCTCGTGCAAACCAAAAAGGTGAAGTTTCTGGTGGGTTACTTGAAAACGGTAAGTCACATCCAGTTTTCAAGAACCTCTCGGACACACTCCTTAATAATCAATACTCCTATTCTCCAGGTGGCTTTTTCCAAAATTAATCTTCCAGTTTATGAACAGGTGCTATTAAAGATTCAAGACTTCCTTAAAGACTCACATACCGTACTAGATCTCTATGCCGGCGTTGAACTATTGGACTGTCTGTCGCCAGAAACACTGATCTCAATCTCGTTGAGGTTAACGCTTCAGCCTTTTGGGGAACTAAAAACAAATTCTGAACGCGTTATTCAAGAAACGAAAAATCCTCATATTAAACCGATTCTCGCCAAGTCCGAAGAAGTCCTTGATCTCATTACTCAAGAGTTAGCGTAATCGTCGACCCACCAAGAGCTGGTTGCGACGAAAATCTCATCAATAGACTCTGTGAAGTACAACCTAAAAAAATCGTTTACCTTTCATGCAATCCAATCACCCAAGTTCGCGACCTTAAACCGTTGCTTGAATACTATAATCTCAAATATGTAGAAGGCTATAATTTTTTCCCGCATACCCCACACATTGAATCCCTCGTTTTTCTATCTAAAAATCATAAAAGGAGCTAAAAGATGCTACTAAACGCCAAACAACAAGCCGCCGTTGAATATCTCGAAGGACCACTTCTAGTGTTGGCGGGGGCCTAGCACAGGAAAGACTCAATTACTTTCAAAAAGTTGAATACATCCTAAAAACACCGACACTGACCCCAGCATGATTCTCTGTATCACCTTCACTCGATGCTGGCGCAAAGAATATGAAGGATCGTCTAAGGTCAATGATTGGCCAAACTGCTGACCAGATCGACATCATGACTTTCCATAGTTTTGGTCAAAAATTCTAGCCTTTATAGTCATTATTCAGACAAACCGCAACGTGTTTTCTCAACCAATTGAAGAAGTTATACAAACTAAGATTATTAGCTGAGCTTCAAAAACAATCTTCCGACTCTTACATCATCAAAAATGTTCGTGATCCAAAAGAATTACTCAAAGCTATAAGTAGTTTAAAGTTGCCAAACTATCACCGGAAGAGATGAAACAAATCGCAGCCAAAAATGAGTCTGAGATTAAGGCACTTGAACTGGCATTGTCACCACTTTACAAAAACCTCCCCTGCTCGTGCTGCAGGGTAAAGATATTTTTTTAACATCCTCACTGAAACAGTCTATATCCCACTATTACAGAAACTGGGTGAATTAAAATCAGATTCACCAATTGTACAAAATGTTTATTCAATTACTACCATACTCTATGAGAAAAATTTACGCACTTCTTGAAGCAGAACAGAATAGCGAAAACCATCAGTCAGTCCCCTGAATACATTTATTAAGAAATATTTCTAAAGACCAAGCTGGTAATTATAAATTTTCAGATACGGCCAGTAATAAGCGCCTTAGCGAAATAGCTGAATTATACGAATCCTATCAAAATTATTTGGCTGAGCATGACCTCTATGATTTTAATGATATGATTGAAGCTCCAATCAATTTTCTTGAACAAGATATAGATTTTCGACGTAAAATCGCTCAAAATTACCTCTATATCATGGTAGATGAATACCAGGATACCAACCCATCACAGACCCGTCTGCTAGAACTCATTGCAGACGAGCAAGAATCGCCTGCAGTTATGGCAGTAGGTGATGATGATCAATCGATCTACGAATTCCAAGGCGCCCGCGCATCAAGTCTAATTCATTTTAAAAACCATTTTGACGCAAAAGTTATTGTCCTCACTGATAATTATCGCTCAACTACTGAAATCCTTCACTCTCGCGTAAAATTGCAGATCAGCTGGAAGAGAGCTTTATTAAAAACGAAACTATGCAACGTAGTTTAAATGTCGAAAATACCGTTACGACAGAGCTGAAGAAAGAGTTGATCGCAATCAGAAATAATGAAATTCTTAAAGCTTCTCCCGAAGATTCAACCTTTGAACAAAATATTTATTCAGCAGAAGATGTTACAGATCCTAAATCTCTGAGTAACAATTTTACTCAAAAAGTTTTATTGAGAGACACCAATTTATAAATCAAGATGCTGAATATTACTGGGTTGCAAAAAGAGTCCATCAACTCATCCAGGCTGGCGCCAAACCATCTGATATCGGCATCCTTTTTCCCAAAACACGCATTAGCCACTCCGCTTTATCCCGTATCTCAGAAAATATCCTGAAATTATTATTTCCTACGAACGTACCGAAAAATATTTTAGAAAATCAGCAAATTTATGAGTTGACGACACTCTGTAGATTTATCGCCATGCTCGCTAATGGGGAAAAACCCAGCTTATAGCTTCCTGAAATCCTATCTTTTGATTTCTGGGATATCCCTAGCGATGATATGATCATGTCTCATCCAATCCATTGAACGCAACAAGCGCACCGCACTGGAAATTCTTCAATCCTATCACGATAATCCACTCTATGCTAATCTTGCCGCCTTTTTTCTCGGAACTTGCCAAAAATCCTTCTCTCTTCCACTTGAATTCTTCCTCGATATTCTCACAGGTGTTACCCCAATCGAACTAAAAATCAACAACCAAAAATAACTCCTTTACCTCGCCATTTCTTGGTTTCTACACCAAAGATCTATATTCAAAAAGCCACTTTTTGATCTCTATAATCGGCTCAATCTCTTGCGAAACGCCATACTCTCTCGTACGGAAAAAGTAAACCTCGTCTTCACGATTTAATTCAGTTACTCAACGACTTCACTGATACCAATACGCCAATTACTGAACAAACTTTTATAAAGACTCTGACGATTCCGTTAGTTTAATGACGGCACACAAATCTAAAGGTCTAGAGTTTAAACATGTTTTTCCTTATTAGGTGCCAATCAATCGGGCTGGATAGTGCAACCGTCCGCCGAGTATTCCGTTGCCTCTTAATCTCGACTTTATCGGCGAATCTCGCAACACACCTGATGGTAAAAACGCCTGCTCTTTCTGTAGCTATCACTAGGGCTGCCAAGACCCTCACTATCACGAGTTCAAAAATACGCCGACGAAGCTGGCAAAGAATCTCAAAACCACTCTCATTCCTAGATGAAAAAGTTATTCAAAACGAAGCTGAGATTACCTAAGCTCTCCATTTATTCCGAAATGGACGAGTTTCGAGCATAACGACTCAACTTACTGACGCTGAAAAGCCTCAGCGATTCGTCGCACCTGGTTAATAAAATTACTCAATCCGTCTGAAAAATTAAAGCCAATTCTTCTCGAAAAAGTACGAGATTTTCGCCCTATCTGCCTCCCCTATATCTCATCATTTATCTCGTCTCACTTACAGTGGCCCTGCCTGCCTTTTGATCAGCAGAGGATTCTTCATGCCCCACAAGATACCTCAGACTCGATTAGTTTAGTTTATGGAAACCCTAATCCATCACGTCTTTGAAGAGATTACCAACAATAATATCACCAAAGAAGAGGCCATCGATTTTTTTACCTCAATGAAGCAAAAGAGCAGGATCTACTGAAGAAGACATTGAAACCCCTAATCGAACGCGGCAGGATGAACTACCACTCGCTATTGATGCCTTTGAGCACATTCTTCGTGCCCCAGGAGCCAAAGCTGAAGTTGATTTTAGTAAAGAGAAACTCAATTTTGAAGGCATCCCGGTTACCGGTAAGATCGACCATATCAATATTGATGAAGAACATAAAACTATTGACCTCTATGACTTCAAAACCAGCACTATCTCAGATAAGGACACCTGGCAAAATAAGGAATCACTCTTCATTTATCAATTCCAGCTCTTGTTCTATCGCATGCCCTTAAACTCTCAAAGACATATCATAACTACACCGTTCGTTCAATGAACCTACTTTTCACCGCCCCTAATCGTCGCGAGACTATTGATAGCGAAACAGGGAAGATACACAGTATTGAGCTGACCGAAGATATAGTTGCAAATATGCCAGTGACTTTCGAGGAGCTCATCCATGCTGTTTATTACCAAATCACCTCACTTGATTTCTTAGACTCCGACTCACCAACTAACGCTATTAATTTAGAAGAACCAAAACTTAATGACATTAAAGAATTCTGCAAAAACACTTGTCGACCGTTACCAAAATAAATAGTTGACATAATATATATTTATGTTATTATAGTGTCACGGACGTTTGGGAACATAGATAACTGCTGCCAAGCTGTTTATATTTCCCATAAACGTTCGGAAAATCATACCGTCGGTATATTAGAAAGGGGTGAGTCCGATGCACTTTTTAGAGGCTAAACAGCTAGAACAGCTAGAGAAGCAAAAAATTTCATACAGAAAGGGGGTGAATTGTATGAGACGTATCTTCACAGACAGCCAGAAACAGCTAGAGAAGCACAGATTTCATACAGAAAGGGGTGAATTGTATGAGACATGTCTTCACAGACTGTGTTACTAAAAACAGTTACGACAGTGTCTCATGATAGCTATCAGACTCATGGCAGACGCACCTCGTTAACCATCCTGAGCGTTTTTCGGACGTAAGTCCGGAAGAAAAGGATATGATTATCAAGAGCGCCGAAGACCAGGGTTGGCACCGTTCGAACTGGTAAAAACAAAGTTATCACTGGCTAAACTTCCAAAGTTTTCCCCTTTGTTGTTTTCTCACACCAGTGAGCTTCCATTTTCCAGTAGCCTCAACACCGGGGAGTCCTAACCAGACTCCCCAATTTTTTATTTTGCTATTTTAAACACTTGCATTATAATATAACCATTCTTGCCATACTTCGGTCCCTGGCAATGAGAAAATTCAAAAGCTTTAAGTATCGTCATTTATACTTTTTAGCCAGGAGCCAATAAATCAGGCTCGCATAAATGACTCCCAAAAATAGTTTTTAAAGGAGTTACTTATGAAAAATAATATTAACAATAATCAGGAACGCGTCGAAGTCATGGCTCTCTTCGGTATGAAATGACCCTTGTCAGCCTCTCAACTTTAAGACCCGTAGCGGTGAGGAATTTGAGGTTTCAGAACTTCTTCAAACCCGTATTCGCTTCATTAGCAACACCGCCATCCACATCTTCGACGTTATTGCAGGACGCAACAATTATCAATTGTCGTTCAATGCCACAGATCTCTTTGGCACCTCCGTCTTGCATAAGTTCTAAAAGAGACCTCAGGTCTCTTTTTTTGTTTTTTCTTTACATCGCTGTAAGGGAATCATTCAAAATATACTAAATCGTTTCCAAAAACTCATCAATCACTCAGTGCATTCGCCAGTATTTTTACAGTCCATCAGTTTTACTCGTAGATCCGAAGCGCCATCAAAAGAATTCACATATAACTTAAACATCCTTTTAACGGTTCATAAGGATAACGAGAACCTTGCAATAATAGGGTCCTCGCCCTTTCGTCGTATCGATCTAGGTGAAACTTAAATAAATCCATTAACTCCCGCACAGAAATATCCTCGCCTCGCGCCTCCTGCACTCGTCCAGTAAAAACAAAATGGATTCAAAAATACTCGCGCCCAATCATAAATCCATCCACCTCAGGATATTGCAAACTCAGCTCCTAACCTGATTCAAATCTTGAATATCGCCATTAATTGTCAATTTTGTTCCTGGCGCTATACTATCACGAATCTTTTAAAAATCTCAGGAATCAACTCAAAAATGTGCTGGTACCTTTTGACATTTCTTTTACGAGTTCTTAAGTGAATCGTTAGTTTTGCTACATCTTGCGCCAAAACTAAAGGCAGCCAATCGCGAAATTCGTCTACATATGTAAAACCAAGCCTTGTCTTCACTGACACTGGCAATTTCGTCATCTTCTTCGCTTCTTGAATACAGGCGACCGCCAATTCTGGAGTACGAATCATTGCCGCCCCACCTCCAGCCTTATTGACGTGACGATCCGGACAACCCATATTAATATCAAGCCCCTGGAACCCGAGTTCTTCAAGCTCTGCCGCAAGAATTGCAAAATGTTCAGGATTTCTTCCCCAAATCTGAGCAATAATTGGCGCATCCGTCGCACAAACTGATAGGCGCTCCAAGGCATCATGTCGGCCTTTTTCAGACGCAAAAGAAGTAACATTCGTAAATTCTGTATAAAATAAATCTGGTCTACCAGCACGATTAATCACCTGACGAAAATACCACGTCCGTCACCCCCTCCATCGGGGGCTAAAACTGTAAATCCTTTTCGGTAGACTCTCGCCAAATATTCATCTCAATCTCTTCTTTCTAATCTTTTACAAAATTCCTCCCACCACCAGAACTCAAACTTAAGGTTCTTTCACTATTCTTTTTAAAATTATTGCCTGTCTCATAAATTCTTCAAATCTAGCAATCGTTCGCTTTTAGATCATGTCGTTTAGCAATTTCAATTGAACCCAACTTATAGTTTTGCCAATTCTGTATCTAATAGAATTTTTCGCCATCGCCCGCGCGATTCCATCCACGTCTCTTGGTTGGCAAAAGTTCACCATTTTTCCATCTTTGACATAACTCCGAAACTGCACCAGCATCAACTGCAAACCAAGGGTAGTCCCCACCGCCGCAGCCTCAATCAAAACAATGCCCTGAGTCTCCGTTTCTGATGCTGTCACAAACATTTTACCAGCTCGGTAAATTTCGATTAACTCAGGCGGCATTACTCGCCCAAGAAACTTCGTCTGTTTTTCAATTCCAAGCTCGCTTGCCAGTACCTTTTTAAGTTCGCCAAATCGATCCCTGTCCCCCACAATCACTAGCTCCAATTTCTTTGCTGGCACACCTGATAGACCCAATAACTCCTTAAAAGCCTTCAGCACAAGATCAATGCTTTTTCTGGGATCAACTCGCCCAATATATAAAAATTTTCTGACTTTTTTATTGTCCAAATTATATTTCTTCAGGACCTCAATATTCGGTCGTTTTGGATAAAACTCGTTTAGATCAATCCCATCTCGATAAAGCTTCAACCGTCACCTTAAAATGTTTTACGATTTTTTTAGGAATCAGATCACCAATCGCCATTTCGCTGTGCATAGTCGTATACTCAGAATGCTTCAAAAAAACTCGCCATATATGCTCGAATTATCGCATTAGAAGCTTTTTAATCAATTTCGGCTTCAAAATCGCCAGCTGGTCCGTAATATTGTCTGGATAAGCATGCCCAGTTGAAACCAGTGGTACGTTATATTTCTTCACGTAACGCACTACAGCAAGCGCAATCGTCTCGGCGGTCTGCAAATGAATTACATCCGCTTAAATTCACTCAAAACTTTTTTTAATCTCCGAGTATGGATTCACTCGACCACCAAATTCCATAACGATAAGTCAAGCGCGGCATTGGAATACCCAAAAATCTTTCTTCTCGGGTACTTCATTAATTTGATCAGGATAAAAGGAAAACGCAGGACGTTAGATATGTGGTTTTTATCCCCGTCTCTTTATCAGTATCAGTATGAAATTTACCATTAAAGCTTGGGGAAATCACCAGAACTTCATGTCCCGCCCGTGCAAGCTCGCGCGCCAAATTTCGCGCAAAAACAGCTACTCCATTTGTCATTGGGTAATAAATATCCGACGCAATCGCGATTCTCATATCTCTATTATATCAAATTCACAAATATCCAGGCTATGACTTCTGCTATAATAGCAATATGAATAAAGCCAAGAAAAACCAGTTAGTCAAGTCGCCGTCAACCGTCGCGCTAGTTTTGATTACAATCTTGGCGACAAAATAATTTGTGGTATGGTACTCTCTGGCCCAGAAGTCCGCCTAATTCGCGATCATCACGTACAACTCAAAGGTTCTTTATTACCCTAAAAGATAATGAGCTTTGGCTGAATAACCTGACTCTTGGCGCTGAGACTGCTAGAAATATCAGCTTCTGCCACCAAAAAGCAAAATTATCTCTATGCAAAAATCCAAAATACTAGGCAACACTATTGTCCCAACCAAACTTTTCGGTGGCTCTCGTCATATTAAATTAGAAATCGCACTAGCTCTGGTAAGAAAAAATATGACAAGAGAATTAGTATTAAACATCGCGACTTAGACCGTGAGCGTCAAAAATATTAGATATAGCTAAAACTATTAATGAGGTTAATATGAAATATTCACTGTACTCCTGAACGTCAATGGTATCCATGCCGTCCTCAGGTGTTTTGCAAGAACTTTTTAGATTCAGCTCAACCAGATTTTCTTTGCCTTCAGGAAACAAAGGCTAAAAAACATCAGGTCGAAGTAGATTTTGCTGAATATCAAGAATTCTGGAATTCCGCTGATCGCGCAGGCTATTCTGGAACCGCAATTTTTGCAAAATAACCAACAGATTCTGCAGACAGAAATCAACATGGAGTCATTTCTTAAAAACATCGATGACCCCGAAGCTAAACAACCCATCGAAAAACTCCATCAAGATACTTTTGGCACGCCACTTTCCGAAGGTCGCATTACCACTGTCGAAACTGAACACTTTTTTTCTTGTTACAGTCTATACGCCAAATTCTAAAAATGACTCTCTCGCCTAGGGTCTTCGACACGAACTCTGGGATCCCACTATTTTTGAAATATCTAACCTTCCTTGAACAGAAAAACCAGTAGTTTTCTGTGATGATCTCAACGTTTCTCATCAAGAAATTGACCCTCGCCAGACCAAAAACAAAAAATACCCATAAATGCTGCTTTCACTCAAAGAAGAGCGGGTTGGCATTGAGAACTCACATTAAAAGCTCCTTTCTCGATACCTTTCCGTACTCTCCATCCAGATACCGTCAAATACTCCTGGTGGTCACACTGAGACACGCTCGCAGAATAATGTTGATTGGCGCATCGATTATTTCTTCATTTTCGAAAAACTAAAAAGATCACTTAGTGACGCCGAAATCCATAATGAAATTTTAGGTTCTGACCATTGCCCGATCTCAATCACTCTCGAATTTTAGTAAATTAATATTATTAATAATAAAATAACCAGAAAGGGAATTATGCAAGCAGCAGATTACTGGAAAAACTAGATAACATCGTTGATGATTCAATCCTTTTGGAATATTCCAGAACAAAAACTGGTCGCATCGCGGTTATTGGCGGGAATCTAGAAAATTGTATGGTGGAAATTAAAAATACTGAATTCCTAAACAGTTTACCGATTAAATCTGCCAACTTATTATTACCAAGCGCCCTACAAGGTAAGCTCCCTGGCTTTTTGCTTCTGTCTATTTTGTTGACTCCACTAGCTCAGGTTCCTTCGCAAAGTCATCTCACCCTCGAAAAATTTTGCGCTTGATTCCGACCTTGTCTTTTTTTCTCCGGCGATTTCTCCAAAAACTCAATCACTGAAATTGCATTATCGACACTCTAAGAAAACTTCATGAAAACCAACTTATCGTAGTCACTCGCGATGCTGTCGACCTTATCTCTGCCGACATTCAAGGTATACTCGAACGTAAAAATCTCATTCTCATGGCCAGTCTCGTCCAGCTCCAAAAAAATCTTTCGCGCAGCCCTTTATCCAAAAATGATCCTTCTCTCCATGCCAATTTTTTTCCAATCATCGAGATTCTTCATAAACTCACCCTCAGCTACTCCTTGCACAATTCTTACTTTTCATCAAAATCAAATCATCCTCGCAAGTGCAGGCACCGTATATACTATCCCAATCAATCAAACCAACTACACTCTGCTTACCCTCTGGTCTGGCACCTTAACCTGTAAAATTTCCACACTTGCACTTTGGAATCCTACAAATCTCCTAAATGCTGCCGAATGTGCAATCTTCTGGGACCATCGCAAAAATTAAACCGCTATGCTAAAATAAAGCATAAACATTATCGCGAGGAGCTCTTATGTCAAAACAAAGTTATGATTATTGAACAGGAAATGTTGGTGCAAGTATCGGTTTTTCTCTGGCTTCCAACGCACCCAGTCAATGAACTTGTCCTCGTTGATATCGACTCAAGCTGATGCTGAGGGCGAAGTTATGGATCTTCGCGACACCTCGCAGTCAGTCCAACCTATCTAAAAATCTCCGCTGGTAGCTATGAAAAAGATGCTAGAGACACCGATATCGCTATTTTTACCGCTGGCGCTGCGCAGAAAAAAGGCGGCGAAACTCGCATCGAGCTTCTCGCACGCAATGCAAAAATCCTACACAATGTCATTGACCAGCTTCTGCCGCCAATTTTCATGGAATTCTTCACATTGCTACCAATCCAGTTGATGTTATGAGCTATCTCGCCATGCAATATTCAAATTTCCCCAAGCTATAAAATTATTGGTTCCGGGACTGTTCTGATTCTGCTAGGCTTTCGTTACCATCTTGCCGAAAGACTCAGTGTTTCGCCAAAATCAATTCACGCCTATCAAGTCGGCGAACACGGCGACCCGAATTTGCTAATCTGGTCAACTGCCAATGTGGGTAGTCAACCAATCAATAAACTTCTATCAGAACTCGATAAAATTGAGGAAGACACCAAATTGGCCGCCTATAAGATTATTGAGAAAAAAGGTGCTACCTATTATGGTATTGGCGCCTGTGTTACCAGTATCGTTAACTGCATTTTTAACGATGAACGTCGTGTACTTCCAGTTTCCACCTATGACGCTTGATACTGACACCTTTTTGGTTTCCTGTCAGTAGTCGGCCGTCGCGGAGTGGTGCGCCGTCTTGACACTGAACTCTCCGAAGACGAGGAGCTAAAAACTTCAGTCGTCCATCAATATCATCAAAAAGCCATCGACAGTATACCGACAAAATAGAAAAACTCTGATATACTAGCCTTATGATTCGGCAACTAAAAAATATCCTTAAATTCTCATTAATTATCACTATTGTCTCAGCATTAGTGCTTACTCCCTTACCAGTAAGCGCAAGACGTCATCGTAATGAATACGATGTTACAGATAATTTTACTTTCAAAAGTTTTGTCGGTGACTATCACATTACAAAAAGGCGAAAATGACCTTGCTAAAATGCACGTGACGGAAACCCTCGTTGCCAAGTTCCCAGACCATGACCAGAATCATGGTATTAAACGTGTTATCCCCTGTTACCAGTAATGGTGGTAAAAATATTGTTGTCAAAAATCCTGCAAACTTTGAGGCCAAAGTCAAACGTAACGGCAATGATGAACCATACACTATGGATTATTCCGATGGTAAAATTACCCTAAAAATTGGAAATTCCGATAGTTACGTTCATGGTGAACAAACCCATACTATCGAGTATGATTTTGAAAATGTCGTTAACATTATTGACCTGACAAAAACATCAAGCAGCAAAGACACGACCGATGACGAGGAAGATTCAGAAACAACCGTCAAAGAGCAATCCAAAGAGAATAATGACGATAAAAATAATAAAGATAAAACCGTTCAAGAAGTCTCATTGAATGCCAACGGTAATGCTCTGGAATCAGCCTTTTCGGCTCTGTAACTGCCAATGTCCATGTTGACGAATCACTCATCTCAAGTCTCTATAATATTTACGTCTGCTACAGTGGCGCCTATGGTGAAAAAGGGAAGTGCGACGTAGTTGAGACCGAAGACGGTTTTTAATTTCAGCGCTAAGAATCTTCCGAAAAGAGGGTCTCACTTTGCTATTGCTTGCTGACGGCACCTTTCAAGCCAGCTCCAAGCCGTATCAGTTATCTCGTTTATTTTGCTGTCGCCGGCATGACTATTCTATTCCTTGGCACCGATTCTTCCTTGTAAATCGCTACAAAAACGTATCGCATCAAAGAAACGCTATTTCAAAAATCTTATCACTGCCACCGAATTCACACCACTCAAAGATTACACTATTGCTGAGGCTGCCAATCTCACATTAGCCAGCTCAGAACCCTAAGGTCGCAACCGTGCTTCAGATGGCCATCCAGAAAAGATTGAAATCATCAAACAGGAAGATGGTAAGAAAAAAATTATTTAGTAAAGAAAAAGTGGGCGGTTGTTACTTGATCGTAAAAACCTCACTGAGGATCAAAAAAATCCTTCTCCAGGTCATGAATGGTGGGCTCTGATCTATTACAAAAAGACCAAATTATTGAATTAAAGTCCAATAAAGCTACCGCTACTATCACTGCACTCTTTAAGAGTTTTGATGAGCGCATTGAGGCTAATCTCCGTGATCGTGGTGACCTTGAACCAGAATATAAATATTTTGCTAATGTAAAATGGAAAAAGGTCCTCGGTATTGCAGTTCCATGCATTATCGCCGCCGTTCTACTTATTCTCGGACTCTCTGGGCAGGAATGGTTCATTAATACCTTTGGTGAATATGCCCTCTGTTGCAATTATTGAAAACGAATTTCACTCCACGGTACAATTTATTTCGCAGCACCGCTCACATCATCATGGTTACCTGTGTTCCGTCTCTCGGTAGTAAATACATGAAATACACCGAACAGGGCCTCGATCGCGCCAATTATCTAGCAGGCCTCGAAACTCACATTAAATGGCTGAAGCAGATCGTCTCAAATTCCTCCAAAGCGTAGATGGAGCCGACACGACAAATGAGGGAATTGTCAACTTTACGAAACCCTTCTTCCATATGCCATCATCTTTGGACAGGAAAAATCTTGGCTTTAAATCACTCGATCAGTATTACAAGCTCGTCGACGAACAAGATATGACCCTCCCAGTCTGGCACGCATTTTCCAATTCTAGCTTCCACAGTCTCAAACAGCAGCATCTCAAGCTCCGTCTCCCTTCCAGGTAGTTCCGGTGGATCTGGTTTCTCGGTGGCTTCTCCGGCGGTGGCGGCGGTGGCGGAGGTGGCGGCGGCTGGTAATGCGCATCGCCTCTTCACTGATGTCTTTTCTCGAGATTCCTGGCGGCATTCCGTCCTCCATTAAGGCTCAGAAAACCGCACTCGAATCGCTTGGTCATCATGTTACGATCTTCTGTCCTGGCTGGAAAAACAACAGCCAGGTATTTCTATGGATAAGCAATCTCACCTCTTTAATCAAAAAATCCGATGAAGATATCGTATGGTTCCATCCTTCAAATTACTACGCCCCAACGGTGCCCCCTCGCAAAATCCCCAACGAGTCATAAAGTACATCGAAATAAACTTTACCCCAATTTTTCCAGCTCTTTTCGATTTAGTTCACGTGCACTACGAGGCTAGCTGTAGTATTGCAGGAGCTAAAATGCCAAAAAGTATCACTTGAAATTAGTACAGACCATGCATGGACGTGAAGATATCGCAATCTACACCAATGTTCCAACCCCCACTTAACTATCTAGTTGCTCCATTATTAAATTTCCACACCAAAAAGCCTAGAATCAATTCAAAAAGAAAAATAACACTTCCTAAAAAGACGACTATTTAATTAAAAACCTTAGTCCATCGAAATATGGGAATTAATGATAAGACAAGCGAGTCTTGCTGATATTGTAATCTCCCTCTCAACACTTCGCCGAAACCTCGAGCACTACCACGTCTGCAAAAACTGTACATGTAGTTTCTAATGGTATTGACGATGAACTACTCGCAAAAATACAGTTTTTAAGATACGCGAACGACAGCAAAACGATCCATTAAAAATTATTTGGTCTTCTCAGCGTCTCTAAAGAAAAACGCATCATACCTTTCCCTCGAATCGATAGAAACAATCCAAAATACCATAAAAATATTCAACTCACAGTTATCGGTGATGGGAATCAGCTCCAGGAAGCCAAAAGCCTTCAGCAAAGACAAACTCACTGATACAAAAATCGTCTTCCTGGACTAGTCCCTGCATGAAGAACTTTTTCAATACGAAAAAGACCAGCACCTCTCAATCATCAATTTTACGGCTTTGATACCTCAGGCATGACTCATCCTCGAAGCCATTGCCTGTGGCCTCCCTGTTATATATGCTGATCCTCGCCATGGATGAAAAATATTCCAGATCACTGTGGTCTTCGTGCCAAAAACAACACATCCAGCTGCCATGGCCGAACTTCTTGACTATATTTTTGAAAAATCCTGAACTAATTAAAAGCCATGAGTGAGGCGGCTCTCAAAGCCAGCCCTTCTGTCATGCAATCCGCTCAAATTAAAAAGTTTACTTAATCTTTATCAATCAAGCTCAAATTAAAAAGCTACTTAATCTTTTATCAACCAATTTCTTCTGAATCACATCCATAAAGAAGTGAAAATAAAGATATCCGAGTATACGTTCAGATAACACCATAATAGGTAAAACGAGACCAGCTGTTACGCCAAAAATCCCCACTGAAAAGACCGATAGTTCGAAAAGTAATTCCAAACAAACCTGCAAAGAAAAATCATACAAAATAGCATGCCAAAAGCTACATCCGCCAACGATGAGTTTCTTCCAAATATTATCAAATGGACGACAGACTCGATATAAGTAAATAATCCCAACAACCCTCCCTAGCTAACACGCAAAGCATTCCAAGCTGCAGTCGTCCAATATGAAAGATCTGTGAAACTAAAACTAAGAGCCAAATAATAATCACGTTAGTAATAGCTGCCGGTGTTGCCTTTAGATAGAACATTCAGAATAAAATTACCCTTGATTAAATTTCTTGATTTGGGTATTTGCGCAAGAAGAAGCTAGGTACGCCAATCGTAAAACATTGTAACTAACGATACCTGTGTTGGGACCAATGGATAACCATACCAAAACTAATCGATAAAATTGCCCCTGATAAATGAAAAAAATGTTTTTACAAGAAACAGGGAACCAGAGCGCTCCAAATTATTCTACCACTTGACGTCCTTCCTTCACGATTTGTGGCATCCTCGCAAATCTGATTCTAGTAGTACTAGTTGCGAGGCTTGTACACGCCGCCTGCGATCCCGAAGCCATCGCCACCGAACAGTCCGCCTCTTTCAGCGCTAAGACGTCATTTTACACCGTCGCCAGTCATCGCCACAGTGTGTCCCGGCCGACTTCAAAAATCTTTTACCATCTTCAACTTTTCTTCAGGCTTCACACGTCCAAATACGGTATATTTTAAAACCGCTGCACGAAATTCTTTTTGCATCTTTCACGGTAGAAATATCGATATATTTTTCTGCATCCTCCCACTCCAGCCTGTTTTCGCAACCTCGAGACTGTTCTCGCATTATCACCAGAAATCACCTTAATCTTAACCCCCCTGCTCCTTAAAAAGTAGTAAAAGGTCGCTGGCGCAGTCTCTCGAATCATTCGATAAAACTATCGCAAACAGAGGTACTACCTTTCATCTAATGCGCAACTTCAGATTTTTTTCAGAATCCAACCTCCCCATGTATTCACCAAATACCAAAACTCGATAACTCGTCTTCCGTAAACTTACTAAATTTATCCGCATATTTTGAAAAATCGTCACGTAGAAACAAATTCAGGTGCACCCATCACAATGTATGATTTTTAAACTGCACGCCGCTATATTTATATTTTTGAAGAAAAGCCCAAACGCGCTCCATCTTGCCACAAGTCTTCGCAAGCTGCTTCTTCACATCCTCCCCGTGTTTCACTCTCATGGTTCTTCGCAAAACATCGTTTTTATCGCCCGAATTGTTTCATTATCCTCAGCCTGAAACCCGCTAACAAAAATCGAGCAGGGAAGTCATATCCAGACCATCGGATCCCGCAGAATTCTTTGAAATTTCAACCACCCTCTCGACATTCATTTTTCCGTCGTAATTGTTCCAGTTTTATCTCACACAAAAACATCTACTGCGCCAACGTTTCAATGCATTTCATATCATGCACAAGAACTTTTTTTCTGAGCCAAACGTACCGCCGAAAGTACCAAACGTCACGAAGCTAATAAGAATAGTCCCTTCTGAATCATCCCCATAATCGCTGCCACCATCGCCTGAATACTCATCTTTGCCGTCGCACTCATGCATATTGTTGGCAAACATAATGATGCCGATTGGAATAATTGCAATACCAGCTAATTTCTCACAAAACCATTGAGCGATCTCAAAATCTCCGACTGTTCACCCACACGAATCTCCTTCTCGCTTCATGGTTAGTTTTTGCCGCATAAGATTCACTACCGACACGAATTACTCGTGCAAAAACATTTTCCATAAACGATAAACTACCAGAGAACAATCTCATCACCCTCTCGTTTCATCACGTCATCTGACTCACCCGTGAGTAGTGATTCATTCGCCGCTACTTCACCGCCAATCACCACTGCATCGGCTGGAATCTGATTTCCAGAAACCATCACCATAATATCGTCCATTACTAGTCTCATGAATTTTGATTTTACTTCCTTACCATCCCTCACCACCATGACTTCTGGAGAATGTAAGACTGTTAATTTGTCTAGAATCTGTCTTCTGCCCGAAGTTCCTGCAGAAATACCGACTCAGGAATTAACAACAATTAGTGCAAAAACTTTCAAATCTCGGAAAGAACGAACCGCACAAGTAAAGTCGCAATGAACAGAAAACAAAGTTAAAGTAAGTAAAAATATTTGATGCAATACTTTGCCAATTGTTTTTTTGACGGTGTTTCCACCGCTGTATTAGCTAATCTTTTTCTTGCGCCTCCTCCACCCCTTTAGAAGTCAGCCCCCAAAAACCATCCCCTCAAAAATTCTTCCAATCTTTTTCAATCTGTCTCAGTCATAAAATCCTATAAAACCTTTTTATTTATTTATTTTTCCTGCACCCTGCTGGAGTGAAAAATAGTACACCTGAAATTATTAATGTAGCCAGAATCACCACAATTCCGCCCACAAAGAATGGCACTGATTTATTGATTGTATCTTTCTTCACCCCATCATATCTCATGATTATTGATTCGAAGCAGCTCTCCTCAAGATTCGCCCCTTCGACTTCTCTCTCCTGAATTCTACGGTTAATTGCATTATATTCGGCAGATTTACCATTTTTATCAAATTCGTCCAGCAATGCCTTGCTGATCTGTTTCTAATTTTTGATAGGCTTCATTAATTTCAGCCTGAATTTTTCCGCTGTCGGCAAATTTAGTTTCTGAATATTCTGAATTAATATTGCGATACACGCCAAAAGCCATATACAGCCCCAAGCAAGACTCCACAGATCACAACAATTGTCTGATTTACCCTACCTTTATTTTCATTATTCTTCATACCACCTCCAAGATAGATTAATTATACCAGAAATAAAAATCCATACACCATATCACATAGCTACATTTTATATGCTAGAACAGTATATTGTTTATACTAAAAAGGGGATAAATGAGGAAAGACTCGAAAGCAACACTTCAGAAAACAGTGATTACAGATCAATGGAATAAAATACTGACGACGAACGTATTGATAAATTTAAAGAAAATGCCGCCCAAGAACTCATGGAGCGAGAACTCAATTTCCTGAGTTACTTTCAGTTGATGACCTTTTTCAATGCGGTGAGAGCGTTATCGAAAAGGGAATTAAGGGACATCGAGCCACCCTCAATTTTGATAATGGCGAACAAGGCAATGTTACACTACTTGAGGGTATCCACTAAAAATTCTTCAATCTAGTATTTCTATTATAACACAAACGATTTAGCTAATAATGACGAATACGGACAAAACCCATCAAACAGTTGATCAACTCATAGAAGATCCATCATTCTGATGAAAAACAGAACGAGGTCGAAGGGCTTGGTGAGTATCATCCGTATGTACTTAGCGCGTCATACTTGATACCAACATGATAGTATCACCGATATGTACTGGTTATGGCTGCTGCTATGCTGATCACGTCAGACCAAGGTCTGTCGTCCAAGTCCATAAAGAGACAATAATACGCTTTCTAAATCAGAAATTCAACAACCAGAACTTACTCCCATGAACCAGATGATGATCCCTACGGACACCATATCTACATATTAATCAAAAGAAAAACCACCAGTCTCACTCGAAGATGGCTAATGTGGAAAACACCATTCATCGTCCACGATTATAATGAATTAGTAATTAATCGCTATGATGAACAAGGTAATCCAGTAAAACCAGATATATCTTAGTACGTGGTGACGTTAACAGTAACTACGGTGTAACTAATATATCAGCTAGACATGCCATATTTTCACAACATACCTCTAGTCTGTATCTCCAAACTATTATAAAATATCAAGGCAACAGAATACGAAGAAGATATTGAAAACGAAAAAGATTACTAATCTTCCTCAGCTACTCGAAATATTTCATAGACTAAAAAAGACCTTCCTGGGTCTCACATAACATCTGGTGGGCGAAGTAGAATCGAACCCACACTCCATTGCTGGAACTAGATTTTGAGTCTGGCGCGTCTACCAATTCCGCCATTCGCCCATAACAGTTCTATTTTTACCATAAAATCCTGATTTTCATGCAGAACTTATCAAACATAACCTAAAAATGATATAATCTGACTCATGAATCCAAAAAGATGGTGGCTATCTTCAGCGATCGACAGAGACAAACCGTTACCGAACTCGCTCGCAATAAAGTTTCTGGCTGTTTATTCAAATAGTGGCTCGCTTTCTGCCGCACAAAATCAGAATAACACCACCATCAATCAGAATACCACCACCAGAACAACGCTACTATTCAGCCCTCCGGCCGCCACTATCTTCCGAAACCCAACAGCCACAAAAATTCATCCTCAATCGCCTCAAACAGAATCGCTCTTTTGCTCGCTCTCTTTTTACATAGCAACCAGCATCGCATTGAACACCGCATGCTCGGCGAGCAGACTGCAGCAGCGAACTAATCCAAAAAATATAATTCAGAAAAATCGTAGCTCCTCTAAGCAGGCCCCGATCAATCTCACAAAACAAGCACCAGATTGGCAAAAATATCACTCTAGATTGGCAAAATTATTATCAAAATATTACAGTGAATACTACGCTAAGGCGTCAAAAATACCTTGAAAACGAAAAAGTCTAAAGCTCAGCGCTCAAGCAGCTCTCGACCAACGCCTATCTCTCACAAGACCCATAGCCAGGACTGAGCTAGTGCTAAGCAAGTTGAAGTTAGTCTTCGTGAACGCTATTCGCTGAAAAAGGCTAATTCCAGCTTCAAACTTTCCAAACGTCATAAACAATTCGTTCCCAATTTTTTGCCGGCGTTTTTTCCGTCCTCTTCTGTTCTTTTCTTACAGTATAACCGTTTAATTTTTGCTCCAATCATGGCCTATATCGCACCAGGGAACACCAGGATACTGGCATTACCGCCATTGACCCAACCGTTCTGAAGCTCCCAACCGCCGACCCTCGTCTTATAATCCAAAACTCAACGTCGACGTCCCAGTTTTTTCAACATTTCAAACGATACAGCAACCATCAATAACGCCATGAACCACGGTGTAGCATCAGTTCAAGATTCCTGGCGCTGACGCTATGCCAGGCCAAATTGGTAATCTTGTCATTTCCGGACACTCTGCTGGCGATATCTATAGTAATAATCAATAAGTTTTATTTTTCTCCGGCCTCGAACGCTCAGTTGATGGTGATCTCATTTATGTCAACTATCAATTCCGTACGCTACACATAAAGTTTATAAAGCGTGAAACCGTAGAGCCAACCAATGTGGCGGCTCTAGTTTACAAAATTGATAAACCAATCCTCACCCTTATCACTTGTACGCCACTCGGTTCTGATCGCTATCGTCTGCTCGTGATGGCTGAACAGATCAATCCTTCCTATGAGCAACAAGAAAACTACAGAAATCGCCAATCAGGACAAATAGTGCAGAAAATGGCAATAACGCTGAAGGTAAGACCCAAAGTTCTTCCATTATGCCAGCCAACGAACGTTCATTCTTTGATCGAGTTTTGGTGCTGGCTTTACTAATCAAAAAAGACTAAAATGATAGTTATTCTAGAAATAGTTTATCTCGCTTTAAGCCATATCCATTATCTGTCTTACGACATAATATAAATATCTATCATCTGAGTTAATTACAGCGTCAAATCCCTGCCGCAATATTGTTATTCAAAATCGTCCTGTGATTAGTTCCATCAAAAATCAAAAGACTTCCATCTTGCCATCAACCACGTCAAACATCATATAGTTATCCAGCCAAGAAATATTTCGTGTTTCGTATGCTCAACAACATTTATTTCTTCAAGATCAAGATTATATAAAGTAAATTTATTATCGGTTTCCGCAATGAAAAATTCACCATTTGACGATTTTATAAATCTTTGGCGTAAACCCAAGCTTCTCCTCATTAATTTTTCTCTGGCAAATTATCATTATTGCCATAAGTTGGATATTCATCCGCACGATAAATAGTAAACAGATCATCAACCACTACACTTAGGTATTTCTTATTATCAAAATCTGAAATACCAAGATAAATCTGTTGCATCACGCTTTTGAACGCACAACTGTTTCAAGCTCAATCCCGCCCTTGTCGCCCTAGTTTATAGATACCAATTTGCCTTTTATCTTTTTCAACATTAGTTAAATAAATTACTTCCGAACCAGATAATTTAAACTGCGCAATATTTTTAAATAGGCTTCCGATAAACTTCTCCCCAGTAATATCGATTTCTTGCAAATTTCCCATCCACTCAGCGCTAAAAACTTATTCGCCGAAGCGTCTTCAATTATCACATTAGAAAGTGCATGTTTTCGTCCTCATTTGCTCGGCCGCATCCTTCTTCTCAACTTCATTCTTCTTTATCAACATCAGTCTTCCTAGGGTTTTTTTATCAGTGTATTTTCAAGATCGCCCTGTGACAATCCACACTTTCATTTACTTTCTTCAGATTAATTACTCCCACTGACCTGATCGCCACGTTTCACTCTTTTTAATAACACCTTTTCGCCAGTCTCTATTCCAGTTTACTTCAAGAATTTCACCAGAAAAATTCCATCACTGGTGTTTGAGAAAACACCCTTCACGTCAATAGTTTCAGTCACCACCTTGTCAGCGCCCAGCGAAGTCATATATTGCCATTTCGTTGTCTGATTTGAAGCAATTAATAAGCTTCGATGGTCAGGAGAGGCATACAAAAAGCGCAAGCCCTCAAAATCCGCTACGTTTTCCGTGGTACGATTTTGTTTAAATAGACGTGGATTTCTTAGTCTCGTCAAAAGTCCTGAAGCAATCCGAATCTTCTTCGACCAAGAATCATACCCCTCTTTCTTCAACACAATTTCATGCTCACCGGCCGATAATAATTTTTGAAATATTTGTTTCATTAAAATCTTGTCGACCATCAATGATCACCTTGGCACCAGTTGGCAATGATTCAATCTGCGCTATTCTGTTCTGTTCTAATTTCAAATTAGAACTGAGACGCCACCCCTCTACAATTGCGACTAATACAAAGACTAACGCCACTACGGCAAGAGACATAATAATGTCCACGAAAAATTACGCGAATCATCTTATTACGTTTACGTTTATCAATGTCCATACTTCATATATTATAACATGTTCTTTTTCTTAAATGGTATTGCTTTTTCCAAACCGATATAGTTTATAATAACGACAAGCGTAATAAAGAGTGAGGAAGATAAACAATGCAACGACAGATTATTAGTCAGGATATAACAAGTAGCCGTACCCACCATATCCTACAGGCATCTGCCACATTAAATCGTCGTTATGTTCGTCGACCAGTCGCTCAAACTACTCCTTCGACTCAAAAATCAAAACCCGTCAGCATTACATTCAAGAATAAGCAAACGCAAGCTGCACCAAAAATCCTCCTTTCACGTCAGTATTTCTGATGGTACCGAAATAAAACCACGCCAAACCTCACCCAACCGCAATTTCACATTTCCCAAAATACGAACTAAAAATGCGTGAGTCTCAGCCAGCTCAACCAGTCCAGCGGCAGCATCCAACTCGCTAACTCCATCTCAACTCAGCCAACTCAGCCAGTTCTGAAGTTAGCACAACCAACCTAGCTCACCCATTCAACCCACATCATCACCCAGCCTGTTGCCCCTCGCAGTGTCAAAAAACTTATACCACCTCTGCTATTATTCGCAAAGCAGCTGAAAAATTCAACAAAATCCTAGTGGTTTCTCTCCCATCTTTGATCAACAATCAAGAATGGACCGTGCATTCTCAGCAGTCTCTGAGCAAGAAAAACAGATTCTCGAGAACATCGAAAACCAACCGCTATCTTTTACTAAGAGTAAAAATCTTTTGTAAAGCCTTTTAGTTAAACTCGTTTCAAAGCTAAAAGCTCCATTAAAAAGTCCAGCAAAGAAACTGACAAGGGCTGCCATCCCAGCTGCCAACATGACCACCAACTCAGTTGAGTCGGCCTTTAGCAGAATGAGTGAAGATCCAAAAGCTAACAAGTAGTTGCTGCTACTCAGCCAAAAATGTAAAACCGGTGAAAAATCGATCCATAAAAAGCACCAGACTTGCTTTTTGCTCTTTCTGCTCCACTGCAGTAGTCGCCAGCCTCTTCTTTTATTGCACAAACCAACATGCCAGACATTTCAAAAGCGCGTCGCTGCTATGCAAACTGTATCCAGGCTACCCTACCCCTAGTTATATCCCTCGCGAGTATCGACTTTTCTGGTGTCACACCACACAAGATAATAGTGTTGCCATGGACTCTCACTGGCCCAAATCAAGCAAAGTTCACCTCACTGAAGAAAAAAACTCCTTGGATAGCAACGCCCTTTTGAAACCGTTACGTAAAAACCAAGTGGGTGAGAATTATGACTCTGTCCGCGAGCAGGAATCACCATATATATTAGCGGATCTAACGCCGCCTGCTAACGCTGGTATTGTCTATAAAATCAATATCTACGTGAACTCACCAAAAACAAATCAAGAACATCGTAACCTCTCTATAGAATAAAAAGGTGCTATACTTATCTTATTATGAAGAAAATTCGCACCTGATTCGCACCTCAGCCCAACCGGCTATATCCACATTGGCAATATTAGAAGTGCCATTTATCCATACTTAATTGCAAAGCGAGGCGGACAGTTTATCCTTCGCATTGAAGACACTGACCAGGCTCGTTTTGTTGAGGGTGCTACCGAATTGATCTTCGATACTTCGTTGGCTCGGCCTCGAGTGACGAAGGTCCAATCGTTGGTGGCCCACACGTACCTTACGTTCAAACCGAACGTAAAGCCATCTATATCGAATGGGCAAAAATTAATCGAAAAAGGTCGCGTTTATGCCGACAATACCTGAGTGAACAAATCGACGAGTATCGTAAAGAAGATGAGGCTAAAAAGTTCCTTACCTCTATCGTAACCACCGTCCAGAAAATCTCCCCAACCCTGGCACGAAGGCTTTGCCAATCCGTTTCAAGACTATTCCAAAAGAATATTCATGGCATGACGAAGTAATGGGCGACCTTCATACTGGCCCCTGAAGTTTGCGACGACATTATCCTTATTAAAGGTGATCGGTCTTCCAACTTACAACTTTGCTTCACATCGTTGATGATACCTTAATGGAATGTAGTCACATCACCCGCGGTGTCGAATATCTTTCAAGTACTCCCAAATTATCTTGCGCTTTACGATGCACTCGAAGTTCCACGCCACATTTTTGTCTCCTTGCCACATATCTTGGCACCAAACGGCCATAAAAAACTTGGTAAACGCGATGGCGCAAAATCCGTCACCGAATATCGTGACGACGGTATTTTACCAGAAGCCATGACCAACTATCTTGCCTGTCTCGGATGGAATGATGGTACTGAACAAGAAATTTATTCACTCGAAGAGCTTATCGAAAAGTTTTCTGTCCACCGTATTCAGAATTCTGGCGCTCGCTTTGATGAAGTTAAAATCCTTTGGATGAATGGTCAATGGATTCGTAAAATCGCCACCGAACAGGGAATTGACGAACTTTACGCCCTGTACCTGTGAGACCTCTGGTCTCTGAAGATTTCTCACGCTACGACATCTTTAAAGCCAATCGACTTCTGGCCAGAATCTGCAAAAACTGAAACTGACGAATACAGCAGTTCTCAGTATTATCTACGATCGTCTAAAAACTCTTTCCGACCTTCGCACTATGACAACCTATTTCTTCGAAGACCCAGTTGTTGATCTATCAATGATTACAGACAGCAAATTCCTCAAGAAATATTCCGAAACCGAACTCGTTAGCTCCTTACCGAAACTATCGAAGCCTTTAAATGATGTTAAAGAAGAAGACTGGACCGATGATAATCTACAGAATATCTTAAACGATCTTTCTCGCAAAAACTGAGAAGAAGCCAGCTGAATTCTCTTTTAGCCTCATCCGTATTGCGGTTAGCTTTTGCGCCATTTAGCCCAGCCCTCCATCTCACTCTTGAGAGTGCTCGGCAAAAATCGTACCCAGCCAGATTAAACAAGGTCCGAACCGCACTCGCAAATAACTAAGGCTCTCTCGCCAAAAGGAGTAAAAGTGCCAAAAAATAAACACAACCAGGCAACGCTTATCGAGACCATCTCAGAGGATAATCTCGAAAAAGATACTAAAGATCACGATACTGAAAAATCTGACAAACCTAGCACGGATGCTAAAAACCAAGTAAGCGTCTTGTCTTTAGTCTTATTACAATCGCCTTTGTTTTTCTGTATTATTACTGGCACTTTTTGCTGATTTTTCTCAAAAACCTGAAACTAGAAGACGAAAACAGAACATCAACTAACTGAAGTTGAGAGTACTCCATTTTATTTCTATGACAACCTCACCGGTGAAGTAATTTCGCATTCTGTATTCAGTATGATGAACGCGGTGAAAAATTATTGAAGCTGATGGCAGCACTAGAAAAACTCTCAGTCAAAGAAGCCGAACAAATGGCCAAAATGCCAACGAGCAACCCATCTATTGTATTCAAATTCCTAACGGCCCTAGATGGCGCTCGCCCCTCAAGTCGGCTTAGCATCGCGCCAGTATTGTTTTTTCGAAGCGATCGCAGAGGTTGGCATCACCCTGTTTTGCTGCAATCTTTTAAAAACCCGGTTGGCGCCCAGGCCATCGGCCCCAATCCGTTCGTCTTAGACTTATCATCTCGAATGGGACACCCTGTTTGATTGCACTATTGTTCATGCAGGAGGAGCCGACGACGCACTGACGGCAGTTCGCAATTATCGACACATCTCCGAATCCGTCAACTATATGTGGAGAAATTACGGACAATGGTCCGGTGGCGCCTATCTTGGCTATACTGCGCCAAACAATCTCTTTACTTCTGGCCCACTCGCTACTTTTCTTGAGAATACAGCCTGTGGTTCCTTCTCCAAACCAAAAATCCTTCGCCCATCTGACAAAAAGATGAATCCGATGCACAGAAAAAGAAATTGAGGAGAGCCAAATCAAAAAGATGAAAGAGCAGACGGATTCACCAGACCAGCTCAAGAAAGTCTCAAGACACCCTACAGAACGCTCAAAAACTAGTTTCAAATATCCATATCCGCTTCAATCGATCAACAAGGGTTTCAATGTAAAACTCACGCGTATAGCAAAAACACCAACACTTATTTTAGAAGCTATGCTAATGGCGAGACGCATCTTTCATACACTTGTGAGAATGTTCCGGCCAAACCATCGCCAAAAAGCGCGACTGTAATCAGCCTTATCAAATCAATCCAGACGTCGTTATTGTCATGCGAGTCAAAGAACGCACCAGTCCACCTCGATGGTTATCACGAAGAAATCACTACCATTGATCCGGTCAGGTCTCTATCTTTCCAAAACGGCAATTGTCTTTCGAAGGCACTTGGCATAAAGGCAAATCGTGAATCTCAAATTAGTTTGAAAACAACCACAGTATGAAGAAATCAAACTTAAACCTGACGGACTCTGGATTTCTGCCATCCCAGATAGCTATGGCAAACTTTCTTATGAATAACAGTAAATAAACCAAACTACTTCCTCAAAGCTAAGCATAAAAATCCCACCTAGTGACATCTCCAGGCATCTTTCATACGAAAAATCTGAAAATTCCTGCTATAATCAACATAATAATTAATTAACAGGAGTTTTATATGAGTGCAGAGTTCTACGTCAACGCTGGTGAACCAAATAGCAAAATGTCAGAAGTTGTCGAAAAGAAAATTGACACCGATGCTCGACTCCTGGGATTCTGGCGCCAATCAGCCAGACAGCTTTGACCATACAACCTACGAGACCAATGATCCTAATGACGACAATAATTTGACTGATGAAGGCGACGAGGATAATCTCGGCGACATGTCCGATGAAGAGTTTCGCGCCAAAAATGACGGTCTTGATTTGGGCATGGGTGGCAGCAAACGCCAGCTTGAAGAACTTGATGACTCATACTATAATGACCACACTTTTTGATTGCGACTAATCGATTCTCTTTGCTATTTTTTATTCAGAAAATGTTACTTTTATTACATGTTGGTTCCGTCGTCTAGTGGTCTCAGGACGTCTGGTTCTCATCCAGAAAATCGCGGGTTCGACTCCCCGCCGGAATCACTCAATTCAAGATCTAGAGTCAAAACTTGACTCTTTTTGTTTATTTTTAAAGAATTTCAACTACTACATATTTTTTCATATTTTACAAGTGAAGCTTCCTGTGATAAAAATATTTATATGAAAAACTCCAATTGTCGCACTCATCGGCCAAACCAATGCCGGTAAATCGAGTCTCCTAAACCGCATGGCACATAAAAATATTGCCATCGTGGCACGCGAGGCTGGTACTACCTGTGACAACGTAATTGCCACCATCGACAATTGTTTTACTTTATCGATACCGCAGGTCTCAAAAATCCCTGAAGATGACTTTGAAGCTCTATCCAAGATCAGATCGAGGACGCCATCGAAGTTGCTGACCCTCATCCTCTTCACTGTCGACTCCACTCAAATATCCTGATTTTCGCGATCTCAGACATCGCCTCGTTCCGCTCTTCGCTCTAAAAAGCCAGTCTTCCTAATCTTAAATAAATCCGACCTCAAAGAGTCTCTCTGATAATTTCGAATACCTCAAATTTGGTATTAAAGAAGATAATATCCACCGCACCTCTGCAACCACCGGTTTTGGTGTTAATAATCTCAAACAGGCTATTTTTCATACCCTAGATATCAAGCCAAAAGAAGAAACCACCGAAGATAGTAAAGTAAATCTAGACGAAAACGGCAAACCCCCTAATCAAGCTTGCCTCTTATCGGTCGTCCCAAACGTCGGTAAATCCAGTCTCTTTTAATCGTCTCGCCCAAAAACAGCAGGCCATCAGTTAGCTCAAAAGCAGGAACTACTCACGACATTAATCGTATCCGCGTCAAATTTAAGGGACAGACCATTGAAATCTTGACACTGCAGGCCTTTGGAAAGCCTGGCAAGCGAGGTTGGTATTGAAAAATTCTCCGCTATTCGCACCCTCGCCGCTATCGAAGAGGCTGATATCTGTGCTCTTCTTATTGATTCTAAAGAGCTCACACTCTAAGCTCTGACCAATCTCTCGCCGGACAAATCATCGAAGCTGGTAAGGGAATTATTATGGTCCTCACTAAAGTCCGATCTTCTCGACAATTCTACCCCTCTGTTACATCCACTCTTCAGATAAAACCAAAACCGCTGACTATACCGAAATTGACCATATCTCAATCACCCTAGAACGCGATTTTCAACTTCCTTTCCTTCGCTCCAGTCCTTATTACCAGCTCTGAAACTGGCAAAAACGTCACCAAACTCTTTTGAACTCGTTACTGAGATCGATCTAGCTAGACATACTGAAGTAAAAACTTGAACTTAATAAAGATCCTCAACGAAGCCACTGTTTCTCATCCGCCAGCTGGACTGGAAAAATACTCACCCAAAGCTCAAATATATTATCCAGACTGATACCTGCCCACCATGGTTTGTAATCCACGGTCGCGAGATGGAACTTCTCCACTGGTCTTATAAACGTTATCTTGAACGTCGCATCCGTGAGGTTTATCCATTCGTTGGCACACCAATCATATTCTCCTTCCACAATGATCGTGCTGCTGGTCCACGCAAATCTTATCGCAATAAACTCAAAGATAACGACAACAATCTCGATTAAGCTTATGTTTTTACTTAAAGTGCAATAATATCACCAAGTGGGTATTGGTGCCTACTTTTTTGTAACTAGTAGTCTTTGATAGTTTTGGTTTAATTATCAAAATCTACTCAAACCACACGCTCTTTAAAAGGAGGGAATTATGAAAGCAACCCAGTCCACCCCGTCCTGCGACGCTAATGTATCGTCATCAACGGCATTGTCGAAGACAACATCAATGGCATCGTCATCAAAGACATCTTCACAGACACTCAGGTCAATTACTACGACCAGGAACACACCATCTATGTATTAGACAAAAGTGCGCTTCTGGCTTGCCCGGAAGTTATCCCCAGCTTTCGATTGACTGATACTGATGAGGTTTTCTAAAGAATGGTCTCACAGTGCATGGGAGGATTTCCGTCATGCACATCTGATCATCCCGACCTCTGTAGTCGAGGAACTAAATGCTATTTCACCAGAGAACGAGGTATACCATTACATTGCAAGACAAGTCTTAAGAAGACTTCGTAAGTTGATTGAATCGGGTAAAGTTCGTCTCCGACGAAATGAGGACCCGTAATCTCAGACAGCGATCTATTTTTCCGCAAGCAGGAAAACCTCACAGTTTTTTCCGAACACCATAGTTTATCGTTCTTCGGGAACTCGAACTTTAAAGGATCCCTGTCAGTCGAACTGCTTTAGTGCGGTCTACTCAATCAAAACAAAGACTGCCATGATAGACAACATCGTCCTGCTCACCAACGATGAAGCAATCATATCCGCGCGCGTGCAAGTGGTATTGCAACCGACACCTCACAAGCAAAGGCTCCCGTGCCCTATACCGGCCGACGTGAAGTCACCGTTCCATTTTGAGTTGTACGAAGAGTTTATGAACCCAAATAGTGGCATCAGTCTCGAGATGTGGCAGCAGTTCATGCCAAACGAACCGCGTTTGTTTGCCAATGAATTTCATGTTATGATCGCCCAAGTTAGGGCAAAATGGCTACGATGTTCTAAAGGGTAAGTCTAAAGAATATCACAATATCGGACGCTTCGACTGCAAACAGCAGCGCATTGTACACCTGTTCTATTTCCGCAGCTTTTACTACCATCAAACCCAAGAATGCAGGGCAGGCATGTATCTTGAGGCAATCAGTCATCCCGACATTTCCGTCGTGGTTGTCACCGGCAATGCTGGTACTGGCAAAACCTTTTCTCTCGACGGTTTGTGGCAAAGAGCTGCATGAGTCTCACGGGTTTCTCGCAATGCTTCACTAGTACCATGCGCTATCGATTTTCAGAGAGCCCATGGCTATCTTCCCCGGTAGTTTTGACGAAAAATCGAGCCGAACATTGCGCCGTTCAAAAATGCATTAAAGAACTATCTCAAATTAACCGAGAGAAGTTTAAAACTGCAATCAAGCGCTCGCATAACGACAAGCTGGATTCGACGGATCGCGAAGACGCAAATGCAAATCCTAAGAAAAAGGCGGCAAAAAGTCAGCAGATGCAAATCTCGGTAATGACATCGAAAGGATGGCAGATAGTTCATATCGGGAAATGCTACAAGACTATTGCTGCAGAGGCAGCAAGAGGATTAGACCTTGCTGATGCTTTTTGTGATCTATGACGAGTTTCAGGATCAAGGTCCGCGAGAAGCAGATACACTCTTAAAGCGACTCGGCACCAATGTCAGCTTCATCATTGCCGACGACATTGAGCAGGTCCACCAGGAAGGGCTCAATAGGCAAAAATAACGGCATCAGTTTTATTACACTATATTACTGATCTCCCATGGTTGCCCAGATTAGCCCTCGGCAAGGGTGAAGTCGTCGAAGCGAGTTTGTGAAAGACTCACATCGCAAGGCGAGACCCCAACCAGGACTAAACTAAGTCACCTCCTAAGGCCACCACCAAGGTGGCCTTTTTCATGCCCCATTTCCTATCTTATTTTCGCACCTTATTTTTCATTTATGCGTTATAATCTACTCTATGAAACTTATCGTTGGCCTCGGCAATCCTGGCCCAGAATACAATTTTACTAGACATAATTTTGGCTTCCTTGCCCTTTGATTTTTATTTTTAAAACCCACGACCTTTCCTGGCAGACCGCCAAAAGTTCCACTCCATCTACACCAAGGTAGACGACGTTATCTTTCTTAAAACCTCAAACTTGTTATAACGAAGTAGGATTAGCCGCCAAAGAATGCGCCAGTTTTTACAAAATACCTCTCGATCAAATTTATGTCGTCTCGTGATGACTTTAATCTTGAGTTTGGTCAGCCCCTGCTTCCTGCGAAAAAGGGAAGTAGTGAGGAAATAATGGACTCAAACCATGGAGCAGTATTTGTATTATCTGATTTTCCAAGACTTTCGCCCTTGGTTCCGGCAATAACGAACCCGCAGCAAAATTGAGCGACGCCAACTTGTCCTCGGTTGTTTCACTGAAGAGAATCCAATCTTCCCTGAAATCCTTCAAAAGTCCCTCAGATAAACTCTCGACGAAATTATAAAAATCTAAAAATATAAAATTATAAAATCCTAGATTAAAACTTCATTTACCTCGATATTCAGTAATCCTCTTTCTTAAGTTATAGTCCATTTTTCCAGAGTAGCTTTATAAAAAGTAATCCGTTCATCATGTGTAAAATCCTCAAATAACTCTATTGACATATTTTTCTCTGTTCTACCAGGATATAGCTTGCGATATAAATCCCTCCCCGAAAACCACTAAATCCATATGTTTCTGATTGTATGGATGACTACGTTTAGGAAGAAAAGATCGATCTCGAGTCTCGAAATCGACCGCGCCGCCGAACTTTCACCAATATTATAGCAATCTAGAATATCACTCACGCCTCGTTTTTAATGTATTACTTTTGACATACCCTCATGATCTTTACCTCTGTCGGGCTTTGAATTTAAAACGATTCGCCACCGCTGATGCGTGAAGTGACCGCAAAATACCAATCCTCGCCAGAATATATGATATCTCCGCAATTGGCATTGCTTTTTGGCATAGCATTATTGTTCGTCATATTTTTCTCCGGTTTCTTTTTCCATCTTTATTTCTCCCGTTTAACTTACCTAAATAAACATTAAAAATTGAGTCAAAAATATAAACTTATGTCATAAAACCTCACTCTTCTCTTTTGTTTAGTTAATCCTCACCAAGTTTTTATTATCACAACCCCTATAGACACATTTAGTTATATCTAAACCAAATATCACCAAGAAAAATCAAAGTCTATTCACTAAGTCACTAACATCCAACGATTACTCCCCATTGACTTGATCCTATTCTTCATTTGTAATTCAAAGATTGCTACCGCAAACCTGACACATTTACCGTCATTGTACTAGCTTGATCTCATAGTAGGGCAAGCATTATCAGATAGAACGCCTCACTAATACTTGACAAAATCTCTTCACCGTCGCGAACACCATCCTTTAGTTCTTTAAAATCATGTTTCAATCTCTGTATCCCCAGATAATTCAACCTTCTTTTCTTTGACACGTTTCTTTTCGTCAATCCCCAGATCCAATAAAATATCCTCAATATCAGTCAAGGCCACCGCTCCACGCCCAAGCAGTCGATTACATCCCCTTGAACTAGCCCTTCCTACATCCCCCGGCACCGCATAAACTAGATTACTCTGCTCAAATGCATGATGCGCTGTATTTAGGGAACCCGACCGCAGATCCGCTTCCACAATTACCACAACATCAGCCAGCCCCTGAAATCAAGCGATTTTCGTGTCAAAAATGAAGCCTTCCGCCCACTCCTCGATTGAAAAACTGTAATAATTTTTCATCCTTTTTCACCTCGCTCCACTCTGGATACTCTGAAATAATTGCACCACCTTTTTGCATAATCTCATCTGCCAGTCCCTGTGTGACTTGCAGGATATATTTGATCAATTGGAGTTCCCGAGCACTGCCAGTGCTACCCCTCCAGCATCAAGCGCCGCCCGATGCGCCACCGAATCAATTCCCAAACGCCAAACCAGACACGATCACTACCCCCATGTTTAGCTAATTCATACGCAATTTTATATGCCTGTTCCTACCATATTCTGTATTTTTCCGCGCCCCCACCACAGCCACTCGTCTTCGCTCGTCCCAGAGATTCGAAGCAATATCGCGGCGCCACAGTCAAAAATCTTTCATCTCTTTCCGGCATTTTTCCATAGTAATATAATATTTTAGGGTTTAACTCGCAATGGCAGAAAGTCTTGCTAAATACTCTCATCTTCAGGTACGCAAGAGTTGATAATCATAATATTTACTCCACTTTTTACTTGATTATTTACGAATCTTAGTTTTTAAGTATTGACGTATTTATTTTTTGTATCGGTATAATTCAACAAGTTAGAGATTGAGAGCCAAAAAGGCACAGTCTCTACACCGCACCTAAATAAATCATAATTTCTGTTACTAATATAACAGAAGTTGCGTGTTCTTAAAAAGACTTTCGACTTACAATTTTTTCTTTTATCGGTTGTAAGTATAAGTATTACCTCCACTTGAAAGTCAATCTTAAGAACATAGCAACTCCCTATAACCGGCGGGCCCCAAAGTTTGTGAGGTGGGTCACGCTCCGGGGAATCTCCCTGGTATCAAAGAGATGCGTTAGAGTCAAATAGCCCCAAGTGATGCCCACCCTTACTTGGGGCTTTTTGATTCCACAAAAGTCCAACAAAAATAAACCTATGTTATAGTTTCAACAAAAAGGACCTTCTGCTAGGTCCTTTACAAGTTTATTCAAAAACCAAAACTAACAATATCTTCCTCGCATGAATTATCAATTAGTTATTTGTTATTGCGGTAAACAATAAGGTATTTTGAATAGGCTCCCTCAGGAACACTGGTAGTAGCACTTGCGCCAACCGTCAAGGTTTTATTGTCGCCAGTTGGAGTTGCAGTTGTAGTTTTGCTGAATACTGCACTGTTATCCGTTGTACCAGCTACCTTAACTGGATTAAACTGAGTTGCATCGTTCGACCAACCCCAAGCGGTACCAGAAATCGTGTTTGCGCTCGCAGTTACACTTGGAATAGTAGTCGACACGCCTGCAGAACTTGGTTGTTTCAAATCCGTATCGGCGGTGCTTGAAGTGATATAAGTTGTATACCCCTTCGTATTATTTGTCGAAATTGATACACGTCCATCTCCGGTCTGGAATTGGCCAGAAGCAGTTGGCGTAATATTAATATCGATGTTTGGTGTTGCCGAAATCGCAATTGTTGGGTCGATCCTGACATTCACCGTTGTAGTTGCTGTTTGGGAAGCAGCTGAGGTTGGTGCGCTGTTTAACAGTAATGCAGGTACTGCCAAAAGACTTGCCGCCAACGTAGCGCTAATTATTTTTACCCCTTTATTTGATGCTTTTTGTTTTTTTAATTCCACAGCAAAATATCCTTCCTGTATTTGGCTGCCAGAAAACCTTCACTCTAACCATACTTTCACCATAAGTTTTTATGGTCTGCCAAGCCTTTTGATATATTTTTCTTCCACTTGACAATCGTGCTACTATATATGTATGTCAAAGAACTTAGTTATCGTGGAGAGTCCAGCCAAGGCTAAAACCATTGAAAAATATTTAGGCAGTGATTTTAAGGTTCTCGCCTCTGTTGGACATATTCGTAAAGACACCATGGTCGACGTTCATGACAATTTTGCAGTAACCTATGAAATCGACCCAGACCATAAACATATTATTGCTGAGCTCAAAAAGAAGCTAAGGCCGCCGAAGCAATTTTGGCTAGCAACCGATGAAGACCGTGAAGGGGAATCAATCTTTGGCATCTTCTTGAAGTTTTAAAACTCCCCAAAAATACCCACCGCATCACTCTTCCACGAAATCACAAAAGTCCGCTCTTCAGGCCGCCATCGCTAAAGCCTCGCACTGTTGACATGGATATGGTTTCCAGCCAGCAGGCCCGTCAAACCTCGATATGCTAGTCGGCTACGATCTTTCTGATATCGTTCGTAAAAAGGTTCCCGGCGCTAAATCTGCTGGTCGCGTTCAGTCCCCAGCTCTTCGACTTATCGTTGAAAAAGAGCGTGAAATGTGAAAAATTCGCCTCAAAATCCACTTTCAAGGTTGCCGGTAAAGTTCTCCAACCAAAATGCCAATGTAACCGACCCGGAATCTATCTGAAATTTTTGAAGCAAACCTTGAAAAATCAACCCTCAAAAGACGCAGATGAAGTAAAATCTCTCTTCAACCTCTTGCTCGGCCGTTTTTCTGTTGCTAATATTGAGCAAACCGAGGGAACCAAAGCTAATCCAGTGCCTTTCACTACCGCCGCTTTTGCAAATCGAGGCTAACAGTCGTCTCGGTTATAGTGCTAAAAACCACTATGTCTGCCGCACAGGGTCTATATCAGGCAGGTCTAATCACTTATCACCGAACCGACTCCCTTAACCCTTCCAGTGAAGCCATTGCCGCAATTTCTAACTACATTAAACAAGACTTTTAGTGAAAATTATGTCCAGGTTCGCTGTTTTCCATACAAAGGACGCCAGCGCCCAGGAAGCTCACGAAGCCATCCGCCCAACCAATATTGCCCAGGAAGTTGCTGGCAAAAACGATTATGAAAAAGAAACTCTACCAACTCATCCGCACTCGTACTCCCAGCGACACAAATGAAAAACGCCGTGGTTGCCAAAACCATCAGTTGATATCACGCCATCCACTGATCCGAACTTCATTTTACCGCCAAAGGTGAAGTGGTAATTTTTGACGGATTCCTTCGCATATATGGCAAGAATAAAAGATACTCTCCTACCTCAACTTAACGTTGGCGATCAACTTAATGTTCATAATCTGATTGCCAAACAAACTTATTCCAAAAACCGCCTGCCCGTTATACCGAAGGTTCATTAGTTAAAAACTTGAGGAGCTTGGCATCGGCCGCCCAAGTACTTATGCATCCATCATTAATGCTATCCAGGTGCGAAATTATGTCACTAGGGGTGAGTCCGAAGGCACTGAGCGCACCCTACAAGAAATCATCCTTCATGGCCATCACAGCGTGCTTTGACCAAGATGCTGCACCAAATTCAATTTCTGAAGACACGGTCAAAGAGAAAAGTGGCGCAAATAAGGCAAACCGTTCCCAACTCCTGTTGGCGAATTAGTTTCTGATTTTTCTGTGAGAATTTTGAAAACATTGTTGATTACGATTTTTACTGCTGGAATTGAGGAACAACTTGATAAAATTGCTGAACATAAATTGACTCGCCTTAAGATGCTCCGCGATTTCTACACGCCATTTGCTGAAACTGTCGGCGCCTCCGCTATGGCTAACCGTTACAATTCTGCCACCGAACTCGGCATTGACCCCAAAACCAACAAGAAAGTCTATGCTAAGATTGGTCGTAATGGTGGATTTATTCAATTAGGTGAGAACGAAAAAGAGGCTGGCGAAAAAGCCAATCTTCGCCCCACTTCCAGCCGGAAAAACCGTAAGACTGTTACTCTTGAGCTTGCGCTCAAACAATTAGAGCTTCCTCAACTCACCTCGTCTGGCTGGCACAGCCTCGGATGGCACAGAACTCATTGCCGCCAATGGCCCCTTCTGGTCCATACCTTAAAGCCGGAAACTACAACATTCCACTCAGTCGCGCCGATAAGGCCGAAAGTCCTTACACTATCTCCTTCGACCTTGCCAATGAACTTTTATCAAAAGAAAATCTTCCATTATTGCCGACTGGGGAGAGGTCAAAATTATCAATGGCCCTCTTCTGACCATATATTAAAGGCCCAGCCATAAACCAGCTTCCGGCAAGGCGCCCAAGGCCAACAACATCAAAATCCCTGCAGATATTGATCCAAAATCTCTGACCCTTGAAAAAGGCTACCGAATTATTAAAATAGTAAGACTACTACAACTACTACTAAAACTGTCAGCAAGTCCACAAAAGCCGCCCAGAAACTACTGCAAAGACCAAAAATCTACTAAATCCGCCACAAAATCCTCCAAAACTGCAAAATCTGACAGTAAGACTGCCAAAGCTAAAAAGCCACATAATAAGTTATTAAAAATAGCGAGAAAACTCAAGTTCCTGCCATATTTTTATTGTCTCAAAAATCAACTACCACACCACAAAACTGTTTATGTTTATATTTTTAATAAAACTTATTAGGTTATAAGTAAAATATATGGTACAATAGACAACAGAAAACAACTAAAGAAAAAGTTAACAGGATCAGGATTTTAAGAGAAAAAGAAATATTTCAATTTTTATTTACTTGACAATTTTTATTTTTAATGTTATTATATATTAAATTTTAGAAAACAATTCAGTAACAATTCAGCGGTGGAGGAAGCTGAAAAAAGACCCTAGAATGGATCAACATACAGATGTAATCGCGAAAAGCCGTCCAAGGTAGTCTGAGTATCATTGAGCAAGATCGTGAAAAGGAAATCATCTCTCGTCGCTTTGGTTTAAATGGCGAGCGCGAAACACTGGAACAAATTGGAGAATTTTATCCATTACTAGGGAACGTGTCAGACAACTTGAAAAAGCCATTGTCGTCCGCCTCCGCATTGCCGCAGAAGATGGTAAAACTCCTGAACTTGCTGCTGCTGGAAAAATCCTTATCCGCAATCTTACAGAAGAGGGAAGAATCGCTAAAAATCTACCCTCACCACCAAAATCTATGGTCAGTGGAAGCCACCAATCTTGAAAATCCCTATCTCATCTTTTCTCGCCGAAATCTCCGCAAATCTCACTCTAATTGAGGAAACTGAGAAATATTACGGTGCTATTGGTATCTCTGATTATGGTGACGAAAACCATCAAGAAACACATCGATGAAATCGTTAACTGATCAAGCGCCAAAGCCCCAGTCTCGTCTCGAAGAACTTGACAATCAGTTGAATTATGAGCACCCAAACTATATCCGCGCCGTTGCTTCAATCTCCAAACAACTTTCTTCTTTAGACGACCAGTGGGTCTCAGCAAAATGGCCAACTGTCAACCCAAAGAACATTCGCGACAAAAATCTATGTTATTCTTCAAAACAAGAAGGAGCCAATGCATTTTAACGACATCGCCGATGCTATTTCCGCCTCCAGCTTCCGCAAAAAGGATGTCACTCTCCAGGCTATCCACAATGAACTTATCAAGGACCCTCGTTTTGTTCTCATCGGTCGCGGCATTTATGCACCCGTGATTGGGGATACAAAAAGGGAACTGTCTCCCAAATTATTACCAGCATCCTTGAAGAATCAAAACTCCGCTCACTCGTGAAGAAATTGTAAAACGTCCTCAAAAGTTCGTAAAAGTCAAAGAAACTACTGTGCTCCCTAAATCTTCAAAACAAAAACTTTATCAACGTGTTGACAAAAACATGTATACAGTTGCTAAAAACCGCAGAATAATTATTCTTTTCATGCTAAACTATAGGTATGATTAGTGACTATTCTCCACGTGCTCCTTTATGCCAATTGTTTGGCTGCCAATAGTGATAATTTTAGGCGTTCTCACCTATCTTAACCATAAGAAAATCAACCAACTCAAAGTCCCTCAATGTCGACTCTGTGCTTTGATGCTAGAAATCCAAAATAACGACAAGCAAGAACCTCTGCCGAACAAATGCTCTGCCTCTGCTTCATCGGCATCTTTACGCGATGCGGAATCACTCAAGCTCTGGCGGCGTCCAGGAACACCTCAGCTTTTGAAGTAGTTAGTACTGGTGGACAGATTCCGCTTTTACGTTTGGACTCAAAAAGCCCAGCAAGTTTCGTGGAGGCCAAATTTACGCTCATCACCCAACCGTACAAATCTACACCATTGACAAAGATTATGTCGATAACCGCGACACATGAAATTATTTATACAGCCGAACTCGGTCTCACGGAAAATTCCGCCCCTGCCAATCAAAAACCTTTTGATAATTTCGAGGTCGATCCTCTTGCTGGCATTACCGGCACCCTTGCTAAACTTGACCCTGATCACTCTGAAGAGCTCTGATCCAAATCTCACTCGTCCAGTTGCCGATTCCCTGGCACAAAGATACCGATGAGTGGATCAAGCAGTTAAAAAGCTGGTAAGGTTTTACCCTCTTCAATATTGACTTTTCACCTGGCTCTGCTCAGCTCATCTCCGCCTCTGGACACCTCCAACTGGTGGCACCGCCTCTGAAGTTGGAGTAGAACTTTCCGAGCGTGCCAAGTCCCAGGTTAGCGCCGCCGAACAAAAAGGCCACCAAACTCTGGTTACGAAGTAAAAATCCGTCTAGTCTACCTCGGCAACAGCGACATTAATGCAAAACTCAATATGCAAGCTCTGGTCGGTACCTTTTAAGCAGTTCAACTCTACCAACCTTAATGGTTTTTAAACAACTTGGCGGTAGCTTCAATAGAGAAGACCTTGATGCGTACAAAATGCGCCAATTCACCAACCCTGGCTTCATTCTCAACATTTCCGAACTAGCCAGTGTCTATCACCTACCCCACACTTCTGTTGAGACCCCAAACATTGTCTGGGCCAACCTCAAAGACCGCCGAACCACCTGCCAAACTTCCGCTCATCACTGGTATTGCTTCTAATGACGAAAAATATTTCCGCCTTTGGTCTCACAAATTTCCGCGGCATCAACCACCAATTTGGTCATGCTCCGCCGCGATCGTTCAAGGCACGTTTATATCATCGGTCAAACCGGTGCCGGTAAAGTCTGGTCTCTTGAACTCTTCGCCCTCTCCGATATCTTTCTACAATCAAGGCTATTGTATTATTGATCCACACGGCGACTTTGCCGTAAACAACCTCCGCTTTTGTCCCACAAAGTCGCGTTAAAGATGTTGTTTATTTCAAACCCAGCTGACACACTAATATCCAGTCGCCTTCAACCCTCTGGAGCTTTCCTGACCCTACTAGAAAACCTAATATCTGTTCTGAGGTTATCGGTGTTTTGAAGCGTATGTTCGGCGACTCATGGGGTCCTCGTCTTGAACACATCCTCCGCTTTACCCTCCTTGCCCTGCTTGATCGCCCAGGTACCACCTTACTTGATATCTCACGTATTCTCACTGACAAGGAGTTCCGTAAAGAAACGCTTGAATATTGTACTGATGTCACCGTTCTTCAGTTCTGGAAACATGAGTTCGGCCAGTGGAACGAAAAACAAGTTAATGAGTCCATTGCTCCTGTCTTAAATAAGGTTGGTGCTTTTACTGCCAACCCAATCATCCGCAATATCATCGGTCAGTCCCGCTCTAGCTTCGATGTTCGTAAGATTATGGACGAAGGAAAAATTCTTGTCGTTAACCTCTCAAAGGGTCTCATCGGTGAAGACAATGCTGGTATCCTCGGTTCCTTCCTTGTCACCAAAATTCAGCTTGCCGCCATGTCTCGTTCAGATATCCCAGATGTCTCAAAGCGTCGTCCATTTTATCTCTATGTTGATGAGTTCCAGAACTTCGCGACCGACTCCTTCTCAGTCATTCTTTCCGAGGCTCGTAAGTATGGTCTAAATCTCACCGTTGCCAACCAGTACATCTCACAGATGACCGAGAATGTCCGCGATGCCGTTTTTGGTAACGTTGGTACCATTAATCTCATTCCGCGTTTCCGCCGACGATGCCCCAATCCTTGTCAAACAGTTTGAACCAGTGCTCGATGCCTCCGACCTCATCCAAATGAATAACCGTCACTTTTGTCATTTCCATGATTATTGGCGGCGAAAAGGCTTCTGCCTTCTGCTACTACCTTAAATATTCAAAAGCCCCAACCGATAATCTTGACGAGATCATCGAAAGTTCACGTAATCTCTATTCAAGGCCTCGCGCTGATGTAGAAGCCGAAATTCGCGCCAATATTGAACAAAGTGAGAAATACAAAAAGATCTCTGACTCTGGCCGCGGTGAAAACAACGCGCCTAAGACCCCTAAATTTGAATTCTCTAAAATGCACCAAAGCTAGAGTTTCATCGCCCCGAAACTGGACGCGTAATTGACCCAAAAAGGTTTCTCCAAACGCCATCTCCGGCAAAAATTCTTTGACCTTAAAAGACCTCGGCGCAGCCTTCGAAAAAGCCAAAACGAGGGCCTCTACGACAGCTAGTTCAGCGAATTTCAGTTACTTTCAGATACTTCAGTCTGCTTCACATACTTCATCTATTTCATCCATCTCATCCGACCCCATCCGCTCCATCCGTCTCATCCACTTATCTGCCTCGTCCACTTCAGTAGTCTGATCTACCTCATCTACCAGTGTCTCATCTACTCCATCCACCTCAACTACCTCCCCTGTTTCGACCATTAGCAATGTCAAGCAACCTTCAACCATAAACAAACAGGGAACTACCTCCGTTAAACCCCTTAGCTTTGCTGACAAATTAAATAATCAGCTCAAGAAAGCACCAGAAAGTTTTATGAACAAGTTAGCCAATCAGGGTCAAGAATAACTCAACAAATAATCCAGAAAAACCGCTGAAAAAGGCCTGCAGATTAAATCAAACCAAAAACAGTAGGGAAATACTCATTTGATAATTCAGCTACTAAAACGTCTGTAAATGCGCCACAGAGGCAAAATAATTTCAATCAAAACCAGAATAAACCTCAAGGACACCAAGAACAGGGAAATACCGATCGAAACTCTAAAAACAAGAACCGCAAAAATAAGAAGAGAGGTAACTCTTCCCCTAATAATCAATCTAGTAATTCCCCTACCCCTGTTAATTCTTCTTCCACCCCTGTAAATCCGACAGACCAATCTCTCTCAACAAAGCCAGCCAATAATTCCTCCACCCTGTTAAGTCCCCAGTCTCTACCCCTGTTCCCTACACGTCAGACTAATTATGCTCTGACCTTCACGACGGTCGTCCAGGCTTCTCTCACCAGCCAAAAATCTCCCTCAAAGATCATCAATTGGGAGAAAATGGTTTTCGTCAGAACATCCAAGGGCAACAGAGCTCAGCTGACAACGGATATCTGAGTATTCATCACTAAAAATATCGCTCCTAGAGCTCCTAGGAGCGATTCTGATATTTAGAGGGGAAATACTCATAAGACAATAAAGACATTACTACGTGGCTACAAACTCGAATTAGCTAGCAAACGAGCTCGGTCCACTATTTTTTTCTAAATTACCGACGTATATTCAATCGTCTTTTTGTCGATATTTACAATGTCGCACAATAACTATTTTACGACACACTAGAGGAGAAAGTCTACATAGACAATAAAGTCGTCAATCACTCTCACCAAGACCCTATAACCCCTATACGCCCACTATCGTTCCACTATTCATAACCTCTAATAAATCATCTTAAGACCCTCTTAGACAGATATAAAATCCTAAACCCCGTAACGTCTGACCATCTTATTTTTCTCATCAGCAGAGAAATACTGAATTAATCATAAATATCACCACTTTAAGGGAGCAACACATCTCAAAATCTCATCCTTTATCTATCATAATACGTGCAATTCCGATCAATTTGAAGATTCGAGAAGAGCTGGAATTACCTCAAAAATCCCACCCTGTAAAAAGTCATCCGTACGCATATGCTCATGAAATCTCAATGCTGAATTTCACGGATTTTTAGCCAAATTACCGGATTTGTCCTTTTCCTTATTCCTCTTCCCACCCTCTATTGCTCACGCCAATCTCACCCCCGGTCCAGCCACAGTTAAAAGTAATCGTACACTTCCCAAAAATTACTTTTGTTTGTTTCCCTATTTCCGAACAAAAACCGAACTAGTATATTTATATCTAATCTAAAGGATATTTTCATAAACACTCTCACAAAAATCTCGAAGGATATTTACTGTTTTAAAACTATAGTCCCAATTCTTGATGTTTTCAAAACATAAACATCGTCAGATCTTTCAGTTGAGTGTGTCTTTCAGAAAACACATACACTATATCTATCGGCCTTGGAGTGTGTTTTTCAGATATACACATCTTCAGATCCTAGTATTTTAGAGCTTTTTCACGCAATCCCTTGTAAAGAACTTCACACTGTCATTGAGCTCAATCACCAGCTTCTTTCTCCAAGACTGAAAGCAATACCACACCCGTTTCACTGCCAGCCACCAGCTCGGTCACTCTTGCATCTTTTTCCTTCTGCACTGAATCCACTGAAACCTCGCCAATCAGCTCCTATTGCGATAAACGCGTCCCAGCATCCCAGCCCCATCATCGCGTCCAGTTAGCACCTCACCACCAGCAATAATTGCCGTACGTCTCAGTCCTCAAATACGCCCTGATTTTCATTTCACCAGTCTCTCCTCGACAACCCCATCATCAAGTAGGTTCTCCATCGAGGCCTTAGCATCATCCAAAGCTCTGTAAATCACGCTGACAATTACGAATCTCCACCCGTCTCTAGCTGCTAGCTTCACAACATTAGTTTGGCACACTCACATTGAAAAGCCATACACCACAGTATTATCACCCTCTGCCATGTAGACGTCATTTTTGGTCACATCACCCACGCCAGAAGATACAATATTTAGAGAAATCTCGCCTTTGTATCAATCATCTTCAAAGAATCGATTACGGATGTCACGGAGCCACGTATATCACCTTAATAATCACATTAAAGACCTTTGAATTGTCCGCCGCATTCATCATACGAAGAAGGTCCGTAGAAGTTACATTTGCTGAAGCCGTCTCGCAGCCTTCCACTTGAGCGTTCAGTAGTGCCTGCTTTCTCGCAGTCTTTTTCATCCTTCACCTCAATAAACGATCACCGAAGTTAGGCATCCCTAAAGCCAGTTACAGTCACTGGAGTCGACTGAGTCGCTTTCCCCTTTGGCTTACTGCGGAAGTCCATCATCGTACTGAATCTTACCATAAGCGCTTCCAGCTACCACAAATTACACAGTTCTTTAGTCCCAGCCAGTTACCAGCAATTCACCACAGAACCTTTTTCCAACCTCACATGAGATTCAATCACAAGCCCCTCAGCTGGGATTTCACATCTGCCTTCAACTCTTCAAGATCAGCCGTAAGCAAAATCATATCCAACAATTCTTCAAGATTATCCCTACGCCGCTGAAATCGGCATCCCATTGTAATATCGCCACCCCACCTCAGGCTGCAAAACCGTGTTGCGCCAAACCGCCATAGTAGCGCGGAATATCTGCTCCCTCACGATCAATCTCTACACTGCCACTGATAATCTTCGCTTGCGCTCTGAGCAAACTTAATTGCCTCACAGTCTGTGGTTTCACACCATCATCTGCTGCTACTGGCTAATCACTCACAATATCGGTCAACATCGCACCGTGTTGATCGAATCGCCGTAAAGGCCTCTTTGCGTCCAGGAGTATCTAGAACGTAATTAGCGGGTCATCATGTTTCAACTGATAGCTGAGATATGCTTGAGTAATCCCACCAGCCTCACCCTCAACTCGTCTTTTTGTGTAGTAACGAGCCCAGTAAAGTTGTCTTACTGTGATCAACGTGCCCCATCACGCCACCACTGGTGGCGCAGCACTGGCCTTTCTGATAATTCCTCATGAAAATTGCAGTCTTAGTCGCCGTATTCTTACGTTCAAGTTTTTACGTTCTCACTTAGCTCAATCGACAATCAAGCTCTTGCAGTATCAAAAATCTAGGCGCTGATTAATTGTCGCCATATTTCCTGTTTAGTGTTCGCCAATCAATGCGGTTACCGAGCCTCGAGTGCCTCCGCCAATTCATCTACCGTGATTGGAGCCCAAGCGATCTGAATAATCTTCTGGGTCTCCGCCATTTTCTCCCTTCCTGTTTCTTTGCCCATCCAGAAACAGGTTTAATGCGTAAAAATTACTCCTATTTTACCATATTTATAGAGAATAAGAAATTGTTAGCTTAATTACAATAGTAACAAGAATCACCAGTCAATATTTCATTCTTCATAAATTAGTCAGCATAGCCAGCAGCTTGTGCGGTTCATATTGCGCCACTGTTGACTTCTGCATTCTTTGCAATCGAGTTCAATCTCGCTTGCTCAACTTTTTAAATCGTCAGCCGCCTGGCTTCCAAGTTTGCAATCGTGTATCAATCTTGTTCATATTGTAGTCATAGCTAGTCACATTCCCTGTTGAGAGACGCAAAAAGTCCGATTGTAAAATTTCAATAACCAAAATAGCACTGCTGAAAAACGACCGATTCCACGCGCTTGATGACGCACTGTATTGCGATTGCGTGAATAACCAGAACTTTACAGAATTGAAGCCAAAATAGCTAGTTTGGACGATCATTGATACTCATGCATGCCATTAAAAACCGCCAAACCCCTGTTGGCGCATAGTTCTTGCTCCACTCTGCATTATTTTCCTCGTTTTATGTAAACTCCTCGCTAAAATCTTCGCAAAATAAGATTTTAATTAGAGTTTAACCTGAATTTATGTTTTATATTGTTTTCGTTTGTTTTAGTGAGAGTCTGGTCGGTGCGCCTTCGTTTAGCGAATTTGCCCTGAATATAGTCCGAAAGCTCTTATTAGCCGCACCACCGCATCGCTAATAAGGCTTTCCGGAAGTCATATCTATCTTTTATTAAACACGTTTCAGTTGACTTTACAACCGTGCGGGACCTCGTCGTTTCCGAAAGCTTCCCTGATAGCAGGCCCTATGCCTGATACATTTCAAAATCAGGAGATTTACATCAACCTAGATCTAGAATTAACTTCTCAGCGAACTAACCTTTGATTTTCTGTGCTCGGAGAAGCGTTTTTACAATGATTTGCTTTGGCATATAGCCTCCTTTATTTTTATTTTTATCATCCCAAAACCTTCAGCACTCTGTTGCATGCTTATTTTTAGTCTAATTTCATCCTAAATTTTTCTAGTTGCTCTCAGTTTTGCGCTTCTCTGCTCTTGGATTGATAACCAATTCATCCATTCCCGCAACAATTGGATTCTTTGTCAGAATTTTCCAGTTCAGATTCTTCTCCAAGTGAACTCACCTGTTTAAAATATCGCTTCACTAACCTCATCCTCTAGGCTATGAAAAAGTACAATCGCAATGCGTCCATTTGGTTTCAGTAGTTTCGGAATCAACGGTAGAGTATTCTCGATAATCGAAAGCCTTCATTTACTGCAATCCGAATTGCTTTGAAAACCTTGGTTGCTGGGTGCTTTCCCAAACCATCCTTTTCGACTTAGCGCATCCGCAAGCTTCTTTAGTAGTTTTCCATGGTCTGTTATATACGATTTCTCTCGCGTTTTCTTGCCAGCCCCGATGATTCTCTCACCATATCGTTCGAAGATTTCAATCAGTCTCTTCTCCGACCAGTGATTCGCATCGTTTCATGACAACTCCTGCGTTTGATCCATCTCGCATATCCAGTTCCCTTCGTGCATAAAAATGAAAAACCTCGCTCTGAATTATCCAGCTGCGGTGAAGATACTCCAAACATCAGCTAATATCATATCAAAAGTTTTTCCACACTGATTAAAGACTGCGCCGCATTATAAAAATCTCGTGCAACATTTCAAGTCCGAATCAACCATCTGGGTACTTCTTCGATAGAAAAATTAATTGCATTAATGTCTCGATCCACTAAGACCGACTCTTTATAATCCGCGTAACCGCCAAAAATCTTTTCCCGCATGACCTGCATAACCCGCCGTCAAGTCTAAATACGACTGCTCACGCCAGGCTGCAAAAATCTGAGAACTCTGATAGTAACACTGGCTTATGTAGCTTTCCATACATCTATTATATCAAAGATTTTCATCTCTTTTATATAGAAGCTTTTAGTTTGAGATCGCTCAACCAGAAATTTTTAGCGTGTTTGTGTATGTTTTTGTTTGTTAATTAAGACTTATTACTGCAATTTCTAATTGTTTTTCATACACAAATGCTGCTATAGTTTCATCCAATGCAAGACTGAATATATGACTATAACTGTTGAGAGACCTATTGTGTAGGTTGTTTGTTGAGTTAATTGGGAGGTGTTTAGGATGTGCTAGTGAGTTTTGATCGCGTTTCCTAAAGCACGCCAAGACCCTAGTTGACTGACCCTCAAACATTTTTTAATGTGCCAAAAGATACCTTTTAACTGCCGTCTTTCTTCACCAAGCGAATTACTTCGTAATCCATTTCTTCTTTCGTAGCTGTCGCTTGATTATTCATATTTAATCTTTTTGTTTGTGGGTTTTTGTTTTGTTATCCACCGACATTAGTTTAGCGCCATTACGCACATAATGCAAGTGCTTTTTTCACATCGGACATTTTTCAACAAACTTTTCCACACATGTTCACATATAATGCAAATCTCCCCGTTATGTATGAATATATAAGGACTAATCCCACCCCTGTTATTTTTTAAAACAATTATTTCTACAGTTTTCCACAACTGCGAAAACTTTTTGTCTGTATCTATATTAATAATATAATTATTCTTCTATGCGTATTATTTTCACTTTTCAAATAACTGAACAGGACACCTGAAAAATCTAATCTTCCAAGTTATTTTTATTGCAGGCACCCTACTTTTTATTTTTATTGAATACAGCTAGCTTTTTAACAAACATACTGTTTTTATTAAAAATCCGTCTTCGTCAAAAACCAAATCTTTTTCTGTAGTTTCCTTATTTTAAAAACCGAACAAAACCGAACAGGGCCAGAACCAAATCCAGCCCATCTTTAATACAGGTGACTTTAGCAGTCTCAGATAACCTTTAAAAATTCTCGGTCACCCGATTAATTAATTTATTTATTCATATTTTATCTATTAGTTCTACACATTATTTTGTTTTTAATATGCTCTGCCCTCAAGCCTCATACATCCACATATCCTGCCATCACTCCCTCGTTTTTGAGGTATCCATCATCCTCAACGATATCTTCAACTGTTTCAGCCGTCCCCCTATCTAAATTGCATTTATAATACTCATCCCTACCTCAAGATAAATATCCACTTCAGTGCTCACCAGGTGGAATAATCGCTCTTCGTTACATCTCATTCCACATCACTGTACATCTTTTTCCATTAGAGCCACGTACTGTTTAATGCGTTCTGTAATCATATTCGAAGTGTCTTCATCAATAATTTCTACAGTTGGCGATATTTTTCCACCTCCACTCGCTTCTGGTTTACTGTTGGCTGTTTTTGCAGAGCCTCTGACTATTAAAGTTCCAGATACTACAGTCGCACAATTACCGCACCCAACAAAATCAATCTGTAATCGTCGTTCACGCTTTCACTATTTTGTCGTACCAATCGTTCTCGACTGCCTCACGACCACCCGCACATCGTTCTTCCCACTTCATCTACGCTTCCTATTTTTTTGTTTCATTATAATTTCCATCATCCGTACAGACGCGTCAGACTTTTGCAATTTCTTTTTAAATTAAAAGCTAACCCCACGCGCTTTCTCATCGTCATCTAGTAGTTCTTAATCTTTGAAAGCAGTGTTCTGGCTTTTTCCTCCATTTTTGCATCCGAAACCACTTCCACAGCCCCCAGCTCTGTGTAGCCTCTCCGCATTTTTGCTTGATGCCCACCTGGTAGCTTCTCAAAAGGCACTCAGAATTACAGGCTTCTCCAGCGCTGCCAGCTCAGAAATCGTCAGCCCTGCTCTTGAAACTACCAAATCCATGCCCCCAATATCTCGTAGCATTTTTGGCGAAAACTCACATTCGAAAAATCTGAATCCAGCTTCGCTCATTCCATTTTTCAAAAACCTTTAATCCAGCATCTCATCATAATACTTACGACCAGCAATCAGCTCCCACGCTTGCATCTTTCAAGCAATCTTTCCAGACTCGCCCTAGTTGGGTGTTTAAATGTCTGACCCCTGGGATCCACCGGTAACTCACCACCAATTTCTTCCTCGAATTAGTGCCTAGTTCTCCCTTTTTAGCTCACTCTGCAAGAAGGACTAACTGGCGCAAACCTGGTGCCACTGGAATCCCCACCCATCTCAATCTAGAGGCACTTCCGCTCCCATATTTTTCCGCCTGTACTGGCAACCTAGTAGCAATCTTAGCTGCCTTCTCATTAAAATACGATCATCAACCCCAAACACTGCGTCAGATTCATGAATCACGTATGAATTTTCAAAAACCCAGCCACCATCCCCACCGGCAAGCTCCCACAACTCACCCTTTCTATCAAAAATTACATCTGGACGGTTTTTCACCTAATAACCCTCAAAAAGCCCTGCACCAGCCCCAACAAGAACCGCAAACGCCCTCCACCAAGTTTCCAAATACTACATCGAAAAATGTTTTCGCCCATTATCGAAATAATCCATTTTCAAACCATGATAACGTCCAAATTTTCCCGCAAAAATCTTACGCACTCTATATATTGTTTATTTTTCTGCTCACTTCTTCACCCCATCGAAACCGCTATTTCTGTTTGCTAAATTGGAAATATTTTTATAATACTTTCGATCAGTCCAAAATTCCACTTGCGTATTTGGATACTTATGAAAAATTTCACGAATCACCGACATAGCTGGCGTAATATGTCCACCCTGAACCACCACCAACAACTAAGATTTTCACTTTATTTTTCTCCTTTCAGCATCCAAACATCTGCTCTCATTGTAATTAGAAATATTTAAAACCAAGCCTCATGATTGCCATATTCATAATCAAACTCGTTCCACCTTTTCGAGAGTGCGGCAGCGAATACCAGTTACGGAGCTAAGCCCGTCATTGCAGCTATATTCACCACCACATGTCCAGCTAAAGCAAGCAAATACCCCACTCGTCACCAATTGGTAATAGCTCATCCTCGTACAATCCACACTTTCAGCATCCTCGAAAGCAACATATAGTAGAAAAACAGCACCACCAAAAATCCCTCATCAACTGATCGTTTCCCAATCACGGCAAACATCGAGTCGGTAATTGATTCTGGCAAAATATCCAGCCGCCTGTACGCTATTGCTGATTCCACTCCAACAATCCTCCTGACCCAATCGCAATCAAAGCATCATTAATAGGATAAGTTTCAGCATCCTTTGTTTTTATCTTCCGAAGTTGACTGACCACTCACTAGTTACCTTCCCACTAAAGAAAGTTTTCAAACTGTTCTCACGGTGTGGTACTCACCATCGAAAAACACAGCAGAGCTGAGTCCCACAGCAACCACCATCACAAAAGTTTTAAACCTCACTCCACTAACTAAAAGCATCGCAAAGGCCATCGCTGCCAGAGGTAATCCCTGACCCCAAATCCTTCTATGCGATCACGATAGTATTCAGCTGCCGCAAAAAGGCACCAGCAAATTTCACCCAAAAGGCCCAGCCGTCTTTTTTAGCCTTTAAATGCCTCAATTCTTTTTGCGTATCAGCTTTAAAATCGCTTCCCTATCTACGATTAACATATACAGAACTGTACCAGTCTTTAAAAATCCCCAAGTTTTCTTGCATTTTTGTTTTTCACACCTCGCCCCATAGTTACCTAGGTTACGTCCGTTATCATTATAGTCACTAGAGAACCCTACACGGCTACTCATTCTTTGTATTCACGTTAGTCATTACTGCTGCATCCCACCACGTCCAGCTTTCTACCATCAAACCCGTCGACATTTTCTACAATCCGTACAGACCTGCTAAACAAAAATCGCACTCAAATTTCACTCATCCTGCCACCTGTAGCGGAATCGATCAATATTCAACCACCCTACATCCACCCAGTGCACATCTTTACAAAATGCACCCTGGGATCATCATAATCGCACAGATAATGTGTTACAAGCATCATGATACCCGCAATGCTCAAACATTCCAGCAAAAAGCTACAAAATTTCGAATTCTTCTTCCTTTCATTATGTTCCGCTGAGCTCTTAGCGGCATTTTTAAAAAGCGCCATCATCGCAACAAAAGCTAACACTACAAACAAAAATCTGGCTTTTAATTGTCGAGCTCGATCATCATTTTTACCTATAAGAAATATTCTGGATATTCGTATAGATGCGCCCAATATACTCACCATAATCGTTCCGATTAATACCAGAACAAAGCGTTGCAATAGATATTCTTATCTGTCTGATGTTTTCACGCATAAACCCCTACACCACCTGTATTGCGGGATGATCCTCCCGACATTGCACTAAATATTCCGATAATCCTATTACCCCAGCAACACCTAAAAACGCATGACAATTCTTTTGCTCCCTCCCATCCACTTGCTTCTAAGATGATGGTGAATTGGATGCGATAAAAAGATTTTCTATGAAACAACTGCTTTGAGGTCATTTGAATTAAGGATGAACCAGCCTCAACCACAAACAATAAGTCAATTACGGTAGCAGAAAGAATGAGCTTTGTCATCATCGACACCACACCAAGACTCAGATCCTAGAGCAAAGACCCCATCGTCACCCATCATGAAACGGAGCTGGTGGAATACTAAACTACATAAGAGAGCAGCCATCCAACCACAGTCATACAAATGCGAATAATGCAACTTTGGCCTCGAATACGCAATTACCCCAAAAGAACTGTATGCCACTCATCGCCAGCCTCCGGCCAAACCATCTAGCCCGTCCGAAATATTAACTGTATTTTGAAGTTGCTACTACAGAGAAGGCAAACAACAACATCATCGGAATCGCTCCTAGTCTCAAAGTTCCATGAAATGGCAAAGTGAATGACCGGTCCAGCCCTAATTTATACAGTAAAAACCAGCCCAAACATCAAACCCACGATTGTAATCATTGAAAAACTTCACTGGTGCCCTCTAAGCCTGCCGCCCTGGCTCCCGTACCCGAAAATGACTTTACGATCATCAATCAACCCCACCAGCGAACCACCTAAAAGTCTCGCAAACGGCAGCCAAGTCTCCGCACGATTCCAGTTGCAAAACCAGGTCACCACTGCCACCACGACCACCCCAATAATTCCCCGCCAATCGTTGAAAACTCGCTTGAAATTTATGTGCATGCAGCTTCGTCATAATCGGCAAAGCATCGCCCTCGCACCGTGGTTTTTCTCTGTTTTTCCAAAATGATATTTATAGCTAAATTTGTAAAAGGCGTCAAAGACAGAAAACAAGAAACTACCTAGCGCTAGCAGTAATCCATATAGAGTATTTCCATCCAAATTATTCTGCACAGTTTTTTTACCTCTCATCTTTTAAATAGTTTACCATAAACTGACTAATCTCATCAAAAATTGGCTTTGGTATGCATCCTACTGTCTAGCCTTCGATTGTCCCTCCCAAACTTTTGTCATAACTCACATATTCAGGATAATCTGTCCCTGACCTAGCCCCATAACCAATATAGTCGCGATCGTCTCATCAAAGGTATATTTACTGTTTTTACCACCTGCGCCGTACCAGTCTTACCGCCGACATAAACCCCCTCATCATAATACTTTACATTTGGAAAAACCAATCTCGCAGTATGTAGCATCTTTCGCATTGTCTCACTAGTTGACGACTCAATCGCCTGATGATCACGCTCCTTCAAGACATCACGCACAAACTCCCCATTCTTGATCTCTCCCGCCACCAATGTTGGCGTAGTAATAAGTCACCACTCATCCACCACATGAAAAAGCTGTTGCACCTGTATCATCGTCAAATCCAAACTCTGACCAAACGTCATATTCGCATAACGCGCATTCGTACCATCAATATCCGTAGGTGGAATCACTGTACCTTTAGATTCTGCTAGCTCAATTCCAGTATATTTCCCCAGTCCAAACCTATTATAGTAATAATCATCAAAGTTTTTCTTTTCCCTGATAGTAATCTCAGTCTCCGAGCCGCCAAGTAGCCTCTGAAGCCTGAATCGAGCGAGTATTCGAAAAGAATACGTCAACACCTCTTGCATTGAAATGTTTCAGCATGCCCCTTTAATCGCATTCTGAATCGGCCAACCGTCAATCGTTACAAGATCAGCATATTATAAGTTGTTTCCGGCGTCATCACGCCACTATCCACCGCCGCCGCCAATGCAAATGTCTTACAAACTGAGGCTGGATTGAGCCGATGATCGTCACGTCCGTCTGAAATGCACGCGCATCCGTTACCTTGCATATTCAGCCGGATTATAGGTTGGAGTCTCGCCATCGCCAAGATCTGGCCATTTCTTGGGTTCATCACCACCGCTGAAGCATTTGTTACATGAAACTTTTTCATAGTGGCCTTAATTGCATCTTTCAGTTTTCTTCGATATTACGATCAATCGACAATACTACGTTTCCGTCCTGCGCCGGCACACGTACGTTATTTTTCCCGATTGTTAGTGAATGTTATTGATCGTCCTTTACTGTCTTCAAGATACCATTTACACCAGTTAATTCCTTATTTAGCTTTCCCTCAATTCCATATTGCTCCTTTTTCCATCAGCATTCACAAACCCCCAACACTTGTGCTGCCAAACTCTCCGGATACACACCTTTCGTTTAGTTGAGCCTGCATAAACACCAGTAATTTTTGCTTTTTCAATCTGTTTTGCTCTTTCATATGGCACATTTTTGCAATCACAGCATATCGATGACGCCCTCATTTGCGAATACTTTATCCCAAGTATTTACCGCATAACCTTGCACCAGCTGATCGATTTTTGCCTCATCTTCTTTTAGCTCCTTCCCACCCTCACTGCGCAACAAAATGGATCCACCGAAATCGTATAAACCTTCTCGTTCATCACTACTGGCGTGGTATTATCCCCATCCATCATATAGATTTCGCGTTTTGCAAAAATTGTATTCTGTATCGTCTGTTGCGACATCGCCAGGTCAATATATTTTTGATGCGATATAATCTGTAGGTCATACATCCTCGCAACAATCAAATATAAAACAAAGCAAGCAGTACACTCAATCAAGTCCGTTCGTTTCTGCATTTGTTTAACTTTCATTTAATTCTGATTATATCATGTTATATATACTGAGTTTATAGAGATGAATTAACAGCAAGCTGAAAGCTTTCTTCCTTTCCACTCAGTTTACTCATTTTTATTAATTTAACTATTTTTATTCCGCTATTGCTTTTTCTTTGAACCCATTATTGACTCAAAAGCTCGCTAGTTGTTGCTTAATTCTTCGTCCTGCATGGTGTAATAATTTTATCCAACCAGCTCGGCCTCACCATTTGCTCTTTGCTCGACACTTCCACCACATCACCGCTTTTAATTTTGTGTTCAAATTAGATAATTTACCATTAATCTTGCCCCCATCACGTGTCCACCCAGCCTGAATGCAGCCTGTATGCAAAATCAAGTGGCAGCCCATAGGAAGGTCGATAATGTCACCTCATGTATAGACAAAGATTTTATCCGTAGGTTCACTCAGCTTTCTTGAGGTCGATTTGTTTACTCATCTCTTTAGTTTTGTGCCGCCATCCGCAATTCTGAAATCCACAATAAGTTAGTTGGTCAAATGCTGAATCTTCCTGTTTTATAGCTCTCGTCAGCTTCTGCTCATTATAATAGAAGCTCGCCGCAAGCCCCCTCGGCATATTCATGCATATCTCTAGTGGAATCTGAAACTCCACAATCCTTCTTATCAGGGTAATCACCGTCGTAGTGTAGCGATTGATAGCCATTTTTGCTTTTGGTACTGCCACATAATCTTTTAATTCTCCCTCGTCATGGATGTATATAACGAATGAATTAAGCTAAAACTAGGTAACAGCTCGTAATATCATCCACAATCACTGTAAAGCTGTCAAATCATACACCTCATCAATATTTTGATTGTATTTTTGCCAACTTCTGTAGAGAGTAGACTGATTTTACTCGTCCGTTTATTCTCAAAATTGATTTTTTCGCGTGTACAGTGCTGACCCTCATTTTTATCCTTTTTAGGCCTTCGGCAGACTGATTCCGCTTCAATAGATTTCTAGTTCTTTATACCTCTTTGATCCACGTAGCGATAAAGCGCAATATCAGATATTTCCACCTCTAAGTTTCCCCATATTTAGCCTATCCGCAAGTGCAAAGATTTCCAAACTTCTCTTGGTACCTTTTCTCTGTTTTTCTGGAGATAGAGCTGAAAGCTGTCTCCAAATTATGCAATCTATCCGCAAGTTTAATAATCAAAACTCGAATATCCGGCCCTCGTTGCAAACCAATAATCTTAATAAATTATCCCTGGTAGCCGGAAAATAGGTATCAATATCTCGCATCCCCTGTCTTGCTCTTTACTAATTTTGTCACCCGTCCACCAAAAAGGCCACCGATTCACCAAATTCGCTTGATATCCTCCAGTGTCACCTCTGTATCTTCCACAGTGTCATGCAAAACGCCGGCAATTATCGTATCCTCATCCATCCCCCAATCCATCAAGGTCCGCATGACTGCTATTGGGTGAATACATAAGGCCCCTGTTTTTCGCTTCTGCCTCTCGAGCCTTTTTCGCAAACTCAATCGCCTTTTTCACTCTTTCACCATCAGCCTCTGGTTGCTACAACTTTTTATTCAAATCAGCTTTTTACCCATGTCTACCATTTTGTTTTCGCAAAGCTCTTATATTTTTATATTGAACAACTTTTTATTCAATCCGAGTTTTCCCAACTAGTCCGAAAGTCTCATCAATCAAACGTTTTAATTCCTCATCATTTTTGCACGCCAGAGTTAAAAGTTCCTCGCACTCTCACTCGCCCCATATTTTGCACTCCAAGTCTTCTTTCCTGTCTCAAGAAAACATTTTCCTTCACACTCGCCGAACTACGTTTTTGTGTTCCGCAATATAACGCTCCACCTGCCTTGCTGACCACCCCTCCTCAATAATTAGTGGTAGTACTTTTCTCTTACGAGTTCCGAGCATCTGCCGAGATTAACGGCCCTCATCACGCCTTCAGTAAGATTTCGTGTTCAATCATCGCATGTTTAACTTCATCTGGAGCGTTTAATAACCTCATCGTATTCACGATCGAAGATCTGCTTTTTCCTACCTCACGGCGATCTCTGATTGACTCAAATTAAATTTCGGTTTTTAGCTTTTGCACATGCGGTCGCCATTTCAATCGCATCCAAATCTTCACGTTGAGCATTCTCACATAATAGAAAGTTCCAGTCTATTTTGGTGCGTCGAGTGTACGAATAATTGCCGGAATTTTCTCTAAACCAGCTAACTTAGACGCCCCTATATCGCCTCTTCACCGGCAACAATCTTATATTTGCCTCCATCCTTAACGACTACAATTGCTGTAATACTCCATGCTCACGAATCGAATTAGCCAGTCGCCAATGCTTCCTCGAAAAACTCTACGGGCTGGTCTTCATCCGAACAATCAGCGAGAGATCAAGCTCAATCAACTGGCTTTTAGTCCTGAGACGCAGTAATATCAAAATCATTCTCACAATATCTGTAGGATCAAACCATCAAACCCTCTCCCGAGTCCTCTACTCTACTATTATTTTTCTCCTTTTCCACTGCTTAATTACTTTTTAGCTAAATCTTTATATGCACGCGACCTTCACTAAATGGATCATAAGCACCAACTGGTACCCTGTGGCTCATGCGCTCCGCCAGCTCCATTTCTTGGAATTAAGGTCTTAAATACCTTTATCCTTAAAAATACTCTGAATCTCCTCAACCACCTGTACAGAAAGCGAGTTCGTTTATCACTACATGTCGTGCACTCCCAGAGCTTCAGATCAGGATTCATTGCCCTACGCACTAATTTTACAGAATCAAGCAGCTGCGCCACGCCTTCCAGAGCATAAAATTCAGTCTCGAACCGGCAATAAAAGGTAGTCTCGACGCAATCATACCGTTTACTGTCAAAAAGTGATAGACTTGTGGTGAATCGATAATTATGTAATCGCATAAATCTTTTACTCGATTTATAGCATTCCTAAGTTGAACTACCCTTTATCCAAGCTCGCTAAATTTACTTCAGCATTAGCTAATTGGGTAAGTTACCGTTTCTCAAACCAAGTTCCTCAAATTTAGTATTCAAAATAATTTCTTAACTCTCTTCTGGCCAAGCAAAACCTCCGACATTGTTGCGCTAGTACCAGTCATAACCTCTTCCAGTGGAGCCTTATCACTAGCATCAGAAGTTTGCACTTTTCCTGCGTCAAAATCAAAATCAAAAGTGTCCCTTTATCTTTTGCTAGAAAATAGCCAAATTAACCGCCGTAGTCGTTTTTCCAACACCCCTTTTGATTAGTTATACAAATCACTCGTCGCCATATATCTATATATACTATAAACATAAAAAGACTCGAGTCTCGAGTCTTTTCGTCCCCAAGATTATTTAATTGAAGTGATTTCAATCAAACTATATTTTTTAGCAGTCCAGCTTTCCTTATGTACACGCTTCTTGAGTGGCAAACGAATTACGCGGATTTTATCACCAGCGATCTTCTTCAACCACCTTAGCTGAAACCTTTACGCCCTGACTTCAGGAGGCCTACAGTACTTTATCTCCATCAATCAGAAGTAATGCGCCAGTTTGCGAGCTTTTCTTTCGTTCCCTGCTGGAGGAGGTCCACCTGTAGGGTCTCTTGCTCAGCAACGACATTGTTTGCCGTCGATAGAGTACAACCGCTTTTCATAATATTCTTATTTAGTAATAACTAGAACAATTTTATCATATCTCCCTGCAAAAAGCAACGTATCACTCTAAGTATCTACCAATCATGAGAAAGTTGAGATTTTAAAATTTAAAAGTGAGAAAATTGAGTCATATTTTAATCGTCCAAAATTGTATATAACCAGACAATATTACATGGATTATCTAAAACTAATATGCACAATGAATCGTGTGCCCAAGTCCTATTCACAATGTCGAAAATATTCTTTATTTTTCATGATACCCAAGTTTTAATGTACGAATAGTAGCTGTATAAATATTTTATCTCAATCTGGTCGTTCTTATTCTCCCGAAGATGACCAGTGAAATTTTTTCTTTACTTTCCTCACTATTGTTATTTTTGCCCTCAGTGCAGATTCAAGTTTATTGAGCTGCTTCATTGATGCTATTACAGTAGGCACCACCAATACCAATCACAGTCAGCACCACGATCCCTAATACAACTTCTGAAGCACCAGTATGGAAGTTCTGGCGTCTCAGGTGTCTTGGATCTGGTTTCGGAGTCTCTTTTGGCGATCTCCTTTACACTTACGGGTAACACTGGACCTGAACTTTATCATGAATCTGTAGCAACATCAATTGCTGCAGCGAGTTATTCCTCACAGTCACAGTCTTACCACATGGGTACAGCTTTTTCATCATCCAAAATTTTTACCTTTTTCAGCAATCGTCGCATCGGTACCACCTCTCATAGTTCCAATATTAAAACCATTCTTAAATAAGTTATCATTTTCGAGCGCCATTTGGATGCGATGTACTAAATGCGAGTTGTGCGCAGAGATAAATGTCATACCTCACCAAGAAGATTATATACGGCAACATTCTCAGATGGTCGCCAGTGTTTCGAAAATGAATTTTTAAAATCTAGAGTTTCACCTTTTGTTCTGCATCGATAGAATTTTCGATACTATTAGTCAGGTCTTTTGAAACCGTCTTATTCATATCAAAACCTGCTTTATCCACCCTTAATCCTAAAATGTCACATTTCCAGAATACTCATTACACCCAGGCAGTAATCCACCCTGATTATAGCCAAGAAAAGTTCCGCCAAACTTTTCCCAAACAACGCTTCATCGTCGATAACTTTTACCGTTTAGTTTACCGTGGTTATTTATACGAGTAGATCCATTATCATATCTTTAAGGAAACAGTTTCATTTGCTTGAATATAAGCAGTATCCCATACTTTCTTTAGGACTAGTATTATCTCGCAAAGATTGTTCCCTTAATTACCGCATACCGACCACTTGTGGATACTTTTCTGCAATTTCCTCATCCATTCTTAATCGAATATTTTGAGCAAATGTCCTTCCACTGCGCATCATTAAGATTGGCTGCCGCATTATTACTGGAAGAAAATTGAACTTGATATTCCGCTCCAGGCTCCGCTACTACACGATCGCTATACTTATCCGAAGTCCCAACTTTTTAATACGAACAAAGTTCCGCTTGTCTCCCATTACAGGATCGTCCAGTGGAATTACGTCGCATGGTCGGCTGGTTTCTGCCACGTGTATGTAGGTCTCTCAGGCCCCCACGCCGTAGATGCATAAGTTTCACCTACAGGAATACCATCGCGGTACTCCAACGATAGAAACCCCACCACCGGAAGGATACGATGCCGTCTGACGCAAGCATCCCAGGTCTTAGTGTTTGTATTGGTTCTCATTTTTCCTTTTTATTTTTATTTACTTTTTATCTAGAATTATAAAAATTATCTGATAAAATGTCGTCCCTGGAAATTCCATTCTGTTTTATTTTTCCGCCGTTAATCTCAGCATCACCTGACAGACTATTATCCGCCATCGGAAATCACTTCTTAGCCTTAGCATCCGACTGTTTTTCGTCACTCCAGTATTTAGGCTGGCTGTCCTTCCAGTAGTACTAATACTCTACCCTCATTTTCTTGACACCATTCTCATCCTTCTGGGTGTGATCTCAACAACTTCCGTCTGTTCATCCTTTATCAGAGACTTCACCGCCTGCAGCATCTACTCTCTGCATCGTCTCATCATTACCAGCCAAAAAGCCACCCATCTGTTATCTCACTCAGTCTTCCCACGTTGATCATCATCTTTTATTCGCGCCACGGACTTCACCGGTTTTTGAGTCTAATTTCTGTTCTCATCTTTATCCCATGCTCATTTTTCATCCTCTTGTCCCGGGTTTTCTTATCCTTATTTTTCTACATCCTCGTGATTATCGCGTTTTTATCCTCATGATCTTCTATGATTTTCATCTTCATGTCCGCCAGAACCACCATCGCCACCACCGTTCTCATTTCCAACTGGTCTCTTTTATGTATCACTGAGGAACAATCTCTTAGACGTCTAGAACTCCCTCGCCATGTGTTATTCCTCGCTCGTGTTATTTTCTTTTTTCATATTTAACCTTGATAATAGCAAACCGTTTACATCCTACTTCACGCCCCCAGAACAATATGAGACTCCATCACTTGTTGTTCTTTCCTCAGTCATATCCGTGGCCTCATTTCTCCGCTCATTTCCAAAATCGACTGCTTCACAGCTTTTATTATAGTAATTATTTCCATCCTCATCGTAAAAGCCTGTAAAATCAAAACCCTTACCCTATTTGGAACATATTATCGCTTTTTGACAACAGGCTTTGCTATTCTCACTCTCTACATATGTCGATCCATATGCGGAAGAGTCCAATTCATGCAGAGTAACCAACCCCGACTCTGCTTTATCAATTCTGCTGCTGCCACCACGATCCTCATTATAGGCAAGTATTAGACCTATAGTAATCTATTTTGTCAGTAACAATGCAGGCGTGTAGCTCACCAGGCCAACGCCCCTCAGCAGCAAGCGATTCCACAAATGCACTTAGATATGCCTCGTGGCTCAAAAATTATGAATAACAATCTTTGTCAGTTCTTGCATCTTTTATAGGGTCATTTTCCGCCTCTATAAAGCCCTCCTCCCTCATCCGCAAAATTTTAGCACTCGAGTAGTCAATGATTCTGGTGCTTTTATTATCTATATCCGTAATATCCTCACCAGTGTTCGTACCTCCATAGTTAGATCCATAGATACACCTCGCCATTGATTAGCACATTTCAGTATTTTTATCCGCTCAGCTGTTTGACCAAATACGCTACCCAGATTCTGAATAGTAGGACTATCTCGAGAGATTGTGCTTCATTGCCGCTAGTTGTTACATCCTTTACCTCAGATTCATCATTTATCGCTTCACTAAAACATCACCAACTTGCTCTCTGCTCATTGGCTTTACTCAGCCCCAGTTACTTTCTTTTGGATTCAGCACCGACATAAGAGAACCGACTGCCACACCCATCGCAAGAGCCTTGATCCAAAACGCCTCAGCTTTTCTTTTGCAATAGTTTCCGATTGTCTCACAGTTTTTGCCTCTAATTCAGCCTCTATTTAGCTACAGTCTTATCAAAATCATCTTCATAATTAGAAAGATCTTTTTCCAATCAGAAAACCCTCCGGAGATATATTGTTTTTGTTTCCGCAACATCATCACTCAGAAACGCTCAACTCACCTCCATACTTATCTCATATCCTCAGCCAACTTTTGCTGTATACCAGCCCTTTGCAGGGGGACATAGCTTTGAAAAGCTAACTCAGCCAACTTGTCATGTTTAAGATTCTTAATTCCTCAATACTATAGCCCCTTTATAGGGCTGCCATATTCAGCTGACTCATCTCCACTCTTATCTCCACCAGAAGTCTCTAGTCTTGTTAGACTCAACTCGCAGCAGCTACTTTATGAACCCAGCCCCTCCACTGTAGATTGCTGCATGTTCCTGCTGAACCAGCCTGCCACCGATTTGCGGTACTGCACACTCACCTTTTCGCTGTTCGCCATTTTTGATGCTCTCCTCACTATTATTCAAGCACTTTCTGTAAATCTAGCACTGCTCGCTCTGCAATCTATTGGCGTCAATTCCAGATTCTTCAATTACACTATCAATCAACTCATCAGATGCCCCACCAGAACTCCAAACTATCATTAATCTTATTCACTAAATAATCTGGTAAATTCATTGAAAACTTAGTCATCATAAAGTCCTTCAGATTGTCAGCTATTCGATTCCTTCAAGTTCATAGAAGGGCCCCTTTTTCCTTTTATTAAACGCTCAACGAATAGACTCAATGAGTTGGTCCCAGTGAGTCCAGCCAAATCAGACCATCCGGAAGATCGATAATCTTCTCTAACTGAGCCTCGACTCAAAATTCTGTGTTTTATCTTCCATCAGAATGACAAAGATCCTCCGTTAATGTTTGTGTTAAAAATATGACTTTATGCTCATAATATCTGCTAGAGCTTAAAATAGTCAATCATTTGTTAAATTTTTATACAGTACTTCTCGTTAGGCTCAGTATTTGTACACCAAAATGTAAAATCTGCATCACATAAATCACAAACCAACACAGTCATTCTACACTACTATGAATAATTAATTTCTGATATTATATATAGCACTCTGTTGAGATGGCTATTTAATTAATTATTTTAGTTATGTAAGCTTTTGAAAGTTGCACGTCCAAGTCTCTATGACTATTTTTGCCTGTGCCTCATAGTCCAACAGTCTTTCTTTTAAAGTATATCCAGATTCGTCGTTGAAAAATTCAAACGTCATATTTTCCCCTTTTTATATTATGTTTATTTTTATTGGCTTTTATCTCATTGTAGCATATTTTTAAAATACTAGTGAATAATTTATTTAATTTTTCTAATTTAATTCAGTGCTTGCTGTTTCCAGTTCTTGTTTATTAATGGTTGACTAGAATCAGCTTCTTCCTATTTTTATCTCCTCACTACTTAATCTATTTTTCTTATTCTTGTAGCACACCTTTCTGCTATAATTTTGTTTTTCTCTTTTATCTTATATATCTTCCGTTTATTCAATTATGATAAGCTACTTCAACTCACTCACATTGGTTCTATCCTCCGTTATTAAAAATTCAAATCTAGTCTACCTCCATTCATCCCCCTCATTCTCTCCCGCTCCTATCTGTTAGATTTATTTATTTTTGCTTTTTGTTTTTATTTATTATCTAACTAGTTAAAATACTATCATGTTTATGCTAATTTGTCAACACAAAAACCTACATATTTTGTTATTTGTCAAATATATTTACTCCTATACATCAACATACTCTGCCATTTGATGTGTCAATATATATAAAAAGCAGCCTGACTCGGCTATTCTCTTGTGTACATTTCACCCCATCATGCGCAACATTTTCAAGTTTTCTACGTAGCCTTTCTAATGAGATCGTCACATTTTCTCCATTCACTTTTACGATCTCGTCATAGGCAAAGTTCCATCTTCAACAAGTTCAACTGCTAGAACTCATTTTCAGAGTCTCTCGCCACTCAGGTCGACCTCAATATTCAGTGATAACTTAACTTTATCGTCAACCTCAAGTCCAGCCCTCTTCCTCGCAGCCCGTACAAACGAATTAATTCACGCACAAACTCTTCTGCCTGAAGCTCTGGCGTCAAAGTCTTATCCCGCTCACGTCTCATCACCGTCTTCGACCGCCTTTTACGTACACCTCCCGGCGATAATCCTTCTACAAAATTCACCAAGACTTTCTCGCCCTGTAGAGCAAAACTCCTAGCTAGTGGCTGCCTGACCTTAATCTGGTCTTCAGATTCGCTTCGCTGCATTCTCAAGCGCCAAACCTTCTGTAATTATCTCATGAGTACGAGCCATCTTATCAAGTACTTCCAGATTAATTCTCGCCTGCTTCAGCCAATCAAGTAGATGCACAGATTCAACCATCGTAGAATCAACTCCAGCCCAGTCATCTTCTGATATAACCTTCTGCAAGAAATGGCGTAAATGGTGCCAAGATTTTTGCCAAATACACTAAGACATAATCAAGGTCGAATAAGCTCTAGCTCTTGTCATTATCATCTTCCGACTTCCAGAAACGCCTCCTTGATCTCCTAACGAACCAGTTTGAAAGATCATCAATAAAGGCTCACACCCTTAGATAAGGCCCCTGGAATATTATATTCTTCCATTCCAGCTGTAATCTCGGTTCGCAACACTAGACCTCGAAACCAGCCAAATATCTAGTGGATTCTCTAATCTGATACGCTAATTGCCTGATTTGAATCAAAACCATCAACCGAAGCGTACATTGTAAAGAAATCATATACATTCCAAATCATCGACAGTTTTCGTGCTACATCAGATACGTCCTTATCGATCAGGAGCGAAATCCTCACCTGCAAGTACATGATGAAAGCATCAAGAATCTCAAAGCGTCTGCCGAGTATTTGTCCATCAATTGTTCGATCAGTAGAGCACCCCAGGATTTCGGACATCTTGCGACTCATCTCCAGCCACCGTTCCTGTCGTACTACATTCTTAAAAGCATTATGACCGAACAAGTTGCGTATTAATTAGCATGAACATAGTAGAACCAAGCACGCACCTCGCCCTCATCTGTATTCAGCAATAAAACCATTGGGTAGTTTTTCTCAAATTTCTCTTTATTTTCAAATGGGTAATGCAATTGCGCAAATGGCATCGAGCCGGATTCAAACCAACAATCAAGCACCTTATCAATTCGTTTAAAAATGCTCACCATCAATATCAAACTCAATCTCATCCACCCAAGCGGCGATGGTAATCCCAAGTCTCACCCCGAAAGTTCATATAACTCATCGTAGGAACCAACCACTTTCACTATACCTTTTGTCACCCTTCCAGACCGGCATCGCAGTCGCCCAAAAACGATCACGCGATAAATCGAATCTGGTGCTGCTTCTATATTTTTCTCGAATCGACCATGCTTTTAGTATCTTGGGAACCAGTTGATCTCTCATTTTCCTCAATCAGCTTTTGGTCATATCCGACGGCAAAACCAGCTAGAAAAGCTCTGATATATGATCCTCTGTTTTGAACGAGGGTTAATGGATATTCGTGTTTAATATACTGATCTTAAACACAATACCCTTTCCTCTAGAATCTAGCAATAAACTTATTAGCGACCAACTCTGCAAATTCCAGATCCATCAGCTGTATCGTGCACCCCAAGGTTATTCTAACCACCTTGGCATTTTTCGCTAACAACCGCTTTCGTCTCAGCAACTCAATAAAATCAATATCCTGATCCAGACTCAACTGATAATCCATTCACCATAAGCCGAGCATAATGTGCACGATTCCCGTACCCTCCGTACTGAAACAAAAATCTGCTGCCACGACCTTATATGTATTTTCCACACCAGACTTCTCAAAGTTGGCATCAGAGGCTCATATTCTAAGCCAACCAGATCTTTACCTGGAAAGCGTCATCAATTCTTGAGCCTCACCTATACTTTTTGCAGCCAAACTGAAGCTCAAAATTAGCTTTTTCATCCCTCACTGAGTACATTTTGCACTCAGCTCTTCATTGATTGCTAGACATCAAATTTGTTCGCAAAGTCCATGTAGTCCAGGCGAGTAACTTAGCTCCCTTGAGCCCTTCACTATCAATTTCAAACTTTACATATGCTGAAGGATCAGTCACGGTCTGATAGGCATCGTTATCCATATTAACTTCCATCTTGAGACAGAGTTGAAAACTTAGTATCATACATCAAACCTTACGACCTTCAGTAAACTCTCCCTCGATCATAAAAGCGTTTTTAAAAGCCCACCAAACCGATTCCATGAAGTTTTATCCATCGTACGATAAGCCCTTCGAGAAATCTACCCAACGACCTACACGCTCAATCACCCTCCCAAGCCCTCAGAATTTGAAAACCATCGATTCACGCGCCTTAGTGATATAGGTCGCCATCGGCCATTTTGTACCAATCTCACGGCGTGTCCTGAATCCCCAACTGTTTTTTCAACAAAGTTTTCTGCTGGCAAACCATGACAATCCCACCCCAGCGACGCTCAATTTTCTTCCCGCGCATCGTCCAAAAGCGAGGCACCGCATCCTTCACAATTGAAGAAAGCAGTACCGTGATGTCGTCAAACCTAAATGTGAGGTCCATCATAAAAACATACGAGTTATTTATATCACGTTGCTCAATCGAATTTCTTTAAAAACTCGATTCTTCTTCCAGAATTCCCATGATTGCTTTTCTCGTACTGCCCGCTCTTCGCCTTTGTATTTGCTTGATATTTTCATATACTTTTTCCTCCGTTTCGTCGGTAATTTGTTGCCTTTCTCATGATTCCATTAGGTTCTATCATTGTTGTTCGTACAATCTCATCCCCTGAATAATTCATATATATTTATTCCGGCTTTTTATCAAAGTACTGCTTTGAGGTTATATAACGCCCGTACATGATCTGTTGCGCCACGAATCCTGTGTCGACTCAAAATCTCACAAAAACGATCTGACACTGTCATAATTCCCGAATTATGCCCCATATTATCCGCAAGCTGTATTAACAGATCGATATCGGAGAGTTCAACGTGTATGTAATCCTGAGTAATTTTTGTACTCACCCCTATCTATCTCTTTCCCAGAACTCTGTTCGACTCAATCTTTATGATAATCATAAAAGTATGAGTCATCGAAATTGTGCTGGAATCTCCAGCCCCACACCCTTTAAAAATTCATATCCGATAATTGTGCCTAAGTCCTGGATTTTCTTCCAAAAAGCTCGGCCAATATCATGCAAAAGTCCTGCATAAGCTCTCATCCACGTTAATTTCACTGTAGGGTACTCGATATTCTTCCTGATATTTATTTACCGCCATGGCCACCGCCTCCGCGATCTCGCCACATTCCTGAACAAGTTTTTCCAAGACACAGAAAACCAGGCCACCTCGCCTCCAAAAATCATTAGAGCTTTCTCCTGGTTTCCATCCCCATTATACAATACTTTACACGCTGCGCAACACGTAACTCACTTGATCAGATCTAGTGCAGAACCTGCCCCATTTTTGACCACTTCACCCCGGCCCCCAACACTACATGCACGGATATTGCATATATCTCTGCTGATGCAAAGATCTCCTCAATTGTCTCTGGATCTACTATCTCCACCATCCTGACCAGTCTCTCGGCTGAACTCCACCCGCCATTCATCTGCCTCTCGAAAATACTCTGATTGTCTCTTAACTACAACTACAATTTTCATTAATCCTCCCGTTTTTCTTTGTTGTCTAATGATCTCGCCAAATTCATCTAGGGTCTTAAACTGCAAAAACACACTTGCAAAACGCACATAGGCTACTTCTATTTGTTTTTACAGAATATCGAGAATTGCCTGCCCAATTTTCTTTTGAATAAACCACATCCTCGCCCCAAAGAATCAGACTTTTTCAACTCTATTCACGTACTTCAATCTCAAGCTCTGATTGGCAAAAATTTTCCCACACTACGACTTTACCGTAGAAAGTTTATCTCGGTCAAATGACTCTCGATTCCCCACCTCGTTTCATTACGAAAGTGGTGTGCATTTCAATATTTTCGCTCGTAGTGTAGTCAAAACGACGGCCGTCTGCCGTGACCCGACGACGTCGTATCATCAGACCATCTGAGTCTCGCGACTTTTCAGCTACTTTACTATCTCCAATTTTTACACCAACTCAGCATTTTTACTCCACCTAGTTTTATATCACCGTCAGTCTTAAATAGACATGGCTCAGATTACCCTGACCATATTTCTATTTCTTCCCGCGTAGTTTAGCTCTTAATGAAGGCGGAACTCAAGATCCTCTTCATCGTCTTGCTTGCCAATCCTATCCCAAATGCTTTTCCTTATGCAGCTGCAAATCTCTGCCGTTGTCTCGTTCACTTACACTCTGTGTAAAGCTGTCAGCATTCTCAACGGCTTGTTGGTTTCTTTTAAGTTTCAACACGAGACAAGGCCTCATCGGTCTCGTTTCTGTTCTTCCCTCTGCACGTTTCTTGCGGTAAACATCAGAATCAAATCCAGTTGCAAACCACTATGGTGATTACAATCCATCCTGAAGTTCTCAGTGGATTGATGCACCAAAGATAATGTTAGCATCTCGAGAAACCGCACCAGTAATCCTCTCTGGCAGCTCCCCTGAATTTTCAGACATAGACATATCGTATCCAATTAGCCACCGAGAAGAGTACACCACGAGCACCATCAATCTTAACTTCACTAAGTGGAGACTCAATAGCCTGTTGTGCAGCTAATCTTTGCACGGTTTTCACCAGAAGCACGACCAATCACCCATAAGAGCAGAGCTAGTCATCTTTCATAACTGCCTTCACGTCAGCAAAGTCAAGGTTAATTAATGCATGTTCAGTAATTAATTCAGAGATACCCCTGAACACCCTGACGAAGGACATCATCAGCAATCTTGAAAGTCTCACAAGCGGAGTTCTTGGACGATCGTCTGGAGCAAACGGTCGTTAGACTCTGTGATTAGAGCATCTCACCGCCCCAGTCATCTCTATCGATAGCCTTATCGGTGTTACGTTTCCTCAGTGCGCCCTCAAAGCAAATGCAGGAAATACACCAACGGTTGAAATATATCCTGGTCTTTTGCTTCCTAGCTACGATTGACCAGTGCCTGAACCAGTTCCACCACCAGCACCAAGAGTAATAAAGACCATGTCAGCACCCTTGAGCGACCTCGATATTCTCGCGGCTTTCAGTCAGCAGACTTTCGCTCTTCAGGATCATCACCAGCACCCAACCCCTCACTACATATGTACTTTTGTATCAGCATTTGAGTGGTGTACGTTGTAGCATCGGCATTATTGCAATAAATTCCACACCAGAAAGACCAACCTCTTTCATACGGTTCACTGCGGATCCACCGGCACCACTGCAAACTCCCTTACAACTTTAATGCTTGCTTTTGTCTCCACCTCTGTTTGTTTTATTTCAGGCATCTTTTTCCTCACATCTACATCAAATAACTCAATTCTAGCTTTAGCACATTTTTAGATCTAGTTACATTTATTTGAGAAAAGATTTATTTTTCTAAAAATATTGAAGATTGAAAGAATCCACCACCTCAGACTCATGACCAGTTTCCCCGAGCATCATTCCGTCATCCATCATCATCAGTGCTAAAACCTACTGCCGTTGCATACTTTGGATTATCCACAGATCATAGACTCCACTCAACTTCACCTCAGAAGTTCCTAATCCCTACGGCCGTTCCGAGTAAATCTTTTACAAATTTATCCAAATTTCTGCATCATTGCACCACCGCCAACGACTACTAATCCTCAGGCAATCGCATACCCAGCTGTTTTCAAAATCTTTTTCAACTCGTCAAAAATATCAATTGCGCTCTCACAATCTGATTCACTTCATCCTTTGTGAAACTTTACCGTTTCGTCAGCAACTAGTCGTAATTTGACGATCACTCTCTGAAAAATCCGCCGATACGTAGCGTAATTTTTATTCCTCCGCAATCGAAGGATTCACCGCTGTCAATAGCTAAACCATTTGTAGATATTATCTTTGCGCCCGCATTTAGTACTTTCATAATGCTGATCTGTCCATAAATACGTCGCAAACACTAGTCGTCGAGGCCCCAAAATCAACCAGTGCCACGCCATTCTCTTCTGCTGTTCGGTCAACACTAGTCGTGCTGCCGCATTGCAGTTGGTACAATCCTGTCAGCTCTAAACTCCCTGCTTCACCTGTTAGCTTTTTCAAATCACGCAAGAAGTCGTCAGAGCAGAAACCACACTGGCCTGCATCTCAAGCTTCATGCCATTCATTCCAAGCGGATCGCGAACCCAGATTGACCATCACAGTATAATTCAGTGAATAATCGCCAACGCTTCCTGTTATTTGGAATCACACGATGCAGTGAAAATTTCACGAATCTGCCTAAACTCATTATCTCGAAATCGCTTCTCCCCATAATCGAAAATCATCCCTGAGTTTTCTTACTGCACCAACATGCAACCATTTATCGAGGTATAAGACTATCAAGAGACTCTACCACTAATTTTTGTCTATCTCAAGCATCGCTCTTCAGCCGAGCACTGGTCCACTCAAACTGTGATAACCCCTTACTCATACCACCATTATTTCTCACCTCAGCATTTGCACTACTGAGATTTCACCTGGGCATCAGAAAGTGCCACCGCACGAATGTATTGCGTGCCGACATCGATTCCCAATATAAAATGAGGCGACTGGTCATTCATATTTCATATAACATAAACATTTTAAATTTTATATCGGTGTTATAATTCTTCCATGGATAAGCAAAAATTCAATGCCATGCGCGAGGGTGCAAATTCTAGGGTACCTTCCTCGCCGAACTTAGGGATTTATGTTGACGTTGGCATGACAAAACGCCAACTCTGATGCCTGGGTTCGACAGAAAATCACCGACGCTGGCGCCCACGTCTCCTATGATGACTCTACCAGTACATTTCCTCGGCGCTATCTGTATCTCGTTAATGACGAGCTAGTCTCACGGGGCCCTGAATCCGATTACGCCCTCCAAGATGGCGACAAGGTTTCCTTCGACCCTCGTTATTGGATGCAAAGATTATCACACCGATGCCGCCTTCACTACCACTGTCGGAAAAGCTAATCCAGCTGTCACAAATGATTAAACCACTGAAAAGTCTTTGGCTGGTATTCACACTTACGTCTTCTGGTGTCCATCTCTGGTGACATAGGCTATGCCGTCGAAACTGTCCTTCGCCGTGGTCATCTTTGAGTAATTGAACACTGTTGGACACTTCATTGGGTAACTACGGCACATGGAACCAGAGGTCCAAACTATGGCAGGCGTGGTCACGGTTACGTCTTAAAGCCAGGTGATACTTCCTGTCATGTGAACCGATGTCTTCCTAGGTAAACCGCATAATCACGTTAATAAGGAAAATGGCTGGGACGTCGTCTTGTCTGATGGGTCTATCGGCTGCTCACTCAGAGTATACCATTCTCGTCACCGAAGATGCTATGAAGTTCTACCCCGCCAAACTGTCCAGAAGAATAGAAAATATCTATACAAAAATAAGGCCTCAGCGCCTCATGCCTTTTGAAACTTTTATTTATTTTCCTGAATAAGCTCATACAGTACGCCTGTTCACTTCTTCAATAGTCCCCTACACTATCAACCTCAAAAATCTTCTACATTTTTAGTCTTCATCTCTGTTAAAATGAATAACTTTTGTTCAGCAAAGTGCAATTTTTGTTTCAGACTTCTATCATCATCTTCTCCCCTGGTTGCCAGGTCTCTTCAAAAGTTCCTCTTCTGGTACTTTTAATAGAACTACGAACCCGCATATTTAAAAACTCCACATTTTTCTCAACATTCCAACCTGTTCTACTGACCCAGGTTGCCCATCAAACACCACCCGCCACCACGATCAAACACTGCCTCATATTTTTCCCCAAAGCAGATCAACTAAAATATTCTCCGGAATCATCGCACCCTTACTCGTATATTCACTCAAAACGACGAGAATCACGGATTAATTGACCCGCTGAAAGCCAAGTCCTCCCCAATTTTTCCGCAAGTAGACGACCCTGAGTTGACTTTCCTGAACCTGCTGGACCGTAAATTAGAATCATTTTCTCTCTTTTCATAAAACGCCCCCATAGGCGTTTTATTTTAAATTATTAATTTCATTACGGATTATTGAAACCGTTCGTTTATAAACTTCCATCAACCTCTCCCACTCCATCTACCGTCAAAAGTTTTACACTGTTCCCCACCAAGTACGCCACAATCATTACGACTACGTTCATAATTCGCCTGACGTTCCCTCAATACTCCCTGGCACATCCTGGCTGCGGCCACGAAGCGGACAATCGTCGCATGATCTCTTCAAATGGCACTACTAGCTCAACAATATAGTCAATCTTGAGTCCTCGGTCAACACTAATCTCCGCCCGCTCAAAGTACGAGGATATCCGTCATAATCGCATTTTCTATACCTGAAAGTCTTGAAAAACCAGTTCAGAGACCATTTCGTCATCAACACCATTAGTGCATTTAATCGCTCGATCACCCACTGTTCCTTGCTCTCCTGAAGGATTGCCCCTGATGAAATCCATGGCCAGTTTAAACTCATTCGCTAGTCTATCTCAACCGTACCTCTTGCAAGTTCCGGGACCCCCTAAAATAATAGTTTCACATGGAAATAGTATATTTATAAAAAGACCTCTAGTGGGGTCTCTCATTACTTTAAACCAAGCTCGATTCGCTCAGTTTTTCTGCCTTTGCGGATTTCGTAAAATTGCTTTTACGACGACGTTCACGCTGAGATTGGCTTGAAAAACGAAGTTAGTGATTTTGCTAGTGGCATAATTCCACTCGTAAAACTCTACGATCAAAGCGACGAACAATATTTTCGTTTGCCTCCCTGGTCTCTTTTCTAGTTACTTGATCTGCCATGCTGAGATTATACCAGATACGCTACTTTTTCAACAGAGGACTTTAATTCTTAAAATTGCCCTTCCACGCTCTCGATTTCCTGCCACTCATTCTCCACCAAGTTAGTCCAAATATCACCTCTCACCCACTACCAAATTTAGCCACTCTTCCGGCGCATTAAAGTGCTACCAGTTTTATTCGTGTTTCAGACGCATCTGCCACATCAAGTCGCAAATGCTGCCCCTCTGCCCCCATTTTATTAACTCGTACCATTTTTACATCTACTAGTTGAAAAATTGGTCTCTAAATTCTATTTCCAAAAGGCTCCAGACTCTTTTAATTTTCATCCATCATCAAATTCAGCTCTGAAAAATCTTTCTAATTTAATATCCGCTTGTGGCTCTAAATATTTTTCTTGTTCAACAAGTCAGACTTGCATAAATATTCATTCACCTTCTTCCGAAAGTCATCCAATCTCTGTGTTTCCACTCTTTACCGCATCGCCGCATGACCGCCTCCGCTAATAATCACATTTTCGCAAGCTTTCAAAGCTCACAAATTAAACTCACCAAACGACCTCCCTGACCCTTCAGTATCCCCTTCCCCACCTCCGACAAAACAAATGCTGGTTTATGATATTTTTCACCAACCCTACCCAGTGATAATCCCCAAGCACCCCCTCATGCCACTTCTCCAGCCACCACAATCACATCATCCTCTGTCACTGCAATTTCAGAAATCGCTCTCTTCTGGCTCTCCCTTGCTGCAAATTCTAACTCATTCAATTTCATCAGCCGATCTTATTCGCATCTTTGATGATTTTCTGCCATCAAAAAGCTTTCAAAGAAATTCGCAGACTCCATTCTTTCCACCTCGCGTTTAATCTGGGCCCCAGCTGAAACCACAATTGTTTCTGAATTAATTTTATTTGCTTTTGAGGCTTTTTATTAACTCAATTAAACCTCGCCTTCTAGTTTTCTTCAGAACTTTCATGCCATAAAAACTCAGCATCCGGTTCACGGAATCTATCGTCAATGAGTCACACAGAGTTCCTGATCAAGACCAGATCCAAATACCACTTCTCCCGCCTCTGGAATATAAACCCGTTTCACCATTTTCTATAACCAAAAACGCTCACCCCGCATCCACTAAAGCTCCCTTTATTTCCGACTGTTCGTCCTGCTTCGATTCACTCACCGCGATCGCCCCTTTGGCATTTCTTTCATGATTTCATGATGATCCGTCACAATCACATCCACCCCACGCACCTCTAATTTATCAATCACTTCTGCAAGTTATTGCTGCCGCAGTCCACTGTAATAATCAGCGTAGCGCCCAGTCCCTCCGCCCGCCCTACTCACTCTCTCCCATTCCATATCCATCAATAAAACGATCCGGCAGCATCACTGACACATTCTTGATCCCAGAAAGCCACAAGCAATCATACATTAACGTGTTTGCTGTCACTCCATCCACATCATAATCACCATACACTAATACGGTTTTTTGTTTTGTGATCGCTCAGCTATTCTGGACTTGTTGCTACCTCTAATATCCGGCAATTTTTCTGCAAGATCCACCCTATATTTTGACTCAAAAATCATGATTCACCTTTCCTTCTTTCAGTACTCAAAAATCCTCGTCATGACGATTCTAATTACTGAATTGTTTTATTTTGTTTTGAGCCTCGGCACCATCTGCTTGTTTCTTGATCACACCCTGAAGTTCCTTCAGAATTGGAAACCGTTTATTGGTTTGGTAATTGTTGTATTTCCTTTTGTCACAATCAAAAATTATCTTTTTCGAGTCAAGCTCAACTCCTCTGAATATTTCCTGGATCCTCATGGATCAGCTTTGATAACGCTCTTACGTGTGTCTTAAAAATCTAGATACTTTCATGAAACCACCAGACTTTTCTCCGTCGGACCCTGGATGTAATGAATATATCCAACATTTTTACCTTCACTTTTTCTTTTCAAACCAGTATACCAAAGTTTTTATTTCACAACAAATACCCTCACTCTCTTCACTTATGCTAAAATAGTTCCAAATGTATTACCAGGTCATCCCCACTCAAAAATTCTTCTGTCAGACTACTGACCCGTCGAGAGTTTGCTAACTCACAGCCTCGCCCGATAAACTTACACCTGTCAAATCGTCCTCATCCCACTTGCAAAAGCTACTCACCCCGGCATCATTTGCAACCACCACACCACCAGAGAATCTCCCCTACAAAATCAAACCATCCACACTCCTCAGACCTGCCCCCACTCCCCTCAGCCACATCCTCCAAAATCAGCTTTCTGGTTTAGCTCAGTACACTTTCTCTCCATTGCTCACTATGCCAACCTCTTGCTTCCCAGGCCCTCACCAAGAATCATGTAAAATATCCGAAAAGAAAAATTAACACAAATTTTACTCAATTACCTCAAGATATTCCCCTAACCAATCTCAGAAAAACTGCTCTCGAAAATCTCCAAAAATCAAATCCCATACCAAACTCCTCACTGAATCACTAGTCTGGTAAGACTAGTCATCTTCACTCTCGCCATGGAGCAGTTCATCCTATTCCAGCATTATTCTCGTTCCCGAAATTTCTCACATCTCAACTCTGCACAAGAGTCTTCAACGCTTTTTCCTAATTTCTACCACTTATCACCACATCTCCAAAATACAAACTGAAGCTAGTCGTCATCAAAACCTGGCAAAAATCATAGTAGCAATCAGCCACTCATAATCATCGGCACGTCCAGCCATTTTTCTCCACTCCAAAATCTTGGCCTATTATTATTGACGAAAGCTCACGATCCCGCTTATTACCAAGAAAAATCCGTCTGCTACTTGCCCTCTGTCTTGCTAGTTTTATAGCGAACACTAAAAATATCGACTGTATATACGGAACTCGCTACCCATCGAAGATTATTATCCTGTAGATCACGCCTATGTTTCACTAACCAAGCTGTGCCAAAGAGACCGTTTTCACCCTAAAATCGAACTAACTGACTGATTCCAACAGTTTTACAAAAACCGCTACTTTGATCCCCTGATTAAAAATACTTTGTTCAGAAACCTCTGAAAAGCATCAGCAGACCCTTATCTTCCATAATCGCCGTGGTTCCGCTCCCGTTTACACCTAGGCCTCACTGGCTAGGGTGCTGTGTCCAAAACTGCGCCCTACCACTCACTCTTCACGACAGTGACAGTTTTAAATTAGTTTGGCACACTTGTGGTCATACTCGAGCCAGTACTCTAAAGTTTGCCCAGTCTGCTCATACTGACATTATTCATAAAGGCTTTGGCACTAAAACGACTCGAAAAGCAGAGCTCAAAATCTCTTCAAAATGCCAAAATCGCTCGCTTTCGACGCCATACTACTGAAAAATTCCTCAACCCTAGCTCCCATCAACAAATTAAAGCTGGCGTGAAATCGACATCCTTGTCGGCACTCAGTTGCCGCCAAAGCGACTTGATCTACTCTAAACCTGCTACGTGTTGGCTATTGTTCAGGCTGACGGTGGTCTTAGTTTACCAGATTACCCCGGAAGAAAAAGAAGCTTTCATCTCTACCCAATACGGCCATAGTCGTCGTGGCCATTTATTTGAAGCGTCTGTTTTTATCCAAACCTCATCAACCGGATCATCCCCATTATTCAATTTGCCATCAAAAATGATTATCTTTTCGGCCTCATCAATATCTCCTAGCTAAAACGTAAACAAGGGCATTTTCCACCATACTTTTATATGGCCAAACTTTATATTACAAAAACCTGAACAAACGCACCATTAAGAGCAAAATTATGAACTCCATACCTCCTCCGCTCCGAAAAGAATATTTTTCCCGCACCTACCCCAGCATTTCGATGAGTTTCCTCCCGTGAGTATACTACCTGGCAAATTATTATTAAAGCCACCTCAAGACAATCTCTTATCGCCATTCTTTCATTCAAAGCCCACACTTTCTCAAATCTCCGCCACATTCTTGATCCACCTTTCCTCCTTCTAGACATACACCTTCCTGGGGTACTATAGTCTCAAACCTTAATTCCAATGAAAGAGAATAGAAATCGATTTATTTAGATGAGCTAGGATCTGATTTAAAATCCTATAAATCTAACTTATTCGCAGAAAAGTATAGTTGGTTTTAATCCTTCATATAATATTTTGTAAAGATGAAAATACCTCGTCTCTACATATTCTCTTTCACATCAGAGTAACGTTTAGATTGTCTACTTCATCTATGTAGTCTGTCTCTGTCTTGAATATAGTCCTTTTTCCCAAAAACACAAGCATAGCCTCTTTAAAATCTTTCACTTTTCTTATTTTACCCCTGTTAGAGAATACTGTTTTGATACTTTGATAAACAACCAGGTTATGATATAGATATGAATATTATTACTGTACCCGACCCACGCTCCGCAAGGCTTCAACCAAGTTAAATTCATGTTACTGAAGAGATCAACAAATCATCAAACAGATGGCTGATGCCAGCCTAGAAATGGGAAAAGAAGATCCATCATCGAGTCTTGCAGCCATGGCTGCACCTCAGCTCGGTATTAATAAACGCACTCATTACATCTTTGATGATCTTGACGATAAATCAAATGCCAGCTTTCACCGCCCTTATTGATCCTGAAGCATCAAAGGCGGCAAAACCAGTTAGCGACTATGAAGGCTGTGTTTATCCGTACCTTTTATTTACGGTCTCGTCCCCGCTACTACCAAACTTCGCGTAAAAGCCAAGCTCTATTGATGGCAATCGAAGTTCGTGCAAAGCTGAAGACAACTTGCGCGCACCTTTGCGCATGAAATTGATCATCTCGACGGCATCCTCTTTATTGACCATACGGAAAGATGATAAAAAGTCTTTTTGAACTCGAGAGAGATGGCGACCTCAAACCGCTTGACTATGACTCATGTATCAAAATAATCCTGAATTATTCGATGATGAAGGAAAGCTACAAACAAGATTATCTCTTTTCGGCAACGGCCCTCTTGCCGATTCACAAAAACAATGATTGAGAAGTCTGGCACTAGAAATCGTTTTCATGCCAAAAATAAAGCCGACCTCGATGAAGTCAAACGTCTCTAAAAGTGCTACTCTTCTCTTCGGCATCCTCGCAAGTTTGTGTTATTATAAAATCCGACATCCTTGAACTTTTGAGCCAATCGGCATTCTTAATATTCACCCACATTACCGCCAAAATATCGGAGTAAGCTCACCAATTGAATCCGGCACCTAAATGGTGACCAAGATTTTTCCGTCTCAGTTATGAAAACCTGCTAAAGCCATGACGCCGACCTGCATTGACTAAACTACCATTAAATCTGATGAATTTAGTTCCGAATATCCTGCAAAAATCCGAGATATACTTTGTAGACTCTCTCTCCACTCACGCCACTCACATGGTTGGTTGAACACCTCAATTTTCTACCAACTCATTACCACAAAATGATGAGAAGCCACCTACACCAAAATTCTGATACTCAATGTCTCAACTAGATCTCAAAAGTCGCAATGAATCTCTCAAATCAGATTCGCGTCAAACTTTCCTCAAAAAGCAACTTAAGATTGAGTGACATGAATGTATTATCTGAAGCTCATCTAGATACAAAAACAGAGACTAGATAACCGCGCCAAAATCAAATTCACGCGGCGACAATCAAAACATCATCGTCGATCGCTTTGCAGCCACCGGTCGCAAACCCATGGATGCAAATTCTTCTACAACGGCTACATGAAATAATCAAAACAGCATCAAAATCAGTTCTTAACAGAAACCCAGGAATTTCTGGGTCACTATCAGTTTTGTTTAACTAAACTGATATTGCATCGGCTCGGTCGCTGTCTCTGAGTTTGGTTTGTCTGAGCACCTCAATTATCTCATCATGACTTCGAATACTCCGTTTAAACTGCTCGATATCTTGTAACTTTTGCATAATCCGGTTTGTCTAACTGCTATCCACTACACTTAAATACCCTCCCCCAAAAATCTCTAGTAGTTCCTTCTGTGACATTATATTTCTGCACACTTGATAAATTTCATCTTGTCGATAGTCGCCAAGTTCGATAAGAACTCATCATCACATTGCGGTCTTTTTGCATAATCCCGTCAAATTCTTCGTTGTTCAGAGTCATCCTCACCATCACCGACGCGATTGAGCTCACACTTGAATCTCAGCCACTAGCGCCTTCTTTCTGTGGTTCAGAAGATTGTAATCCACCTCCGCCAAGAACCTTTCTGTCCACCTTATCATTTATTTCTCCTCAAACTAATCCCATTATAAGTGCGTGGGCTATAAACACAAGCTTTTTATGACTTAAAACCTGCCACGCATTCCGCACATTTTACCCTCATGCATCCTCGAGACTATTTCTAGAGCTCTTTGCCTCCCATTTTTCCAACCCGTGGTCCGCATTAAATTTCATTTTCAAGAATCATTTAAATAAATCACCTATTCTTTCTCGCTTCCTCTGAAAAGTCTCCCTCTCACCGTCTCAACTATTAAACTGTCATAGCTAAAGAAATTGCACAATCCATGCCCAGTAAATTCTACTCATCCACAATCACTCCATCCTCGACTTTTAGTTGAACAAAAATTTTATCACCACAACTGGCATTTTTAATTCCTTTTATCTCTTGCTCCTTCCAACTCGCCCCTATTCTGGGTATAGATTATGCTCTAGTAATATCTCATCACATTTTTACTCAATCCTCTATCTTAGTTTCATTTCTTGCTCAAAAATATTTTAATTTGAAAGAATAATTAAAGCCCCATTTCCCATGAATCTTTCCCTAAAATTGATACCAAATACCATTTTCGGACCTGTGTTATAAAACATCAAACTCACACGCACCGCAGGACCATGCTTCTGTCAATACTGGTTCTGCACAACGCCACCCAGCCCGCACCATCATCACCATAATTACTACTCAAAATCTGAGCCGTATCATGTGGGTGCAATTCTTAATATTAAATAAAATTATGCCATTTTTACCATGAAAAGCTCTAAGTCTGGAAATTGCAGATAACTTCCTCACACATATTCGGGTCAATTTTCTAGTCTCAGCAACAGCCTCTTCATCTTTATTATTTTTATTCCAAAATTTAATCGCCCGAAGAGTCCAACCACTCCCCATATCAATCGTCCCACCTTCAAACTTGTGGTCCAAACGCATAATCCGCCCGCACCATAACAGGATCACTAGTCTTATTTACCGCTTCGCGCATTGTCAGCAATTACGAGCATCTACCATTCACCACCATAATTTCAACGGGTCCATTAACTCACGGCGCATGTAGAGAGCTCTCATGCCCATTGGTGCACTCGATCTTTGCGCCCAGAAAACGCCAAAAATCCACATCAAGCGTCTCAAGATTAATCTTTCTATCGCACTAATTGTGCTGCATGTCAAGCAAAATCAATCCATGAAAACCAGCCCCCTCACCTCGTACCACCTCAATCTGTTCCTCGCCAGCAGATGGAAAGTCCTGTCATGCGCCACAAATCTACATCCGAACCCTCGGTTTCTTCCCGGCATCAATCTCTTTATATTCGCCACTACATCTTCACAGATCAAAACCTGTTCGCCATATCTCTGTGAATGGCAACATATTACCATGGTGTGAACTAGACTAATCAAGATTTTTCCATCCCCAATCAACTCTTTTTACTCCATTTGCAACCAAATTTATTGCCTCAGTTGCATCTCTTAGTAAAAATCACCCCATCAGCCCCAGCACCTATATACTCAGCCACCTTTAGCATGAGTCTCGCATTTAGTAACTTGTATCAGTTCACAATTTTATACAGCGCCCCCAGATTAGCGTTCAATGTTTTATAGTATTCAGAAACCTTTCTCGATCACCTGTTTCGGTCTCTGCATAGTTGCACCATTCTAAATATGCTAAAAGGCATCATTGGATCAATTAATTCCCGGCGCCATCTCAAAAATCTAAATTCTCTCCGATACATTATGTGTTCCTTCCATTTCATCTTAATTAAATTATTCATTTCCATTGCATACTCAAATTGGTACCTTTTCGAGATATCCCTGTAAATCCCTATGATCATAGCCTCGCCTCATCCTCAGAAATTCCTCGAGTCTTTAAATAGTAACTGCCTCATCTGACCCTTTTCCACACTGGCCTCATGTGAGACTCCGATCGTCACATCCACCTCCACTACTCGGAATCGATGTTTGAGATTGATTTACTATCCAAAATCAGTGATTTACAGTCTGTATATCGACTCTTTGCCCCCACTGCCGTTTTGCAAATTTTAGCCAATGTTCGTGTAGTTGAAATTCCACCATCTTTACTTAAAGATTTTGCCATCATCATTGAATAAGTATTCGGTCCGATATGAACAACTTTGCACCTGTATCAAGATTTTAATTCAGCACCGCAAAAGTTACACTGGTGTACTCCATTTTTGCTCTAGCCCCGCCCAAAATCGTTGATAAAGCATTGAAAATTCAAGCGACTAAATGATCCAGTAACCCATCAATTGCCCCATCTTCCTCAACATAGCTCTGTATTCAAATCGAATCATTTTTGGACCAGCTTTCACGGTTTGGAAAATTTTAGTCTACTATTTTTCTTCACATAAAGCTCCACGCTCACCTGCATGCAAAACTTTGAGACTGTGTATTTATAGTCGAACAGCCTTCTGATAAAAATGCAAGTCCGATCCTCATCGACACAATCAGCAGCATGTTCAAACTGTCTGCCCCCGGTGCATTTAAACGATAATAACTCTGAATCGAATTTCTACTAATCGATATTTTGGGTATATATAAACGAACCACCACTCAAACTGCTGCATGCAAAGCTGCATAAATTATATCAGATTCAGGAACACTTATAAAATGCTTTTTAAAATCTCCACATACATCAATTCACATATTGGCGAATCACCTCTTCCCAGGTCTTGCAGCGTTGCCACCGCCTCTTCCATCGGCAAATACACTACACCCTTCTTCTGCAATCTGCTCCTTCAGATTATGGTAAATCACTTCCGAATCATATTGTGCCCCTACCCCAGCCAAATGCTCACGTTCAGCCTCTCGAACTCAAGCTGCCCAAAAGTTTCCCGGACTCGCCTGCACCTCATCCCAGCTACCCACCATCTCTTCTTCGCTCCACATACATTAAAAATACATGCTTTTAGTTCTGTAATATCCGGCGGCCCATGTTGGCATCTTCAATTTTTCCCAATATGAAAGCCCTAAAAGTCTGAGATCCACATCCATTTTTGGCTCTCAGCGAAAGTCTCGGACATATTCCGTAGTTAAACCTCTATTTTTCTTTTATCTCTTCATCATTTTTCACCACTATCATTTCTGGAACTTTTCTGTCATAAATTTGAAACCCCTCAGTCTCACTTTCTCCTTATGAGCTCATCTCCACCTGTTCGCACTATTTTTCCCATCTTCAAAATCAACACCTTATCTACAGATAATTGTTTTAAGACTGCTATATCGTGCGTAATCACCAAAAATGCAGCTCTAGTTTCCTTTCTAAAGTTCCACAAGATTTCTGAAATTTTCTGTCGCATCCACATCAAGTCCTGAATCTATCTCGCTCCAAAATCAAAAGCTTTTGGTTTTAAAACCATCGCTTGCAAAATTTCATTCTTCTTCTTCTCACCTCCAGAAACTGCCACATTTAAGTCTCTTTCCGCAAAGAAAAATATTTGTTTTTAACTTTTTCACACTGTCGAAATTGCCCCTGAACCGCATCTGGTGGCAACCTCTCACCCCTAGCCATCAAAAGCATCTTGAATCACCCTCGTTGTAGAAATCCCTCGATCTCTACTGACCTGCATTGTCATCATCATCCCATGAGGCGCGTTTGTCTAGGGTATCCATCATACTAACTCTGCCCGCAAAACTCAATCTTTCCTCGTAATTTTATACCTCCTGATCCTCATCAAGGCTGCACCTAGAGTCGATTTTCCGCCCCATTCGGCCCTCAAAAATCACTACCGTCTCACCCTCACAACTTTTCAAAAGAAATGCCAGCATAATAATCTCTGTTCTTTTTCTGTCTCAACGATAATGGTCCGAATCTTCAACAATTTTCTGCTGTGATTTTTAACCCCACTAATCTCAAAACTATTATATCATTTTGCATCAACTATTCGTTTCAAAACCTCTTGCATTGCTGCGCCGGTTGTGTTATAACTTTCATAGATTCCCCTGTACCAATGGTGGAGCAAGAAGCTGTTAACTTCTGAGGTTGGCCGTCGAGCTCGACCGGGGGAGCCACTATGAAAATTCAGTACCCCAAAGGGTCTGTTGTTATACTACCTCTCCTAAGTTATATTAAAACACTCATAATTCTGTAAAACTTAAAAACTATAAACAACCTTACTCTCTCTTTATCCATTCAAGTAATTTTTAATTACAAGACCCTGATATATAGGTCTCTCATTCCTATAACTATGATCTGCTATTTATTATGGCAACGACCTCAATCTGATCCATTAACAAGTTCTTTAATTTAGATGGCGATGAAATCCATTATTTTCACCTTGAATAACAAGACTTTGTAATTATTTATGACTCCATTTTGTCTAATCTCATTTGAATGTATCCTAAAATTGTTAAATCCATTTTACTATCTGGGTATTGCTCCAAATAGTAACTAGTGACACTACCACCAAGAGATTTTTGCTTATAATCCCAATTTCTTCATAGCCCTCTGAGGACAAAAATCCATCACACACTTTAGTGCGCCCATCTTCTTTTTAGTTCTGATCCACTCGAGTTAACTTCTTCACGATCACAGAATGGGAAAACTAAAACCGATGACACTATTCTTTGTTGTTAGGATAGCATCAGAAAATAGATGCAATAAAGCTAGTCTCCACGCCAACTGGTCCACTCACTATGCAAGACAATGTAAATACTCCGCCATTTTCTGTAATATTTATATGTGTTTATCCATTTTTCTCCTCTTAGATTTTTAGGATTATTGTTTAAAATCACATATTAAAACCTAGCTCATCCTAAATGACCCACAATATCCGTCCGGTACTCTAGTATGTCTTCTTCAAATGAAGTCCACTCATTATGAATAATAAAAGGTATTCCTCGCCACTTTTTTATCCGATACTACACCAATATGCGTCTTGAACACAATTATTCTCCACCCTGCCATTCTTTTATATCTGTTAGATCTGTTCCAAAGACTTGCATTACGTTCTAAAAATATCCTTAAATTTGGTTACTCGAGAAAATCAATATTTTTATCCACAATATCTAGTTGATACATTTTCTTATTCGCTCTCATATCAGCATCCACCAGCCCCATCAAAATCATACCCAGCCCCTAAGTCCAAAAGCAATCACATCCACAAACCCGTAAACCTGTCATCTGGATAACCTGTCCATAATATTACTTTATATTTCTGGTTTTGTTGCAAAATATAATTCCCACGCTTTAGAAAAAATCTGTCTGGTCACCAATCCCATCCCCATCCTTATCAACAGAGCTTTTATGTTTCAATCCCAAAACTCATTAGTAAATCGCCGATGATGTACTCACATTAAACATATATAATATCAGTATTATAACCATGAAATAAAATAAACCAAATATAAAACATATTATCTTTCTTCCATCTTTTCAGGTTATCATTACCCAACATCGCTAATCATTTCCCCAATTCTGCTCATTTTTATTAACTCATTCCATCACATTACCTTTCCCATAATTTGTTTCTATGTTAGACTAGAAATGGTCGCATACGATCTTGAAATTGATTAACTGTGTTTAATAACACAACTTTGATAAAATTAGTCTTCCTGACCAAAAATACACAAACCTTAACAAGGAGATTTTTATGAACGATAATGAAATTCAGCATATCCTCTTATTGTGAAATGCTGCCAACCATGCAAGTTCAAAACCACTCATGGTCCAAAAACTCTTTGACTGGCGACTGCTGCAAAATGGCTTGATTCTTTTAGCCATCCAGTTGACTTCACCCAGTCTGTCACTGAATCTCGTTTCTTCCAGAAGAATTACGCCAATTCAGTGAGATGAATACTGAACTTCTCGGTCTTCCGCGACTCAGGTCTCTCCCACATCAAGTGGACTGAATGGATCAGAGCACTCGATGTTGGAAATCGAGTTCCCAATCATTGCTGACACTGGCCTCTGTTTCCGGCAAGCTTGGTTTCATCCATCCAGGTAAAAACCATGACACTCATCACTGTCCGTGCTCGTCTTTATCATCGACCCAGAAGGCAAAGTTCCGCCATTCTTTACTACTCACAAGAGCTTGGCTGCAAACATGGATGAAATTCACGTATACAGGCTCAGACTTTCAGAAGAACACAAAACGTTGCTCTTCCTGCCAATCGCCAAACGAACCTTTAAGCCGACGTATGTCCTCCAGCCAAAGACATCACCACCGTCATGAAATGCTGTGCGCGCGCAAAAGCATAATTCACCAGTAAGACTGGTGGCTCCACATAACCATTGAATAAATAATTTATTCACTATAAAAAGAACCCCTGTTGCGGGGGTTCTTTTCAGTTTCAATCTATTTTAGCAACCGAAAGTGAAATCTTAGGACCTCACGATCAATGTCAAGTGCAAAGCTCTCATGTTCATTAAGAGCAAAGATCTTTTCAGGGTCGACACCATCTTCACCGAGTCCAGAGATCGTGAACCACATGCTCAACAGCTGGTGAAATCTGTACAAATGCACCAAATGGAGTGATACGAGTCACAGTTCTCAACTTTTGCTCTCAGGGTTCTCAACCAGTGCCATGGATCAGCAATGAGCTCGCTTCATTGAGACTCAAACGCCCTGCTCGATAGCAGCAACATCTTTGCTTCGATTTTCATCACCAACTTTCACGATCAGAAGGATTATTTACACGTTCCCAAAGCCCTCTGAGACATGAATCAAACCCTTCAATACCTTTCAACATTTCAGCTGAAAACGCCAAAATCGACTACACCAGTCACAACACCCTTTGGATTACATCATCAACGTGAAGCTCAGCAAAGCAGTAGTAAGACCATCCTTAACAGCTCCTTTCAGGAGAAAATAAGCTTTGTTATCTTCTTGTTAGCATCGACATTCTCACCTTACTCACCAACAAGAGAGTTAAGACGTTGCAAAATCCATCCTTATCTGGCTGAACCCACGCGTGTAGTGCTCTGCAGAAAGTTGTGATACTGGCAAGAAACCACGAATTCATTCGACATTAAAAGACCACAGATTGGCACCAAATGGAGAACCTCTACAGATTTCTGCAGCGTCCATCTTAGCCTGATTTCATCCCCAGCCCTTATCCTTCAGCCTTTGAGCGGGAGTGAAAGAAGTAGCAGTACTGTCTTCCATTTCTGATCGATAACTGAAGCAGAAACTTCCTGACCAAACTCAAGGTTAGAGAGTGCAGCTCACGGCGTGGTACTAAACCAACACCCCTGTAACGGAGATCAATCAAAATCTCTGTGCTTCTTTTACTGAAAGTACTACACCAGAAACAGTAGTCTCAGGACTACTGACTGAACCACTAGTGCATAAAGTAAATCGATCCATTGTGATTTCTTTTGCATCAGCCATTTATATTTTCTCAGTCTGCTCATGAAGAAAAATCTTCCCACTCACATTATATCACCTCTAAGTTATTTTTCCCAAATGAACGAACCCGAATCTATCTTTTAATATACCAACCACCCTTGTTTGTAAAGTGCGTGTCATGACTCACTTACCATCCATCTTACATTCCTGCCCACATCTCTTCCTCTTATTCTTTTTTATTTTTCTCCACCTCACCTATAATATACGAGTCAGGCAAATTCTTCTAATCAAACTAAAACAGTCGCCAAACAGCCCGTTCTCCAATTTTCTTGCTGACCTAAAAATCCTCTATCCTAATTCTTCGCTTTCAACCCGGCCCCCGCTTCTCTTCCGCCCACCAAACACTCATTTTCACTGTAGCCTAGTAACCAAATGATACAAACAATCCTCTTTTCAAGATTTTGCCTCCAACTGCTCCACGAACTAGGTCACGCCGTTTCTGGTCATCGTAATTTTCAGCTTTCCATCGATCGTATCAAGATTGAAACCGAAGCCTGCATGCGGCCCAAAACAATTCTCGAGAATCACCCAATCTACAAACAAAATATCACCTAGTTTTTCAACCAAGATTTTACCGAAGCTCATCTCGACACCTACCGTCGTTGGCTCCACCAAAAACCGACTCAAAAATGCGGTCTCACCATGTTTCCAGGATAAAACCAAACCTGGCATGCCCCCATCATGACGATTTAATCGGGTCTCGAAAGGTCTGAAATTTCTAATACCTAGTCTAAGCGTTTGGAATCTAAAGACTCCAAATTCTCAAACCTCTACGATTATCGCTCGCCCCATGAATCTGGTTTTCGAAATCGATCTAAGCTTCTTAGATTTATTCTGCCACCTCATATTAAATTCCACCCAAGATATCGCGAAACCATTGCAAGATACCATAAGACATCACCAAATCTTTTATGATTCTAGGCTTCGTCGTTCACTACGCCCTCGTTGCTCACGAATAATCTTTTTAATTTTTGTCACATGCTTCACCAGCCTCGCCATAGCAATCCCTTAACACCTTCTCCAAAACACCAACATCGACACACTTTTGATCCTGCCCTCTACATCTTCATAAGAGAAAGTCGTATTTTCGTGCACTCTTGGTATTCATTAAAATTCATATCACCTCCTTTTTCTCTATAATATATCATATTTAAGTTATTTATCCATAACCTCTTTTAACTATCCGAACATTAGACTGATCATTTCGGTTCAATTTTCAGATGGATCAGCTAATATTTTTAAGCCAAGTTATTAATCTTAAATTAAGCAACATTTTTCACAATACGTCGAAATACGACCACCTTTAGCACCGGCATATTTGCAAGTGCAGGGTTTGCTGCAACCACTGTACGCTCAATCGTCCACCTTTTTGGCCGATCTGGTGCGTAAAAGTCTTTTACTGTATTTACGGTTAGTTGCTGCAGCCTTAAGGCCACCTTGTTTAGTTCTGCTATTTAATTTCTTTCTGCCCACCAGAAATATTAATGTTATTGTTCCCCACCATCAAAGTGTCTCTCTAACGTAACCTTTTGGTTTATGCTTCTAGTATACAACAACAGAAGCACTTTTGTCAATATGCTAAAGTTAATTATTATTTTATAATATATTTTAATGCCCATGTCATTTATATCTATCACTATCCCCACCTCCATCCTCATTAATATTTGGTAGTCGCCTATTCTTTTATTGACATTAAACTTATTCTTGCCAATATAATTCCACTGGGGTAATAGCTCAGCTGATTGAGAGCGCCTTTTGCAAGGCAGAGGTCCAGGGTTTGAACCCTGTTATTCACACCATTTTTTCTGATAAAATCAGCCATGGGTATTTACGTCCCCTGCTAGATACTCCACCAACAAAAAGACCCAAAAGGTCTCTCTCTGTCTTTATCTACAAATTTCTTTATATTCTTTTTCTCGTCCACCTCGAAACCTTTCCTTTTCTTCACAACACATCCTCCAGGATTATAGTTTTATATTCCATTCAACAAAAAGCCGCTACTTTAAGTGGCTCGAAAACAAACATATTTTCAGGTGGTGGACATGTGGATCTGAACCACAGACCCGTCATTATCAGTGACGCGCTCTAACCAGCTGAGCTATATCCCTGTCTTCAATTATTTTCATTTCATTCATTTATAAAATCACGAACTACTACACTTTGCTATATTCACATTTTTATTGTGCTATAATTTATTCACGTAATGAATTTTAGTTTCTGCTGGATGATAATTGGTTAATCACCGCCATCACGGCTCTTATTATCTCCAAATATCAAACCATCTCTGACAACATGTTAAGCGGCGTTTCTTCGTCTTATGATCGCGTCAAATTTTGGGGACTCATTATGTCTGTCTCGGCTCATTGTTACCAGCCAACCTTCATACTCTTTTCGTATCACTTTAGTATCAATGCTTCGCGATAACACTACTTGCCTAACCCATTCATATATCGCCACTCCCGCCGCCACACCAACATTTAGCGACCTTGTTGAACCGAATGACTCAATAAACGTACGTCGTCCGCCGCCGCTGTTAGTTCCGCACTAATCTGTCCCCTTCACTCCAAAATCGAGTTGTATTTTTAGATCTTGATGGATCGGTTTATGACTGTTCTGTATTATTTTCTAATCGCTCAACTCCGGACCACGCGCCCTCTGGTCAACCACAAAGTTTCAAAATCAGTCCAGTATTTAATCTCCAGATACTTATCTGTACACATCGTACCGCGCCGCCTGTTATATTTTTTACGCCCAATTAGTGTACAATTCCGACATTAAAGTTATTTGCTGAACGCATCGATCGTCCCCACATTAAAGTCATGTTCCATGTTCCTCAATTGTGATTTCAAGACCATTTCGTCTCTCGCCCAGTTCAGCTTTCTTTTACCTGTTCATTAGACTTCCCTTAAAACTCATCCACAAGATTTCTAGTCCAGTTCCGGTCTGGATCACACAGTCATTCATTTATGCAAAAACTTCCCATAATTACGCAGCCATAGTAGACCACGAACATCAATAAGAAAGCGATCCCTCTTGAATCCAATTCGATGTCCTCGCCTTTGCAAAGAAAAGAACAATTGCGAAATTACTAACGCAGCAATATCAACAACCGAGAAAGCACCGCCACCGACCCCACCCTAACAAAGCAAATCGGAAGTCCTGCCACAATACCAATATTAAAGACATCCGATCCAACGATATTTCCATTTACTATATCATATTCACCCTTTACGAGTCGTGATCGTAGTTACTAATCTGGCAATGAAGTACCCAGCGCCACAATGGTAAGAGAAATTTTTGGTTACACCAAAGGTCGTCGTCACTCTGACGCCCCTTTACTACTAGATCACTACCAAATACAATTCCCAACTAGGCCACACCACCATCAAAATCTGCTTAATCTAAGTTAACTCTCCTCATTCATGCTTCTTTTCTTAGCCTCAGCATCCTTTTCTGTCTTAATCTCAGCAACTTTTTCTGTCTTAGCTCAGGAATCCCTCCGTCCAGAAGCCTTTGCAGATCAGTCACTCATCTCCAGCACCAGTCTCCGATTCGCCACGCCAAAAGATACAGATAAAAACACAGAAAAACAAGAAAAATAATGCCATCTTGTCTAGTAAATAAATTTTCACCCAACCATCTTATCAGAAAGTACCACCGTAAACGTCTATAGTTATCAAAATAAGTACTGAACTCTCCCTTTCACTGTCGCTGTGCATTAACATGAAGCGTCCCCACCAGTCGCTGAAAGCCCCCAAAATTAGCAAGATATTAAGAACATTACCAATCACAGCTTCTCAGCAAATATCACCCTACCAGAGAGAATCGACTGAATACTCACTGTAAAAGTTCTGAGCACCCAAACTAAAAAGAAAACAATAGTTAAAACCAATCAGCATCTTTGGTACACGAAATTACGTGCTGTATCACTAGCACCATCCACAAAAATATCTGCACCCTCATCAGAAAACGAAGTCCACAAGCAGCAACGCTTAGATTGATCTAAAAAGACCTATTATATTCTCATTAAACTCTTCATTTTTATCACAAGAAAAATTAGATTAGTCTAACTATCTCTTTGTCGAGTCTGCTGCCTAACGTTGCGGTACGTGGCAATATTTCTTAATTGCCAAATTCATTGCAGATCATACTCCTTAAATTTCAGTATTCTCAAAACTTCACTATGCGCATAGTAACGATTTTCTTTTAATTTGCCAGATGTTCTCACTGTTTATATATAGTTCATTCATATTTTTAGAAACATATTCGATAATCGCAGTCTCCGGATAGCCTAGCAAGTCACCAATCTTAAATGTAGCCACAGTCCATTCATCTTCCTTTCCATCCACCACAAAAGCCATCTTGCATTGAACCCATCATTTGCTCATATGCTAACTTTTAATTCTTGACAAATTTCTGGAAATGAGATGTATAAAAATTCCCACCCCATAATAAACATTCCAGATTAAACCTCCGAACTTTCACCGCTATCCAAACCAAGTTTACTTACATCCAACTTTTTCATATCTAAATTATTGATATCCGGATCATCGTCAGTCAAGCTAATCACATCCAAATATTATCATAAATTTCATCCGCTTTCTTTGTCATATAAGCCCATCTCATGAGATATCTCTATTTTCACCAATCTGAATATAAACCCTAGGTCACTTAAAAATCTCACAAATTTGCCGTCCAGCAGCACACTCTCCGTTATTCATGACATCGTTTGTTGCAGCTGGGTTTAATTCCCCACAACACACCCAGTATAGTCAAGCACCGCTACGGAGAGTTCTTTATTTTCTCCACAAAATTCATAAATAAAATCTTCCAACTCAAGCAGTGTCTTTTTCTTCATAAATCGAGTATATCATATCAATAAATCTGAGAAGACCCGTCTAGAACCAAATTCAGACCAGAAATTCAGATTATAGACTCTCACTCAGTCTTCCAACAACCTCAGCGTGTGCAATTCATCGAAAGTCAATGTGCAGAAATCGTATCTTTACTCTCGTAAGCCATATTGTGTTCAAGTTTACACATCAATTACGACTCGACGACCTAGATACATTAAATATTACCATTTAATGCTCATCAAACCTTCTCTAGAAAGGCTAGTAACCATCGACACGTTCTCGTACCGATGCCTTGTTACGACTCACCCCCAATCATCTCCCCCACCTTTAGTCGCCGAGGCGGACTTCTCGTGTTGGTGACTTCATGGTTTTGACGGGCGGTGGTACAAGACCTGGGAACGTATTCACCGGAACATGCTGATCTCATGACGCTAGCGATTCCGACTCAAGCATAGGAGTTTCAGCCTTCTATCCGAACTGGGACTGGCTTTGGTGCGATTTGCTTTCACATCACTGCTTCGCTTCGCATTGTACCAGCCATTGTAAAGCGATTCTAGCCCAAGGCGTGCGCAGAAATACCGACCTGATGATCATCCTCCTTCCTCCCCGTTACCGGGGCAGTCCTACCAGAAAAATACAACTGCTGCAGGGTTGCGCTCGTTGATGGACTTTTAACTCAAACATCTCACGACACGAGCTGACGACGGCCATGCATCACCTGTCTCGATGTTCCTGAAGGCACAGCTCTCGAGAGCCTAGATCGGATGTCAAGCCTGGTAGCTTTTATCGTTTACCATCGAATTGAAAGATCACGCTCCACCGCTTGTGTGGGTCCCCGTCAATTCCTTTATGTTTTAATCTTGCGGATCGTACCACAGGTGGGATACTTAACGCGTTAGCTCATAACTCGGGGGTCGATACCCAAAACTGCTAGTATCCATCGTTTCACGGCGTGGAGACCATCAGGGTGGTATCTAATCCTGTTTGCTCTCACGCTTTGCCTTAGTGTCAGAACTGTCCCAGTAACCTGCCTACGCTATCGGTGTTCCTTTCTAATATCACGTGATTTCACCCTACACTAGAAAATTCCAGCTACCCATAACAGTCTCGAGCTAGATAGTTTAGATATTAGTCTGAAATTGGTTGAGCCACCAGATTTCATCATTCACTTATCTTGCCACCTACGCAACTCTTACACCCAGTCACTCCGGATAATGCTCGGATCCTACTGCATGACCGCGGCTGCTGGCACGTAGTTAGCCGATCCTTTATTCATAAGTTACCATCATATTTCTCGTTTATAAAAAGAAGCTTACAAACCCGAAGGCCTTCGTCCCACGCGGCATTGTTCCATCAGGCTTTCGCCCATTGTGAAAAGATTCCCCACGTGCCTCTCGTAGGAGTCTGGGCTGTCTCAGTCCCAGTCTGATGATCATCCTCAAACCATCTAACGATCGTCGACTTGGTGAGCCTTTACTCACCAACTATCTAATCGTACGCAAGCTATTCCTAAAGCGCATAAATGCTTTAATCCAAAGATCACATGCGGTATTAGCTAATCTTCGACTAGTTATCCCTCACTTTGGGGTATGTCTCACGCGTTACTCAGCTCGTCCGTCGTTTCGTCATCAGCTTCACAGTTCCTCGAATCTACCACTGCATAATCAGCCATGTGTCAAGAGAACGGTGAAGCCATGCTCACGCTCGACTTGCTATATGATAGGCATGCCAGCATTCATCCTGGAGCCAGGATCAAACTCTCCATTAAAGGTCCTAAGACCTGAATTTTAAATTTGAAAACTCAAATAAAAATAAAACTGATCGATGAAAGAAATGATCGCATGATTATAAAACCACACATATTACCATTTCAAATTGCACAACTGAATTGTTAAATTTCAATTTCCAAAAAGCGCATTGTCATCTTTATGTATGTCGCAGCTTTTGTATGCTCTAATAGTTTACTCAAACAAACTGTCAATACATTTCTGGACTTTTTACTTTTTGAAACTTTTTCACCTGTCCTGTAAAACGCCTTTCCTTTCTTATAAACACACGATTTTATCAATGCTGCAATAAAAATCCCAATCCAAACCCGTAATTACTTTCTGCTATTAGTATGCTCTTCGACCACGCGAAGTTTACTTAGTCTAGTTCCTTCTGCTTTTTATTTTTATCATCAACACTCTTATTTAATAACTTTCCGTGCTCACCAACTGAATAACGCACATTCGCTGCATCATATACAATACATTAATGTATTACATGCGGCTAACGCAAAACCACTGAATTAAAACCACTAATATATCCTATTGCATAGTCATCGCCATGAAACTGCGGTATGGGCTTCAGAGGGCATGCCACCAGACTTTACTGCATAATATATAACATCACGAATTGTAGTCCTGCTACGCTAACAATAAAGAAAATCAGCTTTAAAAGCTTGTGCTACAAAACCAGCCCATAATCAAATGCTAAAAACATAAAGGCTTTCCATATCCATTTTTATCACATTATATGAGATATAGAATAGCATAGTCATGAGGACACAGTATAGTGCTCATTTTAAAAAGTTATGATATAGTTATGGTATATATATCTATATTCTATAGATAATAGACATTTTTAATGTACGCTTTCCTCAGTGTCGGCGATATTGTTGGAGATTTTTCTTTTCTTGAGAGAGCTACTGCCGATGTCTCTATCTAATCTGAAAATAGTTTCATGTTTTTAGAACGTATTGAGAGAAAGATCTTGTGTAATATAGCACCGACAATCAAAGTGCTCTGATAAGCCATGTCCACCATCTACAGAGATATAAATTTCTTTTAACCTCACTGAGCTTAGGAACTTCAGTTGCCTCCTGATCAGTCCCTTTTCTTTATCCTCAGACTGTTCATCTTTTTTCAACCTTTTTCCTCTGCACTATCAGAAGATCAATTTCGCTGAATCAAACACTCGTTAGCTCCCGTGTTCTGTATCATCTTTTGGGTTCTCAGTATACTTTGAGTCACCACGCCCATGATTTTCTTGGGAGATCATATATACCAGGGTTTTTTCAACATTCTGGGGTCTTTGATTCAACCTCGGTCTTCTCTTCATTTTTCTCATACTGACCATCTTCTGACCTCCTGATCTCTGCCCTTTAGTTTCCTCTGACTCCTACCCACCCAATAGAGGTCCTCGTCCTCAGTTTTCATCTTCTCCTCTGCTTTTTCAGGCGCAACCGGCTTTCTGGAGTCTACGATTCTCTCAGGAGTCACTGGTCTTATGCAACTGGTTTTCAGGAACCACTGGCTTCTCTGAACCACTGGTTTTTCTGGAGTTACCGGTTTTTCTGACCTCACTGCATTTATGCGTCAGTATTTGCATACCCATCACCTGTCCCCAGGTATCATGACAATGGTGCTTTTCTGGCGCCGCCACTGCCCTTTGTAGGATACATTGCGCAATGTTTTTGACTGATCATATTTATCCACTACGCAGTTTTCCCTCAATCCAATGACAAACAGTCTTCTTTGAAATAAACACGCCCATTATAATAAGTGTTATCACTGTTGTAACACAAATACGACATCGTTTGACCATTCATAGAATAAATCAAAAGTTGGTCTAACCCAGAAATATCTATCTCTTCGATTCGTGGCGGTCTGATAACCTCGTAGTCCGCCTTGCTTGCAAACATCTTTATGGTCCATTCATTGTCAAAAGTATTAGCTCATATAAGCCTGAATTATCACATTGCAACCATACCACCTAATAGAAGCTACGCTGAGATCGTTTTATCTATTCTCAGCCAGTTTTTATCCACTGAAAACTCAACTCACTGATTTGATAGGTCAATCCTATCAAGACTCATTGCTAACTCTACCATTCACAAATGGCATTGGCACATGCACTGACCCTTCATAGCTAGGTATGCAACCTTCATTGGTGCTATTTACAATCACCTCCAGTGCTTTGGATGTTCCGATAAACCACCTTTTACCGCCTTATTAGTACTGTTGCTGTGGGCTCTACCAAGTCAGATATTGAGATGCAAGCTCACGCCATCACGGCGCTTGTAGCCATTGTAATTGCGCCAACCTCATTCTTGCACTAACCTGTTCTGCATGGCAACTGTCGTGGCTTCTAATTGAACTTTTCATTATGTTTACTCATTTGTTTTCCTCATTTAATTTTTTCATTTGCCTGCATCCATACCACCAAGTTCCAAAATACGCAAACCACAACAATTTTACCTTTTAATTAACAGAGATAAAAACTCATTTTTCCTACTAGTACAAGCAGGATATTTTGGAGCATAAGCTATATATCAGCTATCTATAAAAATTTTACACTCAAAAACACAAAAACATTATACTCCGTTTCCGGAGTATTTTTCTAAGCTTTATTCTTCCGATTCTTCAATCATCGTCTTTTTCTTCAGGAAGCACACCCCAAAGAAGCTACCGTATCATCATCAGCAAGACGCATAATCCTCACCCCTGAGTTGCGCGTCCGAGCACTGAATGTCCTTCACAGCCTACACGGATTTGCTTCACGACCAAGACTCAGACATCATGATCACCTCCTGATGCTTCTGGATCCAATGTATGCACTGCCACAATTGGACCAGTCTTTTTCCGTCACAGATAGCCACCTTAATTCCTACGCCACCACGCTTTATGGGTTGGGAAGTTCGACACTAGAGTTGCCTTTCCATATCCATTAGCAGAGACTGCAATCAAAGTCTGATTTGGATCAGTTACAACATCCATGACCCACAACCTCATCTTTGGTCTCAATTCGATACCACGGACGCCCATCGCCGAACGCACCCATGGCTCCTGACGTCTTCCTCATTAAAGCGAATTGCCTGACCAGCCGAAGTTGAGATATATAATACTCGTCTTTTACCAGTCGTTGCCTTCACCCACTTCAACTCGTCTCCTGGATCCAATTTAATCGTTATCAAACCGTTTGAACGCACGTTCATGTAGTTCTTGCGGCCGTCTTCTAATCGTGCCCTTCTTGGTTGCCATAAAGAGATAAACCAGTCTCTGGGCTCAATTTCTGCCATTATGTTTAATGATCTCAGTAATCTTCTCATCTGGATGCATGTTTAAAAGATTTACTGCAGCAGTGCCCTTTGCAGCTGGGTGAAGTCTGTGGCACTTCATAGCCTTCATCCTAAAGATACGACCTCCAGTGAAGTAGAAGCAGTAGAAAATCATGTGAATTTGCGTAATAATCTGAGAAATCACATCCTCTTCCTTAGTCGTCATTCCACGCTTCCTTTTTCCACCCCTGTTTTGACGACGAAAACAGTCTGAGAAACTCGTTTAATGTAATTCTCAACAGTCAAAAAGCACTACACTTTTCTCTTTCTGAATTAACTCTTCCTCTGAAAACTTGGCCAAGTTCATGGTTAAAGATCTTACTACGACGTTTATCGCCATATTTCTTTTCATCGCAAGAAGTTCATCTTTTACAACCGCAAGCACTCTTGTCGTCTGCCGAAGATTTCTCATATTTGCAAATCATCGCCATCACCTTTGCACCTGGCTCAATCTTGTCACGCTCAAGTCCTTGTAGACGGCCGAATGCTCACAAAATTGCGCAGCCTGAATCTCTGACAGACCAAACCTTTCCATCAAGCGTTTATCCGCATCATCATACGACCTCAGCGAATCGTCTTAATCACTTCGTCAATATTATCCAAAGCAATTTTTCAAACCTTCGAGAATATGAGCACGCTCTTTGCTTTTCTGAGGTCATATTCAGTACGTCGGTATGAATTACTTTTGGCGGTGTTTAATAACCTGCCAAAAATTCTTCAGCCCCATAATCCTGGTATGAATCTGTTCTACAAGCGCCAGCACATTATAATGGAAGGTCGCCTGTAAATCAGTCATCTTATACAGTTGATTTAAGATCTCTTTGATAAGCATCCTTGAGTTCCACTCACTACTCGAATCTCACCACGAGCAGAGATTCATCCTTTGGCATCCAGTAATATGAGCTCAATTTTTATCCATGCTGTTGTCGAACTTTTTCGATAAAAGACTTTACTCATTCCATAAGGTACTGTCACCACGATATTGAAGCGCGTCCATTTTACGCTCTTCAACATTTGCTACAGCACGAATTGTCACCGAACCTTTCACTCTGCTGTACAGGGCTCGCTTCATTGGCGCACCGCCATAAACCTCCGCTCCAGTAGTGAAAAATCTGGACCCTTCACATGCTTCATCAAATCTTCTAGTGTCGCCTCAGGATTATCAATCAAAAGCCACAGTTGCATCAACTACCTCCCAGGTTGTGTGGTGGGAATATTTGTTGCCATACCAACCGCAATACCCATCTGTCCATTCCAGAAGAATATTTGGCACCGCTGCGAAGGATCACAGGCTCTTCTCGTTCCATCGAAGTGTCACGAAAGTCAACTGTCTCCTTCTCAATATCGGAGAGAAGCTCGGCTCCCCACCTTGTCCAGTACGAGCCTCGCGTGTAACGAGAGGCCGCTGGATCATCCCCATCCATTGAACCAAAGTTACCCTGACCTTCCACTCAGCGTATAACGCATCTTCCAAGGTTGTGCTGTTTACCATTGCATCATAAATTGATGAGTCACCGTGTAAGTGATATTTTACTCATTACTTCACCAACGATACGCGCTGATTTTACTGTTGCATGTGGTGCTTTCCAACCATTTTTATACATCGCATAGAAGAATTCGACGATGCACTGGCTTCAGACCATCTCTTCACATCTGGAAGAGCACGATCAATAATCACTGACATTGAATCAACGTAAGAAGGAATCCTCCTATTACCCTCGACCGTCAATTCCTCATTCCGTCTTCAGCCTCGTCTTGCAGTTAGTCCACCAATCATGGAACATCCTCATCATCAACTTCTGCCTCACTAGCTTCATCTTCATCAGCTTCCAGTCTCCTTCAAATCTGGAATTTTTCCCATCGTCTCGTTCACACCTTTTTCGTCCGCCGCATCTGGTACGCCACCATTCTTGCTGACTCTCTCATTGTCTCAGATCTTCTGGATTATTTATATTATCTTTCATCATCGTTCCTTTCTAGACTAGAAGTCCAAATCATCAATTTTAACGGCTGAAGTTTCCTCGACTGAATAAAAGTTTTTACGCAACTCCACCTCCTGACCCATCAGCTTTGCAAAGATTGCATCCGCCCTTTTCTGCATCTTCAATATTTACTCTACCAAGCACATCGATTATCTGATTCATTGTTGTATCCCAAAGCTGTTGAGCGTTCATCTCGCCAAGACCCTTTAAAAGCGCTGCCAGTGGTATATCCAGCCTGTTTGAATCTCTCATCTTCAGGATTAATCTTGAGTCCTTCTTTTACGCCCTCAATCTTCGAAGCACCTTTGCTCAGTGCCCTCTTCATCATAGATATAATCACTTCCTATTCGATCCAGTAATCTTAATCAGACCAAATAGCGGTGGCTTTGGCAAGATAAACATGTCCACCCTTTACCACCTCTGGCATATAGCGGAAGAAGAAAGTGTACAGCAATGTCGAAATGTGCGCACCATCAACATCAGCATCGGTCATAAATCACGATCTTATAATAGCGTAGACCAGATAGATCAAATTGATCGCCGATTCCTACACCCAAAGCCTTAATCAGGAGACTAACTCCGCATTAGCATGACATCTTGTCCAATCTGGCACGTTCAGTATTCAAAACTTTACCACGTAGTGGGCAAGATTGCCTGAATCTTCGAATTACGGCCTTCCTTTGCGGAGCCTGCAGCTGAGTTACCCTCGACGATAAACTAACCACATTCTGTACGGTCTCTTGATGAACAGTCCGCCAATTTTGAAGGTAAGTTCAACCTCAAATGCACCTTTACGAATAACATTATCACGTGCCGCCCTTGTTGCTCGCGCACGTGCACTAAAGTGAAGCTCCCAACAATCTTCTTGGCAATTGCTGGATTTTCTCAAGATAATAGCCAAAATATTCAGACATCACCTTATCGACATAGCTGCGCACCAGGGTTGCCAAGTTTATTCTTTTGTCTGTCCTTCAAAATTCCGGATTCGGAATCTTTTACTGATATTACAGCAGTCAAACCCTTCCTTGATATCATCACCGGTCAGGTTATCTTCCTTCTCTTCAATAGGTTATTTCGCCTTGCATAGTCATTAATCGTACGATTTAATGCCGTCCTAATCCAACCACGTGCGTACCACCTTCAGGTGTTAACACGTTATTTGCAATGGCTTTCATCGTCTCTGCATAAGTACCTGTACTGTATCATGCACTTCGACCTCTGCCCTTCAATCTGTTTATCAACATAGAAGATATCATCAGAAAGTACTTCCTTGCTTTCATTCAAGCGCTTCACATAACTCTTGATTCCACCTCAAAATAGAATGACTCCTTTCACCAGTCCCTCTCGTCAAAAACTGAAATCGAAAATACCCTTCGTAAGATAAGCTTTGATGTCTCGCATAATGTGAAACCCAATCATAATCAAAGGTCGTTGTTTCTAAAAATTGTTGATCAGGATAAAAAGTAATACAAGTACCCTGTTTATCGGTCTTCTTTGAAGCGTCGAGCGCCATGGTTGGTTTATCAGTTTCAAAACTCAATGTGATGGACCTTCTTATCACGATAAACTTCAGCAATCATGTGTCGAAAGTGCGTTCACTACGGAAGAAATCCCACACCGTGAAGACCTGAAGAAACCTTATATCCACCACCACCGAATTTACCACCGGGCATGTAGCACAGTTAGAACGGTTTCAAGTGTAGATTTATGAGTGGACGAATATCACAGGATGCTCACACCATTATCCTCGACTTTCACACCACCATCTTTGCTGCAAAGCAGTCATTACCTTTTGTCGTATATCTCATGATTGCCTCATCAATAGAGTTATCGGCAACCTTTTCACCAGATGATGAAGTCCATCATACCCAGTTGAACCAATATACATGACCAGACGCACACGAACTCGGCTCTAGCCCCTCTAGAACTTGAATTTCAGAACTGTCGTACTCTTCAACTTTTTGTTTTTCAGCCATCAAACAAATACTCTACTAAGTCTTTTTATCGCTGATACCTAAGACTCACTTACTAAACCGTTCACTCACTGGATATCTGTTTTAGTTTACCTCTGAGCGTTTATGGCTGTCAAGATAAACTGCTCTTCAGACGCATTCTCAGCCGTTTTAAGCCCACTCTATTGCGTTTATGGCTATATTTATATATTCAGAACAAATTTAAGCCATTTTTAAGCACTATCAAACTAATCATATTGCCGGACTGAGTATTGCGCTGTTCCCCATGACTTTGAAGATTTAATCCTGGATTTTAAACTATTCTGACCCGCATTTTTGCTTAGTATTATCCTGAGATACGCCAGAATCCTCTCATTAGTCTCATTTGACATCCCTACAGGATCTTCATTAGCTTCATTTGACATCCTTGCAAGCTTCTGCATCGATCTCCTCAAGTGTTAATCTCGCTCAGGTGTATTAGCACCCCAGCTCGCTGCTGCTGAATTAAGCGCTCAGCTTCTTTGAACCTGGAATTGCCTGATCAGCAGGAACTCTAGCCACCCCAAGACTCAATCCCTCATTCCATTCTCATTCTCAACAAAATCACCGCCAGCCAAACCTTGATCGTCATCTTCCCCATTAACACTTAACTCTCTGATCAATCTCTTTATCCACCTCCGCCCCGGACGACCATATTTCTTGCAGAGTATTTCCCTGAGCGATTCAAACACATTACGATCTTTCTTCCGATTGTGCTAACAGCTCCATCGTAAATGGCGAAGACGGCATACCATTCACTCAAAACTGTTGTAATTGCATGATGATTTGGCTGTTTATGTAAATCTTCAGCCTTAAAACTGATGTAAAATACCTTTTCAAGCATTTCTGCATCCGTTACACCAACACGGCCAGTCACTAATCGTACCTACGTTACCTAATCACACCTTCTCGAATCTTTATCAGTCAACTGCGTCATAAACTGGTTTGCTACAATCAGATTTAGGCGGAATTTCCCTAGCCTCGGAGAGAATTGATTCAAATGATTCTGTTGAAAGTTCTGAACTCATCCACAACAGACAAAAATCTTTACGGTCCTTCTTCTGGTATCCACACGCGACATAGTGGCAGTCTGGAATTTCATTACTGAAAAATCATACCAAGAAGTTTTGAGTTGCTCACCAAGTTTACCTTTCGAAAGTTAACTATCACTTCTGCTGATCCATGATTTCATGAATATTAGCCTGATTTTACCTCGACCAAGCACCCGCTTCATCATTGTATTTTTGTTTAAACGGACTCATTTTTGAAGCAAACTACGTAATTACTTCACCTGCATCATTTGACTTCTGTGAAGTTGGGAACCCTTTAGTCCAGTAATCGTACAGATCTCTATCTGTTACATACTTCAATCTATCCATCACCAACCATGTTACTAAAAGGGCTTGAATATCTCAAGAAGGTCGCCCTTAGGGTCGCTCATCAGAAGTAGCGCGCATTCCCTAAACATCTGCTCACCACGCGGACCAAAAATACCAGTATGTCCAGGGTCAGTAAAAGTGAGTAAAGCATATTGATCCCTCTTGTACGATAAAAATCTTTCTCTTCAGGCGTCTTGCTCTCCAACATATTCATTCCAATTGGGAATTCCACATCTGAAGGATCAAAATAAATCACATCATCAATTCGATCCTCTGGTACCATCGAGCAGCTCTTCCGTGACGTCTCCATGGGATCAATCAAAGCAAAAACCCTTCCCGGCTAACATATCCTGGTATGCAATATTCTTCAAAAACACAGATTTACCCATACCAGAAGCACTGATTACATACATGTGACGCCTGCGGTCGTTAACACTTAGTCTAATCTCTTTTGTTGCGCCACGGTAAACGTTATTTCCAATCAAAACACCATCAGTAATTAACGCAGTTGGGCCATCAACTCTGTTTTGTCATTTGCCTTTCAACGCCACTTGATGGAATTGAAGCTCGAGATGGTAAAATGAAAAATCGATGCTAATTTGAGTATTTAGACAATTTTTATTCGAAATTGGAAAAACCTAAAAATATAATCTGTTACCAGCTGATCAACTTTTTATTCAAATCGTATTTGAAACCATTTGAATTTTGATGAATCAAACTGGGAGAATGCTGCAACCACACCACCAACCAACCCTTCACTACGCGCCTTTGAGCTTGAATGTGCAACAATTCGAATTAAACACCAAAAAGCTGGGTATTTCGACTTATTATCAATTGCTTGAATTTTTCTTGTTTCTTCTGGGTTAATTCTTCTTTTTTCTTGTTCATTCTTATCATATTTGTGTTCATCTGAACTTCAAATGGAGCTTTGAGTATATCTAAAAATAAAATTTAGTACTGGAGCGGCAAAATAAGTGCCACCACTTCCCCAACTTTTTCTTACCAGATTTAATATTCTTAATTTTTGTTCTGCATTTTTTGTCCAACTAGAAGGTAGTGTCTCAAACATGACCCGAAGCCCCATCCTCGCCCTTTTACCTTTTGAAAACGCGTTAGTAGAGCAAGTTGTGCATCCCACTTCATATCCTGGAAGGTCATAATTGGATATTCGACTTTTTCTTCATCACCAGTTCGCCACCAGAAACCGTATTTTCAACACCAAACCAGCTATCTCAGCACTAGTTGTTTCATCCATCCCATCACTACTAAAAATATCTTCTACATCAGTCTCTTCCAATCTAGCTGTAGGATAAGATGTCAAAACTGCTTTGTTTAACAGTCTCAGTTAGAACGGCTGGCACCACCGCATAATATTTTGACAAAACCATCAACTGCCACAATCTCAAAAGAAAAATACTTCACATACACATGAGTCTTAATTTCCTCCTTTTTAAAAGTTGAGGAAATAATTATACATAATTGTCGCCTCAGAAATGCTTCGTCATTAACGTCACGCTCATCACGGCCGCCCCCTGAATATCATCTGTTGATGGAGGCAAATGAATTAACATAGGAATTAATTTTTAGTGAACGCTCATATTCCTTTGCTCTTTACGTCTTTAAAAATCTCACCGTCACAACGGTTATTACCAAAAGAATTACAAAAACTAATATCCCCACACTCCATACTCTAGGCTCATCTGGACCATCCTATTTATTCCAGGGTTGCGCTATTTCTGTAGTCTTATTATTCACCTTGTTCTCGGATGTAGAATTATTTTGTTCAACTTCATCATTGGTTCGATGGTCTCCACCCTGGATCAATTCTTCTATTCGATTTCCGTTCATTTTTCTTCCCCACCCATTTCCTTTGCCCCAATATTCGACCATACCCATCTTTTCAAAAATCGAGCTTGAGATCACGCATCTTTTTATATTTATTCACGGGATCTTTATATCAATCACTGATTCCACTGCCTTCACGAATTCCGGCTCCAAGCCATCGATATCCTTCGCCTTTGGCAAATCAGTTCCCAAAAATGTCTCTTTTTTTATCTGTACGTAAAGTTTCTGATGTAACCACCTCGCCTAATGGCGCTGTCCCCACACTCGGCTGCTGCTGAAAGTCCATTGCATTAATACTGGCATTTCCCAAAATTGCAGTATTTCCATAGCATCTTTCGTCAATTCATCTACACGATCCGCATTTTCAGAAAAATTGTTCAACTTTTTGTTCAATATTTTGCTCTAAAGAATTCTCGATCTTAGTTAATGCTGGATCTAAATTTTTGTACTCAGGGTTATAATTTATGCCTCAAAATTATTCCATTGCCCCATCATTTGACCTGGCCCAACATTACCATTATCCATACAATTATTTTATCATATCCGTTTTAAGTTTCGTTAATTTTACTAAACAAAAAAACATTCTAGTTAACTCAAAAATAGTGGCCCCGCCACTAAGATCACTGGATTCCTTACCCCAGATGCGATTAACACCAACACGGTGATTGGTAATATCGCAATAACTCCAGATTTTATATAATCCTTTTTATCATATTTTTTTCCTTGAGAAGAATATCCTCACGAAAAATGCATAAAAAGTTACCGCCCCAAACGACAAAAAAATAGACCATTACAAAGAAAAATAAAATCCTACCGGTCCAATTACTGCTGGCGAAGTCAAAAATAAAATAGCTAAGATAATAGCAAATACAATCAACGACAAAATAAGAATAAGCCGATTAATCATAAAAATATTATACGCTATTTTATGTAAAATAATTGTTCAAAACCCTAAAAAGTAAAATAACCACCACCTCTTTCATTACGAAAAACCTCTTTATATATTTCCGTTAATCTAGAAATAAACAGCAATAGAAAACTCGAATTAGTCATAAAACTGTGTTTATATTATTCTCGAGTGATCCCTCATCCATATCTGTAAATCACTTCAGGCTCATTTTAAGCAATAATGTACAATTGTTTTAGCAATAAATAACTGATGCTCATTGATTCTAGAAATCGCATAGAAATATGCGACAGCCTCAACCATCATATATATTTTCTATCGATTTTTATTAATCTAAACACCTCTATATCCCAGACGTCTGGCATATCTAAATAATGTGCTCTCCTTTTATATCTCTGAATCCAGGTGGGTGGTTATCCGGCGCTAAAACAATAAATATATACCGCAAACCATCTCCACCTAGATTTTTGGACTGCTCCACGTATAGTGGGGCATCCGTTTTTCTGTTCTCTCTCACAGTTTTTTGTCTTTAATATATTTTCATATTATTAAGACTCTAAAACCAACTTTTTAATTTACATTTGATTTCACAATCCTTTTTATTTGTTGATTTTTATGTTTGTCTTTTCGACACTCTTTATACTAACATAAACCATTATATTATTGCAAGCATTTTTACTAGAATTATATAGTTATTATTACAACATACGCAATATCTATTATCAATCACCACTGTTACATAGTTAATAATTGCGTTACAAATAGTGTAGTATTTATAACAACATATTATATTATTTTTAATATTGTTGTAATTCTTATCTGCATAAATTACAACATAAGTCACAATTTATAATTATTATTTTTACAACTGTTACATTAATTTAGCCTCCTCTTCTTTTGAAGATCCAAGTTTTTAAATTGTGATCTATATAAAAATATAAACACCAAAATATAGAGCACCAAAACATTTCCAAGAAACTAATATTTTTCAGAAATTCGCAACATAGTTCAATTACGATGAAACATAAACTACGTATAAACATAAACATTTACGATACTAATTAAACTCTTTCTCTTACTATTTCTTAACATCCAGAACACACCCATTCTTTTATTTATATCAAGCAAATAGCTCCCACAAAAATAGTACATTCCTGCCTCTCTTAGCATTTTTGATGTAGTTGCTATTTCTGGCCCACCACGTAGGCTATCATGCATTTACAGAAAAATATTTCTTCGCGCCCCTATTACTTCTTTACATATTTTTCCAATATCATTTCAAACTCATCCAACCCCTACTCATAACATAACTCGATTTACGCTTCAACTAATTTTATAGAGATAAACTCACAAAAATTAAGCTAAAGCTTCTTCAATAATACTTTTGTTTACTATTTTCATTCCGTTATTGTTTATTATTCGCAAAGTTTATTCTGCTCAAAAAGGCTATTTAACCGTTATTATTTTTCATCCCAGCATACTATCACAACGCCCCCATATCAATCAACTCAATCTAGATTTTTGTTTGCTATTCGTAATAAATCCCACCTGCAACCATCCGCCAATCCTTGGTCTACGACATCAAAAATACAAACAAGTCTAAAGCTCAAATACTAACAAAAAGACTTTTATCTCAAAGTCCTTCTTAGAAAAAGAAAAGTCAGCTAAACTGCGAGGAATACTGACTTTTCTTATAGAGTGTGGAGTTTTTGGCTATATTGTTTTGTTTTTGGCTTTGAATAATTTTTATTCAAAAGCTACCTCTATATTACCGCGCTAAATCGTTTATGTCAACATGTTTTTGAGTACAATTTTTATAATTTATTTGTTTTCCACATGTGGAATATTTCCTGCCATCTGTCATAAAAATCCCCCAGAGGGGGTTATTTTTAATTTCTGGTGGAGCTGCCGGATACTGCCTCCGGGTCCGAAAAATCTCCATGATATCATTCTACATGCATAGTTCCTTGTTTCATCTCGACTTACACTAGTAGCGCAACGGAACAAAACTACTAGTCGTCATGACTATTTTTCTAAGTAGTCCCCATCAATGGACTACCCTCTATTTCCTATTTTTATAACAATTTAGATCATCCGGAAAACTATATCTAAACCGGCCTATAAATAATTAGGGCGTAAACAGGTGCATAAAGCACGTGCTTTGAAGTTGTTTCTTCACTTATTCAATACTTACGGTATCAATCGTCATGCCTGATATCTGTTAATAATCCGTCTAAGCTTTGTCAGCTCCCCTGATACCAATATTCTATCATATTTCTCTTTTCCCTTCAATTTATAGCATAAGCAAGATATCCAGCATAAGCAAGATATAAATTCTCCCCTGTTAGTCCAATTAGTATTCAGTAATTTTATTCATTTTTGCATATTTCTTTTGCTTTATCTGCATTCCTTTCTATAGTTAAACTATGATAACAAAAAGTATATTCTGCTATTCCACACGGATACACTGGCAAGCTCATCGAAGTTGAAACCAGCATTAACAAGGGACTTCCAGCGTTTAACATTGTTGGCATGGGTGACAAGACTATCTTCGAGTCAAAAGACCGCGTTCGTAACGCAATCCAAAAATTCAGACCTTTCGTTTCCTCATTCATAAAACAACAGTTAATCTAGCCCCCTGCAAACTCTCATTAAGACAGGTTCATCTCTAGATCTTCCCATTACGATCTCTATTCTTGTTGCCAGTAGACAACTCACCCCTCAGATATAAGCCAAAAATCTTTGTTTGCATGAACTGTCGCTCAGTGGTGAAATACGCCCTGTTTACGGCATTATCAATATTATTGAGACCGCCAAAGCCGCTGGTTTACAGAAGTATTCATACCAGCCGAGAATCTCTATTCCGCTTCCATTATTCATGGCATCACACTCTACCCAGTTAGCAATCTAAAACAATTATTTCTTCACCTCAAGCACCAAAAATTAATTCCACCAGCAACTGAATCGGCCTTTGAATCCGCCCATTATTCCATATGGAAACACAATTCAGAATACGGAGCCAACCTTCGATGATGTCTATGGTCTAGATTTTTGCCAAACGTGCGCTTCTATTGGCCCTTGCTGGTCATCACAACCTTCTTCTCGTTGGCCCACCAGGTAGTGGCAAAAAACATTACTCGCAAAGACCATCCCTTCTTTATTGCCTCCTCCGTCAGAAGAAGAAATACTTGCCATTGCAAAGCTCCACGAACTCTCTCATAGTCCGAGTAAAAATATTATTCGCCCTTTCGTTCTCCGCATCACAGTAGTTCCAGCTGCGCAATTATTGGTGGCGGTAACCCCATTATTCCTGGTGAAATATCTTTATCGCATTGTGGCGTTCTTTTTCTCGATGAGCTCCCAGAATTCTCTCATCAAGTACTTGAATCACTTCGTCAGCCCCTTGAAGACCACCAAATCACCATCTCTCGGGCAAAAGAAAAAGTTACCTTCCCCGCAAAATTTTATCCTCGTCGCTACCATGAACCCCTGTCCATGCGGCTTTCATGGTAGTCATGTCCGCGAATGCACCTGCACGAACCAAGAAGTCTTAAGATACCAAAAACGTATTAGCGGCCCCATCCTCGACCGTATTGATATTAAACTTTATGTTCCCTATCTTGGTAACCAAAAAAATTATCGATAAACTTTGCAGTAACAAAAACTTATTCAATCCCCTTCCACCCCAGTTAGTAAAAATTGTACTCAATTTTACACTCAAGCGGTTGTAAAAATAATATTACTACTGCGATAAAAGTTCAGAATTCCCGCTATCATTCCAACTATCTATTTAATGGCTGTCTAAACTCCAGCCAAATCAAAGAATATATCCACTTATCTCCCCAGTTAAAAAACACCTTGAGCTTGCCTCTGAAAAACTCCAACTCTCCGCTCGTTCTTTATTAAAGATTGTTCGCCTCGCAAGAACCATAGCCGACCTTGACGCCTCATCTGAGATAAAAATCCAACACATCTCTGAAGCGATCAGCTTTAATCAACCATAAAATTAGTCTCTTCCGTTCGCATTTATAGCTCCACCTAGAAAAATCATGATCCAACCATAAAACATAACTTCACCCTAGAAAAACCATTAATCCACCCTAGAAAAATGCCCAAAAGAAAAGCACCGTTAATCCCTTGATTATCCCCGTTAATTTTGATATAATGCAGATTATTAGGTTAAAAGAAAGGACTACCATTAGCATCAAAAATTCACGTACAAAAATCAATGGAGAAATCCGTTATGAATCTGTGCGAGTTATTGGAACCAATGGAGAGCAACTTGGCATCATGTCAAGTCGTGAAGCTCAGCTCCTTGCAAGAGAAAATGGCGTTGATTTAGTAGAAATTGCTGGCAATGCAAATCCTCCCTAGTAGTTCGCATCATCGACTGGGGTAAATTCCAATATCAGAAGATGAAAGAAGAAGCAGAAATCGTAAAAAGGCTCGTGAAAAGCAATCCGAGCTTTAAACAAATGAAGATTGGCCTCAAAATTAGCGACAATGACCTCAATATTAAAATCCGCAAAATCAAAAGTTTTTCTCGACGATGGGGATCATTGTAAAATTATGATCACCTTCCGCGGACGTGAACTCGCACATAAGGAGCTTGGGTCAACTTTACTTGACCGGATCCTAGCCGAGTTAGCTGAAGTAGCAATTGTCGAAGGAAAACCCTCAATTTGCAGGACGTAACCTATCAGTTGAGTACGAAAGAAGTACTTCCTTACTTCAAGGTTCCCTGGTCGTACTCTATTTCAGAAAATAATTTTAAAAATTTATTTCCTGAATACAAATATTAACCATAACTAAAAAGGAAAACCCATGCCTGAGTTAAAAACTCACAAAGGCACTGCAAAACGCATTAAGATTTCCGGTACCGGTAAATTGATCCGCGAACGCGCCTTTTGGCAAACCACATCCTTGCTAAAAATCAAAAAGCCAGGAAACGTACTATGAAGACTGCTGGAGCAGTTGAAGGTAAAATTGCAAAAACATTAAGAGCGCATTAGAGTTTAATCATGAGAATCAAAAGAGGTGCTGCACGCGCAAAACACAAAAATCCTAGCTGCTGCTATGGGTATGCAACATTATCGCACTCAGTAGCTTCCGTCTTGCTAAACAAGGCGTTATCAAGGCTCTACGCTACGCTTATCGTGACCGCTGTAATCGCAAACGCGATCTCCGCGCATTATGGATCACTCTGTATTACAATGCTTCCCGTGAACTCGGATTGCTACTCTCAGTTTATTAGTCTCATGAAGAAGCAAACATCAATATTGACCGCAAGATTCTGCTGAACTCGCCGTCAATCAACCTGCTGCCTTCAAAGCCATTGTCGAACAAGCTAAACAGGAGAATAAATAATGGCAATCTGTGAAAATCACTGGTAAAAGGCAAGATGTATGGACACAATGTTTCCTTCTCTCAGCACAAAACCAGAAAAGCTTTTAAACCAAACATTCCAGAAGAAAACTTTGATCATCAATGGTAAGAAAAATCCGTCTTAATGTTAGTGCAGCTGCAATTCGCACTCTAAAGAAAAGGGTTTCTTAACTAATCTATCAAATATTAGATAGTACAATAAAAATAGGCCAAAAGCCTATTTTTTAGTCTTCAATAAGCGGGTTCTGTAATCTACGATCGGTTTTACTCTTCACCACAAGATAACCACAATGAAAGAGACTTTAGGTAGACCGACAATCATCTATCTCAGATATTCTGTTGCCAGAATACTCAAGCGGTGAGCGTGCATCCTCGAACAAAGGTTTCTCTAGCACTCCTTGCAGCCAGTAGGGTTTGCCCTCGCCTATGTCACCATAGCGCGCCGTGAGCTCTTACCTCACACTTTTCACCCTCACCCGAAGGCGGTATTGTCTCTGTGGTACTTTCCTATTCTTAGATTTTTTTCGGTATATTGCTACACTTCTAAATGTTCGAACGGTCGCCGTTAACGACTACTGTGTTCTGTGCTGCCCGGACTTTCCTCTTAGCAAGCTAAGCGATTGTCTTTCAGACTTCTTTTATCCCTACCACAACAATCCCTTAAAATCCAGTTTAGATTACGTTTATAGAGTTATTTTATCTTCCAAGAGATTTTTCTCATAGAAAGCTACTTTGCATAGTGCTGATCAATTGCCATATTAGCTTCTGCATCCGCTGCCTCATTCTGCTCTCGTCTTACATGCACAAAAGCTACTGCTTCAAACTTCAAAATTAAATTATTTATATCATTGTAAATTTGCAAAATATCACTATTTTTATTTGATATACCCCATTCATCTGGTTTACCATCATTAGATTATCTGATACGAATCTCACAGTTTTATATCCTAGCTCAATCGCCTGCTCACACCCCTCCTTCAAAGCAAAATACTCTGCAACTCTCGAGGTCGCAAAACCAATAAATTCACCACCTCTTTTAATCTCCATTCCATTTTCATCCACTATCACATAACCAATACCAGAAGGCCCAGGATTCCCTCTTGAAGCCCCTGTCGATGTAAATTGTTGGCGCACTGCCGCTCCTCGCAAACCAATAGTCACCTCCCCACCCTCGGCTACTTGTTCTTCCTAACTCAATTTCAAGCACAGACGCTGTCGCATTACTAAGATTTACACTCGCAAATATATCATCATTAAATCCTAAAAATTTGTATGCTGAATATTTTTCACCAAGTTTTTATCTTTTTCATTGCCATTTTCATCAATTTCAATATCAAACATGATATATAAGTTATAGATCTTCGATGAATCCACATATTCTGTAAAGGTAATGACATCTCTCAACTTAATTTTTCTTCACACTATTAGATATTCTTCATCAACCAGTCTCGCCATCGCTTCTTCTGGTTGCTCTCCAAAACGAATTTTTACTAGCTGGCAACTCCCAAACCGGAGCATCCTCAATCCTACCTTTTGTTTTTTTCTTGAGCACTAAAAATGATCCGCTTTTCCGAATCATTCCTACAATTTTTACTTTCTGTTTCATGCCCACACTTCCAAAAATTCATAATCCCTAGTGACCTGTTTTTCCCTGTAATAACTACAGGTGGGTAGATTCTTATGCGTATCTCCACGGAGATAACACCGCTGAAAACCCCCTAAAAACATGACTATTCAGGAAAATCATGCCGCCACTAGGGTACCTTTAATTATAGCATACCTTAGTGTATGCCAACAATAAAAGTAAAAAGAACTTAAGAATTGATGTCATCATACTTGAGGTAAAAACCGAAAGATATCCACCAAAAATGTAAACTAGTCCCATTACCAAAAATACCCCAAAACTCCCTCAAGTTTTCCTAAAATACTTCTCACACCATCAGGAGCAATCGCGTACAAGACACGCGAACCGTCTAACGGTGGGATTGGGATCAAATTAAAAAAATCATAAAACCCTAGATTTGCTAATACCATCTGTTTAAAAAAACAGCCCCAGGTATCCCCCTGTGTCAAAAACCAGAGAAATAGCCAATTAAAAACCCTAGAAGAGCTAAAAGAGAAAATTGTTAATGGACCAGCAATTGCTGCCAGAGCCATCCCCACTCCCCTGCCTTTTTAATCTCCTCTTCGATACGGGGGACAGGTTTCGCCCCACCAAAAATTGGACCTCCTAAGATAAATAATAGTAATGGTATTGCAATTGACATTAGAGGATCGATATGCACTAGAGGATTAATTGATAGCCGTCCTTCTTCCTTTGCCGTAGTGTCACCAAGAAAATATGCCACGTACGCATGAGCCATCTCGTGTAATACCATCGAAAAAGAATAATAACAAATACAATTGCTATCGCAAACAGATCAAAAATTCATACAATAATTATAACATAAACCCCATGTACATTCTCCTATCACCCAACGACTAAGCGTCACTCGCCTTTGAACAAATAATTTATTCAATAAAATATTTGTTCACTAATCTGTCATTTTTTTGAGTAAAATTCTGTGAATCGTTGAATAACTTTTTATATAAATCGAATCCTTCCAACTAAAACATAAAAATAGAGTCCAGTTCCTGAACTCTATTTTTTACCTATGCCTAATTTCTTTATTTCTTATTATTAATAAAACTCTAATTTTTCCTCGGCGTCTATATTATTTGTAACTTTTCTAGTTCAAGGTAATTACTTTTGTGTAAAGGAAGGTCTTCTATCTTCTTAATTTTAATTTTCTTCTCCACCTTAGCAGAAAGTTTTTAAGTCAGACACCATACCATCAATGTTTCCGGTCGCAATAATTAATTTTGGACTAATTTCCTTAATCGCCCTAACGGAACTAGTACATAGAATATCTGAGATTCCAAGCTCATCCAAGCTCTCATCAAAGTCACCAATAATTCTGATATGTATACTCAGATACTTCTACGTCATAAATAGTCTTAGTATGTTTAGCAACACTAATTCCACGAATTGCAGCTTCACCAATTTCATATTCTCCAGGCCCCTCAATATTCCCCCACTGGCAAATCAGCAGAAATTATTCCATTAACAAAAATCGATCACAATATTTTTGTCGCAGTTTTTATAGTAATTTCATTAGGATTCTTTACTCTCTAATTCAAACATATACTTCCTCCTTTATTTTTATCATCTGCTCGGTTTAACTGAATCAATCTCTTCTATTTCAACAAAAGCAGCTAAAATATACCCAGCAAGATCAATATCAGCGTCTCGCCAAAATACCTTCTGGGTCAATTTTTCTCCAAAATTGACATTTCAAGTACTTCCGACACAAAACGATCTTTCACGTTTAAGCTGATATTGAAAGTCATCTCGTGACATAATCACATAATTCAGAGGCTTTCCTCTTCTTTTCTACCACCTCTGCCCAATGAGTTAGTTTTCTTCGTCCTATCGTCCCCCACAATCAACAAATCAACCCCTCTTGTCCAGGCAAGCGATTCGTTACAATAAGACATGTTAAATAATTCTTTACTGGACGCACATATTCTTCCCAAGCATTAGGCTTTCACCACGGCAGTCTCTATCGCCACGTCAGTACGACTCGAGAAAAGCATTACAAGTGTCTCGCATAGGGATGTTTATTGTTTACTGAATAATAAATTTTATTATCATAAGTCTCATTTTTGATAATCCCAATGCTTTCCAAGTTCAATAACTCACGTCTCACAGAATTAATCTGCTCGTCAATTACTCTTGTCATTTCGCGCACATAATAAGAACGCTCAGGATTACCAAAAAAACAGGCTTTAATAATTTTGTTCTTGTTTTTGATCCAAATAGTTTTTCTAGTGGAGTATTATTTTTCTTTACTCATCTTACCTCTATTCTATCACAACATAATATTTTTGCACAAAAACCTTTTCGGATTGAACAAATTAATTTAAAAAGTACTATTTAATTATTTTAAGCCCCAAGTCCTCAATAATCTTATCAACCACTGACTCTAAATTACACCATTTAATCTCAGGATTTCGTTTTAAACCAAGTCATTTGTCTCTTGGCTAAATGATAGTCATCTAATGCGCCCAGAGTTATTGCCTCCCCTGACTAATCTCTCCATTAATCATCTTCCATACAAACTGATAGACATTACTTCGCATCGATTGCAAACCCAGTCATACCTATGAGCCAATCGTTTCGTCTCCTGCACTAATTCTGGATTCTCAAGCATTTTCTGTTCACGCTGAATAATTCTTGTTCGCAACTCTTCACTCCCCCATTTAATTCCGTAAACCAAGTATCCATCCTCATCTTTTTCTGTCTTTGCAGTCTTTTTATTCTCACCAAATTGATAATCAAAAATCAACGCATCCACATATAAACCAGTCCCTCCCACCACGATCGGATAATTCCGCGAGAGCGAATCTCATCAATCTTTCCCTCTGCATACTTTTTCCAGTCGTAGACCGTAAATCGCTCATCAGGCTCTACTAAGTCAAATCCGTAATGAACAATTTTTACACTCATCCCTTATTTGGCTTTGCTGTTCCAATATCCATCCCCTAAAAATTGTTCTTGAATCTGCTGAAATAATCTCACCGCTAATTCTCTTCGCCAAATCAATCGCCGCACCTGTTTTTCCCAGATGCGGTCGGCCCCCACAATTACAATCACCGGTTTCTCTAGCATACTATTTAATAGGGCCCAACTTTCGCTGAGCCTATATCCATTCCTAATCCAGATTCTTCAAGAAATCAACGACTTCTCTTAGATCAATTGTTTTTCCACGTCTTTCATGCGTAAGCTCACTGTCCTGCTTCTATCTTTTCGGGCCCCACAATCAAAACTACTGGTATTTTTCATACTAGTTGCACGGCGAATCTTCTACCAGCTGATTCATCTGATTTGTCAACTGTAAATCTTAGATCATTATGCTTCAATGGCTTCTCAAGCACTACTTCACTCTAAAATCTTTTTCAATCTCAGAAACGTAGTCAACACCTCATCATTTACCGTTACAATCCTTAGTTGTTCAGGTGCGCACCAGAATGGGAACCAGCCACCAGTATGCTCAATAAATACCGATAAGAAGCGTTCAATTGAGCCCAAAGTTGCGTGGTGTACCATCACTGGACGCTCTTTTTCACCTTTCTCATTCACAAAAAGTCAAATCAAACCGCTCCGGTTGCACAAAATCAAGCTGAATAGTTGCCACTGATGTTCACGACCAATTGCATCCTCAGCCATAAAGTCGATTTTTGGACCATAAATGCGGCTTCACCTTCAGCCTCAAAGAAATCAAGATTATTATCAATTGCTGCATTTTTAATCTGTCTCGAGCCATCTCCCAAAGTTCAGTATCGCCAGATATTTATCTTCATCTGAGCGGTAAGCACAATCTAGCGCGGAGTTTACTCATTCCAACAGTTGTATATAGTTCACGTACGATACCTACCAAATTCTTAATCTCAGCCTCGATCTGATTCTTACGACAAAATACGTGAGTATCATCTTGAGTTAAAGATCTCACACGAGACAAACCGCCAAGCTCACCAGACTTCTCATCACGATAATCTGTTGTCGCCTCCATATAGCGTACTGAGCATTTCCTTTATAGGTCCTTGGCCTGAAGCAAAAATCTGTGCATGATGTGGCACTCATTGGTTTTAGCAAATTCTCGCCATTAACCCTGCGAGTGAACCATAAATAATCTCAGCCCCAAATTTTGCATAATGTCCAGAAGCTTATAAAGGTCAACTTTTGTAATATGTGGCGTCCACCTTTTTCGAATCCTGAACGTCCACGTAAGGATAATGAATAATTAGACATCATCTCCCGGAGCATCGTACCTCTAGGTGAAAACAATGGCAATCCAGCCCCTACTAAATCTGAAAAACAGAACAGGTCTAGCTCCTTACCAAGTTTCCTATGGTCACGCACACGAGCCTCCTCAAGTCTACGAGATAGTCTTAATTCTTCCTCAGTCTCAAATGCCACGCCATAAATACGAGTTAGCATCGCTTTCTTCTCGTCACCACGCCAGTAAGCTCCTGCCACTCATCAACCCTAAAAGCACCAACCTCTTTTGCACTCCCCACGTGTGGCCCTCACATAAATCCCGTAAAATCGCCCTAGTTGATAGAAAGATATACTTCACCTTCCGGTAGTTCTTCACTAATTCAACCTTATACTCTTGCCCGTTCTCTTTTGCCCAGGCAAGCGCAGCATCACGATCCTTCTCAGAATATTGCATCTCAAACCCTCTTGCACAATTCCTCGCATCTTCTTCTCACTTGGCAAATCTGCGTCAGAAATTTTGACCGCCTCACCGTCGCTGCCTTTTTACCTTGGAAAGATCAACATCATAATAAAAACCGTCTTTAATTGCAGGTCCAACACCAAATTCAATACCAGGATACATTTCTGTCAGAGCAGCTGCCATCATGACTCAATGTATGTCGCATGCGTTCCACGTGTTGCGTCTCTAAATTCCTCTGTACTACTCATGACATTTCCTTTTCTTATTTAACTCTTTTTATTCTATCACATTTTATGGTAAACTTACCAAAACTAGGGTCGCTAACTCAGCTGGCTAGAGTGTCTCCTTTACACGGAGGAAGTCGGGAGTTCGAATCCTCATGACCCACTATTAGTAAATAAAAACACCGTCAGGTGCTTTTTTTAATGTAAAAGACTATTTTATTTATTCTTGACAACCTTTTTGTCACATCAAATTTTTTCCATATAGTTTCCCGTCATAAGGCGAGTCGTGAATAAAATGCCGTAAAAGATTGATAAACAATTGCTACTACTGGCATTAAAATCCACTGCAAAAATCATCACAATCTTTGGTTTCCTTATATTCTTTGGCCTTTGGCAACATCTTTTAAAGAAAACAGAATAGTTGTCATTGTCGATAGATGCAAAAATCTGGATTAAGCTAATCGTATTTGGTAAAATTAAATGCTAATAAATCTTTTGATCTAGCATTGAGTAATTTTGGTACCCAGCCACCAAATGCCACCATTGGTGAAATTGCAGCCAGTGTCACATGCCCCTCAAGTAATCTCATAAATTTTCGCAAACAAAGGCATGAAATGACATCTTTCCGATACTCTTGCGATCCTTCGAAAACAGCCTCACGCCAACATAAGCCACGTCAGATGCTCCATAATCCCAGCGGCGCAATTGAATAAACTGCGCCTTCAAAGTCTTCAGGAATGTCTCTTCCATAACTGCATCCTGATAATCGCCACATGGATTGGCAACACCCTCATAGTCTCCCATGGAAATAAAAATAGTGAGCGCCAATATTGATGACCATCCTCCACAATTGTCTTTTACTCCAGAAGCCCATCTGAGAAAGCGCCAGAAGTGGCTGTGAGTGTGAAGCAAAAAGTTCTTCAAAGTATGTGAACGCATCGAAGAAATAATATTAAAAATGAGTTCGAAATCGCAATACTCGCATTGGGGGCCGGCGCATCCCAGATATTATTTGTAAATAGCGATACTGGCTGATAACTAAAAGTTTCTGTCTATTTGGATGAACAATAAACTGATAAGCCACATAGTCAAGATACCATTTTCGACATCTTATTATCCGAATCAAGCCGAGTTACAATCACATTCTCAATCGGAATTTTCGCTTTCTTCACATAGTTCACCAGTTCTCCAGCCGCATAATTTAAATTTGGTCCCTTCCCTTGAATCTCATCTTTATGTCTTTTGGATGCATTACTGGAATAAATTGACAAAAATCGTCCTTAAACTTCTCCGTAAGATTTTTGCATTCTCACGCATCGCCTCCACCCACTCTCTCCTCATATCCGAACACAAAAATTGTTCGCTCATTTGGAAAGCTGTTTTTCTTAACCGCCTCCACGGTAGGAATCAATGTATCTAATCCCTCATTATAAGCCACCATTATTACCGCATGATAAATCTCGTTTGGTTTTGGAAAACAATTTTCGAGTTTTCCCATTATCATCAAGTTCCTTCTCCGAAATCACCAAGTCCTTACCTACTGATATCATCTTCAAGTTCTCACATGCTCATCAAACTCAAACTCACGACTTTTTTACAAGCATCAATTTTTTCATAACTCCCATGTGGATCTTCTAAACTGCAAGCCCTCTTATGCCAATCGACCTTGTCTGCTCGTTTTGTCGCATTATACCCTTGAACAGTACGATAACCACACCAACCGCCTTCACTAAAGTCGTTGCAATAATCAAAAGAAGATAGTAAGACCCCACAATCGGGCTAATAAAAAGACAGTACAAATAGTAATAAGATCATTGTATAAGATAGTGCACCTGGCAAAATCTCCAACATTCGATATTTCCGTGTCCTTTTTCCCAGCGGAATTTCCAAGTCTGCCCAGTCAGAACGCTTCGTTTCTATGGTTCCAGGCTCCTTATTCTTTTATTTTCATATTCTCTTGCTCAAACAAAAATTAAAACTAATCTGAATACTCTAGATTACCCTCACCAAGTAATCTCCATAACGTTAATATCGAAAGTAAAATTAATGCAATTGTGGCTGCCACAAACACATTAGCCACCTTCTCCCTTTTTACGATAAATCCTCAAAGCCACAATATTATGCAAAACGCCAAATATCAGCAAACAATGGATATACCAACATTGCTGCCAAGAGCCATCATGATATCCGCCAGAATTTGACATTGAAGACTCATTCACCACCCTGATACCTTCCGATATCGCCATAGCTTACTTTATAACGGACGTATTAGGGATGTAGATTTGCCAAAGAATAAATAAATAAAATCATTGAAAAACCAACATCACGATCATTAAAGTAAAAAGGTGTGATGCTTTTAGAATAAACTTTCTTTTGAGGTCTTTTTCGCAGATCCTTCATCTTTCTATTATATCATTTTTCCAGTTCAACAACCACTTTTAGTATTACTACTGCTCAAGTAGTTTACAGATCAAATCAATCAAAAGCATCTTTCGCTAAACTCACTCTCAGAAATTAAAAGCACTAAAGCTGTCACGCCCTATCTGAGATCTTTGTCTCCCCATACTGCTGTTTCTGAAGCTGATTCACTGCTAGATACACCACAAATAATAATCCACCAATCTGTTGATTACCTCTCTTAAATGGCTCACGTTTTACAACGTTATATAAAAATCTTGGCAGCTTTTTCACACTCGTATCTGAAGCCTCATATCCGTTCCGCAGCCACTTTGCCACCCCTTCAAAAAGTCATTTTTATCATCCACTCAAGGCGCCAAAATCATCTGTTTCCATCTCTTTCCCGCAAATCATTACTAAATTTTTCAATTTCCACACCCGAAAGCTCGTGTCTTGAACGTTTATTACTAGTCAATAAAATTGACCATTCAAAAATTCACTGATTGTCTGAAAACTTTTCGTATATTTCGCCATCACCTCAATCACACCGCTCGCTTCCCACCAGACAGCTCATTTTTGCGAAATCACTCGCTCAATAATTGCCACTGTCTCCCCTTAATCCTCGTTCAGCCTTTTACTGCTTCCGCATCCGTTGATTGAGCCACTCAGTTTTGTTTTACAACTACTCCGTGCGTACTGTGTCCTTCAAAATCTTATTCGACCACTAACACGAAATTTCTGTCGCCTTCACTGAGCTCTACCCTGGAATCCAAACCGAAATAATTGCATCCAGATTATAACGTTTAACCCTCGCGTTTCACCTGTCTCTCCCTCAGTACGCATCTCATTTCTGCTTCTGACAGGTTTTTCTTCCTCCAACCTCCTCCTGCGATATATATTCTTCAAATGCCTGAGATTACCGTTTTAGTCCCACGTCAAAAGCTGTAGCAATCTGTGCTTGAGTCGCCCATAATGTTTCTGGATTCAACATCTATATCAAAAACTATCCCACCCTCTGGCGCCTGATAAATTCCCAACTTATAGTTCACCCCCAGTTTTTCTCCAACTGAAACATCAGCCTTCAATCGAATTGAGTTCTGTGCCACCCCTCCATAATTTCTACCAATCCTTTAGCTACTTCATCTCGTACTTCATTGTCACATTCAATAATAATGAATCGTGAATCTGAGCACCAAGTCTGCTCGCCCCATAAATTTTGTACTCAGCATTTTATCAACTTGGATCATCGCGCTTTCATCAATCTGCCTCCTGTACCCTGAATCGGCATATTCTCAGCAGCCTCGCCCGCCGCTGTCCTCACAATATAGTTTGCAGATTTTACATCTGGCGCTGGTCGTTTTTCTACCGAAAAGAATGTCTCAACATAACCCAGATTACGCGCCTGCTCCAAAGTCCTATCAAGATAATTCTTAATCGGCTGTCGTACCCAAAATAATCATCGATAAACTGCTTTTGCTTCCATAAGACCCATGTCTGCCGCATCTCGACAAACCTTTGGACCTCATCCCATACATCACGCCAGTTAATAATCTTGTGGCACGACGTTGCGACTTAGTCACCTGCTCCATCGAAATGTTGAATACTTCCGCAGCAGTCTTAGTATGAATATCTCACATTTTCAGAAGGCTTTAATTAGTCATCACCAGCAGCACCGCCGCTAGCCTCAGCTCAAACTGTGCATAATCTGCAGAAACCAGAGTTCTTCCCTTCTGCCACAAAACCCGTCCGGATACGCTTTCCATCCTCTGATCTTACTGGTATATTTTTGCAAATTAGGATTTACGCCTGAAAGTCGACCAGTAGCCGTTACATCTGAGTAAAAGTCGTATGACTTCGTCCATCCCTTCCAACCAGATCCGGCACGGTAGCACATAAGTAGATAATAGTTTTGAATCACGATAGTCCCTGATTAATCTCGATCACCGGATGAGCCCCCTCCACTTCTCAAGCTCGCTCGCGCCTGTCGAAAAACCACGAGACGTCTTTATTCCCTTAGTTGGTAGATTCAAAATCTCGAATAAACTTTAGACAACTGTATCGGAGAGTTCACATTAAAACAGACTCCAGTTGCTGAACTAAATTTTTGTTCAAGCTCACTGACTCTCTCTGTAAATTCCTCTTCAATTCAGCAAAAGTATTCTAGATCTATTTTACTCCACTTTTTCCATCTTATAGAGTACCGGAATTACTGGTAAATCAAATTTATTTAAGATATCCATATTTTGGCTGCCCGTGAAGCTCAGACATTACTTTTGCATACTCAATCTTCTCTGCATCATCATATTTCCCCACTAGTGCCCGCCTCACAGATCTCATCCCTGCAAGCAACGAGACCTGCTTCGACCTCGAGCCTCTATTCGTCTTTAGTGATTAATAAGAAACTCGTGCCTTTATGTCACTCTCTCTTGTCTCAGTAGAATCGCCTCGGCTAGCTCTTCTGAAGCATGCATTTTTTCCTTAACTATCCGCCATCACCACCATCTTATCCGGGATTGGATATTCCAAGACAATATTCTCATCCTCCAAAAACTTCAGGGTCCGCTAAACTTTCTTTAGTCAAATCCCAGCCCTTAAATTTCCTAATCAATGAATTAAACTCGAGTTTCTTTAAAGCTGCTACGATTCTGTCCTGGTCAATCACTAACCGAATTTTGTCCAAATCAACTCGGCGCATCTGTCATAATCTTGAAGTGTCGATATGACATTAGAGCAGAATCCTTCCCTCAACTAATTTCTTCTGAGTTGATCCTGTACTTTCTTCGATGTGGTCATAACCCCTGGATATCTGCCATACTGATTTAAGAGCTTCACCGTCGTCTTTTCACCAATCCCTCGCACACCTGGAATATTATCCGAATTATCGCCCTTTAATGCCTTCAGATCAAAACTGACTCTTTAAAAATACCGTATTTTTTCTTCAATCGCTTGAATATCCATTTCTTCAATATTGAGAAACCCTTCAGTAACTGATACATTTTAGTGTTTTCATCTACAATCTGCAACATATCTCCAAATCTGAAGATACAATATAAGTCATATAGTCATGCTTTTCGTCCGCCTGTCTAGCTAACGTACCAATAATATCGTCCGCCTCATACTCTCATCTGCTTCTCATCCCAACCTAGTGCTAAAAATCAACTCCTTCAAATACATGGAATCTGTCGTAAAAATCTTCTGCGGTTTTACTCTTCCTGCCTTATATTCCGGATATATCGCGAGACGTTTAGCTGTTGAAGTATGGGCTTTTATCCCATGCGATCTACCACCTTATTTGGCTTCAGCTTCTTGACGATCTCCATCGCACCATTGTCGCAAAACCATAAACACCAGACGTCGGCAGCTTCTGCCGTCGACATAACCCCATCGCATAATCACCCACGTAAAATACACTCTTACCATCGATGATTACTGGTGTTTTCATCCGCGCACCTCGCCTTTCACACCCAACCTATTTTAAAACTCAATTCTTTTGCAAAATCTTGTCCACATCATCATGTAGCTTTAGCCACAGAATCATCATTAAGCACATAGTGATCGGCTATCGCAATTGGTCCACCTTTCTCAAGGTTCTCGATTTCGAACGATCACGTTCTTGAATTTCTTTAGTATTAAATGGCCTTTCAGGACGCTTCCGCCGACCCTAAAATGCCTCAATGCCTTTTGGTACCACCCTACAGCTAAAAACAGTTAGCTGTCCAGGAAATTCTTTTTCAACGCCTATACTCCGTCCAAGAACGAAAGTCCGTCGAGCACACTTCTCTCTGTCCAGCACCAATCAACCCACGAGTCTCCTCGATCCCTGTTTTACCACCAGTCTTTTCCCTCTGCTCTCGTATCATCCTCACGGAACTTCTTCTCACTCTCACATCCGGCCGTTCTTTCAATTCCCCTGCGATCCATTCTACAGATCATTCCCCCAAAAATAAACCTTCTGGATATCCTTTTTCAGGTCAAAAGTAGTCTACTACAACCGACTTCACTGGAACCGCTCATCTCACAATTGCTAGCCATCTTAATATCGCCTTCGTTCATCCTCACCATGTATCTTACCCTTGATTTTATCCCATTTGACCATTTAGCTCGCAAAGAAACTCATTTCTAGACTATCTGTCTTGAAAATTCCTTTACTTAACAAAACTGCCCACTGTCTTCTAATCTGTCTCGTGTATACCAAAAATTAAACGAGCATCGTCTCTTAATTTCTCATCCGTCTCCATTGATCACAAAGTGTTCGATTTTGAACTTAAATATGTAAACCAAATTTTCTACCAAGTTATCACCCCTTATCATAAATCTGAAACATATCTGAAAACTCAACTATATTTTGCCTTCAAAAATATTCTCTTTGAGAAAAACGTAAATATTTTCGAATAATTTGTCAAACCACTATCTACAGGTACAATCATTACTCTCATCGTCATTCAGTTATAAGCATTAATAAATTTGTATAAACTGTAGTATTAATCTGTCTCTGTATACCCGCATCATATCTCATATTCTTCTTTATCCGTCAGCACATCTTGGTGATATCCGGACAAGTAGTTTATATCCTTCGGCGCAATCATTTGTTCCGGAATATGCACTCCATTTTTATCGACTACCTCTCGATTCGCTGCCGATAAATTATACTGTTCCACTGCTAAATTCTCACCATCCTGCCTCGATTCTCTCTCGGAGCCAAGCAATATCCCAACTCTTCTCCGATGAACATTACGAATTTTATTCAAAAATCCCCTCTTTTCCTGCCTCAATGCTGTTGTTACCATTACTTATAATCATATCACGTCTTATTTAAAACAGAACTTGCTATAATAAGGCTATGATTTGTGATATTGCAATTATTGGTGCTGGGGTTGCTGGCATGACTGCTGCGCTCTCTACGCTCGTGCCAACAAAACTGTTCTCCTACTGAATCAACTACCTACGGTGGTCAAATTCTCCAATCCCCACTTGTTGAAAACTACCCAGCCCTTCCCAACATTTCAGGTGCTGACTTTTCAAATAATCTCTACACCAATTAAAGCCCTTAACCAAAAAATCACTCTATCAGACAGTACTAGATTTATCTGAACATAACATCATCAATTAACCACCAAGAATCAAATCTACCAGGCTAAGACCGTTATTCTCGCCACTGGTACTATTAGTCGTAAACTTAATCTTCCAAAACGAATCTAATCTCGTCGGTAAAGGTATTGCCTTTTTGTGCGACCCAGATGGTTCACTCCATAAGAATCAAGACGTCGCTGTCGTTGGTGGTGGTGTCCAGCCGCCCCTCTCAGCCTTATATCTCTGACATGTAAAACGTCTTTCTCATTCATCGTTCCACCATTTTTCGCGCCGAGGAATTACTCTTCAACTTGAAACCCGTCAAAATATACACATTATTGCTGATAATGAAAATTAAAGTTCTTCTTGGAGCAGGATGGTCTTCTCTGAATTAATCTCAAAAATCCTCACAACGTTTTTTATCATTTTCTACCAAGAAAAATCAGCTGATACCGATTCTGTACATCATATCAAAACTCGATCCAATCGACTCTGCAGCGTATAGCTGTCATGATAAAAGCCAATAACACTTTTATGTCAAAGCTCTTCATTGAAATCGGTCGTATCTTCCTAGTACATGTCACTTCTCCAGAACCTTATCGAGACACATAATTTAAAAACCGATGAAGCTGGCTTCGTCATCCGCTAATCATCGCTGCGAAACCAACTCACCAGGTTTTTATGCAGCTGGCGACCGCTGTTCAAAAAGAAATCCGACAGCTCGTCACTAGCTATCAGTGACGGCGCCATAGCTGCCACCTCAGCACTAGATTCCTAAGCTAGCCCTAAAGAATAGGACCAGTTTAGTAAATTTTAGAATATAAAGCTTGAATAAGATCATAAATAAAAATGGATGCATTGACAGGGATCGAACTCGACCTGCTCGTTATGAATGAGCTGTCTCTACCAACTGAGCTGACAATGGCAACAAATCAGATTATACCATAATTTTTATTCTTCTCAAGATATACGAAAACATAACAATTCATAAGGTTCGCCCACCCTCTGTGCTATAATATATTTATTCAATCAGTTATTATATCTATTTTATGTCCCATAATTCTGTTAATCATAAACATAATCAGAAACTCAAATCAAACCCGAGCCTCCTCCTTTTGTGTGATAAAATCTTTTGCTCCACTGTGGACTACATGTACCTTTTCCAAAATAACACAGAAACCTTTATCCCGGAAAACTCACTTGTTGCCTTTTAAGAATGCCATTGATCATCATTTTGCTATCGAGCCGATATTCACATTCTTTCTGATAAAAATTATTGTCTTCATGACAGTAATACAAAGCGCCTCACTAAAAGCTCAACTGGCTAAAGAAAAGCACCTGAAGATATTCAAAACCTTTCCCTACAATCTGAGCAAAACCGCTTGACGAGCACCTGTATCTGGACTTCAAAAAGTTCTCCTAGACCTTATTGCGGAAAAACTCCTCGATTGTCGAATTAAAATCTGAACCTTCGTCAACATAAAAATTTTGCCAAAAAGACCACTAGTCTTCTTCTTGAATATCAAAAACTTACTCAGTTACAAACTCGCTATTAAAAGTTTTGACCTCCGCATGGGCTAATTGGTTCTATACACCACCTTCCCAACCGGGCTACTTCATTGCCAGTCGACCCCCGAATTTTAATCTATTTTGGGTCCATTTTTCTTCATCCCTCAAACATTGGCTAAGACCAGATTTTTTCTCCGTTGATAAAAGAATTATTGAAGAACCACCATCCAAAAGAATTCAAAAATCTCATCCAGTCCTCTGTTGGACTATTCAAAGTGACTCTGAACACAAATATTACCAAGATAAAGCCGATAATCTAATTTTTGAAAAATAGTCATAAAAACAAAATTAATACAGTAAACTAAACTCCAACTCTTAATCTAAAAATCCGATCCTACATACAACAAAAACAGCCCTAAAAGCGCTGTATCTGTGGCGGATCCGACGAGACTCGAACTCGCGACTCGTGCTGTGACAGGGCAGCGCTCTAACCAACTGAGCTACGAATCCATATCAGTAGTATATATTATCACACTCTATTTTCGCAAGACTCTTTCTGCCTTTTTTATTCTATGCTAAAATAATATTATTGCGAGTATCGTATAACGGCCATGTGTTTCCTTCCCATGAAGAGACGAGAGGGTCCGACCTCTACTCGCACCAAGAAGATCCTAAAAAGAGAACTCCTACAGTTCTCTTTTTCATCTAGTTTTGCCCTCAAAATTTATTTTCTATTCTTCACTTAATTTAATAAATTCCTTCACACCACTCGACTCTGCGTACCTGTTTCACACGCTTTATTGAATTCTGAAAAACGGAACCTTAATTGAAAGGTATAATCCACTGATGACTCTGTTTTTATTCACCAAAAGTCACAGAACAATATCCGTCACCAGAGGAAGACATCGCGATCGGGAAGTTTGGCCCGCAGCTAACTCCATCGCAGTCTCCAGCCCGACCACCGTCTACGTTCATTTTATCCACTAATCCACCGGTCTCCTCATAAAGCACTTTATCACCAAGCTCATCCGCAATAGCCTTCATGGTCTTCCTGCTTTCACTCCAGCTTGTACGGTCTCGGGATATCCTATTGCCTCATGATGATCTGTTGTGAAACCTTCTCCTTCATCAAAGAAAAGATATAGTATTCGACGATACTCTTCATCTGTCAGGGCAAAATTATCTTCCAGGATAAAACTTTCCTCACTGCGCTCCACTCCACGCGATCTTACGGTGATTATCAAGCGCCTTATCAATTCTTCTTTATTTACTGTTAAAATGATATTCATTCGCAGAGCTTCAAGGCATAGGCATAATTCTCTGCTTCTCTGTTAAAAGCGCCATTCGTTTATAATGCGACCCATCGATGAAGTATCTTTCTCATTCTCAATTTTCCCATGCTGTTGCTCAATCGGCGTGCTACTGTTTATAGATCATTTAGATAATCCGAGTACCCAACTTGTTCATTCTCAATCGAGCTACCGGTAATGGCACTAGCTGCGTTAAACGATATAGTACGGCATCCGTACCTGCCACTTATATAGACACGTACAAGAAAACCACTGATTAGCATCACTGCAACCAGTGAAATCACGATCGTTAATGTCACGATACGATACTTGCATACTGCAATGGTATTTAAACTTGCGGCCCTTAGAGACCTCTTCACGTCTCTCCTCGATCTTTTTCAAGTTCAGTTTATTCTAAATTTCTTTCAATCTCTTTTGTTTGCTCTTGCGCTCTCTCAAGCGTTTTAAGATTGAATCTTTCTGCCTCCCCCACCTTTTATTTTCATGTTTCTTCATTTTTTCTCCACTTACTTTTGTATTATCCGAGACGATATTTTGTAGTTTTCATAGATTTCTGCCGGCTTCCCCACTGCCGAAATCACCAAATCGCCCCACTCCCGTTTGAATCAAAATTGTTCCATACCCCATCACCCACCAATCACTATTGTGTTAATCCCATATGAAATACTCTGAATCTTGTCTAGTCCCAACCACGTACAGTTTTCTTAAAATAAACCTGTGAAATTTGTCTGATTCGCTGATTCGTCACGATATAAACAGAGAAATACCACATCATATAGGAATAAAAAGAAGCCAATCAGCCCCATACAGACAAAAACCCAAAAAGTCCAAAACATCCTCACGTCACCTTTCCACAAAAAGGAGATTAATCCCAAAATATCATTACGACCAGGAAAATAACTCCGCTTTTTGCAGTAGTAAAATGTCGACGAAAAATCAAACTTTACGTCTTCCCCCTCACGTTGCCCATCAAATATTAGTTTTGTCATATAATTTCAAATTTATGGTGACCCGTCGAACTCAACCTTCTCCTTAGGACGGAGCTGCTTTCATCCATTGAGCTACCAGGCCAACACAAATCCCATTATATCACACCAATATCTTGAGTTCTAGTGTATATGTTTCGTTCAAATCCTCGTAATCATAGAGTTCAGCTTCCTAGAACCAAAGCTTTCACCTCTTTTTCTGCCTTCAGGATTTCCAGAGGCTACAAATTAAGTGTACACCAATTTTTTCGCATTTGAATCAACCAAAAGCTCGTGTGAAAAATGCACCGAATTGTTCCCATCTCTGCAGACTTTGGCTCGGTTGGTCCAACGATCTCTTTACGTACCAATGCCACCGCCTCAACCCCTCAAGACACATCGCAATAATCGGGCCTGACATCATGTAATTCAAATTCACTATAAACGTCTCCTGCCACGGCATGTGAAATTAGCTGACCAATATCTCCATAATGCTGTCTTGAAGAGTGCTTGATCTGGACTAACCATCTTCATACCCACGATCTTCAAAACCAACACGCTCAAATCCTTGGAGAATTTCCCCAACAATCCTCGCTGAATTGAATCTGGTTTAAAATCACCAGCGTCCTGTACGAAGTCGGCAAGATCGACCTCCTCATTTTTATTAGCAGGGTTTGTCTTTGTGACATACATACTCCTGAGCTATGCTCTTATCTCTTTCCTGATTATATCACACTGTCAAATACTTTAGTCACAGATAATTGCGTTGATCGGTTCCTTTACAGCCACCAACTCGTTTATTATAATTCCTTTTGATAAGTCTCCGAATAAAGCTATACATTTCTCAAACTTCACCGAAATATTTGCAAGATTCAATTCGCTGCAATGGGAAATTCTGTCACGACGTCCGGACGTTTTTCTTTTGAAAATCCGAGAAAGCCGCCTTCTGGCATCCATATCGTTCTTCGCCCGCATAATCCACCACTCCGTTGACTCGAAGGTGATAAACTTGTACGCTGCCTTTGCTGCCTCAGTTTTTAATTCCACCCACCGATTTCGCGCTGCCCGCCAGTTTTCTATTTCCAGACTCAAAAATTTTAGCATCTTAATGTCTGCCTCACTCACTGGAAGCCATTATGACTTTTGTCACCAGAAGTTTCTGTTAAATCCAGCTATGCCAGATCGAGTATAAATTTAGAGTCTTTTCCATCTCCGCATTACCATTTTTTGTTCTCATTCAATGCCACCTTGAAGGCTTCAAAACGACGGTGTACCCCTCAACATCTCTGAAAGACACTGCGCAGTATCCCCCATTTCTCAATTAGCTGCTCCTTAATCCCTCGTCCAAGCTTTTCACATTCTTCAACATATCCTTGATAAATTTCCAGTGACGTAAAAAGTGCATTATCATTGTATTCAATTACTTTTCTCACACTTGTATTACTCAATGAATTTTCTGCAACCTCATTTTTATCGACTTTAGCCACACCATAGGTCTTCGAATAATCAGTCATGACCCCAGTTACCATAGCCTACAACGATAAAGTACATAATTAAAATCAAGGGATACCGAAGGTATAGTGCACCAAAAGTCCCTTTGCTTCTGCTCGTCATTTGACCGAATGAACGCTTGATTCTCTTCTTTAAGCTTTGGCTTACCGGCTTTTCAATTCTTCTTTATTCGTTTGGTCCATATCCAGCCGGAAACCGTTCTCTGGTACCCCTGTTCATTACTTCGCTAATCATATACGGACTACTCAGTCAAAGGTTCCACCACCATTTTTCTCTGTTGATCTATATGATTTGTTGACTCTCAATTTCTGGTCAAACTCAACCGTTTTAGCATTTCCAAAACATGAAAAACTGAATCATCAGAATCAGTGTCCCGCACTATGGTCTTTTCAGTGCTTTTCATCTGCAATCCATTAGACTGAAGGTCAGTTGGTTGAAGAGTTAGTCGACTCGAAGATCACTAGATTGAGAAAGCTCAGTTGGTTGTAACTGATGGCGGCGTCGTTTCGACTGCGAATTCGTTCTCCATATTATCCATAACCGATTATAACATAATCTGTTATAATACCCTTATGGATATCTCCGATTTAATTAGTGATCTTTCTTGAATCTGGATTGAAAAGGCCGTTCCACCAAGACCACTCGAGAACTATGGCCTCTATCTGGCTGCTTTTTAGATCTTATTACAGATTTTCCCGAAGGTGCTACTATCAAACCAGCCGACCTAACGCCTGAAATCCTTCGCAATTCCGCCTTCGTCTGCAACCGCTTTGACAACCAAAAGTCACGAACGACTTTCCGCCTTAACCCAAAAGCTACACCTTATTGCACCGCGCGGTTTTCTAAAATACTCGCCAAGCGCGGTATTAAATCTCGACCCCAGCCTGCGAGATCTCCACGCGCCGCCAAAACACAGTGACCTTTTCTCCATTTTGACGAAGTTTCTCGCCTACTTCTGAAATCCCCACCGATACCGAAACCGCCTCCGCGACCGCGCCATCATCGAACTACTCTTCTGGCGGACTTCGCGTTTCTGAACTCTGTAATCTCAACCGTGACTCCATCAATCTCGCACGCCGCGAATTTATGGTCCGTGGTAAAGGTAAAAGATCGCTACTTTTCATCGATCAAACTACTGCCGAACATATTGAAGAATATTTAAAACGCCAGAACCGACACCCTTCCCGCCCTCTTTCTCAACAAATTCATCTAATCAAAATATCCCAGATACCTCTGGTGACTTTCGTAGGCTTTAGCCAGATCAATTGAACGCATTATCGGAAAAACACCAGGCAAGCCGTGGTATCACTCAAACACGTCACCCCATACTTTGCGCTATGGTTTTGCCACCGATCTCTCATGAACGGCGCGACATCCGTTCTGTTCAGAGCCACTCGGTCACGCATTATTGCTACCACGCAAATTTACACTCATATCACCGATCCACATCTCAAAGAAGTCCACGAAAAGTTTCATACTGAGACTAAAGAATAACTCACAATTTCTCATACCGATACATAGTATAGTCAGATATCGCAAAAATTTCCTGTGACAAAACAACACTATCCAAAAACCGCAGTATTACATTTACCTCAAATGCAATCTTTCCGTTTCTTTCTTCCTTAAAATTTTCCTCACGTTCAAGAATAAAGCTAGTAAATCTTGCCACAAAGTAGTATCAGTGCTAGCTCAAATCACCAAATAAATAGCACCATTGAAATAGTTAGGAGATAGTCCTCCACCACTAATTTTTCCTTGAAAATCTATATGGACAAACACAGTCCTCGGTAAAATCAATAATCCTCCAAAAAGTCCTGCCAACCCTTTTTAAGAAGGTTATTTGCTGAGAAAACGCCAACTTTCCAAACTTTTTCGTGACCCCCGAAAGTTCCCACCTCCTGCATCGAGCCAAGACTCCGTCATTTCGTTCAACACAAAATACGCTATACCTAAAAATATCAACACATATAAAATCCAGCTCAGTAAACTCTCTGCACTTAAAAATCATGAACAAACAAAATCCAAAACAACACCGCGCTGGAAAGTAAAATTACAAGTCTCAAAATCACTACTGGATTACATAGTAGCGCCACGCCCAGTTCATCTCGAACTCCAAACATAGCGCCACTCCGCCGCGCTCATCCCTTCCACGGTTTTTACACCACCGAGTCAGCCTGAACAACCCAGCCTGCTTTAAGACAAACCATAAAATTAAGCTAAAAATCACTCCCCCATCACAATCTCTGAAAAGCTCCATTTTACCAATTTTGTTCTTACATTTTCGGCAGCCCGCGTAAGAAAATCCATGACAAAAACAGGAACTAGCTCAAACCATTCTAGCTTTATGCCCACAGCAAAGACATTGCGACCTCTTTCCAAATTCCTTCCCTCAGACTTCAGTATTCGTTCCGCCTGACAACAGGCAGACGATCAAATATCGCACCAAAACTAAAAATGCAAATAAACAGTAACCACAACACTATCCGTATATTAGCATAAGACCCTCGATTTTTCTATCGTTTTTGAGTATGATTTTGGATAAAGAAACTCCTAAATTCCACAAAGAAAGGATAAAATGAGAAATCGAGATATTAAAAATAAAAAGGGTTTCACCATCATCGAGTGTTGGTCCTTGGTCCATTGCTGGCCTTATCTTCCTTATGGTCTTCATTGCCCTCCCAGCTCTCGCTCGCAACCGCCGTGACACCCAGCGCGTCTCCGACATCTCACGTCTGCTACCGCCATCACTAATTATCAAAGTAACAACAGCGGTGCAATTCCATCCGACAAGATGGTAACTATGTTTCTGGCCACGCCGAAGTCGACCAAAACATCACTCGTACGCTTAATCACCAATCTTGGAGCTTTACTTCTACGATTCTCACCTCTTGAGTTAGCGCCGAAGCAAAGATAGTTCGTAGTCCAGATGGTGATCCATACTCACTCTCCATTTCCTCCTGCCGCGAAGCAACTTCACTACGATGCTTCCACCGAAAATCTGCAATAACGGTCAGCGCTCAAAATCAACCTGGGCTGAACAATCCGAAGGTCGCCCAAATGGCATCGAAGATGTTACCGCTAGTAACCCATATGAAACAAACGGCTCCAGGGCCACACCATCAGCATCGTCACCAACGCCACCTGTGAAGGTGAAGATGCAGTCCATGCTCTGGTTCACGTAAAGTTGCTATCCTCTACAAAAAGAGGGTGGTGGTTCCAATCTGCAACGCAATCTAATTATTGACGCATCTCGATATAACCTCACAAAAAGACCTTACGGGTCTAAAAACTATAACAGCGAAAAATATCAAATAGTCGCAACAGCCATCACACCAAACATCTCCCACCCCCTTACCTATATTAAAAAGCAGCCTACCACTCAATTGGTGCCTGGCCGTGCTCCACTCAGATAATCATTCGTCTTCGAAAACGGCTTTGAACCAAAAAAACCCTGATAGGCAGAAAGTGAAGACGGATGTGCTGATTCTAAAAATCAGATGTTTCTTTCCATCGATCAGCTCTTCTTTTTCTCTTGCATCCCTTCCCCATAGAATAAACACCAAATATTCTCGGTTTTTACTCAAATGCTCCACAGTGCCTCGTAAAAATCTCCCAGCCTTTGCCTCGGTGAGAACACGCTAAATGCGCTTCCACAGTCAATACATTATTTAACAATAACACCCCTAGTTCAGCCCAAGACGTCAAATCTCCATCCGACTATTTCTGCTTCCCGACATCCGAATCAATTTCCTTGTAAATATTCACTAGACTCGGCGGCAGATATTCCCGACCATTCTTCACTGAAAAAGCCAGACCATCCGCTACTCCAGGGTGTATGGTAAGGGTCTTGGCCCTAAAATCACCACCTTAATTTTTATTAAAATCAGTTGACCGAAAACCTGATCTTTTTCTCGGAAAAATCTTTCTTATTCTCATATTCAAGATGCAAAAACTTAGAAAAGCTCCAAAAATAATCTTGTCGAAATTCTTGTTCCCAAAAATCTTTCCAACTCGCTGTGAAAGCTGCTCATTTTCGCTTCCGCCATCATCCTATATTAACTGAGTCGCTTCAACAGCCTCATGCCTCAGTAATCGTCGCTCGTATCTAGTATCAATCCCCATTTCTTTAGCAATCTTTAGATAGGCACCATTAACCTTCTTCTGGAACTCAGAAGGCTCGAGTCTTCAATACCTCCCCCACACGCCCCTGCTCCTAGCCTGTGCCGCCAGTCTCTTTTGCCTTTCCTCATCTGAAAGCGTTAGAATCACCATTCTGTCCGGGCTTAAAAATAACATTCAGGCATTATTTCCTTATGCTAAACGCGCAATCAAAGTCCTCGACACGCCACCCGCACAGCCTTCGATAAATCAATGTAGATAACCAGTTACGCGTCAAAATCACCGTTTCACCGCGCGATAGAGCTGGCTCCGCAATTTTTTCGCCATTGCTCATAACGATTCACTAAAAACAGTAAAACTCTTGTTCGATGATTAATGTCTTGTTTTGTACGATAAGTTAATTTAGCAATCTCCGACACAAAAGGATCGAAGATCCAGTCCGGATTCGGAATAAAGCCGTTACTATTTCGCCTCGCTCTCGCAAAATCCGCCAAAGCTTCGCCTGAGTGTCTTTCCCAGTCGCGTCCTGCCCCTCAATCATGATTACATTTTCTTCCCGCTGCGTATTCCGTATAACATTTTGGACAAACTGCCCGATATTCCACTTCAGAAGTTCCATCATCAATTAAGACATCCGGGCCATCCAGCTAAGAACCTTCCATTTAAGAATCTTGCATTGAGTGTAGCTTTTTCTTCCACATTCACAAATCGTTTTGATTTCATCAATATCATGCGCCATCTGCAAAAAGTCTGGTTGCCCTTCAAAGCCGCCATCCGTCAAACGGAAATTTAGTCTCTCAGACCATAAGCCAGTACTGAATATCCAAATCTGTCGTCACTTTCATCAGCTGATCGACCTGCTCACGCGTCAAAAACTATGCCTCATCCACTAACACGCAAGAAATCTTCTTCTTTTCTGTAACTTCTCGACAATCTTAAATAAATCATCTGTCTTCTCAAAACAGAAATCCGTCACTCGTTCTGGCCTGATCCTAGTCAAAAGCTTTTTCGCCATTCTTTTGTATCCGTTTTGGTTTCATCACGCAGACCCGATGTCCACGCTCCTCATAGTTAAAAGCCACCTGCAAAGTTGCATCGTTTTTCCGCAGCCCATCGCCCCGTATCTGAAATACAATTTCGCCACAACAGTCCTCCTAGTTTTTACTAGTTCTATAGTACCACAGTAATCAGTTTATCTACATATCTTCACTAAATTGCGAGTTATATAATTCTGCATAAAACAGTTTACTTTGTTTAGGAGTTCATCATGATTCCCCGCTCAATGATATACCATCTCGCATCACTAGAATCATATCCGCTTCACGAATCGTCGACAAACGATGTGCGATCACAAACGCAGTGCGCCCCTAGTTAATTTTTGAAAAAGCATCTTGGATCAATCTGCTCAGTCCTCGTGTCAACATTAGAGGTTGCCTCATCCAAAATCATCATGGAGGGATTACTGATCACCGCACGCGTAATCGTCATTAGTTGTTTTTCACCAGCTGAGATATTATCAGAATCCTCTGAAATCATTGTTTGATAACCATCCGGTAGCGACTTAATAAAGTGATCAACTCCCACCAACTTTGCCGCCTTAAAGACATCCTCGTCCGTGATTTTCCTTGCTCCATACTTCAGGGTTCTCCATAATCGTCCCCCCTGAAAACAGCCAAGTATCCTGGAGCACCATGCCAAACAAGCCCGCGTACCTCACTGCGCTTCATCTTCTTTGTATCTACCCCATCAATCAAAATTCTCCCTCATTTGGATCAAAGAAACGCATCGGAGATTCACAATCGTTGTTTTTTCCTGCACCCGTCGGACCCACAATTGCCACTGCGCCAGGCTCAATCTTTACAGAAAATGTTTAATAACAGGTTTCGTATTATATTTAAAACTTACGTTGTTAAATTCTACCGCACCCTAAATCTATCACCTGCAATTGTAGGATATAAACTCTTGAAATCTTCCGCTGTTTCTTCTGGTTCCTCAAGAAAGTCAAAAATCCTTTCCGCTGCTGCCATAATCTGTTGAATTGTGCTTGAAAGCTGAGCTACCTCGGTAATTGGCTCATTAAAACGGTTGAGATATTGAATAAACGCCTGAATTCCACCAATCGTAATCACCCCAGAAATTACATAAAAATCCACCTAGCATACAAACCCCAGCATAGGCTAAATTCAAGAAAATGTGCGTTAACGGAAAAAGTTAGTGAGCTCCAGATACTGCGCACGCCAAGTCTCTTCATATAATTTTTATTCACATCTTGAAAATCTCGGAAGCGATTGTAAAACCATGATTGTTTGCTTTTATGATCAACTGACCACTGTAATTTCTCTTCAATTTCCGAATTAAGTTGACCGAGAACTTCCTGCTCTGCCGCAAAGTGTTTTCTTGCCTTGCTTAAAACCTTTGCAATAAATACTGTCGAGATTGGTACTGCAATAATCGCATTAAGGATAAGCGTCACCGAAAGATAAAAGCATGATCAATAAACTAACCAACCAGCGATATTACACTAGTAATAATCTGAGTCATAGTCTCAGCTAGCGAACTCGCAATCGTATCCACGTCGTTGATCATCCTTGACATCACATCACCGTTTGACGTTCGATCAAAATACTCCATTGGTAATCTCTTGATTTTGCCAAAATTTCTTCGCGTAACTTCTTCTCATATTTCACAGAGAGCATCGAAGTTATTACACCCTGAATATACCCAACCACAGCAGATAATAAGAATAGCCCCGCTAAAATCATCGCCAAGAAATTAATTTCTCCCAAGCAATTTCCCCACTGTTCTTCAAAGACTCCGTTGCGGAAGTCGTCATCATTCAAGAATCATTGGCCCAAACAACGACATCACGGTCGATACTAACGAAAGAATCGCAGCCACAATAATTTGCACTCGCCATTCCCTAAGTGATAGCCAAAACGTTTTAACACTATCTTGAAATTCCTTGGACCAGTTGTCACTTTCCCTGCTCCATTTTTCTACTATCCATTATTTTCTCCCCCGCTTTCTTTACTAATCTTCGGTTCTCGTGCATTTCATCATCAGATAACTGCGATTTCGCAATTTCAAGATAAACTTTACACTTATCTAGAAGTTCATAATGCGAACCCTTCCCCACAATTTTCCCCCTTATCAGCACTAATAATCTGTTCTGCGTCTCTAATTACTAATTCGCTGCGCCACAACTAACGTAACTGTATTTTGTGTCACAGCTTTCAATGCCTCCCTCAATTTACTATCGGTCTTCAGTATCTAGCGCCGAAAAAGCATCGTCAAAAATCAAAATCTCAGGTTCTTTTTGCAAGTGCTCTAGCAATGAAAGCCGCTGCCTCTGGCCTCCTGACATTGGTTCCCTTCCGCACATTTTTGACTCATATTTTTTCAGGCATTTTATTAATAAATTCAGCTGCCTGCGCAATCTTAGCCGCCTTCTTCATTGACTCAATCGACCCCTCATTCACGCCAAACAAAAATATTCGAGCGTACCGTTCCGGCAAATAAATATCCCTTCTGCGGCACATAGCCAATTCGCTTCATCAGCATCGCTTCTGGATACTTTTTAATATCTACGCAGAAATTAAAATCTCACCCGCGGTCGCGTCAAAAAAATCTTGGCACCAGATTAATCAACGTAGACTTCACCTGAACCAGTTGATCCAATAAATGCTGTGGTTTTCCTGCCTCTGCCTCTAAACGAAATATTTTCTAGTACCTTTCCTCTGATTTTTCCATACCTAAAATCGACATGGCGAAATTCTACCTAGCCTCAACGGTTGGTTCTTCGTCATCTCTTCTGAAATTGAATTTCTGAATCAGTCGTCAATACCTCATTAATACGCTTTTGCAGAAACGTTTGCACGCGGGATCATCACAAAGAGCATCGTCAAGAACAGAAATGACATAGTACCTGCGTCGCATACTGCATAAATGCCATCATCTTACCAAGATAACTAATATCCATGCCAAGACGTGCTATCCCCCAATCTAAAATCGCAAAAGCGAAGTACCGTTAAAGATCAGAAGCATTACCGGTGTTTGTAATTGCATTACCTTTACGATTGAAAGATCGGTCTTAGTTAATTCGTTATTTGCCTTCACAAACTTTTTTCCTCAAAGTCTTCTTTATTCAAGGCTCGAATTACCCTAATACCAGTCAAAGTTTTCCCTTGTTGCAAAGGTTAATTTTTATCCATTAATTTTGGAAAATCTCAAATTTCGAATCGCAATTGAAATAATCACGATTGAGAAAAGCAAGTAAAATCGAAAACTGCTAAAGCGATAATCCAAGTCATATCCGGCGCTACCACAAAAGCTTGCATGACTCGCCCCCACCGCCATTAACGGTGCCCTTACCAACATCGATAAACACATCACCATCGTTTGCTGTACCTGAGAAATATCGTTAGTTGTGCGCGTAACTAGCGAAGCCGTTGAAAAATGTTCCGTTTCAGCTATTGAAAAAGAAAGAACCTTTAAAAACATCATGTTTCATATCACGACTGATCGCCGCACTTTACCTTAGCTGAAAAATACGAAGACACTCAGAGTCCCCAGCGCCGATAATACAGTTACGGCAAACATTAGCCTCCAGTCCTAATGATGAAGCTGGTATCGTTTTTCATAATCCCACTATTCACGATCTCGGCCATCATCGTTGGGAGCATCAATGCCCCATATACTTGCAAACCTACCGCAAGCACAATAGCAAAACACTGCCATATGTATGGCTTCATATACTTTAGTAATCTAAACATTCAGTCCTTTTCCGTTTAATAATTCATTTTGGTGTAGTCTCAACTAAAAACCGCATTGCGCAAATATTTTTAGACAAAGATATAGACTAAAGAATTATAAATATTCTATCCCAAATTTTTCTTTTTATCAAACAAAGTCCTCGTTTCTACACCCGTAGAAAACGACAAAACAAGAAGACCAAAACATTTACTAAGACAATGGTTGAACCAGTCGGTGTAGCAAAAATTATAAGAAACTATCATTCCAATTACAAAAACAGATCAGGAAATCACCGTTGAAAGAATCACCACTTTTTAAATGTTTTTGCCACCTGCATTGCCGACATTGTTGGAAAAATAATTAAACTAGAAATCAATAGCGCCCCCATCAGCCTCATGCCGAGCACCACCACAATCGAACATAATACTCGCAAAAACTATATTATAAAAAATCCGTTTTGATCCCCACTCGCTCTCGCAAAATCTTCATCAAAAGTCAACGCAAAATTTTTGTTATAGCAAAACAAAACAACAATATGACCACCAATGAAAAACTACAGCCAACATCAAATCACTTTCAGATATCGAAAGAATGCTACCAAATAGATAGTTGTTAATATCTGTATTCACTCCCTTTGTAATCGAAATCACAAAAGGTCCCCAACGCTAGAGCACCCGCCGAGACCATTGCTATCGCTGCATCAGGGCTGCACCCTATTCTGTTCGTTCAAACGTAAAATCAAAAGGGACATCAAAATCACGATCGGTAAAGCAAATTCTAGTGGCGCAAAATTAAAACCGTAGCCAACGCAAATGCCCCCAAATCCCACGTGCGAAAGTCCATCTCCAATCATTGCATTACGACGTAAAACTAGAGAGTTCCAATCAATGCTGCCGCTATTACAATAAAAATCCTGCAATAAAACTTCTCAAAATAAAAAGCTTGTCCAAACATCTCAAAAATATCAAACATGATGGATTTTCTCCACATACGACTCTGTATCGCCAAAGAAATACTGTTCACCGTTCAATGCCAAAAATTTTCTTGCAATTAGGTTCTTATGATCCAAATCATGGGTCACCATCAAAATCGCCACCCCAGCCTCATTTAATTTTATAAGTTTCTTATAAAGATCGTTCTTTTGATTTAAAAATCTAAATTATTCGAAGGTTCGTCCAGGATCAACATTTGCCTCGTTGCAGCAAGGCCGCGTGCTAATAAAACTTTTTGCCTCTGACCTCCTGATAAATCCGCAAAATGTCTCTTTGCTAAGTCTAAAATCCCCAACTGTTTCATACATTTTTCAGCCATATCTTTATCGGCCTTCTTATAAAATGGCTGAAAACCAATCTGGTTTAGAGTTCCCGATCGCACAATCTCCTCCACTGAAGCTGGGAAGTTTTTTATCAATCTTATTTTTCCTGCGGCATATATCCAATAAACTTTTTGTTTCAACCCCTGTGAAAATAATTTCACCCTTACTTGGCTTAATCTGCCCAAGCAGGGTCTTGATTAATGTCGACTTCCCTGCCCCATTTGGCCCCACAATACAGATAAAGTCCGCTGCAAAAATCTCGAAGCTTAAGTTCGAAAAAACTTTATGCCCTTCAAACTCCACCTGGAGTTTTTCGACACTAATCAACGGCACTTTTTCTGTATCCATTTTATTACCCTAGTCGTTTTAAAGCCTGCTTCAGAACTTCAAAGTTTCGTTCCATCAAATCAACATAAGTTACCCCAAAACCAAAATCGCGTTCTGAAATATTATGTGCAGACTGAAATTCCAAAATCTTGGCCCCGGTTTCTTTTGCTACTGTTTCAGCTATCAATCCATTCGATAGTTCAATCTTAAACACGGCTGGAATCTTATCTTCCTTCACTTTTTTTCACGATAAAGCTTTACGGTCTTTGTATTTGCTTCAGTCTGATCTGAACATCCAGGAAAGGCAGCATAATATTTTTATACCGTAATCATCAACAAAGTATCTTAGTGGAAAACGATCAGCTACAATGATTTCTTTACGCTAGCTACTTTCACCATATCGACAATTTTTTATCAGTTTCTCGATCTTTGCCATATAGCTTTTTCCGTTCTCAGCCAACTTCGCTTCATCTTCGCGGTCAAAAAGCTATCATTTCCTTCATAATCTTCTCAGTAATCACCTTGGCATTCTTCAAACTTGTCCAAACATGTTCATCTACTTCCGCCTCATCATCGTCTTTATGTTCATGTTTGTGCTCACCATGCTCGTGATCGTGGTCATGATCGTGTTCATGGTTATGGTCGTGATCATGCCCTTATGCTCATCTTCATGGTCATGTTCGTCATGATCATCATCTTTCCATCCCTCGACCAGCTCTTCGTTCTTGGTCTTAACTAGATCAACTAGTCTCATAACCTTTGTCTTTTTGGATCAATTTCGGAAATAATTTTTCTTAACCCATTCATCAGAGTCACCCCGACATAAACAAACAAGTTACTATTTTTGATCGCTCAAAATATCTTGAGGAGTCGGCTCAAAAGTATGTGACTCTGCTCCAGGCTTCAATAGCATCTTTTACGTTTATGTCTGTATTATTCTAGCTACTGCCCTTGCAAAAATCATAGCCCGGGAAACTCGTGCTGATCACTGAATATTTCTTTGTAACTTCTTTTTCTTTGTTAGCTCAAGTAATTTAATCGAGCTGAACACTACGCCACACAGCACACCTGTCTGCTAGCGCAATTTTAATAGCTTTTTCATCTCTCTCCTTTAAGTCAATTATTTATACATTAAAAGTAAAAATTTCTGTATAAATAAATTACTCAATCATCAAGTTGATCTTTCAAGCTAACCTGTGTCCAATCCTTCCTCAGAAGCACTCTTCGTCCAGTATTCAAAATACGACAAAAACATTCCCGCACAGACTCCTGGCAAAACAATCGCATCCTGAGTCTCGTCACACCTCGGCTTGACTAATTCGATCTTCCCACAGTGAGTACATCTAATATAAGTATTCGGCATCCTAGCCCCTTGGTGGTTCACCCTCTGGCTCATTAAGCAATTTCTTTGATTTAATCTCATAGCGTTTACCATTTACTGGTGAAACATAATAATCTTCATTTAAAAGATTCACGAACATCGTCAAATCCTTATCATCCATCACAATAATCTTACCGTCATCATCAGTCATTAAATCCAACTTCATCTCATCCGCATAATCGACTAATTGCTCTTGTGACATCTGTTCCTGAATATCCATATCCTGCAATTTCTTCACGAGTGGCTTTTTGTCCTGCAACAATGCATTTAAGGTCAATCCTTCAGCAAATGACAACTGATATTTTTCCTCAATCTCACGTGCCTTTGCCTCGGCCAACATCTGCGCCTTATAGTCATACTGGAACAAAGCCTCAAATTTACTCTGATTAAAAATAACCACATTTTCATCAATAATCGCTACCTGGTTATCATCAGGCATTTTCAAAGCTACCTCAGCACTAAACGGTTCAAAACTCTCTCCGTTTCAACTCCCAAGACGACTTCGCACTCAAAGCTGACGAAGCCGAAATAGCCTTAGCAATATAAAAAGTCTTCATCCCCTCTTCACCAGGATAAGTAAATTTTGCTAAAATCCCTTTTACTTTCTTAAACTGGTGCTCATTATCTGTGAAGTAATCAATATCCTTATATTCTTTTTTCAACTAAACGAATTAAAGCTTTCCCGCCCTAATCACCTTATTTAAATCGGTACTGATAAATCACTTTATTTTCACCATCAGATTTTTCGTATTCACGACACTCAAGCCCCTTATCTGCCTCTTTAATTACAAAAGCAGCAGCCTCCCCCATGAACATCTGTTTCACGGAATTAGTTAACTTCTCTGAATAGCGAATCTTGAACGGTGTGTAATTCTTATTAAACAAGAAAAGTTCACAAGAAACATTATTCTTCACCTCATCAATTTCGTTCGCCCACAAAAAGACATCAAAGTCACTAATCTTCTTAATCTCTGAATTTGTAATTGCCGTTCCTCCGTCGGTTTCCATGGTTCCTCTTTTTTCTATCTAGTGTAGCACAAAATAATCCGACTCGGCCACTTCTACGCTAATTCAGCATAGGTTTCTTTTACTCGATTCATCTCCTGAGTCCAAAAATTGTTTAGTAAGCTCTCCAATTCTTGTTGCACAAGTTGCACACTTTTCTCCATCATCAAGCTCAACCTCAACCTTAACAAAAATCCTCATTCAACGTATCAATTCGGTCAAGATAAACCACAGTCCTCTCATTTATTCTAACATCGGCACGACGTCTAGGTACTTCCGCCTGCAGCTCAAAGCCTAACTGCAATAAAATATTAGCTGCCTCAGCATAGTCCCCTAACCTGTGTACTATGCACATGGTGTCACCCAGAGTCCTCACATGACGTTTACAAACAAGCTCATATTTTGCAGGACGGTTAACAGCTCACATCTCAATCACCAGATTCATTCTTGGATAATTTTGATGATTTTTATAATTTTTAGGAACAAAAACCCGAGTATTCTGCCAGTACATTGGACCAAAATCAAAATCGAGGATGAAAGCTTCCTCTCAAATTCATCACGATCTTTTATTTGAGTTTTTATAAATAATTTTTCGCATTCTCCTTCTCCTCTATCCCTCTTTTTTATAAATTATGTATTCAATATCTGTGTTAAGAATTAACTGAATACATTTTTACTCAGTTGAAACTAATTCCACATCCACCCCGGAGCCCCTTCATTTTCCCTAGCCTTATTCGCTCAAAAATCTGTCAATTCATTCATTTCAATCCCAGCATGTCCTTTCACCCAAATCAATTTTACTTTGTGATTTTTGAGTACAGTTCGAACAATTCTTTTTACTAGATTAAGATTTTTAATTGGACCAGTTTTTCTTCCAACCATTCCTTTTCCCCAGGTTGGCGCCCATTTTGTCAGAACATTAATCCAAAACTCAGAATCTGAATGAATTTCCCCTCTTCTCCATTCAAAAACAGCACCCTGCTCGCATCGCTGCCCCCTCCATCCTAATATTTGTTGAATTATCTTCTCTTCCGAGTCGCACTGGTTTACCATCACAAATCACCGCAAACCCCCCTGGGCCTGGATTTGGTGAAGCACTACCGTCCGTCCATAATTTCTTCATTTTATCTTTCCTTACAAACTACTGCCTTGTGCGTCATTCACAATGGCGTAAATTGGGAACAGTGCAGCCATAATGATAAAGCCAACCATCACCGCCATCACCAGCATCAAAACCGGCTCAATCATTGTCGAAATCGTGCGGATCTGCTCTTCAAGCTCGTCTTCATATACCTGTGCCGCCTTCCCCAACATCTCATCAATTTTACCAGATTCCTCACCAATTGAGGCCATCTGTGGCAAAAGTGGTAAAATATAATCTAATCCCTTCAAAGAAGATGATAGTGGTTTACCCTGCTTCACCTTCTCGGCGACCTCAACAATCTCTTTCTCCAGCACTACGTTATTCATTGCCTCCCCCGAAATCGACAAAGTATCCTGAATCGATACGCCGGAAGACATTAAGTTTGCGGCCGTCCTAGCAAAGCGAGAGTTATAAAGTCGCCAAAACATCGTCTTAAAAATCGGCACATTCAGCTTTAATTGTTGCAGCCCACTCAATTCCCACGGTTGTTTTTCTAAACTGCCAGATAAAGTAGAGCGCCACGCCAAGCACAATTGTCACTAGCCACCAAAATGCAATTAAGAAATTCGAAAAATCCACCATCACCGATGTCATCCAAGGTAGAGGCTTCTTTAAATCCTTATATAGTGACTGCACCTGCGGCACAATCAAGAGAATCATGAATACTAAAACAAGTAAAATTACAATCAGAATAATTGCTGGATAAATAAGAGCACCACGAATTTTGGTGATCATCGCATGATCCTTTTCCTGCTGCGCTGCGAGACGCTTCAAAGACAGAATCCAAACTACCAGAAGCTTCACCAGCCCTAAGTAATGCAATGTAGACCTTGTCAAATACTTCCGGATATTTCTCACAAGCCTGTGTCAAGGTCTTACCAGCTTCTACGTCGACTAAAATCGATTCCACCACCTTTTGCATTGGCTTACTTTCAGTCTGCTCGATTACAGTACGTAATGAGTTCGAAAGCGGCAAACCCGCCCCAATCAAAGTTGCAAATTGTCTAGTAAAGACAATTTTATCTTTCATTGTAATCTTATTTTGAAAACGCTGAAATAGCCCCATATCTGAGCTATCTTCTTCGATTCGATCCGGTGTCATCCCCTGCTCAATCAGGAGTTTTTCCCGCCGTCCTTTCGTTCTCGGCCTGAATCACCCCCTTCGACATCTGGCCAGTCTTACTATCGCGTGCCTTATATAAAAATCGTTTCATTAGATCCCCTTCACCAATCGTTCAAACTCACGCATATCCACCGCATAGTCTCGCGCATCATCATAAGTTACCGTACCTTGCTGTACCAGTTTCGCCAAAGTTCGGTCCATCGTCTGCATCCCTCATTCGCACCGGTCTGGATCGTTGTATCAAGTTGATGCGTCTTACCTTCACGAATAATTGAGCGTACTGCTGAGTTCGCAATCATGATTTCTGCGGCCACCACGCGCCCACCGCCAATGGCTGGGATTAGACGCTGTGAACAAACCGCCATCAAAATACCTGCAAGTTGTGAACGGATCTGCGGCTGCTGTTCGGCTGGAAAAACGTCAATCATACGATCGATCGACTGTGCTGCAGAGTTAGTGTGAAGAGTAGCAAACACCAAGTGTCCTGTTTCCGCAATCGTAATTGCTGATGAAATCGTTTCAAGGTCACGCATCTCACCAAGTAGTACCACATCTGGATCCTCACGAAGCGCCGACTTCAAGGCTCTCGAGAATGAGAAGGTATCATAGTGCACCTCACGCTGCGCCACTAACGATCTTTTTGACTTATGAGTAAACTCAATCGGGTCCTCAATTGTCAAAATATGCATCGCTTTTTCAGTATTAATCTTATTAATAATTGCCGCCAAAGTCGTCGACTTACCAGAACCAGTCGGACCAGTCACCAGCACTAAAAGCCCGTGGATAATCCGCAAAACTTGAAATTACCTGAGGCATCCCCAGCTCCTCAATCGTCGGCATTTTAGTTGGAATTAAACGAAAAGCTGCCGCTAAATTTCCCTTCTCATTAAAGGCATTCACACGAAAACGCGCAATTTCACCAAAGGAGAAAGAGTAATCAAATTCTTTATCTTTGGATAATACCTACGTTGCATTGAATCGAGCGTTGAAAAATCAACTTATCAACCGCCTCACTATTTAAAACCGGTGTATTTGGAATTGGAGTTAGTGCGCCATCAATCCTTAAGATTGGAGGTAAGCCAACCTGAATATGTAGGTCAGAGGCATTTCGCCTAATACATTCCTCAAGCAAGGTTTCGATTTTCACAGAGGTAGGCAAAGCTGTTGGCGTTGAAGCCGCTGCCGCTTGCTGCGCTGCCGTCGTCTTCACCGAAGTCTGCCCAGGCATCATCGGCGCTGCCGCCATCGGAGCACCCTGTGCGCCCGGCATCGTTGTCATATTTGCTTGTGGCTGTGTATTTCCCTGCATGTGTTTCCTCTCTCCTGCTATTTTAGCATAACCTTTATCAGTTTTATATATTAAGTCAAGTCCGAAGCTACTCGATTCACTTCACTTACGGTTGTAATCCCAGTCAAAGCCTTCATCATTCCATCTTGACGCATCGTTAAAGTCCCCTTTGTTCGCGCCAATTTCATAATCTCGCTCGAAGTCGCCCGTTTTGTAATCATTTTCTGAATATCATCATCCACTTCAATCGTCTCATAAAGACCGGCCCTCCCTTATAGCCACCTGGTGTTTCCCTGATCGTCAATCCCGCGCACCAGAGTATATCCATTCGGATTGACTACCGGCAGCCCTGTGTATCCCAAATCCTCAGATACCATTGCCACCTGCTGTTGATTTTGTGGCAAAATGTTCCCCACCAAATCATTAATCTGTTTGGTCTCCATTTCATTTGAATGAACCGCCTCGCGTTTTGGCGCCACTCGTCGCACCAATCTCTGACCAATCACCGTATTCAATGTTGAAGCTAAAAGATATGGCTCAATCCCCATATCAAGAAGCCTTGGTAAAATACCAGCCGCTGAGTTAGTGTGTAAAGTTGAAAATACCAAGTGTCCAGTCAAGGCCGCCTGCACTGCCAAATTTGCAGTCTCCGCATCACGAATCTCCCCAACCATCACTACATCCGGGTCCTGACGCAAAATACTTCTAAGCCCCGCCGCAAAAGTTAGTCCAGCATCCACATTCACCTGAATCTGGTTTACCCCATCCATCTTATATTCAACCGGGTCTTCCAAAGTCACAATATTAATTCCATCCGACTTAATTCGACGGATCAAAGAATAAAGCGTCGTCGACTTACCAGAACCAGTTGGTCCCGAAGTTAGAATCATTCCGTTCGGCTTCGCCAAACCTCGCTCCACCATCTTAAAGCGCATGCCCAGTCATTCCCATCTGCTCGATATCAAGCGTCGTCCCGCTCTTATCCAAAATACGGATCACCACCTGCTCACCCCAAATCACTGGCGAAATCGCAATACGTAGATCAATCTCCTTATTGTCCACCAAAACCGTAAACTGACCATCCTGTGGGATACGGTGTTCATCAATTTTTAGGTTCGACAAAATCTTTACACGCGACACCAAAGCTGGCTCAATCGTCTTTGGCAGCTCCATAACTTTTCTCAACACCCCGTCCACCCGGCAACGCACCACCAAACTTTTTTCTAGCGGCTCAATGTGAATATCTGAAGCCTTTGATTTAGCTGCAAAAGTTAAGATTGTTGACAGCGCTTTTGAAATTGGTGAATCCTGTGTGATAATTTTCACGTCCGCACTATGCGAAACTTCACTTTCTTCACTTGTCTTGACTGCTCGCTCTACCGCCGTAAAATCACCGCGATATTGCGCAATCGCCGATTTAATCCCCTCTTCCGAAGCCATCATAATCCGAATCGGCTTCTGGGTCAGCTGTGAAAGATAATCCGTTTGCTGCACGTTTGATACATCCAGCATCGCCACATAAAGCTGTCCGTTCTTCTCCCTAGGGGCACCACCATCGTACGCGAAATCACGTCAAGCGGCAAAAAGCGCCAAAATTTCAGGATCAAATAACACATTTTTCAAACTCACATACGGCACATTCATCACCACTGCAGTAGCGTGCGTTATTGTTTCTGCATCCGTGATCTTCCTAGCCGTCAAAGTGGCAAGAAGTGGCTGTTTGGTTTTTGCAACCTCCTCAACCACCTCTTGTACTTTCTCACGAGAAACCAACCCTTCCGAAATTAATAGGGCTACAACCTTTTCCTGTGCCTCATGAGTTAATAATGTCATCGTCCCACCTAATTATTCGTATTATTTGAAGTTCCTTCGTTTTGACCGTTTGAAGTCGACTGGCCATTTGCATTACTTGAATCCGAGGCACCGTAGATTAGTTGATTCACCACTGAGTTTTTGACTCTCTCCTGCCTTCTCTCTCAGCAGCCTTCTTTGCCTCGTCCTCCGCCTTTTTCTTCTCTTCGTTTGCTTTTTCTTCTTCAGCAGCCTGTTCCGGCGTTGCCTTACCACAAGCCACAAGCTCTGCTCGGTCCAAGATTCCATTCTGATCCACGTCTTCACACTGGCCCACATAAACCTCAACTGTAGGATTTATCGCGTCTTGGTTGAAAGTTTCAGGATCAGGCGCCACAACCTCAGTCGTAATTGGTGAAATCGTCTTATGTTTTAAACTTAGCTCATCCGGATTACCCAGCAAGGCGTTGGAGGCAAAAATGCAGCAACCATCCCAATCGAAGCAATAATGATGATCGTAAAGATGTCTGATTGTTTCATTTTATTCCTCCTTCTCCTTATTTCTTGGTTGAGTTATTTGTATTATTTGTGTTGTTGTGTTATTTTGTGTTATTTTGTGGTTTTTGTATTGTTTGTGGTATTTGTTTTTGATGCTCCGTTCTTACTCGTACCACCCGAGCCACCAGTTTTCTTCTTTTCTTCTTTTGCAGTGACAACCTCTGTCTTTTTCCTGGACTGAAGTCTCCGCGCTGTAATATGCTACACCCTGCGCCAATAATTCGAGTTTTGAACTACCATCACTTGCATTGCTCCCCCATTTAATTTGTGCAGAGTTAATACTGAAGGCACGGATTGAGCGCTCGATATTTGAAATAATCGACATCGTCTCCGCCTCGTTTCTCTTCACGGTCAATGCAATTGGAATCGTCGAAACACCTTTGATTTTACTCTGCTTTATAATTGGTACCTGGTGATAATTGTTCAGGTTCAAAACCGGAAAGCAAGAAAATCTGATTTAAAGAGCTAATAGAGCTTCATCATTCTTCTGTGCTGGCAAAGCATCTGGAATTACACGTAGTGCCGAACACATTTTCATCATCTTTAGGTTATATGAACGCTCATCATCCGAAGTAGATTTTGAGTATGCAGCCGTAAAATCAATCCGCTTATGGTTATCATCATAACACTGTTTCTGACTACTACGACCAACCGACTCGAGATCCGTATTGTTTGCCATATTCACCATAACGTTGTAACGTAAAGTACCAGGAATAGTTGAAACATCAATCGACTGTGGATTACATTTTTCCAAATCCTTATCTGAAAAACTTCCATCTTTACTAGATGGCTTACAGATCCCTACGTTTTTAATTGCCTGATTATAGTTCGCAATTGATTCATCACGCTTGCTAATTACTTTTGCGTTAAAAACTCATGCTTTTTAACAAATGGACCGACACCACGATACTTACACCGAGCACCAACGAGGCTCCTAGCACCGCCATCATCATCTGTTGCTGCAATTTACTAATCTTAAATCGCTTGCCAACTGCCTTCGCTGCCATTATTTTTTACCCTCATTTCCTTTATTTGTGTCGTTCGTCTGTTTCGTGCTCGTATTGATACATTCAGAGTCATCCGCACGACAATCTTTCGCTGCCGCCGCAAACATACCCTTAATCTGTTGATATGAATCGGTCACATTCTGACCAGTGGGCCCAATCGTCATCACATGTTTTGTATTGTATGCGAAAAATCACTGGATCAACTGCAAGTACCGCAGTAAAACGTAGTACTAAGTTATTATTTGCATCACGTCCGTTCGAAGAATCTGTAATCTGTGTCCCTTCAGGCACCATCTTACAGTTATTTTCCGCACTCCACTTAATAGAGCTACCCTCATTCGTTGAAACTTCTTGGCCGCTATATTTAATACATTCACTTTCAAAATGTGGTACCCCAGTAATCTTCCCCTTCAAATCCATGCTTGGTTTATAAACATAGTTTTTCACATTCTTAATCGTAGTAGTATCAGTCTCTACACCATTTTCGGTTGTAGTTTTTGTTTCAGAACTAGACTTCAGGTCATCAGCCACTCCATCTTCTGAAGTTTTCACTTCCGTGCCCTTACTCCAAATATCAAATTGTGGAGTACGCCAAATCTTTTCATCTGGCACTACAGTCTCTACCTTTGTCACCGCCTTCTTGGTAGCTTCTCCACCTTCCTTATCGCCAACCTGACCAATTTGACCATTATTTAAATTCGTATTCGACACCGAAGAGTCAACCTTCTTATCGTCCGTAATCTTATTCTCCTCAGCCTGCGTCGTTGCATGATCATTTCGCCCCGGATCACAATCAGTCGTTCCACGTTTCCAAATCACATAGACATTACCATTATCTGATAACAAGTTGCCGTTCTCATCAGTTTCTCTAATACAACGTGTTGGGATCAGATCTCCACTCGCCGTCACAAAGCGACCAAAATCATACTTCATCATATTCACAGATTTCTTGAACGACTCAAGCACACGATAATCAATCTTTGGATCCTCACCAGCATTTGCCTGTCCATCAAAATTCAAAGTCGATGTTTCAAGATTAACGTTCAGCTCTGACATTGTAATCGTATCGGCGCCGGTTGGAAAAAGATTTTTAAGAATTGGAAAGACCCTGGAAAGAACTGGGCGATTCTTATTAATCTCAGACAATTTCTTTAATTGATCCTGAATCGTCAAAAATCCGGCAGCTCCTTATAAGTTGTCACCTTATCGCTCAACTTATTAATATGGTCCTCCTGCCCAGAAATCATAAGATCTTGCGTCCCCTTAATACCACCAAGTATCGCCACTGTCGAAACCGAAGCGATCGAGACTGCAATACAAATGAAAAACACTAAGTTACGCATTTTCTGCATCTTGATCATCTGCAGCTTCACGTCTGGGACTAAGTTAACTTCATACTTTCCAGTCTGCCCCCGTCATCATCGTATTATCATTTTTATCACGCTCAAAAAGGCTCTTCACAAATGCTGGAATATCGGAAAAATTCATCGTCTTAAAATCAAAATTTTTCATTATTCATTGCTCCTTTCCGCAAGTCCAATTGCCACCGCAAACTCCGACGCCACCGGCAAAAGCATTTGTTGTTGTGCTGGAGTTACCTTAACGTATTGCCATGGGTTTCCCTGCGTTGTCGCCACACCAGTTTGCATCTCAATATACTCAGCCATAAACGGAATAATTCCCGAAAAACCAGAGAGCACAATTCCACCAACTTGCGCCCCCACATAGCGGTTCTGGAAGAAACGCACCGACTTTGTCATCTCCATCGCAAAGCCCTCTAAAGTAGATTTCAAGGCCTCAAAAACTTTGCCCTCAAGCTTATCTTGTGCTAAATCAAACTTTAAAATAAACTGTCGTGCCTGATCATCGCGCACCTTCAGAGAGTTTTCTGCAGTTCTAACAAAACTCAGGAGTCCACCAGGAATGGAGCGCACCAATCTCGGAGATCCTTGATACATCACCACGAGGTCGGTCGAAGTCTCACCAAGGTCAATAATCATCCTGCATCCTGCACCCCAACTGGCGCCAACGCTCTCACCATCGCAATCGGTTCTGGCTCCTGCGCAATCACATTAAACCCCAATTGTTCCACGCTTTTCCATTACCGACTCAGCATATGCATTATCAGTTGAAGATAATAAAATCTCCGCCTTTTTTGCGTCATTAGGACTAATCCCCAGCACTGCAAAATCAATTTTCGCCTCGTCAACCGACATCGGAACATATTGATCCGCCTCATATTTTACGGTCTGAGTTAATTCACGCTGTGGCGCATTTGGTACTTCAATGATCGCCGTGTAAGTCTTTCTCGCTGGCAAACCAATCGCAATATTCTTAGTTTTAATTCCAGCCTGTTCCTAGCCCCCAAAATAATTTCACCGAGCTTCCTTTTTCCGGTCTCTGAATCATCTTTAGTAATTTTTTGATCAACTGGCACATAGGCAAACTTATCCAACGTCCACCCCTTCTCAGCATTACCAGAAAGCTGGATCATCCTGATCGAATTAGTACCAATATCCAACGCGAAGAAATCGCCCACTCCATGCAATAGACTCATACTATATATGATTATAGCACAAGCATTATAAAATCTGTAAAGACTTTTTCTACCTTTTCTAAACTCCAGCATTGAAACTTCATCAAATCGCTTCAATTCCCCCTCTGCCTGAATCTCAAAAGCTAGCTGGATGTTCAAAAATATATTTTGAAGCAGATACTTCACTTCCACTTACTCTTCCAAAAATCCCCTTCAACATAAATCCGCTCACTCCCCAGAAAGCTACCCAATCTTGCGCATCGTACTAAAAAGCTATTTCCAAGATAATATTCACCTCCACCAAGAATTCTTGCCATAGTCGCACCATTCAGTGCAATTAAGTCCGAAACTCCTCCCCAAAAATCTCGGCTCAAAAATCTTTGACCCTAAAATCTTGCCATTAATATCAAGCGTTTCCATTCTAAATCTAAAGAACCACTGTTTTTCGATTTTCTATAAACCAAACAAATAAAATCCAAAGCGAGAATATCAAATTCTTTTTGCGCCTTCTCAATCTCTCTCGATTTTTCTTTTTCGTTAAAAATTTTGGTCGATTCCTGCCAACATTTCCCGCCGTAAAAATAACACAAAGCATATCGAAAAATGCTTCTCATTCACCAAGGCTTCCATAGCATACACTTTTTGACTGCGGGCTCGCTGCAAAGTCCTTGCAATATCATTGAAATTTCCATAAGGAATCGAATAGAATTTTACATTTTTCCCCGATAAAAATTACACCGTTCACCCCAATCGAAGCTGTGCCATCCCCGCCAACAACCAGAATAATATCACCATCAAGTAAACAGCTCGCAAAGCTTCTTTGCATTATCATCAACATGTGTCGGCTGCACTCATAACGAAACGTTGTTACATTTTGAAACCAGTTTTCTCCTCAAATATAAAACGGTTGAGTGGTTTTAAAATCTCGACTTCCGCCCGTTTCGCCTGAGTCGAACGCGGATTCAGTACCAGCACTAACCTCACTCGTCTTGCTTCCGATTCCTCCTGGAGTCTCTTTAAAAATATTTCAATTCATCAAAAAGCGGTTTTTCCTCAGCTCACGCCAAAAATCCTCACCGCTCTTCTTCATTTATTTATATTAACCTATTCTAAAAATTTAAAGCACTAAATCCTATCTCGCCGCCTCGCTACCTACCAGCGTAAATTCCCCAGGTAGCAAGAAGCTTGCGACTCCCCAGAACATTGCATAAACCACAAGCCCAATCACAATGTGAAAAATCCTCGTCTTCACTTTCATAATTACGGCAGGCTCATTTTTCGAAGTCATGTATAAATAACCACACCAAATGAAACCAACGGTTGCCGCTGCGCCAATCCCAAGAGTAAAGATATTAAGCACCATCCCGAGAACTGAAAAAATTCCTTCCTTAGCATCCCCAGCATTGCATTGCAAAACTCGAAGTTGGAACGCCTCCACAATCCTTTTCCAGTAGGCGACGTCCCCTTCCGCAAATACAGGACTCATCGTCAAGAGCGCACCAAACGAAGTCATAAAAAGCATCATGAATACCCCCAAATAAGCTTGTATCCGACTTAAAATCTTCTTCTTCATGACCTGATTATATCCTGTTTTCTCTTACCTTACTAGATATTATTAAAGTTTGCTAGCCATTAATGTATATACTCGTGTAATTTCTTCGTATCTTTGTGTTTACGAAGCTTAGACAAAGCCTTTGCTTCAATCTGACGAATACGTTCCCTAGTCACCGCAAATTCCGCGCCCACTTCCTCGAGAGTATGTGGACGTCCGCCGCCAATTCCAAAGCGTAATTTAATCACTTTTTTGCTCACGCTCCGAGAGCGATCCTAAAAATTTCGGCAATCTGCTCTTTTAGCATTTGCGCTGCCGCTGCATCCTCAGGAGAGACTCTACCTCATCCTCGATAAAATCACCAAGTACAGAATCCTCATCTTCCCCATCGTGACCAACTGCCGCATCAAGCGAAGCAATATCCTGCTTGATCTTCATTACGTAGTCAACCTTATCCGGCTCCATCCCCATTTCTTTAGCCACTTCTTCAGTAGTCGGCTCACGATTCAATTCATTTGTCAATTTTCGAGTTGCACGCAAAACTTTATTAATGGTTTCCACCATGTGTACAGGAATACGAATCGTCCTTGCCTGATCGGCAATTGCACGGGTAATCGCCTGACGAATCCACCAAGTAGCATAGGTCGAAAATTTGAATCCTTTATCCGGATCAAATTTCTCAACGGCGCGTAAAAGACCAGTATTTCCTTCCTGGATTAAATCCAGAAAATCAAGTCCACGGCCAGAATAGCGTTTTGCGATTGACAGCAACGAGACGCATATTCGCCCTCAACCATTTTATCTTTTGCTTTTTCTCGCCCTTCACGATGCGATAGGCAAGGTCGGTCTCCTCCTCATTTGAGAGCAGTGGAATTTTTCCGATTTCCCTGAGATAAAGCCTGACCGAGTCATCAGCAAACTGGTCCACGTTTTCCGCAGTAATCTCAAGATCTTCGTCTGAGAGTTCATCGTCCTCGGAAAGATCATCTAACCCTGGCTCTTGCGGCCCAAAATCAGCATCACGAGGGAGCAAATAATTCTTCATCATCATTCATTTTATTATTCTCATCCACAATACTCTTTACCATCACATCAATTTATAACATAAACTGTCAAATATGACAAATTTAGAAATTACGGACCATAGACTGAGTAGGACGTTTTTTTACCAAAGATATTAGTAATGCCACGAAACAGGTTGCGGAGTCCACTTCTTCTCCTATGATCAGCCTTTATCTCTTCAGATTCTTCCGTAATGCCTTTTTCTTTCATAATTTCTTTACGACGATTCAGGATAGCCTCTTGCATGGATTCAAGAATCTTTTCCTGAACGTCAATGTCAGCAACACTATCCATCTTCAATTCATTACCAGTTAATGTCTTCTGTAATTCTTCTTTTTGTTTTTAACTTCTTCAAGCTTCTTGCCTAATTCTTCATAAAGATAATCAGACTCGAACAAGTCATCCGTACTATTCAAGTTCCTAGCACTCCTGAAAATCTCACCATCGACGATTTCCTTAATAAAACCCCTAATCTTCTCATTGCGTTCCTTACTAACTAGCGGTTCTGGACTCTCGTCAAAAGAAATGTTATCCATTTTGAGTGATCTCTTTACTTCCCTAGCAAGTATTTGCTGATCATAAGTTGGTGGATTATTTTTCTTAAATGTTTCCCAGTCCCACTCATATGGATCCTTGCTGCCAAGCATATAATTCTTATATCTATCATAGCTCTCAGGATTAAAAGAAACTTGTGATTAAGTCCCGTGCAATGTTGCTACCACGCGTAAGTAAATTCTTATAATCTTTCTCATCTTCATATTGAGCCAACTTCTCAAGTCGCTTCGCCTCGAGTTCTTCCTTTTTCCTCGCGCGCTCCGCCTCTACAACCTCACCAACTTCCATCATTTGTTTCTTAATAAGATCCGATGCATCACAGAATCTATCTATACCTTGTTTCGACATTACATCGTACAATAATGCCTTTTTGCTCCTCGTATGACGCCGGACGCACTATCTCCCACTTTTCCCCATAAGAATAATCCCGAAATATCCGGTGTTCGCTTTTTCCCCGGAATCTTCTTTAAAGTTCTTCCTCCAAAGTTCGCCTTTATCCACGTGGCTGGTGTCACCGAACAACACTCAAAGATTATTAGATGCAATAACAACTCGTGACATCATATATGCATCTAATAATTTAGGGTGATTTTCTCTAACTCAATTTAATTCTTCAATATTAATTGCATTACATAAAAAAGTCTCGTAGCAATATCTTTTCCCCGTGTAATACCATCATTTTTCAAGAATAAATTTTTCTAAACATTTTTTTAGATAATTCATCAATATTCCCTTGCAAACCATCATCACCGTGGATGATTAGATCAATTGTTCTAGCCCCTTTAATGAAGAATTCTTATAAGAATCAAAATCTGACCCAACTCTAATGTATCGGTCGTCAATCTCTTTTCTCTTCTTTTTCTTTTCACTTTCTTGATCAAGTTCAGGAGTCTTACCGTCAACCGTATTATCCACGTCAGGCTTCACATTAACCTTACCACTATCACCAGTTTGATCACCATTGGGTTTAATCTCGCCTGAGACACTCCCTGGGACGACATATCTTCCAAAATGTCTATTTAAAGCCAATGCATCCCCCAAGTGGCAGACGATCGTCCTGAGGTTTCGTCTCTATCTTATCTCTCGCTACCGGGTGTATTCCATAACGCCTAGATAAGGCTATCTCTTCACCTAGGGATAATGGACTAGTTTCAGAAGTGCCATTATCCTCAGTACTTGTATTTATTTTATTATCAACGGCAGCTACTTGATCCGGTTTCGTCTTACCCGGATTATTACCAGTAGTGAAACGCCTCATCATTCTATATAGGTTTACGGATGCGCCTCCAGGCAATTGCACATATGCAGAATTATCAGAATCAACTTGTCCGCTAATTACGTCACCAGATTGAACAGCTCCCTGGGTTTTTGCCTTATCATCAGCCTCTGCCTTAGCCTTAGCTTCTTCATCCGCTTTAGCCTTAGCATCTGCTTCCGCTTTTGCCTTCATCTCAGCGTCAGCTATAGCTTTAGCTTTTACTTCAGCATCCGCCTTTGCCTTAGCTTCTTCATCCGCTTTAGCCTTGGCATCAGCCTCTGCCTTAGCCTTAGCATCAGTCTCCGCCTCCGCGTCAGCCTTAGCTCCCTCCTCATGCTCTACCCCATCGACAGAACCAGTTAAGATTTTCTCAAGTTTCTTCTTTCTTTCGTCCGCCTTGACCTTCTCTTCGTAATCAATCTGTAATGATTTTTCCCTGATACGCTCTTCATCGGTTTTCGAAACCAGCTCATTCATACCGCGCTGCTGTTCAAGTAAACCTTTACGCTGGTCTTCAAGTGCATCAAGTTCCTTCTGCTGCTCAGGATTAAATCCTCTTCTTCCATCACTAGCAAATTCCTGACGCTTCTTTTTCAATTTCAGCATCGATCTTTTTACGTTCCTCTTCAAGACTATCATATTTTTATTCTCAGTCTCGACTTCCCTTTTTGCGTAGACACCATACTTCTCAACCGCAACCCCTCCATGATTTGTTTGTTTTTCTCTTCAGCTTTTTTCTATCTGCTTTTTTTACCGCCTCCAATCGCTGACGATAGCTCCCCCTGTCAATTTCACCACGCTCATAGCTTTCTTTCAGCTTTTTACCAAAACCCTTTATTTTCTCCACGTCATCAAGCCTTTTCACTAGCTTGCGCTTCTAGTAAGTCTACTTTTTGACTCAATATCAGACTGTAAGCGACTATTTTTCGCTCATGACTCTATTCATACTATTAGCTAAAGTTATTTTTAGCTTCTTCTTTATCCTCAGCGATTTCTTCAGCAGTCATCTCTCTCGTAAAGACCATCCCTTCGCCCATTGCTTTGGATTTTTCCCGATTTTTCCGCGTTAAAAATCACGTATCTTACCTTCACCGTTTTTTAGCTCTGAAAAAGCTTTCTTCCTGAGTTCTTAAATCCTCATTAATTCTTTTGAGATTCTCTCTTCGCTGTTGCCTCATCCATTAAACCTAAACCAACCATCTGCTTGAGGTTAGCTTCATTCTCTTCACGTAAGAAATTTAAAATTTCTTTTCTTTGAGCACCACTCGACTCAAAATTCTTCGCCTCAAATTTCAGTTCCTGATTTTTCGTTTTCCCCTGCTGTTCCAAATTCTTCGCGTCTTCCTCTACTGCTGGCGTCGTCTCCTACTACTGCGCCAGCTTGCCTTCCACCAATTCTCTCTACCATTTTTATCTCCCAATCTTCCAAGTATTAGTCATATTTTTAATTAGCGCCTAAAGCTAAATATTCATCACGAAAGTTTATAAGAGTTTTTGAACCACCTGATTGGTATCGACACCAGATTCCCTGATGATTCCATCAATTAACTCGATACTGTCTCTATTTTTCGCTACGAGCAGCGTTAATCTTATCTAATAGATAATCTGGTAAACTCATAAGTATTTCAGTCATAATCGCATCACTAACTTTTTGTAAAAGATCAGCTTTCAGTTGCTCCGTTCGTGGAACCTTTTTTTCAGCAATTAACTGTTCAACAAATCTATCTAGTGCCCCATTCTGAGATAAGGCAACCGATCCTGTGTTGTCTTCCATACTACACCCTTTCAATTTTAAAATATGACTTTTTATGTAACTATACCGCTAATCCTTATAAATGTCCAGATTTCACAAGAGCCAATCGCTATTCTTTTTCGCGATTCTTTTTCACTAGTCTTTTTCTCAGCTGTTCAATTTGCTTCAAAATTTCCATAGTCTTTTCTTCATCACTCTCAACCTGCGTCAGCTGCTCGGTCAGCTCCGAAATCTTCCGTTTCCTCAGCTCTTCCCCTATATCGCGCATTCAAATTCATCGTTTCCTTCTTCAGCGCATCCTCACTCATTCCCGCATATTTTTCATCAAAAAAATCAAAGACAACTCCTCAAGTCTTGTTTCATCCTCTGGAATCTCCAGCCCGATTTCCTGTCCCACTGCACCCCCATACACCAAAATCGCCTGCAAACTATCCTCCAAAGTCTTCAGCGTATTTAGCACCTCACTCCCCTCATCCAAAAACTTCACCCTTGCCCTTTTTTGTCACCACAGGCCTCAAGCGCACTGTCTCCACCTGGATCTTTTTCGCCTGCAAATCCTCAACCGTCACATCTAATTTTCTGGCCACCATTTGTTCATAGTGTTTCTTTTTCAACTGGATCCTCAATATAGAAATAATCTTCATTGCCAAATCCGAATATTCTTTCTTCCCTGGACCCGTCATTAAATTCAGCTTCGTCTCATATTTTTCAAAATCCAATCCACTGCCGGCATCCGGTCTTCCACACATTTTTGCCATAATTTCGGATCGATTTTAATTAACTCATCTGGGTCCTTTGCCTGCCCATATCCAGAAATCACCGACAATGAAATGCCGATTTTTCCAGCCAGCATAATTGCTCGCTCCGCTGCTTTTACCCCTGCCTCATCTCCATCATAGGCCAATCGAATATCCGAAGTTAGTCTCGACAAAATCTTCAAGTGATTTTCCGTCATCGCCGTTCCAGAAGTTGCCACCGCCTCCTTCACCCCAGCCTGGTGCGACGAAATTACATCCATATTCCCCTCAACAATCACCACAAAAATTGCTCTTTCGAATCGCCTCCTTCGCCTGCGCCAAACCAAAAATGAATCTCCCCTTGTTAAACAACCTCGTCTCCGGTGTATTCAGATATTTCGGCTCGCCTTTATCGATAATTCTCCCCGTAAATCCAATCACATCACCACTATTTGCATCCACAAACGGAATCATCATCCTCCCCTTTAAATAAATCGCCATCAAAACGATTCACAAGGCCCGCCCTCTTTCAGCTCCGCCAAAGAATATCCACGTTTTTCTAAAAACTGCACCAAGCTATTCTTACTATTTGGCGCATATCCCACCCTGAAAAATCCACAATCGTCGGCCGATTCAATTCACGTTTATAAAATACGTATTCACAAACCGCCTTATTTTTCGCCAAACACACCTGAAAATATTTGCAAGCCAGCTCCAAGGCCTCCTTTGCTCGCATTTTTAATCTTGCATTTACCTCGTCACTGCGATCATATTTTTTTAACTCTACTCCAGCCTGGGCTGCCAATTTTTCTAGCGCCTCCCGGAAACTTATCCCTCCACTTCCATAATGAAGCTAAAGATATCTCCGCCCTTATTCGCCGAAAAAAATCATGCCAAATCCCTTTTCTGGCGACACCATAAACGACGGCGTTTTATCCACACCCCAAGGTGAACGCCCCTTCAGCGTCCTACCAGCCCGTTTTAGTTCGATGTATTGTGAGACTACATCTTCAATCGGGAGTCTTGCTCGTATTTCTCTTTAGCATCCTGCACTAAAAGCTCTTCCTCCACTTGATCTCATTTCTTAAATTATAGCATCTCAAATCTGTTATGCTATAATATTCTCATGGATAAGATGGCTTTACTTTGCAACAGATCGCAAGCGAAAAATAAAAATCATAACAAAACTCCAAATGGCGGTTTTGACTTTCTTAAATATCTCACTCTAAAAAATATTGCAATTTTTGTAGTATCTCTATTTTTCCCTTATTGGCGCCAGTACACTTCTCAATGCCAAAAGACCATAGACACTCGTGACCGCGATTACTTAATTCGCAGCTACTTCATGGCTAAATACCTCAATGAAGAAACTCTAGGTAAATATTCAGATCTTTTAAAATCCTCTGACCTCCGTGCCTATAGTTCGTCCCTAAAAGGTGTTCTTCACGAACTCATGCTCACTCGAGAAAAATCCTCACTGAGGAATTTGGTATAGAGGATGTTGACTCGCTCTCAGAGGAGCCAATTGCGACTGATGAAAAAGATAAGAATAATAAACTAAATTCTACCCTCGAAACCGCCCTGCATCTCAGCCCATCTCGATCGTGTTTTTGGCTCGAGAATTTACTTTACAACTAGCCTATCTTATTAACTATCAAACTGAAACCAATCAGCGCACTCAAAAGCCAGCCGCCAAATCCGCTACAGAAACAGAGATTAAGAATCTCACCAACCTTAAAGAAAATTTTGAAAATTTTTAATATCAAGGCTGTCTAGTCCTCATATCAAATCCGTCTAGCCCCCTTCAGCTCACTCATAAACTTCCGAAGAAAATACAAAAACTACACAAAGCCTAATCCTCCACTGATCATCCTGCTATGCCAGAAGTATTTTATAAGGTATAATAGCTTCATGAAAAATCCAGATTTAAAAAGCTCAAGAAAAGTATCAAAAATGAATCCGATTCTCAAAGAATTTTCACGATTTCATCAACCGTGGCAATGTCATCGACCTCGCTGTTGGTGTCATCATCGGTGGCGCATTCAATAAAATCATTAGCTCCCTCGTCAATGACCCTCATTATGCCAGTTGTTGGCATCATCCTCGGTGGTATTGATTTTTACCAACCTCGAAATCACCATCCCTAATCTTCCTTGGCGGCTCAAGTGCAGCCCACCTTCGCTATGGAAACTTCATCCAAAATGTCGTAGATTTCCTCATCGTTGCCTTCTGTGTCTTTATCTTCATTCGCATTATTAATAAATTCACTGCAAAAGAAAGAAGCTGAAGCAGCTACAGAACCAACTACTGATGAGAAAATTCTCACCGTTCTTGAAGAAATCACGACCAGCGCAAGAAATAATATTTTAGTTCAAATAAATACAAGAATTAATTTCGATAGCATAATTCTAGGGTAAAACTAATTATCAAATAAAAACTGCAGTCATCTGCAGTTTTTTAGAACAAATTATTTACTCAAACCAAATTTTTATTCAAGCTCTTTTTGAAAGATTATAACTCAATCTCGCCATATCATAAATTTCATCAAGCGACATCTGTCCAGACATCACCACTTCAATTCCCCCATTGCCAAAAATAACGCGATATCATCACCGATTCATATTGCTCTCTTAATAACCTCGACAAGTTCTTATCGGTTCTCACTTCAATTGTATTCTTTCTCTGAACTAGAAACACCTTCCCATTAGGCGCTAAAAATAGCTCCCCTCGTGCTCACCTTTCTTTGAGAGGAATTCTTCTCGCTATATTCTCCAATTCCGGTCAAATCCTCAATTCTAAATTCCATTCTAACTTCGATCCTTCTTCACGTAACCCTAAATAATACTTAATTTCTTCAATTGAACCTTCAATATCATCTAAGGCACGGTGATTTTTCCCGTTTAGTAAACTTAATTTTTTAAAGCATTCTCAAAATAAATCTTCCAAGCAGACACGTCAAACATTCGGTAATGCAACCTTGCATCCAATCTTGGCTACTCCTTCACAATAAATCTCTTGTCCTGGTGAATTGAATTACCTGCAAGATATACTTCCTTGCTAAAATTCTTCTCACTAAAATCTAAGATTTTATCTTCCACGACCTCAGTATCTTCCCCATTCTCATTCTGAGCAAACCAATGAATTATACGATTCGGGATTAGCCTCCCAGAATTCTCCCACCATACGCTCCTCGATTAGCTTCTTCGGTACTTTCACAATGGCTGTCATCCGGTCAATTTCATTGAACTGCCAATCTGTGGCAATTGCCGCTACCTCGAGAATCTTATCCCTTTCAGGATCAAGTCCAGTCATCTCTAAATCCACCCAAAGTAATTTAGCTTTTCTTCATTTTACCTACATCTTCTCTGGGACTTCAATCCCTAACAGACTAAGCCCATGTGTTAATACTTTTAGATATGCAAGAACGATTTCACCACGTTCAACTTCAAAATCACTCCCCACAACCTGTACATTTTCGTAAAATCTACTAAACTCCTGCGCATTTCATAAAGATAAGTACAAATCTTGCTAGGAGCCAATTCCTTTACCGCCTCTTCAAGTACTGATTTATACTGCATAACTTTTTTTGATCAAACTCTTCTCGAAATCATTCAGGATCCAGGAATTTTGAGTAATTTCTTTACTCGTTTGCTTTGACTGTGACTCAAAAATCTTTCCGAGTACTTTTTGTGCTCGCACTGCAGCATATTGCAGATAAGGACCGGAATTACCCGTCATAGATACTGACTCATCGACATCAAATATAATGTCGCCGCCAACCTTATATTTCAAAAATGCATAACGAATTGCACCAAACAAAATCTTCGAATCAACCTTTTTTTGTTCAGTCTCACTACTTTCACCACGACTACTGTTCACATTTTTTTGCACTTCAAACAGCTCATCGTTAATTAAGTTGATCACATCAACAGCCTTCAAGAAATTCCCTTTCCTTGAAGACATCTTCTCTTTTCCTGGTAATTTCACCTGTCCATGAGTAATATGTAAAGTTCTTGACGATAATTCCGGTGAATACTGTTCAATCGATTTTAAAACTACCTTCATATAGTCGATAATATCATTACCGGTAATAATCACAGATTTGTCAAAGTGGTAATCAGCCCATTTTGTAAAGATTAAACCAACATCTTTTGCCTCATAGGTTGGCAACCCATTTTTATTAATAAATACACGGGTGTGCAGCCCATACTTCTCGCCCTTAAATACCACAGCGCCATCTGACTCTTCATAGACGCCATTCTTAAGTTCTCGCCTTACGATTTCAAGACCCTTTTCCTGCAACCGTCGATTCTGGATAATATCGATCAAATTTCACGCCAATGTTTCGGTAAAAATCTTCAAAATATTGATAACTAGCTTTTGTGCCCCCAGTAATAAACTTTTTGCAATCAAAAGATCTTTCTCGACATCACTCTTCGCACTCCCCTCGCTAGTTTCAACCTCTTCCTCAAGCTTTGCAACAACCTCTTCCCCTGCGGCAGCAATTTTATAAATCTTTTGGTTAATTTCAACAATTTCTTGTTTAGCTTTTTCGTCTTCTTCATAGGCCGTTGAGCCTTCAACATATGACTCAGCCATAAGCTCTGCCTTCTCAGTCGGTGTCATCTCGTCCGAAATTCTGTCAACATGCTGTAAAAGTGCATACATATTTTTTTGCCACATGTAGCCCTCACGTCACCACCGAAGTTTGCTCGCACTAACTTTTTCCGCCAGCGAACTCAATGATTCTCGACATTGCGTCCCCAACCATCGAAGTATAAAGATGACCCACGTGCAAAATTTTTAAACGGATTTGGATCGGAAAAACTCACATATCACGGTTTTATCCAAATATTCATCCTGTAATATATTATTCAAGAAATCTTTTTGATATTTTTGCAATCTCAGCTTTATAAAACCCGTCACCAAGTTTAATATTGATAAAACCAGGCTTTCGCAACTTCCACATTGTCAACAACTCCATTTTCAGACTCAGCCCGTCTCAATAGTTCACCACGGATTTCTTCAGCAATCTCAAGTGGATTCCGCTTCAAAGTCTTTGTCAAACTCATTGCGATATTCGTTGCAAAATCCGCACCAGTATCCTTTGGCGCTGCAACCACATTAGCCTCAACCTCCACTCCATAAAGAGTAGAGATCACTAATTTAAGTAATTGTTTAATCTTCTCCATACCTATATTTTTAGCACAAAGAAGTTTTTATCTCTGTAAACAAAATCTAGACCAAGGAATCCATAAAGGCTTGGAACAAAGGATGTACGCTTTAGTGGGCGAGATTTAAACTCTGGATGAGCCTGTGTTCCCCTGGAAGAATTTCAATCCAGGTGCTTCCACAAATTCAACTAACTTTTCCGTTTGGAGAAGTGCCAGACACTTCAATGCCACCTTTGAAATTGCATCCAAAAATTTCTGGTTCACTTCAAAAGCGATGACGATGACGCTCAACCACTTCAGTTGTTCCGTAAATCTTGGCAGTCTGACTATCCTTCATAAGCTTCGCTTTGTAATCCCCCAACCTCATCGTTCCACCAGTCGATTCCTTCCCTTTCTGATCGTCCATAATATAGATCACGTTTTCAGGCGTCTCTTCGTCAAACTCCTCAGAGTTTGCTCTTCTAAGCCCGGCTCTTCGCGCTGCTGCAATACAAGCTACCTGCATGCCAAGGCAGAGACCAAGATATGGCTTTATTATTTTCAAGAGCAAATTCAGCTGCACGAATCTTCCCTTCAACGCCTCTTGCACCAAATCCACCAGGCACCACTAATCCGTCCACGGCCGCAAAATCTTTATCCTCAGCCTTCTCGGCATTTATCCATTTAATTTCAAGATTCACTCCCACTCCATGCCGCAGCTGCCTTTAAGGCCTCCGTCACACAAATATAAGTGTCTTCATTTTCCGACGTATTTCATGACCAACCCCACTTTCACGGTTTTTCATATTTCTCGCTCGGCGCTTCGAAAACTCCAGCCATCTAGACATATCAGGCTCGCTAGTATCCCCAACGAAATCATTCAAAATTTCAAGCACACCAGACTTTCAAAACATTAAATGGCACATCATACACCGAATTAATATCTGGCAAAATTTAATACAGCAGTGTCAGAAATCCCTGAAAAAGCGTGCAATCTTTTCACAAATTTCACGAGGGCTGGATTCTCCGTACGACAAACCACGACGTCCGGAATAATTCCAAAACCGCGTAAGTCCTTCAAAGCGTTTTTGTGCCGGTTTTTGTTTTCAATTCTTTCGAAGTATTAATCCAAGGCACATAGACCACGCTCACATAGAGACAATTTCGACGTCCCACTTTATTGGCAAAAAGTCTAATTGCCTCAATAAATGACAGCCCTCGTAATCACCAACTGTGCCGCTAATTTCAACAATATGAATATCTGAATCTTTCGAAGCCTTCTCAATTTTTTCCTGCACCAGATTTGTAAAAATGTGCACCAATTGTACAGTCTTACCATGAAAAACCGCCAGCACGTTCTTTTTTCAATTAACTCCTTAAAAATTGAACCAGACAAAGTTATCGAATAACGGTTTGTTTCAAAAATCCAAAAAACGCTCGTAGTGGCCTAAGTCCAAATCAGTTTCCACGCCGTCATGTGTTACAAAACATTCACCATGCTCCACTGGATTTAATAATCCCCGCATCAACATTTAAGTATGGGTCACATTTTTGCATGGTCACTTTGTAGCCCTTCGCCTTCAAAAATCGCCCCATCGAAGCTGCCGTAATCCCCTTACCAACACCAGATAACACACCGCCAGTCACAAAAATATATTTGCATGGCTTCCCTGGATTTTTTCTCGACCCCTCAGTTTTTGTTTCAATATTTTTATTTACCATGGGACACCTCTCCTTTCGCCCACGCCTTAATTTATTTAACAAGATTCACCTCTGAATCAATAACTTCATTTTTAGCATAAACATTAAAAATAGCTAGCGCTAGCTAGCCATTTTTATGATTTCTTTATCGAAAACACCTCACCGCAATTTCCGCAATGGAAATTATATTTTTCATCCGAAGCAAAATAGCCCAAAAATTGCACCCAAAAGCCCCATCACCATCTTCCCGAAAAATCATACGTTCCGCTGCAGAACTACCGCTCTTCCCCATCGGAGTTACATTTGTGCTTCCGCAGTTCGGACAAGTCACTTTATTCGACGTTACAAATTGTGCACACATTTTAAAGCCTTTCTTAGAAGATTATAGCACGCAAAATATCCCTTGAAGCTATATCTTTTATTTCCCCTTTTTCACGAGACTCTTCTCTTTTAGCTGATATACTACATCCGCAGATTTCGCAAGCTGATCACTATGCGTCACTACAATCACGCATTTATGGTCCTTGTGTGCTGCCTCTTTCAATATTTCTATAATATCACCAGTTGTTTCCTCATCTAGGTTCCCTGTAGGCTCATCCGCCAAGATTATTGGTGCTTTTGAAACCAGCGCTCGCCCAATTGCCACCCTCTGTTGTTGCCCACCAGAAAGCTGCATGATATTTCGATTGTGAATCGACTCTTCTAGTCCCATTCTTTTAAGTACTTCATTACTCGCCTGAGAATTAACCAGCCTCAAATTTTTCCATTGGAGTTAGATAGTCAATCAGATTATAGCTCTGAAATACTAACGCAATATTATTCTTTCGGTGATATGAATACCCCATCGCCGCAATATCAAATTTATCTACTAAGATTTCTCCAGTTGTCGGAGTATCTAGTCCCGCCAGGAGTCCCAAGAACGTTGATTTACCAGAACCAGATTTTCCCACTACTGCATAAAATTTCCCTGATTCAAATTCAATATTCACATTTTTCAAAACCTCCACACCTGTATTGTCATATTTGAATCCAACATTTTTTTCATACTTAATACCGTCATATTCCTCCTATTTCATCTTTGTTAAAAATTTGTTTTGGCGTCAGCCTCATCGTTGAAATTGACGCACCACCGGTTGCAAGCAAAATCACCCCCACTCCCCAAACTCATTACTGCTACATAATCGTTCACATTAAGTTCTTTACGTTTCACATTAATTTCATCTACGCCCCTCATTTTCCACCGAGTCTGCCTGCTCTAAAAATCGTTTTAGTCATTGCGTCCGAGGTTAAGTTACTTACAAGCATTGCCGGAATAAAAGCTCACCATCGCAATAATTAAAAGTTCAACCACAACTTGCAAGAACACCTCCAGCTTAGTCTTTCCTATTGCGAGCAATGTGCCAATTTCATGTATCCTACCCCTGAACCAAAACATCAGTACAAAACCAAGTACTAACATACTCGCTACAGAGATTGCGGCCAACATCATATTCAGCATCTTCTCTACGCTCTCAATCGTTTGATAAAGCTCCTTATTCTTTTCGAAGTTATTTTCGATCACTAAGTTCTCCCAAGGCAGGTTCATTGTTTTTAACTTCCACAATTACCTCTTCAATTGTTTTCGGATCCCTTACAAAATAACTAACTTGCTGCAATCGTAAATCCCTCGAAACATTCTCGAGTGTCTTAAAGGTAACAAATAGTCGATTTTGGGCTTCAGACGCAAAACCATTCATTTGAGCATCCTTACCCGTAAAAATGCCCACCACCACAAGTTTAATTTTCCTACCATGTATCTTGAAACTTAATTCATCGCCAAGTTTTTAAATGATTTTTCTCAGCAAACTCCTCGTGTATTAGTACTTCATCTTTTCCTCCACGCAAAACTCCGCGCCCCTGTTTTATTTCATATCGTCCATTCAAGAACTCTGGAAAAAGCTGACTATCATCTACAAATGTTGCAGTAAAATTAGACCTCACCCCATCAAGTTTCACCCCACCGCGCGCATCCTCAACCGGCTGGTATTTATCACTTACCACAATCTCATTCTGTATAAAATTTACCGACTCAATTCCCTTAACCTCCTTAACTGACTCCGCCTGCTTCAAAGTTAACCCACCAAGATTTATTCCACTTTGTGTCTTCTCAACACCAATGCCGCCATCAGTCTCTACCCCGCCAGCAGCTACTCCAGAAATAGCTGCACCACCGGCACTCATTCCCTTAGTACTAATTACGAAACCAGCTTTAAAATTCCGATCAAGCCTTCCCTTCAGGTCGCCAATTGAATTTCTCACCACTGCACCAGAAATTAATGCCGTAAAAATCAATATCATTAGCACTAATAAAATCAAGCTTCTTGAAGGTTTTCTTAAAACTGCAATAATTGCTCTCGAAAATACATTCATTTTATTCTAGTTCCATCAACAACTGTTTTGGTTTTTAATCTAAGAATCGGCGATGCTCCAATTAGAACTGCCACCATGATCACCCCCATCGCAAATCCAAAAGTCCCTACCAGAAGTTCTGGCCTCACCGTCACATCAATATGATCAATTGTTTTTGTTGTCACCGACGAATCCGCATCCGCGCCAAAACTTCCGTTCAAAGATTTATTAATTTCTTTCGTCGTATTTTTTGACGCCTGAGACACTAAATTGTCACCGATTTTTCTGAGACACGCTGCCAGCCACAAAGAATGAAAGAAGAAAACTCACTACAAAGATCATTAGGACTTCAGCCACAAACTGTAAAACGATCTTCACTTTTGAAACTCCGATTGAAAGCAGTACTCCCACTTCTTTCTTACGCTCATTAATCCAGAGAAATAGCACCAATGACAATACGCCAACACCAAGAATCACCCCGAACACCATCACGCCAAATACTAATCCATAAATTCCACCTAGTGTACTCGTAATTCCAGCTAATTCCTGTTCACTTTTTGTTAACTGATACATTTTCCAATCAATCGGCAACTTCTTTGCTTGCTCTAGAACCCTTGACATAGCATTCACGTCCTTCGCAAAGAATGTCACATTCTGATAGATCTCATTATCGTAATTTACCTTATTCGTCTTCCGTGTAGTTGCAAGATCAGTGTAGAAAATATTCTCAAATAACTCAGATCGAACTGCTGCCTTTCTCGAATTCTTTCCACTAAAAATCCCCACGACTTCTACCTCCGCAGACTCGTGAGACTTTTTGTAAATTATCTGGATCATGCGGATTTGCCTGTACCTTGATCTTACTTCCTAGCTTCAGGTTATTTAACTCGCAAAAATCCTCATGTATTAAGACCTTAAATTTATCATCACTTTTAATATGTCGCCCTGATACTAACTTAAAAGTTTCTGTCCTAAATTTTAATTCTTGCGCCGAATCATTTACCCCCATAAAAATTCACCGCCTCGCCATAATCTTTTTCCTTCTTCGCATCGTAATCTTTAGTACCATCCGGTAGTCTCGCTTGTTTAGCGTTTTTCAGATCAACCAAAGAATCCATCCGTCTCACACTGCCAGTCACCCCATCAAGCTTAGCAATCTGCTCAATATCTTTATTCTTCACGGTGCCAGCACCCCTTGGAGTCCCCATATTGTACCTAGCATTATTTTCTAAAACAAAGGCACTCTGAACCTTTTTTCCCAATTTCCCCCGCTGCCTGATCCGTCGCATTCTTAATTGCAAGACCAGACAAAATCATTGTCGACATTAAAAGCAAAATAAATGCCATAACTGCCGACTTCATTCTCTTTTCGCGTAACAAACCGCCACGCACGTAGTATTACTTCCATATTTTTCCTTTTCCCCACTAAAAATACTACGTCAATGTGAAACTAATATGAAATTACTTCATTTTAATAATTCAAAAATTTCATCATAATCAACTTCCATTGAGATACGAGCATCATATAAATCAACCCTCGTTATTTGTTTCAAAAACATTTAGATACTTTTTATACTCACTAGATCCATTCCAGTGGACTCCTTCACTAGCTAAACTCTTATAATAGTCAAGAAAAATCCGGTTGAAACTTATAGTGTAATAAAATATGTCTGAGTGAAGTATTATTTAACTCATATGGATAGATAAAATGATCATTGACAATAAACTCATTACCAGTGTATTTAAATAATGATATTTTTTGAATACTAGACTTAATCCCTGAACACCCTTGTTCTCATTCCACCATAAAAATCGTAAAAATCACCCAGGCTTCTGACTCGCAACAATATCCACTTTTATCCACATATCTCCACTCATCCAGGTTCCTTTTTGATAAAATATTACCCTTAGGATAAATATCAATCATCAAGCTTTTTTGTTAGTAAAACCTTATCTTGCTCCAATTTTACAGTGTAGTCACCTATATTCGTATTTCTAAAATGAGGAAAGATAAATAGCTCATCGGAATCAACAAGTAAATACCATTTATTAATTCCATAATAATCAATTATTCTCTGTTTAATTGCACATTCCTTATTACAATTAAATATACCCAGCCATCGCCACACATCAACATTTATATCAAGACTATCAATGTATCTTTTAATCAAATCAAGCTCTTCAAGATCACCACAATTAATTAAAACAAATTTATTTACACCAATATCTACATAATGAGTAATCCATTTCTGAAAAAATCCCTCAAAATTTCTAAATATACAGACACATACAACCCCATTAGTTGGCGCTATATTTGTACTTTTATTAATACTGAACACTAATCTAAGATCATCATTAAATCCTTCACATAGCTCCGTTAAAACCATATTACTAAAATTAATATCATTGTATCGTCTCGATGCTACTAAAGATAAATAATCTCTTGATATTGAATGATTAACACGGCTAACTATATATTCTCTATAATTAATATGTTCCTGTGTTATCTTAACAAGTTCATTTCTAGTCCTCCTAGCCTCATTAAAATCAACCTTGTCAATACATATAAATTCCCCCTTATTTAAATGGGCTGATTTTATATTCAAAATCCGCATTAGCGATGAGATTATATTCCCATGAGATACGATCAATATATTATTATTTGCGAAATTCTCATTTTCTAAATCTTCTAGGAAATTTAATAATCTATTGTATATCTCAAATTTGATTTTCACCATATTTTTCCAAACCTTACAAAAAGTCACCATTCTTTTGTCTTCTACGTACATCATCCAATATAGAATCATTTTTTCTTTTGATTATAGGTGCCGTAATCAATTTCACGAATTCTATCATCGGCTACAAATTCAACACTAGGCATATATTCTCTAATCAAATTAGCGGTCTGAACTGTTCGAAAGATTGGCGAATAATACACTTTATCTATTCTTCCTAATTTACGTGTATTTTCCTGAACTTTCTGAATACCATCTCTAGTTAACAGTGAACAAGATAAATTATCAGAAGAAAAACCTGTTCGACATTGTCTCTCGCCTCACCATGTCTCATAAAAAAATTAGCTTCATTCCATAACCTCAATTATTTCATTTATTTTAACATCCCAAGAATATTTATCCTCATATTTATTTCCCAGAATTTAATCAATATCTTTAACTGATTTATATTGGTTTTAAAAATAAATAAACATATTTCACTTAAAGCCAAATCTCGAACTTCATCCCACCTTTTATATGCACAAAATCGATACTTTAGTCCGAGACTTGCCAGAATGTTCTTTACAAAATAAAGCCCCATTCCGTTTCCGCCAACCTCACTATCTCGTCGATAAAATGGATCAAACAACACCGGTATCTCTTGTGCGCTAATCTTTCTCCGCCATTCCAAATTGAAAATTTCCCTTTCACAAACGATCTTAACCATGCTCCCTCCTCCGCATATTTCACCGCATTAGAGATTAAATTCGAAATCACCTCTCGCATTGCTGACCGATTTGTCCGTATATTCATTTTAGAAATCCGACTCTCAAATCCCAGGCCTCGCGTCTTCGCTATTAATTCATATTCAAAAATCACCTCCTCCACCAAACTGGCCATATCAATATCCGCCATCTGCTCTTCACTCCCCTACTCGCATTCAGAATCTGCTCAATCATTTTTCGACATTTTCTCCACCACCAAAATTGCCGCCTCTAGTTTTTTCCGGATAATCCTCGACTTTCACCGTCCCAATCAACATATTTTCTAGCATAATATGCAAACTCGAAAGCGGTGTCTTTAATTCATGTGAAGCTCCACGAATTAAATCAACTTTTTCTTTTTCAAGTCTCGAAATCAACCCCTTCTCTTTTTCAAGTCGCCCAATCATCTGTTTTAGATTTGCATATAGTTTGTTAATATCCTCAGCAAGTTCACCAATTTCATCGCTTCTAGAAATCTCACATTTCACCTCCTTCATTTCACGCATCTTTTCAGTCGTAATAGCAATTTTTCTTAATCGGCTCAACAATCAAACGACTATAAAAATATGAAAAATCAAGACAACAACAATTGAGCACAAAAACGAGAACGGCAAAATTTTTAGCGTTGCTTTCCTCGCTTCTTTCAAAGACTCTACATTGGAAAGCATCTGCACTAAAATCGTCTTCCCGTCCGCATCAACAGCCGTCAAATCTGAAACCAAAATAGACCCCAACTGTTCATTGTTTACCAGCGGCACCAAATCACTCGGCAGAAGTTCATCCGTCACAATATCCGCACCAGAAAATCCTTGCAGATGTTGTACTTTTCCGTCAATTTTTTTAAATTCAGATTTACATTTCTCTGCAATGCAAATTCTCCACAAATTCTTCGAATCTCCTCCGCAGATTTTCCAGTAATTTGCTCAGATAATTCATTTAAATTTCTTTTAGCTTTTTCTTTTTTCTCATCCGCATAAGCCTGATTCATTAGCACATAAACTAGGCTGTGCACTAATATAATTAATACCCCAAAATTAAAGACATGCTTTAAAAATGTCTTTCGGAAAAAAATCCTAAGTATATCTTCTTTAAGCCCTTCTTATTTTTTCGACATAACAATACCCCACACCTTTCACTGTTTTTATACAGTCAATCTGAAAGTTTCTTCCTCAAATTCTTGATATAAACATCAATTACCCTATCGTACGGCAATTCATCCTTCCATAATTCTTCCAAAATTTGCTCTCGCCTTAATGTCACTTTTGGGTTTTCTATTAGTAACTTTAAAAAGCTCAACTTCCTTAGGCTTTTAAGTCCACATCAACGCCGTTTAAATATCCTTTATACTCCAAGAAGTCTACCAGCACCCCTTCTCGCCCCCACTTTGACACTTCTTCTTTTTTGTGGATTCTCCAAAGCTCGTCTCAATAATGCCTCAATTCTTTTTCTCAAGAATCAATAGCGAAAAAAAGGCTTTACAAAAGATAGTCATCTGCCAAATTATCAAAACTTGCAAGTTGCGTCCCTCATCACTAAGCGCCGTCAGCATCAAAACTGGCACTTTACTTTTTCTTTCTTATTTCCTTCAGAACCAAAATCCCATTCATTTTTGGCAACATCACATCCAAAATTACCAAATCGAATACACTCTGTCCGGACTCTGCAAAACTTTTTCACTGCCTCTTCCCCATCCACGGCTTCCGTTACCAAATATCCTCTTGAAATCAAAAAAATCACGCACCCCTTCGCGAGCTAGCTTCTCATCCTCAACCAGTAGTATTTTTTAATACTCATTTACCTCTAGTATACTAGCTCCATGAAAAATATAAAACTTCTTATGCTATAATTTAACAAAACCTATTAGCTAGTACATTAGAAAATGAGAAGCAAAAATAAGTTCTAGAAGCAGAATTAAATTGATTTTACACACTAAACTAGATAAAACATAAAACAATGAGCAATCTCGATACTATAATTAAACAAGCAAACACTCGTCTGCTAGGTAATCTATACCAGCATCTTTTTTTAGCGATTATTTTTATACCATACTAAAAAGAAAAACACATCCTGAATTCACTTGATGAAAATTTTACCGCTGATAACTATGATGGAATTGTAGTTTTCTCTAACACTAATAATTTAATTAACCTCACAAAAGTTTCAGCTCAATTTACGATTGAGCAATCAAACATTATTCGTGCACTTTCCCTGAATTAGTTGCGATAACAACGTAATGCCATTTATGATCTTAATTCTCTAACTCAAGAGATTTTTAGATCTCCATCAATCAACACCCATAAAAAAACATTACATCGCCCATCCAATCTAAAGATTGCAATCATAAAACTCAATATTTTTCCCTCTCTCGTAAATCACCTGGTTCTTTTATAGAAAAAGATCTTATTATTGATATAGAAATTACAGAAAATCATCTTAAGCCCTTAGCCAGTGCAATTATCAATTCTATCTCAAGTGTCCTCGATCCATACTATATATCTTTCCAGATTTTTGTTCCCTATATTACTCACGAACAGTGGTCAGATTATCAGATAAATCCAAATTATATTGGTCTAAAAACAAATTCGTCTCCTAAAAACCGCAAAAAAATTTTTTCCTAACATTTTTAAAATATTTAAATACCTCATTAAACGAAATCAAAGATTCAGGATTCATTGATAAATTCCACAGACAGCTTCAAACTAAAGGATGTTTTTATTTCAGACGAAGAGTTAATTACCTCAAGTGGTTTTTCTCGTCACTAAAGAATACTGGTCAAACATAACAATATCTGACATTGAAACCATATTTTCTAAAATAAATCTTCAAGGTTAAATATCCCACAAGCCAAAAATTCATAAAACTAATTTTTTTGATACAATAATCACATGGATACCGTAGTCTCAGTTCAAAAATCTTGTTAAAAATATAAAACTTCTTGTGTTTAAATTATCTTAGCAACAATAATTTTAGTTATCCCCGATTTCAGCATATTGGCTCATCGACATCAAATTGTATTTAAAAATATTTATGCTAAAATAAAGTTAGAACCTATAGTCGGCTAGCACATTAGAAAGAGAGGTATAGTATGCGAAAAACACTAATAGTACTCGCAACAAGTCTGGCTTTTAGCCACTATCTCAGCCATCCCCGTCTTCGCAAAAAGCGGAAAAGTTAAAGGAGACAACCGGCCATGGTATAGTTGGCATGTGGGTCGAGGTAGAAGGTGGCTGCTCTGGCTGGGCGAAGCTAACAGGCAGCGAAGCCGGAACATCCTACGAAAAACATGGACGTATGATACCCAAGGAAAACCCTTTAAGGTGGCCATTGGGTACGGTGGAACGCTACAAGAATGGGAAAAATCTATTCATAGCAACTGGATCGATACTGATTACAGACATGTAGACTTTTACAGTCAGACCCAAGATGTTTTTATACCAATCTGGGGTGTTGACGAGTTAATTGTCGAGTATCGCTAAACCTCCATATCCTGAGCACGATATAAAAACTGCTCATTTTTTTCATAAAATAAGGAGAAAAATCAAGTGGCACAAAAACACTAACAAAGAAAAATAATAAACTACCATTAATTCTTTCTGTCACTTCTCTCGTTCTAGTCATTATTTCTATTATTATAAATATTCTCTGGTTCCAATACCTTGATGATAGATTCTTCTTAACCCATAAATTTATATTAGATGTACCATCAAGAGTGGTTGAAGAGCAAAATAAAAGCAAAATAAATTTTAGAAACAAATTAGAATCTTTTACATAAAGTAAGGAGAATAGTCAAGTGGCACAAAACACTAACAAAGAAAAATAATAAACTACCATTAATTCTTTTCTGTCACTTCTCTCGTTCTAGTCATTATTTCTATTATTATAAATATTCTCTGGTTCCAGTTTCTCTACGAACGCTCACTAATTGTGCAAAAATGTTCTTGATATACACACCAAGTTTGACGAACAATTCCATCCTGAATATACAAAATAAGGCTAACCTAAAGACTCACCACAAAGTGAGTCTTTTTGATAAAATAAAACTATGGATACAGTTGTTTCGGTCAAAAATCTTGTTAAAAAAATATAAAAATCACGCCGCCGTTGATGATCTTTCATTCAGTGTTAAAAAGGGCGAAAATTCTTGGGCTTCTTGGGCCGAACGGCTCCAGGTAAAACCACGACCATTAACTGCATTCTTTCCCTTCTTCAATTCGATTCTGGCCAAATCAAAATTTTTGGTAAGGCCATGCACCCCAGCGCATATGATCTTAAAGCAAAAAAATCGGTGTCATCTTCCAGGAAGTAGCCGTTTTTGACGAACTCACCGTTTATGAGAATATCGACTATTTTTGTGGACTATATATAAAAGACAAAAATACTAGAAAATCCTACATCAAAGACGCCATCAAACTCGTTGGTCTCGAAAAATTCGAAAAATATCGTCCAAAGCAGCTTTCCGGTGGTTTGCTTCGCCGCCTTAACATTGCCTGTGGTATCGCTCATAAACCAGAATTAATTTTTCCTCGATGAACCAACCGTCGCTGTTGACCCTCAGAGTCGTAATAATATTCTAAATGACATTAAAAACTTCGCGATCACGGCGCCACCGTTATTTACACAACACACTACATGGAAGAAGTTGAAGAGCTCTGCGACCGTATTATTATCCTCGATAACGGCAAAAATCATCGCCAGCGGTACTGTTGAAGAACTCAAAAACTTGCTAAAACCAAAACCAAGGTCGTCGAAGGCCCCACCCTAATGATGTTTTTCCTAGAATTAACTGGCAAGGCTCTTAGGGATTAAAATGTTTTTTTCATAATTTTTAAGTACAACATTAAAAATCCTTTCAAGAAACAAATCTCTACTTTTTTTGGAATTTTATTTTTTTATTCTCATTATGGGAATCCTTTTTCGTATGACTTTTTTTCCAACATGCAGCAAAAGTAGTTCATTTCAAGCAATCAAAGTCGCTATAATTAATGATCAAAATTATAAAAACGATCTTTATTTTTTTCAAAATGCCATTTCCAGTCTTGAAAAATCCGACACCCATAGCGAAAAAGACCAATCTCCTATTCTAAACGTCACATATGTTGATGATTTAGAATCAGCTAATACCCTTCTCGAAAACAAATCTATAAGCGGTATTCTACAGCTCGAACAACAAAAAGCCAGTTCTAACCTTCAAATCCCCAGGAGTAAGAGAGACTATTCTTAAAAAAATTGTCGAATCCATCAACGATAAAGCGCCCAATCTACGAACAGCAACTTGCTAACCTAGAAACAAATATTGAATCCGCAATAAGATCCAAAATTAAATCCGGCCAAAAGCCAAACATTAAAGAGCTTCAATCCGAAATCGGTCAAAGCATCAGTCAAAATCTTAGCCATAAACTCAAGGATCTTAGCGAAAACACCATCGATTTTCACTCCACTTCCGATAAAGTCCTTGATTATACCGTCATCGAATATTACTCCCTCATCGCTATGGCCTGTCTCTCGGCGCCTTCATTTCCATGTTTACCATCTCCTCGATGCTTGCCAACATGAGTGAACGCGGCAAACGCCTTTCGATATCTTCCGCCAAAAACCAGTCCTCATTCTCAGCAGTTTCCTCAGTTGTTATCTCACCCATCTCATCCTACTTACTGTCATTTTTCTCTTCAATATCTTTATTCTCAAAATCGACTACGGCAACAACCTACCTCGTATCCTCCTGATTTCCGCCCTGGGTTCCCTCGCCGGTATCTCACTCGCACCAGCATCGGTACCCTCATCAAGGCTACCGCAGAGGTCAAAACCAATATCATCACTTTCTTCTTCCTCTTTAGTTGTTTCCTTGCTGGCATGATGGGTCCCGCCATCAAATATCTCGTCGACACCAATCTTCCATTCTTAAATAAAATCAATCCAGCCAACATGATTGTTGATGGTCTATATTCTCTGAATATCTACGATGATTTTTCTCGCTACAATTCTAATATCATCAGCTTTAGTTTGTTTCTCATTTCTCTGTATTTCCCTCTCAATTACGGTGCTTAAAAAAACAAAAAAATTTAAGTCTCTATAATTAATAATTTTAAGGATTTCTCATGATAGTATTCAAAACCTTCTGGCGCATAATGAAACGATATTGGTGGATTGTCTTTATTTATGTTGCCATCCTCACCAGTCTTTCCGTCATTAACCTTAAGACGGCCCCAGTCGCTGATTTTGTCGACACCAAACCAGAAATCACCATCGTAAGTCAAGACTCTTCAGATCTTGCCACTAAAGCCATTCACAAAAATTTCCTCAACTATTTATCGAAAAATACCAAGATCGTTAATCTTAAAGAGTCCGAAACCACTGATGCCCTCTTCTACCAAGAAATTAGTATGATTCTCTACCTCCCCAAAGATCTTGAATCAAAAATTCTCTCTGGTCAAAAAGTTACTTTAGACTATCGCACCTCCGGGAATTACACCGCTGAACTTTCCAAAAATCTTATCAAGCGCTATTTTTGAATTACAAAGAACTGAAATCCTTGAGTCTAAAAACTCTTCAAAAGAACAATCCAATATCCCATCCGAGGATTCCGAAAAAATTATCTCAAATCTCAATCAAAGACTCGACCAGTCCCCAACCGTCCGGCTCGCCAGTAAAAATGCCACCAACCTTAGTAAGATCGCAGCATTTTTTCAATTTTGCCAGCTATACGATTATGGCCATCATCCTCTATGTCACCTGTTTTTATAAATGCCAGTTTCAACAAATCTCCTGTCAAAAAACGTACCATGGTTTCCAGTCTCCACCTGAAGAAATATAACTTCAGCCTTCTCCTCGCCAATTCTATTTTTGCATTCTCCGTTTTTGCTTTGCTCACAACTCTTAGCTTCTTTGTTTTGGGCAATATTGTTCTTACTCCATTTTTCATCTTCGAAATACTCAATATTTTGCTCTATACATTAGCCGCTCTCACCCTCGCTGAACTCGTCTCAACCTTCAACCTCTCAAGAGACGCCGTCTCCGGTGTCGTGAATCTCCTCTCCCTCGCTCCGGCCTTTCTTTCTGGCGCCTTTGTCCCCACATATTTTCTTCCAAGCTTCGTCCTCACCATCGCCCACATTTTCCCTACCTACTGGTTCATCGACACCAATAGCAAAATCACCACTATGACAGAGTTTAGTTTCAACTCTTTTCTCACTATCCTCCCAAACCTTCTAGTTTTAGTTCTCTTTTCCATTATCTTCATTGTGGCAAATCTAGTTCTTTCTAAAAAGAAACGCGTCAATATCTAAATCCAATGATCTAAATTCAATGATATAAATCCTATAGTTCTAAAAATCTAAAAATCTAAAATCTAAAAATTCATATTTGAAAAAAACGACCGATATCTGTTATAATCTATCCAGACGGAAGCGTGTCCGAGTGGTTGAAGGAGCACGCCTGGAACGCGTGTATACAGCAATGTATCGGAGGTTCGAATCCTCTCGCTTCCGCCAGGAAGTAAAAAGACCCGCAAGGGTATTTTTTTATTTCTTCGAAGAAGAAACGAGGATTCGAGCCCAGGTTCGCATGGAGCGAAGCGACATCCCTCATCCTCTCGCTTCCGCCAGGAAGTAAAAATGACCCGACAGGGTTATTTTTGTTTCTGCAAGAAACGAGGATTCGAGCCCAAGAATACCGCTTTCGCGGTATTCTAAAATTAAACTCCCTCATTCTAATTCAGCAGTGTCTTCCTTAAATATCGCTGAAAATCACCATAATTAAATAGCGAGCTCATATTATAAACCGAAGCTCCTCTAGGCAACACCACACTTTGCACGCCAATTCGCCCCACCCCTGAACTGATCCACGGTCGGAATCGACTGTACTTCCCCTCAAGATTCGTCGCCACATCAATCAGTGTTCGTACCTCCGCCATTGTAATATTCGTTTTAACATTATTCCCCAATGAATCAATCAAGCGAATCACCTTCGTTGGTTTTGTCAAAAGCCCCATCGAGAACGCCTTATTTTTTATCGCATTAAAAATTCTTTGCTGATTAATTTCCCTATCAAAATTACTTCTCGAAAGCCCAAAAATCTCCCCATTGTCGCATCCAGCATTTCTCGCCCGTGCCAGTTTCAAAGCCTTATCCCCATTGAGTCCATAATTCATTCCCTGCGGCAAATCAAGATGCTGACACGTATCATGAATTCCATTTTCATCATCAGCATAAACATCTACATCGATTCCACCAAGCTCATCGACAACCGTCTTTAAAGCACTCCAGTCAAGCGCCACATAATAATGCAAAGCTCAATCCCGTGATTTCTGAAATCTTTCGTGCAAAATAACGTGAAGCCTGATCCTTATTATTCTTATATTCATTTAATGCACACATATAGGTTGCATTAATCTTTCCTTGCGTCCCCACTACACAATTCATTACGTCTCCGCCAGGCACCGTATAATTCACCCATAAATCTCTTGGGATACTAAAAATCTTTGAAGTCTTCTTATCCTGGTCAATCGATGCCACAAGAATCGAATCGGTCAAAAGTCCCCCACCGTGCCCCTCTGCATCCTCAGAAGTTCCAAAAATCAACACATTGGTCAAATTATTTTCATCACGCGCCAGCTCCGTGCCAATAAGAATATCCATAGGATTTCCCTTGAAGACGTTTGCCGTATGCGATAAAAGCATATACCCAAAAATCGCTACGGAGATCATCAATACGATAATTAAGCTCAGCACAATAATCACGATCTTCGTCCAAAGCGGTACTCTCGTCTCCGACTTATCTTTATCCCCCGTGCTCTTCGATTTGCGTTTAATTTTCTTCCGGTCTTTCTTCAGCTGTTTCTCTAACTGCGCCGTCGCACTAGCCTTCTTCTTTAATAAGTCAGCCCTTTCATTCCCGGTTTCATTTTTGACCTTCGATCTCAGATTCTCTTGAAATCTCAGATTCTCTTGGATTATCCTTCACCCCTTTCTCAGAGCTATCATCTATCTTCTCTAAAGCCTCACCCAATACATCTGAGCCTTCCTCCAGCTTCCCCTCCGACTTTTCCTCTTCTATTTCTGGCAAAAAGTTTGCCACATTTTCTACGGCATTTTCCTCTTGCAAAGCAACATTCTCCTGCAAGTTTTTATCATCCTGCAAAAATATCGTCATCTTTCTTTGCGACGACCTTTATTACCTTTGTTCTGCTTGTTTTTCGAATGCTTAGTTTTTTTCTTTTTTGGCATCGACCTTCCTCCACTTTTTCTTTAATAATTCTACCACATAAACCCCTAGTTTTTTCTCCTGCATGCTATAATTAAATTACATGAGTCCAAAGGGTAATACTAGAAAAGATAGTTCACTTTTAATTGAACTAAAAAACATCACACGCAGCTTCGGTTACGGCGAAGCCGAAATCCTTTCGCCTTAAATGATTTTTAATCTCGAAGTAAAGCCGGGCGAATTTATCATGATCATGGGTCCATCGGGTTGTGGCAAAACCACACTCCTAAACATCCTTGGACTTCTCGATTTTTCCAACTTCCGGCAGCTACTATCTCGATGGTGAACGCACCACACATTTTTCCAAATCACGCCAGGCTCACATCCGCGCCCAAAAAATTGGCTTCATCTTCCAGGACTTCAACCTTATTCCAAAAATGACCATCCTAGAAAATGTCTCTCTCCCACTCGTTTATGCCGGCGTTCCAAAAAAACCAAACGTCTAGTCCGTTCCTCAAAAAAATGCTTTTCTTACCTCAATATGCAAGAACGCGAATATTATTATCCCTACCAGCTCTCTGGTGGTCAAAAACAACGCGTCGCCATCGCTCGCGCCCTCGTTTCCTCCCCGGAAATCATCCTTGCCGATGAACCAACCGGCAACCTTGATAGTCGAAACGCCTACCTTGTTATGGAAGAATTACGTCGTATTCATTCCGAAGGTAATACCATCATCATGGTTACCCATAACCCGAATCTCACCACCTATGCCACCCGTGTGATCCATATGCTAGATGGCCGCATCGCCACTGATATTAAAACCGTTGCCGACGAAGACCTCCCAGAACGCATTAAGGTTAATTTCCATTCTAAGAAATCTTCAGGGGAAAAGATAATCAGCAAATAGAAAAAGGAAAATCCAGAATCAAATCAGAACATCGACAAAAAAACGATGTTATAGATCAAACAGAATCTGAAATCGATTCCAAAGCAGAAATCATCCCAGTTATTCGTCCAATCAAACCAGTTGGCTCAAAATATACCGGTGAAGCCCCAATGGCTCCAAAGAATCCTGTAGAAAAAAATCGACGAACCTGAAGAAGATTACATGGAATACAGAAACCATATAGACCTCAAACCAATTTTTTTGTTGATACCGAGAAAAAAATATAAAGAAAACCTGCAATCAAAAGAATTACTTACACAGACAAAAAGATTTAGCAAAAATTGCAGACAGCAAACAAAAAGCCATCCGCCGAGATTTCCAGTAAATCAACATCGTATTCATCTTATGATTCAAAAATCGCTCAGCTATAAATTCCCCTGAAACTACCACTATCTCCGTAGAAAAAAATCCGACGACAAAGACTTCAAAGATAAAAATCGACCTTCCCTATTGTCTCCTCTAGCTCAACTGATAGCTCAGTTCGCATCGTCAAAAAACCGACTTCTCTCTTAGAACTTGAGAATTCTAGTGTCGTCAAAAAGAAATCTAAGACCAAGGCCAAATTAAATAAAAGCAATAAAAAACAAGCGAAAGGACGCCGTAAATAATGTCACTACTTCTCCGCACTAATTTTTGAGATTGCTAAAAACTCTCTCAAAAACACAAGTTTCTCAGCATCTTCACCTGCCTCGGTATTTCTATCGGTATCGCTAGTATTATCCTAATCTTAAGCCTCGCTGGCAGTATCTCTCAACTTATTTCTGATCAGGTTAAGTCTCTCAATCAAGGGCTAATCCTTGTTCGTCCAGCCCATTCAAAAAAATGATCTAAAGCGGTATTATCGACGAACTAACAAATACCAATCATTTTAATAACTCTAATTTATCAATTGAAGATGTCGAAAAATTCGCGAATCCGATGACAATATTGCTTATGTCTCACCAATCGCCGTACTTCACGAAACCATCACCGGTGATCACGTTGTAGACTCCGCCGCCATTTTTAGCCACCAATCCAGACCTTAAATCTATCCTAAAACTCGATCTCAAATCCGGAAATTTCATTCAGGATAATAATCTAAAAGTCCGCCGTCATCGGTCATTCCCTCGCTCTACAGCTCTTCGGTTCCAGCGAACCAATTGGTAAAACTTTTTCTTTCGCCGGTCATAAATTCATCATTATCGGCACCCTTCAGAAAATCGAAAATCCAGTCAACTTCAATGGTGTTGATTTTTGATCAAACCGTCATCGTTGACTTTTGACCAAATTAAATCCCTCAATCCTCAAATCCAACAAATCAACATTACCGTCAAAGACAATCAAAATATTCAAGATACCGCAAACAAAATCAATAAAACTCTCGCCGACCTCAAAGGCTCATCAGGTAGTTTTACAGTCAATCACGGTAACAATATCTCCCACCCTATCAGTAATTTCTATAGAATCATCTCCCTTATGCTCGCCATTATCGCCGGTATTTCCCTCTTTATTGGCGGCATTAGTATCATGAACCTTATGCTCGTATCCGTTACCGAACGCACCCACGAGATTGGCATCAGAAAAAGCCATCGGCGCCACTAACACCCATATCTTCCTCCAATTCCTCTTCGAAAGTATTATCCTCGTCTTCATCGGCTGCATCGGCGGTTTCATTCTCGGCTACCTAATCGCCATCTTCAGTTCCACCTTTACTCCATTTAAACCCTTCATCAGCCTTGAAATTTGCCTCGTCGCCATCTATTTTGCAATTATTACCGGCATAGTTTTTGGTCTCTTCCCAGCCTTCAAAGCTTCTCGCCAAAAACCAATTGATTCCCTCAAATTCTCAAGCTAAGATCCACTTATATTTTTCAATTTTAGCTAAAAATACTATAATCATCCCTATGAGAATTTTTGGGAATCGAATCGTCTTGTGACGAAACTGCCATTTCGATCGTCGAAGATGGTCATAAAATTCTGAGTAATGTTGTCGTTTCTCAGATCGATATTTTTGCTGCCTATGGCGGCGTCATACCTGAAATCGCCGCTCGCTCCCATCTAGAAGCCATCATGCCGGTCCTCCACCAAGCCTTCAAAGAAGCCGGTCTCCAAACTGAGGACCATACAAAATCCAAAGCTCTCGATGATTGGTCCAAAATCGACGCTATCGCCGTCACCCATACTCCAGGTCTCCTCGGATCCCTTCTTGTCGGAACCCTCACCGCCCTGCACCCTTGCCATCCTTCACCATAAGCCACTCTATGCAGTTCATCACCTCAAGTCTCATATTTATGCCAACTGGCTAGATAAACAAACCTCAAAATTAGATTCAAAAACTACCCCGGAATTTCCACTTATTTCCCTCATAATTTCAGGTGGACATACCCAAATCGTCAAAATGCCAACACACCAACAATTTGAAATTATCGGCACCACTAAAGACGACGCAGTCGGTGAATGTTTTGATAAAGTCCCAAAATTCTAGGCCTCCCCCTATCCCGGTGGACCATCCATCACTAAGGCCGCAGCAAACGGAGACCCAACACGCTACACCTTTCCTCATCCAATGTCAGGTAGTCTAGATTTCTCATTTTCAGGCTTAAAAACCGCTGTACTAAGAGAGGTGCAAAAAGCTGTCAATCAGCCAATTTCCTTCCCCTCATCAAAGTTAGCCGAGCTTCTCAACCCGCAACAAAAAGCCGACTTCGCTGCCTCTTTTGAACAAACTGCCACCGATATCCTAATCGAGAAAATCAAACTCGCCCTAAAACAAAATCCCGAGACTAAAACTCTCATCGTTGCCGGCGGCGTCTCTGCCAATCAACGTCTTCGCCATGATTTAACAAAATTCATTGAACAACAAAATTCCAAGCTGAGTACAAAAATTAAACTCTTCTTCCCAGAACCACATTTCTCTGGCGACAATGGTGCCATGGTTGCCTCAGCAGCCTATTACGAAATTCTCTCAAATGTCCCGCCTACAGACCCCTATACTTTAAACATACTTCCCGCGTTCTGTCATTAAATAGTAAACCAAATCACCCCCTCTTTCCCGTTCTATTTCTAATCCATTTTTTCTAATACAAAAACTTTTTGATGTACAATAAAAATATTATGCAAAATGATTTACATACTGGACTTACAAAAATCTGAGATTAAGAAAATTGATCAAACATTTTTATAATTAATAACTCCTATTTTTAAAAACCAGATAGAAAATCAAACTTCACATAATTCCTCCCGACCGAGTTTCATCAACAAACCGAAGAAAAACCCATCCGTCGCGACACTGCAAGGTGTATTATGCTAAATTCTAACCATGAAATCTGCCTACTTTATTCCAGAGCAAAAGATTACTTTGCAATTCCAGGCGGCGGTATCGAGCCAGGTGAAACCCTTCTCCAGGCCGTGAATCGTGAAATCCTCGAAGAAACCGGATACACCATAGACAACATCAAACCGCTCGGTAAAATTTATGAAGAACGCAATTACCGTATCACAAATACTTATTTCTTTTATGCTTCCCCACTCACAAAATCCGAAACTCATTATATGCAAGACGAACTTGAGGAGGACTACCAACTAGTCTGGTTACCCGTAGAACAAGCCATCAAAAAGCTCGAAACGTGTTTCCAAAATCTCAAAAACAATCAGTTCCCTTCCTATAAAGGCAGCTTTATTAATGTTCGAAACCTAGAAGCCCTCAAATATTTTCATCAAGAAACCAATTTCTGATAGAAACAAGACCCCGCGACAAGGCAAATGAGTTTTTACCCCTATCCCTAAAGTAGTGATATAATTATTCTAATGTTAAATCAAGAAGACCAGTCTCCATTGCTGCAATCAAAAGACTGGCAAAAACTACAAAATGACCTTGGGAAACTACTTTTTTTGAAGAAACCTCAAAATTCAAATTCCTCGCCATCAAAAAGAAAATTCCCTTTGGCTACTACCTCTATCTCCCTTATGGCCCATACCTAAACCCAGCCGCCACACCAGAAGACGCCAAGGCTTTGTTTTAAAAAAACTCATATCTTTAGCTAAGAAAGAGTCCGCTATTTTTTATCCGCATCGAACCACAAAAATTCACAAATAATTCCCCGATTCAAATGGATAACTTGTCAGAAAAATCAGAAAAACTTAATGTCGCACAATATTTTTAACTTGAATCAAAAATTGCTTTAAAAAAACCAAGGACCTAAATCCTGCTGAGACCTGGTGTCTCGATCTCACAAGCTCAGTCCCCTGAAATCCTCACAAATTTTTCTCAAGGCACCCAGTACGAGACATAACAATTATAAGAAAAAAAGGCCTTACGGTTGAGGTTACTAAAAATCCTGAAGATATCAAATATCTAGTCAGTTTGCAGCACAAGCTGGCCAAAGAGCGCCACATCGCCAGCTTTTTCCGAACAATATTTAAAGACCGAACTCAGTCAGCCCTTCGCTTCCCTCTATCTAGTCCGTTACCAGACCCCATCAGCCACACTCCCAACTAATGCAAAAAATGCACAAGTTAAAAACAACCCGGAAAAAACGAATCTCGCTTCCTCAACTAGTACAAAACTGAAAAAAACAAATCTCACTTCCTCAACTGGTGCAAAAATGCACTAGTTGAAACTCCGTCAAAAGACACAAAGTCAACCAAACCAACCCCCAAAAAGATGGAGAAATTATTGCCGCTTCCCTTTTCTTTGATTATCAAGGCACTAGATTTTATATGCAATCAGCCGCAAACCTAGATTTCAAACACCTCCCCGCAACCGTCGCCCTTCTCTCCCACGCAATTTTTACGGCCAAAGAGGATGGCCTCAAAACCCTAGATTTTTGGGGTATTGCACCAGAAGACGCGGACGCTTCACACCCCTGGTATGGATTCACAGAATTCAAAAAATCTTTCGGCGGTTACGAGAAAATCTATGCAGGCACCTTCGATTATCTAATCAACCCCAGAAAATACCATCTCTATTCCATCCTCCGAAAAATCAATCGCATAAAGCGTAAAATTATTAAAACAAAAGACTAAATTAAAGAGACGCGAAGCGTCCTTTTTCTGGAAAAATCTCAAATAAATCAGAAAAGTTAAAACGGTAGATACATAGACATAAATTAATATAGACAAAAATAGAGAAATAAAAATAAATACATAAATAAGTATAGATAAATAGGTAGATAAATTAATTAATAGATAAAATTAAAAGAAAATCAAAAAGAAAAGGTCAAATGCTCCACCCACAAAAATTGAAGTTTAAAAATCGCTCAAATTAAATAGCGACCTCTTCCCTTCATCTATAATTTTTGGGCTTTTACTAGTAATTTTTCCAAGCCCTCCGGAGAATTTGCCGAACCAACATGCACGGTCTTCACAACCTTTACTGTGTTCTTTATAGCAAACCTGTACCCTCGTCGCCCCTGGATGCTGTCTTAAATTTTTCTAATATAAGCCACACTTAAATTTTTAGCATAAAAAGCTACCTTAATTCCCTGTTTATATTATTTTTAAAAGCAGAATCTGTATCAAAATCATTCAATCAAGCAACCCCAAGCCAAATCCATCACCTAAACCGAGATAAAAAAACGATTCACCAATCAAAAATCTAAACTAGAAGGCCCAACATTTTTTCCATAATAATTCCCTACACAAATCCACATACCACCATACATCTTATGCTTTAACCACCTATTGACTTAGCAACCGACCTCCTGTATTATAAACATAACAATTACTGCAGCTTTAAATTAAGATTCTAAATAATGAGTCGCACTCAGTAGTTGGTCATATCTAGTATCGTACTTTTTATGAAATAATTTTATGCTTTTGTCAAGCATAACTTTATTTGTATTTTATTAAACACAAGTAATTTCACGTGCTTAACAGGAAGCGCGCTGTTTTTGTGTCTAATTTCACGCATTTTTTTCACATGACCAATCAAAAATCAAAAAGAATCAGAAAAAGATCAATAGACATTAAAAATACTTCTGAGTATCCATCATCAATAAAAGATAGGTAATCCATCTAGTAACTTTATGTGATAAAACTCTGAAAGATAAAAACAAAACACATTCAGCTCAAGTAGGAAACAGAAAAACTAACTATTTATTTATAAAGCACAAAAAATAGATCCTCTCGGATCTATTTTTCATCTCCAGTCCTTTTTGAAGCAAGAGGCTATTCCGCTAATCAAGGAATCAACTCTAAAAAAATCGGGCCCAACCCAATCTATAACAGGGAACTAAATCAATTCTAGCTGCGATTTTAGATGTTGAATCTGTTCTTCTTTCTCTGCAATACTATTTCGCGTCTCTCAACCAACTGCTGAGGGGCCTTTTTCGACATAACGCGGATTCATCATCCTTGCATTCAGTCCATCAAGTTCACGACCGATCGCAAGAATTTTCGCTTCAAGCTCGTCCCTAAAATCAACTACCACTTTCTCTGGTACATCAAGATATAACTCATGGTTCACAGTCGCTAGTCTCAACCCCTTAGGTGTACCATTTGTTGAAGCAACCGCCGGTACTCTCGACAAAAACTTCACAAGTAGCAAATTATCGTTGACTAAAATGTCCTCCCCACTAACAGCCCGAATTTCTTGCCTTTATTAAATTTCGAAAGCGCAGTTTCCATTCCACGTATCTCAGAAATCACCTCAATTAATCGCTCAAAATTCTCCGCAGAAATTTCATCGTACCCCATAATTGATGGCCACATCGCATCAATAATCATCCCATCAGTCCAAGACAAATTCTGCCAAATCGCCTCAGTTACAAATGGTGCAAATGGGTGTAGCATCGTCAAAATCGACTCTAATGTCACCTTAAAGCAGGGAAATATTCTTGAAAATTTTCTGACTCTCAAGGAACCAGTCCGCATATTTATCCCAAATCAACTCATAAATTGTCTCAACCGCCTCGGAAAAACGATACTCCGCCATACACTGTTCAAGTACACCCCTCGCTCGGTTAATCTCACGACAAATCCAATCCTCCCCCATATTATTGGTCGTATACTGATAAACTTCCGGATTGATCGAGTCACTTGCGGTTTGATGCACCGCTCCATCCGCTTCATTGCCCAGAACCACCGATACATCAGTCTCCGAAAAGCCCTTTTCAGCTTCTTCTGCATCCACAATCCCCTGAACAAACCGTGAAATATTCCATAACTTATTGCAAAGGTTTCGTCCAGAAATTACTGAATTTTCCGAAAATGCCTGATTCAAGCCAGCCGAACGGCCACGCAAAATTCCAAGCCTGAAAGCATCAGAACCATACTGTAAGATCATCTCCATCGGGTTAATCACATTACCCTTTGACTTCGACATCTTCTTGCCATGTGCGTCCAAAACTAAACCGTGCAAATACACTTCCTTAAATGGCACTTCGCCAGTCACATAAAGTCCCACCATGATCATACGTGCCACCCACGCAAACAGAATGTCAGCCCCGGTCTCCATCACGTTCAACGGATAAAACTCGCTACCAATCTTTTTCTTCCCAGTTCGTACAAACAATTGGCCAGTGCGAAGAAGAACCAGTATCAAATGTATCCTCGTCGCGCACATATTTTTACGCCACCTATCTCAATCTCGGACAAATTTGTTCTCGTATCAAAAACCCATTCCTCGCCAGGCTCATTCGGATCAACTTTTTAAACATTGGAATCGCAATCCCCCAAGGAATCTGCCTGGAAATATTCCAGTCCTTCAGCCCCTCAAATAATTCACCAGCACCTTTTTGTTTATTTTTCTGGATAAAAATTTTATTTCATTATTATTTAAGTGTTCAATCGCCATTTTAGCAAGCTTCGAGGTATCCACAAACCACTGTTCTTTTAGCATCGGTTCAATCACAGTACCACATTTATAGCAATGTGCCACCGAGTGTCGAATCTTCTTTTTCGCCAAGCAAAAAGCCCTGCGTCTTTCAAATCCTTTAATACCTTTTTTCGACACTCCAAAACCGATAACCCCTCATAGTCAGCCCCACAAATAGGCAACATCTTTCCATCAAATCCAATCACTGAAATTCGTGGTAAATCATGTCGCATTCCCACTTCAAAATCATTCACATCATGCGCCGGCGTAATCTTCACCAAGCCAGTTCCATAAGTCATATCCGCATGTTGATCAGCGATCACCGGAATCTCACGACGCGTAAGTGGCAGGGAAACATGCAAACCGAGAATATCAGCATATCTCTCATCTGCCGGATTCACCGCCACGGCAGTATCACCAAACAGTGTCTCTGGTCTCGTTGTAGAAACTACAACATACCCATCACTTTCAACAGGGATATTTAATCTCGTACAGCGCCCCGTCCTCGTCTTTATATTCAACTTCAATATCCGCAAAAAGCCGTCTGATGTTTCGTACAATAATTTACTAATTTTTCACCACGATAGATCAGCCCATCCTGCCACATTCTTTCAAAGGTTCGATAAGTCTGACGAATCACATTCTCGTCGAGCGTAAAAAGTCAGATCCTTCCAGGAACAAGAAGCTCCAAGCGCTCTAAAGCTGTAATTCCATCGCCCCGCGTTTCTCTTGCACAAAATCCCACACCCTGAGCATAAAAGCTGTCTCTAGAGAACATAAAACGTGTCTTACCTTGTTTTTCAAGTTCACGCTCATAAACTACCCAAGTCTCAAATCCTGCATGATCCGCCCCTGGTATGTACCAAGTTCTGCGACCGCGCAAACGATAATATCTCGTCAAGGAATCCTCAGTCGCCACTGTTAAACCATGTCCAATATGCAAATTACCATTCGCATTTTGGTGGTGGCATCACAATCGAGTAGCGCTTAGACTCGCGACCACTCCTCCCGCCTCGATCCTCTTTTGCCGGCGCAAATTTTGAAGCCGCCTCCCAGGCTGCATACACCTCTGTTTCAAAATCCGCCGGATTATATGATGGCGAAAATTTCATTTCTCATTCCTTTCATTTACTTCAAAAATATTTCTCACTCATTTCTTCAATTTCTCCTGCATTTTCACGCATTTTCCACCTCTGTCATCTGTACCTCCTGGCCATATTTATAATTTTCGTCCAGAGAAGTTAGATGCACATGCGCATGTGGCACATCCGTCCCCACCACTTTCAGAAGCGTTCGCCTCCCCAAAACCTTCTCCATATTCGCAGCCAACATCTTCACAGTCCTCATTACCGCCAGATAATCATCCTCATCAAGGTCATAAAGTTTATCAACCTCCACCTTTGGCACTACCAAAGTATGTCCAGGTGTTTCAGGATGAATATCAAGAAAAGCGAAGGTTTTCTCGTCCTCATAAATTTTGTAGCATGGAATTTCACCAGCAATAATCTTTGAAAAAATACTCCCCATAACAACTCCCTTATTTTTGGGTGACGCATTTTGCGCCGCCTTTGTTCTATTATAACAGAGATTTCACCCCCTCTACCTCTTTAAATATTTACATTTTATGATATAATAAACACGTTATGTCAAATCATCGAGTTGGGTTATTTCTAGCAAAATATTTTTTTCCATCGCCATCTCCTTTTTGATTTCATATCTATCTCGTTTTCGGTTGGGACCCTTCTGATGTCGCCTTCCGCCACCTCAAAGACACCACTGTTTTCCTCTATCTCCTTCTCTCGTACTTCATCGTCTTCACCTTCTATCGTTACAATCCAATCACCGCTAAACGCGGCATTCTCCGCCACCTCAAATCCACCGCCCTCACCAATATCTTTATGGCGATCATTTTCTCCACCATCGTCTATATGACTCATATCAGCGACAGCATTCCGCGTCTCTTCTTCGGCACCTTCTTTCTCAATCAACTTCACCATATCTTTTTCCGCCCTCTTTCTTATTCACTTCATTAAACGTGAATATCTCGAGCATCATACCAAAAAGACTGTTATTTTTACCGATAATATTGATCTTAAACAGGCAGTTTTAAACATTCAAAAACTAGACGCCGAAGACTGTGAAATTATTGGTATCACTCCACTCACCGGCAAATCAAAAGACATTTTCTTTAAACTCAAAAAAACTCAAAGCCGATAGCAATCAAAACACTGCACAATCGTCCGACAATCAAAAATATTAACTTCGAACTTAAGGAACTCGCCACCAGCGCCCTCGACTACCTCAAACATCACCAAGTTGACCTCGTCATCTTCAGCGTCAACCATATTGACCGCAAAAAAATCGAACACCTCATCGAGGCCGTCAGTGAAATGGGTATTGACTCTCTCATCACCATCGATAGTTTCGCTATTGAGACCCTGGAGACCAAGCTCGAGGACTTCGGCACCACCAGCGTTATTCGCCCTCTCCACGCCTTTTCACCGATGGGGAAATTACTCATCAAACGTCTGATGGATATCTGTGGCGCCCTAGTTGGCTGTCTCATCTGTATACTTTTCGGTATTATCGTCGCCCCGCTAATCTTCCTGGAAGATCCCGGACCAATCATCTTTAAGCAAAAGCGCGTTGGCCGCAATGGTAAATACTTCTACATCTATAAGTTCCGCTCCATGTACCAAAACGCCGAGGAGCGCCTTAAAGACCTCCAATCTCAAAATGAAATGCAAGGATTTATGTTCAAGATGAAAAATGATCCACGCATCACTAAGATCGGTAAAATTCTCCGCAAAAGCCAGTATCGATGAACTACCTCAATTCTTTTAATGTTCTAGAGGGAAGCATGTCACTAATTGGCACTCGCCCGCCAACTGTTGATGAATATAACCAGTATTCTGCCCACCACAAACGTCGCATCAGTATCAAACCAGGCATCACTGGCCTCTGGCAGGTCTCTGGCCGTAGTGAAATCACTGATTTCGAAGAAATCGTCCGCCTCGACTGTTTCTACATCGATCACTGGAGTATCGCAGCCGATATTAAGATTCTCCTCAAGACCTTCGGCGCCGTTTTCACTGGTAAAGGAAGCGAGTAATCTCAAACAATCTGAAACGAGGAATAGCTATATTCCTTGTTTTTAGAAACAAAAAAATAACCCTCACGGGTCATTTTTTTCATACCTTCTGGAAGCGAGAGGATGAGGGGGATGTCGCTTCGCTCCATGCGAACCCGGGCTCGAATCCTCGTTTCAAATGAAACAAAAATAACCCTATCGGGTCATTTTTACTTCCTGGCGGAAGCGAGAGGATTCGAACCTCCGAGACATTACTGCCCACACGATTTCGAGTCGTGCGCCTTCAACCACTCGGCCACGCTTCCACTTCTCATTCTATCACACCCTTCAGCTAAAGATAAACTTTAGTCAACAAAAAACTCCTCCACAGGGAAGAGTTTTTCAAATAATTTCAAATGTGGTACACCCGACAGGATTCGAACTCTACGACCTTTTTGCTCGCAAGCAAACGCTCTATCCAGCTGAGCTACGGGTGCAGATGTGGATATTGTTCAAACTCGAAGATTCAAATAACATCCACCTAGAAATTAAATGAGCATCACGTTTCCGTGACATTCATATTATAGCATATTTAATTAAAAAAATCCTAGAGGTATGCTATAATTTAATTAGAAAAAAGGAGTAACATGGAAGAAAATAAGACCAAAAAAATACTGAAAAAGGCGCAACTACCGAAACAAATGCTGAAAAAAAGTTGCAAAAACCGCAGAAAACACCGCTTCCAAGTTAAAATCCAAACTTAAAGAGGCTTCCAAAAATCATACCGTCAAATTCCTTCTCTCGGTCGCCAAAAATCCAGCCACCGCCATTAAAGAGAATATCAACGACTATTCCGATCTCAAAAGCGCCTGGCAGCTTCCAGTTTTTACCGGCCTCGCCTACACCATTCTCAATTTGATTAACACAATTTTCTCTAAGGTCTATGTTCCAGCCCACAAATCCTTCTTCGGCAAAACAGATTGACGCCGCCTGGAATTGGAAAAACCTTAACGACATCAACTGGGTTCAGACCATCTTTACTCAGTTCTTCTCCTTCCTTCTCCCAGTCCTCTTTGTCGCCGGTATCTATCACCTCGTCGCCCTCCTCTTCAAAAAGAAAAACCAACTTCTTCCACCTCACCACCATCGTCACTATTGCCGGCATTCCAGCCATCCTCACTACCAGCATTCTTGCTCCACTCGCTTCCATCATCTCTCCATCCTTTGGCTTCGTTGTTATGATGGCCGGCATCTCCTTCAGCTCAATCACTGCCTATGAAAATCTCAATGCTGAAGCCGACTATAAAGGCAACGAACGCATTTTTCGCCAACGTCGCTTTTTCTAGTCACTCTCTACATCGTCCTCCTAATTCTCTTCACCACGATGCTAAAAAAAGCGCGCTTGGCGGTAGCTCAATGCCATCTCTCGACTCACTCAATAATCTATTCAATAACTAATAACGGTAACAAAGACACATGAACGAATCACTCGACCAAAAATCCACCAAATCAAAACTAACCGGCAGCCGTGCAGGTCGAGTTAAGGTTCGCCCTACTCAAAAACTTATTACGGCAACATCCTGAAAGACATGCGCATCATCTGCATTACCGGCACCACCGGCAAAAGCGTTGTCGCCCATTATCTCTATCACATCCTCATGGAAGCCAACGAAAAAGTTGGTATCCTCGCTTCTGAAGATGAAATTAAAGTTGGAAGTCTTTACAAATTCTTTAGCGATTCCTGGAAAGCCGGCGCCGACTATTGCATTATTACCACCCCTGCAAGTTCTCTCAAAAAGGACGTCTTCTATCAGCTCCCAGTTTATCTCGCCGCCCTCACCGACTATGTCCCATCCAAACTTTCTGACCTTACACCAGAAGAATATGCTGCAGCCGAAAATACTCTTTTCGACCTCGAGCCTGAATTTGTCGTCTTAAATCGCGATGACGCTAATTTCCTTGAATTCTCAAAATTCAAAAGGCAAACAGGGAACCGCCACTTATGGTCCGACCATTACAGTGACACTAAAATCGAACGCCGTACTCTTTATCGCAAGGGCAGCGAAGCCACCCTCAATATCGAAGGACATCGCTTTAATGTCGCCAGCTTCCTCACTGGCGAACCAAACATTTCATACATGGCCGCTGCAGCCACAATCGCTAATCTATTGCACTGCACCGAAGAACAGATCGTCAACGGTATCGCCAACTTCGATCCAGAAAATATTGCCGGCTCCGCCAATTAGGCTTTTAGCCCTCATTTTCAAAGCTTCTCTAGTCAAGCCAATTAGGCTTTTTAACCTCTTTTTCAAAGCCTCTCTAGTCACCTTGAGGTCCTCAAATGGCACCGCTCCGGTCGCCCTCAGGATTGTTTTTCGTGCCCCTTCCCCAGAATTAACACAATATCATCCTTCTTCGCCAAGTCAATCGCCATCTGATCGCCTTCGCACGATTGAGTTCCACCAAAAGATTCTTTCCACGCAAAAAATCCTGCCTGTTCAGCACCCTTCGCGAATTCCTCCGCAATTTCTGCTGGATTTTTCATCTCGAGAATCATCCTCTGTAATAATCACAATATCCGAATATTTCGCCGCAATTTCGCCCCTGTTCACCCCTCGTCGATTCGTCCTCGTCTCCCCGCTCCCCCAAATAACGAGATGATCCGGCCCCTTCTTTCAGGCACCACCGACTCATAAACCTTCAGAAATGCATCCGGCGTATGCGCATAATCCTAATTACTTCAAAATTCTGCCCCAAATCCACCTGATTCATCCTCCCTCCACCGAATCAAGCGCCAAAATTCCTGAGAAATCTGCTCCTTACTAAGTCTCATTTCAATCCCACCGCCACGGCCGCCAGGGAATTATAGACCGTAAACTCTCCCGGAATCTTCGTTTTAATCCTCAACATATCACCTGACGCATATTTATCACCACTCACATGCATATCATCCGCCTCATCCTTATCCAAAGCTGAACCTTCATTATCTACAAAATACTCTACTCCTGCGCACCTAATCTAACATCCTTGGCCTCGTAGAATCCCAGAATTTATACCATATGTGATATATTCCTTTACATCTTTTGCAAAATAAGACCAGCTTTTATCATCTTCATTCACCAATTTCCCATATTTCGCCATCTTAAATAATCGGCGTTTCGCATCTCGGTAATTCTCAAAAGTCTTATGATAATCTAAATGTTCATGCGTAACATTCGTCATCACCGCAATCTCAATCGGCACCCCTGAAAGTTCTATGCTGTGCCAAAGCGTGCGAAGTTACCTCTAGTACCAAAAATTCCGCCCCCGCATCCGCAATTTTCTTCATCCGGTAGTTCAGCGTCTTCGCATCCACTGTCGTCATATGTTCGATCTGTTTTTCCAGCTTATCAACCCCCAAGCCACCGTCGTCATCAGCCCAGTCTTGTGTCCGGCCGCATTCAGCATCTTCCAGATCAAAAACAAGTCGAGGTCTTACCATTCGTCCCAGTCACTCCAATCACCCGCAACCTCTTCCCTGGGAAAACCATATTGGTGCCGCCAAATCCGCCCTTAAAACATGATACGGAATCACCAACTTATTATAATTAGGGATTTTTATCCATTAGAAAAAGTCTTCATACTCATACGCTTCACCTCACTTTTCTTTATTATACCATAACCACCTCTGATTGATATTTTTCACCAATATTAGCACTCTCCACTTGACAGTGCTAGTTTTTGCTATACAATAGATAACAGCTACAGCCAAAGTAATCAGAAAACCAGTTCGGCTGTATTAAAAGGAGGAAAAACATGACCTTAAAAACCATTACAAGATCATATCGTTGCTAAAAAGAAGTTCCAGCCGAAAAGACCGCTTCCGGATTTTTCATGCCTGGTGATGCTAAGAAAAGCAAGCTACGCCACCGTTGAATCAGTCGGTCCGGACGTCAAAAATATTAAAAAGGCGACAAAATCATCTTCAAAGAATATAGTACCACCGATATTAAACTCGGAGACGCTCAATATATCATCGTCAAAGAAGAAGACGTTCTCGCTATCCTAGACTAATCAGAAAGAAATACAATAAAAATTCGACTAATTAGTCCGAGGGTATAATCAAAAATCAAATAAATTAATTAATAGCATAATTAAAAATCAAATATTTTTAATTTATAGAAGGAAATCATTTATGGCAAAGAAAATTTTTTTACGTGACCAAGCCCGCAACAAAGTCTTAAGCGGCGCCAAACAGCTTTATGATGCAGTAAAGTCACTTTCGGCCCCTAAAGGCCAAAACGTAGTATCGAAAAAAATCCTACGGCAATCCAACCATCACCCACGATGGCGTCACCGTAGCCGAAGCTGTTGACCTCGGTAGCTCTGAAGAGAATTTAGGCGAACAAATTGGTGCTAAACTCATCAAATCTGCCGCCCAAAAACTTAACAAAGTTGCCGGTGATGGCACCACAACCGTCACTGTTCTCACTTACAACATCCTAAGTGAAGCTATTAAAGCTAATCGCCGCTGGCGTTAACCCAATGGAACTTCGAAAGGGTATTGAAAAAAAGCCGGTGAAGAAATCGTCGCCAAAATCAATCAGGCTGCCGAAAAAATTGAAGGTAACGATAAAAAGGTTGCTGAAGTTGCGACTATTTCTGCCGGAGATAAAGAAATCGGCGAACTTATCGCTAGTGTTATTAGCAAAATTGGCAAAGACGGTATTGTTACTGTTGAAGCAGGTCAAGGACTTGAAATGGAGCAGGAAATCGTTGAAGGTTTCAGCTACGACAAAGGCTATAGCTCACCGTTCTTCGTTACCGACCTCAATCGCCAAGAAGCTATTTTCGACAAACCTCTCATCCTCTTGACCGACAAAAAAATCTCCGCCAGCAACGAAATTCTCCCAGTTCTTGAAAAAGGTTGCCCAATCTGGCCACGAGGATCTTGTCATAATTGCTGAGGAAGTCAGTGGTGAAGCTCTCACTTCTCGTCCTCAACAAACTCAAAAGGTGTCTTCAATTCTCTCGTCCTGAAAGCTCCAGCCTTCGGTGATCGCCGCAAAGAAATTCTCGAAGATATCGCTGTTCTCACCGGTGCCACCGTCATTTCTGAAGATAAAGGCATGAAACTCGAGGATGCCGAAATTTCTAACCTCGGTTCTGCCAAGAAGATTATCGCTACCAAAGATAACTCCACTATTATCAGCGGCGCTGGTGACCATAAAGCAGTCAAAGCTCGTATTGAGCTCATCAAGTCTCAGGCCAATCTTGCTACTTCTGATTATGACCGTGAGCAATACGAAAAAAACGTGCTGCCGCCCTTCTCGGAAAAAGTTGCCGTCATCAAAGTAGGTGGCGCCACTGAGACCGAAATTGATGAAAAAGAAGTATCGTGTTGATGACGCAGTTGCTGCCACAAAAGCTGCCCCTAGATGAAGGTATCGTCACCGGTGGTGGTGTCACTCTTGTCAATCTTGCCAATCAACTCACTGGCGAAGACGCAGGCACTAAAATTGTCAAGAACGCTCTCAAGGCTCCACTTCTTCACATCCTAGAAAACGCCGGACTCAACGCTCAGGCTCTCCTTGCTGCCGTTGAAAACGCCAAACCAGGTCAGGGAATTAACGTTATGGAACCTGAGAAAGGACTCCAAGACCTCAAAAAGCCGGCGTCATCGATCCAGCTCGCGTCACTCGTGAAGCCGTCCAGAACGCCATCAGTATCGCCGCAACCGCTATAACTATGGGTGCACTCATTGTTGAACTCCCAGAAAAAGCAGACAATTCTGCCGCCGCTGGTGCCGGTATGAGTGGTATGTACTAAAACTACTAGAAAAAGTCGGCCAGTTCAATAAACTGGCCGCAACTCCATAAAACCACAACTTCCATAAAACCACAACTTCTCTAAAACTAATACGTCAGTAAGGTTACCCAAGTAAAAAGAACCCACACGAGGTTCTTTTTTTATAAACATTTTTTACGTTTTAGCTATCTGCCTTTTCAACTAGGAAGAGAAGTGCTTCGGCTCGTTCAGCCTCATCGTCGATACCCTTAACCGCCTCGTAGGCTGAAGCAATCATATCCTTTGAGCCAGTTGACTCAATCATTTGTTTATAAACCTTAAATTTCTGTTCTGGCTGCATCTTAATCTTATCCATTAACGGGTATAGATCCTGTAACATCTGCTTCTTAACTTCTTCAAACTGTATATTCGCACCTTCATTTCCAGCGGTTTCATTATTATTCGAACTTGGTGCAACCGTTTCTTCAGTCGCCACAGCCTCTGGCGTCACCTCGAGGCATCGTTTCCACAGCAGTAGGAGCGGCATTCTCTAAGGCAGCAGGTACCGGTACCTCGGTCTCAGTAGGTGCATCAGTAATCGGAGTTGGACCTGAATTAGTTAGGTCAGCCATCACGTCCGGATTCATCCCAGGCATATTAGGTTCATTCGCCAAAAAGTCTGGAATCGGAGGAGCTGGAGGCACCCAACTGGTCTTGAATATTAATGTTAAAAATCTGCGTTTGAATCGGTCGCACTCGTTGCATCCATCATTGGCGCGCCACTGTTTTTGATCCATATACCCACCTTCTTTTTGTTTACTTATCTTTTTCCAAATTTTATCATAAACGTTTTTATTTTATCAATTTTCTATCTAAAATCGCAATTTTTTTCACAATTTTTATCAATAGCATCAAGCCTAACTCCTCCATTGGCAACCTCTTACCAAACATATTCACGATTTCTTCACCTTTATTCTCAGGGAAATAAACCGTCACTGCAGGTGAAAAACGTTTCTTTGGCATCAGAACAATTGCAAAATGCACATCATCCTGCAAAATCCCAAAAGCCTTATATTCTTCAAAGCGGTACATTCGCTCCCCTCAGTTAAACCTTTTTCAGACAGAACATACTGAATCTTGCGAGGAGGGCGCACCGAATAGGTAATAATCGCAATCACGGAAACCACCACCAGTGCCGTAAAGGTCCACCACTCAAACCTGATTGAAATCAGTGAAAAAATCACACCCGCTAAAATCAACCCAAAATACCACCCCATATTCTTTTCGTGTGACACATATTCTTCGGCTTCCCATTGCACCACTGTATTGTCTTTCACTTTTTGCACCTCAATATTCATTAGCTTTTTTTAAATTATAACACATCAAATATTTCTTTTAAAATCATTCAAGAAACGCTCGAAGTATGTTAAGATAGAAGGGAAGGAGAGTTACCCAAGTGGCTGAAGGGGGCGGTTTGCTAAATCGCTAGTGTGGGGAGACCTGCAGCGGGAGTTCGAATCTCCCACTCTCCGCCAAATAATCCATTTTCTTTTTCTAGGTATAGCCCAGGAATATAGATAGTTGTTATATGTTTAGAAAAATATCTCCCGAGAGGAGGTATTTTTTTCTTTATAATATTTGTGGTATAATAGAGACATAATTTAAGTAACTGCGAGATTCGATAGTTTATATGAAACAGATCACCAAAACTTTAACCCAAACCTTAACCGGACTTGGCGCACTTTTTATGCCTTTCCACCAGTCGTGTCCTAGCTTCCGCACTCTCCGTACAGGGAAGGTGCCGAGGCGGCCCGCGCTGACGGTATGCCTGCTGAATTGATTGGCGACAACGGCGTTTTCAGCCGCCTTACCAATACCATTCTCTTAGTTGTTGGTCTTATTTCTGTTATTATGCTGGTTTACGGCGGTCTTCGCTACATCCTTTCTGGCGGTGACAGCAAAAGGTTACTGATGCCAAAAACACCATCCTCTATGCCATCATCGGTCTCATCATCTCCCTTCTCGCATATGCTATCGTTCACTTCGTTCTCAACTCTGTTGTTGGCGTCCCAAACAACTAATCATCAGCATCACAAAAACTACTTAACTCTCGATATAATCATTACTCATCAGAACAAATGCTGATATTTTGCACGCCCCAGCATTTCGCATCACTTCCGCCGCCGCCCGCATACTCGACCCCGTCGTCCATACATCGTCAAACAGCACATAATGAACGTCTTCCCTCAACTTTACCTCCTTCTTCACCCCATATGCCTGCTTTGCTTGCTCACACCTCACTTTAGCACTCTTCCCAACCTGTACCGTCTTATTTAATCTCTCAAGTATCGGCTCCAGCTTCAAGTTTTCACCCATCCGACAAAGCTCACGCGCCAACCATAGCATATGATCAAACCCCGCTCTCTAATATGTCGCCGAATCGTCGGCAAGGGAACTATAACCACCTCTCCTACCTCACCAGTTTCCCAAATCTCATTTTGAGCAATTTCCCACGCCTTTCCAAGCAAGCGCGCGTGCCAAGTCTCTCCGCCCCTGATATTTATATTGCTTCAACAATCTAGATAATAGCCCTTCTTTTACTCCCCCACAATCACCCGTGAAAAATCCATCAATCCCAGAAATCACATATCCAGGATTTGTCCCCAAAAGATATTTTTTTACAACGCCCACAAACTCTCACCCTGAAGCCCACATCTCTGACATCTGTTTGGCGAAACCACTTCAAAGCAATACATTAATTATTGTGCTTTTTACATCAAAACACACTTTTCTCTTGATTTTTAACATAACCACTCCTATAATTAACCATAACAATAGTTAAATGTGGAGGAATACTTAGCAATGGCTCGTACAAATGACGATGACATGCTTTATGGAAGACGAACTCGCGGCTGCATTTCTGGACAATGATAGCCAAGAAGAAGTTGAGCAAAGTCCTGTTCAAACTTCTACTAGTCTCCCATCAGAAGAAGATCCAGAGGCGTGGGACGAACCGGAAGATTTTCCAGGTCAATTAGCAGTTGATGTATATGAAACTGCCGATAAATTAGTTGTTGAGGCTCGCACCGCAGGCATTTCCAAAAATGACCTCGATGTCACCATCTCAGACAACATCTTAACCATCTCCGGCATTCTTAGCGGTGGCGAAGATGAACAAACCACTCGTTGGCACATCCAGGGAATGTTATTGGGGCGAATTTTTCTCGCACCATCGCACTTCCAGTTCCGGTCCGCGAAGATGAAGGCAGTGTCAAAGCCGAGTTAAAAGATGGCGTTCTCACAATCTCCTTTGAAAAGAGAAAACTGAAACTCCAACCAAGATTCCTATTCAGTAATCTAAGGCTACTTAAACTGCGAGAACAGAGACTAAACTAAATACCGCACACCATGCGGTATTTTTAACATCACACATAGAACCCAATCAATATCCAAAAAAATGCCTCCTCATCCACAAATACTTCTTTCAACCTGTCCTTATATCAGTCTTCGTGAACATAATTCATCAAGTCCATAACCCCAAGTATCCCCACATTTCTAAACTATTTCAGATACCTTTATCCTAGTTCATTTACTTAAATTAGACAAGCATATCCGCTCTAAATCTCGGATCAAAAAAATAGACCCCACAGGGCCCTATTTTTCGATTTCTAATCAGTATTTTAAGAATTATTAGCAGCACCGCTATTTGCAGCAGATCCACTAAATACTGAGGTAAGTACGAAGTTTACGATTGCAAAGGCAAGAGTGCGACCACAAGACCAATTACACCATACATAATTGTCTCTCGTGCTTTCTTAATCTTAGCAGGATCGCCAGTAGCAGTGGTAAGCATAAAACTACCATAAATAATATAAGCCACTGCAAGAATCCCAAGTACACCAAGTACTACATTAATAATCGTGTTAATGGTTTTCATTAAATTATCCGAACCTGCATGATTCTCAGCAATATTACATTCAGAAATAGAATTCGAATAGGTCTGACGAAGTGATCCCTGAGGACAGATGCTTCCCGCATTTTCCGCATTCACATTTCCCGCAAGTGATACAACCGCCATCAAAGCTGCTGTCATCATTACGCCTTTTTTTAAATACACCGTTCTTCATCTTTACCTCGCTCAATACTCAATATGTTTTACTTAAAAGGCTTGTTATTACGAAGTCTTAAAAATGTTAGTTAGTACGAAGTTAACGATAGAGAAGGCAAGAAGTGCGATCACAAGACCAATAATACCATACATAATAGTATTCTTAGCAGTCTTTACCTTACCAGAATCACCAGCTGAAGTGGTATATTGTACACCACCGAGGATAATTACGACAACAGCAATAAAACCAATCACACCAATAATCACGTTGATAATCTGATTAAGAGTAGTCATCAAATTATTATTATTAAGATTATTTTTACTGCCAGCAATTTCACCACAGCCAGTTAAATCATTTGCTGAATCCCCCATTTGGACAGCGAATTTTTCCCGCTCCCGGTAGCAGCGACAGGTAAAGCCTGGAGCCCCATAGTAACTACACCAAGACCACCAGCGGCTAATGTTTTGATTTTATTAGAAATCTTCATATTTTTTTCCTTTAATATTATTTTTCCTCATTATATCATAAGCATCTGTTAAATCAAGGGCCACCCTTAGAATTCTAGATACCAACCGAAGCAATCACGAACTGCACGACTGCATACGCCAGCCCCGCAATCACCAGCGCAATCACCGCCGTCATGATCATTCTTTTTTTGCATTCACAATCTTTGCCGAATCACCAGAAGATACCACCAACCTTTGACCAGCAATCACAATCGCCCTCTACACTAATAATTCCCACCACAGAAATCCCAATATTAATAATTGTCGTGATCAGACTCGCAATACTTTTTATTCCCGACATCAACACAACCGGCAGCCTGCAAAGTTTCTTCGTCCGCATTAGTCATCTCGCGCAGCTTTGCACAGGTATCACCCTCAGCGTAAGTAGCCTGTGAAATAGCCACTATACCAAGTGTTCCCGTTATTAACGCTCCAGCTAATATCAACAAAATCCTCTTCATTATTTCTCCTCTTTAAGATATCGAATTCACCACAAATGTCGTTAACGCCCACGCTAATCCTACCACCACTAATCCAATCACGGCATAAGTAATCGTCTTGATCGCCTTGTTAACTCTAGCCGGGTCGCCTTCCGAAATCGCATAAAAAAATCGCGCCATAAACGATAAATCCAACCGCAATTAGTGCCGCCATAGAGTAAACCCAGTTAAATAACACCATCAAATCATAATTATTTGCATTATCCTTATTTGGGATATTGTTTTAAAAGCATTATTTAAGGTATTGACCTTTGTAATATCAAAATCGTCACCAAAAATTCTTCCACCTGAGTTTTTTTACAAATTCAAGAACGTTCATTATTTTTGCCACGCCTCCAATTACTTTCACCAACGTATCCGAAATTACTGAAGCCGAAATCGTTAAGATCAAACCAATCACCGCGCCAGTGATAATTTTTTTACCCTCCATCACTTTTTCCAGGTTCACCTTCCGACATAATATATTTATATCCACCCCAAATAATAAATCCAGTTGCCACCATACTTGACATGAGCGCTGCATCAAACACTAAGTTCAACACAATCACCCAAACAAATCCGGCAATATTCGTATCCCCATTCACCGTGCCGATCGTTCCAATCCGACAATCACCACCCTCTCTGGTTGCCAAACCCTTATACCAAGGACGAAGTCCTAGCATTGAGTTCGCACATGAATCATCCGGTTCTTCCTCAATCACCGCCGCCGAGACTGGCTCACTCGCCACCTCTGACCATAAATACACTAAACTAAAACTTGAAAAAAATGCTAAACCTAGCATCAATAAACCTTGGATACGCCTTTTCATATTTTGATTATAGCATTATTAACTTAAAACTGTATATAATAATAGTGGATATTGTTTCACACTCATCCCTTATTACGCTATTGACTATAGCGCTTATGTGTGGTATAATATGCAGGTAATTAAAAGCTTTATATCTGTATGAAGAAGGTCAACACAAGATTTAAAAGTTTCACTATGCTCGCTGGGTTGATTTTTCCAGCGCCTTTTTATTTGCGCAAACTTTTCTAAATACCACTTCTGTTTTTTTGCTGACCCTACTCCAACAACTTCTGAATCTACTGAGAATAATCAGACAACTGGAAATCCAACCACCGAAAATAATAATACTGAAAACAATACTCAAAATACTGGAGCTGAAACCACTGAAAATCAGGGAACTGGAAACCAAGGAAACGAGAACACCAATTCTCAAACTCCTCCAGCCAACCAAAATGAAAATACTGAAAATTCCACCGAGGGAAACAACTCCGAAAATCATGAACCAGCCACCTGTACTTCTCAAATCGGCGCCATTGGTTGGTTAATTTGTCCGACCACCGGTCTGCTCGCTAAGGGTATCGATGCTCTCTATGGCCTTATTCAAGGTCTTCTTGACGTTAAACCACTAGAGATGAAAGGCGACTCCCCAATCTACCAAGTCTGGTCCTATATGCGCAATATCGCCAATATCTGTTTCATCATCTTCCTCCTAGTCATTATCTACTCCCAAATCACCGGCTACGGCATTAATAATTACGGTGTCAAAAATCCCTCCCACGCCTCATCGTTACCGCCATGGTTGTCAACTTTAGTTTTTCTATTTTGCGCCATCGCAGTCGACATCAGTAATATCCTAGGCAACGGCCTCAAGGATCTTCTCGCCGGCATCGCTGAATCCGCCATTAGTTCCGGTACAGTCGACGGCTCCAAAACCGCCACTGGCTTTTATTCACTATTCAACACTGTTGCCGCTGGTGGTCTTGGCCTCGCACTTAGCTTCACCTTTCCAGGTGGCCCACTCGGCCTTCTTCTCGCCCTCATCCCACTCATTATCGGTGGTATCATTTCTGTTATTGTTGGCCTCCTCGTTCTTGGCTTGCGTCAAGCTCTCGTTATTTTTCTTGTCTCCATCTCACCTATCGCCTTCGTTTTTATACATCCTTCCAAACACTGAAAAAAACACTTCCAAAAATGGAAAAACCTTCAGTCAGATGCTTTTTCTTCTATCCGATGTTTAGCATGCTCTTCGGTGTTTCCAAACTCGCCAGTATGGTTCTTATCACTTCCGCCACCACTCCATTTGGACTAATGGTCGGTGCCGCCGTCCAGGTTCTTCCACTTCTACTCGCCGCCGGCTTAATGAAGCTTTCAGGTTCCGCTCTCGGTGGTATTTCTAACGTACTCAATTCACTCGGCAACAATCTCTCTGGCCGTGCCACTAAGGCTCTTTCTCCAATCCAGGAAGCTAACCGTCAAAAAGCTATCGAGAACGCCATGAAACGTCAGCGTGCTCTTAATCTTCTCCCATGGTACTGGGGTGGTGCTCTTGCTGCCGGGGCCGCAAATTATAAATTCCGTAAAGACGATGAAAACAAAACTCGCGAAGATACTCTTAACGCATATCGCCAAGAAGAACTTGACGCAAAGCGTCGTGGCGCCACATTCTCTATCGTGATAAATATGGCAAAGCCATTTACGCCGAACGTTCACTTGGCATAGATAAAGATGGTATTGAAAAGAAAACTCAACTTGTAGATCCAGATAACAAAGTTATGCGCTATACATACCAAAAATCGTGTAGCAAAACTTGCCGCCTCAGCTAACCACACCAAAACCGAAGATGCTCTTGGTAACATGAGTGATTACATTGCAGATAATAAGGTTAAAAATAAATATCTCGAGACCCTTGCCAACAACCAGACCGAAAACTTCCTTGAATTAAAAACCGCCGAATCCTCCAAACGTCGTAACGATCACAACGCCAATCGCTACTATTCTGAGGTTGTTCGCAAGGCCGCCGAGATCGACAGAAACGGCAATATTGTCAATAAAGAAGACTACGAAAAAAATATGTGGTCGCCGGTGCCGGTACGGACGCCTGGAAAGTCAACGACGGCACACTCACTAAAGAACAAGAATCCGATCGCTTTATTGCTCTTCAAATGGTCGCCGCTGATGCTGTTGACGCCTATGAATCCGAGCGCCGCGCCAATGTCGGTAAACTTACCACCTATATGGATAAGATGGTCACCCTTGACGCCTTCAATGTTTATAAACAAATGATCAAACACAACAACATCGATGGTATCATCGCTGGAAACAACGTCCTTTCACGCCGTGGTGACTATGACAAAATCGCCTCTGAACTTAAGACTTATATGGATTCTGGTAATCTCGAGTTAGGGTACCGATGCCGCCAACGTCCTCGCTCTCAACCTTATGCAAATGAAGGATGCCGATCCTACCCTCGGTCGTCTTGGTAAATTTATTAATATGGAAACCTGGGCCTATACTAACGGCAAACGCCATACTAAGGAAGTTACCATGCAGCAATACTTTACCGGTAAAGTTGAAGGTGATCCAGATTACGAAACAAAAATCAACATCGCCACCGGTCTCAAAAGGTACCCGCTTTGATAAAATCGATCGTACTGCAACCGATGTGCTCATGATGATGATGGATAGCTATAGTAATGTTGATCCACACAAGAGCGAGGAAATTTTTTTGACGCAATCCGCCCAGCCCTTATTTCCGCATTTCCAAACTTCCAGTCTGGTAGCGAACAAATCGTCAATATGACAAGCTTCCTTACTGGTCTTAACCGTAAAGACGTCACTAAGAAATTAAACCAGGAAAACATTGAGGAAATCGCCAGCCAAATTCAAGACCCTAATGGTGCCTATCATAAAAAAATAGTGCAGTTGCTAAAAAAACGAAATTAAAAAAATATCTTGGTGGACTTACCGCCAGTAATGCTGCTGCCATGAAAAACCGATGTCCTAAATGGTATTCTCAACCGTCTTGTAGCCGAGAATTATAAGCTAAAACCAGATGATTTAGTTGGTCTTCCTCCTAAAAAAAGTAAAAAGAAAGAAAAGAAGAAGCCTACAATTCAGCACTAGCTAAAGCACATGAGAAATCAATGAGATCTTCAGAGACAATGGTGTTATCGATAAAGCTTGGCCGTCCAAACACCAACCTCTTCGATAATATGAAGAATGGTCTTGCTGAAATTCTTGAACACGACGTTAAAGAATCTAAGAGACGCCAAATTATTGAGAACGAAAAAGACCGAATTGCAGCTAAGAAGACTGTTAATACAAAATCTGCCTACAAAATACACCCGCACACCGTGGGTGTATTTTTATATTTTCCACCACGTTTATGGTAAAATAATTCTATATGGCAACATACAAGGTCCCTCAAGACGTTGAGGCGGAAGATAAACTCCTTGGCCCTTTTTACCTTTCGACAGTTTATCTATCTTCTCATTTCTGCAGCAGGTATTGCTATTATTTTTGGCCTTTTTCAAATTTTTCCACTTCTCGCCATTATCCCGATCCCATTCACCTTCTTTTTCTTAATTCTTGCTCTACCTATAAAAAAAGATCAGCCAATGGAAGTTTATCTAGCATCCATTGCCAGCTTCTATCTCAAACCAAACACTCGTCGCTGGACTCCTGGGCAAAAAGGAAACTACTATCAAAATCACTGCCCCTAAAATCGTCGAGAAACCTCGCGCCAGAAACATTACCGAGGAAGAAGCTTCCACCCGCCTCTCATTTCTTTCCAATCTCGTTGACTCTGAGGGCTATGCAATTCGCGGCAATAGTAATTTTTAACGAAGATTTCATCGCAGAAAACAACAACATCGTTGACATCTTAGATCAGGACAGTAATCAAAACATCAATCAAATGATCGCTAAAGAACAACAAAATCGTCATGCCGCCTTGATTTCGAACATGAAGGCCGCTATCTCTAATGCCGACCAAAATCTTCCGCCAACTTTTACACAAAACAACACTCAAACCCAATTTACTGCTCAGCCACAATATGTTAATGGTTTTATTAACCAAACTTCCGCCTCTCAAGTTAATCAAGGACTTCAAAATCTTGCCAACAATCAAGATTTCACTATCGACACTATTAGTAAACAAGCTAATCGTCTCACTCAATCGGCCCAAACAGCTCAATCAGCCCAATCGGCCCAATCAGCCCAGGTAGCTCAACCTCCACAATTTCAGGCCTTTGCCCAATTTCCGCAACCTCAAGCCTTCATTCAACCGTCACAAAGCCAATCTCAATTTGCTCAACCGCAATTTACTCAGCCTCAACCTCAATTTACCCAGCCTCAACCACAGTTCCAACCCCAATTCCAGCAGCCACCATCACCTTACCAATTCCAGCAACCACCATCACCTTACCAATTCCAGCAACCATACCAGCCGCAATTTACTCCACCAACTCCACCAACTCCACCAGCTAGTTCAGACAATTTTACCGGCATCTTCACCCCACCAGCCTCATAATAATTTTTTTAAAAAGGAAGCATATGAATCCACAACAACCCCAAAAATCAAGCTCAGCCTAATTTCCAGTCAGCACCTCAAGTGCCGCAGGCTCAAGCTCAGAATTCCAACATCCCCTTCTGGCTATCCCGCCAATAATATTCCACTCGCACCACAATCCGACAGTACCGCCAACGTGGTTCAGGATAATCCTTCTTCCACCCAGTCCACCCTCCTCATCTCTGAACTCCGCGACGGCTTAATTATTATGAAAGATGGCTCCTTCCGCGCCGTCGTCGCCTGTAAATCTATCAACTACGACCTGATGTCCGAGCCTGAACGTGACGGTATCGAATATGGTTATAAAGGAGTTCTTAACTCTCTCGAATTCCCAATCCAAATCCTTGTCCGTTCTCAGCGCATCGACATCGCTCCATACCTCGAACGTCTTGCTGATATTCGTCGTAATAACGACAACATGCTCCTCGGTGTATTAATGGACGACTATATTAACTTCATCGATCAAGTTTCCCAAGAAGCAAACATTATGGATAAATCCTTCTTCGTTGTCGTTCCATATTATTCATCCCCAGAACTCGAAAAAGCCAGTACGCAAAGTCAAAACATCTTCAACCTCCTCTTCGCTACAAAAAACCTCTGAAATCACTAGGATTGATCGCAATACCTATGACAAAGCAGTTACTGAAATCAACAACCGCGTTCAAGCTGTCATTGGCGGCCTCTTTAATATTGGTATCCACTCCGTCCGTCTCAATACCAAAGAACTCGCCGAGCTCTTCTATAACTTCAATAACCCAGACACCGCCGTGAGGGAACCGTTTATTGATTTTAATAAAATGGGCACTATTTATACTAAAAAAGGTGAAAAACCAGAGACAAAACCACTAAATTAAGGAAGAAATATGGCAAAAAAGAAACTCACCGCTGCCGAACTTGCAGCTCAAGCACAATCAATGGAAGACGCCGAAATTCAGCGCGCGTTTGAACAGGGTATCACCACTCTCCGTGATCTTATTTCTCCTTCCTCAATTGAAATCCAATCCGACCACTTCCGTCTCGGCACCAAATATGGTCGCACACTCTATATTTACGGTTATCCTCGCACTATTAGTACCGGCTGGCTCAGTCCACTGATTAATATGGATGAGGTTCTTGATATTTCTATGTATATTTATCCAGTCGACACCACTGTGATTATGAAAAACCTTCGCCGTAAAGTCACCCAGCTTGAAGCTGATATTTCCTTAAATGCTGAAAAAGGTCGTATTCGTAATCCTGAAACCGAACACGCCATCCAGGATGCCGAGGAGCTCCGCGACGACCTTCAGCTAGCCGCGAAAAATTTTTCCGCTTCGGCTTTATATGTCACCCTTTGGGCCGACTCACTTGATGAACTAAATTTCGTACAGCATAAAATCGAAAATTATTTTGGCTCTGCCATGATCTTTTCTAAAGTCGCCACTTCTCAACAAGAACAGGGAATGAACTCCACCATGCCAATGGCTACTGATCAGTTAATGATTCGCCGCAACATGAACACTAGTGCCATTTCTACCTCCTTCCCGTTCACCTCTGCTGATCTCACCCAAGAAAAAAAGGCATTCTTTATGGAGTTAATCTTCATAATAATGGTCTCGTTATCTTCGATCGTTTCACTCTAGAAAATGCCAATCTTGTCGTCTTCGCTAAATCCGGTGCTGGTAAATCTTTTGCAGTTAAGCTTGAGGCTATCCGCTCCATGATGATGGGAACTGAAATTATCATCATCGACCCTGAAAACGAGTATCAAAAACTCTGTGATGCAGTCGGTGGATCATACGTTCGACTCTCCCTCAACTCCGATGTTCGCATTAATCCATTTGATCTGCCAAAAGTGATTGATTCTGAGGATGCCTCTGACGCGCTCCGCGCTAATCTTGTCACCCTCCATGGTCTTTTCCGACTCATGCTCGGTGGTACCCAATCAGGTCCTGGTGGCCAAACCGTTGCCGCTCTTTCTCCTAACGAAGAAGCTGATCTCGACCAAGCTCTCATCGACACCTATGCTCGTGCCGGTATTACTTCAGACCCTCTCACACATCAGTCCACCCCGCCAACGATTATTAATCTCTACGACACTCTCGCCCACATGGGTGGCTCCGGCCCTCAACTCGCCCAGCGTCTTCGTAAATATGCCACCGGAACTTTTGCAGGTATTTTCTCTCAGCAATCCAATATCGATATTAATAACCAAATGGTTGTCTTTAATATCCGCGACCTCGAAGATGAACTTGCCCAGTCGCAATGTATATTGTCTTGAACCATATTTGGAACATTGTTCGCGCCAAACAAAAACGCCGCATCCTCATCGTTGATGAGGCCTGGCAGCTTATGAAATATGATGATTCCGCCAACTTCCTCTTCTCCCTCGCCAAGCGTGCTCGTAAATATTACTTAGGTCTCACCACCATCACTCAGGACGTTGAAGACTTCATGAGCAACAAAATGGGTCGTGCCATCGTCATGAACTCGTCTATGCAGCTACTTCTAAAAACAATCCAGTGCCGCTGTCGATGTTCTATCTGATGTTTTCAAGCTCACCAATGCCGAGCGTCAACTTCTCTCTAGTCTCCCAGTTGGGCAAGGTCTCTTCTTCGCTGGCCAATCTCACGTCCACGTTCAAATTGTCGCCTCTGAAACAGAAACTAATCTCATTACCACCAATCCGGTTCGCTATAATCGTTAAACAAAAATAGCAAAAATACCTTTTTCTTATATAATATAACTATGCCAAAGGTCTATTACGGCAAGGATTCCATAACTCCTAACTTTTTGCCGTCCAGTAAAAATTCTGAGACGGAACTTTTTCGTTCCCAGATTGCCAAGGAATCTTTACAGAATGCTGAGCAGGCCTCTCTCGATACCCTTACAGATTCAGATCGCAAACCTTCCGCCGATACTCTCGAAAACCAACCTCTCTATACTGGAAGCCTTAATCATCACAACATAAAATCCACCAAAAAAATCTTGGCTTATCAAAACTTAGTACCGCCAAAAAAATCAAAAAATACTCTCCGGTCGCACTTGCTTTTGGTGCCTTCCTGGCCGTTATTCTTTTCCTCTTTTTCCGTAAAGCAACCTAGGGTAATCAAATCGAAATTCTCATCACGAGGGCCACTGACACCATGTTTGGTTCCTATTCCGAAAACACTCTTCGAATCACCGAAGAACTTCTCGCCAAAAACAGGGGGCCTTCCCAAAGTACTTTGAAAACCGTCTCAAAACCAATGGTATTGAAGTAGTCGATGCCGGCTCCAGCTATCATTTAGTCTATGACGGCGCTACTATTACCTCCGAAAATTTCCGCAATTTTTATGCCAAAAATATTGCCTTTCAGGAAGCTTTTACCCGCGCTAAACGCGCTCGTGCTTCAAACTTCTTTTGATAAACCAGCCACTATGAGTCTCGCCAAAATTGGCATCACTGAAATCTTTTTCTCCGCTTATAAAAACACTGGCAACCATGAAACTGACACAAAAAAATTATCAAACCACGGAAGAAGGAGTTTTTGGCGACAAAACCAATTCTAGTATCAATACCACCACAGAAACTGAAGATACTGACGAAAGAGGAAATAAAACTACAAAAATCTCCAAAACCGGCGAAGATATCGATAGTAGTAATATTGAAGGTGACACTCCAAATATTAAAGCCAATAATTACTTATTAAGTACCGCTGGACGCGTCGCCGAAGCAGGAGGCCTCACTTGTACCGCACTAAAGTTGCCAACCTTATCTCAGTTGCTATTGCCGCCAATGAAATCTATCAAGCCATGCATTTCTTCATGAGTAATCAAGAAAATATCAGCAAAACTAAAAAGCTGGTTATGGCAACGAAGCAGCCGCCAATTCTGTCCTTAATTTCCTCAACACTCCAGCCACTACTGAATATACCGATGTCTCCACTGGTGAAAAGAAAACCGTCACTGGTGCTCCTATTCAAGCCGAAGGATTTGGCAATGTCCTAGCTGGTGAAAAAGTAAACCTAAATTACACCAAAAACTTCTCCATCAACTCTGCCTTTCTTGCCACTGGTTTTGCCCTAGGTCTCACTACTGCTCGTGCCCGTGCCTGTGGTGGTATTCGTGCTGTTGGTGCCGCTATTAGTCTAGCCACTCTCGCCTTTGGTGGCGGTCTTATCAAAAACTGCCGTCACTCTCCTAAAGACTACTGTTGTAAATGTCGCTCTCGCCAGTACCATTGCTGGTATGCTTTCCATCCTCCTCCCATATATTCAAAAAGTCCTCTTCGAAAATCCAGCAAAAACCCTCGTTGGCAAACCAGCTGGTGAAAAAAATACGTTCAAGGTGCTGCCCTAATTAATAAAAAAAGTTGGCCGTTCAACCTCCGGACAAAGTCTCGCTTCTAAAGAAGCTGCCACCGCCTATTATCAAGAGACCCTCCTCGCTGCAAACAGGGAAGCAGAGCTTGATCGTAAATCTAAAAAGCGCTTTTTGACGCTTCCAGTCCAAACACCTTCCTCGGTTCCATCCCTAGGCCTCTTCAGCCGCATAACTAGCTCCGCCACTCTTTTTCTCCAGCCTCTCAAACCTAAGTGAAGTTTCCAAAAATTCCTTTAGCTCAATTCTTGGTCACGCCGGACAATCCGTCCTTGCCGCAGATGGTTCTGAAGGATTTACCACTGACACCGAACTCGCCGGTACCGATTACCAAAAAATCTTTGGTAATGACGAAGATTGCGAAGCTCTTGCCAGTATTGGTGCCGCCTGTGATATGTATGGCGGAGAAGTGATTGCCACTGACGTCACCACCGAAAAACTCAGCTCCACTGATCCTGAATATCAACGCGTCGTTAACCAAAATATCCGTAAAAATGCCGAAGGTTTTGATGAGGTTATTCAAACTCTCTTCTCGCCCATAAAACCATGTTCTGTGACGAGCGTGACTCACCATTCGGTCACTTTGATGCCAATATTGCCAATGCTATGAATACTAATCTCGGTTTCGCAAACAGTATTCCGATCATCTCGGAAGCTGTTGAGCTCTATAATGCGGTTTCTGATATGTCACCAGAAACCCAAGGCTGGGCCTCCGGCGCCTATTGCGTTATGGGTAGCCAAAATCCACACTGGCAAGAACTTAAATATCTTCAACATTACACCGAGCAAACTCGTATCTGCACTCAAATCAAATGCGCTAGCGTTGTTGACTCAGAAGGGAATGATCGAAACCCAATCACCGCCTATAAAGAAGCATACTATGCAAAAAACCCAATTGACACCTCTCGTTCCGGTATTCTAGCCCGTATTTCTGGCATTACTAAAAATCAAGCTGAAACCGTAATTGCTTTCTTCGACTATGCTAATTATCTCGCGAATTATCAACCACCAAAAAGCAGAAAAAAACCAGAATTCACCCTCAATAGTCTCAAAAAAGAAACTCCAACCACTAAAGATTCTTTAGGTTCATTAGCAAAAATCTCTTCCGTATTAACCAAAAACTCAGACTCGAATCACCACTTCGTCTACCAAAATCTTACTCAATCTTCCTATGCTGTTTTAAAAAAACTATTTCAAGAAATAGGAGTTACCTAGTATGAAAAAAACCTAATTACTAAAAAGTGGAATTACGAACCTCTGACATCAAAAAGACTAGCCCCAAAAAAAGCCCTTCTCCTATTTTTCGCCTTCCTTCTCTCCATTCAACCAGCTAAAGTTTTTCGCATAAAAAGTCCGAATGGGACATCTTCGATATTAACGGTATTTATTATTATGATCGAGATGCCGAAAACTGTGTTACCTCAAATCTTTCCGGCACCATTGGCAAGCTCTATGATGGTTCCGAAATTATCAGCAAATCCGACCTCGATAAGATTAACGCCAACCGCCCAGTTTATGAAAAATCTGCCGCAAGATATGGTTTTCCATGGCAGCTCATCGCCACTCTTCACTATCGCGAAACCAGCCTTCGTCGCTACAGCCCAACCAATGGTCAAGGTATTTATCAGCTTTATTCTTACACTGGAGGTGTCACAATAGTAACGCTTTCACTAACTTTTGGTGAGGGTTTCCGAAGCCGAATTCAAAGACAAACCGATATTATGGCTGAGCTCTTACAAAAATAATTATGGCGCCGGCCTAAATTTAAAAACCGACGATGGGATCAAAACCCTCCTTTTTCCGCTATAATGGCACCGCTCGTTCCTATATCTCACAGGCTCGTACTCTTGGTTATACCGAACAAGAGGCTGCCCGCGGTGAAGGCTCACCATATGTCATGAACCTCGCCGATAGTAAGCGTGATTCCAGAAAAAATTCCAACTGGCTCATGATAAAAACTGACCACGGACACCCAACCTCCGCCAACCTAATTCCAGGTGCCTTCCTTATCTTTTCTGCTCTTGGCGGCTCAAATGGAATCAGTAATTGTTCAGGTAGTGGTGGCGGTAATCTCAGTATTAATCAAACCGCTCTTAATCTCGCCTGGGCAAATACTGGCCACGGCATTACTCCCAAATGATAATTACCGTAACGCACTCATTGAAACTGGCATTAATCGACTTGGCGATCGCTGGTCTATGATGGGTGCTAGCTGTGATGCCTTTGTTGCTACTGTTATTCGCTATTCAGGAATCGATAAAGAACTTTTGTTTGCTGTGGTGTCAGTAATGGTGGTCCAACTTCAAACTATGTCAAAAACTCCGGTAAATTCGTTGAGGTTGAAAACCGACAAAGCTCTCTCAAACCTGGTGATATTCGTCTCAGTTCTGGACATATCGAAATCTATGTTGAGCAAAACGGTGTTGGCAAAATCGCCTCCGCTTCTCACGGCTCACGCACTGGCGAACTACTACCTTTTTACGATAACTCTCGTACTTTTCAAAAGCATATCGCTATATTGGAAACACTAACATCTAATACCTAAAAGGCTAAACATGATTACAAAAAGTACTATCACTAAAAAACCAAAAAAACAAAAATACACAAAAACAGAAATATGCCAAAAAGGTCTCTTCTTTCCATCATGATAAGGGTTTTTTTAATTTTTGGTTCTTATCATAATCATTGCTGCCTTTATCAATTGGATTACCAACTCCGATAAAACCGCCACACTAGATTATTATCTTGCCCCAACCTCCGCTTCTTTTCATGATCGATGGAAAAAAACTTATCAAGGTGACGCCAAAATAAAAACTAAAAGCCAGGGAATTATACTATTCAAAATTTCTATGCTAACTTTTCAAGGAAGTTACTCAGGATCTCGAATTAAAAAAATAATCAAGTTACTTATCTTTATGAAGCACTTGACCCAGATTCTGATACATCAGGATTATTATAAATCACACCCAGATGATGAATCTCGCGTTCAACATATTGCCGATTTTAAAAGCCGACTTAGAGCGCAAAAAGCTACACTGATAGTGATCCAGTCTTTTAAAGTTACACCATATTCCAGTTATCAGGCCGGTTTCTCTATTGCTGCCGAAAAAGCAACCTCAAAGCCACCAAGGTAAAATTAAAAGATCACCCTCTTTACTTGCTCAGACCAGCAAATCGAAGAACTCAAAATCCGCTGCCTATAAATATCTAACCGACAACAAACTTAAATCCGAATAACTACGACATTGAGGGTTACTAGCTGTTAAAATAACACTTACATTCAAGTTACTTTTTCATTCAATATTTTTTTAAAAAAACTTCAGCCACTAAAAATATTCCCGTTATGATAAAAATATAATCATGAAGAAGGTCCAACAGCTATTTAAAAATAGTCTTTTTATCTTATTTTGTTTATTAATTTCAACACTAATTATTACTAGCTCCATAAAGGTTTACGCCTCTGAAGTCACAGATGAAAAAAACAACTCCCAAGCTAAAAATCCTACTACTACAAGTCTCTCTAATCAACTTTTTCTCAAGCCTAGATAATTTTTAGTGCATTAAATCTACCACCAGGCAAAGCAGAAACATATATCCAATCAGATATTCTTTTTTTATAATTCAAACGGCACCAACAATACTTGCTCATCAAGTGATGGCTTTTTCAACATCTTCTTATACTGGTAAAGGTTAATATGTCTGGCAGTAATGCTTATGAAAAAAAGCTTGGAGTGCTTTTTAGATCGATTGGTTATTCAAAAGAACAGACCGCAGGTATTATTGGAAATATCCTCCACGAAAGTAGTCAACTCAACCCAGTTACCCATGAAATGTATCAAAAGGGAAAATATTGGAAAGCCTCAGGCGTAGAACAAATTGATGGACATTTTGACCTATCAAGAAAACCAACGTAAAGGCATATGGATTAGGCATTATCCAATTCTCATTTGATTGGCGTACATTAATGTATAATTACGTCGTTGGAAAAGATCCATCACTTGCAAAATACTTCAATGAGCCTGACACCTACGCAAAAGGATATTCATATTCTGGTGATGATTTTATACGAGATGCAGGTGAAGCAGTATTTGATAAAATCTTCGCACTACAGGTTGAATTTCTACATGACCCAACATATACAGGTTTCTATAATCGTATAAAAGCTGTCGAAAGCCACTACTGTTGAAGAGATGGCTGGCGCTTGGTCCGCGAAAGTGGAGATGTGTAGTAACTGTGCTCCAGGTCGATCAGAATATAACGGACGACTAAAAACGGCAAGAAAAATTTACAATGAATACTCTAACGAATCCTTCATGACTAACGGTAAGTCAGTAACCACTAATACTAACTACACAAATAACTCAACTCCAACCTCAGGCAAATCACGGAACACTCTTAAATAATCATTCATCAATAACTTTTTATGGAGGTGGAGCCTCTGAAAATAACGGTTATGCTGGTAAAAATGCAGGCACCATCAATGGTGGTAAACTTGCAGATGGTCAAGTAGCTATTTCTCCAAAAGATCCTGACTTAAGGATTGGTGACATTATTTACATAGAAACTACTCCAGATATGACAAAAGAGGGAGCCTATGCGCATGGTAAAATATTTCATCGTCGCCGATACTGGTGCTGGCATACGCAAAGACAAATTACAATGTTGATGTTTTTCATGATGTAGCAAAAATCATCAGATAATAACCCAGCTCCCCTACGGATCCAGTATGACCGCTAAGATATATAAAGTAGCCTCAGGTGTGTCCTGGGAAGATTATCTTAGTAAATATAAAGGTAAAAGTCCGGTGGTCAAAGCGATGGAACCGACGTAACAATAATAGGAGACACCATCACAAATCTCTCCACGTCAGCAATTCAAAAAGTACTACCAAAAGCAACTATCAATGCTCAACTAAATAAACATTTTAGCCAATCTTCGGTCGATAATAAATCTGGTATTGATATCCTAAAAGAATTATCTGACAATAATACACTAGGTAAAACAATAGTATTCGCTCTTGGCACATATGATCGTGGTACCATTACATCGGACGATATTAAAAAAGTCATCGATATCTGCAGGTAAAAGACCGTAGAGTAATCTTTGTCACAAATTACTCAAAAAGACCCTAATGAAAATAATGACTATAGATTAAAAACAATAATTTATTCAACTCAGCTACTATAAATAATAAAAATGTCACAATCGCAGATTGGAGTGCAGTAATTAATAATAAAACAAACTTATTATTAGATAACTACACACCAAATGCAGAAGGGAACAACCTTATTTCGCTCAAACAATTCAACAAGCTATTAATAACACAGTAGATAGTGGTGGTTCAATCTCTAATCCTAATTGTGATGGAAATAATAATACTACCTTTTAATCCAGTGGTTGTTGATGGCTATACGTTTTCCCAATTCAAGGCACTACAAAAAGCTAACTTTCTTCAACCAGTGAAACAAAGGTGCAGGACCAAAGTGATATTATCTCCACTACCATGCAAAAAAACTACAGAGATGGGGCCTGTCATCACGATTATGCCGCACTCGATATGGGTATTCGCAAAAAAATGGTTGATGGACATGAATATACCTCAAAAGATTTTCCAGGCTTAGGCTATCCAGATTGGTATTACTATTCAACTGGTGTAAAAATCCTCGCAATTACAAACGGTAAATTCAAAACCTACAATACGTATGGAAGAGCAACAAATGGCTGGAAAAATAAATGTGCTTCAGTACAATTTTTAGCTGATGACGGTACATTATTTTGGATTGGACATATGGTATTTGAGAAATAATAGAAAACCAGGTGATCATTTTAATGTTGGTGACGTAATTGGTGAAATCGCTGCCCCACCATGCGCTATTGGAACCCAAAGTCACGTTCATTTTCAAGTAGGTACAAAAAAAGTGCACCAGGCGCTCCAACAACAATTTACGATATCTTTAATAAATTATGGGAAAGTGTTCCAGAGAAATAATATATGATAAAAAGTAGACTTTAAAAACCAAACGCGGCAAACAATTACTAATTATCACAGCAGTATCGGTTATATTTATAATTCTTTTTTTCAATTCCTTTTTATTCTTCATCGTCTAGAAACACGAACATGACCACGACCATGGGCCTGGAGACGAGATATATCAAGACACTCTCGGTTATAATAACAGACAAGTTATAACTAGCTTTTTCGGCGCATCGGTTTCTGATAGTATTCTTACTTGCCTAGAATCCAATCTTCTTACAGAACAAGAAAAATCAACAGCTCCCCACAAAAAAATAACAGTAATGGTATGGGTGATAACTATTATGAATTAACCTTCGACGAAAATAGTATATCTCAGTTATCAACAAACGATAGCCTCTATGCCACAGATTTTTTTATTACACATATAAACTAAATATTAATATATCTGATGGTCGAAAATATGAAATTACCACAAAAGTTATAAGTGAAGGATATAAACCAGATTTTTTTCTTACACAATCTTAAAAAAATATGCAATCAAATAATTATATTTTTGTGTAAAAAAACAATATTGAAGATCAATCTGCACTACTAAAAATGGGCAACCGAAGAGTTAAAAGATCAATACAGATAAAATCATTAATAAATAAACTCGCCCCACTTACTAAAAAAATATAATTTTATACTATACTTCTTCACTGAAGTAATAATCACTTGGTTATCCTTAAAAATTTCTCACCAAACATTTTTTTGTCTAGTATTGTCCAATTCTGAGAACACATCATCAAGTAACACTACTGGTTTTTTCCAGTTTCTTGAAAAATTAAAGTCTGCTTCAATAAACTTCATCGCTAAAGATCATCGATCGAAGCTCACCTCGACTCGCCGTCCCATCTGCTTCCTTCTCATTAAATAAAAAAACACAAAATCATCACGATGAATTCGAACCCAGTATGACCCTAAAAATCAGGTCTCGCTCAAATTCTCTTTCCAATCGATTAAAAATACTCTGCCTCTGAAACTTCACCTCCAAATAAATCTAATTTCAAAAAAACACCTGATCATTATTTTCTGCAATTGAATGATAAATCTGATTAAAACACTATATTTAGTTTATCCAAATATTTTCTGACGTTTTCTTTCGAATCTCAAGCCATACTTGGCAGTAGAAATATTCCATGAGAAAAAAATCACTCATTTCTACCAAAACTTCGACTCTGGTTTTATTTCTTTTATTACCATAAAAATCCAAACTCACCACGTTTATCATTATTTTTTATACTTTTTTTCAATAAATCATTACGTTGCTTTAGTGTCTTTCTCATATTTTTTGAGAGGGAACTACTATACCCCTCATCAAATTCTGCAATGACTCGATCAAAATAAACCCTTCTCTTTTGTTGGACTTGTCGCCACAAAATGCAAATCATCCGGTAAAAACAATACCACTGGGATATCGATATTTTTTTGGTAATCTTGCAGTTCTTTTATCTTCTACTAAAAATTGCTTTTTCTGCCCATCAAATAACACCACAGTTGAAAGTCCATTTGTAAATTTCAATTCAACTCGATAAAACTCAGAGCCTCTTCTTAAAATTTCCTCATCCGTTGCTCGAAAAAGATTTTTCCACGCAACGCTTCATAAATCGCCTCTAATACCGAAGTTTTTTTCCAGAACCATTTTTCCCCAACAATTAAAGCTTGTCTTCTTTTTACAGTGTAACAAAAACTCATCATGACTACGAAAATTAACTAATTTTTATCTTCTCAATAATCATTCTAGCTTTTTAGAGGCATAATAATGTGCGTATAATTATTTGATTTTTTTCATTTCCTAATCACCACCGGCGCTAATTTTCCTGAAATACCAAATGATAAATTATCTTCCTCAATCACATTAATCACGTCAACTAAATAGCGTGAATTTAAAATCACCTTTCCATCGTTTACCACCTCAGTCTCGAGCTCAGATGCATTTTCACCAAACTCATTAGCTACCGAAGAAACCGCAAAAGTTTGAGTCTCACTTTTTGCTTCACAAATAATTGATCCGCCGACACCACGTGAAAATAGAGCAGCTAGTTTCACAATGCAAAGTAGCTCACTTTTTGACATCTTAATATTTGAACCAATCGTTTCTGGGATTAAACGTCGATAATCAGGGAATGATCCATCAATTAATTTTCGAAGTAATTTCAATTTCCCCAAGTCTAAAGCGCACCTGTGAATTATCAAACACGATTTCAATCTCATTCATATTATCTGACATCGCCCCTAAAACATCAGTAAGACATCCCGCCGGCACAATCGCCTTCACATCACTTTCCACCTTTTCAATAAACATTCGCTCAGCCAGACGATACCCATCGGTTGCAGCAATATATAAGCTACCCTCAAAAGTATTAAAATATACCCCTGTTAGTGACGGCCTAGTTGTATCCGATGAGCAGGCAATTTTTACTTCATTAATCCCAGTCTTAAAAGCCTCAATACTCATTCGATAAATCACCGCTTCTGCATCATTAATATCAGGCAACTCCGGAAAATCCTCAGCTGGGCGCTCCATTAAAGGATGATTTATATTTACCAGAAGCCACAGTTAATTTTGAATCACTTGCAGTTAGTTTTATCTCACCCTTAGGTAAGTTACTAACAAAATCCGCTAAAAGTCTCGCTGGTACCGTAATCTCTCCATCTTTCGAATTAGCAACCCCTAAATAACTCACTATCGCCATATCAAGGTTTGTTGTTACTAGTTTTACTTTTCCATCTAATGCCTTTATCAGAACATTATTTAAGATAGGGTAAGGTGGTTCTACTTCCAGCCGCTACTCGACTAACAACCCCTAATGCCTTCGCTAATTTTCCTTGTTCAACGTTTATTTCCATATCTCTCCTTTATTAAATAATTAATTGTAGTAGTAATAGTCTATGTGGATTTTTGTGTATAACTTTCTTTTTATAGGAAGAATCCACTTTTTTTATTGTGTAAAACCACCTGGATAACTTTGGAAAACTTAGTGGAAAAACCTGACTTTTCAACACCTTTTTTGCGTATATATTATGATTTGCTTGATTTTTCCACATAGTTTTCCTCGACTTTTTTTCACCTACTTATTCACAAGGTCTTCCACAACTTTTTCCACATTATTCACTCAACTGCTCCCGAATCTCACCAATTTGGTCCCTCAATGTAAAATTCATCTTCATATCTGTTTCGATTTTTCTTAATTCCGTGCATTACCGTGGTGTGATCTTTAACTCCTACCTCAAGGGCAATTTTTGGTGTACTCATCTGTAAATCTCTCGACATAATAAACATCGCAATCTGTCTTGCTGTCTTTATATTTGAAACTCGACTTCTTCCACAGAGTTCTTCTGGCATAATATTAAAATAATCAGCCACCTTATTCACCACTGTTTTACTGGTTAAGTTACGCCCTCTCACTCCCACTACTTGGCAGGGGTAGATGCTAGACCTTCCTGAATTATGCTGAGCGGGGAAACGCCCTTTAATTCAGAAAGTGCTACAATTTTTTTCCATAAAGACTCTGAAGATCACGTATATTAGTCTCTACATTTCTCGCAATATGTTCAATTGCTTTTATTTTTCAATTTCTACACCATCAAATTCTGCCTTCGCGTGTAAAATTGCACATCTATCTTCAAAACGTTGGATATTGTAGATCAAACGCACCGGTCATTGTTAATCTCGACGCCAGGCGTTCATCCACGGTCTTTAATCTGGCTCGGCAATCTATCACTCGTGATAATCACTTGTTTATTTGGTCTGATGCATATCGTTAAAGATATTGAAAGAAATTCTTCCTGACTCTTTTTCCTTACCAACGATAAATTGAAAATCATCGATAATCAAAACGTCAAGTTTTCTGAAACTTTTTATGGAAATTCTCCATGTCACCTTTTTCGCACTGCATTAATAAAATCAGTGTAAAAATGATTGATCGGCGTATAAAGAATTTTTTTAATTTTGGATTTTTCTTTAATAATTCATTTCCAATTGCTCCACAAGGTGTGTTTTACCAAGACCTGGCCCACCATATAGGAAAAAAACGGATTATATTTATCCCCAGGATTGTCGATAATGTTTTTAGCAACCGCCACTGCTAATTCATTATTTGTTCCCACCACGAAAATTATCCATCGTGAATTTACTATTTAATCCGGTTGAAAAGTGTGGGGTTAAAAGCTATTTGCAGGTACTGTAATTTTTTTCTACCGTACTTACTCGATTTTTGCAGCTCATCAAGACTCACCTCACGTGATTTTTCACCTTAGTAGTATTACTTATTACTACATAGCTGGTGTTTTTACTACGATTTTATTTTGATTCTAGTGCGGCACGAATATGAGAATCAAATTTTTTTCGAATATTGACTTGCATAAAAATATTTGGCACACCAATCTTTATTATTCCATCATCCGTACTAATCAATGAAGTATGTGTCTGAGCAAAAAAAGTTGCATAATTTTTCCTGAGAAATCTTAGTTTCAAGTTCTGCTAGCACATTATTCCACACGTCAAACACCGCCGCTACCTCCAGCTTTTTCTCTATAACCTTTAATTACCCCTATTATAACAAATCTTCATACTTTTCCACAGGTTTATTTTTTTATCTTATTTTATGCTCTAATAATGAAATCCATATAAGGGGTGGAGTTATCCACAATTTGAAATTCATATAGAGAGCCTTGTGTGGAAAACTTCTTGAAAAAGTGGAAAACTACGGTATAATTAAACACAGTTTACAAATACAGGGATTATGAATATAATCCTATGTGAAATAAAGGAAACATATGCCAAAGCGTACATATCAGCCACATAAGCGTCAGCGCAAACAGGAACATGGTTTCATGAAGCGTAATGCTACTAAAAATGGCCAAAAAGTATTAAAACGCCGTCGCATTAAAGGACGTGCCCGTTTAACTTACTAAAAAGAATACCGCACTTTGCGGTATTTTTATACCACATTTTCCGGCATTTATTCTTAAATGGTTATGCTATATAATAGAAACACATGCGACATTTTCTTGAAACAGTTCAAACAGTTTTTGAAATTGCCCCCAAAAAACGCTTTGAAGTTTTTGAACTCTTTTTGAGTTTTATGCTTTATAATCTCGTTAGCCTCCTACCGCCAATTGCTACTGCTGGCATCATCGCTGTCATCACTCAAGGTTCCAACTTTTCACGCCATCTGGTTTTTATGTGATCCTGTTTCTCTTGTTTTTATATCATTGAATATACGATTCTTGGCTGGAAGTATTATATCTATGTCACGCTTTCGCATTATTATTACGGCACTGTTCAGCAAAAAACTTTTCGATCATATTATTAGTAATATTTCAATCACTGAGAAAAATTTCTCGTGGCCGCATCACCGACACCTGTAAAGAGGATGTTTCATATTTAATTCAAACTATTAACTCCGCTGCGATTGCTCTTACGGGTATCATCCAGCTCTGATTATCTTTCTTTAATTTTTGCTAGTTATAATATTTTTATCGCCCTTATTGCCCTAATTATCGACCTTCTCTATATCTATTTAATGTCTAAAAAATTCTAAAAATGTTGCAAAAACTATTTTGATGGTGTCCGAAAAATATCAAGACCGTATTTTTAGATGTTTTAAATCAAATCTTAAATAATTTAAAACAGATTAAAACCCTTAATTTGATGCCAATTTTAAATCGCAAAATCAGCTCAATCGTAGTAGTTATGATGTGCAGTATGATAAACGCTATCTTTATCTCACTTCACGTTACTGTAAAATTCCGATGATTATTCAAGTTGGAAAAATTACGCTCTACATTGTTCTTGCCGCACTTGTTTTTAATAACCAAATCACTATTGATAAACTTGTGCTTTTAATTAGCTATTTTGAAATGGTCGTTACGAACACCGATAAAACTCTTGAAGAATTATTAAACCTCACTACTTTTCAGTATCCGCATCCAGCGCATCAAATCCATCCTAAACTACACAAGTTACACTAAAAATAGCTTTGGCAACCTCAATAATGATTACATTAATGGTGATGTTCTGTTTGAAAAATGTTTCTTTTTAGTATTAGTGGCCATGAAATTCTTAAAAATATTTCCTTTGAAGCAAAACCGAATGAAATCACTGCCATTGTTGGAAAACCTGGCTCTGGTAAAAACTACCATTATCAATCTCTTATATCGCCTCTACTCTATAAAATCAGGTAAAATTCTGATTGATGGTCGTTCGATTTTTGACTACACTAAAAAAAGTTTACACCACCAACGTTTCTGGGTGTTTTTCAGCGTCCTATTATTTTCGAGATGAGTATTAGGGATAACTAAGCGTAGTTGATCGTAATCAAAAACGTCAGATTGAAGCCTGTCGTCGAGTTGGCTTATTTGAAAAATTGCCAGTCTTCCTCGTGGTTTTAAATACAGTCTTAAATGAAGAACGCAGGGATTTTTACCGATGGGGAATTACAGAAACTTGCGATCGCCCGTGCGCTTCTGAGTCAGGCGGAAATTCTCCTTTTTGATGAAGTAACCAGTAACGTGGATCCTGAAACCTCAAAAAGAAATTATTAAAATTCTCGAAGACCTCAAAGGATGATCACACTATAATTATTATCACCCATAAGTCAGAAATTATGAAAATTGCCGATAAAATAATTGTGCTTAGCGAAGGTAAAGGTTGTTGCAAAAAGGTAAAAATAAGGAAGTTCTCGCAAAAGCGCACTCTATCGTGAACTTCGTTCCGCTACTTTCGCCAGACCAAGTCTTGATGACGAATCTGAACATATTAAGGCTGACAGTCCAGAAGATTTTTCTTTACAAACCGAAGAGCTTCTCTTGAGTTAAATTAATATTAATTCCTAGATCAAAACCTATAAAATTAAAAATCATCATATTTATCTTAAATCCAAAACTCATTTTTCTAAAGCTAAAAAGATCCCTATCTTCTTCCAAAATAACATCCCCACAAAAACTCCACAGAGGTGATAAAATTAATATAATGTTATCTAGTAAATATCGTTTCCATTCTCGTGGTGGCGTTAAAGTATACTTATCAAAAGGAAGACTATTCGCACTCCAAAAAGTCTCCCTGGTTTTGCGCCAAACAAAAGGATGAGGCAGCGTTATGCAGTTGTAGTTTCCAAAAAAAGTTCTTAAAACCGCAGTTGGACGCAATCAAATCAGAAGACGTGTTTACGAAGCTATCCGCCTCGAGTTTAATCCCTAATCTGAAGCTTGACTGCATTTTTGTGATCTATTCTAAGATTTTTACTAAGATGGATTTTAATCAGATTCGCGCTATGGTTTCCGACCTTCTTGAAAAAAGCCAAAAACAGAATAGTTTTTACCTTTATCTATGTTATAATTAACCAAATGTTTGAGTTAATTGATTTTCTAATTGTCAACCCGATTATTAATATTCTCTTAGTAATCTATAATTACATTGGTGATTTTTGGTGTAGCGATGATCGTCTTCACTTTGATCGTTAAATTTCTTACCTGGCCACTCATTAAAAAACAATTTGTTCAGATGAAGTTAATGCGTAAAATTCAACCTGAACTTACCGAGATTCGCAAACGCTGCAATGGTAATAAACAGCTTGAGACTATCAAATGATGGATCTCTATAAGCGCAATAATGTCAAGCCACTCACCTCAATCTGGACTCTTTTTATCCAACTTCCAATCTTCTTTGCGCTTTTCTTTTCAATTCGTATTATGGTCACTCCAACCGTCAAGGATAATGTCTCCAAGCGCGCTTACCCCTGTAGTTTCCGAGATGACCCGCATTGATGAGATTATTAACTTGCAAAACACCTATCTTGAAAACACTTCAGAACGAACCTACGATTTTAAACCTCAACTTTTTGGAAAAGTCGATCTTTCCGTTCGCGCCGGCCTCACTTCGCTAAGTTCATTAATTATTCTTCTATTTGCTCTAGGTTCTGCATTTACTCAGTACTATATGTCAAAAATGCAGATGCCAAAGAAGAGTGCTAAGAATACCTGGAAGAAAATGGTTGAAGATGCTAAAAGCTGGTAAGGATATGGATCAGGCCGACCTCAATAATATGGTTTCTGGACAGATGAGTTTTTATGATGCCAGTCATGATGCTGATGATCACGATCAATCTTCCTGGCGCCCTTGTTATGTACTATCTTCTCTCTAATTTAGTCACCATTCTGCAGCAAAAAATTGTTTTCAATCAGGTAGATGAAAAACTCGACGATAACACGGATCGCGCTATTCTTAGGGAACTAAAAAAGAAGACCTCTGATATTAAAGAGGCTGAGGTAGTGAGAATAAGAAAACCGGCACCCGTATCACTCGTATTTCTGCCAAGGATGCCAAAAAATCTTCTAACGACTCTTCTTTAAAACAAAAATCATCCTCAAACTCAACCCAGCCAGATAACGGCTAGGAGAATAGGAGTTTTATGAATCGGGATGAATCGATTCGTTTTGCAACAAAAATATCTTGAGGATCTTTTGTCGTTTTTCGGTATTAATGTAGCTGTTTGGTCCACTATCGACGATGATGTTATTCAACTGAGCGTACCAAGCACTAGCTTTAAATTCACTTCTAATTGGCAAGAATGCGGACAATCTACGCGCCCTCCAGCACGTCGTTTCCATGGCACTTGTCGCCCATAATTCTGAAGTAACTCGCGTTAATGTTGATGTGGCAGATTACAAACGCCAACGAGCGGAGCGTATTGAGCAAAAAGGCTGAAGGTTGGATTCAAAAAGTTCGTGAGACTGGGGAATCAATGACTTTGGAACTTAATGCGGTGGACCGCCGTGTTGTTCATAAATTAGCTGAAGATTATTCTGATATCACCACTCATTCTGAGGGTGAAGGTCGTGCAAGGCATTTAATTATTGCTAAAAACCACTTTAATCTTTAATATATTTGCATAAAAATAAGACCCCATAAAGGTCTTATTTTTTTACTACTCTTTGTTTCAGGCTTTCCAATAATTACTACAAAGTCATAATTTTTGTATCAATACCCTTTGGTAACTCACCAGCTGGTTTCAGCAGTTAATCCATAGTAGGTTTCCAACTTTCTTCTTCGTCTCTTCCTTAGAGCCTATCATATAGAGCGAAACCTTGTCCGGATATTCTCCCTTTGGCGCATTACCGGTGCCGGTAACTCTAAAAACCAGCTTTTTCGAGTTCAATCTTTTTCATTTGCCGCTATACCACCCTCATCGGTACCATTTAAGGCGAGGATACGTGAAGTGGCTGGGGAATCACTATAGTCAACTATCTTACTCTCGAGGAATTGTTGAATTTTTGTATAGTTTTGTACTCCGGCACTTGGAATCACAAATGAAATATCAACCCCACTAACTGGAAAACTCGCATTTTTAACTAAATTACCTTCCGGCGTGTTAATTAATGGCACCGACGCAATATTAGCGGGATTAAAGTCGGACATCACTTTTGCCGCCGTTTTAATTTCATCAATATTCACGTTAGTTTTTAGGTTATCCCCAGGACATTCACTAAATTAATCATAGCAGGGATATCCATACCTTTTTTCGGCTATGCGGTTTTTAATCGCCACAAGCTACCTTTTGTTGATTTTCTCCGCGTGTAAAATCACCGCTTGCTGAACCGTGTCTGGCGCGGGCAAGATCCTAGCGCTTTTTCACCATCAAGGTGTGTTGTACGCCAGCCTTCATCACTACTTTTGTGTAGTAATAATCATTAATATCTTCATCAACCGTTACAGTGATCCCGCCTAGCGCATTCACAATCTGCACCAACGACCCCCAGTTTACATGAATATAATAGTGCATCTCAAGGCCAGAAATTTCACCAAGTGATTTCATTACCGCCTGCGCTCCCGCCTCTTCGTTTTTACCATTATTACTCGCGCAAACATAAACCTCGTTAATTTTACCAGTGTAGCAAGCTTCGCGCCCCACTTTAAGGTCGCGCGGTAAGCTCATCGTTACTGCATTCTTTGCTTTCTGATCGATCGACATTACCATCAGGGAATCAGTTAATTGTGCACCATCATGCACATATTTAGCCCTCACTTCCGGCCATGTCATATCCAGAGGTTCCAAAAATTGCAATATTAGTGCGGCCTTGCTTATCGGACTTCAGTGGTGTTATTTTTTCTGTTACTACAGTCTTAACGAGATCAACCAAATTTGATTTTCCACCAGTCACTTTTGCAACTAATTGATCACCATATAAATATAGTGCAGTCCCGCCACAGAGTAATAAGATTAAGAAAATAGTTAATTTTGGATGACGTCTAATGAACCCCTTCTTCTTTGGTTTTTTATCATCCTCACTAGAATCTTGGTCCTTACGCCCCTTTTTTCTATCCTTAAATAGTTCATCAGATGATAAATCCATTAAGTTTTTCATCATCAAAACGTGCATCACCCAGTTCATTTTTATTGTCAAAATCTTCATCAAAATCATCTTGGCGTGTTGGTCCAAACGCCTGCACTGGTTCCACAAAATCATCGTGATTTCGTTTGCTAAGATCACCTATTTTACGACGAATTCTTGAAGTAACTGTAACTGGTTTACTGGTTTCAGTGAGTTCTGGCTTAGCTGAGGTTGCTTTATTATTAAAAGCTTCCATCTCAGGCATTGCACTTATCTCACTAATTGTTCTTGTGTTACCAGATCCCACAGATTGCTTTCGTCGGATCTCAGCTTGTCCAACCAATGGATCATCGCTTTGAGCGAGTGATATATTCCGGTTACGCAATTTTTCTTTACGTAATCTCTCGGCCCTAAGCAAACGTTGCTGCTCTAGGTGTTGTTTTGTGGCCTGATCCTCACCAATCTCCAGGCTAGCCTTAGGTCGCACGGTTCGCGCTACTCTTTTATTCCTCGAGGGTGATATTAGTCCATCAATATACGAATTGCTCATTTTTGCCACAAAATCTCCATCTACTATATAATTATAACAAATATGGCACTGAAATTGACAAAAAAAGCAAAAAGCGTCTAATGGATTTTCTGGAAGACTTTCAGAATAATCATGAATACTCGCCATCCTATCGTGAAATTGCAGCAGGACTCGGTTTACGCTCCGTTGCCTCTGTTGCTGAACATATCGACAATCTAGTCCAGCTTGGTTTTTTTGAAACGCAATGCTGGTTCCGCTCGCTCCCTAGAAATCGTCGATCTCACTTTTCCAGAAACTACCGCGCTTTTTAAACAGCGTCTTCAGTTCGCCTCTGAAGCTGATCGCGAAGTTTTGCTTCAAGCTGCTGAGATCTTAGGGTTAGACCTTGAATAGGTACGATATTTATAATATGATATAAAGCAACTAAAGAGGTTGTTATGGTAAAAAGACATTATCGATCGTTGTTCCTGTTTATAATGAAGAAGAAGGTATTGAAACTTTTTATTGAACATAGATTACTGCCAGAACTCATCAAAATATCAGAAAACTATAATTGTGAGTTAATCTTAGTTAATGATGGATCATCTGATAATACACTATCCATCTTACAAAAAATATACACAAACAATCAAAAACGTTATAAAGGTATTGAGATTAAAGTTATTGCTCTTTCTCGCAACTTCGGGAAAGAAGTTGCTTTGTCTGCGGGATTTAAGAACGCAACTGGTGATGCTGTCTTTAGTATAGATGCGGATGGGCAGCAGCCGCCAGAAATTATGGAAAGTTTTATTAAATCTTGGGTAAAAGGTAACGAAATAATTATTGGTGTTAGAGATCATTATACTAAACACGGATTGATCCCAAAACTTGGTTCCAAACTTTTCTACAAAATCTTACATCTCATGGGGAATAAAACTACAGTAGAGGGAAGTACAGATTTCAGGCTTATTGATCGAGAAGTTATTGATCAATATAACAAACTTACTGAACATAATCGCATCACTAGAGGTCTTATCGATTGGATGGGCTATAAAAAGATCATATAAAAATATATTTACGGTAATCGTCAATCTGGAAAGCCCTCCCATAACTTCTCTAAATTATTTAAACTTGCCATTGATAGTTTCATCTCTATGTCGACCACACCTCTAACAATTTTTGGCTATCTAGGAAGTATTATTTCAATTTTTGCCTTAATTTTTGGGCCTATTTTGTATTATTAATCAATATATCTTAAATGACCCATTACATCTATACTGGGATGGTTCAGTCCAAATGACAATCTTTATTACGTTCTTAATCGGACTTGTCATGATTTCGCAATATATTACATCTCTCTATGTATCTCATATACATGCAGAAACTCAAAATAGACCATTATACATAATTAGTAAGAAGGAATCTCGTAATCTAGAATCGACTAAAAAAATAATTTAGTAAACTTACTATTAGGAAAGATAGTAGATAAAAAGCAAAGAGATGCTTTTAAAACCGAACAAAAAAATCATACTGTTTATAACAAAACCGAACATCAATAAATAAAAAAATAAAAGTATTGTGTGGAAAAACTAAATAAAATGTGGAAAAAAATCAAACCGAACAATCATTAAAAAAATCATAAAAATAAAATCGTAGATTTGCAATGTGCACATGTGGAAAACTTACAGAATATATTTTTTTATGATAGAATAATCTAAAATAAGGAGGTCGATGGGAATTTTTAATCTACGAAAGAAAAAAAGAGATAGCTGATACGAACGTTTCTCCAGTAACTGGCTTTGAATATCTTGAGAATAATCAAATTTATTTTGATGGAGCCTGTCAGTCTCTTCGACCTCAGCCAGTTATTGATGCTTTGGTAGAGTATTATCAAAAATTCAACTCTTGCGGTGAACGAGTTAAATATCAATGGGGAAAAATCACTGATCAAAAAGTCGAAGAAACGAGAGAATTAGTTTTTAAAGTATCTTAAATTAAAAAGAAAGATTATTTTGTTAGCTTTACCTTGAATACCACTTACGGCATAAACCTTATACTCTCCCAGTTTGATCCCAAGAAATCACAGATAAAAACCATTGTCACTTCTGACATTGAGCACAATTCTGTTTTTCTTGCCACCCTTGCTTTTTCTGAAAAACATAAACTTGATCGTCTAGTCTTATCAAGAGAAGCGGATGGTTCAATTCCTATCTCCGAAATACCAGATAATTCATTAGTTGTAGTTAATGTAGTTAGTAATGTCGACGGTCGTGTTCTTAAAAATCTTTCAGAACTCGTTTCTTTTGTTCATCAAAAACACGGCTATATTATTCTTGACGCCGCACAAGCAATGGCGCATAACAGAGAGATACTTTTTAATACAGAAGCCGATGCAGTTTGTTTTTCGGCTCACAAGATGTATAGCGCTTCTCTCGGCGTAATGGTAGTTCGAAAAAGACTTTTTAGAACAAATAAAATCTTCTTTTCTTGGCGGTGGTATGGTTGATGATGTAAAGAAGAGTAGCTATCTCCTTTCATCAGAACACGATAATAAAAATACACTGCCTTCGAAGCTGGCCTACAAGCCTGGGGAGATTATAGCACTAGCGCAGCTATTAAATGGCTTGAACAACTCCCCGAATCCGTAAAAAAACAATTAGAAAAATGTGAAGAAAAACTTTTTGATTTCTTATCTACTCACCCTAAAATTCATTGTTTTGAACCAAGAAAAATCTAGTACGTTCTCTTTTTATATTGATCAAGTCAATAGTCATTTAATCGCTGAAGCGCTCAGCGATCAGGGAATTATGGTTCGTTCAGGATATTTCTGTGTACACTACTATTTAGATCACAAACTAAATTTACCTCCGTTAGTCCGCGTTTCGTTAGGGTATCAAACCACCGAATCCCATATTAATAAATTAATTGGTATATTAAAAAAAGTTTTAATTTATTATGTGTGAAATTTTGGTGCATAGTAAAAAGTTTAGTAAGGGAAGAAAATGGTCTGTATAGCTGCATTTATTATACTTAGTGTTATTTCTGTTTTTTTGTTGGGTTTTTAAGTATTTTTTTAACCGAGAACTTGGCAAAAAAATATTGGGTAGTTTTTCAAAAAGCTTGGCATTGTGTCTTTAAAAAAAGTACGTTTACAAAAATGTGATACCAATTTCAAGGATGATGTGAAACATACTCTTCTCAAAACGTATAGTACTTAAACATCCAAATCTTTTTAAAAACCAGCCAGCGCTCTTATCGAAATTCTTTCTATTGTCATTGTTTTTTTATTACGGTTTGGTCTTTTGTTATTGCTATTAAATCGCTTCTCGCACTCTGGGTTTTTGGTACTTGTAATATTTCTCATCCCAGCCAGTGTGGACTTGGTTCCGAAGTTTGTAGTATTGATCAAGCTGAGCCTACTGATTTATTTAATAAAATCGGTCGTGGGTTTTTCTGAATGGGGTGAGATTTTTTTCTACCATCCCAGATCGCTTTAAAAACTTGGCAGGCTCAAGATTATCTCACTAATGCCAGTATTCCATTCATTGATCTTACCAAAGACCATGATGAGTCCTCTTCAAAGAATACCAAGAAACTTCTTCAGTTTTATCATTCTCAAATCATCCCAAATTCTTCGAAGGTTGCCGTGGATATTATCGACCCAGGCTGTATAGTTTGCAAGCAGTCTTATCTAAATCAGAAGCAATCAAGTTTCCTAGATCAATATTTTACCGTCGCCAACTTATATCCTATTCCAAAATCTGATAGCGAATATAAATTTACAAATTCGAAGCTAGTTACTGATTATCTAAATTCAATTGTCTATCTCGTCCAACAAAAAAATTCAAAAAAATACTATCAAGATCCCATTTTGATTTCATAAAATTAAGTAAAGCAACATCAAGATAAATTAAGTCTCCTCTACGTCTTCCAACCAAGATGCTGATCGTCTATATACTGGTTCAAGTGATAATCGTAATTATATTGATCTCTTTAATTATTCATATGATCATGACACTGCCCTTAAAGAGTTAGATGCTTGGTCTAAAGAATTTGGACTTAACGTAGATGATCGTCATCTCCTTAAATCTGTTATTAATAACCAAGAAAAATCAAACTTCAGACAAACGTCAAACCAAAGAAAATACTTATGTCAAACAGATTATAGAAAATTTAAATAAAAACCAGCAAGATATCAAAAAAACTAGTTGAAGAAAACCTTAAAAGCTAAAAGGTATCCCAGTTGAAATATTTGATGGTAAAAACATAATGGTTTATTTAAACTTAAATAATTAAAATGTTATTTAGTTTAGTTAATATTTAAACTATGGCAGTTAATTTAGACTTGGTTATTATTAGACAATAAATTTTAGAATACAGTACAGTTTGACGAAGTGTGTTAAAATATAACCGTAAACAATATAAAATAACAAAACTATGTCAAAAATACTCAACAAAAACAACACGAAGATCAAACCGAAGATGCTTTATCTGGTTATTCGTTATTTTGTTTCTTATCATTGTTGGCTTTATTAATCTACTATTTTTTTCCTAAAAGAACAACCTAAAAATCCATAAGTGAAACAAAAAAATATTACTGCTGTTACAGATAATAAACAAGAAAAACCTACTAAAGAGGAGTCCAAAAATATTAGTCCAGATGGTACAAAAGAAGATGAGGAGTCTGGTAAAACACCCTAAAACCCCCTCCTCAGTATGAAGGTGAGGATATTAATAAACTCAATCGCTTGACTGGCGTCATTAATTATAAGGGTATTAACTCCGACAAACTTATGCTTCGTCTTACTATTGATCAGCTCTTACATTCTGGAAATTGTCAGTTAACTATCACTTCTACCTCCAGTAAAACAGTAGCCAAGACGGCTAATGTTGAACCCGGTCCTTCTTCATCGTCATGTCAGGGTTTTGATATCCTCTTGACCAGTTAGAAAAAAAGGTGAACATAAAATTAAAATCGAAGTAACAGCTGATAATAAAACAGAATTTTTGAAGATGCAGTCACAATTTGACAATAATTTCAGGAAAAAAATTAGTAAAAAAACTTTATGGTTAAGCACTTATTATTTTGTGTTTTTACATTTTTCGATGATAGCCACTCTTACTTTCTTTCTGTTAAAATACTTAAAAACCTTCCCACGCAATTGATTTTTCTAATTTTAAACCAGGTAATATTATTTCTGATAATACTATGTCTGATACCGACACAATGGATGAAAGTATCTATCCAGAGGTTTCTCACTAAGATTAATTCCTGTAATGACTATAATATTTCTAAAAGCAGCTAACTATCCAGCCTATAAATATCATATTGAAAACGGTCATTTTGTATGTCTTTCACAGGAGACTTTTTGAATATAACGGGCAAAAACAAACTGCAGCACAAATTATATTTGAAGCTTCTCGTGATTACATTATTAATCCTCAAGTCCTGATTGTCTTACTAGAAAAAGAACAAGGATTAATCACAGACACTTGGCCAAATCATATCCAATATCGCAGCGCCACAGGCTTTGGATGCCCAGATACTGCCGAGTGTGATGCACAATATTATGGTTTTAGGAACCAAGTACGCAATGCAGCAAAGCTTTTTCGAGAAGTCTTAGATGGTGGCTACACTAATTATCCAATCGGCAATAATTATATTCTATATAACCCAAATCGCTCATGTGGTGGTTCTATAGTTAATATTGAAAACCGTGCAACGTCCGCACTTTATCGTTATACCCCATACCAGCCTAATCAATCAGCACTAGCCAATTATTCAGGAACTTCCTACTGTGGTGCATATGGTAATCGTAATTTTTATGCTTTATTCCAAAAATGGTTTGGCGATCCAAATGTTTCCTATTTTGCTCCAGATAGCGCTTACCTATTAGATGGAGACTATCAAATCACATCACTCACTAATGTGGTCTTAGCTAATAATCAATTAAATAAAGAACAAGATTCGACTTTAATTATTAAAAACAAGATAATACTAAGTTTACTCTTAAAAGAAATCTTGATGGTTTTTACTATATTATTAATCCGTCAACAAAAAGGTTCTCAGTATGAGAAAAACAAACTTACTTTTTCGGAGTTAGATAATAAAGGCTGTTCTTCTAAGTGGTCATTCCAACCTGTTGGTGAAAATTATGTTATCCAATCTGCTTGTTATAATAAAGCTATAGATATTTATGGTGGAAATATTAATAAGGATAATAATCCGGTTTCGTTATCTAATCCAAATAGTACTGACTCACAAAAATGGAAACTACTAAAAGTTAATGACGATAATGGGGCAATTAAAAGGATATTTATAATTTTGTTTCTCCAGAAAAACAAGGCTATAGACGTGATAAATTTTGGAACCACTAATGGTACTGAACTACAAACTTATATTAATGCAAAAAAATGTCGCGCAACAATTTGAAATTTCACCAACCAAAGATGGTTTTTACTCAATTAAAATCAAATTCAAATAAAGTCCTAGATGTTTTTGGAGGCGGTCGAAGCAATGGTACTAAGGTCCAACTATATGATAGTAATAATACATGTTCTCAAAAGTGGTTTTTTAGTAAGAATCAAGAATATTACACTATCCATTCTGCCTGTTCTGGCAAAGCTATTGATTCAATTACTGGAGGAATCGATGGTAGTAAAATCAAAATATCTGATTTTTAAAGAAGGTGTTTCTTCTCAAAATGGAAGCTACAGGATACTGATAAGAAAGAGAACCATTTTTCAGTAGAAGATAATAAAAATTTAGAGAATAAAGAAACGAAACTAAATTATCTAGTGTATCAGATATTAAAGATGGGCAAATTTACTATATTAGTAATGTTGCTGACCAAACAAAAGTTATTGATGTAAACTATTCTGGAACCTCAAATGGCACCAATGTTCATCTATATCAAAAATGGGGAACGAATAATGAAGCTCAACAGTGGATTATTCGGAAGGATAATAATGGCTACTTCACATTTATTAATCCAAATTCAAATAAAGCTCTAGATATTGCTAGTGGTTTTATTCATGACCGTACTAATATTTGGATATATGATCAGAATAATTCTTGTGCTCAAAAATGGAAATTAGAAAAATCAGGGTGAAGTATTTAGAATTCTAAAGCGCTTGCAATGATAAAATGTCCCTTGATCTAGATTATGGTAAAAACCGATAATGGCACAAATATCCAGCTATATCAAAAATGGGAACGAATAATAAAGCTCAACAGTGGATTATTCGGAAGGGGTAGAAAAATTCAATATCCACTTTTTGACAGTCCTCATAAATAATTTAATTTTTTACGCGCTATATAAATTAATGTAGTCCTTATAAATTCTACACCTAGGCAAACTAGAATACGAATAGTATAGATCTTAATGAGAATACTATAAAACCTAAAAACGTATCGTTAATATGAGCCTGCGGATTAAAAAGTAACCATATCTTTTCCCTGATATAGATATTTTTCATGAATAATGTACACTCAAAAACCAAACTTGCGACCTTATTGACTATTTGATTAAAGAAAAATCTTTTTATTTAAAAGTCGTGAATAAAGCTAGTTGTTATTAATACACAGGGAAGAGAATCTAGTCCCTGATAAAGATTTGATGGCACATTTATATAACCTCTTTTTAATAATTCCACTATGAATGGACCAGAACATAATAATAAAATCCCAAAAAAATAAGCTTGGTAAAGTCATCTTACTAAAAACCTATGCTCTTTTTTGATACAGCGTATCCATAAAATATATAAAATAACGGATATGTAATTGTAAAAAAATGGAAACGTAGTTTGATGATAGAAAAAGTTAAGTAATGGACTTACTGAAGAAAAGATAAACATCAAGCATAAAAAGCTCTTTTGTTTGACTATTATTCAAAGAGTTAAAGCATCTTTAGTAAGAAAGGTGAAAAAGAACGATTCCAACATAGGTACCAATAAACCAATACGAATTTGTAGTAAAAGGAAAGAATAATCTCATAACATTAAAGAAAGAACCTAAGAAAGCTCTATCTCTAAAAAAAGGCAGAAAAGTAAGATTAATACTGAATAGAACCATACTGGATAAAAGTATTTTTAATATTTGTTTCTTTCTTGATTTTTCCTTCGAATTTACTGAAAAAAATAACCAGTTATAAGAAAAAAAGAATGCAACTCCAATTTGACCTAAACTTAAGAGAATATTTATTAACCATTTATTTTTCACCGTTTAATGGGATTAGTCCAGAATGTTGTGCAAAATGACTAGCAACAATCAATAGAATAGAAAATATTCTTAAGAGCTCTATACTAGAATTTCTTTTTACTTTTTACGTCTTTCATCAATATTAAAAGTTATGTAATCAGCAATGATCATCTTCGATAGTAATTCCATATTTTTAAATAGTGATGTATTTTACCCCAATCATATGGAGTTAACTGTTTCCAATGAAAAATCGGCGATGGTTTCATTTCTTTTAATTCCAAGAAATCTAATTTATCTACAACTGGACCACCTCCATGCACGGGATGGATCTTATCCAAGTCAGCTTTTACTTGGATGTGATATACGGAAAAGGCATAAGATACATCAAGCAGCATTAGAATAGCTAAAATTACAGTCCCAATTCCAATTTTTAATTTTCGTTTGATTCTTTTAGTTCCAATAATATTAATATTTGATGAATGTAAATCATAAATATAATTACCATAGCCATTAACGGCTGACTTAAGAATCTAACGTAAAAGGTCATCATGAATATTAATTAAAGAACCAGCCCCAAAAGATAGCATAACAAAGAGAATGCAATATATTTGATTTTTCAATTTTATCTCATCAATTTCTTTCTTTCTTTTTTTAGATATACTTCACCCACAAAATATTATAACAAGCAAAGGGAAAGAAGAAGGCTATATAACGGATATTGTACCAAAAGTGCTTATAAAGACTAAAGAACAAATGGCTAGGAGATTTAAATAAAAGCGTTAGTGAAACATAATCGTATATCTGTGCATATGTTCCGCCAGTTCTGACTCCCAGACCTGCACCGGCATAAAAGAATAATAATCCAAGCAATACTCCGCATACTCCGACTAACTGTAATTTATATTTTTTTGAATAAAGATGTGATGGAAACCTTTTTTTGGACTAAATTCACAACTAACCATCCTGCGACAATCATCAAAGAACGCAATAGGAGAAACTTCTGTCGATATTCCAAAAAGAAACCTAAAAAAATAGAATCAATACAAATTTTAATAAAAGTAACCTTCTCTATTTTTAGTACGGTAAAAACATAGAAATACTACAGTTACTAGAGCTGACAAGATATAGTTGTGGATATAGGAAAAACGATATGTGAAAATCTCACTGATCGGAGACACCATAAAAATTTGAAAATATGCAAAATAAACCAACACATCACTATATTTCATTCTAATTTTTTTCGACCAAGCGTCAAAAAGTTATTCCATAGATTAATCCCCATGACATCAGGACAGATAACAATCTAAATATGGCATCTAAACCAAAGCTGAATTGTATTGACATAAAATGTGTTGCTATTCTCTGATAGAACTCACCTAGTCTAGGAATATAGTGATATATTCCGTCAAGTAATTTCAATATACCACTGTTCATATCACTACTATAATGTAGTATATCTTCATAACTTTCCGTCATTAAAAAAATATAGAATAGTAAAAAAAGAGTGGTACCACAAGAAACAAAAATACATATATATTTTTCATAAAAAGAAAACTTCTCATTCTTTCCATTAGAAAGTTTTTTTCATTGTTACCTCACATTTCAAACTAAAACCATAATAACATATTTTTATTTAATTATATGTTTTTTTCTTTTTATGTGCTTTATGTGTTATCATTCATATAAAATACTATAAGAAGATTATGTCGATAAAAGTTTTGTCAGTTTTTGGAACCCGCCCAGAAGCTATTAAAATGGCTCCAGTTGTAAAAAGAATTAGAATCTAGGTCAGGTATTAAATCAGTAGTATGTGTTACGGCGCAGCATCGCGATATGTTGGATCAAGTTTTAGAGATTTTTTTCAGATAAAACCAGATTATGATCTTAACATTATGAAACCAAATCAGACTCTTTCGCATATTACTTCCGCTGTTATTAATGGAGTTGAAGATGTTTTTGATTAAGGAGAAACCTAATTTAGTCTTAGTTCATGGCGATACTACTACTGCCTTTTGCCTCCGCGATAGCTGCTTTTTATCAACAAATTCCAGTTGGGCATGTAGAAGCTGGACTTCGTACTTACGACAAGTACTCACCATTCCCAGAAGAGATGAATAGACAGATTATTGATCGTGTTGCGGACTACCTATTTGCCCCAACAGAAAAGAGCAAAAACAATATTATCTCTGGTGGATTAAATAATGGACAGGAAATATTTGTTACAGGAAACACTGCTATAGATGCACTAAAGACAACTGTTTCCAAGCAATATTCCAGTCCTGATCTAGAATGGGCTAAAGATAGTCGTCTCATTTTATTAACCTCTCATCGGCGTGAAAACCTCGGAGAGCCAATGAGGCATATTTTCCAAGCTATTAAGAAAATTGTAGAAGAATTTGATGACGTTAAAGTAATATATCCGGTTCATCTTAATCCGAAAGTGCAGCAAGTAGCTAATGAGATTTTAGGTGATAATCAAAAATTAGACTTATTAAACCTCTTGATGTTCTTGATTTTCATAATTACATGGAGAGAGCCTATTTTATCATGTCTGATAGTGGTGGCGTACAAGAGGAGGCCCCTCACTTAAAAAGCCTGTACTTGTTTTGAGAGATACGACTGAAAGACCAGAAGGCATTGAGGCAGGTACCTTAAAATTGGTTGGCTACAGATTTTAATAATGTTTATCAGTCAACTAAGGATCTCTTGACGAATAAAGTACTATACAACAAAATGGCAGAATCTAAGAATCCCTATGGTGACGGAAACGCTAGTAAATATATTGTAGACGCTATTATCAAGGAACTTTAAACGTTATGGCTAAAAAGAACAAATAGAAGATAAGATATATGGCAAAAGCCGAAATTAATGCACTTATTAAAGAAAAATACTTGGCTAAAAAGAAAATAAATATCTAAAAAGCTCACAAATTCAAAAAGATTTAAATTTGCTGAAAAAGTTGCTACTGGTTATAATGGGATTTTTTTCCAATCAATACTAAAAGGAGAGATTTTTACAATCAATTGGTAAGGTTTTTGTATGAAGTAAGAAATAAACAAGTTAAAAAGAAAGATAGCCAAAAAGCCAAGAAATTGTAAATATGGCATCCTCTTATAAACAAATCATTGTCCCTAATAGTATTCCCTTGGGATACCAAACTAAAGGCAACGCCCCCATCATTTAGCAGATGAGTTTAAAAAAACTAGATTATTTTTGTTATCTATCTAGAGGATAATCCACTATGTCAATTTCTGTCTCATTGAAGACGGTCTTATTACAATTAATTCTTATGAACTCCTAGAAAAATTTCAGTTAGAAAATAAGTTTAAATGCTTCCTTACTCCTAATAATATGCCAACAGAATATAATATTTTACAATCCGTCAAAGGATACGGTTTTTGGTATTATTTATGATTATCTTGATGAATTCCATGAAGATATCTCTGGAGATCTAAGCATTCAATTAAAAGTCTGGGATAATTTAAAAAAATTAAATCCTATTCTTTGTATTGCAACCGCAAAACGTCTTTACAAACAACTTGAAACACATCTTAAAAAAATAAAAAGCATCTAGTTATGGCAAGCAATGCTGTAAATGTTGATCATTTTAACTATCAAAAAGAATAAAATAGAAAGTGCTCCTTATAGTCTTAAAAAGGTTCTTAGTTGTAATCATCCAATTATTGGGTTTTATGGTGCTTTAGCTCCTTGGATTGATTTTTGATCTAATCAACAGTATTGCTAAAAAAACATCAAGATTGGGAATTCGTTTTTTTCTAGGAATCGACTATAATGGGGCCGCTATTGATTTAGCTAACTATAAAAATATTCATAATCTAGGAGCAAAAGATTACCAAGATTTACCTAGCTATGCAAAAATATTTCGACTGTGCCATCATTCCATTCAGACAAGGAGATCGCCAGCTACTTGCCAGTCAAGCTCTTTGAGTATATGGCTGCAGGTCTTCCTACTGTCTGCACTCGAGATCTTGATGAGTGTAGGGGGTATAATTATGTATATATGGCAAAAAAATGATGCAGAATTCGAAGAATATCTTAAAATTGCAATTAAAGATAAACAAAAACCCAGAAGTTCGTAAAAAAACTTTTAGAACAAGCTGAAAAATACTTGGGAGCAAAGAGCTATTGCGATAGATAATGCTTTTAAAAAGGAGGCAAAAGGAGCACATATGAAGATTCTCGTCACTGGCGGCACTGGCTATATCGGCTCTCATACCGTTGTTGAATTACAAAAACAGGGTCACCAAGTTGAAATCCTGGATAATTTATTTAATAGTAAAATCACTGTCCTAGAAAAAATCAATCAACTCACTGGTCAGACTCCAGTTTTTTCATCAAGTTGACCTACTTGATTATCAAAAAAATGCGCGAACTTTTTGCTGCCACTCAGTTTGATGCAGTCATTCACTTTGCCGGACTCAAAGCTGTTGCTGAGTCAATCGAACAGCCACTCCGCTATTATGAAAACAATGTCACCGGCACCCTCAATCTCTTGAAGTGTATGGCCGAATTCAATGTCAATAAAATTATTTTCTCCTCATCTGCTACCGTTTATGGCAGCCTCAATTCTGGTAAGCTCGACGAGTCTATGACCACCGGTGTTGGTATCACTAACCCTTACGGCGAAACTAAACACGTCATTGAAAAAAATCCTCGAATCTGAGGCTATTGCCCGCCCAGAACTCTCTGTCGTAATTTTTGCGCTACTTTAATCCGGTTGGTGCTCATGCTTCCGGACTTCTTGGTGAAGATCCAAACGGTATTCCAAACAACCTCATGCCAGTTGTTATGCGTGTTGCTGAAGGTAAAATCAAAGAGCTCCAGGTCTACGGTGATGATTACGATACTCCAGATGGTACCTGTATTCGTGATTACATTCACGTGGTTGATCTTGCTAAGGGTCACCTCGCTGCTTTGAAGGCCACGGAAACTCCAGGCGCCAAGGTTTATAACCCTAGGCTCAGGCAAGGGCTCCTCAGTCCTCGAAATTATCAAGGCCTTTGAAGAAGCTAGCGGTAAACCACTTGCTCATCGCATTACCGATCGTCGTCCAGGTGATCTAGCTGAAATCTATGCCGATCCAGCGAAGGCCAAGCGCGAACTTGATTGGCAGACTGAACTCACTGTAGCAGACGCCATGCGCGATACGATTAATTTTCTCAACCATCAGAATTAATTCATAAGACAGACTCCTATATACAATAAAAAAATATCGAACGCTGAGTTCGATATTTTTTTAGTCTTTCTAATCGATATTTTTATTTACGTATCCTAGCCGCCACGCTCGCAAATGGCAACAATAACGGATTTAAATACTTCCATTTTTCCGTTAATTTCTGGTTGCTGCGCGCTACCGCCAACGCGTGTGAAAATTTTCCAGCGCAACATCACTCTCCCAGCCATTTCTTCTGTTCCTTGGTTGGATTTTTTTACCTACCCATTTTTTTCAAATAATCAAAAACTTTTTCTGCCAATTCCTCCAAGGCAGGGAAGAGCTCGCCACGGTACTAGTTTCGGTTCCATAGTGATAAATATAATATGGCTTTGCCAAAAATTTCAGCCTATCAAACCCCTCTTTTTCGGCACATTTTAAATATTGCAATACGAAATTCGTATCTTCTGCAAAGTCCCAGCCAGTAGGGAATTTCAGCTCGTATTTTTTGATAATCTCCGCACGGAACATTTTATTTACCGAAGCATAAAGTCTGCCGTCACTCGCTAGATTCTTCAAAATATAGGCCTTAAAATCTTCCTCTCCGCCCCCGTTCAGAAATTTCATTTGTAAACATCGGTTTCTCGGTTTTTCTGGTGAATCCTTTTATAAAAAAATCCAGATGTCGCCACCGCTACCTTTATCTTCAAGTAATAGCTTGCTCATCTCACTCAAATATTTTTGATACCGCATCGTCTGAATCGATAAACGCAACAAGCTCTCCACGTGCTTCAATTAGTCCACGATTTCTTGCCGCTGCAGGTCCCGCGTTCTCTTGTCGAATTAGTACAATTTTCCGCCCCATTCCTAAAAAGTTTCTGTTGCCTCTTAAATTCATTGAGGAGTAGATAACTGTCATCCTGAGATCCGTCATCAATACAGATAATCTCTAAATTTTTCATAAAGCATCTTTTACTAACTGATTCAAAAGTTTTACGGCCTTGTCGCCAGTATTATAAACAGGAATAATAATCGAAATTAACGGTTGCTTCATATGCTTATTGTAACATCAGAAAAAAATATTTTTCACTATGGTATAATTTAATCTATGAAAATCCCTAACATCTGTAGTCGCAAAAACCGCATTCTTTTTGAAGGAGTTAGTTAAAACCGATTTTTAAAACTACGCTATCAGGGATCCGTTTTGGGTTATATGTGGGCTGTGCTGCGTCCAATGATGCTTTTTGCCATCCTCTATGTCGTCTTTGCTAAAATCCTTAAAATGGGTAGCGATATTCCGCACTATCCAGTTTATTTTACTGGCTGGTACCGTGCTCTGGAGTTTTTCTCTGAATGCACAAGCCAAGGCATCCAGGCTATTGTGGCTCGTGGTGATCTACTCCGTAAAAATTAGTTTTTCCAAAATGGATCATCGTCGTCTCTGCTACCACTACCGCCCTAATTAATTTTCTCATCAATCTCGGCGTGGTCATTATTTTCGCCTTGATTAACGGCGTTACCCCAAGTCTCTCTTGGCTCATCGTTCCATTTATTGTCCTAGAGCTTTATTTACTCTCTCTTGGTATTTCATTCTTTCTTGGCGCCATCAATGTTAAATATCGCGACATCTCCTCAATCTGGGAGGTTTTTATGCAGGCCCTCTTCTATGCCGTTCCAGTTATTTATCCAATCACCATGGTCGCTGACGCTAGTCCTCTCGCCGCAAAAATCTTTCTCCTAAACCCAATCGCTCAAGTTATCCAGGATGTTCGTTATTTTCTAATCACCAACCAAACCATCACCACCTGGAATTATCTTCCTGAACAGCTGCTGCACTTTGTGCCAATCCTCATTGTAATTATTATTATCACTCTCGGCGGTCTCTACTTTAGGAAACGTTCAAAATACTTTGCGGAGGAAGCCTAATGTTTAAAAAACTATCAAAAACTCATTCAGAAGCGACCAAAAAGACTCAGAAGAAAGCCAATTCCATGAAAAAGATTCTGCCGAAGATATCATTATTGTTGATCATTTATCAAAAAGCTTTAAAGCTTCCTACTGAGCGTTCTTGGGAGCCTCAAACAAGCCATCTTTAATCGTCTCAAAGGCATTAAGGGATATACAAAACAAGAAGTTTTAAAAGATATTAGCTTTAATGTTAAAAAGGTGAATTCTTAGGTATCGTTGGTCGTAACGGATCCGGCAAATCCACTCTGCTCAAGATTCTCGCTCAAATCTATGTCCCCTGATTCTGGCAACATCACAATTAATGGCTCTCTTGTCCCATTTATCGAGCTTGGTGTTGGCTTCAATCCAGAACTGACTGGTCGTGAAAACGTCTACATGAATGGCGCCATGCTTGGATTCTCCAATGAAGAAATGGATAAAATGTTTGATGATATTGTGGAATTTGCTGAACTCGCTCCCTTCATGGACCAGAAGCTTTAAAAATTATTCCTCAGGTATGCAAGTTCGTCTTGCTTTTTCTATTGCGATTCGCGCTCGTGGTGACATTCTGATTCTTGATGAAATTCTCGCCGTCGGTGACGCCGCCTTCCAGGAGAAATGTAATCAATATTTTGCCTCACTTAATAAAAACCAAACCGTCATTCTCGTTACCCATTCCATGGAAAAATGTTCGCAAATTCTGTGATCGCGCCATCCTTATTGATCAGGGAAAAATTATTAAAGAAGGTGACCCTGAAATCGTTGCTGACGCTTTACCTCAAATTGTTTTTAAAAGAAAGGAATAATATGAATTACGATTATCTGATTGTCGGTGCCGGATTCTTCGGTGCTACTGTTGCTGAGCGACTTGCTGCTTCCGGAAAGAAGGTCCTAGTTATCGACCGTCGATCACATCTTGCCGGTAATGCCTATTCCTACACTGATCAAGAGACTGGTATCGAAATTCATCAGTATGGTTCCCACATCTTTCATACTGAAAGCGAAGAGGTTTGGAATTATATTACCAAATTCACCGAATTTAATGATTACATCCATACCGTACCTACTCGTCACGACGGCAAACTTTATCCAATGCCAATCAATCTTGATACGATCAATCTCTTGTATGATAAGAACTTCACCGCTGAAGAAGCCAAAGCTTTCATTGATGAAGAAATAAAAAAGGATATTGAAAAATACCATATTACAGAGCCTCAGAATTTTGAAGAAAAGGGAATTACCCTCATTGGCGAAAAAAACTCTATCAAGCTTTTTATTAAAAACTATACTGAAAAAGCAGTGGGGCACTGACGCCAAAAACCTCAGCGCTGAAATCTTGAAGCGAATTCCGGTCCGTTTTGATCACGATAATCGCTATTTTGCTTCCGCCAAGCATCAGGGAATCCCAAAAGCCGGCTACACTAAAATCGTAGAAAATATGCTTAATTCCGACAACATCGAAGTCCGCCTGAATACTAGCTTCAAAGATATTGAATCTGAAATCGAGGGAGTAAAGGTCATCTATACTGGTCCAATCGATGAACTCTTAAATTATGAATTAGGTGTCTTACCATACCGTAGTCTTCGTTTCGAAACAGAGTGGACTGATCAGGATCTTAGGTCACGCTGTCGTCAATGAAGCTGATAAGGATGTCCCATACACTAGAACTCATGATTATAAATATTATCAAATCCACCAGCCAGAAGTTTTCGCATCCAAGAAATCTTACATCTGTAAAGAATATCCAGCCGATTACGAGGTAGGGAAGGAAGCCTACTACCCGGTCAATAATGCTGAATCTGAGGCACTCTATCAAAAAAATATCTTGACCTCTTAAAGGAACGCTATCCAAACATTATCCTTGGTGGCCGCCTCGGCGCCTACCGTTACTGGGATATGGATGTCGCCATCAAAAACGCACTTGAACTTGCCGCTACTCTCGAATAAACTGATAAAAATAGGAGGGTATATGAATCAAGAATTAGAGCTCGAACTAACATATTTAGCCAAGGAGATTCCGAATGAGATTCAAAACATTCAGCCCACTCGTATTATAGATCTATATTCCAGATACAGGTGGAGCACGCTCATTTAAGACTCCGTCGCAAAAAGGCGAAAAGTATGAAATTACTAAAAAGACACCAGTTAAAGCAAGGTGATTCTTCCGAACAGATCGAACGAAAACCATTCCACTCACCAAAGAAGAGTTTGAGCTCTGGCTACCTGTAGCCAGAAAAAGTCATCAAGGATCGCTATAAAAATTAAAATAAATAATCATCTAGCAGAAGTTGATATCTTCCAGGAAAAACTTGTGAGGTTTTAGTTCTTGATTGATTTTGAGTTCACTTCTTCAGTCGAAAAATCCTCCTTTTAAAATGCCAGAGATAGCTCTCATGGATGTTACCCAAGAGGAATTTTTAGTTGTCGGATTCTTATCTGGTAAGAGTTATAATGACCTTGCTGATAATCTCCACAATTTAATTATCAGAAATTATTCCAAGAACATAGTTGTTAATAATTTCAGAGTGCTATAATATATATTAAGGAGATACATTTATGTGTGGAATTGTTGGATATATCGAGCGAAAAAGATGCTCAGGATTTTTCTCTTACAGGTTTTGAAACGACTCGAGTATCGTGGCTATGATTCAGCCGGTGTCGTTACCCTTAGATCACAAAAAACCACCCAACCCTACTTTCGTGCTGTTGGAAAAATCAAAAGTCTCGAAGAAAAAAATCAAAACCATCGCACGTCTGATCACATCGGCATTGGTCATACCTCGCTGGGCCACTCATGGCAATCCGTCCGAGCGTAACGCCCATCCGCATCAGGTCGGCTCAATCTACTTAGTCCACAACGGTATCATTGAAAACTACAAAGGCTCTCAAAGAGCAGCTTTAAAGATTATGAATTTAAGTCAGATACTGACACTGAAGTTCTCGCTGCTCTTATTGATAGTTTCTACCAAGCCGGCAAAACTAGCCTCGAGGATGCAGTCTCCAGGCCCTCAAACTCGTCGAAGGGACTTTTGAATTGCTGTACTTTAGCGTTCTTGATCCCGACCATCTCGTGGTTGCTCGCTGTGGCTCACCGCTCGTTATTGGCGTCGGCGAGACCGAAACTCTCGTTGCTTCTGACGCCTCTGCGCTTGTTGGCTACACCCAAAAAGCCATCTATCTCAATGACGGTGAAGTTGCGGTGCTTTTCCAAAAATAGTGTCGATGTTAAAACTCTCGATCTAAAAGCCAGTTTCTGCCAAAGTCGAAGAAATTCTCACTGATCTTTCTGCTATTCAAAAAAAGGTGGCTATGATCATTTTCTCCTCAAAGAAATTATGGAACAACCAAACTCCCTTACGGAAACCCTCCGCGGTCGTATTAATCAGGCAGAACACACTGTTCATCTTGGCGGGCCAAATCTCTCAGCTAAGGAGTTAAAATCTATTCGTCATCTCATTATGGTCGGCTGTGGTACTGCCTATTATGCTGCCAAGACCGCCGCTTTATCTCTTTGAACAATTCTTACCAGACGTCACGATCGATCCCAGTAATTGCCTCTGAATATCGTTACCGCCATGCTTTATATTCCAGAAAAATTCAGTCGCCTTAATTATTTCTCAGTCTGGTGAGACTGCCGACACTCTCGCCTGTCTCCGCGCCATTAAAGCGCAGGGCACCAAGACCATCGGTATCGTTAATGCCATCGGTTCGACCATCGCTCGTGAAGTTGATGGTGGCACTACGTTCATGCTGGTCCTGAAATTTCCGTCGCCAGTACTAAGGCCTTTACTCTCAGGTGGCCGCCCTCCTTATGTTTGGATTGACTATTGCGGAAGCTAAAGGCGTCATCCTCGTGCGCTTACTCCAGTTATCGATGAGCTCGCTAAGCTGCCGGAAGAAATTGCTAAGATTCTCAAAGCTTCAAATCAGGAGATCGAACAATTAGCTAAAAAGTTTGCAAGTTACGACCACGCCATTTACCTCGGTCGTGATACTAATTTCCCGATCGCTCTCGAAGGTGCACTGAAGCTTAAAGAGATTTCTTACATTGATGCTAATGCTTTATCCAACTGGGGAATTAAAACATGGCCCAATCGCCCTCATCGATGATCGTTTCTTTGAGGTTGTCATGCTACAGTCTGGCTTCCTCTATGAAAAATCCATCTCAGGTATCCAGGAGGTTCTGGCTCGTGGCGGCCACGTGGTTATCTTTACTGATACTGATGTAGATCTGTCAGTTGATGCTGTAGTTAGGATTAAGACAGACTTCAAAATCCTCACCCCAATTCTCTTTAATCTCTTAAACCAACTCTTCGCTTATCACGTTGCTGTTGCTAAGGGAAATAACGTTGATCAGCCGCGCAATCTAGCAAAGTCTGTTACGGTAGAATAATCCAAAAATCACTCTAGGATAACCGGTAAAACTTCTGTACCTTTTACCGGTTCTAGAGTAAAATATCTATAAATGAAAAAAAGATTCTAGCGTAGTTTTTTCCGTTTTCTGCCTTTATGCTAGGCGACTCTTTGGCAATTATTGCCTCCTTTCTGTTTGTTTATTTAATCCGCACACATTTTTGATAGTCGCCCTTATTATTTCGTCTCCGATCCACTCCGCTTCACTCTTTCGGTCGCTTTTATGGTTCCGGCCTGGCTCGTTATCTTGGCTGTTCTCGGTCTCTATAATAAAAATCTTTCTCAGCCGCTCAAGATGGCAAGAGCTCGCGCCTTTTTACGGCTTCCGTGATTGGTATTATGTTTATTATCACCTTCGATTTCTTCGTTGAAGGTGATCTTTTTCCCAGTCCGCTTGATCGCTCTCTATGCCATGATTATCTGTTTCTTCTCACTTTTCTCTCATGCGCTTCATTCTAAAAATTCATCCGTCGCTGTATTTTGCAGCAGAGAATTGGCGCCATGAAAGCGATTATTGTTGGCAACTCCAAACTCACCACGCACTTAATTAATCAAATGACCGATTATCCAGAGGAGGGTATCGCGTTGTGGGCGTCGTAGCTGGTAGTCAATATATTCCTAAAGGAATTTTCGTAGTACTTCCAATATACTTCACTCAAAGAAGCTTTTAAAAATTGTGAGGCTGATGTAATTTTTCAGACCGACGAAAAACAAGTTGAATATGTTTACCGCCAATCGATCAACCACCATCTGCAATATTATTTCACTCCATCTGAAACCACCCTCTCAACCTCAATGGGTGAACTAGAGCTAATCGGTAGCACTCCAGTCATCATGGTGAAAGCTACTCCACTTATGGGTAACGCAAAAGTTGTTAAACGAATTATGGATCTTGTACTCGGCACCATCCTTCTTTTACTCTCCTCGCCTCTTATGCTAATAATTTGCTGATTATTAAGATCTCTACCCCCAAAAAGCTAGTGCGATTTATTCTGAGATCTCGTCTTAGCCGGTTCAATCAGAAGGTTAAAAATCCATAAGTTCCGCAGTATGAAAATTGAATATTCTGGCATGAGTCCAGAGGCTGCTTTTGCCAAAATGGAAAGGGAAGGGAAGCTTAAAAATGCTGCAAAACTTAGCCAGGAATACCGCGAAAACGGCGATTTTCTAGAACATGACCCTCGCATTACTAAGATTGGCAAATTCATCCGCGCCACCTCACTCGATGAGCTTCCGCAACTCATTAACGTAATTAAGGGCGACATTTCACTCGTTGGACCTCGCGCCCTCGTTCCCGGTGAACTTAGAAATTATGGCGATCGTTCGTTGCTTCTGACTGTTAAATCCGGGCTCACTGGCCTAGCTCAGGTCTCTGGTCGACGGTCAATTAGTTTTGACGAGCGTCGCGCTCTCGACCTCTATTATATTCAGAACTGGTCCGTCCTCTTTGATCTCCAAATTCTCCTACGCACCATCCAAGCCGTACTAATTCGTAAAGGTGCTAAGTAGGTGACTAGAATACCTCAAACCAAACCACTCGAGGATAGATCAGGATCTCAAGAAGCCGAAGCCTCATCAAGTCCCCTCGAGGATCTCAAGGTTGCTCTTGTCTGTGATTGGCTGACCGTAGTTGGTGGGGCCGAGCAAGTACTCCGTGAAATTCACCATCTTTTTCCGTCAGCCCCAATTTATACCTCCACAATATCGCTCGAAAGGAATTGATTGGTTCAAAGATGCAGAAGTAAAAACCGGTTGGATAAATCTATTCCCGGCCTTCTTACGCTGTTTTATTGCTCCGCTTCGTCAGAGCTATTTTAAACATCTCGATCTTACCGAATATGATCTTGTCATCTCTGTTTCTGGCTGTGACGCAAAATACGTCAAGACCAAGCCAGGTGCTCATTTTTGCTATTGTCACGTGCCTACTCAATATTATTGGGGAAAAACAGAAGAATACCAAAAAGATCCAGGTTTTTGGTCCGCTCAACTTCTTTATTCGCCCCTATCTTCAAGCTACTTCTACCAAGATTGAGAAAAAAAGATCTAGAAGCTGCCGGCCGACCAGATCATTACATTACTATCTCAGAATTCGCCAAGGCTGAAATTAAAAAATTTTACAAGAGGGAAGCAGAGGTTATTTATCCGCCAGTCAATACAGAGACTTTTTCAGAGGTGTCAAAATATAAAAACATCACACAAGGGAATTGTCAAATAATACAAAAACATCAAAACAGAAAAAGTCAAATTGAACAAAAAGTATCACCACATAAAATCAAACATAAGTCAAATAGAAACAGAAATATATCAGAACATCAAAGTGGATACACGTCAATGCGAAAACTGTGGAAAACTCCCAAGCCTTAAACTCAAAAGCTCTAAATTCTGACCCTTGCGGTTGTTCGAGCGGCTATTTTATCAACTTTTTCTCGACAGGTCGGCTGGAAACGTCTCGATCTTGCAATTTTGGCCTGCCTCAAAGAAAAAAACAACCACTTATTCTGATTGGAGACGGTCCTGAACACAAAAATCTTGAACGACTTGCAAACCGAAATCCAAAATTGATCACTCTCCACAGTGTGATGCCGCAATCTGAACTCAAAGAAGTATTTAAAAAAACGCCAAGGCCTTCATTTTTCCATCCGAAGAGCCTTTTGAATCGCTCCAGTTGAGAGCCCTTGCTGCCGGTTGTCCGGTTATTGTTTATAATCAAGGTGGCGCCAAAGATTATGTTTTGGACGAAAAATGGCCTCTTCTTTGAGCAGCAATCCGTCGATTCCCTGGCTAAATCTATAAAAAGTTTAATCAAATTTATTCGGAATCTGAAAATAGGACAGAGAAAAAAATGAAGAAAAATCCACCGCCAAAAAAATCAGATATCTCACTCTTCCCTCCTTTCGCCTCAAGAAATCTCGAAGACTGCTGGAAAAAATTTTCAAACCAACACTTTAAAAACTCAGCTAGAACACTATATTAAGGAAAACCCTCAAAAAAAGAAGGCATCCTATTTTAACAAAAAAACAATCTGATTAAGAAAGGCCACCTTGATGTCAAAAATCAGTAACTAAAACCAGCTCAGATTCAATCGGAACCCCTGTGTCACCTCTTTCTAAGATCCAACAATTTATGCTTCTCTGCCTGCCATTTTGTTTATTTTTCTTATCACCCCTGTCATCCCAATCCTCTCCACTGCAACCACGAATTTTGAATTATCCCTACCACTCCTTTGGCTTCTGATTTTTGCCGGCCTCTCACTTCCCGGAGCTTTTCGGTTTTATGTTTATTCGCTTAGGGCAATTGTTAAACCCAAACAACCCATAAGGCAACTTCCTAAGTCTCTCTCTTCCCGTGAATTGTCTATTCTTTGTGCTCACTTTATCCGGATTTTATCTCCTATATATCCGCTATATACTACTGTTAATGCTATTGATTCGCCCAATTTCCCGCGCGCCATTCTCTACTTCCGGTGTCATCTGGTGTATCTATATTTCCCTATTGACAATTCTTAAAAACATTTCACAATATAAAAACCAAATAGGGAAAAATATCAAAAAGAATCTTCTCGTCGCTGGAGCTTCTATATCAGTCTTTTGTTGGTTTCAGTCAATTTTGGATATTGCTGGCGCTCCTCGTGAAATGACTTTTTTGTGTGAAGGTTGCACTTCAACCGTTTTTGGTTTTCCTCATCCAAACGGTCTCGCTATTGAACCGCAGTTTATGGCCAACCTCCTTCTCGCCCCAATCTTTCTCAGTCTTTTCTATCTTTTCGAAGGATCAAAAAAGCAAGATCAAAAACTTAACCCCTCCCCATACCCTGTGTCAAAAGTTGGCCGTATTCTTCGTTATGGCCTCCCGCTATTTTTGATCGCCACACTTTATCTCACTCTCTCTCGTGGTGCCATATTTTCTTTCTGGGTTGGCATTTTTATCTTATTCATTTATAAAACCATCGAAATCCTCAAGCAGAAAGCTTGCATATTAAAAGATCTTATCCGTCAGTCCCTCCTCTTCTCTGCTGTCGTTTTTCTACCACTCTTCTTCACGTTGTCGGCCCAAGGCGTGTTTACTGAACTTGGCCCAACCACCCATACTTTCTTTGATGGCATTTCTACCTCTGTTAATCAACTCTCCCTTGGTCGCATTGATCTTACTAAGATATTCCACAAAAATAGCGAAAAATAATAGGAATCATAAAACTCCTGAGTTAAAGAGCAACTTTCGTCAGATCCGAAAAAAATCCAGCGAGCTCCGTCCCAAAAACCCCACAATTCACTGGCTACATTGCAGAATCAACAGAGATTCGCCTCAATCTTAACCACCTCGCCCTCTCCTCCTGGCAGACTTCATTCAGTCGTCTATTCGATGGTGTTGGTCTTGGTGCCGCCGGTCCAACACTGTATAAAGAATTTCCTGAACTCGGCAGTCCTAAAGAAATCATCCAAAATGAATATCTCGCCATCCTTTATGAACAAAGGTATTTGTGGCGCCGTAGTGCTCCTGCTTTAGCGCCGTTTTACTGGTTTTTAATTTATAAACAATACAATAAAAAAATCATGAAAAATCAGCAATTTACGGACGTGCTCTTATCCTCTCTTTTCTCTCACTCTCTGCTTTTTTTCTCAGGACTCCCCCAATGCCCTTCATATCTATCTCTTTGCCTATTTTTATTCTTTTTGAGACTTGAACTCTACCTGCCAGAAAATAGTATTTTTCTCTTCTTGAATGTCTTCCGTCTCCGTGGTTTCGATATTTTTTAGCATCTACTACATCGTTTTCATTGCACGTATAGTAATATTCTTCAAAATCATTCTAGCATAAAAGTGACTTTTTTCTTCCCAAAAAGAGAAAATTACATAAAAATAGACTAAAAGACCCTGAGGAGGAGTAAAAATGAAACGAATTGTTTTTCCAGAAATTAACCATTCCTATGTCCAGGAGGCCATCAAACTTGCCAAGCAGAAATTCCCTGATTTTGAAGCTATCGGCGCTGACAATCTCGAGCATGCCTGTGCCGCCGTTAAGGCTGGTGTTGCCGACTCCATGATTGCTGGCATCGATTACACTTCTCGCGATGTCATCCTTGCGGCTCGCGACATCATCGGTGTCAAAAACCCGCGCCAACTCGAAAAACCAACTTTCTCCGCTAGCTTTATTTTTACTAAAGAAAATAAAAGCCACTCCTCTCGACAATCTGTTTTTATTCTTGGCGATGCCGCTGCTTGCAAACACCCTAGTTTTCGATCAACTCTTTGATATTACTCTAGAGACTCACGAGACTGCCACTAAGTATTTTAAATACCTAGACAACAATTCTACTGATTCCGCATTAAATAATTTCCTCACTCCCCGTATTGCCATGCTGAGCTTCTCCACTCTCGGTTCTGGCGGCAGAGATGAAACTATCTCACTTTCACAAGCTGTCGTGGAAAAGGTTAGGGAAACTCATCCTGAAATCATAATTGACGGAGAAATGCAGCTTGACGCCGCCATCAATCCTCGTGTTGGTGAGAAAAAGCTCCGAACTCTCCTGTTGCTGGTCATGCTAATGTCTTAATTGTCCCAGATCTCAATTCTGGCAATATCCTTTATAAAGCCATGGAACAATTTGGCAACTTCACTGCCGCCGGCCCAATCCTTCAAGGCTTCAACGCCCCTGTTTCTGACTTGTCTCGCGGCAGTACCGTTCTTGATATTGTCTCCGTAATTGAAGCAGAACTTGCACTTATCTAAGTACTAATATTAAATTATTTTTTAGTTATATATCTAAAGCCAACTTCAGAAGGCAGTATCGTTAACATATATTCTTCTGGTTTTTCGGTAAAAATAATTCTCTTTCCGAGTGCAACGGCGTATCCAATCTCAATCAAAGAAGACGCACCAACATAACCATCCCTTGTTACAGACTATAAGTGCATCACACTCATCAATTTTTTCTAAGATGGAAACGCTCAAGTTCGAGGGGAGACATATTTTTCTTCGCCATTAAAAACTACGAATTCTGCGCCTGGATTTTTTTGGAGTGTCAAAACGTGGGCTTTAGAATTTCTATTTTCTTTTTCAATTAATTTATTTTTGATGCTCAAAATATAATCAAGATGTTTTCTGAAACTTCCAGACAAGACGACAGTTCTTAGTTCTTGTCTAGCCATTCCGTGAATTGTATTTGAATCGGAAGGTACGATTGTTGTTACATGAAATTTCTCGCAGATTGCTTTGAGCGATAGCAGAGCAAGCTCTCGCCCCATGCATCCAGAGTGGATCATCCGGCATATAACTTTCAAGTTCACTGATTTTAACTGACTGGAAAATTTCACAATTTCTAGCCTTAAAATCAGACAAGCTAATCATATTTGGATGATATTCGTCATTAAACAAGCTATGTAGAGAATACTTACTAATGTGCATATAAGTTAGCTCCCCACCATTATAAATAGCTAACTGCGGATTAGAGTTAATTGAAGGTAGCTTGATCTGATAAATTCTGTAACATCATCTAATGAATGTTTTTGAATATGTATCATTAATGTATGGAAAAATGTTCGAAAACGGTCTTAACCCCCAAATCCAGATAAACTTTCTCAATACTTTTGTGATCTTTCATTACAATTAATTCTGTCGACCCACCACCTATATTAATTAAAAGGATAGGCATATTAGAAGTACATTTTTGCAGAAAGTGCTTGTTCTAGATAATATCCTTCAAGATCTTGGCTAATTACATTAAAATACAGTCCAGTTGTTTGAAAAATCTTATCTGATAGCTCAGTAAGTGCTGTTTTTGACATTTTTCGAAATAGGGCAGTAGCAAAAACTTTTATTGTCTCCCTTGGGTGAGTCTTTTTAATTTCTTGAAAAAACTTAATCAATTCCTGTTCGGTTTTTTCGGTAAGTCCAAAATCTGGATTAAAGTCTTTTTTAAAATCAAAACTCTTGGTTTCCAAGAGTTTTATAGTTCCACGCGTTTTTTTATACAATTTGATAGTTGATGATCCAGTATCGATATATAACATTTCTTTCTCCTTTATGTAATTTTATAGTATCATGAAAATCATCAAATCTGTGGTATTATTTTTCTCTATAGAAAGGAGTCTATGAAAGGCAAAATTAGATATTTCGGCACCGATGGTATTCGTCAAAAAGCAGATGCCTTCACCCCTGGTTTTATTCAGGCTATCACTCTGGCATTGTGCGCTACCTCGGCAATGCTCGTGAAACCGCGGACGGTATGGAGCGCCCAGTTAAGGTTCTCCTCGGTGGTGACACTAGAGAATCGACTGAATGGATTCTACGCAACTTTGAAGAGGCCCTCGAAACCGTCGGCATCGATCATGGCAATGTGGGCGTCCTCCCTACTCCAGCCATAAATTACGCTTTTTATCAGATGGGCTACGATCTCGCCATCGACGTCACTGCCTCTCATAATCCTGCGACTGATAACGGTATTAAAATTTTTGAGCGTGGCGATTCAATTGGTGGTCTTGAGGCGGTTATGCCAGGAGGTGTTGGTTTTAAGGGTACCGGCACCACCTCGAGCGGGCAAGATCTCTCTCATGAAATTAAAAATACCCCTTTGGCGTCAAACTCAGTCAGGCTGGCGTCAACGCTATCGAAAATGCCTTGGAGAATGAGACTGGCTTTGATGTTGGTGTTGTTGAGTTTGCTGAAGATTTGCATGCTGATGCTAAGTCTCGCTATCTTGACCACCTCAAGGATTATCTCGAGCACATCGGTCCTACTACAATTTCTGATCGCCAAAAGCCAGATTTCTCAAAGCTAAAAATCGGTCTCGACTGTGCTGACGGCGCAACAAGTGTCGTGGCGCGTGAAATTTTTGAATATTTTGGCGCCAAAGTTGAAGTTATTCATGACGACTCCAGCTATGGTGAAAATATTAACAAAAACTGCGGCAGTACTCACCTTGAATCACTTATCCAATTAGTCAAGGAGAAGCAGTTGGACTTCGGTGCCGCCTTTGATGGTGATGGGGATCGTTGTTTGATGGTCGATGCTAATGGTACTGTTATTGATGGCGACGACATGGTGGCTTGCATTGCTAATTATCTTGGTCTACCTAAAGTTGCCGTCACTATTATGGCAAATAAAGGTCTCCTGAATTGGTCCAAGGAAACCGGCGTCGAGCTTGTCATGACCGATGTTGGCGACCAAAATGTTTCCGCCAAAATGCGCGAAGCTGGCATCCTACTTGGTGGTGAACAGAGTGGTCACATTATTCTCCCCGGCGAATCTATGGGTGATGGCATTCTTACCGCTCTTGTTATGACTAAAATCTATAGTGAAACTCTCGCCAGAAAACAAAGCGAAGATCAGCTCATTTTTAGGTTATGAAGATATTCAGAAAGCTAAAGCCGAAGAAAAAGAGGGGGTCAAATCCGAATCAACCTCAAGTACCGATTCTGGCAATGTTACTTTAAAGTCGATTTGTTCTATGCTAAAAAAGCTTCCTCAGACTATCAAAAACCAATCAGTTAGCCATGCTCTCAAGCAAGCTTTTTAGAACTAACGCAGAAGTCGCAGAGGAATTTATCAGACAACAAACTAAGGAGCTTGAGGAGCTTAACTGGAGCCTCAATATTCGTGCCAGTGGTACAGAGGAGCTTGTTCGCGTTACGATTTGGGGAGATAATCCTGAAAAGAAATCCGCATCAAAGCTGATGAAATCGCAGAAAAACTCAGATCCCTAGAAGACTTAATTTAAAAGAGGAAATTATGATTAAAATTGTCAAACTTACCAAATATTCTGAAGGTCTCGCTGATCGAATTCGTGCCTCTTAGTTCAACTTTCACGTAGTGGCCGTGATAACGGTCCTATTCCTAAGACTTGGTTTGATGAATTAATTGCCTCACCTTGGCACGACTGTCTTCTCGCAGTTGAAATCGATAATCAGGAAACAAATTTGGAAGGACAATCCAAAAACGAAGAAAATAGTCAAAAATGAAAAACAAAATAGAGAATCAACTTGAATTTTTCGCCATCGCAAATCCTTTGGCATGGCTTCTGTCTCTGTTATTTTTTTGGCGCTGGCATTGGTAAAAACGCCTATCTCGAAGATTTTTGTAGTTGACCAGGCAGCTCGTGGTAAAGGTGTCGGCCATCTCCTCTTCGATGCTTTATGAGAGATGGGCAAAGGGAAAAAGGCTGCAAGAATCTCGAATTCACCTGCGGCAATGGCCGTGAATCTGCCCAAAAATTCTACAATGACCATGGTGCCACAATTTACGACACTAACTTTTTCGCAAAAAGCTAGATAACTAATTTATCTTAAAAATTTAGAAAGGTATAAATGACTTTAGGGCAAGATAAGTCTCATAATAATCTCCAGGCTATTAATTTTTCTTAACAATAAAGTACTACCATGTTTTTTTAAATTGTAATAATAAAAATAATTGGTAATCAAGCGACCTTTACCTATATTGCAACTAATTTTTGGAAAAATCCCTTTATTTTTAATAAAGAAAAAGTATATATTGTATGGCTACGATTTTTTATTGGGGAAGCTGACAACTCCGTTGAATCACTTAGCTTTTTTTATTAAAAAGCAATGATATAAGTTTGGCTGATTATAAATTTGAAGTTCTCCCAATTTATTCCGAAAAAAACAATGATGTGATCAACTATATATACTTCAATAAATATTTTAGAACTAATCAATACCATCCAGTATTCTCGGACGAAATATTTTTAATTAAAATCAAGAATAGCTTTAGATTTGAATTAAACTCACATTTACTTTCTATTTTCAATTATAATATACCCTATGAATATCTACATCTCTGGCATCTCTGGTACTGGTATGGGTCCGCTCGCTCTTATGGCAAAAAAATGCTGGCTATCAGGTTTTTTGGGTCCGATCAACATCACGGCGCAATTTCCCAGGAACTCGAACAGGCTCAAATTCCCTTCACTGTTGGCACACAAGACAGGGCAGTATCTCCAAGAGATCCATGAAAAATATCATCTCGATTGGTTTGTTTATACTTCCGCTCTCCCCGAAGATCATCCTGAATTACAGCTCGCCAAATCTCTTGGGCTTAAAATTTCTAAACGTGACGAATTGACCGCTCATCTTGTAGAAACACTTGGCCTTAAGATGGTTGCCGTCGCAGGTACTCACGGAAAAACCACTACTACCGCCATGTTAATTTGGCTAGCCAAAAGAATCTTCAGCTTCCAGCCGCCTATATTGTGGGCTCCACTTTGAATTTTGCCCCATCTGGCTCCTACCAGCCTCATGATCGCTATTTCATTTATGAAGCTGACGAATATGATCGCAATTTTCTCCACTATCACCCTTGGCTCTCTCTTATTACCTTCGTTTCTTTTGATCATCCCGATATTTATCCTACTGAGCATGATTATCGTGAAGCCTTCCTCACCTTTGAAAAACAGAGCAAGTCTCATTTTTTTGCTAATCAATCTGCTGCTCCATCTGACCTTTCTCAGATTGCCGATAAAGATCTTCTTATCCTAAGTTCGCCAGATTCTAGACTTACTCTTGCTGGCCAAGCTCGCCGTGAAGACGCTAATCTTGTCTTTGCTGCTGCCAAGCAAATCCTCTGTGATCTTAATAATACAGCTGAAAATAACCATCAAAATATTTTTAATAATACCTCTGAAAATAATCCTCAAAATATTTTTAACAATACATCTGAAAATCATTCTCAAAAATATTTCCGATGAACTTATTCTCGAAACTCTCAATCGATTTCCGGGCGTTGGCCGCCGTTTTTGAGCGTCTAGCTGACGGGCTCTATACCGACTATGCGCACCATCCAGAAGAAATCAAGGCCACTATTGAAATCGCCAAAGAGGAAGCGAAAAATCTTAATAAAAGCCGGTGTTGTTGTGGTTTATCAGCCACATCAGAACACTCGTCAACACGAAGTTTTTCATCTCTATCAGGATGCTTTTCTTGGCATCGATCATCTTTTTCTGGCTGCCAACTTATCTGACTCGTGAAAAATCCAAGCCTCAAAAATCTATACCCCAGCCGACTTTATTGTAACTCTCGAGAAATCCTCGGATCGCCAAACCAGCTAATCTCGATAATAATCTCAAAACCGAGCTAAGAACTCTCCTCCAGGAAAAACTATCTAGTTATCCTTATGTCCGCTGGTCCCGCTGACGCCTGGTTCCGCCACGACCTCCTCACTGACTAATTCCCGCGTCCGCAGGTAGTCTGCCAATCGTCTTCTCGCTCTGCCACTTTTCCACTTATGTTATAATTAAAACGTTTATGGGTGGCGTATTTGGGAAAAAAAGAGCATCAGGAGGAGAAGCAGCGCCTCTCTCAGCTTTTTAAAGCAAAATCAAAACCTGGCAGCTCTTTTCTCGCTCTCATCCCGCTCTTCTTTCTAACGGCCACTTTTTTACGTTTTGACCATCTCAAAATGAATGATCTAAAAACAAAAGTTTTACAGGCTGATCAGGGAAAAACTGCCGACGGCAAGGAAATTACTTCACAAGAGGAAATCGATCATAACCTCAAAAACTACCCTCACTGAGCTCAAAAAAATATACTGAATCCCACGTTGTTGTCAATTTTATTGAGAAAAATGGTCGCAATTCCCTTGTCTTTGGTACCGGTCCTTTTTATCTTGAAAACCAATATAATCGTAAGGCCACTGCTGCACTAGCAGAAGCCGAAAATAAGTTAAAAAACACCGGTGACACTAATCCAAACGGCAACGTCTTTGCAAAAGCCATGGAAGTTTGTAGTCAAAAAGCCATCGCAAACGGCTGGGCCTGGAATAGCCCTGGCTATCTAAACTGTATGACTCGGCATCATCAATAGTTATCCAACCACCGACCAAATCACCACCTCCCTTACCGCCAATATCCCCTCTACCTCCCTCTATCGCTACGACTTCTCCTCCCCAGTCTGGGCGCCCGACCTCGCCGGTTTCGCCCTCCTCATCTGCCTTATTCTCATTATTATTATTCTCATTCGTCTCCTCATCTTTGTTGTCCTCCGCATTGCCATCCTCTTTCATTAAATAAAAGTACAAATCCCACATAAAAACTAGCTTCTGCATAGAGATGCAGATTATATAGGTCGCTAAAAATATTCTCTTCATAATTCAGCAAATCATAAGAACTTTCACCCCTATAAAATCTCTGTAAAACCTCTTGACAGAAATCCCACCCTACCATAAGATAAGACTATATCAATTAAAGGAGGAAAAATGGCCTACAGTCACACTAACAGCAAAGGCATCACCTATTATCTACATAAATCTGAGGTTACCCTCCGCGGTGGCAAAGCCTCAGACTATTTATTTCTTCACCAAAACTGAGAACAATCCAAAGGGTATCCCAGTTGATCTCCTGAAGATCGCGTCGTCAACGAAAAACCCACGCAACGGTTTCCTTACTCTTTCAAAAAGAAATAATTTAGCCAGTTATTAGGTTGATTAAAAATACCAGGGTACTTCTCTGGTATTTTTTAATTACCAGCACGTTAAAAATCTCTATAACAGTAAAAACTCCAGAATATTAAAAAGGAGCTAGCAAAAGCTAGCCCCAGTTTAGAGTGGAAAAACAGGGTTAATAAGTTACATATTTTGGTTAGCCTCCGAACGAAAGACCTTCATGCCTCAAAGCTTGGAAATCATATCCAAAAAGCTCATAGACGGTCTGAGTCGAGGACCATGCTCAACCATAATAGTCTTCTCCAGAGGTAATCTGACGCCATTATGGTAGAGCCACAGCGGGCTGCAGTCATCGAAGAACCCGGAGCTGCCGAAGCGATACTGAAGCTTCAGTGTCCAGTTGTTCTTGAGAACTCCTGCTGCACGACCGTGTAGCCTGCGCCGCCGATTTCTGCCCAACTGCTGGTCTTTACATCAAAACCAGAGTTCTTTGCAGAAGCCTCAAACGCGTTCGCAAGCTGCAGCTGGTAACCGTTATACTGTCTACGGTTATCCTCCCTGCATGTACTTATCAGTCACGCGCTTGGTTTCGGCCTTCACCGCTTCCTCGCTCATCGCGGACTTCGTTGCGGGCTGAGCCTGAGCAGTGGTTGCATTGCTACCAGAGTTTCCTGACTTGCAGGTGTTGCAGTTGTTGCATCCGCAATTGCAGGTGCAGTGACAAGTGCAGTTGCAGGTTGCTGCAAACGCACTCGATGTCGGCAGAATCGCCAGCATCATAACCATCAAAAACATTGTAAACTTCTTCAACATTGTTTTTTCCTCCTTTTTGAAAGGTGCTTATCCGCTGTAGCCACTCATTCTTACAGGGAATTACACTACATCGTATTCATATTATAACATGTTTATCTCAAAAAGTAAAGGTTAAGGTTATCTCCAAACTTTTAGGTTAAGGCTCCGCTAGGATCTCTCCATCCCAAATAAAAATTCCATCCATTGCTCAAAGTTCGATGGCTTCCTCGCCTCGATTTGCTCATTTAAGGTCGGTTTTGGATGCTTATTTTTGGCAATTTCGCTGTTATTTGGGAGATCAATCATCACCTCCCGGCAGTTTCTTTTCCGAGAAGTTTCCTTGCCTCCAGTTCCTGATACTCATCGGAAGCGTAATATTGATTTTTCCAGCTTTAATTTTTATTCACATCTAGTTCAAGTAGGCTCTTTTCAGCCTGTTTTGCGTTCATCTGTTTCTGTAGATCCCAGTTTTTTGCAATTGCTCCAACAGAGGCGATTAGTAGAATAATAAACAAAAAGGGAATCGAAAGCAGCAAAATATTGTTAAAATTCAAAACATCCGTCTTCAGCCAAAAACGGAAGCGATTGAATCTTATTCGAAGTTGCTCTTTTTTAGAACGCGCACCCATATCCCTATTATAGCAGTTTTGTGATAGAATAATAAACACACCTGGGGGCGTAGCTCAGGGGTTAGAGCAGGCGGCTCATAACCGCTTGGTCGTTGGTTCGAGCCCAACCGCCCCCACCAGATCCTAAATCGGCATCCAGCCGGTTTTTAATAGTAGATTTTGAACAATCTGATAAATAAGATTAAATAAAAGTCGCCGTTAAGGCGCTTTTCTATATTCAATATTTAAATAACTCGCTACCTCAAAGCCTTTCTTGTCTTTTTACTTCTCACGTCTATAATCATAAGTACTATGGATGATTCTGAGAAAAACATATTTCACAGTAGCAATATCATGAATCAAACCCTTGCCGGATCCGTTTCTGACCCGTTCACTCTTACTGAAAAAGAGAAAAACGACAAGAAAAAAACTTTTCGAGCTACTAGAAAAACGTCAACAAAAAGCAGCCAAAAAGAGGAAAGAGCAAAAACGCACCGAAAGACGTGAAAAATTTGCAAACTGGCGAAAAACCAATCCGCTTCTTTATGATTTCGGTAGTTATCGCAATTATTGTTTCTGGTGCCGTACTTTTTGGCGTTGGTGTTTTAGTTGTTAATTTAATTCCAAAACGTCCACTTACGGCCGAGGAACAAAAAGCCCTCATCGATATCAATGATCCGATCTCTGTCAACTGTCAGTGTGAAAAAGGTTCCAAGATATACAATACCCTTAAAAAGAATATGAGGAATCAGAAAAGAATTTCCGGGAAATGGTCAAAGATTTTAATGTCAAAGAGGCCGGTACGATCAAGACTATCAATTACGTTGGAAGTGTGATTGGTAATTATGTCGACGGTGCTATTGATAAAGAGGGTAATTTTGACACCGATAAGGTGCTCGAAAAATGAAAGCCAATGTTGAACAGGCTGATATCCCAGATGACCAAAAAGAGAATTTTTGATATTTATTTTTATTAGAGCCTATGTCTTAGGTGAACGCTATAATGACGCTATCAAAAAACTTGACCAATATAATCCTGATGAACTCTTAAATAGTGAAAAAACTGTCTACTATACAGTTGCCATGGAGCTATACAAAGCCGTCGGTAACGATGCAGAATATCAATCTGCACGCGAGGCGTATAACGCTTTACCGGAAGGTGAGGCGCTAAGTTAATTCATTAAGAACCCATCAAAAACAAAACTATCATCATAGTTTCTGGCCAATCTTAAAATGCTCATGTATAATAAAAATATGCAAAAAACCTTCTCGCCGTCGTGGTTTTTACTATAATTGAGGTCACACTAGTTCTCGCGATTTCAACTGCTCTTGCTATGGCCATTTTGAGCACGATTACAACCAACATCCATCGTCGTCGTTATGTTGATGCTTATACGGACCTCGCGAACTATTTGCGCAGTGCCTATTCTGCTACAATTAACGTTCAAAACACTAGGCTCGGCACTGAAGATAGTGGCTTTACCTGCACGATTAACTCTCTTTGGGATGAAAATGGCCAGCTTACCACCAATACTGACACTGATAATTATCCAGGTCGCAGCCGTTGCGCTATCTATGGAAAACTCATTACTTTTGGTGAAAAAGATGCCGAAACTGGCGCCGCTAATACTAAGGTCCATATGTATGACATTATCGGTCGTGTCTACACTGGACAGATGAATGTTGAAAATTCCGCCGGTGATAATGCACTCAATTCTCTAAAAGCAGTTTCCGCCAATGTTGTCACACTACGCAGTAGCAACAATACTTGTAGTGTTAACTTTGCCGGTCAAGCGGATTCTTACACTCCGCAGTGGCAAACCACAATTGAGCGCCCAAATGATCATCAGCTATTTCGCGGCGCCATCATGATTGCTCGTTCACCTCTATCTGGTACTGTTCACACTTATTTTTACAACCAAGGTGATCAAACTTTTGATGTTCAGCAGTTCATCAAGCAAATGAACCAGAATACGATTAGTCAATCCTGTGAGTTTGCTAAGCTTGAACAATATCGTCCTGCCTCCAATGATGTATTGCTTTATGGCGCACTCGGCGATTTTTGGTCCATCTCGCAACAATCCTCTACAGATGGAGTTGAGAAATCCGAAAATGCAAAATAACCAGGATTTAACCTTCTGTCTTGCCTCTGAAGATCTTCCACTCGCTCCTAAAAATCGTCGTCCAATCCGTATTCATGCAGATGGCAGTAATTCTTCTGCCGTCGAATTAGTTAATATTGATGGAACGGATAATCCTTGCGAATAGTATAATGGTTATGTCTATGTTGAATCTTTTTCGAAACCAACCCACAAAATGTTAACCGCCGCGGCGATACAATCATTGAGGTTGTTTTCTGTTTTTCGATTTTTCATTTATCACAATTCTTTCAATCGGCGTAATGAATCGTAACCTTTCTCTATTCAGGGTACTCTGGAGATTTCTATGGCCAGAAATGAAATCGATTCTCAAGCTGAAGCCATCCGTTTTATTCTATAACTCCCTATTTATCAGAACGTAACTTGTTCGTGATAAGACTATTGATCCAACAAAGTGGCAGGGAGTATCGTGAACTCTGGAGTAGTCTCTCCATGGCTCCAGAATGGTCTCAATAATAATCCAATCCGTATCTCAAAATATAACGATAACGACTGTAAAGAGTATTACGATACTGATAATTCGACCGGTGAGGTACATAACATTTTCACGGACAAAGCGTTTGTAATTAATACCAGAAAGCTTGACCCTAAAAATCCTGAGACAACCATTATTTCCGCCAAACAAAACCCAAATCTCTTCCAAGAGGCTTCACTCTATCCTCGCCTAGTTTTTTCTAGCGCTGGACGTATTGGTGATTCCACTGGCGTAGACAGTTCTGGCAATCTCAATGAGTTAAATAATGGTGAAAGCGCATATACCGCCCCTGATTTTTAATACACCTTATCGCGTAGAAGGTATTTGGGTTATTGGAACAAGAGATGTTACTCGCCTTAAGAACCCTGAAAATTACAATGATTCCTCCCTTGATGCTGAGGCTCCCGAGTACTATGATTTTCACATTCGCACCTGTTGGTATGGTCCTGGCCGCAATCGTCCATCTACAATCAGTACGATTATTAGGTTATATAATCCGGAGTTTGTTAAAAAGGATTAATTATGAAATTAGCACAAAAAATACATCAATCCACAGATCAATCCCTAAAACAATCCCCAAGTCAATCCCCAAACATTCGTTGCGGCTTCACTCTAATCGAGTTATCTCTCGCGCTTGCCTTTATTTCCGCCCTCATGGTTGTAGTCACCATTATTACTATTCATATTTCCACCACCTATCATAAAGGTCTCGTGATCCGCTCGATAAATTCAACGGGTCGATCTCTAGTTGATGATTTTTCCCGCACCATTGCTGCCGCCCCGACTCGCTCTCTCGCTGATATTTGTCGAGCTGAATACGCTTCTGATCGGACCCAGATGCAAAAATGTCTAGATGACAATGCAAGAATCTATGTTTATCAACAAAACTATGGCTCCGTCCGCCTCAAGTCAACCGGCGCTGTGCTTCACAACGTTCCATTAAACGGTGTTTTCTGTACTGGTCGACATAGTTATATCTGGAACACTGGCTATGCACTAAATGACGATGATTACGAGATTCTTTCTGGTAGTCGCGCCAACTATGATGCTTTTGTTAATGGTGATAGGGTTGATAAGAATGACTTCAAGCTCCTAAAAGTTGAAGACAATAACCGTGACCTCTGCTACCAACACACCTATATGCGTACTGACGGAACCGCTACTTATGGATATAAACCTAACGAAAAATAACTACTACATGAAGGACACCATCATTACAGAACTGCTTGATAAGACTGATGATCGTCTTGTGCTTTATGATTTTGTTATTTTCCCGCCAACACAACACGCTGTCACATTACACTCCTTCTACTCGGGTACCTTTGTTCTTGGAACCGAGCGGGGAAGCATCGATATTACCGGCATCGGCGAATTCTGCAAGGCGCCACCAAGTGATGGTCTATCTACCGATTTTACCTACTGTGCAATCAATAAATTTAACTTCGCGGCAAGATCAACTGGCCAAAATCGAAAGGGAGAATAATGCGATTTTTTAAAAAACAACGCAATCAGATCGACAAAAAGACTAAAACCCGTAAGGGTGCCACTTCGATGATTGTCACCGTCTTCACGATTATTCTATTTAGTGTTATTACCCTTGGCTTTACTCGTCTCATCCTCTCGGAGGTCAATCAAACCACTAACTCTAATCTTTCAAAATCTGCCTATGATTCCGCCCTAGCGGGTGTTGAAGATGCCAAGGTTGCTCTATTGCAATATCATGACTGCTTGAATAAAGGGCAAACTATCGGCTCTGGTACTCGCTGCAGCAAAATCATTGCCGCCATGCAAGATGGTGTCAGAAAACAGGATTGTAGTACTGTCTCAAACGTTCTTAGCCGTACCACTGATGACCAGCATGGTGTTACCATCCAGGAAGTTAAAGGATTCTAGTCAAGACGGTGGCTCTGCTGCTTCAAAACTACAGGCTTATACCTGTGTCACTATTCAGGAAGACCTCGCAGATTACCGCTCGACTTTAAGCTCGGATACAAGGACTCGTATTGTTCCGCTCCGCTCGGACCAAATTCAAGACCTCAAATACATTATATTAAATGGTATTCCGATGCCAACTATACTGCTCAGCGTCGCAGTGGTAGCAATCTAGCTTGGGACATTGACGACTATAATTTACCAAGTGGCCAGCACTCCATGACTCCTCCACTCGTCACTGCTGCCTTCTTCCAGTCGGATCGTGATTTTAATCTAGGTGAGTTTAATATCGCCAGTAGCGAAAATAGTACTAATCGCGCCATGATGTTCTTCAAGCCAACTTATAGTGATAAATGGAAGACTGAATTTGCCGCTAATGAAGTTTCCGATACATTCGACAAAAACAGCAATCACCTCTTCCCAGTCTATTGTCATGAAGGTTCATTCTTCTGTTCTGTAACCTTTGAAGTCCCAAACACTTATCGCAATTCCACAAATCGCAACCCAGCCACCACCTTCCTCCTGCTTAGTCTTCCATACGGTGCTCCAGAAACCGACTTCTCCATTTCGCTCTATAACTCGAGGCGCGAGTCCATTAATTTTACCGGCGTACAGGCAAGGGTGGACTCTACCGGGCGTGCCAACGACCTTTATCGCCGCGTCGAAAGTCGTGTTGAGCTAGTAGATACCTATTTCCCATATCCTGAATTTGCCATTCAATTAAATGACGACAAAAACAATACCACCAGAAAGACTTTTTATACCACCATCAACTGCTGGACTTCCACCGATGGGACCAAAGATGCATGTCCAAACTTCAGGGAAGATTCTGGGTATAGCCGTCTATAAAAGTACCAAAAGGATTAACCTTTTAGGGACAGAGAAAATAATAAAACTTGGAAAGGAGGTAATTCTCATGTCAAATACGAAAAGAACAGGACAAACAGCCCTTTATGAGCGTTTAAGTCGAGATGATGAGCTTCAAGGAGAAAGTAACTCTATCATCAATCAAAAGCAACTACTTGAAAGCTATGCCAAAAGAAACGGCTTTGTAAATATCTATCACTATACTGATGATGGAGTTAGCGGAACAACCTTTTGATAGAGATGAAAAGTAAAATGGTTTTGAGGAGATAAAATATTGGTGGAAAAGTAGACCTGAGTTTGACAAAATTACATCGTTTGATGAATTTACTAAATACTATTGGTATCGTGAAGAACTTTCACAGATATGCAAGTCATTAGGATTAGAATATAGAGGCACAAAACAGGAACTCAATTATATTATTGAGCAATACTTTAAGGGCAATTTGATTAAAAATCATCAATAAAAATGAAAAAGAAGCAAGTGGAAAATATTACTTTAGATACACCATTACTTGAATGTGGTTTTTTCTTTTAATGCAAAGTTCAGAGAATATTTCGCTGTTTTTAACAGGTATCTCACCATTTAAATTTACTGCTGATATGGCAACAGTTTGGAGAAAAGTAAAAGAGAAAAATGATTTGAGTTTTACAATTCAAGATATGCTAAAAAGTTTATTATGGGAAATCAGATTATGCAAAAGTATGATAATTCGGTTTGTCAATGGAATCAATTTTTAAAAGGATTTCTATGCAGACGAAAAATAGTTGCAACTACTCAAACAAAAATAAAAGTAGCTTCTATTCTTTTGGAAAGAAGTCAGACATTCAAGAAATGAAAAATTTATTCAAAGAATCTTTTGACTGAATATGCCGATAAAATAAAAAAAGAGTATTGCAAGTAGGATATTTTTAGCTTGCTAAACTAACAATTCAATAAAAGCTAACACGAAAGCAGTAAATCAAAAAGGTTTGCTGTTTTTCTTTTGTTAAAAACGGAAAGGAGGACACATGGAAGAAGAAAAAGAGTAATAAAAGAACCACAACATAAACAGTTAATAATGGATATTGGAAAAACAAAATACACTGTAAACCTACATTTCAAGCAAGGTACAGGAAAACATACAAGGATAAAATACTAAAGTTAATCAAGAGAGAAACAGAGAAGATATAAATTTATCAAAAAAATTTTGTTTATGTCCTTGACAAATCTTCCCAAACGTATCTATTAGCATTGATCATGCCGACTAGTCAAAAGGCATGATTTTGCTATATATAGAAAAATGGTTATAAATAGGAACACATTTGTGTTCTCTATATCATCTATAACCTTTAATTTGGTGGCGGGGTTGATTTTGAACCAACGACCTTTTGGTTATGAGCCAAACGAGCTACCAGGCTGCTCTACCCCGCGACGTCTATGACTATTATAGACACCCAACAAAAACTGTCAACCCTTAGAGTAATTTTCTTGCCGTTACCCTTATTGCCTCTGAGAGGCTCATCCCTCACATGTGGTGGCGGCAATATCTACCACTGACAATTTATTTCTCATCGCCAGGCTAATCTCCTGCATTAAAATATCGGCATCAGGCGCCACTATTGTCGCACCAAGAATTTTCTTTTCATGGTTACAGAGAATTTTTACAAATCCATCCTCCGCATTTGGGCTCCAGATTGCAGTTTTTGTGTTAATCCTGATATTGCTGCCGTATATTTTACCCCCGCCAAAAATACACTGATCCTCCGTCATTCCAACACTGGCAACTTTTGGATAAATATTAGTCATCCGTACAAAACCATTATTTTCAACCACGGTCTTACTACGTCCATTAAATGCCACGGATGCAGCAATTGCTCCTTCATAACTATCTTTTTCATAGGAGCTAAACGGATTATCACTAATTTTCTTACCTTCTTTTACTGAAGCCACTCCGCCTGCTGCAAAGATATTTTTATTTGAAGTTTGCATCTGATTTGAAACAACAATACCAGACTTATCGAATTTAACATTCGCATTCTCAAGGCCAAGCTCGGTCTCTGGTTTCTGTCCAGTCGCCAAAACAACACACTCAACTCGTACAGACTTTCGCTGTTCACCACGAGAGAGAATCGCCTTCACGACCTTAGTCTTTCGTCCGGTTGGTAATGTCTGTACCCCCATCATTTTCAAGTGCCAATACCTTAGTTTCTGTTAAAATCTTAATCTTTTTCTTCTTTTCCCAGTTTTGCTTCGATAATCTTAGCTACTTCAGGGTCTTCCTTTGGTGAAATTCTTTCTGTCATCTCAACCAAAATCACCGAGCTTCCCATGTTAGCTAAGAACTCTGCTGTCTCAATACCACTCTGGCCAGCCCCCACCACCAGTACAACCTTCGGAATCCTTGGTAAGCCTAGATAAATTTCGCCAGGTGTCAAAAACCCAACTTCATCAAGACCGGTAATCTCACCTGTGTTTAAGCTTGTTCCAGTTGCAATCAAAAACTTACGTGAAGTTATAGTTCCATTCTCAGTAGCTACCTCAATTGGCGAGATAAATCTTGCATTGCTTCGAATAATCTCAACCTTTGCCTCCTCCAACTCGGCACGTTTCAACTCGATATAAGTCTCAGCTTTAGACTGAATTTCAGAGTACATGGATGGCAAGTTGATCTTTAAATGATCTGAGTTTAACCCAAAGCTAGCCCCCTCACGGGCCCGAAATAGCAGCTGAGAGATCCTCGATGCCACTTGTTGTGTATAACTAATAATCGTATTTTGTCCACCAATCAAATCGCGCTCAATAATTGCAACCTTCTTTTTGTGAAGCTGCCATCAAGGCTCCCGCCACACCAGCCACTGCACGCCAATCACAATTAAATCATAGTCATATTTTTCTCATATTAGTTTATTCCTCTCCCCTAAAATAAAGGCTAGGTCCTTGTTATATTTTTTTACTTCCATCACAACTCTTCGATCTAAATCAGATTGCGTAATCGTTGGCTTATCTTCTAGCCACTTCTCTAATTTTGTGGCCACCTCTCCGGCAATTAAATCTGCTGCACCCTGGTGAATATTAAGAACTCTGGCCTCTCTGCGTAAATCTTCGCGCAACTGCTCCTCTGAAAACTCAATTTGCTTCAGCCTATTGACTCGTCTCATTTTTGTATAATCCTAAAAAGCAATTAGAAAAATCGCCAGTGTAATAAACAGAGTACCAGAAAGAATCTTGAGGAAGTTTTTATTCTTCAGGCGCCATTTCTGAATTTCAACTACCGTCTTGCCATGCCTTACTGCAACTCGAAGAATTACTAAAGGTAAAATAGCGATAAAAATATAGCCTAAAAACATCCCTATCTGCAGCAGCAAAGGTAATTTCAATAAACTATCTGCACTCACAAGCATCAACACTACTACGAAAGGTGTTTCCGCAAAGCTCGCGAGCAGCCCCAAGGCAAAGGCCTCAATGTTACTATCTGTTTGCTTTGCACGACTTGCGATATATCTAGCAATTGGTTTTGGTAGCCATAATTCTGTTGATCGGCCACTTCGATAATAGAATAACCAAATACGAGATCGTTAAGGCGACTAGTAGAGAGGTTAAAATTGTTAAAACAAATTACAGATGAGGTTAGCCCCCAAAGAGTAAATGGATAAAAATGAGCCGTTGCTGCCAGAGCTTGTAATAATCAAAACGTCACGCCAGAGATATAATTTGTTACTAAAAACTTAGTTCTTTTCTTAATATGTTTCCCGAGACTCTCGTGATAAAGCAGTAGTAGTGACCCTAAATTCATCTGTAACGAAGCGTGCGCCAATGCTGCTAAAATAATCACTCCAACTGCAGAGAATATAGTAAGACCTTCCATAACTAAATTATATCATATCTTGCTTATGCTAGATTATATCTTGCTCATGTTATTTTTTAAAAACTAGGTTTTTTCTCTGTAGTACATAAAAACAAAACGCTCATGCTTGCCAATATTCTATCAGAAGGGTACATTGGCCTCATTAGAAATTAAATGAGGTAATACTATGCGAGCACTGCCAGTCAGTATCAGAAAAATCAAAAACCATCTTAATAAACAGTCTTCTTCTGATTGTGAAAAATTTAGACGATAATTCCCAAAACCAAAAGTTCAACCAAGAAGTAAAAGAAATAAAAAACTGAAGTTTAGGTATCTTACATATGTCTTCTTTCTTTGTGCTAGTCTCCTCTTTCAACAAGTGATGCGGCCAGTTTCTGCCTTGCAACCGCCTTCTGATGCTAGAGGTAAAAACATTGTGCAAGAAGAAAAACTTGCCCAAAAGGGTCATTATCTTAACCCTGAAACGAAGCGGTGCAGGAAATTTCCTGATCAAACTCCAAAAAGCCTGCCCCAAGGGATATTTTCTCAATGTCAAAACTAACCGCTGTAATAAGAATCCTGTGCCTAAAAATCCAACACCTAAAAACCTAGCTCGGAGAAATCCAAAACCAAGAAACCTGACACGAAGAATCAGGCCCAGGATCATCATGATGTAAAACCTGAAGAAAACACAGCGGATAAAAACTAAGGGCCAAAAACTTGCTTGCCCGGATATTTCCTTAATAAAGTCACTAATCAGCTGCAATAAGAAATCGTGAAAACTCCAAAAACCTGCAAGGATGGCTACTTTATGAATAAGATTACTGGTCGTTAGCATAAAAAGGCGGAGCCTAATGAAAAGAAACCATGCAAGGCTGGTCAAACACGAAATCCTGAAACTGGCCGCTGTCATAAGGTTGTAGGTCCGGTAACTCAAAGACTTGCGCTGAAGGCAAAAACTCTAAACCCAGAAAACTAATCGCTGTAAAAAAGTCGAGCAAGCACAAGAGAGAAGCCATGCAAAAGAAGGTTACGAGCGTCACCCAGAAACTAACCGTTGTCGCAAGAGTCATCAAAAATACTGGTGCTGGTAACCCAGTGGAGGTCCCAAAGACTGGAGACACAAAAAGAACAACCAAAAAGGAATTTAATGGTACCACCGCGGTCGCTGGCTCTGCTGCTATGGGTTTTGAGCATTGACAATCTTCCAATTTAAGGACGAAATCTTTGTCATAATTCGTAAGATTTTTCTCCATAAATAGGATTTTACCTCTGTTAAAAATCTCCAAAAATCTTAATTAGCAGTCTTGACATAGAGAGTGCTAATGGGCTATACTCTTATTAACTTAGCAATAAAACATGAAGAGTGCTAAATAATTTTAAAAAGGAGTATTTAATGAGTAAAAGTATTGGAATTGACCTTGGTACTACGAACTCTGCGTTCGCGTACATGGTTGCCGGAAAACCGGAAGTTATTACAAATGCTGAAGGTGACCGTACTACTCCATCAGTAGTAGCAGTCACTAAAAAAGGTGAACGCCTAGTTGGTAAGAATCGCTCAGCGTCAGCGTGTCACCAACCCAAAGAATACAATTTACGGTATTAAGCGTCTTATCGGTCGTAAGTTCGAAGACAAAGAAGTTCAACGCGATCTCGATATTATGCCATACAAGATTGTTAAAAAGGGTGACGGTGTTGCTGTTGAGATGGATGGCAAAACTTATACCCCAGAAGAAGTCTCCGCTATGATTCTTTCTAAAATCAAAGCTGATGCTGAGGCCTTCTTGGGTGAAAAAGTTACGAAGCTATCGTTACCGTCCCAGCCTACTTTGACGATTCCCAGCGCCAAGCAACCAAAGATGCAGGTAAAATTGCTGGCCTTGAAGTAAAGCGTATTATTAATGAGCCTACTGCAGCCGCCTTGGCCTACGGTCTTGAGAAGAAAAATGAAGAGAAAATCGCAGTATTCGACCTTGGTGGTGGTACTTTCGATGTCTCCATTCTTGAATTAGGTGACGGTGTCTTTGAGGTACTTTCAACCAATGGTGATACCCACACTTGGTGGTGAAGACTTCGATAACATTATCGTTAACTTCCTCTGTGATCGCTTCAAGGATGAGTCCGGTATCGATATTAAAAATGATGCAGCCGCTATGCAGCGCGTGAAGGATGAGGCTGAGAAAGCTAAGAAAGAGTTGTCATCAGCCAAAGAAAACTGAAATTAACCTTCCATTCCTTTCTGCTGATGCTGACGGTCCAAAACATTTTTGAATATACTCCTCGCTCCAAGATGGAAGAGTTGGTTGCACCACTTCTAGACCGTCTTGCTGGACCAGTTGAGAAAGCCCTCAAAGATGCAAAGCTTCAAACTTCAGATATTAACGAAGTCGTGATGGTTGGTGGTATGACCCGTATGCCAGCTGTTGTAGAAAAAGTTAAGAGTATCTTTGGTAAGGAACCAATGCAGGGCGTGAACCCAGATGAAGTCGTTGCTGTTGGTGCAGCTATTCAAGGTGGTGTCTTACAAGGTGATGTTAAGGATGTTCTTCTCCTTGATGTTACTCCACTCTCTCTAGGTATCGAAACTATGGGTGGTGTCTCAACTAAGCTTATCGAGCGCAATACTACTATTCCAACTTCAAAATCAGAAACCTTCTCAACTGCTGCTGATAACCAGCCACAGGTTGAGATTCACGTCCTCCAAGGTGAACGCGAGATGGCCGCTGATAATAAATCACTTGGTCGTTTCATCCTTGATGGTATCGCTCCAGCTCCACGTGGCGTCCCACAAATCGAAGTAACCTTTAATATTGATGCTAACGGTATTCTTAGCGTTACCGCTCGCGATAAAGGTACCGGCAAGGAGCAGAGTATTACTATTCAGAACTCTGGCAACATGTCGAAAGAGGATATTGAAAAGCTCAGAAAGATGCTGAGACTCCACGCTGACGAAGATAAGAAGAAGCGCGAAGCCATTGATGCCAAGAATAAACTTGAGCAAACAATCTACCAGACTGAAAAAATGCCTGAAGAATACAAGGATAAGATCTCAGACGAAGATAAAGAGACTATCAAGAAGGCTGTTGAGGAAGCTAAGGAGGTCCTTAAGACCATCTGCGGACACCGAAAAATTTTGACAGCGACCGCTAAAGGAACTTCTAACAAAGTCATGCCAATCGGCGCAAAACTTTATCAGTCTGCTAAACGACAAATCAGCTGAGGCTGATGCTTCCAAGAACCCATCAGATGGTGGTGAACCAGTTGAAGGTGAAGTGGTTGATGAGTAATCAGATTATCCCAAATTAAAAACAGCTTAAAATGCTAATTTAAAAATACTCCGCAAAGGGGTATTTTTGTTTGATTTAAATAGCGGTATAATACAGATATAAAAACTCTAATATGATATATTTAATCTAGTGTTTTTAAGGTATTATCCTATGAACAAAATTTTCAAAAAGATTTTTAATCTCACAAAAATACGAACGTATCAACTGGATACTCAAGCTCCTGATTAGTCTTAGTGGTATTCTCTAGTGATCCTTCATTTTATTGATCCGAGTCACCTGGCACAAATTCCCAAGCTACTTAGTTACTATTATTCTGCCATATGCGCCAGAACTGCTAAAAACTAGGCTTTTGCTACTACTGAGATTACAGATCATCTATGGACTATTCCTCATTATTGCCATGGTACTAGGCATTGATCTGGATTAGTATAAGACCATCATTATTATGGGCTCCCCAAGTTATGATAAAATTGTCCACACTCTTAGTGGAGTGGTGGCTGCCTTTGGCGCAAAAGAAATTCTAGATAATTTCTATGACGGAAAAGAAGCTACCGATTACTCCGGGAAAAACCTTAGAGGGCAAAAACTGGCTCCTCTGGAAAATCTACTATTAAACGAAAGGTCTATCACACCGGCTTCGCCTTTCTCTTCATTATTTGTTTTGTTGCCTTTACTGCCGCAATGTGGGAATGTTTTGTATTTACGTATGACAAACTCTGTGGCGGCCACATGCAGGAGCTCAACGCTCCGGGCATCGACGATACCATGGGTGATATTATCTCTGCCACCGTCGCCGGTGTTGTGCAGCCATCTTCCTAGAAAGAAATAAAAATGTCATGCCCCACAGAAATCGGATGAAGTTTCTGAAGTTTCTGTAAAAGACAGAAATCCTCTTAAGCCTCCTCAATCAGAGTTTATCTGCAAACACCCCTGGCGATGTAGTTGAATTAGGCTGTTATAGAGGAGATACTTCAATTGTTTTCCAGCGAGCATTACAAAATTTCACCAAGTTTTCAGGAGGCTTAAGCAAAAATCTCTGGCTCTATGATTCATTTGCGAGGGCTTCCAGAAAAAGTCCAGGGAAGATAGTTCGGCTGCTGGTGATCAATTTAAATCTGGCGAACTTTTTGTTACAAAGCGCGAGGTTATCGAAAAGTTTAAACGTCAAAACCTTCCTCTACAAAAATTGAAAAGCTTTCTTTGAAGAACTAGACCCAGAAACTGATCTACCAGACAAAATTAGCTTCGCCTTTCTCGATGGTGATCTCTATACCTCAATTAAAACTAGCCTCGCGCTCGTCGAATCAAAAATGCAGCCAGGTAGTATCATTATTGTTCATGATTATAATAATCCAGAACTCCCAGGCTCCGCTCTCGCCACCGATGAATGGCTAAAGTCACATGCAGCAAAAGTTGCGAAAATTTAAAACTCAGGAAACTCTTGCAGTATAGAAATTAAATAGTTAGCAGGATATCAAAGATCTATTTTTCATGGTCAGATTTATTTCTCATGCCGCCACCCGGTATCTGCATTTTTATCCAGCGCATAGTTTAAACTCTGATAAATCAAGCCTACAAAAATATCCCAACTTCTCTGGGTGACTTAGCTCCCACAAAACTGTCTGCGCTGACCGGTCATCTCTGGTCCCCATTCAAATAGGTCCACCACGGCTGTATAAAATTCACCATCCTCCATCATGGCCTTATCAATATTGTATTGAATATTCTCTATTAAATCCATTTGTATGACTCGCTATCTATAAACTATTCTAGCATCTATAAAATAAATCCACCCCTTGGAACGTTTCATAAGTTCGCAAATTATAGTTAACATAAAAACGACCACCAAGTGGTCTTTTTAGAAATGATATGTTTTCTGCTTTTGTAAAAACACTCCAATCTGCGTCGGTTCACCAAAAGAAAAGCATACTTTTCTTTTATTTCTCCTCCTTGATTGGTCAGGGCGACAAGACTCGAACTTGCGACCTCAGCAGTCCCAAACGCCGCGCGCTACCAACTGTGCCACGCCCCTGCTACTGTTAAATTTACCACACATACCCCAAAAATGCAATGATATGTTAATATAATTATATCTGTACTCAGTCAGCTCAAACGCAATCCAAACTAACAGTCTCTGCAACCAGAACTAATAACTACATAAGTCATCCTTTGGAGCACTGTAAGATATAGTAATTTCTATTTCAAGACCAATTTTAAGGAGTTTAATGAACACGTCAAAAATTCTACAGGAATAAATCAAAAACCAGCTCGAGGCAAAAGTACCAGTCAAACACCATCCGCTCAGTTATCTTTTACAATCCTTTCCATTCTTTTATCGTCTACTGTCTAAATCTTTTTAGCTCTCACAATTTGAAGATTAAGGAGTTCCACTTTCTGATGTTATCGACTCGCGCAATGATGAAAACGACAACATTAAGAAAATCACCGTCTCTGGTAGTGAACTTGAGATTACCCTCAAAGATAAAAGACATTCCAACCGAGGTTTCCAGAAAAGATGCATCCGGCACTCTCTATGAACAAGGACTCATCAACCACTGCGCCAATAAATCCGGTGAAGATTTGAAAAAATGCCAAGAGCATTACCCAGTTATTAATTACGTCGAGCCAATCAATTATTCTGAACTTTTCATTAGTATCCTGACCATCGCGGTCCCGATTATTGTCGCCATCTTCTTCTTTAGCCGACTCCTGGGTCAAGCTCAAAAGCATGAATAAGGAAAATATGGGTTTTGGTGAGACTCGTGCAAAAACTATATGGCCCAGACAAAAACGTTCTCTTCACCGATGTTGCTGGTAATGAAGCTGCAAAGCAGGACCTTGCCAGTTGTTGATTTCTTGAAAAACCCTAAAAAATATGAAAAACTTTGGCACAAAAATCCACGTGGCGTACTTCTCGCCCGGTGATCCAGGTACTGGTAAAAACTTTGATGGCTCGATGCAGTTGCTGGCGAAGCTAATGTTCCATTCTTTAGTATTTCTGGTTCTGAATTTGCTGAAATGTTTGTGGGTGTTGGTGCTTCTCGTGTTCGTGACCTCTTTAGTAAGGCAGAATTCCCCAAGCATCATCTTTATCGATGAGATTGACGCCGTCGCATAAACGTGATGCTAGAGGTGGTGCAGGTCGTGAGGACGAACAGACTCTCAATCAGATCCTCGTCGAGATGGATGGTTTTTGATAATGAATCTGGCGTAATTGTTATCGCCGCTACCAACCTGTTGATATGCTTGATAAGGCACTCCTTCGTCCAGGTCGTTTTTGATCGTCATGTTGACGTCACACTTCCAGAACGCAAAGATCGTCTTGAAATTCTTAGGTCCATTTCAAAAATAAACCAACTGAAAAATCTGTTGACCTTGAGGCCCTTGCTGCCAAAAACTGCTGGCTCCTCTGGTGCTGACCTTGCTAATAGTGCCAATGAAGCTGCTATTACTGCTGCTGGGGAAGGCCTCAGAAATCACTAGTGCTGACGTTGCAGAGGCTTTTTGAGCGCGTTGCGATCGGGCCTGAGCGCAAATCAAAAGTTATGAACGAACAGGAACGCAAAATTACCGCCTATCACGAAGCTGGTCACGCTGTGGTTGGCCACGTTCTTCAGATTCTGACCCTGTCCATAAGATTACGATTATTCCTCGTGGTCACACCGGTGGCGTCACTTGGTTCCTCCCTCCTGAAGACCGCAGCTATAAGAGTATTTATGAACTTAAAGATGTTTTGGCTCGTGCCATGGGCGGTCGTATCGCAGAAAAAATCATTTTCGGAGCCGATAACGTCTTTACCGGCGCCTCTTCGACCTAAAACATGTAGCTGAGGCTCAGCAAGGAGATGATCACTCGTGAAGGTATGGGAAATAAAACCAGGAATCTTGTCTTCCCAGCTGAAGAGACCGGCTATTATACAATTAGTACTGGTAAACCATATTCGGAAAACTGCTGAATTAATTGATGAGGAAATCGGTGAATTCACTACCGAGGCTGCCAAGCGTGCGGAATTAGTTCTTCAGGCTAATCGAAAAGTTCTCGACCGTGTTGCGAACGCGCTTCTCGAAAAAGAATCTCTTGAAGCAGAGGATCTAAAAAGATATCTTTGATGGTGCCACTCTCCGGATCGCGCCAAGCTTCATGATTAACTAGTCCGCTCCTAAAATAATCATAGCTCCCCGTACTTCAATAAAATACCCCAATCGGGGTATTTTTGTAGAATAAAAGATTTAAAAAGACTTAAAAAATTAAATAATCACGGGATAAAATTGCGCGCTCTTTAGAATTGATACTGAAGCTCGCACCTTCAGGTTTGAGGTGACTTCTTGTATTGCAGCAAACCTATCGTAGCCAACTTCCCACAATCCAGCTCTCGCGATATTTTGGCATCCAATACTAATAGGGAACATATGGGCCTGAATAATATTTTTTTCAATCGCATTCAGCTTAAATTCTTTTTTCGCATTATCATAAGCAATTAATGGATGTAAGTAAGCATGTGCTTTTGGCATTGCCGTCTTATCGTGCCAGTCATATAAGATCATGTAGTAAAGCGCCACGTATCAGGGATACCTTTGTCAACCTTAGCTCGCAAAATCTGCTGCAACCACAAGGCTCATTCTTGCCACATTTACAGAGTGTTCATAAGTAGAAACATTGGCATGCTGAATAAAGCGTTTCTCGCGCTGCATATTCTCAGATTTTTAGAATCTCATCTCGATTTTATAAACTAAAGTAAGATTTTGTATTCTCACTCATATATTATACAATATTCGTCGCAATTTTAAAATCCCCCGCTCATGCTTTATCATGTATAATAATAATTAATGAAGAAGTTTCAGTTTTCGATCAGTCGTGGCTATAGGCTAATAGTAAACTAAGTGTGAAATATGCGCAATATTATTAAGCTTCAGCACTCTCATCTCAGCCCTGCTCAGTATCTTCACCGACCGTCTCTTGAATTCATACTATCTTGATACTTATCCAACCGGTATTGACGCTTATACCGCCTTCACCATTCCGGATTTCATGTTCTTCGTATTAACCTCTGGGGCGCTCGCCGTCAGTTTTTATTCGGTCTTCAACCAACGTCTGGTTGCTGGTAATAAAAATCCGCCTGGGAACTTAGCTCTTCAATTCTCAATCTCGTGCCATCGTTACTCTAATCTCCAGTATTCTCATTATGATCTCGCCGATCACTCGTTCGCTATATCGTCGGCCCAGGTCTCGATGAATCGGTACCACTCTCGCCATCAACATGATGCGCGTTATCGCCATTAATCCATTTCTTTTTAGTATCGCCACCGTTCTAAACTCCATCCAGCAGGCCGTCGGTCGTTTCGTCTTCTACTCCCTTGCTCAGCTCTTTTATAATGTCGGTATTCTTATCGGCATTACGGTCTTCACGAATGGCATCAATATTTTTGGCCTCCAACTTTTTGAAGGTGGCATTATGGGTGTCGCCATTGGTGTAGTTTTGCGCTGTTCTACAAATTTTTATCAGCCTCATCGGTCTCTTTGGCCTCGGTTTTGATTATCAATTCAAAATCTATTGGAAAAATCTTGGCTTCAAAACCGTCTTAAAAACTTCTTCCCGCCCGTTCGCTCGACCAGGGAATCGACTACGTTTATTCCATCCTCGCTACCAACCTCTCTTCACGCATGGGTAAAGGCGCACTACGTTCATTTCAGCAGGCCAACAGTCTCCATCAGATGCCAGTCAACCTAGTGGTGTTGCTATCTCTGCATTCTTCCCAAAGCTCACCGAGGAAACTAATAGTGGTGGCACCACTAAATTTGATGATGTCTTCCGTCGTGCTCTCCGTATGATTGTTTTGGATCTCTCTTCCGGTTTCCGTTATCGCCTATTTCGCCCGCGGTTATGTTGTTAGCTTTGTCCAGAATAGCGGCCAGCCAGTCATCGCCAGTATTCTCAGTTCTCTCGTCCTTGCCATTTTTGCTCAGTCCATTTTTCACATCGCCTCACGTGGTTTTTATGCCAGACAAGACACAAAACTCCGTTTATCGTCAGTATTATTGCCGTTGGTTTTACGATGGTTCTCTCTGTTATTTTTAGTATCATCGGCCTCGGCCAGACGGCCCTAGGTTGGGCTCAGTCCATCGGCGCTATCCTGAAATCTTCATTCTTCTCTTCATTTTGCAGATCCCGCCAGAACCTCCTAAATAAAGACTTCTGGTCTGCATTCTTCAGGATGCTCATCAGTCACTGTCGTTACTTCCGTTTCCGCCTATATTTTAACAAACTTCTCCGCTCCGCTCTACTGACATCACTGTTTTGTTACCATTCCAAAATTCCTCATTTCACTTGGCTCCATGGCGATCTATTTTTGCTGCCCTAGCTTTCTCCTAGACCTGGAAGAAAGTCCAGCCGTTCTTTTAGAAACTCAATAAAATCCTCTTCCGAAATCTCAAACCCAAAAGACAAAGTAGCTCAAACCAAAAAGACAAATAGTTTATCCACAAAACCAGGGCTGTAATCCAAAAGATAAATAAAGCCGCGCCTCTCGTGTTATAATCATTACCATGACAGAGCAAAACAAGAAAAGTCGTTTCCGATTATAACGGCTATGATTACAAAAATCTTCTGGAAGATGCAGACCGTAAATAGAAGATATGGCAGATCGTCTCGCCATCCGTGAGACTCCTCCCAGCCAAAATGGATACTTTCGTTGACATCGCTGGTGGTTACGGCTCATCTCGCTAAAGAATATCTTGATCGCGCCAAAGTTGCCACTCTCTTTGATTATTCGCAGACTGAGCTAGACCAGGCTAAGGGAAAGAATTTGGTGATCGCATTCGTACTGTTCAGGGTGACATCTATCACCTCCATTCCAGGATGATGAATTTTCTGCACTCTTAATGGTTCGCGCAACTCACCACTTTGCAGATCTCCCAGCCGTCATCAAAGGAACTTCATCGTATTCTTGAGCCGGGCGGTGTTGCCGTGATTGAGGTCGCCAACAAGCGCACTCTCCCAAAAATGTTCCGCTACTGGTTTAAAAATCTAGGGTCAATCCATTCGACAAGAAACCTTCCAATCTTAAAACATTGATAAGGATGGTTTCTATAATTTACCACCCAGCCTATGTCGAAGATCTCTTCAGAAAATCCGGTTTCGAAATTGATAATATTCTTTCAGTTTCAAACTTCAGGAGCCAAACCATGAAGAAAATCTTTAAAACCAAAGCTCTTGTTGCTCTTGAGAAAAACTTCGAAGCCACTTGCCAGCCTTCGCTTTGCTCCAAAGTATCTACTATCGCCAATCAAAAATAATCGATGAAACTATTCCGACTCAGTACCTACCGTCTTTTCGCCCCTGATTTTTTCGCACCACAAAAAGTCTCTGATCCGTTCAAGGTCATGGTTATGTCGGATCTTCATTTTTGAGTTATCAAGTTACAAACCAGAAGCTCCAGGCCATCATCAAGCAGGCCAAAACTCTCGCACCAGATTATATTCTTATGCCAGGTGACCTCATCGACACTCTAGATATGGTTGATGAAAATTCTGAACGTCAGCGCCTCCTCAATTTTCTCAAAAAGCTCGGCCAGCAAGCCAAGGTGATTCTTAGTGTCGGCAACCACGATATGTATCGCAAGCCAACTGAAGGTCAGACTGGCTGGCGGTACGAGTTGCGTCAAAACTTTTGACGAAATTCGCTGCTCTCGACAATGTATTTCTCCTCGATAATCAGGTCTATGAAGATGAAAATATCTATTGTCTTGGTTATACTCAGTCACTAGTATTATCATTGCAGACAAGGGAATCGTCGAGGATATGCCGGTTCTGCTCTCTGAACTCGAATCTCTGCCAGAAAAATATTTGACACATCTTCCTGAAAAGAAGCTTTAAATTTGCTCTCATCCACTCGCCAGTCTATCTCAATCAGCCTGAGGTGAAATATCTTCTTCGTGAATTCGATTATTTTATCTCCAGCCACATGCATAACGGGTTATGCCGCCAGTCCTCGATGAATTAATCAATAGCTCTCGCGGCCTCATCTCTAACCAAAAATGGGCTCCGGAGAAAATTCCAGGAATACTCTCAGGACCTATGCTGATAGGCTATTAGTGAGTCGGCGCTCTCACCACTTTTTCATGAATGTATCAAAGCCATTCAATAAACTTAACGCCTTCTTTTCCATCCTATATAGCACTCATGGAATTCACCAATAAAAACTTATGCTGAAAGCCCTACATCAAGCACACCTATAAAAATTGGTAAAGTATAAAACAAAAGGATGATTAAAACAATCATCTTTTTGCGGAAAAATAAATGCAATTTGGTGGCGCCAGTAGGGTTCGAACCTACGACCTTGAGCTTAGAAGTCTCCTGCTCTATCCAGCTGAGCTATGGCGCCAAAGTACCTCTTTAACTATACCACAAAAATTATTCGTGCTATATTATTTTATAACTAACAAGGTGTCATATTATGATTAGCAAAGAGCAGGTTGAGAAAAATCGAAAAGATCAAGAAAAGAAATTAGCGTGTGCTTAAAAGACAGGCTAGCTCTAGAAAAGCAACGTGACGACCTCTCTAAATTCAAAAAGAATTGACGGAATCGGCGGAATCACATTATTCCAGAATAGAGTTGTTGGATCCGGCCGAACCTTTAAGTCTTGACTCTGAAATCTCTGCAAAAGTTGAAACCAGTGGTCAAGTATCCTACTCTGTAGAAAGTAGTGGCGGCGGATCTCGACCTACCCTAACTAGAATCGCGCTTGAGCAGCAGTAGCAGGGCCCTTTGGGTGCTGTCGTTGGTGGTGCAGCACAAAAGAAAAAGAAGATTAAATCTACGACTATTCAGCATGACGACCGTGTACTTAGAATCGTTATATCGAGCGACGAGGGAATTATTGATGCCAACATTAATCCAACCTTAGAATCTCGCGCAAGAGAATTTGCTCGCAATGTCTTAAACGCAAAGACGGATTATCCTAAACTAAAAAGGAATTGGAAAAAGAAAAGAAAAAGACTAGACAAAGAGATAGAAGATTTAAGAACTAATAGTCCGATAGATAAAAAGAAAAAGAGCTGGAATCTTTATTGTCTGAAATGAGTGATGATGATAGGCGTACTCTTAAAAAGATAGAAAAAGGAAACAAAAGCTATATTTCTTTTGTAAAGCATATTATCTCTAGTTTTATTTTGGTTTCCGATTGGCCCTACTATTCTCTATACTTTCCGTTATTGAATCCAAGAAGAATCAGAAATATGGTTTATATGAGAAAAAATAAAATTAACGAAGAGGCTGGGATTATCGGCACCATCCTGAGTGTCATCACTTTTTGGCTATAGTTTTTATATAACCCAAATAAAAATTTTGACATCAATGGGCAGAAGGTTGAGCTTTGTTTGTAAAAATAATGTCTGCACTAGTTTAGATAATTACGGAGATAAAAATGCAGCCTAGATTACTGGCAGAAATTGGCGTTCGAAAAATCGACAAAATAGAAAAATCAACTATAGCGTGATTGCAAATGTTTATGAAAATGAAACATCTACGGACGGAATAAAGATCCTAATCCAATATACTAACTCCAATTTTTAGTAAAGTCACCAAAATTGTAAGCGGTGAGGCAGGTAATGTTGTATATTATTCAAGCGATCCAGCCGCACTAGATCAGCACTTTTCCATCGTTAGATAAAATCACTGAAGAAAAAGCAAAAAGCTGAAGAAGAAAAAAAGAAAAAAGCAGCTGAAGAGGAGGCAAAACGACAGGCTGCGGAAGAAGCAAGACTGAAAGCTGAAAGGGAAGCTAAGGCAGCTGAAGATGCTCAGATATCCATCCGAAGGCGGTACCCGTGAGGTGTGCGACCAGGCCTTTCTACAAAATGTATCCATATCGCGGCTCAAAAGTCCATTCAATCCTCGGCGTTCACGCCATTGGCGAAGCGGCTACAAATAAGATGGTTTATAAAGTTGATGTTACAGTTCAAAACGCTTTTGGCGCAGAGTATAGCGCTGTCATGGAATGTGTAGTCTCTAGGATGCTGGTTCAAAATATAATTAGAGTAGATAGCTTTAATCTTATATTAAATCAAGTGTGATCATCATAGGAAATAGCAAAGTATTAAGTATAAACTTTGAATATATTTGATCATCGCATATTTTAATCTAAAGCATATTACATGCTGTAGACTTATCGCTTTATTGTCATTATGATATAATGCAACAAATGATTAAATACGATTCAGAAAGAAAAACAGTCTTTTGGTCCATCTGACCTCAAATTAGAGGGATCTCCATCAAAATGTTTATTTATTTTTGACGATGAAATCTGGGAGGATCTTATACTAACGAATCAAAAATCTGGAAACATTTCTCGTGACAAATGTCTTTGGTCGTCAGTTTAATACGTATCGTTATATTGATGTTAATGGAGAAAAGATTCTTCTAGTCTATCCAACCATGGGCGCCGCGGGTGCTGTATGTGATATGGAATTATTGATTGCGAGTGGAATTATAAGATTGTAGCATTTGGTACATGCGGGAGACTTGATAAGAATATTGCTCAAATACTATAATTCTCCCTACTGCCGCATATCGTGAGGAGGGTACTAGCTATCACTACTTACCAGAAAAGCGATGAGATCGAAATTGATAGTTATGCTTTTAAAATTTGCAATGATATTTTTAATAAAAATGGATTTACAACTGTCTCTGGAAAAATCTGGACAACCGATGCGGTATACCGTGAGACTCCTGGAAAAAGTTGCACTGATGAAATCACGTGGGTGCGTAGGTGTCGAAATGGAGTTGTCAGCACTGCTAGCTCTAGCAAAAATATCGTAACATTAAATTTACCGAGGTTTCTATTGGTGATGATGCGGTGGACGGTAATGCTGTTGACCCAATTAAGCGCAGAAAACGAAGATATATTGAAATTAGCAATCGAAATCTTTAAATCAAATTTAAAACACAAGAGCCATCCGGCTCAAATTATAAAATGGTGATCTCTGCAGGAGTCGAACCCGCGTTGACGGGATGAAAAACCCGTTGTACTAACCGTTATACTAAGAGACCATACAAAGCTTGTAATAATCCTATTCTAACAGAAATTTAATATTTTTCAATCAACAGAATTAAAAATGCAGGGAAAATCAGGAAAAACCAGTCCAGATGCCCCTAGAGAAAAGACAATCCTTAATGAAAATCCTGCGGCTCCATCCCCTCTTCGTCGCGATTCTATCCCTCTTTTGCAACTAAAGCGCGCTTTTCAGCTCGTAATCCTTCGCACCAAACGGCGCCTTTGGCTTTAATAATCACATAAGAACCATTGGTATCGCAACTAAATTTCTCATGCTCAAAAATATTTCTTCATATCTTTGTTAGTTCGTTCGCTATAGTCGAGTAGTTTTCAGTAGCTTCACGGGTGAAAACCCCATCTGTGTATATTTTTTTCAAAAATATTGCCTGAGGTCTTTCTCATCCTCGTTTTACCGCATGGTCCCTAATAAAACGTTTATAAAAATCATTTTCATAGTAATCGCGCCAATCTCTCCGAATTTCTGTTCAGCCAGCTTGCTACTTGTAATATTTTTACGCACAAACAGCGCTGCAACTCACAATAATCACTAGTAATCACAATTAATAAAGCTTTATAATTCTCATTAATTTTACATTTCGGTTGCCGCATCTCATAGCTGAATTATACCATAACAATTTTATATTTTTTTCTCCCGTCATTATATAATATGACTATAAAAATTTTCTTCTGAAGCAGAGATGATTGATTTTGGCGAAAAGCTCGCCAAGACTCTTAGTTTTCCTGCTGTCATTGAGCTAGTTGGCGACGTCGGTGCCGGCAAAACCACTATCACTAAAGGTCTTGCCAAGGGTTTTGGTATTGAAGAAGAAATCACTTCGCCAACCTTCACTCTGTCAAAACATTATTATTTTACTCACGACGACAAGAATCGATCTCTCGTACACTATGATTTTTATCGCCTTCAAGATCCGGGTATTATGTCTGAGGGATCTACTTGAGAATATATCAGACCAGAATACGATTACCGTAATTGAATGGGGCGATTCTGTTGCTGACCTCTTGCCAGCCGGTCATCTTCGTTTTTATTACAATTAATGACGACGGCACAAGGAGTATTGAACAAAAATGAAACTCTATCTCGACACTTCCACTCCACAGACCATTCTCAGACTCGATGAAACAGAATATCGCATCGATCTCGGCAATCAGTTAGCGGAAAAACTTCTTCAGTACTCCATCAAAAAACTCCAGGAAAATCATGCAGACTGGACTGATATTTCTGAAATAACTTTTATGGCCGGGCCGGGTTCCTTCACTGGTCTTCGCATCGGCGCGGCCATTGTTAACACCTTAGCTGACCAGCTCGATATTCCTCTTTTCAGGTCAACTGGCGAACAAGTTCCCGTCATTCTTCCAGATTATGGTCGTCCCGCCAATATAACACCACCCAAAAAAATAGTATTTTTGTTATAATAATTTAAGAATAAGGGTTTTGCATGGATCAAGATACTTTTTAGCTTCAACAATTTAAATAACTCAACTACCATCGGTGGCGTAACTTTTGGCGGCGGCACCAATCAGTCCGCACATCCTGCGGCTGCCGCAAATACCAACCTCCCGCCAGCTTCAAATAATCCGTTTATGGCTTCAGCTTCTAGCAGTCCATTTGGCGAAAATGGATTTTCTCAGGCCGCCAATTCTGGTAATCCAAACTCTAACAATCAGCTCACTCAACAGGCCATTGCCAATGCTGCTGAACTAGCCGCAAAACAAGCCAAGGATGCTAAAAAACCCAGAGAACCAGAATTTTGAAAATTTTTGGTCCGCAGACTTCACTAGTGTCCCAGTGGTCTCTCCAACCCATTTTGATTTTTCAAACACAAGAAAATCCAAGCCTCAACCAGATTCCTCAAGAAGAGCTGCCGCAACCAGTTGACCCTAAAAACTGATCCAAAGGCCATTGCTCTTAAATCTCTCAAGAAAATGACCACTATGTCACTCGTTTTTGGCATTCTCATGGTTATCTTCCTAGTCTTGAGCATCGTTGGTCTTGTATTCGGTATGTCGCAAGGTGATAAAATTACCACCCTCACTCAGACCGTTGCCGCGAAGGATAAAATCATCAAAGCTGTTGAGGAAACTACTGGTGTTTCAAAAATCGCAAAACCTGAAGATGTTCCGGTTTATAAAGCCACCACTGGTTATATTTATCTCACCGACTGGAATATTAAAATCAAAGTCCCGAATACTTTAACCACTGTCAGCTATGTTTTAAATAGTTATGAATTCAGAAATTCCATCTGCTTTAATGCTGTTCAAAAGGGCGTGCAGTACAAGCCAGCTTTTGCTGACCCGGGTAAAAATCTTGGCCGCCAGGGTTGCTTAAGGCGCGTTCCAGTCTCCGACGGTGATTTCGATACTCAGTCCGGTCTCCGCTTTGGCACTAAAGTTTTCACCTATAAAGACTACAATTATTTCTATGTCGACCCAACCATGTACAGCACCGATGGCGCTGAACAAGGTCTTGAAAACACTGCCAACCAGCTCATTCGTAACATGTTGACCGACAACATCGAGCCATACGAATAAATAAAATAAAATAATATGTTACAATAAAAATATCCGGGGAATTTTTATCAAAAAGTGTAATTATTATATATTTTGTTAATCGGTCAATATCAGGAAAATATTGATGCTTCCAAAAATAACAAAAAGAAAGAGGAATATGGAGTTAGTCCCTGTGATTATCGCCGCAGTAGTTGGGCTTTGGCGCTGGTGCTGGAGTGGTTTTTGCTTACGACAAAAAGAATGAAAATGGCGGAAAAATCGTGCTGACGATCTAGTACGCAAGGCAAAAAAACGAGGCATCGGACATTATTTTTGAAAGCTAGAAAGAGGCCGCCGATCTAGCAGAAAAAAATCAAAAAAATGAAGAAGACAATAGGCGTAAAGACTGGAAGCAAACCGAAAAACGTTTGAGTGAGCGCGAACTTTTCTCTCGATAATAAATTTGACCAAATTGAAAAACGTTCCGAACGTCTTTCTCGCCAGGAAAAAAAGAGATTGAAGAACTCAAATCTGAAATCCATAGCATCCGTGACAAGCAACAGGAAAAACTAGAAAAGATTGCTGGTCTTTCAAAAACTGATGCCAAAAGAGAAACTCATCGCCATGACCGAAAAGGGATATTAAAGACGATCTCGCTAATCTCGTAGTTAAACAACAGCGCGAAATCAAACGCGATATTGATGAGACTGCCCAGGCACTTCTCGTTACCGCCATGGAACGTAGTGTCCTCAGAGGTTACGGCCGATCGTACTGTTACGGCTTTGAAGCTTCCCGACGATGAAATGAAGGGGCGCATCATTGGTAAGGAAGGTCGTAATATTCAGGCTCTTCAGCGTGCCACCGGTGTTGATATTATGGTTGACGATACTCCAGGCATGGTCGTCCTCTCCTCTTTCGATCCTATTCGTCGCCAGGTTGCAAGATATGCCTTGGAGCGCTTAATGAAAGACGGCCGCATTAATCCGGCTAGTATCGAAGAGGCTGTTAGTAAAGCTGAACGTGAAATTGAAAAAGAAGTCACGCGTGCTGGTGAAGACGCTGCTCGTGAAGTTGGTATTATCGGTATCCCACACGAAATGTTACACCTCTTAGGTGAACTAAAGTTCCGTACCTCCTATGGTCAAAATGTTTTACTCCACTCTATTGAAATGGCCCACATGGCTGGTATGATCGCCGAAGAAATTGGTGCCGATATTCGTATTGCTAAGACTGCTACTCTTCTCCATGATGTTGGTAAGGCGGTCACTCACAAGATTGAAGGTAAACATGCTGAAATCGGCGCTGAATTAGCCAAAAAATATGGTATGTCTGATCCTATCGTTCATGCTATTGCTGCTCATCATAATGATATTGAACCAACCACCCCAGAGGCTATTATCGTCAAAAATCGTTGATGCCATCTCTGCTGCTCGTCCAGGCGCCCGTAATATTTCTGCGGAAAACTTTTGCCGAACGCATGAAGGAGCTTGAAAATATTGCTACTAGTTTCCAAGGTATTGATAAAGGCTTTATGCTATCTCCGCTGGCCGTGAAATCCGTGTTGTGGTTGAACCAAAACAGGTCGATGATCTTACTGCTTTGAAGCTTGCTCGCGATATCGCAAATAAAATTGAAGCCACGATGAGTTATCCAGGTATCATCAAGGTCAATGTTATCCGTGAAACCCGCGCCGTTGAGTACGCAAAATAATATAAAAGTTAAACTTTAAAGTAAACTAAAAATAATCTTCCACTAAAAAGACACCAATGCGGTGTCTTTTTAGTCATATTAAATGGTCTGGGCGACCAGATTTGAACTGGCGTTTACCCTTGGGACGTTCCGCCAGTTACTCAGCAGGATTATTTTTATTAGGAATGAGCACCTGAAAAAAATTCAGCAAATGGTCTGGGCGACCAGATTTGAACTAGCGACCCTCGCAGTCCCGAACGCGCGCGCTACCAACTGCGCCACGCCCAGATATTTTTTTATCTTATCATGATTTTTTTCTATCTTTGTTCGATATTTAATGGTCCATTCATTAAAAATGTTAACAAAGTATTAAAAACCTCAAAGTGATAAAATAAATATAGAATGAAGCAAAAAATCACATCTCAAAATCTCTCACTTCTTGTCGCTTGCTGGCCTACTTCCCATCTATTTTTCTACTCTGTTCTCAATTTATTCTCAAACAAGTTTCGAACACCGAAGCTGCCAACTACCTAGGCTTTTTCTCAAGTCCCCACTAGTGGACAAGCTTTAGTCAGCCCTCATCACAACTTTTTCCACAAAATATTTATTTTAGCTCACTAAAGCTTTTTGGACGCAGATTTTTGGCTACTACCCTCATCTCATTTCGCTCTTTTTTCAATCCTTTTGTGGTGCATTTATTATTCTCATCCTCTTTTTATCCTTAAAAATAAACTGGATACAAAAACACATTCTCCATTATTTCAATTAGTGTTCTAAATCCCATCTTCATTTATTTTTGCCACCGAGTTTGATTCAGTTATGGCGCTGCTTCTTGGCATGTCTATTATCTATTCGGCCATTCTGCTACTTTATCGACTGAGGGCTTTAATGAGCTAATCAGTTTTTGAGGCATCGTCGACATTTAATTAACTGGCGCTCGATCATCCTGGAAAGCGTACCCTCTCATCCCGTGCAAAAACTTTTTTTCACACTAATCTCGTCTATTTTTGCTATTATCATCATTATCAGTACTCTCCTTGTTGGCCTCAAACAAGACGTTTCCATTCATCAAAAATCTTCACCGCAATATATCAATCCGATCGTGAGTGAACAGGTTGAAGTCTCCCAACCTAGCCAAGCGAACCAACCTAACCAAGCTAACCAGCCTGAAAAATCTACACCAGCGGTTTATGTTACGCAAACCCTTCAGCATCCATCTATGTCGAAAATCTGCTTGTCGCAAAAAGAACTTAATAAAACTCCGCTTTACTCTCAGTTGGCAAGATGCTTTAGATAGATCTATAGGCACAAAAAATCTACCAACAAAGTTCTGGATCGTAAGTTTCAAAGATCAACAAATAGACGACGTCCAAAAAAATTCTTCCAAGCCAGAATTCCTCCAAAACAGAATCAGCGAAGAAAAGACCTAGCTTTATATCAAGAAAAACGAATCGTTAAAAATTGATGATATTTTCAGCAAAATATTTCAAAATTACGAAAGGGAAAAATGGTCACGTATAAAATTATTTATGACATCACACTCGATGCCTACAACTGGTACAACTCTATTAATAATTTCAATTCCGCAAGAAAATTAAAAACTGAAGAGGATAAGAAAATTGCTAAAGCAAATTACTGGTCTATCCTTCGCTGAAGCTAGACAAATCCTTGTTCCATTTCTTGAAAGGCGTAATCAAGAAATAGAGATGACGCTACAAAAATTCTATGAAATTATGGATAATCAGCTAAAAAGAAAAATTCAATACGGCCATTGAGAAACTTGAACACGTAACTGGACACGCCCCTTGCTGTTAAGGATTGTGCAAAGAATCGTTCTAAAGAAATCAAAAAATAACTGAGTTGATCTATCAGAGCTTTCTAGTGATGAATCTTTGATTTTTAGTCACGACTTTTCAGCTATGATTGTTTATTATGAAGAAGGGTAATCTATACTTACGCCAAAATTGACAATGAACTTTGGGGTATGCCACTCGATGGCATCTTGCATGAGTTAATGCATTTTCAGACCGATTATTATTATCGCCAAAATCCAAATTCACCAGTTTCAAAAATTATCAGAAGATGATTACTTTGTCTTGAAAGAATCGCTCACGGTTCTTCTTGATGAATCATGGAAACCAATCATCACTTTACCTGATTGTAGTTATCCAGAATATCAATCAATCCGTGATCAGCTTTTAGATTTCTATCGCCAACATCAAGATTTCAGATAAATTAATGGAATTTGGCGCACATATTTTTTCTCAAAAAGTAGTCTTTTTCACTATATGGTGCTAGTATCATTTTCAAGTCATGTTAGATATTTTTATCTGAAAATAATTACTCTATAAATATGATATAATATCTCAGATATGAGTAGATTATTTAAAAGAACAAAAATCTTGGCCACGGTAGGCCCTTCTGTCTTCTCAGAAGAAAAATTACTGAATTAATCATGGCTGGCGCCAATGGTTGCCTTAACTTCTCCCACGGTAGCTACGAAGAACGCGACCAGCAAATCCAGTGGATTCGTAATGCTGCTGCAAAGAAAAGGTCGTTCAGTTGCAATCTTGCAAGATCTTCAGGGGCCAAAAATCCGTCTTGGTATCTTAAAGGACAATCGCCTCGATGTTAAAACTGGTGATGAACTCGTTCTTGACTACGCCGTCAAAAGAACACGATGGTTCAAACGTCCTTCCAGTCCAGTACAATCTTGCTGAACGCATGAAAGTTGGTGAACCTCTCTTCATGTTCGACGGTAAAATCCGTTCTCAGGTTATCGAGATTGTTAGCGACACCGCTATCCGCGTTCGCATTGAAAATGACGGTTTTTATTATGAGCCGCAAGGGTCTCAATCTTCCTGACACTGACTTCGGTGGTGATGTCATTACTGAAAAGATATGGCTGACATCGAATTTGGTGCCACTCAGCGATTTTTGACTTTGTCGCCATGAGCTTCATTCAGAGTGCGAAGATGTCGAAAAACTTCGCCAAATCCTTCTTTCTCACGGTTCAACCGCACAAATCGTTGCAAAAATCGAGACTAAAAAAGCTATCGAAACTGATGAAAAACTTGAAGCCATCGTTAAGGCTACCGATGCCATTATGGTCGCCCGTGGTGACATGGCAGTTGAAGCCGGCAACGAAAGTCGTTCCTATCGTTCAGCGCAAACTAGTCAATCTTTGCCGCAAACACGGTAAAGCTTTGTATTGTCGCAACTCAGATGCTTGGCTCCATGGTAGACAATCCTGAACCTTCACGCGCTGAAGTTTCCGATGTTGCCAACGCTGTTATCCAGGGTGCTGATGCTGTAATGCTTTCAGACGAAACCGCTCAGAGGTACCCAGTTGAAAGCTGTTAAACAGATGAAGAAAATCATTCTTTACACTCAGAATCATATTGGCGTTAACCCACTTGATACCGATCCAAAAGGTGATAATGAGAGCTATAATGCAGTTGCTAGCGCCGCTGTTAAACTTGCTGAAAAATCAATGCAGATGTCATCATTTGTGAAACCGCCTCTGGTGCTACTGCCGACTCAATCGCTACTGAGCGCCCAACTCTCCCAATTATTTCTGTTACTAGCAGCCCAGCGTTGCCGGACAACTCGCTTTGACTTATGCTAACGCTGCCTTTGTCCGTCCATACTCTGATAATTATGGTGTAGAACCTCGTTAAGGAACTAAGGCTTGGTTATGTTGCTCCAAAGGAAGGCGCCAGCCAGATTCTCGCAGTCATCGTCTCTGGACAACCAAACACCGTTTCCGGCACCGACACTATTCAGATCCGCAATATCTAATTGCGACATGATTTGAGTTTATAAAATAATACCCGCACAGGGTATTATTTTTACTCATCTTGAATATTCTGCTCATCTATTAAATAATATTCATATGAAATATATTGTTGTTTATAATATCAAGAATTTTTGAATCCGCCTACTGCTTTGATTCGATTTCTGCCGCCAATCACTATATTAATGAGTGCTCTGAGTTTCTCAGCAAAGACTTGAAAAACTCAAGAAAATTAACGACCATCAATTTGAGATGTAAGTTAGGCAATTTGAACAAAAATCCTCATCAATATTTTAGAATGTCAGGATTCAGATGTCAGCTTCGAGCTTACAGTCTCAGAAGGTGAAAAAATCACAGAAACAAAACAATTCAAAAGTCGAGAAGAGGCTGTCCAGTTTGTCAAAAAGAGCTAGCAAAAATTTGAAGAAAAAGCTGAGGAAAGCGAAGACGAAACAGGGATTGGTCCGTCATCAAAGATCATAAAGTAACTCACCAATATATCCTTACTCTGATCCTTAAAAATCATAAATCTGACTCAGGCGAAACAACCAAACGCTATGCAAATTCCAATATGAATTATTTTCCAAGCAACGCAAAGACGGCCTTTAATCAGATTGCCAAAAACGACAAAGCTGCTGCCAGGTCCGGCGGTATTAGTAGTATCCTTGTTGGTCTCGCCATGGCCATAATCGGTGGCGCACTCACCATCCTTTCATATTCCACCACGCGCGCAGGCGGTAAGTATTTTGTCTTCACTGGTCTAATTATTTATGGTGTCCTCTCAGTTCTCGCCGGCATCGTCCAACTTATCCGAGGAAAATAGATTTGGGTATACTATTAATATGTTTACCAAAACCACTATCAAAGATGTTCAACTTGAAAACAAAAAATATCTTAATTCAGTACCGACTTTAACGTTCCAATCAAAAGATGGTCAGGTGCAAAGTGATTTTTCGCTTGCAGGCTGCCATTCCAACTTTAAAAATATATCCTCTCAAAGTCGCCTAATCGTCTAGTGATTATCTCTCATCTCGGTCGCCCAGATGGTAAAATCGACCCGGCCCTTTCTCTCGCTCCTGTCGCAATAGCACTCTCAAGCTACTTAACCAACCTGTGAAGTTTATTCCAAAAACGTTGGCCAAGATGTTAAGACTGAAATTGAGGCCATGCCAAAAGGCTCTGTTGTTCTTCTGAAAAATTTGCGCTTCGCCCGATGAGGAAGGGAATAGTCTCGATTTTGCTAGGCAAATCGTTGAAGATACTGGTTCCGAACTCCTTGTGCAGGATGGTTTTGCCGTAATCCACCGCGCCCATGCTTCCACTGCCAAAATCCCCACTTTACTTCCAACCGTCTCTGGTCTTCTCATAGAGAAGGAAATTAGAAACCTCCAAAAAGTCCTCGAATCCCCAGCTCATCCCTGTTACCGTCATCATCGGTGGCGCTAAAATTTCAGACAAACAACCGCTAATCGATCGTTTTCTTCCACTCGCTGACCACATCATTGTCGTAGGCAAAATCGCTGCCGATGGATTTTCTTCTGATAATCCAAAAATCTATGTCGCGGAAGATTTTCGTGAAGACACATCTGGTAATAAATTGGATATCGGTGATCTGTCGCTAGCAAAATTTTACCGCTCATCGCAGAAAAGCCAAACCATCATCTGGAACGGCACTGCCGGCAAGACCGAGGAGCCTGGCTTTGATCTCTTCAAGAAAAATCGCCGAAGCTATCGGTCTCAAGGACCCTGACACCACTCAGTCTGTTATCCTAGGTGGAGATACGGCTGGCTATGTTGAAAAACTTCTGAAAAACACTCTAGCTCACTTCATTTTACGCTAGTCTCTACCGGTGGTGGCGCCAGTCTCGAGTTTCTGCTCGGTCTCCCACTCCCAGTCTCGATGCGATAAAGTTAGCACTCGCTACTTGACAGTGCTAGTTTTTCCTTTACAATAGAACTATGCAAGATGATTTTTACAGAAATTATGAATAATTTGACCGAGAACGCCCGTTTTGCACTCCAAAAATCTGATTATTATGCCAAAAGATATAATAACGGTTACATGAGTACAGAGCACCTCCTTCTCGGCATCCTCTCTCAGGATACTAGCACAGGTGCCCGCTTCTTAGCGGATGAAGATGTTAATCTTGAGTCGGTTGAAAAAGACTATTAATCATACCGCCGTCGAGGTTCCTGGTTCTCAGATGGCCATGATGTCACTTTCCGAAGCTGCCGTCCTTACGCTTCGTATGGCCGCTAACTTCACTAAGGAGCAAGGAATTAAATTAATTGGCACCGAACATATCCTTTATGCTCTTTTACGTCAGCCAAACTCGCGCGCCAGCCTCATTCTGCAAGGCCTTAAAGTTGATCTCAATAATCTGACGAATACCATTGAGGAATACACCGAAAAGCAGGCAGAAGACGCTAAAATCGACCAGAAAAAGCTGGATTTACTCATAAAGCTCCACTCAAATGGCTAACCAAGTATGGTCAGGATCTTACCGAGATGGCGAAGCAGGGTAAGCTCGACACCGTTATCGGTCGTGATCAAGAGATTGAACGCACTATCACCGTGCTTTGTCGTCGCACAAAGTCAAACCCAGTCCTCATCGGTGAGGCTGGTGTTGGTAAAACCGCCATCGTTGAAGGTCTTGCCACGCGTATCGCTAAAAACGAGGTTCCAGGCAGCCTCATCGGCAAGAAAATTTAGCAAATCGATCTCAGCTCCGTTGTAGCTGGCACTAAATTCCGTGGTGAATTTGAGGAGCGTATTAAGGGAATTATTGACGAAGCCGCTGGCAACAAGGATCTGATTCTCTTTATTGATGAAATTCACCTCCTCTCCGGTGCAGGATCTGGTGAGGGTAGCCTCGATGCAGCCAATATCTTGAAGCCGGCTCTGGCCCGAGGTCAAATTCGTCTTATTGGTGCCTCAACTATGGATGAATATCGTAAAACTATTGAGAAGGACAAGGCTCTCTCTCGTCGCTTCCAGACCGTCATTGTCGAAGAGCCTTCTGACACTGTTGTGTTACGAATTTTGAAGGGCATCAAATCCCATTACGAAAAACATCATGGTGTAGTCATCCCCGATGAAATTCTTGAAACTGCCGTTAATATGTCGAAACGCTACATTAATGACCGCTTCATGCCAGACAAAGTTATTGATGTTATCGATGAAGCCAGTGCGATCGCAAAGGTTTCCGCTGATAAAAAGGTGGCGGTGAATATAAGAAATTAAAAATCGAACGTGAAGATCTCCAGAAGAAAATTGAGAAACTGCCGAAGCGGAAGACTTTGAAAAAGCAGCACTCTACAAAACTCGCGTTGCCAAAAATTGATGAAGAAATTGAAAAACTAGAGAAAGCTGGACTGGTGACGATATTGCTCCAGTTCTAACTGAAGAGAATCTCGCCACCGCCATCAGTCTGAAGACTGGTATTCCAGTTTCTAGGGTCCATGGCTCCGAAATGAAGATGTTAACCGATCTTGAGAAACACCTCGATAAGCTATTATTGGACAAGATGATGCCATTAAAGCTGTCGCTAAGGCAATTCGCCGTGGTCGCTCCGGTATCGGTGATCCAAAACGTCCAATCGGTTCCTTCCTCTTTATGGGCCCCAACTGGCGTTGGCAAGACCGAGCTCGCTAGGGTGATCGCGCGTGAAGTTTTTGGCGGCGACAATGCATTGATCAAGATTGATATGTCTGAATTTGGCGAAAAACACAATGTCTCCCGTCTAGTTGGCGCACCTGCTGGCTATGTTGGTTATGATGATGGCGGAAAACTCACTGAAGCTGTTCGTCGTCACCCATATTCTGTCGTCCTCTTTGATGAGATTGAAAAAGCTCACCCAGAAGTCTTTAATATGCTTCTGCAGATTCTTGAAGACGACGTCTTAACGGATGGCCAGGGCAACCACATTAAATTTAATAATACCATTATTATCCTTACCTCCAATCTTGGCGCCGATGAGATGTATGATGACACTGAATTTGGCTTTGGCACCAAAGATAAAAAGAGTGACAAATTTGTCGAAGAAGAATATGAAGCCAGTAAAAACGCTGCCATGAAGGCCCTCAAGAAATCCATGCGTCCAGAACTCATCAACCGTCTTGACGCCATCGAGGTCTTCCATGCTCTTACCAAAAAGCAGGTCGAACAAATCTTTGACAATATGATTTCCGACCTCAAAAACGTCTCGCCGTCAAGTCATTCGGCCTCAAACTCACCAAAAAGCCTCTGATTTTTCTTATTGAAAAAGGCTTCGATCCAAAAATGGTGCTCGTCCACTTCGTCGTGCCATCGAGGATTACCTTGAATCCATTCTTTCCGAGGCCATCATTTCTGGACAAATCAAAAAAGGTGAGATCGCCGTAGTCGACCAAAAAGGCGACAAGCTTGTCCTAGATATTGAGAAGAAAGAGAAATAATGAAGCAGAAAAGAGGGTTTGGTTCGTTTTCTCATCTGGCTAGTTATCGTCGCCATCCTCTTTTTGCCTATTCATACTGAGATGAATTCAAAGCCAGAGATTTTTATCCTCACAGGTGATCTCTCCGAAATCGTCTCCTCGATTAAACTAACTGGCCGTGCCGACACGATTCTCCGCGCCACCCATCCTGAGCTTCAGCAAAAAAGATGCGTTTAACGAGAGTTGCCATAGTCACAGCCAGGAAGTCTACGTCTTGGGTTGTTATCGTGAGGACCAGGACCGTCTCTATGTCTATAATGTCGACTCCAAGGACCTTCCTGGTGTTCGCGAGGTGACAACTGCACATGAAATGCTGCACGCTGCTTATCATCGCCTCTATTTCTGGGAGAAAGCTGACCTCGACAAGGAACTAAAACAAGTTTATGATCAGCTTCACAAGATTTCCGAGCTTCGTACCTCCATGCAGTCCTATCCGGCCTCTGAATTCTCAGACGAGTTGCACTCCCGTCTCGGCACCGAGATTGCTGACCTCCCCGCTCTCTTGAAAATTATTACAAGCGGTATTTCACAGATCGCCAACGTATTGTTGAATATAATACAAAGTATCATGCCGTCTTCACTAAATTAAAAGATGAAACTAGAGCGGCTCAAAAAAGTCTATTGAGTCAAAGAAACAAGCCATCGAAACTCGCACGAAGAACTATCAAAAACTCCCAGCAAGCCCTCAGTCTCGATGTTAATCAGTTTAATAATAATGCTAACAATGGTAATTTCATATCCCAGACTGAATTTTACCAACAAAAGACAAACTCTCATCGATCGCATTCGTAACCAGAATACTGAGTATAATGAGTTACAAAAAGACGTCGAAAAGCCTCAATACCGATATCGCAAAAATATAATCAGACCGTCTATATAGTAACCTAGCTGATCAACCAAATTAACTCGAATTCTATCCCCAAAAAGCCGAATCAGGCTTTAACGAAAATTAATAAATAAAGGAGCAATATGACCAGACAATTTACAAATGATTATCTCGTCCCAACTGTAATCAAAACCACCAATCGTGGTGAACGTTCATACGACATCTACCTCGTCTCTTGAACGACCGCATCATCTTCCTCGGCGAAGATATCAACGCCCATACCGCCAATCTCGTAATTGCGCAGCTACTCTTTCTCGCGCATGAAGATCCAAAGAAAGATATTAAACTCTACATTAACTCCCCTGGTGGTTCTGTCTATGACGGTCTCGCCATTATCGACACCATGAACTATATCGAACCAGATGTTGAAACTATTGGTATCGGTCTTCAGGCCTCCATAGTGCCATGCTCCCAAGTTGTGGCGCAAAGGGTAAACGTTTTGCTCTTTCCAAATTCTCGCATCATGATCCACCAGCCAAGTTCCGGCACTGAAGGTAAAATCACCGACCAGGAAATCATGCTCCGCGAAGGTATCTTCTTGAAGAAGCGTCTCGCTGAAATCATGGCTAAGAACACCGGTAAATCTGTTGATCAAATCATCAAAGACATGGATCGCGACAACTGGATGTCTGCTGAAGAAGCCAAGAAATATGGTATCATCGACCAGGTGATTGATAAGTAAATTAGTAAATTATTAAATTATTAAAAACCTATTTCGAGGAACTCGAAATAATCACCAAATCAATAAAGCTGAATACTTGAGATAATAAAATATCCACTCGATGAAGTGGATATTTTAATATAGCGATTTTTCTTGATGTAAGTATCTTCTTTTTCTAGCCTTGCCTTTCAAGGTATACTCCCTTGCACTTACCATTCGTACAATTTGCCGCCTCATATGTATAATCGCTATCTTCTTGGCCGAGGTTAATGCCGCTTGGGTCGGTAAACAGACTCGGATCCATCACCTTTAAATTCTCTTCAGAGATATTTTTCCGGATAGTATCCATTCTTCGCATGAAATCCTTCTTCAAGCGCATAGTACATCGCATTGATTGCCTCTTTGCGTTGTTCGTCACGATGCATCGCATCGAGATTTAGATTTTTGTAAAAAGAATAAAATCAGCAGCAGAAGCAAAGAAAATCACTACCACCAGCTCCAGGATTGTAAACCCGCGCTCACGTTTCATTTTTCATCATACTCATATTATACATGATATTTTGCTAGAAGTTTTGCACCTTAGAAGAATCATTCATTTTTTTATCATTAAACCCTGCTATAATTTTTCTTATGGGAAAGATTTTCGAGTCAGTTTGTCTGTCAGAATTGTGGTGCCAAATATTCGAAGTGGGCCGGTCATTGTAGTGATTGTGATGCCTGGAATAGTATCGTTGAAGATCTGGTTGTTCCTGAGTCTACAGGGAAGAATGCGATTTCTCAAGCCAAAACTAGTGGCAAGATCTTACACTCACCAAAATCAACGAAATCGCCGTCGATAATGATAAAGAGCGTTTAAAAACAGAGTTCCCAGGTCTTAATGAAGTTTTGGGCGGTGGTATTTTGCGTGGCTCAGTCACTCTTCTTGCTGGTCAACCTGGTATCGGTAAGTCTACCATTCTTATGCAAATTTGCGCCGAAGTTGCAAAACAACATCATGTCCTCTATGTTTCCGGCGAGGAGTCTGCTAGTCAGGTTAAAATGCGCGCCGCGCGTCTAGGCGCTGATTCTGAAAAGCTTGTCTTTTGCTAGTTCCACTTCCGGCAAACGATATTGCCAAGACCATTTCGAGTGGGATTTTGATCTAGTAATCGTAGATTCCATCCAAACCTCGCAATCAACGAAATCTCCTCCACGCCCTGGTACCGTCTCGCAAATCACTAATGCCGGTAATCTTATTATTCAAGCCGCTAAGTCTACGGATACTGCTGTTATTGATTGTTGGTCACGTGACTAAAGGAAGGCACTCTCGCTGGACCTAAAGTTCTAGAACACCCAGTCGATGTTGTGGTTAATTTTGAGGTGATCGTTACAGGCGGCTTTAAGACTATTCGTGCCGTCAAAAACCGTTTTGGTCCCACCTCTGAGGCTGCCATTTTTGAAATGAATGAAAAAGGCCTGAGCGAGGTGCAAACCCTTCTGCTGCCCTCCTTTCCGAACGTCAAAATACCGATGGCTCGATCATTCTTTGCCACCCTTGAAGGTACGCGTCCCGCTTCTAGTCGAAATTCAGGCGCTCTGCACGCCAAACCAATTTTGGTTATCCAAAACGCGCCGCCTCGGTTTTGATCTTAATCGCTCTCAATCTTCTTATTGCCGTTATCGAGCAGCGCACCAGCTTTAACCTCAGTGATAAGGATATTTTTCTTGAACGTCGTTGGTGGTATTAAAATTAAAGGATTCGGCTGCCGACCTTGCGGTCTGTCTTGCCATCGCCTCTGCTGCCGCTGGCCGCAAACTTTCCGAAGAATATGTTGTTTTTGGTGAAGTTGGTCTTGGAGGTGAAATTCGCTCTGCTTTTCCGTCCAGATCAGACGCATCAGTGAAGCGAAAAACTAGGCTTCAAAGCACGCCATCGCTCCTGCCACTATCCGCGACTCCATTCGTCATTCCAGTCAAAGATTTACGCACCACATTAATCAAATATGTTAATGAATAAATATATCACCAGATGAATATTGATGTCACAAAAATATCCACTATAAAATCAAGTCAATCCGCAAATATGCGAGGGAATTGTCTGTGAAAAACCTCGGCATTGACCCAGGTACTGGTATTTGTGGCTTTGGTGTCATCGATGTAAAAACTCAGAAACGGTCGCGCAACTGGTCGTGCTAAGATGTTAGATAACGGTGTGATCACTACGCCAGCCCACACTCCTCTTCAGGAGCGTCTTCTTGATATTTATGAATCACTCCACGAAATCATCAAACTCAATCAACCAGACTGTGTTAGTATTGAAAAACTCTTCTTTACAAAAATATCACCACAGGTATATCTGTGGCAGAAGCTCATCAGTGTAGTCCTATTGGTTTGTAGGCAACATAACCTCCCGACTTTTGAATATACACCAAATGAAATCAAGAAAACCATGACCGGATATGGTGGTGCCGATAAGAAGCAAATGCAGGAAATGGTCAAACTCCATCTTAACCTCAAAGATGTTCCAAAAAGCCTGACGATGCTGCCGACGCCCTTGCTGCGCATCACTCACTCTCTCATGAATCTCGAAAATAAAAATAGACTCAATAGGAGCCTATTTTTATTCTATAATGCGGTATTAACTTTATCAAATGGTCTTAATTTATTAAATCCCGCATCAATTTCAAGTGATAACTTTTAGTAATTAATTGCGCGAATCTCGAGAAAGCCTGAGGGTGTGAACAAACTGGACAAACTTCAGGAGCTTCTCGCCCACAAAAGTGTAGCCACAGTTACGACACTTCCAAACAGTAACTTTTTCAGATCTGAACACCACATCATCGTCAATATTTTTATCAACTTTCGGTAGCGCTCTCGTGCTCCTTTTCAATAGCTGCCACACCCTCGAATTTTTGCAGCAATCTCTCATGGAATCCCTCTTCATGTGCAATTCTTTAGAACTCAGCATACATATCGGTCCATTCATAATCCTCACCAGCAGCTGCAATCTCAAGATTAGTCCTAGTGTCAGCAACCTTGCCACCATTGAGGTATTTGTACCACAATTTAGCGTGTTCTTTTTTTCATTGTCAGAAGTCTCGGTGAAAAATTGCTGAAATCTGTTCAAAGCCGTCCTTCTTAGCCTGTGAAGCAAAGAATTGGTATTTTCACGCGAGCCTGTGACTCACCAGCGAAAAGCAGTCTGCAAAGTTTTCATAAGTCTTACTGGACCTAAAGTTCTCATTATCAATATCGGACATAAGCCTCCTCTTAATTAAACATAAATGATACAATATAATTATATAACAAAAACGAGGTAATATAGCGAGGTATTTAAAACTGATATACCCTCACTGCCTAATCGAATATCCCAATAAGTCTGTATTGAAAGAAGTAAAATGGCAATTGAACGCGTAATTGATAATGTCTCACATGAGGACGACACCGAAGAGCAGGTTATCGAGGGTCAGTCTTCGTCCCAACCAGTTTCTCAGGAATATGTTGGCCGGAACGCCTCAAGCGCAATCTTAAAATCGCCATCGATGCAGTCAAAAACGCGCCGATGGTACCCTCTTAGATCACGTCCTTCTTTATGGTCCTCCAGGTCTTGGCAAAAACCACCATGGCAAATGTAATTGCGCATGAGTTGGGCGCCAATCTCCGTGTCACCTCTGGTCCAGCTATTGAGCGCGCCGAGCGATCTCGCCTCCATCCTCGACCAAATCTTCAAGATGGTGACGTGCTTTTTATTGACGAAATCCACCGCCTGCGTCGTGCCGTTGAGGAGATCCTTTATTCTGCCATGGAAGACTACAAACTTTGATATCGTAATTGGCAAAGGTCCAGCCGCTCGCTCGGTTCGTCTCGATCTCCCACATTTTACAGTCATCGTCGCCACCACTCGAACCGGCTCCTCGCCGGTCCCACTCCGTGATCGCTTTGGTATTACCCATCGTCTTGAATATTACAAAGTCCCTGAAATCGAACAAATCGTTGCTCGCACCGCCGCAATTTTAAATACCGAAATCAAAGCCTGAGGCTCACTGCCCTCCTCGCCACCCGTTCTCGTCTCACTCCCCGCATCGCCAATCGCCTCACCAAGCGCGTCCGTGATTTTGCCGATGTGAACGGAAATGGAAATTATTGACGCCCCAACCGCCACACGCGCTCTCGCTCTCCTTGAAATCGATGATCTCGGTCTTGATCCTGCCGATCGCAACATGCTCGAACTCATGCTCGAAAACTATGACGACCGCCCTGTTGGACTCACTACTATTGCTGCTCACCGGCGATGAAACTACTACTATCGAAGATTATTATGAGCCATATCTCATCCAGCTTGGTCATTGAAAAAGACTCCACGCGGCCGCCGCGTCACTGAAAAAGCAAAAAGCATCTCAATGCTTTTAAAGAATCAGAGTTAGTTTAGGCTAAAAATTTTGCAAAAACCTCTCTAAAATGCTATAATAATACAAATTAATTGGGACCAGAATATGGCAAAAACTCCAAAAATCAGTTACCAGGCATCGCCCTAGAAAAAGGGAACACCTTGTTCTCGTCATTAAACGTTCAAAACTTTATCCCAGTTGGCTTTTTGGGCTGGCGCGTTTTTGTGTTCTGCCATCCTCATTGCGGCAAGCATTCTAGTCAACGGTGGCAGCTCGCTCCTCTTTAACATGGATGCCGCCTCTCGCTCATTCTTCCTCATGATTATCCTTGTCGTCCTTGGTACTATCTGGATTGCCACCCTCATTTCTACTCATGTCTACTCTCGGCAACTGCCTCTATGTCACCAATAAGCGCCTTATCCAGAACACTCGTCAATTCACTCTTTTCTAGTTCCACTAACGTAATCGACCTCGTAGCTGTTGAGGATGTCAGTTTCAAACAAGCTGGTATTTTTGAGCATTTCTTTAGCATCGGTACCCTCCGCATGTCGACCATCGGCTCTGAAACAACCTATACTTTTCTCATGTCTGACACTCCAACAGATGAGCTCGAGACCATCACGCATCTTGTTCATCATCGAAAAGGCGAGGCCTCTGACGCCTGCCCAACCGACAGTCTCACGGCTTTAAGAAATGCTGGACGCGTTATTCGTCTCTGCCGCACAAAAATAATGCAGGGAACACTCCAGCAAAACCAAAACGAAAAATCTTGAAGGCGCTACTATCGTCGCAGCTAATACTGCAATTATTAACCCAGCTGCTGGAACTGTATCTGTGGAACCACCTGTGAGACCCCTACTGCAAATAATGCTCCAGACACTAGCAGCAACACGTTTTAATACTCCCAAATACCTTATCTTAAGTCAAACTAGGTCGGAACCTAAGTCTAAACAAAGTCTAAACTAAAACTGGAAAAATTAGCGCCACTGAAAGCTAATTTTTTTATAATCAGTATTCGATCAACATAAGACTCGAGCAGGCCCCAGCTCTATCTCTGTTTTTAAAAGCAAGACGAATTCTTTCTTCAACACTAAGATTTGCGTCAACTTTTGCCAGCGCTTCAGTCGCCTCTTTCTCAATGGGAATCCCTAAAGGCCATCAAAGCGTCCAACGCCTCGTCATCTTCTGGGCACAATAGCTGGTTTTTCACTTCAGTCGCGCCATATTTTTGTAGGAGCCCCACCTTGTCCTTTTAAAGTCAACAATCACGCGTTCCGCGGACTTTTTCCAACCCCTGAAGCTCTTACTCACGAAAACTGTCATCCGCATTTGCAATGCGTTACGCACCTCTTCTGGCGTAGCTAAGGATACAAATTGCCATCGCCGCTTTAGGTCCAACTCCGTTTGACGGAAATCAAGAGCTCAAAATCTTCTTTGCCATCAAACTAGAGAAACCATAAAAGATCTTCCGAGTTTTCCCGAATCGCATGATAAGTGTAAAATTTCTTCCTCTCACCCACATTTGTCGCTTCCGCGTCAATCTGTGAAAGTCCCAATCTCATAACCCCACGCCATGAACATCAACAATAATCGAATTTAGGAATTTTCAGAAACTTCACCTTCAATGTGTGCAATCATATATTAATTTTTAACATAAAAATAACGAACTTCTTCGTTATCCTATCAATAATCTGGTAGCACCAACTGGGATCGAACCAGTGACCTTAGGTTTATGAGTCCTACGCTCTAACCAGCTGAGCTATGGTGCCACTTTCATGGAAGGGACAGGATTCGAACCTGCGAAGCGTTAACTTGCTGGTTTTCAAGACCAGTGCCATCAACCACTCGGCCACCCTTCCGCTAACTATTTTAACAGATTATTCTGCGTTCGTAAAATACGTTTGTTACGTCGTCGAGGTCATCAATTGCGTTTAGCAACTTATCAACCTTCTCGGCATCTTTCCTCACTCACTGGAACAGAGGTATTAGCAATGTAACGAAGCTCGGCATTTTCTACCGTCAAAGCCAGCATCAATCAGTGCCCTGTCTGGTTTTCATCAAATCGGCGGCTTCTGTAATAATCTCAATGCCATCCTCATTCTCGTTTGCATCTTCCGCACCGCAATCAAGTGCAGTCAGCAGTGCCTCTTCGCCTTTTTCAAGAATCTCAATTACGCCCTTTCTGCAAACTGGAACATCACGCTTCCAGGGTCTGCCATCGTCCGCCATTCTTAGCGAGAGCGTTTCGCACCTCTGGCATCGTACGGTTTTTGTTATCAGTTGCACTCTCGATGATGATACCAATTCCCAGCCGGACCATAAGCTTCATAGGTTTCTTCAATCATCGCTGCAGCACTTTTATCAGTTGCACGTGCAATCGCGCGCTCAATATTTGCCTTTGGCATGTTGGCCTTACGAGCCTTCTCAAGCACCATCGCAAGAGTTGGGTTCATAGTCGGGTCACCACCATCCCTCGCCGCAATCGCAATTTGGTTTGCAATCTTCGTGAAAGCCGCCCCACGCTTGGCGTCGACGATGGCTTTTTGACGTTTGGTTGTCGCCCATTTACTGTGTCCTGACATTTATTGACCTTCCTGTTTTTATAATTTCTTCTCTATATTATACCATTAAAAGCCCTATAAAATCTCTACCAATCACCGCAATTTTATCTTTTGGCAAGTTAAATTTTTTTGTTCGTACCATAGGTCCTAATCGCCCTCAGAAAATCTTTCAGCTGTACTCGCGTCAAATTCACCCTCAATCTTCTCATATAAATCGCAAAACTTTCTTCAACGGTCTCCTCTGTATAATCCTCATTATTTCCCTAGAAAGGAATTTCCCAGAAAGAAATCTTTTGCGTATTTTTATATCACCTAAACCTCACCTTTCCATACGAAAAACCGATGTGAAAGTCTGTACCGCTATGTGAAATCTACTCATCCCATTTATCTCATCAGAAGAATTTTTAATTAGCAAGAAATTAAGTATGGGATTCACAAAGTTCTTCAATTTCGTGTCTAATAATAGTCTGTCTTTTATAAAATCAATCAGCCTTTCCTTCTCCGCTCGTGGCATAATAAATAGCTTCAATCTCACCCTGATTCCTTAGATAATCATCAGTCGCAGTTTGTAGGGGTCTTCTCGAAATAACACCTTATTTTTCAGCAGCAAATCGCAAAAATATCTGTCTTATAAAACCCATCTCGATAAATGGTCGATGGATCCGATTGTCTGAAAAAGGAGTCAATCCTCGCCATCCTGTTCCTCGAATTAGGTTGATTGCAATCGATTCAATCAAATCATCTAGGTGGTGTGCATAAATCTCCCCACCATATTTATTCGCCACATGATATAAAAAGTCATATCGTTTTTTTGACGCGCCAGTTCCTCAGAAACCCCCTCTCCCAGCATAATTTTTCATCGTTTCAAAATGGCACTTTCAGCTCTTTGCATCTTGAAAAACAAACTGCTCGTCGAGATCCGCTGATGTCCTCGTCCCGTGATTGAAAATGCCGCCACTGATATTTTCTGGCTCAGCCCCTAAAAAACCTCTCAAGAAGCACCATCGAATCAATCCCCCTGAAACTGCCAAAATTTTTCTTCACACCCTGATTATAGCAAATCACCCATCTCTCTAAATCGTCACACTCCATAAACGTCACCCATCTCCTCTAAACGTCACATCATAAATCACTCCACTCTTCTGAATCGTCAGACGCCCCCGTAAATCACCATTCTTTTCTCTTCACCATATCTGTTATAATATCCTATGAATTCAGATCACATTCTGTAATTTCTGTATTATTGCTCACATCGACCACGGCAAGTCTACGCTTGCTGATCGCATGATGGAAATCACCGACACGGTAGAGAAGCGACAGATGAAGTCACAGCTTCTTGATTCCATGGAGCTTGAGCGCGAAAAGGGCATTACTATCAAGCTCACCCCTGTACAGATGCACTATAAGGGTTACGAATTGAATCTCATCGACACCCCAGGCCACGTCGATTTTTCCTATGAAGTCTCTCGTTCACTTCAGGCCGTCGAGTCGGCCATCCTCGTCGTTGATGCCACTCAGGGTATTCAGGCCCAGACCTCGCAATGTCTATCTTGCCCTCGAGCAGGATTTGACTATTATTCCGGTAGTCAACAAAATCGATCTTCCGGCCGCCGATGTCGAAAAGGTTTCTAATGAAATCATCAATCTCCTAGGTTGCAAAAAAGAGGAAATCATCCCAGTCTCTGCTAAGACCGGCCTCAATGTCGAAGCGGTTCTTGAAGCAATTATCAAGAGCTCCAAGTCCAAAAACTCCAGTCGATCTTGAAGCTACCGCTGCTCCCTGATGAAACTCGTGCCCTCATTTTTTTGACTCCTATTTCGACGACTATCGCGGTGTTGTTCTCTACGTCCGCATCTTTAATGGCCAAATTAAGAAAAACGACAATATCCACATGATGGCCTCAAAAATTAATGGCATCGCACTTGAAGTTGGCGTCCTCACTCCTGGTATGCATCCGAAAAATGATCTCTCTGAAGGTGAAGTCGGCTATATCGTTACGAACTTAAAAACCACTCGCGAGGCTAAAAGTCGGTGATACTGTTACGTTTACTAAAAAGTCTGCCGCCACCCCTGCTTCCAGGTTACAAAAACGTTTTGCCTTTCGTCTATGCTGGTTTCTTCCCAGTCTCTCAACGATCAGTACAAAGATCTCAAAGAGGCGATTGAAAAACTCTCCCTCAGTGACTCTGCCCTCCGTTTTGAACCAGAAAATAGTCCAGTCTTAGGTTTTGGCTTGCGCATTGGCTTCCTCGGTCTGCTTCATATGGATATCATCAAAGAGCGCCTCGAACGTGAATTCAAACTCGATCTAGTCGTCACCAACCCATCCACCAACTATCAGGTCCTTCTCAATTCTGGTGAGGAAATTGAAATCAAGTCCGCCTCTAACCTCCCGGACACTAGCTCTATTTCTGAAATTCGCGAACCTTGGGTTAAGGGTGAAATTATTTTGCCAGTCTCCATGATTGGCAAACGTCTTGACCCTTATTGTCGAGAAACGTGGCTTGCAGAAGAATATCTCCTATCTCGAAGATCGCGCTGTGATCTATTTTTGAAGCCCCGATGGCCAACCTCCTGACTGACTTTTACGACCAGCTCAAATCCCTCACCTCTGGTTATGCTAGCTTTAACTATGAGATCTCGAATTATCGCGCCGAGGATCTGGTCCGTGTTGATTTTCTAGTCGGTGGCGAACGAATTGATGCGTTAGCTCTTATGTGTCACCGTCTGAATCTGAAGCAATCGGCGCTCCATTACTAAGAAGTTGAAGGAAGTTATTCCAAGGCAGAACTTTGAGGTAGCTTTGCAGGCAGCCATTGGCGCAAGGATTATTTCTCGCGAGACTATCGGCGCTTCCGTAAAGATGTGACAGTGAAAAATCCCACCGGTGACCGTGATCGTAAAGCAAAATTGCTTGAAAAACAGAAGCGTGGTAAGGCTAGGATGAAACGCTTTGGTAAGATTGATATCCCATCTCGAAGCTTTCACGGTTATGCTGAAACGTGATTAAAAATTAGGGTGATATTTGCTTTTTCTTCAGCACGCTCAAGGGCGCTCGCCCAAGCCTATGGCTTCAGAAAAACAAATATCCACTCCATAATTCATTCTCTGAGATCATAAACCTGGACGAGCTTTATCTGTAGAAGTAGCGTATATTCTTTTCTGAGACTATATGCTTGGCGAAGTTATTAGTTAGCGTAACATGTATTCGTTCTTCTGAGACCATAAGCTTTGGGTGAGTTATTTTTCAATAATGCACAATATCCCCTCTCGAGACCATAAGCTCACGAACGGCCTTGAGTGTGTCGAAGAGAGGGTATTCGTGATACTTATTGGTTAATAAACTCAACCAGCTTTATCAATTACAGATAACAAACCCTCATCGCGACTTCCATCAGCCAGCACTCTAATCAGCAGTTTTAACTCATCGTAGTGATTAAGTACTGGCAAAGTTTTTTATTAAATTCACGAATCCTCGTCTCAAAAATCTCAATACTTGCATCATCAGCACGCTCACGCGATCATTCAATTCTTCGCCGCCTCAAAAGCGATTCTTTCACATCTGCCTCTGTTAAATCAAGCTAGAACTACTGCCTTAATCTCATGTCCACCATTTTTGCAGCCTCCATAATCTTATCTTCTTCACCAGCCCAGCGCCCCACACTCGACAAAAATCAGGGAATCATTCTTCATCTCTTCACGCGAAAAATAAGGCAAAAATTATATCATAAAAGGTATTTGTTGGAATTAATTGTCCGCTACCAGTCATGTTCTGATTTTTGCTCTGCTTCAAATGCGCGAATAATGATTCCTGAAGACAAAAATTTTGCGCCAAGATCTTTTGCTAATCGCTCGCCCACGGTATCTTTTTCCGCTCATCGGCAAGCCAAAAACATTCAAGCTTCCCGTTCCGAGCCACGACTTAATCCTTGCTAATTTATCTATCAGATTCTGTTCTTCCATAATTTAGTCTACCACGAATTTAATCCAGAATTATATGTTATAATATAACCATAAAAAGGTATCGGTCATATGCAAATCAAAAACACACAAATTTTTTTCTCACACAAACTGAGTCTTCTTGCGCCAGTTTTTCGCTCTTTTTGCCTCCATCGCAAGTATTTTTGCCTTCATTCTCTTAACTTCCAATAACTCCACTTTCGCCGCCCCAGGTGCTGGCGGCACCCTCGACAACGGTTTCCTTTTTCCCTGGATGCTTCAAATGTTGATTTTCATTTTACTCCAGCCGAGCTTTTCTGCCTCGACGTTTAAGCAGGATGCCATTAACGCCTCCATTAGTACCAACAATTCCACAGGCTTCACTTTTTATGTTTCTAGTATCGACGAGGATACGAACTTAAATCATACTGATTCATCTGTAACTACCAAAATCGCATCCATTACCTCTCCTCTAGTCGAATCCAATTTTACTCCGAAATCCTGGGGCTATTCCGCGGATGGTGTTAACTTCAAACCAATCCCAAAAGCAAGTGTCCCAGATACTGTTCTCACCACAACTAACACTACTGGTCAACGTGCCAGGGTTGATTTTGGCGTCAAAGCCTCCCCAGACCTCAACTCTGGAACTTACTCAAAAACAAGTGTTATTTACTGCAACCACTAATTACGTTCCCAAAGAAGCTACATTTTTGCCAGGACCAGAATTTAAAAAAATAAAATAAGAAGTCTTTTTAGCAGTATGACGACAGTAGAAGCATTAAATTTTAAAAAATCTCCAGTTGACACTAATGCATACAATAAAGTTATTGTCTCGACTACAGATTCTGTCGTTCCTATTTACGCGTGGTATGACACTGTTGATAAAACAATTTATTGGTGGTCTGATGCAGATACGTCTTATATGAACGAAGATGCTACTGAGATGTTTGCTGAGTTGTTTAGCTCAAACACAGTCGCCACAAATAACGGTATTGTTGACCTTTCTGGAATCGACTCTTCCAAAACAAAGAATATGACGAGGACTTTTATGTCCCTTGGGCCGATAAAAAGCTTTATAATAAACACTCTTGATACTGGAAACGTCGAGAATATGTCTTTTATGTTTACAGGTTTAAAAACAGAAGAAGAAACCAATCTATCTAATCTAAATACCAAAAATGTTAAAAATATGTTTTTTTATGTTTTCTAACTCAAGTTTTAAAAATCTCGACTTAAGGCATTTGGATACCAGCAGAGTAGAAAATATGGCCTACATGTTTAACGGTATGCCAAACCTGAAATCTGTTAATCTCGCTGGACTAGATGTTCGCCAAAACCAGTTAGTGGAAGAGATGTTCGGAGGATGTTCTGAACTCTGAAACGGTTGATATGTCAGGTTGGCATAACGACTCTCTCAATTCCCCTAAATGATTTATTCGAAGACCCACGAAAAGCAAGTAGTATCAACTCTACACGATTTTACAACTAATAATGTTAACGGTATGTCGAACATGTTCCTGACTTTTAATAATACCCTCAACATCACTAGATGAGCAGCTTCGATACTTCAAATGTGACTAATATGAACTATATGTTCTCTGGATTGCTGGCTCTCGAGACGCTTGACCTATCTAATTTTGACACTCGTAATGTTGTAACGATGGATCGGATGTTCGAAAAAATGCCTAAGCTAAAGAATCTCAATATTTCTTCATTTGATACGTCGCACGTAACTAATATGTATGGTTTATTTAAGGATTCCATGAGCGATTCTGAAGTTAATATGCTAGATTTATCAAGTTTTAATACTCAGAATGTAACTAATATGTCAGAGATGTTTTCCGGTGTTACAAAACTAAAGAACTTAAATATCTCTAGTTTTAATACTGCAAATGTCACTAATATGAATGCTATGTTTAAAGATATGCAATCTCATCGAAAAATCTAAATCTATCAAACTTTATCACTAATAGTAAACTGATATGAGTAAGATGTTTGCGGTATGACACATTTAAAAAGATCTGAATGTTACAAGTTTTAGAACAGACTGGGTGTATAGTATGAGTAGTATGTTTGAGGGCGCTATGTTAGTTCCAGAAAATAGTACATTAGACCCATCTAGTTTTAATACTTTTAGCTGCAAGTAGTCATGAGCGAATGTTTGCAAATACAAAGATTAAAACTATTTATGCATCTTCAACCTTTGATGTTGCAACAAGATATCCATACTTTTCAACTGAAATGTTTGATGGCGCAAGCAACTTAGTTGGTGGCATGGAACAAGTTATGCGTCGGCTGGTATAAAAGATAATACTTATGCTCGTATCGACGCCCCAGGCACCTCCCAGGCTATTTCACCTCAAACCATAATCTAGAAGCCCAAAAGTTCTCACGGTAAAAATATCCATCCTCACACAACAATACAATCACTATCCCCTGACATCAAAAATCTGCCTCGCCCTCTTTTTAGCACTCTTGTATTTTGAGTGCTAATGCAGTATAATTCAAAAACAGAAAAAGTATGAAAATGGAAGAAGAAAATAACTCAAAAATTCAACTCACTGATCGTCAAAAAGCTATCCTTTTTGCTGTCATTGAGGAGTATGCTGAGATGGCTACCCCAGTTGGTAGTGTCACTCGCCAAACTTTTTGACGTCTCCAGTGCCACGATTCGTGCCGAAATGGCTAGACTCGAAGAACTCGGACTCGTCGCCTCTCCACACACTTCTGCAGGACGCATTCCGACCGACGCTGGCTATCGCCTCTATGTTAACTCCCTCGTCTCTCGTGAAAATGATCTTGAGCTTGCGTTGGAAACAGAAGATTTAGGAGACCTTTGACACTGAAGCAGATGACGATTTTGAAGAAGTTTTCGCCGAGGCCGCTCGTCAAATCACTAAAGACCCATATTTCCAAAAATTCTGTCCTGACCGTGCTCTCTCCTCAGGGCAAGATGATAAAAACCGTGGCCTTCATGCTCTTGAAGTCCGCATCGGTTCACAGGCCCAAGCCGAATACGCTATCCGCACCGCCGTAGATATGCTAGTCGAGCTCACAGGTAATCTTGGCCTTGCCACCATCGGCAATCAGCTCTATCTTTCTGGCATCTCGAAGCTCTTTTTCGCAACCAGAATTCACGGACTATCAGCGTATTCAAAATGTCTCCAAGCTCCTCGATAATCTCGAGCCATGGCTCCGCGAGGCACGCCCAGGCGAACCACTCAATATCTTCATCGGCCGCGAAAAATCCAATCGGTAAAACTTCCGACGTCTCCCTCATCATCAGTAAATTCCGCTCTCCATATTCTGACTCCAGCTACATTGGAGATCCTCGGCCCGACTCGCCAAAACTACGCCCAGGTCATGGGGCTCGTTCGTCACGCCGGCAAATATCTTGAAAGTATGTATTAAAGAAAGGAAATTATGAATAATCCATTTTCAAATAAAATCTGATAAATCTAGCCAGGCAAAAGCTCAGTCGCAAACACGAGGCGACGCCTTTTGATCCCGAGCTCAACCCAAATACTTTTTGAGGATCCTGAATTTAAGCCAGATATTGAAGAAGGAAACCCAAAAACATTCGGCAAACTCAACCACAAATTCCGCAAAAAGACCTAGAAGAAATTGCCAAATTAGCACGTCAAAACTCTGAATTGATCGGCGACTTGCAGCGCACCCGTGCGGATTTTGAAAACTTCCGTAAGCAAGTTGAGCTGCAAAGGGAACAAGCCAAAACAATCGCAAAACATGCCACCATAAGCAAGGTCCTCCCCCTGATCGACGACATGTCTCGCGCCATCAAGGCTCACCCTGATCTCCTCGCCCCAGTCCAGAAAAACCCTCGACAAAACCCTCAAGGCCCTCAATCTCACCCCAATTGATTCCAATCCAGGTACCGTATTTAATCCTGAATTTCATAATGCCATCACCATGGAAGAAGGTGATGGTGATAAGGAAGTTATCGCTGAAGAGCTCATCCCGGGCTATCTTTACGAAGGTGAAGTCTTGCGCGCCGCCATGGTTCGCGTCAAGCACCAATAACTCTCCCTCCATCACCTCTGTTATGCTATAATAAGCATATGCAATATGAAACCAAAAAAGTGAGTCTCGCAGCCACTGAAAAACGTATCCGCGCCTGCAACTACCTCACAGTTACCCAACTTTTCTTAAAAAGCAATTTTCTCCTTGAGAAACCTCTATCTTTCGACGACATCAAACCTCGGCTCCTCGGGCACTGGGGCACCTGTCCCTGGCATTAATCTCGTCTACGCATGTATGCGAGATGTTTTTGCTGATCAAAAAGATAATACAATCTTTGTACTCGGCCCAGGTCACGGTTTTTCCAGCCCTCCAAGCTAACCTCTTCTATGATGGTGATCTTGCCGCAGTCGATGAAACTCTCAAGCCGGATTATGCCGGTCTTGCCAAAATTTCCGCTCTTTTCTCCCTGTATTGGCGGCTTCCCATCCCACGCCAGTCCATCCGCTCCAGGCGTTATCTGCGAAGGTGGCGAACTCGGCTATTCTCTTGCTACCGCTTATGGCTACTGTCTCGGACATCCCTGAACGCACGGCCATCGTCCTCATCGGTGACGGGGAATTTGAAACCGCCACAACTCTCGCTAGCCTCAACTTAAAACGACCTCCTCAGTTCTCCAAATAACGGTAAGGTCATTCCAGTCCTTCACCTGAACGGCTACAAGATTTCCGGTCCAACCGTTGCTGGTCGTCGTTCCGAGCATCAGCTAAATGAACTAATTCGTGGTTTTGGTTATACTCAATCCGCATCGAAGAACGTCTTGGCGCTTCTTCCAAGGCCCCCAGCTGAGCTTCACTCACAAACAGAGAATCTTGTTGATCAAGAACCCCAAATTGTCTTTGATGGTGATGATTCTGATGACGCGCCAACCAATACTTATGAACAAGTTGAGCAAAATATTACCAAACTTATTCAAGAAGAGCAGAACGAAGATAAAACCTCCGCACGTCATACCTTTGAAAAATCTGAGAATCAGACCGACATCATCATGCGAAATCTCATTTTAGACGTCGAAGCTGCCTTTGAATTTTGCAAAAAACAGTAGTGATCCAGTCTTCATCATTCTCGAAACCGAAAAGGCCTCTCTGGCCCACTCGTTGTTGACGACACCAAGGTTCGCGGCAACTTCAAAGCCCACCAAATCCCTCTACCAAAAGCCAAATCCGACCCCTGCCGAGCTCGAGGCTCCTCTTCCTGGCTCCACTCCTATCATTTCGAAGAATTATTTAACAAAGAGGAAGGTTTTTTCCATGACTAATTTAAAATCCATCTCCAAAGTGTTTGATGCCAAACTCAAAATCCAGGCTGAAAAGATCCATCCTTCTATTTCTTTAGCCCAGACGAGACCACTAGTAATAAACTAGATGAAATTTATCAATCCACCAGTCGCACCTGGGGCAATCGACTTGAAAAGCGCGAGTGGGATCTTCCTGGATCCGAGAGTGGCCGCATCGTCGAGCTACTCTCTGAAAACGTTCTCTTTTCGGTCATGATCGGACACCTTCTCTCTGGTGAGCCTGCCATGATGACCAGCTATGAAGCCTTCTTTACCATCATCCTTGCGCAGATTATCCAGCACCTCAAATTCCCTCGAACAGTGCGAAGAAGTCGCTTGGCGTCCAAAATATCCTTCCGTCAATCTCCTAAGCACTAGTACCTGTTGGCGCCAGGATCATAACGGATCTCTCATCAGTCACCGATGTTGATCTCCTCACTCCTCGCCCGTCCAGGCAAGCATGTCACCCGTCTCTTCCCTGGTTGATGCCACTGCCGTGGATCCGTGTTTTAACTATCTATTAGGAATCAAAAACCAAGTCAATCTCGTCACCTTCAATAAAACTGACGAACCAGTCTGGCAGGACGAGGAAGCGGCAAAGAAAAACTTTGAACAGGGCTGTAGTCTTTTTGAATTTATTTCAACAAAAATCAGGAAGGCAATTTGACTACCTCTTTGTTGCTGCTGGCGATATTGCTACTCGCGAAGCGGTTAAGGCGATTGAGATTCTAAGGCAAGATCTTCCGGAACTTCATCTCGACTTATCAATATTTCCGCCCTCACCCTATGGCGCCATCGGTACTAGCAAAAATCCGCTAAATCAAGCCGATTTTGACCAGCTCTTTTGGCCAAACCGCTCCCCATCATTGCCAACTTCCATGGCTATCCAGATGCCCTCAGTTAATATCCCTCAGTAACTATACCAGCAAGAATCGAATCTCTGGCCATGGTTTTTGAAGAGCAGGAAGTACCGTTACGCCATTTGCCATGCTGACCATGAACCACACTTCCCGCCTTAATCTCGCACTAGATGTAGTAAAGATGCTTTGGCCGTCAGGACCTTATCGAAAAATATAAGCAGAAGCTATGCGATTATCGCCTACGCCCCTCGAGCACGGTACCGATCATCCTGAACTTGGTATTATTAATTAAACGCCGATACGGTTTCTCTTAGTGGATAAACCATCAGCGGTCATCCCCTATAGTCAAAAATAATCCTCCGCGGGATTATTTTTTCTAGAACAAAATCTAAGATTTGGTTATAATTTTTCGCCCAGCCCCTCTGCCAAATCGGCCGCTCGGCCTAGTCTGGGTTGCTGACTTTTGCAAACATCATGCGTCCCTGAGTTGGTTTGTAAAAACTTCACAAATTCAATCTCCACAAATCTCCTGACCAGTGTTGCGGCCTCGTCCACTACTACCATCATACCGTCCGGCAGATATCCCACGCCTTGTTTTGATTACTCCCCAGCGCCGTAATTTTAATTCGCATCCGCTCACCCGGCAGATAGTCGCTCCTTAATTCAATCGCTAAATCATTCACATTTAGCACATCAATATCCATCGTCTTTGCCACCATCCCCAGATTATAGTCGGTAGTCAGAATCGTCCCGCGGTTTTCTTTCGCAAGCTGCAATAGGCGATTGTCAACCGGCGTGGTCTAGCGCGTCTGTAATATCTTCCACTTCATTATGCACCACGCGCTCAAGTTCATTCACCACGTCAAGCCCAAACCTTGCTCGCGCTCGTTTTTCAGTATCCTTTCCGTCCGCCAAAAGCTGCATCTCGTTCAAGACACTATGTGGAATGATCAAAAGCCCATCAAGAAAGCCAGTCTTTGCAACCTTCAGAATCCTCCCATCCATTAAACTTGACGTATCGACATAAATTCGGCGTCTCTGTCCAGAGTAGTTAAACCCTTTTCTGAAAGAACGCACCACCAGGAAGCTAGTTTCGATAAATATCAGTCCCAGGATAATTAAAAATAATTTCATTCATGCCACTATTATATCATTGTCGTCTAGTAAAAAATCTCAGGCCTTCACCTGAGATTTTCATTTGACTAATTGCGTGTCTATGATTGACTATGGGGCCCCACTAGTTATGGCGTTCCACCAGGATAAGTTGCATACGAGATACGTATAGAACCATCGTGTCCATCATGTACAAAACTTTGTGACCAGTATGGAGAAATATTTGTGTCATCGTCAAATTTTCTGGTAAATCCACTGGTTACCCCACCAATGTAACTAGATCCACCACTCGCCCCAGAGGCAATAGTTGACAGATCATATGGTGTTTGTGCGACAAACCCACCAGTCCATCCACCACCAGCACCAGGACGACCTTGTATCTGATAATTTTGCGGATTAGCTAAAGATCTCGTTGAATCATCGAGACGCGGAGCGGAAGCACCAGCCATAGCCAGCACCGCTTTGTCTGAGTTGCCCCGGCAGGAAGTATGAGTGCAGCATAAAGAGTAGCAGGGGAATCGGAATAGGTAGGGGTACCACCTGTAAGTCCACCTCCATTGCCGCCAGCAGCAATCAGTGTCCCACCTGCTCCACCACCCCCAACAATTATACGGTCTGTTAACTTATAAATCTTCAGACTCTTGATCTTGGCGGTCGTGTTTGTGGTCTTAACCTTGAGACGTACTTCTGCAGCCGTATTAGGCATAAATTGTGGTGCTGGCTGGCTAGCGTCGTATGTAAAGTAGACTGAGATAAAATTGCCATGTTTCTGTGAATATACGTTACGGAATTGCTTATCTACTGAAGAATTTAAGTCATAATATGCCACTGCCCCCTCAAAATCAGAATCAGGAATCCCCTCGACCTCAAATACGGCCTGGTATACACCATGATCAAGTGGCGCCCAAGGTCCTTCATTAAGAAGCGGCCAAGACGAACCTGCTTGACGTACTCTAATACGGTTAGCAGTATTATTTGTTGTTGCATAATCCATGTCGCTCACTGGTCGAATATCGGTTCCGCCGCCACCTCCTGCGCCACCCCAGTTGCGCCAGTTTGGATTGGGGAGCCCATAAGCAAGAGGTCCCACGCTTCCATTGCCACCACCATTAAAACCGCCCCTTGTGAATTATGCTTTTGATTAACACCTTCATCAAGAGATGATTCACCTCTACCTCCGACAAATAATGCAACTCTATCACCAGCATTAAAGTCTTTGTATCCTGAAGCATATCCGCCAAGTCCAGGATTAAAGTCCAGATTGTAGTTCCAATGAAAGGCCCTCTGTACAGGTGTTCTCGGTCCGCCGCTTGCTCCCATTACTTCAAGTTTATATTTTCCTGTCACCGGAAAAGTGAATTCTTGCGGTGTGCAGTGTACCCAAAATCTGCCCATGAATTCGCAAATTGAATGGCATCCTGTTTTGAATAAATATATCCATAGGGAATCGTCTCTACCACCACCTCAGTTTTCTGCCCGACCTGAAATAGTGGATTAGCGTTATTGAAATCTACTGTACAATCAAACGAAATCTCATCAGTCGTCTTCTGAAAAGTTGTCGGATCGATCGAACAATCAAGCCCTCCTGCAGTCGCTTTAAACTTCCTATAATCATAGCTCTCGACATTAAAATCACGCTCAATCATTGGGATTTTAATATTCATTTTATGTTTTAGGCTCTGACCAGCTTCATTTCTCACCGTATGACCAGTCGGATCAAGTGGCACAACTGAAGGGCTCACGCTATTAATCTTAAGTTCGGCTGTTGGGCCAGAATTGATTACCGCAGTCAACACCAAAGGCTTTGAGCTATAGGTCCCAGGTTTAGCAGACATATCAATATGGGTTCCATACTGAATAATTGGCGTAGCTAGAGATGTCTGTGCAGCACTTTCGGAAATTTTACAGTTGTCAGTTAGATTATCATTTGCACAAAGTGGAATAATATACTCGGTTCCAGTCTTCTGAATGAAGATAGCCCATTTATTGGCAGAAACAGTAGATTGCTGAAGTAAATTTGCTGTCAGATTTTCATACGGAATCTCTGCAGTTCCATCACTTGTCTTTAGGCTAGTCTCCGAGGATGACATATAAAGCTTAAATCCAGATTGTGAATTTGTTGCAACCTGGATATTTGCATTGGCTTTCATTGTAGTATTCAGGTTAGTCCCATCAATATTAAATGTAGTAGATTCTGGCAGGTTAATCTAATATAACGATGGTTTGAAGCAGCAAAGTTATTCGTCTTTGTAGTCCCGTATGACACTCCAGCAACGGCATAGCTACTGAGTATCCTAAAAAGAATAATCGCAAAAACAAGTAAGCTTCCAAAGAAGCAGATAATTGGCGCAGATTTCTTTTTAGAAAATTATTGGTGATTCTTTTGATCATCTATAATCCCTATCTTATATAACCGTTAATATTATCATTACTATTATATACGTCTTCGCGTCTACAGTCCACACAAAATCATAAGAATTTTTCGACATTTTATAAAATATTGCTACTATTTCATGAGTGTATAATTATAAAATTGTACGATAAAACGGAGGATAGGGTGGTTAATACTGGTAAGGAAAAAGACAAAAACCGCTATGGAAAAACAGAGAAAAATAGTCAAACTGGCAGCACGAAACGTGCTAGTGCTTCTATCAAGCACATGCCAGAGCTCACTTCAGCTCAGGCAAAAAGGCTAGCTGAAGCTCGTGCGGTCAGGGCCTATCAGGCAAAACTCAATGTCGAAAAAGCTGAAAATAGGACCATCGCAAAACCTGGATCAAGTAACTTCAATAGTAAAATCTGAAACCATAAAAATCCGAAGCAATTAAAACTGAAAACGAGCAATCTGAAAATGGCAAAATCTGAAAAATCTCAAACCAAACGCGATACAAAAATCCCCAAAGCGCTCCGTCCGCTCTCTTTTCCAGAAAAAGATCAAAAATGAATCTATATTCCTCCCTCGTTTATCGTTCACGCGCCAAAAAGGAAGCTAGGGCCAGGGAAAGTAGCTGAAGAACTTTCCAAGCTTCCAAAAGAACCGGTCAAACAGCTTCTGCTAGACTCCATCCAAAGCGCGTCTTCCACTTTTATCTTCCAAAAAGGCCTCTTTTTCTTCCTCAAGGCCTCAGCGGTCATGTTCCTTCTGCCGTTATCGCCATCGGTGGTCTCTTTCTTTACTACAAAAAGACCTTGATGAAATCCGTCTCGACCAGATGAAAGTTTTCGGAACGGTCAATACCTATCTCGATCGTAATGGTCAGGGTCCTCTGGGGAAGATAGGGGTGACGGTGACTATCGTCTAGTTGTTGAAGGTGAAAATATCTCAACTTATATGCGTCAGGCCACAGTTGCTATCGAGGATCGCGAATTCTATAACCACCCAGGTGTTAACTTTTTTGCCCTCATCCGCGCCAGTCTTTCCACTCTCTCAGGTCACGGTGTTCAAGGTGGCTCTACCTTAACTCAGCAGCTGATCAAGCAGGTTTATTTCTCTGATGAGGCCAGCAACCGTACTGTTACCGGTCTTCCTCGCAAGATCAAGGAGATGATTCTCGCCTCGAGCTCGAGAAGATGTACTCTAAGGAACAGATTATCACTATGTATCTTAACGAGTCTCCATATGGCGGCCGCCGTAATGGTGTAGAAAGTGCCGCACAGGCCTACTTCAAGAAATCCGCTAAGGATCTCACTCTAGCTGAGTCTGCTCTCCTTGCCTCCATTCCAAACAACCCATCCTATCTCAGTCCATACAATACCGCCGCCAATAAAGCTCTCATTGCCAGACAGCAAAAGACTCTCGACGTCATGGAAAAAATGGGCTACATCACCGCCGAACAGGCTGAAGAAGCTAAAAAAGTTAATATTCTTGACGAGATTCAACCTGAGGTCAGCCGCTACACCAATATCAAAGCCCCTCACTTTGTCCTTGAGGTAAAGAAGCAACTTGAGGCAAAGTATGGTGTCAAAACTATGCGCGCTGGTGGCTTCACTATCAAGACATCCCTAGATCTTCGCGCCCAGGAATATGCCGAAGCCGCCGTCGCTAATGGCGTCAAGCTCATGCGTACTAACGGTAGTGACAACATCTCGCTCTCCTCAGTTGATGTCGAAACCGGACAGGTCATCGCCATGGTTGGCTCCGCCGATTGGAATAAGCCAGTTTATGGTGAAGTACGCCGCTACCGCCCTGCTTGGAGCCAGGTTCCCACCATCAAGCTCAATCCTCGACTACGCCCCTCTCTTTGCTCAACGTGAAGGTGTCACTATGGCGCTGGCTCCATTCTGAAAGACGAGAACATCGATAAATACTACTGTGCCGGCTTCACTGGCGCCTGCCAACTCCGAAACTACACCGGCGCCTTCTATGGCAGTATCCCAATCCGTAAAGCTCTCGCCAACTCCCTCAACATTCCAGCCGTTAAAGCACTCTATATTAACGGTATCGAAAATAGTTTGAAGGTCGCACACGACCTCGGCGATCTCTCCTACTGTACTGATACATCAGGCGGTCTCTCCGTTGCCATCGGTTCTGGTTGTAACGTTCGCCCAATCGAGCATGCCAACGCCTATGCCTCTATCGCTCGTGGTGGTGTTTACAAACCTCTCACCTATATCCTCGAAGTCAAGAACTCTTCTGGTGATGTCGTCGAAAAATGGGAAGATACCGCCGGTAAGCGTGTCCTCGACGCTCAGGCCGCCTACATGATCACCGATATTCTTGGCGATGCCAACGCCCGTAATCTCGTTTGGGGTTCTCTCGCCCGCTCTGCCGGTTTCGTTGTCCCTGGTGTCTGGACTGCCTCCAAAACTGGTACCACCACCACCTCCAACTCTGCAATTACCAAGGATTCTCTCATGGCCTCTTATTCATCCGCTATCGCCACTATTGTTTGAACGGTAATCATGACGGTTCCCGGACTCTGAATAGCTCAAATACCATTGTCCGCACCGTCGTCAACGACTATATGGGTCCAGTTCATACCAAAGTTTATGCTGCCGAGGGTAAATGGAAGCCAGGTGACAAGCCAACCCAGCCAGCCGGCATGCAGACCTCACGGTCAACGGTGTGACTGATATTTGGCCAAGCTGGTTCAATAGCAAAAATAACGGCATGCAAAAGGAATCTATCAAATTTAATAAATTCACCAAGAAGAAGGCCACCGACTGTACTCTCTCCAGCCTCGTTGTTGAAGTCGAAATCAGCTATACTATTGACCCAATCTCCAAGAATAAAGCCTACGCCACTGACCCTAATGGTTGCGATCCAAACACCGAAGATGACTGTTCTTATACTCCACCTTCCGTCTCCTTCAATACTCATAGCATCACCGCATCTGGCGCTCTCAAATTCACTGTCACTCCAGGCTCAGCCGGCCTCAGTCGCTACACACTTTCCGTTGATGGTACAGTGGTTAAATCCGGTTCCGTCAGCTCTGGTCTCAATGATCCAAACTATAGCTTCACCGGCTCTGAGTCGACTATCACCGTCACTGTTACTGATAGCCAAGGTTACGAAGCCACTGATACCATCACCGGTCCATAGCTAAAACTAAAGACCTCGCCGAAATATAATCGATATGATATGTATTTTTCAAATAGTTCTTTCGGCAAAAAGAAGGAGTCACTCCTTCTTTTTCTATATCAATCAAAAATCTCGCTAATATCATCATTGCCGTCCGCCCTAGAATCACCTTCTTCTGGGTCTCTATAATATGGTAAAATAAACCTATGAAATTATCCGAAGAATTAGCCTGGCGCGGTTTTTGTCGCCGAAAATACCATCAAAAACCCTGAAGAACTTGATAATCGCAAGGTCAAGAAATTCTATTGGGTGCTGACCCATCCGCTGATTCTTCTAACCATCGGTAATCTCGCTCTCTCATGATGTGTGCTTGTTTTGTTCGCCATGGCTACCAGCCATATCTCCTTGTTGGTGGTGCCACTGGTCAAATTGGTGACCCAAAAGAAAATGGTGAACGTGATCTCAAAACTATAAACGAAGTCGAGCATAACAAGGCCTGCATCAAAAAACAAATCGAATCCGTCATTAGTCTGGACGGCGCCGCCAATACTCTCGGTGATGGCGATCCAACCAATGATCATTACGAGCTCACCATGGTCGATAACTACGACTGGTTCAAAAACATCAACTATCTCGACTTCCTTCGTACTGTCGGAAAAACTTTTTCCATGACTCCAGCTTCTCGACCGCAAATTTATCCAAAATCGCATCAGGAAGGTGGTTCTGGTATTTCCTATGCTGAATTCTCCTACACTCTCATCCAGGGCTATGACTTCCTCCACCTCTATCGCACCTATGGTGTCGATCTTCAACTTTGTGGCGCCGATCAATTTGGCAACTCCTCCACCGGCGTTCATCTCATCAAACGTCTAGAAAACGGTAGTGCCGACGTTTGGTCCACTCTGCTCATTATCGACCCGGTTACTGGTCGCAAGTTTGGTAAATCCGAAGGAAACGCTGTCTCGGCTCGCCAGCTCCGATAATGGCTCTGGTAACTTCACTTCAATCTTTGATTTTTATCAATTCTGGCTCAACCAAGCTGACGAATCTGTCGAATATCTCATCAAAAATCTATTCCGTTCTCGATAAAGAAACTATTGATAAAATCCTTGAGGAACATCGTGCGCATCCCTGAGCAGCGCCTTGCTCAAAAAGCTCTCGCAAAAAGCGTCACTGAAATCGTGCATGGCAAAAATTCGCCGCCGCTGCCATCCTTCTCACTGACCTTCTCTTTGCGACCGTCGTATTGAAACCTTTCTGAATCCGACATTGAATCTATCGCCCTTCTTCTTCCAACGATCAGACTTTCTGAAAAAGCTGGCAAAATCTCTCTCATCGACGCGCTTGTCGAAACCTCCCTCTGTTCTTCACGTTCTGAGGCTAAGCAACTCATTTCCGGTAATGCCATTTCCATTAATGGTGAGAAAGTCACCGATGTGTCATCACGAAATTAATGCGCTCGCTGTCTTGAAGCGTGGTAAAAACAAATTCGCACTAGTTAAATAATCGCCTCACATATATCCAAGAATTATTTGTTAGATACACGACTCTGATTTTTCCGATCTCCATTAATTTCAATAATCATCGCGTCTTATGCTTGAAAAACTTTGACTTCAGCTATACTTGTAACTAAGAGAGCGAGGTAAGGTTTTCTATTCTTCTGTAGAGAGAAAGATCGCAATTTATTGCCGGTCAAAATAATTAATTCTAAAAAAGGACAAATATGGCAAAAGAACCAAAAGACACCAAAAGAAACTACTGTACAAGATGGCAAATCTGAAGAGTTGAAACTCGCCATCGCTCAAATCACTCAAGCAATTCGGCGACGGCTCCATTATGAAGCTCGGCGAAAAACCACAACGTCAATATTGAACTCATTCCGTCAGGGTCACTCTCCTCGACCTCGCCCCTTGGTGGCGGCTATCCTAAAGGTCGCATTATCGAGATCTATGGACCTGAATCTTCCGGTAAGACTACTCTAGCACTTCACGCTATCGCTGAGGTTCAAAAAACTGGTGGTCAGGCTGCTTTCATCGATGCCGAGCACGCCCTCGATCCTTCCTACGCTGAAAAAATCGGCGTCCAGATCGACAACCTCTAATCTCTCAGCCAGACAACGGTGAACAAGCCCTCGAAATCTGTGAGACTCTCGTCCGCTCAAATGCTGTTGATCTCATCGTCGTTGACTCAGTTGCTGCCCTCACTCCAAAGGCCGAAATTGACGGTGATATGGGTGATGCTCAGATGGGGTCTTCAAGCTCGCCTTATGTCTCAGCTATGCGCAAGTTTACTGCCATCATCTCCAAGTCTAAAGCAACCGTTATCTTCATTAACCAGATTCGCATGAAACTCGGCGTTATGTTTGGAAACCCTGAAACTACCACTGGTGGTAACGCGCTAAAATTCTATGCTTCAGTTCGTGTTGACATTCGTCGCATCGGCCAGATCAAGAACGGCGAAGATATTATCGGTAACCGCACTAAAAATCAAGGTTGTCAAAAACAAGATTGCTGCTCCATTTCGCACTGCTGAGTTTGACTATCATGTACAACGAAGGTATCTCCAAAGTTGGTGATGTGCTCGATCTTGCCGTCCAATATGGCGTACTCGACAAGGCAGGTGCTTTCCTGAAATATAATGGCGAAACCATTGGCCAGGGCCGTGAAGCCGTCAAGCGCGTCTTTAAAGAAAATCCTGAACTCTTTGCTGAGATTGAAGAAAGTTCGCGCCAAGGCCGAAGCTACTCAGAAATAGTCAGAAATAGTCAGAAATAATATCAAATAACCTTTAAACCTGTAACGGCCCAAAATTAAATAATTCTAAATAAGGCTGAAGTAAGAAATATGCCAATAATTACCAGTCTTCGCGGCGCCATGCGCGATGCAAATCGAGTCAATGTTTTTCTTGATGGTAAATTCAGTTTTTCACTCACCATCTCTGAGCCAGCTGATGCCAAGCTCAGTCAAGGTCAAACACTGTCGGGCATCGAGGTCGAAAAACTCAAATCTCAGTCAGGTACTGGCAAACTCTACCAGCAAACTCTTGAGTATTGTTTTTCGAGACCTCACTCCAAAAAGAAGTCATCGATTTTCTCGAGCGCAAAAGACAGCGTCGCGAGCTGGCCTGGAAGCGTTTTCGAGTCTCATCTCCAGAAACTAGAAACCGACGCTGCCTCATGCCGAAAAAGTTAAGCAGATTCGCCAAACCACCAGGAAAAAGAACCAAAAATCCGCGAAACTGATTTTTACCGAAAAATAACACTTATGAGTATCGCGGCTCCGCCAAACCAATCTCCCGTCAAAGCCCTCGACCGCATCACGGATGATATGATCGAGCAGTAATCTCCCGTCTCGAAGCCCAAAAAGTCATCGATGACGCCTACTTCACGCGTTTCTATATTGAGAATCGCCATCAGTCAAAAGGTATCAGTCAGCGCCGCCTTATTCAAGAACTGAAGCAGAAGGGAATCTCGATGATCTCATTTCTGATGCCTTGTTTCAGACACTACTGGCGAGCTAGTTCGCGACGAGGTGACAGAGCTTCAAAAAATGCTCAAAAAGCAGCTCCGAAAAACCACCGACCGCCAGAAACTTATCGGTTATCTCGCCCGCCAAGGCTTCTCCTATGATCTCATCAAATCCGAAGTCGACTCTGCTCTTGCTAGTCTCGATTCAGCCGCTGACGACTATTCTTCAGAAAGCTATTTCTAATCAATATCGCCAAATTAATATCAACAAATAAATATCGCCAAATGAATATCACCTAATCACGTTTTTAAGAATCTCCAGATTCTATCCCCAGAATCTATCTCCAGACTCTATTCCGTGGTCGAATTCTCGCTATGCGCGATATATTTTCCGTCCTTAAATGGATTCACAAAGTTTGGTACAAAATCAAGACTTCCAGATTTTTCCATCGCCGCATTTTCATCACTCTTAATCACAATCTCGGTATCATTAATCTCTTGCACTTCCGAACGTCCAATCACGAGTTCCGGATCAATCAAAGCCTTATAGATAGGCCTCTTCACAATCAATTGCATGATCTGAAAATTATCCGTCACCACGGTAAAATCTTGCACGTGTCCAAGCAGACTTTTCTTTTTGCTCACTACTTTTCATGTGGTCTAGCACAAACCCAAGCGCAATAATTTCGTTCAGCTTTGATAATATCCCCTGTTCAACAAACTCTTCATCGGAATCAATAATTATTCCCCACCTTGGAAAAATTCTCGAATACTATTAACATCAAGAAATAGACGTTTGCGTGAGTTTGTTGCTACTACCTCAAAAGCCACGATTTTCAAATAATTTGGGTCAACCACCAGCGCCTTCACGCGCGCAATTTCTGTCGCCGTATGTAAACTAAGAATAGGGTAATTTAAGAGTCTTGAACCTTCGATTAACATAAGCATATTATACCATAATATAATTATATAGAGACTCTAGGGTGATCTACAAAATTTCTAAGATTCCCTAAAGTGACCCTACGAAATCTATAAGATCCTCCAAAGTAACTACAAGATTCCCTAGAATCCCCTGCAATGCAAACTCGAGTGTCCTCGTGGTTTCGTACCGTAATCGTTTCGATCCCCATCTCCATCACTGGGTAGTCATTGCCACCTAGGTTGCGTCATGTCGCCAAAGTACAAAATATCTTCTTCGAGACACCAAGCTCCTCCATTAGATGCTGCATACCAAATGCCTTATTCATTCCCGGTTTCACTGCATTAATACTAGTTGTCCCGCCAATTTCAAAAGTAAATCCGGGTGCTAGCTTTAAGGCTCGCTCCACAATCTTTTTGCGCTTCTCACAATCTAGGGTCCCAAGCGTATTTTTCCTCGGTCCCCGCCGCCTGTCCCAGTGCCGAAAATGTCACCTGAGACAAACGATTCTCAATAATTTCATCGCCAGGTTTCAGTTTATCACTCTCCCAGAAGCCCAACTCCTTCGCCGCCTGCTCAATCGCCCCTGAAATCTGCGTCACCCTCAGATTCAGTCAGCGGGAAACTATAAACCAGCTCCCAGTTCCTCTCATCATATTCCGCCCCATCGTTTTTGTTCGCCATCGGCGCGTAGCGATAATACTGCGTCCCCTGCGCCACAAATAAGTGTAAATGCATTAATTGTGCTGGCGTCACTTTTGCCACCTCAATCAGTCTATTCACAATCTGAATCAAAAACTGGTCAAACTTCTGTCCTGAAATCGGACAGACCTCAAAAATTATTCAAACACCTCCAAAATTTCCTGCCATCTCATCTGGAATTGGTGTTTTTCGCTACATTTAAAGTTTGATCAATATCAAATGCAAGAATCTTTTTCATCTGCCTCCTTTTTAGCGTAATCATACCCGACATTGCCGCAAAAATTCCATAGCAAATAAACTTATAAAAGTAATCATACTACAGTCACCTCTTTTTAAATAACCTCCAGATATCCGCATAAAAATGCTATAATGAATCTATGAAAACTTACGTGATGGGCAACTGGAAAATGAACTTAACTGTTGGGGATTCTCAATTTATCTCCAAAGGTTACTAAAGAAAATCAAACCTACGCGCGGCATCGAAATCATCATCGCCCCTGAGCTTTTATCTCTCTCTCTCCTTATCTCTTCAACTTGAGCGCAATAAGTCAAAAATCAAACTCGCTGCCCAAAAATTTCTACCAAAAAGATTTTTGGCCCATACACCGGTGAAGTTCCATCGCCCAGCTTCGTGGTGTTGTCACTTATGCCTAATTGGCCACCCTGAACGCCGTTTTATTTTTGGCGAAACCAATCGTGACATCAGTCAAAAAGTTGCCGCCGCTATCCGAAATAATATCACCCCAATTCTCTGTATCGGCGAAACCGAAAACCAGCGCAATTTTGGCGAAACTAAAGATGTCTGACGACGAGCTCCTCGGTGGTCCTCTGAAATCGATACGGAAGATGTGAAGAAATGTATTATCGCTCACGAGCCAGTCTGGGCCATCTCCACCACCAAGCAAGCCTGCTCGGCCACCCCTGATGAAATCGCCGCCTCCATCAAGATTATTCAGGAACAACTTATCAGTATCTACGGTAAAGCTACCGCAGATGAAATCCCAATTCTCTACGGTGGTAGCGTCAACCCAAATAATGCCGGTGCTTATTTGACAATTCCAGGTGTTAATGGTGTGCTAGTCGGCGAGTCCAGCCTCATTTCGGATAATTTTAATGAAATTATCGAGACCGCAAAACGCGTCCGCGAGTAATCCCTCATTAGCAAAACCTTAAGTAATTAAAACCCAATCTATCGTAAATAAAACTTTAGACAATAAACTCCAATCTGTCGTAAATAAAACTCTAGACAATAAATTTCTGATCTACCGTAAAAACTCTAGACAATAAAATCCCTGATCTACCGTAAATAAAAATCCTCACCCACCTACCAAAAATAAACCGCTCATGCAAATTTTTCCAAAATTTAAAAATCGAGTATAATATAAAAAGAAAAACAATAAGTTTATGGCAGACGAATCAAGAACTCAAGGCCAACCATTAGCAATATCAGCTGCGCGAAGGCGCATGGATTTTGCGCCCTGTACGTAGTGCTAGTCGTACTGCTGTCTACTTCCAACCGATCGTGAATCCTGAGCGCCGAAAAGCTTGCGCGCCAGAAATGGCCTCGTCGGAAGCTATCAAACATCAAATCGAAGAGCAAAATCGTCTCAAAAACCTGAATCAGCGCCGTATCGAAGCCGCAAAACAGGAGCTATCAGAATATCAAGCCGCTGAGGAGGCCAGAAATCGCGCTCTTGAAGGTGAGCGTCAGCGTATTTTGAATATCAACGCCAGGCTCAGCGCGAAGCTGCTGAACAGATGGTCGCTCTGCCGCAAAGCCATGGAACTTGAAGCAAAAACGTATTCAGGCCGAGCAAACCGCAAACAACGAGCTCTTCAGGAAATGCAGCGCCGCGAAGAGGCCACCAAAATTGCCGCCTCAAAACGTGCCACGCTAAAACCACGCCAAACCACTCCCATTTTTGCCCCAAGTTCTGCCGCAGGTTCCGCAACTGGCTCTGTCACAAGTTCTGCCGCAAGCTCCGCTGCAGACTCCGTCACAAGGTTTGCCACCCAAAGCCACACCGCTCCGAGCTCCACTGTCTCAAACAATACCACCTCTCTTCGCCCAGCTGGCGATACTAAAGTTTCGGCGTCTTCCCGTATTCAGGTCATCGCCTCCTACCCGCAAACTCTTTGGCCGTATCTCGTCCAGCCGGCCCTACTCGCCAAGCTCAATCTGAATCTCAGCCAAATATCCCAGCCAAGCAACCAGCTAAATCTCGTCTTGAGTCTCCAGGCGGCCCGCCTCTCTAAAAACCCTTGCAGATCTTGATGATGATCTTTTGAGGACCAACTGAATCAGAATTCGGCTCCTCAATCTATTCGCTGCCCACCAGTCGAGCCGCGCCAAGTGTTATTAAAGATGATTCTGATGACCTAGAAGATCTTTTTAATGAGCGCCTTCGACGAGCCATCTGAAAAGAAAACCCCAGTAAAACCACAGCTAAAAACCAGTAAAAACCCCAGAATAGCGATCGATCAGCAGAAAATCTAGCAAACAATACTACTGCAAAAATACTGCACAAAACTGCGCTAAGAACAGCACTCAAAATCTCAGGCAACACTTCAGAAAAACCTCACAAAAACCTCGATTCCACCCCTGATACATCCGAAAAAACAATATGAATTACATCCTCGGCGGCTGCTCCCCTTTTTATTAATACTGACAAAATCATCAAGCGCCTCACTCTGACTCAACTCGCGAAAATGCTGCTCGCCTCGATGATCAAAATGAAGAGGAGTCGTCGTCTCCAGTCAGACCACGCAAGAACGTCTATGAAAAGCGCGATCATAGTATCAGCCAAAAAGACCACAACCATGATCGTCGAAGACCGTCCGAAGGGAATTGGTATCTCTCGCCATCGCCATCACGCTCATGATTATCTTCGGCACCATCGTCGGCGCCTTTCATCTATTTTTGCCTTTCTTCCAATAAAAAGAGTATTTAAATGCTCTTTTGTAATTAAACTTTAGATAAATCTTCTGAATTAAAAACCCTTAAATAAATCTTCTTAATTAAAAACCTTCTGAATAAAACTTTGAATTAAATCTCCTGAATAATTATTTTTGAATCTAAGTTTTTATATAAAACATATAAAAATGTATAAAAACGCATAACAATGTATAAAGAACATAAAATGTTCCTTCTTATCAATCAAATCTCTTTGATATGGTGCGAGGGAGAGAATCGAATCTCGTCCCAAGTTTGGAAAAACTTGTATACTAACCGTTGTACTACACTCGCATATCTTAATTCTCTCCAACCCTGGAGGAATTATGGGTGGAAATCGGAATTGAACCGACGACCTTCTGGACCACAATCAGACGCTCTAACCAACTGAGCTATTCCCACCATTTTGTAAAAATACAAACTAGACTGACTTGCGACTCGCGTCAAGCATCCTCGAATCTAGTACTGCCATTATATCAAACCACTCTATTCTTTACAAGAATTTACCTACTTTTGGCTCCAAATTTCATACCAAAATTGTTGGTGAACCGCTGTGTTGCTGATTGCAGAGTTTAATCCTGCCTGCCCAGTCCTCCCTACTCGCCTCCGCTTTGTCCAGCTCCATAATTATTTCCAGCTCCATAGTCTGTCCGCCCCCACAACCCTGGCCTCCGCCATAATTTCTGCTCAACGCCCCTCCAAAGTTTGGTGCAACCACGCCCACTCACTCGCTGCACCGCTACCATATCCACCCATGTTCTCTCCGCCATAGATACCGTCACGGCCGGCCCCCTGTATCCACCCCCTGTAACTTCCAGCATTTCCGCCAGAATTCCCCGCCACGCTGCATCATTTCCTGTTTCTCGCCATCGCCGCGTAGTCCTTATAGTTATTGGGCCTCTGTCTGCCTTGCTCGGTCATCACTATAGCGGTAGCCACCCCTGTGCTACCCCAGTCTCACTTCCAGTATTCCCGCCACTCAACCACTTACTCAATTTGGCTGCCACGAGGACTCACTCTGATCATAATACCACCAGCACCATTATCACGCGACAGAAAAACCATTCTCACCGTTTTCGGCACCCTCCCGCGCTCGTACATAGAAATATTTCTCGCCCCTCGCGCTCGCCACTTGCGCCGCCAGGCTCGTACTCCTCATATCCGCGTACAAACTTTCGATTTTCCGACAGCTCCTGCGCGCCTCCACTGTCATCCCACGCGAGCCGCCCCACTCCTCCCCCATTCTGCGCCCCCGCATAGCCAGAACTGTGAAAGTAAAGTCATCTCGATCCTCGTCTCGCACCGAAAACGAACGCCAGACTCTGATCATTCATCGCAAAAGTTATTTCCCATACTCTTATCTTAACATAACCATTAATATCGCTAATATCACATCGCTAATCAAAACTGCAGCAAGAGTGCAAGGTTATACGAATTTAAAAAGCAAGAAATAAATTAAAAGATAAAAATATCACAGTATAAATAAAATAGACAATTAGAAAACGATATTAAATAATAAAGTAATAATTCATGTTGAGCGAAATACGAAGTCCCTCAAGTCTCTATGCTTGACAAAATGCTTTATACATAGAGACCACATCACTCGTTGAATAGCTCAACAGTCGCTCTCACCAGAGTGAAAACCAGCATTTTTGGGCTAGAAGGCAGTAAGGGAAAATGGCAATTATGGATTTAGTAACAGCTTCATGAACTCTGTCAAACTTGATGCCGACGACGACCTGAAGAGCATGTCCGATACCAAGAGCAATTCCGGTTCTCGTAGCCCACTCGCGTCGTCATCGCAAGAACGGTGACCTGATGATCTCGACATCCTCAGCGATGAGGGCAAGAGATGCGTTACTGGAGTACGTGAATCGCAGAGATTCTGGAATCGACCTTTGAGAATCTGACCCTGCAGCGAATTCCTCCCAGAGCTCGCCAGCTTGCTCATCGTCACTAGAAACAACCCGGACCCGATCAATCAGTTCCAGGATGCAGCTAAGGTGACGCGACATCAGCGTGGTTGACGATTCATCTCACGCACGGCGACGTTTACTGCATGCTTATCGGAGATGAATTACTCGCACGCAAGTGAGCGCACGTTGGCGAGCAAAGAACTGCCCATCACCATGTAGCTGAGGAAGGTCTGATCATGCGGTCGAAACTGGCATGCATGGTAAGAAGACCCTGCGTCTTCCCACCAACAGCGAACGCGCTATACTACAAGAGCTTTGACGATGCACTAACTAAATTACTTTGGAAAACCCCTGAGCAATCGTTTTCGCCAGGTAGACGAAGAAACAGATTAAAATTCACATATAAAAGCATATGCAGAATAGGCAGATATAACCATTGATCAAAATATGCTAATTATAGTATAATCAAGACAGTCTGAGGAACGGCGTAAGACCCGCATCCGTCAATGACGACTCATTAAAAATCTGAATCATCCCAGGTTCTGCACGAACCTGTAAATATAGATGTGGAATCGATGCATCAAAAACTCCCAGATTCTCGTTTGAATCTGTTAAATATATAGATGCAACCTCGACGCCAACTAAGATTCCTGTGTTTCGCATTCCAACTGGGAGAGGCGTCGCGCCTCCTCTAACCGAGACATCCCACAAATAGCAATAGGAGGAGGAAGAACACGGAGGTAAAGAAATGTTAGGATACTTGTTTGGTCTTTCTGCTGTGATCTGCGTGTATGCACGCAGATTGCACGGTAAGAGTAGTCGTGCCACAGGCGGCGACTACAGCGTTATTAAACGTCTCTTCGTTTGTGCAGTTCCTTCTGCCCGAACTTTTCTTCTCGGTAATTCTGATCATCATGGCAGGATGGATGGTGCCACCGAGAACAAGTCTCGCGCTTTGCTTCACACCGCAGGATTGATCGTTTCTTCAATCGTTTCTTATCTCGCCTACACTACCGTCACATACGGCGTCTTTATTGGTTTTCTGATGCACACAGCGTTAGCACCCGAGAAGCGCTTTACAAAATGTGCGTTTCCGCAGTACCTGGCAAGTTTGCTGTGATCGCTTTTGTGGCATCTCATCTGCCTCTGCTCTTTTCGATCTCTGGGTACCTCTTTTCAGGCAAAAGCGGATTTAAGAACGGCAGCGAAAGTACCTGTTCCCGACGACAAGTGAATATATCGACGGAATGAACCGAGTTGTTAACATTGCCTTGTTCACAACTCTCCTTGTATTTGAGAAGCAGCCATTGCAGCTGCGGATCAATTTTACTTCAGCCACTCGGCAACTGCGACACGTCACAAAAATGATGCAAAAGGAGGTACAAAATGAGAAAACTCTAATAACAACCAGAATCTGTGGTGAAGGCAAGAAGAATTGGTGCTGTGCAGTGTTGCTGTAACGCTTGCTGCGACTGCGTGCTTTGATCTTTCGTGGTCGTGCCCTGCACCATTGCGCGTAGGTCGCAGAACACCAGCAAACTCAGTCTTTGACTGATGCCGCTTTTGCAGCAGAAGTGCGTGCCGCGAAAGAGAAACCTCACGATACCGTTTGAGCAGAGTGTTGTGGATGAAGCGTTTCCGGATGTTGACTGGACCAGCTTTCCCATAATAGCCTTTGCAGATACCCCCTCGTTGGAGCGTAATGAGCAGGCACTGATACCGCTCTCAGCTTCCCGTGTATACTGGCGTGGCAGTCAGGATGATGGATGCAGCTACTACCCAGCGAGCAGATCTGTACAATGATGAAGTGAGGATGAAAAGGAAAGACTTAACAACCTCATTACTCTATGCGGATCTTGAGTCGTATAAATATGCTAAGATTTCCTGATGTACTATCTATTCAGGATCTTAATTCTTCTTGGGTTGAAGCTGGGCCGTGAAGATGTTTGCACACGCACTATTTACATGGCAACGGTATTGCTGACCTCATGGAGGAAACGATCCTGGTCACTATGAGGGTAGCGGAAAAAGTCCGTCCTTATGCTAGAGCAAATGCCCTTCTCAGAAGAGCATTTACGAGGCAGAGGTTCGGAGGAGCTGGCTCCGAAAGCATTGGGGTTTAAACCACGCTGGTCTCGTAGCTGAGGTTGCAGTAGAACCATCCCGGAGGTTAGGTGAGAAACCCTGATCATTTAGTGTCTCACTGAGCCACCACCCTTTGAGGGACCGAAAATAGAGATGCTTTTAGTTCTTAGATCTCGTTTCCAAGAACGGCACCACTATGCTGAGATTGCAGATAATGCATGACAAGCGTCCGATGATCCCGCGGTAAGCAGCCGAAGCCTGAGAAGGAGACCCACCTGACTAGGAGACGCACCGTCGACTAATCCGACTGCGAGACCACCCGCAGGAAACTACGGCCCTGGAAACCAAGACTCCGGTAGCGACTGGGAGACTACCACCCTAGAAAGACCTGAGAAGGCCAGCTTTCGGATCCGAAGAGAACTACTGAGGAGACTACCTGCAGGAAACTCCGCAGGCAAAACCAAGCCTCGTGAGACCAAGCCCAGCGAAACTCCTTTCTCGTGAAGATCGTGAAGATACAAACAAGAAGAGAAACGCTGCGCCGTTGAATCATGACGGTGAAAGGCTGCGTTCCTTCCTCCAAGAGATCCTCGGTACTGATCCTGTCGAGTACAACGACTCGCAAGAACGAGACTGGCAAGGGTGGCGATAACTGCAAAGGGAAACCATGCGTTGCACCGACCACACGAGGCTCTCTCTACCAGGATGTTGAAGTGAAGCAAAAACTCACGAAAACAGAATGAATCAGGAGACTCAAGACGTGGCCGAGTTGTAGCTGCTAATCGTCTTACTCGACGATAAGAGCGGCAAGCAGCTTCAGATCAACGGCGATGTTAATCAGGCTGCGGAAAAGATGGCGCATCTGTCATCCTCGAATTACGTCGGTGATTTTGAAGACCACGATTAATCGTGCCAGCATCGACGACATCTATCGCGACTTTTGTCTCCGGCGGTCCTACACCCGAGACCGCTGGATTCCCTCGTTATTCTGAATTTGAGATGATCTCGGTTTATGCGTAGACGAAAATTAACACCATTCGGCTAGCAAAACGGTGAAAAAGTTTCACCAGCACTTTAGCAAAACCAACATTATATGATATAAGATATTATAAAGACAATGACTCATTTTCATAAATAAGAAAGGAGCTTTATGAGCACTTAAGATCGTATCCGTAGCTACTCTTTCTGGTAGTTGCCAAGGGTCTGCTGCCGTCTTCAACCGTCTCATGATTAGCGACACGCGCGCGGTCGTCCAACTTGGTACTCTATTGCGGACATCAACGCCAAAGGGCAAACTTGGCAGACAAAATCGCCATGAACTCTGCCAAAGACGACGACCTTTCACTTACTGAAGGCTAAGAACGTCAAGCTGGAATCACTACCCATTAACCGACGAACGTGAATTCATCGGCATTCGTGATGCCAGCAACTGGTAATCATCAGGGCAAAAACAACGCTTTGGAGCATCGGTGATGTTAATATTGAAGAGGGCAAGACTCCATCGTCTCGTAAGGTATGTCCACAACAACAGCCCTAAAGGCTTTAAAATGCAGTTGCTAAGGATGTTACCGCTCAGGTCGACCTCCCAAACCTAGTTTCTAGCGTAGTAGCTCGTATCACTCGGTTTTATTAACGCCAGCAATGCCACTCCATCTCGCCACGCTGGGATTCACTAAATCTAAGAGCGCCGACGGTCGTCGTTTCTTTCTCGATTGCATTGATAGGTCTGGCCCTCTTTTGGAGAACAATGTTTGGAAAATGGCATCACCCTTTCAGATAGCTGAAGCATACAGTGCCGGCGTTAAACTCGGTTACGACAAGCTTTGATGCAACCTTCCTGAAGTTGTTAATCAATATTCTGGCGTAGTTACCTTCAAGATCAAACCAAGTCTTCGAAAAACACTTCAATCATCAAACAGGTTCGTGCGGAAAGGTGATAAAGACTGGAAAAGGCTATTGATGCTATAGGTCGGTGATACTCGTCGAATATCGGAATCTCACTTACAAGAACCTAAACGATGGTAACGTTGCAAACGTAGTTGTCAATGACTCCCTTCCAAACAACATGGAATATGTCAAGGGCACTACAAGGCATCATTCGGTGCAGATATCTCTAACGGTGCAACTTATAATGAAGATAAACTTCACCGACGGTGTAAACATTGGTAACTACGCTGCGTGGTAGACGCGAGTATGTTCGCTTCTTTGCTATGTTTTGGTTGATAAAAACCTTGCTTTGTGGTAACAAATCCGTTTAATTAACTGGGCTAAGGCAAGTGCAAATGGTTTCGCTATTCAGACAACGCTGATAAGTCATGTCAACAAGGTCTGTAACGAGACTCCAACTCAACTCCAAAGCCAACCCCAACCCCAGAAACCACCTCCAACCTGCAGAGGAACTTCCAAAGACTGGTCCTGAAACCGTAATCACCGGTGTTATATGGTGGCAGCCATCATGGCCTCTGCTGGATACTCTATTGCTAGCCGCAAACAACTTCGCTAATTGACCGCTCCGAGCATAAACCTCGGACGTCAATCGAAGTCCAGTCGCTTCAAGACGAATAAATAACTCTATCTATAGGTCTCTTCTAGTGATAAAAACCTAAAAGCAAACATTGTCGCGGATAGCACGCAGAACTAGAGAAATCTGGTCTCTGTTGACAAACACCATGATGATATTATCGGATGCTGTGTAGAGCATAGTAAAAACCATCATGCTTTGAAGTAAATGTAGTAGAAAACAGTGCATATACCCAGAGGGCCAGCAGCTTTGGCAACATTTGGATAGGAGTCATTTCTAAGGTCGCATGTATTCTAGCATAGTTATAGTAGATAAGATATTCTTCTTTATGCTTTAGATATTTCTTCTAGGCCTCTTCCAGTATATGTCCAATCAACTCATCACGCATGGTCTGTATTAAAATCGTTCTATATGTGCGTTATCGTTAGGGTCTGCGAACTCGAGTATGGCGAATTTGGATATCATTCATTCCAAAAGCATTTTAAATCTTTCACCAAATTCCTCGTCCATTATCGCATTGAACCATCTTAAATTTGCTAACATTTTTTGCGCCTTGTAATGGTCTGTGCTGTGTTGGTTTGGCGAGCATGTGAGACCATATCGAGAATGAGTCATTCTTTAGACACTAATACATTGGTAATATAAAGATTCGCTCATCAAAATGGTTCATTAAGAACACTGTATCCACCTCCACTAGCCTCCTGAGCGTTAGCTATGGCCGTCTTGGGGTTATTCTTAGCCCAATATTTCTTTCCATAAAGACGGTGACACATTTGAAGTTTATGTTTTGCGGACACCACACCAGAAAAACTTACCTCTACATTTCTCATTTTGGAGGGTTAGCCAAACGGCTAGTTACCTGTTTTAATTCAAGCTTAGTCTTAGTTAATATATGCCACTAGCTTTTCATCTAAGGCATTTGGATGAGTTTTAGGAGCGGATGAACGTTAATATGCGCTACTTTAGAGATTCTAACGAAATCCTTCCAGGGATCCTATTTGTTCACCATAATTTAAAGTCTGATAATTATTAATTTCTCTCCACTTTTAATCCATCTATATAAAGTACTTGTTTCTCCTGAAACGTCTCGCCAACACTTGCGCAACGCTTCTTCCTTCAAGAAAAATCTCTTTAGCGCTTACTACGTTGAATTTCTATAGATTATTATACAATATGCCATAGACTCTATTTACGTTTGTTGTTACCTAAGTATGGATCTACTCTATTTTTAATAGCAATACTTATTTTTGTTGCAAAGGTCCTGGACCTACCCAAGTAATCTATAAAATAAAAGCCTTATGCTATATTAATATCACCAATTGTAGATATATTAATATTTAGTACTCTAGCCTCTCACAAGCGAGGAAAATGTGATGAGAAAGAATCCATGTTATTGCTGTTGTTGTCACCACTGTCGTCCTTGCTACTGGTTGTGCTTTTAGGCTACCAAAAGGAGACCTTGCGCGACGCCGATCGAGACTACTTGCAACAGGCAGACAACCTGGAAGATACAAGAGCGACTCTCTTGTCGGCTCTGGACAGACAGCTGGTTCCGACCATGGAAATATCTCAGCGAGGCGCAGCTGAAATTTGAGGATCCTGATGGATGTTTATGAGGCCGCCTGCCGGTAATTGCGCCAGACCTTCAAGTTGACGCCTGAGGTTGAGGACCATGAACACTAAGGTGTTACCTAAGCCTCGCAAGGTTTCCAGAAGTCTGAGGAAACAGCTCTCAGGAAGTCCCGCGAGGACAATCTCTGTAAGAAGTAAACCGCTGTAGTGGTGTTCTGCAATATGAGAACCCTTTACCGCCGGTGGCTGCTTCTGGTTGATTTCGAGAAGGTCCTGAAAGGTATGGGCGCACCGATCGACATAATCACCGCAGCAAAGCGATGGTAACACCTCGCTGGTCGCAAGATTCGGAAACGGCATCGTTGCCGATTACTGACACCCTGTGAGTGGACAGGGCATTGCCTTACCCAGTTTTTCGCCCATGCCGCAGACGATGCATTCAGCCCCACTGGCGAATCCGACTACGGCATGTCCAGCTGTCTATGAGCTTATGACACGATAACGCAGTGCACGGGATTTATACTACGTTTAGCTCGTCCGATCGCTACTTTAGCGACACGGATCACGTGTGAAAAACCTTCTTCGCCCACATGGAGATCACTGACTTTGGACAAGGATGTTGCTCCTTATCTGCAGGTTAGTGATGTTTCAGCTTGGAAGCGAACCCAAGATCTGTTAGAGGAATAAAGGCTCTTCGGGAGAGCCTTTTTCCATGTCAAAATACGCAAAGCCAATATAATCTAATTCCATCCTTTTCAATGAAATATCTGAGAGGTTAGTTTTATGCCATAGCTAGAGGGGCTCGTTACTTTGCAAATATTTGATAGAGTCATTCTTAAGGTTGTATGTATTCTAGCATAGTTATAGTAGATAAGATATTCTCTTATGCTTTAGATATTTCTTCTAGGCCTCTTCAGTATATGGTCCAATTAATCATCACGCATGGTTCTATTAAAATTTATATGTGCGTTATCGTTAGGTCTGCGAACCTGAGTATGGCGAATTTGGATATCATTCTTATCTAAAAAGCATTTAAATCTTCACCAAATTCTCGTCCATTATCGTACTGAACCATCTTAAATTTGAAGAAACATTTGCGCTTCAGTACGGTCTGAAGCAGTTGGTTTACATATGAGCACCCAATGAGAATGAATGCCCTCGTAGACATCAATTACATTGGTAATATAAAGATTCTGCCCAATTAAATGGCCCATTAAGAACACTGTATCCACCTCCACTAGCCTCCTGAGCGTTAGCTAGTGGCCGTCTTGCCATTTTTAGTCCAATATTTCTTTCCATAAAGACGGACATTTTGGTTTATTACTATGGACAATTCTACAATACTAGAAAACTTACCTCTACATTTTCATTTTGGAGGGTTAGTCAAACGATGAAGTTATCTGCTCTTTAATTCAAGTTTGTCTTAACAATATATGCCACTAGCTTTTTCATCTAAGGCATTTGATGAGTTTTAGAGCGGATGAACGCTAATATGCGCTACTTTAGAGAGATTCTAAACGAAACTTCTTTCCAGGATCTTCTATTTGGCCTAATGGCAATTTAAAGTCTGGATAATTATTAATTTCTCCATCTTTTAACCATCATATAAAGCATTGTTTCTCCTGAAACGTTCCCGCCACTTGCGCAACGCTTCTTCCTTCTGGCAGATCCTCTTTAGCGCTTTACTACGTTGAATTTCTATAGATTTGGCCATACAACATGCCACAGGTAGATCTCCTATTTACGTTTGTTGTTATTCTTAAGTATGGATCTCACCTATTTTTCATCGGCAACACTTATTGCCTGTTGCAAAGGTCCTGACCTTAACGTTATAGTTAATTAATCATACTGTTTATGCTATAATAAAATGTTCACTTAATCAGAGTACTGAATTCACTTCAGTTTTTATCAGCCAAAGGAGGAAATCTGTGATGAAGAAGTTGCTCACTATTTCTGCTGCTGTTCTTTCTGCGCTGTTTATTGCGGCCTTATGATGGCTCCTTGGGAGCTTATCGTTATGAACCTGAACGGAAACAGCAGGAACTGACCTTGAGGCTAAGGCAACTGCTTCCTCCTCGATAGGTGGCGTAACTGAAGAAGACACCATCAATCGAAAGGATTTTATTTCCATGCAAGAGCTGTTGTGCCCCTTTAGATGATGAGTATGCATCAAGAAAAGATTACCCTGATCAGCTCGAAAGAGTTGCAGACATTGCCTACGGACAGCTTCCGAGTATGGTGCCGCTGAGATGTCGCTACGCGGCATCTCGGCATGCAGCTCAATTCCGGCTTTTGTCACCACGACAAACCAGACTCGGTGCCGAAGCCAGATGTGATCAGATTCAACAAGGTCTGGAAATATTACTCAAGCGCATCTCTTGGAGACGATTCTCAAGAGACATGCGACCGAGGTCGCATCATCAATCGTCTTGGATAGTGTAGACAGAGATGTCTGCGTTCATGCTAGTTACCTGAACGGAATCATTTCTGAGTTCCGCTTTGGTATTGCTTAGTGAAGATGATCTTCATAACAGAGTTCGGTTTTATGCTGACATCTGAGTAGAAAAAGTTTCACCCCCATTATGGATTCCAAGGGACAAGAAATATAGTTTTGATGGGGTAATGACTGATCTCGACGAGAATGGTATTGAGTGAGGATATTCCGATTGCAGGCCACGAAAAATGGCTGTCATGGCAAGACAAAAAGGTACCGGTATCTTCATCCTCAGACTTTAAGTGTCATTATGAAACAGCTACGACAACGCCAGTCAATCTTGAAAATGTTTCACCTGAAAGCGCCCCTCTGAGATTTAAGCTAGAGAGGGCCAAAGGCCTCTTCGGAGAGCCTTTTCCTTGTTAAATCTTTGCGCTTATTCTGCAAAAGATGCTAATTTATATGATAATTTTTTATCTAATCAACGACTAGTGTACTTATATAACTAGTCTTTTCTGTATAGGGGGATTTTAAGGAGGAGAAGAAGATATTGGCTGTCCATTGTCAGGAATCATGGAGTCTTCGTTTGATGTCCGCACTGAGCCGTAAGTTTGCTGGCTATCTTATGTTGCTATCTTTAGTAATTCTGGCTGCAGTCTCAATGGCTCGATGAATCATGCTACCTCACAGGCGAAGCTCGAGTTCATCTGTCGCAACAGAGTCAGACGGCGGAGGATAAATATCACGCTAGCTTTGAATTCGTATCAGTATCGCTTGATCGAGGCGCTGTAGACATTTGGCGGATTCAGGACTTAACCGAAAGATGCTGATGTTGCACGCTTCAAGAACGATATCGTTAGCATTTCTATTTTAGTAACGAGGGCGCTGGCAAGGAAGCAATTACGGCAAGCTGATGGGGATTAGTGTTCCTAGAGCTGACTGGACTACCGTCCGAATCCTGGGATCCGTCCGCGACGATTATGTCACGTCACGCTCGAGTGGAGCTGGTGGTTTACCACTAGTCCCATGGATTTTGTCAACGACATGTAAAAAGTGAAAGAATGAAATGATTTTATTCGGTCTCACCCAATAAAATCTTTATAACGTCATCCCTGGCTGGCAAAAGATGGTCTTGGTCTCGGTGCCACAGTATTTCGCGCAGGGTTCGAGGCAAGTACCCAGGGGCGCTATCTTCAGCTGTCCGAGCCGTCGTTTATCGTCGATCCGCTCGATAATATCGGTGGTGAGACCAACTAAGCTCTCAAGGATTTGAAATATTAGTTTTAAACTCCCCGTATTTGGGGAGTTTTATGATATTTAAAGGAATTTGAATTTAGGGTTACTCTAATCCATCAAGTGCAAATTCTTTAGAGATGTTAGTTCAGGGTCGTACTTGCAAAAGAAAAATATGTTATAATACAAACAACTAATCAAATGACTAGAGCCCAAAACTCTAGTCTTATTCTTTAGAAGGTGTGCAATATCATGAAGAAACTGTATTCCTAAATTGCAATTTGGTACTCAGCGTAACACTGTAAATCGGCTGCAGGGGCACTGTTTAGCTACCAGAGCTGATTATGATTCATCTAAGGGAGTACACCCTGGTGACGAGAACGAGCAGGTTCCGCCTAAGGTGGGTGGTTCTCGTGATAAGAGGGGCCCAATTTAGCAGAGATTTTCAGTTGCAAACCTGAAAAGTCGACGTCGAGGATTATATAAGATACCTATAGTCAGGAGGATATCAATATGAGAACTGGAGGAGAGGGTATTTTAATCTCGAGGGATATCTGTACGTTTATAAGCAACGAACACATCTTATATGCGGTGGAATGGCTATGGTGTTAGATTTAAAATGGCATTATCTTTGGGAATGCTTTTCTATCAGAACTCAAACATTTGATGAACATTATAGGACTACTACCTTTATTATTTTGCTGTTTCTGCAGGTTTACCGCTATGAATTACTAATTATGAGACTCCTATCGACTATGCTGACAGAAGGTACCAGCGACAGTATCGGTCGAGACTGTTCTATGTAGATAATATGGAGACTAGTTGACTCCTGGACTATAGCCAGACTCACAATAGATTTTACGGTTCTTATTGTTGATAAGACCAGCCATGTGAATCATTTTATACTATCGATCCACAACAGTTGGATGTTGATGGCTCAATTCATGCTCGATGAGGTTTTTAGAAGATGCGTGTCTGCAATTAGTTCAGTCAATCCTCCTCTCACAAAAGATCAGTTCAGTGATGAATATTTTCAGTAAACATATGAGTAAGGCAGCACCTCCTTCCTTGGGGGTCTTTTATTTATTAGAAATATTAATAGGATTTCTTTTTTTACAAAGATTAATAGCTATTTGAAATAATGTATAATTATTATTACAATACTAGACAAAATAGATATATTATGTTATACACAAACACCAATCAAATGACTAGATTTTTAACTCTCTAGTCTTATTTCTTTTGAAGGGGTATTCAATGTTTAAGAAGTTTGTCGCTATTGCCTTGCTGCAATTTGTCGCTGCATCTGTTGTCACTCGGTCAGAAGAAACGTTGGTAAGAAAGACTGAAAATCAAGATTGCGAATTTTGCTAGGCGAGTATATGATGATGATAAATAGAACTGGTAAATACAGAGTCTCCGTGACTTGAGGGGTATCTAAATGGTGGCGCAACTGAAACAATGCCAGTAGTCTACTATACGTACCTCGGTGATTCCCCGGCATACGGTTAAGTTTTAAAAACGGGACAGTTTTGGAATTGCTTTTGAGAATATTTCAGATGGAGATAGCGTTACCAACTAGTAAAATAACGATTGCAGGCACTTGAATTTGAAATGTTCATATTATGATACATATTGTTTTCCATTTGTTAAGAGACTACTAGGAAGCATTGAATAGGGAACCTATATGTCTTGGGATAAAAAAATTAAAGATGATTTGGTAAACCTGAACTCATTCTTATAGACAGAAGAATGATACTATTTTTTATCCATTTTCCAGATGTCCGAGCTTCGTCCGCCGGATCAGTTTTATAAGGCTTTCATAAGTCAACTGTCGTTCCCCTATCCTCGAATTGGACAATGTTCCACTTGATAAAGACCTTATCCAAAGAAGATAAAAATATGCTATGAGTCCCATGAATGGGAATGGTAATAATTTAGTAGTACTAGAAGACCTGTGATTCCATGGAGTCTTTGTTAAAAACCAAAACTAGTTTTTATTTTAAAGACCTTATGCTATAATGAAACCTAAGATGGGTCCATTAAACAACAATATTCAATCAAGCTTGAATAGTTCAATGCCTACAAATGAGCAGCCTGGCATTGGCCCAAGTCATCCAACAATCGAAAAATGTAACAAAAAAATCCATCATTTCTTATTGGATGTATTGGGATTGGTCTACTATTGGTAACTAATTATTTTATATTAGAGCAAAGAAAACTGTCTAGAAAACAGAAGATCTAATCCAATCTATGAAATTATATCAATATGGCGATCCAGTCGAGAAAAAGAGACAACCTTTAACCTTCCGGCGCAGCAACAGTAAATTGACTGAAACGATAATCAACCACAGGCAAAATATGGTGAGTTGAAAAATGACGAGGCATATACGAAATATGCTTAACAAAATGAAACAGTTGGAGCTTGTCTTTCTATGTAAATCCAATACAAGTCGGGGGAAATTAAAGATCTGCGTGAATC